>Ga0308161_1000009_pt1 | contig 827057 bp, 773 predicted proteins | sample PhyFR2_FD_201034 | JGI IMG/M metagenome (GOLD analysis project Ga0308161, IMG submission 201034) | Phyllosphere microbial communities from UC Gill Tract Community Farm, Albany, California, United States - DLSLF.R2 | ecosystem: Host-associated > Plants > Phyllosphere > Unclassified | place... | reverse complement strand
GAGTTTCGGGCGGCCTTTGGCCGCCCGAAACTCTTATACCTTAATAAAAAATTAGTATTCTAAAGATTTGCATTACTTTGTTATGTGAAAGCTTTTTAAAATGGAACAGCAATTTAAAAACCTTTTGCCTTTCATATGATAAAATTACCTTACCACTTTTTCAGTCTCAAGACTGCTTTTCAACAACATTTCAAAAGCCTCTCCCATTTCATCTGATGCCCTTGTAATAGCATTTTCAAGCATATTTCTGATCTGTTTTTCAGTAACACCGGCTTCTGTCCAGCTTTTTCCGGACGTATGAGAATTCAGGATAAACGGCATGATGCGGTCAATGGAACAGGCAAAAATAGCATCGGGAGTTTTTTCTTCCTCAAATTCAAGCCACAGTTCAAAAAATTCTGTACGCAAAGGTTCATCGAGGATTCCAAAGATCCTTTGGGCTGAAATTTTTTCTCTTTCAAATTTTCCTACCATTGCTTTTTCATCAAAAAGGAAGGTGTCTCCGGCTTCAATTTCTACAAGGTCATGGATGGAAAGCATTCGTATCACTCTCAAAAGATCAATATCTGCACGGTTCTTGGCGTATGGATAAAGGATCTGTGCCAGGATAATGATCTGCCACGAATGCTCAGCGGTGTTTTCCCTTCTGGAATCATCGAAATTGTAATTTCTTCTTTCTACGTTTTTCAGGGCATCTACGGCCAGGATAAAATCGATTTCCTTCTGTATCTTCATTTCTTTTATTATCTATTATTCGGATGTTTTTTTGACCACCCATTTATTATTGATCTTTTCTTTTATAATTACCTTAGCCGGATCTTCACTCATATCTCTTATTTTTTCGTAAACCATATCGATCCCTTTATTCGGAATCACCTGATATTGGTAGGTGTAAAGTAAAGAAGCTCCGGATCTGGCGTAAGTGGTTAATCGTTTACGTTTGGGATCTACATCAAACATTCCCTGATAATTACTGGCTATATCAGTCAGTTCTGTACTGGGAACGAATTGTTTTTTTGTAGAATTAAAAACATATACATCAAAGGAAGCGCTGCCATAGTTTCCGCCACTCCCGTTTCTTATGGCTATATCTTCCGTACCGTCAAAGTTGAAATCTCCAAAAACCACAGCATCATCATAAAGCATTCCATGGCTAAGTTTTACTGTGCCTGGGCTTGACAGTTTTAATTCTTTTTCAAAGTTCATGACAAAATCTTCAGAAGAAAGAGTCTGTAATTTCACACCGCTTTTACTGAACAGGGTAATAGCAGCTTTATTCTTACAGTTGTTATTTTGACATTCTTCAACTGTAATCTGGGCATTATATTTTTCGGATGCATCTTCAACGATAAACCGGTATTGTCCGAAGCAGAGAGGTCCCAGCATCAGAAATGCAGATAAGGAAAGGTAAAATATAGAGCTATTTGTCATTTGGGATTTAATTTTTCATCAGATTTCTAAACAAAAATACAAATCATCGGTCAAAATTTATAGTTTTTCGCCTTATTTTAATCCCAATTAAATATCATCAAATTTTTAATTAAAATTTATACACCTAATAACCAGCATATTAAGTATTTTTATTTAAAAAATTCACTACTTTGTATTGCATATTACCATTTTAATTACATATCTTTGTAATGTAAAATCGGAATAGGTTCATCTAGCTAGGAACATTATTCTGAAAATATAACTAATTAACAAAACTTATTAAAGATGAATACTGAAAATACCAAAGCGCAAATGCGTAAAGGGATTCTGGAATTCTGCATATTAAGTCTCATCAATCACCGTGAAATGTATGTTTCCGATCTTATTGATGAACTTAAAAAAGGAAAACTGGATGTAGTGGAAGGAACCCTCTATCCTCTCCTTACAAGATTGAAAAATGGAGAATTCCTCTCCTACAGATGGGAAGAATCTACAGGAGGACCCCCAAGAAAATATTACCAGATCACCGAAAAAGGGAAACTTTTCTTGACTGAACTACAAAATACCTGGGCAGAGCTGACAGCGTCAGTAAACCAAATCACTCAAAAAATATAAAAAACAAAGCTATGAACAAGACACTCTCAATAGGACTCGCAGGTTTTTCTTTCACTATAGAAGAACACGCATATATAAAGCTCAGCGATTACCTGAATGCACTGAGAAACTCCTTGGATGCTTCAGAAGAGGAGGAGGTAATGCATGATATAGAAATAAGAATGGTAGAGATCTTCAGGGATTCTTTAGGAAAACGTGAAGTAATCAACGATACAGACGTAGAAAAGGTAATTGCACAAATCGGAACTCCTGAAAAGATCGAAGAACAGGAAGAGGCTTATTATTCTGAGAAAAACACCAGAAAAACAAGCCAGGCAGGAACAGAATATACAGACAAAAAACAGCTGTTCCGTGATCCGGAAAGGCAAAAGATTGCCGGTGTATGTGCAGGCCTTGCGCATTATGTAGGAATGGATATTACAGCAATGAGAGCAATCTGGCTGGGAATCTTTATCCTGGGTATTTTCACTGCAGCGATTTCTTCTTCATTAATTGGTCTTCTTTATGTCATTCTTTGGATTGTACTTCCAAAAGCTGAAACAGCATCAGATTTCCTGAAAATGAAGGGAAAGCCTATGAACTTCGACAATCTTAAAAATGAGTCTAATAAATTGGTTCAGTTTGCCAATGAATCTACTCAGAGGGTCGGAGAAATGTATACAGAATCTAAGCCTTACATTGACAATGCAGGAAGCGGTATCTGGAATATATTAAAATACTTTGTAGGGGGAATCTTTGTATTAATGGCTATAGGAAGCATCATCGGTATATTTGTAATCTTCGGATTATTTGGGATGGATGCAGATTTTCCAGGAGCCAATGAAATGAGATTCTATATGGATGACAACGGTCTGGATAAAGTTCTGGTAGCTATTATGATCATTGGATGCCTGATCCCTACTATCCTATTCAGTTTATTGAGTATCAAAATATTTTCACCAAAAACCAAACTTAGAAATATCGGTTGGGTAATCGGAGGACTTTTCCTTATCCTGATAGGACTTGGAACTTATTTCGGAGTAAGCATGGCTAAGAAGAACCTGATCTACAAAGGAAGTAAAGAAGACACTGAAAATATTGCAATCAATACTACATCAGACACGCTTTATGTAGACCTGAAGCAGGTAGTTATTCCTCAGAATTTCACAGCCTACGACGATGATATCTATTCTGATAAAAAAACAGTTTACAAGGAAGATTATATTTCTGTAGATGTGACGAGAAAGCCTGAGGTAAAAACACCTTACCTGATCATCAAAAAAGAAGGAAACGGCTATAACGTTCCGATTCAGGTGAATGTACCTGTAGAAATAGTAGGAAATAAGGTAATGCTTCCAAATTACATCAAGTATCCTTACGAGCACAGATTCAGACATTACAGAGTAGATTATGAACTGGTAGTACCTCAGAACGCAGTAGTCATTCCTTTGAAAAAAGACAATATGAGTTTTGATGGAGACCTGAACGGAGATGGCGTCAATGATAACGACCAGGATCAGGATGAGAACGGAAAGATCCGAATTGAAAAGAATAAGATCTCTGTAAACGGTTCTACCATCGAATACAACTCTGACGATAAAGACAGCATTATCATCAACGGGAAAAAAGTTCCGAATTCCCAGGCAGATAAAGTAATGGATTCTATGAAGTCTACCATCAAAAAAATGAATAAGAACGTAGACATCAAAATTAAAGACGGAAAAGACGAAATTTCCATACAAACTAAATAATTAACTTCAGAGAGTGCAGGAGGTGTGAATGGAAGACAACCGTTTGAAATTCACACTCTTCTTCTCTCAGAAAACAAAAAAAATTATTCTTATTTAGTTCGATATGTTAAAAAAAAGTTATACATTCGTGTAGTTAAAATAAATTAACCAAATCAATCAAAAACACCCTAACCATGGTACAAGTTGCATTAGAAATTGTAATGAAGATCGCAGATTTAATCAGCGGTTTGTTTTAAGAGCGATAATATTTCAATATATTTGTAAAGTATAACCTGTTTGGTTATACTTTTTTTGTTTTAATCTAAAGATTTATGAGAAAACTGATAGGTAAACTGATGTTAAAGATGCTGGGCTGGAAAGTCGTTCTTCAGGGCGATGCAAAAAGCCTGGAAAGATGTATTCTGGTGGTAGCACCACATACCCACAACATGGAATATCTGTTGGGGAATCTTGCCTATTGGTCTCTGGGAAAACCTTTGAAAATCATCATCAAAGATGCCCATACAAAAGCATGGTATGGAGGGATTGTAAGAGGACTTGGAGGAATCGGGATCGACAGGAGCCAGAAGAATGATCTAGTAAATTTTGTAGCTAAACAGTTTGAAAAAGAAAACTTCAGCCTTGTAATCACTCCGGAAGGCACCAGAAGCTGGGTTCCGAAATGGAGAAAAGGATTCTATCATATGGCATTGGCAGCAAAAGTTCCTATCGTTTTGGCGGCCGGTGATTTCAAAAGGAATATCGTTTACCTGGGGTACACGATCCCCTACGAAAGAATTGCTTCCGTTCCTTTTTCTGAGATCATGGAGGAAATCCAGAATTATTATATCAAAAATGATATCGGGCCTAAAATCCCTGCCAACTGGAACCCCAATATTATGGGAACAGGCAACGAAGAAGCAACTAGCAACTAGCAACTAGCAACTAGCAACTAGCAAAATTATCATCCATCAATTATCATTTATCACTTATACAATGAAAGGTCAGACTAAAGAAGAGCTCCTTACGTTTCTAAACAGCTGGGGAAACGGTGTAACATTAGCAAAAACACTCGAAATACAATTCATCGATATTGATGTCGAAAATGAGACACTTACCGCTACAATGCCTGTTCAGCCAAAGGTACACCAACCTTTCGGCATTCTGCATGGAGGAGCAAGCTGTGTGCTGGCAGAGACTTTAGGCTCAAGCCTGTCTAATATTTTTATTGACGGAAATAAATATTACGGTGTAGGAACGAATATCAACTCTAATCATCTTAAAAGCAAAAAAGACGGTATTGTAACGGCTAAAGCCCGTTTTATCAGAAAAGGAAAGACGATGCATGTTTCAGAAATTGAGATCAGGGATGAAAAAGGAGTACTCATCAATCATACCACGATGACCAATAATATCATTCTGAAGTAGAGAAAAAAATCAATAATAAACAGAAGACTCAATTTTTTTGAGTCTTTTTTTATATACTTGCTGCAACCTTTTTCTTTTTTGTCATCTTATAAGAAAAAACCATGAAAATTTTAATTTTACCTTTTCTGTTTTTAGCATTATTTCTGATTTCCTGTCAGCAGGATGATGGTGAATTGCTGGAAAAAAACACGGCAGCGGTTGATGTATATGTTGCCGGTATAGAAAATAACAAGGCATGTTACTGGAAAAACAATCAGCAGACTTATCTATCTGTTGGCGATGACATTACTCCCTCGGATATCTTTATTGAAAACAATAATATGTATATTGTAGGGTATACTAATTTTACTAATGATCAGAAATATTTCTGGAAAAATAATATCAGGTATGACATCAGTCAATACCTCAATCTTCCTGCCGGTCTGTATTCAAGAATAGGAAGCTTTACCGTAAAAAATAATGACATTTATTTTGGGGGAATTGTTGAAAACTCCTCTCCTGCTACTCCCAATGACAGATACGAATACTGCTACTGGAAAAATGGGGTAAAAACAGTACTTTTTACTGCTGCAGAGTATTATAGCGACTATGCGAGCATCAATTCTATTTGCATTTACAATTCGCAGGTATACATTACAGGTAGAAAAATTATCAATAACATTTCATACAGCGGCTATTACGAAGGAACAACCTTTCATCCGGTCGTCACGATAGATGATCAACATTTCGACTCTGTTGGAAACCTTTCTTCCAATGCCAATAACCTTTACATATCCGCGAGAAAGAATGGGATGGTATTTTATAAAAACATTTTAACCGGGATAGATACCCAGATGAATATTCCTAATCTTATCACCCCACTGGAACTTGATGGAAATGATGTCTATCTGATGCAGTATCAGGGATATTATAAAAATGGAAGTTTCGTTTCTGCCACTGTTGATCCTGAATTTGAATTATGCTATGATATGTTCATCCTTGATCAGAATATATATTCCGTAAGATCCGTTGATTTCAAAAACAGGGGCGGGAAAATTTACATTAACAATGTAGAAACCCAATATCTTCCGCCCGCGCCTTCTACAACCAAACAAATACTTAAAGCTGTATTTGCCGTTCAAAACTAAAAAAAACTATACCTTTTTTTTGTCATCTTACAAGAAAACAGTAACCATGAAAACACTTTTTATTCTTTTTTTATTCCCGATATCAATTGCGTCGAGTTGTAACCATATGACAATTGTAAAATATTAAATATGTCAAAACTCAACTGGCAAAAAATATACAATGATCACTCCCCAACACTCTTGGGGATTTGCCGTAGATATATCCCGGATATCTATGCGGCAGAAGACATCCTTCAGGATAGCTTTATCACAGCCATCCAAAAAGAACATCAATTGAAAGACGAAAAATTGCTTTTTGCATGGCTTAAAAAAATTGTAGTCAATAATGCGCTGCAGTATCTTCGGAAAAGCAGCCATGAACATTTCATTGACACAGAAACTTCAGAATTCTCCGAAATACCATTAGCGACGAGTGAAAATATGGAAGAAAAAAACCTTGTTCTTACCTATGATTTTACACGCGAAGAGCTGCTCTCCTCTATCGACAGTCTTCCTTCCCATCATAAATCGGTGTTTAATTTATACTGTATGGAAAACCACTCCCATGCAGAAATTGCAGGTATGCTGGGAATATCTGTCAATACCTCGAAATCACATCTTTTGAGAGCGAAAAAATCGATACAAAATTATCTTGTCAGTTATGCACTCAAACCGGATACTCCCAAAAACAAAAAGAAGATCACCCAACTTCTTATTTTCCTGGGTTTCGGAAGCCTGTTATGGGCTCAAACCTTCAGAAGCAGATTTACGGACTTTTCTATAGAGCCGTCCGGATCTTTTGAAATTCCCCAATCTATTCAAACTAAAAATATTAATTTTTTGCCGGGACCAGAGATCAGCTTGAAAACAAAAATTATAGCTGCATCCGGGCTTGTGGTTATTATATTAGGTTCTGTCATTTTCTTCCGTCCCAGCAGCCAAAATATTCCGGACAATAACAATACTAAGGCACAAAACAGAGAATTGGTAAGCGAAAAAGAAGAAATCAAAACAGAAGCTCCGGATCAAAATGTTTCAAATATCAATACGGAACCTACAGACAATAAAGAGATTACAAAAACGAAGACTTCAGAAAAAGGTGATGCACCTGAAAAGATCACAGGTAAAATGACACAAATAAAACCCAAGATCAATGGAAAAGATTCTGTAGAAAGCATTTCTAAAAAAATCATTGTGGTAAAAAAAATTATTCAGAGAGACACTATTTATGTTGAGAGATAAACCCATTATGGCTGTAAAAAAACTAATTTTCATTATTTGCTTTCTCATTCTGTATCCGCTTAATGCGCAAAGGAAAAAAACAGATACGGTTTATGTGTACGAAAAAGTCATTGTTTATGATACCATCTATTTAGAAAAAGCCCTAAAGGTAAAACCTGTTGGTATCCATTTCAAACCTTCGGTGATCACTGATATGAATATTGTTTCTGAGGTATCAGGATTTAAGTATATCACAATTTTAGATACAACAAAAGGATTAAAGATAAAAACAATAAAATTCGATTTTGGGGTGGAGGCCGGAATCGGGTTAAAAAACAACAGCTGGGCTAAAGAATCATCTGAAAACAGCCAGCAGACTGGGTTCAATGCAGGAGTATGGATTTCAAGAAGCATTTATAAACGATTTTCGATGATGCTTTCTGCTCATGTTTATTACTGGAATTCTACTTTTGACCTTGATGCCAACAAAGCGGAAACCTGGCTGAACGGCTACTATTTTACAGAAGACAAACAACCGCTTCTGTTCCAAAAATTTAATGACAAACACCTGGAATATGCATTACAGCTGAAATTATTCTACGAATGGAAAAAGTTCAGACCTTTTATAGGATTTTTAGCCAATCAGAATGTCTACAAGATGCAGTTTATGGTTCCTGAAAAAAATGTTCTGAACAAGCTGGATGATTTTAAGTCCAAAGAAATCAATTTAGGATATTCTTTTGGAATCCAATACCGGATCATGCGGAGATTTCTTCTGTATTTAGAGTATCAGGAATACAAAATGAGGAATATTTCGTTAAAAAACTCTACTTTTAATTTTGACATTTTTAAGACTAATAATACCTTTGCTGAAAGGAAAATCAATCTGGGAATTTCCTATACTATTTCCAGCTGGTGATTTTCAAAATCTATTCATAATTAATGATCTATTTCAAACTTCCTTTCGACGAAACATTATATTCAACTGATCAGAAACAAGACAGGGAATCTGTGAGTTTTCATTCTTTTGATCTATTAAGGCAAATCAGTTTTGAAGGCAGTATTATCGATGCTTCTGAACAATTTGAACATGTTGTCATCACTAATGATGATTTGCTCAAAGATGAAAGCCATTTTAATGCTGAAACCAGGGAAGAATATCTGGATACCCTTCACCAGGTTATTAAAGTAATTAATGATCATCAGCTTCCGAAAATCGTTTATTCAAGGAGGAAAATCTTCACAGACTTTAATGCAATAGATTATAAGGAAAGTTTTAAAAAGCTTTGCTCATCTTACCCTAATGCGCTCAGGTATATTTTTAATGACGGACAAAATTTATGGATGGGTGCTTTCTCGGAGATTTTGGGAAAATTCAATAAAACGACCTACGAGTTTGAAACTATGAGCCTGGCAGGCACTCTTCCTGTTTCTGAAGAATGGACAGAAAAGGAGATTGAAGAGCAAAAACCGGTGACATCATATATCAAAGACATTCTTGAAAATTATTCGGAGAATGTACAGATCTCAGAAACCTACGATCATATTTCAGGAAATATCAAACATCTGCGGACAGATTTTAAAGCCCGGATAAAACCTGAGGATCTTGATACCCTAATCAATGACCTCCATCCCACTCCGGCAGTCTGCGGAATTCCAAAGGATTTCTGTAAAAAGAGCATTCAGCAATTCGAAAAATTTCCCCGTGAACTGTATGCCGGATTTATCAAGGTGGAAACAGATGAAAATGTGATGTATTTCGTTAACCTCAGATGTGCAAGACTTTACAGAGATTCTGTACACATTTTTGTGGGCGGAGGGATCACCGCACAGAGTAATCCAGAAAAAGAGTGGCAGGAAACAGAGTTGAAATCTGAAGCCATATTAAAAAACTTAATTATTTCTTAGCAAAGTTCACTAATTTCACACAGGATTTCATTTATTTATAGTCTTATTTTTAGTTTAAAATGAGAAACATCGGTATGAAAATATTGCTCTTTATGATTTTAATTCTTTTAACGGCATGTAAAAAGAACAGCTCTTCCAAAACTTATAATGAAAGTCGGGAACTTATCCCTAATCCTGAAGGCTATCAAAAAGATAACTTTCCCGCAGATACTGTAGATATAGATACACTGCATCACAAGAAAAAAAATACCCGCTGAACGAAAATTCCTGAAAGTGGAGACCACAAAAAACCTTTTTCATGCTAATGAAAAAGGCTATATTGAATAAGTAATATTATAATTATTTCTTCGCTCCGATCCTGCTCCAGGTATCTAATACAAAAAGTAAGATCAGACCAAGAACTGCTGAAGCGATTGAAAATACAAACTTCAGGTTATCTTCTGATAAAAGATCCGTCTGCCAGTCCAATGCATAAAGATTGATGGCAATAAAAACGATAAACACAACTAGAAATACTTTATAAAACTTCTGCATGATTCTTAAAAATTAATATAGTTCTGCACCAATTGGGCAAAGTTAGCGGTGAATAATTTGATTGAAATCGCCAAAAGAATGATCCCGAAAACTTTCTGAAGAATAGACAGAGTAGCCTCTCCCATTTTGTTTTCCAGCCACTTCGCTGATTTCAGCACCAAATATACGAAAATTGTATTGAGAACAATTCCTAAAATAATATTAATATCATGGAACTCAGCTCTGAGAGATAAGGTGGTTGTCAGCGTTCCTGCTCCTGCTACCAGAGGAAATGCAATAGGGACAATGGATGCAGCCTTTGCTTCAGTAGTTTTGTTGATCTCAATGCCAAGGATCATTTCAAGGGCTATGATAAAAATCACAAAAGCTCCTGCTATGGCAAATGAATTCACATCGACACCAATCAGTTTAAGGATTTTGTTTCCCACGAACAGAAAAACAATCATGATTACTCCAGCGGTAATAGATGCCTTACCGGCTTCGATCTGCCCAAACTTTTGCTGAAGGCTTACCACAATAGGAACAGAGCCAATAATATCAATTACGGCAAAAAGAACCATAAAGCAGGTCACGATCTCTTTAATAGAGAAATCATTCAATATTTCCATCTCTTTGTAATTAAAAATTTCGCAAAAATATGAAAAAAAACTGGTTATTTGCTAATTTGTGAATACAAATTAACAACTGCTTTCAAAAGTTCCTCTATTCCTTCACGGGATTTCAAAGGGGAATATTTTTCCATTTGAATTCTTTGGGATAAGTTTCTATACTCTTCGGCGACAGAAGATCCTTTATAACTTTCCAAAAACGTTCTGAAATCATCTGAAGAGCTTTGAAAATACTGTTTCCTGACATCCTGATCCATTTCTTCCAGAGTACCAAAGAACTTCGGATAATCTTCGTTATCTTTAAGATTTTCAAGATAACTGAAATAATCATTAATATCGGTTTTCAGTGTCTCTCTTATTTCTTTTTCTGTTTCAGCCACAGAACCAAGTGGTTTTGGAGATGCCGTTTCTCTAACTAACGATCGTTTTTTTTGCCAAGTCTTAAATAACAGATATATTAAAAATAAACCTACTAAAATAGCGATATTGGTCAAAAGAATGTTCCAATGGAACTTGCTCTTTTCCTTTACTTTCAGTGTTGTTGTTTTCAAAACAGGTGTATTGACCGTTTCTAAAAGCGTATTGGTATATTCATTTACCTTTTCAACCGTAGTACGGGATTCAAGGATCTGATCATGCGAGAAAGCATTTAAAGCAAGCGTTTTCTTACCAAGATCTATATACTCTTTACTTGCAGGATCAAAGAAAGCAAACTGCTCGGTCTGAATTGCAATAGCTCCCGACTTTTTAGGAACGATCACATAGTTGGCCAGAATTTCACCTTTCATTCCTGTACTTCCGGGAACTACTTTAGAGGTAATTTTTGGCGTAAAGACTTCATAATCAGGAGAAGAAATGATCTTCGGAAGATGCATATCAGGAAGGTTTCCTTCTCCCGAAACTTTTACAATAACATGGATAGGCTTTTCAACCTCAATTTTATCTTTTGAAGGATTATAAACATTCACGTTAAAGTTCCCGACTGCATTTTTAAAACAATCAGGTGAACCTTCGGGAAGTTTTTTTACATTGAGCTTGACCTTGTTGGAAACAATTTTATTTTTATTGGCATATGAAGTTACAGAAGCAGATACTGCCGGAACTTCCACATAGCCTGCTTCATTCGGAAATACCATAAACACAGCTACAACCTGTGAGGCCATATTACCGGCACCTGAAGGATCAATTTCTGATTTGCTGAAGCTTATAGGATGTACATTGAGATTATCCTGCTGCGGAAGACGGACATCTTTCACTTTTCTGAAGTTGTCCATATTTTTGGAATATACCTTCAAAACAGCAAATGTAGCCTGATCCTGATATACATCCCGGTCTTCAATCTCCATATTCATATACATCTCGCTGACCATATTGCCGGCAAGAGATCTCCTATCAATAATTTCTTTTATATTAACATCGAAAGGCTCGGTTTTATAAATCTTATTATTAACGGTTACTAAGACAGAACCAATCTTGATTTTTCCCTTTTTTTTAGGTTCAAGTGCAATTCTGGATACTTTTTGTGTAACAAGGGTATTCGTTGCCGGATCAATCAGCGTGTTGGTTACGGATCCGCTTCCGATAATATTGAATTTTGAAAGGTCAGGAAGCTGAAAACGCGTTTGAGGCTCCAGATCGATTCCATTAAGCTCCAGAACGATGGTAAGGTTTACAACATCCTTTCCGTTGTATTCTGCTTTATCAGATTCCATATACAGGTTTACCTGTCCGTAAGAGATTACAGATGAAATAAGGAATAATATGTAAAACAGTTTTTTCTGCATCACCAATCTTTTTCGTTGCTCTGTGGCGTCGAATAAGAGTTCTTGTTTAAGATTCTTCTGGCGGTTTCTTTTTCTTTTTCGTTGACTTTATCTAGTATGGCGTTTTCAAGATTTTTAGGCATTTTTCCTTCTCCTTCATTCTGGTCTTGCTTAGGTGTATTCCCCTCGTTGCTTTTTCCTTTCTCCTGCTGGCCGCTACCCTGATCCTGTTTTTGATCTTTCTTGTCGCCTTTCTGATCATCACCTTTATTCTGATCATTACCACCGCCGCCGCCTTTTCCTGAGTTATTCTGTTCGTTTTTCTGCTGTTTTTCTTTTTCTTTCAGCTTGGCAATTTCATAGTTCTTTCTGGTTGCTTCACTATAAGGGTTCTGTTTCAGAGCCTGCTTATAATAGTCAGCCGCTTTTTCCGGCTGGTTCATCTGCATATAAGTATTTCCAAGATTATGAAGAGCTGCCATTTTATCCGGAATGGTTTGCGAAAGCCTCTGTGCTTTGTCGAACTCCGCCTGAGCCTCCTCATATTTTTTGCTCTTATACAGTGCATTTCCCAGGTTGTAATGAGCCATAAAATCTTTTTCATTGGTTTTCACAGCCTCCATATATTTAGAGGATGCCCCATCGTAGTCTTTACCGTTAAATTTCTGATTGCCTTCGTACACTAAAGTACGATAGTTTTCCTGCCCAAACATGACATTTGAGAAGGTGAAAGCAATAAGAAACGATAAAAAAATGATTTTAGTATTCATTACTTGCAAAATTATTCCTTTATATGTTAATAAACAGACTTCTATTTGTTAAAGTTCGGTTAAAGTATTGATTTAAAATCTTGATAAACAAAGCATAAAAACCTATACATTGAGATCTTTTTTCGGGTTCAATATATAAATTAAAAAGAAGAAGAAAATAGAGACTATCAGAAAATACTGATAATAGTGGTTGGCATTCTGAGATTTCACTAAGGTCTGTGCAGATGATGATTTTTTATTCAAAGCATCCACAATCTTATTGGGAGCTTCATTGATGTTATTACCGTCGATATAATCTCCTCCTGTAGACTCTGCCATCTTTTTAAGAGCCTCCGTCTGTCTTTTGGAGATCACTGTTCCGCCATCCATATCTGTTTTGTAGCCCATCAGCTGTCCGTATACATATTCCGGCACTGGTGCACCTTCTTCTGTCCCTATTCCTACTGATGTAATGGAGATTCCTTCTTTATTAGCCAGCCTGATCGCAGCATTGTCATTTCCCTCATTATCTTCACCGTCACTTAGCAGGATAACTTTTCTTGAGCCTTTGCTTACATTTTTAAATTTTTCTGCTGCTACCTGCATTCCTTTCAGAAAATCTGTACCCTGGATTTTCATAGAACTTGTTTCCACAGCACTTATATAAGTTTCAGCAGAACCGTAATCTGTAGTAAGCGGCATGATAGAAATAGCTTCTCCAGCAAAGATTACAATTCCTATCTTATCGTTTTTCATCTTCTGCATCGTACCCACCATCAGGTTCTTTGCCTCCGCAAGACGGCTTGGATCAATATCTTCCGCATTCATAGAGTTGGAAACATCCAGCATAAAGATCACATTATTGAGCCTCTGATTGGTTTTCACTTCTTCCGAACCGTTCAGCAGGTCTATAATAGAAAATATAAGGAAAAGTGTTCCCAAAAGATATAAAGCGGGAAAAAATTTTGTAAATCCCGATCTGCTTTCAAATAATTGATCATGAAACCGGCTCTCTGCAAAGATGTCCCTTTTTTTCTTTTTCCATTTCAAAAAACGGATCAGAAAGAAGGCCAGCAGCGGCAGGAGCAGCAGCAAAAGTAAATACCAGTAATTTCCTAAGGACCAATTCATCAGCTTAAAAATTTATATAATACCCATCGCAGCAATGCATCAAAGAACAGCATTCCCAGTGCGACCCAAAGGAAGATTTTAAAATACTCATCATAGTTGTACAGCTTGGAGACCTTTATATCAGTTTTTTCCAGCTGATTGATCTCGTCATAAACTTCCTCCAGGCTGCTATTGGAAGTCGCTCTGAAATATTTTCCGCCTGTAGCCTGCGCTACATCTCTCAATGTATTTTCATCAATCGTCACTTCAGTTTCCGTAAAGATCAGATCCCCGAAAATATCCTGTGAAGTAGGCATCAGTGCAAAACCATTAGTTCCTATCCCAATGGAATACACTTTTATATTATTGTTCTTGGCCAGTTCTGCAGCAAGTTGTGGCGGTATTGCATTCTGAATATTGCTCACCCCGTCTGTCATCAGGATCACAACCTTGCTCTTAGCCTTGCTTTTGATCAGGTGGTTAACGGCCACAGAAAGTCCTTCTCCAATAGCTGTTCCCGGTTCAAGGCCTGCAGAATTCAGGTTTTTTATTTCGTCAATAACAACCTGATGATCCGAGGTCACCGGAACTTTGGTAAACGCTTCTGCAGCATAAGCCACAACGCCTATCCTGTCATTCGGGCGCTTCTGAACAAATTTTATGGCAATATCTTTTAATGCCGTAATACGGTCCGGGGTAAGGTCCTTCGCAAGCATACTCAGCGAAACATCTATTGAAAGCATAATGTCTACTCCTTTTGTATCATCCTTGTCCTGTGAGATTGTAAAAGATCTCGGTCTGGCCATGGCAATGATCAAAGCAGAAAGGATGATATATTTAGAAATTTTCAAGAAAAAGAGAACCGTACGAATCTTTCCGCTGTCTTCCATATTCTGAACAGTGGGAACTTTGATACCTTTTATCTTCTTTCTTCCTGCATCTTTAATAAAAAGTGGGATAAACAGCAGGAAAAGCAGCAGGAACCACGGACTGTAAAATTCAAAATCAAACATCCTTTCTTAAGTTTTCAAATTCTAAGTCTTTTGATGATCTCTTCACAAAATCCCGGATATCTGCAAAATCTTTTTCCATAGTGGTCTGATCTGGGAAGGTCTTGGCAAATTTCACCAGATCTCCTCTTAAGAATACATCTTCCACTGTCTTTTCATTTTCCTGGGAAATCGTATTGTTCTTTTTCATAACGTCAATAAGATCGTCAGTAAGAAGAACATCGGCCGGAAGATGATATTGTTTGGCAATAAAATTTCTCGATATATCTATTAATTCAACATAAAAGGAACGGAAATCTCCACCTTCGATGTATTTTTTCTTTTTTAATGAATCCAGCTCTTTTAAAGTCTGGTTGGTAGCAACCACTGGTGAGCTTTTGGATTTCCTGCCCCATTTGATAAACATAATCACTGCAATAATCAGGGCAATCACTGCCAGAGCAGCAAGAATATAGAATTTATAAAGCTCCCAATAATCTTTGGTTTCAAGCTTTACTTCTTTATTATTCATGATGTCATTGATCTGATCTGCCTTTTGAGCGGTATTAATCACATCAATTTCGTAAGGAATTGTTTTTAAAATCTTACCTCCTACGTTAAATTCCAGTTCAGGGATCGTAAATTTCCCCTCGTCGTAAACTGAAAATTCAATTTTTCTTTCGTAAGAATTCTGGTTTTGTCCGATGCTATCCTTGATTTCTTCAAAATGAAAAGGAAGCAGCTCATTTTTAGGGGCAGCCACTACCTGCATTTCATGAATATTGTCAATTTTAATAACAAGCTTGTTGACTTCCCCTAAAGCAAGGGTTTTCTTTGCAAGGTTGGAGGACAATATCTGTGAAAAAGCGTTTGCACAGATGAGAAAAGACAGTATGAATAATATTTTTTTCAATTTCAAATAATAGGAGTTGAGGCCGGAGCCTGTTTTATTTTAAGTTTACTTTTTCTGGAAATAACTATACAGCAGTTTAGAGTAATCAGCGCCGGTGTTGACATTCATAAAACTGGCCGAACTGGTCGCAAAATCTTCTTCCAGAGCCCGTACTTTTTGTTTCTGGGCTTCAGCAAAGGTATATCTCCATCTTGCGCTGGAAGTATTGGCCCAGACTTCTTTCCCCGTTTCGGAATCATGCAGGAGCGCATAGCCCACATCAGGTATCTCATTATCTTTTTCGTCATAGATCCTCATTCCCAGCAACTGATGCTTTTTTGAAGCTACACGCAGCATTTTGGAATCATAGGTATCTTCAAAATCTGAGAACAGGAACACAAGAGATTTTCTTTTGAAAATTCCCATCATGTATTCCATTGCCTTATCGATCTTCGATACGGCCGGGACATAATCTGCCGTCAGAATATTACTGATAATGGAGAGAATATGTTTTCTGCCTTTCTGAGGCGGAATTACTTTATATACTTTATCAGCAAAGAGAATCAATCCTACTTTATCATTGTTTCCCGCTGCCGAAAATCCGAGACTCGCAGCGATTTCTGCCACATATTCCCTTTTCAGCTGGCCTTTAGTTCCATAATCCATAGAAGCGGAAATATCTACCAAAATCATCATGGTCAATTCTCTCTCTTCTTCCATTACTTTCACGAACGGTTCACGGAATCTGGCCGTTTTATTCCAGTCGATTCTGCGGATTTCATCCCCAAACTGATACGGACGGACCTCAGAGAAAGTCATTCCCTGTCCTTTAAAAGCACTGTGATACTGTCCCATAAGCGAAGCTTCCGTCTTCTTGCGGGTACGGATCTCTATCTGCTTTACTTTTTTTACAATATCTTTTATTTCCATAGGTTTGCTGTGGGTTTGCTGATTTTCGGTTTAAGATTCGGGTTGCGAGGTTAGTGCTACGTTTCTATCTTCCATCTTCTAGCTCCCTTATTTTAATCCTTCAATTCAATTGAAACATTCAGCCATTCATTGTCAAATTTGGGGCTGTATTTCTTATAAAAATTAATGGCGGGTTCATTCCAGTTCAATACCTGGAAAACCATTCCGCTGTACTGATTGGATTTTCCATGCTCCAAAGTGGCTTCAAACAAAAGTTTCCCGATCTGCTTTCCTCTCATTTTTTCTGTCACCACCAGATCTTCAAGATACAGCCTTCTTCCCTTCCAGGTTGAAAATCTGTCATAATATAGGGAAATTCCAACGATTTCACCGTTTAGTTCAGCAACAAAAGCTCCCCAAACCGGAGATTTCCCGAAGCCGTCTTCGGTAAATTCATTCAAAGTTAAAGTCACTTCATGAAGCGCTTTTTCATATTCTGCAAGTTCCCTGATCAGCTCCAGCATGGGAGCACAATCTTCCTGAACTGCTCTTCTGATGATCACTTCACTCATTATGGCGCCTGAATTTTTGCCAAGATCCTATTGATGATCTCTTCAGATGAAATCTCTTCTGCCTCAGCCTCGAAAGTAAGACCAATCCTATGTCTTAATACATCCTGCGCCAATGCTTTTACATCTTCAGGGATGACAAAAGCTCTTCCCTTCAGGAATGCATAGGTTCTGGAAGCGATAGCCAGGCTGATTGATGCTCTTGGAGAAGCTCCAAAACCGATGTAGTTTTTAAGCTCAGCAAGACCATAGTTTTCAGGGTAACGGGTTGCAAAAACCATATCCAGAATATATTTTTCGATCTTTTCGTCCAGATAGATCTGGTTGATCAGTTCTTTAGCATCTACAATATCCTGCAATGTGATCACAGGTTTGATGACCGGTTGGTGAGAGGTGGAAACCATTCTCATCACCGTTCTTTCGTCTTCAAAGTTGGGGTAATCAATCTTACATTTCAGCATAAAACGGTCGCTTTGGGCTTCCGGCAGCAGATAAGTTCCTTCCTGATCGATTGGGTTTTGGGTAGCCAGTACCAAAAATGGTTTTGGAAGCTTCATGGTTTCGTCACCGATGGTCACCTGCTTTTCCTGCATTACTTCAAGTAGTGCCGACTGTACTTTTGCCGGGGCACGGTTGATCTCATCTGCCAACACAAAATTCGCAAAAACGGGACCTTTTTTTATAGAAAAATCGTTATCCTTGATATTGAAGATCATAGTCCCCACAACATCTGCAGGAAGTAAATCCGGTGTAAACTGTATTCTGGAGAACTGACCATGAACAGCTTCTGCCAGGGTTTTAATCGCCAAAGTTTTAGCCAATCCCGGTACCCCTTCCAGAAGAACGTGTCCGTTTCCTAAAAGTCCTACCAAAAGGCGGTCTATCATGTATTCCTGTCCAATAATCACTTTATTGACTTCCTGTCTCAGAAGGGAAAATAAGTAGTTTTTCTCTTTTACTTTTTCCGTCAACTGGCGGATATCTTCGGCTTGATATATCTCTGACATAGCTTTAATTAAAAATAAGTGGTAAATTTCTGATAAATACTGGCATTAATCAACATAATGAATGCCATTTTTGAGTTAAAGTTTGTTAAATATTCCGGGATTAATAAAGCAATCAGACGAATACGAGACAACTTTCAATGTACAAAATTAATTCATACAGTGAAAGTTACGGTAATATTTCATTATAAAAAAGGATGTTAAATGGAACATTTTAGGTGAATAGTCAATATTGCTACGCAAGTCAATAGTGAGTTAGTTCATCAGTAGTAAAATTTATTATTCATTATTCACAATTGACCTTTCACAATAGCTATTAAAGCTTTGTTATCGTAATAGTAAAAGTATCTTCCGCAACATCTACAGTCTCTTCGTAAGATCCGATATTGATAAAATATTCAGTTCCGGCCACTGTTGGAATGGTCATCGTTTCTGCACCACCTCCTCCTGCGCTGTCTGCAGTATTTACACAGGCAAGATTACTGCAAGCACCACTGTATATATCCATTTGAGGATCAAAAGTACTGCCGGCAGGCATCGTAATTTTAACGGTAAACTGACCGCCATCCCCTATGAATTTAAACCAGGTTCCATCATTCATTGCATCTGGACATATGGTAATAAATCCGTTATTATTAGTAGCAGATACTGCATCATTCTGAGTATATGTATAAGGAAATGCCGTTGCGGATAAAGCTCCTGAACACGCATCATTTACCGGAACCGGAGGTACAGTTTTAAAAGTAATATCTGCGCATCCTGAAGACTGAATATTACCGGAAACAGCTGTGACTTTCAGATAATAGGTAGTATTTGCATTGAGGGGAGCAGATGGAGTAAAATTAGTTGTAGTAACTACCTGCTGATTAATAACATCCGTACTTCCCGCACTGGTTCCTAAAGAAACTTTATAGGAATCTGCGCCGGAGACAGCCAACCATTTAAAATTTGGTAACAAGGAAATAGATTGGGCATTATTTGCAGGATAGTTCATTAAAGGACATGCCGGAGTAGAGCTTACCGTTAATCCTGAAATAGTGATCGCTGATTTATAGTCAGCTCTTATTCCTCCCGGAGGTGCCACAGGATCTACGACTGCGCGGTCTCCTTTATAGTAAAGCGTGGAATTTGGCGTGTATGGATAAACATAAAAAACTTCATCAAAATTATTGATATCAATACTCTGCGAATTTTCTTTTGCAGCGACTACTAAATTATCAGTATTGTTATAGGCAAATGGAGTCGTAAGGCTAATCTCAACCGTGTTGTTGTTTTTAACCACTGTACCAGAATACACCTGTGTCAGCTGTGAAGCTGGAATCCAGTCTGTACCTGAAGTAAAGGCAGTTTTAGAAGTATGTCCAAGATAAACAGTCCAGTCTGAAGAATCATTAATGGTGGACGCAGGATCCAAATAAAAGGTAAGACCTGTAATATTGCCAGCCGAACTGGTATTTATTTCCTGTTTAGGATAAAGTTGCTGAACATATGAATATGAAAAAAAACTACTGATGGGTGCCGTTCCGACATTTGTACTTCCTATGTTTAAATTGATCTGGGCATTAAGCATCAATACTGTCGTTAACAGGAATAAAAGTAAAAATTTCTTCATATTGATAAAAATTAATATTGAACATTGGGCTAAATTAATGATAAAATTTTGATTTCTCAAACAAATGTGAATTTTATATACGACATATTAATAATCTAAGGGAATAATTAATATATTTGTGATAAATACAGCCCATATGTATAAAAAGTTACTTTTTCTCAGTATTTGTTTTGGCGGCCTTTTACAGTCACAGACTACCCAAGTCATGAATGTGATTTCGCAGGCAACCTATTATGACGGCTATGCTGCCACAGTTTCCGACCCGGTTCCGGCAGGTCTTATCAGGCTTTCCAATACCAGATATGCAAGGAAACTTACAGATGCTGAGCTCAATTCCTTCAAAGCTAAAATTGCCATGAGGGTAACCATTGGTGCGCTATGCGACAATTATGACCGTCTGGGGAGTGTTTATTTAGCAATGATTCCAAAAAATCAGCCTACTTATACCATGACTGACGTTAATGTAAAGAGAATTGAAGTAGGCAGATACATTACTCCATTCATGAATAAAAACCGCTCTCCGCTGGAAGTTCCTTATACCTACGATTTAAGCAATCTATACAATGTATTTCATGATACTACGCTGCGTGCTGCTTATGATATGTATATGGAGCTGGATGTTTTCGGGGTTCCTTATGCAGCACAAACCCAGGTTTCAGGATGTACAGGCAGAATTGATGTTTTCTCAGGAACGCTGTCCTTCTTTTCAACGGATACCGGAGCTACTTCTTCGGATCAAAATACTCTAACTCCTATATTGACTTATAGTACGCTTAACAACTATAATAACACCGATGTTCCCGGTGAAACTGTCAGGATCGTCAACTTTAACCTTCCGAATCCGGTTACCAATGCCCGATTTTATGTAATATCTACTCCTCATGGTGCCAACAGTGGCGGTGAAGAATATGTAAGAAGGCAAAACTACACGTACATAGATGATGTACAGATGCTCACGTATACGCCGGGAGGAATTTCATGTGAGCCATACAGAGTATACAATACGCAGGGCAACGGAATCTATGGAACGGTACCAAAAACCCTGAACGAATGGACTTCATGGAATAACTGGTGCCCTGGAAATTCAGTTCCTATCAGAGGATTTACCATGCCGAATTTAGCGGCAGGAAACCACACGCTGAAACACACAATACCAACCGCTGTATTCAATCAGCAGCAGGGAGACGTTTTTTTATCTGTTTATATGCAAGGAAAAAGTAATGCCACTCTGGATGTAAAGGATATTAAGACAACAGATGTGAGCATTTACCCCAACCCAACTTCTGATTTCATCAATATAAGATCAAAGGAAGATGTTGTTTCAATCAGTATTTTCAGTGTAGACGGGAAAAAATTAGCTGAAAATTATAAAGAAAACAGGATTGATATTTCTGCGTACCCATCCGGAGTTTACTTTTTGAATATTGTACTGAAAGGTGGGATCAATTTTAAACATAAGATCATTAAAAAGTAAAAGAGCAGAACAACGTCACGTTCAGATTCTAGTCATTTGAAAACTATAAAACTCCTCTGAAATATTCAGGGGAGTTTTTATTGGTAGTCAAAAAAAACAGACCGGTTTGATGTTTCACTTTATAGAAATATCATAAGAATTAACATAATTTTTCACGTTTTAAGAACTTTTAATTTAATCCTTTATTTAAAAAATTGTCACTTCCAGTTTATTAGACTATTTTTGGTGATTAAAAAAAATTGTAAAATGAATTATCATTTTCAAGCACACAGACAAGTGAGAAAGAACCTTTTAGGTATTCTGCAGAATACTTCCCACGAAGATCTTCTGCTGATTCCGGATGGTTTCAATAACAATCTGTACTGGAATATTGCCCATACGGTTGCTACCCAGCAGCTGTTGCATTATTATCTGAGCGGCAATCCTTTCAGAATTGATAAATATTGGATCGAAACCTACAAAAAAGGAACTCTTCCGAACCTGAATGTAGCCAAATCTGAAGTGGAGGATCTGGAGTTTTTACTCACCGAAACTTCAAAGATTTTGATGAAGGATTATGACAGTGACTTCTTTTCAGACTATACCCCGTACACAACAAGTTTCGGGATGGATTTGAAGAGTATTCAGGATGCCATTATCTTCAACAATATGCATGAAAGCCTTCATTATGGGTATATCATGGCACAGAAGAGAGCAATATTAGGCGAGAAATATTAATATTTTGAAGAAGATTTTCTTTTTAAGATTCCTCCTTTTAGGACTGCTTATCTTCAATGTGGTGGGTTGCTCCAAGAGTGATCCGGTAAAAAGCCAGCCTGCTGAAAGCGTTATTAAACCATCAGTGGATAAAATTGAAGAGCTTCATCAGCCGGAAATAAAAAGTCCTGAGAATTGGAAAGAAATTTTCAAATCCGTTCCAAAAGAATGGACGATGCTTACAAAAAAGGAGTCAGGCTACATCATCTATATTCCATGCGATTATCAGAACCAAAAAATAATTTTGAGTGATAATGGAAAATATACGCTGGAACATATCATCGGGCAGGATGCTTATTATTTTCAGATAAAAAATATCAGAAAAAACGGAAACACTTACCTCTTTGAACTGTATGAGGAAAATGCAGAAAAAGGAAAAGAAAATGTAGACTATACATTGAATATCAAAGACCATAACCAGGCAGTATGGGAAGTTTATAATGAAGAAAGAAAAACAACAGGCATTACAACTACAGATTCCCGCTTTGAAAGCAGGTACAAAACAGTAGAAGAGCCTCCCTGCCTTGAATAAGTTTAACAACAGAAAAAATAAATTTTGACAAACGAAAACAAAAAAGACGATTTCATTTTCGGACTTCGTCCTGTAATAGAAGCTATTGAAGCAGATAAAACGATTGACAAGATCTTTGTGCAGAATGCACTTCAGGGTCCTATCTATGCTGAACTGAAGACTATTTTAGCCAAACATAAAATACGTCCCAACTATGTTCCGATTGAAAAACTGAACCGTTTTACAAGAAAAAACCACCAGGGTGTGGTTGCTTTTATTTCAGATGTTCCGTTTCACAGAGTGGAAGATGTTGTTCCACAACTGTTTGAAGAAGGAAAAACACCTTTCCTGTTAATACTGGACAGACTTACGGATGTAAGAAACTTCGGAGCGATCTGCAGAACAGCAGAATGTGTTGGTGTAGATGCTATCATTATTCCAGAAAAAGGAGGAGCACCCATCAATTCAGATGCTATCAAAACATCTGCAGGAGCACTTTATAATATCAAAATCTGTAAAGAACCGAATCTTGCCCATGCAGTAGATTTCCTTCAGCAGAGCGGTATTTCAGTATTTGCAGCCACGGAAAAGGCTCAGAAACTGATTTATGATGTGAATTTCACAGAGCCTTGCGCTATCGTGATGGGAAATGAAGAAACGGGTATTTCTAAAGAAGTAATGCATCATGCAGACGAGAAAATAAAACTTCCTATTGAGGGAAAAACACAGTCGCTTAATGTATCTGTAGCTTGTGGAGCTATCCTTTATGAAGCCGTAAGACAGAAGATTATCGCTGTTCCAAACGCTTAATCAACGTAAATAATTTGTTTTGCACCTAATTTGCAGACAAAAATGATCAGTAAAATTTAAACTTAAAAAAAATTCAAATGAAAAACGTAGCAGCTTTAATGCTCATCTCATCTATAGCCCTTGTCTCTTGTAAAAAAGAAACAAAAACCATCACCAAAGTAGATCCTAAAACAGGAAAAACAGTGACTGTAGAAGTTCCGGCCGATTCTGTGGCGAAAGTGGTAGAAAACCCTGCAATCAAAGACTCTGCCGGAGTGTTCACCCAGACTTTTAAATTAGAAAAAGGAAAAACCTACCCTCTTACCACTTATCAGAGAGATGTAAAGACGATGGAAGATCCCCAGGGAAAAACCATTACGGCAACCAGCGAATCTACAGACGAAATGAATTTCGTGGTAAACGATATCAAAGGCAATGTGTACGATATGACGCTGAATCTTGTCGCTAAAAGAAATTCTCAAAGTGCACAGGGCAAAACCGTAATTGTAGATACCAAGCAGGCTATTCCAAAGGAAGATGACCTTAAAATGATCTGGAATATCAATAAGGCGCTTACAGGAAACAAGCTTAACATGAAGATGGACACGAAAGGAAATGTAATTTCTATTACAGGTTTCGATGCCGTTTATGCTAAAGTGACAGCTGCTGTAGGAACATTAATAAAAGATGCTAACCAGAAAGCAAGCGTTGTAGCCAGTCTTAAAGAAACTTTCAACGAAAAAGTATTGAAAGATCAGCTTAATAAAAACTTAACGATTATTCCTAAAAAAGGAGTTAAAATCGGTGAAAAATGGACGACTTCTGAAAATGCTGACGCAAGCGGAACCGTAAAAGTAACTTCTAACTATGTATTAAAAAGCGTAGGAAACGGAGCTGCAGAAATCTCTGTAACAGGAGGAATTCCTAAAAAAACAGAAAAGAAAACACAGGGACCTGTCACGCACAGCCTGAGCAGTGAACTTGCTCAGAACGGAACCATTAAGTTTGACGAAAATACAGGATGGATCACCAACCAGAATATTGATGTAAAAACTACGCAGATTGAAACTATTTCAGACGGAAAACAGTCACAATCTATGAAAAGCACATCCAAATCTTCTGTAATGGTAAATCCTTCTGCAAAATAATTGAATTAAAAGAGTTTGTGGATCAGAATGTTGGAGAGTTTGAAAGTTGGAGCGTTCTAAAGTTTTTGAGTGATTGCTTGCCAATAACCTGACTACTGATCATTTTGATCCTGAAACTTTGAATTTAAATTAAAAAATTATGAAGTACATTCTTGAGTTAGTACTCACCGCTATTATTATTTTCTTTGTCTGGAATATCCTGAAAAGGCTGTTTTTCAAGACCTTTTACAGTTATAGATTCAATAACAACAAAGACAATAATCAGCAGCAGGACCTACATAACTCTAATAAGAATAAACAGACCCTCAACTGGGATGCAGAAACAGTTGACTATGAAGAAGTAAAAGAAAGTAAAGACAAAAGGTAAATTCCAAAGAATAAAAGATAATAACCAGCATGGCTAAAAATAAAAACTTAATTTACATTGCAATTTCATTAATTGTATTTATAGTTTTAGCATTTTTATACTCCACTCCTGTTTTTTCAGGAAAACAGCTTTTCCAGCATGATATCGTGCAATATAGAGGAGGCGCAAAAGAGCTTCTTGACTACAGAGCCGATACCGGAAACGAAACCTACTGGAGTGACTCTATGTTTGGCGGAATGCCTACCTATCAGATGGGAAGCCAGTTCAAAGGCGACATCATCAAAAAGATCGACAGCAACCTGAATTTTCTGCCAAGGCCTGTTAATTATCTGTTCCTGCTTTTTGCCGGATTCTTTTTCCTTGGAATGGTAGCTGTAAGAAACTGGAAGTACGCTTTACTGGGCGCTACTTTTTTTGGCTTATCCACCTATTTTTATATTATTGTAGCAGCCGGACACAATGGTAAAGTAAATACCATAGAGTATTTTGCACCGTTATTGGCCGGAATTATACTCGTTTACATCAGGAAACAGTACATCTGGGGATTCATTGCAACCACCCTCTTTATGGGGCTTCAGATTGCAGCCAACCACCCGCAGATGACGTATTATCTGTTTCTGGCTTTAGGATTCTTATTCCTTTCAGAATTGGTAAGAGCGATTCAGAAAAAAATCCCGATGAAGCATTTTCTTATTTCATCAGGAATTATCGCTGCTTCATGCGCAATTGGTGTCGGAATGAACTCCCAAAGAATCATGGCCAATTCCGAGTACATCAAAGAAACGGTACGTGGAAAGCAGATTCTGACCAATGACAGCCATACTTCAGGACAGTCAGGACTGGATAAGACCAGCATCCTGATGTGGAGTTACGGAAAACTGGAAACCCTGAATCTTTTTATTCCAAGACTGATGGGTGGCGGAAGTCAGGAACCAGAAGCAAAAGAAATCATGAGCAAAGTCCAGGAACTTATCCAGGAAAATGTAGGCTCTCAGGCTGAAATGGACAGAATTTCAAAAGGTTTCAACGGTGTCACTTATTGGGGAGACCAACCAGGAACTTCAGGACCTGCTTATCAAGGAGCTGTTGTATGCTTCCTCGCTTTACTTGGGTTCTTTTTCGCCTGGAAAAAATACCGTTACTGGATCCTCGGAGCCTCTATTCTGACTGTTTTACTGGCGTGGGGAAGCAACTTTATGCCACTGTCTGATTTCTTTATAGACTACGTTCCTTTTTACAGCAAATTCAGAGCTCCATCTTCTATTCTTGTGGTGGTGGAATTATTATTTCCTCTGATAGCCATTATCGGGATCTACAGATTCTTTACAGACGAAAAACTCACTGAGGAATACAAACAGAAAATTCTTCTGTATGTAAGCGGTGGAACTTTAGGATTACTACTGATTCTTTTAATTTTCGGAAAATCACTTCTGGGTTTCTATACAGACGGAGAAAAAACATACTTCCCGCCTTTTCTGCTGGATTATCTGGCTAATGAGCGATTCAAATTATTTAGAATTGATGCGATAAAAGCATTGCTCTATGTTGCTATAACAGCGGCAGTCCTTTTCATGACTATGAAGAAAAAGCTGAGTCAGAATATTGCTTTGATCATCATTGGAAGTGTGAGTTTGTTCGACCTCTGGACGGTAAATAAACGTTATCTGAATGATGAGAATTATGTAGACAAAGTTTTTGCTGAAAATCCTTTCCAGACTGAAAGTTCAGATCTTCTGGCTGAAAAAGTTCAGGGAAATCCTAATTTAGAATCTATTTTGGCCAATGTCAACGTTAATAAAACGCTTGAAACCATTGCAGAAAGAGATAAAACACATTACAGAATTTTCAATAATATTTTAGGAACATTCAGCGAAACCAATACGTCCTATTTCAAATCTTCCATCGGAGGCTACCATGCCGTAAAACTGAGAAGATATGATGATGTAATCAATGAATACTTCCAGGTCATGGATTCTGTAAAAGTACCGAACATACTGAATCTCCTTAATGCAAAATATTGGGTGATGGGCGGACCGGACAAACCTCAGGCAATGCCTAACGCAAAAGCAAATGGAAATGCATGGTTTGTAAGTGATCTGAAATTTGTAAATACTCCTGATGAAGAAATCAAGTCTATCGGGGTGATCGACAGTAAGAAAACAGCTGTTGTTGCATCTGCAGACAAATCATATTTTACGGGTAAAGCTGTTCAGGCAGATTCAACGGCATTTATCAGTTTAACAAAATACCAGCCGAATGAACTGGAGTTTAAATCCCAGTCGAAAACACCTCAGCTGGCCGTATTCTCAGAGATTTATTATCCCCACGGATGGAAAATGTTTGTAGACGAAAAAGAGGTTCCTTATATTAAAGCAGACTATCTTCTGCGTGCCGTACACGTTCCTGCAGGAAACCACAACATCAGAATGATCTTTGAGCCTGAAGTGATCCAAAAAGGTAAATGGCTATCGCTTTTATGTTTCGGATTGTTTATCGCACTCAGTGGGTTCGGAATCTTCTGGATGAATAAAAATAAAAATAAGTTAACTTTAACTGAAGAAAAGGCTTAAACGAAATTAATGCTTAATAAGCTTAATTCTTAACTCAACCTTAATGGCTAGATTTTAAAATATAAGAACTATTTTTAAAGTGTTAAGACTATTAAGATTCAGATTCAAATCTTCAATTAATGGAACAAAAAAAAATACTGATCATCACCTATTACTGGCCTCCTGCGGGAGGTCCTGGTGTTCAGAGATGGCTGAAGTTTGCAAAATATCTGCCGGAATTTGACTGGAATCCGGTGATCTATACTCCCGAAAATCCAAGTTACCCCTTACTGGACGAAAGCCTTCTGAAAGACATTCCACAAAATCTGGAAATTGTAAAAACAAAGATATGGGAACCTTACCAGCTGGCTGAAAAGCTGAATAAAAGCAATAAAAAATTCAAAGCCGGGCAATTTGATGTCGGCAAAAACCAAAGCTGGAAATCTAAACTTTCGATCTGGGTAAGAGGAAACTTCTTTATTCCCGATGCAAGGGTATTTTGGGTAAAGCCTTCTATCAAGTTTTTAGAGCAGTATTTAAAAGAAAATAAAATAGAGGTGGTAGTTACTTCGGGACCGCCCCACTCTCTTCACATGATTGGTCTCGGACTGAAAAAGAAATTCCTGGATCTGAAATGGATCGCTGACTTCCGGGATCCATGGACGGAAATTTCTTATTATAAACATTTAAAACTCACCAAAAGCTCTGACAGGAAACACAGGCAGCTTGAAAGTGCTGTTTTTAAAACTGCCGACATCACCTTAGCCACAAGCTATACCGATGCTGAAAACTTCAGAAAAGCAGGAGCAAATGCAGTTTGTATTACCAATGGATTTGATGAAAGTGATGCTTCGGCTCCACACCCTGTGACAGGTAAAGAGACGCAGAAAAAAAACTTCACTTTAAGTTATATCGGCGTTCTCGAACAGCTGAGAAATCCTGAAAACCTATGGAAGATTCTTGATGAATTAATTAAAGAAAATAAAGAGTTTGCAGATCATTTTACCCTGAAATTTGCAGGTAGAATTGACAATAAGATCCTTGAATCCATTGAAAATTCAACCCTGAAAAATCACATCCTGAATTTGGGTTATATTTCTCATGATAAAGCTGTAGAAGAAATGGCAACTTCCCATCTTTTACTGATCACCAATTTCCCAAATGAGTCTTCCAAAGGCATTATTCCCGGAAAAATATTTGAATATCTGGCCACCGGAAAGCAGATTATTTCTTTCGGTCCAAATGAAGCGGATGTTGCAAGAATACTGGATGAAACTGCAGCAGGAAAGCATTTCAGCTATGAAGATTCAAAAGCGGTTAAAGATTTTATTCTTGACCAGTTTGAGCTGTGGAAAAAAGGAAGTCCTGTTGAAAACACCCAGAATATTGAGCAATTTTCAAGAAGAAATCTGACCAAAAGGCTTGCTGAAGTTTTGGGATAATCTTAGTTTGAAATGATCTTATCCTTGTCAGGGTTTAAAACCCTGACAAGGATAAACCACAAAATGCTTCGATTTCGTTCATCACGACAATTTCTAAACTTTACAGTTAAGTATTAAAATGGTATGCTGAACGAAATCGAAGCATGATTAAAAAAGACTAATTCCTTAAATCGTCCACTGATCATTGACAACAGCAATCAGATACTGTTTCCTCTGAAACTCCTCAAAAACAAAACGGATAGTCTTCCAATCCATTTCGCTGGACTTTTCAGCACCTTTGCTATAGTTCTCGGTGAAATCTTTCCCAGGATATACTTTATTCAAATTATTAAGTGAATTTCCGGCAGCCTGGAATTTGTTTAATGAATATTGAGCTGTTGTAAAATCTTTGGAGAAAACCCATTTTGTAAGATAATCATTGATCGTTGTTTTGTAGGGATCACCAGAACCGTCCATAGCTCCCCAGGTAAATAAAGTCTTTGTCGGTTGGAATTTATCGAAATCTTCTTTGGAAAAATGTCTGTCCTCTTTTGGATCAACAAATCCATACATTGAGAAACTGATTCCTTTTTCAGGATGAATAAATGATGCAAATGTTTTATAATCCTTATTTTTCAAAGCCTGAAGGATCTCATCATTAGCTTTCTTTACAGCTACTTCATCAGTTTTTTTCTTTTGTGCTGTAGCTTCAATATTTTTTTCCTTTGCCTGAGCCATTGAATCGATTACATTCGGAACAGGTTTTTCAGGATTTTTTTTACAGGCCGTTAACAGGGTTAATGCTAATATTGGAATAATGATCTTTTTCATTTTAAATTTTATATCAAAAAGCACCAAAACTAATGCCAGGACCATAGTTCCGATAGATAAGTTCTGTTGCTAATTTTTCACCTAATATAACCGTTTTCAGTACATTTGTGTTATGGAAATTTTAGACATCCTCATTATCGGAGGCGGGCCCATTGGTCTGAACTGTGCTCTTGAAGCTCAGAAAAACAATCTGACTTACCTGATCATAGAAAAAGGAACCATCGTCAATTCCTTATACAACTATCCTTTATATATGCGCTTTTTTTCAACGGCAGAAAAACTGGAGATTGCGGGTATTCCATTTATTTCTCCCGCTCCAAAACCAGGCAGACAGGAAGCTCTTGAATATTATCAGGGAATTACAAGACAAAGAGGATTACATATCCATCTGTACGAAAAAGTTCTGAAAGTTTCCAAAATTGGGGATATCTTCGAAATTGAAACTTCAAAAACAGCTTATAAAGCAAAAAATGTCATCATTTCCACTGGTTTTTATGATATTCCGAATATGATGAATGTCCCCGGAGAAGATCTTCCAAAAGTGAAGCATTATTATACGGAACCTTACCCGTATGCCAAACAGAAAATGGTTGTCGTGGGATCAAGCAATTCTGCCGTAGACGCTGCTCTGGAAACGTATAGAAAAGGGGCTGACGTAACGATGATCATCCGCCATTCTGAGATTTCAAAAAACGTAAAATATTGGGTAAAACCGGATATAGAAAACAGAATTGCAGAAGGAAGTATTAAGGCTTATTTTAATTCAGAAATAGTAGAAATTACCGATCATAGTGTTATTTTTAAAGATGAAAATGGAAAGATCAACGAAATTGAAAACGATTTTGTTCTGGCACTTACCGGCTATCTCCCCGATTTCGATTTTTTAAGAAACTCAGGAATAGAATTACAGGGCGACTGTCTGAATCCGTTTTATCATCCCGAAACTATGGAGACCAATGTCCCGAATTTATATCTGGCGGGTGTTGTTTGTGGAGGAAAAGATACACATCTCTGGTTTATAGAAAATTCAAGGATTCATGCCGAGATGATTGTGAAGAGTATAGTTACAGGAAGGAAATAGAGGCGGCTGAATTTAGATATCTGACATCAGATGTCAGACTTTTAAATGAAAGGCTTTTAGATTTAAAATATACTTTTGTTTACAGCATAATTTGCTCTAAACATTCTATCATATTACAAATTGCAGAATCGCAAAGATGCCAAGATATTTGAACATATTGTGTTATCAAGACTAAAAGATTTTATCTCCAATAAAATTAATCAGGTAGTTATTCTGCATAAAATATACCTCATTATCTGTGCAAATCTGTGAAATCTGTGGTTAAAAAATCTGCAAAATCTGCCAGAGCTAAAATATTAAATTTCGCATATCAGACTTGAAAATTTACACAATCTCAAAAATAAAAATCAGAGCCTCAAAAACATCTAGCTTCTAATCTCAGCTTCTAATTTCTTTTTCTTAAGCATCCATGGAATCACAAAATAGAACCCAAGTGCAATACCTACTGATAATACACCTGTTCCTATCCATAGTGTATTAAAACCAAGCTTATCAGCCGTCATTGTTCCAACGTAAGGTGTTATAATAAAAGCTAAGGCTACCGAAATCCCATTCAGCCCCATATAAGCACCTTTATTATTTTCCCCTGAACGGAGCGCCGTAATAGTTGATATGAAAGGAAGTGTCCAGATCTCACCGATACAAAGCAGTGTCATGGAAACTATAAGGGTGAGGATAGAATAATCAAAAACCAGCATTACGTAGGAAATACCACATAATACAGTTCCTAAAAGAAGGGTAAAGGCTAGACTGAAATATTTTTCGGCGATCTGTACAAAGCCCATTTCCAGCAGAACGATCAGAAAACCGCTGTAACCCAGAATATAACCAATATTCTGTTGACTTAAATGGGCTGTATCTTTATAGAAAATAGTCAGAGTACTGAATAACTGAAAAAAACAGATGGCGAACAGCATACAGAAAAAACTGTAAATCAGGAACTTTCCATCCCTATATGGAGAGTTTGCTTTTTTAACGGCAGCAGCTTCTTTTACTTTTTTAGGTTTCTTTGATGCCAGTTTATTTCTTTTCCCGAAAAACCGGATATACATTAACCCAGCCAACAGGGCAGCCAAGGCATTACTGAAGAATAAAAATTCGTAAGATATAGCTGATAAAATTCCGCCTAATGCAGGACCAATGGAAAACCCTAAGTTTACGGCCATCCGGTTAAGGGAGAAAGCTCTGGTGATATTTTCAGGTTTAGCATATTTAGTGATCGCTACAGAGTTGGCAGGACGAAAAGTTTCACTCACAATACTCTGGATCAGAATAATGGCCGCCAGTCCAACTTCTGTTTTAAAAAGCGGTATCAGACAGAACAACGGAACACTTAGAAGCAGGCTCAGGCTCTGAACCCGGTATTCTCCAATTTTATCCGTGATTAATCCTCCCAGCCAAGAGCCCAATACAGAACCTATACCAAAAAAGCTCAGAATAATACCTGAATTTTCTATACTGAAATGCAGATGAGCAGTCATGTACACTCCCAAAAAAGGAAGCACCATAGATCCGGCACGATTGATAAGCATGACCAGCGCCAACATCCAGCTTTCTTCAGAGAGTCCTTTGAAAGAACTCGTATATACGCTAATTAATTTCACAATATTATTTTAGGGGAGAAAATTGAGTGAGGTACAAAATTACGCAAATTGGCCTAGAGTACCCTTCAAAAGACATTTTTTTTATCAGTCAAATCAATAAAAGTAAAATATATCAAGCTTAACTTGAATCAATAAATATTTAACTGCCATCCTATAATCAACTTTTATAATTTTCGTAAATTGCAATAGTAAAGGGATTTTTTCGATTTAAAATTCTAAAGTAAAAATTTATCCGAATCAATACATGCAGATGATAACCTACGAGAATTTACATGATACGCTGTCGTTTTACAGTATTGACTGCCGGCAGTCTTATTACATCTCCTCCGGAAATCCTATTTTTGATTTTCCCGAGACACCGTTCCGAATGGATTATTATGCTTTGTGTATCTGTACAGCAGGAGAAATAAACATTGAGATTGACAAGCAAAAATACTATGTAAATGCTAACTGTTTTCTTATTGCTGCTCCCTCTACCATTGTAAAATTTCTGGAGACCAGTGAAAATTTCAAAATGAAATTGTTGTTTTTTGATAAAAATTTTCTAATCAAAAATATTTCCGATCCTTTTATTATTGAAAAGATGAATCTGTTTTCTAGCGGATCTTACAATATTGTCAAAACCAACGAGAAAAACTCAGTGCTATTGCAGAACCTTCTGGGTTATCTGAAGAAAAAATCCAGAAAGCAGGGAAAATTCACCGAAGAAATCGTTCGTACTATTATTTTTAATCTGCTGCTGGAAACAGCGGATATTATAGAACAGGAAAACAGCAATGTTTTTGAAAAAGAGGGTAAAAAAGATATTTACCTGAAATTCAGCAGCCTGATCCGTGATAACATCAGAAAGGACAGAACGGTACAGTTCTATGCCGACCAGCTTTTCGTCTCCAACAAATATCTTATTGAGGTCATTAAAAAAGCATGCGGTAAAACACCTCATCAAGTCATTGATGAAACATTGCTGAAAGAAGCCTATATGCTACTTGGAAATCCCGATATTACGATTTCTGAGATTGCTTTTGAACTGCAGTTTAATTCCGCTTCCGCTTTCGGAAGGTTTTTCAAGAAACAGACCTCCCTCTCCCCTTCCGAATACAGAAGCAGGGAAAACATCCTGTCATAAGAATTTGGGGATAGTAATTCTGACATTAGGGATATGACCTTCGCTGTGAATAGAGGTACCTTTATATTGTTAATTAAAACAATACAAAATGAGTATAATAAATTCAAAATTCGACAAAGTTTTAAATGCTTCAGAGCAATTCGGAAAAGTAAACCACGAGCCGGATTCCAGTAAAGAAGTTCAGATTAACACTCCTGAAAAGACGATGCCTTTTTCAGATCAAATCGGAAATTACCAGCGTAATATAGGAATTCCTTTAAAATCCTACGAAAACACAAAAATATATATTGTAGGAAGTGGTATTGCAGGAATGTCTGCAGCCTATTATTTCATCCGTGACGGCCGTGTTCCGGGGAAAAATATTATTTTCCTTGATCAGCTTAATGTAGAAGGCGGTTCATTGGACGGCGCCGGAAATGCAAAGGATGGATACATCATCCGTGGCGGAAGGGAAATGGATATGACTTATGAAAATCTTTGGGATATGTTCCAGGACATTCCTGCTCTTGAGCTTCCTGCACCCTATAGTGTATTGGACGAGTACCGTCTGATTAATGATAATGACCCCAATTATTCTAAAGCAAGGCTAATCCACAATCAGGGACAGATCAAGGATTTCAGTAAATTTGGACTTGAGAAAAAAGATCAGCTGGCTATTGTGAAACTTTTACTGAAGAAAAAAGAGGAACTTGATGATCTGACAATTGAAGATTATTTTGCGGAATCTTTCCTTAACAGTAATTTCTGGTTCTTCTGGCGTTCTATGTTCGCTTTTGAAAACTGGCACAGCTTACTTGAACTGAAACTGTACATGCACAAATTCCTTCATGCTATTGATGGAATGAAAGATTTCTCATGCCTGGTATTCCCGAAATACAACCAATATGATACGTATGTGACTCCTTTAAAAAATTTCCTTGTTGAAAAAGGAGTACAGATCCAGTTTAATACTCTGGTGAAAGACCTGGATATACACATCAATACGGAAGGAAAAACAGTGGAAGGAATCATCACGGAACAGGATGGTAAAGAAGTAAAAATTCCTGTCGGAGAAGAAGACTATGTGATTGTTACGACAGGATCTATGACCGAAAGCACATGCTATGGCGATAATAATACAGCTCCTGAAATCACGATAGACAATACCAGTGCAGGACAAGGTGAAGGCTGGAAGCTATGGAAAAATCTGGCTGCCAAATCAGAAGTCTTCGGGAAACCGGAAAAATTCTGCAGCAATATTGAAAAATCTTCCTGGGAATCTGCCACACTGACATGCCGACCTTCTGCATTTACGGAGAAATTAAAAGAACTATGCGTAAATGATCCGTATTCAGGAAGAACAGCTACCGGAGGGATTATTACAATCACAGATTCCAACTGGGTAATGAGCTTCACTTGTAACAGGCAGCCGCACTTCCCTACCCAGCCGGATGATATCCTGGTGGTTTGGGTCTATTCTCTTCTGATGGACAAAGAAGGAAACTATATCAAGAAAACAATGCCGGAATGTACCGGAAATGAGATCCTTGCAGAATTGTGTTATCACCTGGGAATGACTGATCAGCTGGATAATGTAATAGAAAACACGATTGTCCGTATTTCATATATGCCATACATCACTTCTATGTTTATGCCGAGAGCTCACGGCGACCGTCCGAGAGTAGTTCCTGAAGGATGTAAAAATTTAGGATTGGTAGGACAGTTTGTAGAAACCAATAATGACGTGGTATTTACTATGGAAAGCTCTATAAGAACGGCAAGGATTGCGGTTTACAGTCTTCTTAACCTCAACAAACAGGTTCCTGATATTAATCCGCTGCAATACGACATCCGACATTTATTAAAAGCAACACAGGCGCTGAACGACTACAAACCGTTCTTAGGCGAAGGTATTTTAAGAAAAGTATTAAAAGGAAGCTATTTTGAACATATTCTGGTAAACCGTCCGGAAGAAAAAGAGGAACATGAATCTTTCTTTATGGAACAGGTCGGAAAATTCCAGGACTGGATCAAAGGAGTAAAAGGATAGCATTAAAAAGACTGGAAGATGAAGAAGAAGTTACTATCTGACATTATAATTTTCAATAGTTGATGAAGCAGTCTTAAACAGTTAAAACAAAAAAGCAGGACTTTTTCAAGTCCTGCTTTTATATTATCGTTGTAAGATTATTCAGGTTTGAAAGAATCTTTTAACGTTACCGTACGGTTAAATACCAATGTTTCGTCCGTAGAATCCTGGTCTTTTGTAAAGTATCCGATTCTTTGGAACTGAAGCGGCTCTCCTACCGCCACATCTTTCAGGCTTGGTTCAGCAAATCCTTTGATTGTAGTTACCGATTCAGGATTGATGAAGTCTAGGAAATCTACATCTTTCTCTGCATCCGGCTGTTCAACAGTAAAGAGTTTATCATAAATTCTCACATCCACCGGGATCGCATGAGTAGCAGATACCCAGTGAAGCGTACCTTTTACTTTTCTTAGGCTTTCTTCCGTTCCGCTTCCTGATTTACTCTTTTCATCATAAGTGGCATAAATTGTAGTGATCTCGCCGTTTTCATCCTTCTCTACCCTTTCTGCTTTGATGATGTAAGCTGATTTTAAACGAACTTCCCCGCCTAGTTTCAGTCTGAAGAATTTATTGTTAGCTTCTTCTTTAAAATCTTCTCTTTCGATATATAACTCTCTTGAGAAAGGAACTTCTCTTGTCCCCGCATTTTCCTGTTCAGGATTATTTTCAGTTTCAAGCCATTCTTCCTTGCCTTCAGGATAATTTTCAATCACCAGCTTTACCGGATCTACGACAGCCATCACACGTTTTGCAACCTTATTCAGGTCTTCACGTACACAGAAATCCAGCAATTGAATTTCGATCAGGTTTTCTCTTTTGGCAACACCTACTTTTTCAATGAAATTTTTAATAGATGCCGGTGTGAAACCTTTTCTTCTCATTCCTGAGATCGTAGGCATTCTTGGATCATCCCAGCCTGTTACTACTTTTTCAGCAACAAGTCTTTGAAGTTTTCTCTTGGAAGTGATCATATAAGAGACATTCATTCTTGCAAATTCTCTTTGCTTAGGCGCTACTTTAGATTCATCATAAACCTGCTCCAGATACCAGTTATAAAGTGGTCTGTGGTTTTCAAATTCCAATGAACATAATGAGTGCGAAACCTGCTCCAGATAATCAGATTCACCATGTGCCCAATCATACATCGGATAAATTTTCCATGCAGTACCCGTTCTGTGGTGAGGTCTTTTCAGGATTCTGTACATTACAGGATCACGCAAATTCATATTAGGTGAAGCCATATCAATCTGAGCACGAAGAGACATGGTGCCTTCTTCAAACTCTCCGTTCTTCATTCTTTCAAAAAGATCAAGAGATTCTTCAACCGGACGGTTTCTGTATGGCGACTCAATTCCCGGTTCTGCAGGGTTCTTTCTCTGCTCTGTGATCACCTCAGATGACTGCTCATCTATATAAGCCTTTCCATCTTTGATCATCTGTACAGCCCAATCATAAAGCTGCTGGAAGTAGTCTGATGCATACAGCTCTTTATCCCATTTGAAACCTAGCCATTCAACGTCTTTTTTAATAGAATCTACGAATTCCTGCTCTTCTTTTTCAGGGTTCGTATCGTCGAAACGAAGGTTTACGGGAGCGTTGTATTTTTCACCCAGTCCAAAGTTGATACAGATGGCTTTTGTATGACCAATATGCAAATATCCATTAGGTTCAGGGGGAAAACGGAAACGGATCTGTTCTTTTGTAAGACCGTTTGCCAGATCATCTTCAATAATTTGCTCAATAAAATTGAGTGATTTTTTTTCTTCTTCCATTATTAAATTAGCTTTTATTGTATGCAAAAAAAGTTTGACAAAGTTACGGAAAATTTAGGGCTTAAGGAAATCATAATTAAAGCTGAGCTCATGATAATTCAGTATTTTTAATTAATTTAGATAAAACTAAAAAACCGTTCACAAAATTTACCGACTATGGCTGTTTATATCTTAAGCAATCGTAAAATTGTTCGTCAAAAAGGCGAAAAAGAAGATTCGTTTTCTAATGATGAATACTCTATTCCTAATTTCAGGATCGCAAAATGTGATTTTGACAGTTATAAAGAACCTACCGTAGCCGCTAAAAAGAAGAAAGACGATACCAACCGCAGTATTTTAAACTATAAATTATTTTCTGAACCGGAAAACAGGGTTATCAGGATGTGCTGGATGTTCTTCAGAATGAAAAAGGTATTAAAGAGTCTACTTTAACAGCTAATAACCTTGGAGGAACCCAAAGGATGTTTTATGAGTTGTATAAGAATATGTCCTCTACAAAAGACCGAAGTGATGTTCTGATTTTTATCCACGGTTATGCTTATAATTTTGACGATGAATTAAAAGCCATTATTGACCTTAAAAAACTGTTTATTGATAATCCCGCTTCCCCGATCGAACATATCTTATTTATAAGCTGGCCGGCTTCAAGCAGTCTTGTTCCACTAACTTATTTTGACGATAAGGCATCAAGCATCAATTCTGGATCTTCACTGATGCGGCTTTTTTATTTCTACACCCAGTTTTTAAAGGATATTTTTTCAAACCGGGATCTGGCTCCATGCAATCAAAGGATACATCTGATGGCTCATTCGTTGGGAAACAGAGTCCTTCAAAGTATGCTTTACAGTCTTAAGAGGGAAAATATTTTGCGGGTTATAGATCAGGTACTTCTTCTCAATGCGGATGTCACGTATAAAGTTTTTGAAGATTCCGAAGACTCATTCAATAAGCTTCCACTGCTGGCCAACCGGGTTTCGATCTATTTAAACAGAAAAGATACAGTGCTAGGAATTTCACAATTCACCAAGAATATCCTGACCCCAAGATTAGGCAAAAACGGACCCGCCGATCTTGAAAAATTCAAAGATATTGTTTCCGTGATCGACTGTACGTTTGTAGAAGATGATATTTTGAACAGTCTTAAATATGAAGTGGGAAACCATTGGGGTTATCTTTCCAGTTCGATGGTACAAAAAGATATTTTTCAGAATTTATACGGGATAGATAGAAATTTAATAACCAATAGGTTAAAAAATAGCGAAAATATTTTCACAATTATCTCCTAAAAGTTTTTTTTAATAAAAAACCCGTAACATGAATTATATGTTAAACTTTAAACCAATGTTTAAGTTGGCATAAAGATTGCAATTTTCATTAAACAGAGAAATACAATTTTATCATGAGAAGAATTAAAAGCAAGTTTTCTTTATTATTAAATTATATTAAGGAAGCAATTTTTGTAAAAGACGTGATTTAATTAAAAGTATAACCCTTAAAAACGAAAAGTATTCGACCCATTATTACTCTACCTTAAATTATTACGACTTCAAATATCTTTCATATTCTATATGAGAGCCGTATTTATTTGTCTATAACTTTTGCTTTTCTACGCTGTGAGTTATATATATAATAAATCTGGCTTATGTGAATTTAGTTAATTTTTGTTAAAATATTGCATACTAAAAAAAAGAGATTGATATTTACCTATCAATCAAATTAAAATTTTATTATGAAAAACATGAAAAAACTAAAAAAAGCACAATTAAAAACAATTAATGGTGGAAGTGCTCCGGCTGGTTGTAATAATTGGAATCCTGCTGCAAGATGTTGCAGAGCATGGGCTGCCGACTATTGTGGAAATGATACCTGCCCAGATTCACCTCCTCCGTTTTGCTAGTTAATTTTTCTCAGTTGTTTTTAAAATAAAGGAATTCATTTCTGAGATCTAAACTAGATTCAAAATTATTTACAAATAAAGATCCGGTGCCCAAACCTTGCGGCATCGGATTTTTTTTTGTGAACGTATATTGAGCGATGGCATTTAGTCCTATGTTACTTTCTAATGCAGAAGTAATCCACCAACCAATATTCTGTTCTTCTGCGAGCGAGATCCATTCATTTGAGCCGGCAAAACCACCAACCAAGGCTGGCTTTAGAATAATATACTGTGGTTTAATTGTCTCTAAAAGTTTTTTCTTTTCAACTGGATCTGTAATTCCAATCAGTTCTTCATCTAAAGCAATTGGAGTAGGAGTTTTAGCACACAATATAGCCATATCATGCCAATTGCCAGCTTTAATGGGTTGCTCAATAGAATGAATATCAAGATCTGCCAGTTGCTGTAAAACAATCTCCGCTTTTTCTCTGGTGAACCCACCGTTAGCATCAACCCGAAGCTCTAATTGATCTTTTGAAAATTTTTCTCTTAATTTTTGGAGAATTGCATGCTCAGATTCCCAATCTACACCGATTTTCAGTTTGATACAGTGAAAACCTTTTCCAAGCTTTTCCAGAATTTGTTCCTCCATATACTGGATATCTCCCATCCAAATCAGTCCATTAATGACAATAGCAGATATCCCCTCTGTAAACTCACTGGGAAAGTACAGACGATCTCCATATTTCAAATTCAAAACAGCCTGTTCATATCCGAACCATATCGAAGGAAATTCTATAAGTTCATCTTTTAAATACTGATAGTCTTGATCAATATTTTCACAAAGCCACTGCAGTTTTTGTTCATAATCCGGCCTGTCATCAAAACTCAACCCTCGGAATATAGCACACTCTCCTATCCCTTTCTTTCCGTGCTCTTCAACTTCAAGAATAAAGGTTTCCTTTTCATGCAAAACGCCGCGAGACGTTCCGCTCGGGCGTTTGAATTCTAATAAATATCTTATGTAAGATGCTGTCATTATTTCACACTGTCGATCCGCATAAATTCCTCAGCTTTTTCTACCATCTGGATGCTTCCACAGAAAAACGGAATTCTCTGGTGAAGTTCCGTCGGTTCCACTTCAAGAATTCTTCTGAATCCGTCGGTTGCTTTTCCACCAGCCTGCTCTGCAAGAAACGCCATAGGATTACATTCATACAACAATCTCAGTTTTCCGTTGGGAGCCTGAGAATAAGAAGGGTAAATATAAATTCCTCCTTTCAGCATATTCCTGTGAAAATCTGCTACTAAAGACCCGATATATCTTGATGTATAAGGACGGTCTCCTTCTTCCATCTGACAGTATTTAAGATAGTTTTTTACACCTTGGGGGAATTTGATATAGTTTCCTTCATTGATAGAATAGATTTTCCCATTGGTAGGAAATGTCATATTAGGATGAGAAAGGTAATAGGTTCCCAAAGAAGGATCTAAAGTAAATCCATTCACTCCATTTCCGGTAGTATAAACAATCATCGTAGAGGAACCGTAGATCACATATCCTGCAGCAATCTGATTGATTCCTTTTTGAAGGAAATCTTCAAGCTGAACCGGAGTTCCAGGTTCTGTTACTCTCCTGTAAATAGAAAAAATGGTTCCTACAGAAACATTCACATCAATATTGGAGGAACCGTCCAGCGGGTCGATCAATACTACATATTTACTTAAATGACCGTTTTCACCACATTTAATGTCAATAAAATCATCATTTTCCTCTGATGCAATACCACAAACAACCTCTCTTTGAGACAAAGCTGTAATAAATATTTCATTGGCAATTACATCAAGTTTCTGCTGTTCTTCCCCCTGAATATTCTGATTTCCGGCAGCTCCAGTTATATCTACAATCCCGGCTTTATTTACTTCTCTGTTTACTACTTTTGAAGCCAATCTTATTGCGCTCAGTAAACGAGAAAATTCCCCCGTAGAATACTGAAAATCATCCTGCTTATCAATAAGAAATTCTCCTAAAGTCTGTAATGGTTGGTTTGACATATTTTTCTTTTTACGTTTTCTCCAAATTTCGGAAAATTTATCGGAGAAAGAAAGCTTTTATTAGAAAAGACTTTAGCTACTGTATGTCAACACAATACAAGAATACCAAAGCTGTATTCACTAAAACATTACTAAATAATTAATCCCCATTTGATGACAATAAATCAATGAAATTCTGATAATATTCTTCAAGTCTCAATTTTAATTAAATCTTAATTGCTTCCAACCGTCCGGCCCTTTCATATCTCATTGTAAATTTATAATTTTGACGTCCGTAAAAAACTCATGTAATTTTTAATCTAACAATTTTATTTTAAACAAATTAATGAAAATTTTCAAGTTTGGTGGAGCATCTGTGAAAGATGCCGAGAGTGTAAAAAATGTGTCCATGGTTTTACAAAGCCAGGGATTTGCCAAGTGTTTGCTGGTTATTTCAGCAATGGGCAAGACGACAAATGAATTGGAAAAGGTTGTAGAACTTTATTTCAAGAAGGATAACTATCAAACTGAGATTGAAAAGATAAAACGAAAACACATTGAGATTGCGGAGGGCTTATTTCGTGAAAACCATGCCGTTTTTGCTGAGATCAATGTATTTTTTGATGATATCGATTCTTTTTTAAGAAGAAATAAATCTCCTAACTACAGCTTCGTCTATGATCAGGTGGTAAGCTGTGGAGAGATGATTTCTACAAAGATTTTAAGTGAATATCTGAATGAAATTCAGTTCACGAATCAATGGTTAGATGCCAGAGATTATATTAAAACTGACAATTCTTACAGAGAAGGTATGGTAGACTGGGCCAAGACAGAGGAATTTATTTCTTCTTTAAATACAGAGATCTGCTATGTAACTCAGGGTTTCATTGGTTCTGATGATAATAATTTTACGGTTACTTTAGGAAGAGAAGGTTCTGACTATTCTGCCGCTATTTTTGCTTACTGCCTGAATGCGGAAGCTATGACGATCTGGAAAGATGTTCCGGGCGTAATGACCGGAGATCCCAGAAAATTCAGTGACGTTTCTCTGCTTTCCAATATTTCTTATGAAGAAGCAATCGAATTAGCATATTACGGTGCCAGTGTCATTCACCCGAAAACATTGCAGCCATTACAACAAAAAGCAATTCCTTTTTATGTAAAATCTTTCGTAGATCCTAGTAAAGAAGGAACAAAAGTTGGGGCATCGGACAAAAACCAGCATGAAGAATCTTATATTCTGAAAGAAAACCAGGTTCTTTTAAAGATCTCTACCAGAGATTTCTCTTTTATTGCAGAGGATCACATGAGCCTTATTTTCGGATACTTGTCCAAATATAAGATCAAAGTGTCTCTGATGCAGAATTCTGCTATCTCCCTGGCTTTGTGCCTGGAAGATAAATTCGACCAAATTGATGAGCTCAATGATGAGCTTCAAAAAATATTTAAAACCAAAGCAGTTAAAAATGTATCTTTATTTACAGTAAGAAATGCGAATATGGATCATATTGATAAGTTTTACCAGGAAAAAAATGTATTATTGGAACAGATTTCCAAAAATACGGTTCAAATGGTAACACAATAATTTTAACTGCGACTAAACACATATGAGTTTAATTTCGAAAAACGATCTTATCAAAGCTTCAGGCTTAAGCAAAATCGGGTTCCTGAAAAACCCGGTTGCTTCTGCTGTCATGAGCATTGCCAAAATAAATGAAGTTAACAGACTTTACGATAAATTAAAAGACAAGGAAGGCAAAGACTTTTTCGACTCATTTGTAAGAGAAAGAAACTTAAGCTATATCGCTTTTGAAGAGGATCTGGCAAAAGTTCCCAAAACGGGACCTTTTATTCTGGTTTCAAACCATCCGCTTGGTGCCATTGATGGAATTTTGATGTGTAAGATCCTTACCGAGGTGCGTCCGGATTTCAAAGTAATGGGTAATTTTCTTTTGGAGAAGATCAAACCTATGGAACCGTTTGTGATCTCCGTAAATCCTTTCGAAAACAGAAAAGAGGCTCACAGCAGTACTTCCGGGATGCGTGAGACTTTGAAACACCTTCAGAATGGAGGCTGTGTAGGTATCTTTCCTGCGGGAGAAGTATCCAATAAAAATAATCCTTATGGCGAAATTCTGGATAGAGACTGGGAAAAACCAGCGCTTAAGCTCATCAGAATGGCAAAAGTTCCGGTAGTTCCGTTGTACTTTCATGCTAAAAACAGCCGTATTTTTTACCAACTAGCTAAGCTTCATCCAAGTTTACAGACTATGATGCTTCCTGCCGAAATGATGAATGACAGGGAAAAACCGATCAGAATCAGGATTGGAAAACCCATCACTGTAAAGACGATGGATGAAATGGAAACTATTGAAGAACTGGGTGAGTTTCTGAAACGTAAGGTGTACATGATGAAATCTTACTATGAAAAGAGGAAATCATTAGCACAAACCATTAATCTTAAAAATTTAACGATAAAATTCCCTTTGTTAAAAGAGGAAAATATTGTTCAGAATATCATTGACGAAACACCTAAAGAAGATATTCTTAAGGATATCAGCAGGCTGAAAGGTACGGACAAAATGCTGTTCAGTAACGGAAATTACGAGATCTATTTTACTACTTACGAGGAAATTCCTTCTGTAATGAGAGAGATCGGGCGCCAAAGAGAACTCACTTTCCGGGCTGTGGGTGAGGGAAGTAATCTTCCATTCGACCTTGACGAATATGATAAGCACTATCATCATCTTTTTCTTTGGGACAGCAGCGCAGAGAAGCTCGCCGGAGCCTACAGAATGGCATTAGGTAAAGATGTGATGAAGAAATATGGCATCAAAGGCTTTTACACAAGCTCATTATTTGAGTTTGAGCAAGATATTCATCCATTCTTTAAAAAAGTGATCGAAATGGGCCGTGCCTATATCTGTGAGGAATATCAGCAGAAACCGCTTCCCCTTTTTCTTTTGTGGAGAGGGATCGTGCACGTATGTCTGAGAAATTCTGACCATAAGTTTCTCATGGGAGGGGTAAGTATTTCCAATAAATTCTCAGAATTTTCAAAATCCTTGATGATCGAATTCATGCGCTCGAATTATTTCGATTCTGCAGTAGCACAATATATTACTCCGAGAAACGAGTATAAAGTAAAGCTTCGTGACCGGGATAAGAATATCTTTTTTGAGGAAATGGAGTCTGATCTGAATAAGCTTGACAAAATTATTGATGATCTTGAACCTGAATTAAGGTTGCCCGTTCTGATCAAAAAATATATCAAGCAGAATGCTAAAGTAATCGCTTTTAATGTGGATCCAAATTTCAATGATGCGATTGACGGATTGATGTATATCAGGATCAGCGATCTTCCTGAAAGTACGATAAAGCCTGTACTTGAGGAGATGAGCGACCACATTAGAAAGGAACAGGAAAATAATTCACCTGAAAATCAGTAAGTTTTATTTTTATTAAAAAAAAGTACTGTTAATACTTGCTTCATATAGGAAAACTTCCTACTTTTGCATCACTTTAAAACAACGAAGTAAGTCAAACAAAAATATAATGGTTTCTTAGCTCAGTTGGTAGAGCAATGGATTGAAAATCCATGTGTCCCTGGTTCGATTCCTGGAGAAACCACTTGAAAACCTCTAATTTATTTAGAGGTTTTTTTGTGCTTACAATATTGCGATTATTATAATTCTGTCAATAATTTTTCTGAATCCCATACTGCTGCAAATTCATTATTCAAACTTGCCAGAGCAGTTAAATGGAGCAGTTCGGCATCATATTTTTCACCATTTATTCCCGTTCTGTCAAATGTAGCAGTTGCGTCTGAGATCACATATGTTTCAAAGCCGAAGTTCCCAGCCATTCTGATTGTTGTTGAGACGCAATGATCCGTACTGATCCCAAGAATCACTAAGGTATTTATCTTCTGTGTTTCTAACCTTTCTTTTAAATCAGTTCCGATAAAGGCACTGTTGACATTTTTTGTAATTATGTATTCTTCATTTTGAGGAAGAACATAGTCATTAAACTGAAAACCTGCATTAGACAAATGCAGTGTAGAATTGGGATTGACAGAACTATGCCTGATATGAAAAACAGGGAGACTCAATTCCCTCCATCTTTTCAAAATAATTCCGCTGATCTTTTCAGCATTTTTATTATTTCTTTTTCCCCAATAGTTTTCATCTAAAAATGCTTTTTGTATATCAATTAGCAACAGAGCTGGTTTTTTGTTTCTCAATTCCATCATTTTATATTATTTTTTCTAAAGTAATTAAAACATGCGACTATAAAGGTACTCTTTATACTCACCATTTAAAGGAAAGTCAAACAGATCAAACACATGCAATACGCCAGGAATTACCCATAATTCTGTTTTTACTCCTGCGTGATATAAAAGCTGGGCATATTCTATTCCTTCATCCCTAAGCGGATCCAATTCGCAGGCAACAATCGTAGTTCTGGGAAGTTTGCGAAAATGATCATAATTTGTAAGATCTGCATATCTGATGCTTTTATTATTATCTTTTCCAAGAAAGTGTATCCATGCTGTTTCCGCATATTTTTTATTCCACAAAGGAATATCGGTAAATTCGTTCATAGACGGTGTATTAAGCTTATTGTGAATCACCGGATATAATAAAAACTGATGTTTTATATTTTTGATTCCATTATCAGCAGCCATTTGAGCAACCGAAGCAGCTAAATGCCCTCCGGCACTGGCTCCAAATAGAGACACAGCCTCTGGATCAATTCCCAGCTCTTCTTCTCCATATCTGATCGTCCATTGAAGCGCATCAAATCCATCCAAAACAGGAACCGGAAACCTGTATTGAGGGGATAATCTGTAATCAACTGATAGGATTATAGCATTTAACTTATCCGACATCTCAAACATCTGATGGTCTACCTGCTCCGGAAGTCCAAAAACATATCCTCCTCCATGAAAATAAATAATTGTTCTGTTTTTATCGAATTTTTTCGGCTGATAAATATGGAGTCTTATTTGATGGTCATCAAGAGAGCTTTTTATAAAAATATCGTTGACAAGGATATGATCTGGTCCTTTAAATGGATGGCTTTTCACAAATGCTTTTCTTTCTTCCTGAACTATTTCAGGATGATTCAGAAAAATAGCCTGATCTATTTCTAATGAAAACGGAAAGTTTTCTATGCTTAATTTCAGATCTTGGTCAATTCTATTAAAATTCATTGTAATAGGTAAAATGTGATTTTTAAATCTAAACAGTCCGCTTAATTTTATTTTGTAAATTTAAATGATGAATATTTCGTGTCCAAAAACCCAATAAATTGTGCGGAACGAACAAAAATGTAAGTATGGGCTTAAAAGAATCCTCAACCAATAACGAGAATAAAAAAAATCTGGAGCGAAGCTGTTCTGAAATATATACTGTAAACCTCATCAGCGGCCGCTGGATCCTTTCTATCTGCTACTGTCTCAGACAGGGAAAATTGAGATTTTCTGAGCTGAGGAATAAAATCCCCAACATCACAGAAAGAATGCTCACTATGCAGCTAAAGAAAATGGAAGAAGAGCATTTGATCAATAAGACAGTATATGCCGAAGTTCCACCCAGAGTAGAATATGAATTAACAGAAGTTGGTAGAAAATTAATTCCCGTTCTGGATCAATTGGAAACATGGGGTGAAGAACATAAAAAATTAAAGAACAGCCTATGATCAAGGGGAAGCACTGATATTTAAGTAAGTACATTCTTTTCCATAACCTTTCAGATACCCCGCACAAAATCTTTCTTATTAATATTAAGAAAAATTTGCACGGTATGAGAAAAAGATATACTTTTGCACCCACGTTAAACAACGAAACAATTGGTTTCTTAGCTCAGTTGGTAGAGCAATGGATTGAAAATCCATGTGTCCCTGGTTCGATTCCTGGAGAAACCACAAACCGCCTCAATCAGGGCGGTTTTTTTATTTCAACAACGCAACAATTGCATATTGATAGCAATTTTATACTGTTATTCTGAACATCCTGACTGTCTTAAAATTCGTTAATGTAAGGTTATCAATCGTCTATAATTTTGAAAATAACTATCTTCGCCTACAAATCTTATTTGAAAATGAAGAAGATCATCTCTGGGGTATTTGTTTTATGCTCTGTCATGATACTGGCTCAGGAAGCCATACAGTTCCAGGAATTACCGTTTAAAGAAATCATAGCAAAAGCGAAAAAAGAAAAGAAACTTGTTTTCATCGATGCTTATGCTTCTTGGTGTGGGCCGTGCAAAATGATGGAAAAGAATGTATTTACTCAAAAACCTGTCGGAGATTATTTTAATACCAATTTTGTGAATGCCAGATTCGATATGGAAAAAGGTGAAGGAAGAGAAATTGCAGCCAAATACGGGGTGCGCTCTTATCCCACCTATCTTTTCCTAAACGGTGAAGGGGAACTTGTTTCCCAAAATTCCGGGTATATGGAGGAAAGTATGTTTGTAGCCATGGCTCAGAATATCAACTCACCAGGCAATAAACAAGGTTCATTAAAGGATCGTTTTTCTAAAGGAGAAAAAGATCCTGAATTCCTTATCAACATTATAAAACTGAATTCTTCTGCAGATTATGATTTTGCTAAAAAAGCTTCTGAAAGATATTTTGAAAACAAAAAAAAGACTGAAGAAATTTCTAAAGAAGAGATCGGGTTTCTTCTTTTTTTTGTAAAATCAACGGAGGACAAAAATTATTCTACATTTTCATCCAGAAAGTCTGAAATTACGAAGTATTTACCTGAACAAACTTATAATGAATTTGACAATCAGTTAAAACTGTCAAAAATAGTTGAGCAGTCCATTGATGATAAAAATAAAAGAATCAATGATGATTATTTCATGAAAACGGCAGAACCGTTAGTAGGAAAGCAGCTTGCACAATCTAAACTAAACCAAACGAAACTCAGTTACTACGAGCAGAATGCCAATTACCCTGAATTTGAAAAAGCCGCATTAGAATATTATAAAAATTCTGATTCATTTGAACCTAATGAACTTCTGAGAGCAGCATGGGTATTCGCTGATCACGTCAAAACTCCTTCATCCTTGAAGAAAGCTGCAGAATGGGCGGAAAAATCCGTCATGCGTGGTGAAACAGCGGAAAACACTTATATTCTGGCAAAGCTTTATTTCCTGACAGGAAACAGGGAAATGGCCCAAAACTATGCGGAAATGTCTAAGAATATGGCATCTCAGGCAGGCAAAGATTCAAAACTCGCAGAAGAATTACTGAAACAAATAAAATAAATGCTAAAACACAAATTTCTTACCGCATCTATTGCACTTTTATCCATAGGAACACTTACAGCCCAGGAGCAGGAACAGGAGAAAAGTATATATATAAAAGGGAATGCACTGTTAGCGCCCATTGGCCTTCTGAATCTAGGTGTAGAAAAACAACTCAGCCAGAAATATACTTTGCAGGGTGATGTTCTTATTTCTCCCTGGAAGTCTTTTGCAGGACATGAGTTCCAATACTATTCTGTTTCCCTGGAAGGCAGATATTATTTTAACCAAGCTTTTCACGGTTGGTATGCTGGTGCAAACATTGCCGCCTCTGCATTTGTGCTTCAGAAATGGAATTATTGGGAAGACACTCCTTATATGAATGATAAAAATGAAATGTTTGTTGCATCAAACTTGTACCAGAAAGGTGTTTCATTTATAATTGGTGTTACCGGAGGATATCAATTTAAGGTATCAGACCGCTGGAATATTGATGTTTATGCAACTGTAGGTACATCTCAGGATTTCTATAAAGGCTACGACCGTACTACCGGCCAACGATATGAATCAGCTAAGAAATTTAATAAAAGTGGGGAAATTCTTCCCTACAGAGGAGGAGTAATGATCTCTTACAAATTAAAATAACTGTATGAAACTGTTTGGAAAAAATCATATTATTATCTCATTAATCACTTTTGTGATCCTTTTTTTAATGAACTATATTGGAAATGACCTGCCTGACAAACTGGAAAGAGCATTGATGACAGCTTTTGCAGGGGTAATAGGGCTATCCATTGGTCTTTTTATTCTTAATAAAGGCAAAAACGACAATAAGCCACCACAGAATTTTGACTGATAAAAAAGAATTGTCAATTATAAATTAAACTTCACTAGCGAATTCTTATGATTACCGAGATTCACAATTGACTTTAAAAATCAATCTTTGTAAATAACATATTTCGTACGGATCTTTTCAAATTTTTCCAGGTCATTTTTCCAAGAAGCTCTGATCTCCTGAATTGATTTCCCAGCTATGATCTGTTTTCTGAATTCATCAGTTCCGGCCAGTTTATCAAAGAATAAATTTTCCAGGAAGAAACCCTGTTGTGGGTTTTTATAATTTTTATAAGATTTAATCAGCCAATCCAGATTAAGTTCCCTTAAATCTTTTGGGTAAGATGAAAGATCTTCACCATAACATAGCTTTCCGTTGAGGAATGGATCTTTAGCTCCAAAGTTCGGCTTAGGAGTAAACTGATAAGGAAGTTCCTGTGTCCATGGAGATCCATAGATCTGGAAAGGCAGATCAGTGCCTCTACCTACCGAAACCTGGGTCCCTTCAAAGAAACATAGACTTGGATATAAATTGATGGATTTATCATTTGGTAAATTTGGAGAAGGCTTATCTAAGATTGGGTAGCGTTGTTTTTTATGATAGTTTTTCATAGGAATCAAGGTGTATTTTGCCTGTACTCCATTTTTGAGCCATTTTTCCCCATTGACCATTTTCCCATACTCTCCTATCGTCAATCCGTATACCACAGGAACTTCATGCATTCCTACAAAACTTGACCATTTCTTTTTTAATACCGGTCCGTCTGTGTATCCGTCATGTGGATTCGGACGGTCAAGTACCATTATTTCAACATTATTTTCAGCTCCGGCCTCCATTAAATAGGCCAGGGTTGATATATAAGTATAGAACCTCACTCCTACATCCTGGATATCAAAAACAATGATGTCAAGTCCTTTTAACTGTTCAGGTTTTGGCTTTTTATTGTTGCCATATAAAGAAATAATAGGAATTCCCGTTTTGGTATCTACCCCATTTTTCACTTTTTCACCAGCATCTGCATCTCCTCTGAACCCATGTTCCGGAGCAAAGATGGTTTTGATTTTAATATTATTTTTAACTAAAAAATCCACTACATAACTCTTATCACTCATCAGGCCGGTTTGGTTGGTGACCACGCCAATTGTTTTATTCTTTAACAGAGGTAGATAAAGATCAGATTGATCTGCACCGGTTTTAAAATCCGGTTGAACTTGAGTCTGAGAATAATATTGATTGAATACTCCTAAAAAAATTAGGCAAATAAGAAGTAAATTTTTAATTTTGAAATCTAAATTCATAAGCTTGAAGTTTCCTTTATATTTCTCTAGAAAAATAGCGTTTTCCAAAGATAACAAAAATAACCTTTCGAGGGTTATCATCTTCATCGGCAGACTTTCTGTAGCTCTGGGGATCATTGTTTCTTTAATTACTGTAGCTACCGGTTTCGGCTCAAAAAAAGCTATTAAAGAAAGACTGGCAGATTTCAGCGGGCACATCACCGTACGGTCTACAAGATCCAATTCCTCCTATAATACTTCTGTTCTTGATAATCAGGGATTGAATATTCCAAAAATCAAAGAGCTTCCGGATGTGGAAAGTGTTCAGAAGTATGCAACGGTAACCGGGATTATGCGTAACGAACATAATTTCTCAGGAATCATATTTAAAGGAATAGGAAAAGATTTTGACAGTTTGAGATTCAAAAAATTCCTTGTGGCCGGAACCACTCCAAAAGTAACGGAGAATGGCTTTAACAATGATGTAACTATTTCACAGAAGGTGGCTAATGATCTTCATCTTAAAGTTAATGACAGCATTGTCACCGTGTTTTCAAAGGCAGATCAGAAACCGATTTACCGGAAATTCAGGGTTATTGGGATTTATAAAACTGATATTAAAATGATTGATGAACAGTTCGTCATCGGAGGAATCAATCATGTAAGAAAAATCCAGGAAATGAAACCGGATGAAATAGGGGGCATTGATATATTTCTGAAAAACGTAAATGATATTGACAGGGATTTCCCTGAAATTGAAAAACTGATCGGTTATAAAAACTATGCAGAAAAAGCAACGGAGAAATTCCCGCAGATTAATGACTGGATCAGTATTTTCGATACAAATATTGCCCTGATCATCATTATTATGTTGATTGTTGTTGTCATCAATATTATTATGGTTCTTTTAATTCTTATTATTGAGAGAACCAATTCCATAGGACTTCTGAAAACATTGGGAGCAAGCAATTCACAGATAAGAGCGACTTTTATCAATTATACGCTGATCATTATGATCCCGGGACTTCTGTATGGAAATGCAATCGGTCTGGGGCTTATTCTGCTTCAGAAATTTTTCGGTATTATCAAGCTTAATCCTGAAAACTATTATGTAAGTACGGTTCCGGTAGATCTTAATCCAATCGCCATTATTTCCATTTCATTAGGAATCCTGCTCATTTCAGGGTTGGCTCTTATTATTCCAAGCTACCTGATCAGCAAAATTTCCCCAGTGAAAGTAATTAAGTATAACTAGATGAGATTTGTGAATGGTGAATGGTCCAATTGTCAATGATTGAAGACGGATCAATTTTATTATAGTTAAAAAATTAATTGTTAACTATTCATTATTTCTAGAGAAGTCAATAACATCATTTAAATCTATAAACAGTAAGTTCCACTAGTAAAATTGACAATTAACTATTCACCATTCACTTGAATTAATAAAGGCGAAAAATAATTATCCAAAGCCCTGAAGTGAGAAAATTCACAATTGCTCTTTCACCATTCACATTTTTAAATCATTAATTTTAATAATTATAAGGCTAATTTTTAAAGTCTTATCTTTGCATCGCTTATAAACCATTTATGAAATACGCAAAAAATATTCTTGAAACGATAGGAAATACCCCTCTTGTAAAGCTTAACAAAGTATTAGGAGAAGACTTTCCAGCATTAGTTTTAGCAAAAGTAGAGACCTTCAATCCAGGAAATTCAGTTAAGGATAGAATGGCTGTTAAAATGATAGAGGATGCCGAAAAAGACGGCAGACTAAAACCTGGCGGAACCATTATTGAAGGGACTTCAGGAAATACGGGAATGGGACTAGCTTTGGCCGCTATCATCAAAGGCTACAAATGTATTTTTGTAACCAATTCCAAACAATCAAAGGAGAAATGTGACATCCTTCGTGCTGTAGGGGCGGAAGTTATTGTATGCCCTACTGATGTGAAACCTACCGATCCTCGTTCTTACTACTCAGTTTCTAAAAGACTGGCTAAGGAGACGGAAAACGGATGGTATGTAAACCAATATGACAATTTATCCAACAGAGCTGCTCATTATGAATCTACAGCTCCTGAAATCTGGGATCAGACGGATGGAAAGCTGACTCATTTTGTTGCAGGTGCCGGAACAGGAGGTACTGTTACAGGCTGCGGAACATTCTTCAAGGAGAAAAATCCAGATATCAAAGTAATTGGAGTTGATACGTATGGTTCTATTTTAAAGGAATTCCACGAAACAGGTGAGCTTCATTACGATCATGCTTATACTTACATCACGGAGGGAATCGGGGAAGATATTATTCCTGAGAATTATGATATGTCTGTGATTGATCATTTTGAAAAAGTAACGGATAAAGACGGTGCTATCTATGCAAGAAAACTGGCCAAAGAGGAAGGGATCTTCTGTGGATATTCTGCAGGAAGTGCCATTGCTTCTCTTATCCAGATGAAAGATCAGTTCACAAAAGATGATGTAATTGTAGTTCTTCTTCATGACCATGGCTCAAGATATGTAGGAAAGGTCTACAATGACGAGTGGATGAAGGAAATGGGCTGGCTGGACTAATCAACATTGAAGGCAGAGTATATTATTGCCTAACAATAAAGATATCACTTTAAAAATAATTAAACCAAAGTAAACAGCTTTTACTTTGGTTTTTTTTATAAACTTTCATTTGATTTCTAACCCATATTACATTTGAATTAGCACTAGAGAATAAAGAAAAACAGCAGAAATTCTAAAATTTCCACTGTTTTTTAGTTTATTTGTTTACTTCTTTATTTTCAGGAGTATTCAAAATTAATAGCCGGTTTATTTAAAATCTTCAATGGCCTTATTGATTGCATCGATCTGCCTGTTGATGCTTGCAGCATTTTGAGGATTTTGTCTCAACAATTCCATCTTTTTATTCAAGCCATCTTTCAGCATTTGGGAAATCATCATTTTTACCTGAGGATTATCTCCCATCTCTCCTTTTGCATGACTTATTATTTTGGTAATGTTTTCAGTTGCTTTCAGGTTATCTGAGCTCATAATCCAGTTGTATCCTTCTTCTGCAGATTTTCCTAATTCCGGATTCTGGAATTTAATAAACGGATAGAATGCCACTAACGGAGTAATATTAGCCATCTGAGAAGTTATCTTATTTTTTACAATGACTGGAAGCAACTGTCCCAACAGTTCGTCTGATGCACCTTCAAGATCAATTTTATCAGCCAGCGTATTGGCTTTTGAAGGATCTATCATTACTACAGCGCTTAATGAATTTCCTTTTACTGCATTGGAAACTGCACTAATTCCTTTTTCAAAAAGCGGAAGATATTTTTTATCCTTAGTTTTAGCCAGTGCAGCAATAGCTGCTGCCTGAACTAATGTCCTGGGATCATTGGATGCTAATTTTTCAACATCTGCACCTAAGGCCTTCATCTGTTCAGGATTGGAAAGATCCATTAACTGAAGGGCTTTGATTCTTGTTTTAAAATACGGATCTCTTAATGCGGCAGAAAGCAATTTTGTAGCTGAAGGATTCTTTCCAACCTGATCTTTTATATCAAGTAAAGCATTGTATCTGCTCTTAAATTCCTTAGAGTTTGTAAACTGCATAAGATTCTGCTCAGGAGTTTTGGTCTCGGTAATGTCTGCCAGCAAAATTCCGTCTGCATTGATGTTGATAAGATCCGGCGTTTTAGACACATCAAAATTGAACGTGTTCTTTGCTTCGGCGTTTACCCATACATTATATCTTTTGGGCTTGCCATTGTCATAAACATCAATTGCAAGAGGAAACTCAAACATCTGCTCCTGGGACTGATTGATCGTTACGGCAACTTGTTTTTTGACAGGTTCGAAGGTAAACGTGTAGTTTAACTTTGGATTTCCGCTTCCGAAGTACCATTGATTAAAGAACCAGTTCAGATCTTTTCCTGAAACTTTTTCAAAAGACAGTCTCAATTGGTGAGCTTCTGCATTTTGATACTCATTTGTTTTCAGATAATCATTCATTCCAGCAAAAAAAGCATCATCGCCTAAATAATTTCTCAGCATGTGAAGAATACCTCCTCCTTTCTGATAGGTCACCAGATCAAAAACGTCCTCACGGGAATCATAATTGAACCTCACCAGGTTTTTTTTAAAGTCTGCAGGATTGTGGATGTACATATTTACATTCATCATCTGACGGTAATCTGCCTGATCTTTTCCGTATTTGTATTCATTCCAGAGGTATTCGGAATAGTCGGCAAAAGATTCATTCACGGTAAGGTTACTCCAGCTTTCTGCCGTCACAAGGTCTCCAAACCAGTGGTGGAATAATTCATGAGCAATGACATCTTCCCATTTATTCTCATCAATCAGCTGTCCCGGTTTTTGAAGAACATCACTTCCGTGAAGGGTTGCCGTTGTATTTTCCATGGCACCACTTACATAATCTCTCCCTGAGATCTGTGCATATTTTGGCCAAGGATAATCGTAGCCCATTTTTTTAGAGAAAAACTCGATCATTTCCGGCGTGTTTCCGTAAATCTGTTTTGCATAAGGTTCATACTCTTTTTCGATATAATAATCTACGGGAATATTTTTCCATTTGTCTTTAACAATAGCATACTCACCTACTCCCATAAAGAACAGATAAGTAGCATGTCTTTTATCCATCACCCAATGGTCGGTTCTTAAATTGTTTGCTTCTTTCTGTGAATCTTTTAAAATTCCGTTGGAAAGGGTTACATATTTATCTGGAACCGTCATGTAGATCTCCTGAGTAGTTTTCTGATTGGGCTTATCGATGGTTGGAAACCATGCAGATGAAGATTCTGTTTCACCCTGCGTCCAGATCTGCGTTGGCTTATCCGGATCTTTTCCCTGTGCGTTGATGAAATAAAGTCCTTTGGCATCATTGATGGCCATGCTGCCTTTTTGTTTTACCTCATTCGGACGTGCTGTATACTTTATATATACTGTATATTCCTGGTTTTTCTGATAAGTTTTATCCAGGCTGATCGTCAGGATTTCATCTTTATATTCATATTTCAGAGGTGATCTTTTGCCGTTATTATCAAGAGCGACTTCGTGGATCAACATCCCTTTTGCATCAAGGATTAATTGATTCGTAGGATAAAAGTAAGGAGACGCTGTCAGCCATTCTTCACCTCCCATCTGCTCTTTCTGATAATCGAAATTTACTTTCAGCTTGGTATGTTTAAGCTCCGTTACTTTCGTGTTTGTGGCTCTGTATACTTTTTCTCTTCCTGAAGTTTCGGTCTGTGCTGATACGTTAGCGGAAAATAAAATTCCCAGTATAGCCATTGATAAGATCGCCTTTTTCATTTATTACTTTATTATTTTTTAGAATTATTCTTTGTTATTATATCGAAAATATCGTTAACCAAAGTTTCATAGTCGCCCTTTTTGAGCTGTTCCTTGGTTTTGGCGAAAGCTTTTTTCAGCTCACTTTCTGGATTCTCGTCATCAATGATCTCGATAGAATCTACTCCTTTTAATTGAAGAATAGCACTTCTCAAAACTTCTATATCTACTTTTTCATCAGTATTTATTTTTAGATATTTCATTTATTGTTTTTTTATATTTCCTATTATTTATATCTGAAATCCTTTAATCTTCAAAAATGTAAGCTTATTCTCATATACAAAAGTAAATCTTCATTTTTACGATGAATCAATAAAGAATGTTAATTTTTCCTAACGACAGTCTTCTTTTATTTTGGGAAAAGCAATACACGAACCTACACTTTCTGTTAGAAAAATATTTTTTTAACACATGTGCAAATTTCATTATAAGTAGTCAAATTAGGAAAATTGTTACTATAAACCTCTTTATTTGAGAGGAATTTCATTCGGAGAAATCCCATTATTCTTCAATTGAAAAAGTATTGGATATTGATCGCTGAAAATTGTATCTTTTTTTAGATAATCAAGAATAATATCCCTGTTTTCTGGATTATTAAAGGATAAAAATTTAACCAAATATCTTTGTTTCGCACCTTTAAAAAGATTTTCATTTTCGAGCATTTGAGAATATTCTTTTTGCAGTTTTACGCTATATTCTCTTTTATGCTGATCTGTAAGATAAATTATAGCAGGTATTTTATGATATCGGAATGCAAGATCTTCAATCTGTTTTTTGTATGCTCCAGAATATATTCTGTTTTCAAAAGCATTTTTAAGCAATTCATCGGAAGAATTGGAATTAAAAATAATTTGTGTATCCAAATTTTGAAGAATCTCGTCAGATTGGATGTTATTTTTTACTGATTGAAAATAGCTCCAATATAATGGCTCTGCTATTTTATGGTTATCATAGATGCATCCGTTCTGGGTATGAACTATCTCATTTCTATTTAAAAATTGTTGAAAAACATTTTCTAAATATTGAGGATTTTTCTCTGTCAAAGCAATTGCTGAATAAACAGAAACGGCTTGGTTCTTATTATCTGTAAGTGTCAGCAACTCCTCTTCTGAAGCTGCCTTATATAATTTTCTAAAATTACTGAAATTAAGTGGTGTATCTATGGCTCCTTTTCCTCCTTCTTCTGTTTCATAGACATTTAAGGAAGACATATCTTTAACAATTTTTCTTAAATGCTGAGGTACATTGGTACTATCGAAAACAGCATCTTTTGTAAAGTCAAGATTATCAATCAAATCTGAAATGACTGGTTTTTTATCTTCTTTTTTATTGCAGCTAAAAAGAGAAATGGTAAGAGCTACAGCAAAAATCCCCGAAAATCTCATTAAATAGCTACAGGAGCTTTGATCCCCGGATGCGGATCATAGTTTTCAAGGGTAAAGTCTTCAAAATTAAAATCAAAAATATTTCTGATCTCAGGATTCAGCTTCATTGTCGGAAGAGATCTTGTCTCTCTGGAAAGTTGTTTTTTCACCTGCTCAAAATGGTTATTGTAAATATGAATATCCCCGAAACTGTGAACATAATCCCCAACTTCAAGATCACATACCTGAGCTACCATCATCAGTAATAATGCATAGCTTGCGATATTGAACGGTACACCCAAAAATACGTCAGCACTTCTCTGATACAGTTGTAATGAAAGTTTTCCATCTGCCACATAAAACTGAAATAATGCGTGACATGGTGCCAGTGCCATATTTGGAATTTCGGCAGCATTCCATGCGGAAACGATCAGTCTTCTGGAATCGGGATTTTTCTTGATCTGATCGATTACTTCTGTAATCTGATCCACTACTTTCCCATTTGCTCCCTGCCAGCTTCTCCATTGGGCTCCGTAAACAGGACCTAAATCTCCATTTTCGTCTGCCCATTCGTCCCAGATACTTACTCCGTTGTCATTTAGATATTTCACGTTGGTATCTCCTTTCAAAAACCACAACAATTCATAAATAATAGATTTCAGATGTACTTTTTTGGTTGTCACCATAGGAAAACCTTTTGACAGATCATATCTCAGCTGATAGCCAAAAACACTTCTGGTTCCGGTTCCGGTTCTGTCGGTTTTATCTGTACCGTTGTCTAGGATATGCTGTAAAAGGTCTAAGTAATTCTGCATTTTTAAAAGCTGTTTTTATGGTTCAAATTTAGAAAAAACTAACTGATTTTAGGTCATCATAGGTCATAAAAAAGCATTCATTTTCATGAATGCTATAGATAAGATTTATCTCTTTTTTCTATTAAACAGCTGTGTAACCGCCATCTACAAGATAATATCCGCCTGTCATAAATGAGGATTTATCTGAACTAAGGAAAAGCACAAGCTCTGCCACTTCATGGGCTGTCCCCAGACGTCCGATAGGATGTTTTTCTATGAGAGCGTGCTTCTTATCTTCATCAAGTTCCTGTAAAAGAGGAGTATCAATATATCCGGGACCAACTGCATTACATCTAATAGCCCTCTGCCCATATTCAGCTCCGATATTTTTGGTAAGTCCTACTACAGCATGCTTTGCTGTGGTATATGCAGAAGAAAGTGATGCTGCCACTGTTCCGTGGATGGATGCCATATTGACGATCACACCGCCACCGTTCTGTTCCATCTGCTGAATCTCATATTTACAGCCATAAAATACCCCATCCAGATTGATGCTTAGCACTTTCCTCCAGCTGTCGAGACTGTAATCTCCGGTCAAGGCCGGTTCTCCACCAATCCCTGCATTGTTGCAGGCAATATCAAGTCTTCCGTATATTTCTGCTGTTTTCCTGACCAGTGCTTCTACCTGTTCGGGATTTGAAGTATCGGCTTTAATGAATGAAGCTTCACCCCCTTCTGATTTAATTTGTTCAACGCCCTGTTGTCCGTGTTCTTCATTGATATCTGATACAATAACTTTTGCACCTTCCTTAGCATAAAGTTGGGCTACGGCCAATCCGATTCCTGAACCGGCACCTGTTACAAGCGCAACTTTGTTTTCTAAAATTCCCATATTGATAAAATTTAATATGTTTTTCCTTTAAATAACTATAATAAAGTTACGTGAAAAAATTATCAATTATTAAAATTTAACAATAAAGTTTTCTTAAATTCAATGATACAATATTAAAATATCTTAAATAGCATATTTTAAATCAAAAATATTTCTGAAATATCAAAAATAAACAATTGTATAATGCCTATTTTTTTGAATTAACTAAAACAGAAAAGAAGTATAAATTTCTTTAGCTGATTTACCAAATAGTTTCAATAACCTGTGTGATATTATTTACAGTAAAGTTTTCATGCTCTTTTTTTCCAGACATAGCTTTTGCCAACGGTGATTCAGCAGATATGGTCATTATCTTTTTACCATCAGAAATAATTTCCCCAGCTGATACCGTAATGTAAAATAATCCTTTATCTGTTTTGATTAAAGCACCACTCTGAGCCTTCACGGAAGGTTCGGCAGAAATTTTTTGGATCACAGACTGCTGGATCAAAGCTTCATTGAGCTGTCTCTGAAGGTTGTTGATTTCCTGCTGAAGCATCTCACGGCCGGTTTCGTATTTATCACCCATCGAGCTTTTGGTATCGTTGCTTGAGGCACGGGTTTCTGCTATCAGATTTTCAAAAGATTGAATTTTGTCTGTGATCTTTGTTTTTATACTATTTAACAGTTCCTGTTTGTTCATGTGTATGAAAGTTTGGTGTAGATTTTTTAGCCTACAGTACAATTAATAATGATTGTCCGGAAAATTAAAAATACAAATTTTGGCTGAAGCCGGATGCAAATATGTATAAAATAAGTGGGCTAAAGCCCACTCCTATTGAATTGATAATATTTTAATTTACCTTATTTTTCAAAAACAGCGTAATCTGAAACTTTGAAGGAGAAATCTTTTGCATTATCAAAATCTCTTTTTGATCTGTCAAAAACATTTTTAAAAGCTCCTGAAAGATTTTGATCTTCAATGCTGAAATTGACAGGTTGTTTAGACATATTCAGGACTACCAATACCTCATCTTTGCCATTTTTCCTTACATAGGCCAGGATTTTATCATTAGCTGTTGTATTTAGCAGATAAGTCGATACCTTGCTATCTCCGCCTCTCAAAGCAGAATTAGACGCTTTTAATTCAAATAATGTTTTATAGAATTCTGCCATCTGGTAGGTATTGATCCATTTGATCGCGTCTTTTTCAAAGAACTCCAGTCTTTTCATATTGGGAAGCTCCTGACCTGAATATAGTAAAGGAACGCCATTCCATGTTGCAGAGAATACAGCCATTGGTTTTGTAATCACTCCATATTTTTCATATTCTGTTCCGTTCCATGAGTTTTCATCGTGATTGGATGTAAACCAGGCTCTCATTGAGCTGTCACCAATATTGGAATATTGTACCAGAAGATCTTTAAGTTCCTGTAGCGGTTCATTCTTTTTGTAATAATCAGCAGATTTGTGCATCCACTTCCATGAATAGCTGGCATCAAATACTTTTCCATATTCAGGGCTTTCCAGCTCGTCAAATTCTCCCAACCAGAAAAGAGGTTTTATTTTCTCCACTTCCGGGCGTGCCTGCTGCCAGAAATCGACTTCTACCCAGGAAGCAAGGTCGCATCTGAACCCATCAATACCCGTTTCTTTTACCCAGAATTTCATGGCATCAATCATCGCCAGCCTCATCTCCTGGTTCTTGTAATCAAGCTCAATGATATCATCCATTCCGGAAGCCCTATGGAAATTCCCGTCAGGATCTTTCAGATAGAATTCCGGATGTGTTTTTGTCCAGATGTGGTCCCATCCTGTATGATTGGCAACCCAGTCTATGATTACTTTGAAACCCAGTCTGTGGGCTTCATTTACCATATGTTTGAAGTCGTTCATCGTTCCAAATTCAGGATTGATGGATGTATAATCCGAGGCGGCATACTGACTTCCTAAACTTCCTTTTTTATTTTGCTGAGCAATAGGCGTAACAGGCATGAACCAAAGGGTTTTCACTCCCATCTGTTTCAGGCGAGGCATTTCTTTTTCAAATGCTTTGAATGTTCCTTCCTGTGTATATTGTCTGATATTTACTTCGTATATATTGGTGTTGTGCTTCCAGTCTTTCGGCAGATCCATAGTGCTTTTTGTATTTTGTGTGGTACAGGAGACAATTCCCAGACCAATTATTGCTAATAGAATTAATTTCTTCATTCATCTATTTTTAACAAAAGTAAGGAATGTTTTTTTGTGAAAAAAGAAAAGGTGAAAGATAAAAAAGTGAATGGTGAATGGTGAATTTTGCTTCGCAGGTCAATTTTTAAAGTGTGAAATGATGATGGTGAAGGTTTTATTTCTAGAATGACTGAAAATTTTTAAAATTTTACGCTTTACCTATAAAGCAAAATTCACAATTGACATAAAAATAAAAGCCCCGGACTAATCCAGGGCTATATATTGTATTCAGATGTTATCTTTCATCGTCGTTGTCTTCTTCATCGAAAACATCATCGTTGTAGTTTTCTTCTTCATCGTCATCGAAACTGTCGTCATCTTCATCTTCAAAAACAGTGGTGCTTACAAAATCATCATCAAAGTTGAAATCATCATCTAGTAGTGGCATTGCTGATCTTTTTTTAGATCCTCCACCACTTCCGCTTCTGCTTGGTGCTTTTAAAGGAACGTTTCCAAATCTGTATACCGTGATAGGATAGTTGACTCCTTTTGTTTCATCAATGATTTCCACAAGCTCACAGAAGAATTCCCAAAGGTCAAGAAGTCCGTACTGGAACTGAGCTTTGTCTCCTTCCTTTTCAAAAGCTTCATCAATGTACACATCTGACATAATCTCGCCATCACCATCATCACTCATATCTTCCAGGGGAACACTTTTAAGTATTGTCCCGTCATCTTCCAGCATATTAAAAGTAGAAAGCTCTTCTCCCTGCAGATTGAACGCACTTTTAATTCCTAAATGTAAGTTCCATAGTGATTGCTTTCCTTTTACTTCAATATCACGGAAAATATCCTCTTTCGCATCTAATATTACGCGGATTTTATAAACCATACCAGTTTCTTAAATTACTTTTTTGCCTTAATTATTATGATAAATCTCTATTGCAAATATATAATAAATGAGAGGTGACAAAAAAATATTTCAGGATTTTTTAAAATATTTTTTTTCCTTACATTTTGCCGGAATTATTTACTTTTTTCAAGCATAAAACTGAATTTGGTTCCTTCAAGATAGACGCTTTCCACGGTAATATTTTCGTTATGGGCTTCCAGGATGTGTTTTACAATAGCAAGACCGAGGCCGGAACCTCCTTCTCTTCTGCTTCTGCTGGTTTCCACACGGTAGAATCTTTCGAAGATCCTTGGAAGTGCTTCCGCTTTTATTCCCATCCCGTTGTCTATGACCTCAATGAGAACTTTATTTTTTAGAACACTGGTTTTTACAACCACTTTAGCTTCCTGCCTGTTGGCATAATGGATGGCATTTGAAATTAAATTAATAAAAACCTGTGAGATCTTCTGCTTGTCTGCATCTACAAAGATCTGGGGATGAAGAGTTTGGATCTGGAGCGTGGTATTATGTTTTTCCGCTTCATATTCAAGGAGATCAAAAATCTCTTTGATAAGAAGGTTAACGTCAAATCTTGAGTTGGTGATACTGATTTCGCCTGCTTCCAGACGGTTGATCATGTCAAGATCTGTAACGATTGCGATGAGCCTTTCTACAGATTTATCGATTCTTTCCAGATATTTGTCACGGATGGTAAGGTTGTCTACACCACCGTCTCTCAGAGTCTCTACATATCCCTGAATAGAAAACAACGGGGTTTTAAGTTCATGGGAAACGTTTCCGATGTATTCTTTCCGGTAGCTTTCCATTTCTTTCATCATATCGATCTCTGTGATCTGCTGTTGATTGAGATCTGAGAATCTTTCACCCAATTCCTTAATGGTTATATTCTCATTATTATCATGAACAATTTCCTGAGGAAGCATTTGCGAAAGTCCACGAACCTGTTTTCTTCCGTAATAGTTGAAAAGGAGTTCAAGAACTACATAATTGATCATAAAAATGACAATCAGGCAGATGGTAAGGCCTATTTTGAAAAGTGGAGTCCGGTAATAGATATCCTTCAGTGAATCAAAAATGATTACTAAAAGAAACATCACCAGTGTCAGAAGACACGAGGCGACGAGTGTAAGTCTGTAAAATTTCAATTTTACAAGTTTTTATGGTTTATGTAATGTAGGAATTTAAGTTATTAAACGATAAGCTTATATCCTATTCCTTTCAATGTCTGAATGGTATTGATTCCCAGTTTTTCTCTTAGTCTTCTGATGTGAACATCAATGGTTCTTTCTCCTACAATCACATCATTACCCCACACTTTTTCCAGAATTTCTTCTCTTTTAAAGACTTTTTCTGTATTTGAAGCTAAAAGATAAAGCAAGTCAAACTCTTTTTTAGGAAGAAGGAACTGCTGGCCGCTTTTTGAGACCCTGAAGTTATCTTTATCAATCACCAGATCACCAATCTCTATTAATTTCGCATTATCCGAAACCTGGGAAGTCAGCTGTAATAAAGCGTTCACTTTGGAAGTAAGAACCTTCGGCTTGATCAGCTTTACAATGTAGTCGTTGGCTCCTGCCTGAAATCCTGCTAACTGGGAGAATTCTTCGCTTCTTGCAGAAAGGAAAACGATGAGTGTTTTCTGCAGCTCTTTTACTTTACGAAGCTCCTGGCAGGTTTCGATACCGTCTTTTTCAGGCATCATAACATCTAATAGGATAAGATCAGGAATAATTTCTTTGGCTTTTTCGATCCCTTCGTTACCGTTTGTGGCTGTATAGATATCATAGCCTTCTTTTTCCAGGCTGTAAGACAGAATCTCTAAAATATCCAGCTCGTCGTCTATTAAGAGTATTTTCTTTTGGTTCATTTTAAATTTTTACTGAGTCAAAGTTAATAAATTTTAAAGTACAGATGAACGAATCAATTATCGTTCATATAAAGTTAACAATAATACCCTTTTCTTAATGTTTAGTTAAGAAAAAATTAAAATTCGCTAAACCATTTACACCGGCAATCTTTTATTCCTTTGCACCGAAAGAATCTAGTAAGATAAAGTAAAAATGAAAAAACAACTCCATAAGAGTATTATGCTACTTGCTTTGTTTTCTGCCGGCTATGCTTTTGCACAAAGTCAGGTTTTAGAAGGCAGGGTATTGGACGAGAAAGACAACAATCCTATAGAAGGTGTAAAAGTAAAAGTAAATGATCAGGAAGTAACCACTGACATTTCCGGATACTATTCTATTAATCTGTCACCGGGAACCAATTATGTTATAACGGTATCTTCTAACGGATACAACAGGAAAGAGATCAGTGAAGTTACGGTAAAAACTGATGCAAATACTCATCTTGATATTGTTTTGAACAAACCATCAACTAAAGAAATTGAGGGAGTTGTTATAAAATCCAATGCCAGAAAGGAAACCATAGCCTCTACCATTGGCTTACAAAGAAATTCTGGGGTAGTTTCTCAGGTGATCGGAGTTGAAGCAATCAAAAGAAGCCCGGACAGAAATACAGGAGAAGTTCTGAAAAGGGTTTCGGGTGTAAGTTTGGCCGATGGAAAATACATTGTGGTAAGAGGTCTGTCAGACCGTTACAACCAGGCTATGCTAAACGGCATTCAGTTATCGAGTACGGAGCCGGACAGAAAAACTTTTTCTTTTGACCTTTTCCCTGCTAACGTTATTGAAACCCTTGTTATCAATAAGACTTTCATTCCTGAATACAGTGGTGAATGGGCTGGAGGTCTTATACAGGTAAATACTAAAGATATTCCCAATAAGAACTTTTTCAATCTTCAGGTAGGTGTTGGAGGAAATTCTATTACAATGGGGCAGGAATTCCATATGCAGAAAGGCGGAAAATGGGATTTCCTGGGAATTGATGACGGATACAGAAAACTTCCTTCTGATATGCCTGCAAAAAATGCTTTTGGTATTTTAGATGAGGCTAATAAAACAGCAATCGGTAAACAATATGTAAAGAATCTTGGCTACAACAGTATCGGATATCCTGAGAATTTGAGCTTCCAGCTTGATGGTGGTTTCAATACAAAGGTATTTGGAAAAGATTTGGGTGTTATTGCAGTTCTTAACTACAGTAACAACAAAAGAAGAATCGAATCTCAGAACCGTTTCTTTACGATCAATGATCAGCTTGCCGATACGAACTTCGATTATTATACTGAAAAATATCAAAACGATATTATCTTAGGCGGTTTATTAAATCTTACTTTAAAGCTTAACAGCAATAATAAAATTTCCCTGAAAAATATTATTACCAATAATACGGTAAATCATATGTCTTTCAGAACAGGAAAGGATTTTGAATTTGATCCTGTAAACGGAACAAACATCATGGCAAGAGAAATTGGATTTAAGGAAACTACTTTCTACAATTCAACGCTTAACGGTACTCACAAAATAGATGCTCTTGGAGGTCTTACTTTCAACTGGTACGGAAGTTTCGGTATCCTGGATCAGTATATTCCATTATTGCAGCGTCTGCAATATAACCAGTATCCGGATATGACGGGAAGTCCTTATCTGGCTTTGATTTCTAACGGACTTTCACAAAAATCAGGAAGTGTATTTTATTCTACACTGAGCGATTACTTATATAATGCAGGTGGCGATCTATCTAAAACTTTTACAATGTTTGGCCAAAAACAAACGGTAAAAGGTGGATATTTATTCCAGGTAAAAGATAGGATCTATAATTCCAGACCATTCTCTGTAAGGCTTTCAGGATATAACCAGGGGTTGCTTTCGCAACCGTTTGAAACTATCTTCAGTCCTGAGAATTTCGGAACAGACGGAGGTAAATTTACGTTCGACGAAATTGCAGGAAACCAGTATAGATATATTGCCAATACTATCCTAAATGCAGGTTATTTACAGTTTGACAATAACTTTGCATCTTGGTTCAGAGCGGTATGGGGATTAAGAGTTGAAAATTTTGACCAATTGGTTGGAAGTACAAAGAAAAGTGATGACCGTTTTGTAAATACTCGTGTTACTGACTTTTTACCAGCTTTAAATATGACATTTAAGCTGACTAACAATATGAATTTACGTGTTGCAGGTTCACAGACCGTTGTAAGACCGGAATTTAGAGAAGTTTCTCCGTTAGCATACTATGATTTTGATTTAGGAGCTACAGTGATCGGTAATAAATATATCCAGAGAACAAAAATAACCAATGCCGACATACGTTGGGAATGGTATCCGAGAAATGGTGAAATTCTTTCCGTTGCCGGTTTCTACAAAAACTTTAAAAACCCTATTGAATTATACTTTAACCAGTCCGGTGTAGGAACAAGTAATACCTTCAATTATCTGAACGTAGATAAAGCAGATGCTTATGGAGCTGAGCTGGAATTCAGAAAAAAACTGGATTTCGTCAGTGCTCTTAAAAACTTCACTTTCGGCGGAAACTTTGCCTTAATCAAAAACAAAGTAACGGACAAGGCTACGAACATTGACAGACCAATGCAGGGACAGTCTCCTTACACTGTCAACCTGAGCTTACAGTATGATACTGAAAAAACAGGCTGGACTTCAACAGTACTTTTCAACATGATCGGAAGAAGGATTCTTTATGTAGGAAACGATCAGGTTCCACCAATCTGGGAAAACCCAAGACCACTTCTTGATTTCCAGGTTGCCAAGAAAATCTGGCAGAACAAAGGAGAGATCAAGCTGAATGTTTCAGATATCCTGAACCGTCATGCGAAATTCTACCACGACCTTAATAATAATAAAAAATACGACAGTGCAGATGCGCTTGCTATCGACAGAGTAACAGGAACAAACATCAGTTTAACTCTAGGATATAGCTTTTAATTTAAATCTAATAAAAAATAAGTCTTTATAACATGAAAAAAATTGTTTTATACTCTTTAATGCTTGGTACATTAGCAACCACTATTACCGCATGTAGAAATATAGAAGAAGATGGTGAAACTATCGTTCAAAATGGAGGATCAGGCGGTGGAAATACTGAAAACCTAATTCTTTCAGGAAAGATAACAGCTAATCTTACACTTAAGGCTAATAACACTTATAAGCTAAGAGGATTAGTATATGTAACTAACGGAGCTACATTAACTATTGAGCCAGGAACAAAAATTGTAGGTGAGGCTGACAAAAACGGATCACTAATTATTACAAGAGGAAGTAAAATCATGGCAGAAGGAACTGCTGCAAACCCAATTATATTTACTTCAGAGAAACCAAGTCCTAAAAGAGGAGACTGGGCAGGTTTAGTAATCTTAGGAGCTGCTCCTACCAACGCTTCTTTCAACAACCAGCAAGGAGTTGGGGAGATCGAAGGAGGGATCAACAACACTGAAGGTCTTGGTCTTTACGGAGGAACCAATGCTGCAGATAATAGCGGTATTTTAAAATATGTAAGAGTAGAATATGCAGGGTATGCATTCTTACCAGATAAAGAAATCAACGGAATTACTTTTGGAGGTGTAGGTAGCGGAACTACGGTAGATTACGTAGAAGTTGCTTATGCTAACGACGACAGTTTTGAGTGGTTCGGAGGAACGGTAAACTGTTCTCACCTTATTTCTTACAAAGGTCTTGATGACGATTTCGATACTGATAACGGTTTCTCAGGAAAAATCCAGTTTGGTATTGCGGTAAGAGATTCTCAGGTTGCTGACGTTTCGGGTTCTAACGGATTTGAATCTGATAATGATGCTAACGGTTCTACTTTAACACCAAAAACGTCTGCTATTTTCTCAAATATGACTATTATTGGGCCAATCAACTCTTCAAGCACAGCAACCAATGCAGGATCAATCAACTCTCTGTTCCAAAATGCATTACAGATCAGAAGAAATTCATCAATTTCAGTATTCAACTCTGTTTTCACAGGATTCCCGGTTGGTTTGTTTATCGACGCTACAAAAGGTACACCTACAGATGCTAACATTACAGGAAACAGTTTAGTGTTCCAGAATAATATTTTAGCAGGAAATACAACTTCTTTAAAATTCGGACCATCTACTTCTACTCCTACACCTTACACTTTGGCAGATCTTACTACCTGGTTCAATACAGGAGCGAATTCTATGCTAACGTATACTGCTGATGTAAAATTAACCAACGCATGGGCTCCTGCAGGAACTACTCCAAACTTCTCTCCTGCTTCAGGATCACCTTTATTAACAGGAGGTTTATTTACTCACGCTAAATTAACAAGCTGGTTTACGCCTGTAACTTACAGGGGAGCTGTTAAAGATGCCAGTGATACATGGTATGCAGGTTGGACAAACTTTAATTTATAATACATAGTTCAGTCACTGTATATACCAGATTAGCTTATATACTAAGTAACTAGTTTCTTCATATCAAATTTCAAAAGCCATCAGAATTTTTTCTGGTGGCTTTTCATTATTAATAATTAGTAACATTAGAATGAAAAAACCATCAGAAAATCCGATGGCTTTATTCACAAAAACAAGGATATAAAAAATATATATTCAATTATGATCTCCAGAATAGATTCCCTTTAGTTATCAGGGCTTCAATCTTAGATATTCTGGAAACGGCTTCTGCAGAACATGAAGCATCTGTCAAAACTACCGATGCATCATCACCCGGTCCTGGCCATTGCCGGTTTCCTTTATTATCCAGTGGAAGAATACTTTGAGTCGCAAACTGAAGTGTTCTTGACAGTTGGAATTCAGTTTCATATCCATACAGTTCCGCAATCAGATTGGCTTTCTGTAGCATATTTCCCGATCCGAACGTACTCCAGTAATCCTGCACATTATCATTTCCGATCAGAACATTTACACCATATCTTTTCAATACAGGAATCGGCATCATTGTCCCTCTGAATGGAACAGAAGATACAATTCCCACTTTTCCTTCCGCCAGTCTTTCTGCGATCTTTTCCGTTTCCTTTGGCGAAAGATGTCCCAGAGCAAAAGCATGGCTTACAAATATCTTTCCTTGTAACTGTGGATTTTCAATTGCTTTATCAATTATGTAATTGATTGTTTTCATTCCCGACTCTCCTGCTTCATGCAGATGGATATCTATTCCTTTTTTATGGTCTAAAGCCAGCTGTACCGTAAAATCGAGTACTTTCTCAATATTTCCGTCAATACTGAAAGGGTCAAGTCCTCCGATAAAATCAACACTTTTCAATTGTGCTACATCTTTCATCAAGGCAACAGTATCCGTATAATACAGGCCATGCTGTGGAAAAGCAACAAGTTCAGCCTTAAAAGAGTCTTTTTTGTTGTCCAGTGATTTTTCAAGATGCTCCAGTGATTTTAAACCTGAAGTGCGATCAATATTAAAATGAGTTCTCGCAAAATGAGTCCCGTAATGCTGCAACAGACTGATCAGCTGCTCTGCCCTATCTACAGATGTTTTTAAAAGTTCAGGGATGATCTGCTGCTCATAGGCAATCATATCTTTTACCGTTCTTCTTTTTGGTGAAAGCGCTTGCCATGGAAGTCCGTATAATGTTTTATCCAGATGAATATGCATATCCCTGAAAGCGGGAAGCATCAGAAACCCTTTGGCATCCAAAGCATCAGAAGCTGGGTCATTTGCTTTTACAGCTTTGATTTTTCCTTCTTTAATTTCAATACTGAAAAGGTCAGTTTTTGTACTGATTACTTCTTCTTCATCATATTCAAACCCCGTTTCAAGACGGACATTTTTGAGAGAATATTTTCTTTTTGCAACCAATTGATAGGGAAACTGCATAACTTTTCTTTTTAACAGGACAAAGTTACACCAGCTTTATTCAGAACCTGTGTATCAATTATGCTTTGTTTTGTATCAATTATTATTTGAATTGCGACGGAGTCATTCCCGTCTGTGCTTTGAAAAATTTGGAAAAACTGGCATGATCATAAAATCCCAGATCATACACAATATCTTTTACAGACGTTTCTGATACTTTCAGAAGACGCTTGGCTTCCAGAAGAATTCGGTCCTGAATAAGTGATGAAGCCGAAGTTTTCAGGTTCTTCCTACAGACTATATTTAGATAATTGGCAGAAATATGAAGCTTTTCGGCATAGAAGGAAACCGATCTTTCTGTTTTGAAATGTTTATCAATAAGCTGTAAAAATTTAGAAATAATAGGATTGGAATGATACATTTCAAAATCCTTGAAAGCTCCTTCTACTGATTTACTGACTAATAACCCAATCAGTTCGCTCCGTTTCTGGATAACTTCCCAAAAGATATTCTCTTCCTCTACCTCTTGCCGGATCGCCTGAAATTCATACAGGAAAGTCTTGAAAGCTTTTTCAGAAAGATCAATAACAGGATGATTCTGATAATAGGAAGCTGAAAATCTCAGCGAAGGCAGAAAGCTTTCAAACCAGTCTCTGCTGATCATCAGCTGATATCCAACCGTTTCCTTTTCGATCACCCACTGATGAACCTGGTCAGGAAAAACAAGGTGGATCTGGTAATTTCCTACCTTATATTCTCTAAAATCAATAGTATGGCTGCCTTTACCATATTCAAAAAGGTTGATAATAAAAAAATCATGCTTGTGGGGATCATCAATAGACCGCTCCCCATTCAGTTCATTAAAAAGCAGATGACAGCCTTGGAGCTGGTTTTCACTGAACTCCTGAATTCCTAAGATTGGAAAATGATCTGTATGGCTCAATCCGTCTGATTTTCTCCTAAAATTAGTAAAATTTACATGACAAATCTGAACGTACGAAGATATTTCATTTTAAATAACTTTGATTTTTTAAACCACAAAAGGAACAAAAGTTTTACACTGAGTTATTTTAAGTTTAAAACTTTGAGAAAAGAAGTCCACCCAAGTTTTTCTGAAAATCATGGTTTCATTGGAATCTTATATCCAAATTTCCACCTTTGGTGGAGGTGGTTTAAAAAACTACATTCCCTTGATGAACCAATGATTTTACATCTGAAATTCTCGAAACAGCTTCTGCGGAACAGCTTGCATTGACCAGTACAAAATCTGCCAGATCCCCGGCTTTAGGCCATTGTTGATTTCCTTTGTCATCTAACGGTAGTACATTGGCGGTAGCCAGCTTGAGGCTTCTTGACAGTAAAAACTCTGTAGAATAACCGTACAGCTGCGCCATCAGATTCGCTTTCTGCAGTACACTTCCTGTTCCGAAAGTATTCCAGTGATCTACAATGCTGTCGTTGCCTGTCAATACCGTTACATTATACTTATACAAGGTGGGAATCGGCATTACAAGACTTCCGAAGGGAATCGTGGAAACAATTCCTATTTGGGCCTCAGCCAATTTTTCAGCGACCTCCTCCTGTTTTACTTTGTCTAATTTTGCTAAAATAAAGCAGTGACTCAGGTATGTTTTGCCTTTTAATGAAGGGTTCTCATTCACTTTCTTAATAAGATATTCCACGGTATTTAATCCAGATTCACCAGTTTCGTGAAGATGAATATCAATTCCTTTCTTGTTATCTAAAGCTAATTGAACCGTAAAATCAATTGTTTTCTCAATGGCTCCGTCAATCGTAAACGGATCTACCCCACCGATAAAATCAATATCCATTTGGGCCGCTTCTTTAAGATAGGGCACAGAATCCGTATAAAATACACCATGCTGCGGAAAAGCCACAAGCTCAGATCCAAAACTTTTCTTTTTGTTTTCTAACGCATTCTGAAGATTTTTTAACGAGTCTAATTTTGAAGTGGGCTCAATATTGACATGACTTCTTGCAAAAGAGGTTCCTTTTGATTGCAGCAATTCAATCATCTTTTCTGCTTTGAAGGTTGAATTCTTCAGCATTTCAGGAAGCATTTTCTGTTCCAGTGCGATCATGCCTTTTACACCGCCGGTTCTTTTTCTGACCGCTTGCCATTTATCACCATAAAACGTCTTATCCAAATGAATATGCATATCTTTAAATGCAGGGAGCATCAGCATTCCTCTGGCATCAACTGCTTTTGCATTTGGCTGATTCGGAGCCATACTTTTGATCTTTCCGTTTTCAATTTCTATATAAAACAGATCGGTTGCAGTAGCCGTTACTTCTCCTTCATCATATTCAAAACCGGTTTCAAGACGGACATTCTTAAGCCTTAATTTTCCTTCTGAAATATTCTGCTCATCAAAAAACGGAGATGCTGCCATAATATTAGGTATTAAAGTGAGTCCGGCCGCTGCCAGCGCTGAATTTCTGATAAAATCTTTACGGGATATTGTCTGGTCTGAAGTCTTCATTTCCAATCTATTTATGACAAAAATAAAGATAAACTGAATCAATGGTGTGTACGGTTTATTACAATATGTGTATGATTTATTGGATGGCTTAATTTCTTTATCTTGAAACAAAAGAAACTAAATTCAAGACTGAAATTCTCGGCTAAAAATGATTTCTATTCTCTAAAAATTCTAAAACTCGTGTGTTACTTAATCTTTTGGTGGAAATAAAAAAGACCAGATCATCAATCCGGTCTTTTTTAATTTTATATTTTAAATCTTAAGAATATTCAAATTTTCTTACTGCTTCAAGCGTCATTTCAATTTCTTTATCCTTGATGGCATCACTGATGAAATAGGTTTCATAACCGCTTGGTGGAAGATATATTCCATTCTGAAGCATCTGGTGAAAGAAATTATTAAACAAAGAATGATTGGAAGCTTGTGCCTCATCAAAATCAGAAACTCTGTTGGTGTGAAAAAATACAGACATCATAGATCCTTTTCGGTTGATCTTATGAGGAATTCCTTTTTCATTTAAAATTTTACCGATTCCAAAATCAAGTGTTTCTGCAGTTTTATTGATTCTGTTAAAAAATTCAGGATCATTTTTGATAAGCTGCAGTGTTTTCAATCCGGCTCTCATCGCCAATGGATTTCCACTTAAGGTTCCTGCCTGATAAACAGCTCCTTTTGGAGCTAAGTGATCCATAATTTCGCTTCTACCTGCAAAAGCTCCTACCGGAAGACCACCACCGATTACTTTTCCGTAAGTAACAAGATCTGCTTTTACATTATACAATTCCTGAGCTCCTCCGAAAGCCAATCTGAAACCTGTCATCACCTCATCAAAAATTAATAAAGCTCCATTTTCATCACAGATTTTTCTCAAATTCTGAAGGAAGTTATTTTCCGGCAACACACAGCCCATATTTCCGGCAACGGGCTCAATAATAACAGCTGCAATTTCGCCCTGATTGTGGCGAAACAGATCTTCTACCTGCTCAAAATCATTGTAGCGAGCCAAAAGAGTATCTTTAGCTGTTCCTTCTGTAACTCCAGGAGAATTTGGGTTTCCAAAAGTAGCAGCACCGCTTCCCGCTTTAATCAGAAATGAATCTGAATGACCATGATAACAGCCTTCAAATTTTACGATCTTATCTCTTTTTGTAAACCCTCTTGCCAACCTTACAGCACTCATACAGGCTTCTGTACCTGAAGAAACCATTCTGATCTGATCAATATTCGGAACATTTTCTATAATGAATTTGGCAATTTCTGTTTCCAGTTCTGTAGGTGCTCCAAAAGAGAAGCCTTTTTCAGCCTGTATTTTCAGTTCTTCAAGTACTTCAGGATGGGTATGTCCTAAAATAGCCGGTCCCCATGAATTAATATAGTCGATGTATATATTATCATCTGCGTCTGTAAGGTAAGCTCCTTTTGCAGATTTCATGAATACAGGAACACCTCCTACTGATTTGAATGCTCTGACCGGAGAATTTACTCCTCCAGGAATGTATTTGTAGGCTTCATCAAATAAAGCCGAACTTCTTTGGTATTTCATATGTTAGTGGAAGTTGAAAGCTTATTGATTGTTAACTAAAACTTACAATCAAAAAACTGCAACAAAAAAAATTAGTTTCTGGGTTTTTTATCAATTAAATAAATCAGCTGGCCTGCAGATGGTTTCTGTCCTTCATCCATTCTGTTTTTAGCATATAATTTATTTAATTTGATTCCGAATTTCTGAGCAATATCGTGCATATCTTCACCGGATTCGGCTTTGTAGATGGCTGTATTTCCTGTAGAATTTTTAGATTCCAGGAAGACAATATCATTTTTCTTGAGAATATCACTGTCAAGCTCATTCCATTTAATCAGCCTGCTTTCGCTTACCTTGAATTTATCTGCAATGAATTTAACGTTGGTATCTTCAGGTATAACGATATATTTTAAGCCTTCATTGGGATGGCTTTTAATAAGAATTGAATTAAGAATTTCAGCCTTTGTCTTGATCCTTTCTACTCTTTTCTGCTGCTGTGCATATGAGGTCTGTTTGTAAGGAACTTCTACGGTAACAGGATCTTTAGCTTTCTTTGTATATGTTTTTGAAGGTTCCAGCTGCGCCATAAACGACCGGTCATCTTTTAAGTCGGGGTACATTCTAAGAACGGCATACAGAACTTCTCCGGAATTGGTATTATCATACTCATAGAGTCTGTATTTTTCAATCTTGGTGATCAGGATCGAAGCATACCGGGGATTGGTGGCATATCCTGCTTTTTTAAGTCCATAGGCCCATGCCTTGTAATCTTTCATATCCAGATTGAAAAGGCTGGTGTAATATTTTCTTGTGGATAAAAAAATGGAGTGATCTTCATAAGACTGTCGTGGGTCTTCATACACCCGGAAACATTCATTGGGAGCATCATCGGTATGCTTCATGGTTTTGCCGGTCCAGTCTTCCTTGCATTTTATTCCAAAATGATTTTTGCCTTCCTGAGCCAGCCTGCTCTGCCCGCCTCCGGTCTCTAAGAGTCCCTGAGCCAATGTAATAGAAGCTGGAATTTTATATTTTTCCATCTCTTCTACCGCATATTTAGCAAATTTTTGAATATACTGGTCTTCAGTAGCCCAAGTCTGGGCCGAGAATTTTGATAAAACTAAAAGGCTTACGAGTAAGAAAAGTCTTTTCATGTTTTTCAATTTTTACTTATATAATTAAATTTCTATTCTGTTTTTCTAAAAGCAGATTGGCTCCTTCAATACCCTGCAATCCGCCGGTATGGAAACACAAAATCCTGCTGTTTTCAGGAAAATACCCTTCATTGATCAGTTCAAAAACTTTCTGCATCATCTTTCCTGTATATACCGGTTCCAAAGGAATACCGTATCGTTCCTTAAAATCATTGATAAAACGGATGTTTTCATCTTTTATTTTACCATAACCTCCAAAGCTTGAATCTATTAGATCAAAATTCTTTTCGGAAGTTAATTCTAAGATCTTATTCTCCAGTGAAGCATCATTAACAACCTTAAATCCTATAACTTTCTGATTTTCTTCACAAAACCTTGCAATTCCGGCAACCGTTCCTCCGGTTCCGACTGCGGTGCAAAGATAATCAAAATCTTTTGTTTGATCATTGAGCATCATTTTTACGCCTTCTACGGCTTCTTCATTGGTTCCACCTTCAGGAACTATTAAAGCATTTGGAAATTCATTCTGCAAAAATTCGGTTAATTTTTCTTTATGCCGGTATTCTTCACGGGTCACAAATTTCAGATTCATGCCGTTTCTTTTGGCAAAAATCAATGTTGGATTGTCTCTCCATTTGTCTTTGAGCTCTTCGCCCCGTATGATTCCTAACGTCTGAATACCGGAAAGGTTTCCAACCGCAGAGACTGCAGCAATATGATTGGAAAATGCACCCCCAAAAGTAATAATATAGGGATTTTCATGACTTTTTTCCAGATAGTGATTGATATTATAGAACAGTTTCCAGTATTTATTTCCGGAAATCTGGGGATGAATAAGGTCTTCTCTTTTGACGAAGAGTTTTATATTTTGATGAGGAATAGATATTTCCTGAATGGGAATAGGTTGTGCCGGAGCTTTTAAAAGCATTTTTATGGATTAACTATTCTGCAAAATTAGTAAAAGATTTACTTTTCTTTTAATTTATGTAATCTAGGAAGGTCATTTGCTTTCTTTAGTTAGATTGTAAATAAAATTGAGGCTAATTATTTAACCACAGATGACACAGATTTGCACAGATTAGATGCTAAATATTTTTGTGGGAATATTGTGAAATTGTGTTTTAATTTTTAGGTTATTGGCTAAGCTTATGAATGGATTTTATTTTCACAAACGATTCAAAACCTGCTCCGTATTGATATTTATCAAAAATCTTGATTCTTGATTCTTGATTCTTGATTCTTGATTCTCTACAAATATTTACTGAAGCTCCAGAACTTCCTTTTTTGCAGATAATTCAGATTCCGTTCATTTGCGTAGGCTTCTCGTTCAAAGGAGATTCTTTTGTAGGCAAGATCACTGTTTTTAAGTTTGAAAAACCAGTAGTAATATTCGATGACATAAAAAATATAAAAGAAAATAATGAGCATTTCGAGCTGCTGTCTCAAATGAATTTTTTCGTGATTGATAAGTATTTTATTTTCCTTATCTTCGGGTTTCCTAATGAAGATAAAGGGAAAAAGAGCAATGCCGTTAATTTTTAATTTTCTTAATGGCTTTTGGCATATAATTATCATATTAACAAATATAAAGTTTTTTGACATAGCGATTTAACTTATGGCCCAATATGACATCAAAGAAGGTGAAGATTTCTACTACAATGAACAGGGATACAAGGTTTTTACAGAAAAATTCCATCTGAAAAGGGGATATTGCTGTAAAAGTGGCTGCAGGCACTGTCCTTACGGGTACGATAAAAAGACTGATACATTCATTAAAAACGATAAAAAAAATAAATAAAATGAAAAAATATATTTTTATTTTGTTAGCAGCGGCTGCATTAGGCCTTACATCGTGCAGTCCATTCCAGGTGCGTTCAGACTATGCAGAAACCGCCAATTTCACAACTTATAAAACTTATAAGATCAGAATTGACGATCTGAAACTGAATGATATTGATAAAGACAGAGTGTTGAACGAGTTATCGAGACAGCTGCAGACTAAGGGTCTTCAGTCAGGAGAAAATCCTGATCTGATTGTCAATGTTAAAGCCAACCATAAAAAAGTGACGGATATCAACAGCAGCTCTCCTTATGGAATGTGGGGATGGGGCGGACCTTTCGGATGGGGTGTCGGCATGAGCAGAACATGGACAAGCAACTATAACGAAGGTGCACTGATTGTAGATCTTATTGATTCAAGAACGAATAAACTGGTTTGGCAGGGTATCGGAAGCGGAATTTCCGTAGATTCTCCTAAAGCTAAACAGAGACAAATTCCTGAGATCATGGCTGAGATTATGAAAAACTATCCACCTCAGAGAAAATAATTATTTAAATCAACTATCACATAATTAATCCGGTACAGTTTTTTTCTGTCCCGGATTTTTATTTATTACTTTAATCCATTAGGGCAATTTAATTCTTAATGATTTTAAAAATGTTTATAAGCTTAATGTGATCTATTCCTGTTCCTTGGCTAAACTGCATGTTATACATTTAAAATTAACAGTAATGTAATTTCTTATTTGTAAAAAATATAGTATTCTTACAAAAATTTTATTAGTATGAAAAAAATTCTCTTATGTACTGTAATTGCCGGGTTTGCTAATGCTCAGGCTCCTGCAGGCTATTACAATTCAGCGAACGGACTTACCGGTGCTGCACTGAAAACGGCATTAAGCTCAATCATCACCAGCGGACATCAGGATAAAGGTTATAGTGGACTTTGGACAGGTTATAAAACGACTGATATTGATAAGAACTATGAAAATGACGGTTCTATTATGGATATTTATTCTGAAAAGCCTTCCGCGACCGATCCTTACAAATATACGCCTGGTACGAACCAATGCGGAACGTACTCTACGGAGGGAAATTGCTATAACAGGGAACATATCGTTCCTCAAAGTTTATTCAGTGAAGCTGCTCCTATGGTTTCGGATATTCATTTCATCAGAGCTACCGACGGAAAGGTAAACGGGATGAGAAGTAATTATCCCTTCGGGAAGGTAGGTTCAGCTACATTTACCTCTCAAAACGGCTCAAAGCTGGGCAGTTCTTCGTCTTCGGGATATGCAGGAACTGTGTTTGAACCGATTGATGAGTTTAAGGGTGATGTGGCGAGAATGATCTTTTATTTTGTAACCCGTTATCAGAGCAAGCTTTCTTCTTTTTCTTCAGGGAATATGCTGGGCAGTTCAACTTTTCCGGGATTACAGACCTGGGAGCTGAATGTTCTTCTGGCATGGCACAATCAGGATCCTGTATCTCCGGCAGAAATCAACAGAAATAATGCATCGTACACTTATCAGGGTAACAGAAACCCATTCATTGACAATCCTAATTATGTAAGTCAGATTTGGGGTTCTTCCAATCCTGGAACTGATCCTGGAACGCCTACTCCGGGTACAGACTGTGTAAATGAAAATTTCGGAACAATTCCTACTACCAGCAGTGCTTCTTATTTAACAAGAACATGGACTGGAAGTGGTATTTCATGGACTGCTACTGATGCAAGAACTGACCAAACGATCAATGGTCAAGCAATTACAGTGAGAAATGGTTCTCTAACTTCGGGAAGTTCAGCGAATGGTATCGGATCACTAACTGTAACGACTCAGCTTAAGTTTTCGGGGACCAGCGGGACTTTTGATGTAAAAGTAAACGGTTCAACGGTAGGAACGATTCCTTACAGTGCTACTGCTACTACTACAACAATCAATAATATCAATATCTCCGGGAATGTTACAGTAAGTTTTGTTAACAACTCATCAAGCAACAGAGTGGCTATTGATGATCTTAAATGGACATGTTATTCAGGAACTGCAAGAATGGCTCAAAAGGTCTCAGCAAATGAAATCACAGTTCAGGAACTTCAGATATCTCCTAACCCGATTTCAGGACAGGAAATTTTTGTAAAAGGTAATACGCAGAATATCAAAAAAGCAGAGATTATTAATCTTCAGGGGAGAACACTTCAGACGATTAACAGTCCTTTTAAAAACGGAAATTCTATAAAAACCGGAAATCTGTTACAAGGAATTTACCTTTTAAAACTTGATGAAAACATGCTTAAATTTATTGTGAAGTAATTGACTTTTAACGATAATATATAGCCGGTTCAATTTTGTTGGGCCGGTTTTTTATTTTTTGCAGTCTTTGATTTTAAGAAGGTGAAAAATGACCAATAACTGATCTGATGAAGCAGAATATCTTGATAATTAAAATCCGCACTATTTATCAATAGTGCGGATTTTAAATTGTATTTTATTTTAACGTATAAATCTATGTTTTTCTTCAGGTTATTTCATATAATTATACCAAGGAGATCCCTGAGGAGTTGGATATTTTAATCCGAAAACAGCATCGTTTCTGTAAGCATCTTTGGTGACGGTTACATATTTATTTCTGATTCTTCCATCGTCTTCAATAGAAATACTCAGTATTGAATAGTTTTTCCCGTCGTCCCAGAAAAAAGAAGTGGGATAAGTAAACGAATTTTTCTCTCCTTGGTTCCATGAAACTTTATCGGGTGAAACTTTTTTAAGCTTTTCAAAAATCTGTTTTACCAGCTTAGCATCTACCGTAACCTTGTCTGTCACTGTAGCTGTAGGTTTTCCATGCTTGGCGGCTATTTTTTCAACAAATTCAGGGGAGCTTGTATCGGCCGCATTGGTATCCAGTGCACCTACTTTTCCTTTGTATACAGTAATTCTTGTACCCATTGTATTATCTAAAGGAATATTTCCATAGGTTAATCCTTTATTTTCATCAGCGTAGTATTGTATTACATCCAGCTTGATGCCTTTATCTTTCAGAAATAAATCTTTGTTTTCAAAATCATAGTTCTTTGCGTCATCCCCTAAGGAAACGGATGACAGATCAAATGATTTGTTTCCGCAACAGATATTGATCAATACAACGAAAATCAATATTACAACGTTTGCTTTTTTCATCATATTAAATGTTTTCTCCTGAAATTACTGATTATCTTTTTCTTTAATTATTTTAGACCAATCGGTAAACATCTTGGTTATGGTATTGGCATTAATCAGGCTGAAAAAGAACATTCCTGCGAGTACCGTAAGCCAGCAATAGGCTAGTTTCACTCCATTTTTATCGGTAATAAAAAAAAGGATAAGCATGGTAAGAGATCCCAGTACAAATGTAAACATAAGCGTATACAACAATACATGGATGATGTACATATTGAATTTAAGCTTTCTGAAGATCCATCCTATCAATGCAATTGGAACAAACAGAAGCAGTGGCAGAAACATAGCCCCGAAAATGGTTACCTCCGGGTAATCAGCTATTTTGTCTTCTAATCCGAAAAAGGTATTAAAACTGAACCCCATCATAATGTTTCTCAGCATTTGTTACCTCCAGTAAAGTTTTGTCTTTATATCCTAACATTTTCGCCAATATAATATTGGGAAATTCATGAATCCCTATATTATAAAGGTTCACACTGTCATTAAAAAATTCTCTTCTGTCTGCTATTTTATTCTCCAGTTCGGAAACACTTTTCTGCAGTTCAAGGAAATTGGTATTGGATTTCAGTTCAGGATAATTTTCTGAAACAGCAAAGAATGAAGAAAGTGCTTTTGAAGTCTCATTAGCAAGCTCGGTTCTTTTATCTGCATCAGTACTGTTATTATAAAATGTCCTGAGCTCTGTAAGGCGGGCAAGAATTTTTTCTTCATATTCCATAAAATGTTTGGCAACAGTGACCAGATTGGGAATTTCATCTGCGCGCTGCTTCAGTACTACATCAATATTGCCATAGGCTTTATCAACATTAAATTTGAGCATAACCAGCTTATTATAAAGATTGATCAAAAAGCTGATGAGAACTACTCCCAGCAAAATAAGTACTATGATAGCGACCGTCTGATTCATTATTGTGTAAGAATATAAATAATTATTAAAAGGATGATGGAACAGGTAAATATAAACGACCTCAGCAATGGCTGATATTTGTTCCAAACATTGATTCCTGATGCTGACGTGATTCCGAAGACTTTATAATGTTCATCTTTTCTAATGAAAGGTACTCCGTTTTTAGAATCGACATAGCCTACCAACAGTATTTTCTGCCCATTTTTTAAAAGGGTTTCTGTATATCTTTTGCTGTTGGTGCTGCTCACATTGGTTTCTCCTAACAAAACAAATTCAATTTTATCCGGCTCTACTTCTATCGTTCCGGTATCATCTGTAACCTGGAAGTCATTGCATTGCGTTTCTCTATGAACGGTTGTGTATGAAAGCCTGCCATCGGAATCTTTGCTGATATTTTCTATGGTATAGTAATATCCGATACATACTTCATGATCCACCGGAGAGGTCAGCGGCTCTTTCATGATCAGAGTTCCTTCAATCTCTGCCAGACCTTTTGCCACGGAATGGATCTTAGAGGTGGGCAGTGATGACTGCAACCGTAAAAAACGTTTGGCAGCCGTGGGTTTCATGAAGGTAAAAAAAATGAGCACAAAAATCAGTAAGGGAATAAGAATGACAGCCTTTGCTGCGTAGGCATCATAATTATTGGCAATTTCAAAAGCATATTCATGCAGTGGCATTTTATCTTTGAAGATGAGCCACAGAATAAAATAAATAAAGCATGTGGCTATTATTCCTAAAATGATATATACAATGTATGGTCTTCCTTTTTTAACTCCCATATATTTTGCTCTAAACACCCAGTAAAATCTCTGAATATTATTCCGGCATTTCTTTCTTTTTTCTAAATGATTTCAAATTCTTCTTTTCCCTGCGGAATATGAAACATCAGTTCCAGCATCAGCTCTTCACCGGTTTGTTGATTATAAAGGAAAAATGCAGGTTCCCCGTTTAATTTTTTATAGGTGGCCAGTTTTCCGTTACCATAGATTTTTAAAATCCTATCTTCCTGCAGCGGCATCATTTTAAAGCCATTATTAAAATCTTCTAATAAGCTGTTCAGTCTTGCTTTTGCATCTTCATCGCTTAAATACATGGATAAAGCCATATTTTTTTCACGATTCTTTATCATTTCAAAGTAAGGTTCATATTGTTTTGAGCTGATAAGACTGCTTATTTTTTTGTATACCGAATCCAGTTTGGCAGCAAGGTAAGAATTATCTTTTGAAATCGACAGCAGATCACGGCTTTGCTCCCATTTCATCATTTCATAAGGAATTTCAGCCTGAAAGGATGATTTGTGATGTAATGAAGGCAGCTTCTTTGCAGTTTCTTTTTCTGAAAACTGAAAATTACCGCAATCTTTTTCATGGACAAACTTATCATTAAAAACGTCAAATAACTTAACGGTGTATTGAAAGGCTGTCCTTGAATCTATATACTGTTCTCCTGCGACCGGCAGAAGCTTAATTTCAATTTTTTGCTCGCCGGAACTGCTTATTCCAAAATTAACAGGAACATTGGGAGACATCTGTCCTTCAGTTTCCAGGGCAATAACAGGAATGTCATTCACCAGAATTTCAAATTTGCAGTAAACAGCAGTAAAATCAATGGTATAATAAGGTTCTTTAGCCATTATTGTTATTATTTATTATAAAACATATCGAGACTTCGGTAAGAAATCCATTCTTTATATTTCGGGCTGGTTTTATCTAAAGCAAAGATCTTCAATGTATTTTCATTAGGCTTCTTAGAAAGATTAACGGTGTGGATGGTGAAGAAAGTTGTTTTGGCTTCTTTATCCTCCCAAACCTGTATTGTTTCTTCTATGTGATCTGTTTTGAATTCTCCGTTTTCATCCAGGAAGATCGGTCTTTCTTTGGTGTTTACCTTCTTATCTGAAAAGTCTGCCTTATGGCCTGCTTTTTTTTCAATAGCACTCAGAATGGCATCTGTATTCGGATTGTTCTGCAATACCATTTCGTAGCACCATACTTTTTTATCATTCTTTGAATAAAAAACAGAAACATCATCCGTAGCAGACTGCAGTGTATTATTAAATAACGACAGGTTCAGGTTTTTATCTTTTGGAAATTGAAATTCAACATAATCCACTGAGGTATTAAAATCACCTGAAGCATTGTCATTGGCCGTTAAGCTAATTCCTTTGAGTAAATCTTCCCCGTTAGTTCCGAATTTCAGATCTTTAAAATCCATTTTTCCCTGTGCGATGTTTTCTGTTTTATGGTTAACGCTGGTACTGGCTGCCTGGGAAACCGATTTGCTTGTTCCTTTTTCCTGACAGTTGATGAGAGCAAAGCTCAAAATAATCTGGCATATAACGATCTTTTTCATTCAACTTTTATTTAGTTTTCTTCTTTATTGTATACACTATATGGGTAATTTTCCACCTTTTTATTGTTTTTTATCCTGAATTTTAAGTACTCCGAATATTTTGTAGTCTGAGTAGCATTAATGATCAGTGTGGTAAAGTTAGTATTTAAACATAACAGATCCGATTCTTTTGTTTTTTCTCCTTGTATTTCGGCATTTCCGTTATTTAGCATATATAACTTTCCGGAAGTTTCCCAGATGATGTTTCTTTCTGTTTCGTTTCCTTTATCAAAAGCGGGTTTCCCGAGTTTTTCAAGAAGGAGTTTTTCCAGCTTCTCACTTTCTTTCTGGGTATACAGATGGATTTTATATCCGTTTATATCTTTTGAATTTCCTAAAAGTTCAAGGTAATTTTTTCCTGCATAGGTTGCAGAATTACTTTTAATTTCATTGGCAAAAGACTGCCCATACCATATAAAAGCATTCATATCTTTCACCTGATAGGCGGTAAGGTTTTCATCCAATATAGATTTCTTTTCCGTATAGTCGATACCACTTAAAATCTTTTCTTTTTTTACGGGGAAAAGAACATTGGATAGGTCTTCTTTTGCATTACTGCATGATGTAAAGAGAGACATAATTAAAAGTATAAACATATTTTTAATTTTTCTTTTTTTCCCAAAGTAATATTTTGTTATCATAACCTGCTAATTCTGCTAAATATTTCATGATATTAAATCCATCAAAAAATGTACGGGTTCTGTTATAATTCACCGGAGTCCAATCTGAGCTTACCTTTTTATAGGTGAATCCAGCTTTTACCATGATTACTACAGTTCCTACACACGGGTCTATGCTTAAGCTTGGAATGTAATAAATCCCGGCAGTAGAATCGTATTTTAATTTATGCCCCGAAGTAATTCCCATAGTTGCTCCAGCACTTAACTTTCCTTCCACATGTCCTTCCAGCTCAGGTTTTTTTGTAGTTCCGATAACAACAAACATTCCTTTTAATTCGAGTCCTGACTTTAGTTCAACAGTAATGTTTGAGCTCAGATCAAAATTAACTTCTTTATCACCTTTAACGGTACTGAATGAACCATCGATAACACCATCTACTTTTCCTTTTACTTCAAGATCAATGTACATTTTAAAGTTGATGACTACATGTTCTGTTTCGTATCCTTTGCTTGCCCATTCTCTGATCATATTGAAGATTTCGAGAGCAAGCGCATTTCCTGTTCCGGCTGTCGCTACAGCAACTCCCGCCTGAACAATTAAAGCTAAAAGGTCAAAAACTATGGCCAGTTCAATCAAAGGCTTTGCTTCGATAAAGAGCATCAGCTTGGTTCCTATGTCAGAATGTGCTTCATTAACATCTGCTTCCCATTCTGCTCCAAAATATAGTGCGGGCGCATTTAGTTTTATTTCAAATGGCAATTTCCTTCCTACTCCTTTGGACACAACACCTTTTGTCTGCGATGTGATTCCCTGCGACATTTTTTTAACGGAAGAAATAATAGAGAAGAGTTTACTGATCTTGTCTTTATATTTCAGAGTAAGTTCCGGCTTACAGTAATAGCTTCCATCTTCTTGTTTATCATAAGAAGCTTTAAGTTCAACTCCGAATTCTACATCTGTATATTTTCCTTTTTCTTCATTGGCAAGGCTCAATGCTTTGCCTCGAAGTTCTTTGTGCTTTTCAGGAGTCATTTTTTGCCATTTTATACTTAAGCTGTTGCTCAGGTTGATAAAAAAGGCGAATCTCCACTTTATATCCGGGTATGCTTTTATTAATACTGTAGTTCTTTTCTCATTGCTGTAATATCTGCAGGTATGTACGTGCATATGAAACTGATTCGGGCTGGAAGATGCAGGCCAGATATATTGCATAACGGTCATGGACTGGGCATCAAACCCAACTCCTCCTCCAAAATTATACCTGCTCAGCGGAGCATAGACTTCATAAGGGAATGTTGGTGTCTGAAAGCTTTTCGTTGTATCTCCTTTATCTATTGTCTGCCCTACATCGACGATATAAATCTCTTTTTTATGTTTGTTTTTGGCATCTCTGAAACAGCTGTTGGTATCAAAACCTGTCACATCAATGATAAGCTTTTTTTTCGTGGCTGAAGTAGGAGCTACTACCGCATAATGGATAGTCTGGGCATCGTGGGCATTGAATACAAAAGAGATGTCTACTCTACGGTTGTTTTCGTAATCTTTCTCATTTTTGTATTTGATATTATCTCTTCCCATTTTATCGTCTGTAGGATCTACTTCCCCTTTTCCTACCGAGATAATTCTTCCGGGATCCAATCCTCCGTCTGCAAAGAATTTTTTCACGACATCAGCTCTTCTTTGGGAAAGTCCTTTATTATAATTTTCTTTTCCTATAACGCATGCATAGCCACTGAGATTCATGGTGGAATTTTTGTGCTCGAGAAGGAATTTGAGAACATTATTCAGGATGGCAACTCCATCTTTATCAATGACCGTGGAATCAAATTTATAATAGATTGTTCTCTGAATATGTTCCTGAAGAGCAGCAGATTTTATGAGTTTGATACCATCTCCGTTTTTAAAGACTGTAGCTGTTGTATTGTTGGCTTTGCCATCTTTTATTTCAGTTTCCGTTATTTTGATGACTTCAAATTTACATGGCTCGAGTCTTGCGGAATTTACATCCGGCTTGTATACTTTTGTCGGGGTCTGGTTTTTGCTAACATTGGCATTGGTGGTAACCACTTTATTTTTGACATTCAGGTAGATCGCATGAAGATCATCACCCAGATTATCTTTGATGTACTTTTTGGAAGCGGAATCTTTTACTTTGACATAAAATTCTTCTACATTCTGGATATTGTCCACATGGGCCATCCATGAGTAGGTATTTTCTATTTTTAAATTGACCTCACCATCTATCACCTGTACATTATTGTATACATGAACCAGTTTATCCCCTTTTGCAGACTGCTGGTTCCAAAGCTCAATGGTCAGCATATTTCCGTTGAGACCTTCTGTGGTCAGATTAAGATACACAATATGCCCGTAGGAAATATAATTGACTTTATTCTGGTTTTTGATGCTGGTCTTACTTCCTCTCTGGGTAGTCCATTTACTGGTAACAATTTTGGGCTCGCACCAGCCTTTCACATACAGTCCCACATTATTTTTGGTATCTCTTTTACCGGAAAAACTGGCTTCAATGTAGAACTGATAACTACCGCAGTACTGTTTATCAATACTGAATTTATACCCTGTGGAAGATGGAACCTGATAGATAATAATTTTGCGGTCGTTGGTCTGTCTCATCCAAATTACAGGTTTCTTTTTATCTTCAGCCGTGGTATCCGGCAGCCATTCTTCTACCTGGAAAGTGACATCCTGATTCGGGACAATCGTAATTCTCTGACCCGGCACAGACATTTTTGGATAATAATTGCCTTTTGTAACCTTTATTTTTTTTACTCCTTTTGCCATTTCTTTGTCGTTTAGATTACACCATCCTGCCCACCGTATTCAGGCTGTTCTTTATACATTTCTTCGGGATTGACCAACGGGTTGATCTGCTGCTGCACATCCGGATCAGCATTTTTAAAATTCTGTGGGCTGCCTTCTGTCCGCTGCCCATGATCTATGATCTCAATACATGGTGTTCCGGCAATGGCACAAACGGCCTTGCTGTCTTCTAAAATGATATACCCGTTGTTATTGAGCTGTACTTTATCATAAAAATTCTGCCACTCTGTTACCATAATTTTGCATGGCGGCGGCGGAACTCCCATTTTTGTACAGTTTCCGAAAGTGTTTTTTTCAAATGTAGCTGCCCCTATTTCTTTCGTTGTAACGATCAGTTTTTTGGAGGCATTTTTATCGTTAGCGTATTCTTTCTGGTGTGAGAGTACTTTAAGCTTGTCCGGAAGCTGCCCGAACTGGCATTTGCACATAGCACCCTGTACTACAATATGTTTTTCTGCCATGGCTAAAATTCTTTGTTTGAAATTACTAATCTGGTTAAATATTCGTTCGCAAATTCCAGACGGACGAAAGAGGAATTCATCTTAAAAGTAACGAGGGTTAATGCTCTGGCCGAGTTTTCGTCGGTATCCACTGTTGTCTGATAGAGCTGAGCGTTATATCTTGCGAATTTCTGCTTGCATTCAGAGGGTGAACTATTGTTAAAAATCAAACCATATGGCAATCCTGAGACCATCTCATCACCATAATATTGAATGGCATAATACTCCCGCTCATCGTTCATGTTAGCATAAATCATATTAAAATCTTCAAAATCCCAGTTGGAGTATGTTCCACCTTTACAGTCTTTACATTCCAGTTCACTTGGATCTGTCTGTAAAAGTTTTGTAAAAGTTCCTGATGCTGCAGGTAAAGCGACAAATTGTTTTTTGCCAAACAGATTTTGTAACTTTTTCGATACCGTCTTTTTTTGAGCGGATTTTGCTTCAAAAGCAGCAACCTGAGCAGTTGCTTGTGCTTCGGTTTCCTCATCTGCAACAGAAGCATCAACAGCTGCCAAATCATTTGAGTGTACTGCAGGTTTATTGTTTAATAGAAATTCTTTGATCTCTTTTTCCAGTTTTCCTGTAGATTTTGTCAGTTTTGTATCCACTTCTTTTTTAGACCAGCTATCCGGAAGTATTTTATCAAGATAAACAGTGACCTTGGTGCTTTTGGAAGATACTTTTTTCATATTGACAGTCCATATGGCTTGTTGTATGAATTGCTTCGGTTTTGCACCTGCTTTTAATGCCAGATCCAGATAAGGATTTTTGGTATCTGAATCATATTTCAGGTTATAAAGATCAACAGTGGTTGAGAAGTCACTATCTGATGCAGCAGCTGCTTTAGCTTCATCTTTGGTGAAATCATTCTGAAAATAAAAAATGGAGTTTTGTAAGGTCTCGATATCCTTCGGTACATTAAATTCCAGTTTCTGCCCAAAATACAGACTGAAGCTTAGCATAAGGACAAGTATGGAAAGTTTATGATTTAATTTAATTTTCATGTTGCTACGTTTTTTTCAATTAGTCTGTCAATCCGGCAACTGCTACGGATATTTTCTTTTTTTTCTCAAGTTCTATACTGCATTCCAGGTACATGGATTTTAAAAGTAAAGTATCTCCGTTCAGATAGGACACTATTCTGAAACTTCCTTCATGATTCATCTCCGGGTTGTCTTCAATGATCATTGAAAAGGGTGCTTTATTCATAAAATCGTACACTGACCTTTCATCATTCAATCTTCCTTCACCTTCTATATTAACCAGACCCGACTCACCTTTCAACGGATTTATCTCTAATTTAATTTCGTATTTCGGTTCTATAGGATTGTTCACAACAGGAAAACTTTCGTCTATTTCTACCTGATAATCCGGTCCGAAACTACGATACATTCCAAAGAATAAGGTCCTGATGAAATAATCATTTTTGAGATAGAGACTGATTGCATCAGGTTCGTATATTACTTTTTCTATCTTTTCGCAGTAGCTGCCTACCGTTTCTCCGTCGAATTCTTTATAAACCTCTTCCTTTACGGCAGGCCATCTTTCTCTAAACACGGAAAGATTTTCTACATCATTAAATTTTCCCTGTTCATCCACACTAATCTGTAACGGATACAAGACTTTTGAAGTTTTGTAGGCCAATAAATCAGCTATTTCATTGACTTCTTCTTCGTTCAGATACAGGTTTGAGATTCTGTCTATTTCAAAAAAATGAAACTTTCCCTCCTTTTTCAGCCAACGTACTGATGTTTCATATTTCAGTTCGTTTTTATACTCACCGTTTTCAATGGTGATTGTAGTTCCATATTTGGTGAACGAGTTTTCCGGCTGGAAAACCAAACTGTTTACCCTGCCGAACTTTACCAATCTGCTTTTATCCGTTACAACAGTTCTGGGAAGAAAAAGTTCTTTCTGACCTGTAAGCTCAATCAGAATCATGTCCTTTACGTTACTGTGGTTATTATGAAATAACTTTAAAGCCTCAGGATCTAAGCCATATAATAAGCTTATGCTTTTTAAGCTATCCCCTTTCTGAACGGTATGTATATTAAATTTCTGCATAAAAAATAATCCGGCATTCATGTTATCTCTCAGGATATCTATTTAATTCTTTATATAAATTAGCAGGATGATACCTGAGAATATCGATCTTATTGCCAGGTGTTTATAGACAAGAAAAAGGATTAATGAAGCACTCTTACCCTGTCCGATGTTGGATCCATTCCGATTCCTTCTCTTCTGGCTGAACGGTGCAGGTAATCATGTCGGAGGTCTTTCAGGTCATCCTGTTCTTTCATTTCTCTCTGATAGTCTGCATATTTCTGTTCCGGTATTGAAGCTCCGCCGTATGAGGTTTCAATATCCTTATACCTTTTATAGATATACGGTTTTCCATCTCCCATTGCATAAGGTCTTAAACGGTTTTTTACCCTTACCAATAATTCATCAGATGAAATGGAATATTTTTCATCGGTAATTTTTTTTAAGGTCAGGGGAACTGTTTTCTGAACCCCATATTCCGCCATGAAATGTAAAGGGATATAGCTGTATGCTTTTTTTACCATCTTCCGTTCTCCTCTTAATGACAGGTAAAAGCCGGGAGTAATGGTAAGTTCCTCATCTCTATACCAGTATTCTGCTATAAGCTGGCTTCTCAATGCCTTTAGTTTAGCACTGGTTGTCCAGGATGTTTCAAGTTCTTCCCAGGTTTCCGGCCCGTCTTCATAAGCTCCTCCAACATCGCAGTGCACGCCGGGAAATGTTTTTTCTATGCCTACATGCACATTCGTAAGGTCAAAATTTTCCCTATGCTCATTTTCTGCAACAAAATGAATAACAGTTTGTGCTCTTCCAATATCATTAAGACTAAGTTCTTCCACATCATTGTGAAAGTTTGGTGTGGCAGAAAAGTTTTTAGAATAAGAGGAAACAGTATCATAAATTCCCAGAAACCTGACTTTCAGTACATCTACTGTAATTCCGGCTTCCTGTAATTTAAGTCCCAAATGTCCCCACTTCGGAAGTTCTTCGCCTTCCACTCCTGTGCCATCGCTGTCATAACGGGAGGTGACGGTCATTCCTTCATGTGAAACGGTTGTTGTAGTTGCTTTATATTTTGATTTGCCTATTTCGTGGACGAAATTACGGGCCGCAGCGGCACCACGGCTGAACCCGAAAACATCAAAAGTAAGAACAGCAATTTTATCAGCTTTTTTAGCGCTTTTAATATTTTTTACTTTTTTCACGATCTCTTCACATCCTTTCCTCACCTTACTTCTGATTCCGGTAGCACCTGTTCCGAAGGCGTAACCAAGCATAGAATCTTCTTCCTTATCTTCCGTTCCAATCCCTTCTATATAAATCCCGAAGTTTTTATCGTAATTGTCCCACAAACGTGCTACATTGCTCCAATCATTATTATAACTGTTGTTATCAGTAGGTGATCCACCGTTTTTCTTATATTCAGGGGTTTTCTCCCTTCTTTCGATGGTATTGGTCTTATTATTTAAAGTTCCGTCAAAAAACATCCCAAGAGTAATGTCTAACACCTCCTCTTTGGATATTTCCGGGGTATAATCTCCAAATTTATTATTGTGCATCGTTCTTATATATTATTTTGACATACTTATAAATACTGCCTATTCTATTTTACGTGATACTCTGATCTTTGCCTTGGTAACAGGGAGCTCTTCTTTTTCACTTTTTAATGATACTGATGCGCCGGAATTATCTGCATTCACTTTGATCATAAAATCTATATTTTTTTCTGCTCCAAGTTTCTGAAACAATTCAAAAATTTCTTTTTCATCAAAAGAATCGATCCATACGGCATATCTGTTTTTATTCTCATCCCTCCAGTAGAAACCACAGAATTTTGGAACTGCTCTTTGCTTATAAGTATCATTAATCAGGCTTTCTGCAAAAAGATTTTCCTGCTCTCCGTTATAATTGGTCATTCCGAAATCTATCCATTCACTGCCTTCCGGAAGAATTACTGCAGGTTTCCAGTTATATTTTTTTCTGTATACATCGTAGATATCTGCAACGGGATAACCTTCTTTTTCTATTTTGGCCCTGACTTCGGGTTTAAATGTTTCATAGGAAGGATCTTTCAGCATTCTGTCTGCAAAACCTTCTTTTAGCATATATTGAGCATTTTCGTATGCTTTTTCTTTGGTGATAACGGTATCATGAGCCTGGAAAAAGCCTACTTCTTTCTGATTTCCCGGACCGTTGATCCACAAAACCACTCTTCCTTTGGGGGCAAGTCCTACAATAAAATTGCTGTAGGTCGTTTTTTTACCATTATCCTGATCTGTAAAACCTTTATCAAAAAGATCTTTTATTTTTTCTTTATCCAGATCCCATTTTCCGGTATAAAATTTATTTTCTACCAAAGAGTACCAGGTAAACTCAAGTTTATTGGGAATATCCATCTTGCTGGTTTCTACACTCATTGTTCCCCCCTCATTTCCCCAGCCTGTATTCTGTGTACCCCAAATAGCATCAAAACCATAGGTGAAATCATCTGCAATGATGGCTCCTTTATAAATTTCCATCGGATATTCCTGTGGTGCTGAGACGGTCCCCAGCCAGGTATATTTTTGTTCCATTTTTGTATTTTGACAATTAATTAATGAGAAACTACCAGCAATAAAAAGAATCAGAATTCTTAGTTTACTTGTTTCCATGGGACATTATTTTCTTATTGCTTGCCAAAACAAGGTTGTTTTTCTGAGCTTCAACATTAATTTTCTGTGCAATTTTCTCAACCTTTTTGCCAACATTCAGGTGATAAGAGTCGGTGACTTTTATCTGTATATTTTTAGCTGTTTTAATGATCGCCATATCAGAAAAGTTTAGATTTTTCAGCACTGTTGAATTCTACGATCTTACCACTCTGCATCGTCATATTTTCCAGCTCGCTGAACATAGATATTTCTCCGGCTATTTCATTAGATGTTTCAGACTGTCTTTTGAATTCTTTTTCCACCATTTCCGTTCTGGTATCAGAAGATTCCCGGATATCACCGGAAGCAGTCTGAACGATATCTTTTCCGGCTGTGGAAATAATACTGTCATTGGCAGAAGTATTGATTCCTGCTCCTGCACTGATGGAAATTTCTTTTCCTGCAGTGATGTTGATATTATCTCCGGCATTCAGGGTGAAATTCTTAGGGGCTTTCATGCTGATATTTCCTGCACCATCCATAAAATAAATGTTTCCACTGGGATCCATAATTTTTACGCTTCCTTCTTCATCATTCATCAAAATCCTGATTCCGCTTCTGGTTTGGATAGACTTCAGGTGGTTATTGATTCCGCCACCCAGGGCTACTCCTCCATGGAACATTCCTCCCATAACAAAGGGCCTGTCGGGATGGCTGTGAACGAAATTGACCATCACCTGATCTCCTACTTCAGGAATGGCTACATATCCTCTGTTTTGCGTGATCTGATCGGTTCCTCCCGCATCAGGGCTCATCATTCTGATAAAATGGGTGGTATCGCTGGTCTGCCAGTCAAACTGAACCTGTATCCTGCCCTGTCCTTCCGGATCTGTATTGGATATAACAACTGCAGTCTGGGGGTCAGCTTTAGGGATTTTATACTCCGGTCTCGGCAGAAATCCTGTATCTGCTGCTATTCCTATAAAATTTCCTTTATAATGTCCTATCGTATCAATCTCATGCTCAGATTCTGTGATCATAATTCTGGTAAAATAAGAGGTTTCATTGGAGTCCTGCTTCCGCATCTGAACATCGGCAATACATCCGGGATGAAGGAAAGGAACGGAAGTATTTCCTGAGATGGAAAAGACATTCACAGCCTCACTTCCTGAAGCGCTTTTCTGGGAATATTCAACATCCAGGTGAGTTGAAGCTTTAATTGGTGCCACTTTTAGCGCAGGAGTTTTGTAAATATTATTATTGTGATCGTAAGCTGTTTTTGCCAGATCGCTTACATGCTGAATAGGTGTAGATCCGGAAGTAAGCTTTTCATCTTTACTGCTGTTATATCCATAAAACTGTGGTTTTATGTGAACTGCTTTCAATTCAACTTTAATATCATTGGCACTGCTTCCGTAAGTTAGTGTAATGGGTTTATTCTGTGGTGGCAGTTTTCCAAAATGCAGGACCTCGCCGTCATAAAAGAACTGTTCACCATAGGCCTCAGCCATTCTTGCCAGGTAATTATAATGGGTTTCGTCATACTGGCTGCTGTAGATAATCTGTGAAAAATTATTAGCATCTACCCTGATATCAAAACGGCCTCTGTCAATCCCCTGCTTGATAACCTCTTCAGCAATGATTCCCATATTCACAGGCTGGCTTCCTCCAAAGCTCTGGATATGCGAGGCGCCATCCAACAAAATAGTTGGACTGAAGCCTGTAAGCACAATATTTCCCAGGCTCATTTTTTCCTGGCTGAATCCTACTCCGGTTATGATTCCCACAAAGGTTCTCTCCGGACTGTTCTCTATATCTTTATAGGAAATAACTGCCGTAAGCCGTTTTCCAAGGAACTTATTAGCATCTTCCAGGGAATGGGTCTGGCGGTCTCCCAAAGCATCATGCGCTAAAGTAAGTGTGAATTCATGATGACGCTGAGTGCTCTGCTTAAGTTTAAAATGCTTATAAAACTTTATAATTTTTCCTTCTATAACCAAGGAAAGTTTTACAAGACGGTTGATGCCTGTATGATGATTCTCCGATACGCCGTCTGCATTCTGTGCCGGACGAAATGCCGCTCCTTTTGATTTTTCAGGTGTAGTTGACATATTTTATAAAGTGATTTGTGTTAAAATGTGGATATTATTCATCCAATCGGGAATTTTTGAAAATACACAAAAACTCCTTGCAGAAAAATAGCATTCACAACAGGTAAAAAAAGACCGTCTTGAGGGACAGTCTCTTTGTATTGGTACTATTCGGAGTCTAGCTTAAAGGCCAGAATCCATCATAAAGTGAGTTTCCATAAGTAATGCTTTCTGCGCTTATTACAAAGCTTACCAGCATACTGTTGCTATCTACAGCATCAAAATCCACTTCATGCTGGATCACATATCCATTTTCCCATTTCAAGGTGATCAGTGTTCCTTCTTCATGAGATTTATTGAAAGTAACCTCACCATTGGTCGGTTTATATTTCCCGTTCAGTAAACTTTCAAGGATATCAGATTTTTCAGTTGCTTCAACTGTTACTTTAATTAAAGCGTTTGACGGATCTGACGCTACACGTCCTGAAACATCTGTAGATCTAGATACACTATAATTAAGTTTTAAAAGTTTTTGTCCTTCTCCTCCATTGAATTTTAAGATTCCTCTTGAATTTCCTGCCATATTCTAATATTTTAATCATTAATGATTACTCTATTCATAAAGTTTGTCTAACAAAGATATACTTCATGCTCTAATTTAAAAAGTTTTTATCTAACAGTTTCATATTTTGTAGTAATTCTACGACTTTTTTTCTTTCATTTCTATATACCCATTGAAAATATACATCATTTTAAATTCATTTTTTAATGAGAATGAATGTAAAAGTGTTTATAATAGTAAGATACAATCATAATAATGAGGTTTACTATTACTATAATCATTAACAAACTTCCGTATTTTCTTTTTTTATCTACAAAATTCAGCCCTAACAAAAACAGAAACAGCAGCAGTGTATAAACAGCCGGATAAAGATGAAATGCTTCTGAAAACTTTCCTTCAAAAACAAGTACTACTGCTCTCTGGGCTCCACATCCCAGGCATTCAATTCCTAAAAATTTTCTGCTTGGGCAGGTCAGCATAAAGTCTTCAATGCTCATCTTGAAATTTACGATGAAATTTTCGCTCTTGTATATTGGTGGGGAAAGAAGCAATCTTCTTTCTTTTCAAATGACCCCTGAACAGCAATATATGGGTTTCTTAAGATTTCTCTTGCTACAAATATCAGGTCTGCATCACCTTTTTGCAGGATTTCCTCTGCCTGATCTGTTGTGGTGATCATTCCTACAGCTCCGGTTTTCACATCTGCCTCATTTTTTATCTGGGACGAAAAAGGAACCTGATAACCATCGAATACGGATATTTTTGCCCCATGGATATTTCCTCCGCTTGATACATCTACCAGATCTACGGAATGTTCTTTTAAAACTTTGGCTAATTCTACACTGTCATTGATATTCCATCCGTTGTCAGCGTATTCGGTTCCGGAAATCCTTACAAACAGGGCTGTATTGTCATCTAAATCTTCATTAACAGCATCCACAATCTCAATCAGGAAGCGGATCCGGTTTTCAAAACTTCCTCCATATTCATCTGTACGGATATTAGAAAGCGGTGACAAAAACTGGTGGATAAGATATCCATGCGCTCCATGAATTTCTATAATGTCAAACCCTGCTTTTACAGCTCTTTTTGCCGCTTCTTTAAAATTCTGCACCTGCTCTTTAATTTCTTCAACCGTAAGCACATGGGGAATTCGTTCGGAAGGATGATAAGGAATAGCACTTGGAGCAATAGTTTCCCAACCTTCTTCAAGCGGGATCTGCAGGTTATTCCAGGTGGAACCTTTTCTTCCGGCATGAGCGAGCTGAATCCCAATTTTGCTTTCTGAACGTAAATGGACAAAATCCACAATTTTCTTCAGCTCATCAGCCTGCTGATCATTCCAGATTCCCATGCAGTGGTTGGTAATTCTTCCGCGCGGCTCTACTCCGGTAGCTTCTACCATAACCAGGCCTGTTCCGCCCTGTGCACGGCTTCCGTAGTGTACAAAGTGAAAATCATTGGCCATGCCATTATCACTGGAATACATGCACATGGGAGACATTACCCATCTGTTTTTTAATTCTATATTTCTGAATGGTATTGAAGTATATAGCATCTTATTTTTTTGAATTTTTAATTTAACAATGAATAAAAAGATATTGCCTAACTGATTAAAAAGAGGTACATTTGGCCCCCTTTTTTAGTTGTACTAATATATGAAAAAAGACCTACAGATCAGTTACGAGCATTTTAAAAATAGCAGTGACCTGAACGATATAGAGAAAAAATTATTCAAAAGAGCTAAAGAGGCACGTGAAAATGCCTATGCTCCTTATTCCAACTTCCTTGTGGGGTGCTCTGTTTTACTGGAAAACGGTGAAATTTATTCCGGAAACAACCAGGAAAATGCGGCCTATCCTTCAGGATTATGTGCGGAAAGGACAACTCTTTTCTGGGTAGCAGCAAATTTTCCGGATGTAAAAGTGAAGAAGATCTTTGTAGTGGGAGGCCCTAAGGAATTCCATGAGAAAAATCCTCCGATTCCACCGTGTGGAGCCTGCCGACAGAGCTTAATAGAATATGAGACGAAACAGCATGAGAATATTGATCTTTATTTTTCAAGCATGAATGATGAAGCGGTGAAGGTGCATTCAATCAAGGATCTGCTGCCGTTTTATTTCGATTCTACGTTTTTGTAAAGACAGAATTTGTGAATGGTGAATTTTTGCTTCGCTAGTGAATAGTGAATTTAAAGAATGTGCTTTTAGTTTAAAGGATTATTGAAAATTTATTCATTTAAAAAATTTCGTTACTGAGCAAAAATCCACCGTTCACAATTGACTTTCAAAAATGAATTTTTTGCCTTTTTGTACAATTGATTTAAAAACATATCTTTGCAAAAATTTTGGTTTCCAGCATTTTGGAAATAATAGGGAATTGGGTGAAAGGCCCAAACTGTCCCCGCAACTGTAAATCGCAATAAGAAATTCTGCAAAAAACCACTGTTCATACGGGAAGGTGCAGAAAGCGAAAGTCAGGAGACCTGCCAGAATTATAACTAAAAAACACATTACTTTCGGAGGAAAAGTAAAATAGTATGGATATAAAAAGGTCTTTATTACTGCTCTGTTCATCGTATGGCAGCTTTCTTTTGGGACAGGAGAAAGCAGTTGACACCATTTACATTTTCGATAGCCAGATGAGCAAGGTGAAACTTTTTCATCCCGTACGAAGCCTTACCCCAAAAGATGTTGAAAAAAACTCAACGAATCTTTCTGACCTTTTACGCTTTCAATCTTCTATTTATATTAAAGAAAACGGACGTGGCGCTGTTTCTTCCCCTTCATTCCGTGGAACAACTGCTCAACAGACGGCATTTGTATGGAATGGAATCAACATTAATTCCAGCTTTTTAGGTCAGGGAGACGTTAATAATATTCCATTGTTTGGTTATGATCAGATTGATATAAAAGCGGGCGGAGGAAGTGTTATTTATGGAAGCGGAGCTATCGGAGGAAGTATTCATTTAAATAATATTTTAGATTTCAACAGGGGTTTTAAAGCTTCGGTTTATTCAGAAGCCGCTTCTTTTGATACTTATAATAATTTTGCACAGGCTTCTTTCAGCAATGATCAATTAAGTGTTAAGGTTTCGGGAAGTTATTTAACAAGTCAAAATGATTATAAGGTTCCTGAATTTGTTGTGGGAAGTACAGGATTCCATAATACTAACGGAAGATATTATAATACTTCTGTAAATATTGGAGCTTCTTATAAGATTGCCGATCATCAGACCATTTCATGGCAGAACCAGATGTTTGATGCATCACAGCACTATCCTGTTTTTGAACAAAATTACAATAGAACGAAATACAATGCGCAGACTTTAAGAAGTCTGATTGCATGGGATATTCAAAAAAACAATATTTCCAACAGCTTAAAAGCAGCTTATACGGAGGACAATTTCCAATATTTTTCAGATATCAATCTCCCTAAATCAAGTGGTGCAGCAGGAAAGAACTACATTTTCAAAGATGATTTCAACTATTTCATCACTCCCAAGATTAATATCAATGCTATTGGAGAGTTCCAGGTCAATAAAGGTGAAGGCTATGAATCAGGAATTGGATCTATCAGCAGAAATGTGGGATCTTTATCCGGATTGATCAGGTATTTTGCTACGAAAGATCTTCGTTTTGAAGCAGGAATCAAGAAAGATTTTGTGGAGGATATATCTTCTCCGCTGCTTTATTCTTTTTCCGGAAAATGGAATGCTGTGAAATGGTATCATGTAGGGGTAAATTTTTCAAGAAACTTCAGATTTCCTTCATTTAATGATCTTTACTGGCAGCCGGGCGGAAACCTGGATTTACTTTCTGAGACTTCCACGAATATTGATATGAACCATGAGTTCAGTCTGGGAGATTTCAAAATTACATTGAGTCCGTATTATATGGACGTTAAAAACCTGATTACCTGGCTTCCTACACCGTATGGATATTGGGCACCAGTCAATACCTACCGATCTGAATCTTATGGTTTGGAATCGCAGATTACCTGGAACAAAAAGTTTGGGAAACATGCTTTGAGACTGGATGGAGGCTATACGTACTCAAAATCAATCAATAAGGATACTCAAATGCAGATGATGTATGTTCCTGTACACAAGGCTGTCGGAAATATAGAATACGGGTATTCTTTCTTTAAGCTTTATGCACAAGGGCTGTTCAATGGTCTCACCTATACTTCTACGGATGAGAACAGATCTACAGCTATTGATCCTTATTTTATTTTAAATACAGGAATTTCTGCCGCTCTTTTTAAAAAATACACGTTAGGATTTAAGGTAAACAACCTTACCAATACTGTTTATCAGACAGTATCTCTATACCCGATGCCGAAGAGAAACTACAGTATTTACGCAACCATTAATTTTTAAACTTAAAATATTATGAAACTGAACAAAATTCTACATTTTCTTTTTGCTTTTGCACTTCTTTCAGGCATTGTGTCCTGTAGCAGCGACAGTATTGAAGAGCAGGAAATATTCTATGGCAATGGTTATTTAATCGCTAATGAAGGGACTTTCGGTAAACCTGAAGGTGATGTAACTTTCGTAACGGCAGATTTAAACATGAAACAGGATAATATTTTCTCTCTTAACAACGGAGGAGCAAAATTAGGTGATGTTTTGCAGACGATTGCTTTCAACGGTGAAAATGCTTACCTGCTATTGAACAACTCTAATAAAATTCAAATCGCAAACCGTTATAATTTTAAAGCAAATGGCGAAATTACAGCAGAACTTAATACACCCCGTTATATGGCTTTTGCCAACAACAATATTTATGTAACGAATGATAAATATCTAGGTGACAAGTTTGTAAGCATCTATAAGCTTTCTGACCGTTCTTTTATTAAAAAAATCCCGTTCACTGATGCTGTTGAAAGAATAGTAGAGGCCGGAAATAATATTTTCGTGCAGAACGCATCATTCGGTTTTGGAAATAAGATCACGTACATCAATACTTCTACGAACAACGTTCAGTCTACGATTACTTTACCAAGCGGAAATATCAATAAGATCATATCTAATAACCAAAATGTTTATGCTATCGCTGCGGGAACTGCCGATTCTTATATCTATCAGATCTCCAGCACAGGAAGCATTACGAAGACCACTACTTTAACAGGTATTGCCAATGCTACCAATCTTGAAATTTCAAACGGTAAGTTTTATTTCTCTTCAGGAAAAAATGTATATGCAATGGATATGAGCGCTACAGGGGTGCCTACATCACCTCTATTCACGGTAGCGAACAGTGTTGATAATTTTTCTGCTTTATATGGATTCAGTGTAATTAATGACAAGATTTTCACTTCGGATTCCAACGGATTTACACAGGCCAGCAAAATTGTGGTGTACAGCGCTACTACAGGAGGAATCATCAGATCATTCACTGCAGGTATAGGCTCAAACTCAGTTTACGCAAACTAAGAAACTAATACTTCGGTATTATCTATAAATTTTTTATTTTTTTTCATCATTTGTGTTTTTTCCGGCCGCTTCTTCGAAGCGGCCGGATTTATTTACGGAACAAAAAGGCTTCGGCGGGACTTTGTCCCGCCGAAGCCTTTTTTACTATAAGTTTTTAACTTAATTATATTTTAGTCCGAGCTTTTCAGCTTCAGCAATGACAAACTTTTCAGCTTCTTCCTTATCATTAAGGATCTCCCCTTCCAGAATGGCTTCTTTTACTTTCTCTTTCAGGATGCCGATCTCTTTCCCTGGTTTAAGATTAAACATCTGCATAATCTCTTCTCCGGTAATGGGCGGCTGGAAATTACGTACCTGATCCTTCTCTTCCACCTCCTTTATTTTCACGGCAACATATTCGAAATTCTTTTTGAATCGTTCCTGCTTTTTGGAATTCTTGGTTGTAATATCTGCTTTACATAAAGTGAAAAGGTCCTCAAGATTTTCTCCGGCATCAAATAATAGTCTTCTCAGTGCAGAATCTGAAGCATCATCGGTGATCAGCGCAATCGGGCGTGAGGAAAGTTTTACCATTTTCTGAACATATTTCATGTCGCTTCCCAACGGCTGTTTCAGCCTGTGAAAAAGGGTTTTCACCATTTTTGAACCTAAAAACTCATGCCCATGGAAAGTCCATCCTGTTCCTTCCACAAATTTCTTGGTTGGCGCTTTACCTATATCATGCAGCAATGCCGACCAACGCAGCCAAAGATTGTCTGTATTTTCAGAAATATTATCAACAACCTCTAAAGTATGGTAGAAATTATCTTTATGCGTCTGTCCTTCTACTTCTTCCACTCCTTTCAGCTCGATCAGTTCGGGAATAATCAGCTTCAGAAGACCTGTCGCTTCCATTAATCCCAATCCTACAGATGGTTTTTTAGACATCATGATTTTGTTGAACTCCACCATGATTCTTTCCATAGAAACGATTTTGATCCTTTCTGCTTCCTGCTTAATGGCGTTCAGAGATTTCTCTTCAATGATAAAATTCAAGGTAGATGCAAAACGAACAGCTCTCATCATTCTTAAAGGATCATCAGAGTAAGTTTGGGCAGGTTCCAAAGGTGTTCTTAAAATTCCTTTTTCAAGATCTTCAACTCCATTGAAAGGATCTATAAGTTCACCGAAATTAGCCTTATTTAAAGAAATCGCCATTGCATTAATGGTAAAATCTCTTCTTTTCTGGTCGTCTTCCAGTGTTCCTCCTTCTACTTCAGGCTTGCGGCTGTCCTCCGTATAACTTTCTTTTCTGGCACCTACAAATTCAAGCTCAAGATCTTTATATTTGATCATGGCTGTTCCGTAAGTTTTAAAGACAGAAACTTTTAATTTGGGATCAATATCTTTTGCAACAGTTTGGGCAAGCTCAATCCCGCTTTGTTCCGTTACAAAATCGATATCTGTGGATGCTGTTCTCTTCATCAGGAGATCACGGACATAACCACCGACGATATACACGGACTGGTTATTTTTTTCCGCAGCATCAGCAATGATCTTGAATAATTTTAAATTTTTATTTTGAGTAAGATTAATTTTCATCTTTAAATAGATCGTCTTTTTCTAGTCTGTATTCCATTAATCGTAATGAGCATACATTTTATTAATTTTTCCTTCATCATCAAAAAACATCACCTCCACAGCATGTTTATCCATAATAGATTTATAGAATAAAGCCACTGAACTCACACCTTCTGTTGATCTGATCAATTCGAAATGCAGATCCGGGAATTTTTCCAATGCTTTTTTCCAATATTCACGAATCGCAGTTTTTCCTTTTAATGTGCTTTCTTTTCCTTCTGTTGCCAGCGAAATCATTGGTGTAGTCACTTCAATATCTTCTGCATAATGGGACAATATATCCTCAAGATTATGAGAATTCCAGGTACGGATCCATTCTTCAGCAAACTTTTGGTGGTTCATGACAGTCTTTTATCAGTTGAAGAATGCAAAGATAGAAATTAAAAAAAAGAAATCCTGCCGATATACATTGACAAGATTTTAAAATGAAGGAATTAGTATAGAATTTTATTCTCGAAGAACCTTAATTCTGTTGTCATTCCATATTTTGATCACTGAAGACCCTGAGTATTTTGAAACTTTTTCCCGATCCTCTTCCACTGCATAATCAACCAGCTTAATCATTTCCGGTGAAATATCAGAAAACTTTAACGGACTTTTCTCACCGCTGAAATTGGCAGAAGTAGAAACTAAAGGCCTGTTCAGTTTAGTGATCAGTTTTCTGCAGAAATCAGTTTTTATCAGCCTGATGCCTATGCTGCCATCTTCAGCAAGCAATTCTTTCGGAAGCCCACGAGGGTTTTCATAAACAATAGTTACCGGTTTTTCGCTAAGATCAATGATTTCCCATGCCATTTCCGGAACATCAACTAAATCCTGAAGCCTTTTTTCAGACTCCACCAGAATGATCATTGATTTGTTTTTTTCCCTTTTTTTAATGTCAAAAATTTTATTGACCGCTTCTATATTGGTGGCATCACAACCTATTCCCCAGATAGTATCTGTAGGGTAAAGAATAGTTCCGCCGGATTTTAATATTTCAATAATGTTTTCCATAGTTCTACAGGTTTCAAAACCTGTGTATAAAGGTAAAAAAATGCGAAGGATCAGCCAAAAATATGGAATAAATGTTTTGTTGGGTAATTTTTAGGTTTTGGCTAAAGCCTGGATCGTTTTATATTTTTATTTAAATGGGCTAAAGCCCATTCCTATTGAATATATTGGTATTATAGCTGAAACTCAGAACAAATAATAATGCTTGCTGAAATAATAGACAAAGTCTTTTATATTTAGGTGGCTATCTATAATACAGGCATAAAAATTCAATAGAAACGGGCTTCAGCCCGTTTACAATAAGACATTCAAGGCAATGGCTTTAGCCAAACCTATGTGAAATTATTTTTCTCGAGAAATTCCTGATATTCATCTGCAAAACTTCTTTTCTGATGATGTTTCTCCTGATTTTTAATATATTCTCTCACAGCATCTACTTTTGATTCAGAAACTGAAACAGCGAAATATTCATCCTGCCATGAAAATTTATCTTGGGTAAGTTGGTTTTTATTAATCCAGAAAGAAGATTCTCCCTTTAGCAGTTGTACTACTTTTTCTATATTCTGACCCGATCCCAACGAAATAAGGCAATGACAATGATCTGAATATCCATTAACCATATCTAAGTAAATTCCTTTTTGAGAGGCATTTTCCTTAATATGTTTCCACATTTTAATTCTAAGATCGAATGTATTCAAAAACGGCATCCTACTTTTTGTGGAAAAAACAAGATGGATATAGATTTTAATAAAAGACATTTGTGTTGTTTTAACCAAAAATAATATTTTTTTATTTATATTTTGGCTAAAGCCATATTGGTATTATTTTCATAAAAAAACGGGCTAAAGCCCGTCCCCTATTGAATGTTTTTTGGTTCATTACAATTCATTAAAGAATGCACTGAAATAGCTTTTTTTAGTATCAATTTTTGTTTGATTCAATATTTTCGTGAATTCTCTTTTGGTAAAATGCTGGGAAAACAAAACCGGAAAGTTGGCTTTTGCTCCTTCTTTTATGAGTGTGTATAAAATTTCGTTGTCTTTAAAAAATACCATTGTGGTCCGCTCATATACTTTTACGCTAAAACTATCAGTAGGCTCATTAAGCAATATGAGATTATTGGACCATTTTGAAATCCTGAAATTGTATTTTTTTCCATATTCAATAATTCTCTTTTTGGCTTCTTCTTTATGGATACTAAATTTTATCTTTTTTAATTTTTTCTCTGAAAACTTACAGTATAAAATATATAAACAAAATGCAATTACACCAGTTAGGATAGTATATTCTAATCCATTTTTTGAAAACAACTCTAATTCTGAAAAGCAAATGATCATTTCAAATATCAATACTACGAATAAAAAATAAACCAAAAATGTATCTAATCTCTCCTTCCAGCTTTCTTCAAAAACCAGTTTTTTTGATTCAATACTTTTATTGATGTCTAAATTTTTTAATGTTCTCATTGTAATTCTGCCAAGCCTTGTTTGAACTTTCTACCATTGAAAAAACGGACTAAAGCCCGTTCCTATTGAATATCTATCTTTACAATTTATTAAAACACAGTCAAATTCTCTATATCCACCATCTTGGTTCTTGGCTCTTGATTCTTGGCTCTACAACATCTATTTCAATCCTGGCAAATACCTCTCTTTAATAATACTCAAATGATGATAATTGTGACCTACAATCAGTTTACCGATTGTTTCCACAGCCAGCTGATTTCCGTTGGCTATCCCTGTATTTTTTAAAACAGAAGGTTCAAGGGTTTCAATGAGAATCTGGGAAGACTTTCTTACAAGTTTATATTCTTCCAAAAGGGATTCTAATGATCTGTTATTCGCAAAAGAAGCCGCAGCGTATTCTTCTTCATCAAAGCCCGGCAATTGGGCTTTATCTCCCCTTGCAAATGCTAGAATTCTGTATTGGAATATTCTTTCAGTATCAGATAAGTGGAGCAAAAGTTCTTTCAGCGTCCATTTTCCTTCTGCGTAAGCGAAAAGAGACTGTCCTTCTGTAAGGGCAGCATATATTTCCACTGTTTTTTCTCCCGATATTTTTAATTCTCCGATCCAGTTTTCTGACGGGATCTGGTCCAGATATCTTTGTACATATTTTTGAAAATCAGACATATGTGTTTGAGTTATAGATTATGAGTAATAATAAGTGATAAACGACAAATGATAATTAATCAGTGATTCGTTGAATAAAATTCACAATTCACTATTGACCATTTACTATTCTCTACTTTGTATCGTTTGTCCATTCATAGAAATTCACAGAGTCATAGAGTTCGAATCCGCAAGCGGGATATAACTGATTTCCGACATCGTTGCTTTTCCCTGTTTCAAGTAGAACACCGCAGGCATTTGATGATCTGCATAGCTCTTTGGCCTCTTCGATCAATTCTTTGGAATATCCTTTTCCTCTATACTCTCCATTGACATAAAGATCATTCAGTAGCCAATAGCGCTGCATTCTTGTAGATGAAAACAGAGGATACAATTGAACAAAGCCAGTCAGTTTACCATCTTTCTCTGCCACAAAAATTTCGGAATCTTTATTCTCTATTCTTTCTCTGAGGAAATTTTCAGCTGCTGGAATGTCCGATGCTTTATGATAAAAAATCCTGTATTGGTCGAATAGTTCCGCCAACTGATTTAAATCTTCAAAAGTTGCTTTTCTGGTGTTTTTCATATGGTTTATCAATGATGATCATAGCTCAATACCCTTTTCATCTTCCACTGCTTATCCTCCTGAATCCACAAAATAGTAAATTTCGCACGGCTTCCCTGATTCCATTTTCCGTTTGAGAATTCAAAAAAATCATGCTCTCCTTCTTCTATAAAGGCGTACAGAGCATTATTGTTGTATAAAGGATAGACTTTCATACTGTTGGGCACCAGATCACGCTTTACTTTGTTTCGGTTACCACAGATATTATTTTTAATGGAAGCAGTAAACGCAGACTCACCGGAAGTGATTCCTCCTTTATCATGATAAAATTCCAGGTCGTTACTGACTATAGATTTATAATGAGAAAGATCGCATTGATTAAATCCAACATCAAATATCAGACTGTCCAGCTTTTTAGCCGTTTTATACAGTTCATCGGTAGTTTTTACCTGCGAGTATACAATCTGACTGAAAAAACTTAAGATCAAAAAAAACTGAATCTTTCTCATTATATTTTATTTTAAGGTGTTAAGAAAAAGCTTTCTCAAGATCTGCAATCAGATCTTCGGCATCTTCGATACCAACGCTCAAACGAACTAAATCGTCTGTAATGCCAAGCTCCTCACGTTTGTCTGCAGGAATGGAAGCATGGGTCATCAAAGCTGGATGATTCGCTAAAGATTCAACACCTCCTAAAGATTCTGCCAAAGTGAAAACTCTTACTTTCTCAAGGAATTTTACAGCATCTTCTTTTTTACCGGATTTAAAAGTGAAGGAAACCATTCCTCCTGACTCTTTCATCTGAGATTTAGCAAGCTCATACTGAGGGTGAGACTCCAGTCCTGGATAGATTACCTTATCCACTGCAGGATGAGTTTCAAGATATTTTGCTACAGCAAGTCCGTTGTCTGAATGACGCTGCATTCTTAATGCTAACGTTTTGATTCCTCTTAAAACAAGGTAAGAATCATGAGGTCCTAAAATACCACCGCTCGCAAACTGGATAAAGTGAAGTTTTTCTCCCAGTTCAGCATCTTTTGCGATCAATGCTCCGGCGATGACATCGGAATGTCCACCTAAATATTTTGTAGCCGAGTGCATTACGATATCTGCTCCCAGATCAATAGGTCTCTGGATGTATGGTGTTGCGAAAGTGTTGTCTACAGCAACCAGGATATCTTTTCCTTTGGCCATTTCCACAACAGCTTTAATGTCTACAAGTTTCATTAGAGGATTGGTAGGCGTTTCTACCCAGATCAGCTTTGTTTTATCTGTAATGACATCAGCAATTTTAGAAACATCATCAAAATTCACGAACGTAAATTTCAGCTGATATTTTTCAAAAAGTCTGGTAAACATTCTGTAAGTACCTCCATAAAGGTCATCTACCGCTACTACCTCATCACCAGGATTCAGTAATTTCAAAACACAGTCGATGGCAGCTAATCCTGAACCGAAAGCAAGACCTCTTGCCCCGTTTTCAATGCTTGCCAAAGAGTCTTCCAACGCCTGTCTTGTAGGGTTGGCTGCTCTTGAATATTCATATCCGGAATGTACTCCCGGGCTTTTCTGTGCGAATGTAGAAGTTAAAAATACAGGAACATTGACAGAACCTGTGGCAGACTCGTGGTGCTGCCCTCCGTGAATTACTTTGGTATTAAAATTCATAATATTTTTATTTTTATAAACCTGCCATAAAAAAATTCAGGTTCTTTGATACGTTATCAGATTTTCTTTTTATATCCAGCTTTCCGTTAAAAGCATAAGTCACAACTTCTATTTCTGCCGGAATTTTGTCCGGAACAGTTGTAGTAAAGGAGACCAGATATTCACTGTTTTCATATCGATCCTTATCTGTTTCTTTAAGTTCCTCGAATTTCCCGTTGATTTTTAGAATTATTTTCTTCAGGGAATCATCTATATAAGCAATATCCGAGCCGTTTCCTTTAATGAAATCATCCATTGTGGGAACAAGCTCCATGACAGATTCACCTTCCATATCGTGGGGATGAAGGCTGCCCTTTAGCATGGCAACAGGAATATCTTTTTCCTTGAATAAAGCAATGTCTAATTCCGTATGTTCAGAAGCTTTCTCTTTTACGTAAACTGCATTATTTTCAGAAACAGGAAGTTTATCTGCCGTTACAGCAGAATCCAGTGTTTTGGTTTCTTTAAGATCAGTTTTTTTACTGCATGCGGCCAACAATAGTATTGTACTGATGAGTAAAAGTGATTTTTTCATATCATTTTGTGATTGGTGTGTAGGGTCTTACATTTTTATCGCTGATTTCACCGCAAATTCCTCAGCAATCTGTTCCAACCATTGTGCTACATCTTCTTCTCCGGTAGCTCTCTGGTAAGTACTCCCTAAAGATACCATAATTTGATGGATAAACATTTTCATCTGATCTACCGGCATTTCTTTTGTCCAAAGATCAATTCTTAAGGCTTCCATCGTTTTATCATCCCAAACGGAGATCATTGTTGCTTTAGTTTCTTCTTTTTCCACACCGCCGTCCTGAGCGTTCCATGTTATATGTTCAGGAATGTGGTTCTCATCCAACTCTACATCTATTGTAATCTGAGTTTTTCTCATATCAATATAAAATTTTCCGCAAAGTTAATACTTCTTAAGCTTATCTAAAATTTCTACAAAGTTATCTTCATCAGGAAATGGGGTATTAAAATTAAAAATCTTCCCGTCCGGATCTATAATGATAAATCTTGGAATAGACTGTATCCTGTATTTGTTCATAAACTGCTCTGCATTGGTAAGCCAGAACTGGGGAACATTGGATTTTTTGGTCTTCAGATAATTCTGCCATTTGGATTTATCCTGATCCAGACTTATTGAAATAAACTGAATATTATCGTAATATCTGTACTGATAACTTCTGGTTTCAAATACAGGGCGGATCTGCTTACAAGGTCCGCACCACGTTGCCCAGAAATCCATTATCACATATTTTCCCTTATATTTTGAAAGCTGATTCTTTTTGTCCTGATCATTCAGCAGTACAAGATCCGGAAATACAGAACCTTTCTGAGATCTGTTGATCTGATCGATCTTGGAATACAGCATTCCTTTATAATCCTTATCGTTTACTTTTTCAATTTCAGCAGCAAAAAGTTTATTTCTCGCCAGACTGTCTGTCTGCAGTTCAATGGCTTTTGCAAGGTGTTTCGCCATCAGCTGGTCTTTGGAAATTCCTTTAGGCATCTGATCGATCTTTACAAACAGAATACTGTCCGGATTTGATGTCAGATCCTTATCTGAAAGTAACCGATCCAATTTATACTGAAGATAATTATCATTCTTGCTTAAAAGAGGTCCCGGCTTCTGAATATTTTCATTAAGTTCCTTCGTAAAAGCCACAGGAGCCACAAATTTCGGATCGTTCCAGGAGGTCATTTTTCTGTAATTATTGATCTCGTTCAGGTATTCGATGGCCATCAGCTGTCTTCTGTATGTTTTATAATCTTCTGAAAGGGCATTATTTTCAGGATCGGCAAATACATTTAAAATCCTTTTGTTGTCTTTCCAGTCAGATTCTGCCAGTTCATAAAACTTCTGTGGATCATTATTATAATTCTGCTTTTCAAGAGCATATCTAAATTCATAACCAAAAGAGTTTTCCGTATTTTTATATACTTGATCAGCCTTTCGGTTAGATTTTACATAAGATACCATATTCGCTCCGTTAAGTCGAATCTCAAAATCAAACCAATCGCCGCTGCCCATCACAATATCCAGTTTTTTGTTGCCGACTTCCAGTACATATTCATCCAACGGAAGCGTTTTTGTGCTCACCCAATTGAACATATTGTTTTTAACTGCCGCAGCTCCAATCTTTTTGTGGAAATCCTTTGAATAGATTCGCACAGAATCAATTTTAAGATCCGTTTCCAGTTTTCCTGTAATCACAACGTCGGCTCCGTCACTTTGATAGGATTTTGGCTTTTGGAACATATAAAGAAATCCTGCAGCAATAATCAGTGAAATGGCTGAAAATATCATCTGCTTTTTACTTTTTAAGAATGCATTTTTAAATCCTTTTCTGCTGTACCAAAAATAACCGACAATAAGGAAAACGACCATCCAAAAAAGACTCATATACTCTGAGTAGGATATGAAATGATTCAGGTTTCTCACTTCCGGAGCCTTCCAGAAAGCATATAATGAACTGTAAGGATTGAAGAAAAAAGATTGTTTCTGTACCAGGGACGTAATATTGGAAGCGATTCCCAAAGCACCGATGAGAAACGACCATATAAATCCCTGAAATACCACAGAAACACACAGCTGCAAAGCTGAGATCCCTAAAATAGTTACCACAACCCTTACAAAAGTCTGAAACATCCACACTGCATCAAAAGTTGTCAGCTTAGCAGGATTCGGATGTATATAGTAATCTGCAAGCGATAAAATAATATTGAACCCAAAATAAGAAACCACACAAATAAAACTCAGCAGTAACAAAATAATATATTTGGAAAAATACAGATGAAACCTGCTTACCGGTTGGGTTTCCATGAGTTGCCAACAATTGTTTTTATGATCGGTCTGAGCAATTCTGTTAGCTGCAATAATGATAAAAAGCAGCAGGATAAAAAAGGTAAAATATTTTATAGACTCTCCTCCAACTGCATCTTCAAACACGGAATATGGAAGCGTTCCCTCCACGACCATTTCTGATTTGAAAAATCCCGGAACAATAGCTACCAAAGGGATTAAAGCTCCCAAAACAATGGCAATATAAACCAATCCGAGTCCTTTTGTTTTCAGCCATTCTACCTGTATGGCAGTGATTAATTTTTTCATCTGTGTTTTAATTTTTAGTTATTTCCATGAACCAGTCTTCCAGACCTGCACTGTTTTTAATTTCAAAAATTTCAGCATCACCCAGGACCAGCTTTTTGATAAGTGAAGCAATATTCTCCTTAGACTCAGCTGTAATTTCAATGGTGGACGAGTCAATCATTTTAGGTGAATAGCTATCTGGAATCTGCTCCATAAATTGTGCTGCATTGTTCAGGCCAATTCTGATGTGATCATATCTGTAGAGTTCGTTCAGATCTTTTATACTTCCAGTAAAACGGATTTCACCATGAGAAATAATCGCAAGATGGGTAATCATTTTTTCAATTTCCTGAAGCAGGTGACTCGAAATAAATATAGTGACGCCTTCTTCTCTGTTAAGCTTGATCAGCAGTTCACGCATTTTCAGCATTCCATTTGGATCAAGACCATTTACCGGTTCATCAAGGATAAGAAGTTCAGGTTTTCCCAATAATGTCATGGCAATAGAAAGCCGCTGTTTCATTCCCAGAGAATATCTTTTCATTTTCATATTCCTGCTTTCCCAAAGATCAACCAGGCGGAGAACTCTCTCGCATTCAGATTCGGGGAGACTTCTGAGCCGGGAAATAATTAAAAGATTTTCCCATCCGGAAAGATGGTCATAAAAAGCAGCAGTATCAATCAGACTCCCGATTTTATGGAACCCATCAGGATAAAGTTCTGCTAAGTTTTTATCAAATATTTTAATAGCATCGGCTTCGTCAGGAATACTGCCGATTAGCATTTTCATCGTCGTCGATTTTCCGGCCCCATTGGCACCCAGAAATCCGAAAATACTTCCTTTCGGAACGGAGAGATTTATATTTTTAAGGACAGGTTTATCCCTGGAAAATTCAAAATTTAAGTCTTGGATCTGTATTATATTTCCCATAAATGTGTATTTCGTTGGAAACAAAAATACAAATTAAACAGTAATATGCAATACAAAGTAGTATGTTTTTAAAAAATATTTCAAAAAAAAGCCTCCAAACTGACTTGAAGGCTGTTATTTATTTTAAGGCTTAAGGTTTCTTAGGCTTATACACCGCTTCATTGAAGATTTTGGTAGCATCAAGCTTTAAGAATTCCTGTAATTTTGTTTCCGGCTTTTGTCTGAAATAAGCTTTACAGATCTGCCATCCCGTAAAGATGCCGATCTGCGGTGAAGACTCGTTATCTATTTCCGTATAAAATTTTGAGAATGGCCCGGGAGAAATAAAACGTTCTACCAGCCTTGGATCATCTCCGAAAATTAAGTTGCTTTCTACAAAATAATTCCAGATGTTTGCTTCATTGGCTACGGCCCAGTCATACTGTTTTCTGGTGTAGTTCATCTTCAGATAATCTGGCATATCAGGAAGGAAAGCATCCTGGAGCATCATGATCTTTCCGTTCAGAATGACCTTATCAATGAATTTCTGGTGATCCGGGGATTCGGTTACAATATTTTCAGCAAAGATCTGTGAAACTTTGGGCACAATATTCTGCGGGTTCATTGATTTCTGGAAATACAGTTCCAATCCTTTATAATTCGCATTACCATCACCCATAAACCCGGTAATGTCTATGAACAGAAGGTTGCCTTTTGAATCATAGAAGATAGGATCCTGAACCATTTGTAATGCCGATGAAAAAAGGTATACTTTAGGATATTTAAACTGTGGATAATAATATTTGATGTGAGAAAACAGATCCTGAAGTTCTTTCTGAAGTTTTGCCTGATCTATTTTACCGGCTGCTTCTTTGTAGATCTTGATTTCTTCTGCATCTAACCTCCTCTTTCCAAAATCTGCATCGGAAACGGTTCCCTGAAACCATGGAAATTTGGTTTTAAACTGATCTAAAGGAATTTCCGCATTATAAAATTCTTTGGAAATATCTGTCATCTGTACTTTTTCAGCAGTCTCTTTTATTTCAACTTTCCATTGGTTTTCAGGTTCTTTTTTACATGAATCCAAGGCGAGAACTAAAATGGAAGAAAGGGCAATAATTCTAAAAATCTTCATTATTTTTACATGAAATTTAAGTGTACAAAAATAAGGATTAAAAAAACAATCGATGAGGAAAATTAAAATATTTACAACACTCGGCCTGATTATTTCAGGATTATCCTTATTCTATACTCAAAAACTCAATTTTAAAGATCAAAACTTTGAAAAAGCTGTGATCGAAAATTTTGACGTTAACAAAAACGGTGCAATTGAACAACCGGAGGCAGATGCCGTTACCAATTTATTTTTGGTGCAGAAGGGAATTACATCAGCTGATGATGCAAAACTCTTTGCCAACGTTAAGATGATCGTACTTGATGATAACAATATTACTAGTGTTTCACTCGGAGGCTTTGCGCATCTCCAGCTTTTTTCGTGTACGGGATGCAAGATGTCTTCTTTTAAAGCAGAAAATCTTAAAAATCTGACTTCTTTATATCTTGACAATAATCTTCTGGAGAGTACTTTATTGAAGGAAACTCCGGGAATTGATCAATTAACATTATCTTTAAATCAATTAAAAAGCATTGATCTCACTGCGCTCAAAAACCTGAGAAAACTGAACGTTGAACATAATAAAATTCTTAAGCTTGATATTTCCGGAAACCCAGCCCTTCAGACTCTGAATGTAGGTGGTAATAAAATGAAGGAAACAGATATTAAGACGGGAACGAAGACCGACGTAACTGTTTTCGGAACTGAGCCCTAACCTATTACTATGAAAACAGAAACAAAAAGACTGCTTTTACGAGAACTTGAAGAAACAGATATTGATAGAATGTTTCTGCTGGATTCAAACCCGGAAGTGATGAAATACATCGGTGTCCCAGTACTTACAGAAAAAAGTCAGGCATTAGAAGTGATTCGAAAGATCAGGAAGCAATACGATGAAAATGGTACAGGAAGACTGGCTGTGATCGAAAAGGAAACCGGATTACTGATCGGCTGGAGCGGTCTGAAATTTCTGACTGAAGAGATCAACGGGTACAAAAATGTTCTGGAGCTTGGCTACCGCTATTTACCTGACTCATGGGGGAAAGGTTACGCTATGGAAGCTGCAAGAGCCTCTCTTGACCTTGGATTTATTGATATGAAAGCGGATATCATCTATGCCTATGCACATTTTGAAAATGAAGGTTCGAATCATATTTTAACAAAATTAGGTTTTGAAAAAACCGGTGAATTTGAGGAACCGGACGGGATCTGTAACTGGTATGAACTCAAACGCAATAACTATCTGCCATAATATGTTGACGATAAGACAGGAAGAGGAAAGAGATCATAAAAAAGTATTCGAACTTACGGAAGAAGCTTTCAGAACCATGGAACAAAGTGACCATCAGGAACATTTTCTTGTGGAAAAATTAAGCAAATCTGATGCTTTCATTCCGGAACTTTCTCTGGTTGCTGAAAATGAAGAGGGTGAAATTGCAGGTCATATTTTATTCACAAAACTTAAAATAGTGAATGGTGACGAAACATTCGAATCACTGGCTCTGGCTCCTGTTTCCGTACGCCCTGAATTTCAGAATCAGGGAATTGGAGGACAGCTGATCCTTCGCGGACATTCCATTGCTAAGGAACTGGGCTACAAATCGGTCATTCTGATTGGGCACGAGAATTATTATCCTAAATTTGGTTACGAAAAAACCAGTAATTTTGGAATCTCTTTTCCGTTTGAAATTCCTGAGATCAATGGCATGGCTATTGAACTGACGAAAGACGGATTAAAAAATGTAAAAGGGGTAGTAAAATACCCTAAAGAATTTGGAATAGAATAAAAAAAATAAACAATGCAAACTCAAAAAGTAATAGATCATATTGTAAGCTGGTTAAAGGACTATGCTGTAAAAGCTAATGTAAAAGGATATGTCATAGGTGTTTCCGGAGGTGTGGATTCCGGAGTGGTTTCTACTTTAGCAGCTATGACAGGATTGAAAACGCTTCTGATCGAAATGCCGATCCGCCAGAAACCGGACCAGATAGACCGTGCATGGGAACATATGAACGATCTTAAATCAAAGTTTCCTAATGTGGAAGCCATGTCAGTAAATCTGACTCCTGCTTTTGAGGAACTTTATAAAACATTTGATGTAAAGGACGACCTGTTTCCTAATGAGAAACTGGCTTTCGCCAATACAAGATCACGTTTGAGAATGCTTACCCTATATTATTACGGGCAGCTGAACGGCCTTCTTGTATGTGGAACAGGAAATAAAGTGGAAGATTTCGGCATTGGGTTTTATACGAAATATGGGGATGGCGGTGTAGACGTTTCTCCTATCGCAGATCTCTACAAAACTGAAGTGTATACGCTGGCAAGAGCTTTAAACCTGGTTAAAAATATTCAGGAAGCCATTCCTACAGACGGGCTTTGGGATGTGGACAGAACGGATGAACAACAGATCGGTGCTACTTATCCTGAACTGGAAAAGATCCAGAAAGAATACGGGACAAAAACTGCGGACGATTATGAAGGCCGCGATAAAGAGGTTTTCTTAATTTTTGACAGAATGCATAAAGCAGCAAAACATAAAATAGATCCTATCCCCGTTTGTGATATTCCCGAGGAATGGAGGAATGATTAGTTACGAGTATAAATTTCATATATGAATGGTAAAATAAGATCGGTATTTTTTATTTGTCTGGGACTTCTCTTCGGGATGTCTGTGATGTATATCTACAATAATTTTATTGCTGATAAAAAAGGAAATACGGAAAGCACAAAAACGGAAACTACGCAGTACGGAAGCACTTCCTCAAATACTCAAAGTAATGGAAATACTTCTTCGCAATCTATAGATCAGCTGACAGAGGAAAAAAAGGTCATCAGTTATGTAAAGCAGAATCACAGGCTGCCTGACTATTATATTACTAAAAATGAAGCGAGAAAGCTAGGCTGGAATCCGTCCAAAGGAAACTTATGTGATATATTACCGGGGAAAGCCATAGGTGGTGATCACTTCAGCAACCGGGAGCAAAGACTTCCCCAGGGTGAAAAGTATTTTGAAGCAGATGTAAATTATAACTGCGGAAACAGAAATTCAGACCGGATCATCTTTACTGGAAACGGTGATATTTATCTGACTAAAGACCATTATAAGAGTTTTGAAAAGCAGTAATTGAAATGTCATTGCGAGGAGCGAAGCGACGAAGCAATCTTTAATCATAAAAATAAACATATAACTTATGAAACCAGGCTTTGTTTACATTATGACCAACAAGAACCATACAACTCTTTACACAGGGGTTACTTCAAATCTGCCCAAACGCATCCAACAGCATAAAGACAGTTATTACGAACAAAGTTTTACCTCAAGATACAAATTACATATCTTGGTCTACTGGGAATCTTTTCAAGAAATCGGAGATGCTATTTTTCGGGAAAAGCAGATCAAGGCAGGTTCAAGACAGAAAAAACTGGATCTCATCAATTCGTTAAACCCTGAATGGATAGATTTAACAGACGACATTGAAAATATTATGGATGTTTTCTGAGATTGCTTCGTCGCTTCGCTCCTCGCAATGACCAATATTAAATTAATAAAGAATAAAAAAGAATATGAAGACAATATATATCGATTTTACAGACATAGGCGACTACGAAGATTTTTACGCCCAATTAAAGGAAAAGATCACGCTTCCTGAACATTTTGGAGATAATCTTGATGCTCTTTCTGATGTGATCACCGGAGAACTGGAAATGCCTCTTCACCTGGAATTCGTCAATATGACGGTAGATCAGCTGGAGATGTTTGAAGATCTGCTGACCACGCTTGAAGATGCAGAGGATGAAACAGAAGAGTTCACCTTCACGTATTACCTGGAACAGTACGAAGATGAAGAAGGTGATGACACTGCTGAAGACGAAGAATAATTTAATCCGAATACAAACAAAACTCGCAGAAATTCTGCGAGTTTTTTGGTCAAGTCATTAAGTACTTCTAATTTTACTTTACTGTCTGATGAATTTAAAACTTTGTGAATTTTCCCCTTTCACGAAAATCTGTAGAATATAATTCCCCTTTGATAAGGAAGAAATATCAATACTACCTTTTACAGCACTGAATGTTTTTACTTTCTGACCGACCATATTGTATATTTCCGCCTTATCGATCTCATTGATTCCTTTAAAATAAAGAACCTCTTTAGCAGGGTTCGGATAAACGGAAATGCTATTATTTTGTATTGTATTCTCATGAGTAGAAAGCTGTACCTCCGAAAGATTCAGATAAAACGCAACGATCTGTCCGGATGCATTGGTACCTACTCCGGCAATTCGCAGCCCGTCATGGGACATCGCCAGAGGGAGAGACATGGTGACTCCCTGGGTATTGATTCCCAAACTTACCGCATAATCATTCAGATTGACCCGTCCACCTGCTGCAGTCCAGATAAAGCCTTCTCCAGACATTGGAGGTGCTGCGAAAGGTCTGTAAAATCCAATTACCTTTTTACCATCAGCAGAGATTCCCGTTGCTCCTCCACTGAAGAAGAATGAGGAATTCGGATGAGTGATGTAGGTAAGACCTGTTACACTGTTCCATACATACGGATCAGGCATAGCAGAGCCTATGATTGTATTTCCGTCTGCAGAAACATCTCCTGCTTCTCCCACGTAATTACCATTACTGTCCGTGATGAAACTTTGTACTCCGTTCACCCACTTGGCACCGCTTCTTGTTCCGTCAGTCTGATCTTGCCACCCTACAATCACCGTTCCGTCAGAATTGATGGCATTTGCTCTGGAGCTGCTTCCGGCAATACTGCTTCCCAGATCTGTCACTCCGTTGGCAGCATCCCATTTCACAGCATGAGCACTTCCAGCAGTCACCCAGCCCAATCCTACAATGGTATTCCCATCCGGAGTCATTCCCCAGGTAGAACTTACATGCCCGTCCCAGCCAGAAGCCACCAAACCACCATGACTGGTCCAGGCAGAAGTTCCTATATCATAAGTAGATATTTCATTAAAAGTTGTCAGTGAATTGGTTACAGAAGAGCCTATCTTTGTTCCATCGGCTGTAATCAATGTGCGACCTGCAGCAGGATATCCGTTGGATATTGCACCAATCTGGACGAGGCCATTTATTTCATCCCATTTATAGATCTGCCCATCACTTGTTTGCATACTTACAATTCCACCATCAGAGATACCTCCAACGCTATAATTCCCAACTCCCATTACAGTAAGCTGTGCACTGACCGCCATATACCCGAGCAAAAAGCAAGCATATAAAGCTTTCATTAAATTTTTGTAAATGTTTTTCATACTTGTTTAAGTTTAATATTTTGAACTGGTAGAAACAATATTAATATTATATTTACCTTTTTAAAAGAATTTGACTTTCATAATTCGTGAAATTTAAAAGAGCAAAAATCATAAACCACTAAAATACAACCCTATAACAAAAAATCTATTTTGAATACTGATCATCAGGAAGCTGTAAGAAAAAACAGAAAAAAAATACTTTTCTCCCGGAATATTTTGATTCAAAACATCAAAATCCTGTTCATCATCCTTTGCTCAGTTTTTGTCAAAGGACAGTCTGGGCCGGACTTCAATATTTTAGCTGACAAAGCTTTTCAAAAATTATATGAGAATCCGGACGACTGCATCAGCTATTCCCAAAGCCTGCTCATCAGTGACCAGAATTCCGAACACAGAATAGTCCTGCAAAACATTATTTCCCAGGCTTACGCTATGAAAGGAGATTATGTACAGTCCGTTAATGTTTACAGTCAGAAGGAAAATTCCACAGAAAAAGAAAACCTTTCCTATTTTCTGCAGGCTGCCGGCGATTATAATCTGGCAGACCAATACCAGAATCTGGATCTGTACAGCCAGTCTCAGTTGATTATTTCCAGGCTTTTGGCAGATTTTAAATTATTAAAAGGAGACCATCCGGGAATAAATTCTATTACCGGCAAACTGTATCAATTGCAGGCTCTTAATTATGGCATTAACAGAAACTATAGTAATGCCTTAAAAAACCTCATCAAAAGTGATCAGTTCCTCAACCTTCATAATCAGGAAAACCAGATCCTTAGAATGGAAAATAACATCTTCCGCGCCTCTTATCTCATGAAACAAAATAAGCTTGAAGAATCGAGACAATTGTTGGAAAATACAGTTCTTCAGGCAGAAAAAAATAAAGACTATTATTTTCTTCAGGCGCTGGCTTATGAAAATTTGTCCCGGTATTATTTCTTTAAAGAAGATTATCATACCGCCTCCGAAATTCTTGAAAAAGGACTTGCCAAAATAGAAAACCTTCCGTATAACAGTTTGAAAGCAAAGATCTATGAATCTTTATCCAAAAATTATTTTGCTCTTCATGATGATGAAAAATACCATCAGTACAATAAACTTTATACTGAATTACGCACAAAAATGGATTCAAATACAAAGGAAGGCATACGCTATATTGTAAAACTGGTAGAAACCAATCAGAATAATAACCTGGAGTTTCAGAATCAGAAACAGCTGAAAAAAACAGGTTTTACTGCCGCCGGCTTTCTGGCCATCATAACAGGACTTCTTATCTGCTTTCTACTTCTGAAAAGCAGTAATAAGGACCTTAAAAAGCAGGCTGAATTTTTCGAAAAACAGAAAAAACTGGAAGAAGCTTCTGTAATCAGCAAAATCATTGAAAAAGATCCAAATAAAATTTCAAAAGAAAAGGAAGACGAAATCCTGCAGAAACTGGAAGAATGGGAAAAGCAGCAGCGCTATCTGGATAAAAATATGACAATTTCCATGCTGTCTTCACAGATGGGTGTAAATACAAAATATCTTTCTGAAGTAATCAACAGCAGCAAAGGAAAAAATTTCAACGGCTATATTAATGAATTAAGGATCAATCATATTGCCCGGCTTCTGAGAACAGATCCGGTCTACCTTAATTATAAGGTCAGCTATCTTGCAGAATATTCAGGGTTTTCGTCACACAGTGTCTTTACTACAGTTTTTAAATCTGTAACAGGTATGTCGCCCAATGCCTACATTCAGGAAATCAGTAAAACCAGAACATCATGAAAATCATATTAAAGATTATTACAGGAATTTTTCTGAGTACTTATATCTCAGTTTCCGCTCAAAGTACTGTTTTCGATTCCCTGATGAAGAAGGCACGTCTTGAAATTTATGATAATCCGGATGACGCTATTAGTACCGGAAAGCAACTTCTCAGAAAAGAAAAAGATATCCATAAGCAGATCAATATTTATCAGCTTCTCTCTACCGCCAATATTGCAAAAAGAGATTTCGACCAATCCCTGCATTACCTTATTAAAGCGAAAGAAACTGCGCAGAAAACCAATGACCAGAAAGTTCGGACCAGCGTTCTGATCTCAGCCGCTATCCAATACCAACAGATGGAACTTTTTAGCAAAAGCCTTGAAACACTGAATGAAGCTGATCAATACATGGATAAACTCCCCGATAATCTTCCTGAAAAATATATTGAAACAGCCAGAAGCTATGCTATTCGGGGAATGATCTATAAAAGCCAGGCCAATCCGGAAATTGCCCTTGAAAAATTTCTGATTTCCATCCGGAATTTTGAAAAAGTAAAAAACAAACAGGCAACTTATTCTAATATGAGTGTAGTATACTATAATATAGGTTATTGCTACCTCAATCTTGGCCAGCTCGAAAAAGCACATCAGGCATTGATCCAGTCTGCAGCCTATGCACAAAAAAACGGGGCAAAAAGTCTGGAAGCATTTGCTCTAAAAGGCATGGCAGAAATGTACAAACAGAAAAAAGAGAACGAAAAGGCGCTGCAACTACTCATCAAAGCCGAGGACCTCAGCAAAAACACCAGGGATCTGATCCTTAATGAAGGTATATATAAGGAAATGTCCGAAAATTATCTGGCTATGGGAAAGCCTGATCTTTACCAAAATTACAGTAAGAAGTATTTTGAAATGCGTTTTCAGAGGGAGCAAAATGAACTGAACTCAATTAATCATTCAATTAATGATCATAACCGGGAAACTTTGAAGAAAAGCAGTGAAATGAAAACCCGTTACCAATATATCACAGGATTTATTGTAACCGTGGGAATCCTTTGTATTGCTGTGCTACTTTATTTGATCATTAAAGTCAGAAAACAGAATCTAATGTACAGAAGGAAAATTCAGGAATTGATAAGGTTTTAATGATGGGGAATAAATTATCATCAAAGAAGTAACACAACATAAAAAAACATTCCCCGAAAGGAATGTTTCTTATTCTATGTTATATCAAATTATCTTCCGATAACCTCCGTGATCGGATTTCCTACATTTCCGCTTGGGAACTGAATTTTCAATAATGATGAAACGGTAGGAGCAATATCGGTCATATTATAAGCCTTGTTGCTTTCTCCCTTCTGAATTCCCCATCCCATAAAGATCAATGGAATATGGGAGTCATAAGAGTTCCATACACTGTGTGTAGTCCCGGTCTTGGAATATGGCGGAAGCATTGAATCATGAGAAATCAGCTGAATATCACCGCTTCTTTGCCTGTTGATTCCGTTAATAATCCTCTGTTTAATGGGCTCCGGAATCGTAGCTTCCTGTACTTTATCTACAGATACCGCATATAAAACGGTAGGATCTTTCTGTAATTCTTTAATCGTGAAATCCCTCAGGTCGTCCAGTTCGATTTTATTATCCTGCATCAGCTTTCTGTCAAAATAGATCTGGTAATTGTCTACAGCATTGATCAGTTTATCAACTCCGAATTTATCTTTCAGTTTCTGATTGATATCTTTTTCCATTCCTTCCCCAAAGAATCCAGTAGCGATCTTATGTTCTTTCAAAAATCCTACGGAGTGGGCACCGCCATGGTCAGCAGAAAGAAAAACGGTATACTCCCCTTTTCCTACTTTGGAATCCAGATAATTGAAAAACTCTGCCAGATCCTGATCCAGCCTTAAATAAACATCTTCCACTTCAATAGAATTCGGACCGAATTTATGACCTGCATAATCGGTAGAAGCCAGATTGATCGCTAAAAAGTCTGTAATATTATCACCGCCTAATTTTTCTCCTTCTACAGAAGCTTCAGCCAGTTTTAAAGTCAAAGTATTTCCGAAAGGTGTATAGCGGATATTATCTTTTTTTGTCTGATAATCCTGAGCTAAATTACTGTAAGGAAAAACAGGTGTTTTTGAACTTCCCAGTAATCCTTCCCAGGAAGAATTATCCGGAGAACTTTCTGTATATTGGTTGATTGGAAGCAAGGTATTCCAGCCGTTTGCCACTAATTTTTCCGGAAGATTCTGTGAGTTGAAAGATTTCACCCACTGAGGCAGGTCATTCATATACCAAGTACTCGTAATGAAATTTCCCGTAGTATCATCAAACCAGAAAGCTCCGTTTGGAGTATGTCCTGCAGGAAGAATGGAAGCACGGTCTTTTAAAGAAACACCAATCACTTTTCCCTGGAAATTGGTCGCCAGCCTTAATTCATCGGTTACCGTGGTAGACCAAAGATTTTTTGGAGAATGGCTTCCTGATTTTGCACTGGTTGTTCCTACAGGCTGCACACTTTCATCTGCAGTACAATACACATTTTTCCCGGTTTCCTTATCCGTCCAGTCGTTTCCGGCAATACCGTGGATCGCTGGTACAGAACCTGTATAGATGCAGGTATGCCCTAAAGCAGTAATCGTCGGTACATAGTTGATGTGAACATTGTTTAAAGAATATCCTGTATTCAGAAGTCTTTTGAAACCATCGTTTCCATATTTACCGTAAAAACGGTACAGGTAATCCCATCTCATCTGGTCTACCACTAATCCTACGACCAGTTTGGGTCTTTCTACCTGAGAGTTTCTGTTCTTTTGAGCATTGATTGTAATTACGGACAATAATGTCACTGCCGCAATTGAAATTTTCCTAAGCATCTAGTAAATTTTTGTTGAGCACAAATTTACAGGTTTTGAAAGTTTTGGAGTGTGAAATTTTATTTAAATTTGATATCTTTCCATTAAAACAACTTGTGCAGAAATGATTTTAGGAGTATACTGGTATTTTCAATTCCCCGAAAACTTATACAGTTTCAGATTTTTTAAATTTTTCAAAGGATTTGGAGGTCATGCTGATAATGACGCTGAACTGAAAGCCAGAATTTCTATACCTCATCCTGAAATTTTTCTTGAGAAGCTGGAAAACCTTCACTTACGTTTCAAAAAAACCTATTTAAATATCAAAATTAATGAAGATCAACTTTTGATAACATTGGGTGACCGGCAGTTTTTTGATTACCATTTCCAGTTTGCTTCAGCTATAGAAGATCTTCTGATTCTTGACAATGCAATACTGATTGATGAATCTTTTGAAACAAAATCCATAATAAATTTCACTCCGGAAAATAACAAATTTGAAACTATAAAGCACCGGTTTATTCAGATAACAGGTTCGGATCTAAAAAAATACAATGCCGAGAACCTATCCGTCAGGATTGACTGTAATCTCTTACTTATCCATAAAAAGGATTTCATTAATGACATGATTCAGATATGCCATAAGGAAAATATTCATGTATTGTACTATTATGATCATGAGTTTAAAAATCAGTGCAATCTAATGCTCTTCCTTTCCAATGGCAGACAGACAGAGAATAACATTCAGGAAGTTCAGATCAATTCTTTAGGAGAGAAAGTTCGTCAGTTGGCTCAGAAATATCCACTTCAGTTCGGTCATTTCGGGGGAATGGAATATTATCCGCTGAACGGTCCTTATGTGGAGCTGGTTACCGACGCAGAATATATTTTAAATAAATATTAAAAAGATTATGATCAAATTCAAATACCTTATTTTATATGTTGAAGATGTTGAAAAATCCATAAACTTTTACCAGAATACATTTAACACTCAAATAAAATTCATTACTCCCGAAAAAGATTACGGAGAGCTGCTTACCGGCGAAACTACCATTTCTTTTGCTTCTGTAAGTCTTGCCAGTTCCAATGTAAAAAAGGGATTTTTATCTTCCAAAGCAGGAGAAAAACCTTTCGGAATAGAATTAGGCTTTAGCACAGACCATGTAGAAGCACTGGTAGAAAAGGCTGTTAAAAACGGGGCCATTCTTTATGAAGATATTGCAGTAAAGCCTTGGGGACAAAAGGTAGCCTATATCAAAGACCCTGACAATTATCTGGTAGAAGTCTGTACTGAAATTCAATAAATACAATCATATTCTACATCTCAATGGAAATAAAAAAAATAGAAAAACTAACTGAAAATCCCACGACAGAATGGGGACTGAATGGCTATACCACCGATAAAATATTAGCCATATCTTTTGTTGAATATTCCGGTTCTTTTGAGTTTATTTTAAGAGAAAAAAAGCTGAGTTACACCAAAACCTGGAAAACCGATTCCAATGATATGAATGACCTTAATGAGATCATTGAAAAAGGACATTCTTTCGGAGCTTTTGAAGATGGAAAATTCATAGGCTGGATTATCTGCGAACACCGAACCTGGAACAATAGTTTCCACATTGAAAATATTCTGATCAGTGAAGAATTCAGGCGAAACGGAGCCGGAGCGCAGCTTATAAAAAATGCCGTCCGGGAAGCCAAAAATCTAAACTGCCGGATCATTGAGCTGGAAACACAAAATACAAACTATCCGGCGATACAGTTTTACAGAAGGCTGGGTTTCGGGATTACGGGAATAAATACAAGACTGTATGAAAATTCTGAGGAAACGGCAGTTTTTATGACCTTAGATCTGTAATACCATGATTTAAAAATACTTCTTTGCTGCTTTTCAGCTGTCAATATTAAGATACTCTAAATTTGCAAAAGGTTTAAATAATTATTAAGTCCCATAGCAGTGTATTAAAAATTAATTTATAAATTAGTGTTCAATAAATTAAGATACCAATTGCTATGAAAAATTTAAAGAAATTAACCAGAAAACGACTGGAATTTATTAGTGGTGGCGATACCGCATATGCCTTTTGTTTGGATGGGACTTGTCCGCCTGTTTCTCCTGGATACTCTTCATATTGCAGTGGTGATTTTTGTTTCAAAAATTATAATGGAAGTGGTGGTTCTGGCAGTGGAGGCTGTACTGAGCTGAAAAGATTCTGCCAAGATTGGGAAACAGGATGCGGTTGTGTTTATTTTTAAAGAAATATATTTTGTTAGATAAATTGAGGGGCGGTTTTTACCGCTCTTTTTTGTATGACACTCATCAGATCCGGCTACGAGAAAAGTAGATTCGGATACATCCGCTTTTTGATAATTACGGAATTTTGCTTCAACAAAAATCAATCAAAATGAAAATTATCGTAACCGGTTCATTGGGAAATATCAGCAAACCGCTGACCACAGAACTAATCAGCAAAGGACACTCTGTAACCGTTATCAGCACCAGTACAGAAAGACAGAAGGAAATTGAAGCTTTAGGCGCAAAAGCTGCCATAGGATATATGGAAAATGTAGATTTTTTAACAGAGACCTTTCAGGGAGCAGATGTAGTTTATGCGATGGAAGCTCTGAACGCAGGGGTTTTCTTTGATCATAGTATCAATTTTATAGAAGCCAATACTCAAATTGGAAGGAATTATAAAGAAGCTTTTCAAAGATCAGGTGTAAAGAATATTATCCATTTAAGCAGCATTGGAGCACATATGAGTGAAGGAAATGGTATTCTTATTTCGCATTATAATGTAGAGAAAATACTGAATGAACTTCCGGAAGATGTTTCAATTAAATTTATGCGTCCGGTAGGGTTTTACTATAATTTATTTTCATTTATTCCTGTCATTAAATCGCAGGGAGTGATCATTCAGAACTATGGTGGTGATCAGAAAGAACCTTGGGTATCTCCATTGGATATTGCGGCTGTCATTGCGGAAGAGATTGAAAAGCCATTTCGTGGAAGAGAGGTCCGGTATATTGCCAGTGAAGAAATTTCACCAAATGAAATCGCACAGACTTTAGGTGAAGCTATAGGAAAGCCGGAACTTCAATGGCTGACCGTCTCTGATGAAGATCTCTTAAACAGCATGATCAGCAAAGGCATGAATCCTGAAACAGCGAAAGGTTTTGTAGAAATGAATGCAGCAAGAGGAAATGAAGTCTTATATGAGGATTATAACCAAAACAAGCCTACTCTGGGAAAAGTGAAAATGAAGGAGTTTGCAAAGGAATTTGCAGCAGCTTATCATCAATAATAATTAATTTTGTGATATGAAACAGCCCATCAGACTCAAAACGATCAGCGAATTCCACCAGTTCCGGGGCTTGCCCAAACCTGAACACCCGCTTATCAGTGTTGTTGATTACAGTATGGTAAAGGATGATCCCAATACAACTGAGCTGAGCTGGATCTTGGATTTTTATTCAATTTCTGTTAAAAGAACTTCCAACAGCAAGATAAAATATGGCCAGCAGGAATATGATTTTAATGAAGGGCTGATGTTTTTTATGGCTCCTGGGCAGGTTTTCAGTATTACAAGAGATCCGAATTCCAAAGCAAAACATACGGGATGGATTCTGCTCATTCATCCCGATTTTCTTTGGCATACCCCATTGGCGAAGACTATAAAAAATTATGAATATTTTGATTATTCGGTGAATGAAGCTTTATTCTTATCTGAAAAAGAAGAAAATGTGATTAATAATATTGTTCAGAATATTCATCAGGAATACCATTCCAATATTGATACCTTCAGCCAGAACATCATTATTTCACAGATTGAAACGTTGCTGAATTATTCGGAGCGTTTTTACCAGCGGCAGTTTATCACCCGGAAAATTTCTAATCACAGGATCCTCAGCGCTCTGGAAACATTGCTTGCTGATTATTTTAATCACGAAGACCTTATCACAAAAGGCCTTCCCAGCGTACAAGACATTGCAGATCAACTGAATTTATCACCAAGTTATTTAACAGGCTTATTAAAGGTTCTTACAGGACAGAATACCCAACAGCATATTCACGAAAAACTGATTGGGAAAGCAAAGGAAAAATTATCTACTACTCAGCTATCCATTAGTGAAATTGCATATGAATTGGGCTTTGAGCATCCGCAGTCGTTCAGCAAATTATTTAAAAGCAAAACGAGTCTTTCTCCGCTGGAATTCAGAAAATCTTTTAGCTGAATATTTCATACAGTAAATATTTACTTATATAGACACATCCCTCTGGTGCGTTTTATTGTGATTCAAATTCTTATAGAAACTTATCATATTTAATTTTAAATGTAGCTGTGAAGTAATAAATATGATTCTTAAGCTGTTATTATGATATGAAAGCTATCTGTTTATTTATGTTTTTTCTTCTGTCTCTGAGTACTGTCACAGCTCAGAGCTATGATTCTGATAATTTCTTTGAAACGTCAGATCATGCCAGGATTAATTACAAAATTTCCGGAAAAGGAGAAGCCTGTATCTATGTTCCGGGAGGCCCGGGGCAGGGATATCCGTCATTTGAACTTTTAGGAGGAAATGTTCTGGAGAAAAACATGCAGATGGTGTATATGGATCAGCGTGGATCCGGTAAGTCGGGAAAATCGGAAAATTATCATCTGGATGCCATGGTTCAGGATATTGAAGAGCTGAGACAGCATCTGAAGCTTGATAAAGTTTTTCTGTTGGCTCATTCTTTCGGAGGAATTATTGCCGTGAATTACGCTAAAAAATATCCACAGCATACAAAAGGCTTGATTCTGGCTAATATCACACTTCATTTTCTCAACAATGAATCTTTGAAAGAACAGATTGAATATGGAAACAGCCTATTACAGCAACCCAATAAAATAATCCCTAAAGACAGTCTTTCTACAGAACTTTCAAAGGTCAGCAGCAGATTACGAAAGAAAAGAATCGGGTATAAATTTCTAACCGAGGACATTGAAACCATTAAACAGATGGACAAAATAGATTCTTTTCATCCTAGGATCATAGATTTTGGCATGGCCGTAATCTCGAAACCTAAAGAGTTTCCTGAATATTATACCGATCATGCGCCGATCACAAAAGACATTCATATTCCTGTATTAATTATCACCGGAAAAAAGGATAAAGCTGTGGGAACACAACATTACAAAACATTTCAGTTTCCTGATCAAAAAGTGGTTTCCATTGATGGAGGACATCTTTTGTATTATGAGAAAAACAGGGAGTTTGTGGATGCCGTTTGGAGTTTTGTGAAGAAACACCAATAAGAGTAATAACTTTTAAAATACTCTAAAAAGCTCTCTTTTTTAATTTTTCTTATGGTAGGATATTGCTGGAAATTTAAGTAATTTCGGATCTTTAAAAAAACAATATCCATATGAAAAACAATTTATTCCTTTCCGGTTTCTGGACAAGAGTTTGGGCTTTATTAATTGATTCGCTTATTCTCGGAATTTTAGGGTTTATATTAGGTTCAGTCTTCGAAGATTTCTTTATTTCCCTGGGAGAAGAAGCCAAATTAATCGGATGGTTTATTTCTCTGGCTTATTTTTCAATTTTGAACTCTAAGCTGAATAATGGCCAGACTATCGGAAAAAAATTAATGAAAATCCAGGTGACAGATATTGAGGGAAGAACCGTCAGCTTAAAAACTTCATTGATCAGAGCCTTAATTTTTACAACACCATTTTTTCTGAATGGATTTAAAATTACAGGAACAGCAACATTCTCAGTAGTTAATATTATCCAGTCGATGATTATTTTCACTTTAGGTTTGGGAATTATGATATTCTACATTTTCAATAAAGAAACAAGACAGTCTCTGCATGATATCGTGGCAAAAACATATGTCGTTCAGGATCACAGAAACAGTACGGTCACCATGATGCCTCAACCGAAGAAACTGCCATTCTATATTACAGGTGGCCTTCTTTTACTTGTAATTATAACATCAATTTACAATTACAACAGCAATAGCGAAATAAAAAAACTACTTCCGGTTTATGAAATGGTTTCGAAGCAGGATCATGTTTCAAGGACATCAATATCAATGAATCATTTTTCAGGAAGCAAACAATACGTTTATACCATATCTATTAAAACTGATAAGAAACAGCAGTTCAACGGCCACATGGAGAACGATCCGATTATTAAAGAAGCAGTTAAAACATTCATTAACAGTAATGTTTATGAAAATGATCAGGACGTATTAAATGTAGTGATCGGTTCAGGATTCGACATTGGTATTGCAAGACAAAATTATTCTTATAATGTTTTCAAACCTATATTCAAGTGGAGGGAAATATATAAACTATAACCTCATAGCCATCAATATAAAAACGCGCCAATAAGTGCGTTTTTATTTTATATGGACTGTGAAATTTTATCATCAGAAAAAACTTATCTTTTAGATCATTATTTCTACAGAAAACATGAAAAAACTAATACCTCTCTTTTTTCTTATCTTTATCCACTCCCTCTGTTTATGGTCAAAAGATTAGTACACTATTCTTGTAAAGACTTGAAATTTTTTTAAAATATTACCATCCGGATACAACATTCCTAACCTGAAAGACAAAACAGAAAAACAGTTTACAACCTATATTTTTAATTCTAAGGGAAATATCATTTAACTTTTATTGAGAAAAGTACAAGAAGGATTTGTACTTATTTAAAAGATTTTGGTGTCGTGATAATGAACATTATTTCTTGACTGAATCACAAGTAAGTAAAATACCTGAACGACTGGAAGTTTTAAGACAGTTAAAGTAAGCCAGTGTAAATAAAAAGTTCAGCGCGGCCTTCGGCCGCGCTGAACTACTATATAAAGCTTAAATCTAATTAAAATTTAAGATCTCCGTTCACCTCTCTTACAGCATTAGCTGCTTCAGCAAACTTTAATTGTTCGTCAGCCGTAAGGGTTACATTTACGATTTTTTCTACTCCGTTGGCTCCGATAATGGCAGGAACACCAAGACAGATATCGTTTTGACCGTATTCGCCTTCCAGCATCAGAGAACAAGGGATCATTTTCTTTTGGTCACATGCAATAGCCTGAACCATTACAGAAACAGCGGCACCCGGTGCATACCAGGCAGAAGTTCCTAATAATTTAGTAAGCGTTGCTCCTCCTACTTTAGTTTCTTCAATAACATATTTTTGTTGATCATCACTAAGGAATTCAGTTACAGGAACTCCGTTTCTTGTCGCTTTGCTTAATAATGGAAGCATACCTGTATCACTGTGAGCAGCGATTACCATTCCGTTAACGTCAGAAATTGGGCTTTCCAATGCTTCAGCCAATCTGTATTGGAATCTAGCAGAATCCAGGGCACCACCCATTCCGATGATCTTGTGCTTAGGAAGACCCGAAGTTTTGTGTACCAGGTAAGCCATAGTATCCATAGGATTAGAAACCACAATGATGATCACATCCGGAGAATGTTTTACAAGGTTTGCAGTAACATCTTTTACAATTCCTGCATTGATACCGATCAATTCCTCTCTTGTCATTCCAGGTTTTCTTGGAATCCCTGAAGTGATCACTGCTACATGAGAACCTGCAGTTTTGCTGTAATCTCCTGTTGTTCCGGTAATTTTTGTATCGAATCCGTTTAGTGATGCAGTCTGCATCAAATCCATTGCCTTACCTTCTGCAAATCCTTCTTTAATGTCTACTAAAACTACTTCCGAACAGAAGTTTTTCATTGCGATGTATTCTGCACAGCTTGCACCTACAGCGCCTGCACCTACTACAGTTACTTTCATATTGTATACTTTTTTTAAATTATTTTTTAGTTTAGTCTAAAAATTGAAACGCCCAAATTTAACAATTCCTGAAAATGTGGGCAATTTTTCAGGAATTTAATTAAGCTTTAATGAAATTAATTCACGTTCAGTAAAAACGTATAAAGTTTTTTGGCTCCCGAAAGAACCTCTTTGTAATGGTCTTCCGTGACTTCAGTATCCAAAACTTTTTTAAAATTCTTCCACATCGGTCCCGTATTTTCCTGATAGCATCCGAAGAAATTAAAAGTGACATTGTCGAAACCCTCCGTTTTAGAAAGCTGTTTGGCGATCACATTTCCTCCTAAAGTAGAACCTTCTATCACGTACATGGCTCCTAAAGCCTCATGCTCATTATCAAACTCAAGATGATGTGAAGCAGCCTGATTTTCCAGGGAAAGGCTTTCAAGATCCTTTTCGATAAGAGACAGCTTCTTTCTGTCGTCTAGCTGAAGTTTTTCAGAATATTTACCAGATAGGCTCCCGAATATTTTGTTCTCACTGTGAAGAAGCATCAGATAATTCGTATGAATGATCTTTTTATAATCTTCTAAAGTGAATGTTTTATTAAAAATTTTTTCAGAATTGAAAAGTTTCTCTGCAGCATCGTGATATTCCGCTGTATTTTGCTTAAGATACTCTGATACCATACATAAGGTTTTTAAAGTTTCTCAAATTTACGGCTTTTTAAACGTTAAAATAAAACAAGTACCCTCTTTATTGCTCTCATAATCCACATTTCCACCAAGCCTCTTCATAATACGGTGCACAATAGACAGCCCTACCCCATTTCCTTTGAACGTTTTGGCATTATCCATCCTGTTGAAGATCTTAAACATCTTATGCTTTTCCTCTTCGGGAATTCCAATTCCGTTATCCAAAATTCTATACTCCACCGTTTCCTCCTTTTCCGTTCCCCATATTTCCACTTTTGGAAGGTCCTGATGTGAAGAATATTTCACCGCATTATTGATAATATTTAAAAATACCTGATGAAGCATTGTCTTGTCAGCTCGTACATCAGGGCATTTTCCGATAATAATCTCAGTTTTCGGGCTGTAAAAAGTAATAATTGCATTTTCTGAGATCTTTTGAAGCATATTCAGCGTCTGCAGGCGTTCCAGCTCTATTTCACTATGCTTGGCACGGCTTAGCTGCAGTACATCGTGCATCATTTCCGCCATACTGTCGATTTCCTCAACAATCGAGTTCAGTTTAAGCTTATTTTTTTCTGTCTTTTCAAAGTTAGCAAGCAGCATCTGTGCATTCAGCTTCATTACAGTTAAAGGCGTTCCCAGGTCGTGCGAAATGGTGTACGAAAAACTGTCAAGCTCTTCATTCACTTGTCTCAATTCATTATTCAGGGCCTTGATTGCATTGTACTGCTTGTGTGACGTTTCAAGGATCACATCCCGGATAGTTCGTACAGCTCCAAGATCTCTGGAATTCCATCTCTTTGAATTTCCTTTGATATTTTCCGTAAAAATATGGAAAGAAGTTCTTGGCGAAATGATCTGTTTTTCTTCCCCATTCTGCAGTAATACACCGATTTTCTTCTCAGGATTTCCGGCCCAGTCAATATGTTCATCAAATTCCTTCCGGAACCAGATCAGCATTTCCTTCTTGCTTCTTTCTATAAAATAAATGATAATTCCAGCGGCGTTTTCATCCAGACCCAGCTCCTGCCCGTAATCTTTCAGAAAACTTCGGCTTACAAATATACTTTCTGTTGTATTATTTAGTGCCCACTGAGCAATTGCGTCGATAGTCTCATGCCCCGGAACAACCCCTACAGTCACAGTATTTTCCTCTCCTATAATAGCAAGACCGTCTGCTTCAGGCAGTTTTCTGATTTTTCCTTTATTGTCCGCAAGAGAATCAAAAAGATGATTATGTTTTAAAAACTCGGATTTCAACTGGGAAGATTTCTCATTCAGCTCCAGCTGGTAATTTAGTGCGTTTTTAGATTTAAATGATGAATAGGCATTAGAAGCCAGGACTGTAAAAATCCCTGCCTGTACTCTGTCTTCAAGATCAATATGTTTAGGCTCCGAATTCTGACACGTAACCAGACCCCAGAGATGATCATCAATAATAATAGAAACACTGAAACTGGAAGAAGCTCCGGAATTTTTGATATACTGCCCATGTATAGGCGACATCCCGCGGGAACCTGTAAAAGTAAGATCAATATTTTCCTCAGTTTTGCTCAAAATAGGCACTGTCTCTGCATTCACGTTGCTGAATATTCTCTTTCTCTTTTTCAGATAAAGTTCGCGTGCCTGTCTGGGAATATCAGATTCCGGATAATGAAGCCCCAGATAGCTTTCCATAGTATCACTCCTTTTTTCTGCAATTACCTTACCCGAGCCGTCCATCATAAATTTATAAACCATTAACCGGTCATAGTTTACAATTTTGGATAAGGTATTCAGTAACTGCTCCCAAAGTTCATACTCATTGTCTATGACATAGAAATTGTCATATTTATTGGATATCCTTTTATTCGGATTTTTCAGTACGGCTTCAAATTCAAGGAAAATATGTTTACCACTTCTGAAAACAGAAAAATGATACTCTTTCCCGCTAATGAATATTTTATCAAAATGGGTTTCATTTTCCCTTTTTGTAAAATCAGACAGTGACATATAAAGGTCGGATTCCATCACAGGTCCAAAAATATCAGGAAAATCCACGATCTTTCTGTCAAAAAGCTGTTCCGCATTTTCGATGCTAAATATATCCGGAATATTCCTGCTGAAAAATGTAATGGATTCAGTTGCGTCGTCAAGGCCAATCAGATATCCAAAACTTTGTATATACCCTGGAATATGGATGGGCTCTTCATGACACTCTACAAAATTCATATGTTTCTTTGAAATATCAAAGGTAACATTTTTTTTAACGACATCTTATTTTGTGGTATCAACTTACGGAAGTCCATAAACAGACATATACCGGTAACAGGTGAACTTAACCCTACTGATTATCAGATTACATGCTTTTTCCTGCCGAAAGCTTTCTATCCTTAATATACTAAAAAAAATGTGGTAGGCCAAGTTTAATTTCCCGATCCTGATTCTTTACATGAATTTTACATTAACACTTAAAATAATTATGTTAATTAAGCAAAATTTATTAAATTTATATCACCAAATAATGAATACATTTGAAAATTACTTAATTTTTTGCATTATTTCCAATAAAATTTTCACTCAAAATTAAATAATACAACTATGAAAAAGTTCCCTTTAATTATTCTCAATTTCATCATTCCTTCAGGATTCGGCAACTGGGTAAACCTTAAAATTTTTAGCCTGAATCCAAAAGATAAAGGCGTAAAACTGGATCTGAGCAATTTCCAGACTTACAACGGAAAGGCTAATAAAGATTTTAAGAAGTCAGCAACTTTTGAATTTTTGGGACTTTAATTCATTCATTTAAACGTAAATATTATGATCCTTTTTCAATCAAAAAAAAGAAGCCTGATTCTTTGTGCCCTATTAGCAGGTTTCTGTGCTAGTGCGCAGATCCAGGATTCACTGCAGCAGAATAAGCAGGAGCAGGAGGATAATGTAAAATACCCGGTACTTCAGATCAAAGGTCTTTTTCAGGCACGCTACCTCGTAGGTATGGCCAAAGATGTAGATGTGAACGGACTGCATCATGCAGATGGATCCGGAACGAGCAATAATTTTATGCTCAAATACATGAGGATTCAGGTACGGGCACAGATCAGCAAAAGAACAGAAGTGGTTGCACTTGCCAATCTTGCAGACTTTAAAAATGATCCTAAAAGCAGGGTGCTTGAAAATGCTTATCTGAAATATACCTTTAACCCTAAATTGGCCTTTACTGTGGGACAGTTCAGACCGTGGTTCGGTATTGAAGAAACTTACCCGATTGACATCATCAAATCTCTGGACTGGTCTAATCAGTATACGGAGTTTGGAAAACTGGGCTGGACAAGTTTCCAGATCGGACTTTCTGCAACAGGACAGCTTCAGTTGGGCCAAATTCCTTTTCAATATGCTGTTTCAGTGGTAAACGGAAATGGAAAAAACCAGGTCAACGATAACGACAACGGGAAGCAATATTCTACAAGACTTCTTTTTGGATTGTCTAAAAAATACAATTTCAATGTCGGCCTGAACGGAGGTATCGGGGAAGTCTTCAGCAAAAAAGTATATGCGGTAGGCATCGATTTGAGCTCACTGATCAAATTCGATCCGAAATGGAGCCTGGATATGCAACTGGAAGCAAAACAGGCAACCAATCATGTTCTGTATAATTCTGTTGTTCCGGAACTGAGACCCACCAATCCTGATGAATATCTCATTCGTGGTGCCTATTTTCTCCCGAATGTAAGATATGAGATCAATCATAAAAACCTCAGCGCCTTTGAACTGTCATGCCGGTATGAATATCTGGATACCAATTTCAGGCTTAACAGCAATCCAAGACAGACCATTACACCCATGTTCGGGCTGGAATTCCTGAAAAACTATGGGGCAAGAATACAGCTGGGCGTACAGTTTGACCGCTACAAACATCAGGTAGAAAACACATCACAATACAATAACAACCTGTTTATTGTTCAGGTACAGAGTAGATTTTAACCGCTTAAATATTTATAGATCATGAAAGAAATTAATATCAGAAATATCGCGATAACGTTTGCCGTTGCGCTGATCATTTGGTTTATCCCGGCTCCGGAAGGCGTCGCCGAGAACGCATGGCATCTGTTTGCTATTTTTGCGGCAACTATCCTTGGAATCATCCTTAAAGCAGCTCCCATGGGTACCATGTGTATGATGGCCATTGGATTTACAGCTCTTACCCAGGTGGTGGCTCCGGGAGATGCAGGAAAATCCATTACCAAAGCACTTTCCGGATTCGGAGATAAGGTGATCTGGCTGATTGGGATCTCCTTCTTTATTGCCAGAGGATTTATCAAAACCGGATTAGGAAACCGGATCGCATTTTTATTTATCAGAATCTTCGGTAAAAGCTCACTGGGATTAGCCTACGGGCTTGGCTTAGCTGATGTCTGCCTGGCTCCTGCCATTCCAAGCAATACCGCAAGAGGAGGCGGAATCATTTATCCGATTATGAAATCTATGGCTATCAGTTTCGATTCCGTTCCTGAAAAACCGGAAACCCACAGAAAATTGGGTTCATTCCTTACCCTGAACAGTTATTATATGAACCTTATCGCTTCATCCATGTTCCTGACCGGAACTGCGAGTAACCCGATGTGTCAGAAATTTGCAGCCAATCTGGGAATCAATATTACCTGGATGTCATGGGCTGCAGCGGGTTTCGTTCCTGGTCTGGTCGCATTTTTTGTGGTACCGTTGGTTCTATACAAATTATATCCGCCTGAATTGAAAAAAACAGGGGATGCCCCGAAAATGGCCGCTCAGAAATTAAAAGAAATGGGGCCTATTTCCAGAAACGAATGGCTGATGCTATTGGCATTCTTTATTCTCTTAGCCCTGTGGATATTTGGAGGCGCATTGTCTATAGATGCTACCACAACTGCTTTCATTGGACTTACCATGTTGCTTCTTACTTCAGTACTCACCTGGGAAGATATCAAAGGGGAAAAAGGCGCATGGGATACCATCGTATGGTTTGCGGTACTGGTGATGATGGCCAGTTCTCTGAATGAGCTCGGCTTCATCAGCTGGTTCAGTGATCTGATCAAAGTTAAAATTGGTGGATTAAGCTGGCAGGTTGCCTTTCCGGTAATCGTTTTAGTCTACTTTTTCAGCCACTATATTTTTGCGAGTGCAACGGCTCACGTGGCAGCTATGTATGCAGCCCTGTTAGGTGTTGGTGTTTCTTTGGGAATTCCACCGATGTTGCTGGCCATGATGCTTGGTTTCTTAGGTTCTATTTATGGAGTACTTACCCATTACGGCCACGGTCCGGCTCCGGTATTCTACGGAAGCGGGTATGTAGAACTGAAAGCCTGGTGGCTGCGGGGTCTTGAAATAGGAATTGTATTATTGATCATCTATATGGTAGTCGGTGGACTTTGGATGAAAGTTTTAGGATATTATTAATTATTAAATAAAAAATATGCTGTCAACACTGTCAAGAAAAATGCTGATGTGCCTTACGGGATTATTCCTGAGCTTCTTCCTGCTGATCCATTTCTTGGGGAATCTCCAGCTGTTTCTTCCGCCGGAGCAGGCGCATCTGCAATTTAATGCCTATTCACATTTTCTGTCCGGAAATATTCTGATCAAAATAGTTTCCTATCTGCTGTATGCAAGTATTATCCTGCATGCTCTGGACGGGCTGGTCATTACCCTAAAAAATAAAAAATCGGGAGGTAGTTATCAGTCGGAAAGACGTGGAAGAGCCAGCAAATGGTATTCCCGGAATATGGGAATCCTGGGAACGCTGATTCTGATTTTTCTGGTGATTCACTTTCAGAATTTCTGGTATATCTACAAATTTGGAAACCCTCCACTGGATGACAACGGAAATAAGGATCTGTACATTCTTGTCGTAACGGTTTTCAAGGAATGGTGGTATGTCATCATTTACGTACTATCAATGATTGCTTTATGCTATCATCTGATCCACGGAATTCACAGTGCGGCCAGAACATTGGGACTCTACCATCCTAAGTTTGTGAAATGGTTCAAGACTGCTGGAATTGTTTATTCAGTCATTATCAGTATAGGCTTTGCACTGATGCCGGTTTACGTATTCTTTACTGCCAATTAAACAGAAAAGTTATGATCTTAAATTCAAAAATACCACAAGGTCCGTTAGAACAGAAATGGGACAATTATAAAAAGAAAGCCAAGCTCGTTAATCCAGCCAACCGTAAAAAACTGGACGTTATTGTCGTGGGAACCGGGCTTGCAGGTAGCTCTATTGCAGCTTCTCTTGGTGAAATGGGATATAATGTGAAATCATTCTGCTTCCAGGACAGCCCCAGGCGAGCGCATTCTGTAGCTGCACAGGGCGGTGTGAATGCCGCTAAAAATTATAAAAATGACGGCGACAGCGTTTACAGAATGTTCGTGGACACGCTGAAAGGTGGAGACTTCAGAGCCCGGGAAGCGAATGTCTACCGTATGGCAGAATGCTCTTTAAACCTGATCGATCAGGCTGTGGCGCAGGGTGTTCCGTTCGGACGTGAATATGGCGGCTATCTCAACAACCGTTCCTTCGGTGGGGTTCAGGTGAGCCGGACTTTTTATGCAAGAGGACAAACCGGGCAACAACTGCTTCTTGGTGCTTACCAGGCATTGATGAGACAGGTGGGAAAGGGCACTGTACAGCTGTATTCGAGACACGAAATGCTTGATCTTGTGATGATCGATGGCAAAGCAAGGGGAATTATCGTCAGAAATTTAGATACCGGGGAAATTGAAAGACATGCTGCCCATGCGGTTGTTCTGGCAACCGGAGGTTACGGGAAGATTTATTATTTATCCACCTTAGCCATGGGCTGCAACGGTTCTGCGATATGGAGAGCTCATAAAAAAGGAGCGTTGATGGCTTCTCCGAGCTGGATTCAGGTGCACCCTACTTCATTGCCTCAATCCGGAGACTATCAATCCAAATTAACGCTGATGTCGGAATCACTGCGAAATGACGGAAGGATCTGGGTTCCTCTGAAAGCTGATGAAACCAGACTGCCAAACGATATTCCGGAAAACGAAAGAGATTATTATCTTGAACGCAGGTATCCTGCTTTTGGAAATCTCGCTCCGAGAGATATTTCATCCCGTGCCGCCAAAGAAAGAATAGATGCGGGTTTTGGAATCGGACCACTCAAAAATGCGGTATATCTTGATTTTTCCAAAGCAATAAGAGAGCAGGGAAAGGAAAAAATTCAGGAGAAATACGGAAATTTATTCGATATGTATCTTAAAATCACAGGATATAATGCTTATGATGAACCGATGATGATCTCTCCATCCGCTCACTTTTCAATGGGTGGACTTTGGGTAGACTATGAACTGATGACCACTATTCCGGGACTTTTTGCATTGGGAGAAGCTAATTTTGCGGACCACGGAGCCAACAGGCTGGGTGCCAATTCGCTGCTTCAGGCTTCTGTAGACGGCTATTTTATTGCACCTTATACCATTGCCAATTATCTGGCTGATGAAATTCATACCGGAAAAATTTCACCGGATGCTCCTGAATTTGAAACCGCAGAAAATGCTGTTAAGAAGCAGATCCAGGATTTTATGGATATCCGGGGAACTAAAACCGTCGATTATTTCCACAAAACTTTAGGAAAACTTTTATATGATTATTGCGGTCTTGCAAGAAATGAAGAAGGGCTGAAATATGCCATCGGAGAAATCAGGAAATTGAAACAGGAATTTTACAGAGATGTAAGAGTTTCCGGGCAGGGTGACAAAATGAACTCAGAACTGGAAAAAGCAGGTCGTGTCGCCGATTATTTCGAGATCGGGGAACTGATGTGCTATGACGCTTTAACCCGGAATGAATCATGTGGTGCCCACTTCAGGGAAGAGTTCCAAACTCCGGATGGAGAAGCTTTAAGAAATGATACTGAATACCAGTTCATCTCCGCATGGGCATGGGCAGGCGAAAACAGGGAACCCGAGCTGATCAGGGAACCGCTGATATTTGAAGAGATACAGCCAACGGTAAGAAGCTACAAATAAAAAACAAAAATTATGGATTTACATCTTAAGATATGGAGACAGAAAGACAAACAGAGTGAAGGGAAACTGGTCAGTTATGATCTGAAAGAGCTGAATCCCCACATGTCTTTCCTGGAAATGCTGGATACTTTAAATGAAAAGCTCATTACGGAAGGCGATGAACCTGTAGAATTCGATCACGACTGCCGGGAGGGAATCTGCGGACAATGCGGCATGATGATCAACGGAATTGCCCACGGACCTTTAAAAAATACAACAACCTGTCAGCTTCACTTACGGTCTTTTAAAAACGGTGAAACGATTTTAATCGAACCTTTCCGGGCAGAAGCATTTCCTGTGAAGAAAGATCTTAAAGTAGACCGTTCTGCTTTTGACAGAATTATTTCTTCAGGCGGATTTGTTTCTGTAAATACGGGCCAGGCTCCTGATGCTACAGCCATTGCAGCCACCCATCAGATTGCTGAAGAAGCTTTTGATTCTGCAGCCTGCATAGGGTGCGGAGCATGCGTGGCCACCTGTAAAAACGGAAGTGCTGCATTATTCACTTCTGCAAAAATCACTCACATGGTTCTACTTCCACAAGGTAAAGAGGAAAGAAATGAACGTGTCCTGAATATGGTTACCCAAATGGATCATGAGCTTTTCGGGCACTGTTCCAATACGGAAGCCTGTGAAGTGGAATGTCCACAGGGAATTTCTGTTCTCAATATTGCGAGAATGAATTACGAATATGGCCGGGCCTTATTCTTTAGAAAAAAATAGTTTAGAAAAATAATCAGAGAAGGTTAATTGACCTTCTCTGATTATTTAAACTCCCGGTATTGTTATTTGGTCGGGATTATTCTCATCATAAATAATTTCGATAGTTCCTGCTTTTGGAACTGTGGAAAGATCCAGAAGCCTTACTATCTTTTTGTGAACTGTGATATGCTCTATTCCTTTAAAATCCTTAAAGCTTACCTGGAATATAAGCTGCGGCTGGTCATTCACGGTAAGTCCTGTCTGGTTAACGCTGATGATCTGCGCCTGAGCATTTCTACCGGCAAAAAGGATTCGTTCTTCTTTTTTATTTTTCACAAATTTTCCAACAATCAATTTGTAGACTAATATTGTCAGCAGGAACATCACTCCACTGAAAATAATAGGATGCATAAAAGTGAGAAATCTCCATCCGAAATCAAACGATTCTCTGAAATAAAAGTAGGTGTAAAGGCCGAGAACATAAAAAATCATAAAGGTGACAAATACAATTCTGATGATCATATTGGTCATCTTAAATTTCGTCTGTATACCACTCAGAACAAAATAGGGTTCATCTAAGGTATGAGGATTGAGGAGAACTTTAACGGTCTTCCCGGTTTCAAATCTTTTTTCCTGGGGTTTCGTGTCATAAAACATCATTTCATGCCGGATCAGAATATTTTTGAGATTCTGAAAAGACAGCACGATATGGATCATATTGATATTTTTCTTACGATTGTACCGTACCAGTTTATAATCAATAATTTCCGCATCCCTGGGAATTCCGTTTTTGAGAATATGGCTGATGGTATTTTTCTCTTTAAACGTTTTCAGGAAAAGATTGCTGATGAAAAATGCCAGTACATAAAGCCAAACAAGAACAGAAAAACCGAGATATACATAGCTCAAGGCTGGTGTATTTCTCGGTTCAGTTGTTATTTCCGAAGTCGTCATATAAATAAAGATCGGAAACGGTATGCAGAAAAAGAGCATATAAAGCGTCCAGAAAATGATCATAAATTTCATAACTGTTATTTTGCGGTGCGTGATAAAGTTATGATATTATTCTTTAATCTGATTAGAGGGACGGGATATTTCTCGTATTTTATAAGTTACGAAGCTTGAGACTGGAAGAGGGAAGTTATTGAGGTCTAAAACAACTCAAGCTGGCACTTACTGTTCTCTCAGAAATCACTTCATCAAATTTTAATCTAAACCAGTAATCACTTCTGCCCTCCTTCTTCCATCTTCCATCTTCCATCTTCCAAACCGTATTATCTTACTATTATACTTCTTTTTCAAAGTAAAGCCTGTAGTATTTTCCTTTATCATCCTCTCCCATTTCCAACTTCTGTCTGTCGCCATGAATGTAGATGTGGAAGTTTTTATCAAGTTTAATGATACTTTTAAAATGACGCTGGGTCTTCTTTACTGCTGCTTCACTGATCGGGAATTCTTCAGCAATGTTTACCTGCATATCCTGTTCGTAATCGGTTTTGAAATTTACAAAACTTTCGATCACATGCTGGTCACCCAAAACTTCGGTAGCAAATTCATCAAGCTTAAATTCTTCTTTTTCCTTAAAGAAATTGATGGATTTATTTAAGAAATCGGCCTGGTCTGCCTTGGAAACTTCAAATTCCTGCGGAAGCTGTTTGGTGATATAGTCTTTGTAAACCATTAATGCTTCCTGGGTGTGGAAATATTCATCGTCACGCTGCTTTACTTTCAGGAAATCCTCGAACCAGTAGTACATATCTCCGTTTTTATTGTTATCAACCACGGAAAGTACATATCCTGTTTCTTTGTTATTATTGTAGATCAACGCAGCTTTGTCAATTTTAGACAAACCGATTCCCTGGTCTTTCTCAATATCAAAAGTTTCTTCATTAGGAGAAATTTTAAGGAAAGATTCCCTTTTTTCGGTTTTAAAGATCCCGATCTTGTCCACTTTATCCGGACGATCGCTTTCCTCTTCAAAAAGGACAATAAACAGTTCTCCACCCTGAACTCTTGGGTTTTCAGCGGCTTCAAAAAGGTGCTTGGCAATATTTTCAGATTCCCAAAGGAACTTGGCTTTGTCTTCAAAGATCTCGGATACGGAACTGTAGACCGGATTATTGACCAGATACGTGTCACTGTAAAAATTGAAGGTTTCTTCTGATTTAAAAGAGCCTAAAAAATAATCTTCCAGCAGTTCTGCCATTCCTTCTTCCAGCTTCAGCTCTTCCTGAGACAGCGTTAAAGATTCTCCGTTGATTTTATTTCCTACTCGGTGTACTATAATTTTTGAAAACATGTCCTGAATAATTTGGAGTGCAAAGATATTCATTCTATTCTTTCCATCATACAAATAAAAAATACTCTAAAAGTATACACGAATGAACATAGTATCTTTGACTGAAAATATTGAGTCATTATTTTCTATATTGTATTTAATTTTTTTAATCAGGTTATATTTAACAGCCATCTATTTTTACAAAGACAATTATTTGAAAAAAAACATTAAAAATATAAGATTTGATCAGCAGAAAGCACCTTATGGGTGCGAATTACTGGAGTTGGATACCTTACTAAAAAAGCTTTCAACATTCACTTATTTTGGCAAAACAGAACGAATTCACTTCTTCATTGTAATGATTATTACGGAAGGAAGTGGAAAGCATTTTGTGGATTTTAAAGAATATCAGCTTGAAAGAGGAACAATCTTATTTATTGCGCCGGGCCAGATCCAACAATATGAACGCAATCCTCAATATAAAGGATATATGCTGATATTTACTGAATATTTTTTCCGTAAGCAGGCCAACGAGCTTAGTTTTCTCAATCAGTCAGCCATATTTGATACCACTCTATCCAACGCCTTAGTAAAACCTGATCCGGAAATATTTTCTCAAATGCTGCAGCTTCTGCTTTTATTGCAAACAGAAATTTCATCATCTTACACCTTTTCAAAGGAAGAAAGCCTTCAAAAACTGACAAGTTTATTTCTCATTTATTCCGAGCGGCAAAAACAGATGGATAGCAATCATATTTTGAACCATCGTTATCTGTCCCAATATTATCACTTTAAACAATTGCTTGAACAGCATTTCCTCCTTGAACGCGGTGTAGATTTCTATGCTTCTCTGCTGGCAATTACTCCAAAAACACTCAACAGGATCACACGGTCTGCCATTCAGAAATCTGCCAAAGAACTCATTGATACAAGGGTAATAATTGAAATAAAACGGCTGCTGTTATTTGAAAAGTTAAGTATAAAAGAGATTGCTTATACTCTTAATTTTAATGAACCTACCAATCTGATCAAGTATTTTAAAAAGCATACAGGACAAACACCTACAGCGTACAAAGAATAGCAATGTCCGTTTTTTACCATTTTTTGTCTGCTTTCAACCTTTTTGGGCTCAACCAAATATTAGATCTTTGTATTTATAGTATCCAAAAAAATTATTTCAGATTTAAAACACAAATTGATACCCTATAGAATCCGGATATTATAAAACTTCATACAAAACTGATTGCATGCGTTAATCGTAAGCTTGCAGGAAGGTACAAACACAAACAAAAGCTGTCTTTACTATTTTAGACAGCTTTTATTTTTTCAGGACTACTCTGTATTCCGTCTATTATTTTTATTTCATATGTTCATTAAACCTGCCTCATTTTGATAGCAACCTTATCATTTTGACAGGATTTTTAAGATTGTAAACTTTTGATGAAATTAAATAATATTTTGATTTACAGATAATTAACAAAACCCTATTCTCAAGGGAATGCCGTTCGCTTCATGGTATTCAAAACATACCCAATGGATCTAAATACATTAAACCGACTTGACAAGTTGCGAAGATTAAAAAGCAGAGGACCAAAAACCCCTAAGTGGCTGAAACCTTACCATCTGCTGTTCATGGCTTTCCTGGCCGTTTTTATCTTTGGAGCCATTATCAAAATTTTAGAACAAAATCATTAAAATTATGAACTATTCAGAAGCCGTACAGGAAATTGCCGAGATCATTCCCGACTTTGAAAATGAACTCGTAAAAACCACACCTCAGAATTCTTACACTGTGATCCGAAATTTCACGGAACGTATCAAAAATATGATCCGGCAGAACGACAGAAATGTTTTATTTAAAAGCCTTCATAAAATGGATAAAATTTATACTGATGGTGATACTGCTTTAAAAAATGCAGTAGAGGGAGTTTTTATCTTTTCTCTGGACAATTGTACCGCTTTTTGTCCGGAAGAATATAGAAAAGTGATCTTTAGTCACATTTCAAAGGGATTGCAGCAAACCTATTCGAGACAAATCTACAATCATGGCCTATAAATTTCGTTACATTTTTAGGGTGTTTCATTACAAAATGAAATAATACTAAAAAACAAAACCTATTCAAATTCAACACATTATGAAAACAAAGATCAGAAGGATATCTGACTGGAAAACGTGGAAAACCACCACCAACAGGCACAATACAGAGTTATTGCTTACTCACATCGCTGTGATTATAGGGGTATTCATTTTTGCTGCCATGCTATAATTTTGGTACACATTTCGCTGAAAGATAAATACTGAAAAATATTAGTTATGATGAAAGTACAAATGCAAGCTATTAATAAAAAAATAGCCGTTGAATACTTAAAATTTTTCTATCCACCACTCCGAAATGAAATCACTCAATTATCTGTACAGGAAAACTTTGCAGGTGTGATCCAGGCGACCATCAACTATTTAAAAGATATGCTACAGGAATCGAAGATTTACATCGTAGCTCATCATATCAAGCTAATGGACTGGATCTACAGAAACGGGGATTCTTATGTAAGAACCGTCATTGAAAACCTGTTTGTAAGATCATTGGAAAGTTTTAAAAAACATTCCAAGATCCAGCAGTGGCAGCTTCTTTATCAGAACATGCCCGATAATTTCCAGCTTATTTATAATGAGCAGCAAAAGCAGGACGAAATCTTTTTTGGCAAGTAAGAAAATAATTTAATTTGTAAGGCTCTTCAGGCATATTGTCTGGGGAGCTTTTTATTTTCCAAAAATTACACTTTTTTTACTATTAGATATTTAACTTAATATCAATGGTTTATTATCAAAAACAGCCTGTTTATTACACTTTCAACAAATTTTATCAATTATATTTCACCGTATGGTGCAAAATATTATCTTTGCATCCATAAATTTCACTATACAAAGAATTATCGGTATACTGTAATTTCAACCGCATCGGATTTTGTTCTTTTCTATTTCAGAAGAAAGTATCCGGAGTAAAAACAGACTATGAGAAACTTTATATATGTAATGGCTGCTTTTTCTTTAGCAGTCTTGGGGAGCTGTACTAATGAAGCGGCAAAATTGGATGATAATCAGATGGCACGTATGCCCGAACAGGTTATTAATATTACTTTATACGGAAGTTATCCTTCATCACTTTCAAAGTTTAAAACTTTATCCAAGGGAGCAACAGATCCTGATGATTTTACGGAAACCCGTGAATTTCAGTCTTCAGAATCTATCGTACTGCCACATCTTCAAATGTATATTTTCCCGGGATCTCTTCTGAAAGGGAATTCTATCCAGAATATGGACTTTAAACCTATTTCGGCTTCGGTAAAGCCTGTTACCGTTTCTATGTCTATTCCGGCTTTGAACAAAAAAACAGCATTTACGATAGACCAACCTTCATTGTCTAAGACCAGACAGCTGGTACAGGATTATATCCAGTCTGCAGATTTTACTCAGAACGGTACTTTAAGTTACAGTGTTGAACAGTTTACTTCTTATGATGAGCTGAAGGTAGCCTTCGGATCGAATGTAAATACCAGATCATTATTCGGGAAGAATTCTTCTTCTACAAATATCGAAGAGGGAATGATTTCAAAAAGAAGCGGATTTTATGTGAAATTTTACCAGACTTCTTTCACGCTGGATATGGATATTCCGGCAGGATCGCTTGTTAATGACAATAATTTTGACAGCGGCGGTGTGGAACCTGTTTATGTAAGTTCTATTTCTTACGGAAGAATGGGCGTTCTGTCTATTGAAACAAATGAGCAGGCAGATACAGCAAAAAAGACGATCAATGAGACCTTCAGCAAACTATTTGTAAATGGAGAAAGTTCTCTGACCCAGGAGGAAAAAAACTTCCTGAATGGTGCTGATTTTAATTTATACCTGATTGGCGGAAGCGGCGTTACAGCAGTACAGTCTTTTCAGGGATATGCCGCTTTTGTAAATCATATTGCTAAAGGAACTTTCTCGAAAAGCCAGCCGGGAGTTCCTATTTTCTGTTCCTATTCTTACCTGAATGATAATTCTCCAGTGAAGACGACCTTCAAATTCGATATTAAAAAGAAGCCTGTTTACGTAGAGCTGAAAATAGAAAATATAGAAAATTTCAGAACTACATTTGGACCTACGCAGTTTGGTAAGATGGGAAAACTGACACTTCATTATTATGACAGCCGTTCCAGAACCAAAATGATTGCTCCACCGTATGTGAAGTTTAAGATTAAAGCAGACAGAACGGCAACAGGAGATGATATTCTGGGCATTAAGAGTCCTTTCATCGATCAATATACCTATCCAAGGGAAATTACACTCCAAAATGCCGGGGGTGATACTTTTACCAATGTTTCAGGGTTTTACTCTACATCATGCATTTTTGACATGGCAAATCCCAATAATGCCACTTACTGTGCAAACCCGTTGAACATTGTTCTGGATAACGAACTCAGAAATTTCATGAACGGCCGAAATATGAGTCAGAGTGCAAAATACACCTATACTATTCTGCCTGATCCTAGCAACAGTTATATCGTAATCAATTAAGTTATGAAAAAATCTTTCTACATCATTCTTACTTCCCTGCTTGCAGTTTCATGCAGTGGTAACGATGATCATGTTATTGAAAATCCTAAGCCTGCAGAAAAGGAAGTATACAGTTTTGGGTATAAAAATTATAATGTCCGCAATATTTCTGCGTATAAAGGTCCTTCCGGGCAAAAAAATGAGGTCCCGGAATCTTACCTGAACTCCTACTGGAGTACTTATCAAGAGCCGGCCTGGAAAAAAATAAGCCTGGATCTGAAGAAGAGCTCCCTTCATCTTATCTCTGGAACGTCAGCAGATATTACATATAATGTGAAAATTGAGAAAGATTCGGTATTCATTAATGAAAACAGCGGACAGAGTTTTATCGGAATTTTTAATAAAAATGAAGCTTTATTTACGCTTAAAAGATCTTTGACATCTATCAAAAAGATGCCGAGAGAAAATATAAGTGGTCTGACTTTTTCTCAAAAAGTAAGTTTTGGAATTACCGGTTACCAGGATGTTTTCGGGAACAGTATTTTCAGCAATCCGTCTGAAATGACAGAGGCAGGAGATGATGTTCTTTGGTGCAATATAGATTATTATTTTCCTTCTTTATAAATTTTAACGATGTGTAATCAGATCTCAGAAATATCCTTTCATGCATTTATTTGATCTGAAAACAGCCTCCCCTAACGAATTGTTGGGGGAGTTTTTATTTTTTTAGCTCAAATTTATATGATTTTTATCACCATAAAGAGAAGTACATGAATTAAAACCAACCAGTTACATGTAATTAATCTTTTATTAATAATGGTTAACAAAGATTTAATCAATATATATTTCACTAATACGTGTAAAAACAATACTTTTGGGACCTCAAATTAAATTTATGAAAAGAATCATTTTACCCATTACATTACTGGTTTTAACTGGTATTTCTTCAATTTCATGTCGTCAGGATATTAATGAAGAAGCTCAAACTGTTATTGAAGGAGCAAAGACTTCCAGAGGAATTAATCCTGTTGTAAGTTTACCTTCCAAGTATTTAAATTATGACGAGGTTTCTGTAGGAGGAAATAAAGTTGCTTCCAAAACAACAACAGTCACTTTAAACAGTGACCAGATGGTTGTAACATCACCTAATAAAACGTTTATCGGCGGGGTTTACAATTCTACGACCCTGGACAATCTTTCGTATACACCGATCTCTTATCCTGTAAAGCCAATTACGGTTTCTTATTCATTCCCGTCTGATTTTATTGTGGACACGATTGAAAAGCCTACGCTTTCCAGCATGAGATCTTCCATATTCAAAGCTATGCAGAGTGCCAACTTCAGTGGTCAGCAGTCGCTTGCTTTTGATTATAATATCAAGCAGTTTTCTTATTACAGTGAGCTTAAAATTGCATTCGGGGCTAATGTAAATATCGGAAGTATTTTCAGTATTGATATCAGCGGAAGCAACAATAAAGTGAAAAAAAATACGGGGATCTTTGCTAAGTTTACTCAGAAGAATTTCACCATTGATATGGATATTCCGGATAATGGCAATATTTTTAAAAATGAATCTGATCTGAATCTGGCAGCTTCTAAAAACCCGGTTTACATCAACTCTATCACCTACGGAAGACTCGGAATTATCTCTCTGGAATCTGATTATTCTTATAACGAAACGGCTTTTGCTTTAAAGGCAGCATTAAATGCTAAAATGGTGAACGGATCTATCAGCATTGATGTTCAGAGTAAAAAAATTCTTGAAGAATCTGATCTGAAAGTATATATTCTCGGCGGTATAGGATCTGATGCAGTACAAGTGGTACAGGGCTACACGGGCTTTATCAACTTTATTGTAAACGGAGGACAGTTTACAGCTAACGCTCCTGGAGTTCCAATCAACTTTACAGCAGCTCACGCAGGGGATAATTCTGTATACTATACCACTTTCACGGTAGAAAAATAATATGAAGAAATTAATATATCTAATGGCGGTCATTTCTATGGCTGCCTTAGAAAGTTGTACAAATGAGCTTGAAAGATCTGCGGAAGCTCAGGAAATGGTCCGGGCACCTCAACAAGTAGTGAATGTGACTTCATTCGGAACGTATCCATCAGCATTATCCGGGAAAAACAGAAATATGCTGGCTAAGGGTAATGCGGAAGAATTTACTGAAACCAAAGAGTTTGAATCTTCAGAATCTATCGTACTGCCACATCTTCAAATGTATATTTTCCCGGGATCTCTGCTGAAAGGGAATTCCATACAGGATATGAATTTTAAGCCCATTACGGCTTCGGTAAAGCCTGTTACCGTTTCGATGTCTATTCCAGCCTTGAATAAAAAGACAGCATTCACCATAGATCAGCCTTCTTTATCCAAAACAAGACAGCTGGTACAGGATTATATTCAGTCTGCTGATTTTACGCAGAATGGAACGCTGAGCTACAGTGTTGAGCAGTTTACTTCTTATGATGAGCTTAAAGTCGCCTTCGGATCGAATGTAAATACCAGATCATTATTTGGGAAAAATTCTTCTTCTACGAATATTGAGGAAGGGATGATTGCCAAAAGAACCGGTTTTTATGTAAAATTTTATCAGACGTCTTTCACTCTGGATATGGATATTCCTTCAGGATCGCTAGTTAATGACAATAATTTTGACAGTGGTGGTGTGGAGCCGGTGTATGTAAACTCTATTTCTTATGGAAGAATGGGTGTTTTGACTATCGAAACCAATGAGCTTACTGAAACAGCGAGAAAGACAATTAATGAATCATTCAGTAAATTATTTGTTAAAGGGGAAAGCTACCTGACGGAAGATGAAAAAAATTTCCTGAACGGTGCAGATTTCAATCTTTATATGATTGGTGGAAGCGGCGTTACAGCAGCTCAGTCTTTTAAGGGATATGAAGCATTTGTGAACCATATTTCAAAAGGAACTTTCTCGAAAAGCCAGCCTGGTGTTCCGATTTTCTGTACCTATTCTTATTTAAAGGATAATTCTCCGGTAAAAACTACATTTAAGTTTGACATCAAAAATCCGCCGGTTTATGTAAAACTTGTAAAGGAAAATATCACGAGTGGCCGTAATAGAAATGTAGACCTAAAGCTATATTTTTATTCCAGCAAGAGCCAGACCAATACGATTGCCCATCCCAGCATCCGTTTTGTGATCAATAAAATATCAAAAGTAGGAAGAAAAAATAGTGGTATGAATGGGCCATGGACTTTTACTACCACCAATGAGCCAATCATCCTTCAAAATGCAGGGATGAATATTAATATGAGTATTCCAAATCAAGTGCTGTCCCGTGAGAACGGGCCTTGTGTACCAAGGGGCAGATTCGGCTGTGAAGTGGTGCCTATTTATACGGAAGATGTGGAATACAGCATAGCACCGAGTGACAAGTACAACTATCTTGTTATAGATTAAAAATACATTGTACAGATGTGTAACCGGATAATAGAATATCCTTATATGATTAATCTGAAAAAGAACTCCCCGGACAAAATCCGGGGAGTTTTGTTTTATTTATCTTTTTTCACAAAGACTTTTTGAATAATCAGAAGTTCCTGTTGATTCATCTTTGAACTTTTTTCGAGCTTGGCCATAAATGAAGAAACTTCATCAGGAGTTGCGGGTGATCCTAGATTTTCTCCCTTGCTGTCGAAGGAATCAGCAAGCACCTCTCCTTTTGGGTTTAAGATAATCCAGAAAGGGAGTCCTGCATTTTCTCCTTTATATTTATTCATCAATTCCTGCCCGCCGGGATTTTCAAGCTTTTTCTTGTCCCCTCTCTCCTGAACGTCGATATAAGTCGTCACAAATTTCTTATCGAAAATTGGTTTGGTTTCAGGAAGGTTCATATTTTTTTCCATTAGCTTACACCAGCCACACCATGAGGCATGAAATACCAGCAAAACATTTTTATTTTGGACTTTAGCTTCTGTCAGAGCTTTATTTAATTCTATATCTGCTTTTTCCTGGGCAGCATTCATTTGAAACAGGAATAAAGAAGCAACGATGATCACTTTAAAAAATTTCATTTAATTTTTGGTTTGGTTTACTGACACTAATTTACATAAAAGTGGATACTCATATTTCATTTATTTAGAAAAATGTATATTTGAAATAAATCATCATTTGTTGAATTAAAATAAACGCAATGGCATATTGTTATACTTGTGGCCGTTCAGGGGCTTATCATCGCAGGGATGTTGTCACTGGTCACTCCTCATCCAGCCGTACCAATGTAACATATACAGGTCCCCGATTTCTGTGTGATGAATGTTCATTGAATATGGACAGATCCGCTTTGCAAGACAAAATTTATAACAGATATTTCATCATTCTAATTTTGTTGGTATTGATTTATTTTTTTAAAAGATAAAATGGCATATTCAGACAGTTTAAAACCGCTTAAAACTCATTTAGCCATACTAAATCTGGTCATTATAGGACTTATCCTTTTTCTGTTTATGGCACCGGGAAACTTATTGGGCCACAGCTCAGTTAAGGATATCAATTCGGTTTCAGCCAAAATAATTGCTAAAAACGGGGCATCAATTAGGGACATGCCTTCCAGAAAAGGCAAAGTAATAGTAATTGCCCCTGTAAATTCGGAAATAAAGATTATTCAGAGAAAGGTTCAAAGTGATATAATTGATCACAAACCGGGAAGTTGGGTGAAGGTTGAATATTTAGGAAAAACGGGCTATATCTGGGAACATCTTATTGATTAAAATAATCTTACTATATCAGAAATACTGCTGTAATAAGAAGAAAACCGCTGCAAATATGATATTTACAGCGGTTTTTATAATGATATGCTATTAATCTATAGCTAATTATTTTACTTCTTCGAAGTCTGCATCCTGTACATCTTCAGCTCCTCCTCCATTATTGGTATCTCCAGGATTTTGAGCACCTGCTTCAGCACCCGGCTGTTGACCAGCGGCATATAATTCTTCAGAAGCTGCCATCCATGCTGCATCTAAAGCTTCTGTTTTAGCTTTAACATCATCCGCATTTTTAGCTTCAAAAGCTGTTTTCAATTCTCCGTGAGCTGCTTCAATTGCTGCTTTCTTGTCAGCGGATAATTTCTCACCGAATTCTTTCAACTGCTTTTCAGTCTGGAAGATCAATCCGTCAGCTTTATTGAAGATCTCAACTTCTTCTTTTCTCTTAGCATCTGCTGCAGAGTTTTCCTGAGCTTCTTTCTTCATTCTTTCGATTTCTTCGTCAGAAAGACCTGAAGAAGCCTGGATTTTGATCGTTTGTTCTTTCCCGGTTCCTTTATCCTTAGCAGAAACACTTAAGATACCATTCGCATCAATATCGAAAGTTACTTCAATCTGAGGAACTCCTCTTGGTGCCGGTGGAATATCTGCAAGATCAAATCTACCGATCTCTTTGTTATCGTTGAACATTGCTCTTTCTCCCTGTCCTACTCTGATGCTTACAGCTGGCTGGTTGTCAGAAGCTGTAGAGAAAACTTCAGATTTCTTAGTTGGGATCGTAGTGTTTGCATCAATTAATTTAGTGAATACAGAACCCATTGTTTCGATACCTAAAGAAAGCGGCGTAACGTCAAGAAGCAATACATCTGTTACATCTCCTGTCAATACTCCTCCCTGAATAGCAGCTCCAACAGCAACTACCTCATCCGGGTTAACTCCTTTTGAAGGTTTTTTACCGAAGAATTTTTCTACTTCTTCCTGGATGATCGGGATTCTTGTAGAACCACCTACTAAAAGTACTTCATCAATATCAGAAGTTGATAGACCTGCATCTTTCAATGCTTTTGCTACCGGCTCCATAGATCTCCTTACAAGATCAGCAGCTAACTGCTCAAATTTAGCTTTAGTTAAAGTCTTCACTAAGTGTTTAGGACCTGTAGCTGTAGCCGTAATATAAGGTAAGTTGATCTCAGTCTGAGGAGAAGAAGATAACTCGATTTTTGCTTTTTCAGCAGCTTCTTTTAATCTCTGAAGGGCAATAGCGTCAGTTTTAAGGTCTACTCCTTCTTCAGCTTTGAATTCATCAGCCATCCAGTTGATGATCACATCATCAAAGTCATCACCACCTAAGTGGGTATCACCGTTTGTAGACAATACTTCAAATACACCGTCTCCTAAATCAAGGATAGAGATATCGAAAGTACCTCCTCCAAGGTCATATACAGCAATCTTCTGATCTTTGTGGCTTTTATCCAAACCATAAGCCAAAGCAGCTGCAGTAGGCTCGTTAATGATTCTTTCTACTTTAAGACCTGCAATTTCTCCAGCTTCTTTAGTAGCTTGTCTCTGCGCATCGTTGAAATAAGCGGGAACAGTAATTACTGCTCTTGTTACCTCCTGGCCAAGATAATCTTCTGCAGTTTTCTTCATTTTCTGAAGAGTCATTGCAGAAATTTCCTGTGGTGTATATTCTCTGTCGTCGATTTTTACTTTTACGGTATCATTCGGTCCTGCTACAACTTCATAAGGTACTCTTGAAATTTCTTTAGCATCTTCCTTAAAATGAGTACCGATAAATCTTTTGATAGAGTATACAGTTTTCTTTGGATTGGTTACAGCCTGTCTTTTTGCAGGATCTCCTACTTTTCTTTCTCCATCTTCTGTAAATGCTACGATAGACGGAGTCGTTCTTTTACCTTCTGCGTTAGGAATAACAACAGGGTCTTTACCCTCCATTACAGCAACACAAGAGTTGGTTGTTCCTAAGTCAATTCCAATTATTTTACTCATAATATTTTATTTTTTCTAATTTTTATATTTTAATTTACACTCTCAATTTCTCAATATCTATACCATTCAAAAATTTGTGACAAAATGACAGAGTCAACATTATGTATCGCAAAAAACATATTTGAGATTATGTTAAATGGTACTATTCAAGACAGTTTGAACATCTGGGAACACTTAAAAATTAATCAAAGTTTAACCTTATAAATATGAATTAAACATTATGAATTACTATTTTTGATAAAATATAAACTTTAGAATGTCAGTACACTTTAATCCGCGAGATATTACATGGCTTGCCTTCAATGAAAGGGTTTTACAGGAGGCCATGGACGAAAATGTCCCTTTACATTTAAGAATACGTTTCCTGGGAATTTTTTCCAACAATTTAGACGAATTTTTCAGAGTACGTGTAGCCGGATTAAAGCGTGCAATGGATTTTAAAGAAAAAGTAATCGCAGAATCTTTCTATCAGCCCCCTTCAAAAATCCTTCAGCGGATCAATGAAATTGTGATCAGACAGCAGCAGAATTTCGATAAGACCTGGAAACACATTCAGGTTGAAATGGCTGGTCTTAAAGTTTCTATTAAAAATTCTAAAAACCTCACTGCCAAGCAGAAAGAATTTGTAAGACAATACTTTGACGAAGTCGTGGAATCCAATGTCATCCCTATTCTTCTTCATGAAAATACTCCAATGCCTTATCTAAGGGACAAAAGTCTTTATCTGGGTGTTGCCATGAGAAAAAAAGACTGGCAGTATTCCAGTAATTATGCAATTATTGAAATACCTTCCCGTTTTGTAGGAAGATTTGTCCTGCTGCCAACAGAGGATCCGGAGGAAAAAAATGTCATGCTTCTTGAGGATGTTATTACCTTCAACCTTCCGCATATTTTTTCTTATTTTGGATATGACGAATTTTCTGCCAATGCTTTTAAAGTAACAAAAGATGCTGAACTGGAACTGGATAATGATATCCGTACCAACTTCGCAGAAAAAATAGAGAAAGGCCTTAAAAACCGAAGAAAAGGAAAGCCAACCCGTTTTGTCTTTGATAAGGATATGGATAAGGCGCTCCTGGAGCTGCTGATCCGTAAATTGAATTTAACAAAGAAAGACAGCATTATTCCGGGTGGAAAGATTCATAATTTCAAACATTTTATGGATTTTCCAGATGTTTTTGAAACCTATGAGAGACCTGTAGAAAGATCATCCTTCACCCATCAGGCTTTTGAAAACGGAGAAAGAGTGACAGATGTTATTTTAAAGAAAGATGTCCTGCTTTCTTTCCCCTACCACAAATACAACCCTGTGATTGATCTTCTGCGTGAAGCGGCTATGGATCCTGATGTAAAATCTATACAAATTACAGCGTACCGGCTTGCCAGCAACTCAAAAATAAGTAATGCACTGATCTATGCTGCAAGAAATGGCAAGGAAGTAACGGTGATGCTGGAACTTCAGGCAAGGTTTGACGAAGAGTCCAATCTGAAATGGAAAGAAATGTTTGAGCCTGAAGGAATTACTGTTCTCGTGGGTCTTCCCAACAAAAAAGTACACGCCAAACTCTGTGTAATTAAAAAACGAGCTCACAATAAAACTCTTCAATATGGTTTTGTAAGCACCGGAAATTTCAATGAAAAAACAGCAAAAATCTATGGTGATCATTTATTGATGACAGCCGACCGCGCCATCATGGCAGATATCAATAAGGTCTTCAATGTCCTGAAAAAACCTAAAGATGATTTTCTGCCTGTTTTAAAAACCTGTAAAAATTTAATGATCTGTCCACAGTTCATGCGTGAAAAGATCGTTCATCATATTGATAAGGAAATTGAAGAAGCCAAAGCAGGAAGAAAAGCTGAGATCATCATCAAAGCCAATTCGATGAGCGACAGAGCTCTGATTGAAAAACTTTATGAAGCCGCCTATGCCGGAGTGGTCACGAAAACCATTGTAAGGGGAATCTACTGTCCGGTCAATCAGAAGGAATTTAAAGAAAAGATTAAGGCCATAAGCATTGTAGATGAATATCTGGAACATGCCAGGGTAATGTACTTCTACAACAAAGGAGCAGAAGACATATACATCTCTTCCGCAGACTGGATGACCCGGAACCTGGACTACAGAATAGAGGCCGCAGCGAAGATCACAGACAAAGAACTGAAAAAAGAATTAAAAGATATTCTTGACATTCAGTTGAGAGATAATGTAAAAGCTCGTATTTTAGACAAAAAATTGAGCAACGAGTATGTCAGGAATGATAAAAAGGAATGCCGTTCTCAAATAGAAACCTATACATATTTAAAAGCTAAAACAAGCAAAAAATGAAGATTGCAGCGATAGACATAGGAAGCAACGCCGCCAGACTTCTGATCAATGAAGTAAGGATCAGCAACAGAAAACCTGAATTTATAAAACTTAATCTTCTAAGAATTCCGCTGCGACTGGGCATGGATGTTTTTACCATGGGAATGATTGGTGAGGAAAGAGAAAAAATGGTCGTCGATTCTATGAAGATCTTCAGCGACCTTATGAAGATCTATAAAGTGGATCACTACCGCGCCTGCGCCACCAGTGCCATGCGTGATGCCTCGAACGGAAATGAGATCATCAAACAGGTTCGGGAGACTTCCGGAATTAATATAGAGATCATCTCAGGAGATGAGGAAGCAACACTTGTCTATGAAAACCATGTTGCAGAAGGGCTGGACAAAGAATTTGCCTATCTTTACATTGACGTGGGAGGAGGTTCCACAGAGCTTACCTTTTACGAAAACGGAAATATGATCTATGAAAAATCCTTCAACATTGGAACGATCAGGCTTCTGAATAATCTGGTAACGCCGGAAAACTGGCAGGAAATGAAAGATGCGATCAAGGAAAATATTGTCAGCAAAAAGCCTATTGTTGCTATTGGTTCAGGAGGAAACATCAATAAGGTTTTCTCGATGAGTAAAACGAAAGATGGAAAACCTATGACACTTTCTCATCTTAAAAAGGTCTACAAGGAATTTAATGAGCTTTCTGTGGAAGAAAGAATGACTAAACATACCCTTAGGGAAGACAGAGCCGATGTTCTTGTCCATGCTTTAAGGATCTTTAATAACGTGATGTCATGGTCAGATATTAATAGAATATTTGTTCCTAAAATTTCAGTAGCTGATGGATTGATCCATAATATTTACAGCAAGCTGCACGAAAAAAAATAAATTTCTTATACATATATTTAAAACCAGTCTTCTATGGCTGGTTTTTGTTTATTGTACATGCTCACTTCAGGCATTCCTTAATATTCTTACTATCTGAAGTATTTCTTAATGTTTAAGATTGAAATTGCTTCGCTTTGCTCACAATGACGATACATTTGTACAATATTCTGGTGATAAATCCGTACAGATTGGTAAAATCTGCGGTAATAAAATGAAGTACTATACTACTTTTCCTTAAAATACAGATTTTTTACTGTAAATTTAAAGTAAATCAAAAAGTCATACGTCATACATAATATCAACAGAGAAAAATGAATCCGATCAAAATAATTCTTACAGGTGCAACCGGCATGGTAGGTGAAGGTGTTTTAATGGAATGCCTTGAAAATCCCAATGTTTCAGAAATACTTAGTGTAAGCAGAAAACCATCCGGAAAAACACATGCCAAGCTGAAAGAATACTTAGTTCCGGATTTCCTGGCCATAGATCTCCACGATGAAAACCTTAAAGGATATGATGCCTGTTTTTTCTGCGCAGGGATCAGCAGTGTTGGAATGAATGAGGAAGACTATACAAAGATCACATATGATACTACTCTACATTTTGCTAAAGCTGTTCTGAACCAAAACCCCGATATGGTGTTCAATTATGTTTCAGGAGCCTCTACTGACAGTACAGAAAGTGGAAAATTGATGTGGGCAAGAGTAAAAGGCAGAACTGAAAATGCTTTGAAAAAACTGGGATTCAGGAATGCATTCAATTTCAGGCCGGGATTCATGAAACCTGTTGACGGTCAGATTCATGTAAAATGGTTTTTCAAGCCACTTATTTGGCTTTTCCCTATTATATTACCTTCAAAATCATTAACTTTACACGAAGTAGGTCAGGCAATGATCAATGCCGTACATAAAGGCTATCCTACGTCTGTATTGGAAATTAGAGACATTAAAAACTTATCTATATGAGAGAAATGTTAAAAAGAATCATTCTGGTTATTTTTGTACTCCTGGTTCTTACTGCTGTTTCAGGATTTTTTTATATGCAGCAGCATCCCCTGGAAGGAAACAGTCCGGCAGGAAAGGTTCTCAATATTTCAGGACAGCAGGCTAAATAATAAAACGGTAATACTGTTACCTTTTTATTAAACATTTCTTAAAATTCCATTAAAACACTTGCCATCCATAAAGTTCATTTTTGCATATATCTAATGTAAGTAAAAAATGACAAACAACTATCTTTTAAAAGGATCTGTTATTGCCGCATTCTTCCTTCAGGGCGGGCTTTTCGGACAGACCTTAATCCATTACTGGAATTTTAACAATAATTCATCTGCAGCATCCATTACTACCCCATCCTCTACTTTAGTGAGTGGATCTCTTGCCGCTATAGCCGGAGGAACCAGTGAAATAGATTTTGCAGGTGGTACGGGACAGAATTTCAATGCAGATAATTTAAATACAAGGAATGGTGATCCGTCCGGAACCCATTTACGGTTTAACAATCCGATTGGAGGAGCTTTACAGTTCAATCTTCCTACGACAGGTTACCAGAATGCTGTTGTCAAGTTTACAACAAGACGATCCGGGCAGGGAGCAGGAACTCAATCCTGGTCTTATTCAACGGATGGAACTACTTTTATACCGTATCAGACCATCAATCCTCAGGATGCCAATCCTCAGCTTGTCACTTTTGATTTTTCTACAGTTTCCGGGGTTGCCAATAACCCGAATTTTAAATTAAAAGTAGAATTTTCTGCTACAGGAGGCGGAACCGGCGGTAATAACCGCTTTGATAATTTTACAATGGATGCTACAGCAACCGGAGGTGCTGACACTACCCCACCTATTGCTACCTATCTTCCCGCTCATAACACAAATAATGCTTCCACTTCTGTAAATCCAAGTATTTCTTTCAATGAAAATATAAGACTTACAGATAATTCCGCGATCACCGATTCTAATGCACAAAATCTTGTAGATTTCCGTACAGGAAATGCTTCAGGTACTTCAGTTCCCTTCACAACCACTTTCAGTAATAATAAAATCACAGTAATTCCTACCTCTGTACTTATTCCCGGACAGACGTATTATCTGGCCCTTAAACCCAATATGGTTGAGGATGTAAGTGATAATGGAGTTACAACAATAACATCAAGCACCTTTACAACAGCCGGAACAACCCTTTCTCTGGATAAAAACTTCCTTAAGGTGAATGAAAATGCAGGAAGTCTGGCATTCAAGATCAATGTTTCTAATCCTTCCGCTGCCACAGTTAATCTTGTGGTAAAACCGGCTCCGTTCAGTACTGCCGACAGCAATGATTTTACATTAAGCAATCAGACGATTAATATTACTCCTTCTACAACAAGCTATACGGTCAATATTCCGATCATCGACGATACATTGGAAGAGCAGCAGGCAGAATATTTTGTGGTAAGCCTTGAAAATCCAAACGGAGCAACTGTTTCGGGAGATAACACGGCTACTGTTTATATTGTTGACAATGATAAACCTGCACCTGTGCCTTCAGGACAGATTCAGTTGAATTATATCGGAAGCTTTGATCCTTCAGGAAACAATAACAGCTCTACTGAAATTGTTGTCCATGATCCTGCTACCCAGAAATTATTTACGATAAGCTCCATCACAGATGTCTTTGATATTATTGATTTCAGTAATCCAACTGCATTATCAGTCGTTAAAACGGTGAATATGGCTCCTTATGGTGGTATTACCAGCATTGCGGTTAAAAATGGCATTATTGCTGCTGCTTCCCCAAATGCAGACCCTCAACAGAACGGTTCTGTAGTTTTCTTTGATATTAACGGAAACTTCCTGAAACAGGTAAGTGTAGGTGCTCTTCCTGATATGATTACTTTCACTCCGGACGGAACAAAGGTGATTACAGCCAATGAGGGTGAACCGAATGATGCGTATACCATAGATCCTGAAGGAACAATCAGTATTATTGATATTTCAGGCGGTATCGGAAATCTGGCACAAAGTAATGTCACCACTCTTAATTTTAACAGTTTTGACTCTCAGGTTGCAGCTTTAACGGCAACCGGACTTAGAAAAGTAAGAACGAACAATACGCTGTCCCAAGATCTGGAACCTGAATATGTTACGGTAAGTACAGACAGTCAGAAAGCATGGATAACACTTCAGGAAAACAATGCTGTGGCCGAAATCAATTTAGCAACAAAAACAATTTCCGGAATATGGGGATTAGGCAAAAAAGACATGAGTCTTCCAGGTAACGGTTTTGATGCTTCAGATAACAATGGTGAAATACTGATTGCAAACTGGCCTGTAAAAGCCTATTACATTCCGGATGCGGTTCAAAGTTATAAAGTAGGAAATACCAATTACATCGTATCCGCCAATGAAGGGGATGAAAAAGACCTTTCAGGATACAGCGAAAGAACAACTGTCGGGGCTAATACCTATACATTAGATCCTGTTCTCTTCTCTCAGGCATCTGTCTTAAAATCATCTTATAATTTAGGTAGATTCAGAGTTTCCAGTGCGACAGGAAACATGGATGCAGATTCTGATTTCGAAGAGATTGCAGCTTTGGGAGCGCGTTCATTCTCTATTTTCAATGCTGATACAAAGCAATTGGTTTACGATAGCGGTGACCGTTTTGAAAGATATATTGCTGCCAACCACCCACTGATTTTTAATGCAGACAATGAAGCTAACGGCGCTAAAACCAGAAGCCGTGCGAAAGGCCCTGAACCGGAAGGAGTTGCTTTGGCAACCATCAATGGACAGACTTATGCTTTCATTACTCTGGAAAGAACCGGAGGCGTGATGGTTTATAATATTACTGATCCCAACAATCCTACATTTACCGATTATAAGCATTCCCGTACTACCTCAGCTTATGGCGGCGACAATGGACCAGAAGGAATCACCTATATTGCTCCGGGAAATACAACTACCGGAAAAGGATATGTAATCATCGCCAACGAGATCAGCGGAACATTATCGATGTATGAAGTAGCTTCTCCTTCAACATTAGCAACCGGAGAAGTAAAAACTGAAAAAGCAACCTTCAATATTTTCCCGAATCCTGTAAAGAAAGGAGATCCATTATACTTCAACAGAGCGCAGGATTATGAACTTTACGATATGTCAGGGAAAATACTTGGAAAAGAGAAAAATGCCTTGACAATAGAGACTTCAAAGCTTTCTGAAGGGGTCTATCTTGTAAAAACTTCAGAAGGATATATGAAAAGGGTTATTGTGAAATAGGAAGAGGTTGCGGGATACGAGTTTGAGAGTCGGAGCGTTTGAGGGTTTGAAAATTTCGAACTTTGTCAGTCTGAAATCTTGGTTCTTAGCTATTGTTGCTTGAATCTACCATTCACTTGCGAAGCAAAATTGACCATTGACGTTTCTCAATCTCAGCATTAACATAGAGTCTCATGCCTCGTGTCTGACATCTGACATTTTGATACACCAATAGAAATACTTTAAATATATAATTCAGTTGATGAGGTCCCGGATTTTCCGGGGCTTTTTGTATATTTATAATAGAGCTTAATTACATTGATATGGAAAAAATCAAAAAAGCAAAATCTACCATATGGGATTTTGGAAATGAAATTCTTTATAATTTATGTAAAGATCATTTTGAACATCTAAATGAGGAGGTTATTATTACAAAAACATTATTCATAGGCAGAATTTATGCGGCAGCAATTGAAAGAAGAAAGATAAAAGTTGATCAAATTAACAATGACAATTTTTATATTACTAAAATTGCACCAGCATTTAAAAATTCAAATTTAGATAGTAATTTAAGAGTTTTAAAAAACTTATCATTAAATAATGTGGAGGAAATACTTAAGACACATAAGGAACTACAAAATGTATTAAAGGAAATAACCAACCTTGATAAGAGATCATTTTCATCGAAATATCTACACTTCCATCTTCCCAACCTGTTTTTCATTTATGATACTAGAGCAGTGAACTCTATGAATGAAAATTATCCACAAAAAGTCCCTGAAAAATACCGTGCAATAATAAACAGTGAATATGTAGATCGAGAATATGCAAAATTTTTCTGTAAATGTTTATTATTAAAAGAGCATTTAGAATCAAAAAGTAATGAAACAATCTCACCACGAATTTTGGATAACATTTTAATTCACTTATAATAAAAAATTCCCTGAAAATAAAATTTTCAGGGAATTTCTATTATCCTTCTTTTGGAGAATTATCCTTCAATATTTCCGGATTCATATCATCAAAATTCTTTTTCTCTTTCTTTTCCGGAACCATGACAATTTCTTTTTTAACCTCTTCGGGTTTTCCTTTCAGATATTCCGGTAAATTAAGACCGGCCATATTAAACAGATCGTTCAATGGTGGTACGGTTTTCATCATGCCTGAAACGAAATTAGCGGTAGAACCGTTTCCATCCTGTACGTTTCCGCTGTCCCAAACCGTAATTTTATCGATTTTAATATTTTTAACAGCTTCCACCTGAGTTTTAACCAATTCAGGAAGTTTTTCAATTAACAGCAACTGGAAAGCACTGTTGGTATCGCCTCCAGCAGCCTGTACAATTTTATCATAACCTTGAGCCTGTTTGGTCAGGATTTCATAAAGACCTTTTGCTTCTGCCTCCATTTTAGCGAAAATAGCATCTGCTTCCCCTTTTGCCTGGAGTCTGATTTTCTCAGCTTCTGCCTGTGCATCAATGATGGCTTTTTGTTTTGCGATTTCTGCGTGTACTACGATATTCGCCTGTTGGGTAGAACGTTCTCTTTCTCCCCTCGCAACTTCCGCTTTCTGTTCTGCCAGGTAAGATTCCTCCAAAGATCGTGCAGCCTGTACTTTTTCTGCAGCCGTTGCAATTCTCAATGCTTCCGCTTCTTTTTCTCTTCTTTCGGCATCAGAATTAGCAATGGTAATTTTGGCTTCGTTTTCCCCTTTTACAGCGATAGAGTTCGCCAAAGAGGTTGCAATTCTCGATTCTTTTGCCGCTTCTGCCTTACCGATGGATTCATCCTTGATGGCAGAGGCAATACTGATCTCTTTATCTTTTTGTGTGATGGCAATTTTTACGTCTCTGTCTCTTTGTGTTTCGGCGATCTGCGTATCTTTTTCTCTGTCTGCAATTGCTTTTCCTGTTTCCCCGATCTTCGTTTGCTCGGCAACGCTGATAATCGCTTCGTTAATTGCTTTTGCAGCTGCTTCTTTACCTAAAGCTTCGATATAGCCTGATTCATCTCTGATATCCGTAACGTTTACGTTGATCAGCTTTAAACCGATTTTCTTTAATTCCGTATCTACGTTTTTCGAAATATTATCTAAGAATTTATCCCTGTCTGAGTTGATCTCTTCAATCGTCATCGTGGCAATAACCAAACGAAGCTGACCGAACAGGATATCTTTGGAAAGTTCCTGAATCTGCTCCTGAGCCAATCCCAACAATCTTTCCGCTGCATTTCCCATAGAATCCGGCTCTGTAGAAATAGCAATGGTAAATCGGCACGGTACATCGACACGGATATTCTGTCTGGATAAGGCATTCGTAAGATTAGCCTCAATAGAGATCGGCTTCAAATCGAGATAAGCAAAATCCTGGATGACCGGCCATACGAAAGCACCGCCTCCATGGATACATTTCGCTGAGGTGCCGCCCGTTTTACCGTAAATAACCAAAATTTTATCCGACGGACATCTTTTATACCTCGAAATAAGGGCTAAAAATGTGACGAATAGTACAAGTACAATGACTAATGTTAAAATAAGACTTCCTGGTATTGCCATAAATAGTTTTTATAAAATGGTTGATAAATTAAATTTTTGAAACGACAAGGATCTTGTCATAGATGTAAGTTACTCTTACAGAATCTCCGGACGAAATTTTTTCTTTTTCTTCTGTCATTGCCGGAAGCTCATGGCTGGTTCCATTCACAGAAATCGTTATTTTTCCTTTACCGCTCATATCTGCAGGGATGGTAAGATACACTTCTCCTGCTCTACCGATCAGATTTTCCAACTTAAATGTATTGTCTTCTGTAAGCTTCATGATCTGAAGGATAAGAATAAAGAATAAAAATATAAATCCTGCTCCAATAAGCGCCGCAACAAAGATCAGTAGTGTTTTGTTTTCTATTGAACCATAGAATGCCACACCGCTCCATCCAAATCCTAAAAGGAAATTGATCAGGTTTCTGAAAGAAAATAACTGAAAAGGGCTGTCGGCGTGAGTATCACCACTGAAATCAGAATGCATCACGTCTCCATGACTCCCTCCGACAAAAGTAAGAACCGTTTGAATTAGAAAGATAAAGCTGGCAGCTATGGCCGTATACCAGAACCCCTGCTGAAGCGGTTCTAAGTTTTGCAGAAATTCAAACATAAGATGCGTTTTTAACAAATATAATTAAAAAAAATCAACAAATCCAATAAAAACAAATACAAAACAGAACGTTAAGATATGAAATACGTTGACTTATATAGAATATATAAATATCCCCGTTAAGTTTATCATAAATAATCAGCCCAATGAAAAGATGCCTTCATAAATAATTTATTTCCAATCAGTAACCTTTTTGACAACAAAAAAAAGACAGGCTGAAAAACCTGTCTTAAAAAAATATTTCGTGTAATTTTTACTCTACATTGATTACTTTTTGAATCTCCGGAGCATGTTGCTTAATCGTATTTTCCACCCCAAGTTTCAGAGTTGAAAAATTAAGCGAACATCCGGAACAGTTACCCAAAAGTTTTACAAAAACCTGGTTATCCTTCACGTCAATAAGCTCGATATCACCTCCATCCTTATTCAGGAATGGTCTGATGCTTTCCAGAGCTTCCATTACTCTCGTTACTGTATCTTCGTGTGTTATATTTGTTTCCATATTTTTCTTCGTTCAATTCGGTTCTTTTCAAACTTAATTGAAAATAATTATTTTTTAGCTTTCGGCGAGCATCCTGCCATAGTTGAAATCTTTACCGCTTCTGTAGGAGGAAGGTTTTTATTTCTTTCCAGTAAACTTTCTACCATTTTCCTTGCTGTTTCAGTATAGATTTCTGCAATTTTAGAGCCTTCCTGAAGGGCTGCAGGTCTTCCGACATCTCCGGCTTCTCTTATACTCTGGATCAAAGGAATCTCTCCCAATACCGGAATCCCAAGATCTTCAGCAAGATACTGAGCTCCCTGCTGTCCAAAGATGTAGTACTTATTGTCAGGTAATTCTTCCGGTGTAAAATACGCCATATTTTCTATTAAACCAAGAACCGGAATGTTAATACTTTCCATCTGGAACATTGCGATCCCTTTTCTTACGTCTGCCAATGCTACATGCTGAGGTGTACTTACGATTACAGCACCTGTCACAGGAACTTCCTGGATGATTGATAAGTGAATATCTCCTGTTCCTGGAGGAAGGTCGATTAATAAGAAATCAAGTTCTCCCCAGGCAGCATCTCTGATCATCTGGTTCAGTGCTTTTGAAGCCATTGGGCCTCTCCAGACTACTGCCTGATTGGCACCTGAGAAATATCCTATAGAAAGCATTTTTACGCCGTAATTTTCAACAGGCTTCATCATGCTCTTTCCATTAACTTCTACAGAAATTGGTTTTTCACCTTCAGTATCGAACATGGTAGGAACAGACGGACCATAAATATCGGCATCCAGTAAGCCTACTTTGAAACCCATTTTAGCTAAAGTAACTGCCATATTTGCAGAAACGGTAGACTTTCCTACACCTCCTTTACCGGAAGCAATAGCAATAATATTCTGAATTCCAGGAATCTGCTTACCTTTGATCTGGCTTAGCTGTATCTCGCTTGGCTCCGGAGAAACAATTTTAAGTTTTAAATGAATATCTTCTCCAAATTCGCTGGCAAAAGCCTGCTTCATTGCTGCCTCCAGCTTTTTCTTTTCGTGCATGGCAGGTGAATGGGCGGTCATGTCAATATAAACATCATTACCCATCATCTGAATATTATTCACTAAATCGTCTACTTCTATCTCTTTAAGGAAATCTTGAACCTGTTCTTTCGTCAACATACTAAATATAAATTGTTCACAAATTTACGGTTTTTTTTGATAATTTAGAATCAATAAAATCTATAACCCAATGTGATAAATAACATGACGAAATGAACTGTCGTTATATTTTTGTCTTCATTTTTAAAAATAGCTTTCACAACATTAAATATCATGATGAATTCAAACGATTATCCCTCTAAATATGCATCTCCGAAAGGTATTTTTACACTTGGAAAAACCAGGTTCAAATGGTATGATCTTAAAGAAGATTCTTCAGTTATTTCGCCTCGGGATATTGATAATGCCAAAATATGCATTGAAAATGCTGGCGAAAATTTCCAGAACAAGGAAGATCTGGGATTTGTCATTATGCACAGATGTGGTGAAAGTTATCTGCTGCTGGTCTGCACATGGAGAAGTGAAAATGCATTATGGCAAAGCGTTTACTATAATGGCTCAGGAAAATTTGAAGTCTGGGACAGAAACAAAATTCACCTTCCAACCTACTGTGTCTGGGAAATGGGAATTGTATACCACGAATCCAAAGCCTGGAAGAAATTCCTGGGAACAGACGGAACACAAATTCATCAACAGAATTATTTGGACGACATTTTTGAGGGTGAGGTTTAACTTCTAATTGACTCACGAATATTAAAAAAATCAGAAACTAAACAGATTCAGTTGTAATTTTTTGTTACATATCCTTCTGTAGTTTTTTGATATATTCGTTGTTATAAATTGATGTTATGAAAAAAAGACTGGCAGTGTTCTCATTATTTATTGCCCAGATCATTTACTCCCAGAATTACTCACAATATGTAAATCCTTTTATTGGAACCGGAGGCCATGGCCATACCTTTCCGGGAGCGATTGTCCCTTTCGGGATGGTGCAGCTTTCACCGGATACAAGAATAGACGGAAGCTGGGACGGATGCAGCGGTTATCATTATTCGGATTCTGTAATCTATGGTTTTTCGCATACGCACCTCAACGGAACGGGAGTTTCAGATTATGGTGATATGATGCTGATGCCTACCATGGGAAATGCAAGCTTAAACTCCAAAGAATATTCTTCAAAATTTTCACATACAAATGAAAAGGCTTCGGCAGGTTTTTATTCTGTTAAACTGGACAAAAATAATATCAATGTCCGTTTGACTACGACTCAGAGAGTCGGATATCATGAATATACTTTTAACAACCCGGGAAAAGCCAATATTATTCTGGATCTTAACCACAGGGATAAGTTGCTGGAAGGTGAGGTGAAGATCATAGATGACAAAACTATTGGAGTGTTCAGAAGAAGTGAAGCCTGGGCCACCAATCAGTATATCTACGCCAGAATTGAATTTTCAAAACCGATGAAAATCTCAAAAAAAGAGGTTAATGGAAAGCAGGAAAGCAATCTTTTCACCGGAACAAAACTGGCTCTGGCTTTTTCAGCGGATGTTAAAAAAGGAGAAAAGATCAGTGTAAAAGTGGCCATTTCGCCGACAGGTTATGAAGGAACTGAAAAAAATATGCTGGCAGAAGGACAATCCAATGATTTTGAAAAGGTAAGAAAGCAGGCTGAAACTGACTGGAACAAAGAACTTTCAAAAATTGAAGTGAAGTCTGATAACAAGGATAAACTTTCCGTCTTCTATACCGCTTTATACCATGTTTTTACCCAACCTAATATCAATATGGATGTAGACGGAAAATATAGGGGCCGGGACAATAAGCTTTACATCACAAAAGGTTTTGACTATTATTCTGTCTTTTCACTTTGGGATACTTTCAGGGCTGCCCATCCGCTGATGACTCTGATCGACAGAAAAAGAACAGCAGATTTCATCAATACTTTCATCAAACAGTACGAACAGGGCGGAAAGCTTCCGGTCTGGGAACTGGCTTCCAATGAAACCGAATGTATGATTGGCTACCATTCTGTTTCAGTAATTGCAGACGCTATGGCTAAAGGGATCCAGGGTTTTGATTATGAAAAAGCATTTGAAGCGTCTAAAAATTCTGCCATGCTGGATGTTTTCGGTTTGAATGCTTATAAGCAAAACAATTATATCAGCATGGATGATGAGTCTGAAAGTGTCTCCAAAACGGTAGAATATGCCTACGACGACTGGTGTATTGCTCAAATGGCTAAGATTTTAGGCAAAAAGGAAGATTATCTGTATTTCATGAAACGTTCCCAGAACTGGAAAAATCTTTATAATCCAAATACTGGATTTATGCAGCCGAGAAAAAACGGAAACTGGTATGAACCTTTTGATCCACGGGAAGTGAACAACAATTATACGGAAGGAAATTCCTGGCATTACTCCTATTCTGTACAGCAAGATATTCCCGGACTCATTGCAGCCCAAGGTGGAAAGGAGAAATTTGAACAGTTCATTGATGCTATTTTTGCCGCTCCCGATCAAACAACAGGCAGGCAGCAAGATGATATTACAGGACTGATGGGACAATATGCCCAGGGAAATGAACCGAGCCATCATATTGCTTATCTCTACAATTATGTAGGAAAACCGGAAAAAACAGATGCCAAGATCAAATATATTCTTGATAACTTCTATAAAAACACTCCGGACGGGCTAATTGGGAATGAGGACTGTGGCCAGATGAGCGCATGGTATATTTTAAGCTCAATTGGAATCTACGCGGTGACTCCCGGACTTCCGGAATGGCAGACGACAACGCCATATTTTGATGAGGTTAAAATTCATTTGGAAGATGGTACCACCAGAGTAATCACGAAGAATACCAATATATCCGAGCTCCAAAAATTGGGCTTTGAAAACAGTAAACCATCAAAGGACTTTAAATATACACAGGTAACTCCCGCACCGGTTATTGCCTCAGACAGGATCTTCGGTTTTTCTGCAAAAGTACAGATCACTCCCCTGAATCCTGATGACAAAGTATATTATATGACCGTGGATGAAAGTGATATTAATAAAAGAAAAACATTTATAGCTTATAAGGGGCCGTTTACGATCAGTAAAACCACTCAGGTTCATGCCTATTCTGAAAGAAAAGGTGAAAAAAGTTCGGTTACGGTAGCCCACTTTAACAGAAGACCTAATTATTGGGATATCACCATCAATTCAAAGGCAACTCCACAGTATATGGCCAATGGAAAACTGGCACTGATAGACGGAATAAAAGGTGATATCAACTGGAGAAAAGGTGAATGGCATGGCTATCAGGGACAGAATTTTGAAACTGTAATTGATTTGAAATCACCCCAACAGATCACTAAGTTATCCTCCACTTACCTTCAGGATAGCAAAGCATGGATTTTAATGCCTAAAAAGGTAGAATATTATGCATCTATGAATGGTAAAGATTTTATCCTTCTCAAAAGCATCGACAATACGATTGATGCTAAAGATGAAAACGTACAGATCAAAGATTTCCAAACGGAGATTCTCCCGACTGAAGCTCGTTACATAAAGGTAAAAGCCTACTACTTCGGAAAACTTCCGGAATGGCACCAGGGCTTCGGTGGCGAAGCTTATATCTTTATTGATGAGATTTCAGTGAAATAAATTGAAAAACAAAGCCCTTCGAAAATTCAAAGGGCTTGTTTTATTATTGATGCTTATGCATCTTTCTTCAGCTTATACAAATCAAAAATACCGGGGGAAATTTTCAGGTCAGGTCGAAAAAAAACAATCCCTTTTATAAAATGTTTTCTTAATGAGTTTCCATTAGTAATTACAGATTCTGCTTCTATGGATAATGCTTTTATTACCACTTTATCTGACGCATCATCGGGTAGATAAAAACACAAATCCATATTCGTATCCGTCTGATCAAGATGTATAAAAACATCATATTTTCCGTTCCCGGGATGCGGCATCAGTTGACTGTACCGTATTGATTTTACTAAACCCTGATTACTGTAATAGTGAATTCCCGTTCTGTCTACCGTTGTCCGGATTATTTTCGTACTTGGTTTTTCTTTTATTCTTGCAATCAGAAGCCATATGAATCCTGCAGCAACGAGTATTGCCAATGCAACAATTAAAATTTTCAGTTCAATCTGAATCTTTGAAGCTACGGTAAACCATGCCATCAGAATGGTCATCAGCGGTGTCAATACCGCAAATATTGAAAAAAAGATTTTGACAGCCAAAGTCCAGCCTTTAGATATTTTTGATTCAATAGCCGGAAATTGATCTTCTGATACCATTTAATTCTGGATTTTAATTCAACTTTTCAGCCCATTTCAACTCTTGTGGCAGTTCCATATCAGAAAACTCTATGTGAATTACCCTCCTTCTTTTACCATTCGTGGTTCTGTTGGAACCGTGAAGGGTTAAAGGTTTCATAACCATAATACCGCCTTTTTCTACGCTGCAGATTCGCTCTGTTTCCGTAGTCCAGTTAATACTTTCCGGCCGGAAAATTCCTTTGGTATGAGAGCCGGGAATTACTTTCAGTGCTCCATTATTTTCGTCCGTATGATCCAGGTGAATCCTGATGGTATAGATATTTTCCAAAAAGGGCAGTGGCGGCTGAACAGCAAATTGATTTTCCTTTGTTGTCCAAGGGCCAAAACCCGAAATCTCTACCTTATTATCAACCGAGATCATTAGGTCCTGATGATAAGCAACAGGCCAGTTTGAGGTTTCCGGCTTATCAAAATAGATGCTTTTTACTGCAAAATATTTTTCGCCGAAAAGTTCTTTGACAATAGTTTTAATGGTATCGTTAAATACCAGATTTTTAATTTCAGGAATCTCTTTCAGAAACTGTCTCATGGCAAAAAGATCATCCGCCTTTCTGAAATTGTTTCTGGATCTGTCTGCTTTTTGAATTAGCCCTGTTATCTTTACGATTTCATCATCTGAAAAAACAGAATTGATTATGGTAAAGCCTTTTTCAAGAATAAATTCTTTGTGGTTCTTTAAATATTTTTTTGTCATTCGTTATTATACTTCCTGAGGTGTATTTTCAAGCTGTCCTTCCCATTTGGAAACAGCAGAAGTGGCCAGTGCATTCCCTAAAACATTCGTCATACTTCTTCCCATATCACAGAAATGGTCAATTGGCAGGATCAAAGCGATACCTTCCGGTGGAATTCCAAACATGGAACAGGTTGCTACAATGATCACCAAAGATGCTCTTGGAACTCCGGCAATTCCCTTTGAAGTAAGCATTAATACCAAAAGCATTGTGATCTGCTGACCCAATGACATTTCAATACCGTAGATCTGGGCAATAAAGATAGAAGCAAACGTCATATACATCATACTTCCGTCCAGATTAAATGAATATCCTAAAGGCAGAATAAAAGATACGACTCTGTTATTACATCCGAATTTTTCAAGTTCTTCCACTAATTTAGGAAAAACAGCTTCTGAACTCGTAGTAGAGAAAGCAATCAGTAAGGGTGCCTTGATTCTTTTAAGCAGTTCGAAAAGACGGTTTCCTAAGATGAGGTAACCTACCAGAAGAAGGACCAACCAAAGAACTCCTAATGCAAAGAAAAAGTCCCTCAGATAGATAGCATATACTTTAAATATCTGGAAACCATTCATCGCGACTACTGCAGCAATAGCTCCCAAAACCCCAAACGGTGCAAACCACATGATATAGCCTACCATTTTAAGGATGGCATGGGCAATAATATCAAAAAGCTTAACGACAGGCTTAGAGTATTCCTCTCCAAGGTTAGCCAATGCCACTCCAAACATGATGGAAAAAACCACAATCTGAAGCACTTCATTGGTTGCAAAAGCTTCAAACAAACTTTTAGGGATCATGTGTTTTACAAAATCTTCAAGAGAAAAACCTTTACTGGTTTTCAGAAGGTCTTCTGCAGCAGCGGCATCCTGGATTGGCAGTTTGGTCACATGCCCGGGCTCAAGCCAGTTTACAAGCATTAATCCGATAAAAAGAGAAACAAGCGAAGCGGAAATAAACCACAACATAGCTTTTGTTCCTACCCTACCGATCATTTTGATATCACTCATTTTGGCAATCCCTACCACAAGCGTGGTGAAAACCAGTGGAGCAATGATCATCTGTACCAGCCTGATAAAAACAGTTCCCAGCAGTTTGATGTTTTTGGAAAACGGTTCCGCACTTTCAGGATACTGCGTGTGTACAACACCTCCGATTACTACTCCCAGAATAAGCGCAACGATAATCGCTATAAAAAGTTTATTTTGTCCTTTCATATATATAGTTCAATTCCCACAAATATAACAGTTTTTCAATTGGTACAATATTTTGTCCTAATCCGTTTAAGTTGAGATTAAGTTTATAATACATTAAAATTAAATCCTTGGTTTCTAAAATATTGTAAAAAATTTAAGAAACATTTATTGATTTTTTATTCTTTTGGTACAAATTTTATTATTACATTTGATTGTATTAACAACATTAATAAATATACAATATGAAAAAAACTATCGCAATGGCTGCATTAGCTTTAGCTGTATCTTTTGGAGCGGTTTCTTGTAAAAAGAAGGTTTCTGATGCCGATCTTCAGACTCAGGCTACAACAATTGTAACTTCTAATCCCGGTGCTTCTGTAGAAGTAAAAGAAGGAGTAGCTCATTTAAGCGGAACTTTCGCTGACCAGCAGTCTAAAGATGCCATGATTGCAAAATTAAAAGCAATTTCTGGAGTAAAAGAAGTAATGGATATGTCTACTATAGCTGCACCTGTTACTACTGCACCAGTGGAAACTTCATCTGCTGTAGATCCTGCAGTTCAGAAAAAAGTTCAGGATGCTGTTAAAGATTTCCCTTCTGTAAAAGTAGAAGTTGTAAACGGACAGCTTACCCTTACAGGAAATGTTTCAGGCCTTCAGGCAAGAAAAATAAAAGAATCTGTAGATGCTTTGAAAATCGGAAAGTATAACAATAACCTAGTGGTAAAATAATTTAAAATGAGCACATTACAAGATAAATATTCAAGTGTAGTTTCAGCAGCTCAGTCTGCAGGAATTTCTAATCTTCAGGTTCAGGAGCAGGATGGTATTCTTTATGTTTCAGGAAATGCTTCCAATACCGCTGCTAAAGATGCAGTATGGAATGCTTTAGGAACTATTGATTCTACTTATTCAGCTTCAGATATCAATATTGATGTACAGGTTGCAGGATTAACTTCAGGGGCTGCTTTAACAGTCGCTACGGAAGATTCTAACCTGAATATCAGACAGGAGCCTTCTACTGAAGCTGCTGTAGTAGGAAAAGCTGCTAAAGGTTCATCTGTAACTTTAATTGAGCAGACTTCTGATGACTGGTGGAAAGTGAAAACTGACGACGGGCAGGAAGGATATGCTTATTCAAGATATCTGAAAGCATAATTTTGAGATAACTTTTCAAAAAAATATACAGGCATCCCCAGATCGGGGATGTTTTTTTATTCCTAAAAGTGAATTTCATAACAATCTTTTTCTTTCTTAATTTTCCACACTTTTCATCGAGTCTGCAAATTTCATAGGAACTTTACATTATTAGATGGATCAGACCTATTTTATTTTTAAATTAGCTGCAAATTTTATTTATGAAGATCCATATTTCAATTTTATTTATTTTCTTTTTTATCCTCGGAAGTGCACAGAGTACCGATCAGAAGGATACTTTTGTAAAAGATAATTTCACCAAAAAGGAATTCTATATTCCGATGCGCGACGGCGTAAAGCTTTTCACCGCGGTATATGTTCCAAAAGATATTTCAAACAAGAACAAATATCCTTTCCTGATGCAGAGAACCTGCTACAGCATTGCTCCTTACGGTGAAACGGAATACAAAACCAAACTTGGCCCTAATAAATACCTGATGAATGACAAGTATATTTTTGTATTCCAGGATGTAAGAGGCAGGTATATGAGTGAGGGAACTTTCACCAATATGACGCCTCAGGTAGACCGTAAAACAAAAAAAGACGTAGATGAAAGCACGGATACTTATGACACTATAGAATGGCTGTTGAAAAACGTAAAAGATAACAATGGTAAAGTCGGACAGTATGGAACTTCATACCCGGGATTCTATACAGCAGTAGGAATATTGGCACAGCATCCTGCACTGGTTGCCTCATCTCCACAGGCTCCTATTTCAGATTTCTGGAATGATGATTTTCTTCATAACGGCAGATTTATGCTGGGATATTTCAGAACATTCCCTGTTTTTGGGATTCAGAAAACAAAACCTGAAAATAAGGCATGGTATATGGATACTTTCGTAAAGCAGACTTCAGAAGACGGTCTTAAGTTTTACAGAGATATGGGAACTTTAAAGGACGGTTATGAAAAATATTACAAGAATAATTTCTTCATGACGGAGATTATGAACCATCCTAATTACGATGAATTCTGGCAAAAAAGAAGCCTTCTTCCCCATTTAAAAAATGTAAATCATGCAGTAATGACCGTTGGAGGCTGGTTTGATGCTGAAGACCTTTCAGGACCGCTGAATATTTACAAAACCATTGAAAAGACCAGTCCAAAAGCTAAAAATACCATTGTCATGGGACCTTTCTCTCACGGAGCATGGGCACAGGAACAAGGGAAACATTTCCACAATCAGATTTATTTCGGGGACAGCATTGCAACGTACTATCAGAAAAATATTGAAACTAAATTTTTCAACCATTATTTAAAAGGAAATACGAAAGAAGATGCCGGACTTCCGGAAGCTTTGATGTACGATACAGGCTCTAAGGAATGGAGAGAATTTGCTTCTTATCCTCCAAAAAACGCTCAGAAGGTTAATTTCTATTTAACTGACGGAACATTGAAAAATATGGCAGGACAAGGGTTTTCAGAATATTACAGCGATCCTGATAATCCTGTTTTAAGCTCTGACAATCTAAAAGATTTTAATGGATTCACTCCTAAAAACTATATGTCGGAAGATCAGAGATTTGCTGTGGGGAGACCTGATGTTTTGACGTTTACTACCGATGTTTTAACGGAAGATATGAGTTTTGCCGGAGAGATCATGGCTAAACTGAATATTTCTTCCTCCTCTACCGATGCGGATTTTGCCGTAAAGCTGATCGATGTTTATCCTGAAGATTTCAAACCTCAGGAAAAGAAAGACGGTGTTATTTACCCTAATTATCACCAAATGGTAAGAAGTGAGATCATGCCTGCAAGATTCAGAAACTCAAGAGAAAAAGGTGAGGCTTTGATTCCCAATCAGAAAACGGCCGTGAATTTCAAACTGCAGGATGTGATGCATACTTTCAAGAAAGGACACAAGATCCAGATTCAGATCAGCAGTACATGGTGGCCGCTTTTTGCAATCAATCCACAGAAGTTCATGGAAAATCCAAATTTTGCTACGAAAGACGATTACACAAAGGCTTTTATCAAAGTGTATAATGACAGTTCTATTGAAGCTGAAGTATTGAAATAAAAAGTAACGTGGGCTTCGAAAACCTCAGCCAACCATCAGAAAACATAAATCCGGTCGCTTTGGGAATATCAGCGACCGGATTTTTTTATAGGCGCTGGTGATTGAGCCACTCGAAGCCACCTTTTTTACTCCTCAATCGTTCTGAAAGTAAGATTTACTCTTGGCGTTTTCACTTTTGTGGTGGGTGGAAGTCTGTGCAGCCAGTTTTCCTGTGTAGTTCCTTTCATAATCAGAAGACTTCCGTTTTCAAGAAATATTTCCACTTTTTCCTTGGTCGTTTTATGCTTAAATAAAAACTTTCTTTCTGCCCCGAAAGTCAGAGAAGCGATGGCTCCGTGTTTTTTAAGATCGGTTTCTCCATCGCTGTGGTAAGCCATCCCTTCGCTTCCGTCATGGTACAAATTGAGAAGACAGGAATTGTAGGTTTCACCAGAAACTTCTTCACATCTCTTCTTTAATTCCAACAGTTCCGATGTCCAGATCTTAGCATATTTCGTTCGTTTTGAATAGGTGTACTCAAAAGCTTTATCTCCAAACCAGGCTACTTTTCTTTTCGTTAAAATTAATTTACCAAAGATCAATGCTTCATCATTTTCCCATGGCATCTGATGCAGCAAATAATTATAAAAGAAATCTGATCCTCCTTTGTCAAAGACTTTTCCATAATAGTTCACCGTTCCGTCATGCGGAAGAATATTTAAAGGGTATTCTGATATTTCTTCAAACAGGCTGTTCATGGATTTAATTTGTAAAATGTAAAATGGATTAATGACTTTAGCTACTTATGACTCAAAATTTCAGGATACCAACCTATATTCCCATCCATTAGAGGGGTGGCAAAAATTCAAAGAATTTTTGACGGGGTGGTTAATCAGATTAAAGCAAAATAGAGTTCCCGGAATAAGCCCGCGAGCTCTCCCAACCCACAATCAGCTGTTTCCTGCCACTTCCCCATCGGTAACCGCCCATATTCCCGGTAGATTGAATCACCCGGTGACATGGAATAAGAAAAGCCACAGGATTGCTTCCGATGGCTGTTCCTACAGCTCTTGAAGCGTTCGGATTTCCTATCTTTCCTGCCAGATTTCCGTAGGTAGATAACTTTCCCATCGGGATAGAAAGCAAACTTTCCCAGACTTTAAGCTGAAAATCTGTTCCTTTTAAGTGTAATTTAATGGTGTTGAGTTTTGTCCAGTCTTTATTGAATATGGACAGTGCATTTTTCTGAAGATCATCCTGCCTTTCAAAAAAAGAAGCATTGGGAAATGTCTGTTGTAAATTTCCCAATGCTGTTTCTTTATCGTCTTCAAAAGCCATATAACAGATCCCTTTTTCAGTAGATGCTGCCATTACATATCCGAAAGGACTTTCGGAAAAGCTGTAATTGATATTCAGGCTTTTTCCGCCGTTTTTATATTCTGCCGGAGACATTCCTTCTATTTTCACAAACAGGTCATGAAGCCTGCTTGTACTGGAAAATCCCGTCTCATAAGCGGTATCAAATAAGGTCGCTTTTTCTTCCTTCAACAAATTTTTAGCATGTTCAAGACTAATGAACTGCAAAAATTTCTTCGGACTTGTTCCTGCCCATTCCGTAAATATCTTCTGAAAATGAGCCGGACTCAAGTGAATATTCTCTGCCACTTCCTCCAAACTTGGCTGAAGTCTGAAATTGCTCTGGATATATTCTATCGCTTTAGCAATTCTGTTATAATCTATCTGACTTTGTGCGGACATAATATTTTGTTTTACCTCACAAATTTCCGAAGAATACAGGGCAGAAAAAATCTGATTCTTGCGGAATTTTAGTTGTTGTTATAAATATGGTTGTAAGCAAGCATTTTGTAATATAGCTTAGCTGCTAAGAAAGCAGTTGGCTTAGCCATTGGAGAATCCATTAATTCTACAATATCAAATGCCACTACATTACATTTTTCAAAAACTTTCCTCAATAATTCCAGAGTCGGATACCACTGAAGTCCACCTGGCTCAGGAGTACCAGTAGATGGGGCAATGGAAGGATCAAAAGCATCAAGGTCAATCGTAATATAGACGTTTCCTGAAACTTTTTCTAAAACATCATTAACCCAGTTGTCGTTATTGGCAATTTCATGGGCAAAAAACACTCTTCCTTCCGGCAGGTATTCAGCTTCTTCAGCATCCATGGAACGGATTCCCACCTGAACCAAGTTATGCTTCTGGTTAGCTTCAAAAACCGCACAGGCGTGATTAGATGTAGAACCATGGAATTCCGGACGTAAGTCTGTGTGAGCATCTAACTGAAGAACGGTAAGATTTTCAAATTTCTCCCCTACCGCACGGATGGAACCGATAGAAACCGAGTGCTCACCTCCGAAAAGGGTAAATACTTTTCCTTCGTTGTTCAAAAGCTCTTTTGTTTTTTGGTAAACAGCTTCTGTCATGGCTTCAGGACTTGAGTTTTCAGAAATTTCTCCTGCCAGAAACACTCCGTCAAGGAAAGGCTCCGTTCCTGTTTCAATATCATAAAGCTCCATGTTTTCGGATGCATCAAGGAATAATTCAGGGCCTTTATCAGCACCTTTTCCCCATGTTGAAGTTCCATCGTAAGGAACGGTTACCAGCATTACTTTAGAGTTTTCTAATGTTGCATTTTCTTCAGGAATTCCTGCGTATGTTCTCATGTTTTATTTAAAAATTTAAGTGATATAAAGATTGAAATATTCTGAGCAAAGATACAAAGAGTTTGTGAGTTTGAGGGTAATTGAGTTTGAGGGTTTTAGAATTTTCAGGATGCAGGATACGGGTCAATGAGTTTGAGAGTAAGAAAGATTTTAGAGTTTCGAATTGATTGTCAGCTGCTCATTATTCGTTCGCAGTGATTAAATTAATAGAATTATGGATCTAATGTCTGGAGTCTTATATCTGTATCTCATTTCTTGGTTCTTGATTCTTAATTCTTGGTTCTTGATTCTTGATTCTTGATTCTTGGTTCTTGATTCTTACAATTTAAAATTTACCATTCACCTGCGAAACAAATTTACCATTACCAAAAGTCCAGTCTGTTATCTAAAATATAAAGTCTACATCCTCCATTTCTTTCCCCTTTCAAAGCAATTCCTTATTTTTGTAAAAAACAAAATATGTCCTTAAAAGCTGTTCTTTTCGATATGGATGGGGTTATTGTAGATACGGAGCCACTGCACAGAAAAGCTTATTTTAAAACGTTTGACGAACTGGAAATCAATGTTTCCGAAGAGCTTTATACTTCTTTCACAGGAGCTTCCACTAAAAGAGTTTGTGAAACATTAATCCGTCAATATAATTTAAATCATACCCATGAAGCTATTGCCGGTATCAAAAGATCTTATTTCAAAGATTATTTTGACAATGATGAAGAGTTTGATCTCATTCCGGGAGTACGAGAATTAATTAAACATTATCATGAAAACGGAATAAAGCTTATTCTAGCGTCTTCAGCAACGATGACAACCATCAATATGGTTTTTGAAAAGTTCGGACTTGAGCAGTATTTCAACGGAAAGATCAGCGGTGCTGATTTGAAAGAATCCAAACCTCATCCTGAAGTATTTCTATTAGCAGCGGAAATGGCAGGGGAACCTGTTGAAAGCTGCATGGTAATTGAAGATTCTACAAACGGAATTCTTGCTGCGCACAGAGCAAAGATTTTCTGTTCTGCCTACAGAAGTCCGCATTCAAAAAATCAGGATTATACTTTGGCAGATATTGTGGTGTCAGACTATGAAGAGCTGGAACTGGATAAGCTTTCAAAATATTTTTAAAAAGTAAAGCTCTCAAATATTTGAGAGCTTTACTTTTTATATATTAACCATTCCGAACCACTGAGATCTTCTGAGTAATTCATAATTCTTAACAAAAATCTTAATGGTCAAAATTTAAAGCATTAAGAAAAAAATGAGTTGTTACGATTATTAAACAGATTGCTTCGTCTCTTCGTTCCCCGCAATGACTATTATTTTATTTGTAACCCAGGATTTTCAAAATATCTTCAGGCTCCTGTTTCTCACGGAAAATTTCATATTGAAGTTCCCCATTTTCATCTTTCTGAATCAAAATGTGTCTCGGCTGTGGCATCAGACAGTGGTGAACACCGCCATATCCTCCAATAGTTTCCTGATAGGCACCAGTATGGAAAAATCCGATATACAGAGGTTTTGTATCACTGAAAGTAGGCAGATAAATGGCATTGGTATGCTGTTCAGAATTATAATAATCATCTGAATCACAGGTCAGTCCGCCAAGAAACACTCTTTCGTAAGTATCCTCCCATCTGTTCAGCGGGAGCATAATAAAGTGTCTTGAAATAGCCCAGGTGTCAGGAAGCGTGGTCATGAATGAAGAATCAATCATATTCCATTTTTCTCTGTCGTTCTGACGTTTCTGGGAAATGATCTTGTAAAGGTTTGCGCCACTTTCTCCTACGGTAAAACTTCCGAATTCCGTATAGATATTAGGCTCTTCTACTCCTTCTTCTTCACAGAATTTTTTGATCTGAGAAACGATCTCTTCTACCATATACTGATAATCGTATTCAAAGTTTAAAGAAGTTTTGATTGGGAAACCACCACCGATATTCAGTGAATCAACTTCCGGAGCAATTTTCTTCAAACGTGCATAAACACGAAGACATTTGTACAATTCATTCCAATAATAGGCTGTGTCTTTAATCCCGGTATTAATGAAAAAGTGAAGCATTTTCAGTCTTGCATTCGGATGCTCAGCAATTTTCTGGCTGTAGTAAGGAATAATATCTCTATATCCGATCCCCAGTCTTGAAGTATAAAATTCGAATTTCGGTTCTTCTTCCGAAGCAATTCTGATTCCGATATCAAAAGTAGTATCAATACTTTCTGTAAGCTTATCCAGCTCACGGTAATTGTCCAGAATTGGGGTAATATTTTCAAAACCGCTGTTGATCATCTCTGAAATTTTCACCAGGTAATCATCCGTTTTGAATCCGTTACAGATCACTTCAATATTTTTATCTACTTTACCTTTCTCATAAAGAGATTTTACAATATCCATATCATAAGCCGAAGACGTTTCTATAGAAATATCATTCTTAAGAGCTTCTTCAAGCACAAAATTGAAATGGCTGGATTTTGTACAGTAGCAGTAGGTATAATTCTTCTTATATTCGGCTTTCTCAAAAGCTTCCCTAAACCAGCTTTTCGCTTTCTGGATGTTTTGAGAAATTCTTGGCAGGTAGCTAATTTTTAGCGGGGTGCCAAATTTTTCAACGACTTCCATTAAAGGAACATCGTGAAATAACAAATTGTTCTCAGAAACATTAAATTCCTCTGTAGGAAAATATAATGTCTGATCAATAAGTTCCGAGTATTTTATTTTCATTTCTTGACAAGTGAATTACGAAATGCAAAATTGCTAAAAAAGTTTGATTTTTAAGCGTTAAATTTATTATAAATTTCAAAATAGGATCCCGTAAAAACCGGAGTGAATTATCAATTTGTAAACTTCTTAATATATTCTTCCCTCTTATCTTCTGAAATTCCCAATACCTGTTGAATATAAGTATCCACTGAACCATATTTATTATTGATTTCGTCAAAAGCGGCATCGAGATATTCAGTTTCTACCCAGCTCAGCTTTTCCAAGACTTTCACATCCATTTTGGGATATAAAAAATGCAGATTATTTGCCAGTTTGAACCTTTTAAAAATCAGTTTTTTTCTGTAATTATTGGATAAAAGATAATCATTATAAATAGTTTCTTTATCAAATTTTAAGATGGTCAAAATAAGAGCCGTAGTAATGCCTGTTCTGTCTTTACCTGCAGTACAATGGTATAGAACGGGCTGTTCAGATTCCAGAATTTCGGTGATTATTTTCTTTATTGTTTCAGGGTTTTCTGTTACATATTCCCTGTAAAAATCCAGCATTCTTTTATCTGCATCAGAACCGTTTACTTTTCCTTTTAAAACAAGCTTTTTGGCTTGGGTTAACTGATCTCCCTTATCTTCAAAAGCGGAATATTTTTTATAAACAATATCAGCGGGAAGCTGGTCTGGCTTGTCGGATATTTCCTTTGCATTTCTAAGATCGATGATTTCTTTTATTCCCAGGCTTTCCAATTCTTTGAACGATTTTTTCTTTAGTTTGTGAAGATGCCCGCTTCTGTAAAATTTCCCTTCTTTTAACGTTTTTCCTTCAGAATTTTTAATATTTCCTACCGTCCTGAAATTGTTTACTTTTTTGATTTCAATAGAATTCCCCGTTTCTTCTTTTCCATATTCCGGTTTGGTAAAATGCTGCGTCTTACAGGAAAAAACACAAAATATTGCTAACAGCAGAATTGATATTTTTATAAATTGTTTCAATATACTTTTGGATAATCTAATTCATTAATTCCTACAAAAAACAAGAGATCCCCGGATTCATACTGAATGGAAACCTCATCTTCAACGGCAAAATTCCTGGTTCCGATTCTCGAAGTGATGTTTAAACTTCCTTGATCTAATGGCCAGTTAAGCCCCGTTGTGGTTATCTTATCAACTGAAGGAAAAGGATACAATGAGATCATTTTATTTTTAGCTCCTTTCAGTTTAAATTTTTTTGGAACAAAATAATATTCGGAAAATTCATCGTAGAATTTCAAATCTATTTGATCTTTAAAAGCGTAAGCAACCGTCAGATTTCCCAGAAAATGATCCTGTTCTCCACCACTTCCCCCTAAAACATCAATCTTGGTAAAACCTCTTTCAATAATGATTTCCAATGCTTTGTGAAAATCGGTTTTATCCTGATCAAGAGTTAAAATAAATTTATCCTGGTAAACACTTTCATCCGATCCGGAATGGGAATCAAAATCACCGGAAATAAAGTCTAATTTATCTAAAGGAAATCCGAGCTGTTTCAGATAATGAAAAGCACCGTCTGTACAGGCAATCAGGCCATATTGGTCAGGATCCGGAAAGGTTTTTGGATGATCTCCGTTGATGAAAAGTAATACTTTATCTTTCATTCGGGTTCCAGTATTCTTCCGGTTCGTTATTGATCTTTGAAATATATCTTGCCAAAACAAAGATATAATCTGAAAGTCTGTTTAAATATTTGATCAGTTCGGGACGTACTTCTTCAGATTCATTTAAGAAAACAAGGGAACGTTCAGCCCTTCTGCAGATGGTTCTGGCTGCGTGTAAAAATGTTGCTGCTTTCCCTCCACCAGGTAGGATAAAATACTGAAGCGGCTCCAGTTGATCTTCAAAAGCATCCATCCACTGCTCCAGTTCTTCAATTTCAGTGTCTGAAATAATCAATGGAAGCCTAGATTTCCCATTGGCCAGCATTAATTTATCTGCCGGTGTTGCCGCTTCTGATCCAACAGTAAAAAGATCAAACTGAATTTTTTTCAACTGCTTCAAAACCTCTTCATCCTCAATATGGCTTTTAGAAATACCAATGAACGAATTAAGCTCATCTATATTTCCGTAGCTTTCCACTCTGGCGCTGGCCTTGGAAACTCTTGTCCCGCCGTATAATGCGGTCTGTCCTTTATCTCCTGTTTTCGTGTAAATTTTCATAGCACTAAATTACTTTTTTTTGTACAATGTAAAAAGTAAATGTATTAATGCTTTAATGATATAATCCTTCGACTATGTTCAGTATATTTTTTACTACCGCAGATTACACAGATTTGCACAGATTTAAATTCAAGCATTTAGATTTTGGCTAAGCCGGACGGATGGTTAATGTTTTTTTTAAACGGGCTGAAGCCCTTCCTACTGATTTTTTGTTATTATATCAAAAAAAAATGGCCGGATAAATCCAGCCACTCACAAATTATTTATTTACCTCTACATATTGTATGACGGTCTGGTTTTTGGGATTATAGATTATTGTACTGTTGTTTGGAAACCTTTTCAGTTTGTAATATTCTATATTCTTATCGTTTTTGATATCTTCCAGAAAGCTGGTATCAAAAGTATTTTCAGGAAGAAATTTTGAAACAAAGCTTATTTTGTCAATAATGCTTTGTCCGTCTATCTTACGGGCTGTTTTATCTGATTTATCTTCGTTGGAAGAAGGCTGCTTTTCCAGAAAAGGAAGCAATACGGCAATGTCTGATTTATATTTAAAGATATAGCCTTCGGAACCGTTTGGAAACTTAAATTTCTTTCCCGTGTCTTCTGAAACTACAGGTTTCCCGGCATCAGGAAATACCTGATTAAATTTGACATCCTGAGAATTGGTTAAGGAGTTGATGGATTCACTGACTGTTTTCTTTACTGTTTCTTCTACGGCCTGCTGAGCTTTCTGTTGTACCGTTTCTGTAGTTTTCTGAACAGTCTGGTCTATTTTCTCTTCAATTTTATTACATGAAATTAATAAAAGAGCAGTAATAACCGGCAAAATATACTTCTTCATTTCGAGATTTTAATAGGGTTGCATTTTTTTAATTCATGCAATTTACATCTAAACGGAGAATAGGTCTATATATTTTAATAAAGAAAAAATATTTTCGACATTAAAAATACTGCTGACAAACTGTTGTCATAACCCAGTCTTACCTTTGTATCAACAATAACAAACTAAAACAATACAATTATGACAACTACTGCAACAGCCACAAAACAATTCATGACTTCTGACCAATTATTAGAGCATTGGCAAGGACACAGAAACTTGACAAGAAGGGTGATCGAAGCTTTTCCGGAAAAGGAATTATTTGAATTTTCCGTAGGAGGCATGAGACCTTTCGCCAAACTGGCATTAGAACTGATCAGCATTGGAGGACCCGCTTTAAAAGGAATTGTTGACAAAAACATGGAAGCCTACAATGAAGAAGGATTCAGCCCAAAAACGAAAGAAGACATTTTAAAAAAATGGGACGAAGAAACTGAGGTAATCAATAATTACTTTAGCCAGATCACAGAAGAACGTCTACAGGAAACTTTCAATTTATTCGGACAGTATGAATTTCCGGTGTATCAGAACATTCTTTATTTTGTAGATAATGAAATTCACCACAGAGGACAGGGATATGTTTACCTGAGAGCATTAGGAATTGAACCTCCTTTTTTTTGGGAGAGATTTTAGGTTCACTGATGCCTTTATGGAAACTTAAAATCATGATCCAGTTCAGGAAAAAAGATGGAATTAAAAAAGGGCAAAGGGAGCTTATCTGCAAATAATTACTTGTGATATTTCTCAATAAGAAACATTAAATTCAATTTAGACACTACTCATATCATCATTCACAAAAAATTAACTTTGCCTTTTAATTATAAAAACCGTATTCATCATGATGAAGACGGTTTTTCATTTTTTCAGCAGATCAATCTTTTATATTTTTTTTGAAATATCCTTAATTAATTCTTTAAGACTTTCTTTTAAAGATTCCGGTTCTAAAATTTCGGCATAATCAGCAAAAGTGATTACCCATCTTGGAAAGCCATCTTTGATCCAATCTGTTTCAAAGATCATTTCGTAACCGTCTTCTCTTTCAATCTCTTCAACCAGGCCGTAATATTTTTTTGAATTAACGAGATGATTGATGATTTTCTTTTCAACCAAAAGCCTCACTTTTGTTTTATTTCCGTTTGAATTCTTCCTGTAATCATTGATCTGGCCGTATTCCTGTAAAAACGGAGTCTGAGTTTTTAAAATCTGGAGAATCCTGTCTACCCGAAACTGCCTGAAATCATTTCTCATAGTACAGAAGGCCATGAGATACCAATAATTAAATTCAAAGAAAACCCCAACCACTTCAATGATACGGGTAGAAATTTGAGCATCAACAGTTTTATACTCAATATTTAACTGTTTCTTTTCAGCAATACTTTCAAGAATAATAGGAATGATATTTTGGATATGATCTTCAGTCTTGGGATGGTAATTGAACACATCAATTTGTTTTTCAATATTCTGAATCAGGCTTTTATCTGAGTGCCGAAGCACCGACCGGACTTTCTCCATCGCCGTCTGATAATGATTTCCAAGGCTTTGGTGGGAAAATTTTTGCATCAGCTTTTCAGCAGTAATAAAACTCAGAACTTCTTCTTTTGTAAACATGACAGGCGGAAGTTTATAGCCGTCCATCAGGGAATATCCGTTTCCGGCCTCTCCTATAATGGGAATCCCTGCATTTTCCAGTGTTTTGACATCCCGGTAGATGGTGCGGATGCTGACATCAAATTTTGCAGCAAGATCCTGTGCTCTTACAGTCGGTTTTGACTGTAATTGTGTGAGGATAGCCGTTACTCTGTCGAGTTTTTTAAGATAGTGGTCGTTCATATTGGTATGGCAAATCTATCAATCTTTTTTGGTCTACAGAATATAATTATGATTTAAAAATAAGTAAGATTTTCTGAATTAATTACAAGTGATTAAACATATTGTCTCACAAATTGATGGGATCCAGCAGATTCATAATGCATAAAAAATCTGTGAAATCATTGGCATCCGTAAGAAATAAAAATATACTTCAGATCAATTATCTTTAAAAGAATTGACCAGCTTATCCAGGTTCAAGCTTCTGGCCGAGGCATCAAAAATTTCCCGGTACGTGCCATTCATCTGAACTAAATCATCATGGGTTCCGCTTTCCACCACTCTTCCTTTTTTCATAACATAAATGGTATCAGAATCTAAGATCTGTGAAAGTGAATGGGAAATAATAACAACGGTACGGCCTTCTTTGATGGCATCAAGGGAATTTTTAATCTGTTCTGTAGCAATAGCATCCAGGCTGGCAGTTGGTTCATCAAGAAAAATGATGGGTGGGTTTTTCAAGAATAGTCTGGCAATAGCAATTCTCTGCTGCTGTCCACCAGAAAGCTGCGTAGCATCATGCTGATAGCCATCCGGAAGGTCTAGAATCTGATCATGCAGATAAGCTTTTCTTGAAGCCTCCTGAATTTCCTCAAAACTCGCATTCATGTCACCATAACGGATATTGTCTTCAATACTACCTTGGAAAATATGGTTTTTCTGCAATACGAGGCCGAGATCATTTCTCAAAGACGTATTGTCAAAATCATTTAAATTTACGCCGTCCAGCAGAATTTCTCCTGAATCGGGAAGGTAAAATTTACACAAAAGATTAATTACTGTAGATTTTCCGGCACCACTTAAACCTACGAGCGCCGTTGTTTTTCCGTTTTCAATTTTCATGGAAACATCATGCAGGGCTTTTGTTCCGTTAGGATAACTGAAATTGACATTTTTCAATTCAAAATTGCCTTTGATCTGTTCTTCTACATAAGTTCCATTCTGTTCTATTTCATCATCAGCGTTCAATATCTCAAAATAACCTTCAGCATAGATCATCGCATCATTCATATCATCATAAATCCTGTGCAGCTGACGGATAGGTGCTGAAATATTATTGAAGAGCATAATATGAAGCATAATGGCACCGATTGTCATTTGCTGATCCAATACGAGATAAACTGTCAAAAGAATAATTAAAACTACTCCAAACTGCTCGATAAAAGTTTTTAAACCATCATAAATAAAGTTGGTTTTTCTTGTGAACATCTGGCTTTCCATCAGTTCCATCTGAAGATCATATTGTTTTTTGCCTTCAAATTTTTCTCGCACAAAGCTCTTGATGACCATAATAGAATTGATCAGGTTCAATAGTCCTGAAGTTTTTCTTTCTCTTTGATTTCTAAGCTGGCGGCGTACTCCACCCAATTTCTTCGCCTGAAGGGAGCTTATGTAAAAATAGATCGGAACAATAATCGTAGAAACCATGCCCACATATACATTCTGCATATACATAATGATCAGCGCTATAATAGCATTGGAAAAAAGAGGCAGAATATCAATAAAAAAATTCTGCACAAGCTTTGTAAGACTTTCAATACCACGGTCTATCCTGATCTGCAGCTTTCCGGACTCATGATTTTCATCATTAAAATAAGCTACTTTGTACATCAGAATCTTGTCAATAGCTGACTGCGCCAAAACAGAACTTACATTGATCCTGATTTTTTCACCATAAAATTTCTGACCGAAATTGATGAAAATATTGAGTAATTCCTTTCCAAGTAAAATAATGGAAATAACAATCAGAATATGAATTCCTGCAGACATCGGATGCGGAAGATGGGTTAATTCAGTTACCTCATCCACCGTATATTTAAGGACAATAGGATTGACCTGTGCCGCAAGTGCGCCTAAAAAAGTTAGAAATAATGTTCCGTAAATCATCAAACGGTAAGGTTTGATAAATGGAACCAGCTGTTTATAGATACCAAATAAGGTGACTGTTCTGTTAAAAGGTTTTGCCATAGGAATTATTTTAACTAAAAAACGTACCGTTTTGAGAGAAAAGGTACGTTTTATTATATTTTCCAGCAAATGATGTGCTTTTTTCAACACATCGGTTTTATCCTTCGTAAAAATAGCTCGTAAGGTAATGCAGCTCTGGTCTGCTGACAGCTTTAGATTCATCCTGCGCCTGTTCCAGAGAATATAATGAAGTCAGTTCTTTTCTTTGGAAGATGAAAGAATTATTGGCATTCTTATCTACAACTTCACTGAAAATATGTTCAATTTCGGAATTGGCGAGCGAGGCAAAGCTGATGTCTTCAAAACCATACATCAATCTCAGATCATCAAACTGTCCAAAGTTTTCATCTACAAATCCCTGAAGCTGCGATTTTGAATCAAAATTACCTGCCCAGATGTTATAGATATATTTTTTCTTTTTCGGTTTGTCCAAAATACTCTGATATACAAAGTTTTCACCAAGATAAGCTTCTCTTACCTGGGGATCATTGGCAAGATCTTCAGGAAGCCCTTCTTTCAGGATATTTCCTTCAAACATAATGTATGTTTTATTGGTGATGGCCAAGGTCTGCTGTACGTTGTGGTCGGTAATCAGGATACCAATATTTTTGTCTACCAGGCTTCTTACAATCTTCTGGATATCTTCTACCGCAATGGGGTCTACCCCTGCAAAAGGCTCATCAAGAAGAATAAAGTTGGGGCTTGTAGCAAGACATCGTGCAATTTCTGTTCTACGTCTCTCCCCTCCGGAAAGAAGGTCTCCACGGTTTTTACGTACATGCTGCAGAGAAAACTCCTCAATCAGCTCGTCACATTTTATTTGCTGTTCACGTTTTGAAAGTTTGGTAAGCTGCAGAACCCCCATGATATTTTCTTCTACAGAAAGTTTTCTGAAGATGGAAGCTTCCTGGGCAAGGTACCCGATTCCCTTCTGAGCCCGTCGGTACATCGCATCGGTAGTGATTTCCTGTTTATCGAGGAAAATCCTTCCTGATGTAGGCTTAACCAATCCTACAATCATATAAAACGAAGTGGTCTTTCCTGCCCCGTTGGGACCAAGCAAACCAACAATTTCTCCTTGTTCCACCTGTACAGAAACGCCTTTTACTACTTTTTTAGGACCGTATTCTTTGATTAAGTTTTCTCCTCGTAAAATCATAGGAGCAAAGATAAAGTTTTTTTGAATTCAAATTTTAGATTAAAAAGCAAGCGTAATAGTTTTATGAAATTTAATTTTCTGTTGATTCAATTCAGTTTGAAATGATATTTTTTCAGTAAACATCCAAAACAAATAACGAATATTTTACTGGTATTTTTTATTTTTCAAACTAATATTTTGTAACTCCTTAGTATTTTATTCGACGTATTGAAAAGTTATTTTAATCATCACAAAGAAATTAAAAATGGAAAATTACGGTTATACAAAAACAGAAGGTACATCCAACCCACAGCAGAATAACATTCCTTACCGTTCGGAAAAGAAAATTCCGGCAGCTATATTAGGTATTCTTGTAGGCTGGCTGGCCTTAAATAAGTTCTATCTGGGTTATACGAAAGAAGGCATTATCCAGCTTATTCTTAATATAGTCACTTTAGGGGCAGCTTCTTTTATTCCTTTTATTGAGGGAATTTTATATCTCTTCATGAGTGACAAGCAGTTTGATGACACGTATGTATACGGGAAAAAAGGCTGGTTTTAAAATAGAACTGTTTAGAACATCAAGGTGAGGAAGAATTATTAATTTAATTTTTAAGTCTGAATTTAGAGTTCTTCTTAGAATAATTTTATGGTTTAAATTATTCTTCATTTTATTTCCATAATTTTAAAAACGAAACCAAAAACTAAATTAATATGGAAAATAATCAGGACCTGACCAATCTTCTTGCATTGGATCTGGGAATCAATATTGTTGACAGAAGGCCATATGCCAAGGAAGTTTTCAAGTGGCAGGATATGGATCTTCTTCCCCATTCCTCCGCAGACACTTTGCTGTGTGAGATTTTTGAATGGAACGGAAGAAACTGGAGAACTACGGAAAACAATCTCATTGGATTTCTTTTTTCCGGAGATGCTTTAAATACTGTAAAAGAGCAGCTGATCAACACACCAAAGCATCCGGCTCTGATCCCGGATTTTGAGTTTACAAAAGACAGTATGATCGAATACGGCCTGTCTCTTCCTTCATTGTTCAATATTGGAGTAAACGGAAATATCAAGAATGTGAAAAGTTTTTCGGTACGGGTCAACGGTGTCACAAAATCCAGAGTTACCAATATTGATTCTCCTGGAATTGAGATTCTTAAAAATTATTCTTTATTCACACAGGATAAATCCAAAACCTACCGGAAGAATATTAAGTTTAATTACCTGAGTACTTCCCTATTTTACGCTGAAAGTGTAGAGATCTTTCTGGAAAAGGAGTCTGGTGTAGGACTGGACGTAAGTTTCCAGACTCAAAATGTAGAAGTGGATGTTAAAATAGACACGGATACAAAGAAACATTTTGTTTTGAAATATTCAGGAAATCAGGCTCCTTTTGCTGCAAAATTTACAAAGGGAAAAGATTTCAACATCATGTGATAAATTTTTATTATTTTAGTTTCACTAAACTATAAAATATTTTCTCATGAAAAAATTAACAAAAAAAGATCTGAAGAAGATCAATGGAGGTAGTATAAGATTTCCTGATGCTAACGGTAATTGCCTTCCCGGATGGTACTTATGTCCCACCAATGTATGTATCAATGATAATGGAGGTGAAAACCCTATTCAGCCGGGAGATCGTGATTATTTCACATGCTTCGGACACAATTAAAAGTCATTTCCCACGACATACAATTAAAAATGCCCTTGAAAGTAAGATTTCAGGGGCAAATTATTTTGATTGATTTTGAAATTATCTATTCAGAATCATTGCTGCTTCTTTCGCAAAATAAGTAAAGATCATATCGGCTCCGGCTCTTTTAAAGCAGGTAAGACTTTCAATAATCGTTTTATCATTATCCAGCCAGCCATTCTGTGCTGCAGCTTTTACCATTGCATATTCTCCGCTCACATTGTAAACTGCAATCGGAAGATCTATAGCCTCACGAACTTTAGAAACGATATCCAGATAAGGAAGTCCCGGTTTGATCATGATGATATCAGCGCCTTCATCTATATCTTTATATACTTCATTTAAAGCTTCCCGGGAATTGTGAAAATCCATCTGGTACGTTTTTTTATCTTTCGGAATTTCCATATCATCTTTCGGTGCACTATCCAGAGCACTTCTGAACGGTCCATAGAAAGAACTTGCATACTTGGCAGAATAACTTAGAATTCCTACGTCTGTAAAGCCGCTTTCTTCCAAAGCTTCACGGATTGTAAGAACTCTTCCATCCATCATATCACTTGGTGCCACAATGTCAGCACCAGCTTCAGCATGGGATACAGACATTCTCGCTAAAGCATCATTGGTTGCATCATTTATGATCTTTCCGTTTTCAATGATTCCGTCGTGACCGTAAATAGAATAAGGGTCTAAAGCTACATCGGGCATCACAATCATTGCAGGAACGGCATCTTTTATTGCTTTTATAGTCTGCTGCATCAGCCCGTCTTTGTTCCACGATTCTTTTCCGGTATTGTCTTTGAGATGTTCTGACACTTTCATGTACAGATTGACAGATTTAACGCCTAAAGAAAATAATTCCTTACATTCTTTTACTGTCAAATCGATGCTCCTCCTGAAAATTCCGGGCATCGACGGAATTGCTTCCTGCTGGTTTTCGCCCTCCATTACGAAGATAGGCATTACAAAATCATCGGTTGTAAGGGTGTTTTCTCTTACTAAACTTCTGACCGATTCATTTACTCTTAGTCTTCTGTTTCTTGAATGTATCATTTTGGAATACTTTTTGAATAAGTTTCTACAAATTTACTACAACTTATATAAAAAACTATTGTATAGAATTGTAGAATTGTCTATTTTTGTTTTAATACATTTGAGAAATTATAATTTGATGAAAAAACTTTTACTCTTATTTATATTTATTGGCGCTTTCGTTGGGTTTTCCAACAATTTTCAAGCACAGCTGAGAGAGCCGGGTTCCATTAACCAGAAGGCTGATGACGGTGTACTGGTAGTCTATCCAAATCCTGCCAAGGATTACCTTCTGATCAAAGCAAAAGATTCTGCTTTAAAGATCAAAAGTGTAACATTTTATTCAATTTTAGGAACACAGGTTGCTAATTACTCTGTTAACATGAATTCCGGGGAGATTAATATTGAAAGATTGAAACCCGGGAAATATCTGATCCGCTATATTTTAAGCGATAATACCCAAAAGGTAACTCAAATCGTAAAACAATAAAACCAAATCCTGATAATCATCAGGATTTTTTCTTTTACAGCATTTCTCCCTTAATATTTCCGTAACTTTCAGGACTTTTTATACTCATTGTAAAAACAATTTAATGCTTAAAGCTGAACATATCAGAAAGACCTATAATGCCGGGAAGAAAGTCGCATTGGATGATTTTAGCATCCATGTACCTCAAGGCAGTATTTACGGGCTTCTAGGCCCGAACGGAGCCGGAAAAACTTCTTTCATCCGTATCATCAACCAAATCACCCAGGCGGATTCCGGAGATGTATTCATCAATGGGAATAAGCTTAGTCCAAGCCATATCAGAGATATCGGTTATATGCCCGAAGAAAGAGGCTTGTACAAGAACATGAGTGTTGGGGATCAGATTCTTTATTTCGGGGAACTGAAAGGGATGAGCAAAAATGATGCTTTGAACGAAGCGAAGAAATGGTTTGAAAAACTGAACATCGATCAATGGTGGAAAAAGAAGCTTTCTGAACTTTCAAAAGGGATGGCACAGAAGATCCAGTTTGTGGTAACGGTTCTTCACCGCCCACATCTTCTGATCCTTGATGAACCTTTCTCCGGTTTTGATCCTGTGAATGCTAATTTAATTAAAGATCAGATTATCGATCTAAAAAATAACGGAACTACGATCATTCTTTCTACCCACAGAATGGAAAGTGTGGAGGAAATGTGTGATTATGTAGCACTGATCAACAATTCAAAGAAAATTATTGACGGAAGGGTGTTTGACGTAAGGGAAAAATTTAAGAAGAATATTTTCGGAATTACTCTTTCAGAGGTGGATGAAGCGAAGTTTGAAAATTTTAAAACCAGCTATGATATATTCAATTTCTCTAATGAAAACAATCTGATTTCTTTTGATCTGAAAAATGAAAGCGGCCAGAACGAAATTCTTCTGGATCTTGTGAATGTGGGAAAAGTGAGATCATTCGACGAAAAAATCCCAAGTATGAATGAAGTGTTTATTAACGCTGTAAGCAATCATCCTTAATTTTATGAATAATATTTTTTTAATTACAAAAAGGGAATTTCTTACGCAGGTTAAGAAAAAATCCTTCATTATACTCACATTGCTTGCTCCTCTTTTATTGATTGGTTTTGGTGGGGTGATAGGACTTATGTTTAAAGCTAACGAATCGCACAGCATTATTGAGGTTGTGGATAAAAGCGGACTTTTTAAAGATCAGTTTAAATCTGATGACAAACTGAATTATGTATTTGTTTCAGCTGCAGATGAAAAATCTAAGGTCAATAATCTGAAGGGAAATGAATCGCTTGACGGCATCCTGATTCTTCCTGAACTGAATGGTCATGATTATGAAGCACTGGAAAACAATACGCGACTGATTGTCAATGCGAAGATGGGGTTTGATACTAAGCAAAAAATCGTTTCAGATATCACAGAGGTGATCAAAAAGGAAAAGATCAAGCAGCTTGGTATTCAGGAAAACCAGCTGAACAGCCTGGACAAAGGCTTTACCTTGAAGACCATCAATGTTTCCGATAATAACAAAGAGGATTCTGATATGGCTTTTGGGGTAAAGAGTGGTTTAAGCATTCTTTTAATGTATGTAACGTTTATGTTCATCATTATTTACGGAGTACGGGTGATGAGAAGTGTTCTTGAGGAGAAAAACAACCGTGTGGTGGAGATTATTATCTCTTCTGTCAAGCCTTTTGAGCTGATGATGGGTAAAATATTGGGCGTAACCCTGGTCGCTCTGACTCAGTTCCTGATCTGGATTTCTATGTCGGTGATCGGTGCTTTGGTTTTAAATACGGGTTTCTCCCCTTTTCAGAAGAATATTCCGGGAGGAAATGAAGAACTGACAAGCAAGCTAGATGTTACGCAGATCGCTACACAGGTTTCCCATAGTTTATTGGAACTGAATTTCCCGCTGATTATCTTTGTATTCATTGTATTTTTCCTTTTAGGGTATATTTTTTACAGCTCTATTTATGCAGCCATTGGTTCTGCAGTGGACAATGAAACGGAAACACAGCAATTTACTTTATTTGCTATTTTACCACTTACTTTAGGGATGTACGGAAGTTTTTCATTAATGAACAATCCTGATGGTCCTTTGGGATTCTGGCTATCTATTATTCCGTTTACATCACCGGTCGCAATGATTGCAAGAATACCTTTCGGAGTTCCGGCATGGCAGATCGCATTGTCTATTGGATTATTGTTAGGAACAACAATCCTTATGATATTTTTAGCCGGAAAAATCTACCGTGTAGGGATTTTAATGTATGGCAATAAGGCTACTTTGAAGGAGATATGGAAATGGATTAGAGGATAATGAATTAAAGGCTGGAAGCCAAAAGAGGGAGGATGGAAGTACTGAACGGATTCAGTTGCTCCTTATAACTTAAATAGCTTCTCTCTTCCAACTGCCAACTCATAACATTGTATAAAAACAAAAATCCCGGAAATTAAAATTTCCGGGATTTTTTATGTTTGAATAACGTATTATTCTATTTAAAGATATAGCTTAAGCTAAGGCTGATCACCTGCTCAGATTTGCCTTTGGTAGTACCTCCTTTTTCTTTTGCAAGATCCGGATAAGTATCTGTAAGACCAAGGTCATATTTAAGAGCTAATTCCAGCTGTCTTTTGTAGCTATAGCCAACTCCTAATCCAAGGGCGAAATTAAAGCTTGATGCTTTTCCGCTTACTGAAGGATATAAAGGATCGGTAACATCCGGATCGTAATATGGTCTTCCTACCGGTGCATTTTTAACATTCTGACTCATCAGAAAGTTAAATCTAGGACCTATCATTCCAAAGAATTCTGAAGCTGCTTCAGAAAAGTATCCTTTAAAATAAATAGGTACACTCAGATAATTGTTACCATATACTGCATCGTAGCCGTCTTTTCCTTTAGCATCTTTATCTTTCCCGGTTTCTCCTGCACCATAGTACACGACTTCGGGTTGTATAAAGAACTGATTTGCCTTTCCTACCGGGATAAGAGCCAAAGCTCCGCCCTGGAATGCATATCTTGGACCTGAGGGATTATGAGCATTTCTTACTCTGGAGTAGTTACCTCCTGCTGTTACACCAAATCTCGTATTTTTGAAGTCAATCTGGGCGAAAGACAGGGTCGAGAGGGCCAATGCTGAGGTTAATAAAAGTTTTTTCATATGTTTTGTTTTGTATAGCGATTATCCTAGGACTTTTGCAACAGTAACACCGATATCAGCCGGAGAATCTACAACGTTGATTCCGTTTTCTCTCATGATCTCCATTTTAGCCTGAGCTGTATCTTCATCACCACCTACAATAGCACCAGCGTGTCCCATAGTTCTTCCTTTAGGAGCAGTCTGTCCAGCAATAAATCCTACAACAGGTTTAGTAGATCCGCTAGCTTTATACCATCTTGCAGCTTCAGCTTCTAATCCACCACCAATTTCGCCTATCATTACTACCGCTTCAGTTTCAGGGTCGTTGATGAATAATTCCAAAGCTTCTCTTGTCGTTGTTCCAATGATTGGGTCACCACCGATACCAATTGCTGTAGAAACACCGAAACCAGCTTTTACCACCTGGTCAGCAGCTTCATAAGTAAGCGTACCTGATTTTGATACAATACCTACTTTACCTTTTTTGAAAACGAATCCTGGCATAATACCAATTTTAGCTTCTTCAGAAGTAATGATTCCCGGACAGTTTGGACCGATTAGTCTGCAGTCTCTGTCAGCGATGTAAGATTTTACTTTTACCATATCCGCTACAGGAATACCTTCAGTAATACATACGATAACTTTGATCCCTGCTTCAGCAGCTTCCATGATTGCGTCAGCAGCAAATGCAGGTGGTACGAAAATGATACTTACGTTTGCTCCAGCTTTTTCAACAGCATCAGCTACTGTATTAAATACAGGCTTTCCTAAGTGCTCAGAACCTCCTTTACCTGGAGTAACTCCTCCTACTACGTTGGTTCCGTATTCAATCATCTGACCTGCGTGGAAAGTACCTTCGTTCCCTGTAAATCCTTGTACAATTACTTTAGAATCTTTGTTTACTAAAATTGACATTTTATTGTTGTTTTAATTTATTAATTTTCAGTTTATACGTGAGACAAAAATAATGATTATTTGTCGTTAAAAAAACTTTTAAATCTGATTTTATTCATCATATTTTTTCAGTACATCAATCAAATCTTCCTCTCTAAGTTTATTATAATTAATGTTCTCAATAAGTGGTTCCAATTCCGGTTTATCAGCCATAAGAGCCTTTAATTTTTTTCGGTTATTTATCAGTATACTCATTGCCTGCCTTACATTTCCTTTGTATAAAACATCCGTAACTAAGGTAGATCCATCAAAACCATGGCGATGATAACTTCTGAACCATTTTATTTTATTCCCATTGTACAGTTCTTCCACCAATGTCTTTGAAGACTCTGCAGGAAAATAAACAAAAACTCTGGGTTTATTTTTGAGATCAGTAAATTCAATTTTTTTTATTTCAGCAGCGGAGTATTTAATTTTCTTTCCATCCTCCAGAATCTTAATGTTCTTATCTGCAAGGGTTATTTCATCAATTTGATTTCCATCGAAAAGATTGGTTATAAATGGGATTTTAGCATTTAGTACATGATCATCATTAAAAGTAATTGTAGACTGAATGTCTGATTTCTGTGCAAAACCTATAGCATACATAAAAACCAACAATCCATATAATCTCTTCATCATAGTTTTCTCAGCTTTACTTCTTTTTTCAGATAGCCTTTAAAATCTTCTGCAAACATCCCTATATAGGTTCCTTTTTTCAGATCTCTGTTGACTCCGGTTTTCCCGAGAATAACAGATCCTGCTTCAATTTTATTACCGGAAGCCATGCCTACCTGTCCCCAAAGCGTGACCTCATCACCAATAATGCAGCATCCTGCAATTCCAACCTGTGAGGCGATGAGACATTTTTTTCCGATCACCGTGTCATGCCCGATCTGGATCTGATTATCTAACACTGAACCTTCACCAATGACGGTAGAATCCGTCACTCCTCTATCGATAGTACAGTTATTTCCAATTTCTACATTGTTTTCAATAACCACATTTCCTACGGAAATCAGACGGTCAAAATTGCCGTTGAGTTTTCTGTAATAGAAAGCATCACCACCTAGTACAGTTCCGGACTGGATGATTACATTATCTCCAATTTCGGTTCTGTCACCGATCACAACATTTGGAAAAATCAGACTGTTTTTGCCGATCTTCACGTTGTTTCCAATGACTGCCGTGCGGTGGATTTTGGTTCCTTCCCCTATTTCAGCATCGTGAAGTTCTTCAGTGAAATTATATATTCTCGTAAAATGAGTGTTAATCTTATTAAAGTCTGCGAAAGGATCATCAGAAACCAAAAGTGCCTTACCTTCCGGACATTCTACCTTTTTATCGATCAAAATGATCGTAGCTGCAGAATTCAGCGCTTTATCGTAATATTTGGGATGGTTGACAAAAACAATGTCACCCGGTTTTACCATGTGAATTTCATTGGTCCCCAATACTTCAAAGTCTTCGGGACCGACAAATTCTGAGCCTATTAAATCGGCAATAGTTTTGAGCTTTTGCGGAGAATGGAATCTCATACCAATTGATTTTATAAAAACAAAATTCGGACTGCTGATGCAAACCGAATTTATGTAAATTTAATTTATTATTTTACTCTTTCTAAGTAGCTACCGTCTTCTGTATTTACTTTGATCTTATCTCCCGGCTCGATAAACAAAGGAACATTTACTCTTGCTCCTGTTTCAACGATTGCGTTTTTAAGAGCGTTGGTTGCCGTATTTCCTTTAATGCCCGGGTCTGCTTCGATAACTTCCAGATAAACTGACTGAGGAAGTTCTGCAGAAAGCGGAGTTTCGTCAGCTTCTTTCAGGATAATAGTTACTTCTTCACCAGCTTTCATAAACTGAGAGTTTTCAATCATTTCCTTTCCTAGATATAGCTGAGAGAAGTCATCATTATTCATGAAGTGAAAACCATTCTCATCATCATAAAGATACTGGAATTTTCTTGTAATTACTTTTACTTCATCAATTTTGTGTCCTGCAGAGAAAGTATTATCAAGAACTTTTCCGTTGGTTACCGATTTTAGTTTTGTTCTTACGAAAGCAGGTCCTTTCCCTGGCTTTACGTGCATAAATTCAACTACTTTGAAAATATCATTGCTAAATTCGATGCAAAGTCCTTTTCTTATATCGTTACTTGTTGCCATTAATTTTATATTGTCTTTTAATTTTAATCTGATTTTACCTTTGTATTAGTTGCTGTCCTTACCTGTTCCGTATCCTTTTACGATACCTCTCGGAGAGTTTTGAATAAACTGAAGGATTTCATCTCTTTCAGCAGTAGGAAGCATTTCTTTTTCAATGTGGGAGATTGCCTGGGAAACGTTCATCTTCATCTGGAAAATAGCTCTGTAGATCTTTTGGATCTCAAAAATCTTTTCGTTGGTAAAACCTCTTCTTCTTAATCCTACAGAATTGATCCCTGCATAAGACATCGGTTCTCTTGCTACTTTTACGTAAGGAGGAATGTCTTTTCTTACCAGGGTACCTCCGGAAATCATCACATGTTTGCCGATTTTACCAAACTGGTGAACAGCACTAAGGCCACCCATCACAGTATAATCACCAATTTCCACATGTCCGGCAATACCACAGCCATTTACGATAATAACATGATCACCAATCACACAGTCATGAGCAATATGAGAAGTTGCCATAATAAGGCAGTTTGCACCTATTTTTGTAAAGCCTAAAGCTTTTGTTCCTCTATTTACGGTAACACATTCTCTGATGGTTGTATCGTCACCGATAATGACCTGAGTATCCTCGCCGTCAAACTTGAGATCCTGAGGAATTGCCGAGATAACAGTCCCCGGGAAAATCCTACAGTTTTTACCTATTCTTGCTCCGTCCATAATGGTTACGTTCGGGCCAATCCAGGTTCCTTCTCCAATTTCTACATCCCCGGCAATTGTAGTGAATGGTTCTACAATTACATTTTTGCTGATTTTCGCTCGTTTATCTACGGCGGCTAATTGATGGACCATTTAATCGACTTTATTTTTTGCAACTTGAGCCATTAGCTCTGCTTCCACAGCCACTGTATCTCCAACATATCCGTATCCCTGCATATGAACAATACCTCTTCTGATAGGCTCTATCAATTCAATTTTGAAAATCATAGTATCACCAGGAACTACTTTTCTCTTGAATTTTACTTTATCAATTTTAATGAAATAAGTAGAGTAATTTTCCGGATCCGGAACGCTTGCCAAAACAAGGATACCACCGGTTTGTGCCAAAGCTTCTACCTGAAGAACTCCAGGCATTACAGGTTCTTTCGGGAAATGTCCTACGAAGAAAGGCTCATTCATAGTCACATTTTTCAAACCTACCACATGAGAATCTGAAAGTTCAAGAATCTTATCAATCAATAAGAACGGAGGTCTGTGAGGCATAAGCTTCATAATTCCGTTGATATCAAAAACAGGTTCTTTAGTAAGATCAAAATCAGGTACGTTTTTCTTTTTCTGAAGTTTCCACTGTCGGTTCAGTTTTTTTGCAAACTGGGTATTCACAAAGTGCCCGGGTTTATTTGCAATCACTTTACCTTTTATTTTTACACCAGCTAAAGCTAAATCACCAATTACATCAAGCAATTTATGTCTTGCAGCTTCGTTAGGATAATTTAAGGTAAGATTATCCAGAATTCCGTTCGGTCTGATAGAAACATTGTCTTTCCCAAAGGCTTTCTTCAGTTTCTCTGTTGTTTCAGGAGTAAGATCCTTGTCAACATATACAATCGCGTTAGAGATATCTCCTCCTCTGATCAATCCGTGATCCAACAACATTTCCAGCTCATGTAAAAAGCTGAATGTTCTTGCAGAAGAAATTTCGTCTTTAAATTCTGAAATATTTTTAAGGGTGGCATTTTGGGTTCCCAATACTTTGGTTCCAAAGTCTACCATGGTAGTAATTTCGTAAGTATCCGAAGGGATAATTGTGATTTCTGAACCTGTTGCAGGATCGCTGTAGGTAAGAACTTCTTTTACAACAAGGTATTCTCTCGCTGTATTTTGTTCAATAACCCCAACGCTTTCAATAGCCTCAACAAAGAATTTTGATGATCCATCTAAAATCGGAGGTTCTGAAGCATTCATTTCCAGAATAGCGTTATCTACGTCACATCCTACCAAAGCAGCTAAAAGGTGCTCACAGGTTGTAATTTTAACGCCAAGCTTTTCTAATGTTGTTCCTCTTTCTGTTGCTACTACATAATTAACATCAGCTTCTACCTGAGGATGTCCCTCCAGGTCTGTTCTTACGAACACAAAACCTGTGTTTTCTTTAGCAGGTTTGATGGTAAGTTTTACTTCTTTACCCGTATGAAGGCCAATTCCAGAAAGCGTTACTTCTTCCTGGAGTGTTTTTTGCATATCACTCATTAGTTTTATCTTTTGAGGTATCCTCAAGATTATTTATTCTCTTTACAATTTCAGTAAAATTCCTGAAATGTACATAGTTTCTAAGATAGTCATTATAGCTTATCGCAGGAGATCCATACAATGTTTCTTTATCATTGACACTTGAATTCACACCACTCTGAGCCTGAATCTTAACCTGATTGCCAATTTTGATATGGCCTACCACTCCTACCTGTCCTCCAATCTGGTTCCAGTCTCCGATTGTAGTAGATCCAGCAATTCCGGCCTGAGCTGCAATCACATTATTCTGTCCGATCTTCACATTGTGAGCAATTTGGATCAGATTATCGATCTTCGTTCCTTTTCCGATAATGGTTGAACCAATTGTAGCTCTGTCAATACTACAGTTTGAACCGATTTCAACGTCGTCTTCAATGATCACATTTCCTAGCTGAGGAATTTTTTTGAATCCTTCTGCTGTAGGCTGAAAACCAAATCCGTCACCACCAATAACTGTGTTGGAGTGAATTACGCAATTATCACCGATAATACAATAATCATAGATTCTCGCTCCACTGTCAATTTTACAGTTCTTACCGATCTTTACTCCCTTACCGATATATACATGCGGATAAATTTGCGAACCATCTCCGATCTTCGCTTTCTCAGAAACATAAGTAAATGCTCCAATATATGCTTTTTCTCCGATCACAGCAGTATCATGAATAGAAGAGCCGTTCTCAACTCCCTCTTTTCTGCCCTGCATTTCCTGATACAGATTCATTAAGATCTGAAAAGAAAGGTATGCATCCTTTACAACAATTAAGGTAGGATTGTAATTATTTTTATCAATAAGTTTTTCCGAAACAATAATAACGGAGCATTTTGAGGTATCTAAAAAGTGAGAAAACCGATCCTGTGCTATAAAAGAAAGATGCCCAGTTTCACCATTCTCAATTGGTGAAACCCCTGTAATAACCGTACTTTCGTCGCCTATTATTTGTCCGTCAATAAAACTTGCAATTTGCGAAGCTGTAAATTCCATATTCTGCAAAGATAAGAAATTCTATAATTCGCAAACATTTTTTGGTTTTCGGAACGTGAATTTTAATAATATTTATGAAATTATCTTGAAATGTCTCTTGGAAAGGTAAGGATATATCTGGCCGTTTTATGAACCATAAGCCCCGACAGTAACTGGTCTTGTGACTCTTCCAGTCTTATTTTTCCACCGTCTTTCATCAACAGGTAAATAGGTTGTTTTTCGGTGTCGTAAGGCAGTAATTTTCTTTTAATTTCATGTACAAGCTCCTTTCCGTTATCGATTCCGAAAAATTCATTGGTGTTTTTTATTTTTTCCTCAATAAATTCAGAATCAAAAGGACGTGTGGAAATAACAGTTTTAGGAAGATTTCTCTGAATCACACATTGGCACCAGTAAGAAAGAATAAAGTCATCTGAAGCTTGCCAGGATTTCATCGCATGAATTATATCATTATCGTCAAGTTGGGTAAATCTGAAAATATCTTCATCAGTGGCTGAACTTTTACCACGATGCAGGAAATATTTCAGATTTTCACCTGCAGGAAGCTCCATTCCCTGAGAAACCAGATATTTTGCTCTCTCCAGAATTTTCACCAAGAGAAATTCTGCCAGTGCTGAAGTTTTATGATAATAAACCTGCCAATACATAAACATTCTTGCGGTCAGGAAGTTTTCGATAGAGTAAACTCCTTTTGCATCGATCACCAATTCACCTTCACCGCATACATTCATCATAGAAATAATCCTCTGGGTATTAATATTTCCCTCCGAAACACCAGTGAAAAAGCTGTCTCTGTTAAGATAATCAAGCCTGTCCACATCAAGTTGGGATGAAATCAGCTGATTAAAGAATTTCCTGTGATATTTCCCCTGAAACATTTCAATTGCCAAAGAAAGCTGTCCGTCAAATTCCTCATTTAATTTGTTCATCAGTAACAACGAGAGCTTTTCATGATGCCAGTCATCCATCAGCATATTTTCCAGGGCGTGGGAAAATGGTCCGTGACCTATATCATGCATGAGGATTGCCAGCATAGCGCCTTTTTCTTCCTCTTCTGTAATTTTAATACCTTTCTGTCTCAAAGTTTCCAATGCCGTAAACATGAGATGCATCGCTCCCAATGCGTGATGAAATCTTGTATGCGTAGCGCCTGGGAAAATCAGATTGAGAAGTCCGGTCTGCCCTATCCTCCGCAGTCTTTGAAAATACGGATGCTCTATAACGTCAAATAAAATTTCGTGTGGGATTCTGATGAAACCATGAACGGGGTCGTTGATGATCTTTAGCTTATTCTGCATTGAAACGTCAATATTAGTAAACAAAGTTAGGTATTTTAAATTTTAAGTATCATTAAATTGCTGTTAAAGAATTTCAATTCTGCAAAGACCTTACCATATCCATACGCAAGTCCATATTTTTGATGAAGCCATTCATGGCATTTTTATTATTAATTTTCTGAACAATAATTTTCACGAATCTACCAAGAAGTTTCCTACATTTTATATTTTAAAAATATATCTTTGATAGTATAAATAACGCTTCTATTTGATGAGAAAAATTTCTCTTTTCGTCCTATTTTTTTTCAGTTTACATTTTTCTGCACAGGTCTTATCTGAAACTCAAAAACTGGAATCGCTATGCAAGGTCTGGGGATTTTTGAAATATTACCATCCAAATGTAACAAAAGCAGATTTTGATTGGGACCGCCAGCTTTTCCAAAAAATAGATGAATTGGGAAATATCCGTGATAAGGATCAACTGAATGAATTCTATTTTAAATGGATCAGCAGTCTCGGAAAAGTCAACGAGTGTAAAAAGTGCTTAAAAGAAGATAAAGAGAAAATTTATTTTTTAAGAAATTTTGATCTCAACTGGATCAGTAATAAAGATGTGTTCACAGAAAAAGTAAGTCGACAACTTCTTTTTATTCAAAATAACAGAAACCTGGGAAGTAACCATTATTTCGGAAAGGGAGGTAAAAAGGTATACTTCCGAAATGAAAATTCTTACGGTTCAAAATTCACATCAAAAGAGATCAGCCTTTTGGAACTTTTCAGATATTGGAATGCTGTGGAATATTTCTTCCCTTATAAATATCAGACCGATCAGGCCTGGAATGATGTTTTATCAGAAATGATCCCGAAGTTCTTAAACGTCAATAATGATGAAAGCTATCATCTGACCCTTGCCGAACTGGTGGCCAAAGTTGATGATTCCCATGCTTTTCTGTATTCTCCATTAATCAATGCCAATCAATATGGAAGAAGAAAAGTTCCTGTGGAATATATTTATGCAGAAGGAAAGTTGGTTATCACTAAAGTCATTAGAAATAAGTTTAACGAAGAGATACTCTTAAAAACCGGTGACGTCATTTATGATATCAGTGGCCGAACAATTCCACAAATGGTTAACAGTTTTGGAAAATATATTCCAGCCTCCAATTCGTGGGGAAAGATCAATAAAGTGAGGAATCTTTTTCTGTTCAGCAATCATGACGCTATCACTATTAAAGTTGAACGGGACGGAGAAAATCTGGAAATTGCAGCTAAAACTTATCTTCTCAGAGATATTATCCGGGAGAAATCTGTTCCTGAGCAGAAATGGAAGTTTCTGGATACAGACCGAAAGACAGGCTATGTGAATATGGGAAGTATTGAAAAAAGTGATCTGGATGACATGTATCAAGATTTTAAGTCTACAACATCTATTATTTTTGACCTCAGAAATTATCCTCAACAGACTATTTTTCCTCTAAGCAGAATGATTTTGCCAGAAAAATCAATTTATTATCAATTTAATTTTCCTGAGACAGATTATTTGAGTAAATTTTATAGCGCAAAAAACAGTATCGGAAGAAAGAACCCGGATTATTATAAAGGCAATGTCATCATTTTAGTAGATGAGCGCACGCAAAGCCAGGCAGAGACTACGACAATGATGCTTCAACAACATCCAAAAGCAAAAGTGATAGGAAGCCATACATCCGGAGCCAACGGTGACATCATCCGGTTTAAAATTGCGGACCTTGATACTGCCTTTACCGGGCTTGGAGCTTATTATCCTGACGGAAGGGAAACCCAGAGGATCGGAATTATTCCCGACATGATCATAAAACCTACCGTAAAAGGTGTGCTGGCAGGAAAAGATGAAGTTCTGGAAAGGGCTTTAAAATATATAAAGACCGGTTTTTAAATGAATTGATATCAGCAATTTTGCAGTAGAATTTTCATTTAACTAAGATTTAACTTTTGTTGCCTCTAATTTGTGAGAATTTAAAAGGAATTGGTCGGCAATTTGATGCAATAACCATGTAAAAAATAAATTATGTCGGAAAAAATATTATGGATAGATGATGAAATAGATTTACTCAAACCCCATATCGTATTCTTAGAAAAAAAAGGTTATCAGGTAACCCCTGTTAACAACGTGAACGAGGCTCTGGAACTCATGGACTCGGAAAAATTCGCACTTACCTTAATTGATGAAAATATGCCCGGTATTTCGGGACTGGAGGCCATTCCTATGATTAAAGAAAAAGATAATTCTTTAAAGATTGTAATGGTGACCAAAAGTGAGGAGGAACATATTATGGAAGAAGCCATCGGATCACAGATCGCTGACTACATTCTTAAACCGGTAAATCCTAACCAGATTTTATTATCGTTGAAAAAAAATCTGCAGGAGGATAATCTTGTGGAGCAGAAAACCATTCTTCAGTATCAGCAGGAGTTCAGAAACCTCTCTATGGAGCTTTCTTATCTCAGAACCTACCAGGAATGGGCAGAATATTATAAAAAAATCCTAAGCTGGGAAATCAAGTTCGATAAGGTTGCTGATAATGAATTTGCGGATCTGTTGCAGTCTCAGAAAGAAGAGGCGAATATTCAGTTTTCAAAATTTATTGAAAAAAATTACGAAGACTGGCTGACGGATTCCGAGAAACCTCTGATGAGTCATACTCTTTTCAAAGAAAAAATAAAGCCAGAGGTGGAGAAAGAAAAAGTCCTGCTTCTGATGATAGACAATCTGCGTTTTGACCAGTGGAAGGTGATTGAACCGTTATTTACAAAATACTACAATAAAATTTCTGAAGATTATTACTACAGTATTCTTCCCACTGCCACTCAATATGCAAGAAACTCTTTCTTTGCGGGATTGATGCCATCTGAGATCGAAAAACGTTTCCCGGATAAATGGTTCAATGATAATGAAGAAGGAAATAAGAATGAATTTGAGCGTGATTTCCTGGAGGATCAGATGAAAAGAATCGGTTTGGGATCTAAGTCTATGAAATATCTTAAGGTTTTGAATGCAGATTTTGAACGAAAAATCTACGATGATTTTAACCAGCATAAGAACAATGATCTTTTGGTAATTGTTTACAACTTCATCGATATCCTTTCGCATGCCAAAACAGATAACCATATTGTAGATCAGTTGATCCGTGATGACAAAACTTTCAGATCGCTTACCTATAACTGGTTTGAAAACTCATCATTAATTAAGATCATAAAAGCCGCAGCAGAAAGTGGCTATAAACTTGTGATCACAACCGATCACGGAACGATATACGTTAAAAAGCCAAGCAAAGTAGTTGGTGACCGTGAAACATCAACAAACATCCGTTATAAAACAGGAAAGAGTTTAACGTATGATGACAGCGATGTATGGGCAGTTACGAATCCAGAAAAGCTTTTCCTTCCTAAAGGAAATTTAAGCTCGAAATATATCTTTGCTAAAAACAATATTTTCCTAGCCTATCCTAAAAATTACAATCATTTTGTAAATTATTATAAAGAAACATACCAACATGGAGGAATTTCACTTGAAGAGTGTATCATTCCTATCAGTATTTTAGAACCCAAATAGTTTTTTTCATAGTTTATTTAAAATTTCGGGTTCAGAAGCGGCAAAAATCAAATGATTTTTGCCGCTTCTTTTTTCCGGTCGCTTTTAATAGTCTGGAACAGTTCCTATCTTAGCAAAAAAAAACAATGTTTATTATTTCACTCAGTTACAAAACCTCTCTGGAGAATGTTGAACATTTCATTCCGGAACACAATGATTTTCTTGAGAAGCATTACCATTCAGGAAACTTTATTGCCTCGGGCAGAAAGGAACCGAGAACAGGCGGGATCATTCTTGCTAATGGAAGCTCTAAAGATGAAATTGAAAAGATCATTAAAGAAGATCCTTTTTATATTCATCAGATCGCAGATTATAATATCATAGAATTTATTCCTACAAAATATAACGAACACTTTAAATTTTTTATAAAAAACGCATGAAGTTAATTACTTATAATGTCAACGGAATCAGGGCTGCCTTTACAAAAGATTTTTTAGGCTGGCTAAAGACTGCTGACCCGGATATCGTATGCATTCAGGAAAGCAAAGCGGGAAACGATCAGATCGACATCGAAAGCCTTGAGAAAATAGGTTATCACAGTTATTGGCATTCTGCAGTAAGAAAAGGCTACAGTGGCGTAGGAATTGCGTCTAAAATGAAACCTATTCATGTAGAATATGGATGTGGTATAGAAAGCTATGATAATGAAGGCAGGATCATCCGTGCGGACTTTGACGGATATTCTGTGATTTCTGTCTATGTACCGTCTGCTAGCAATATTGAAAGGCTTGGATTTAAAATGCAGTTCTGTCATGATTTCCTTGCTTATATCAAGGAATTAAGAAAAACGATTCCTAACCTTATTATTTCGGGGGATTTCAATATCTGCCACCAAGCGATAGATATCCATGATCCGGTCCGTTTAAAGAACGTTTCCGGCTTTCTGCCGATGGAAAGGGAATGGATGACTAGTTTTATCGAAGAATGTGAATTGATTGACAGTTTCCGTTTTTTCAACAATGAACCGGATAATTATACCTGGTGGAGCTACCGTCAGAATTCCAGAGCTAAAAACAAAGGCTGGAGACTGGATTACAATTTTGCAACTTATACGCTAAAAGATAAGCTTTCAAGAGCCGTAATTCTCAAAGAAGCTGTTCATTCTGACCATTGTCCTGCGTTATTGGAATTAAACGTCTAGAGCGACAAAAATAAAAGCCAGCTGAATCAGCTGGCTTTTTAAACTTAAATCATAAATTTAGTCGACAATTTCATATTCAACCGGAATAGTACCGCGATTGGTATCCCCGATTTCATCGAACGCAGCTTTAGAAATATCTAATGCTCTTGATGCATGGAAAGGTCCTCTATCATTAATCTTCACTATCACCTGTTTTCCATTGTTCAGATTGGTAACTTTAATATTAGTTCCAAACGGAAGCGTTCTGTTTGCAGCGGTGAACTTTGAATTACTAAAGATCTCTCCGCTTGCTGTTTTTCTACCATTAAACTTATCGTGGTAGAACGATGCATAACTTGTTTTCTTCGCCTCTGAAGTATTATTTGTAAAAGAATAAACACCTAAGGTTGAAATCATCATTATGATTACGAGAATGAATCTTTTCATCATCTTGAATTTTATTGGTTTTGACGGAGCAAAAGTATAAGGAATGTTGTAAAGTCCCTACTCCATCTGTTAACAACCGTTAATTAAAACTAAATTATATGTTAATATTGCTTGTAAGTTCCTATTAACAGGGGTTTTAAAAGACAGTGTTAAAAAGTGTTAAAAAAATAGACTAAAAGTTAACATAATTAACTTATTGTCTAAAAAATTCAAAATGAAAAATACGTAGTATTCTAATAATCAAATATTTATATATTTAGGATAATTTCAATATATTGAAGATATCTATTGTAAAAAAATAAAAACTTTAAGATGCGGAACAAGTGAAACAGTTGTAATAGAAGTCTTTTAAAGACATTCGGTATAATCAACCACACTTATTTTAACATAGAGTATTAACAATAAAATTAAATCTGATACTAATTTCCATAGATTTAAATCAAAATTTATTAGCCGCTTTTAAAATTCTCTTTTAATAATATTATCAATTTAAATACCAAAAATGATTTTTTTAAATAGACTTTATTTTTATTCATCTCTTAAACTCTCTCGCTTAAACTCCGTTCATAAACATTATAATACAAAAAAAAACCAATGATTGCTCATTGGTTTTTAAATATATAAATAAGTTTTAATCTTATTTCAAGTATTCTATTACATAGTCATATGTTCCTGAAGGATATACAACTGACATACTAGGAGAACCAGTAATTGCATTACCTGCACTGGTAGCCACTGTGTAAGAATACAAGCTTCTGTCATAAACAGTGTTTGTACCTGCTTTATAGATAGTAATACCATATAGAGTGGTCATACCTGTTGGAGCTGGTATATTTACTGCTGTAGAAGTCCCACTCGCTGTAAAGCTTCCTTTTAAAGCAAAAAGCTGCTTATCACCAGTTGTAGTATTGATCAAAGTATTGGTAGTCGTTTCAGCAGTACCGATGGTTACTTTAGGAGAAGCTCCTCCTACCGGAAGCCATCTACCTGCAGTTACTGAAAAATTACCAGAATTTGGCCCAGCAGTTGGGTTTGAAAAATAATAAAATCCTGGAACAATTGCTTGTCCTCCAATACCAGAACCTGTCGCAGGTGTATTACCTGTTCCCGTATTGTAAACGATCATACCATCATATGCAGTAGGAAAGTTATCTTCATCACCTGTGGTTGTAGCAAATGTAAAATTTACTAAGTTAGTTCTTGGGAAAACCAAACCTTTTCCATCAGTATTATTTGTATCAGCACTAAAACCATTTGTAGCACCTGAAGCATCCATAAAAGCAGCTTGGCCTTGGATATTTCCACTAGCGAATCCATTAGTTCTTAATTGCGCTTTTGAATATTGAGATATTGCCACAGAAAAGGCAACAATCAGTAAAAATTTTTTATTCATGACTTAAATGTGTATAAAAGTTATTAAGAGAATTATTGTGCTGAGAACGATTGCCAGCTGGTACCATCCGAAACGAAAGCAATACCTCTACCAGCAACAGTAATTGAATTTACTGACGTTGAACTGATTCCATTAATCGTAATATTCTGAGTTCCTGTTCTTACAAGTGTTATAGTCTTTCCTTTATTACCAGCATTAGCAGGGAATGCTGAAAGATCAGCAATAATTCCGGTAAGAAAAACATAACCATTTAAGTCTGCAGCAGTAAAATCATTTCCTGTAGTAGAAGTTCTTACACTTACTGTCGGGCTTACAGCTCCACCACCTCCAAAAGGTTTCCATTCAGGAACAGTATTATCAAAATAATAGAATCCCGCTCCGATAATTTTTGCTTTTCTTGCACCGGTTCCGGTTCCGGAAGTAATGTAAACAATAGCTCCATTCTGAGGAGCAGCATAAGTACCAGCAGTATCATCTTTAGAGGTTAATTCTGCTGCGGTCATACGAGGGACTAGCAAGGCATCAGGTCTGGCATTGTCAGTAGTATTAGCTACTACATCTAACGTTGCGGCCGGTGTAGTCGTGTTAATACCTACACGTCCCGTTGTCTGAGCCTTGGAAACTGCCGAAAAGGCAACGAGCATCGTCGCTGTTAATAAAAATTTTTTCATAAGTTTTTAAAGATTTTAAATTACATTATTTTTTCATCAATATTTCCAAAAGGAAGATGCATCCCAACTTGTGCTTATCGTCAAGGCTACATTATCAGCCTTATTAAATCGGCAACTGCTTGAAGCATTTGATTTTAAAACATTGCTTATTGCGCAAATTTAAGATATAATTTTCAAATTTATACATTAATATATATAAAAATATAAGAACACTTACAACATAATAAAGTAAAGCATTGAAAATCAGAAAAATAAATAATTTAACGTTCGTATTAATCGTGTTAAATTTTATTAATATTTTAATTATTCAAAAATTTCGTCATTTAATCTGGTGCTCGTAAAGTACAGATTATCAGATTAATTCTCCATATAAATCAAACTCTTCTGCTGAAGTTATTTTGACTTCTGCAAATTCACCTATTGAAATGTAGGTTTCTTCAGCAGAAACAAGGACAGTGTTATCTACATCCGGCGAATCATACTCTGTTCTTCCGACGAAATAATTGCCTTCTTTTCTGTCGAATACACATCTGAATACTTTACCGATCTTCTCCTGGTTCTTTTCCCAAGAAATCTGTGATTGCAACTCCATAATCTCTTCCACTCTGGCTTCTTTCACTTCCTGAGGAATATCATCTTCCAGTACATATGCTCCAGTATTTTCTTCATGAGAATAGGTAAAACATCCCAATCTGTCAAATTTTTGTTCTTTTACCCAATCTTTTAACTCCTGGAATATTTCTTCAGTTTCTCCGGGATAACCAACGATCAGAGTCGTTCTAATAGCCATATCCGGAACTTTTTCTCTAAACTTCGCTAATAATGCATTAGTTTTTTCATGAGTTGTTCCACGCTTCATAGATTTCAACAGATCAGAATTGATATGCTGAAGAGGGATATCTATATAGTTGCAGACTTTTGGTTCTTCACGGATAATATCCAGAACATCTTCCGGAAAACCGCTTGGAAAAGCATAATGAAGTCGGATCCATTCTATACCTTCTACTTTTACGAGCTCTTTTAAAAGTTCCCCAAGTGCCCGTTTTTTATAAATATCAAGACCATAATAAGTAAGGTCTTGTGCAATAAGGATAATTTCTTTAGTTCCTTTTTTTGCCAATTTTTGTGTTTCTAAAACCAGTTTTTCAATAGGTGTAGAAACGTGCCCACCTCTCATTAAAGGGATAGCACAGAAAGAACACGGACGGTCACAGCCTTCCGATATTTTAAGGTATGCGTAATGTTTAGGGGTTGTAGTAAGCCTTTCTCCTACCAGTTCGTGCTTATAATCTGCCCCAAGATGTTTTAACAAAATAGGAAGATCTCTTGTTCCAAAATACTGATCTACATAAGGAATTTCTCTAATTAGATCTGGCTTATATCTTTCAGAAAGGCAACCTGTAACAAAGACTTTTTCAACTTCGCCTCTGTTTTTAGCCTCTACATAATCAAGGATGGTATTGATGGATTCTTCTTTAGCATTATCTATAAACCCACATGTGTTGATCACTACAATATCACCACGGTCTTCATGAACTACCTCTTTGCCATTGGCTTTCAGTTGGCTCATTAATACTTCAGAATCGTATACATTCTTGGAACATCCAAGAGTAACCACATTGATTTTCTTCTTCCCTACAGATTTAGTACGCATCGTTTTGATTTTGAGTGTGCAAAGATACAAAATATTAAAAGAGAAAGGATCAAAAAATGAAAACCACTTTAGAAAAGTGGTTTTCAAGGTTTTATTTAAAAATTTTTATCTTTAAAACTTGGAGCATTCAGATCCTTATCAGAAAGTATCATATCTTTTTCATCGATCTTCCAATCTATCATAAGATCCGGATCATTAAATTTCACACTTCCTTCTGATTCTTTATTGTAAAAATTATCACATTTATAAGAGAAAACAGCTGTTTCGCTTAATACTGAAAATCCATGTCCGAATCCTCGAGGGATATACATCTGGGTTTTATTTTCTGCTGTGAGTTCTATCCCAAAGCACTTTCCAAAAGTGGGAGAATCTTCTCTAAGATCAACAGCAACATCCCATACTTTTCCTTCCAAACATGAAACTAATTTTGCCTGGGAGTATTCTCCTTTTTGCAGGTGAAGTCCCCTGAGTACACCATAAGAAGATTTTGAAATATTGTCCTGAACAAAATGACCGTTCATCCCAGTCAGTTCTTCAAATTTCTTTTCGTTATACTTCTCAAAGAAGTAACCTCTATCATCTTCAAAAACGGTAGGTTCAATAATATAACAATCTTTTAAAGGCGTTTCTTTTATTTCCATTTTATATCCCTATAAATTATATTTCTTTTTTAGTTTCCACTTTAGTATTAAATAAGCTCCACCAGCAGGAATAAATATAATAAAAATAATAGCCCAAACAGGAAGTTGTGAGTGAATTAAAAATATGTTAACAAATAATTGACTAACAGCATATACCGAACTTATCATTAAATGAGACACCCTCTTCTCATTTGCAAAAAGCTGGTAGAGATGTCTTCTGTGGGCTTCAAATATATTTTCTTTTAAAACGATCCTTTCAATGATTGTAAGGACCACCTCCATTCCATATATTGATAGTAACATAATGTATTTGTATTCCCCAGTCCTCATGATGAGGAGCGTGATGAGACCAATCACCCAAAAACCAATACCCATACTTCCTACATCACCAGCGAAACATTTTGCTTTTTTTCTAAAATTAAAAAAAAGAAAAACAACACATGCCATTATAGGATATAATATAAAATTCTGGTCTATAAACTGAATAATATCTTTATTAATATAAGCTAAAGAACCCAGAGTCACCAGGCTATAAAGTCCTGTCATACCGTTTATTCCATCCATAAAGTTATAGGCATTTAGCGTACCAATTATGATTATAAACAAAATAGGCCATACCCAGAAAGGCATTAAAGTAAAAGCCCCTGTAAAATATAAAAGCAATACTACAGAAATCAAGTGAATGGAAAGCCTAATCCTGTTTGATAAAGTTTTTACATCGTCTATAAAACTAATAGCACATATTGCCAAAAGTCCTAACCCAAAAGACCAATAATTTTGTATCGATTCATGCAGATTGAAGATACAGAACACAATAAATGCGACGGGGAAAATAATTCCCCCACCTCTTAAAGTGATTTGTGTATGTGCACTTCTATGATTAGGTTTATCAATAATATTATATTTGTCAGCAATTTTAAAATAAACCAACATTGATATAAAAAGTAAAATGATTACAATTGCAAATTCCATAAATTATAATTGAAATTTATCCATAACATTAGAAGGATTAAAATTTAATTCTTTTCTTATTTTTTCATTAGAGAAAGTAAGTGAATCTGTAATTTTTTTTAATCTTAAAGAATTAATAGGAGCTTTATTTCCAAACATATCTCCTATTTTCGCTAATAATTTAGCAATAAAATAAGGGATGCTTGTTGGCGATTTTTTATTTAAAACTTTTGCTATTCTATCAGAAATTTCCTTAAAACTAGGATTGTTATTATCACAAACATTATAAACTCCTCCATTCTTGCCAATAAAATTAGATGTAAGTTCTGCAAAATCTTCTACCCAAAATATACTTTTTCTGGCTTTTCCTCCAGCAATATTCATATACCTTCCACTCTTCACAGCATTAATCATATCCCTTAAATTACCTGGAGGGTTTGGTCCGGCAATCAACGAAGGCCTTAAAATAAACAATTTTATGTTTTTCTTTTTACACCATTCAGTAAGAAATCTTTCTGCCAAAATTTTGCTTTTTGCATAGGGAGTATCTCCATCCAAGACCGTATTTTCATCTATATTTTCACCAAAATATTTCCCATAAACAGCAACTGTACTAATGAAAACAAAATACTGTGGAAGATTTTTTTCTAGAGCATTACAAAGTTTTTTCGTCCCTTCAAAATTTACAGCATAAAACAATTGTTCTTCGTCCTTATTTTGAGGAATAGAATGTGCTTTGCCTGCGGCATGAAAAATGATATCAAATTTTTCTTCAAAAGGGACTATTGTATTTGTGATATCAAATACATAATCTGCATTACTGGTTCCAAAAGTTTTTACTTGGAACCCTTTTTTTCTAAGCAAAGGAATTACATTTTTTCCTAAAAAACCATTAGCGCCTGTGAATAATATTTTCATCTAAATTGTATTATAAAATTTGTTCAATATACTATTTTCTGAAAATTTTTCTTCAGCGACACATCTTGCTTTTTCTTTTCTTAAATTCAAATCTAAGATTGACTGCTCGTCAAAAGAATTAAAAAAGTCCACAAGTTTTTGGTGTTCAAAATGTTGAAATGAATATCCAATATTTTCTTCTTTTACAAGCAAATCAATCTCACTATTTTTTTCACCTATATATAAAATAGGTTTTCCTGCTGCTAAAATATTATATGTTTTCGATGGAACTCCCAGTCCAAACATTTTGGGTGCTAAACTTACAAATGCTATATCTGATTTATTTAATATCGAAAGCTGCTCGGCTCTGGAATAAGCTCCGTCAAAATATACATTTTGCAATTGATTATCTTTTACATATTCAAGCATCCTTTGCTTCACTGCTCCTTCGCCTACGAAATAAAAAGCAAGTTTTTCATTCTTTACTTGTTTGATCACCTCAAGTAGTTCTAGCAGGCCTTGAACTCTACCAATATTTCCTGCATATTGAAAAATTATTTGATCTTGTATAGGAGAATCATTATTAAACGCCTCCTGTTTTGAGATTGGATAAATACTTTCAACATCACCCCAATTTTCTATAATCTCAACTTTTGAACCAGTGTTATATTTCTGAATCTTATTGAGGATAACTAGTTTCATGTCTCTACCTAAGCATATCAGTTTATCAGCATTTGAATAAGCTTTATCAAAGATATTTCTTAAAATTTTATATGAAAATGATTTTTCGGATTTAATAATTCCTGCCGGAATCGTATTTTCAGGAAAAACATCATGCACCAAAATTATTAACTCAATTTTCTTAAACTTCTTAAGTATTGAAATAAGTAAAATTAGAGGAGCAGGATTAGTAACGATAAAAACTTTCTCACCTTGTCTGACTTTTTTCCAAAGATAAAAGAAGATCGAAATGCTTAAGAAAATAAATCTAAAAGATCTGCTTAGAAGACTATTTTTATTACCTCCAAAGCCTTTTATTCTATGAATAACAACATTAGGATTAAGAGTGAAATTTTTGTTATCTTTTTGCTTGTCATACACAGGATCTCCACAAACAACTTTTACATCATACTTTTCTGATAGTTTATTTGCTATTTTAGTGAGAATAAAAGAGGTAGATGTTTCCTCAGGGTAAAAAAGTTCAGTTGCAATCCAAAGATTTTCCATTATTTTTTGCTCCAAACTACTCTGTTTATGTAATCGGTATAACTCAAAATGATGCGTACCATTTTCTCAGAAACATTCGGCATAGAATAATCAGACACTTGTCTGTAGTTTCTATTTTTACCTATTTTTTGCTGTTGAAGCTGGGTAAGTCCCTGAAGAATTCTTTCAGGCGAAAGTCCCACCATCATTACTGATGCTTCTTCCATCGCCTCCGGTCTTTCGTGAGCATCTCTGATATTAAGTGCTCTGAAATTAAGGATGGATGATTCTTCAGAAATTGTTCCAGAATCAGACAGTACAGCATAGCTTCTCATTTGCAATGCATTATAGTCATGGAAGCCCAATGGTTTTAAAAACTGAATTTCAGGTCTTACTGCTATCTGCTTTTTATCTATCATATTTCTTGTTCTAGGGTGTGTAGAAACAATAATAGGATACTTAAATTTCTCTGCAATAGCATTAAGGCTATCCATTAAACCATTAAAATTCTTCTCAGAATTAATATTCTCTTCCCTATGTGATGATACAACAAAATATTTCCCTTCTTCAAGGTTTAACCTCTTCAAAACATCAGAACTCTCTATCTCTGGTAAGTAATGAGTTAATACTTCGAACATGGGTGATCCTGTTTTAATGATTCTATCAGCAGAAAGTCCTTCTCGTAATAAATATTCACGGGCAATATCTGAATACGTTAGATTGACATCTGCCGTATGGTCTACAATTTTCCGGTTGGTTTCTTCCGGGACTCTCTGATCAAAACATCTGTTTCCTGCCTCCATATGGAAAATAGGAATCTGTCTTTTCTTTGCTGGGATTGCACAAAGGCAAGAATTGGTATCTCCTAAAACAAGGAAAGCATCAGGCTGAAGTTCTTCAAGAAGAGGATCAATTTTAATTAAGATATTTCCTACTGTTTCTGTAGCTGATTTTCCGGCCGCTTCCAGAAAGTAGTCCGGTTTACGCAAGCCCAGATCTTCAAAAAAGATCTGATTCAGCTCATAATCGTAGTTCTGTCCAGTGTGGACAATAATATGTTCTATAGCCTCAGAAGTATCCAAAGCTGTTAATACTCTTGATAATCTAATAATCTCTGGCCGTGTTCCCACGACTGTCATCACTTTTAATTTTTTCATCATTGTAAAATAAAATTATAGAAATAATTACTGCTGAAAAGCACCAAAATTCAATATTGGCAAATATACAGTAAGAAGTTTGAACAAGAACAAGGTACTGAATGAAAAATAAAAAGTAAGGTAAATAATAAATATTTTCTTTAATACACCTTAGTTTAAATTTCGTAATATCTTTAAAATATAAGCAAAATAAGATAGGACCAATTATTCCCATACTCATCAGCAGCTCTACAAAAATATTGTGTGGGTATGTCCCATCTTCAAATAAAGTAGCCCCTCCAAAAAGTTTATTATTTTCAAAAATGTGCCATCCTTTTAATAAGTGATAGGACCTTCCGTAACCATTACCCTCAAAAATAGCATCATATATTCTGACGATATATTCTGTAGAAAGTGAACTGTATCTTAAATAATAAATTCCAATAATAAAAATAATTATAAAAGCGGCTAATGTCAGCCAATATTTTAGTTTATTAATGTATAGAAGTAGTAATAAAACAATGATTGCAGCTGCTAATATCGGACTTCTAGCTGAAGAAATAGTTATTGCAAACAAACCCAATCCTATTCCTACTGCCGGTTTTATTTTTTTCTGAGGAGATAAGAAGTAATTAAACACAGATAATATAATCAGAGAAAGACCATAATGCCCTGAACTGATGTAGTAACTTGCAAACATTCCGCTAGACCTTGCAAAAATAGGACTGATTAAAATGACATAAAAAAAACTGCATCCCAATATGATTAATAAAAAATTAAATGTAAAATTGGTTAGTCTCTCAATCATTTCTTTCGAAAAATCTATACTTAAAAGTGCAATAAGAGGGAACATATTAATAGAAATAATTCTTATATAAATCTCATATTCCTGGCTCTTCGTTTCAGCAGAAAAGCTATAATGATTAAAACTATAATAGGTTTTAAATAGATAAAAAAGCCAAAATAAACCTGTAAAGAATACTGTGGATTTTCTTTTTTTTATTTTCCCGAAATTAGCATATATAATATATATACTTGTTAAAAACATTATAATTCTAAAAGGAATAGAAAAATATCCATTAGGCAAACTAAGTGGAAGAGCAAACGAATAAAAAAATATATATCCAAAAGTAATCAGGAAAACGAAAAAAAATTCAATACTGTACTTATTTTTAGCTATCTCCATATCTAAACCTCCAAAAAGTAAGTATCTGCATCTTCAGCATTAAATGGCTCATTGATCCAGAAAATAGTATATAATTCTTCTTCTCCTATATTTTTAATATTATGAGTGTACCAGATAGGCATATCCACATAGGCAGGCTCCTTTCCGTCCAGATAAAAATCCAATACTTCATCTGTATCAATTTTTCTGAGCTGTATCAATGCCTTGCCTTTTATTACAGCAAACCTTTCTATTTTCCTGGTATGGAAATGATTTCCACGAGTAATTCCCGAAACTGTTGTAGAAAAAGAACATTGTCCTCCTATTCCAAGCCTGATGACTTCAACAAAAGCCCCTCTCGGGTCTATATGTTGGGTAAACTTTACAGGATAATGATCTCTAATATCAAAATAGCTGCGAAAAGTATTGAAAAGGTTTAAATCAAATTTCGTCTCTAATTCTGGAATTTCTCCATTTTCAAAATATAAATCTCTGTACTGTTCCAATTTTTCCAGAACTTCTGAAACTTTGTTTACCGATGTATGTAAAACTTCATACGAATTATTGGTTTCAGCAGCTTCTATTTTAGTAATGATGTGCTGTACCAGCTCTCCAACATAAATAAGTTTTACTTCACCGTCATTATCAATATCAGGTGTTTCACCATGAGTAAGTTTATAGCAAAACGTAGCAATAAAGGAATTGTAATTTGGTTTTCCAAATGGTCCAAAGACATTAGGAATAATTAAACCTGTGAATTTCCCTCCGGATTTCGCGGCCCATTCTGCAAAAATTTCTCTACCTATTTTTTTTGATTTCCCATATAAGTTATCTTTCTCTTCCTGGGATGATGATGAGAACAGAATATGTGCTGTAGATCCGGTCCTTTCCAATGAAGCTACTAATGCCTTTACAAGATCTATATTGTTATTAAAAATAACTTCAGGATCCGGATGACGGTTCATAGCTGCCAGATGTACAATAACATCACACTGTTTTACAAACTCATCCAGTTTTTCAGAATCTTCAAAAAACCATCTTTCAAAATTGACTCTCTCAAATTCATCAGACTTTAAACCTAAAGTATTGTATAAATGTGAGCCAACAAACCCATTTTGTCCTGTAATTCCTATTCTTTTCATTTTATAAATTTTCAAAATAATCTATAGGAAAACGAAAATCATCTTCTATTTCTCCTACAGAATAATCTGCCATTATCAGCAATTTCGAATTTTCTTTTTTAGCCTGAATAGCGCTTGCATATCCGCTTGGAACATGAAGCACATTTAAGTTATCCGAGTCGATATTAAACTTCAAAATATATGAGCTTTTTAATGGCTTTTCCCAATTATCAATTTTAATAAGTTTAATCACAAAACTCCCATGAATAGCTGAAAACCACCGTTGTTCAATTTTATGACCAGTCCAGCCTCTGATAAAATTAGTATCCCTGTTTTCTATACAATAGATCCTTTTAATTTCAGAAGCATTAAAATTATTATTAAAAATGAGGCATCCCCTTTCATCAAAATATTTTCCGCCTTCGAAAATTTTTGGAGTTTCCATATCTATATTTTAATCAGGATACTGCATTATATCTTCACCTAAAATCTCCTTTCTTATTAAAGGAAGTTTCAATAAAAGGCTTTTCATTCCTTCTACATCTTGTTGCTGAGTATTATGAGAATGATAATCTTCTATTTTAGACATATCTGCTACTCCTTCAGAAAAATACTGAGCATAATTAAGATCTCTGTTATCAGCTGGAATTCTATAAAAATCACCCATATCTTCCGCTTTTATCATTTCTTCACGAGTACACAAGGTTTCATATAGCTTTTCACCATGTCTGGTACCTATCACTTTTATAGGATTATTAGCTTTAAACATTTCTTTTAATGCTTGTGCCAAATCACCTATGGTACCTGCAGGGGCTTTATTTACAAATAAATCTCCAGGATTTCCATGTTCAAATGCAAACAATACTAAATCAACAGCCTCTTCTAATGACATTAAAAACCTGGTCATATTTGGGTCTGTGATAGTAATCTCATTACCATTTTTAATTTGCTTTACAAATAATGGTATAACGGATCCTCTTGAGGCCATTACATTTCCATATCTGGTAAGACAAACCACTGTTTCCTCTAAATTTCTGGAAGCAGCTACTGCCACTTTTTCCATCATCGCTTTAGAAATACCCATTGCATTGATAGGATATGCTGCTTTATCTGTACTTAAACAAATTACTTTTTTAACTTTATTATTAGCCGCTGCATCAATTACATTTTGAGTTCCCTCAACATTGGTTTTCACAGCCTGCATCGGGAAAAATTCGCAGGAAGGAACCTGTTTTAAAGCTGCAGCATGAAAAACATAATCCACGTTTCTCATAGCGGGCTCAATACTTTTATAATCTCTCACGTCACCGATATAAAACTTCAGCTTATCATTTTTAAACTGATTTCTCATATCATCCTGCTTTTTCTCATCGCGAGAAAAAATACGAATTTCTTTAAAATGATCTGTATTTATAAATTTTCTCAGGACTGCTGTTCCAAAAGAGCCTGTACCTCCTGTAATTAGAAGTATTTTATCTTTAATCTGCATATGTGTTTTTATTATTCTATTTTCATGTTATAGATCTTTTCCCAGACTGCAATGTTGTAAAGTCTCCATTCCAGGTCGCGATCTGCTATAAAGGTAAATTTCTTTTTTGAAATTTTTTGAATTATTTTCGAATTATTAATAGTTTCAAGAACATTTTCAGATCTTGGCCACCAATGGTTTACAGGTGCGTCAAATCCAATTTTCTTCCTATTATAGGTAATTTGATCAGGTAAATATTTTTCCAGGTTTTTCCTTAGTAAATACTTTGACCAGCCATTCCTGATTTTATAGTGATTATTGATTGAAAGACATGTTTCTACAAAATTATAATCTAAATAAGGAAGTCGTGTTTCTATAGAGTAACTCATTGAATTTTTATCCTCCCACTTTAGAAGTTCAGGTAACTGGCACCAAAAAATTTCATTTTTCTGAAGATCAAATATTTTTTTATAAGATTTTGTCAGTCTTTTAGTATTTGAAAAATCAATTGCATTGAAATATTCATTTTTTAAAATTTTAGCCCGTTTTTTTAACCATAATTTTCTGACAAAAAAATTGGAAAAATAAAAGTAGATCTTGAGACCCTGTAGTATAGAAATGTCATAATGACTTCTAACATTACTTAAAAATTCTATATTTCTTAAAACACCATGATTTCGCAAATAAGCTGCAGTATACCTGTTGTATCCAAGCAAAATCTCATCAGCGCCCTGTCCATCTAATAATACTTTAATTCCTAATTTATTTGTTTCTTTCATCAGAAACTTTTGCATATAAATGGCAATACCTCCAAAAGGTTCTTCATGCTTAAAAATTACTTCTTCAAAAGTATCTTTAAACTCATCTTCCTTTGGTGTAATAATATCATGATTGATATCTAAAGTTTTTGTAGTTATGGAAGCCAATACACTTTCATCAGTTCTTTCATCTATAGAACCAACAGTGATTGCCGTAAAATTTTCTACTTCATTGGTTTCCTTTAGAAATTTTGAAGCTACTGAAACAACATAAGAGCTATCTGTTCCGCCACTTAAAGCCGAACCAATTTTAACATCAGAGCGAAGCCTTATTTTGATTGAATTTTCAAATTCTTTTTCAAAAATATCAATTGATTCCTGAAGATTTAGTTTATTAATTTGTTCACGGAATCGAATATCATAATATTTATAAATATTAAATTCATGAGTATTCAAATTATAAACAAGATTATGAGAACCTGGTAATTTTACAATATTCTCAAAAAAGGTTTCATTGGTTTGGTCTGAAATATTAATAATAAGGTACTGAAGAAGCACCTGAAGATTTATTTTTTCAACTCTTTCTATTTCAAGTATCGGCTTTATTTCTGAGGCAAAAATAAATTTATCTTGGTCTGTATAATAGTAAAATGGTTTTACACCAAATCTATCTCTTGAGCAAAAGAGTTTATTATTTTTTTTATCAAAAATAACAAAAGCCCACATCCCATTGAACCTTTTTACACATTCTTCACCCCAAAAATCATAAGAATTGATCAAAACCTCTGTATCTGAAGTGGTTTCAAAAGAATAACCATTCTGTTTTAATTCTTCTCTGATTTCAACATAATTATAGATAGCCCCGTTAAAGACCAAAATATGTTTATCTTTAAAAAAAAAGGGTTGATTTGCTGATTCGCTGACATCAATAATAGATAGTCTCCTATGACCAAGACCTAAATTTTCATTCACATAAAAACCCTCTGCATCAGGACCTCTATGTGACATTTTATCTGTCATTTTTTTTAGAGATTCTTCTAATACGAGAGTTGAATTTTTATATATTAAGCCAGCGATACCGCACATTAATTAAAAATACTTTTTAATGAGGTTGTCTTTATCTATAAAATTAGGATAGTTAATCAGGACTGCTTTTAATTTCCCTTTAAAAACAAATAAACTTCCAGCTGCAGCTCCAATGATTCCAAACTTACTGATAAGTTCACCAATATCTTCCAACTTACCAGCTCCTCCTATAGCAGTAAGTGGCAAAGTAGTTTCTTTTCTCGAAGATTCAATAAGCTTTATGTCATACCCTTTCATTTCGCCATCTTTGTCAATAGAATTAACTACTATTTCACCTGCTCCAAGCTGTTCAAATTTTTTGATCAATTCAAAGGGTGATTTTCCTGTAGCTGTTTTTCCGTTATGAGTATAAACTTCATATCCGCCGAAAAGCTTCTTTTTCACATCCAAAACCACAACAACGCTCTGACTTCCTACTTTTTCAGATATTTCTCTAATGATATCAGGATTATTGATTGCTCCTGCACTAAAAGCTATTTTTTCCACACCTAAAGAAAATATTCTCTGTGCCTGTTCTACAGTTGTAACACCTCCTCCATAACACAAAGGCATTCTGCACTCTTCAGCCCAGTATTCAATCATTTTAAAATCTGGTCCTCTTCCTTCTACCGTTGCATCTATATCTAAAATAATTAATTCGTCAACTTCCTTTTCATTAAAAATTCTAACCGCATTCATAGGATCACCCAAGTATCTTGGGTTTTTAAAATGTTCGGTTTTTACCAATCCTTTATCATGAACCAAAAGGCAGGGTATAATTCTTGGTCTTAACATCTTTCAGCAAAGTTCTTTAATAGTTGAATTCCAAAATGGTGACTTTTTTCAGGATGAAACTGTGCTCCAAAAATATTGTCATGATTGACAGCACTGGTAAAGTTTATTCCGTATTTTGTTTCTGCAATAGAATCATTCTGATTATTACATTTAAAGTAATAGCTATGCAGAAAATAATATCTGGGATCTGTTTCCAGATCTTTAAGCAGCGGTGTATCTTTCACAATTTGAATATCATTCCATCCCATATGCGGCAATGGTAATTTAGCAGAAACCTGCGATGCATCAAATTTATGAACATGTGCATCTATCCATCCTAATCCAGGAAGACTCCCTTCATCACTCCCTTTTGCCATCATCTGCATGCCAACACACACACCTACTACAGGAACTTTTTGGTTCACAACCAGCTCATCTACTTTATCTTTCATACCTGAATCTGTAAATCGCTGCATTGCATAGTCAAAATGCCCCACTCCCGGAAGAATAAGTTTACTTGCACCAGACAGTTCTGCAACAGTTTTTGCTGTTGTAGCCGGAATGTTAAGCTGTTTATATATATTTAGAAAAGCATTGATATTACCAACACCATAATCAATAATTGTTATCATATTATTTAAACGCTCTTTTTTCAAGACCTAACAATTGCATAACCTTAGTTCCCAATTGTATCAATTTATAATTATTCTTATAGTCTTTGAAAGTTTTATTAGGGCCATTGAAATATCCCCATAGCTCGTCTACTGTAAAACCAAGCTTTTTAGCTACATACTCGAACTCTTTCATTAATTCATCTTCCGGAAGTTCTGATCTTGAAACTCTATCTAATGCAGCCTCCCTTGTCAACTGGCCGGTTAGAATCAAACTTGATAAATGATTTTTTCTTTTATCAAAACCGAACTTTCTTGGTAACCAGAACGCTTCATAGAATCTTGTAAATCTTGACTCATGATGCTTATGCTGATATCTTTGCCATCCAAATTTTTCTTCCAGAAGATCCTCAGCTTCTTTTTTAATAAATCTTGTGTGATCAAGAGGTTTTACAACTCTTACTCCATTGATCAATCTATATTGAATTTTGTATTTAAAAATATCGCATCTAGGAAAAGTTTTTAATTTTCTTTCACCAAACTTTTTATGAATATCATTTACATACTTCATATCAGTCTGGTAGTACGCTCCCCAGTGAAGAGGTTCTCTGACACATTCTGTCGAGTAGTTTCCTCCGGTCAGGATATATTTAATTCCGTTTTTAGCACAATAATTATAAAGTGATGAGAAAAACACCAAATCCTGAGGTGTATCAATATCTGGAACCTGAGATTTTATAAAAGCTCTCTGAAGGTCTTTCATCTCCTCCCAGTTGATGACATCTGTATAAAGATCCAATCCTAATCCGTCTACAAGATTTTTAATATTATTGGTTGAAACATCAGAATTCCATCCTGCATCTACATGATAAAGCATAGGTCTTAGTCCCCATTTTTCAACAGCTAAATAGACAAGATATGAACTATCAAGACCTCCTGAGATTCCTATAATACAATCATAATCTTTTCCTTTTCCTTCTGCCTTTATTTTGTCTATAACTTTTTGAATTTCCTGCTCACCCTGCTCATTAGGATGCCAGTTTGGCAAGATATTGTTATAATAATTGCCACAATAATCACATACACCTTTATCATCAAATATTATGGTCTCATCTGTACTATCCATAATACAGTTTACACAAACCTGAACAGGTTTTTCAAAATTTTTCATCTTTGAATTTTAATTTGCTAATATACAAAAGTTAAATAACACGTTTACTGTTTCTTTCATTTTTCAAAATTAACATCATTACAAATTATGATCTACTTTATCATCAATAGTAGTCTAAATTTATACATTGATTTTTATTTTATTTGGTAATTCTGTTTCTTTGAATGCTATTATTACCTGATGCTTCCTGCCTGAAATTAATAAGTTCATTTTGCTTTTTTGAATTCCCTATTATTTCATTATTTTCTACAATATTATGATTCAATTTATTTCCCATATATTTTTGGGAAACATCTCTTTCTTTTGCTTCAAAATAAAGAATATCTTTATTGGAATAAAATTTATTATTGATCACAGTAAAGTTATTTCCGGTATCTATATTTTTATATTTATCACCACGCAACTGTTCTTTGATTCGTGGCAAAGATGTGTTTTCAAAATATCCTTTAATAACAACTTCGCCAATATTTTCAAATATATTTCCTGAAACCTTCACATCATTCATACTCAAGAAATAAACCCCGGATTTTTTTACATTCCGGACCGTGTTGTTTACAAAATTTGAACCAAAGCTATAATCACTCACGATCCCATACATTGCCGAACCATCAATCAGGTTACCGGAGATGGTAGCTCCGGGGGAAAGGCTTACGGAAATTCCACCTTGTCCTAAAGTTTCAGACTTATCAGAGTTTCTTAAAGTATTATAAACTTTATTGTTGGAAATCATTGCATTATTAGAAGTCATAAGATATATTCCCATTCCTTTCACTGTAGTTTTAGTTCCGGTTTCGCCTATATTTCTGATCTCATTTCCTATAATTTGAGTATTATTCATGGTATCTCCTACAACATCAGATTCGTAACTTACAATTCCGTAAGCAATACAATTAGCTATTTTATTGTTTCTTATAATATTATTATTCCCATGTCCTATAAAACCTATTCCGACTTTTAGTAAATCATTTCCAGCAATCGTGTTCTTTTCGATCAAATTATTATCATGCAGATAATTTTTGCCGGAATATCCTATCATAATTGCAGATTCATCACCATTTTTTGTAATATTAAAAACGTGATTTATAAACCTGTTATTTTTCACTGAGTTATTACTACATCCTTTCTTGGGCGAGGGCAATATCAAAAGACCATTACCACTTATTGCATCAAAAGTATTATCTGAAATATTGCAGTTATCCACTCCGAACAATAAGATTCCGTAACCTGAGTAGAAGTCTGCTGCACTTTTTCCATTACCTCTTATATAGGCATTTTTTAAAGTGAAATTATTATGATTAATTAAAAATCCCGTATTTTTATTATCTGTAAAATTGACGGAGCTTCCTTTTTCAAATAAAACAAAAGTATTTGGCCTTGATGTTGTCAATATATTATTGATCGTATAATCTGCTCTCTTTACAATAATTTTTAAAGCTTTTCCTTTCTTCTGGTTTAACGCTTCCTGAAAAACTTTTGTATCATCAACTGCCCTATCTTTCTTAATGGTGATATATAATGTATCTGTAGATTGTCCTGAAAAACAAACTGATAAAAAAATGCCTAATAGTGTAAGTATATTTTTCATAAAACAAATATTATAAAAATCTTATTGATTAATTAAAACTAATAATTTACTAATTCTTTGTATAGCTCAATATAATTTTTGAATGCACTTCTTTTATCAAAATTATCCATCACCCTATCTCTACAATTATTTGAATAATGAGATTTTGTATTCTTTTTTACTTCTTTAACTGCTTGTATGAGTTTCTCTGTATTTCCTTTTTCTACAACTATACCCGTGAATTGATCTATAGCTTCAGGAGATCCCCCTGTCTCAAAAGTGATTACAGGTGTCCCACATGATTGAGATTCTAGATTTGTAGTAGGAAATGTATCTTCAAGAGTTGGATTAACAAATACATCTGCAGCAGAATAAATAGCAGCAAGTTCTTCTATATTTTTGGTTCTTTCAAGTCCTATAATATTTTGAGGTAATTCTTTAATCTGTTTTTTAGTAAGTCCTACTAATAAAATTTTATAATCATCTGAAAGTTTTTCAGACATTTCAACAAAATATTTTAGTCCTTTTCTTTTATCCCAAGGATTTGCAACCCCTAATATTAGAAATTTATCTTCTATTTTATAATCCTTTTTTATTGTAGTTTCTCTATAGCTAAACTGATTAATGTCTATCCCGTTGTGTATTGTTCTGACATCATAATCCTTGAGGAATGATTTTTTCACTTCTCCTTGCAGCCAATTGGAAACAGGGACAATTGTCATGCTTTGCAATGAAGTAAAGAGCTTTTTTTTATCTATATAATTCTTTTTTGATTGATCTATATAGAAAGATTTGGGATATTCTGCCAACTGTGGACATTGATAGCATTCGGTTTGCCATTTATTACATCCCGCCAAATCATAATATGCGCAATGTCCGGTAAATGACCAACAGTCATGAAAAGTCCATACAATTTTTGCTCTGTTTTTGGCTAAAAAATTAAATAACAATTCAATATTTATATAATATCCGTGCAAATGCTGAAGATGAATTATATCCGGATTTATTTTTTTTATTTCATTTATAAGTTTTGAAGTAGCTTTTTTAGAACCAAATCCATGTCTGTCTGTCAGCCTTGTCAATAAGACGTGTTTCATTACATCAATTTTAGTTCCAATGGGAAAAACAGTTGATTTACTGGGAAGATTCTCTCTTCCGTATGCGATAAAACTTTCCCATCCTTCATTCAGAATATTTTCTCCTATCTGCTCTGCTATTCTACCTACGGAACCAATATTAACCTCACTACTTACTTGTAATATTTTCATTGTGTTTTATTTTTGTCATCATTTTATATGGAGGCTTATGAAATCTTTATAAATGATAATTCTTCCATTCCATTTGAAACTCCAAACACTTTATATCCATGATTATTCATAGTATTCAATAATGCTTTTGTTTTTTCTTTACCGTCCGGAAAAAATCTTTCGTGAATCTCGATTAGTATCTGATCAATTTTTACTGGCGCCAGCAGTATACTATCAAGAATTTTATATTCTGACCCTTCAATATCTATTTTTAGTATATCAATATGCTTATGATTCATGTCTTTTACAATATCAGCCAGACATTTCATATTGACCTTTATCTTTTTTTCTTTATCAACATTAATCTGATTAATAACACTGCCAGAAACGTAATCATTATTTTTAGGAAGTAGGAATTCTACAACTCCAGATTGTTCATCAATACCATAAGGATGAAAATTAAATTCAATGGGATTCTTTCTATTTTCTACCCATTTTATAGATTTAGGTGTCGGATCAAATGCAAATACTTTACAATTAAATTCATTGATTATTGCTTCATCAAAAGAAATATCCTCACCTACTCCAAAAGAATAAATTATTGAGTTTTTATTTAATTTTTCATTAGAAATATAAAATCCACCATATTCATTACCATACCATTGATGTGGGATGTTAATTTGTTTTTTAACGTTAAATATCTTTCCTGTGGCGACATAGAACATTTTTTTAAGGATTGTAATTTTTTTCATTAGGTTTTAATAATATCTGGCAAATTACATATTTTAAATATCTTTGAATGAAATCATTAAAAACCTTTCCACCATTTTATTAACATTAAATTTTTCGCGTACTGTTTTCTTTGCATTTAAACCTAACTGGTCAGCGAATTGTTGATTTTCGAGATAAAATATAACTTTTTCAACAAGGTCCCTATAGTTATCTTTTTCGTATGTTATAGAATTATATCCTTCTACTAAAGCACTAAATTCCGGACCATGAAAGTTGTAATCCCCATGTGTAATAATTGGTAATCCATATCCATATGAATGTAGAATACTTAATCCTATTGCTGCAGGATGAATCATTACAGTCGCCGTAAGAAACCAAGGTGCCAGTTCTTCATCTTCATAAATTTCACCTAAAAAAAACACATTTTGTCCTAATTTTTTTTCTTTAACAATTTTCTCCAGATTCTGCCTCTGATCCCCATCTCCAATAATATACCATTTGACATCTGGTACCTTTGCCAAAACCTCTTGAAAACGCACTAAGAATTTATCTAATTCATTTTTTTGAATCAATCTTGTGCATGAAAGAACAATTTTTTTTCCGTAAACGGAATTTTCTTTCTGCCAGTCTTCAAGTTTATCATCAGTCCATTTGGCTATTACTTTTTCTATTTTATCCTGATCTAAACCATTGTTCATTCCAATACAAATTCCTTTATATCCTTTCTCTCTAAAAATTTCTACTTCCTTGTCATTATAAGTAAAGACTCTTTTAAACTTTTTAGTCCAATTCAGTCTGATATTTTCAGTAAATGAATTGGCTTTGTAAGAGTGTATCATGCTCCACAATATAACTTTGTTCGGCTTTATAAATTTTAAAAGATTGGCTAAAATAAAATGAGAAACATATCTAGGATTACCATCTACAAATACAGTATCATAAGTTTTTAAAATTTTAAAAAAAGGTAAAAACTGAATGTTGATCATCTCATTAAAAAGATCAATAAATTTTACAACGACAACATGTTTAGGGTATTTATCATGTATTGTCTTTAGTTTGGTATTAGGTATTTCTTTTTGACAATAAATTGTAATTTCTGCTTCTTCATTTTTAAGCAGCTTATTATAAAAACCTTCTCTATAAGATGGTATTATATTCGTTACTATTGCAATTTTTTTCATCTATGTGTTTTTCAGGATTTGTATAAATATAGATAAATGTTAAGGAATAAAAATCCTCCGCTTAACAAACTTGTAAAAAGTCCTACATTCAAAATAATAAAAGAAAATGATATAAAGACCAATCCTACAAATAAAGAGCTTTTCTTATCAATGAGAGATTTTGTATACAGCATGTATATCCCAAAAATTATCGAAATGATAATGACTCCTATCACTCCAAAACTTGCAATTCCATCTGTGGCTAAAAAGTTGGCATTAGCATTATTATCCGATTCAAAGAAATAAGAGCTTACAACAAAGCCAAGATCTTGATCGTATGGGTAATTACCTGTAATAAAATTAACTATATTAATATGAGAATAGTATGTAAACGGGTTTGCCTTAAAAAACTCATTATACTGATAGGTCAATAATCCCGAAATACCAAAAGTCCTCATCAGAATTACAGCTGAAATCATAAAATATTGAGAAGGAAGCCAATATGCAATAAGACAAACTGATGAAAAAACAGCTGTTATGGCTTGAAATACGTCTTTCCCTTTCTGTTTTATGTAATATAAAAACATTATTAGAAACGGTATAAATAAAGCAATTTTACTGGCATTGATACCATATACAAATATGATTGATAATGTCCCAAATATCAAAATTCTTTTATTCTTCTGTATTAGTCCCATTGCTACCAAAACAGGACCTATAAAGTAAGTAAGCCAGAGGGTAAAATATCCTGATACTAAAGAAGAATCTGCTCCTTTTTCTCTTTGGGAATAAACGTCTTCAAATGACACAAAACTATATGTAGACCTAAATTCTATAAATAAAACAGCAATAATAAATAACGTAAAAGCAATAAGTATCCCTATTTTAGGAGGCTTTAAATTTAACTTTTTTATATTCATTTTTCTTAGGCCTGCAATCTTAAACATGATCACAAACCCTAATAAAAAGGGTAACTGATTAATAAATATTTTCCATTCTGTTTCATAATGATTTAAGAATGTAATCATTATAGGGATATACAGAAGGAGATAAAAAATGGTATAGAGAATTTCCAGAAAAAAGACATTATTAAGATCTTTTTTCACTAATAAAGGTATTGATATAAATATTAATGTCTGAATAAATGAAACAGTACTAAACCCTTCACTCATATAACCTGCATACCAAAAAATATCATATAAAAAATTAATATGAATGAACTGATATATTAATGAATATATAATAATATATACTACATTCTTCATTTTTGGATTTTTAGTATTTGATAAAACTTATAACAAGAATAAAAACTCACAATAAATAATGATATTGATAAAATGATAACAAATAAATTGAATTCTATTTTAATAATAAATGCAGCAAGATACACTAAAACTGTTATCACTAGCTGAAGTATATTTTGTGACAACAGAATTTTATTTTGTTTAAAAACCAACGCAAGATTACTAAATGGCTGAAAAAACAATTGGCTTATTGAATAGGGGATTAAAAAAATAGATATCGGCAAAATTCCCATCCACTTACTCATATCAATAAACAACGGAATATATTTTATTACCAATATCAGAATAGGAAAACAAAAGATAGTGAGTAAGGTAAGAATAAGAAAAAGCTTTTTAGTTTGTGCTTTTATACCTTCAAAATCATTATCAAAATATAGTTTTGCAATTTGGGCTCTATATATTGATGAAGCTACAGAACCAATCACAATTGAAGGAAGCATCAATATTCTAAGGGAAAATGAAAAAAGACCAACATTATTTTTATCAAAAAGATATCCGATAAAAATTGGATTACAATAAGCAAGTAAAATATTTGCAATAGAACTTGGCAACACATATTTAGGAAAATCTAAATGCTTTATAAACAGATCTTTATAAAAACTTATTTTTTTATAGAAAAGGATATATCCTTTTTTATATACACTTATAACATAAATTAGAAATAAAATTATATTTGAAATAACATAGGAAGACAAAATTACTTCCCCATTATTTTTAGTCAGACATAAAAGAATTATTAAATTTAAAATTGAAAAAAGCAATGGATTCAATCCATTTAAAAAATGCTCTTCTTTATATAATAAAAACTGCTGAAAACAGGCATTTATAGATACTGTATTTGACAACAGAAGGATATATAGAAAATAAATATTGAAGTCGTAAAGAGGAGTAGAAAGACCTACAAGTGAAAATAACATATTAAAAAGCAAACTAACCAAGATAGTAAGGTTGCTTTTATCATTAGCTTCTTGCGAGTCCTTTGATAAAGGTATTGAAAGTTCATATTTAAGAGTTGCAAACGATCCTATAATTGATCCTATTGAAAAATAGTAACTGAACTGTCCAAAAGCTGCCGGGGTAAACTTTTTTATAATATAAAAAGTTGTAATGATCGTTACAACCTGAGCTAAACCACTTCCAACATAAAAATATAATGATTTTGTATTATATAACTTCATGCTTGAAAAATTTCTTGTTTCTAATAATTTTTTCTTTATCCCAAAGCCACCATTCAGATTTTTCTAATTTGTCTATTGCCTGTTGGTCAAATCTTTTCCTCAAAAACTTTGCAGGATTGCCGCCTACGATTGAATAAGGTTCCACATCTTTGGTAACTATGGAACCAGCCCCTATTATAGAGCCTCTTCCAATCTTCACCCCAGATAATATGACAGAATTAGAACCAATCCAAACATCATCGTCAATAATTATTGGACCCTTCGAAATTTTTTCACTTTCTACTGGCTCTCTTATAATATTTGAATTGATATTATAAGTAGTTACCATATTGTAGTTATGATAAAACTCTTGTATCACTACATTCGAGGCTATTGAGCAAAATGCCCCAATGCGTACTTCTGTAACATCAGCACAAATTCTTGTAGAAGGACCATTAATACTGGTATATTTCCCTATGCTAACGTTACCAAAAATTTCTGGTTTATTAAATAAGTTTACATTATCATTTAAAGTTACTCCTGTACCTAAAATACCATCACGCAGATCAATATTTTTAAATTTTTCTTTAATCAAATAGAAAAAAACATTATGAGACATACTAACATTAAAGCTACACTTAATGTTTTTAAAAACATTAAGAATGAATGCGAAAAATAGATTAGCAATGGCTCTTTTCATATGATTCTAATAATTAAAACAGATAAAATCCTTTGATCTTCAATTAAAAAATTATAATCTTGCATCAACTAAATCTCTGTCTAAACATGCTTTAGTATCAAAAACTATCGCATTTTCTTTTTTCACCTGCTCAAGATCCATTTTAATGAATTCGTTGTGTGAAACTGCAATAATCACGGAATCATATTTTTTCCCTTCTACCAATGTGCCAAGAATATCAATTCCATATTCATGCTTTACTTCCTCTTTGCTTGCCCAAGGATCATAAATATCTACGTTTATACCATAATCTTTTAACTCACTATAAATATCAATAACTTTAGTATTTCTTACATCAGGACAGTTTTCCTTGAATGTAACACCCAGGATTAAAGTTTCTGAATCTTTAATAATTCCTCCTTTTGCAATAAGAAGCTTTACTACTTTAGATGCAATAAATTTAGCAATTGAGTCATTAACACGACGTCCGGACAAAATTACATCAGGATGATAACCTAACTGTTCAGCTTTATGAGCTAAATAATAAGGATCAACAGAAATACAATGTCCTCCTACTAATCCCGGCTTATATTTTAGGAAATTATATTTTGTTCCGGCAGCTTCCAAAACATCATTAGTATCAATCCCTATTCTGTCAAAAATCAAGGCTAATTCGTTTACAAAAGAAATATTTACATCACGCTGGGCATTTTCAATAGCTTTTGAAGCTTCTGCTACTTTAAGGCTTGATGCTTTATGGGTTCCTGCAGTAATAATTTTTTTATAAAGATTATCAACTTCTTCCGCAATTTCATCTGTAGAACCGGAAGTAACTTTTTTTACACTCGTAAGCGTATTTATCTTATCTCCCGGATTAATTCTTTCAGGTGAATAGCCTACAAAGAAATCTTCATTATATTTTAAATCAGAATATTTTTCAAGTACAGGCACACATTCTTCTTCTGTACACCCAGGAAAAACTGTAGATTCATAAATAACAATATCTCCTTTTTTTATAATTCCACCTAGCATTTTTGATGCTGAAATCAGGGGGCCTAAATCGGGAGCATTATATTTATCTATAGGTGTTGGCACGGTTACAATATAAATATTAGAATCCGTGATGTCGGACAACTGACTTGTAGCTTTATACCCTATGCTTCCGTTCGTTTCGCTATATTTTTTTAAGCGGTTATTAAGTTTTTCTATATCCGCTTCAAGCGTACTATCATGCCCTTCATTAAGTTCATTAACTCTTTGAGTATTGATATCAAATCCTAATACAGGATAGTGATTAGCAAACTCCAAAGACAAAGGTAGGCCTACATAGCCTTGTCCAATAACAACAATTTTATATTTTTTCATCATTAACTAAGTGTGTTTTTAAGTTTTTCCAACCATGTTTCGGTTTTATGGTTATTGTATCCGTAACCATATTTGTTGCTATATCCTAAGTTTTCTCTACTTACATCATTCAGGACAAAACCAACGTTTTTAATTTTATTTTGATCAATATTATTATTTGCAAATTCAAGTAGAGACTTTTCGGTATATTTAGATCTTGAAACATAGATCGTTACGTCTGCCAGTTCTGCAATCAGGAATGTATCTGTTACGAGCAGTAATGGAGCCGTATCTAAAATGATATAATCATATTTTGTTTTCAGTTCCTCCAAAAGTATTTCATATCGACCGTTAGAAAGCAATTCGGTAGGATTCGGTGGAATCATTCCTGAATAAATTACGTCTAAATATGGGTTGAATGATGAAACATGAACAATATCTTCCAATTTTGTATGATCCGAATAAAGGTATTCTGTAAGACCTGTAAGACCTTTTCTTGCCGGGTTATATCTTTGCAATTGTGGATTCCTGATATCCGAACCAATTATAATTGCCTTTTTCTTGGGATTAGCCAATGTTAAAGCTAAATTGACCGAAGTAAATGTCTTTCCTTCACCTTTTATTGTAGAGGTTACAAATATTATTTTTCCTTTTTTATCCTTTGCAAGCATAAAATTCATATTAGTAATAAGAATTCTGAATGCTTCTGCCATTGGTGTTATATCATTCATCTGAACAATATCTGTATCTCCCTTCTCAAGACTTGGTAATTCAGCAATAACAGGTGCGTGCACTAATTTTTCTAAATCGTGTTTTGTTTTAATCTTATTATTGAGAAGTTCTTTTACATAAATAAAAAGTAATGGCAATAATAATCCTATGAACAATGCTACAAGCAATACAACATTTCTTTTTGGGGAAACTGGAATTCCAGATGCATATGCCATATCAATCACTTTAGCTTTGGGAGCGGTAATAGATTGTGCAATTGCGGTTTCTTCTCTTTTTTGTAATAATAGAAGATATAAATTTTCTTTTATCTGTTGTTGTCTCTCAATGCTTCTAAACATTTTTTCAATAGAGGGTAGCTTGGAAATTTTTCCTGACACTTTATTTTGTTCACCTACATATTCATTTCTAGCAAGCTCTAATCCTACACTATTCCTTTGAAGACTTTGCATGATAGATGTCCGCATTGAGTTGATTTGTTTAGTAACATCTATAACCGTTGGGTTTTCAGTAGTTGCCGACTCTAGCAATCTGTTTCTCTGTAAAATCAATTGATTATATGTAGTAATTCCTGCTGTAGCTTCAGGATTATTAAGACCTACATTGGCAGGTAAAACCTGATATTGACCTTGTTTTGAAACATACCCAATCAATGCATTCGTGAGTTCTAACTGGGCATCTACATCTAGCTGCTTTGCTCTTGCTGCAGCAGAACTCTCTAGGCCTATTTTCGCTTCTGTTTCAATATCCGTAAGATTATTTTTTTCTTTAAAATTCTCTTTCTGATTTTCTACTTCACCTAGTTCCCCTGATAACTTTTTGATTCTATCTTCAATAAAGGCCAATGTTTTCCCGGACTCTGAATTTTTGTCTAAAATGGCATCATTATTATAGACAACTACTAAATTATTAAGAATATCCTCAGCTTTGGATATTTCAGGGTATTGCATTGCAAGCTTAACAACAGTAGCGTCTTTTGATACTAAACTTACTTTTAAAGCATTTTGAAGACCTCCAACTTTAGCTTCCAATGAAGAAACCTGTAATTCCAAATCTTTAACATTTACTCCTTTTATTGCAGCAGGATTAAACTTATTGTTTTTTGTAATAATAATATTAGCAAATGGCAGTCCTATTGTTTTACCATAGGATGTTATGATTTCTTTTTTAAATTTCTCAGATTTTACGATAAGCTTATCTCCATCAATCGTTAAATTAAGAATATTGACAGATCCAGGCAGTGGCTTTTCTGTAATCACCTTTACTTCAATTGGTGATGTTTCTTTATATAGTTCTATTTTCGATATTCTTCCTTTCGCAATAATGTTTGTTTGAAGGCTCTGGTTTTTAACAACTTCACGCATCATTCTTTTGGACTTCATAATCTCAATCTCATTAGCAATGCTATTTGTTTTTAAGCCACCCAAACCAGATAAGTCCGGTAAAAAACCTAAGTCATTATTAACTGGTGAAGAGGAATTTTTAGCATCTTTTACAAGTACCGTAGTTTGTATATCATAAATAGGCACCATAAATTTTAAAGAAATAAAACCTATCACTAAAGCAATAAAACCACAAATAATAAACCAAGGCCATTTTTGTATATATGGCTTAATTATTTCATTAATATCAATGCCATTCGAGTTATTTTCTTCTGGAAATTGTGAAGACTGTTGGTTATCCATCAATTTTTTATTTCTTATTAAATAAACTTACTACTACTGCCACAGCTGTAACTGCTATAGAGATTCCCGTTAAGATAAGTCCTGTATTAGGATTCTGTTTTGCTAAAACATCTTTGGTATTATTGGAAGATACAATAATGGCATCGCCTTGTTTAAGGTTATAATATGGTGAATTAATTAGGTTGGCATCACGAAGATTAACACGCCCATGTGAAACAACTCCATTTTCTGTTCTGATTACTAATACATCTTCTCTTTTTCCATATGACGTCAAATCTCCTGCGAGACCTAACGCATTTAAAATAGTAGCCTGGCCGTTTACTATTGTATAATCCCCTTGTCTGTTTACTTCTCCTAATACTGTAACTTTAAAATTGGCAAGTCTTACACTTACAGTGGGATTAATGATATATTTCGTCATTCTATCATGAAGTTCATTTTTAACTTCAACCAAGGACTTATCGATTGTATTTATTTTACCTAAAATGGGAAAATCAATATTCCCTTCAGAATCTACAATATAACTAGGACCGGTAAGAGTTGTTAATCCTTGATTAGGGGTATTTCCACCAGCCAAGGCGTTAGTTTGAACCATTTCTGATGAAGAATAATTTTGGTTGAATGGCTTTACGACATCCATATCTTTAGCAGTAATCAGAATAATAAGCTGATCCCCGGCTTGTATTGTAGGTTTAGAATTTTTTTCTGATGATTCAATAGCAACTTTTTCTATATTCTGCATATAGTTTAAATCATTTGGCTTAGTTTGGTTAACCCTGCAGGAAACCAGCATCAAAACAAGAAATATAGCGAATATCTTTTCCTTCATATCTTAAAAATTGTACAAATATACATTTATAATTTATCTATTTATCCAGTAGTTCGTAGACTGAATTATTGCTCTTAAATTCCGGAACAATTGTTTTCAGAATCTTAACTACATCTACTTTATCTTTCATTACAGAAGCTTCTGTAATCAAGTTAATCAGACTTTCTATTTCCAGGAATTCCATGGTTGGGTCCTTAGAAATCATGATCTTTTCATTATGAGTGGTAAGTGTTTTTGCATTATCACTTAACAGTTCTTCATATAATTTCTCTCCTGGTCTCAGCCCTGTATAGATGATTTTTATATCAATATTGGGCTCAAAACCTGAAAGCTTAATCATTCTTCTCGCCAGATCCAGAATTTTCACTGGTTCTCCCATATCAAAGACAAAGATTTCTCCCCCTTGTCCCATTGTTCCGGCCTGTAAAACAAGCTCACAGGCTTCTGGGATAGTCATAAAATACCTTACAATATCGGGATGGGTAATAGTAACCGGCCCCCCTGCTTCAATTTGTCTTTTGAAATGAGGAATAACAGAGCCATTTGATCCTAATACATTTCCAAATCTTGTCGTGATAAATTTTGTAGTGTTTCCTTCAACATGTTGTAAGGACTGTACGAATAACTCAGCCGCTCTTTTAGAAGCCCCCATTACATTAGTAGGGTTTACGGCTTTATCTGTAGAGATCATTACAAATCTGTTCACTTTATATCGGCTTGATAAAAGAGCAATATTTTTTGATCCTAAGACATTGACACGAATGGCTTCATTAGGATTTTCCTCAACTAAAGGCACATGCTTATAAGCTGCAGCATGATAAACCATTGAAAAATTATAAGCCTGAAATACAGGTTCAACTCTGTGAATATTAGAAACATCTGCCAAAACAAACTTAAACTTGATATGAGGGAATTTTTCATTCATTTCCAGTTCAATGTCATACAGCGGTGTTTCTGCCTGATCTAAAACAACAATCAGAGCAGGATTGAACTGTGCAACCTGTCTTACAATTTCACTTCCGATAGATCCGGCACCACCTGTTACAAGTATATTTTTATTGAAGTGTCTGCTCTTAACCTCTTCGCTTTCTATTTTTATTGGCTTTCTATTTAAAAGATCTTCGATCTGAAGGTTTCTTATTGATCCTCCTAAATCACTGTCTCTTAATTTCTGTACAGAAGGAGCCTTAAATACATTCAGGTCTTTTTCTAAAAATAGATTTACCCAGGAATTCATTTCATCTTTAGACATCATTTCTTTAACGATAATGACTCCATCAATGATAAGATCTTCTTTTGTAGCTTCTTCTATCTTACTTTTTTCATAAATAGGCTTTCCTAATAGAGAAGCTCTTTTTGAATCCGTTCTTTGAGTAAGAAAACCCACTACCTGATAAGGCAGGCTGGGATTATCCAAAATAGCACGTGCAATAGCAATAGACTGTTCATCGATCCCTAATACTAAAATCCTTTTTTTCAAGGTACTTCTTCTGTATTCTCTTACAATGTGGAAAAATTCTTTCACATAAAGCCTGAAGAGGAATAACCCCATAAATGAAATGATAAAGTATAAGATCAGAAAGGCTGTATGAATAAATTTCCCTCCGGAAACCCAGAAATAGACCAGATTGACTACTCCTACTACACTCATTGTACAGAAACATGAGATAAGCAGCTTAAAAAGATCAATAAACGTGGAATGTCTTATAATCCCTGCATAGGTCTTGAAAAAATACATGAAAAGTGTATTGATCAGAATAATAAAAGCAAATACAATGCTTTTTTCTTCATGATAAATAAATTCTTTCTGAGTGATTTTCTCAATAGTATAAATTGAAAGGAATAGAGACATAACCAGAATGATTATATCTATTACAAGTATAATCCATCTGGGAAGATATCTTACATCTGAGAGATTGACAACATTATCACCTCCGAATATTTTTTTTCTAAGAGAGTTGTACATTGTCTGTATTTATGTGCATGTTCAATGGGCCAAAACCCGTTTTTAATTAATTAATCTTCAAATAAGGATACAAAAATAAAATAAAATTTCATCCCTACTTAAATTTCAAACAAATTTAGTAAATTTCATCTTCTAAAATTTCAGAAATTCGACCTCTAGATTCATCTGTTAAATTAGTTCCCGACGGCAGGCATAGTCCTGTGTCAAAAAGCATACCACATAAATTATTTCCAAAAAACTTATACTGTTCATATAATGGTTGAAGGTGCATAGGTTTCCATAGGTACCTGGTTTCTATATTATTCTGTAAGAATTTATCCTTAAGCTTTTCTTTTGAAAAATCATTTTTCAGAATAATTGTATTGAGCCAGTAATTAGAAAAAAAGTCACTATTGGGTGCAGAAAAAAGATCAATATTTTCATGATTTTTCAATGTTTCTTGATAAAAGTCATGATTTTTCCTTCGCAGCTGTATTTTTTCTTCTAAAGTTTCCAACTGTCCTCTGCCTATTCCGGCAGCAATGTTATCCATTCTGTAATTATATCCTATTTCAGAATGGCTATAATACACTTCATTGTCTTTTGCCTGTGTAGCAAGGAAAAGTGTTCTGTTTTTAACTTCAATATTTCTCGAGATCAAAATTCCACCCCCTGATGTGGTAATAATTTTGTTCCCGTTAAAACTTATAATAGAAAGGTCTCCAAAGGTCCCGCAAAGTTGGTCTTTATATCTACTGCCCAATGCTTCTGCACTATCTTCAATAAGGGGAATGTCATATTTTTTGGAGATTTGAAGTATTTCATCCACTTTAAAAGGCATTCCATATAAAGAAACGGCGATGATCGCTTTTGGTTTTTTCCCTTGCTGGACACAATATTTCACAGCTTCTTCCAATGCATCAGGACACATATTCCATGTTTCGCTTTCACTGTCTACAAATATGGGAATAGCTTTCTGATAAAGAATAGGGTTGGCTGTGGCAACAAAAGTAAAAGATTGACATAATACAAAATCATCTTTTTCAACATTCAGTAGCCTCAGGGCCATATGAATGGCTGCAGTTCCGGAAGATAGAGCCGTCACATAGGAATTGTTTCCGAAATAACGTTCAAGACTGTTTTCAAATTCGTCTATATTGGAACCGTATTGTGAAATCCAGTTGGCATCAAATGCGTTCCGTATATAATCAAGCTCATTCCCTCCCATATGGGGAGGAGAAAGCCAAATCTTATCTTTTTTCAATTCTTATTTATGTTTCGTCAAAAGTATTAATTATTTTCTCATATTCAAAACCTCTGCTCATTAAATATTTTATTGTCTTTGTTTTTTTTTGATATTCCTGCAATCCTTTCTGTTTGGAATAGTAGCTTTCAAAGATCTTTTGGATCATTTTATTATAATCATCTTCATCTATTTCATCAAAACATTTGTTGATAAGTTTTTCAGAAATCTGTTTTTGTTTCAGATGCATTTTGATCTTATTGCGGCCCCAGTGCTTGATATAGAATTTGCCTCTGATGTAGCTGCGCGTAAATCTTTCTTCATTAAGATAGTTTTCTTTAAGAAGATAAAGGATAATTTCATCTTTTGCCTCATCGATCAGCAGGAATTCCCGCATCTTTTGTTCAACCTCTGCATGGCAACGATCCTGATACACACAATAGTTCACCAGTTTCAGTTTAATTTCATCAAAAGTAAAGGATTTTTTCTCCATAACAGATATGAAAAAGAATGGACAGATGCCCATTCTTTTTTATTATAATTTATTTAGGTCAAATTAATAGTTAAAAAGCGCTTTACCCTCCATCAGTTCATTTACCTTCTTTCTTACTGAAGAGATAACTTCTTCATTTTTGATATTATCAACCACTTCAGAAATAAATCCTGCAATGGTATCCATATCGTTTTCTTTAAGACCTCTTGTTGTGATCGCTGCAGTACCCAGTCTGATACCGGAAGTAGTGAACGGCGATTTATCATCAAAAGGAACCATATTTTTGTTACAAGTAATATCTGCAAGCACTAACGCCTTTTCTGTTTCTTTTCCATTGACATTCTTATTCCTAAGATCTACCAACATCAGGTGGTTGTCTGTACCTCCACTTACAATGTCAAAACCTTTGTCGATCATCGCTTTGGATAATGCCTGAGCATTGGCTTTAACCTGTTTTGCATAGGTTTCAAATTTACTATCAATTGCTTCAGCAAAAGCGACAGCTTTACCGGCAATAACATGTTCCAACGGTCCGCCCTGAATTCCAGGGAACACAGCTCCATCTAATACCTGGCTCATCATTTTGGTTTCCCCTTTTGGTGTTTTGTGACCATAGGTATTTTCGAAATCTTTACCCATCATGATCATTCCTCCTCTTGGACCTCTTAACGTCTTGTGGGTGGTGGTAGTCACTACATGACAGTGTTCAAATGGAGAGTTTAGCAGTCCTTTTGCCACTAAACCAGCCGGGTGAGCAATATCTGCCCAAAGTGTAGCTCCTATCTCATCCGCAACCTCTCTGAATTTAGCATAATCAAGATCTCTTGAGTAAGCTGAGAAACCTGCAATAAGCATTTTTGGCCTTTCTCTTAAAGCAACTTCTCTCATCTGATCATAATCAATAAGTCCGGTTTCTTTCTGAACACCATAAGAGACTACCTGATACTGAATTCCTGAGAAGTTAACTCCTGAGCCATGAGTAAGGTGCCCTCCCATTGAAAGGTCCATTCCCATAATTTTGTCTCCCGCTTTCAAAACTGCAAGATAAACGGCAGCATTAGCCTGAGATCCTGAATGTGGCTGTACGTTAACATAGTCTACACCAAAAAGTTCTTTTGCTCTGTTGATGGCTAATGTTTCAACCTCATCTACTACTTCACAGCCTCCGTAATATCTTTTTCCGGGATATCCTTCAGCATATTTGTTGGTCAGTACACTTCCCATTGCTTTCATTACATTCTCAGAAACAAAGTTTTCTGATGCAATAAGCTCTAATCCATGGGATTGTCTTTGTCTCTCTTTTTCAATCAGGTCGAAAATAATGTCCATTTTACTTTTAGTTTTTGAAATTTTTCACCCCAAATGTACGGAATTTCCTGTAAGATTTTGGCATCAGAAAGTATGATTTTAGACCTGTTATTTTACAAATCTTTTCTATTTAGTATGTATTACAGGTTTTCTTCTGCAAACTGCCGGCAGTACGTTTTAATCAGATCTCTTGTATTTATAAAATTCTGTTTTACTTCTTCTTCAGTTCCGGGAATTTTTGAAGGATCCGGGAAATTCTGATGAAAAATTCTTGCTTTAGTCGGAAAATATGGACAATTCTCTTTGGCGTGGTCACATACGGTAATCACAAAATCAAATTCTATATTTTTATATTCATACACATGATTGGATGTCTGCAGGGAAATATCAATATCATCCTCCTTCATCACCTGAACTGCGTTCTGATTGAGTCCGTGAACCTCAATACCTGCACTGTAAATTTCTGCTTTATCTCCTGCAAAATATTTTAAATACCCTTCTGCTATCTGGCTTCTGCAACTATTTCCTGTGCAAAGAACAAGAACTTTTTTCTTCACTATCATTAGCAACATCAAATATTAGCAGCATCCTGATCCCGGTGTGCAAGATCCGGCCGAGCTGATGTTCATTTGTTTTGCGGGTACTATTCCACAGGCATCTGCCGCTAAACAGGCTGTCAGTTTGTTTTTTAAGACAAAGTTTTTACCGTTAAATTCCAGATCATATTTCCCAATGGTCTGATCCTGATATTCTACTTCAATTTCAAAATCACCGATGCCCAGCTTCTCTTCTGACAGGTTGATGATATGCAGCAATTTTCCGGGTTTAAGGCGGTGTTCATGATCATCAGCATTCCATAGCTGAAAATTTACACGCTCTTCTTTTCTGATAGTTCCTCCACAGTCGATGAAGTTTTTGATAACCATTCCTATTTCAGTAACATGGAAGTGTTCCGGTACAAATTTTCCGTCTTCCAGCTGAAATTCCACATTCTCCAATCCGGGTAAAATGTTTTTAATGTCTGATAGTTTCATAGTTCAATATTTTAATTGTTATAATGCAATATTACGATGATTCAATTCAAAAAAATTTAGCAGCAATTCTGCTTTTTAACGGTGGAAATAATATTTAGGAAGAAAGCATTTAAAATTTCAAACGCTTTTTCATCGATACAGTAGCACACAGAATTGCCTTCAATATTTCCTTTGATCAGGCCTGCATTCTTTAATTCTTTCAGATGTTGTGAAACCGTGGGCTGCGCAAGGGGAAGTTCATTAACGATATCCCCGCATATGCATTCATTGACTTTCAGAAGATATTCAATGATGGCAATTCTTGCCGGATGCCCTAAAGCTTTAGCAATGACCGCAATTTTATTCTGCTCATCTGTAAAGAAATCTGTTTTTGTAGCGCCCATGACATTTATTTATATCGCAATATTACGATAATATATTTTAGCAACAAAATTTTTAACTAAAAATCCCCGCAGAAATTTCCGCAGGGACCGCACCAATTTATAATATATAATTAAAAACTTTCTTCTGCAAGTTCTTTATTGACAATAGCACCGGTGAAATTTCCCTGGGCAACAGCATTGGCTACAGATCTCATCATGGTGACATTGTCACCGCAGGCAAAGACACCGGAAATATTGGTTTTATGCATAGGATCAATTTTGATAAAACCATGTTCGGTAAGCTCACAGCCGAGATCTCTGGAAGGGTTGACGTTCTGTTCAAATGGTATTTTAGCATACAGTGCTTTTAAAGAGATTTCCTTTCCGTTTTTAAAGATGACTTTCCGGATATTCCCGTTTTCATGCGTTATTTTTTCGATTTCATCTTCAACCAGAATGATATTATTTTGAGCCAGTTTGCTTTTCTTATCTTCTGAAAGAGTGGACACGCCGTTACTGAATATAAAAAGATCTTTCGTCAGGTTATACACCAGTTTTGAAAACTCAAAAGCCATATCACCATCTGAAAAAATTCCGGTCACTTCATTTTTCACTTCGTAGCCATGGCAATATGGGCAATGCAGGACTGAAATCCCCCAGCATTCTGCAAATCCGGGAATATCTGGCATCATGTCTTTCACTCCTGATGCAAGAATCAGCTTTTTAGCGTAAAATTTCTCGCCGCCAGAGGTTTCTGTTTCAAATCCTTCATCTGTTTTTTTCAATTTTATGACAGTGCCTTTATGAAACTTCACTGTGTCATATGCTTCGACCTGTTTGCGGGCCAGATCAGCAATTTCTTTTGGTGCTTTTCCGTCATGGGTAATAAAGTTATGTGAATGGGGTGTCTGCCTGTTGCATGGCTTCCCACTGTCGATGATCAGAATATTTCTTAATGATCTGCCTAATGACATACCTGCTGATAGTCCGGCATAGCTTCCGCCTATGATAATAACGTCAAAATTTTTCATTTTACTAAAATATTGGCTGTTAGTCTGTTTTCCTTTTAACTGTTCGCTTTCATACAAAGTTAAAATAAAATCTCATTAATGCAATAATGTTGCGTTAATATTTATCATGATAATGAAAAAATATAAAAAAACAGCTGATTTTAAACTTATTAGAATTTAGAATCAGCTGTCAGCTATTATTTATTGTCGGATATGATCTGCGGATCAATTATTTTCGAAAAGTTTTATGGTGTAGTATTATTTCTGTTTTAATGTTGTCAATCTTTTCTGACCAAAAATTAATATATTCTCTTCTTTCAGGAAATTCTTTTTCTGTTTTACGTTGGCTATTGACTATATAGCTTTCATACTCGTTCAAAATATTTTTTAAATACTGCTCATAATCTGCAGGCCTTTGAGGAATATACCCAATTCCATCACAACCGCAGCTATGAAAACATCTTCCTATTCTAAAGAGTCCTTCTACAATTTTCCATTCTTTAACAGCTGTTTTCTTAGGTGCTTTAAAATCTTTTCCTAAGTCTGCCATTAGGTTTCCACATTCGGGACATTTGATCTGCCTTGATTTGATCTCTTTTGTGAGTTCATCCAGTTCTTCTTTTTTAGCTTTTGTAAAAACATCTCCCACATTCCTTATCGTTCCATCCGGTTGGTGATAGACTTTTTCTTTTTTTATTCTTGAAAGAATGTCATCCGTATCGGCCTGTTTAAATGATTTTTTGCATTTAAAACAAGTGTAATGGGATTTATATGTTTTTCGGGCATACCTGCACATGTCTTTATTTTAATACCAAATTTACCAATTCCATTTCAGAGATGAACAGCTCTTATTAATAAAAAATCCTGAGAAAAAATTCCCAGGATCTTACAGTTTAAATATAATAGTGATCGTTTACTATTTTTTCTTTTCTTTAAGCTCTTCTTTGTCTTTATCAGAAGGGTTCCATACTTTCACTTCAGAGTCTTTGGTTATTCCGGAAAGAATCTGCACATTGATTCCATCACTGGCCCCTAGTTTTACATATACTTTCTTGAACTTACCATCTGGCTGTTTCACTTCTACGAAAGGCGTGTCTTTACCATTTTTCTTTTCATACTGAACAAGCGATTCATCCAACAGCAGTGCATTTTTTTCAGACTTCAGTACGATTTCACCGTTAGCTGAGAATCCTGCTCTGATGTATTCATTGTTAGGATTGGTTACATCCCCTTCTACCGGGAATTTGATGGTTCCTAAATTATCTTTCCCTTTTGGAGCAATCATTGTAAGTTTTCCGGGGAATGTTTTGTTCTGAAGGGCACCGATTACGATTTTCATATCCATTCCCTGCTTTAGTTTTCCTGCCTGAGCCTCATCTATTTCTCCCTGGAAGATCAGGGAATTAAGATCTGCAATAGAACAGATGGTTGTTCCAGCATTGAAAGAGTTAGCCTCAATTACCTGACTTCCTACTTTTACGGGAACTTCAAGAACGGTACCTGCTGCTTTGGAGCGGATCTGCGTTGTTGCCAAGCCCTGAAGTTCAGGCGTAGCACCGGTTTTTACAATCTGTAATCTTTTTTGAGCCGTTGCCAATTGCTGATTGGCATTTCTGAGGGTCTGCTGCTGTGAAAAAAGCTGCTGTTGCGAGTTCAGATAATCCTGCTTGGAAATGACACCCTGATTATACAGTTTCTCCTGCATAGCAAACTGTTTCTGCATATTATCAACGTTCATTTTAGCATTATTGATCTGCAGCTGTGAGTTTACCACTTCCTGCTGAGCATTGTTGACGTCAGCAATATTAGGAATAATTCTCACGGTAGCAATCAGCTGTCCCGCTGTTACCCTATCGCCTTCATCCACTAAAATTTTATCAATGATTCCCGCAATGTTCGGTTTGATCTCAATTTCTTCCTTGGGAACAATTTTTCCCGTGGCCATTACCTTATCTTCCATGTTCTGGTAGCTTGGTTTTCTGGTCAGGAAAGCTTCACTTTCTTTAGAATTTGATTTCACGAGATACCCGATCCCGGAGAACAATGCCACTGCAAATAAAAGCCCCAGTACAATATAAATGGCTTTTTTCCAAGTGAATTTCTTTTTCATATATCTAGTTTATTTTTTACTATTAAAAGAAGAAAATTAATTAAAGGATTTAAATATTTCAAACTTTAAAATCCAGTCATTTTCAAATTATGTTGTTATTAATTATCACGTTATTACTCTGATCTCAGCGCTTCAATTGGTCTGATTTTTACGGCTCGCTGCGCCGGGATCATCCCGATAATCAGGCCGAGGATAACCATTACAGCCATGGCTCCAAATACGTTTCCGTAATTTACCGTCGGATTATAGAATGGGAAATCATCCTGACCTTGGGTTACTATATTTAAAATGATCAGAACAAAGATCCCACACATGAAACCGAGAATCCCCGAGGACAGTGTAATGACAACACTTTCCAACAGAATTTGATTTCTTACTTCTGCAGGTTTTGCTCCTAGCGCTCTTCTGATTCCAATTTCTTTTGTTCTTTCTTTTACAGTGATCAGAAGGATATTCGAGATGGCAATTACTCCGGCCAGAATAGTCAGCGTTCCTACGATAATAGTCAGAAGCTGCATCCCGGTAAGGAAACCCGTGAGCTTTTTAAATTCTTTTCCCAGATTGAAACTTCCAAAAGCATTGGTATCTTCGGGAGATACTTTATTTTTCGTTTTCAGCACCTGTTTTACATCTTCCTCTACTCCGTTCACATTAGCATTGGGCTTACTTACAATCGCAAACATGTCGATCTGTTCTCCGGCATTATACATCTTGGTATACGTTGAAAGCGGAATAAAAGCAGTCTGGTCATTTTCAAACCCCCCACCTTTTTTTACTCTGAAAACACCTATGACATTAAAAAATATTCCCTTTATATTGACCTGCTTTCCAACGGGATTTTCTTTTTTCTTGGCATCGAAAAAGTTTTTATAGATTTCTTCACCAATCACAACTACATTTTTATTTCCCTGGACATCAGCATCATTGATATAACGCCCGAAAATAAGTTTCTTTTCAGAGATTTTGTTACCCACAGAATAATCTCCTGTAAGAGAATAGGTGCCATTCTTACCGTTCCTTGACATGGATTCACCGGGGGTTCCGGTAAAACTTCCTCTGGCATTTTGTGGCGAGATATAATCTATGGCAATCACCTTTCTTTTCAACATATCCATATCGGATAACTGAAGATGAACTTCTCTTCCTTTAGGAAATCCTTCATAGGGAATAGAGGTTTTCTGAGCCCAAAGAAAAATAGAGTTGGTTGCAAATCCTGAGAACAGTTTATCAAAACCGTTTTCCATCCCTTTCGCCGCTCCAAGAAGACTCACATACAAAAACATTCCCCAGCCTACACCAATCATGGTAAGGAACGTACGAAGCTTATTATTCCTCAGTGAATAATAAATTTCCTGCCAAGTATCTTTTTTAAATAAAATGTTCACTTCTTTGAGTTATAAGTTTATAATATATATAATGATGACTGATAATTGATTAATGATACTGTTCTAAGAATCAACATCTATTATCAAATCATTATTCTGTTCTTAACGCTTCTATCGGTTTAATTCTCGAAGCTCTATATGCCGGAACGAATCCTGCAATGAGCCCTGAAAATACGAGGGCAATAAATGCCATAAAAATGGTTACCCACCCTACACTCGGGCTTTTGATGAAATATTCTTCAAGACTGTCTCCTATTAAACTGAGCGCAAGAACTCCAACACCAACTCCTACAATACCTGAAACTACTGTTATCACAACACTTTCCTGCACAATTAGTGCTACAATACTTCTTGGTTTGGCACCGATAGCCTTACGGACACCGATCTCTTTGGTTCTTTCTTTAACGATATACACCATGATATTGCTGATCCCGATGATCCCCGCCAGTAATGTTCCCAGTCCGATAAACCCTACAATAATGGTTAGTACAGCCATAAACTGGAAGGTTTCGTTCATGTTCTTGGCATTATTCCAGACGCGGACCCCGTTTTCATCGTCGGGAGCTACATTCTTCCTTGATTTTAACCTGTCTTTAAGTTCATCACCATATTTAATGGCTTCTTCCGGGGTTAGCTTTTCATTATAGGCAATATAAGCAGTGGATACTGTATCCGAGCCTTTTTTCATCTGCTGAAGTGTAGTAATGGGAACAGTAATGTGCCTCTCGTCCCAGTCCCCGCCATCATCAGAAAAAACACCTACTACTTTGAACATGGTTCCGTTGATATTCAGATCTTTCCCCACGGGGCTTCCGTTCTTGATCAGGTCACGCTGAACCATTCTTCCTATCACCGCTACATTTTGCTTTCTCTGGAGATCCATAGACGTCAGATAGCGTCCGTCCAGCATCTTTCTGTTTTCGATAATCTTCTCTCCCGGCTCTGCACCATTGATCTGGTAAGTGCCACTTTCTTTACCATACTTCACCATTAAACTTGTAGTATATCTCGGGCTGGCATCACCTACTTTTCCTTTATCTGTATTGATCAGAAAATCGTAGTCGTCATTATTCATCGTGACTGTTCTGTCAGACTGAAGCCCTTTATAAGCCATGGTCGTTTTGCCGGTATAGATCGTGATAAGATTCTGTGCATCCCTTGCAAAGCCTGCTGTAAATGCATTCTGCAACCCTTTTCCTATTCCGAAAAGAACCACAAAAATAAACAGCCCCAAAGCCACCGTAAACCCCGAAAGCACTGTCCGCAATACATTACTGCGAATAGAACTGAATATTTCCTGCCAACGATCTAGGTCAAACATTTTTTATTGGTATTTAAAGATTGAAGATTTAAAGATTAAGCTCTAAATTTTCAAATTATCTCATTATCAAATTTTCAAATCAGCACATTCTACAAAACAATCTGCTTAATAAACTCATCACTTTCAATGATACCATCTTTCAGTATTACATTTCTTTTGGTTTGTGCAGCTACATCCGGCTCGTGGGTTACAACAATGATGGTTCTCCCTTCGTTATTGATGTCCTGAAGAAGTTTCATAATATCATGCGTTGTTTTGGAATCCAAAGCCCCGGTAGGCTCATCTGCCAGAACCACTTTAGGATCCGTAATCAGTGCTCGTGCGATAGCAACCCTTTGTTTCTGTCCTCCTGACAGTTCATTGGGTAAGTGACCTGCCCACTGTGCAAGACCAACTTTTTCCAGATATTCCAATGCCTTCTGGTTACGCTCTTTTCTCGGAACATTCTGATAGTATAAAGGAAGCGCTACATTTTCCAAAGCCGTTTTATAGCTGATCAGGTTGAAAGACTGAAATATAAAGCCCAGAAATTTACTTCTGTACTCTGCAGCCTTCACTTCAGAAAGGTGTTCGATAGGAACGTTATCTAGCTCATAAGTCCCTGAATCTTTTTCATCCAGAATACCGATGATATTAAGAAGGGTAGATTTTCCTGAACCGGAACTTCCCATAATAGAAACAAACTCGCCCTCGGAAATATTAAGATTAATTCCCTTAAGAACGTGAAGCTTGCTTTTGCCCGTATCGTATGACTTATGTAAATCCTGAATTACTAACATGAAGTGATGCTTGTTTTATACCCCAATAAGTAGATGATATTTTCAATTTGTTACAAGAACCATAATTTATTCTAAAATTTTATTGTTTAATAAATTTATCCTTTATTAAAAGCACATTACAAAACACTGTTTAACTGTAAGTCTGGTTTTCTATTTATTTTTTATCCTTAACCCTCTCTAAGCCATTATCAGTGCTGGTTTCATGTAAATGTGGAAAACTTTTCCAGTTAAAACTCAGCCAATTAGTATTTACCCCTTTCAAAATCAGTTCTTTTTTTCGAACTTTGTCATTAGTTCTTTACAAGAAACCTCCATTCACCAATGTGAATATGTTTTACATGTAAATACCAAACATACAATAAGTTAAGCATTGCTTGCAAGTTATCCACAGTAATGCAGTTATTTAATTTTAAAGCTATTTTAATATGGGAATTTTCGATAAGAGAGTAAGTTACAAGCCATTTGAATACCCTGAGGTTCTTCAGTTTGTAGAGGCGATCAACAAATCGTTCTGGGTGCATTCAGAAGTGGATTTTACTGCAGATGTTCAGGATTTTCATTCGCAGTTAGAGCCGCACGAAAAACACGCTGTGAAAAATGCACTGTTAGCCATTGCGCAGATCGAGGTGTCTGTAAAGACATTCTGGGGAAACCTATACAACCACTTGCCAAAACCTGAATTAAACGGGCTTGGAGCTACTTTTGCAGAATGTGAGTTCCGTCACTCTGAAGCCTATTCCCGTTTGGTAGAGGTATTAGGATATAACGAAGAATTTGCCAATGTTATAGAAATTCCTGCCGTGAAAAAGAGAATTGATTTCCTTTCAAATGTCTTGAAACACGCCAATTCTACAACACCGAAAGAATATGTATCTTCTCTTTTATTATTCAGTATCCTGATTGAAAACGTATCCCTTTTCTCACAGTTTGCGATCATCCTTTCGTTCACAAGATTCAAAGGATTTATGAAGAATGTTTCCAATATCATTGCATGGACTTCTATTGATGAACAGATCCACGCCAATGCAGGAATCTACCTGATCAACAAAATCCGTGAGGAACAACCAGATCTATTAACAGATTCCGACATCGAAGACATCTATACATTGGTGGATCAATCTATCGAACTGGAAGGGGAAATCTTAGACTGGATCTTTGAATTGGGAGAATTAAGTGTTTTCTCAAAAGAAGACCTACTGAACTTCATGAAATACCGTGTAGACGACAGTTTGAAGAAGATCAATATGGAAACCCGTTACAACATTACTCCCGAGCAGTACCGTCCAATGAAATGGTTTGAAGAAGAAGTGTTTGCTAATTCTATGGATGATTTCTTCGCCAAGAGACCGGTAGATTATACGAAGCACGATAAGAGTATTACGGCGAACGATTTGTTTTAATATAAGGGATGATGTGGCGCGAGCAAAGCGAGCGTCAAAACAGATAGTATTAGCAATATCATACTAAACATATCACAAGTAAAGAAAACTTCTTCATTCCTCGGAGTGCCAAAATTTCAAAGTACAACAATGATCAATGTAATTGTAACCTACACCGTAAAGCCTGAATACGTTTCGGAAAACAAAACCCATATTCAAAAGTTTCTGGATGATTTTAAAAATCTGGATCAGGAGACATTTGAGTATAAGGTGTATGTAAAAGAAGACGGAGTTACCTTTTTACATTATTCAAACTACATCAATGAAGAGGTTCAGCATGAGGTTTTAAATGTACCGTCTTTTAAGGAGTTTCAACGGTTAAGAGACGAAAGCGGACTGAACGGTACGCACAAAGTGGAAATATTACAATCAATATAAAAAACAACAAAATTCCGGAGCTTAAACACGGCTCCGGAATTCGAAAATATAACATCTATGGACGAACAAAATTCAAATATATGGTGGCTCAATGAAGAGTCTGAGCAAATGCTGAACAGAGGCTACCTGCTAAAAGGGGAAACTGTGGACGGAGCCATCGACAGAATTACTACTGCAGCTGCAAAAAAATTATACAAGCCGGAATTACAACCCGCTTTCAAAGAAATGATCACCAAAGGATGGATCAGTTTCTCTTCGCCGGTTTGGGCCAATATGGGAACCCAGAGAGGTCTTCCTATTTCTTGTTTCAACGTTCATATTCCTGACAGCATTGAAGGAATTACCCACAAAATGGGTGAAGTCATCATGCAGACGAAGATCGGAGGCGGAACTTCAGGGTACTTTGGAGAGCTTAGAAACAGAGGGACTGCCGTAACGGATAACGGAAAATCTTCAGGAGCGGTTTCGTTCATGAAATTATTCGATACAGCGATGGATGTGGTTTCCCAGGGAGGCGTAAGAAGAGGCGCTTTTGCTGCTTATCTGGATATCGACCATGGTGATATTGAAGAGTTCTTGTCCATCAAAGATATCGGAAGCCCAATCCAGAATTTGTTTACTGGAATTTGTGTTCCTGATTACTGGATGCAGGATATGATTGATGGGGATATGGATAAGCGTAAAATCTGGGCAAGAGTTCTTGAAAGCCGCCAGCAAAAAGGTCTTCCCTATATTTTCTTCACAGACAATGTTAACAGAAATAAGCCACAGGTTTATAAAGACTTGGGAATGCCTGTCAATGCAAGTAACCTTTGCTCTGAGATCATGCTTCCTTCCACCAGAGAAGAATCTTTCATCTGCTGTCTGTCTTCCATGAACCTGGAATTGTATGACGAATGGAAAGATACAGATGCCGTAAAACTGGCTGTGTATTTCCTGGATGCTGTTTTAACTGAATTTATCGAAAAAACAGAAGGAAACTACTACCTGCAAGGAGCGAGAAACTTTGCATTGCGTCACAGAGCGCTTGGATTGGGAGTTTTAGGATATCATTCTTATTTACAGAAAAATATGATCCCGTTTGAAAGTTTTGAAGCGACTCAGTTCAATGCAAGAGCTTTCAGACACATCAAGGAGCAGGCAGAAACTGCTTCAAGAGAATTGGCAAACATATATGGTGAACCGGAATTATTGAAAGGATACGGATTGAGAAATACCACGACCATGGCTATTGCTCCTACCACTTCAAGTTCTGCGATCCTGGGACAGACTTCTCCTGGAATTGAGCCGTTTGCTTCCAACTATTATAAAGCTGGTCTTGCCAAAGGAAACTTTATGCGTAAGAACAAGTATTTAGCCAAGTTATTAGAGGAAAAAGGTCTTGATAACGAGGAAACGTGGAGAACCATCATGCTGAATCACGGTTCTGTACAGCATTTAAAAGAACTTACAGAAGAAGAAAAGGCAGTATTCAAAACGTTTAAAGAGATTTCTCCAATGGAAATTATCTCTCAGGCTGCCCAAAGACAGCAATATATCGACCAGGCTCAGTCCCTGAACTTACAGATCCCTTCTACAATGCCTGTAAAAGACGTTAATTACCTTTATATCGAGGCATGGAAAAAAGGAGTAAAAACACTTTACTATCAAAGAAGTTCTTCTGTTTCTAAAGAGATGATGGTTAACTTTGTTAGCTGTTCTGCTTGTGAAGCATAATATATTTAAATAATAAACTTCAGTATATCAGTAAAGCACGCTTTTTTAGCGTGCTTTTTTTATTGTATTTTAAATTTAACAAAAATTTAACATTTAAGTTTCAAAAATGTTATTTCCCGTTAATCACTTATTAATACTCAAAATATTCAACACCTACTCTCCAAGTAGTGAATCAAGCCTTTCTATCCTGGCATTTTATTTGTAAAAAATAAATCAATTTATATACATTTGCTCAAAATTCACTAAATAAAGCCATTTTTGGTGAAAATATAAAACACAAAAATTTTGCAAATATTAAAAAAATAATGTTTTATTTTTTTAATTAAAGGAATTGGTATTTGCAATTAAAAACACAAAAAAACCATAGATGAAAAAAAAAATAAGAAAAACACACTAAACAAAGCCAAAAACACACAAGAACAACATCAAATATTGAATTTAAAATTTATTTTTTATTCAAGATTATTTATGATCGAAAATATTTATAATATAAAATAAATAAAAAAATATTTAGATTATATAATTAATTCGCTATTGGCAAGAAATTGGTTAATAGAATAAACACACAAACAAAAAAAATTATTTCGAAATGTACAAAATTATCACTTTAGTTTTGGTAATGTCTTATTGCGCCATTACCGCACAGGTGGGTATTAATACTTCCACCCCTGATCAAAGCTCCGTTCTGGATGTTACAAGCACAACAAAAGGAGTTCTGCTGCCAAGAATCACAAACGTTTCATCAGTTACAAATCCTGCTACAGGACTGGTTATTTATGATACCAACAAAAAATGTATCAGCCAGAATGTAGGTACTTCGGCTACCCCAGACTGGGTTTGTCTTTCTCCGTATGTAGCTAAGTTTTTCTATATGCCGAGCGTAGTTTTTGATACGACCACAACTGCAGCGGGACAGACAAAAGATCTATACACTCTGTATAAGAATCAATTTTCAAATGTTCCTGTTAATGCCAGAAGTGCATCTGCACCTGCCACGATACCGTTTTTTCCAAATGCGACTGATTTATACTACTATGTAACGGGCTATGATACAAGTGTTTTCAAAATAAACAGCATCAGCAGTACGGGCGTATTAAATTACGATGTTTTATCCAATGCTACTTCAGCATCATTCATCAACATTATATTTGTTGTAAAATAAGACGCCATGAAAAATAACTTTAAAGGGCTGTCTTTGATGAGCCTGGTCTTCGTGATGCTTACCAACTTGGTATATGCACAAACAGACAGTACAGAAGTAGCAAGTATTTACGGATTTTATTCCTATTCGAGTTCACTGATGAATGCTTCGGGAGCATCCGAACTTACAACACAGGGAAATGCATCCCATACTTCCACAGGAGTACAGCTTACTCCCGCAAATTCCGGGCAGTTTGGCGGATTGTTTATCAACGGAAGAACTTTTACATCCGTAAACGGACTTCACGTAGAATTTGAATATGATATGAAAAACGGAACTCCATTCAATGGAACTTACGGTGACGGATTATCTTTTTTCCTTTATGACGGAGCTGTAACCAATCCTACTATCGGAGCGCCCGGAGCGGGGATCGGATATTCATATAACAGAACAAAAGACCAGTTTGCCCCTCAAAGAAAAGCAGGTTTATCAGGAGCTTATCTTGGTATTGCTCTGGATGAGTTCGGTAATTTTAAATCGAAACGTTTTCAGGGTGATTCCAGAGTAAACGGTATACAAGGAGTAACCTGGAGCCAAGGAACAAGTCATGTCACCTTAAGAGGAGCCATAGGCGCCAATATAAGCAGTTCAACAGGATTAGGTCTTGGGTATACCGGATATCCTGTTCTGGCTACCCGCTCTACACTAAGTAATTCTGGAACGGTAGGCAGAATTCTACAGGCAGACAGAAGCTATCTAGCTACCTCCAATTCACTTACCTCGGTATTTGATCTCAGAAATAATGCCGGAGAGTTCAGAAAAGTATATCTTGACCTGATTCCGCATTTTACAAGTCCAACTACAACGGACGGGTTTGACATAAAAGTAGATATTCAGACAACGCAGGCCGGAACACCTGTGAACGTCATTAATTATTACCATTATAAAACTTCGGTGCCTTATACTGAAAATGCCAATCCACAGATTTCTGATTTCAATAATTCAGATATTGAAGGAACTGCAACCAATCAAACACTGAATGCAACCGTTCCGGCAGTTTTAAAGCTAGGTTTTGCAGCATCTACCGGAGCTGCATTTCAGCAGCATATCATCCGAAATGTGAAGCTTACCCTTCCCTATGCAGCTGTGGCTAATAATGATGTGACTTCTACGTGTAAATTTCAGCCGGTCACTATTCCGGTTTTCAATAATGATATAGCCTACAATGGTCCTATCAGTATTACGACTCCACCTACTGCAAGTAATACTAATATTGACTATTCAACTTTCAGTTTTACAAAAAGCAGTGATACAGATCTTACCCTGTACCGTAAAAAAGTAACTCCTCAAGGAACATGGACCTATAATAAATCTACCGGCATTGTTACCTTTAATCCTTCAAGCGGATTTACAGGAACTGCAACAATGACGTATACGATCAAAGGAAAAACGGTAAAGGATTCAAGCGGAAAGATTATTGAACCTTATGGTGATACTGCTTACCGATCTACTCCGGCGACAATTACTGTTAATCTAAAGACTTCAGGTTGTATCTATTCTGTTGTTTCCAACAAAATGGTAACACAAGGTGTAAAATAAAAGATTTTATTGACCATAAAGAAGCATCATAAAAACCATAGAATTTCTATGGTTTTTGTTTTTTAAATAGGTAAAATCCCATAAGGTTGTTATTGCTGTAACTTCAGTTTATTTTATATTTGTTATTATAATTCCTAAAAATCTCAAAATATGAAATTCGGACAAGTAGAAGACCCGTCAAAAATAGATTTTACCCTTCCTAAAGATCATTCCAGAACGAAAGAAATTTTAAATCAAAATAAAAAAGGATTGGAAAATATTTCCATAGGATGTGCTAAATGGAACAAAACTGATCTTAAAGGATTTTATCCCAAAGGGACAAAAGACGAATTGACATATTACGCGACCCAGTTTAACTCTATTGAACTGAACGCTACTTTTTACGGAATGCCTACCCCTGAGCAAGTAGAAATCTGGAAAGAGAAAACACCAGAAAATTTTAAATTCTTTCCAAAGATTACCAATACGGTCTCCCACTTCAGAAGACTGATTGACGTTACCGAACCGGTGACTCATTTCGCATCAGCAGTTATGAATTTCGACCAAAAGCTGGGAATGGCATTTTTGCAGCTTCACGATAATTTTAAGCCTAAAGATTATGACAGACTGGAAAAGTTTGTAAAAGACTGGCCTAAAGAAGTTCCTCTGGCTATTGAACTTCGCAATACTGAATGGTTCACTGATGAGAACATTTTCAATACAACATGCGAGCTCTTTGAATCTAACAATATCACCAATATCATCGTAGATACTGCAGGAAGAAGAGATATGCTTCATATGCGTCTTACCACTCCCAATGCATTTATCCGCTATGTTGGTGCCAATGCAGAAAGCGATTATGAAAGACTTGACGATTGGATGAAGCACCTTACAAAATGGAAAAAAGAGGGTCTTCAGAATGTTTATTTCTTTGTGCATCAAAATATTGAAAAAGCATCTCCTCTACTTTCCGCCTATTTTATCAAGAAAATGAATGAGGACTGGAAAACTGATCTTCACATTCCACAGATGGCTACTGACAATAACGGAACGCTGTTCTAATCCATTAAAAAAAGTATTTCTTTTTCCAAGCTGATAAAAGCCGCTAAAAGCTGTTTTTATTGAAAAAAAATTAGTAACTTAGAGTGTAATGTCGTTCATACAGAGCACACTACATAAAAATACAAATATCATGGAAAAAGAAATCTGCACAATAAAGATTGCCAGTACATGGCTGGGCGACGAGTATACGTTCTATGAAGATCAAAAAATAAAGCGGGTTTATGATAATCACAGCTTGAGTGCAAACCGTACAGAATGGCTACAGCCACACGAAATCAGTAAACAGAATAAAGATAAACTGATCAAAAATTGTCCTGAAGAATTTAAGGAACAGGTCATGCATATCCTGGATTATCCTTAAATATGAGTAATAGTAATGAGCGATAAATAATAAATAGTGAACAATCTAAATATTATTTATTGCTCATTTTTTTGATGTTTATTTTTTCTTAGCAACAATACCAGATTCAGAAAAAGAAGAAGGAAATCAAGTGAAACCCAGATTCCCAATTTTGTATTTTCGTAATTATAGGTATCGAGTTGTTTTTTTGCAGCATCGGACAGTTTTACACTTTGATTGATATAGTTCTGCACTTCTACAATCTGATCAATATTTTTATTGGGAACAGCATGCTGTGAAAAGTATACCATATTCTTTTTACCAAGATATCCTATAATCCAGTATTCATTGGATTTATCCATCTTAAGGTATTCTATCCTGTAGTATTCCGGACGGATTTTCCCGATATGCTTAGGCTCCAGATTGCCGTTTTTCGCACTATCAACTTTGATCAGGTAAAAATCCAGTGTCTGGGGAAGCTTATTGATGACCTGAAGTCCTACGGAATTATCCACAAAGCCTACTGCACTTTTTTTGATGAACCAATAGGTAAAAATTGATATTGAAAAAACAACCGTAAGGATACGGAAGAGTTTTGCCCATTTTGCTACCCTTCCCGATTTTACTTTATATAAAATCAGAGAAAGCACACAAGCCCAGAAGATAACAAAAATGATGAATTCCATACTGCAAAGATACTGATTTAAGATTTTTCAGGGGAATCTTAATCTACATTCCATTCTTTGAAGAATTGATCAAGGAATCCAAGCATATAATCATGTCTTTGCTGAGCAATTTCCTTTCCTTTGTCAGTGTTCATAAGGTCTTTCAGAAGTAGAAGTTTTTCGTAGAAATGGTTGATGGTCGTTCCGTTGGATTTTTTATACTCATCTTTAGACATATTCAGACTTGGCTGAACTTCCGGATCATACATCGGATTGTTTTTAAAACCTCCGAAATTGAATGTTCTTCCAATCCCAATGGCACCAATAGCATCGATACGGTCTGCATCCTGTACGATTTTAAGCTCAATAGGCAGTTCAGCGGGAGCTTCAGCTCTGTTTTTAAATGAAATATTTTTAATGATAAATAAAACCTTTTCTATCACATCTTCCGGCACCTGCTGCTCTTCAAGGAATTCTCTTGCTATTTTCGGCGCAATAGTCTCGTCTCCGTTATGAAACTTCGGATCAGCAATATCATGCAACAATGCTGAAAGTTCTACAACATTATGGTTGCAGTCTTCTGTTTCAGCAATCTTTTTCGACAGCTTCCATACTCTTTCAATGTGGTACCAGTCATGTCCTGCTTCAGCGCCTTCTAATTTTTCCTTTACAAATTCTACGGTGTTTTCAATCGTACTTTTCATTTATCTGTCAATTCGTTTAAAATAATGTTCCAGAGTTTCTTATTATAACTTCTAAAAAAATTAATGTGTCCAATCTCTTTTTTATCAGACTCCGAAGTTTTTACGAGTCTGTAGGAAGGCTTAAGGTTAGGATATGTATCGTTCAAAAGACTTAATACCCCTTTTTCAGTTAGCCAGACATCGTCTTCCGCACGGATCACAAACACATTCTGTGTCAAATTTTTAGAATAGTCATCAATTTTTTCCAACAGCCTGTTGGTTGATTTCCTGTTTAAAATTAAGGTTCTCCAGTCATATGCACAATTTTTTGGAAGACTTTCTCCAAGCCCGAACCAATGAGCCGGAAAATAGCCTAATAATCCGGTAGTTAAAGGCTGAACAATTCCAAATCCAAGATAAGCTTCAATTTTGGTTCTTAATTTTAAGTGTCCAACAAATGCATTCTGGGTTCCTACAAAAATAAACTCATCAAACATGGCAGAATCCTCATTCATTCCCAGGATAAGGGCGCCTACCGAATGTCCCAGACAGTACTTCTTATAGTTTGAAAATTCAGTTTTAATATATTGGGTCAGGGTTTTATAATCTTCAGAACCCCAGATCCTCATTGAGGCCTTAAAACCTTTCATATGTTTGGGTTTTGAAAGTCCAATACCCCGGTAATCATAAGTGATGACTGTAAATCCCTGTTGTGAAAAAAATTGGGCAAATGAAAAATAGACCTGTTGTTTCACTCCCGTTGCCGAGTTAATGAGAAGCAGTTTTCCATTGCTCTTTTCCGGTTTGAAAAGGTGAATAGCCAACGATATATGGTCTTTTGTAATGAGTTGCAGTTTTTCCATAGGATAAAAAGAAAAAATCCACTATAAAAGTGGAGATTTTACTGATATTTATATGTTAAGTTTCTGACTTTCTATATGTGGCAAATAGCTTTAGGAAAAGAAATCGGACATTCTTGGAAGTCCTGTCTGTGAACCTTTGCCTCCGGAAACCCTTGAGGAAACTTCATTTCCGAATTTCACACACTGTTCAATAGAATTCCCGTGACAGAGTGCAACGGCAAATCCTGAAATAAAAGCATCACCCATTCCCATTTTGTAAACGGTTTCGTCTTTATCATTTCTGAAGTATTTCATTTCCGTACCATCAAAATAGATTGTCGAATTGGTATCATCTCTTACAAAAACTTTATTGAAGTATTTTTTAAGAATTTCTTCTCTTTTCTCTTCTCCGAAAACAGTATGCAGTTCGCTGCTCTTTGCAACAATAAAATCTACGTTGTCTATAATTCCTTCATTTATTTTCATGGCTGGAGAAGCATAAAGCCCTACTTTTTTACCATATTTTTTTGCTTTCCGTATGGTATATTCTACCACTTCCATGGCTACTTCAAGCTGAACCAAAATAAGGTCTACACTCTGGAAATAACGGTCTGCATCTTCCACATGCTGTATACTCAGGCGCTTATTGGCTGCAGGTACTACTACAATAGCTGCATTTCCGTGACTGGTAGTTACATAGGCCGTTCCTGTGGATTCTGTATCTGTTTCATGAACAAAACCTACATTGACACCTTCGCTCACCAGATTTCTCATGATCTGCTGGCCCAAAGGATCCATCCCTACACAACCTATAAAATAAACACTGGCTCCAAGTCTTGCAGTTCCCACCGCCTGATTGGCTCCTTTTCCTCCAAAATAACTGTCTGAATGAACAGCTAAAACGGTTTCATTAGGCTGGGGTATTTTTTCGGTTTCTAAAACCAGATCTATTGAAGAGCTGCCTACAACAATAATTTTGGGTTGTTCTGACGAGAATTTCATTGGTGCTTTTATGTAAGTTTAATATAATGTACTCTGAAAACTAAGTTTAAAAATAACTAATTTAATTAACTTATTTCAATAAATTCAGTAATTATCTTCACGGGTTGCTGATCTTTATCATAGGCGATATAGCTGGCATAAAAGCCTTCACCATATCCTGTTTCAAAGGCAAAAATAGTACCGGGATGTTCATCAGCAGGCTTCAGAAATGCATACTGATCTATGGCACCTTTCTCATCAAAGAAATACTCATGGAAAAATTCTTCATAGATTCCCATAAAGTCTGCCCCTTTGCTGTGATAAAGTCTTTTTTCAAGCTCATTCAGACTGTTTTGGGTGTCTACATCCATCAGGCATCCCATCCCGCTTTCTACCGGGTATCCGAAGATTTCCTCTTCACCAAGATCCTTGATATCTTGACCTGCAGTAACCGCCATTTCCCAGTTGGTGATTGCCTCACTGCTGAAAATAATTTCTGCATAAGCGACACAGTTGCTTTCTTTCTCTTTGTGGAGCAAAACAAAAAAATTCCCTTTCGGAAATTCTGTAGTAAAAGGCTGCATATCATTGGTGATCAAAGGATCACAGGCAACCAGCTTTCCACTTGAAAGATAGATTTTCCCCACTTCAAAGCTTTCCAACAACGGGCTTTCTACGAAGTTTTTTGAAAATAGTTTTTTTATGTTTTCTATGTGTGTCATTTAACTTTTATTGTTTAAGATATCAGGCTGAGTATAAATTTGCATCTTATGCTCAGCCTGACATTCCGACAAACTTATGGTCTGTCTTTTAAATTTACAAGCTCTTCAGTTTCTCTTCTAATATAGCAATTTTATCCTGAGCATCTTTCTGCTTCTGACGTTCTACTTCAACGATCTCAGGTTTAGCATTGGCTACGAATCTTTCATTGGAAAGCTTTTTTTCAACAGAGATCAGGAAACCTTTTAAATAGCTTACCTCTTCTTCTGTTTTCTTTTTTTCTTCAGCTAAATCTAAATTATCACTTAGAGGAATAGAAACTTCAGTCGCCCCTACTAAAAATGTAAAACTTGGCTTATCTGTTTTTTCACCAAAATGAATTTCGGTAACATTACCCAATTTTTTAATTACTGATCCATTCGCAAATTCTGAAGCATTTGTATAAATTTCTACAACTTCTTTTGGAGAAATACCTTTTGTCTGGCGATAATTTCTAATTCCTGAAATAACTTCTGATGCAGTTTCAAAGTTTTTAATAATATCATCGTTAAATGCTGCTGCTTTTTTCTGCTGAGCAATAACCAAAGCTTCATCTGTATTTCTTTCAGAAATTAGCTGCCAGATTTCTTCTGACAGGAAAGGCATAAATGGATGAACCAATTTCATTAATTCTTCAAAAAGTGAAACCGTCTTATAGTATACTTCTTTAGAAATGCCTTCTCCATAATTAGGTTTAATCGCTTCCAAATACCAACCACAGAAATCGTCTTTAATTAATTTTTGAATTAAATGTAAAGCATCTGAAATTCTAAATTTCTCAAATTGATCATTAATTTCAACAATTGATTTATTTAATTGATTTTCAAACCATTCTATTGTCTGAATTTCTGTAGAGTTAGCTGATTTATCTTCATGATTCCACATGTTGATTAGTCGAAAAGCACTCCAGATTTTGGTCATGAAATTTCTTCCCTGAAGCATCAGATCTTCATCGAAAAGAAGGTCATTTCCTGCTGCAGAACTCAATAAGATCCCTACACGAACGCCATCTGCACCATATTTATCCATTAATTCAAGTGGATCCGGTGAGTTTCCTAAAGATTTTGACATCTTTCTTCGCTCCTTATCTCTTACAATTCCTGTAAAATATACATTTTTGAATGGAACTTCTTTTCTGTACTCCAATCCGGCCATGATCATTCTGGCAACCCAAAAGAAAATAATATCCGGACCTGTTACCAGATCAGAAGTTGGATAATAATAGTTGATATCTTTATTTTCCGGATCAAGCAGACCATCAAATACAGACATTGGCCATAACCATGATGAGAACCACGTATCAAGAGCGTCTTCGTCTTGTTTCAGATTTGATGTTTTGAGATTCGGGTTTCCGGTTTTTTCTTTAGCTAAAATTAAAGCTTCTTCGATGCTTTCTGCAACGACGAAATCATTTTCACCGTCTCCATAATAGAATGCAGGAATCTGTTGTCCCCACCAAAGCTGGCGGGAAATATTCCAGTCACGGATGTTTTCCATCCAGTGTTTGTAGGTATTCTTAAATTTCTCCGGATAGAATTTAACCTCATCATCCATTACTACGTCTAAAGCAGGTTTAGCCATTTCAGACATTTTCAGGAACCACTGAACGGAAACTTTAGGCTCAATAACGGCACCTGTTCTTTCGGAAGTTCCTACTTTATTTATGTAATCTTCTGCTTTCAGTAAAAGATCTTTTTCCTGCAATTCTTTTGCGATCTGCTTTCTTACGTCAAATCTATTTTTACCGGCATAATGTAAACCATGCTCATTAAGATTTCCGTCATCATCTAAAGCATCAATCATTTTCAGTTGGTGCTTCTTTCCGATTTCGTAGTCATTGGTATCATGGGCAGGTGTAATTTTCAACGCTCCCGTTCCGAATTCAATATCTACATATTCGTCCTCAATGATCGGAATCACTCTGTTAACGATCGGTACAATTAAATTTTTACCTTTCAGGTGCGCATATCTTTCGTCAGCAGGGTTAATACATACGGCAGTATCCCCGAAAATAGTTTCGGGACGTGTGGTAGCTACGGAAAGAAATTCTTCAGATCCTTCAATTTTATATTTCAGGAAATATAATTTTCCGTTTTGTTCTTTAAATATTACTTCTTCATCAGAAATATTGGTCTTTGCTTCCGGATCCCAGTTGACCATTCTGTAGCCTCTGTAGATCAATCCTTTGTTATAAAGGTCTACGAAACTCTTGATTACCTGCTGAGAAAGTTTTTCCTCCATGGTAAAACGGGTTCTGTCCCAGTCACATGAGCACCCAAGTTTTTTCAGCTGCTCAAGAATGGTTCCTCCGTACTTATCGGTCCAGTCCCAGGCATGTTTTAAGAATTCTTCACGGGTAATATCTGATTTACTGACCCCTTCAGACTTCAGCTTAGCAACAACTTTAGCTTCAGTGGCAATTGAAGCGTGATCTGTGCCGGGAATCCAGCAGGCATTGAAGCCCTGCATTCTTGCACGGCGGACGAGAACATCTTGAATGGTATTGTTCAGCATATGTCCCATGTGTAATATCCCCGTTACGTTTGGCGGAGGAATTACCACAGTATATGGTGGTTTCTCATTAGGTTCTGAATGGAAATATTTGTTTTCCATCCAGAAGTTGTACCATTTCTGTTCAGTTTCCTGTGGATTGTACTTTTCTGAAATCTGCATAAAATTCTATTTCTTTTGCTTACAATTTGCAAAAATAGTCTAAAGAAAAAAAATTTTAAGTATGAATTAAAATAATTTTTAACTTTGTTTCTCAAAATTTATCTAACAAACATATTAACATTCAAGAATATGAAAAAATTAATTGCAGGAATTGCATTATTTGGAACATTTGCATTAGCATCTGCACAGACTATTACATTTGATAAAACCACTTTTGACTATGGTACTATCAAACCTAATGCTGACGGTACAAGATTTTTTACTGTAACGAACACAGGTGATAAGCCTTTGATCCTTTCTAATGTAAAACCTTCTTGTGGATGTACGACTCCTGAGTTTAGCCAGGATCCAATTATGCCTGGAAAATCTGCTAAGATTAAAGTGGGATACAATACTGCTCTTAATGGTCCTTTCAACAAAATGATCGAGGTATTCTCTAACGACCCTGCCAACAGCAGAAGTGTAATCTACATCAAAGGTAATGTAGACGCCAGCGCTCCTGAACCGAAGCCATTGACAGCTGAAGAGCAGAAAGCAGCCGCTAAAGCTGAAAAGAAAGCAGCTAAGCTTGCTAAAAAAGCAGCAGCAAAGTAAATCTTTACTAAGAAATAAAAAAACCGTCTTCATTGGAGACGGTTTTTTTATTACATTTATTTAAATAAGATTTTAGAAGTTAGCCAAAAAACTCTTAATTCTCTAATCTATCATTATTTAAATTTTTAAATTCTTCAATCATTAAATATTAAAAACATATGGACACTAATTTCTCAGATGATTTCCTCGTAAAAGGAAAATTTTCGATAAAAAAAGCTGCGACAGAATATAAAGGAAAGCTAACCAAAGAAGAAGGCGGACAGCTTTTAATACAAGAAAAAGAAAAACTCCGGGAGCTGCAGGAAAAACTCTATGCAGACGGTAGCCAGTCTCTGCTTGTGATTCTTCAGGCAATGGATGCAGCAGGAAAGGACAGCCTGATAGAACATGTTTTCGGAGGGGTAAATCCACAGGGATGTAATGTGACCAGCTTCAAAACACCAAGTTCTAAGGAATATGCTCATGATTTTCTGTGGAGGCATTATCTGGCTCTTCCGCAGAAAGGAATGATCGGAATTTTCAACCGTTCCCATTATGAAAGTGTCCTGGTATGTAAGGTTCATCCTGAATATAATCTCAGTGAGAAAACCTGGTCTTCTGTAAAAGATTTTGATGATACATTCTGGAAAAACAGGTATGAAAGCATCCGGAATTTTGAAAAACATCTTGCGCAGAACGGAACAACTGTTGTAAAAATATTTTTGAATGTTTCTAAGAACGAGCAGAAGAAAAGGCTGCTGGACAGGATCAATGAACAGGAGAAAAACTGGAAATTCTCTGCGGCAGATCTTCCTGAAAGAGCATTATTCCCTCAATATATGGAGGCCTACGAAGCGGCTATCAATGAGACTTCAAAAGATCATGCCCCATGGTATGTACTTCCTGCAGACAATAAATGGTTTGCAAGAGTAGCAGCTATACAGATCATCATCGACACTCTGGAAAGAATGAATCTTAAGTATCCTCAGCTGAACGAAAAGGATAAAGCAGAGCTTACTGAAGCTAAAAAAACACTTGAAAGTGAATAACATAGAAGTGTAATTTATTACTCATTAGACAATTAACGGTAAATAAATTTAACTGAAATAACACTAAAACGTGAATAATTTATTGTTCACGTTATTTTTTTTTATACATTTATGAAAAATTAATTTTTTAACACCAATCATTAAACTTTAACCATGAAAAAACATTTATTATTATCAGCAATCGCTGTAATAAGTCTCATTTCCTGTAATAATGAGGCAACAACTGTAAATACTTTAGAAAGCATGAAGACTCCGCAAATGGAGAATTTTAATAAAGCTTTTAAAAGTTTGGGTGATCCTAAAAACAGACCTACTGAAGAGGAAAAGCAGAGAAACACCTCTGAGCTCAGCGACAGAAGAAAGGCTCTTCTGGTTCCTGCCTCTAAAGAACTTATCCTTTCTACAGGAGTTACAGAAGCTGAACTTACGAGAAAAACGGGCGGAGATATGAGCCAGACAATTGTTTGGGCCACGCAGATCTATATGCAGAAAAGTGATGAGATCCGTAAGAACTTAAAATCAGAGAAATAGTATGAAAAAGTTTTTACTGCTGCTCGGCATATGCGCTGTTTCTTCGGCGTATGCTCAGGGAGGAACGCTGATCATTCAGAATCTCACTACTAATTATGATTTCCACGGAAATATTTATGCTAATAATAATACCGGAGGTGGATGTTATCCGATAGTCACCTCCAAAGATCCTGATCCTATCATAGTGCCGGCGGGAGCTACTGCAAAATATGAAAACTACAGGGATCAGTATTCTTCTTCGGGGTTTCCGGTTTCTACCTGGAACGTTTATTTGGGAGCCGGATCTCCTGTGTCACCAAGGCCATGGAACCATGGCAGCCTTGTTCCGGGCGGGATTATTTCCAATAACACCAAGTGGTCGATGTCTAAATTCCAAATGTATCACGCAGGCACTTCGGTCCCGGAGACCTATTTTAACGGAGATATAGGAGGTACAGCGGCACCCTGCAATACAGCTCCTGATGTTGTCACAACGGCATGGGGAAGTGCGAAGTGGTTCACTATTACTTCCGGTACAGATGTATACACTTACCTAATCATTCAATAAATCATTCACCTTATATTATTATGAAAAAGATATCCTTACTTTTATCTGCTTTGGCAGGAGTACTTTCTTTTGCACAGAGCTCTGCTTTATTTGTAGAAAACTACAGTATTTATAATGCTGTTGGAAGACTGCGTACGGGAATGCCGGGCGGCGCAGCAGGTCCTTATATGTTTGCGGCCCCCAATCCTCCGTTTGGAAGCTACACTGTTCCTGCGGGAAATTCCACTCAATACAACACATTTGATACGAGCGGGACAGTAGCTCTCCCTATAGTCAAGTGGTATGTTGGAGATGCCACAAATCCTGCCAACAATGGGACATTTGCCTATAACGACCCTTTTATCACGTCTGTGATGAATCCTTCCAATGAATGGGGCGGATTTCATTTCTGGCTTGTAGATCCTTCCACCAATAATACTGTTGATTCTTATGAATTGGGAGATCCCACCATCTATCCGGGATTCAGCCCCTCGCTTACGGGCAGTGTTTCCAGTGCAGACTGGTTCATTATAAGTACCCCTACAGGAGCTATTACTTATATGCTGATCTTTTAAGACATTGGCAGCTGTTTAAACGGCTGCCTATTTTATTGAACACCATTGACGGGAGGGCATTTTTGCTTTCCAAGAGCTTTCTATGCCTGATGTCAAACAATATTTTAATGTTTATTCTAAATATAATTTAATCATGAAAAAACTTCTTTTATCGGCTGTGTTAGCCGTTTCAACGTTGGGATCGTGCAGCAACGAAAGCGCTGCAGTCAACACTGTGGAAAGTATGAAAAGCCCGCAGATGGAAAATTTTGATAAGGCTTTTAAAAGTCTTGGCGATCCACAAAACAGACCTACCGAAGAGGAAAGAAAAAGAAGCACCTCAGAACTGAGTGACAGAAGAAAAGCGCTTCTGGTTCCGGCTTCTAAAGAGCTGATCCTTTCTACAGGGGTTACAGAAGCTGAACTTACGAGAAAGACAGGGGGTGACATGAGCCAGACGATTGTCTGGGCAACGCAGATCTATATGCAGAAGAGTGACGAAATCCGTAAAAATTTAAAATCTGAGAAATAAATATGAAAAAGCTTTTAACCATTATTGGATTCATATCCGCGGCATCGGTATATGCTCAGGGAGGTACGATTATCATTAACAATTATACTAGTTATGATTTTCACACTCGGGTAACTGCGGCTAATCTCTCGACCCCGGGCTGCTATTTTTATGTAGCATTAGACAATCCTGAGCTTGTTATTTCCGGTGTGAGTTCTGTTAATTATAACAGTTTCAATATTCCGGGTACTTATTGGAAAGTGGCTACATCACCTTCTCCTGCCACTCTAAGACCTGGAACCAGCCCAAGCCTTATGTTGGGAGGAGTGATTTCTAACAATACAAAATGGGTGATATCCCAATTCCAGTTTTATCAGTCGGGAACACTTTTATCAACGGGAGCTGTAGGTGATGCATCTTATACTTGTGATCCGGTTTCCAGTGTTATCAATACTCCACAAGCCATGGTAGAGTGGTTTACGATTACTTCCGGAGGTACTACCTCAACTTATCTCCAAATATATTAATCAATCCAAAAACAATATCCTATTCCTTATGAAAAAACATTTTTTATTAGCTGTTATTGCTGTATTAAGTTTTACTTCCTGTAATAATGAAGGTTCTGCCGTAAATAATGTGGAAAGCATGAAGACTCCGCAGATGGACAACTTTGACAAGGCTTTTAAGAGCCTTGGAGATCCTCAGAACAGACCTACTGAGGAGGAAAGAAAAAGAAATACTTCGGAACTGAGCGACAGAAGAAAAGCGCTTCTGGTTCCTTCTTCTAAAGAACTGATCCTGTCTACAGGTATCACAGAAGCTGAACTGACAAGAAAAACCGGTGGTGATATGAGCCAAATTATTGTCTGGGCTACTCAGATCTACATGCAGAAAAGCGATGAGATTCGTAATATTAAGTCTGAAAAATAAATACTAACCATTAAACGAATGTATATATGAAAAAACTAAGCATTATATTAGGTATTTCAGCAGGAATAGCTGTTTCTGCGCAATCTTCTACCCTGATGATCAATAATTACAGCAGTTATGATGCTGCAGGAAGATTTATGACGGTAGGCTCAGCAGGATCCGGATCATCGCAGCCGTACATGTATGCACTTCCTAACTCGCCTTATACGGTATACACTATTCCCGCAGGAGGTTACACCAAATATGATAAGTTTGACAATACGGGTGGCTCAAATCCTATTCCTATTTCCGGCTGGTATTATATAGATCCTTTAAACAGTGCGAATACTGGAAATTACGCCTACAATCATCCTACTATTACAGCAGTGACCGCTGTTGATGAGTGGATGGGCTTTGCCTTTTCACTTACTGATGTTACGGGATACACCTTTGATACGTTTGAGGTAGGAGATCCTGTACTTTCGGGAGGCTTTTTAAGCACAACACAGACAGGGCCTAATACTGGAAGTTCAGCAGACTGGTTCACGATTACAACACCGGGCGGGCAGATCACTTATTTCCAGATTTTTTAATATCTCATGATAACCAAATTTATTATTCCAAAAACTGACTATTCAAAAAATCTAACTATGAAAAAATACTTCTTATCAGCTCTAATAGCTGTTTTAACATTATCATCATGTAGCAATGAAGGGAGTGCCATAAATACTGTAGAAAGTATGAAGTCTCCACAAATGGAGAATTTCGATAAAGCTTTTAAAAGCCTTGGAGATCCACAGAACAGACCTACCGAGGAGGAAAGAAAAAGAAATACTTCGGAACTGAGTGACAGAAGAAAGGCTCTTCTTGTTCCTGCCTCCAAAGAACTGATTCTTTCTTCAGGTGTTACCGAAGCTGAACTCACCAGAAAAACAGGTGGTGACATGAGCCAGATTATCGTTTGGGCTACCCAGATCTATATGCAGAAAAGTGATGAAATCCGTAAAAATATTAAATCTGAAAAATAATCTATGAAAAAACTACTGACTATATTAGGGATAACATTGGCTTCTATGGCTTATTCACAGGGAGGAACCCTCATTGTCAACAATTATTCTGCCTATGAATACCGCGGAGCTCTCATTGCCAATAATTTCTCCGGAGGATGCTACCCTGTGATCGGAACCAATGATCCGGTTATTATCCCTCCGGACTCTCATATCGGTAATGGAAACGCATTGATCTATACCAACTACAGGGATCAGTTCGGTACATCTCTTTACCCTATGCTCAACTGGACGGTTTCTATTGCCGCAAACAGTTCGAATGTAAGACCCTGGAACCACGGCAGTCTAGTTCCGGGTGGCGTAATATCCAACAATACCAAATGGTCCGGCACCAAGTTCGAAATGTACGATCTGGCAACATCTTCTTACGTTCCGGACTTCCATGCCAATATGACTGTTGCAGCAAACCCATGCAATGGAGTGATGGATTATTTTGTGACTCCAAGCGGAGCCAACAGTGCAGAAATGTTTGTCATCACTACCAGCACCGGGTTGGTAGAAACTTATCTACAGCTTTATTAGGAACAACCTATTATTGATTCACCAAAATAAAATTTAACTATGAAAAAATATTTTTTATCGGCTGTACTGGCCATTTTAACCTTATCATCATGTAACAATGAGGGATCCGCAGTAAATACTGTAGAAAGTATGAAAACTCCACAGATGGAAAACTTCGACAAAGCTTTTAAAAGTTTAGGAGATCCACAGAACAGACCTACGGAAGAGGAAAGAAAAAGAAACACTTCAGAACTGAGTGACAGAAGAAAAGCATTACTGGTTCCGGCATCTAAGGAGCTTATCCTTTCTTCCGGCGTTACAGAAGCTGAGCTTATGAGAAAAACAGGTGGCGATATGAGCCAGATCATCGTTTGGGCCACGCAGATCTATATGCAGAAAAGTGATGAAATCAAAAAAAATATTAAATCAGACAAATAATTAATTGATATGAAAAAATTACTGACAGTATTAGGTTTAGCCGCTTTTTCTCTGGGATATTCGCAGGGAGGAACTCTTATTCTGAATAATTATTCCCATTATGATTTTGTGGGCTATATTATTGCCAATAATCTGGCAGGAGGATGTTACCCTTGGATAACTTCAGCAAACCCGGAAATGGTAAGGGTTCCTGCTGATTCCCATATGGGTAACGGGCAAGAACTGAGATATGACAACTATAGAGACCAGCATGATAATTCTTCATACCCGATGGCTTCATGGTTGATAACACTATCTAATACCACCAATATAACAAGACCGTGGGACCATTCTTCTCTGATGCCGGGGGGCATATATTCTAATAATACGAGATGGGCAACCACAAAATTTGTGATGTACTATCCGGGAACAACTACTTTAGCTCCGGACAATTTCAATGGTGCCGTAACTATAGCAACCAATTCCTGCTATACTGCTCCTGACCACTTTACAACATCTACAGGAAGCAACAGTGCGGAAATATTTACGATAAGCAGCGGTGGCACTAATTATACTTATATCCAACTTTTCTAATGAGTATGAAAAAGATTTTAACCGTCTTAGGAATAACAGCAGCCTCTTTTGTTTATTCACAAGGGAGAATTATCGTAAACAACTATTCTAAATATGACTTCCATGGTTTTTTAATAACCACTAATTCTACCACGGGATGTTATCCACGTGCAGGAAACAGCGGAGCCATAGTAATTCCTGCCGAATGCCACATGGGTAATGGGCTTGCACTTGTATATGAGGGCTACAGAGATCAGTTTATTTCTTCTCTTTATCCCACTACTAACTGGGAGGTGACGGTCAATCCTCTGACATCTTCCATAATGGCCTGGGATGATGTAAATCTTGCTCCCGTCAGTACGATCGCAACGACTACAAAATGGTATGCCACTAAATTTGACATGACAGAACCGGGAACCAATATCTCGGTACAGGATTTCCATACGAATTTGAATATTGCCAATCCTTGCAGCCCTGGTATTATAGATTACTATGTTACTCCTTCTGGAAATAACAGCGCAGAAATGTTCACCATAGGAAGTATAACCTACCTACAGCTTTTCTAAATAGCAACCTTCAAATCAATAATAAAATATGAAGAAAATATTCGCACTTCTTAGCCTTTGCCTGATGTCTTATGCTTATGCGCAGCACAGTATTATGATTGTCAACAACTTTTCCACCACATTCGATTTTCAGGGAAATTTGAGTGCCCATAACTATTCAGGAAGCTGCTACCCGTATGTAACATCCAGCACTCCTACCATGATCACAGTGCCGGCAGATTCTCATACATCTAATGGCAAAGAGCTGGCTTATAAAAATTTTAAAGATCAATTTACAGGATCTTTATATCCTACGACTAACTGGACGGTACAGACGAGTCCTACATCATCCACAATCAGAGCATGGAATCATCCAAGTATTGCACCTGGCGGTGTCATTTCTTATAATGTTAAATGGGCTTCTTCCCAGTTTCAGATGTATTATGCAGGGACCTCTATACCGGAACCTTCGTTCGGCGGACTGATCGGGGAATCTCCTGACCCATGTACGGGTGCTCCGGGATATATTTCAACGTCATATGGAGATGCAGAATGGTTTAATATTACAACAGCCAACATTACCTACTCTTATTTACAAGTTTATTAATCACAGAAATCAAACCTAAATTTAAATTAATCATGAAAAAATTTTTTATATCAGCTATAGTAGCTGTTTTAACATTATCATCATGCAACAATGAAGGAAGTCCTGTAAATACCGTAGAAAGTATGAAGACTCCGCAGATGGAAAACTTCGACAAAGCCTTCAAAAGCCTGGGCGATCCACAAAACAGACCTACTGAGGAGGAAAGAAAAAGAAATACTTCGGAATTAAGTGACAGAAGAAAAGCGCTTCTGGTTCCGGCTTCTAAAGAGCTGATCCTTTCCACAGGCGTTACAGAAGCTGAACTTACGAGAAAGACAGGCGATGATATGAGCCAAATTATTGTCTGGGCTACGCAGATCTATATGCAGAAGAGTGACGAGATTAGAAAAAATATTAAATCTGAGAAATAAACTATGAAAAAAATTATAACCTTATTAAGCTTTGCGGCATCAGTAGCTGCATACGCACAGGGAGCTCTTGTAATCAACAACTACACAACTTACGATTTCCGGGGTGATCTGATTGCTCACAATTTAATATCTCCCTGCTATCCAAGAGTTGCGAACAATACTCCGATTATAGTTCCAGCTGATTCTCATGTAGGAAACGGGCTGCAGCTTCAGTATGAAAATTACAGAGTTCAGTTCATAAATTCCCTATATCCGATGGCCGAATGGAGTGTATCTACATCAGCAAACACTACTAATGTAAGATCATGGGATAATAATAGCCTACTTCCCGGAGGCGTAATTTCAAGCAATACCAAATGGGGTACGGCAAAATTTGGAATGGTGTACGCAGGAACAACCACTAATGTTCCAGGTTTCAGTGTGAATATCTCTATAGCTGGTAATCCTTGTTATACTTATCCAGACTATTTCACAACCTCCAGTGGTCTTAACAGTGCGGAAATGTTTACCATTACAAGTGGGAGTAATGTTACTGCATACCTCCAGATTTATTAGTCAAAATATCAAACCTAAATTTTAATTTCAATGAAAAAACTCTTTATAACTGCAGTTTTTGCCGCTTTAACTTTAGCTTCATGTAATAACGAAGAAAGTGCCGTAAATACTGTTGAAAGCATGAAATCTCCACAAATGGAAAATTTTGATAAAGCTTTCAAGAGCTTAGGAGATCCACAAAACAGACCTACTGAAGAGGAAAGAAAAAGAAATACTTCCGAACTGAGTGACCGGAGAAAAGCACTTCTGGTTCCGGCTTCTAAGGAACTGATTCTTTCCACAGGCATCACAGAAGCTGAGATTACGAGAAAGACGAACGGGGATATGAGCCAGATTATCGTTTGGGCAACGCAGATCTATATGCAGAAAAGCGACGAGATCCGTAAGAACATCAAATCTGAAAAATAAACTATGAAAAAAATATTAACGTTAGCAGGTATCATTGCTGCATCAATGGTTTATTCACAGGGGATATTTATGCTGAATAATTATTCTCCTCATGATTATCGTGGAAATCTTATGGCCATTAATCTTACCGGCTGTCTTCCTTCTGTCATGAATAATGACCCTGCCACAATGATCGTTCCAGCCAATTCGCATATGGGAAATGGCCTTGCCTGGAAAATAGATAATTACAGGGATCAGTTCACTACTTCCCTATATCCTATTAACAACTGGATTGTAAGATTGAGTACATCTCCCGCCACTATCAGGGCATGGAATAATGGAAGTATGATTCCCGGCGGCGTCATTTCAATGAATACAAAATGGGTAACGTCAAAATTTGCCATGTATTACGCAGGGACAGGCAACAAAGTAGTTGGATTTAATACTAATCTTGGAGATGCTACTCCTAATTCATGCGTCACCAGTGTTGATTACTTTTCCACGCCAGACGGATCCGCAGAATGGTTTACGATTACAGCAACTGAAACAATAACTTATTTACAAATATATCCATGAAAAAAACAGCAGCTTTATTATTGGGCCTAACAGTAACTTACTTTAATATTTACCCATAAAAAGAATGTATCTAAAAATTCATAACCTGTGTTGAGGATTTCTTTTTGGGAAAAATTTCGGACCTACCATCTGAAACCTAAAAAAGCCGTCTCTGCAAATTGCAGGACGGCTTTTTATAAACAGTTTTGTAACTAAAAATCACGAGAAAATCTGTAAGCCGGATTTTGTTCTTCCGAAGAAGTGCCTGTTATTTATCTGCGTTTTACATTGCTGCAAAACTTGAGCTGATTACCCCTCGGCTTTCGGGACGAGCCGCCCCTAATTTCCATTGCTGAAAAGAACCGATATACTTATCATTGCACCGCAAAGAGTTTACCTGGTTTCACTACAGCCGAACTGTACCTGCTTTCTGTTGCACTTGTCCTACCCTCACGGGTGACGGATGTTATCCGCTTTGCTGCTCTATGGTGTCCGGACTTTCCTACCCCTGCCGAAACAGGAATCAACAAGCCGATTTTCTCGCGGTTGCAAAGATACAGATTATTTAAATGGAATAATGTAGCTGTGATGATTAACAACAGGATTATTTTAAGTTTTGACTAAGTCTAATTTTCATCTGTCTTTTGTTAAAGTAATCTGAAGCCCACTTCTATTGAATAATGTACTATAAAAGCCTTATTGATGAACTCCTCAGCTTGATATTCAATAAGACCAAACTTCAAAAGTCTCTTCAATAAATTATCTTACCATCATATCAACAAATTACCGCATTATTATTATCTTCGTGCCATTATATATCTATGACTTCCAGAGAAAAAGAATTCGCACAGCTTATCAAAGATAATCAGGGCCTGATTATTAAAGTTTCGCGGCTCTACACCAATTCTCTTGAAGACGAAGAGGATTTGTTTCAGGAGATCGTATTGCAGCTTTGGAGGAGCTACGACTCTTTTAAAGGAAATTCTAAAATTTCTACATGGATGTACCGTGTAGCCCTTAATACAGCCATTACCCTTTTCAGAAAAAAAAGCAAGAGTCTTCCTACCAACGAGCTGGATATCAACCACAGGGATTTTGTGGAAGATGATGAGGACAAGCAGCAGCAGATCTCGCTTCTGTATACCGTGATCAAAACACTCCCAAATGTAGAAAGAGCAATTGTAATGATGTATCTTGACGACCTGCCCTATAAGGATATTGCAGAAAACCTTGGAATCACCGAGGTCAATGCCCGTGTGAAAATGAACAGATTAAAGAAAACCCTTAAAGAACAGATGGAAAAATATGCCTGATTTTGATTTAGACAGCTTAAAAAAAACATGGCAGGAGCAGCCTGTTCAGCCGAAATACGACAGCACAGAAATTCTTCAGATGCTGAACAGAAAGTCACGCAATTATGTGAAATATATTTTCTGGATCAGTGTAGCCGAATTTTTATTCTTTTCCGTTCTCGGATTGTTTTATTTCCTTCAGGGTGAAGAATCAGACAGTTTCCGCAAAATATTAGAAAAATTGGGTGCTCAGCAGTCGCCTGAAATACAGACCAATTTTGACTATGCTTATTTAGCCATAAAAGTTTTAAGCCTGTTGATCACTGCTTATTTTGTTCTGAAGTTTTATCAGAATTACCGCAAGATTAAAATTGAGGAAAACCTTAAAGGCCTCATCATACGGATTATGAAATTCAAAAAGACCGTCAATGCCTTTATCCTGATCAGCATTTCCCTGCTCGTTGCTTTTATGTTTGTCTTTACTGCATTCATTTTTTATGTATTGAATTCCCAGAATGTACAGCCTGACAATTCCAACCTTATCATTGTCATTGTCGGAATCATTGTAAGTACTGTATTATGTGTGCTTCTGATTTGGTTCTATTACAGGCTTGTGTATGGAATTATTATCCGAAAACTAGACAGGAATTTAAAACAGCTTAAAGACATCGATTCTCAGGAAAATTAGCATGAACAGGCATCAGTTAAAGATTTTTCATTAATTTTATTGAACCAAATCTTAAACTATGCCATTATCTTACGTCTATGGAGCATCTTCTATTCCATTGCTTGGACAAACTATCGGCGGAAATCTTAAAAAGACTGTTGAAAAATACCCCAATCAGGAAGCCTTAGTCTGTGTTCATCAGAATTACAGAGCAACGTATCAGGAATTTTATAATCAGACAACCGCTGTTGCAAAAGCATTAATTTTTTCAGGTGCCAAAGCTGGAGACAGAATCGGGATCTGGTCTTCCAACCGCTATGAATGGGTACTGCTGCAATATGCCACTGCCCGGATAGGAACTATTCTTGTCAATATCAATCCTGCTTACAGAACCCATGAGCTTACTTATGTCCTGAACCAGTCTGAGATCCGCTTTATTTTTTCCCCATTGAATTTTAAAAGCAGCAATTATAAGGAAATGGTAGAATATGCAAAAGAAGTATGTCCTACCCTGGAGCATGAAATTTTCTTTGATGACAATTGGGAAGATTTTTTAAATAACGGACAGTATATTTCTGACGATACCCTGCACAGCTTTGAAGAACATGTACAGTTTGATGATCCCGTAAACATCCAGTATACTTCCGGAACCACAGGGTTTCCAAAAGGTGTTACCCTTTCTCATCATAATATTTTAAACAATGGATACTTTATCGGTATACGCTTAAAATACTCGGAGCAAGACCGGGTCTGTATTCCCGTACCCTTTTATCACTGTTTTGGAATGGTAATCGGGAATATCTGTTGCACAGCCCATGGAGCATGCATGGTAATTCCCAATGACAGTTTTGATCCTGAGATTACACTTAAAACGGTTTCTGATGAAAAATGTACTTCCCTATATGGAGTTCCAACCATGTTTATTGCTGAGCTGGCAGTAAAGGATTTTGAAACTTTTGATTTCTCCCATTTAAGAACGGGTGTGATGGCTGGTTCCGTCTGCCCGCCTGAGATTATGAAAAAGGTAGAAAATCTGATGAACATTAAAGAAATGAGCATTTGCTACGGAATGACGGAAACCTCTCCTGTTTCTACACAAACCCTGATCGGAACTTCCCTGGAAAAACAGGTAAGCACGGTAGGAACCGTGCAGGATCATCTTGAAATAAAGATTATTGACGAAAACGGAAAAACAGTAGAAAGAGGTGAAACCGGTGAACTCTGTACAAGAGGCTATTCTGTAATGCTGAAATACTGGAATGATCCTGAAAATACAAAAAAAGTGCTGGACGATGCCCGATGGATGCACACCGGTGATATGGCTGTAATGGATGAGGAAGGCTATATTACCATCTCCGGACGCATAAAAGATCTTATCATTCGTGGTGGTGAAAATATCTCACCCAAAGAGATCGAAGATTTTCTGTATACTTATCCCAATATCCTGGATGTTCAGATCATCGGAATTCCAAGTGAAAAATTCGGTGAAGAAGTGATGGCATGGATAAAAGTAAGAAAAGGCTCTGTTATAACAGAAACAGAACTTTTAGACTACTGCAAAGGGAAAATTGCCCATTATAAGGTCCCGAAATACTGGAAGTTTGTGGATGAATTCCCAATGACCATTTCCGGCAAAATAAGAAAAGTGGAAATGCGTGAAATCTCTGTAAAAGAACTGGAACTGGAGCATTTGAAGCAACGTTCCTGAATAGCTTTTACAAGTTATTTTGAGTAGTAATCTTTTCAGAAAATTTTAATTACAGACTCTTAAAAATAAAGAAAAGCCCGGAAATACCGGGCTTTTACTTTTATATAACTTTTAAAGTTCTTTTCTTAATCTTGCTACCGGGATATTGAGCTGCTCACGGTATTTAGCAATCGTTCTTCTGGCAATATTATAGCCTTGCTCTTTCAGGATTACTACCAGAGCATCATCTGTAAGTGGTTTTCTTTTGTTCTCCTTTCCGATCACTTCCTGAAGATGTGTTTTGATCTCTTTGGTAGAGACTTCCTCACCATCATCATTCGTTAAACTGTCTGAGAAAAGATCCTTCAGATAAACAATACCGTTCGGGGTATCAGCATATTTACTTTTTACAACCCTTGAAATGGTGGAAATATCAAATCCTGTAATATCTGCTATATCTTTAAGAATCATTGGTTTCAGAGATTTTTCGTCCCCTGTGATAAAGTAATCCTTTTGGAATTTAACGATCGCTGTAATGGTTTGCAGAAGGGTATTCTGACGCTGATTAATCGCATCTATATACCATTTTGCAGCATCTAATTTTTGCTTAATGAATAATGCAGCCTGCTTATGGTCAGAAGATTTCTTATCGTGAGAATATGTAGTCAAAATATCTTTATACTCCTCAGAAACTCTTAAAGTCGGTGCATTCTTGCTGTTTAGCATTGGAATTACAATCCCGTCTTTTACCTGGATCACAAAATCCGGGATAATTTCCTGATTGATTGTGATGGTCTGTGTATCAAAGTTTCCTCCTACTTTTGGTGAAAGTTTTGAGATTTCATCTAAAGCGTCCTTAAGATCATCTTCTTCAATATCATATTTCTGAATAATCTTGTTGTAGTGCTTATTGGTAAGAGCATCAAACTGATTTCTTAAAATACTTGCAGCCAGTGAAACCGCTTTATCAGAGCTTACTTTTTTCTCGATCTGAAGCAGCAGACATTCCTGCAGACCTCTTGCACCCACTCCGGGCGGATCAAGCTTCTGGATATAGTTTTCTAAGATATCATCCACTTTTTCTTTAGTGGTATAGATTCCATGCGAGAAGGCAAGATCATCTACAATAGATTTTATCTCTCTTCTAAGGTATCCGTCCGTATCTAAGTTTCCAATAATATATTCTGCGATTTTCAGATCTTCCGGGTTGATATTGATCAGGTGAATCTGCTCAAGTAGATAGTCATATAAAGACTGTCCTTCCGTCAGAAGACTTTCATTATCAAACTCTTCATCATCCGGAGAATAGTTGCTGGATGCAGTTTTATAAGTAGGCTCGTCGTCATAGATATACTCATTGACGTCAAAATCCGTTTCAATACTATCTGTTCCCTCATCCTGATAAGCATCTTCGAGAGAAGAAAAGTCATCTTCTTTAGAATCTTCCTTTACAATTTCTAAAGCAGGATTTTCCTCAAGCTCTCTTTCCAGCTCCTCTTCAAATTCCAATGTATGAAGCTGGATAAGCTTCATCAACTGGATCTGCTGGGGGGCCAGCTTCTGTCCTAACTTAAGTTGTAAGTGTTGTTTAAGCATATTAGTCCTTTGTGTTTTAACATAACATATTCTACGAATTTAATAAATTTATTCGATAAAAAACACATTTAGCATGATTTTTGCATTATACTTCCTAACATAATAAACTATTAGAAAATAAAAAAAGCCTTAATTCTCACATTAAGGCTTTTTTATTGGTCTAGAATTCAGCACTTTTCGGTGTTCTAGGGAAAGGAATCACATCTCTGATATTCGTCATTCCTGTTACGAAAAGAATCAGTCTTTCCAACCCTAATCCGAAGCCTGCATGCGGCACAGAACCGAATTTCCGGGTATCCATGTACCACCAAAGTTCGTGCTCATCTACATGCATTTCTGCCATTTTCTGTTTTAGTACATCTAATCTCGCTTCTCTTTCCGATCCTCCGATGATCTCCCCGATTCCCGGGAAAAGAACATCCATTGCGGCAACGGTCTTGTTGTCATCATTCAGTTTCATATAGAAGGCTTTGATCTCTTTCGGATAATCGAACAATACTACCGGGCTTTCAAAATGCTTTTCAACCAGATATCTTTCGTGTTCAGACTGAAGATCCGTTCCCCAGTTTTCAACCGGATACTGGAATTTTCCTTTTTTATTTTCTTTAGAGTTCATTAGGATCTCGATGGCTTCCGTATAGCTTACACGCTTGAAACGCTTAGCAATAACATTCTGAAGTTTTTCGATAAGCCCTTCTTTTGCTCTTTCTTTTTCCGGTTTTGTTTTTTGCTCTTCCTCAAAACGTTTGTCAAGGAATTCAAGATCATCTTTACAGTTGTCCAGAACATACTGGATCACATATTTTAAGAAATCTTCCGCAAGGTCGATATTATCTTCAAGATTATTGAATGCCACTTCCGGCTCTATCATCCAGAACTCAGCAAGGTGTCTTGTTGTGTTGGAATTTTCTGCACGGAAAGTAGGTCCGAAGGTATAAATTCGACCCAATCCCATCGCTGCAGTTTCTCCTTCTAGCTGTCCGGAAACCGTTAGGTTCGTCTTTTTACCGAAGAAATCCTGTGCAAAATCTATTTCGCCGTTTTCTGTTCTTGGCATATTGTTCAGGTCAAAGTTTGTAACTCCGAACATTTCTCCTGCTCCTTCCGCATCTGCACCTGTAATTACCGGTGTATTGATATAGAAAAACTGGTTTTGGTTAAAAAATGAATGCACCGCAAAACTTACTGCGTGACGCACTCTGAAAACAGCCCCGAATAAATTCGTTCTGAATCTTAAGTGGGCCTGATCTCTTAATACTTCAAGCGAATGTTTTTTAGGCTGAAGAATCGTTTTATCTCTGTCTTCTGTAAAGTTATCTCCTAAGATGATGATCTTTTTCGCTACAATTTCCACATTCTGTCCGGCTCCCTGGCTTTCTACCACTTCACCGATCACCTTTAGAGAGGCGGCCGTACTGATCTTACTGATGATCTCCTCGTCAAAATTTTCAAAATCAACAACAATTTGCAAATTATTGATCGTAGAACCATCATTAAGCGCTATAAAGCGATTTGCACGGAATGTTCTTACCCAACCGTAAACCGTAATGTCATGATGTAATACTTTCTTGTAATCCTGTAGGATTTCCTTAATGGTCTGCTTTTTCATTTGTTGATTATAAATTTTCGTATAAAATTAACGTCTGCAAAGTTACAAAAAAACAGCGCAACTTAATGATTACGCTGTCTTTTAAAAAAATCATTTATCAATAAATTCAATCTAAAACTATGCTCTAAATATTATTTAAGCTCAGTTCGGGTAGTTGCAGATTACTTCATGTTACTAATCTTAATATCCTTGTGAAGTCTTTAAACCTTGACAAGGATTCATCTCAACTTCACTTTCTAAATTCCTTTTCTTCGTTTTTCTAATTAAAAAACACTGTTTTCTTCCGTTGTTTTCCGCATCGGATTTTCCAGGCATGATAGGAACTCGGTACATCATACTGCCATTTCGGAAGAATTAAAATAATCAGGATCACATCGATATGTGAAATAAATCCCAATCCTACTGTCAGATAAAAAGCCCATCCGGTCTGCTGAAATCCAATTAAATAAGTAAAAGCAACGAGTAAACTCAATCCCCACATTTTCGATAAAAAAGCGTGAGTACAGGTTTCTTTACCGAATTTCCAGATACTGACGATGTAGCAGAGCGCTTCCATAACGAAGATTATAAGGATGCCTAGCCATTCATTTTTAATTAAGTCAGGATTCAGGAAATAGGATGCAAATCCTAGTGAAAGCCAGAATATCAAATCGGTCTGGCTGTCTAATCTTCTTAATTTTTCTGACGAAACACCAACCTTCCGGGCAATAATTCCATCGAAAATATCTGTTAAAAGTCCAAAATACATCAACATTAAAATCAAAACACTTGCTTCTACTCCTTTAAAATAAGCTAACGACAGAATAACCGGAGCAAGGAGAAATCTGGTTGCTATAAGCAGGTAGGGTATCTTTTTCATAACTTTTTATTTTTAAAATTCCAATTGATCAAAGGCATTTTTCTTTTTTCATTTTCATTCCAGAAACCAATTTGTATTCCCCTGGAATCTTTGCAAACATTGATTAAAGCCACCTGAACACCTCTGCATTTCTGACTTACATTCGCAATCGTGGAAATAGCCACGCCTTGTGTTGTATGATGAAAATTGTATAGCGGTGATACTGCAAGTCCATTGGTCACTGAAGGCGCACCAATATTACTGGATAGACTTAATTCGAGTCCGTTGGTAACAGTAGGTTCCATATTGATGATGGAAAGCTGCATTCCGTTAATCTCATTCATATTATCCGGCAGAGGATCTGAACCAATGTCATTAATTCCCCAATTATCAATGGTAGTAATATTGACCAGAAGCAATACAGGAAAGAAAATTCCCAACCCATTAAATCCCAGCCCAACCCCATTGACTTTCTTAGGTTGTATTTCCTGATCAATTTCATCATAATATTTAAGCAGCATTCCATTAACGTTTTTAGTTTCTTTTGAAGGCGAAAAGCCAATAAGTCTGGGCTTATCCGATCTGATATATAAACTATCCTGAGCACTGACCATACTTCCTGCAAAGAGGGAAATCATGATCATAAAATTTATTTTCATAACTCATTGTTTTAAAATTATACTTCAAAAGTATCTGTGAAAAACATGAATCTGAATGTGAAAAAAAATTAAAATAAAGAAGTACATTTGTGAAAATCACAAAACCATGTATCAGGAACTTTTATTAAAGGAAATTCGTAGAAAAATTGGTGATAAATCTCTGAACGATGAGATTGCCAATATTCTCAATATAAGCTACGATGCAGCGCACAGAAGAACCTCTCTGAAGGCAAAATTCAGTTTTGAAGAGGCTTTGAAACTGGCGAAATATTATCAGATCTCCCTTAATCAGTTCATTACTTCAGACCGTCAGCTTGTAGTTCAGAAAACCTCAGCTGTGGACAAAACGGAAGATTTGCAGTCTTTTTTTCAGAATAATCTCAGTATTTTTGAAAGCCTGCCGCTTTCTGATGAAATGACGATTTATTATTCAGCTAAGGATATTCCGTTTTTTTATACACTTTCCGATACGTTACTTTCCCGTTTTAAAATTTATGTCTGGATGAATCTGCTTAATGCAAAACAGGTTTTCATCCCCTTTCTGGAATTTTCGCCACCTTATTTTGAATCCAATACCCAGGAACTGAAAAAAAAATATGAAGCTCAAAATGTAGTAGAATTATGGAATAACAGGACCATTTCCAGTATTTTACAACAGATCTTGTTTTATTACGAAACCGGGCTTTTACAAAAAAATGAAGCTGAAATTATTCTTAAAGAACTGAGAGAACTTATAAAATATGTTGAAGAAAAGACAGAAAGTAACCCCAAATTTCAATTGTATGAAAATGAACTGATGCATCTTTCCAATGATATCTTTTTTCATCATCCGCAACAGTCGCTTTTTGCTATACCTACGAATATGTTTGGTTATATATTAGTTAATGATCCAAAAACCTGCAGGGAAACTTATAATTATTTTGAGCATCAGATCAAAAATTCAAAATCACTGAATACTTCCGGAAACCGGGACAGAAAAATATTTTTTAATAAAATGTTTGAACAGATTGAACATTTAAAACAAAAACTATAACATGAAAAGCCTCTATAATGGTGAATTTTTTGGGAGAACCAATGAAACAGTTCGTTTCGATGGGCTGACCATTACGGATACAGAATACACATATCCGTATGTCGACTGGCATTACCATGAAAATGCTTATTTTACTTTTCTGCTGCAGGGAAATATGACGGAAGGAAACAAAAAGGAAACTTATGATTGCCAAGCAGGAACACTGCTTTATCATCATTGGGAAGATGCTCATTACAACATTAAACCTGATATTTTTACGAGAGGATTTCATCTTGAGGTCACTGAAAACTGGTTTGAAAAATTCCAGATCTCCAAAGACAGTATTGAAGGAAGTTTTAATTTGAAAAACCCTGCTCTAAAATTATTGATGTATAAGATTTTTAAAGAAGCGAAATTGAATGATCTTTCTTTTGAACTGTCTGTTCATGAGCTTTTACTTAATATTTTCAGTGAGTTATCAGGTAAGGTTCAAAATTCTGATAAAAAACCAGGTTGGGTAAAAAAAATTGATGAAATACTCCATGAACATTTCACAGAAAAGTTGAGTCTGGCAGATCTTTCTAAAACGATTGATATTCATCCGGTTCATTTAAGCCGTGATTTCCAGAAACATTTTCAATGTAATTTGGGAGATTATATCAGAAAACTGAAGATCAATAAATCTTTAACTCTTATCAATTCCCATCGGTCTTTGGCCGAAGTAGGGCTGGAATGTGGTTTTGCAGATCAAAGTCATTTCATCAGGTCGTTCAGAGAAAATATGGGAATCACTCCTTTGCAGTATAAAAATCTTCTGAAGAAATAAGAATGTTAATTTTATTCTATTTTTTCTAGTAACTACTTTCTATTTTTGTTCATAATAAAATATTAAAATGAAATCTATTCTATTATTTATCATACTCTTGGTTTCAGGAATTTCTTTTGGACAAGATAAAAATATTACTGAGCCAGAAGTCATCACAAATCCTGTTCACAAAAAATATGCTAACAAAATTATTTTCCTGGATAAAACTGTTTCTCCGGACCAAATAAAAGAATCGGATTTTCTAAAGTATCTGGTATTTCAGGAGGATAAGGATCTTGACATCCGTATTTTCATGAATAATTCCCTGATTAATTATTTACACCAGATCGATTCGTCATTGTCTGCTGAAGAATTACTTAAAAAAGGAAATTATCAATTCAATTTCTTTGTTGACGAAAAATTAATTTATACTGAAAATTTAAATACAGGAGCTGGAAAACCCGAAGATAAAAAGAGCAAAACAACTTTTAGAATTCCATTATTAAGTTCAAAAAATGAAGATTCCTGGGGAAAATATATGTGGATGAGATTTTACCTGGGCAATGGCGGAATTGATGCATTAGAGGAAGGCAATCATCTTTTAAAGATTGAAATTAAACCTTATCTGCAAACGACATCTTTACAGGTTGGACAGACGATTGCAGCAGGTGAAATTCATTTGACAGTTCCTCACAAAAATATTTCAGAAGAGCAAATTGCTATTCAAAAAACAGCACCCAACAGTGGATGGAAAGTTTCTGATGAAAAATTGAATGAGGAAAAGATCAGGCTTTTAAATAGAAAAATCGCAGAGAACAGATTCAGAGATATTACAAGCATTGTAGTGATCAAAAATAACAAGCTTCTTCTGGAAGAATATTTCAGCCAGTCAGGAAGAGATTCCCTGCAGGATACCCGTTCTGTTGGAAAATCTTTTGCTTCGGCTTTGATGGGCATTGCCATTAAAGATGGATATTTTAAGGGCGAAAATCAGATGCTGAAAGAATTTTATGACCTGAAACAATTTAAAAATTACTCGTCCAGTAAAGATAGTATGACGATTAAAAGCCTGCTGACCATGAGTTCCGGTTTTGACGGAAATGACGCGGATGAAGAATCTCCCGGAAACGAAGAGAATATGTATCCTACTGAGAATTGGGTGAAATTTGTACTGGATTTACCTGCTACAGAAAACAAACCCGGTGAAAAATGGAGCTATTTCACTGCAGGGGTAGTGTTGACAGGAGATATCTTGGATAAAAAGGTTCCTAATGGCCTGGAAAACTATGCCGGAAAAAAGCTGTTTCAGCCTCTTGGAATTACGAACTACAAATGGCAGTTTACCCCGCAACAAAAGCCCTCTCTGGCCGGCGGACTTCGTATGAGAACGTTGGATTTTGCAAAATTCGGGCAGCTTTACAAAAATAACGGAACATGGAATGGTCAATCTATTATTGATAAAAATTGGGTGAAGAAATCTTTCACGAATTATTTCACGGATAATACAGATTTTGAAGGATATGGATATCTGTTCTGGAGAAAAATTTACAAAGTTGGAAACCGCAATTTTGAAGCTTATCAGTCCAGCGGAAATGGAGGAAATAAAATCATAATATTCACAGAAATTCCGGTTGTGATCGTAATTACAGCAAAAGCCTACAACAAACCTTACGCTCATCCACAGGCAGATAAGATAGTGCAGGAATATCTTTTACCTGCTATTGATGAATAGTGGTATCAGTATAGAATAATAAAGATATTGATTATTGAAATGTACTAAGACAAATCATCAGCTGATTTGCTTTTTTAGCAAATTACTCGTCTTTTTTAGAGGAAACTAAAAAAACGTCGATAAGACCTTCAGGAAGCTGCATTTTGATGAATCTTTCATCTCTGTTCACTTCAAGGATCCAGTCTTTGATGATAGGAATCACCACTTCTTTTCCGTCCAGATTGGTTACGAAATAGTTTTGGGCAGTCTGGTCGTTGACAGATCTTATGACCCCACATTCATTACCATTTTCATCAAGGATATCGAAGCCAATGATCTCATGGTAGTAGAATTGTTTCCCGGAAAGTTTGGGAAGTGAGGCAAGCGGTAAGTAGACACTTTTCCCTAAAGACTGGTCTACCAATGCCTCGGAAGAATTTTTAAAGGCCAGGTTAAGCGCATCATTTTTACTCCATGATGTTTTTTCAATAAAAAAAGGAACCAATAATCCGTTGATTTCAACGAATATTGATTCCAATTTATTGTAAAGCTCGGGTTGATCGGTATCCAGTTTAAGGATAACGTTTCCCGCAAGGCCATGTCTGCGTGTGATTTTTCCTAATAAATAGCAATCTTCTTTACGCATACAGGTTTATTAAGCTTCAGTGTTTTCTTCAGTTTCAGCAGCAGGAGCTTCTCCTTCTGTAGCTTCTACAACTTCTTCAGCAGGTGCGTTAGCAGCTTCTTCAGCAGCTTTAGCATCAGCTTCTATTTGTGCAGCAGCAGCGATTCTAGCATCGTTTACTTTAACTTCAGCTTCTAAAGCAGCTTTCTTAGCGTCAGCCTGAGCTTTAGATAAACCTTCTACTTTACCTTGTACTTTTTGTTCTTTAGATTCTAACCAAGCAGCAAATCTTTTTTCAGCTTCAGCTTCATCAAAAGCTCCTTTAGCAACTCCACCTTGTAAGTGTTTTTTGTAAAGTACTCCTTTGTAAGAAAGAATAGCTCTTGCAGTATCAGTCGGTTGAGCTCCGTTGTTTAACCACTTTACAGCAGAATCAACGTTCAAATCGATAGTCGCAGGGTTAGTAATTGGGTTGTAAGTACCTAGCTTTTCGATGAATCTACCATCTCTTCTAGCTCTAGCATCTGCAACCACGATGTGGAAAAAAGGCTTACCTTTTTTACCGTGTCTTTGTAATCTGATTTTTACTGACATAATGTTGTGAATTTTATGGGAACTCGTCCCAGTTAAATATTTAAGAGTGCAAAGATAATACTTTTTCTGATATGTTAATATGCTGATGTGATAATTTGTTGATTTTTCTGTTCCTCATGATCATAGCAACCGATTATTCTGCTACATTACCCATATAGAAAAGTCCCAGACATTTTTGATTTTCCTCGATAGTCAGCGAATCTTTCAAGTGATTAACAATTGCCGGAGAACTCCAGTAGCAGCCTACTTCATTGGCTGTACACGTAAGGTACATATTCTGTACAGCCATTGAAACAGCAGCAATTTCCTCCCATTCCGGAACCATACCGCTGAAATTGACTACAATGGAAATGACAGCATCTGATTTATTGATCTTAAAACCAATATCCTGATACTTTTTTTCTAAAAAGGTCTGTTCCGGTTGGGTAGCTTTATAGATAGCCTGCATTTCTGAAGCTAAGGCTGCTTTTTCTTCCCCTTTGAAAATTTTGAAACGCCAAGGTTTTGTACGCTTGTGATTCGGGGCCAGCGTCGCTGAGTGTAAAATTTCTTCAATGACCTCCTGAGGTATTTCGGTTTCAGAATAATCTTTTGGGAAAATACTTCGTCTTTGTTCTATGATATCTTTTAGAATTTCTGCTTTGTTCATAGGTACAAAATTACGAAAAACTGACCTTTGAAAATTGTGAATTAACAGTTAATTATCAATTACAAATCTTGTTTTTTATTATTAAATCAAAATATCATTTAAAACCAGTTTCACGTCATTAATACATGATACATTTCTACATTATACTTTATACATTCAACACTAAAGCACTTCTACAATCTCCTGATGAATATTGTTTAAGGTAAAAGCATCACCGCCTTTCATCCCCATCATTTTTTTCGCCATCGGACTTTCAGGAGAAATAGCATAAAACCGGTCACCTTCAAAAAAGAATTCTCCCAGAGAAACAGAAATATAGAAACGGGCTTTGTTGGTGATCACCAGTGAACCCAGCTGTATTTTTTCCGTGGATGTATTCAGAACTTTTGACATATTTATTTTGAGATCATTAAGAGCTCCCAGCTGGCGTTGCATCTGGTAGATTTCTTCCTGCATCTCCTCTCTCATACTGTCATATTTTGGAGTCTTTTTTATATCACGACTGGCTTCCAGAGTAAATTCGATAAAATTTTTAAGCTTTTCTATTTTTTCAGAGATAAGTGTTTTGACATAATCTCTTATATCGCTTTTTACAAATATGATCTTCTCCATAAAATCTAATCTTTACATAAAGATAATAATTTTTTAAAATAATATTGATATTTTCATATTTCATAAAACATACCAATATTGCAAAAATAACCTTCACGATAAAAGAAAATAACTTCTTTGTGGAAACCGGGAATGGAAGGAAACTTCAGATCACTTACAGCAAATTAATTCATTTAAATTCATTTATTTGTCAACATTGATTCCTAAGAAAAATACTATAAAAAAGCCTTGTGTTTTTACAAGGCTTATATTTTTTACTGTTCAGAAAGCTTTTTAAGATCTCCCAGTCCCTGATCAAACATTTTTTTCATATTCATGTCCATCATAGGTTTCATAATTTTCATCATCGTATTCAGCTCATTATCTATCGACCAGGTCACTTTTGTTCCGCTTCCTTCAGAAGTCAAAATAAAGTTCGCAACAGCATCCCCTTCAAAAGGTTTGATAAAATGGAGCTTGGTGACTAATTTCTCATTCGGTACAATTTCCGTAATAGACTGTTCGCCCTCTCCTACTTTATCATTGCCTTTCCAGTGATAAGAATCTCCTATTTTGTCGCCGTTCCCGGAATAAGTGATCACAATACCTTTATCAGCCTTGGAAAAAGGATCCCAGACATTATATTCTTTCAAAGAGCCAACATGCTGCCATACTTTTTCTTTTGGAGCATTGATTACTACTGATTTTTCAAAGTGATAGTTTTTACTGAAGGCCAGCATTGCAACAACTGCGTACAATACAGCTAAAAGAATGATTACGCCAAGAATTTTTAAGAGTGTTTTCATAGTTTTTATATTTTGAGTTAATTTTTTAATATTCTTAACCACAAAGTATTTAAGTCCCTAAAAATTCACTTAAGATGAAAATCTGATTTTCAGAGCTAACAGATTGTGGCTTATTGTTTTCAAAATTAGTCATTCCAACTACCTGAGCTCTTTTCATATGACAAGATTAATAAAGATAAAGTATTTTTGTCACATCTTGGCGTCCGGGCATTATTTTTGCCGCTTTCAGCTTTGATTCTCCAATGAATCATTAAATTTACTTATCTAAAAATCGAAATATGAATATTTTAACAGAGAGATTTAATACCCCATATCATGCAGCTCCGTTTACTAGTATCAAAAATGAAGATTTTCTTCCTGCATTCAAAGAACTGATCAAAAGTTCTGAAGCTGAAATTGATGCTATTGTAAATAATTCTGATGTGCCCACTTTCGCAAATGTGATTGAAGCATTGGCTTTTTCCGGAGAACAGCTGGATGTGGTTTCCAATATCTTTTTCAATTTGAATTCTGCGGAAACCAGTGATGAAATCCAGCAGATCGCCCAGGAAGTTTCTCCGATTCTTACTGAGTATTCTTCAAAAATCTCTCAAAACGAAGCTTTATTCAATAAAATCAAAAAAGTATACGACGAAAAAGATCAATATGATCTTAATGAAGAGCAGGAAATGCTGTTGGAAGAAACCTACAAGGGCTTTGTGAGAAGCGGTGCCCTTCTGAATGATGAGGACAAAGAAAAACTACAGAAGATTGACATGGAACTTTCTTTAAAATCTCTGCAGTTCGGGCAGAATGTTTTAGCCTCTACAAATGCTTATTTTAAACATATCACAAATAAGGAAGATCTTGCCGGAATTCCTGATGCTATCCTTGATCAGTATGCAGAGGAAGCGAAGGAGAGGAAGCTGGAAGGCTGGGTAGTTACATTACAGTATCCAAGCTATATCCCTTTCATGACGTATGCTGAAAACCGTGAACTGAGAAAGGAAATTGCTTTGGCAAGCGGCAAAAAATCTTTTGACGGGGGAGAATTTGACAATCAGGAACTGATTAAAGAGCTTCTTAATTTAAAACAACAAAAAGCAGAACTCTTAGGCTATCGAAACTATGCAGACTATGTTCTGGAGGAAAGAATGGCAAAATCCCCGGTAAAAGTTCTTGATTTTTTAAATGAACTTTTAACGAAGGCTAAACCTTATGCAGACCTAGAGATAGAAGAATTAAGATCATTAGCCAGGACAGACGGAATAGAGGAATTGCAGAGCTATGATCATGCTTTCTACGCTGAAAAACTCCGCAAACAGAAATATGATTTTAATGATGAAGAACTGAAGCCATATTTCCCGTTGGATCAGGTGCAGGATGCCGTTTTCGGGCTTGCAGGAAAGCTTTTCGGACTTCATTTTAAGGAAAGAAATGATATCCCGAAATACCATGAAGATGTGAAAGTATATGAAGTTTGGGAGACCAAAAACTGGAAAAATGAAGATGGAAAAGAGCAGTCAGAAGGGAATTTCAAAGCTTTGCTTTATGCAGATTATTTTCCAAGAAAAGGAAAAAGAGCAGGTGCATGGATGACCAGCTATAAAAGCCAGTATAAAAAAGACGGTGAAAATTTCCGTCCGCATATTTCTATTGTCTGTAATTTCAGTAAGCCCACAAAAGATACTTCTAGCTTACTGACATTCCAGGAAGTAACGACCTTATTCCATGAATTCGGTCATGCGCTTCACGGAATGATGGCCGATACGCAATACCCAAACCTTTCAGGAACGTCTGTAAAGTGGGACTTCGTAGAGCTTCCATCACAGTTTCTGGAGAATTTCTGCTACGAACCTGAGTTCCTGAAAACATTTGCCAAACATTATAAAACCGGCGAAGTGCTTCCTGATGAAAAGATCGAAAAGATTGAGCAGTCTAAAAACTTTATGGAAGGTTACCAGACAATGAGACAGCTTGGTTTCGGACTTCTGGATATGAATTACCACACAAAAGTTGCAGAACTGGCGAATGAAAGCGTGAAGGAGTTTGAGGATAAGTATACGAAGGCAACAACGCTTTATCCTATTAATCCTGAAACAGCAATGAGTCCAAGCTTTTCCCATATTTTCCAGGGAGGATATTCTGCAGGCTACTATTCTTACAAATGGGCGGAAGTTTTGGATGCAGATGCTTTCCAGTATTTTAAAGAAACGGGGATCTTCAATCCTGAAACGGCTGCAAAATACAAGATTCTTCTTTCTTCAGGGGGAACAAAAGATCCGATGGAGCTGTATAAAAGCTTCAGAGGGAGTGAGCCGAAAGTGGAAAGTTTACTAAAGAGAGCATTTGGATAATTATCTGAAGATTTTCACGGAAAAAACTTATAATAAAAATATTAAAAGAGGCTGCTGATTTGCAGCTTTTTTTAATATAAGCAAATAGGTGTAGATTGGATTTGTTTAATGTGTAAATTTGGCAGGTAAGTGATATTTGGCATTCACCTTCAAAGTCAAAGCTTATTATTTGAATAATGATATATAGAAACAAAAAAATGAAGAAATCACTTTTATATATTCTATTGATTTTGTTTTCAGCACCTGGTATTTTATATTCACAAAATATCAAGACTAAAGACAATTTTAATGTTCCCATAAGAGATGAGGAAGGAGACTTAAACCGTGACGGAAAGATAGATAAGGTGATGGTATATATGGATACCGTTGACACTACGAGACCTTTAAAATTACAGATTTTCCTCTCTAAGCCTAATGGAAAACTGGATTTAGCTGTTTCTTCAACGAAAATAATTGAGCCCATGTATCCCCTTGAAAAAAATGGAAAGTACAACGGATTCCAAATTCCGAATTTTTTTATTGAAAATGGAAATTTAATCTTGATTTCGGAGATTAAACAAGGTATGGGTACGTATGAATTTAAATTTCAAAATGGTAATTTTGAATTAATTAAGATAAGCAAAAGTACCAATGATGCTGTTATATCCAATAATGAAAAAACCATATATACTGAAACTGAATTTAACTTAATTACAGGTCTTAGAACTGAGACTGATGAATTATCAGGTTCAGGAAAAACATTAAATAAAAGAAAAAAAACTGTACTGATCAGGCCCTTGCCTAAAATACAGGATTTCAAATTTTCGGATATGTATTTATATTAAAAGAGACCACTGCTATCAACTTTGAAACAATAGATTATAAAACAGGAATAACCATATAACAGCATCATGAAAAAACATCTTTTCTTTTTAACTTTCTTTCTTATTACAGTCCCTTTTTATGCACAGAAAAAAGGCAAGAGCAAAAATCCACCTCCTCCCCCGAAAGAGGAATTCATTCCGCCATCTATAAGTCAGGAGCCCGGAGCATCCGGTGATAATAATATGTCAGTGGTGATGCCTGCGAGTGATTTAACCAGAATTAATGTGACAAAAACGAATGGGCAAAAAATCAGGATCAACCAAATAAATGAGTTGGAAAATCTTGATTTTTCCCAAGTGAAAGAGCTGTCAATTAGTACAATGATGTCTGATCAATCTCTTGACAACAGAATCTTACAAAAAATACTCAATGAGGCCAATCAGCTGGAAGCTTTAGAAGTTGCTAATTTCAAAATAGAAAAGTTCCCTGAAATTAAAGCCCAGAACCATCACCTGAAAAAAATAGCACTGGATAAAAATGATTTGAGAACTATTCCCGAAAGTATTTCAAATTTAACTGCATTGGAAAATTTCAGTTCTGGTAATCCTTTACGCGAACTCCCAGCTTCTTTTTCCCAACTTAAAAACATCAAAGAATTAAGTTTGAATTACACAGAGTTTTCAGAATTTCCAAAAGTTATTTTCAGCTTAAACAAATTATCTTTTTTATATATTTCAGGAAATTATAAAGGGAATATAAAAATAAAGGAGCTCCCGGATATGTTCCAGGAATTACCTGAACTTGAAGAAGTGGGAGTTACCAATGCTTCTCTTTCTAAATTGCCGAAGTCTTTTTTGGGACTCAAAAAATTAAAGAAGGTTAATTTCTCAAACAATCAGTTCACCGAATTTCCAGAAGTCCTGGCTGCCAATCCAAAACTGGAATTTGTACCTTTTACCAATAACCCTCTTGAATGGAGTGTATTTTTAGCTTCCATTAAAAAAATAAAGTGGAGAGGCTTATTTTTCTTAAACGAAACAGGTTTTACTAAAAAACAATACGAAGAAATTCAAAAGATTCTTGCCAAAATAGATGTTTATTATGATGGGATGAATGATTAAAAGGAATATCACAAAAAAACTACGCCATAGGACAAACTGTAATTTCTTTTCCTTCAGCATAGGTTTTTCCCCAATCACAGAGGCTTTCCAGAATCGGAATTAAGCTTAAACCTTTATTGGTTAAGACATATTTAACGCCGGCAGGAACGGTGTCGGGAATTTCTTTTTTGACAATTACTGCATGAGTTTCCAATTCTTTAAGCTGTCGGCCTAAGACTTGTTCGGAAATATTCGGTAATTCCTTTTTCAGGAGGTGAAAACGGTTGTTTCCCTGTGAAATAGAATATACAATTTGTGACTTCCAACGTCCGCTGATCATAGCAACCGCTGAATTGAGCTCACAAACCTGAAATAAAAACTGTTCGTTCACTGCATTGGTGGAATTTTCTTTGCGCATAGATATCGTTTTAACGGCTCACAATTTTGTTCGTTATTGTATACGATCAGTTGGTTGCCGAATTTTGTAATAAAAATACGAAATATGAACAAAGCCATACTGATAATGATCGGATTATTAACAGCAATTTCATCGAAAGCACAGGAAAAATGGATTATAAAGTCAGACTATTTAGTATCATCAGACCCGGTTTTAGTCTTTAAACCAAAAGCATACAGCAAAGCAGAAAAATATCCTCTGGTTTATCTTTTACATGGTTACAGTGAGAATTATAAGCAATGGTCGCAAACTACAGACTTACAAAAGTTAGCTGATCAATATGGTTTTATCATTGTCACACCAGACGGTTTTACTTCCTATTATATTAACAGTCCGGTAAATAAAAAGTCGCAGTATGAGGATTTTTTCTTTAAGGAATTGGTTCCGAAAGTACATCGATCGTTTAATATTGACGATAAAAATATTTTCATCAGCGGGCTGAGTATGGGTGGTTACGGAGCCTTGCGGTATTTCATTTCACACCCTGATTATTTTAATACAGCAGGTTCCACAAGCGGAGCATTAGAACTTGATTATCCAAATTTTCAGAAAGTCAGTCAGCATTTTTGGCAGACCAACAGACTGATCGATGATCTGACAACAAATATTGGTGATCCCAAAATGGTAAATTGGAATCAATACAGTATATCAACCCTTTTGACACAGCATCCGGATTTTAAGAAAGCATTTATTTTTGACTGTGGTACGGAAGATATTTTATACTCGAATTCCCTAAAACTAAAACATCAGACCGAAAGCCTGAAAATCCCGGTTACTTTTATCAGTCAGCCTGGAGATCATAATACAGAATACTGGAACAGGTCTATTGATCATCATTTTGTGTATTTCAAACAACATTTGAAAGAATAAAAAAACTACTGAAAATTATCTGAAATAGTAGATAAAAGGTAAAACTTAATTTGACTTTTTTTCAAGTCCATTAATAAATTCTCCATTTTCGGTAACCACCTGATTGCCCCATTCCGTGATCGCTTCTAAAACAGGAACAAAAGTTTTTCCAAGGGCAGTCAAGCTGTAAACCACCTTAATCGGTGGTTTTTCACCATACACTTTTCTTGATACCAAACCGTCTTTTTCTAGTTGCTTCAGCTGTAAACTCAGTGTCATTTCGGTAACTGATGTGAGTTCTTTACGAAGTTCGTTATATCTTTTAGACCCGTCTTTCAGATGATAAAGAATAACCGCTTTCCATTTTCCGCCTACCAGATCCATTGTAAGGCTTACGGTACAGGGATATGTTTTGCCCTTTAATTTGACATGATCGCCAATACATTCTGTTTTCATTTCAGTTTTATTTAGCCTATCTGTTTAGATAGTTATTGCAAATGTAGTGTACTAAAAATAATTTTGTAACTCAATTAATTATAGTACAAAATTCAAAATTATGAAAATACTGATCATCCTTGCTCATCCTGAAGAAAAAAGTTTCAATGCAGCTATGTTCAACACTGCAATCAAAAGTCTGGAAGAAGCAGGTCACGAAGTGAAAACTACCGATTTATACAAAGAAAATTATCAACCGGTAAGCGGAAAAGAAAATTTTTCCCAGCTCAATAATCCCAATTATTTCAAACAGCAGGATGAGGAGTTATTTGCCGTACAGCAATCTACATTGATGCCGGATATTGTATCGGAACAGGGGAAAGTTGAATGGTGTGACATCCTAATCTGGCAATTCCCTTTATATTGGTTCTCGGCTCCTGCTATTCTGAAAGGTTGGGCAGATAAAGTTTTTACTATGGGCAAATTCTATGATAACGGAAAAATTTTCAGTAATGGGTTTTCCGTTGGAAAACAAGCAATGCTTTCTGTGACAACCGGCGGTCCTGAAAAAAATTATACTGATGACAAATATGGTGATATAGATTCCATTTTATTTCCAATACATCGTGGCATTTTTGAATTTCTCGGCTTTTCAGTTTTGCAGCCGGAAATTGTTTATTCTGTGGAAAGGCTCACTGAAGAAGAAAGAAAAACTCATTTAGATAATTGGTCAAAAAGACTGATCAATATTGAGACAGAGGTCACAAAAACCAAGATGATCAATTAACCAATGAAAGTATAAATTTTGAAATTTTCACAGCAATTATTACTCTAATTCAATAAAATATCGGTCCGCTCCATTATGTGATAATGGAGCAACGGCCAATAGTTTTACACTTTCCAATTGACTATTTGAAATTTCGTGCACGGTATATGCCTGAATTGAAAATGTGTCTCCGGCTTTTACAATTTCCTTTTTTATCTTTTCAATTTTTCCGTTGTGGAAATTACCGGTCCTAATGACCGCTTCTCCGGAAATAATATAATAAAATTCAATTCCTTCCTTATGATAATGTGCTGGTAAAGTTTGGTCTTCTTCGAGCTCTATAATGAATAATGCCATATCTTCGCCGCCCGTCAGTAAAGCTACTTTCTGCATCATCACTTCATCTTTTGAGATATTCTCTAAAGATTCAAACGCATTTACAATTTTTATCATTTTAAATATGATTAAAGGTTTGCAGTTCACCGTTTCCGAAAGACCAGTTTTCTTTGACGTTCTCAGTTAATACAACAATGATTTCCTGGGGGTTTATTTGTGTTGATTTTTCAATATTTAAAGCAATACTTTTATACAAATTCTTTTTTTGTTCAACGCTTCTGCCTATCGATGCAGTGATATGAACAAAAAGTATGGCTTCTGTATGCTTCACTCCCAGATAGGTTTCAGGATAACGGAGCTGTCCAGGTTTAACGCTTTCAATGATATGAAAATAATCATCTTCAGGAACATTAAATTCCTTTATTAAAGCCTGATGAATTGATTTTGAAATGAGATCCTGAGTCTCTTGATTATATTTTTCGGATAATGTAATTCTTACTAAAGGCATTGCAGTATATTTTAAAGGTTCACTGCAAAATTCTGTAAAAACATTGATTATTTATCTTGATGTAGGTCAAGACTTTTTAATCTCGATAGAGTTTCCGGACGGATTTTAAGGAATGAGGCGATAAGATACTGTGGAAAATCCTGTTCAATATTACTCCGTTGAGAAAGCAGTTCCAGATATCGCTCTCTGGCTTTCAGTTTGATAAGAGAAGTTTCTTTAAAACACTTATTGATAAACAGATGATCTGAAATTTCCTTAAAAACAAAAGCCCATTCCTGCTGTTGCAAAAGTTCATCATATTTCACTTTGTCAATAACATAAAGTACAGCATCTGAATACACTTTAATGGAACCGGGAGACGGAATACCTGTTAAAAAACTTCTGTACGAAGTAATAACGGAGTTTTTGCCATACAGTTCACTCACAATGAAATTACAATCTGCATCTTCAAAATAGCCATATAAAGTACCGCTTTCTACAATTCCGATACAATGGCAGACCTCGCTTTCTTTTATGAAAAAGTCGTTCTTTTTTAGTTCAGTTCTTTGACCAGCCTGTATTATTTTATTGATCAGTTCATTTGTTAGCATGTGACAAATTTAAAGAAGTTGGATCAGAAAAAGATATAACAATCAATCTTACAAAATGTTTTTATTTTAACAGCTACAACTCTATAAAACCTCAACGAATATAATTCTTTCGGATATAAGTGAGGTACTTTTTACAGAATATCAGGTCAATAACAAAAAAATATGATAATTTTGGATTAATATTTTCAAAACTAAGCATCATGTTACTTGCCATTTTACTTCCTTTTCTATCCTTTATACTCCGTGGAAAAATTATTACGGGTATTATCTGTCTGATACTACAAATTACTGTGATCGGTTGGCTTCCCGCAGCAATTTGGGCTGTTCTGTCTCTGAATAATGCAAGGGCCGAACGACGCAATGAAAAACTGATCCGTACCATTAAAGAAAACCGGTACTAGAAAATTTAAAGGCTGTTTAAAGTTCCTATTTAAAATTCCATAAAACATATAATTTATTTAATTAAATGTTTTTCCATCATCATTATATTGTATAACATAGTAATAGAAATAAATCATATCTTTGCATAACAAACAACACCATTTTATGCAATCAAAAAATATTTTCTTATGTCTGTTTTTTATTATATTTTCATTCAAAACAGCTGTTGCCCAAACGTATGAAAAGAAAATAGACAGTCTTATTTTCACCGGATTTGGCAACAAAAATGAACCTGGCGGAACTTTTCTGATCGCCAAAAAAGGAAAAATCCTATACCGGAAAGCTTTTGGAAAGGCCAACCTGGAACTGGATATCAATATGACTCCTGAAAATGTTTTCCAGATTGGTTCTATGACCAAGCAGTTCACGGCTGTAGCTGTTTTAATGCTGGAACAACAGGGAAAATTAAGGGTCAATGATCCGGTTTCTAAATATATCAAAGACTATCCTTCGGGAGATAAAATCACAATCCATCATCTGCTGACCCATACTTCCGGCATTAAGGATTTTACGAAAATGAAAGCTTTATCAACTATCGCACAGAAGGAAATGAAACCTGAAATGATGGTCGATTTTTTCAAAAATGAACCTGTGGACTTTGCTCCCGGAGAAAAATTTGAGTACAATAATTCGGGATATGTAGTGTTGGGATATATTATTGAGCTGGTTTCCGGACAGACCTACGAGGATTTCATCAAAAAAAATATTTTCGAAAAAGCAGGAATGGCTCATTCTTATTATGCTAGCGATCGCCAGCTTATTCCTAAAAGAGCTTATGGGTATCACCAGAAAGAGTATGGATTTGTGAACAAAACCGTAATCAGCTTCAGTGTCCCTTTTTCATCAGGTTCCCTGATGTCTACGGTGGATGATATGTTGAAATGGCAGCAGGCTCTGAACCAAAATATACTGCTTAACGAAGTTGAAACTAAAAAAGCTTTTCAGAAATATAAATTGAACAGCGGTGAAGAATTCACCTACGGCTATGGCTGGCATCTGAAAGAGATTGATGGAATTCCAGACAGGGAACATGGCGGTAGTATTTTCGGGTTTAAAAGTATGGGAGTTTATATTCCTTCAGAAGATATTTATGTAATTGGATTGAGCAGCTGCGATTGCCACTCTCCAACAGAAATTGTAAGAAATATGGCAAAGATGACTTTACAAACGGTTAAAAAATAATTACTTGAATTATTACTGAATTATATGGATTTGATAAACAATAAATTTGTCCATCGAAGGATGAAATAATATCTTTATGATCCAATCCATAGATATGAAAAGCATTTCACTGATCGTATTATTTTTAGTAAGTAACTCTGCATTTTCCCAGGAACAATTCAAACTTGAACTGACTGCACCTGTATTTGAAAATGATTCAATACTATTAGCACCCCCACCCACTACCAAAAATATCATCTCACTTTATGATCTCCAACTCAATACAGGCAAAAATGTAAAATCTATCGGAAACTCAAAAGGTGCCCTCCTAAAGATTCAGTCCCAGAATACAATTAACGGAACTGTTCCCTGTCCTTTACCTGTGATGATCATGGGCCCAAAAGAGGACAGGAAAGGTTTCAACCAATCTAAATTATTTTTTATTGAGAATGATTTAAAAATTCATGTTATTGATAAAGAATTAAATTTTACACGATCACCGGACTCGAGGGTTAATAACGATTATAAAAAGCTGAAAGAATATCTTCAGAAAGCAGACGAAAAGCTTAAACCTTTTGAAAAAAATAATCCGGCAGATATTGAAAATAAAGACAAACTGCTAAAAGCCTATATCAGGAAAAATCCGGGATCTTTTCCTGCGTTCTGGGAAATTATAGATAATTTTTCAAAATATGGCTTTCACAAAGGGTACCTGGGAGATCTTCCATTATTTTCCAAAAAGGTAAAAGCATCATCCTGTTTTAAGGATTTTGAAAGAATATTATCTCTTGAAAACTCAACGAATGCGGGAGGAAACTTCCCTGAAATAGATTTTGGGACCGATGGCAAAATCACAAAATCCGGATTTGAAGGTTATAAGATTACCCTGATCGACTATTGGTCTACCAGCTGTAAACCTTGTATCCAGGAACTGCCCGAGCTTGTGAAATTATATGAAAAGTATAAGGACAGGGGTGTAAATTTCATAAGCGTTGCTGACGACAGGACTCAGCAAAGGATTGATCTGGCCAATAAAATATTCAAAGAGAACAATGTTAGCTGGAAAAGTTATTTCGACCTTAATAAAGAATTTACCAAAAAGCTTAACGCCGGAGGATATCCTCTTTTTATAATTGTAGACAGGGACGGAAAAATTCTTTCAAAAGAACTTGGTGGACAGGAAACACTGGAAAGTACTCTGGAACAGTATTTAAAGTAATCGCTATATCAATATTCGGACTTTTTAACAGGTAATATATGATCCGGAACTTTTAAAATTGAAAACAGAACAATAAGCAGACAAATTATATCAGCGGTTAAAGCAACTGAAAAAGCCTGGTGGTAATCCTTTGCCGACGGTTTTGTTCCAAGAAAGAAATAAAAAACGCTTCCTACTACAATAATTCCCACTATTGCCGCTGCCTGCTGAAAAGTATTATAAACCCCTGAAGCATTTCCGGCAAGCGTTTCCGAAAGTCCGGACAAGGCAATGTTAGCCAATGAAGGAATGATAGAACCAACCCCAATGCCATGGAAGAACAGCAACAGACAGAGCAGAAAAAAAGGAGTTTCCGCATTAAATAAAAACATCTGCAGGATGAGAATCATGATGATGAATCCAAGGCCGGTAATCAAAAACTTTTTTCCAAACCGTAAAATAAGTTTTGAGGAAAACATAGACGCAATAATAAACCCAAGACCCTGAAAAACAATTATTTCTCCTGAATTCATAGGCCCGATATTCAATCCGTTCTGAAAAAACAGTGAAAGAATATAAAAGTAAGAATCCAGCATAATAAAGAAAAAGGAAACGGCGAGAATTCCGAGATTAAAATTTTTGTAGCTGAACAATTTAAAATCGATCAGATAAGGTTTTCGATGTTCTAATCTTCTCTTCTGATCTTTAAAAAAATAGATTAAAATAATTACTGAAACCAGGATAAGTAAAAGACTTTTAATTTGAATTCCTTTATGTTCAGACATAGTAAGCGCATAGGTAAAACAGAAGAGACCGGCAGCAAGCACCAAAACACCAATGAAATCAAAAGTATTTTTTCCACCCGGAATTTTAGAATGAGTTAAAATCTTTAAACTGAAAAAAACAGCGATAATACATACCGGAATATTAATCAAAAATATCAGTCGCCAGGATTCATCCATTATGCTCAATGATGAAAAATACCCACCTAAAAACTGTCCTAAAATAGTTCCGGCTCCAATAGTAATACCATACCAGCTCATCGCTTTTGTTCTTTCTTGATGTCCGGTAAACAGAATCTGAATTATCGAAAGTACCTGTGGGGACATCATTGCAGCACTGATCCCCTGGATAAACCTGGAAACCACAAGCAAAGCCGCACTGGATGAAAGGCCACAAGCAGCAGAGCTCAGCATGAAAAATACCAGTCCAAAGATAAAAATCCTTTTCCTGCCGTACATATCCCCCAGCCTTCCGCCAGTAATCAGAAATGAAGCAAAGCCGATAAGGTAAGAAGCAATCATCATTTGCATTTCTCCGTTGGACGCATGAAGGTCCCGCTGAATAGAAGGAATGGAGACGTTGATGATAAAGATATCCATGATCGTAAGGAGCTGACCGGATAATATCACTAATAATTTCAAGTATTTAGAGTTCATTTTTTATATAGATATATCTATTTTTTTATTATATAAAAAAAATTAAGGCAGCTGAACCTCAATCATTTTTTTGATCTGATCAAAAGCATCTGTGTTTTTATTGATTGTAGAAGTAACTACAGCTCCTTCTATCAAAAGGAAAATATTTTCGGTTGAAAGGTTGGCATCAACGTTTTTTATTTTTTCTGCATAATCATTCACGAGCTTTCTAATTATTTCCTTCTGTTTCAATTTGTGCTGTTTTACAAAATCAGAAACTGCAGGACTGCTGTCTCCTATTTCCGAAATAATTTTGATGAAATGACAGCCTGCAAATTTTGCCGATTTCTGCAGACGTTTACGGTAGTCGATCAGCGATAGTATCTTTTCTCTGGGATCTGAAATTTTGGAAATATGTTCTTCAAAACCTTTAAACCATTCAATCTCTTCTTTAATAAGATAAGCCTGGAGCAGATCATTTTTGGATGAAAAGTGATTGTAAAGCGATCCGATAGCAATGTCTGCTTCAGCAATGATCTGATTGATCCCGGTAGAATTAAACCCCTGTCTGTAAAACAGATCTGAAGCCACTCTGATAATCCGTTCCTGTACTTTCTCTTTTTTCATCTGAAAATTTTTACAAATCTACATAAAAAATAGATAAGTCTATCTATTTAAACAAATAGATAAGATAGTAAAAATTCTAAAATAAGCATGATCTAAAAATTAACAAAAACGATAGGTTTATACTATAAAACCCCGAAGAATTTAAAAAAAAAGCATTATACATAATAAAACTTTAAAGTTAAATAATAATTCACTCCATAACATTTTTTAGGTTGGAGTCAGAACATATTTTGTATCTTTAGTTACCATTTGGAAAAGATCATGTGGTACAAAGCAATGGCAGAAGAACTTTATTTCCTGAAAACCAATCCCAATATTGCAAAGATCAATCTGTACAATAAGCTCTGTCGTGAAGAGGAAAATGTAAAAAAATTCCTTGAGAATGATGTGAATGTGAGTCTTGAGATTATTAAAAATAAAGTAAAAGATTCTGTGGAAAACCTTTCCAAAGAGGAGCTTTCATGTATTTTCAACTGGTTCACCAATGCCTACCCTTCCGACACTGAAGAGATCAAAACCCAGCTTTTCGTTCATGGCATCGATCTTTTTTACGAAATTCCGAAAGCAGAAAGTATAAAAAATTTTCAGGAGCTTCTTAAAGATTATGAAAATTATTCCAAACAGAATCTGGATTTTATAACGGATGCCCAAAACTTCAACCAGTTCCTTGTTTACGGTTTATTTTTCACAGACATTGCTTTAAAAGAAAAAGGAAACTGTACCATTCTTTCCCATTATTTAAAAACAGATTATCCATCTCTATATGCTTTTGCAGAAGAACAGTTCCGCTCGAAAAATTATGAGCAGAATAATGATATGGAGCTGCAGCATTATTTCGGAGAACTCTATGACCTGACAAAATTTTATAAAGGATCGATCATCAAGCTTCATACTACATAAAAAAGAGGCTTTTTCAAGCCCCCAGAAGATTTTTATTTTTCATAAGATAATCCATTGCTTCTTTTACCGCGGCCTTTGGATCTTTAGGATTAAATCCTAATTCATTTTTAGCTTTGGAAATATCAAAGTTCTGCTGCAATCCGGAAAACATGGCAATATCCTTCCTTGTCAGTAATGGAGGCTTCCCGCTTAATTTGGCTGTCAGTTCCATTAATCCCGCAATGGTGTATAGCAAAGGTTTAGGAACAGCATTAGGGACTTTCAGATTGAGTTCGGGATATAACTGGCTTGCTAAAATTGTTGTATCCGTGATTGTCATGCACTTTTCATTAGCCAGAATATAACGTTCCCCGGACCGTCCTTTTTGGGCTGCCAGATAGCATCCTTTTGCAACGTCTTTTACATCAATCCAATTCAATGTAATTTTTGTATCTACAGGAATTTCTTTGTTCAGGATCAGCTTCAGGATATTGTATGAGACATTCAATGGAAAAAATGCCTCACTTCCAATCATAGCAGAAGGCATAACGGAAATCAGCTCAACACCATGTTTCCGGGCCAATTCAAAAGCCAGCCTTTCGCCGTCATTTTTAGAATTGTAATACATATCTCTCCGGTCCGGATTATATCCTCCATCTTCGCTGGCAGGGAGCTTCGTATAATTTAAAGCGGCGATGGAACTTACATAAACAATCTTCTTTACTCCTGCTTCGGCCGCAGCTTCTATGGTATTGCGTGTTCCGTTGATATTGACGTCGTAGATTTCTTTTTTGGGATCTTTTGCCCATAATTTAAAAGAAGCTCCTACAGCATAAAAAGTTTCCACGCCCTGTAGTGCTTTCACAAAAGAAGTTTTGTCTGTGATATCCGCCTGCACTATTTCACAGTTCAGTCCTTCAAAAGGTTTTGTATTGTTTTTATTTCTTACAGCCGCCCGTACAGGAATACCTTCATTCAATAAAAGTCTTACCAGATTATTTCCCAAATGTCCGTTTGCCCCTGAAACCAGACTCAGATTATTATTTGTCATTGCATTGATTTTAATGCTGTAAAGTTCATCTTCCACGCATTAAAACCACTTGACTTTTGTTAGTTAATAATCTTTTTCCGAATCCTGCTGAGACTTTCCGGTTTCATCCCCAAAAATGAAGCGATATATTGAATAGGGACATTCTGAATGATCTCCGGATAATTTTCTATAAGTTTGAGATAGCGTTGCTCTGCATTGAGTACAGACAATTCTTTGGAACGGTTTTCATTATAAGCAATAGACTGCTGAAATACTGCAATACTAAAATCTTTCATTCCCTGGCTTTTAGTCACCAGTTGATCAAGATTTTCTTTGGTAATCCTTAAAAGGCTACAGTCTGTAATGCATTCTACACAATCTTCTGAACGGGTTTGATTGATAAAATGAGTATAAGAAGTAAAAAAACCGGGTGGACAGTTGATATGCGTTGTTACTTCATTACCGTTCTCATCCATATAAAACAGCCTGAGGTACCCTGAAACAATATAATAGAGGTATTGAGGAACCTGTCCAGCCTCTTCCAATATTGTATTTTTTGAATAACTGACAGGCTCAAAGTACTTTTTAAGCGTTTCAATTTCATCGGAATTAAAATTAAATTCTGAACTTATATACTGTAAAAGCTTGTCGTGCATGAAGAAAACATTTTCGGATACTTTACAAAAATAGCCAAAAGATTAAACTTTATTTTTATAATTTAGGATAAACTAATTATTGAATATTTCACGCTCAGAAATATACTAAACTCGATCACTTTTGAAAAAGTCCCATAAAATGATTTTAAAAAAATAATAAAATATTCCTCCGGCAAAATAAGCTACAATATCCAGAATATCTCCTGTAAATCTTTCTGAAAATATAGGACAGATCACTTCAAATAAGATTGACAAGTACATTATGGAGGATAAAATAAATTTGAGATCAGGTTTCCAGTAATAACCAAGAACATCATTCATTATATATTCTATCAGATAAGTATACATCGGAACAGTGATAAAATCTGTAAAATAGTTGCTGAAAACAGGAATAATAATTCCTTTCTTTCTTAGGGAAATAATAATTGTCCAAACTACCAAACCCAGAAAAAACCAATATGAAATTTTCGTTTTCATTACATGTGAAGTATCGCCATAATCAGCCCAATAATAATCTGCAGGATTTTTACTAAAGCTTCCTGTACTTCTTTTCCTTTCCGGGAATCCTTGTTTCTGGCGGTTTCGTAATTGAATATTTTCTTTCCTTCCATCCTGATAGATTTTCGTTTGCAAATATAACAAAATTAGAACAATTGTTCTAATTTTGAAATATGATTTAAAGTCTCTTATATTTGGACTATGAAAACGAAGGATAAAATTTTATCAAAAGCAATGGAGCTGTTCAATAAAAACGGCTACAACAATATCACAACAAGGCACATTGCAGCTGATCTGAACATTAGTCCTGGAAACCTGCATTACCATTTCAAACATTCAGAAGATATTATCAAGATTCTTTTTTCTGAACTGGTCCTTAAAATGGATGATCTTCTGAACAACCTGCAGAAAATAGAGAATAAAACACTGGAAGACCTGTATCATTTTACTTTCTCCACCTATGAAGTTTTTTATTCCTTTCGATTTCTCTTCATGAATTTCTTTGATATTTTGAAACATATTCCGGCAATAGAAGCCCAGTATGAGTCCATTAATATCAGCAGAAAGGATGAATTTCAGATGATTTTCAAAGGCTTTCAGAAAAATAATATCTTCAGAAGCAATATTCCTGATTTTATACTGAAAAGCCTGACTACACAAATATTCATTATTGCAGACAACTGGATCATTCATAACAGCCTTGCTTTCAAAATGAACGGAGATGAAGCCATAAAACATTATGCTTTAATACAGATGAATCTGTTTTATCCATTACTTACTGAAGAACAGCAGAAACTCTACGAATTAAAATATATAAGTGAGCTATGATCATCAGAAAAGGAAATACCGGTGACCTGCCTGAAATGCGCAGACTTTTCACAGAAACCATTACTTCTGTCTGTAAAAACGATTATGACAGAAACCAAATTGATGCCTGGAAATCCGGATCTGAAAATAACGAAAGATGGCTCGAGGTAATCGAAAACCAGATGGTTATCATCTCAAAATTCAATGGAGAAATGACCGGATTCTGTACTCTTGATAAAGGAAGTTATATTGATCTGCTTTTCGTTCACAAAGATTTTCAGCAGCAGGGAATCGCCCGTAGACTGTATATGTTTATTGAGCAGGAAGCCAGGGTGCGCAATGAAAAAACACTCACTGCTGATGTAAGCAAAACAGCCAGACCTTTCTTTGAAAAAATGGGTTTCAGAATAATCACAGAACAGAAGGTGAATGTAAAAGGCATTGATCTCGCCAACTATAAAATGGAGAAAGAGCTGACTTAAGGATTAGATAATGCAGGAATTACAGCCGGAATATCATCAGTTTAAAATTTCAATTCCCGAAGAATTTGAAACAGTATTCACGCATTTCTATTACGCAGAAAATAGCTCATCTCAATCTGTCACCAAAACCCTGCTTCCATCCTACCAGACAATTCTATTATTCTGTTTTGGAGAAAACGCTTTTATGACCACTCAGGAAAAAAATATTGTTGAAGTAAACAAATGTATCGTTCTGGGTCCCATACGTCAGACCTTTGATTATACGCTGCCTGCAGGAAGCTCTATTTTAGTAGCTAATTTTAAAGATGATGCTTTTTACCGTTTCTTTGGAAAAGCTATAGTTTCCAACCAAGGTACTCATCCCGATAAGCTTTTACAGGACAATTGCTTTACAGAACTCTGGCATCATCTCTCAGCTTTCTCTTCAGCGGAAGAAAAAACATCTTATATCCTTGAATTCTGCAGACCCTATCTTCAGGATCAGGATAAAATAAGCAGGCTTTTGAGTGCTTTTGAAAGCAGCAATATGAATCCTGTCAAAGCCATCGCAGAACAAACCAGTCAGAGCGAAAGAAACATCCAGCTGAAACAGAAGGAACAGTTCGGATATTCTTCTAAAGAAATTGCCAGATACAGCCGTTTTCTTAAAGCAATTACCCTCATTGAAAAAGAACAGGAAAGTGGCAGAAAGATCGAATGGTTCAATATTATTGATGAATGCGGATACTATGACCAGAGCCAGCTTATTCATGACTTTAAGCATTTCATCAATATTACGCCTTCCAAATATGTAAAATTCCAGAAAGATATCTGCCGTTCAGGAACAGAATAATTCCATTTCGTTTTCTTACAATTTCTACCCATTTAACTCCTCTACCTTTGTCTTATTAATTTAAACAATAAAAACGATGAGACATTTAATCATTTACGCCCATCCCAATGAAAATAGCTTGAACAACAACCTTCTTCAAACCGTTATTGAAAGCCTGGAAAAAAACCACCATAAAATAGAAGTAAGAGACCTGAATAAAATAGGATTTAATCCTGTTCTCTCATTGGAAGATATGCAGGGACAGTTGGCAGGCCAACTTTCAGAAGATGTAAAAACGGAACAGGATTATATTTCCCGGGCGGAACAGATCACCTTTATTTATCCTATCTGGTGGACAGGTATGCCTGCTATTATGAAAGGATATATTGACAGAGTCTTTAGTTACGGTTTTGCTTACCGCTACGATCAGGGCGTACAGAAAGGGCTTTTAAAGGGCAAAAAGGCAGTCATTATCAATACCCACGGAAAATCTCACGAAGAATATGAGCGTATGGGAATGGACAAAGCGCTTACCCTGACTTCAGACAACGGCATTTTTCTGTATAGTGGGTTTGAAATTGTTCAGCATTTCTTTTTTGACAAAGCTGATAAAGCATCTGCCGAAGAAATGGATATTTGGAAAGAACAGATCAGAAATACTTATTCACAGCCGGTTTTTAACCTTTAAAATTTCTACGGATTACTTTTCTCGCTCCTCGGCCTCGGAAGCTTGAGCGTTAAAAAAATTAAAATTTGATTCTTTAAAAAATTCCCACTGTCTGAGTGCGGGTAGCATATCGAACTGAAACTTTTACAGCAAATCCGCACGAATTTTGGAGATTTTAGGATCAATTTTTAGTGAAGATTCCAGCCTTGAATTTTTGGTTCATTTTGTTGACTACGTCGAATCTTTGATTTCAAGACAAAAGAATTTATGAAATAATAAATCATTAAATACACATTATTTATAACGATTTTTTATTTTGCTTATGAAGGATTTATGGCATGGAATTAGCTTCAAGAGCGGTAAGTAAAATTGTTTTGAAACCTTTATTTTAAACCATTAGGACTGATAAACTGTTAAGAACAGTAAGTTTTTTTATAAACCTTAACTGATATGGAACTTTACAGCGGGTCTTAATGGTTTAAATATTGGATTATCATCAAAAAGCTTTTATATTTACATTATCAATGAAACATTTAAACAGCATATTGCGTCTTCCTTTTTTCAGTGAGTATTACTCCCCGACGAACCGTTCGGGAAGACTTTCTATATCTGTACTATAATAAGAATAATCTAATTTATATATAGAGCCCGGACAGCATTGTCCGGGCTTTTTGTTTTAAAAATCTAATTATTATGATCAATACATTACAAGAAAATGCAACCATCATCCTGCCGAAAAATGGTCTGGAACAGAAAATTAAACAGGCTGAACAGGAAAACAGGAAATTAATTATCAAACTGGGATTTGATCCTACAGCTCCGGATTTACATCTGGGTCACGCTGTCGTGCTCAAAAAACTGAAACAGTTTCAGGAACTGGGACACCAAATTGTGATTGTAGTTGGAAGTTTTACGGCCAGAATTGGTGATCCAACAGGAAAAAACAAGGCGAGAAAACCGTTAAGTGTTGAAGATGTGAATCACAATGCACAGACCTACATCAATCAGCTTTCGAAGATTATTGATGTGGAAAAAACCAAAATTGTTTTTAATTCTGACTGGCTGGATGCATTGAGTTTTTCAGAGGTCATTCAGCTGATGTCAAAGGTAACGGTAGCCCAACTGATGCACAGAAAGGATTTCAATAAAAGATTTACAGAAAACACACCGATTGCGATGCACGAGCTTGTGTACCCTATCCTTCAGGGTTTCGATTCTGTTAAGATTGAATGTGATATTGAGATGGGCGGAACGGATCAGCTTTTCAACTGCACCATGGGAAGGCAGCTTCAGGAGGTTCATCAGATGTCGGCACAAGTAGTGATGTGTATGCCTCTGCTCAAAGGTCTTGACGGCAAAGAAAAAATGAGCAAATCCCTGAATAATATTATCGGACTGACGGATGAACCTAATGATATGTTTGGAAAAACCATGTCGATCCCCGACAGTCTTATCGAAGAATTTATTGATCTTGCTTCTGATTTTTCTGCTGAGGAAAAGGCCGGTTTACAATTAAAACTACAAAACGGGGAAAATCCGATGAACATTAAAAAGCTTATCGCTAAAAATATCATTACCCAATATCATGATCATGCAGCGGCAGAGCTTGCAGAAGAATTTTTCAGCAGCCAGTTTCAGAGCAAAAATTCCGAAGAGAAAGTCTATGAACCTGTTTCTTTAGTTTCACTTCAACATAAAGAAAGCCTGATCACACTGGGGGAACTCTGCAGCGCGCTTAAAAGTGACCTCAGCAAATCGGCGGTCCGAAGAATGATCGAAAGCGGAGGCATTCAGATTAATCATATCAAAATAACGGATCCTGATAAAAAAATTGAATTATTACCAGAAACAAAGGTAAAAATCGGGAAAAGAGATTTTTTTGAACTCGTTTAAATCTTAAGACTCTTGACGTAATTTTCAATATATTCGTTTCATTAAATAAAAGTGATGAGCTATTTTATGGTCGATATTGAAACTGAGAATTAATGTAGAAAAAAAACCAAGAATCGTTATCTTAGATTCCTATTAATTCCAGACGGTTACCAACAATCCGGTTCAAAATCGGATCTCAACAACAACTTATGAATACTATCATCACCTACAGAAAAGCTTCGGAAAATGATATGGATTATCTTCTTGATCTAAGAACGAAAACCATGAATCCGCATTATGCAGATTCCAATCTTCCAACAGATAAGGAAACAACTTTACAGAGAATTCTTTACCAGTTCGACAAAGCGCATATCATCTTATTAAACAATGAACCTGTAGGATTACTGAAGATTGATAAAGTCGAGAACAAAACAGAGGTTATGCAGCTTCAGATCGATCCCAGCCAACAGGGAAAAGGTCTTGGAAAAATGATTTTAACTGATATTCTTGAGGAAGCTTCCAAGGATAAAAAAACAGTAACATTAAGTGTCTTGAAAACCAACAAAGCTCAAAATTTATATGCAAGTTTAGGCTTTAAAATTGTGGGTGAAGATGAACATTCTTTTTTTATGGAGTTTCAAGGTGGCTTCGAGAACTTCAGTCAACTTTAAAGGATACTTACTTCATTGCAGCAGCCTATCATTAATGACAAACATTTCTGAGGGCTGAGGCTCGAAGCCCCACCCACCTAATTATTTTATGACTGATTCGCCAAAGTAACAAAAATCAGTCTTCCTCCTTCTTCTGAAGACAAAAGTATTTTTTTGCCATCCGTCAGCTCCACCATAGAGCCAGGTTGAATTTCTTTCTGTTCGGTAACGTCTTTCATCGAGGTCAGGCTTTGGTTTACAAATACCCATTTTTCATTATGAAAAGTGAAATACCCTACAGGCATTTTATCCTGCATCGTAAGATTTTCATTTCTGATTACCTTTCTGGAAACATGCCATTTGAATAAATACTGGTTGTTATAAACCATCAGGCGGTGATTTTCAGGTTTCCAGACCTCATCATCAAATTTAAAGTACAGATCCAGAACAGGAAGGGTTCCTTTGTGCGGAGTTCCACAGAATGGACATTTCGGATGGCTGGTATTGTCAAAGACACACCATTTTTCCGTACATTCCGGATTATGACAAGGCTGTATAAGATCTGAGGTCTTCAGCAGAGCGGTTTCCCATTCATTGGCCATAGGCCGTCTGATTGGGTCGTGAAGACCGTCTATAAATGCTTTTTTAAACAGTTCGGATAGATAAGGACCCGCAGCTGTAAAAGGAATTTTTTGAGGATCACCCCAGAAAGCATCCCATTTTCTTAAATGATCGGCTTTTACCTGATTGGAAGGATCTTGAGGATGTTCTATAAACAATGCTTTTTCACCCATAGAAATCACCTCATCTTTTTCAGAATCCAGATCCCAGATCTTTCCGCCTCGCAACGGATGTCTTCTAAACAGGTACATATAGATCAATACTGCCAGTGCATGAAGATCTGTCTTCTGGTTCGGCAAATGCCTACCGGGATCCTGCATGCTCAGATGCTTGGTTTTTAAAACTTCCGGAGCAATAAAATCTGCAGTTCCGATGACTTCCGGCGGGAAGAGTTTTGGAACCACCAATCCGTCTATATCAATAATACAGGCAGATTTCGTCACCGGATCTATCAGAATATTGTTGTAGGAAAGGTCGGAGTGCGCCAGTCCCATCTGGTGAAGTTTTTTCACACCCCTGCTGATATTGATGGTAATCTGGAAATAACTGAGCCAGTCCCCCAATTCTGAGTGATCCAATCTTAGCGGATACTGCTTATTTCTAAACATGGGAGCCGTGAACCATTTTCCTACTTTATCCTGCCCCTGAATATTATCTGATCCAATATATCCTTTGGCAAAAAAGAACTTTTTATGGTAAACAGGAACCACAATTCCTGTCAGTTTATTTTTTTCTACAATATCATAAGGCCATCTGAATATTTCGTTCAGAAAGTAATCTGATGAATTTCCATTTTTTATATTCCCTAGATAAGTGGAAACAATTCTCATGATCCGCTCTTTCTGTCCGGCATCCAAAGGAGTTCGGTAAAAAGCCACCACATATTCCCTGTCCGGCGAAAAATAGACATCTTTCACTCCGCCCCGGATCGGACTTTCATCTACGTATTCATAAGATTTTGCAGTGTCCAAAATGGAAACAACTTTAACAGTTTTTTTCATGTTTAATAGATTATGGCTAGTGTTCTGTCATCATGATTTCCTCTGCTCCAGAAATCGGTCCAGGTAAGAAGCTGTTGATCAATATGGATGTCGTTGATAAAATCTACTTTCACTCGGTCATCATTATTTCCAGCCAGATCATTAAAAAATGTTTTCCAGCTGTCGATATTTTCAAGCTTACTTTCCGTCATGAATTTTGGATCGTAAATCCCATCTGTCATCAGTACAAGGTAGGAAAAATCATTGACGCAGGTTATTCCGAATCGTGAAGCAGGATCATCACTAAAGATTTCTTTCATGGTGATAAAACGGGTTCCGCCACCAAATTCTCCCACATCCATCTGATTCAGAAGTTTAACTTCAAAAAAATCCTGACTGATCAGGTTGATCGGGCAGTCTCCTACTCCGAAGGTAAGAATGACATAACCAAAATCAAACTTTTTTATTAATGCAAAAATCAGTGTCGTGTGAAAATCTTTTATCGAAAATGAATGCTCTGTTGCCGCTTGATCCAAAGTATGATATACATACAGCACTCCTTCATACAAAAGTCTTATGATATTCTCCCTGGCTTCAGATTGCTTTGATAACTCAGAAGTATTGTAAACCGTTTCAATATTCTTTTCGATTCCTTTTAAAATTTCTTCAGAGCTGAAAAATCGGTTCACTGAAACAGCTGCCAGTCTGGATCCTTCTCTTGCCATAATCGCAGACCCGGCACCGTCTGCCACTGAAACAATGCTCCAGCCTCCGGAAAGTTCATCTACTGCAAAATCATCATCCCTGAATTTTCCTTCATGAGCATGTGAACGTCCTCTTTTAGAGACAACGGTAATTTTTTTGCCTGAGAATTTTCCTTTGTAAGATGCTTCATCGGGTTTATGATAATCATCGTTGATATCGGATGGAATATTTTTCCAGAGATCTTTCGGGTCAGCATTAACAAGCAGATGTACTTTTTTGATTTCCGTACTGTTTTCATCATGGATGTGACAGAATTCAATGTCAAGAGCATGAATACTGTTTGCGTGAGGAATCCCTGATAATTTGTTGTTTTCAAATGTAAGACCTGTTTCCTGAAGGTTGCCGATGCTTTTAATCTTTATGTTCGGAAAATCATCCATCTCAAAAATGAATTCGTAAAACTGTTTTGAAGTGGCATTTTTAAGCACCAGATGGACTTCTTTAAACTCTTCTTTTTCCCTGTAAATAACAGTTTTTTCCATGGCGTTTTGTTTCTTCTCGGCAATAGTGTTTCACTATCCCAGAGTCCGGTTAATATCAAATCCTTCACTGGAAAATCCGTAATAATCTGAAGTTCCGCACCATGGACATTTGTTGTAACCTTCTCCCTTCAGACAGTGAATTCCGCCACATGAACAGGTCGCCAGAGCAACAGGATTGGCACAGTGAGGACAGGACGTACCTCCTTGAAGTTCTTCAATCGATATTGTAAGGTGAGTTTTCTGGGAGGATGAAAGTCTCAGATATGATTTTTCATCAATTTTATAGGCTCCATCCAGTCTGTAATATCTTGTCGACATTCCCGGTATGCTTGATTCGGCGAATGTTTTTTTAAACTTCATCAAATACAGCTTTTCTGTTTCAGAACATTTACCGTTCAGAACAACAAAATTATTGTCTGGAAATTTCTGTTCCAGCGTGGGATCTACTTTTTCCAGAATAATGGAATCGATTTTTGAAAGATTAATTCCTTCTTTATTGGCTTCGGTAACACTCTGGCTGGTTGTTTTAATGGAATCTGTCACCCATTTGAAGAATTCTTTATAGGAATTTTCATCCGAATTATTGAACAGTAAAACATTGTCTGATAAAGTGCCCAACAGCTTATAATTGGTATTTTCGCCAATAGATACGGCAATTGTATTGGATTTTCCGTGGTATTTATTGTTCCATCTTTCAATAGCTTTTGTAGCATCATCGGTAGGAACACCGTCGGTAAAAAGAAAAACGATAGGTTTCCAGTCTCCTTTTCTGTCGTAAGTTGTTTTTACAATATCCTTGTCTATGCAATCCATTACTTTAATAAGACCCTGAGACAGGGATGTCCCGCTTCCAATAGGGATTTTCGGAGGATAAAAACTGATGATATCCTGAAGCGGGGTAATAACCTCAGCTTCTCCTGCAAAACCTATAATAGAGATATAGACCGTTTCCAGTGAATACGGATCTTTCTTCAAATCTCTGATGATATTGGCGATACCTTCCTGTACTTGCTCAATGGGCTCTCCAACCATAGATTCGGAGACATCAACTAAAAAATAAATGGGAAGTCTTCTCATGATGTATAGTAAAGACAAATAATTTAAATAATAATATTAAGCTCTGAAGGAGGCGGTGGCAGCGGTGTGCTTTCCCCAGTTCCTTGTGACTTTCCGCCCATCGTGATGGATGAACTTACCCATTTGAAAAATGAGGAAAGCGTGATTGCATCAGTGGTATCCAGCTTTACTACGTGGTCTGTAAGCTCTTTCAGGAACTGTTCATCTGCTTTCGGACCTGCGGCACAGCCAACAATAGCCCCGAATTCCAGATTTCTGATTACAGGGATCATCTGTCTGTATTTCTGAATATCAGATGGTTTTCCGTCCGTAAATATAAATAGCAGTGGCCGCCAGTCTTCTTTTTCATCCGAAGATCCTTTGACCAGTTCTTTTTTCACCAGTTCTGAAACCATTTCCAAAGCCGCCCCGGTATGGGTAGGTCCACTGTCCGGACAGGTGATTTCCATAGGATAAAAACTGGCAAGATCGGTCAGAGGAATAATATTTTTAACCTCGCGGTCAAAAGTGATGACACTCAGATGGAGACTGTCCATCGCCTGTGGATCTGCCCGGAGCATGCTTATCAGCCCGTTAAATCCATTATTGAGTGCCTGGATAGGTTCTCCGTTCATAGAACCCGAGGTATCCAGTAAAAAGTATGCTAATAATCTCCTGCTCATGGTAAGATGATTGTATTTCTGAAGCCGGCAGGAAAGTTGAAAACTTTCGCTGCCGGCTTTTCATTTGATAAAAATTCAGATTTAATTGCTGTATGAATATTGCTTCAGAATTTCGATAAAGTTATCGGTCTGATGTGGATCTCCGATAGCGCGGAATTTCCAGTCGCCGTTGTGACGATAGGCTTCAGCAAAAACCATCGCACATTTTCCGTTCATACTGGCATCTCCAGAAAGGCTGTATTTTGTAATCTCTTTTCCTTTGGCATCTACTGCCCTGATAAAAGCATTTTCTATCATTCCGAAGTGCTGGTTATTCTGTTTTCCCTGATAAATGGTCACCAGGAATAATATTTTCTGATAGCGCTCGTCCAGCTGATCAAGTTTAACGATGATCTGCTCATCATCACCATCGCCGGCACCGGTTCTGTTGTCTCCGGTAAGCCATATATTTCCACTCGGATGCTGCATAGAATTAAAGAAAACCACATCACCTTGATACAATGCGATCTGTCTTCCTTCATTCGTCTGTACCGTTTTTCCCAGGTTGGCCACTTTACCGTTTCCATCCAAAAGAAATGCAACAGCATCGAGATCGTATTCTGCTTCTTTACTGAACAGCTTTCCAAAGAAACCACCTTGTTTTCTTACATCCCATCCTAAACCTATCGTCACTTTTGAAAGATCATAAACACTTTCTCCGCGGTCATTCTTCCTTAAATCAATGGTTTGACCTTTCTGTAAATTAATTGCCATAGTTATAGTTTTGTGTATTTGATAAAATAATTATTTAATGATTTGACCTTTATAGTATTTCTCAAGGAAGAAGGCCAGATCTGCTCTGTAACCGATTCCTGAAGCTTCAAATTTCCAGCTTCCGTTCCTTTTGTAAAGTCTTCCGAATTCTACTCCGGTTTCAATAGAGAAATCTTCATCCAGCTCATATTTTGCGATCTCCTGGTTGGTACTGTTATCTACAATTCTGATATATGAATTTCGTACCTGCCCGAAGTTCTGCTTTCTTCTTTCAAAATCTTCGATAGTGACTACGAAAAGAATTTCTTCTGCTTTAGGATCTACTTTTTCAAGATCTACCATAATTGCTTCATCATCGTCTCCGTCGCTGTTTTTGCCGCTTGGATCATCTCCGGTGTGTGTGAGTGCGCCATCGGGAGACTGAAGGTTATTATAAAAAACAAAACATTCCTCACTTATTAATTTTCTGTCGGAATCAATCATGATGGCAGAAGCGTCCAGATCGAAGTCAAAGCCTGTCCCTTCATTAGGGTCCCAGCCCAATCCTATCGTCATTTTAGTTAATCCTATATCGATCTTTTGTCCTTTCTGTAGATTAATTGCCATAGTGTTTTAGATTATTAATTATTTTTTGTTTAAGATAAATGTGATTTGTGAGCTTACCAAATTTATTGATAAAAAAATGAATAGCATACGGTAATCCTCAATTTTAATAAGGCTTTAACATAATACAAAACGGGCAAAATGAATCTTATGGATTTCAGAAACGATAAGGTTCCGAGTATTCAAAATAAAAAAGTCCAATTAAAAAACTGGACTTGTATCAATTAAAAGCTATTGTTGATTAATTATTAAATTCCTTATGAGAAACTGCTTTTTCTCTTGCCTTAGCCAGCATAGGAATTGAAATAAGTCCCATCACCAGCATAATAGTAATTTGCAGCGGAAGTGAAATAAATGAATACGTCAAGCCCATTTCTCCACCAAGCTCAGCACTTTTCCCCATTGAGATAAAAAGGGCCATAAAGCCGAACTTCATCGCCAGATTAAAAGCACCGATTCCACCACTGGCAGGAATGATCATTCCCAAGGTACCGACAACAATGATAAAAAAGCCGTCAGCAATAGTAAAATTTGAGGTTTCAGGAAGCGCAAAACAGACAAGATAAGCTGCAAAGTAATAACAGATCCATATTCCTAAGGTATAAAAGATAAATTTCCCTTTTTCTTTTAATTTGAATATGGTTGTCAAGCCCTGAAAAATTCCGTCAATAAAATTAACGATCTTTCCTAAAAATGGGACATCAGCAAGTCTCTTTTTGAATACAAAAAACAAAACAGTTCCTGCTGCCAATATCAGAATACCAAACAGAATCTTATTAGGATTAATATTAACGCCTGAGTTTTGATAAAAGGCAAGAATTGCTTCGTATTTAAAAATCAGCGTAAGCCCCAGGAATCCCAGCATACATATAAGGTCTACTACTCTTTCCAGAATAATTGTTCCAAAGGATTTATCGACCGGAACTTTTTCCACTCCATACAAAGCGGTAGCTCTTGCTACTTCACCACTTCTCGGAATCGTCAGGTTCATCAGGTACCCGAAAGATATGGACCAGAGTGAATTGGAATTTGAGATTTTATGCCCCAGGGGTTCCAGCATAAGATTCCAGCGTATAGCCCTAAACCAGTAAGCCAGAATACCAAAAACAGATGCAAAAAGCACCCAGAGATAATTGGCCTTTGCCAAAGATGCCTTGATCACCTTAAAATCTAGTCCTTTTAAAGCTAGCCATAAAAAAAAGCCTGCAAAAGCAAGCGATATTACTATTGTCAGTATTGATTTTAAAGGATTCTTTGATTTTTTCTCCATAGATCAGGTCAGAAGGTTTGTTTTTTCATCAGGGAAAACAATCTTCGGCTGGAAAACTTTTGCTTCTTCAGGAGTCATCTGTGCATAAGCAATAATGATAATGATATCATCTCTCTGTACTTTTCTTGCTGCAGGACCGTTCAGGCATACTTCCCCGGATTTTCTCTTCCCTTTGATAACGTAGGTATCAAAACGCTCTCCATTGTTCACATTGACGATATACACTCTTTCTCCCACTACCAGACCGGCAGCTTCTATAAGATCTTCGTCGATCGTTATACTCCCAATATAATTAAGGTCAGAGGCCGTAACCCGCACCCTATGGATCTTAGACTTGAAAACTTCTATTAACATGCTGCAAATTTATTAATAAAAATTAATAAAACAGGCTTTTGAAATCAATTTAAAACATCCACAAACTCAGCTATTTATTTTTATACAATACAAGCTTTCAAGCCATTATTTAGAAAATCAGCAAACATATTATTAAAAACATCAATAGTTTTCACGAAATTCAGAATTTAATAAACACAGGAAATAATATTAATTTTTTGCTAAAGTCAATACACATAAGCATTTGGCATGATTTTAGTAAGCCGTAACGTAGATTTTATGTAAAAAGTCAAATTATCATATTTTAACTGTTTTAGCTAAAAAGAGAAAAAATTATATAATTTTTTATAAAATAATTGCACAATTAGAAAATAGTATTATATTTGCTATAATTACGAACTAACTTAATATTAAAAATTATGAACAAGTCTGAATTAATCGACGCAATCGCAAAAGATGCAGGAATCACTAAAGTTGCAGCTAAAGCTGCTTTAGAGTCATTCATCGGTAATGTAACAACTACTTTAAAGAAAAAAGACGGAAAAGTTTCTTTAGTAGGTTTCGGTACTTTCTCAGTAGCTGAGAGAGCAGCTAGACAAGGTATCAACCCTGCTACTAAAAAGCCAATCAAAATTGCTGCTAAAAAAGTTGCTAAATTTAAAGCAGGAGCTGATTTATCAAATGCAGTTTCTGGAGTTAAGAAAAAATAATCATTCAGATTAAAAAATTCAAAGGCTGTTTCTCAGGAAGTGGCCTTTTTTTTGTGATTTTAAGTGGCTTCGGGAACCTCAACCTTACAAGAATTATACAATCAGTAAAATTCCAAAATCACTTCATATTCTACTCATTACCTATTCTTAAGTTTTGGCTAAAGCCATTATTATAAATCCTGTAAATTGAAAGCGGGCTAAAGCCCGCTCCTATTGAATTTTAAATGATATCTTTGATTAAAAAGGTCGTGAGCTTCTAATATTACTAATTACAACTCCGATTTTCCAGCATCCATCTTCTAACCTCTAAATTCTAATTTCTAGCTTCTAAATACTATGGTGCCAGTCGGGAAATCTTCCAGTCCAGGTCTTCCAGCTGATAAATAATTCTGTCGTGGAGACGGTTGGGTCTTCCCTGCCAGAACTCAATTTCGTAAGGTTTTGCGATATATCCACCCCAATTGGCGGGTCTTGGCACTTCGCTGTTTTCGTATTGTTTTTCCAGTTCTTTTAGTTTTTTTTCAAGGAACTCTTTATTTGGAATAACCTGGCTTTGTGGTGAAACAGCAGCTCCGAGCTGGCTTCCTTTAGGCCTTGAATGAAAATATCCGTCACTTAGGTTTTCAGCTATTTTTTCAAGTTCAGCTTTAATAATGATTTGTCTTTCCAGATTAGGCCAGAAAAAATGAAGGCAGGCTTTATGGGTGCTTTCTATTGCTTTCCCCTTTCTGCTGTCATAGTTGGTATAGAAAATAAATCCTTCGTGTGTATAAGCCTTAAGAAGCACCATTCTGGTTCTGGGACAACCGTCTTCTTCTACTGTAGAAACCGCCATGGCATTGGCTTCAGAGACCTCAGAACTCTCGCTGGCGTCCAAAAACCAGTCTCTGAACTGTTCGATGGGATTCTGTTTTATCTCACTTTCAATAAGTTGGGATTTCTCATACACTTTTCTCTTGTCGTGCAGGTTTTCCATAAAATATTTTTATTAAATTTGAGTATGAATTACTCATACAAAGGTAAAATATTAATTTCCACACCCGATATTTCCGGCGATATTTTTTCGAGATCGGTAGTATTGATCATTGAGCATAATGAAAGCGGTGCATTTGGTTTGATATTGAATAAAAAGAACGGCCAGATGAGTAGTAAGTTCAAAAACTTTTTTGACTTCAAAATAGAGGTGTATGATGGTGGTCCTGTGGAAAATGATAAGGTCTTCTTTATCGTAAAAGAAAAAAAGGTAACAGAGGTATTTTCTGAGATCAACAAAGACTTTTATCTGACAGAAGATATCGAAAGTATCATTAGTGCTGTCCTTAATAAGGAACTGGATATTAACGATGTGAAAATCTTCTCAGGCTATTCGGGATGGTCCGCAGAGCAGCTGGATGATGAAGTACATAGAAAGCTATGGACGGTAGTAGATGTCTATAATCTGGACTATACTCTTCCCAACGACCAAACGCTCTGGAAATCTATTATGCAGAACCTTGGAGGGGAGTATCTCCTTTGGGCCAACTCTCCTGAGGACATTTCTCTTAACTAACTGAATTCCCATCTGATACACTTTCAAAACATTAACAAACTTTTAAGATTATGTTAACCAATTTTAAAGAAAGATTTTCCGTTATTTGACAAACCAAAATCACTGAAATGAAAGGACTCAAATTACTCGCTTTATCAGCTTTTTCTGCGTCATTCTTATCTTTTACCCCTATTCATAAAAAATACATCGTTGTAGATGCCGGACACGGCGGAAATGATATGGGAACGGTTTATGGAAAATTCTCAGAAAAGGAGATCACTGTCAATATTGCTAAAGAGATCCAGAAACTGAATGAAAATCAGGATCAGTATGAAGTGATCCTAACCCGGGATTCTGATTCCTATCCTACTCTTCAGGAGAGAACAGCTATGATTAATAAGCTGAATCCGGAGATGGTTATTTCTCTTCATATGAATATGGGTCCTGAGAAAGAAACCTCAAAGCAGGGAACTGAAGTATATATTCAGAATACAGAAAATTCAAAAAAGCTTGCTGAAAAAATTTCTAAAAAATTTGATGTCCATAAAATTGAGGAACGTAATCTGCATATGCTAAGGGAAACAAAAGCTCCTGCAGTATTGGTAGAACTTGGCTTTATGAATAATACAAAAGACAGGGATTATGTCACCAGTGAACAGGGACAGAAAGAGATCGCGCAAAAATTCACAGAGATTATCCGTGAATACTAAATAAAGAAACAATTTCTGATTTATTCAGAATAAAACCCGGTAAAGGACTTGGGTACTTTGTTGTTTACCGGGTTTGTCAATTTTAAAAACTATTTTTCCAGCTTTCGACCATTTCTATAAAACGGGAGCTTTCAAAAGTTTTATTTCTTATTTTACCTACAGAAAATATGCCTTTTTCATCGGAGATCATTAAAATCTCTTCAGCTTTCTGAGATTCAAAGGCTATAATTTCATGTTCCTGAATATCTGCCAGATTATTTTTATGTAAAAAAGTGACAAAATTTTCCATTAAAGGAGAGATGTATGCACCTTCTGTCTGTTTGGCTACTTTGATTACATTTCCTTCGAGAAACAACAGGTTTCCGGAAGTGGTACGTGCAATTCTTTTATTGGGATTGAGCAGGATCACATCATCCAGATCATTTTCTTCAGCATAGATTCCTCCGTAGATATTTTCCGGACTATGAACCCTGATATTGCTTAATAAATTATTATTGACATTGATTTCCTTGGTGAGATCCATTTCCAAAAGCCTCTGATGAACAGCAAGTACATCATCCAATTCCGTCACTTCATAAAAATAGGATACTGAGGATTTTGAAACCGTTACAGCATCATTATTTCTAAAAACCTGGAAGTTGATGATCCCATTTTTTATTCCTTTACCATCGATAACCTCTTTTTGAAAAAGGTTCTGAAAAAACTCCAGGGTATAGGTGAGCGGAATATTCATTCTCATTTTTCTCATAGAAGCCATCAGGAAGAAATAACATTCTTCATCCATGATCAATCCTCCATTTCTGAGAAAGAATGAAACTTTAACTGCGTCACCCAAAAGAAACGCTCTATTCTTTACATTTAACCCGTCTGATGTAAAATATTGATTTTCCAATTTTTGATGTGATTTATTTATAAAAAAATAATGAACGATAAATCGTTCATCAGTTTTACCATTTAATTTTTGTTCAGCCTATGCTGCACCTAATTTTATTCTAAGGTTTTCTATAAGGTTTTCCCAATATAATGCATTTTCTTCTTCATCGCCTTCCTCACAGAAATCTGTAATGTTCAGAGCCAGATCTTCAGTAATATCGTCTATAGTGATTGTCATTTCAAAGAAATTTTTAGTCCCTTCATCTTCTTCCCATCTAAAACGTACGAAACCTTCAGGCTTGTATCTTATCAAAGTCGCCTTTTCGGCAGGACCTCCGCCCCAGCTAAAAAAGAAATCATCACCTTTCTCTGTCACATCATCCGCAAACCATTCAGACAGTCCCTCCGCCGTTGCCAGATATTCGTATAAAATCTCTGATAAACAATGCATTGGAAATTCGTAATGGACTTTATGTTTCGCCATATAATCTTTGTTTTTATCGTCCCGCAATATATAAATTAATTTTTTTATTACACAAAAAAGCAATTACTTTTTTAAAGAATCTTCATGATATTTATCACGGGTTTAATATCTATATTGAATATTTTTCAGACCGCAAAAAGCACCATGCAACGCATAAAAAAATCTCTCCCTTTGGGAAAGATTTTATGGTTAATTATCATTCAAAACCTCTAAAATGATCTGGCATCCCAGTCGGATTTCCTCCAGTGAGATGGTAAGCGGCGGCGAGATCCTCATATATTCGTTTCTATAAAGCTGCCAGAACACAATAAGGCCCTTTTCCATGCATTTTTTTGCTACATTAAGGGTATAATCGGGTGTACCAAGATTCACGGCCAGCATGAGCCCTTTCCCGTTGATGTTTTTAATTTTAGGGTGTACAAGAAGTTCTCTGAACAGTTTTTCTTTTTCAATAGTCTCATCCATCAGACCGCTTTCTAAAACTTCTTTCAGAGTAGCATGGCTGGCTGCTGCGATTAACGGATTTCCTCCAAATGTTGTAATATGGCCCAGCTTTGGGGAATGTGAGAGTGTTTCCATAATTTTCCTTGAACTCATAAAAGCACCTACCGGCACTCCTCCCCCCATTCCTTTCCCCATCACAAGGATGTCCGGAACAATTCCAAAATGTTCAAACGAGAATAACTTACCGGTTCTGCCAAAGCCGGGTTGGATTTCATCAAGAATCAGAAGGGCTCCTACTTCTTCACACCTTTTTTTAAGTTTAAGTAAATAATCACCTTCCGGCACTAAAAACCCTGCTGCTCCCTGAATGGTTTCCAGAATCACACAAGCTGTCTTTTCTGTAATTTGATCCAGATCATTTTCATTGTTGAATTCAATAAAACTGATCATAGGTAACAACGGTCGAAATTCTCTTTTATGGGTTTCGTTACCGGATACACTTAATGCACCGTGCGTGTTGCCGTGGTATGAATTTTTAAAAGAAACAATTTCTTCTCTTCCGGTATAACGTTTGGCCAGTTTCAGACTTCCGTCAATAGCTTCTGCTCCACTATTCACCAGATAGGTAATTTCCAAAGGATCCGGAGTAGCTTCGGCCAATAGCTTACACAATGCAATCGGTTTTTCCTGTGCATATTCTCCGTATACCATTACATGAAGGTATTTGTCTGCCTGTTCTTTGATGGCCTGCACCACTTTAGGATGGGAATGTCCTAATGTATTGGCAGAAACGCCTGCTACGAAATCCAGATATTTTTTTCCGTCTGTTCCGTAAATATAGCTTCCCTCTGCTTTTTCAACTTCAAAACCTGCTGCGAATTTTGTGGTTTGTGCCTGATATATAAAAAAGTCTTTATGCATTTCCATTGATGAGAAAATTTTCAGCAAAGCTAAAAAAGATTCATCACATGCAGAAATTATCAATGAGGAATAAAAAATTACCCTTAGAAATCCAAGGGTAATATTTATTAAAAAGGGTTATTATTATAGTACTTTCTCGACTGTTACATAACTGTTATTGGTTACTGTATAGGAAGTAGTACCTCCAACTTCAGAAACAGCTTCCAAAGTAATGTACTGTCCCTGTATTGCATAAACGGAGAAATCCAGATTGATCTTTCTATTGGTTCCATCAAAGTTCACTGTATTTTCAAGCAGCTGAAATCTTTGGGTATCATTGACATAGATCCCTGCTCCTAATCTGCTGCTAAATGAGCCTGCGGGACCAGTAAAGGTGATATTTAAATTAATCCTGTATAAACCTGTCTGACGAATATACAATCTGTTAAGATTTGCACCGCTCGTTGGAACATTCGTTTTAAGTTTTAATGGATCGGCCAAAAAATTAGGCTTATCAATCAAAGAATTGATTGGAAGCAGTATGTTTCCTGACGTTGTGGAAACTGAGTTGAGCTGAAATCTGGAAATATTATCGGACTCCACTTCAAAAGCTTTACTCCATACAAGTCCGTTGAAAACCATAGCCTGTCCTGTGCTTTTAACAAAGAGAAGCATTCCTTTCAACTCTTCTATAACCGTTGCCGGAGCACTTGCTCCTGTAAAAGGCAGTAATGCTTCCGTATCAACAGCCGGAAGACCAAATCCTTTTACCCCGGCAGCCTCATTTGTATTGGTAATGTATAACATAACCTGATCATTGCCGCTTGCATTGGAATCGGGATTGGGAATATTAGTAAAATTAACTTGTGCGCTGTATATATTGGCTATCAATATCAAACAGCAGAAGATATATTTTTTCATGATTAGTAAGCTTTAATTAAACGTGCTGCAAGATATGAACTGGCCGAATTTGTATCTGTTCCGTAAGCTGCCAGAGCGCCACCAGAAATGGCAGTGGAACTGATTGCTGGAACAACTCTAAGCTCAGTTCCTGCCGGAAGAGAAATAGTTTGTGCAAAACTTGATGTTTTATTACCCTGTGTATCTATAATAAAAACAATGGAATAATTTGTTTTTGATACCACTGTTTCCCAATCTGGAGATGATGGATATTTAACCTGTAGTGTAAGTTTAAATTCAGTAACCCCGGCTACCGCTCCAAAACTACCGCCTGTAAAAACAAGCGCAACACCCACGTCATACACTCCGGATACTTTTATCGTTACATTGGTTGCATTTTTAAGAGTCAGATTATCAACAAGAACCTGGCTTTTATTGTCAGGAGCCAGATAAGTAGGCGAGCCTCCTGCGAAGCAAAATCCTATTCCAAATGAAATACATGGGATGGATATTCCTGAAGATATTCCAAGTCTTGATGTTTTTAGCTGGTAGATCCCTTGAATCTGTCTTGCCGGATTCCAAGCATAACCATCATATTTGTAATACTGTTCATCATTCTTGTTGTAAATTAGGCTTCCCACAAGATTGGCATAGTCATCAAACACATCAGGTGCCGAAGCGTTATATCTTGGAAAGGAAGTATAGATATTTGCATAGGGAAGTATAACTCCTTTTACACCGTCCTGAATTTTCAATATATTCTGATTACTGGGCGTACTGCTGCCGATAGTAACCTGTGCCATTAATGCATAATGAAAAATGAGCACCATAAGTAGTATAGTCTTTTTCATGTTATTGCATATTTATTTTTTCAACAATAATTTCGGAAACAGCATTTCCCGTTTTTGACATTGCAAAAAACATGTTATTTCCTCCCAATGCTCCCGTACAGACTCCTGTACCAATATCCTGAGTTCCACCCATGGTGAGCCTTAGTTTATCTCCTGCATTAAAGACGCCCACATAGGTAAATGCCAGAGACTGTCCCACATCTATAGATCCGGGAAGAAGAGTCGTAACGGACAAAGCTCCTGCTGTGGAACTGCTTGTAGTGTCATTAATAGGTCTCCAGGTAGCATCCAGTGCCGTACTCAGCTCTAGATCAAGTTTCGATTTGAGGTTAATGATCACCCCTATACAAAGCGGTGTACTAATGTCCAGCGCCCCACTTTTGAATGAAACCTTATATAATCCTTTTGTATTGATATTGATCACATTACTAGTAGCTGCAGCTAATGAAACGTCTGTCGTAATTTCATTAAAACTTGGTGTAGCAGTTGTAAAATTAACACTGGCTGCTGTACAGGTTCTAACAGTAAGAGCACAGGCCAGTCCGCAGGTTCCGCAGCTGGTAGTAACCGTTCCGGATCGTATGAAACGAGCCATTTTATTGTTTTTCATGGTCGTTACAATAGGATCTGATATTTTCCAGGTTGTACCGTCGTTCTGTACTATACTTCCGGTTTCTCTGTTGAAAATGATTGAGCCTTGGGTTCCGGTTCCTGTAGTACCAACTGCAGAAGTGGGAAGTATTGAAGCAGTATTGGATCTGGGCATACGTGCTGCATTGTTGTCCTGTTTTACATGCAGAAGTGTTCTTGTATCAGGTTGAAAGCCGGGAATTTTAGCAATCCCAACCTGGGCATTGACCCTTATAAAGCAAAGTATAAAGGCCAAGAGGAAATAATAGATTTTCATTTTTGTTTTTTTTTATCATTCTTGGTGTATTAAATTTATGAAATATTATGATTTAAATGACATCAATCCTCAAAAAGTACTGTTAAATAAAAAGAAAAAAAGAAAAAGCTAGATTTAAAAAGGAATTCAAAGACTAAGCAACTATTTTAAAATTGAAAAAAAGAAACTATTTTACATCATATTGGAGCATTTTTCTACTTTATAAAAAAAATAAATCACCATTTCTTATTAAAAATGGTGATTTATTGTTCCACTGAAAAAATATTCATCTATTTTCTTACCCTTTTGGGTTTTTTGGCTTCTTCTTTGGCTTTCTCTTTGTCTATAGCTTGTTGTGCCTGATCAAACAGCTCATTATCAGAAGAATATTTTATTTCTTCGTAATTAGGACTATCTACAAGAATATCCTGCCATTTTCTGATCCGGTCTTTCGTATTCCAGTTGAAATCCGGAAATTTTCTTTTATCCGGTTCAATTTTACTCATAGGATAGGTATCTGAATTTGCTCCTATACTACATGAAATAATCTGTAATGCTCTTTCTTCAAACAAAGCGCCTATAATACCACAGGTAGAAAGGGTGATCCCTATTCTCTGAGGTTTCTTGGTTTCCTGATCAACATCATCTACATAGGCTATAGATTGAGCATTTCCAACAACCCGGGCTTCTTTAATGTCGTTCTTCTCATAATAAACGGTCATGAACTTTCCTTTCACCTGGTTAAATTCATCTTTCAGATTTAAAGAATCTACTTTGCTGATGGCAAATGCATTTCCTATTACTTTAAGTGAATCAATATTTTCATTTTTTGTGTTGAAATAGGCCTCCACTTTGTCACCAGTAACCTGTTTTTCACCACTCCAAAGAATGGGACTGGTGTACATATGCATTATTCCGTCTGTTTCATTGAAGGCAATTGAATCTGCCCTTCCCTGTGCATTTGATTTGAAAATACGTGCTTTTTTAAAGGCTCTTAAAAAGCTTTTCTTCAGGGTGATATCTGCTGAGTCAGGTCTTTGGTAAGAGAGAATCTTTTCTGCTGCAAAGTAAATGGAATCTTTCTCCATGATTTTCACGGCATAGGGCCCTTTGGTCATCATTGCAGAATCTTTCTTCTGGAAAACCTCACCGTAGCCTCCTTTTATGTATCTTCTTTCGATGGGATCATCCAGGGTAACATTCCCTGTCGCTTTACCAAAACCGGTTATATTATTGAAATACATATCGTCACCGGTAAGGATCTTGTCGTTATAAAATATCTTGGAGTTTTTATTAAGAAAAGCTTCCTTAGTCTCCATTTTGTAGGTTCCTCTTTCGGTGTAGATCCGGTTTTTAGGATTCGCACGATTGGTGATGGTTGTAGGTCCGAAGAATTCGGCAACTTTTGTATTCTGATTCTGTTTAATATTAGGACCTTCTATAATATAATCAGGACTGTCTATTTTCACGTTTCCAACAAAATCGATCATTTTGGTGTTTAGAAAATAGGTCGCAGATTTCGTGTACATCACATTTTGTGCATCACTGATTGTCCCTCCTGTATTAAAATAGGCCTGATTGGCAAGTCTGTCATAATAAAGAATATCTGTTTTAATAGTCTGTTTCGGGTCGGTAAGAACAACATCTTTTTTAGCAACTCCTTTTTGAGTAACTCCGTTATACTCCATTTCATGAGCCGTAATTACAGAACCGTCTGCATTCTGAAGCTTTGCGTTACCGATAGCTTTTACAAGACTCTGATCATTATAAATAATAACTTCATCCGCAAAGAGAACAGATCCCTGATGCTCTATCTGAACATGACCTACGAGATATTGGTTACCTTCATATTTGGTATCTTTTTTAAACTCATCGGTATGGATGATCTTCACCTTATCTTCCGGTCTTACAACAGGCGAAGTTTTCCCTTTATTTTGAATATAAGGATCCATCTGCGTGGTTTTATTGTCCTGTGCGGAGCTGAACGCAGAAATAAAAATAAACAGAAAAAGGATTATTCTCATTAATTAATCATTCTTGGTGCCATAGAAATACAGCGAATGCGAATCAATATTTACGCCAAATGCTTCTTCAATTGCTTCTTTAATTCCCTGAATTCTTGGGTCACAGAATTCGATGATTTCTTCAATTTCTTTGTCAGAGCCTTTTTTGTAGATCACCAAGTGGTCATGCTGCTTGTCAAAATAAGACTTCTCATAAGAGGAAGAGGTTAATGTTTTTTCTCCAAACTGATGCTTACGGATCAATCCTGCATCAAGGAAAATTTCAATAGTGTTGTAAATCGTTGCTTTTGAAACATGATATTTCTTCTGCATCATCAGAAGATACAGATCATCCACATTGAAGTGATGATCCATACTATAAATCTCCTCTAATATCGTATATCGTTCAGGCGTGTTTCTGAAACCCTTTTCTAATAAGTAGTTCCTCAAAACATCCTTGATCAAAGCAATATTTTTTTCTTTTTGTACTGTATCCATCAAAAAAATTATCTACAAATTTATTGATTTTTATTTAAATAGACCTTATGGTTTGGTACCCGACCTTTTAGGAATTATGACGAAAGAATCCGGATTGTTCAATCTTACTGTCGTAAACCGTAAGTTCAGTAATCGGTGCAGATTCTACTTCTACGTTATGTGAAGATACTCCCCAGGCTTTGAAATCATCACTTCCTATGTACTTCACAAAGTTGTATATATTAAGTGTAATCTTCTGTTTAACAGTTAAAAGTATATCGTTAATATATGTATTATCTATAATCACATATTTCAAATCCGGCGGAATATTATGGGCTCTAAGAGACGGATGGCTGCTTCTTGAAGGAATAGTTCCATCTGCCATAAGGTCTTTCAGTACCATACTGAAATAATCGTTGATCCTTCGGTCTACTTTAAATCCTAAAAGGAAATTAACTTTGTATACTGTTCCCGGAAGAATTTCATCCACCGTATATTTAAATGTATATGGATCTTCCTGATTAACAATACTTAATATAAAGTAATGATCTGCTCTTTTCGGCTGCTTCTTGATAATGGAATAGATAATTTTTGATTCTACTTCATCATTTCTTTTAGCTCTGCTCAGATAGGCAAGATTGGTTGCATATTTAGGAATGCTTTCATCCAGCTTCATGTCTTTTATGATGGCTACATATTTTTCTATTTTTACAAACTGGATAAATCGTGTTTTTATTAGTCTGCCATTATACCATGCATACATAGAAATTCCGATAGACCCGGCCAGGACTACCGTGATCCAGCCACCTTCCATAAACTTGATAATATTGGCACTGAAGAATCCTAATTCAATGGCCATATATACCATGGCAAAAAGTACAATTAATACTTTGCTTACTCGATGTTTTAATAACCAGAAAACCAACAGAATTGTTGTCATCAACATCGTTACTGTAATGGAAAGTCCATAGGCGGCTTCCATTTTTCCTGATTCTCTAAAATGAAGCACTACAATAATACACAGAATCAGAAGTCCCCAATTGATTCTGGGAATATACATTTGTCCTTTGACTCCGGAAGGATAATCAATTTTTTGATTAGGCCATAAGTTAAGAGACATTGCTTCAGAGAAAATAGTAAAAGAACCTGTAATTAGGGCCTGACTTGCAATAATTGCTGCTGCAGTTGCCAATATTACTCCCGGTACAATCATCCATTCTTCCATGATTCCAAAAAATGGATTGACTACTGAAAATCCTGGTTTTGCATGATTGGTTAAGAGCCAGGCTCCCTGGCCGAGATAATTTAAAATAAGCATAATCTTAACAAATCCCCAGCTTACTCTTATATTTTTAGCACCGCAATGTCCTAAGTCTGAGTAAAGTGCTTCTGCCCCTGTTGTACAAAGGAAAACAGCACCAAGAATAACAATGGCACTAGGAGAGTTCGCAATAAGCTTGTATGCGTAATAAGGGTTGAAAGACCTCAAGATCTCGAAGTTTTCGCTTAAATGCATTATTCCCAAACCACCTAATACTAAAAACCAGACAACCATTACCGGTCCGAAAAACCTCCCGATAAAACTGGTCCCAAATTGCTGAACTACGAAGATGACAATCAGAATTCCAATGGTAATAGGAACTACAGGGGTATGAGGATTATATATCTCAAGACCTTCAATAGCCGACATTACTGTAAGCGAAGGGGTGATCACACCATCTGCAACTAAGGCTGCTGCACCTATGATAGCAATGAGATACAGCCATCCTTTCTTAAGGTTTTTAACTAATGAGAATAAAGCTAAAATACCACCTTCTCCTTTGTTGTCTGCCCTTAAAGCGATGATCACATATTTTATTGTAGTCTGAAGAGTAAGTGTCCAAATAATACAGGAAAGAGCTCCTTCTATATATTCGTTGAAAGGCATATTGCTACCACCATCTCTTGCATTTACAATCGCTTTCATTACGTAAAGCGGCGATGTTCCGATATCTCCAAAAACAATTCCGAGAGAAACTAAAACTCCAATAAAAGAAAGCTTTTTTATATCAAAATGATAACCTTCTTCTGTAACGTCTGCCATATCAGCTTATTTTTTTTAAACGCGCAAATTTATACTAATTTTATGACGTCATGAACTATTCTTCATGCATAGAATAAATGAAAAAACTTCCTTTCGGAAGTTTTTCTCTATAACAGTTATTTTACGTACATCGCTTTTTTAATTTCCTCTTTCACTTTTTCAAGCTTAGGGAACCATTCTGCAAATAATGCAGCGGAATATGGTGCAGGAGCATCAGGCGTTGTAATTCTCTTGATAGGAGCATCAAGGTAGTCAAATGCTTTTTGCTGTACCATATAAGTAATTTCAGAAGATACTGAACCAAATGGCCACGCTTCTTCTAAGATCACAAGTCTGTTTGTTTTTTTAACAGAAGCCAAAACGGTATCAAAATCAAGAGGACGAACTGTTCTAAGGTCAATCACTTCTACAGAGATCCCTTCTTTAGCCATATCTTCAGCAGCCTGAATAGCCAGCTTCATGATTTTCCCGAAAGAAACTAAAGTTACATCCGTACCTTCTCTTTTGATATCTGCTTTACCTATCGGCAGGTAATATTCTTCTTCTGGAATTTCCATTTTATCACCATACATCTGCTCAGATTCCATGAAAATAACCGGGTCATTATCCTGGATAGCCGTTTTCAATAATCCTTTTGCATCATATGGATTGGAAGGAACCACTACTTTAAGGCCCGGAATATTGGCGAACCAGTTTTCAAAAGCCTGAGAGTGGGTAGCACCTAATTGACCTGCAGAAGCAGTAGGACCACGGAAAACGATTGGACAATTCCACTGACCACCGCTCATCTGGCGGATTTTCGCAGCATTATTAATAATCTGATCAATACCTACCAACGCAAAATTGAAGGTCATATACTCTACAATGGGTCTGTTACCATTCATCGCAGCTCCTACAGCAATCCCTGTAAAACCAAGTTCTGCAATAGGTGTATCGATTACTCTTTTGGCGCCAAACTCATCCAGCATTCCTTTTGAAGCTTTGTATGCACCATTGTATTCTGCAACTTCCTCCCCCATTAAAAAGATGGATTCGTCTTTACGCATTTCCTCGCTCATTGCCTGTGCAATTACCTCACGAAAAGTATATTCTGCCATATTTATTTGAAAAATTTAGACTACAAAAATAGTGTTTTTTTATTATACACATAACAAAAAAGGCATCACATTGTGTGACACCTCATATTAATTATATCAAAAAAGCTTTTCTTCTGCCTGGCTAAGTTCTCTGTAGTTTTTTCGCAGATCAGACAGGATTTTACCATAAGTCCTTTTATAGATCAGGTATACAATATAAAAGCTGAGCAGCATAATAAAACCAAATACAGCATAATTTCCCCATCCGGGCGCCATACTCTCAGGGTTAGTATGCACGATGATATCCTGACCTCTATTCCAGCCATCTCTGGTACCTGCCATAAAATCTTTTGTATAGAGATCAAAATGAATCAGATTATCCAAAATAACCATAAAAAAAGAAATCGCTGCGTACCCGAAGATCAGCTTTCGAAGGTTTAGAATATTTTTCATTAATGATAAAGAATTTTGTCCGGTCTTCAATCTTCTGAACAGCAATACGGCCAGCATAATAAATCCGAAAAACAAGATCATTCTCAAATAGGGAAACTCACTGTTGATATAGCCATACAGTGACCAGAGTATCATTTCTATCAATCCAACTACGAATAAAATTTTCGCCACTGAAATTGATTTTTGTTTGATCATGGAATAGATTTCATTTTCTGAATACTCTTTAAATTGCAGTTCTTCTCTATTCCAGTCTTTTTTCAAAAGTTCTAATTCTTCCATATTATTTTATGCTTATTTTGGCTTTTAAATTATTCTTCGCCCTGTTCATCTTTACTCTTGCATTTCCTTCAGTTATTCCGAGAACTTCTCCGATTTCTCTATAGGATTTATCTTCCAGGTACATCATGATCAGAGCTTTTTCTACATCAGACAGCTCATAGATAGTTTTATACATTTTTTTCAGCTTGTACTCATCATCTTCATACACTTCATATTCCATTTTCAAAGAGGAAACATCTACATCAGTATGTTGCAAACCTCTTTTCTGAGGTTTTCTAAACAGGGTCATTGCCGTATTGAGCGCTACTTTATACATCCATGTTGAAAATTTAGCCTCTCCTTTAAATCCAGGGAAGGATCTCCAAAGCTGAACCGTAATTTCCTGAAACAAGTCCTGATGATCTTCTGTATTATCTGTATATATCCTGCATATTTTGTGAATAAGCCTTTGATTAGGCTTAAAAAATTCAACAAAGGTTTTCTCCAGTTCTGTGCTCATACCTTATGAGTGGGAAGTTTTAATTTTCGTTACACTTTTTTTGAAAAAATAATAAAAAAACGGCATCTCATTTCTGAAATGCCGTCTTATCATTTTATTTAAACCTGGTTAATTTACTTTATCCCAGGTCTGGGTTCTTCCTAATATAGATACTCCCATGTATCCTCTTACATTTAGTTTGTCACCGCTTTTTGTGATGGTACATTTGTAAGTTTTACCTGTTTTAGGGTCTGTAATAGTTCCTCCAGTGAATTCATTTCCTTCTTTTTTCAGTCCTCTGATGATCTCCAGTCCTAAGATCGGTTTCCCTTTTCTGTCATCTTTACATGAACTGCAGTTTGGGTCTGCTGGTTTTATAAGCAGCTGTGAAACTTTTCCGTAATACTTTCCGTCAGTCTTTTTATAGATCTCAACAACAGATTTGGCCTGCTTGGTTTCATCATCTATGGTTTTCCACTTTCCTTCGATCTGTGCAAACGATAATACGCCAAACAGAGAAAGCACGAATGTCAATAATACTTTTTTCATATTTTTTATAGTTTTAATTCTGATATACGTTTTTTGTTGTCTATCTATTGATAAAAATATAAATTAAATTTTAAACAGACAAAAACTTTTACTATCCTTAGCATTATATAACAACACTTATACCAAAATTAAGAATTTAAACACTGCTACGCATCAATACAGCTTCCTGTTGATCACCCTGTCCATATAATCCTGATACCAGGCTTTTGCAGTTTGCATTCCCATTTCTATTTCAGGCGTTTTTACTTTACCCAACAGGTTTTTTTCAAATCCAAGATCATTTTTATCATATACTCCTGTAATCTCCTTTCCATCAAAACGGTACATATGGTTTCCTATGATGAATTGTTCCGAAGCTCCATCTGAATTCACTACGATGGATGGATATTTGTTATCGCTTACAAGGCTTCTGCCCCAGCTTCGGATCTGCTTATGATATCCGATAAGATCTGCCAGTGTAGGATAGATATCTATCTGCTGAGCCACTTCAGGATTTACTCCCTTAAGATTGTATTCAGGATTTGGGGAATACAGGATAAGCGGAACAGCAAAGCGGTTCATTGCTTTCTCATATTCACCGTAAGCAACCTGATTGGTATGATCTCCCGTGAAAACAAAGATGGTATTGTTGAACCAAGGTTCTTTTTTAGCAGTTTCAAAATATTTTTTGATGGCATAATCCGTATACTGGATAGGCTCATGCATTTCTATGGTTCCTTTTTTGAATTTGCCATTGTATTTTTCAGGAATTTTAAACGGGTGGTGTGAAGAGGCCGTAAATACTGTGGTCATAAACGGCTGCTTCTTTCCTACATTTTTAGCAAAATACTGAAGAAACGGTTCGTCCCATATTGCCCACATTCCGTCAAAATCTTCATCATGATTGTATTCATTTTTCCCGAAATAATGCTTAAATCCTAATATATTTCCAAATCCGAGAAAACCCATCGATCCGTTCGGAGCTCCGTGATAAAAAGAGGTATCATAGCCCAGATCATTGCAAACTGAAACAATAGACTGGATTTTCTGATTGGAATAGGGTGAGCTGGTAAAAGCATCGGTAAGGCTTGGAATTCCTGCCAGTACGCTGCTCATCCCATGAATAGACTGTCTTCCATTGGCAAAGGTATTCGGAAAAATCAAGCTCTGGCCCGCAAGGCTGTCTATAAAAGGGGTGTAAGAAACGTAACCTTTTATATTTTTATCTTTATTAAAAGCTCCTGAATATTCTCTACCAAAAGATTCTACAATAAAAATGACAATATTGGGACGGTTCTCTACTTTCCTATCGTATATTTTATAAGGCTGAACATGATCAGCAATATATTTTTCATCTACAAAATGAACTTCTTTAAAATTATTGGTTCCCAGAGTTCTGAAAAATGAAAATGTACTGTTCAAAACTATATTTCCCTGAAGCGGGTTAACGACAAAACGGTTGGCATCCACTAAATTGATTGGTCTTGTGCTGTGCTTGAAATCACCACGGATTCCTCCCACAACTAAAACTGCTGTCCCACATAGGGTAAGCACAGACCAGATAAAGTACGGAATAAGGTGTTTCGGTTTCTGTTCTGTGATCTTCACTTTTTTATAGAGGAAAACCCAAACTGCCATTAAAACAACAAACCAGATCAGAACAAAAGGATGCTGGCCTAAAGAAACGGTAAAGACTTTAAAAACATTGGATTCATGCTTGGCAACATCCAAAGCTGTGGAGGTCAGTCTTGCCTGTGAAAACTTGTAATAGATAAAATCACCAAAATTCATGGCATAGGCAATGCCATTGGTTACAAAATACAGCCAAAACAAAACGGTTTGATACGTTTTTTTTGTATTGATAATGATTGGAACAAAACTCAACAAAATAAACAGGGCATTAACGTATAAAATGGCCGTAGTATCAAAAGCGGTTCCATGAAATGCCAGACTGAAATAATCTGAAACAGAATCCACTTTGATGAGTTCTTTATTGAAATACCAAAACAAAAGACGGGCAATCTGATAAAAAACATATGCTAAGAAAATCCGGTATAGAAGGACCAGAACTTCTTGTTTTCTAAATTCTTTAAAAAATTTCATTCGGCAAATTTACATCAAAATCATATTCATATATTTTTTCCTTCATAATATTTCAGGTTAAAATTATGAAAAACCCTATTTTTGCCAGTATGAATTTCATAAAAAATAATCTGGCCAATTTGCTGACGCTTGCTAATTTATTTGCAGGCTGTATTGGAGCAATACATCTTATTTTAGGAGATTATCAGACTACAGCAATCTGTCTGGTTCTTTCTTCTATCTTTGATTTCTTTGACGGGTTTGTTGCCCGGGCCTTAAAATCAAACTCCAATATGGGTCTTCAGCTGGATTCTCTTGCGGATATGGTGAGCTTCGGACTGATTCCGGGACTTACAATGTACAAAGCTCTTGAGCCTTTTGGAAATGAAATTTTAGGATTACACCTTCCTTTTGACATTAGCTACATCGGCCTTTTAGTGACAGTTTTCTCATGTCTTAGATTGGCAATATTTAATCTTGATGAGGAACAGCGTTATTATTTTAAAGGGCTGAATACGCCAACCAATACTGTATTGCTATTTGGTTTGTATTATGCCTTTAAAGAAACGGGAACCTTTGGCTTTATATTTGACAATTCATTGTTGCTGATCCTGCTTACCATTATTACATCATGGCTTCTGATCAGCCCGATCAAGATGATGGCCATGAAATTCAAATCGAAAAAGCTGCAGGACAATTATCCGAAAGTTATTTTATTAGGCGGCGGAATTGCCATTCTGATTCTATTTCAGACCGTTGGTATTCCCATGCTTGTTATTTATTATATAATAGTATCACTGGTTTTTCAGAGACAGTTGAAGTAGATTTCAGATATCAGACAGTAGATGTTTGAGACGGTACATTTTCAAATTAATAGATTTTTCAAATTATCAAATTATAGACATGAATTTAAAACTCCATAAACCTCTTTGCATTTTTGATCTTGAAACTACAGGAACCAATATTGGAAAAGACAAAATTGTAGAGATCTGTATTTTAAAAGTAAATCCGGACGCATCGAGGGAAAGCAAAACCTGGCGTGTAAACCCGGAAATGCCCATTCCTAAAGAATCCAGCGAGATCCATGGAATTTATGATGAAGACATAAAAGATGCCCCTACATTCAGAGACATTGCGGCGAAAGTGATGGAAATGATTTCAGGAAGTGATTTGGGAGGCTTCAATTCAAACCGTTTTGATGTTCCTCTTTTGGCGGAAGAACTTTTAAGAGTAGACATTGATTTTGACCTGAATAAGTTCAAACTGGTGGATGCACAGACAATTTTCCACAAAAAAGAACCGAGAAACTTAGGCGCAGCTTACCAGTTTTACTGTGGAAAAGTCCTTGAGAATGCCCACTCTGCAGAAGCAGATGTGATGGCTACTTTTGAAGTGCTGGATGCGCAGGTCGGGAAGTATGACGATATCCCGAATGAAATTGCTCCTCTAAGTGAATTTACATTCCATAACAAGAATGCTGATCTTGCAGGATTTATCGGATACAATGATAAAACGGAAGCTGTTTTCAACTTCGGAAAATATAAAGGACAGGTAGTGAAAGCTGTATTCCAAAAGGATTTAGGCTATTACGGATGGCTTCAGAATGCAGATTTCCCACTTTACACGAAGAAAGTCTTCACTAAAATTCAACTATCAAGCAAATTTTAATACATGTCAAACCTGGTCCGTTTTAAATTCTACGAAACAGCCCTTGAAGCCAACAGGGACAAACAAATCCTTGCCGAAAACGGAGTGAATGGTTTCATTGCCAACGAACAGCTGATCCAGTCGGACTGGTTGCTTTCACAAGCTGTAGGCGGTATTCAGCTACAGGTTTTTGAGGAAGATCTGGAGAAGGCCAAGCAGATTCTGAAGGACTACAACGACAATGAAGCGTATTCACTGGAAGTGGAACATACCATTGAGAATCCCGGTTTTGACTTTGTATGTCCGAAATGCGGCTCAAACCATATTTACCGGGACGACAGAGCCACGAGCTTTTTTGGAATCTCCATTTTGTCGAGCCAGAAATTTGTTTGCTATTACTGTGGGAATGAGTTTACACACTAAATTTGAGTACTATTTAAGCCGATTCTAAGAGCTTGCATATAATTAAGAGATTGCTTCGTCATTCTATTCCTCGCAATGACGAACATATAAAACATAAATAAAAAAGTTATGAAAATCATTTGTATAGGAAGAAACTACAGCGAACATGCAAAAGAATTAGGAAATGAAATTCCTGAAAAGCCGGTTATTTTCATGAAACCTGACACCGCGGTTTTAAAAGGAAATGATTTTTATATTCCTGAATTTTCCAATGACGTACACTATGAGCTGGAAGTTGTTGTAAAGATTTCAAAAGGAGGAAAATATATTCAGAAAGAAGTGGCCCACAAACATTATGAGGAGATCAGTTTAGGAATAGACTTTACTGCAAGAGATCTTCAGAGTGAGCTTAAATCCAAAGGTCTTCCATGGGAGCTTGCCAAAGGTTTTGACGGCTCTGCGGTGGTAGGAAACTTTTTCAAAAAAGAAAATTATGATCTTGAAGAAATGCAGTTCTCATTGTTTCAAAACAAAGAAAAAGTTCAGGATGGTAATACAAAAGATATGATCTTCAGCATTGATGATATTATCGCTTTTACTTCCCAGTATTTTACATTGAGAGTAGGTGATCTTATTTATACCGGAACTCCAAAAGGGGTAGGAAAGGTAAATGAAAATGATATGCTTGAAGCGTATCTGAAAGATGATAAAATTCTTGATATCCGAATATTATAAGTATTTAACATAAAAAACTGGGCAATTTTTCTTATCTTTAAATAACAAAATTAAAGGTCATGATAAATATTGTACTACCCGTAGATTTTGGGGACAAAACAGAGCAGCTTGTAGAAGGTGCCGTAAAATTTGCAAAACAGCTTAACGGAAGGATCTTTCTGATTCACGTGGCGCCATCGGATATTGGTTTTGCTATCGGTGATATGGGATATCAATATTTTCCTGAGGTGGAAGCTAATGAAATCAAGGAGGAGCTCGTACAGCTTAACAAGATCGAGCAGAGAATCATTGCACAGGGTGTAGACTGCGAACATCTTTTGAAACAAGGGATCGCTAAAGATATTATCCTGGAATATGCAAAGATTAACCATGCAGATTATATCGTAATGGGATCACACGGAAGAAGTGGAATCTACGATGTTTTCGTAGGAAGTTTAACGAAAGGGCTTACGAAAGACTCCCCGGTTCCCGTATTGGTACTTCCTATCCATGACTAAAGAAAATTAAATTTTAATCGTTAATAAAAAAACCGATCAGAACATAGTTCCAATCGGTTTTTTACTATATAACCAATTAATTAACCTTCTTTTTTATAGATCTTTGGATCGTAGTAAGGGTTTTTACCCTCAGTTGGAGAATAATAGTCTTTGTCTTTATCACCGCTCAGTTTTACTACCAGTACATAGCACCAGTAAGTAAACAAGGTACAGCAAACGATAAATAAAATCCAGTTCAGAACATTTCCAAATGTATCAAAAAAACCAAATGTAAATTTGAAAACTTTACTTAAGAATAACCAGAAAGACGTCATTATTTTCCTTTTTTAAATTAACTTTGTACAAATTTATAAAAAATGTTTAAATTACTTTCAAAAGAAAGCAATATTTTTTCAATCCCTGTTTATATTGGTTTTCTTCTTTTAGTAGTTATAATATTTAACATACTGAATTTCAATACTTATGAAGCTATTATTGCCGGAATAACTTTCCTGGGAATTGCTTTGGGATATTTTTGTTTTCACAGTATTGCTCTTAATTACCAGACGCATCTGCCGTTATTTTTATATACATTTTTTATTTTTGGGCTGTACCCCGGAAAACTGGATATTGGAATTGCCGTATCGCTGCTTACGAACTCTTTCCTGCTTTTGCTGCTTACCAGCGCAGATGAGGATATCAGGAAAAAATCTTACGTTTTGGTAGGAGCCATCGTTGCACTGAATTTTATTTTCCTGCCTACGACATGGCCAATGGCAGTTTTCGTGATTGTTCACGTTATTGCCACTTCACAAAAAATAAGCCTCAATCTCTTCAGGTTTCTTCTGGGAATTGTAATGATTGTATTCAGTTATTTTTCTATCATGTTCTTTTTCAATTTTACGACATGGAATATAGATTATTTCCCTTTCGGAAAAATGAAACCAATGACAGATTATACTGATCTGGTTCCTCTGATTCCTATTTTCCTGATGCTTATTTATGCGGTATATGACCACTTTAAGAACTATAATAAGAAAAGCCCGATAAGCCGATATAAATATACTTTTCTGCTTGTTTTCTCGGTGGCTCAGCTGATTACTATTATTCTGTATATGAATAAAAACTACGAATATTTACTGCTTCTGGCTTTTCCGTCAAGTATTATCCTTAGCAGGATGATAAGATTTCTGCCTAAATACTGGATGCAGGAGATAGGCTTATGGCTTATCATTATAAGCTTGATTGCATTTAAAGCAGGTACATATTTTAATTTATTTTAAAGATTATGATTCAGATAGACGATAAATTGATTTCAGAGGATATATTTTCCGAAGAATTTGTTTGTAACCTTACGAAATGTAAGGGTGCATGCTGTGTGGAGGGGGATGTAGGTGCTCCTCTGGATAAGGATGAACTTGAGATTTTAGACAATATTTTTGATAAAATAAAGCCTTATCTTACACAGGAAGGTATCAAAGCTCTTGAAGAGCAAGGTACCTGGACAACAGATCCTGCAGATGGAATGTATGTAACCCCTATGGTGGAAGACCGCGAATGTGCATACGTTACTTTTGATGAAAAAGGAATTACAAAATGTGGTATTGAAAAGGCTTATGAAGATGGCGCTATAGATTGGCAAAAACCGATCTCATGCCACCTCTACCCGATCCGTGTCACGGAATATTCTACGTTCACTGCCCTGAACTATCACGAATGGAGCGTTTGCAGTGATGCATGTGCTCTGGGAAAAGAACTTCAGGTTCCTATCTATAAGTTTCTGAAAACTCCACTGACCAGAAAATATGGTACAGATTTCTACGATGTTTTATGTGAGGCTGCCGATGAATGGAAAGCGGCTTATGGCTCTTAAAAAATCTGTTATACAAAAAAACCATTTCAAATAGAAATGGTTTTTAATTTTATTTTAAAATCTTATAAGATGTATAATCTTTAATAGTTTTTAGCTCATAAAACTCTTGTTTATCAGCATCTATAATCCTGATATCATCTAAAGGAACATTTTGACAATGGATAAAATTGATGAACATAGCATTAAAATCACCTTTTACAATAATATCAAATCCTTTTTCTGTTTCTAAAGAACTATACCATTCCCATTTTTTAATTTCTTGAAAGTTATAGATAGTCATATCTATATCATCCAATAGCTCATCATATTTATAATCATCATCATTTAACTGCTTGATTTTGCTTACAATGCCTTGTGGGAGTAGTTCATTCCATTTAGGATCTTCATAATGAAGGTTTTTATTTTTCAAGAATGTTAGTACAGCCTTTTTAAAATTCTCTAAAACTTCTTTAGCGTTAGCTATATTTCTTACTCGAACAATCTGATAGCCTTTTAAGGGCTTTTCTCCTTTTGTATTATATTTTATGTTTCCTGATTCTGTCATCACTTTATTTTTTAATAATTACGGCTTTCTTATTGAATATATTTTTAAAATCTTCTATTTTCATAGAATAAGAAGTACCCTGATTTATAGGTAAAGGATCACGTAAAAAAACCTTTCCATCTTCTATTTTTTCTAATACTACTGCATGATAACCGAATTCTTTCTTGTATAAACTTATAACAGCCTTGTCTCCATCTTCTAATTTTTCCAATAACTTAGGTAATGTTATCTTATTTTCTGCAATAGCTGTTACCTGATCTTCCAATCTTTTAAAATATAGAGCATCAGGGATATCTAAAATTGAAGCCCCATAAGTATCAGTTTTTAAGGCTCTTGCCAATTCATCTTCTAATAATGAAATACCTTTGTCATGTAATGTCATTCTTAAAGAAGTAGCAGCACAAGTATAATCTGTAGATTGTCCAAAGATCTTAGTTTCACTTATCCATCTTTCTATTTTAATTTCTGCATTCTCAGCAAAGGATTTGGTTGCATCACCACCTCCTTTCTGAAGTTTCCTGCCTTTGATTATTACTTCCTCTAAATCATGAACTTCATCAGCTAGTTCCTCTGCTTTAGCACCATTCTTAGCTCCTTGTAATAATTCTTCAATGAATTTGGTAAAGCCAGCAAACCCTTTAGCACAAGCTTTCCCAAATCTAACAATAAATCTTGAAAGGAAAGCCAATAAATCTGTAATTCCTAGTGTTGCTACAGAGACCGTTTCCTTTACCAGAACCTTTAGCAAACTTGCTGCTTTCTGTACATAAGTAGTTCCCTTTACAACATTCCCTGCCCCCTCTGTAAAGATTAAAAGCAGAATATTAATTAGTAACTCAAAGGCAAAAATGCCTATGTAAAAAGCAACAGTATAACGAGAAACATCCCCAAAGTATTCCTTCATCTTATTCAGTATGCCTTCCATGTCAGATTTTGAAATGCCTCCACTTGCTTTGAAAAGATCTTTAACTCCTTGTAAGAATTTGGGAACATTCTCTGTTATCCAATCCAGTACATCCTCTGCTTTTTCCAGTAAATCTCTTCTTTCAAGATACTGCTGATAAGAAAAGGCAGTTGTAGGCTGTAAAAGAAATTCTAAAATATAAAGTAAACACTGTATAAGGCTGATAAGTCCACTATTAACACCACAATAGAAGGCATTAGCTAATTTAAGAACCTCTACTCCCTGTTTTACCATTTCGCTAAGATCATCCATTACATTGGTAAGAAAGGATTTAATGTCATTAATGACTCCTGTAATCTTATTAACCAGCTTTTTAAAAGCATCAGGAAGGTGATCTATAGAAGAGTCTTTAACTTTATTTGCAGCCTGTTTTACTATTGACCAAACCTTTGAAAAAGCAACTTCAGCTCCCTGAACAAAAGGATTGTCTCTCAAGTTCTCAAAGAACTGTGCAGCTTTATTCATATTAACAGGAATTGCAACACCTCCTATAATAGGGATTAATGGAGAATAATCTGTAGATTCAGGATTGTAATTTTTCTCTGTGGGTTTAAAGATTTCCAGCTTTTCAGCACACCACCCAATAGCACCAGCAGGAATAGATGAGATATTTCCTATGATCTCTTCAAATCTCCTGTCTCCTGTATAGAACTGATACTCCCTCATTAAAGCCTGATGAACAAGATTAGCATCTATTTTATTCTTCTCAAAAGTATAAGCTAATTGTGTTAGATAAGCAGCTTCATCTTCCATAGAAGTGATATTCCTGAAAAACTGACCATTTATACTGGAAGATAATGGCTCTGGAAACCTATTGAATAGCTGTACAAAGTAATCTCCCATCTTGGCAATATAGAAGTCACCTGAGAAGTTTGATTTGTTAGAATTAGGTTTCTCATAGAACAAAAACAGAGCCTGTTTCTTTCTTGCATTAGCCTGATAGCTCCCATATACCTCAGAACCAGTATCACAAGGAAGAACTTCTGCATAATACTCATATCCCTTTTCTCCTTTTTCATCTAATCCTGTAAAGGGAAAAATTGAAGATACAGGATTATCAGTAAGATAAGAGTAGCCTAAAGGAGTATTTCTGTAGTCATGGAATGGACTTCTGTAATCAGGAGAATTATCTTTGTTGGTTATAATATCTCTCCAAGCACTTTTATCCCCAATAAAACTTTTGTTTAAATCCTCTATGGAAATGACTTTGAATTCAGATAGATCATCACTCAATTCATCATCAAATAGTTTTTTCATAAGCTGTGTTTTAGTAATTAATATTTTGTGTAAATGTTTCTAAAACAAAGCTAAACATTGAATACGCCAAAACTTGACGTATCTAATTACAATAGAAAAGTGAATTTCGCAAAAGAAATCAAAGGATTTAAAGAGTATAAAATGAGATAAATAAAAACCGCAGACTGATCTGCGGTTTTCTTTTTATATCACTTCTAAGAATTACTGTTTTACTACAGACACTCCTGCTGTTTCAGGTTTTGCCTCTTCTTTTTTAGCTTTTTCCCATCCGTCTTCCGGCATCAGGGTTGCTGTGATCTTTCCTTTGGCAAGGTATTTTTTTGCTACATCCTGAAGATCTTTTACAGTAAGTGCTTTTACTTTTTCCTGATAATTCAGGATATCATATTTATTACTTCCGTCCAGCTGGTTTTTGGCAATAGCACCCATCCAGAACATATTATCCTTTAGATCTGTTTTGTTGTCGTTGTACTCTCCTTCTTTGTACTTATCAAGATCTTTTTGCTCAGGACCTTTGTCAATCATTTTCTGAAGCTCGGTAACAGCACTTTTTGTCAGTTTTTCTGCATTTTCAGGTCCGCAAGGGAAGCTGATGCTGAAATTGTAGGCACTGTAAGGAATTTTGTTCATACTTCCTCTGGCAGCACCGCCATAGATTCCGCTTTCATCTTCTCTAAGCTTCTCGATTACTTTAATGGTAGCTACTTCTCCCAAGGCTGCAAGCGCAAGAGCTTCTTTTTCATTGTAAGGTGTTTCTCCGCTGTAGGAGATTGTCACCATACTTTTAGGATCTTTTCCTTTTTTGTATACTTTGGTATAATCACCAGTCATCGGCCTGTAGCCTGTATCTTTGAAGGTAGCTGTCTTTTCTGCTGCAGGCAGACCGCCAATGTACTGAAGTACCTGTTCTTTAAACTTAGCTTCATCTATATTTCCTACGAAACAGAACTGGAAGTTGCCGGTGTTTGCAAATTTCTCTTTATAGATATCGTATGCTTTTTTATAATCCGTATTGGCCCAGTCTTTTTCCATTGGGAACAGTCCGATAAATCTCGGATTCTTCTGATTCATGAATTTTGCATGCTCATTGGAGAAATAAGCCTGAGGATTGGACAGCAGATTGTCCAGCATAGCAGACTGCTTTTCTTTATAAGCATTGAATGCTGCAGGATTGTAATTTAAGCCTGTAAAATAAGCATAGGTAAGCTCCATAGCGGTTCCTAAATCTTTCTGGGTAGTTCTTCCTGAAATCCCTTCATAATAAGGCCCAATCATTGGATTTACACTCACCTGCTTTCCTGCTAGGTAGTTGGTAAGATCTGCTTTGGACAATCCACTTACTCCTGCTTCCGATAATGCTGCGAAAGCGAATTGGGTTTTAACGAAATCTGCATCTGAGATCAGAGAGTTTCCCCCCAAGCTTCTTGCTGAGAAAACAATTTCATCATCTTTGAAATCGGTCTTTTTGAACGTTACTTTAGCGCCGTTGTTCAGCGTCCAGGTTGTTGTTCCCAGTTTCTCATCTGTTTCTGTTTTGGTAATTTTACCTTCAGATTTGAATGGTTTTACTAAATTTTTGATCGTTGCTTTTTCTTTGTAAGGCTTAAGATCTGCCATTTTTACAGTTTCAAATGTATTGAGAACCATTGCTTCTGTAGGCATAGTAACATTGTCTTTTTTAGGCCCTGTTATCACAATTACCCTGCTGTCGTCTTTCACCATTTTCTTGATTACGTCATTGGTCTGCGCCAGCGTTACGTTTGGCAGGAAGGTCTTTGTATCTTCATACTCCCAGGCAATTCCCGGCATAGGTTCCTGCTCCAGGAAATTTCTTACATATTCATCTACCAGCATATCACTTTCCGTTTTGTCACGGTTGTTGTAAGATCTTTCAAGATTGGAAATTACCTGCGCTTTTGCTCTGTCCAGCTCAGATTGGGTAAATCCAAATCTTTTGGCTCTTTCTACTTCTTCTAAAAGTACCTTCAGGGCATTCAGCTGGTTTCCTTCTTTTACCATGGCAAATCCCTGGAAAGCTTCTTTACTTCTTGCATAGGTTCCACCGTGATATACCGATCCGAAAGTGAAAGGCGGGTTGTTTGAGTTGATCAATTCTTTCAACCTATTGTTCAGCATTGTGGTAGAAAGACCTTCAATAATGCTTTGATTGTACTGCTGAACGGTAACATCCGGCTTGTAAGCTTCAGCGTCTTTCATAATGAACTGAACCATAGAATTGGTAGCATCAGGATCTGTCTCTATGGCAACTAAAGTTTCTTTATGGTTTGGTAAGTCAAATACCTTTCTTTCTCTTGGCTTGGAAGGGTTCTTATATTTGCTGAAATTGTCTTTGATCTTTTTTTCAACTTCATCTACATTGATATCTCCCACTATCACGATCGCCATCAGATCCGGTCTGTACCATTCCTGATGAAATTTTCTGATTACATCCGGCTTGAAGTTTTCCAGCACGTCTTTTTTACCGATCGGAAGTCTGTCTGCGTACTGAGATTTGTACAATAATTTAGGAAGATACTTATCTGCCATTCTCTTGTCGGCACCAAGGCCCAGCCTCAGCTCTTCCAGAACGACTCCTCTTTCTTTATTGATCTGCTCATCAGAAAGTGTCGCGTTAAATGCCCAGTCTTCCATTACTTTCAGTCCTGCATCAAGATTTCCTGCTTTATCCAAAGGAACAGGGAGCATATATACGGTTTCATCAAAGCTGGTGTAAGCGTTAAGGTGCTGGCCGAATTTCACCCCGATAGACTGTAGGAAATCTACCAGTTTGTTGTCCGGAAAATTCTTTGTTCCGTTGAAATTCATATGCTCCATAAAGTGAGCAAGCCCTCTCTGGTTTTCATCTTCAAGAATAGATCCGGCATTAATGGCCAGACGGAAATCTACTTTCTTTTCAGGTAATGTGTTTTTTTTGATATAGTACTTCATTCCGTTGGAAAGGGTACCGATTCTCACAGAAGGATCCACAGGGATATTCTGCCCGAAAACATTTGAAGACATCAGGAAGATGACGGCAAATGAGGATAAAACTTTCTTCATATAATTTGAATTTATTTTCGGTTTAAAAGTATCAATTATTCACAATATGAGGAAATGTTAAAATTTGCTTTATAGTTAAATTTGAGTTAAAGTTAATCAGGCAGCAAAAAAGCCGGAAAAAATCCGGCTTTTGTATGGTAAAATAAACAGTTGTTATTTAAAATCGGCATCAGTGACACCGGAATTCAGGACAACTTTTGTAGTTTTAATACTTAATTTCTGTCCTTTTCCTTCAATATTTACTTCGGAAGGGAATTTCAATCCTTCTACAGTCATATAATTGGCTACTACCACGCTACCTTCTCCTACAGAAGATTTGTATAAAAGTCCCGTAGCATTATCAAAATAGAATTTTCCTTTTTCTGAAGAAAGTACATTATAATCTTTGCCGTCCACTTTTTCTACGGTCACAGTCTGAAAGTTGGAAGGATTGAAAGCAAGCGCCTCAATAGTAGTTCCTTTTTTAAGTTCTGCAATATTATCAGCCGGGAAATCTGTTTTCTGCCCTGCTCTTTCTATATATCCTTTTTCTCCGTCAAAAACCTGATTAACCTGCTGTCCCATGGCATTTTGCGTAGATCTGAATTTATTTCCCTGCTTTTTGGTACTCATGGTGACATCCATCCCCTGGACGTTGAGTGTATTATCAATAACTGTAGACTTTACAGCTTCCAATTTAGATTTTCCTCCCAGAGCTTTAAAATAATTATCTATCACTTCTTTTGGTGTAAGTTTAGATTTCACGACTTCCGTCTTTGCGGGAGCTGCGCTGGTCTGCTGAGCTGCTGCCGGTACTGAAAAAAGTACGGCACAGAAAAACGGAATGATGATCTTTTTCATATCTATAATAAATTTAAGGTGTAAATATATGAATAATGACTACAACAAGTAAAACAAAGATTATTTATCAGGAAAACCTTATAATTTCAGCCGTAATACATTAAGATTTTTTAAGAAAACAGGGTGTTGAAAAGATTATTTTGGAAATAGAGAATCAGATTAGGAAGTTGGGAGAAGACAGTCTGCTTATTTTTCACGCAAGTCTGATTGTAATGCCGCAATTATATAAGGAATGCAAAGAGGGAATCAATTGAATTGATTCAACTAAGTAAGTATTAAACAAAAAACCTCCGAATGTTCGGAGGTTTTGAAATATTTATATAGGAATAAACTACTTTTTAAGTTCTTCTAAAAATTCGTCGTGAGAAATTTTAGTTTCCTTTTTAGTTGCTTTTTCAAGAATTACATCTTTCAGTTTAGCCATAGCCACTTCAGAAGAAATTTGTCTTACCTGCTCCTGGTCTTTCAACATTTCAACAGCATATTTCTGGATTTCTTCATCACCTAAATGGTGAATTCCGTAGATTGCTAGCTGGTTTCTTACCAACTGCTCAGCCTGTGCCAATACATCAGCATAGTCTAACTTGATATCGTTATCAGTCATTAATTTACCTTCAATAATCTGGTATCTTAACTGACTTTTTTCTGCTTCAAGAATTCCTTTTGCCTGCTCTTCAGACTGGATATTCTGGTTAGAGAATAACAACCATTTTACTAAGAAATCTTCCGGAAGTTTTACTTCTTCTTTTTCAGTAACCTGCTCCAATACTTTATTCACATAGTGAACATCAGCATTTTGCTGGAAGTACTCATCCAGTTCAGATTTTACTTTTTCTTTAAGCTCTTCTTCAGAAGTGATTGTCCCTTCTCCGTAAACTTTGTCGAATAACTCCTGGTTAAGTTCAGCTAAGTTCAGTGAATAGAAATCTTTTACTTTAACTTCTACTTCAGCGTGGTGCAGGTGCTCTACTTCTTCCTTGGTGAATCCTAATTCTTTAGCTAATTCTTCGTCAGATGCAAGAGTTTCTTTAGATACTTTTACAGAACCATCCATTTTCAAAGCTTTTACCAATTTGAAAGCTTCTTTGTTTTCAGCAGTAATGGTAGTATTCTTTGGGTGGTGGTGGTGCTCTCCTTCAGCATCTTCTTCTACAACCTGAGAAATTTCTAAAGCGATATAAGAATCTTTAGTGATTTTATCCTGAGGAACCTGCTCTGCAAAACGCTTCTGCATGTTCTCAATGCTCTTTGTGATTTCTTTGTCAGAAGCTTCTACTTTGTAATGAGGCGCTTCATATTTAGCTAAATCTATAGTGAATTCAGGCTCATATCCTACTTCGAAAGCAACTTCAACTTTGTCAGCGTTGTAATCCAATTGATTTACTGGCTGAGGAACAGGCTGTCCAACTAATCTTAACTTGTTTTCGTTAACATAATTGTTCAATGCGTCAGAAACCTGTTTGTTGATTTCCTCGAATGCAATACCTGCTTCATATTGTTTTTTAACCATACTTAAAGGCACTTTTCCTTTTCTGAAACCAGGAACTTGCGCATTTTTAGCATAATTAATCAACTGCTTGTCTACTTTTTCTTTGTAGTCAGATTTTTCCAATGTCACTGTAAGTAATGCACTTACGTCATCATGGTTTTGTGCGGTAACCTTCATTATTGATTAAAATTTTAGGTTGCAAAAATATGAAAATTTTATGAGAATTACCCACTTATAATCCAATTCTTAGTCGTCAAATATGTATAAATAAAAAACCACTGAAAAAATCAGTGGTTTATATCTATATGGAGTATTTCTAATTACTTAGGTTATATGTAGCTTCTGCATCTGTTTCTCCACCTACTACACTTCCCCAGGCAGTGCCGGCCTTGGCATCATTTACACTTTGAGGTTCGTGGATAAGAGTCATTTTCAGGAAAGGAGCAGTTCCACCAACAGTTTGTACCACATCCCATTTTGTTTTCAGCCCGACTCTTTTCCCATCTTTTCTTAGATCGTTTCCATCTATTCTGGTAACGGCGATATTAGATTTTGGAAAATCGAAAATAAGGAAATGCTCATCTTTAGCATCAATAATTTCTTGGGTAGCATCCTCATTTCCGTTTCTGAATTTAGCTTCAACTGTATAAGACTTTCCATCTTTTAAAGGAATTGTAGGTATCCCTCCTGCCCCGATGCTGTAATTATACTCTATGGCAGTTGATCCGGGAGTATCCTCTTTCACCAATAAAATAATATTGGTAAGCTCTTCCTGAGGAAGATCATCTTCTGCTACAGACCCATCTCTCTGGCAAGAAATAACAGTAATGGTAATGAATAAAACAGCTAATAGTCTGATAATATTTTTAGTATTGAATAGTTTGTTCATTTTTTAGAATTTTAAAATTGCGAAATTTAATTTAATGTTTTTCTGAAATCTTTAGAATCTGTATCTAAAGTTTAAAATAAAGTTTCTGCCTGCCTCATCTGCAAAGAACCTCAAACGGTTCAGATAATCTCTGTATGAAGTGTTGAAGAGATTATTTACGATAAGTCCCGCCGAAAGATTTTTGCTGATATTGATGCCCGTTTGGATATTCCAAAGAGAATAAGTGTTGGGCGGTGTACTCAGGTCTATTGTTTTATTCGTCAATTCACCGTTCACATACACTTCCAACTCAACATTTCTTACAGGGAATCTGTTTTGTTTTAAAAACGTCTGGTTTTCAACAGTAAAATAGAAGTTATTCCATTTTTCTTTTTTAAACTGAAGTGCATTGGAAAAATTCGGCGGCATCATTAAGATCAAAGGTTCGTTGTGCGTATCGTCCTGTCCATATACATAACTTCCTTTTCCAACATAGGTAAGGTCATCTGTAAGTTTCCAGTTGATATCAAGATCTACCCCATACATTTTAGCATCGATCTGCTGATATTCCCACTCTGGAAATACCCCTCTGATAGTCCCTTTAATCCCTACAGGAACCTGATTGATGAAGTTTTTCGTGATGAATGCATATGGATTTACAGAAATATTCAGTCCTTTCAGTACATTGAATTTTGAATCAACCGTAAGGTTAAACTGATGTCCCTGTTCATTTTTCAATGCCATATCTCCTGTCTCGATCACGCCTGCGGAATGATGCAGTCCGTCTGAGAACAATTCTGCAATATTCGGAGATCTTCCCACTCTTGCATAATTAAATTTCAAATCAAAATTGGCACTTGGACGGTATTCCAGACCTGCATTGAAGGAAACATTATTATAGTTAAGCTGAGGACGCGTCAGAATCCTGTTTTTATCTTTCTTCACGTAAAACTGAGGGAAAGCGTCTGCATACAATTTTTCCCAGTCCGCCTGATCATACCATTTGGTGACATCATAACGGGTAAAATCATATCTCGCTCCTGCTTCAAAATTAAAATCATGAGAAATTTTATATTTTAAAACAGAATATACCCCTGCAGAATATTTATCATAATTAGGGATCAGGCGTCTTGCTTTTGTAGCCGGATCTGAATAATTGTTTTGAAAACTGGCATCAATTCCCGTTTCCAGAGACCATTTTCCTCTTTCCAGCAAATCATTAAGGTTAAACTGATGCGTCATGAGTTCCAAATCCAGAGAAGGCGTATCATTCAGCTCCCCTCTTCTGATGTCATATTCCTGTCTGTGATTGTATTGGTAACTGTACGTTGCGGAAAGTTTTCCAATATTTTCAAATCTTTTAAAAGCTGACACTTTTGCAATATGATGCTCAATAACCTGTCTTGGATTATCTATGTCATAACTGAATTTGCCGGAATAAATAGGTGGGCTAGCCGTCATTGCCCTGTCATAATCTCCTGAACTTGAAACATGTGAATCTCTTAAAATTCCAATATTCTGGTTCGTCAGATAATAATCAAAAGAAATTCCTTTTTCATAACTGTTATTCTGGACCGTGAAATTAAAAGAAGAAAAATCCATTCCCGTATTCTTCAGATTATAATCAGGAGCACTCTGATCTCCTAATTTTTTGATGCTTCCCCTGGTTTTTACAGCCCATCCATTTTTCCAGACCTTGGCAACGTCTACATCCAATCCAAGACCTCGGCCATTGGAAATTCCTGTAAGCCCTACCGACCCTTTTATCGTGTCTTTTTTAGGGAAAATTTCAGGCTCCAGCACCACGACTCCTCCAATGGCATCGCTTCCATATTTTAATGCAGAAGCTCCTTTGATGACATCGATATGCTGAAAATTATTAATATCCACATTGGGAGCATGCTCTACGCCCCATTCCTGCTCTGCAAGCTTTACTCCATTATTTAAGATAGAAATTCTGCTTCCGTAAAGCCCATGAATAATAGGTTTTGAGATATTATTCCCTGTTTTTAAAGTAGCTACTCCGGAAATTTTAGATAATAAATTCCCCAGGTTATCTGTAGAATTTCTTTCAATTTCTGACTTATCTAAGGTTTTGATGATTAAAGAACCATTAGATTTATGGCTCCCGTGGATGGTAACGGTCTCAATATCATGACTATGATGCTCCAGTGTAATTACCAAATGTAGATCCTGATCAACTCCTATATTTTCAGTATAATCATTACAATCAGGATGTTTGGCAATGAGTGTATACTTTCCCGCAGGGATTTTATTAAATGTAAACTTACCTTTAGCGTTGGTTTTCGCTGTGAATCCACCGATATTTACTACAGCATTTTCAAGCATGGTTTTGTCATGAAAATCCTGAACGGTTCCTTCCACCGAGTACGTTTTCTGTGCACTTATTGATGCCAGTCCACAAAAGACCAACATCAGGCTATATATCAATTTCATTGTCTATAGATTGATTGCGTACCTTTTAACAGGTACATTTTTCGTAAAAATTTTGTTGAAGGGGAATTTAAATTGTAAAAAGTACAATGTAAAATGTATTAATGACTACTGCGATAGATGCCAGATTTCAGACGTCAGATTGTAAGCTTATAATCTTGAAACTATAATCTTTAATTCTAAAACCTGAATCCCGAAACTGAATAGCCAAGTGTAAAGTATTTCTAATGAAGCTTTCAGAGACTCGCATCTCCCGACTTCGTTTACATATCTTAAATATTGAACCTGAATTCCATTACGAAACTCATATCCGGCCATTATCAAATAGCATTAAACCCCCAAATATTGAACTTAAAATGAATTAAAGTCAATAAAAAATCTATGATTTATGAAACTGCGGGAGGCCCCCGAAGCTGAAAAGTGAATTTGGTCTGAGACCATATTTTTTCCTGAACAGCAATTACCTGCTTTACTTCATGAGTAAAATATCCGAAGGTAAAACTGAATTCCTCAGGAACGAGTGTATGTCCGGTAGCTAAGAAATGACAAGCCAGACAGTCGCCCGGCTTTTCTTTAGCTGAAGTCTTGGACATTGTATTTTCAGTCTTTTTAAGATTAAAATTCTTAAAATAATCAGCAGGATCGTGATGATGAAAACTTTGAGAAAACAGCGCAATGAAGTATATCCCAAACAAAAGTTTGGCGATAAAGCTCTTCAGATTTCTGCTTTCTTTAAAAATCATGCTGTAAAATTATAAAAATAATTTAAGTTTTAAATTAAGTTTTATTAAAAGACGGTGTAAAATCTATTCAATACGTCGGTGAAAGTAATTTATTGTTACAAAAATCCTTCGACGTATATCTTATGGGACGGATTTCAGATTTCAGACAACAGATATGAGATTCTTAGACATGAGATGAGAGATATGATTCTAAAGATTAAATATCAATACTATTCAGCAGTGATACTTATCAACTCTAATACACTCAAACACTCAAACACTCAAACACTCAAACACTCAAACACTCAAACCTCACAACTCCTAGTCCAGCTGAGTTCCCAAATGCTCCCATTCCTGTAAAGCAACGTCTAATTCTTCTTTAGTTTTATTGTATTTTTCTAAAGTTTCCTCAGAAGGATTTTCTTTTGTAAAGGTAGCTTCCATTCTTTCAATTTCTGTTTCCAGTTCTGAAATTTTTTCTTCTACTTTCTTTAATTTATTCTGAATATTTTTTTGTTCTTTGCTTACAATGGTTGATTTGTCTTCAACTTTCACTTCTTTCGGAGCAGGTTTTACCTCAACTTTTACCTCTTCACCGTGAAGCTTTGCCTTTTCAGCAGAAATTTCTCTAAGGGTTTCTTTCTGTCTGTATTCAAGGTATTCTCCAACGCTTCCCAGGAATTCTTTCATTCTTCCGTCACGGAATTCATAGATCTTATCACAAAGTCCATCCAGGAATTCTCTGTCGTGAGAAATCACGATCAGTGTTCCCTGAAAATTCTGCAGAGCCAGCTTGATAATTTCTTTAGACTGAATATCCAAGTGGTTCGTAGGCTCATCCATGATCAGCGTGTTGAAAGGACGAAGCAACAATTTACAAAGTGCCAGACGGTTTCTTTCTCCTCCGGACAGTACTTTTGTTTTTTTGGAAACTGCTTCCCCCTGAAAAAGGAAAGATCCCAAAAGGTCTCTTACTCTCGGTCTTGTTTCTTCTGTTGCAGCATCTTCTGCTTCCTCTAAAACGGTTTTATTCGGGGTCAGTACTTCTTCCTGGTTTTGGGCAAAATATCCGATGTTTACATTGTGTCCTAAATTCCAGGTTCCTGAATAATCTTTGATCTCACCGGCAAGGATCTTCGCTAAAGTGGTTTTCCCTTGTCCGTTCTGTCCTAAAAGGGCAATTCTGTCTCCTCTCTGAACGATAAAGTCTACGTCATCAAAAATCTGTTTTTTCCCGTATGCTTTTCCTAAATTCTCAGCTTCAAAAATAACTTTTCCGGGAACCATAGACTGCACGAAACGGATATTGAATTTTGAAACATCTTCGTTATCCACTTCAATACGCTCTATCTTATCCAATTTCTTAATAAGTGACTGTGCAAAAGATGCTTTGGTAGCACTGGCACGGAACTTATTAATGTTATCTTCCATCTGCTTGATCTCTGCATCCTGGTTCTTTTTAGCTCCGATAAGTTTTTCACGGCGCTCTTCACGCATAATCAGATATTTGGAGTAGTTGGCTTTATAGTCGTCAACTTTTTTATTATTGATATCAAAAGTTCTGTTGCACACAGCGGTCATAAACTGCTTATCGTGACTTACAAGAACGATAGCTCCGGGATAGTCTTTCAGGAAGTTTTCCAACCAGATAATGGATTCCATATCGAGGTGGTTGGTCGGCTCATCGAGAAGCATGATGTCATTTTTCTGAAGCAGCAGTTTCGCCAGCTCAATTCTCATTCTCCAGCCTCCGGAAAATTCATCGGTGATTTTCTGAAAATCATCTGCTTTAAATCCTAAACCAAACAATACTTTCTCCATATCGCCTTCCAGATTGTAGGCGTCATGATTCATCAGAAGGTCATTCAGTTCCGTCATTTTATTAATCAGATCCGTGTAAGCGTCGCTTTCATAGTCGGTTCTTACGGTCATCTGATGGTTCACTTCTTCCAGTTCATTTTTCCAGGCATTGATCTGTTCAAAGGCCTGCATGGTTTCAGCCCAGACTGTTCTTCCTTTTACGAAATCCAGATCCTGTTTCAGGAACCCGATGGTGGCACCACCTTCACGAACTACAGTTCCTTCGTAGAAATTAATTTCTCCGGAAAGCATTTTCAATAAAGTAGATTTTCCTGCTCCATTTTTCCCTACGAGACCAACTTTATCATCCTTTTTAATGGTGAAATTTGTATTTTGAAACAGATAGTTTCCCGAATGATGTAATCCTAAACCTTGAACCGAAAGCATTTTGTTAAATAAAAATTAGTGATGAGTAATGAATTTTCGGGTGCAAAAGTACGGAAAAAGAAATGAATAGCCCAGAAATAAAAGTATGCTCCTGTAACACGGATATTTACCCCAGTAAAAAGGGACGCCCTGCCGGACATCCCCTCGTAACCTAAATTTAAAACTGAAAAGTATTGATAGCATTAATTTAATTCTGTTCTGCTGCTAAAGACCGCATCTCAATGGTACGGCTCCAGATATCGTTATTGGGTACATTGGTTCCATATAAAAAATCTGCAACGAAACTGTCTTCGGGAAGATGTAGATTGGTGACCAGCCCGGTATGAATTCCCTGGTCTACAGAGGTGCTGCTGGGTACATTCAGGCCGTTGTTGATCAGTTCCGCTTCGATCTCTTCTGCTGATCTTTGCAATACATGATCGCTGTAGAGACCAAAGTTGGCTGAAATATGGGTATAATCTGCAAACCCCGGATAATCATACTTTGGCTTCAGGGCTGGTGAAAAATTTCTGACGTATGTCGCAAGATCTGTATGAAAATAAGTCAGAAAGGTATCATCTGCGATCTCAAGACCTGAATTGGTAAGATCTGTACTGAAAATCCCAGGTAAAACAGTATTGCTTTCCTCGAGCATTATTCTTCCGTATACTATTGGAAGGGTATTAAAAATCATTTCCCTGGAAACATAGGCCTGGGAAAGAACAATTCCTTTTTCGATCTGAAAAGTAGAGAGAAGTGAATCCCATATTTTATTTCCCTCAGCATCAGTTTTTGCATTTCTTACATCGGAAACATAATCCTGCAAGTCATTGACATTAATAAAATCTGTAGAAATATATACGGAATGCGGTGCCTTTAGATATCCACCTCCTACATCGGCATGGGCTCCGGGAACAAAAATTTCTTTCCATACGGAACCTGAAGTTTCAGTTTTGGTGTCCTGCATATTCTTTGAATTTTCAAAGAAACCGGTAAGTGGAAAAAAGAACCGGCATTCATTTATTGCACAGATATGAAGAGCATTTTCCACTTCCTCGGGCAGGCTCATGTCATAGGTATTGAAGGGTTTGGATTCCACGGTATCAAAAACACCGAGGAATTTTATCTTAACATTTCCCGAGGAATATTTTGAGACAAGCTGGTTGCAGAATTCTCTTGCGAGCATACTCCCCCTGCTGAATCCGTAGATATAAAAATGGCATTCAGTATTTCTATCGTACGCAATGCTCTGTACAAAGGTATCTGCTTTCTGCAGTTTATCATCGGAAGAATATCCGTTCCCGTCCGGAGGATTGGCACATGTAGCCATGGCAAAGTTACTGTCTTCGCTGCCAGTCACTGTTCCTATTCCTTCTATATATATTTTTTGGTTTCCGTTAAATAAACTGAATAGTTTGTAAATATTGGTAGGAGCTCCTTTGTAGCTTTCATTACTTCCCGGAGCCCTGTCACCGGAAACTGCATTGATCCCGTTGTTTCCTGTTCCGTCAAAAAAGATTCCGACAGATAGTATTGTATCATTTCCCATCGCTGTGTTTGCCTTTATTTATATATTTTTTACAACATCTTCATTGTATAATCTTACTTTAAAGCTTTTAAGACTTATTTTTCAAATTAACGGAAGAAGGAAAAGCAATACTAGCGTGAAAAATACCAAATAAAAAATTCCGTATTTCTACGGAATCAGATTTTATTAAGGGAATATATATTGTTGACAATGGCATACACCACAATACCTACTGTATTCTTGGCTCCTATCTTTTCGAGGATGCGCTGGCGATGGCTTTCTACTGTTCTGGGGCTGATGAAGAGCTTTTCTCCGATCTCATTATTGGTATATTCCTGACAGATCAGCTTTACAACATCTTTTTCCCTTTCAGAGAGTTCGTCTTCCATTTCGAAGAGGGATTTCTTTTTTGCAGAACTGTTCATATAGGTAAAAAGCATCTGATGATCTTCAGCAGTAAAGAACACTCCGTTTTTATGAACCATCGTAATGGCGTCAATAAATGTTTTCTTATCAGAGTTTTTAGGAAGAAAAGCAGAAACACCTAACTTAACCATATAACCCAAAATAGAAGTTTTGTAATGAGAAGACAGGATAATAATCTTAAGATCAGGATATTTTTCTTTGAGAGCTTCTACCAGCTCAAAACCGTTCATAGGCTGCATCTGCACATCTATAAGTGCGATGTGAGGAAATTCATCTTCGGAAAGGATTCCCAGCTTCTCAATAAAGTCCGGGCCATTATTGGAGGTAAGACATACGGATATATTTTTTTCATTGGAAAGCAGCATTTTTACCCCTTCCAGGATCAGCTGTTCATCGTCAATTAAGGCTATTTTGATTTGGGAATTCATGGCTTTTTGGAATTATAATGATTAAACGGGTTCCTTTATTTAAGGTACTTTTCCATTTGTGGACGGCATTCATTGATTTTATCCTGGATTCGATGTTTTTTATTCCCATCCCTTTTTTCACTTTATCATAATCAAATCCCTGTCCGTTGTCTGAAATAATGACTACCATATCCCGGGGATAATCTCTGATATAGATCCACACGTCCGTAGCTGATGAATGCTTGATAACATTGGTAGTAAATTCCTGGATAATCCGGTACAGCTGGACTTCTACAAAGATATCTTTTTTCTCATAGCCGGGCATGACCTGCATGAAAATATTGATTTTGTGTGAAAGATTGGCAATCAACTCTTCCACATAAAGAACAAATCCTACGGATTCAAGGTTGACAGGATACAATGAATGAGAAATACTTCTGGCGGCATCGATCAGGGATGACATCTGACCGTAAATATTTTTTTTGATCAGCTCATCCCCTTTTGTATCGAGGTTATTAAGCCATAATGAAAGGATATTAAGCCTGTTCCCGATATCGTCATGAATCATCACAGCTATTCTTTTTCTTTCTTCTTCCTGGGCTTTGATGTTTTCAAGCACAAGTCTTTTCTGATGCTGAACTTCTGCCTGATGCTGAACGTTCTTTTCTTTAATGATCCGGCTGATGAAAGATCTGTAGGCAAGGAGAATGAAGGATACGATAACTGCTATAGTAACAATTATAAGAATGAGAAGGCTGATATTTAGGGTTACTTCTTTAATTTGATGAAGGTATATAAAAATGAACAGTATAAAATGCTTGATAGAATATTATTGACACTGAGGATAATATAATAATCATGTTCAGACAGGTTAGCAATCTGATGCTGAATAATAAAAATAAACACAGAAACAGAATAATAGAAAAAAATACACGCATCTGCCAGTAAAAACCGATTCTGTACTGAAACTCCATTGATCTCCCGAAGCAGGGCAAATCCTGAAAGGCAGATAATAGCTATATTAGAAATCACTTTCACAGTATCGCTATTGGAAGGGAAATCATAGACATATTTCGCAACCATAAATCCACAAGCCAGCAATGCAGTAATACCCAGAAAGTATTTCGGAAGCTCCAGTTTCCTGATAAACAAAGTGGTAAGCAGAAAAAATTCACCGGCTATGTACAAAGGATAGAGAAACGAAGTATCATTAAGATTAAAAACATAAGGCAGAACCAAGTTCAGGAGTTCAATAAAAAAAAGAAAAGCAATACAGTGAAAATATTGCTTTTCTTTATTATTGAGGATACGGTATTTTGCTGCTCCCAAAATTATGATGGATAGAAGCAGACCATAATTTAGGAATAAAATTACTTTGAAAAAATCTGTCATTCCTGTCTCTCCTATGTATTTAAAATCCAAGTTCAGGGATACGGCAGACAGGAGGACATGGTTTTGCCCAGTCGTAAGTATTTGAAATAATGCTCATACTGTCATCTCCCTGAAGAAGTTCGTGGAAAGAAATAAAGATCAGTGTTACCAGCATTCTCTGGTAAATATCATTATATCTAAGCCCGAATGAGCATTTGATCCCGGCAATCTTCGGTTCCGGGTGACAAAGGTCATCCATTGGAATATAGAATCTTTTAAAAATTCTTTCTCCCCTGAATTCATTACATTCACGGAAAAACCAATCCATTCCTTCATTTCTCCAACGTTCAATAGCATCTACAGCAATATCCTGATCAAGGATCGGCTGCTCAGATACCGGAAGAGTTGTATTGGTATTATCATCTATTTTTGTAAGATTGCTGGAAAGAACCGCATTTTTAACGACTATAAATTCTTTTGATTCCTGCAGTCTCAGATCATATTTAAGGGGTTCGAGAGTAGTGTACTGGTATTCTGAAACTCTTTTATCAATGTGCCCTTTCTCATCTAACGGAAGAAAAATAAGTACCAATTTCCCTCCGAATATACCTACTTCTGCACAGGCATCTACATATTTATTTGCTTCTTTGATTTTCTCAATCTTCTCTGCAGTCAGATCAAAAATGTAATTGGTAGGAATCAGGTTTGAGATTAAGTAATAATCCGGCAGGCACCTGCTCCATTCAGCAATCGCCAGTTTGTAATCGTTCTCGTTCATAAGTTCATGGTTTGTTTAGTTTTGTATAAAATTATGTAAACTAAACATCCTGCACAAATAATCGTATTATAATTTTATTATTTATGAAATAAATTTAATTTTAGACTTCAAAAAGCCCGATATAGCTTAAAAAATCAGGTTTTTAATTAATACTAATACTTCACAGAAAGGAGAACAGATCAGGTTTATGAAGATTAATAGTTCCTTACCGTAATATGATAACAGCTCTGCTGTCTTTCTTTAATGTAATAGATCCTGCCAGCGGCTGCGTAGTACTTTAAAACCTTTTCCAGAGCCGCTTCCATCTTCGGATTGTATTTCAGGACATCATTGAATCTTATATAAGAAATATCAAAAGAGTTCCCATAATTGTGAGAGCTGATCCCCAGCGATGCATTGGAGTTCACTCTTCTCAGTCTGCACTGATCTTCCAGCGTTCTGGTCATTGAGGAAACGGTAAAGGTATGCCCTTTTGTTTCTTTGCTGAATTTGGCTGCCATCTTTTCCAATGTGCTTTTTGCCTTGGCAACCATATAGCCCCGGCTATAATCAAGCTTCTGAACCCGGTATCCTTTTCCTGTCTTTTTTATTTTATGAAATTTTCCACTGCTGATGTATTTCTGTACGGCTTTGGAATCTTTAAGCAGCTTTACTCCAAAACTTTTTGAAGCATCAAGATGCGGCTTGTACAGAGCAGTAGGTTCTACTTTTAAAACTGTTGTAAGATCATAACAGGGAAGCGCTTTCTTGGCAGCCTGTGAATAATAAAAGCTATACATAAAGGGCACAAAGACCACACAAAAATACTTTTTCATTAACCATGCTTTAAATTACTATCGAAAGATAAACATTTATGCCATATTATTCAATTCCAGCATACTGTCATTACTTTAAAATTCCCAACAAACTTTAAACCAAATTATTAAATCATCAATTTTTCTTCCCTAAAATTTGAAATATTTTTTAAGATTTATCTTTTTATTTTAAGATTTAAATTTTACATTTGAGATAACATTTAAATAAACAACATGATAAAAAAACTTTTTGCTGAATTTTTCGGCACATTTTGGCTTGTTTTCGGTGGCTGCGGAAGTGCAGTTTTTGCCGCCGGAGTTCCCGATATTGGAATTGGTCTTTTAGGCGTAGCTTTAGCCTTTGGACTTACGGTTCTGACGATGGCATACGCTGTCGGTCACATTTCCGGTGGACATTTTAATCCAGCGGTTTCTTTTGGGCTTTTGGCAGGGGGAAGATTTCCGGCAAAAGACCTTATCCCTTACATCGTAGCGCAGTGTCTTGGTGCTTTAGTGGCAGCAGGATGTCTGTATGTGATTCTTAACGGTTCCGGTGCAGTAGATTTTTCAAAACCGGGAGCCTTTGCTACCAATTTCTATGGAGAGGCAGTCTATAACGGGAAAGCATTCAGTATGGGTGCAGCGTTTCTTGCAGAATTTTTGTTAACGGCTTTCTTCCTTATTGTGATCATGGGAGCTACAGACAAATGGGCTAACGGTAAATTTGCTGGTATTGCTATCGGACTTGCTTTGACACTGATTCATTTAATTTCTATTCCAATCACCAATACTTCAGTGAATCCGGCAAGATCGCTTTCACAGGCCGTGTTTACAGGCGGGCTTGCGATGTCTCAGCTTTGGCTGTTCTGGGCAGCTCCTATTTTGGGAGGAGTCGTAGGTGGATTGATCTACAAGTTTCTGCTTCAGAGAGATACCGCTGAAGTTACCGACTAATATAAATCATTGATTTCAATACAAAATCCTGTCACCTGGCAGGATTTTTTTATTTTATTTTTTTCTGATATCAAAAGGATTTCTGAAAATAAGTTCTTCCTGCTTACCTTTGATCTCCATTTTACGCTGCAATAAGTTTAAAGCCATTTTCCGGATAAAAAGATCTTTGTCATTCAGTTTCCAGTAAGGATCTTCGTGTACTCTTTTAGGCTTGCGTATGAGATAGAATTCTGTTTCCCAGGTATCTGCATTATGGTAAAATTCAATAATTCCGCAGTGTTCGGGAATTAAGGCATGATCTATCATTCCCATCGGAAGCAGAAAACTAAACGCATTGCAGACGTAGTCACCGCAGGAAATCTTATCATGTTTCAGGAATTTTTCACCGGTATCTTTATTAAAGTATGATTTTTTGAAATCATTTTTAAAATCACTTTTAGAAAGTTTGATCTCAATTTCATGACTGAATCCTTCAGAATCTATGAACAGCATATCCGCTTCCCAGTCGGCCTGGAAATAATTCGTCAGTACAATTTCTTTTTCAAAATCGCAGTGAGTATGGATGTAAGCATGAACAAGCTCTTCTATTTTCAGCATAAAAATTTAGGTTTAAAAGTAAGATTATTTCTTCTGTAATTCCACAACGCCGTAATGCAGCCAGATTCCGAAAACACCTGTTTTGGTAAAATATTTTTCATCTTTCCCGAAAGTAACGGTTGTATTTGGTAATGTCTGGCAAATAAAGAAATGTCCACCATCAATACAGTTTATTTTTCCCTTTTTATGAAGATCTGTCCAACCGAATTCCTTATAAGCATCTTTATTATTTTTAACATCAAATAAAAAGCGTTTAACACTTATTTTATCTTTACCCCCGTCTCTTTTTGAAGTCATTGACCATCGGGCTAAATCTGATTCTTCCTTAGCCGGAATTTTATCAGGATCAGCATCCGGAATTCTGGCAATAACCAAAGTATCCGTAGTCGTGGTTTGTGTCCCTTCTTTATTGGTCTCATTAACGAAATAAGTTCCTGGCCAGATATCCTTTTCTGTCTTTTTCTGTGCAGATAAAAAAGATGAAATTCCAATCAGAATTAAAAATAAACGTTTCTTAAGATTCATATCGGGAAGTGGTATTTGCTTAATTGAATTTTTAAGAAACCAATAAACTGCATCCCCGGATATCAGAGTGATCAATTCTTCCCAACACCTGAAACCGGTCTCCCGGAAGAGTTTTACCCAAATCCTGAGTGGCAATAAAGGAACATGAATGAATATTGGCCAGATCTATAATATTGACTGCTCCGGTTCTCCCCTCTTGTTCGTAGGAAAAAGGATCTTCTGCATTCCGGATCATAATTTTCATCCAGTTTGGACATTGATATTCATTATTTCCAAGGGAATAAGCCTGCGAAAGCAGTTCCGTCATAGAATATTCTGAATAGATTTTCTCAGTTTTAAAACCATTTTGAAGAATTTTCAGGAGCTCATCTTTGGTCATTTCCTCCTTTCTTCCTTTCATTCCACCGGTTTCAATGACGGTAAGACTTTGGGATTCAGAAACAGATAGCTTAAGAGATTCAACGGAATCCAGAAAGTCAAGCAGGGCAAAAGATACTCCGAAAAGAATGACTTTTTTATTTTTTAATTGATTTAAAAGCTCAAACAGCTCGGAATGATTGTATAGAAAATACCCGTTCTCCGGTTTGGCGGATTTTTTCATCAAATAATCCACCATATAGATCAGGGATGAATTCTGTTTTTCCAGATAACTTGGCAGCAATCCAAGGAAAATAAAATCTTCGGGCTTTCCTATAAACTGCTCAAAACTTTTATAGATACTTTCTTCATAAAGATTGGTATCTGCAATATAATGTTTTGAAAGATTCATCTGTGTGGTTCCTGAACTCTGAAAAAAAAGATCAGCATTGGCATTTTTGTCCAGGATCTGATGGTTTTTAAACATTTCTATCGGCAGGAAGGGAATATTTATCAGGCTGTTAACCTCGTCCGGATTTACATTTAAAAAATCCACGAACTTTCTATATATCTCAACATTTTCATACTGATAACGAAAAGTTGCCAACGCTGCATTCAGGAAATCCTGATCGGTCTGTATGCTGAATATATTTTCCAATTTTTCTAAAACTATTTTAGACTTCTTTTTATAATGTTCTGAACAATAATGTAAAAAAAGTATGTTTTTTTAATATTTTTTAATTGAAGAAATAGACTTTGGTAAACTTCTTGCAATTATTTAACCGGAATATGGATTAAAAACAAGAGTAGATTTTGATCTATTCGGAATTACCTCTCTCTCAGGGGTAATTTTTTTTTGTGCCGTCTGCAAATGTTTTCAGCTCAAAATCTTTTTCAAAAACACCGTAGGTAAAATAAGAAATCCAGTCTCCGAGGTTGATGTATTTTGAACCCTCTCCCATTTCCAGCACCATAGGAAGGTGGCGGTGGCCGTAGATAAAATAATCTATCTCCTGGGTTTTCAGTTTTTCTTTTGAGTAGATGATGAGAAACTCTTTATCTTCTCCTAAAAAAGCTTTATCCTCGTCTCCGGAAATCATCTTGTTTTTCTGGGAAAGATAAAGTGCCACTTTCATGGCAATATCGGGATGAAGCCACTTAAAAAACCACTGTGCTACAGGATTGGTAAAGAGTTTTTTCATTCTCTTGTAGCCTTTATCACCAGGCCCGAGACCGTCTCCGTGCGCTAACAGAAACTGTTTTCCGCCCATTTCGAAATACTGCTTTTTGTAAAAAACGGTGCAGCCTATTTCTTCTTCAAGATAGTCTTTCATCCACAGATCGTGGTTTCCGACGAAAAAATAGATGTGAATTCCCCGGTCTTTCAGTTCTGCTATTTTCCCTAGAACACGTACATATCCTTTAGGAATGACGTGTTTCCATTCATGCCAGAAATCAAAAAGATCACCCATTAAAAACAATACCTGGGCATCTTCCTTGATCTCGTCCATCCAGCGGATAAATTTCTCTTCCCGCACCTTGCTCTCCTTAGGAGTAGGAGCTCCAAAATGCTGGTCTGAAGCGAAATATACTTTTTTCCCAGGTTCTAAATTAATGATTGTTTTTAACACCAGTCTGAATTTTTATTGGAAAATTACTGTTATTTATTATCTTCTGCGAACCATTCTCCATAGGAGTTTTCCGTTTCGTGAAGCTTTAAATAGGCCAGCGAAACCTCAGCCGGAAGTTTTGATTTTATTTTTGCAGCAATAGCATACAGCATATTTTCGCAGGTTGGCTGGAAGCTGCAGTAGATCACTTTGTGTCCTTTATTTTCCAGGTCTTCACCCAGTTCTTTATGAGGAGATAACGCATTTACAAGAACTGCATGATCCCAAAGGTCTACAATTTCAGATTTTACGATACTTTTTATATCTCCAAAATCCACTACCATCCCGTTTTTGGAATTCTCCAAATCATTAATCACTTTTCCTTTTACCGTTACAAACAGTTTATAGGAATGCCCGTGCATATTTTTACATTTTCCATCATAGTTGTACAGCACGTGGGCTGTCTCGAATGTGAAAATTTTTGTAATACGTATCATACTAATGTATTATTTTTTAAATACCTGGTTTTCATTACATTAAATTTACAATAAACTTAATTGTGTCAAAATGTGTAACAACAATTAGAAAAACCATCAAATAATGTTCAAATTTAAAATAAAAAAGAGCAGGAAAAAAACCTACTCTTAATTTTGTTTGTATTTTGTCGGGAATGCTCTTGAGTCTTTACAAATCTTTTATATGTGTTGCCTAAATATTTTGCTGGTTATATTTAAGCGTTTCTCGTCTTTCTTTGATTAATTTTTTACTGTTCAACTATCGTAAGTGCGTTGTATACTCCACTTCCTGAAACATCAAACTGGCTGACTGTACCATCGAATGCTACCGTGATCCACGTAAAAGGTCTTAATTTGTCACCTTTGTTTAAATATACACTTACTGTACAGGCTGAGCCTACTGGTACTGCATTAGGGCTTCCTCCGGTGTCAGAAGCATATCCGTTATTTGTTTTTATTCTTTGAGTAATTGCGTTGGCCGAATTTCTGACTTCCCATATTGCTTCAGTCTGATTATTAGCACCTGTATTCACCTGGCTGGACTGTAGCGCAAAAGTAAAAGTTGCAAAGTATACACCGTCTCTTGGAGCTACGAATTCACCTGTAGCCGGGCTGAAATTCGAGGTTGGGACACCTGAATCAGAGTCTAAATTTTCCGTCCAGTTAGTCAGATAAGAGGATCTTCTTTGAACAATACCGGTCTTAGGCCCTATCTCTGAAGGTGTACCACTTTCAAATACATAGGTATCCTGAGTGGTTTTACTTGCCATTACTACAATACGGGGCTTTCCTTTAGGGAAAAAGCTGACCCAGTTTGTACCGTCGGAAAATTCTAAATATCCTTTTACCCCAATGGCAGGGCTTGCAACATATCGTAATGCACCTGCACCAGCCTGAACAGCTGTTTTCGTAGTATTCCCGATAGCTATGGAACCATTTGCAGCACTGCGCAGATCCAAAGCTACTTTTGGATTAGTAATCAGAGTCCCTATTTTGCCTGAATTGTCAATTATAATATTACCGGCATCTGTTTTAACTTCAACGGGGTTTGTTGGGTTTGGTATTCCTATTCCTATTTGAGCATTGATATATGTTACTTTAAGTGAAAAAGCAATAACAGTATAAATCAATCTTTTTATTTTATTTTTTGGTCCCATCATTATATATTTTTACAATTCGCTGATACTTAAATTATTTAATTTACTGTCATTGAGAGTGTTTCGTGCACTGCCTATATTATGTTTTACACTAAATTTTATAGTATCATCTTTTTTAAGATTGAAAATAGCATTACAGTTACCACCTATATAATTACTGACTGCGCCTGCCTGAAAAGCAGGATAGGAATTTACCGTTTTAAATACCGGGATATTATTGGTACTTTGATTACTTTCTATGGCAGTTTCTATAAATGTATTTTTGGGTATATTTCCGGTAGCCAAGGTAATATTGAATGAAACAAGATAAAAACCATCACGCGGAGCTTTAAAAACTCCGTTTACAGGATCAAAATCTCCATTGGCACCAGCACCTAAATCAACTGTTTCTGTCCAGCCGGTAATGACTGTTGAAGCTGCAGTTGCAATACTTTGTGCAGAACCTTTACTGGCATTCACCAATGCTTTGGTCGGAGCTGTAAGTGGCAGTGCTATCCATTGTTCGCCATCGGAATATTCTAAAAACCCACTGGCATTATAACGGATGGCTCCTCCACCCGCTGCAGAAGGACTTTGGGTATTAGTACCCAAGCCGATGATTCTTTGGTCGTTCGCAGACCTGAGATCAACTTTAGTAATTGGGTTTAAAATTCCAACCCCTATTTGTCCCGCTGACGTAATAACAACATCATTGGATATTTTTGTCGCATCAGGAGCGGAACCGTTGTCTTTTCCTGCATCTATATGTAAGGGTTGTGCAGGTGTAGCTGTGTAAAACCCTATTTGTGCGGTCGTTTTAATTGCAGAAAAAACTAAAATACCAGCGAATAGTTTATAAGCTATATTGATTTTCTTTTTCATAATATCTTAATGTTCTATTATGGTTAAATTATTAAACCCATCATCCGGATTTGCCGGATCCGAAGGGTTAGTGGTAACCCTGAGCGGAATAGCACCTGTACTGAGATTCTGATACAGTCTGACGCTTATTCTAGTCCCTGCAGTCAAAGTAAGGGTAACGGTACTTGATCCTCCAGCCTGTGTGGAGCGTGTAGAATTTGCATCATCGGCTGTACCTGTCATAGACTGACCGAAAGTTTTATAAACACTCGCAAGAACGGTACTGGTAGCAGGATTATAGAATTGTGATTCAACTCTGGAGCCATCAGCAATAACGGTCCCACTAAAATTAAATGTGAGCAAAAAAGTATAGGTTCCATTACGAGGCGCTGTAAATTCGCCAGAAGTATAATCAAAGCTATTGCTCATGTCCCGCACTTCGCTCCAGTTAGTAATAGTTGTTGCAGCAGCTGTTGGAACTGACTGGCTTGTAATTTTACGAACAACAACTACTGCCTTTTGAGGGGCAATATATGCTTTGTTCCATACCGTACCATCGGATACTTCAATTTTAGCGCCTACCGGTACATTGTTTACATCATATCGTGTAGCGCCTGCCCCTGCTGCCGCTGCCGACATACTGGTGGTCCCTAAACCAAGGGCATTTTCATTTGCTGCCGACCTCATATCTAACTGTACCTGAGGACTAAGAACTCCAGCACCAATAAAACCTGTTGCTTTATTTATAATAACGTCATTAGAAATCTGCGCTGCTGTAGGTACTCCTGAAACAGGATTGTCTTTAGCACCATCTATGTGCAAAGCTCCTAGTGGGTTGTTGGTTCCAATTCCAACTTGCGCGTTAAATAAATTGATAATAAAACAAAGTGGGAGTATCAATATTTTGTGTATTTCTTTTCTCATATTCTCATTTGAAATTTAAAGTTGTGTTTAAAATTGTGAGCTGTACATTCTTAAATGATAGATAGTATATTTGATTTAACCAGGAGGAATCCAGACAATTTTAAAATTTGCATCCAGGAAATGAGCAAAATTTAAAATTTATAAATTTTCATACATATGATACACTTAAGCAGATACAACTGTTTTGATGCTAATTTAATTTCTTACAATGTGTTTTCAGAATCTTTTATTCAGCTGAAATAGATACTACTGATTGATAATTTTCTTGCAAAATTCATAGTTTTTTGTGAGCAAGCAAAAGAAAACACATCGATATACTTCGATATACTTAACGATTTTTTCCGTTTTAAGGTTTTTAGAGGCGGGATATTACCAAATTGGGTATTCCAATGTAAAATATTTGGTATAAGGCTGAAGTTTCATAAAATGTGTTTTTTGTAAAGCTACACAATTTTATAAGAATATGAGGTAAAATTTCTTCATAATGCAATAAGAAATTATAATTTAATATCTCTTTAATGAATTATTTCCCAAGTATTTAAAGATACCCGGAAATAAATACTGAGTAAGTTTAATATAGACTCACCCACTATGATTCAGTAAAATAAAACATATGATTATTCCGTAAGTTTATCCAGCCAGTCACTATCCAGTCTTTTAATCTTCTGAGTTTTCAAATCAACCAAAACCCAAAGCGTACTTGAATCTACTACAAGTTTGTCATTACAGTAAAATTCTACTTTCCTTGGTTGCTTTATACCTTCAGGTGCTTTCGGATAGGTCTTGACAGTAATTATATCTCCAAGATAGACCTGCTTTTTATATTGAATATGATGGTCAACGAGCATCCAGATATCGTCCGGATAATCCGTTTTCTCTTTAACAAGTTCCCAGTGCTCAGTTGCCATTTCTTCTACCCAATGTACGTACTGAACATTGTTGACATGATTATTCTGGTCGATGTGTGCTTCTGTAACCTGGATTTGTTTCTGGTAAGTTAAATTCATTATTCTTTCGGCTTCATTAATAATCAAATATATGAAGTTTAAGGTTTTATTCTTTATTCCTAACTAAAAAACCTTCTCAAAACTGAGAAGGTTCACATCTAAAAATTTTATATAACATGGAAAATGATCAATGAAACTGTGCCGTTTCCGTAGAGTCTTTCATGGCAACCGTTGCGGAAGAACCATTGGTCACCACATTCTGAACCTCATCAAAATATCCTGTTCCTACAAATGACTGGTGTTTTACCGCTCTGAATCCTTTCTGCTGAAGGGCAAACTCACGCTCCTGAAGCTCAGAATACCCCGCCATGCCTCTTTCTTTATAAGCTAAAGCAAGCTCGAACATAGCCGTGTTTAATGCATGGAAACCTGCCAGTGTTATGAATTGGAATTTATAGCCCATTTTGGCAAGCTCTTCACGGAAATTAGCCATTTCTTCAACACTTAATCTCGCCGCCCAGTTGAAGGAGGGTGAACAGTTGTAAGCCAGCATCTTTCCCGGAAATTTCGCATGAATCCCCTCTGCAAATCTTTTCGCCTGTTCAAGATCAGGGTTAGAAGTTTCCATCCAGATCAGGTCTGCGTAAGGTGCATAGGAAAGACCACGATCTATTCCCTGCTCTACACCGTTATTTACAACGTAGAAACCTTCGGAAGTTCTTTCTCCGGTTACAAATTTCTTATCTCTGTCATCAATATCAGAAGTTAAAAGATCTGCAGCATCGGCATCCGTTCTAGCAATAATAATACTCGGAACACCCAATACATCTGAAGCCAGACGGGCTGCCACCAGCTTATTAATCGCTTCCTGGGTCGGTACCAAAACCTTTCCTCCCAAATGGCCACATTTTTTAGCCGAAGAAAGCTGATCTTCGAAGTGTACTGCTGCTGCTCCGGCTTCAATCATCTGTTTCATCAGTTCAAAAGCATTCAGGTTTCCTCCAAATCCGGCTTCAGCATCTGCAATAATGGGAACCAGATATTCTTTATCTCCCTTTCCACTTACGGATTGTACCTGATCTGCCCTTAATAAAGCATTATTGATCTTTTTCACCACGGAAGGCACCGAGTTCGCAGGATACAGTGACTGATCGGGATACATTTCACCGGACAAATTAGCATCCGCAGCCACCTGCCATCCTGAAAGATAAATGGCTTCCAGACCTGCATCCACTTCCTGAACCGCCTGGTTTCCTGTAAGGGCACCCAAACCGGCTACATAATCCTGATTATTCAGTTTGTCCCAGAATTTCTTGGACATTTCTGTTGCAATGGTATAGTCAATTGTATAAGAACCTCGCAGCTTCAATACTTCTTCAGCTGTATAGGTTCTTTTTATTCCGTTCCAGCGGGGATTGTTCAGCCAATCCTGTTCTATAGCCTGGATCTGCTCTTGTCTTGTTTTCATAATACTATTTGGATTTTTTGTTAGATTTTAGGATAGGAGAGAGAGTTTTAGAGTGGAAGAGTTTTAGAGTACCTGAGTCATAATTTTATCACCCTAAAACTCTCCCACTCTAAAACTCTCCTACTCAATAAATGGATAAGCTTTCAAAGTCAGGAATTCTTCAAATTTTTCCGAGAATACCAGTTCATTAAAAAGCTCTTTGGCCAAACTGAATTTTCCGTTTTTGAAACGTTGTTCGCCTACATATTTCTCAATGTGTTCTATTTCTTCTGCTTCCCACTGGAGAATCATTTCACGGGTCAAAGTAAGACCAGTGTCAAGCTTAGCTTCATTTTTTAGCCATTGCCACAATTGCGTTCTTGAGATCTCTGCAGTGGCAGCATCTTCCATCAGGTTGTAAATAGCTGCTGCACCTGTACCCATCAGCCAGCTTTCCAGATAGAGAATTCCAACATTGATATTCTTTCTTACGCCTTTTTGTGTGATCTCACCTTTCGGAACTTCAAGAAGATCTGCTTCTTTAATATGATATTCAAATTTTTTATCGATTTGATTGTCTGTCGGCATATACTGGTCAAAAATATCTTTCGCTACAGAAACCAATGCCGGATGTGCCACCCAGGTTCCATCATGGCCGTTTTTTACCTCCCGCTTCTTGTCATTACGTACTTTTTCAAAAGCAATACTGTTGGCTTCATAGTTGTCTTTCACGGGAATTTGAGCTGCCATACCTCCAATTGCATGAACGTTTCTTTTATGACAGATCTCAATCACTCTTTTTGAATAGGCACTCATAAATGGTGATGCCATTGTCACCTGATCTCTGTCCGGCACCATAAACTCGGGAAGGTTTCTGAATTTTTTGATGAAGGAGAAAATATAATCCCATCTTCCGCAGTTCAGCCCGGCACTGTGTTCTCTTAGTTCATATAAAATTTCATCAATCTGAAATGAAGCGGTGATAGTTTCGATCAACACTGTGGCTTTAATTGTTCCTGCAGGAATGCCAAGATAGTTTTGGGCAAAAACAAAAACATCATTCCACCAACGGGCTTCCTTATAGTGTTCTAATTTCGGAAGGTAAAAGTAAGGACCGCTTCCGTTTTTAAGAAGCTGCTCTGCATTGGTGAAAAAATAAATTCCAAAATCAATCAGTGAACCTGATGTTTCTTCACCATTGATCTCAACATGCTTTTCCGAAAGGTGTAAACCTCTGGGCCGCACCTGAAGAACAGCTGTCTTTTCATTAAGGTGATAAAATTTTCCATTTTCAGCAGTAAAATCAATATTCCGATTTATAGCATCAGCAAGATTGATCTGTCCCTGAATACAGTTTTCCCACGTGGGCGAATTGCTGTCTTCAAAATCAGCCATAAAAGTGAGAGCTTCTGAATTCAATGCATTGATGATCATTTTACGGTCTACGGGACCTGTGATCTCCACTCTTCTGTCTAAAAGATCAGCAGGAAGTGATGCACATATCCAGTTTCCATTTCTGACTCCTTCAGTTTCCGGCAAAAATCCGGGAAGATTCCCCTGGTCAAACTGCAGCTGTATTTTTTTTCTTTCTTCTAAAAGCTCAAGTCTTTTATGATTGAAGTTCTGATGAAGTGCAACCAGAAAATCGGTCAATTCAGGACTAAAAACTGCTTCAAACTGCTTCTGTGTCTTTATTTTTAATTGAGTCTGAGTTTCCATAACGTGTTGATTTTGAGATTTGATGTTACAAACATAAATAAAAATATTCACAATTAGCGAACGTTCGCTAAATAATTTTTAAAATTTATTATGCTGAAAATCGCATTCAATTTTTTATATTTGGGTATGAATTCAGAAAGTGATTATATTAAAACGGTGTTCGGACTCAAGCTGAAACAGCTCAGACAAAAGAAAAACTGGTCTCTGCAGGATCTTGCCGTAAAGACCGGTTTATCAAAATCTTACCTCAATGAAATTGAAAACGGAAAAAAATATCCGAAGCACGATAAGATCATCCTTCTTTCTGAGTCGCTGAGCAGCACTTTTGATGAGCTGGTTTCTACGAAGCTTGACAAAGGTTTGGCTCCGTTCAATGAAATCCTGCAGTCTGATTTTTTTAAAGAAATTCCACTGGACCTTTTTGGGATCAACAAAAATAATCTAATCAGCATTATCAGTGACGCTCCTAAAAAAGTAACGGCTTTTATAAATGCGCTGATCGAGATCTCACAGAATTATAATTTAGGAAAGGAGCGTTTTTACTTTGCTGTACTGCGGTCTTTTCAGGAGCTCTATGATAATTATTTTCCTGAAATTGAGGAGAAAGCAATGGAATTCATCAGGGAAAACGGAATAGACATCAATGAAGATCTCCAGGCTTCGGTTTTGGAAAATATTCTTGCTGAAAAGTTTAAATACAATATCAGATCTGATGATTTTGAACAGTTCGGAACTCTTGATAATCTCCGCTCATTGTTTATTCCTGAACAGAAACTGCTGCTGCTGAACAGGAAGCTTGAAAAAGACCAGAGAACCTTTATTTTAGCAAAAGAAATAGGATTTAATGTCCTGGAACTGAAAGTACGTCCGAATACTTATTCATGGCTGGATTTTGGAAGTTTTGAAGAAATTCTGAATAATTTTTATGCTTCGTATTTTGCGGGCGCTTTACTGATCTCAAAGAAAAGGACTGTTGAAAAAACCTCAGAATTTTTCCTACAGCATACCTGGGAACCAAAAGGTTTTGAAGCATTGATCGAGAGTTTTACAGATTCTCCTGAAACGTTTTATTACAGGCTTACGAATCTTCTTTCTTCGGAAATGGGTATCCGGGATCTTTTTTATCTGTGCCTGGTGAAGAAAAAAGGCTCGGACAAGATCCAGATCTTAAAGGAGCTTCACCTGAACCATCAGCAGGCACCACATGCGAATGCCATGAACGAGCATTACTGCCGCAGATGGATTGCAGTGAAAAACCTGCATCATTTAAAAGAAAACGAAACGCTGACTGATGCCCAGATCTCTCATTATAAAGATCAGGGAGTGAGTTATCTTGTGATCTCCACTTCTCAGAAAAACCCTTTTTCGGATGGGAGCAACAGAAGCTACTGTCTTGGGATCCTGCTCAACTCACAGACGATCAAGAAAATCGGCTTTATAAAATCTCCAACGATAAAAACAATCAATGTAGGAGTGACCTGCGAATCCTGCAGTATTGCAGACTGTGAAGTAAGGCAGGCTCCGCCGGTAAGGCTGGAAAAGGAATATTTTAACCTTAGCATGAAGAATGCTGTTGAGAAGATCAGGAAACAGGTGAATAGTGAATAGTGAATAGTGAATAGTGAATAGTGAAAAATTAAAGATTCTCTCTAACTTCTAAACTCTAGTTTGTAATTTCTAATTAAAAAACACACCGATGATATTAGATTTATTTTTTCCGAACCGCTGCATTGAGTGCAACCGGATCATAGACCCGGATCTTTTGGTTTGTGGCTTATGTTTTGAACAGATCCATTTTACTCATTTTGAGTATTCCAGTGATGATGTTATCAAAGAAAAATGCAGACTCTTCTTTCCTGTTGAAAATACTTTTGGACTGATGAAGTTCGAACAGGACGGCTTAAGCCGTAAACTCATTCATGAACTGAAATATAAAAATAGGGAAAATGTAGGTAAGACTCTTGCCAACTGGACGATTGAAAGACTGGATTTTAAGGATGAAAGTCCCGATATTTTGGTCTCTGTTCCGCTTCATCCTAAAAAATTAAAAGAAAGAGGTTATAATCAGCTGCATTTATTTACGGAAACCTTATCAAAGTTTTATGAAATTCCTTTTGATCATGATTTAATTCAAAGAAACCATTATTCAAAAGCGCAGGCCTTAAAAGATAAAAAGCACCGCCTGGAAGCAGTCAACCCTTTTTCTCTTTCAAAACCGATTTCGGGAAAGCATATTTTATTGATTGATGATGTTTTCACAACAGGAAATACAGTTTCATCTATTGCCTGGAAAATTTTAAATGCAGGAAACAATAAGGTGAGTGTGCTGGTGATGGCTGTTGATGTGTAGGTCTTGTGTTTGAGGGTTTTTAGAGTTTTAGAGTTTTAGAGTTTTAGAGTTTTAGAGTTTTAGAGTTTTAGAGTTTTAGAGTTTTAGAGTTTTAGAGTGAAAATATAGTTTGTTCAGCAATGATTAAACGATAATGTCAATTATAAATTTTGTTTTACAAGTAAATAATAAAATATTAAATAACTAATAACCATTAACCAACAACCAGCAGCTAACAACCCATTCAACGCAAAAACTCTAAAACCCTCAAACTCCCCCTTTCCTTTTCCGATTCTTTTTACTAATTTTCCTGTAAACTATTGATCATGAAAAATCTGCTGTTGCTGCACGGTGCATTGGGACACAGTGATATTTTTAAGCCTTATGAAAAGGAGCTTTCAAAACACTTTAGTATTCATACGCTTTTATTTTCAGGACATGGAAATACCGAGGTGCCGGAAAGTGGTATCAGCATTGAAAAATACACTAATGAATTAAGAGATTACATCCATAAGGAAGATTTAAAAGATGTTTATATTTTCGGTCACAGCATGGGTGGTTATGTGGCTCTATGCTGTGCCTTGCAGAATCCTGAAAACATTCATTCTGTCATGACACTGGGAACGAAATTCGACTGGACTGAAGAACAAGCCTTAAAGGAAAGCAAAATGCTGGATCCTGAATCTATTCTTTTGAAAGTACCTAAATACGCTGAACAATTGGAAAAGCAACATGGCCAGAAATGGAAACAGCTTCTTCCTGCTATTGCTGACATGATGGTTTCTTTAGGCAAAAATCCGGTGCTGAATGAAAGCAATCTTTGGGCTGTCAATCTTCCAGTACAGATTATGACGGGAGATAAAGACAATATGGTGAGTATTGAAGAAAGCATCAATGCATACCGCAGTATTCCGAATGCAAAATTGGCCATACTTCCGGATACAAAACATCCTTTGGAAAAAGTACGGCCAAATTTATTATTTGATCTGATGAAAGATTTCTGGAATCTTCCTTAGTATTTATCGTTGAAGTTTTTCACCATAGCTAAGATCTCCGGCATCGCCAAGTCCTGGTGTGATGTATCCTTTTGAGGTCAGTCCCTCATCGATGGCTCCTACCCATATTTTTGCATCCGGATACGCTTTTTCAATAGTTTCCACCCCTTGTCTGGAAGCAATTGCCGCAACAATATGCAGCTGAGTTGGCGTTCCGTTGGTCAGAAGATCTTTGATGGCTTCGATTAACGATGCACCTGTTGCCAGCATCGGATCAGCTACAATTAATGGTCTGCCTTCAATATTCGGACAGGTAAGATAATCCTGTTTGATGGAGAAATAATCATTGGCATCATGCTTTCTGTAAGCTGCTACGAAACCGCAGTCGGCTCTGTCAAGGTAACTTAAAATTCCTTCAAACAAAGGTACTCCTGCTCTCAAAATAGTGGTTATCACGGGCTGAACTGCTATTTCCTGAACTTTTATCTTATCTAACGGAGTCTGGATCTCTACTTCTTTATATTCTAATCCTTTACTGATCTCAAAAGCAGCAATCTCTCCAATACGTTCCATATTTCTACGGAATCTCATTCTGTCATGCTGGATGTCTATATTCCTAAGCTCATTGATCCAGGAGTTTATTAAAGAAACTTGTTCTGACAATACAACTGTATTCATTATTCTGAAAAAACTTTTATTTAAACGATTAAATTTAATATGAACAAAATCCCTCTTAGAAAAATCTAAAAGGGATTATTTTTATTTCTGTCTGAAATACACTTCAATAGGAACTCCGGTAAATCCGAATTGTTTCCTCAATTGGTTTTCAGTAAATCTTTTGTAAGGTTCTTTTACGTACTGAGGCAGATTACAGAAAAATACAAATTGTGGTGAAGGCGTCGGAAGCTGTACACAGTATTTGATTTTAATATACTTTCCTTTGTTGGCTGGTGGTGGAGTCTGCTCAAAAATAGGAAGCATCACTTCATTTAATTTTGAAGTTTTGATCTTTTTCTTACGGTCTTCATACACAACCATTGCCATTTCTACTGCTTTCAGAATTCTTTGCTTCGTTAATGCTGAAACAAAAAGGATTGGAATATCACTGAACTGACCAATCTTTTCTTTAATCGAATTCTCAAAATCTCTTACGGTGTTGGTTTTCTTATCTTCAATAAGATCCCATTTATTTACAACAATGACAATTCCTTTTCTATTTTTTTGCGCCAAACCGAAAATATTCATATCCTGAGATTCCCAGCCCAGCGTAGCATCAACCATGATGATCACAACATCTGAAAATTCAATAGAACGGATAGATCTCATTACAGAATAGAATTCCAAATCTTCATTTACTTTAGATTTTCTTCTCATTCCTGCAGTATCTACCAAAACAAACTCGTGACCGAATTTATTATAAAGCGTTTGGATACTGTCTCTTGTTGTACCTGCAACATCCGTTACGATATTTCTTTCAACATCAAGTAAGGCATTTGTCAATGTAGATTTTCCTACATTTGGACGACCTGCAATTGTAATTTTAGGCAACCCTTCAAATGGATCTTTATAATCTGTTGTAGGAAAGTCTTTAACGATATCATCTAAAACTTCTCCGGTTCCGGAACCTGTAGCAGAAGATAAAGTGTAATATTTTTCAATACCTAACTGATAGAATTCAGTAGCATTTATTTCTTCTTTAGCAGAATCTACTTTATTGATAACGATATAAACGGGTTTGTTTGCTCTTCTAAGAAGTTCATAAATCTCGTAATCTGTATCGGTAAGGCCTTCTTCCACATTCATCATAAAAATGATAGAAGTAGCTTCATCTATTGCCAGCTGTACTTGTTTACGGATCTCTTCTTCAAAAATATCATCCGTTCCTACATCATATCCGCCGGTATCTATAACGGTAAAATCTACTCCGTTCCAGTCAGATTTCCCGTAATGACGGTCTCTGGTAACCCCAGCCGTAGAATCTACGATGGCTTCTCTTCTTTCTAGTAAACGGTTAAAAAGTGTGGATTTTCCTACGTTGGGACGCCCAACGATTGCAACAATATTTGACATAAAAATGTTTAATAAATGAAATTATTAATGGGTTTCTCCAACTTTTGGAGCCCAATTTTTTGCAAAGATAAGATTTTATTATTTAGTCACTGAAAAAGAACAGTTCTTCTAATAACCTATGATTAATTTTTTCGCAAACTTATACTACTAATAATCATCGAATTATGTTTAAACACTATAATTTCCGACACTAACCAGCGAAAATTATTTTTTCAATTAAATATTTTTTTATAGTTTTGCGCCACCAAAATAAACAGACCCATGGTGTAACGGTAGCACTCTGGTTTTTGGTACCATCAGTTGGGGTTCGAATCCCTGTGGGTCTACAAAAGCTTTGTTAATCAATTGATTTTCAAAGCTTTTTTTATTTTTTAGCCAACACATAGTCAATATATTTTATTTTTAAATAAATTTTACAGCTCAAAATTTCCTTCGGAAATTTCAATTCTATATTAAATTCTTGCAAAAAATTTAATTAATTACCTTAGTGATTGATCACAGCAAAATCGATTTGGATAAAGTTGCGGATGAAGTTGTGAATTGCTTTCAAAAATTATTATCTTAGTGATTAATCGCAACTTATTAATTTTTTAAATAAATACAAATGCAGTTGTGAATTGCTTTCAAAAATTATTATCTTAGTGATTAATCGCAACTTATATGGCATGGCAACGAGGGAACAATTAGTTGTGAATTGCTTTCAAAAATTATTATCTTAGTGATTAATCGCAACTAAAAAGATTGAGTTTGATGTTGAACAAGTGTTGTGAATTGCTTTCAAAAATTATTATCTTAGTGATTAATCGCAACTCTCCCATGTACCTGTTGACGTTAGTTTTGGTTGTGAATTGCTTTCAAAAATTATTATCTTAGTGATTAATCGCAACGCATTATTCCCTGAGTCCCATGAGCAATTAGTTGTGAATTGCTTTCAAAAATTATTATCTTAGTGATTAATCGCAACAAGCCTTTTTAAATACCCCTTTAATTCGGTGTTGTGAATTGCTTTCAAAAATTATTATCTTAGTGATTAATCGCAACATTTCATCACCAGACTCATATCCTTTAATCGTTGTGAATTGCTTTCAAAAATTATTATCTTAGTGATTAATCGCAACTAAAAAGATTGAGTTTGATGTTGAACAAGTGTTGTGAATTGCTTTCAAAAATTATTATCTTAGTGATTAATCGCAACAAAACGTAAAAACGTTATTCGTAACGGATTGTTGTGAATTGCTTTCAAAAATTATTATCTTAGTGATTAATCGCAACTGATGCTAAAACAGGAATTAGAACTATTTCGTTGTGAATTGCTTTCAAAAATTATTATCTTAGTGATTAATCGCAACCCTGTTGCCACCTTGGTGGTGCTCCGTCTCGTTGTGAATTGCTTTCAAAAATTATTATCTTAGTGATTAATCGCAACCTAATCTTTCAGCTTCAGAAAGCCCCTGTCGTTGTGAATTGCTTTCAAAAATTATTATCTTAGTGATTAATCGCAACTTGGAACATGTTGTAGATATCTTCATATTCGTTGTGAATTGCTTTCAAAAATTATTATCTTAGTGATTAATCGCAACTATAATCTTTTAAGTCCATAGTTTCTCATAGTTGTGAATTGCTTTCAAAAATTATTATCTTAGTGATTAATCGCAACTTGACACGTCATCCGCCCAGTCTTCATCTTGTTGTGAATTGCTTTCAAAAATTATTATCTTAGTGATTAATCGCAACTCACTACTGGTAATTATGAGCGATTGTGAAGTTGTGAATTGCTTTCAAAAATTATTATCTTAGTGATTAATCGCAACAATCCAGCTTGGTATACCGATGGAGACAACGTTGTGAATTGCTTTCAAAAATTATTATCTTAGTGATTAATCGCAACCTAACCAACCTCCACCGGCTCCCAAAATAGGTTGTGAATTGCTTTCAAAAATTATTATCTTAGTGATTAATCGCAACTTAATGAAAATATAAATATTCATGATAAATGTTGTGAATTGCTTTCAAAAATTATTATCTTAGTGATTAATCGCAACAAAATATATTCAGCTTACTTACCTTATGATGTTGTGAATTGCTTTCAAAAATTATTATCTTAGTGATTAATCGCAACTCACAATTAGGTAGAGACTTTAGAACATCTGTTGTGAATTGCTTTCAAAAATTATTATCTTAGTGATTAATCGCAACAAACCAACGACCAGCAGTATAGATCCAGGGAGTTGTGAATTGCTTTCAAAAATTATTATCTTAGTGATTAATCGCAACCTCAAAATTTAACCCACTGAATTACAGTGGGTTTATTTGTTATTTAGGATTTAAAAATCAGAATAATTCAAGCTGCTGGAAAGTTGGTGGTGGTTCTTCTTTATTCCTGGCAAAAAAGATTTCAATATCTCCGAACTGCTTATCAGTAATACACATAATTGCAACTTTTCCAGCTTTGGGCAACATAAGTTTAACCCTTTTTATATGGACTTCAGCATTTTCACGGCTTGGACAATGACGAACATACATAGAAAACTGGAAAAGGGTAAAACCATCATCAATCAATGCTTTGCGGAAACGGTTGGCATCTCTCATATTGGCTTTGGTTTCCGTTGGCAAATCGTATAGTACTAAAACCCACATAATCCGGTACGTGTTAAACCTTTCGGCATTCATATCAGTTCAGGATAAGCAATCAGACGTTTTTCTCCTATATAACATTTATAAAGCGAAGTGGCTGTTGTTTTTACAGCTACCAATAATGGTCTGGTTTTGCCATCAATTTTCACATCTTTTGTTGCAATCTGCAATATATGAGCTTTAAACTCCTTTGTCAGCTCATCAGAATTTGGATTTTTCGTTAACCAATCCATAACTAGTAAGTCAATAAACGGGCGATAAGGTTCCATTAAATCATCGGCAAGACAGTAAGGATTATATTTATTTTTGTGAAAAATCCCTAAAACCGGAAGTAATCCTGTTTCTACAATTGCTCTGGCAACAATACTCCTAAGAACTGAATAGCCAAAATTGAATAACTGATTAGGAGAATCACCAAAACGTTGTCTCAAAAAATCCAGACTGATAAGGTATTTCCAATAATGCTGTGCCGCAATTCCTTCCATATTGGTAATATCTCCACTTTTTACATTTTTCTGATATTCCAGCATTGGCTCATAATAATTTCCTAATCGCAACAAAACTTCTTTTTGATTTTCAATTTTACATTCTATTGTTTGTTTCCACAGTTGTTTTTTTAGAGGTTCGCTGGCTTCCAACTGATCTTTTACTCTATCAGAATGTTCAGTATGTCCATACATCGGAAGCATTATTCCATGTGGTAAATGATGCAAATCACAACTAATCATCACTACATTATTGCCCATCATTTTTTGTATCAGTTGATGTGAAACTGTAATCTGGTAATGATCCAGCATGAGTAATCCCAAATCTTCTACGGGAATGCTTCCCTTCTCTGATTTTGTCTCAGGGCAAAGTATTTTCAGCTGCTCATCTTTGAGTTTCAAATATGCTGGATTTCCTATATAGATTGAACGAGTAATCATTATTATGCTTTTGATATATTACCTAAACGATCTATTTTTAGCTTAATACAATTCTCTTTAATCATTAAGCCGTCTATAGCACGTTCCATTTTATTTAAAGTTGAAAATTCGGCCTTGTTAACAATGGATGTGGCGATATCCTGTCTGACAAAAAATATCTGATATCCTGAGAAACTGACTACTTTATAAATATTCCCCGTTGTTTCTTTCGTTAAATTCTTAAAATCGGTGTTATGTATAGTTTCAAATTCATCTCCTGAAGGGATATAGACCAGATCATTCGGAGAAAGTAAAAAATCTACCTTATTCTTAAATGAAACAGTATCCAATCCCTGTTTCTGTCTTTCAATAACTTCGTTCAGCGGAATGGTTTCATAGCTTCTTTTTCCTTTATCGTCCGTATATACTGCAAAAAACAGATTCGTTCCTTTTGCAGCCTCTACAAATTTATCTTTTTTATTTCCTGTTTGACCAACAGGGAATTTGCTTCCTAACTCAAAGATTCTAACTTTATTGATGGGCTGATGTGGTTTACCATTATTAAAATTTTCTATATTCTTATTCAAATCTTCAATTCCTTCCGGTGAGAATGCTGCTTCGGAGCTTCCTTTAAATTCTAAATAATTCTTTAAAATCTTCTGAATTCCCGTATCTGTAATTGAACTGATAATTTTTACATCAAACGAAGTATCTAGACTCTTTCTTGTAGCAGTTAATATTTTCCCTTTCGGAACTTTAACCCAAGGCAAATCTACTTTTCCTGAAACGGTTTCTTTATGCATCGGCTTCCGTATCGCCCAGTTGGTCCCTTCCTGCTTTACCAGTTCTTTTGTTTTAACACCATCTTTTTCAACCCATTTTTCGTAATGGTTAGTTGCTTTATTGATTACACGCAGACTTTGCTTAAAGCTGACAATTATCTTCTCTAATTTACTTTTAGCATCGATAGTGAAATTATTCCAGGGCTTCAAAAATTGTTTAGGGACCTCTTTCTCAGTTTTTTTACCAGTTTGAGGATGATTATAAACTACTTTTACAAACTTCATCAGCTTTCTTTTTAAGTCATATCTTTTGCTATCAGATTTTGCTGATTGATTATTAAGCAAATTAATATGGTCTTTGGTAGCACATGCTATTACCAAAGCATCCATGGCATGATGACGATGGTCTATTCTTTTTTTAGAGAAACCTTTTGAAAGTTCAATAGGAACGGTAGGCAAAAACTTCTGATGGTTTTCATTCCACGCTGTAAAATTATTTGAATTGGTCAATTGGTTCATTCTTTCAAAACGAGGAAGTATCAATTCGTTCCAAACATCGTTCAATCCCCAGTCTTGTTTCAATTGGTTGGTTATTCTTCCATTTCCCGGAACAATATTTTTGGAATTTACACCTTCATCGGTTCCATCCTCAACACGGACGATATTTGAAAGCACTCCTGAAATATATTTACTGATATGTCGGGTATCATTTAATTGCCGCTCAATCATTTTTTCGGGAACTTCCTCTAAAAGAAGCTTGGTTCTCTTAGTCCTGTTTTTAGCATAATGCTTCTTTACAAAATCTTCGTAAGCTTCCACTTCAAATATCCTCACAGTTTTTCCAAAACCACATTCTACCGTAGCTCCATGAAACTGTTTGATAAAACCGAGTCCGACATAGTTATCTTTCAATTTATTAACAGCAGATTCGCAGATGATTTTATTACTGAAGCTATCATCGAAATATCGGCTTTGAGGGATAATATGTTCAATTTCATATTCCGGTGTAAATAGTTTATTCAATGGAATAATTTCTCCGGTGTAAGGCGAACGGTATTTTTGCTCAAGCCAAAGCTTATACCGTTTCAAATCTGAAGATGACGGCTGTGCTGTTTTACTGATTTTCAGATATTCATCTTCAATTTCAATTTCAGAATTTAAAACGCCCTCTTCATAAATTTTAAGAATTTCCTGCTGCATCGGTGAAAAAGGACGAACATTCTCCACATCATTATCATTCACCATTTCAGCTAATAAAGATTTGATACGGAGATTGGTATTCTCGTTTTCTGTAACCATGCTGGCCAGCCTTTTACGATCATCTGCCGTATTTTTCATTTCCCTTCCCAATTCGATATGAATTTCACTGAAGAAATCTTTTGTACCGTTCCCATATTTAAGCCAAATCTCTTTCACGACACGTAGCGTCTCTGTAATCACTTGCTCTACAATTGGATTACGAAGCGAATGCTGTCTGAATTCTTTTAAAAAATCTTCCAGATCATCTGAAGAGTTCCATTTACCTAAAACCGAAGCTTCTGAATGACGGCCATAGACTACATATTGGGCCAGCCATAATGGTAGACCCTGAAAATGATTTTCCTGCGTAAGATGTAATGATTTTTGTCTGACCTTATCTTTGATGTTCTCATCAAATTCGCCTGTGATAATTTTCCCAATTCTTTCCCGGGATTGTCTATCCATACTTTCCCAATTCCAATATTTTCCCAAACGCATCAAAAGCAAAAGTTTTTTGATGGCTTTCTCAGAAAAAGAACCGTATTCACTTTTAAACGGCGGAAACTTTTTAAAAGCTTCAAAAAATGAGTTTTCATCCAGGTTGTTTTTTCGGGCAAATGATTTTAATGCTTTTTCATATTCTGTTTTATCATTGACGGAATAGATAATGTGCCATATACTTTGCTCTATTTCCCTCGTAAAGAAATCAACCGGACAATTTTCAACTTTTTCGAGCCTTGTCGAGATCATTGTTTTAGTTTCATTGCAGGGATATTTTTTGTCTTCTACAAAATTCCAACGATGTGCTTTTTCATTTAACTTAAAATGTTTCAGCAATGCTTTTTGATCAACCTCCTTTCGGCTGTTTAAAAAGTCGAACAGAGTTTCAAAGTCTTCTGTATTAGTCAGAAACTCTTCTGTAACATTCGTATCATCATCTTTTTTGTAAATATTCAAATTAAACATCCACTGCCAGATACGGAATTCCTGATAATAAGGATTTGATTTTGGAATCGTTTTCAAATATTGTGTCTGTTCCACTCCATTTTCATCTTTATATTTTCTGAACTCTAAAGTACAGTTGGAAACGGATGATTTCTGGCTTCTCAAAGGTCTTTGGTAGAAAATAATATCATCCAAAAACAGGTGAACAAAATCTTTTTTGCTCAATGTCAGCTGATGAGCCTCATTATTGCGGTATAATTCTCTTATACAGTCATTATATAAATCAGTATTTTGCAATTCCGCATGAAATTCTTTCTGTTTTTCCAGAATTTGTTTCAGTTCAGCTTTATAGAATTTTCTTTCAATGGTACGAACGAGTTTTCCATTAATTTTTTGTCTGGGATTTTGAAGCAGGGCATCATAAATATAGGTTCCTACGGTTTTATGAGACTGGTCGATTTCCTGTTCAGTTTTCTTTTTTACAAGTGTCCAGTCATTTTCACCGGGTGCACGAAAACTCCTTTTTTCATTTCCTTCTTTATCGGTTTTGATAGTTCTATCATCATTTAGATCACTAGTTACAATAAAATCTCTTGTCTTATCTTTCCAGTCAAATAGAGGAATTTTACTTGAACGTCTGTAAATCCATCCGTTTTCTAAAATCAGTGAATACCAAATGTCCGGTTTTCCTCTTTGAGGTTCATCGGCCAAAACATCTACAATTTTTAAAGAATAAAATTCCACTAATTTATTGGGGTTCTCCTCTTCCTCTTCACCTCTCAATTGGTAATACCCCCGCTTCTGATTAAAATTCAAAAGAATCCAAGCCAGTTCTCCTTTCTCTATTTTTTGAGTAAGTGCCTTTTTACGGAGATAATAAATTGTCCAGTCATAAGGGATTTTTTTGTTATGTTCCAAAAGCTGAGGTTGATATTTTTTGAAATCCGACAGCATTTCCTGAAAGGAACTCTCAAAAATAAATCTACTACCGTCATAAACTAATTTAGGTTCTGTTTCTTCTTTAAATTTCCCAAATCTATTTTCAAAATCAATTTGAGAAGCATAATGTTCCGGCAAAAAACTTAAAACATTCAAAACCCGATGAAGCCTTTCTCTACGTAATAAAAATCTTTCACGCAGTCTTCTTACTCCTCTGTACCCTGTACGCTCTGCCGTTTGAGAAACAGAATTCCCTTTTCCAAATTCTCCTAAAATATCCTGAGACATGGGAATAATCCTGCTTCCCATTCCAAGAATCTCACCCTGCTTATTTTCAAAATCCTGCTGAACCAGCGCCCAGCCGATTGAATTTGTCCCTAAGTCTAATCCGAGTATACTTTTCATATTGGTTATCAATTACTTAAACAATGTTAAATGAAATAATTTTATAACTCCGTACAAATTTAATAAAATTATTTATATTTGTATTTAAATACAGTTAAGTATTTCGACTGACGAGTTGAATCTGTTAAGGTCCAAACTTAACATACATCTCTCCCGAGGATATGTAGCAGACCTGTACAAATACTAACTACACAAAAACTAAAATTTTAATCAAAATTTAAGATTGTGCGGAGTTAGTTGTGAATTGCTTTCACAAAAAGGGGCTACTCATATTTGAGTAGTCCTTTTTAAATTTATTATTACAGATATATTTCACCATAATCATTTAGTTTTTCACAGTATATAAAAGTAGGAAGAAAAAAGTTATTCAAATTATGGGTTTCCGTAAATTAGCTAATCAATTTTTAATTTATATTTGTAATAATAATTTTGAAAGCAATTCACAATAAGGATTATTCCGTTGTGAAAACATTGAGCGCCTCGACTATCTTCGGGGCATTTTTTATATAACTTCATATTTCTATTAATTCCTTAAGATAATAGTTTTTCAGGAGTTCAAAAACTTCTAAAGTATTTATACTATAATTAATCACCAGACAGTGTTTTTTATTTGGGCTATTACATATTTTATTTATATTAGCATAACAAAATAATATCCGAAAACCGGATAGAGTAAAAAAAATTAAACCAAAAATTATCATGAAAAATCTAAAAAAACTTTCAAGAGAGAATTTAAAATCTGTAAAAGGAGGAATTACACCAGAATGTGCAGTGTATTGGAGTTCAGGTCAACCTTATTATAAAACTGAAGCTGCTTGTATTCAAGCGTCTACAATAAATAATCCTGATGATTTTGCATTATGTCACAATGCATGTGGACGTTGGTATGCTTTTTAAATTCCTGAAAAAATAAATTAAAGTGGCTGTTTCTTACAAAACAGCCACTTTTTTTATTGAGAATATTTAATACCAAAGTCTGACTTATCTTAAGTCAATAAAAAGACAGCTTCACAGCTGTCTTCAATATTATATTAGATGAATAATTATTTCAAATCAAACCTGTCAGCATTCATTACTTTCGTCCATGCTGCAACAAAATCTTTCACAAATTTTTCTTGGGCATCAGAACTTGCATATACTTCTGCAATAGCTCTCAACTCGGAGTTTGAACCAAAGACAAGATCTGCCCGGGTTGCTGTCCATTTTGGCTGACCCGTTGAACGGTCTGTACCCATATACAATTCATTATCTTCTGAAATAGCTTTCCATTGGGTATTCATATCAAGAAGACTGACAAAGAAATCATTCGTAAGTATTCCTGGACGGTTAGTAAATACACCATGCTTGGATCCATCAGAATTTGTATCCAGAGCACGCATTCCTCCTATTAAAACAGTTAGCTCAGGAGCGGTAAGCGTTAGTAGCTGTGCCCTATCAATCAGCAAAGATTCTGTAGATACTGTGAATTTTTTCTTCAGATAATTACGGAATCCATCTGCTGCAGGTTCCAGGTAGCCCATAGATTCTATATCCGTTTGTGCCTGTGAAGCGTCCATTCTTCCCGGTGAAAACGGTACATTTATATAATTTCCGGCATCTTTTGCTGCTTTTTCTACTGCTACACTTCCTGCCAGAACAATAAGATCTGCTATTGAAATCTTTTTACCATTGCTTTGAGAATCATTGAACTCTTTCTGAATTTTTTCTAATTCACCCAAAACTTTCTGAAGCTGTGAAGGATTGTTTACCTCCCAATCTTTCTGGGGAACCAGTCTGATTCTTGCTCCATTTGCTCCCCCTCTCTTATCACTTCCTCTGAATGTTGAAGCTGACGCCCAGGCAGTAGATATCAACTCCGAAACACTTAATCCTGAATTTAATATTTTTTGCTTTAATGCATCAATATCTGTATCATTTACCAGTTCATGATCTACTTCAGGAATTGGATCCTGCCAGATCAGTTCTTCCTGTGGTACATCCGGTCCTAAATATCTTGCTTTAGGTCCCATATCTCTGTGTGTAAGCTTAAACCATGCTCTGGAGAAAGCATCAGCAAAAGCATCCGGGTTTTCATAAAAATGTCTTGATATTTTTTCATACACAGGATCCAGTCTTAATGAAAGGTCTGTCGTCAGCATCGTAGGCCTGTGTTTTTTATTGGGATCAAATGCATCAGGAATAATCTCTGCTCCGTCTTTGGCTACCCACTGATGAGCTCCTGCAGGGCTTTTCGTAAGTTCCCATTCATTTTCAAATAAATTTTTAAAGAAATAATTACTCCATTCTGTAGGAGTTTCCGTCCAGGTTACTTCCAAACCACTGGAAATGGCATCCTTTCCTTTTCCTGACTGATAAGTACTGCTCCATCCCAGCCCTTGAAGTTCAATTCCGGCTGCTTCAGGTTCTTTTCCCACATGATCTGCCGGACCGGCACCGTGCGTTTTTCCAAAAGTATGTCCACCGGCAATCAAAGCAACGGTTTCTTCATCATTCATCGCCATACGTCCGAAAGTATCCCTGATATCTTTAGCGGCGGCAACCGGGTCAGGATTTCCGTCCGGACCTTCCGGATTTACATAAATAAGTCCCATCTGTACAGCTGCCAGAGGCTTTTCAAGATTTCTGGAATGAATGTCACCATCCGCATCATCATCGGTTGGAAGTACACCCCGCCCTTCCACTACTCCTTCAGATCCATGGGCATACCGAAGATCACCTCCCAGCCAGGTTTTTTCTGAGCCCCAGTAAATATCCATATCCGGTTCCCATACATCTTCACGTCCTCCTGCGAACCCGAATGTTTTAAAGCCCATAGACTCTAAAGCAACATTTCCAGTAAGGATCAAAAGATCTGCCCAGGAGATTTTTTTACCATATTTCTGTTTGATAGGCCACACCAGCCTTCTGGCTTTATCTAAACTAACATTATCCGGCCAGCTGTTCAAAGGTGCAAAACGCTGCTGTCCGGCTCCTGCTCCTCCTCTCCCATCACCTACACGGTAGGTTCCGGCACTGTGCCATGCCATACGGATAAACAAGGGACCATAATGACCAAAATCAGCGGGCCACCAATCCTGAGAATCTGTCATCAATGCATGAAGATCCCTTTTCACGGCTTCAAGATCAAGGCTTTTAAATGCTTCAGCGTAATCAAAATCCTTATCCATAGGATCAGAAAGTGACGAGTGCTGACGCAGGATGTCTACCCTCAACTGTTCAGGCCACCAGTCCAGATTTTTGGTTCCTCCGCCTGCAACGGCTTCCTTTTTCATGGTTCCGTTATGAAACGGGCATTTACTGATGTCATTCAGATCGTTTTCCATTATCTTTTAATTTTTTATGTTGATTAAATACAATTTCTTTTTTAAGACATGACAAACTTACAAAGCTTTCATAATACATACAATCTATTAATTTTAATTTAAATGATAGTAAAAAACTATAATTAGTTAAATTTTATAAATTCAGTCGTTGCATGAGGCCAAAAACCATAATAATGCAATTAAGTTAGTAAAAATTCAATAACATCTATATAAAAAGCATGATCAAAACAGCATATTTAGAATGATTCAAATAAGTATCCTACAAATTGATAATCAGATTATTTCGATTTAATAAATTTTGATTATTTTTATATTTAAAAGCAATTATTTGATATGAAAAAAGTATTGGTTATCCTTCTTGTAGCATTTATTATCATACAGTTTTTTCCAATCGATAAAACTAATCCGCCCCCTACACCCGGTATGGATTTTCTGAAGATTAAAAATACTCCGGAACCTGTTGCAAAGATCATCAGTACCTCCTGTTATGACTGCCATTCCAATGAAACTGAATATCCATGGTATTCCAGCATTTCTCCGGCCTCATGGTTTGTTAAAAATCATATCGATGAAGGCCGAAAGCATCTTAATTTCTCTACCTTTGCCATGTACGAGCCTAAACAACAGGCTCATAAGCTTGAAGAATGTATTGAGATGGTAGAAAAAGAGGAAATGCCTCTGGAATCTTATTATGTAGGACATCAGGATGCAAAACTGACTGCTGACCAACGTAAAGAATTAATCAAATACTTCAAAAAAGTAAAAGAAGAAACCGAAAGGAAAATGTTATTTTAAAATAAAATATCATGCAGGAGAAATGGGAAGATAAACATATTGTTTTTTTTGACGGGGAATGTGGTGTATGCAATTTTTGGGTGCAGTGGATTTTAGAACGGGATAAAAATGACAGGTTTATGTTCGCTTCCCTACAGTCTGATTTTGGACAGAAATTTTTATCTGAGAGAGGTCTGGAAACAAAAATATTCAATACACTGTATCTCTGGAAGTCCCGTCATTACTATTATACAAAATCACGGGCAGTATTACAAATTGCTCATATCCTGGGTGGTATTTATAAATTATTTGCTGTTGGAAAAATATTTCCCGCATTCTTAAGTGATCAGGTTTATGATCTTATTTCCAGAAACAGGATGAAAATGGCCAACCAGAAGTGCTTTCTTCCGGATCAGGAGCAGAAGAAAAAATTTATTGACATTTAAGTTTTTAACCCCGGATTGCACAGATTTTTCACAGATCTAATATTATGGAAATTCTGATTTTAAGATTTGGCTAAGCCAATGATTTTATTAATGATAAAGGCAGAATCTTTATTGATTAAAATAAGAGCTTAGATAAAGATTTGTTATTCTAAAAGAATCTATGGCTTTTAGGTTTTGACAGAACCCCTGTTGATATTATTGCTATAGTGTTCAACATAAAAAAGCAAAGATGAAACACCTTTGCTTTCTTAAATAATTAATATCTTTTTATTGGTTCAGTGACCATATTGAGTAACTGTTTGGTGGTGCCTGGATCTTTATCCATTTATCTCCCTGGGTCGTTGGATACCAGCTTGAATTACCCGTAAAATCTTTAATTTGCTGACTGCTCCAATTCGTTTCCACCCATCTTTCCTGCCAGCTTGACGAATTATTGATATAAACAACCAGCCCGGGATTTCCGTTGTAGCCGTTTCTTCTAGCAACATATTCATCATTGTCTGTATACAGGATTGAAGTTGTTCCGGTAGCTTTATTATTATGGATCCAAATCAGGTTGTTCAACCTTTCTTTGTTTAACCATTCTTCATAGTCACGGTAGAAAATAGTTGGATAGCCTTCATGAGTCAGGATATAGGCATAAGCCGGCATTTTGTTGTTGATAATATCGGTATCATGATTGGCTACGAAAGTCACGGCTTTGTAAGGATTTCTTTTCCACATCATATCGTCATTCAGAACATTTAAATTTCCGTTGTCAAAAGCTTCATCCATTTTATAATAAGCAGCAAAATCAAATACGGAACTGTTAGCATTATTCGCCCAATATTCCAAGGTATTGACATTTGAATCCCATAATTCACCTACTGAAAATCCACCTACATTAGCATTCCAGGTATTGACCACCCAAGGTCCGAAACCTTTTACATAATCAAATCTCCATCCGTCAAACTTCATGACATTTTTATAGTATTTTCCAACAGAATCATCCCTTCCCCAAAGCCAGTCCTGCACATAGGGATTAGCATGACAAAGATCCGGGAAACCGCCAAAAGCACCTTCATCATTATTTCCGTAAGAGTTTTTATAGAAGTCATTGTAGCTTCTCTGAAATTTCCCGGAAGCGACCCCTGAGAAATCTGTCCAGGTATTTGTTCCGGTAAAAGGATTTGCCTGAGACTGTCCTCCACTGTTATGATTGATGACAATATCTGCATAGACCTGCATATTTTCAGCATGAGCTTTTGTAATTAAAGCCTCAAGCTCAGTTCTTGACCCAAAACGGGTTTCCACACTTCCATTCTGGTTAAAATTTCCGAAATCATAATAATCTGTAGGATCATACCCCATGGAATAGGCTCCGTTCTGAGCTTTTGAAGCAGGGGGAAGCCATACCGCTCCAATGCCGGCATCTGACCATGCCGTTAATTTATCTTTTACGGTATTCCACCAATTACCGCCTTCCGGAACATCCCAATAGAAGCCCTGCATAAGCACTCCTCCTCCAGGACCGGAAACAAATTTCCCAGATACAGAGGTACTCCCTGTACTGAAGGGGCGGCCGTCATGATTGGTAACATTTACGGTTTTGTTGTGAGATTCCTGCTGCTGGATATTCTCATTATCATTTTCATCATTGCTCTGACAGGAATTAAAAAATATCAAAACCAGCGTAGAAACTAAGAAATGTGTTTTTTTCATACTTGTATTTTAATTGTTAATCTATTAACTAAATTACAATTTTATTGAAATAAATACTGTAAAACATGGAACATTTTAATTTCAATTATTAAATTACAGAGAAAGGGTATATAAAATTTTCATTAAAAAATCATAAACTTTTAATATTTTCAAAACAATTTTCTTTTAATCCATATATTTGCATATTATGGAATACAATACCCAAAAAACCCAGCTTCATATGCCGGAATACGGCAGAATCATACAGCAGTTGGTTGAACGCTGCAAAGAACTCCCTACCAAAGAGGAAAGGAGTGAAATGGCCATGGCCATTATTGATTTTATGGGTCAAAGAAACCCTCAGCTCCGCGACGAAGAAAATTATAAACATAAACTATGGGATCATCTTTTTATTTTAGCAGAATATGATCTTGATGTAGACTCACCATATCCTTTCCCTACCAGAGAAGAGCTGGCAGAAAAACCTAAAAGAATGGAATACCCTAAACTTCAGGGAGATTTTAAATTCTATGGAAAAAGTATTCTTCAGCTGATAGAAAAAGCAATAGAACTGGAACCTGGTGACGAAAAGGAAGCCCTGATCGAGGTGATCGCCAACAACATGAAGAAGTCTTATAATGTATATAATAAGGAGCATGTAACGGATGATGTTATATTTCGCCATCTGAAAGAGTTGTCTGAAAACAGGCTGGATCTCACAGGAATAGAATCTCTGGAAAAAAGTAAAATCTACTATACCAGCAATAACAATAACCGAAATAACAACAGCAGCAGAAGCAATAGCAATAACAGCAACAATAATAAGAGCCAGACCAATAAAAGAAGGCACAATAATAACAACAACCATAAAAACAGAAAGTAAATGAGTGGAACATTTCAAATACGAGGAGGAAAAAGGCTGCATGGAGAAATAACTCCACAAGGGGCAAAAAATGAAGCTTTGCAAATTTTATGCGCCGTTTTATTAACTGATGAAGAGGTAAGGATTAAAAATATTCCGGACATTCATGATGTCAACAGGCTTATTGAAATCCTTGGAGATTTTGGAGTGAAGGTAACTAAAAATGGTCATGGTGATTTCACTTTCAAAGCTGATAGGGTAAACTTTGATTATATTAAGTCAAATGAATTCAAAAAAGACGGTGCTAAACTGAGAGGTTCCATTATGCTGATGGGTCCTATGCTAGCCCGTTATGGTGAAGCTTATATGCCAACTCCGGGAGGTGATAAGATCGGAAGAAGAAGACTGGATACGCATTTTCAAGGATTAGTAGAACTTGGTGCCGAATTCAATTATGATGAAGATGAATATTTCTATTCATTAAAAGCCAAAGAACTGAGAGGAAAATTCATCCTGTTGGAAGAAGCTTCTGTAACCGGAACTGCAAATATTGTAATGGCTGCCACTCTTGCCAAAGGAAAAACAAGAATTTATAATGCCGCCTGCGAGCCTTATCTTCAGCAATTGTGTAAAATGCTGAACAGAATGGGTGCCAATATTTCAGGAATCGGTTCTAATCTGGTTACGATCGAAGGAGTAGAATATCTTCACGGTACGGAACACACGATGCTTCCGGATATGGTAGAAATCGGATCATGGATTGGCCTTGCTGCCATGACAAAATCTGAAATCACCATTAAAAATGTAAACTGGAGCCAGCTTGGCGTTATCCCAAATACATTCAGAAAATTAGGAATTCAGCTTGAACAGAGTAATGATGATATCTTCATTCCTGCTCAGGAAAATTATAAGATCCAGAAATTTATTGACGGATCTATCCTTACGATTTCAGATGCTCCATGGCCGGGATTTACACCGGATCTATTGTCTATCATTTTAGTGGTAGCTACTCAGGCTAAAGGAAGTCTCTTGGTTCATCAGAAAATGTTTGAATCCAGATTATTCTTTGTAGATAAACTGATTGATATGGGTGCACAGATTATTTTATGTGATCCGCACAGAGCTACGGTAATCGGCTTGAATCAGGAAGCTCCTTTGAGAGGAACAACTATGGTTTCTCCGGATATCAGAGCTGGAAATGCACTTCTTATTGCAGCACTTTCTGCGGAAGGAAAATCCATCATCCACAATATTGAACAGATCGACAGGGGTTATGAGAATATTGACGGAAGACTGAAAGCGATTGGAGCTGACATTGAAAGAATTTAGAAATATATTATATTCCAATAAAAAAGCGTTCAAAATAATTTTTGAACGCTTTTATTTTTCAGAGTCTATGGCTTACCACCCACCGCCTCCTCCTCCGCCGCCGCCGCCTCCGGAGAATCCACCACCTCCGGAACCGCTGCCTGAGCTGGACGGCTGTGTAGATGCAGATTGTATGGACTGCGTAAGACTTGAATTCAGGGTATTGGCAAAGGCATAGTGATTCATCACTCCTCCATAGTACCACGTATTATGATATTCCGTTGATGTTCTTTTCAGCAAATCATCAAATTTCTGTCCCCAGATCTGATCCACACCCATTACCATAGCAAACGGAAGAAGTGTTTCGAAGACCTGTGGAGTCATCTGAGGAGGGTTATGGAATTTCAGCTGCTCGTTTTCTGCAGCACCCATATACATTTTGAAACCGTCTATCAGTGATTTTTTTCTCAGCTTTTCTTTGGATGGCTGCTTAATTAAATACTGATAAAGCACCATTGCCGAAAATGCCAGTGCAAGGAAAATATAGCAAGCACTGAAGTTTACAGTTTGAACATCTGTCCCTTCCTGAGAAATGACTCCGCCTATTCCCAAAACAATACTCAGTGGAATAGGAACCAGGAACAGAAGTTTCCAGGATAGTTTTTTCGTTAAAAATGCGATTAAGACAAATGCAATGAAAAGAATGATATATAAAAGTACTCCGGCAAATACCCTTTCAAATTCAGGCAGTATAGTGTAGCTTATAAATAGGCCAAGGCCGTACAGTAAACTGATCACAAGCCATGGGAATAATAACTTCTTTGTATTATTTCCTTCATTTAAAAATTCTTCATGCTGAAACCTCAGCGTTTCCTTGAAATTACGAACTGCCGTTTCAATTTTCGAGTCATACTTTCCATCGAACTTTACAGTATTTTCATGGCCTGAAAAAAGACTGTTCATCAGATTGATCTCTTCTTTCGGTAAAGATTCATCTGCTTCTTTTAATTTCTCTAACGTAAAAATCTTGGTATTGAAAAATCCAAGCAACCCGGAATCTTCCCCTTCAACAATCTTGATATACCCTTTTACAGCAAGGCTGACAACAGCTGCCGTAAGATATTTATTTTTAAAACTTTCAGAATTAATATATCCCAGGGAAGCCGGCGAAAGGTTTTCAGGAACATTGAACTGCGGGTAAACGGTAGGGGTTTCAGGATCTATTCCGTATTTTCTCCACGTTGAATAAAGATACATGATCAAACCTAAAAACAGGATGCATCCACCTACCAGAATTCCGTATTTTTCAAGCGTAGTTGGCGGCGGTGGCGGTACCATAATTCCTTTTTTGAAACCAACTGCAACGGTAAGACCTTCATTAGCCCGAAGTCCTGAAGCACTCCATTCTATAGAATGATCCGAAAGTATATTCACTGTACAATTCTGAGCATTGCTGCCATATTCTCCGGTATAGCAGGAGTTCTGAATGATTCCGGCATTCTCGGGAAGAGTTACTTTTGCAGAAATAGAATCTACATCAAAATCCCAGTAAGTTCCGTTCACGTTCCAGTAGAATTCATCATACTTTGGGAAAAATCCAATCTGGTTTTCTGCCTTGTATTTTATTTCATAATCATAGGTTCCGGGATCCAGGATAACATCTTTATTCCCGGCGTAGATTTTTAAATAGCCGTCTTCCTTTTTTTCATGATAGTCTTCATCTGATCCGTTCTTTTTAACAGAAATAATATCATACTTTACTTTCTGGGTTTTATTATTAAGGTTCCTGGATAAAGGGAGCGCTCTGAAGATCCCCCGTTTAATATTATTTCCAAGGCTGTATACTTTTATGTTTTCTGTAACGGTAATTCCGGAATTTTTATTCACCTCAATATCGGAATGAAAGGAAATAATCTTTTCTGATCCGATAATAGAAAGCTGATCTGCCCGCTCGCCTTCATTTTGAGCAAAGGCCATGAAAAAGAACTGAAGAAGGAAAAGCTGCAACCACTTTTTCATTTCTTAGAATTTTACGGTTGGAACTTCCCTTTCGGCGATATTATCCAGTTCAAAGAACGGCGATTTCTCAAATTTGTACATATTCGCCACAATATTGCTTGGGAAAGACTCTACCAGAGTATTGTTTTCGCGAACAGTCCCGTTATAATATCTTCTTGATTTTTCAACATCATTTTCTATAGAAGTAAGCTCGCTCTGCAACTGTTGAAAGTTGGTATTGGCTTTCAGATCGGGATATTGTTCTGCCACAGCAAATAAATTCATCATTGCCTGATTCAGATTTTTCTCTGCAGCTTCTTTAGCCTGAACCGAATCTGCACCTACAGCCTGAGTTCTGGCTCTGATCACACTGTCAAGGGTGTCACGTTCGTGAGTGGCATATCCTTTTACTGTTTCCACAAGATTAGGAATAAGGTCATGCCTTTTTTTAAGCATCACATCAATACTGCTCCACGCTTCCTGAACAAGATTTCTCAGTTTTACCAGGCGGTTGTAGATAGAAACTCCGTAAAGGAGACATGCTGCAATTAAAACAATAATAACTATGGTCATAATTTTTAAATTTTGTTCATTAAAAGTACTGTTTTTTTGCTAAAATTATTCTTTATTAAGGAAATCAGAAATCTGCTGTAATTGCATACTACAAAGTTTAAGATTTCTAACTTCCATTAAGAATGAACTTAAAAATGCTAACGATTTAGTACAATAAAAAAGTACCCGATGAAACCGGATACTTTCTGTAATTAAAACTATATGAATCTCCCCTAAAAATACTTCCGGCAGTTATATTCCACCATGGTACTTAAAAGTTTATTTTTATTCAGATAAAACTCCAGGTTCTGGTAGTCTTCTGAACTGACATTAATATATAACTGTATTGAACCAAAGCTGTTCCCGTTCACATATTCCACATTAGCAGACAACACCTTGTGGCAGATCCCAAACTGATTATAAATGGCATTCATTATATGCTCAAATTTCATTTTGCCATTTAATTCTATTTCCAGTATCAGTTCTTTTTTAGGCAGGCTCATCTTATTATTGGGGATGACCTGCAAAGTTGGATTAGGTGTAATCATCACTAAACAATTTTTTGGTTAAACATTTTCTAGATCATGGTTGCTTTCTTGCGTTAAATCTTTGACAAAAGTATAAAAAAATACTAGTCTATCAAATTAGTAGACTAATATTTTCAAATTTTAACATAATTTCTTTTGCTAAAATGGTAATGGTAAAATTAATGCTGACAAACTTTTTATTTTTTCACCTCTAGCAGGTAATGCAGATTTCTTTAAATAATTTCACCCCTAAAAAAACACCCCTGAAACAGCTTTATTTCAGGGGTATATCATTCATCTTTATCTATTTACAACTCTCCTAGTTTTTCTAATTTTTCAGAGGCAGCCAGTCCGTTGGGATTACATCCGGGTTTTCCTTCCGGAACTTCCAGGTTTTTCTTTCTGTAAAATTCTGTCCAGAATTCATTGATTTTACCTGTTTTGGGATCTACGAATGTCATAGGTTCCAGCTTGAAAATATTGTATTCCCTGAATGCTCTTTCAATATAATCTGAACAGTAGTATGAATTTTCTTCTAAAATATAATTGAAATTATAAGGCTTCCCCACCATTGATTCTGCTTTTTTCAGAGCTTCAGGAATCGCTTTCTGAAATTCAGGTTTTAAACGGTAAACAACCACTTTCTGCCCTTCATCAGACTGATCTTTAAGAAAAGATGCGAGATTCTGTTTTTGGGAACCTCCTTTGGGTGCAGCATGAAGAACATACCATTGCTTATTCTGTTCTTCCACAATTCCAATATGATCAAATGAGGCTTCTTTCTTTTTCTGAGTTACATTATTGATCGCTCCGGAAAGTCCGGTTTCTTTTGCCGTCACGAAAAGAAGATCCCCATTCTTTAGCTGCACCCCTTTAGAACGTGAAGTACAATATTGCAGCAGCAGAACTATAACAAGGAAAAAAGTATAGAGTATTGCTTTTCCGGTTTTTTGAAGAGGCTTTTTTTTAAATTTAATCATAAGGTGGATGTGAAGGAATAATGAGAATTTGCTTCTATGCTGATCAACTTATTTTTTCTTTTTAAACTGAGTTTCATAAATATTAATCCAGTCTTCTACGGTCATTTTTTTACTGACCTCAGCAATGAGCTCAAAAGGAATGTCATCCATTTTTTTGAATCGTACACAGGATTTTCCCATATCCAGTTTTCTTTTTGAATATTTAGGATATTCGGCAACAAACCAGTTCAGTAATTCAGGATCTGCATACATTCCCATATGATAGAATGCAATAAAGTTCTTCTGAGAAGCCAGCCCCATAAAAGGCAGCGGAGAACCCGGCGCACAGTGATACCCTGCTGGATAAGTTTCTAGAGGAACTGCCCAGCCTACCATTCCATAGCTGACATTTTCTTTGAAACCTTGGGGTAGATTTTCGTTTACGGTATCAAATATTTTTTTGAAAACTTCCTGTCTTTCTTCAGGAATTTTTGAAATATAATCGGTTACAGAATCCGCCAGAATTTGCATTTTCAGTTAAGTTTTAAGATACTTCCAAAATAACAAAATTTATGGATATTCTGCATCAAATTAATTCATAAAAAAGCAGCAGTACATCAATGTACTGCCGCTGAATTTTATTGACATTAAAAAAATTATTTTTTGATCGTTTTCACAGTAGACTGTGATCCGTCTTTGAAATAGATCGTTACAAAATACAACCCTGTGTTCAGTGTGCTCAGATCAAGTTCTTTTACAGGTCCGGTAAAGGTTTTCAGTGTTCGGCCTGAAGCATCACCTACTGCTACAGATTTTACTTCTCTGCTATCCGAAATATACAGGATATCTCTGAATGGATTAGGATGAACTGACGCTTTCTTTACCTCCCCTTTTACTTCTGAAGTACTCAGCTGGGCACTTTCTACAGTAAAATTGTCAACATAAAAATTGTAGTCCGGAGCATCATTCACCGTTCCGTCCGTTGCATAAAAAGCAAATACAGTATTGGCACTGCTATATCCTGTTAACGTATAAACATACTGGGTAGAGGTATTGGTTGGTGCGTTAGCTGCGTTCCATGTTTCCAGGGTCGTCCATGTAGTTCCTCCGTCGTTTGAAGCTAAAAACTGCACCACATCATCGGATCCCATTGGTGAAGAACTCGTACTAAGATAAGCAGCTACACCATAGTCAAATTTAACCTTATATGAGCCAGCTGAAAGATTAAAAGGTACGGTCTTCAGCCAGCCTGCTCTTCCTGTACTATATAAATTGATGGTTGCTGATCCTCCAGACCCTGTTCCTAAGAATCCGCCAGATCCCCAATAAGCTGTTGTTCCGGTAGGTCCAGTATCAGGACTTCCTCCGGAAAGACCGGCTGCCCAGCATGTTCCCGGGAAGCTGCTGAAATCGTTGGTATATGACGGCATCACAGCACCGCATAAAGTAGTAAATGTTCCGCCAAGTGACCAGCTGCTTTGAGCCGTTGCTGTACTGCAATTGCTTCTTACCCAATAATAATACACTGTACTTGGTGATAAAGACGGAATAGTAAAGGTATTTCCTGTAACTCCAGGATGATTAGGTGCTGTAGCACTCGTAGGAGCCGTATTGGTGGTACTATAATAAATATCATAACTTACAGCCTGGACACTGCCAGGTATTGTCCATGAAACCTGGGCTGAGTTTGAAGTAAGAGTTCCGACAGGCTGAAGTGTAGGAGCCACACAATCTGTGTAGGCATCCGCTGAAAAAGCAAAAACATTGGCAATTCCGGTACCACTGACTTTCGTTACAGTAACACTTTGAACAGGCTTTGTCTGATTGGCCGCATCAATCGTTAATGCCGTCTGATAAAGTCTCGGATTTGAAGAATTCGGTTCCAAAACATTATTTGTTCTGTTGATTCTTCCAATTCCCTGGATCGCATAATTTGATCCGCCATACCAGTCAGAGATAGCTATCCCTGAAAATATCTGGGAAGTATTATCCGTAAAATTAACGGTCACATTAACTGTGCAGGTTCCACTTCCACCGGTAGAGAGCATATACACTTTAAAGGCTGGAACAGGCGTGACAAATGCCAGTGTTCCACTGTTGCTTCCCGTTGCGCTACTGGAAATTTTCAAGGAATTGTTCCCATAAAGGTCTCCCAGTTGAAAACTTAATCCGGGTGTAGAAGCTGCCACAGAATTAATCAATCCATTGACGGGAAGTCCATAGGTAATTGGCGTGCTGCTTGAGGTAAGCTTAAAATCTCTTGCCACAAAGGCAAACGATACTCCATCAACATCTTCTGTAGTACTTCCTGTAGCCGGGCCTACATCATTAGCAATAACGTCTGCCGTGTACCCTGAGGAGACAGGCATGGTCTGAAAATTTTGGGCGTTCACAGCAGATATTGCAAAAAGAGCTACTGCCGGTAAAAGTTTAATTGGTAAATGTATTTTCATAATTATTTTTAATTAGCGCCGGAAATCAACAAAAACATCAATACAAGATCAATATTTTTATTAAATAACCAGACATTTGTTAATAAGTTTAAAATATTAATATAAAATACCAAATAAAAACATTTAATTATTTTCCAACCAATACTTTATTCACATTTTAATGTACTATTTTAACAATTCCGCTCTTTTTTGACATCCAATCAATCTCAGTGAACTTAATTTTTCAACAAACTGACAGACAGCATCAATAATAAACAGACAGGAATAGAATTATAGACCAAAGAGCAGACAATAACCAAATTCAATTCATTGATTTTCAGAACAATTAAAAACTAATCAAAATGAATAGCGGGTTATTTTATTATTGAGAAATTAAATCTTATTTTTGCCATACAAATTTTTTGAACAATGCCAAATATTTCAAACAGAGCACAGCATATGCCGCCATCGCCGGTAAGAAAACTGGTTCCTTACGCTTTAAAAGCTAAACAGCAGGGAATAAAAGTATATCACCTTAATATCGGACAGCCTGATATTGAAACACCGGAAACAGCTCTAAATGCTTTAAAGAATATTGATCTTAAAGTCTTAGAATATGCACTTTCTGAAGGTAATATAGAATACAGAAAAGCTCTTACGGAGTATTATCACAGTTTAGGTTTTGCAGATCTTACCCCAGATAATTTCATTGTTACCAATGGAGGTTCTGAAGCGTTGAACTTTGCCATATCTACTTTATGTGACGATGGTGATGAGGTCATCATTCCTGAGCCATATTATGCCAATTATAATGGTTTCACAAGTACATTCAATGTGAATGTAGTGGCTGTGCCTTCTACAATTGATACAGGTTTTGCTCTTCCTCCGATCGAAGAATTTGAGAAAAAAATCACAGATAAAACAAGAGCCATCGTTATCTGCAATCCGGGAAACCCTACAGGATATCTTTATACCCGTGAGGAGCTTCGCCAACTTGCGGAAATTGCGTTGAAATATGACATCGTTATTATCTCAGACGAGGTATACAGAGAATATGTATATGACGGAAAACAGCAAATATCTATGCTTGATTTCCCGGAACTTAGTGAAAACTGCATTATCATTGATTCGGAATCTAAACGTTATTCTATGTGTGGCGTAAGAATCGGATGTATGCTTACCCGTTCTAAAAAGATCCGTGACGCAGCAATGCTTTTTGCACAGGCAAGATTAAGCCCGGTACTTTTGGGACAGATTGCAGCAACAGCAGCTCACCAGAACGATGGAGCTTATATCAGGGCGGTAAGAGAAGAATATACCCACAGAAGAAATATCCTGGTAGACCTCCTGAATGCTATTCCTGGAGTAATTTGTCCTAAACCGAGAGGAGCATTTTACTGTGTGGCAGAGCTTCCGGTAGATGATACTGAGAAATTTGCACAATGGCTGTTGGAAAAATATTCCCTTAATAAGGAAACAATAATGGTAGCTCCTGCTGGAGGTTTCTACAGCGATCCTGAATTGGGAAAAAAACAGGTAAGAATAGCTTACGTCTTGAAAGAGGAGGATCTAAAGAAAAGTGCTGAAATCCTTAAGCAGGCCTTAAAGAAATACAGAGAAGAATTTAGTCTTTAAAATATAATCTATAATGCCGGCAATAAAAAATATCCATCTGAAACTTCTGTTTTCAAGTTTTTTGCTGCCGGCATTTTTTTCCTGTGACAAGAGCAAGGAACAATCTCCTACCGATTCTCAGAATCCTAATGAAATAACATTTATCGGCCTGTCCAATATTGGTGGGGATCAGGGAGATTACAAGATCATTAAAGTTACTAAAGAATCAATTCAGGCAGAACAGGGAACTACAGCCCTCCGGACTCATAAAGAATGGGATTCTGTCATGAGTGCAGAAACCTGGAAACATCTGATCTCTTCGATCAATACGAAAGACCTTGATGAGATAGAAAGTTCTCCCAGCAAACAGTCTGTGGACGGTATTGACGAAACTTTTCAGATCAGGACTCCCAAAAAGTCTCATATTTATGTCAATTCTTATGCAGATACGCTGCACTACAAACAGCTGAAGCAGTTTAAAGAACACCTCAACCTCATTCTTCCAAAAGAATACAGATAAATCATGCAAGAAAATTTTTCCTTAAAATCCTACAATACATTTGGCGTTGACGTCAAAGCAAAATATTTTACTGAAGCAGAAACTATTGAAGAACTGAAGAACGCAGTCAATTACTCAAAAGATAATGGACTTTCTGTTCTGTTTTTGGGTGGCGGAAGCAATATTCTTTTCACAAAGGATTTTAACGGTCTTGCTATTAAGCTCAGTTTAAAAGGAATCTCTGAAGAAGACCTTAATGAAAATGAAGTTCTGGTAACGGCAAAAGCAGGGGAAAACTGGCATGAATTCGTAATGTACAGCCTTGAACACAATTATGGCGGACTGGAAAATCTTTCTTTGATCCCCGGAAATGTAGGCACTTCACCGATGCAGAATATCGGAGCATATGGAACGGAAATAAAAGATGTTTTTGTAAGCTGTATGGTTTTGGATCTTGAAAACCTTGAGCTTAGGATTTTTGATCTCGGGGAATGCAGATTCGGTTATAGGGATTCTATCTTTAAGCAGGAAGGAAAAGGCAGATATGTGATTCTGGAAGTTACTTTTAAATTGACGAAGAAAGATCACCACATCAAAACAGAATACGGAGCGATAAAAACTGAACTGGAAAATTTAGGAATTACTCATCCTACGATTCAGGATATCTCTAAAGCAGTGATCAATATCAGGCAGAGCAAACTGCCAGATCCTAAGGTAACTGGAAATGCGGGAAGCTTCTTTAAAAATCCGACTATTCCTCTTACCCAGTTTGAAGGTTTAAAACAAAATTTTGAAAATATCCCAGGTTATCCGAATGGAGACTCCGTAAAAGTACCGGCTGGCTGGCTGATTGAACAATGCGGATGGAAAGGAAAACAGATTGGAAATGTAGCTTCCCATCAGCTTCAGGCACTGGTAATCGTGAATGCTACCGGAAATGCTACCGGAAAAGAAATTTATGATTTTTCTACAGAAATTATCCGTTCCGTAAAAGAAAAGTTCGGTATAGATCTGGAAAGGGAGGTAAATATTATATAAATTCTTCCGATACAACACCAATTTTTATAGTTTATAATATGATGTTTCGTTAATACACTACCTTTAGAAGATAAATAGGCTTATCTTTAAATCTTATTCAACGAGTTTTTTAAGGTATTGTGAGTATCTGCAAAAAGAAACAGACTCTCGTCTTTAAGTCATTTTCTGAAACAGAATACAAAATGAAACATCCGGAATTTCCATTGGAACAAGAATAATTCTCTATTTTAGCTAAAATTATTTTTCATTAAAACACGAAAATATGAAAATCGCTATTCTGGGTGCCGGCAATATGGGCCTTTCCTTTTCAAAATCATTTTTAAAATATGAGCTGATCAAGCCGGAACATCTTCACCTCATCATAAGAAATCAGTCTAAGATCTCTAAAATAGCCGAAGACTTTCCAAAATCTAAAATTTCTACTTTTGAAGAAACGAAGGAGCTAGATGCCGATCTTATTATCATTGCTGTAAAGCCTCAGGATTTTCAGCATGTTGCCCAGAGCTTCCAATTTACATTGAAAGAGAATCAGATGATCTTATCTATCATGGCAGGGATCAATATCGGAAAGATTCAAAATTTATTAAATCATCGTCTGGTTGTAAGGGCTATGCCGAACTCTCCTACCCTTCTGGGAATGGGAATCACCGGTTATACGGCTGCAGAAGGTATTTCTTTCAGCCAGCTTATTAATATTGAAAGACTCCTGAACAGCACCGGAAGATCCGTATATCTGGAGGACGAAAATCTTCTGGATGGCGTTACCGCACTTTCAGGAAGCGGACCGGCTTATTTTTATTATATTATTGATGCCATGATCAAGGCAGGTGTTGAAATGGGCATCGAGGAAAATCTTTCACAACTTTTTGTAAAACAAACAATGCTGGGCGCTTACCATCTCATTAACAATTCGGACAAAAGTCTTGAGGAACTTATTAAAGATGTTGCATCCAAAGGAGGAACCACTGAAGCTGCCTTAAAAACATTTGAAGATCAAAATTTTAAAGAAATTTTAAAAAACGGAATTTTAAATGCTGAAAAAAGAGCTAAAGAACTAAATGGCTAATTTTTTTTTCGGTAAATCTCCGCATCAGCCATCCAAGATAAACCCCGAAAGTATTAAGAATAATATCATCTACCTCAAATATTCCCATTCTGGTAAAGTACTGGAGCGCCTCAACGATGATTATAGCAGAAACAAAAGCATATAAAAGCTTTTTCAAATCTTTAAGCTGAGGAAATACCCAACCCAAAAAACCGAATGGAAGAAACATCACGATATTACCCAGTACAATTATGATGATTACCCTCCAGTCAATAGTATTGCGGATGAATTGAATAGTAGAAAAAACAGGTTCCACCGTGATGAGGTTATCTTCATACTGAAACCTGCCCATTCCTAAAAACATAAGATAAAGCAGGAATACTGTATACGGACCAATAATGATTTTATAAAATTTCTTTAACATCAGATGCAAATTTATTCATTTCAAAAAGATTAAATTTGTGTATTAAATTAATTTAATGAAATACCTTTTACTTACGCTCATTTCAGCGATGCTGCTGTCTGTTTCGTGGCCCACTTACGGAGTTCCGTTCTTTATATTCTTTGCCCTTGTTCCTCTTCTGATGATGGAACACGGAATTTCAAAGTTTTCAACTTACCAAAGGAAAAGCTGGATGGTTTTCGGACTCTCCTATCTTTGTTTTGTAATATGGAATATAGTGACCACGGGTTGGCTGTACGGTTCAAAAAATCCGGACGGAAGCCATTCGATGATGGCAGTGGTGTTTCCGGTTCTGGTGAATTCTTTTCTGTATTCGCTTGTTTTCCAATGTTATCATTGGTACAAAAATGCACAGGGAACTTATTGGGGATTGGGATTTCTGATCGCCATCTGGATGAGCTTTGAAAAATTCCACCTGAACTGGGAACTGACATGGCCGTGGCTGAATTTAGGAAATGTATTTTCAGATTATCCCAAGCTGATCCAATGGTATGATACTTTGGGAGCGACTGGCGGAAGTTTCTGGATTTTAGGCGTTAATGTTTTAATATTCTACACTTTAAGAACCTGGGAGGCAGGAAGAAAGAGAAAGGATCTGATCAGAAACGTATCTATTGTAGCTGCTTTGATCATTCTTCCGATGATTATTTCATTGGTAAAATATAACAGTTTTGATGATAAACCATCCGGACAAGTGAATGTACTGATGCTGCAGCCGGACCTGGATCCTTATGCTGAAAAATATTCCAAAGACAGCATTACCATTGCCAACGACCTGTTGACTTTGGCAGAAAACAATTCAAAAGGAAAAATAGATTATTATATTGCTCCCGAAACAGCTCTTCCGGGCAGAGGCTCTATCTCTGAGACTGCTTTTGATAAGAGTGTGCTTTTAAATAATGTCAAAGGCTTTTTATCAAAGCATCCGGGTGCTGTATTTGCAACGGGAATCTCATCCCACCGTTTTTATAAAAGCCAGGAAAACCTGCCGAAAGAAGCTTATGAAATCAACCCGGGACTTTGGGTAGAAAGTTATAATACAGCGATTCAGATTGCACCGCAAGAGCAGATCCAGGTCTATCATAAAGGAAAACTGGTGCCGGGTGTTGAGATCTTCCCGTATATGAGTGTTTTAAAACCTCTTCTTGGTGATGCTATGATCAACCTGGGCGGAACCGTTGCCTCTCTTGGTATAGACAAGGAAAGAAAAGCTTTTTCTAATCCTTACAACAAAGGAAGAATGGCACCTATCATCTGCTACGAAAGCATCTATGGTGAATTTACAACAGATTATGTGAAAAAAGGAGCCAATTTCCTGGGCATCATGACAAATGATTCCTGGTGGGGCGTTACAGAAGGCCATAAGCAGCTACTTTCTTATGCAAAACTGAGAGCTATTGAAACGAGAAGGGAGATTGTACGTGCAGCCAACAGTGGAATATCAGCTCATATCAATACAAAGGGAGAAGTGACTGCTGACACCTTTTATGGTGATCAGACCACCCTGTTTGCAAAAGTAAACCTTTATGAAACAATGACTTTTTATACAAGAGCCGGAGACTTGCTGTCTAGGTTTTCCATATTTGCATTAGGCTTTTTACTTTTTTACTTTTTGATTGAAAAATTCAGGAGTAAAACTAAGAAAGCATAAAATTCTTTTAAATAATAAAAATATAATCTATTAGATATGCTCAGCCCTGTAGACTAAAGGCGGTACACCAATATTTTTACGAAAAGTATAAATAAATCTTGACGGTGTTTCATAACCTAATGAATAAGCAATTTCTGAAACTGACCAATCAGTAATTTTCAGTAATATTTTAGCTTCCTGCAATACTCTCTCGGTAAGGATTTCTGAAGTCGTCTGATTACGGATATGTTTAACGGCCTTATTTAAATGATTAATTGATATCGAAAGCTGCTCTGCAAAATCTTTTGGCTTTTTAAGTTTAATATGATCAGAAGTTGAATGCAAGGGAAATTGCAGGGCCAGCAATTCTTCAAAAAGCAACGTTATTCTTTTATCGGCACCAGATACCCTGGGAATTTTAGAGTGGCTGCCTATCATTTTCATTGCTTTATGGATAAGCTCATAGACCAGATTCCGAACAGCATCAAATTTATATTCATAGTCTGAAGAAAGCTCTTTTTTCATTCGATCCAGAATTGCTGTAAACTCATCATACACTTCTTCTGACAGCTTAAATACATTATTCTCGTGGTTTTGAAAAACAGAATAATCTCTGATATTTCCAAAATTATTAAAGAAATCGTCATTAAAAATACAGAAGTATTCTTTTATGGGCTCTTGCATTTCTTCAAGTAAAAAAGGGATCATAGGATTAACAAAAATCAAAGCGTAGTTATCAATTTCAATTGTTCTATCTGCATAATGGCATTTGCATTTTCCCTTTACCAATTTTATTTTGTAGAGGCTTTTCCTGGAAAATGACAGCAATGAAATAGCTTTATCCCTTTTGGCTATGGTATCAATTTTCATTACATCAAAATATCCTGTTCCCCATTGAAAAAGATCAGGAATATTCAGATTTTTCTTTTTGTAAAAGTCAATTATTTCATTCAGGTTTTTCACAATACCAATGTACTGAACTTGTCAGAAAAAAACTAATATTGATTGATTTTAGATAGAGTCTGTTTGATTGCGGATATCCATCTGCTACTGTTATTTCTAATTTTGCTGTAGTTAATATTAAAGATGATCGTATGAGTTTATCAGATTACAGAACATTAGGAAAGTCAGGGCTGCGTATCAGCCCGCTTACATTAGGAACAATGACCTTTGGAGAAGATTGGGGCTGGGGAACCCACCCTGCCGATGCTCACAAAATACTGAACACATATATAGAGAACGGTGGAAATGTGATAGACACAGCCAACATTTACACCAAAGGCCATTCTGAAAAGATTATTGGAGATTTTTTATCAGAGAAATCTGTCCGCAGGGATTCGTTGGTTATTTCTACAAAGTTTTGGGGAAATATGTATCATTATGATGCCAACGGTGGAGGCGCAGGCAGAAAAAGCATCATTCAGTCACTGGAAAATTCTTTAAAGAGATTACAAACCGATTATATTGATATTTATTGGCTTCATGCTTTTGACCCTCACACCCCGATAGAGGAAACTCTTTCTGCTTTAAAGGATATGGTAAGCGCCGGAAAAGTAAGATATATCGCTGTCTCCGATGTTCCGGCATGGAAAATTGCACAAGCCCAAATGCTTTCAGAATTTCACCACTGGCCTGCATTTATAGGTTTGCAATTAGAATATTCATTACTTGAAAGATCGGTAGAAATGGAATTGATCCCCATGGCTTTGGAGATGGGGCTGGGTGTAATACCCTGGTCACCTTTAAAAGAAGGGGTATTGAGCGGTAAGTATACAAGAAAAAATAAGGGGGAGAAATTAAGTGCCAGAAACGAAATCAGGAACGGCCGTGAACTTTCTGAAAAAGCATACAAGATTATCGATCAATTAACGCTCATTGCAAAAGACCGAAACGTCCCGGTTTCAGCGGTCGCTATTTCATGGGTAATGCAGCAGAAAGGGGTAACATCCACTTTGGTTGGAGCAAGAACATTAGAACAATTACAACAGAATATAAAGGCTACAAAACTGGAACTTTACCCTGAAGAAATACAGCTATTGAATGACTTATCTGCTCCTCAGCTCATATTTCCGTACAGCTTATTAAATGGTTCGGAAGATCTCCTCCAGGCTGGAACTATAGTGAATGGTGTAAGGTCTAATATCTCACCTTTACTCCCTCAGAATGAAAATGAACATTACTAATTGTAACCCTCTATTTCGCCTACATTGCAAAAAAAAATAGAAAAGCCAGCTGGACGACTGGCTTTTCTCATTAAATGAACTATCAATTATTTAATAATGAGTTTTTTGGTGGTTATTTCGTTTTTTATTTTCAGTTTTAAAAGATAGGTTCCTTTTGTAAGATGTGAGATATTGATAGATTGGTCGCTATTAAGACTGATATTCATCTTTCTTCCGTCTGCCGCATACATTTCAACATCTGAAACTTTTTCGCCCCTGATGAAGACTTTTTCTGAGGCCGGATTCGGATAAACCGACAGCTGACTGTCTATGCGCACGTCATGTGTTCCCAATGTGCTTTGTATGGAAGCATCAGAATACACCTTTGAAGCATCTATGGACCTTACACTCCAGTAAACATTCTGAACAGAGGAATCAAGGTCCAGGAACCATGATGGAGTCGTTACAATATATTTCGCAATATTACCGGATCCGGGGGAAGATCCTACATTGATCTCATAACGCAGGGCATTCACAGGTGTTTTATCATCAGAAGCACCGCTCCATGAGAAATTAAATCGGTTTCCCGATTTTGTTACATTAAGAACTGCAGGAGGTACAGGTTTCAGATTAACTTCAGTAGAAGTATTTTTGAAAATTTTGGTAAGTGAAGGCATATCCGGATCTGCCCAATCAAATCCGGCCAATAGAACATCCAGACGGTTGTCATTGTCAAAGTCAAGTAAATTCACAAAACCCGGACCTCCTAAAGTATGCAGTCCTGTTGGTATATTTTCAGTAAAATTTTGAGTCGAAGGATTATATAAGAATGTTTTTACTACCGCATCATTATTATCATCGTTTCCGGAAACCATAAAATCATAATATCCGTCATTATTCACATCACCGGTAGCTACCGAGGAATCTGCAATTTCCGAAACGTTGATCTGTTGTACGGTCAGGTGTCCGGTTCCGTCATTCATAAGAACCGCAAGATATCCTGAATAGCTGTCATCCTGGCCTGTAACCACGATATCCTGGTAACCGTCTGCATTAAAGTCTGCAAAATCAATTTTTCCGCTTGTCAATGCAGTAAAATCCTGTGAAAGCGTAAGCGTTCCGGCTTGGTTCAGATAAACCTTAAAAATTGGAATATCACCTTGGGCAACTCCTAAAATAATAAGATCCAATAGATTATCATTATTAAGGTCTACGAATTTGAAACTTCCGTTTTGGGTTCCCGGCTGCCAACCTTTAAAAATATCGAAATCAGCGCCTGTATTCTTGTAAAAATCGAGGTTATTCCAGAAACCAACTCCTTCTATGTATTGTGTTCCATTGATCGCATAATCTATTTTACCATCATTATTAAAATCAAAAGCTTCCAGAGATCCGTAAATCTTTCCGGCAAGATCAGCTTCTTTCACAAAGCCCGTTCCTGTATTACGAAACCTGTAATGTTTGTAGTTGACAATATCATTATAACTCAACCCGGTAGAAATAATATCCAGAAGGCCATCATTATTAAAATCCATGAATTTAATGTCTCCAAGGTGGGTCGCATCTACTCCCAGATTAGCATACGGGACCAGTGAATTTCCTTCATTTCTGTATACTTCATTAAAAGAGGTATCTACGCTTCCATCATTATCCGCATCAACAGCTCCGTTGATTACCACATCCGGTTTTCCGTCGTTATCCATATCCGCAACATGGGCTGCTCCGTAATAGAAATTCTTCATATCTGACTGAACTTCAATATAGTCCTGAGCCGACAACGCAACGGGAACCATACTTAAAAGAATACAGATTTTCTTCATGTTATTTTTATTTAGATTAATTAAAAACAAAGATAGAATATTCAAATCTCCTTTTGAAAGAAAGCTTGCATGAAATATATCAGTCACTTGCCTCAGCCTGTTTCGGAATTTATTTTATTTTAAAAATCATGATTATTAATCAGTCAGTTATTTGTAAATATTTTCCAAAAGATTTGCCTATATAAAAAATTCTTCGTTATTTTGCACTCTCAAATATTATACAAATAAGAACATCGAGATATGTCAAGAATTTGCCAAATAACAGGAAAGCGTGCAATGGTTGGTAACAACGTTTCTCACGCTAATAACAAAACGAAGCGTCGTTTTGAAATTAACTTATTAGAGAAGAAATTTTACCTTCCGGAGCAAGATAAGCACGTAACACTGAAAGTATCAGCTCATGGATTGAGAGTGATTAACAAGATTGGAATCGAGGAAGCTATTGAAAGAGCTACTAGAAACGGATTGATTAAAAAGAATTAATAAATCATGGCAAAAAAAGGAAACAGAGTTCAAGTAATCCTTGAATGTACAGAGCACAAAGAAAGTGGTATGCCGGGAATGTCTAGATACATTTCTACTAAAAATAAAAAGAACACTACAGAGAGATTAGAGCTTAAAAAGTATAATCCTGTTCTTAAAAGATCTACCCTTCACAAAGAAATCAAGTAATTTATAAAATATAATTTACCATGGCAAAGAAAGTAGTAGCAACCCTACAAAGCGGTCAGTCAAAAAAAATGACAAAAGTTGTGAAAATGGTTAAGTCATCTAAGTCAGGTGCTTACGTTTTCGAAGAAAAAGTAATGAATGCAGACGAAGTAGACGGTTATTTGAAGAAATAATCTCCACTTTATTTACAATATAAAAAACTACTCATATTTTGGGTAGTTTTTTTGTTATCTTTGTTCACCAGTTTATTAATCAATAAAATATACACAAATATGAAAAAGATTCTTATTCTGGTTTTCACAGAAATTTTTCTATTTTCATTCGGTCAGAAAAAGATGAGCAATGCAGAATATAAAAACTCCGCAGAAGTTTTTACCATCAAAGGACTTTCACAATCAACAAGTATTGACTGTGGAAATTCCCGAATGATTCTTCTGTCCGGACAGATTCCGCTGGATGCTGCCGGAAATCTGGTAGGAAACAATGTGGAAAAACAATCGCAGCAGGTTTTTAAAAATATAGAAAGTATCCTGAAAGAATATAGAGCCACAGGAAAAGATATTATAAAACTGGTGATCTATATTACTGATATTTCCAAAACACCGGACTTTAGAAAAATCCGTGACTTATATATCAACCTTGAAAATCCTCCCGTGAGCAGCCTCGTGGAAGTTAGCCGTCTTTTCCGAGATGACGTACTGATAGAAGTGGAAGCTACGGCAGTTATAAAAAACAAATAGAATAAACTATGAGCTGGTTTAAAAATATTTTCAAAAAAGAAGAAAAGGAAACCTTAGATAAAGGTCTGGAAAAATCCAGCCAGGGTTTCTTTGAAAAAATGACGAAAGCCGTAGTCGGCAAAAGCAAAGTAGATGATGAGGTACTGGATAATCTTGAAGAAATACTGATTGCTTCTGACGTAGGCGCTTCCACAACCATTAAAATCATAGAGCGGATCGAAGAGCGTGTGGCTCGTGATAAATATGTAAATGTAAGTGAACTTGACGGTATCCTTCGTGAAGAGATCTCAGGACTTCTTCTTGAAAACCCTCACGCAGGAACAGGAAATATAGACGCCTCAAAAAAACCGTATGTCATCATGGTAGTCGGAGTAAATGGTGTAGGAAAAACCACAACCATTGGAAAATTAGCCCACCAGTTTAAATCGGAAGGTAAAAATGTGGTTCTTGGAGCAGCTGACACCTTCAGGGCAGCAGCAGTAGACCAGTTGGTCATCTGGAGCCAAAGAGTAGGTGTTCCCATCGTAAAACAGGAAATGGGTTCAGATCCGGCTTCTGTAGCTTTTGATACGGTACAGAGCGCCGTTGCACAGAATGCAGACGTAGTGATCATAGATACGGCAGGAAGGCTTCATAACAAGATCAACCTGATGAATGAACTTTCCAAGATCAAAAGGGTGATGCAGAAAGTGATTCCTGATGCACCTCATGAGATCCTGCTGGTTCTTGACGGTTCTACAGGGCAGAATGCCTTTGAGCAGGCAAAACAGTTTACAGCAGCCACAGAAGTGAATGCTTTAGCAGTAACAAAACTAGACGGAACCGCCAAAGGAGGCGTTGTTATAGGAATATCAGATCAGTTCCAGATTCCGGTAAAATATATCGGTGTAGGTGAAAAGATGCAGGACCTTCAATTGTTTAATGGTACAGAATTTGTAGACTCTTTTTTCAAGAAAAGATGATTTTTATCATATTTATCTTTAAATTAGTATAACAATTTCAAACATTATTAACAATTAAAAATTTAAGACTATGGGAATTTTAACTTGGATCATATTTGGTCTTATCGCAGGTGCAATTGCAAAACTTATTATGCCGGGAACACAAGGCGGCGGTTGGCTGATGACGATCATCTTAGGTATTGTTGGAGCTTTCGTAGGAGGATTTGTAGGCAGTCTTCTTCACTGGGGAACCGTAGACAGTTTCGATTTTAGAAGTATGCTATTAGCCATAGGAGGAGCATTAATTGTTCTTTGGATATATGGTATGGCTACAAGGAAAAGCTGATACTCCAGATAAAAAACAAAATCCCGGATCTGAAATTCAGATCCGGGATTTTTTGTACAATATAATTTAATTTAGTCGATTTTAATTTGGTAAGGCATTTCCATTTTCACTTCAGACTGCAGCTTTTTATCTGTGATCTGCTGAAGAATTTCATAATTGGATTTCCCTATTTTATTTTTAATGATTCTTGCTGAAATATCATCTTCATTAAGATCTTTGAAGAATTGCTCAAAAGGAGTCATTCTTTTTGGATATGAACTTGTATGGTAAGATTTTAAGCCCGCTTTCTGTGCGGCAAACTTCACTGCATCATTTAATGTCCCCAGTTCATCTACCAACCCTATCTGCTTGGCACGTACTCCACTCCATACTCTTCCACCTCCGATATTATCAATCTGCTCGAAAGTTTGTTTTCTGTTTTGAGTAACAAAATGTACAAATCTTTTATAAGTACCTTCCACACTTCTGGTGATCATATTTACCCCGTAAGGTGAAACGCCATTTAAAGCTGAATAATACTGGGAATTGGCATTAGTAGCAACAATATCTGATCGTATTCCGTTTTTGTTTGCTATATCCTTATAATAAGGTATCACTCCGAATACTCCGATAGAACCTGTAAGCGTATTGGGTTCTGAGTAGATCTTATCTGCTGCCATGGCAATATAATATCCTCCGGAAGCTGCATAATCCCCAAAAGAAACCACTAAAGGTTTTTTCTTTTTCAGCTGCTGCAGTTCAAATAAAATTTCATCTGAAGCATTCGCACTTCCACCCGGAGAATTGATTCTGAATACTACGGCTTTCACTTTATCATCATTCTGAAGATCTTTGATATATTTTACATACTTTTCAGAATAGATCTCATTGTAACCGTTACCATTATTGATTCCTCCTGAAGCATAGAGTATCGCCACTTTCTCTCCGGATTTGTCTTCGTCAGCATAAGAACTGATATATCCTGCCAATGATACTTTATTAAGCTTTTCCTTTTCTTCAAGTTTCAGCTTGGATTTGATCATCTCATCGTATTCTGTTTTCTGGATCAGCTTGTCGGCAAGTTTATATTTTAGCCCCAATTCAGGAATCATCCCGTATAAACTGTCTACAGCAGTTCTGAACTGTGCGGTATCAATTTTTCTTGAAACAGCCATTTTCGTTGAAGTATTTTTCCAGATGTCATTCAAAAGAGTACTTAACTGTTCTTTATTTTCAGGAGAAATATCATTTCTTAAAAACGGTTCCACTGCAGATTTGAATTTCCCGTGACGAATCACTTCTATACCGATACCATATTTATCTGCAAAATCTTTAAAAAATGTCACTTCAGTAGCTAAGCCCTTCAGTTCTATCATTCCAGATGGATTAAGATAATATTGATCGGCAACAGATCCTAAATAATAAGAGGCCTGTGATACAGCATTTCCGTAAGCATATACAAATTTCCCACTCTTCTTAAAATCTTCAATCGCATTCCTGATATCATCAATCTGAGTCATTCCGGCATGCAGATCATCAGCTTCAATACTTATCCCTTTAATGTTATCATCCGTCTTTGCTTTATTGATAGCTTCCAAAACGTCATACAGCATAACGCTCTTGCTCTTATTATTGATATTGAACAGTCCCATTTCTTCTTCTGTAGGGCTGTCAATAATATTGGTTTTTAAGTTTATTGTAAGAACAGAATTCTTTTTCACAACGGCAGATTTATCATTTCCCATGGAACTAAACACAAGCATCATAATGAAAAAGATGAAAAATACAGCACATAATAGGACAATAGCCACTATATTTGCCAATACATTTTTAAAGAAACTTCTCATATATTCAATCAATTTTCTAATATGTCGCAGCATAGGGTAGTTTTGTTACTAGGAAGTAACCTGGGAGATCAAAAAAAAAATTTAGAGCTCGCCTTAGAGAAGATCGGGGATGGCGGAAATAAGATATCACAAATAAGCGAATTTTTAACAACCGAACCTGTAGAATTTGTTAGTTCCAATATTTTTTGTAATATTGCATCAGTAATATTCACGCGTCTTTCGCCTATTCAATTGCTTGATTTTGTTAAAGGTATTGAAGTGGGGATGGGAAGAATTAATGATTCATCAACATCTGAAAGCTATAGCGATAGAATAATAGATATTGATATCATTACATATAATGATTTGAAATTCAAATCTGAAAGATTGGAAATACCCCATCAAAAACATTTGTTTGAAAGGGAATTTTCTAAAATATTATTGAAAGATTTTATCTAAATAAAACATAAAACATACAGTATGAAATTAGGTTTATTATTATTGGCCGCACTTCCTATCACAGCTTATGCTCAGGACAGTACCACAGTAAACTCATCAACCGAGTATCCTAATACCTTTTCTTCAGGTTCCGCTAATGTACAGCCATTCAACAATAAGTCCAGACGTTTCAACGATTGGTCTATTTCCGTTGGTGGAGGTGCAGCATTTATGGCACATTCCGATCTTAACTCTTTTTATGACAAAAAGGTGAATTGGGGATATAATGCCTATGTAAGTGTTGACAAGCAGATCACGCATGCTTTTGGACTGAGCCTTATCTATCAGAGAGGTGAAACAAAACAAAAAGCAAAGCTAGGAGGTGCAGCGGGAGCAGCAGCAGGCGTTGGAACAGCAACTACAAAATTTGATCAGGTTGCTTTGATGGGAGACGTTAACTTTTCTAATTTATTGAGAAGAGTTGACAATCATTCTCCTTACAGATGGGCTTTACACGGATATGCAGGAATTGGATTCCAAGGGTACAATACTTCTCTGCATGACGGAAATGAGTACAGATGGAGTGACAGCCCTAAAAGAGTACCTTTATTTATCAAACAGGATTTAGATATTAACTCTCTATTCTACCAGTTCGGGGTAGGAATGAAGTACAAAGTTTCCAGACTTATTGACATCGAAGCCAGAACAATGTATATCATAAGCGGCGATGATGAATTTGACGGAGGCGGATGGGCCGATCCAAACGACTACGACCCGGCTACTCCAGGTTCAAAGTACAACATGATCAGCGATTCAAGATCTGATAATGCATGGACTGTGACCTTAGGAGTTTCTTTCAAATTAGGAAAACAATTATCTCACCTGGCATGGCATGACCCGCTTCAGGAAGCATACTACAGAACCAGCGTTTTAGAAAACGCATCTCAGGATCTGGTTGTATGTGAAAAAGGCGACGCAGATAATGACGGCGTATGTGATGACTGGGACAGACAGCTAGATACTCCTGCAGGAGCAAGAGTGGATGGTGCCGGTGTAGCTCTGGATATGGATCTTGACGGTGTTATAGATCTATATGACAAGTGTGTAACGGTTCCCGGGCCTGTTGAAAACAACGGTTGTCCTACCAAATAATAAATAGCTTTAAACTGTTTATTACAAATAACAAATCATTTAATTAACTAAAATAAAAAAATACACTATGAAATTAAGTTTAGCAATTGTTGCATTAGCAATGGCAATTCCTACCGCCAGCTACGCACAAGACTCAACAGCAGTTTCAACTGGAGAATATCCAAACACATTTTCTTCTGGTTCTGCCAACGTTTCTCCGTTTACTAATCAGTCTAAAAGATTTAACGATTGGTCTATTTCAGCAGGTGCTGGTGTACCATTGATCCAATCAGCTGATTTAACTTCTATCAAAAACGGTAACGGAAAGAACCTTTTTGGATACTCAGCCTATGTAAGTATTGATAAAGCGATCACACATGCGTTCGGTTTAAAATTACAATATGACAGAGGTGAAACTAGACAAGGATGGTTTAATACCAAAGATGCTGCTCCTGATGCTACTGCCGTAGGTGCAAGAACTCAGTATGATGCGATCTCATTATTAGGAGATATCAATTTCTCTAATCTATTAAGAAGAGTTGACAACCATTCTCCTTACAGATGGGCACTTCATGGGTATGCAGGTGTGGGTACTATTGCTTACAGAGCATACCAGAAAGACATTAAAGGACAGAGAGTGGCTACTGAAGTTAAGCCATTCAAGTTAGGATCAATGTTTATGCAGGCTGGTGCCGGTTTAAAATATAAGATCAACAGAAGATTAGATCTTGAAGGTAGACTAATGTATGTAGTAACCGGTGACGATGAATTCGACGGTGGAGGTGACAAATACAGTGCGATCAACAAACGTGAAGAGCAGGTATCTGATAACTTCTTCAATGCTACTTTAGGTATTACATTGAAATTAGGAAAACACGAATCTCACCTAATGTGGCATGATCCACTTCAGGAAATCTATTACAAACTTGATGTTTTGGCTAACAAAAATCAGGATATTGAAGTATGTAAAAAAGGTGATGCTGATAACGATGGAGTTTGTGACGATTGGGACAGACAGCTTGATACTCCTGCTGGTGCAAGAGTGGATGGTGCTGGTGTTGCTCTTGATACTGACCTTGATGGTGTAATCGACCTTTACGACAAGTGTGTAACTGTTCCTGGACCTGTTGAAAACAACGGATGTCCTACAACAACTACAGGACCTGTAGTAGAAACAGAAACTAAACTTGAAGGAATTGAGTTTGATTTAAATTCTGACAGAATTTTACCTTCAAATACTCCAATCTTGAATAACGCTGTTAACTATATTAATTCTTCAACAGGTTCTTATAGCGTAATTGGTGCTACTGATACAAGAGGTACTGATGCTTATAACCAGAAACTTTCTGAAAGAAGAGCAAATAATGTTAAGAGCTACCTGATCAAAAACGGAGTTCAGACTGGAAAAATCAATGCAATAGGAAAAGGTGAAAAAGACCTTAAATATCCTGAATGTGAACCAGCTACTAAGTGCCCTGAATGGAAAAACAGAGCCAACAGAAGAGTATACTTCGAAGCTAAATAATAACTTTTTAGTAAATATATCAAAGCCGTGCCCAGCACGGCTTTTTTTGTTGTAATACTTTTATTACTTTTACCCTATGATTTCTCAACAGGATTTTCAGAAATTAAAATATGATACCCTAAAATATTTTTGGGGCTATGATCATTTCAGAGATTCTCAGGAAGAAATCATTAATGCTGTTATCAATGAAAATGACAGCCTTGTCCTGTTGCCAACCGGTGCCGGAAAATCACTCTGTTACCAGCTTCCTGCCTTACTGAAGGAAGGAACCTGTCTCGTAATCTCACCACTTCTTGCTTTAATGAAAGATCAGGTAAGCCAGCTTAAACACCGGGGGATAGAAGCAGAATATCTCTCTTCCGAACTGGATGAATATGATGCTGAATCCATCTATGACCGTTGCAAAGATGGTCTTACCAAGCTTCTCTATGTATCGCCGGAAAGATTAACCAACAGCCAGTTTTTACAGAATATTGAAGAAATTCAACTTTCCTTTATTGCCGTAGATGAAGCACATTGTATTTCAGAATGGGGCCAGGATTTCAGACCAAGTTATCAGAACATCAAAGAATTCCGAAAAAACCATCCGAAGATTCCATGTTTAGCCTTAACGGCAACGGCGACTCCCAAAGTGCTGGAAGAGATTAAAAATAAACTGGAGCTGAAAAAACCTACCGTCTTCCAAAAAAGTTTTAAGAGAGAAAATATCAGGATGTTTATGGACGAAGTTTCCGATAAATTCCAACGTGTATTGGATATTTTAAAACACAATAATGATTCCGGGATTGTTTACGTAAGAACCAGGAAAGATGCAGAAATGCTGGCAGAATTCCTCAAAAAAAATCAGGTCGGCAACGTAGATTATTTTCATGCAGGTTTAACCACGAAGGAAAAAAACACAAGGCAGTCCGTCTGGAATAAAAGTAACAGCCATGTTCTGATCTCAACCAACGCTTTTGGTATGGGAATAGACAAGGACAATGTTCGTTTTGTGATCCACTATTCTCCTGCACCATCACTGGAAAACTATTATCAGGAAATCGGACGGGCGGGAAGAGATGGAAAAGACAGTTTTGCATTCCTTCTCTGGAACAAGCAGGAACTTCTTAATTTTGACGAAATCTTAAAAAACCAGATTCCCAATAAAGTTGAATTTTTAAAGATTATTACTTACCTCTACTCTATTTTTCAGGTGGCAGAATATGAGCTGCCGGAAAAAGTCTTCCAACTGAATGTTCAGGGAATACAGAATTTCACCAGACTGTCAAAAGCAAAGATCAGCAATGTGCTCAACTTTCTCCACAATCAGGAAATCATCTATCATAGCGACAACAAAAGCCTGTCCTCACTGGAATTACTTTTTAACGCTGATGAAATAGATCAGCTGCCACAGAAAGATGCTTATTTCATAGAGCTTCTGCTTCGTACCATATCAGGAATTACCACACACAAGGTAATGTTCAGCGAACAGCAGGTAAGCAATAAGATCGGGATAAGCGTTCCTCTTATCAAAGAACGGCTGAAAGAACTTCAGCAGAAAAATTATCTGGAATATGTAGACGGAGCACTCTCAAGCATTAAGTTCCTGAAACCACGTGATGAAAGAGTGATCAATTCAGCCTACTGGAAACTTTTCGAACATATCCAAAAGAATAAGATCCAGAAATGGGAAGAGATGAAGTTTTTTATAGAAAATAATGATTACTGTAAAATGAAACTTATCCTCGCCTACTTTGGGGAAAAGAATACAAAAAACTGTGGTCAGTGTTCAGTTTGTGAAAAGAATAAACAGTCGATTTTCGGAAAAAATATTTCCCAACAGATTATTAATCTATTGGCAAAAAAAACATCAACGATCGAAGAGCTTTCAGTACAGCTCAACTACCATTCTAAAAACAATATTTTAGAAAATCTGATTTTTCTTTTAGATTCAGGAAAAGTAAAAATGCTGAATTTCAGAACGTATGCGCTGAATAATGAGTAATTGTAGCCAATCGTCAAGGTGGAATTTTAGATTTTAGACATCAGATACCATACTTTAAAATCAAGAGTTTTACACTCATACACTCTAAAACGCTCTCACTCAAATCTTACCTTCTCTAAATCCTAAAACTCTCAAACACTCTTACTCCCAACCCCTAAAAACCCTTATCTTTGCATTATGAAATCATTGAAAGTTGTTTTTTTAGGAACCCCGGAATTTGCAAAAACTTCTTTGGAGGCTATCCATCAGTCCAGTCATGGAGTAGTAGGTGTAGTAACCGTTGCAGACAAAGCCAGCGGCCGTGGGCAGAAGATCAATCAGTCCCCTGTAAAAGTATATGCTTCGGAAAATAATATTCCTGTTTTCCAGCCGGAAAAACTGAGAAATCCTGAATTTTTAGAGGATCTTAGAAAACTTGATGCTGATGTTTTTGTGGTAGTTGCTTTCAGAATGATGCCCAAAGTCCTTTTTGAAATGCCTAGAATGGGAACTTTCAACCTTCATGCTTCCCTTCTACCTGATTACAGAGGAGCAGCACCTATTAATTATGCCGTGATCAACGGTGAAGAAAAAACCGGAGCCACCACATTTTTTATCAATGAAAAAATAGACGAAGGAAATATTCTTCTGCAGGAAGAACTGACCATTTTACCAGATGAAAATGCAGGAAGCCTTCATGACCGGTTAATGGAGATGGGATCAAAATTAGTAGTCAAAACACTTGACGGCCTTGCAGAAAATTCTATTGTGGAAAAACCTCAGCCCAAAGTAGAACATCCTAAAAATGCCTATAAAATCTTCAAAGAAGACACTAAAATAGACTGGACTAAAAGTTCAAAGGAAGTGCATCAGTTTGTTTTAGGAATGTCTCCTTATCCTGCAGCTTTTACTACTTTAAAAATTGGAAGTGAAGAAAAGACCTTGAAAATATTCCTTGGTAAATACGAAGTTTCCAATCATGACAAAACACCTGGAATACTTGATATTTCAAAAAACACTTTTAAAATTTATACTAAAGATGGTATTTATGAACCTTTAGAACTTCAATTGGAAGGCAAGAAAAGGATGGGCATTAAAGATCTCCTCAATGGCTTTAAAGATTTTACAGACTGCGAAATTAAATAATCAACAATACAATAAAACTTAAGCAAAAGCTTGAGTTTTATCATTTTTGAAAACATATTTATTTTATATTACTTCATCACATTGTTTACAGTCTGGCTGTCTACAAACTGTTCAAAGCTGATTATTTTTCCGTTTTCTAATTTCCAGATATGGGCTGCTCTGGCTTCGAAATATTGATTCGTGATTTTATAAGTCCCCATATAAGTCCCATAAGCAACTACGGTATTTCCATCAGCAACATAGTTTTCAGGAACAAATTTATAATCGATCCATTCGTCTGCCAGTCTGTTAAAAACACCTTTAGCAATATTATCTAATCCAATGTAGGTTCCTGCGTAAGGAAAGCCGGCAGCTTCTGTCCAGGAAATATTTTCAGACACATAGTTCGCTAAGTTTCTCCCGTTTTCTTCTGAAGTTTTACCCTCGTAAGTACTTTTTATAATTTCCAGATTGGTCATATCTTTTTTTTTTTAAAACAGCTTGACAATATACTGAGCATCATCAGGCTTAAGATTATTCTTACCATTTCATTTCTCCTGTATTCACTTTTGCACCTATCTGCAGGGCAGTTTCAAAAGTAAGAGCAGGATATTTTACTTTTAATGCTTTGATTAATTCTTCAGAACTTTTATTTGTTTTCAAGGCCTCTTCATAAAACTGAAGGTAATTTTTAGTGTGCGTTACTGCTTTTAAATTAAAATCAGAATCAGAGTTTGCATGGGCAGGAATTACAATTTCAGGATGCAAAGATTCAATCCTATCTAAAATCTTGATCCATTCATTTCTGGATTCCCTGGTTTGAGAATCTGCAGTCCAAAGATGAAAACCGGTTCCAAAAACATTGATTCCGCCTAGAACTGTTTTTGCAGCAGGTATCCAGACAAAAGTTCTTGCAGGAAACGCTTCCAATCCTACAACTTCAAGCTTTTCTCCTTCTAATTCAATAGTATTACCTATCAAAACCTGTGGTAAAACAACGTTATTGGTAATGGCATTTCCAAGTCTACCGCCCCAAACCTCCAGCTTTTTCTGTGATGTCTTTTGAATATGTTCTACCGTTGCAGGAGATGCATAAACTGTAACTTCCGGAAAGTATTTTTTGAAAACCTGTAATCCAAAATAAAAATCAGGATCACCATGAGAAACATAGATAGTGGTTAACTTTTTACCGGAATTTTTAATTTCCTGTGCGACATTTTCTGCATCAGCCAAAGTAAACTGAGCATCAATTAAAACAGCGTCTTCTTTTCCTGATACAAGAACCGATGCAACGCCGAAGCTGTTTTCATCAGCATTATAAATACTGTAAGTAAACCCGTTATCTGCTTTGATTGTTCTGAATTTTTGTTGTGCTTCCATTTTTTAAATAATAAAGTTGTGATTAGTATTAATATGCTTTAAGCCTTTTTGTACTTAAAATGAGTACTGCAAAGATGCATAGTAGAGACCTTTCAAAACATTGAACTAGGTCAATAAATGGAAATAACTAATTTTTCGTAACAATCTTTCTTCTAATTCTGCTCACAAACTCGTGGCTTATTCCTAAATAAGCACCAATTTGGATATTGGTAAGGCGGCCTGCTATCTGTGGATATTTCGTAATAAAATCAACATAGCGCTGATCTGCCGTTTTACTCAGATTCTCTATAATTCTTCGCTGCAGGGCAATCAGCGTTTTTTGAGACATGATTCTGAAAAGTTTTTCAATTTCAGGAATCTTCTGATACAATGCTTCTTTATCCGCTTTTGAAATAAGAAGTACTTCGCTGTTTTCCAACGCTTGAATATTAAGCTGTGAAGGTTTTAAAGTAGTAAAACTATCTACATCAGTGATCCACCAGTCTTCAATTGCGAAATATAAAATCTGTTCTGTTCCCTTCTGATCAGAATGATATACCTTAAAACAGCCATTGATCACAAAGCCTTCAAACTTACAATGCTCCCCCTCTTTAAGTAAAAATTCTTTTTTTATGATTTTTTGAAAGGTGAAAGCATTACAAAATTCTTCTAAGTGTTCATCAGAGATTTGAATATGTTTTAAAATATGTTCTTTAAGGGCAGCTGTCATTCTCTAAAATTAAAAAAAGGTTTAGAAAAATCCTAAACCTTTTTTATTGAATTGAATATTATAAGATTCAATAGCATTAATCTACTACTGATCATTTACAGTTGATTATTAAAGCTGAACCAATTCCGTCACCTCAACATCATATCCGCCAACCTGCGGCTTGATATTAGGATTCTGTGTGATCACTTTGAATTTATTGATTCCCAGATTTTTCAGGATCTGTGTTCCGATCCCATAATCTCTGTAATTGTATGCTAATGTAGGATGCTGCTCCTGCCCGTCCTGATAATTTAGGAACTGCTGAAGTTTTCTCAGCGTATTTTCAGAATTTGAAACGTTATTGATGAAAATTACGGCTCCTTTTCCTGCTTCATTCACCATATTGGTTACTTTTTCCAATAAGGGCTTTTCACCGTTATTCAGTCTTGTCAGTACATCAAAATAGGAATCTGAAGACTGAACTCTTACCAAAACAGGCTCATCAACCGTCCATGCACCTTTAGTCAAAGCAAAATGGATCTGGTCGTTAGAAGTTTCTCTGAAAGCATAAAAATCAAACTCCCCATAAGCAGTTTTTACTTTTCTTTCTTCCAGTCTTTCGATAAGGTTTCCTTTTTTAAGCTGGTAATGGATCAGATCCTCAATAGACACGATCTTCATATCATGTTTCTGAGCGAAAGCGTGAAGTTCAGGAAGACGAGACATCGTACCGTCATCATTCATAATCTCACAGATCACACCACCTTCTTTTAATCCGGCTAAATTTGTCAGATCAATGGCTGCTTCAGTATGTCCGGCTCTTTTCAGAACACCTCCTTTTCTTGCACGAAGCGGGAAAATGTGTCCCGGTCTCATAAAGTCTGTAGGCTTGGATTTTTCATCCATTAAAGCTAAAATCGTTTTTGCTCTGTCTCCTGCAGAAATACCTGTAGAAGTTCCGTTACCAAGAAGGTCAACAGAAACGGTAAAAGCGGTTTCCTTAGGGTCGCTGCTTCTGCTTACCATCACTTCAAGACCCAGCTCGTCACATCTTTTTTCAGGAAGCGGCATACAGATCAGCCCTCTTCCGTGAAATGCCATGAAATTGATAATTTCCGGCGTTGTCAATTCTGCAGCGCAAAGAAAATCTCCTTCGTTTTCTCTGTCTTCATCATCTACTACTATGATTATTTTACCATTTTTAAGGTCTTCAATAGCCTCTGGAATAGTATTTAATTTAATATCAGACATGTTTACTTTTTATTTGTGCAAAGATACTTATAAAAATAAGCATCTGCCAATTAATATGAATGGTTTGTTAGGCTTTGGATAAAGAGTCTGCCGCCTCTCTGAAAATCTCATAAGATCTCAGTCTTTTCTGATGATCGTAGATATGTGAATTGATAATTAATTCATCCACATTGAATTTTTCCTGGAAATCTTTCAGTTTTTCTTCAATTTCTGCCTGATCTCCAATGAAGGTATATCTCAGTTTCTGAAGCACCATTGATTTTTCCATTGGTGACCAGATATCGTCCATATCATCTACCGGCGGGGCAAAAGGTTTGCGGTCATTTCTTACAATATTGATAAACGCCTGGAATAAAGTCGTGGATATTTTATGAGCTTCCTCGGTAGTTTCTGCAGCTACCCCGTTCACACAAGCCATAATGTAAGGCTTATCCAGCTGTTTTGATGGCTGAAAATGTTCTCTGTAAATCTTAAAAGCCATTTCCATCTGCTCCGGAGCGAAATGTCCCGCAAAGGCATAAGGAAGTCCAAGCTCTGCAGCCAGCCAGGCACTGTCTGTACTGGATCCCAACATATAAAGCGGAATATCCAATCCCTCACCCGGAATGGCACGAACCAAAGCATCAGAATTTTCTTTTGAAAAATAAGTCTGCAGCTCTAAGATCTGTCTTGGAAACTGCTGGTTGATGATCGCAGGATTTCTTCCAAGAGCCTGAGCCGTAAGACCGTCAGTTCCGGGCGCTCTTCCCAGGCCAAGATCTATTCTTCCCGGAAAAAGGGATTCCAGGGTTCCGAACTGTTCAGCGATGATCAGAGAACTGTGATTGGGAAGCATAATTCCTCCGGATCCTACTCTGATTGTTTTTGTTCCGTTGGCAATAAAACCAATCAGAACCGAAGTCGCTGAGCTGGCAATACTTTCCATATTATGATGTTCAGCCAGCCAGAATCTTTTATAATTTAAATTTTCAGTATGGTTCGCTAAAGACAAACTGTCCTGAAACGTATCGTGAATGCTTTTCCCCTGCTTTACGGGAGCAAGATCCAGCACCGATATTTCAAAATTTTTCATATTTTAAATTTTAGGTCTCAAAAAACCAAACAAATTTAAAACATATAAACTGCATTAGTTACTTTTTGTAATTGATAAGTCTGATTGGTGTGGTGTGGGAAAAACTATTGAAAATTATTAATTATTATTGTAGTTTTTACTACACGGACATAAAATCTTATTTTATTCATTACATTTGAAAAGCATTACATTTTATTATCAATCTGCAATAAGTATATATGAATATTTTCAAGTCAATTTTGAATAGTTTAAAGATAAAACATATTCAGAATCAGATATTTGGAAATAATGAAAACACGACCTACGAAATTGTTCCTTAATTTCGCAATAATCTATTAAGTGAATTTACTTATTCTTCTCCTTCTTAAAAGTATAATGATTGATCAAAATCCTGATCTCATTAAATTCAAAATCATTCGGTAAAGCATTCTTCCATTCCGTTAAGGTTTCATGAGGATTTTTGTAGAATTCATTTTCAAAGGCTTTGATTTTATCTGAAGTGATAACTCTTGAAATATCCAGCAATCCCTGCTCAGCAAATTTCGCCAGATGGCCGATTACCGTTTCTTTTACCAGACCTCTTTCCATAGCGATCTCACCAATGGTTTTTCCCTGCTCAAACAACTGGAAGGTCAGAACCTGGGAAGGAACTTTTGCAATCTTTAAATTAATTTCTTTATCATTTTTTTCATCTAAAAGTTTCGTTTCCAGCAGATGAACTTCTTTCAGGCTGTTCAGATATTCTTCTGTATCTTCCAACCAGTCTCTGAATACTTCATTGTACTGCTTTAGACCTTTTGTTCCTTTTATTTCAGCATAAAATTCTTTCAATGGATTAAAAACTTTATCCCTGATTTCTGTAAAGAAAAAATTAACCGCCCCTTTGGTTTTACTTTCAATCTCAGACCATTCTTCTTTATTCTCAATGAAGTTATTCACCTTCTGAGAAATGACTCTTTCCAGCTTTTCAAAGATCTTTCCAAGATTGACAATTTCATGTTTCAGCTGAAGATAAAGCTGGTTGGTTTTTACATGATCTATACTTTTTGTGGTGATGGAAAGCTTATTCCACTCTTCTACCTCGTTTAGGAACCACAGGCAATTGACGGTACGGAGCACTTTTTTGATGCTGTAGTCATATTTTTCACGGTTCAGAATAGCTTCTACATTATCATTCGCAAAAGTATTTCCCTGGAACTGCAGAATCCTGTTGTCCTTAAAAATAACTTCAGGTGTAATTTTGGATTTCAAAACAATACCTTCCAATGTTCGGCATCTCGACAAAGCTACATAAACCTGTCCCGCCGTAAAGCTTTTTCCGGCATCAATGATGACATTATCAAACGTTAATCCCTGGCTTTTGTGAATGGTAACGGCCCACGCCAATTTGATCGGGAACTGTTCAAAGCTTCCCAGAACTTCTTCTTTGATATTTTTTTCGGTGTCCAGGAAATATTTTTTCTGTTCCCAGACTTCTCTTTTTACGACAATTTCTCTTTCACTTCCATCGAGAACCACTTTGATCTCGTTATCATCAAGTGAAGTGATTTCACCCAATTTTCCATTGAAATATTTTTTCTCCCCGGTGATATCATTTCTGATAAACATTACCTGAGCCCCGACTTTTAATTCTAAAAACTGCTCGTTGGGAAACTGATTTTCCTTGAAATCTCCAAAAAGTTTGGCTTCATAGGTTTTCACCGTCAGATCAATTTCTGCAAGCTTTTCCTGGTTGATCTCATCAGCCATTCTGTTGTGTGAACACAAATAAACGTAAGATTCAGTTCCCGCCTTAAAATCAGGATCATACCTTTCATTAAGAACATCAAAATTGATATTGGCCACATCGCCATCACGGATTGCATTCAGAATATCCAGAAATTTTTCATCTGACTGTCGGTAAACTTTCGTTAGCTCAATAGTCAGAAGCGGAATATCTTTCACCGCATGGCTGTCGAAAAAGAAAGGCGACTGATAGCATATCTTTAAAATATGTTCATCCCTCACCACCGGAGGAAGCTGATAAAGATCTCCAATGAACAGCATCTGCACGCCACCGAACCGCTGATTGTTCCTTCTGATGAACCTCAGAGAGAAATCCATCATATCGAGAACATCCGCTCTAAGCATGGAAACCTCATCAATAATAAGAACCTCCACTTCCCTTAAAAGTTTAAGTTTATCCTTTCGGTATTTGAAATGAGGCATCAGATCGGCAATATTGTTCGCCAAGCTTCCATCAATACGGTCAGTAGTCGGTAAAAAAGTTCTTAATGGCAGCCCAAACATGGAATGGATGGTTACACCACCGGCATTGATCGCTGCAATTCCCGTGGGCGCTACTACGATATACTTCTTCCTGGTCTTCTTTACAAAGTCATTAAGGAAGGTCGTTTTTCCGGTTCCGGCTTTTCCTGTAAGAAAAACACTTCTGTTGGTATGCTCTATTAAGTCAAAAAAATGATTGTTCACGCTTCAAAATTACGGAAATGAATTTGATTTTCTTACCTTGGCATAACTTTTGAAAATTCTTTAACAGAAAAGAAATTTATAATGAAAAAAAGTTTCATATATCCTCTACTATTAGCATTATGCACTACATTTACCTTAGTTTCATGCAATACATCCAAGAATATCAACACCAATCTACCTAAAGATATTTCGGAAAGACCTGCTGATGAAGACAGCCAGAAATATGAACAGGCACAACTGGATAAACTGAAAGCATCTATAGAATCTGAAGCTTCAGAAAAATGTACGGATGCCTCAGAATGGGCATTTGCTCCAATGGGAGCCAAAGCTTGCGGAGGACCTCAGCAATATATCGCCTATCCTAAAAAGATAGAAAATACAATTCTGCCAAGAATCAATCAGTATACGGATAAGGTAAAAGCGTTCAATGAAAAATACAATATCGTCTCTGACTGTATGATGATCATGCCCCCAAAATCCATTAAGTGTATCAATGGTAAAGTACAGCTGATAGCAGCTGAGCAGTAAAATAAAAAAATCAAAGCAAAGGTTATATATTCTGTTGAATAATCAACAAAAACTCACTCAGGAGTTTATACTAAGGATTTAAAGAAAGCTCTATCGGTAATGATGGAGCTTTTGTTTTCCTTTTTTGTAAAATGTAAAAAAGTATGATGTATTCGTGATTTTTGGGAAAGAATTTTAGATATCAGATGTCCGAAATCAGGCAAGAACGAAAAAAGATTTACATTAATTCAGTAACTCATAAAAAACCAGCAGCTCTCTTATTCAAATGCTCCCCAACTCTCCAACTCAAAACTAACTTCCCACTTCCAGGTTTTCTTTATACCACGAAGAATATTTTACATAATTATCTGCGATCCTGTTTACTTCTCCTTCTAATAACTGGGCAGAAATATCTTTAATTTTTTTTGCCGGAACTCCACCCCAAACTTCTCCTGACTTGATGTGGGTTCCCTGGGTAACCACTGAACCTGCTCCTACGATAGAATTCTCCTCAACCAGACAGTCATCCATCACAATAGCTCCCATTCCAATTAAAACATTATCTTGAATGGTGCATCCGTGAACGATTGCATTGTGGCCTATTGACACATTATTTCCGATATTTAAAGGATGCTTCTGATAAGTACAATGCAGCATAGCATTATCCTGAACATTTACTTTGTCGCCCATTTTGATGTAATGCACATCTCCTCTGATTACTGCATTATACCAGATACTACAATTCTTACCCATGGTAACGTCACCAATAATAGTTGCCGTTTCTGCCAAAAATGTGCCTTCCCCTATCTGAGGAGCTTTTCCTAAAAGCGCTTTTACAATTGCCATAATTTTAATTTGATGATTTGAAAATAAGTTAATTCGAAATAATATTTTTTTAACTCCTGCTTCTAAGTCTTAGCTTTCATCTCTGACTTTTAATTTTAAATGACTATGATAGCAAAAATCTAATTTCTATTCTGTAACTTCTAATTTCTAATTGCGTATTTTTGTATCTCAAATTTAACGAAAAAATGCGTACGATATTTATAGAACCAACCGAAAACCCGAAAGTGATGAAATTTGTCACGGATTATAACCTGATTCCGGGATCTTTGGAGTTGGACAGAACTTCAGATATTTCAGAAATTCCTTTAGCTCAGGAACTTTTCAATTATCCTTTTGTAGAAAGAATTTTTATTACTGCCAATTTTGTAGCGGTAGCGAAACAGGATACTGTAGAATGGGAACATGTAGCTGAAAACCTGAAGAATATCATTGAAGATGAATTATTGGCTAATCCTAGAATTTATCTTCAAAAAAAGAAGGAAATGTATCAGATCTATGCGGAGATGACTCCCAATCCTAATGCCATGAAGTTTGTTTCCAGCAAGCTCCTTTTAGAAGGTTTTGTGGAAGTGAAATCCAGGGATCAAGCAGAGGGCGTTCCTTTGGCACAAGCTATTTTAAAGGAATTTGATTTTGCAAAAGAAATTTTTATTTCTGACAATTTTGTTGCCGTGACCAGAGATGACTCTGTGGAATGGCATCAGGTAATGATGGCCGTACGCGGATTCATTGCAGAATATCTTCAGAATGGAGGTGTAATTTCAAATCTTGAGCCTCAGAAACATGAAAATCCTGTTGAAAAGATTATCAACAGAGAATATACAGACGATGAGCAGAAAATTTCAGATATTTTAAATGAATATGTAGCTCCTGCCGTAGAAAATGACGGTGGAAAAATTTCATTAATGGAATATGATCAGGAGAATAAAACGGCCAAAATGCTTTTACAAGGAGCCTGTTCAGGATGTCCAAGCTCTACGGCCACTTTGAAAAACGGAATTGAAAATATCTTAAAACAGTTCGTTCCGGATTTAGTAGAACGAGTAGAAGCTGTCAACGGATAACCAACACAACCAATGCCCAGAAAGAAGATCATCGTAATTATCGGAAGTGCCTCTAAAAATTCCAGCAATCAGCAATTAATAGAACAGGTACTGGAAAAGCATCCGGATACTGACTTTCAAATATATGATGACCTTTCTGTTCTTCCGCATTTTGATACGTCTGTAACAGATGTTGATACACCGGATGAAGTTGTAAAGATCAGGGAAGATATCAATCATTCTGCAGGTATTTTATTTTGTACACCGGAATATATTTTCAGTATCCCTGCAAGGTTAAAAAACTTATTGGAATGGTGTGTTTCTACCACTGTTTTTTCTGATAAGCCAGCTGCTGTGATTACGGCATCTGCCAGCGGAGAGAAAGGCCATGAAGAATTGATATTGATATTAAAAACTCTTGGAGCAAAAACAGAAGACCGTCACCAGCTATTAATAAAAGGAATAAAGGGGAAATTTAACGATGACAAACAGGTTGAAAGTGATACCTTTGCAAACGTATCAGAACTGGTAACAGATTTCAAAAAAACTGTTCTATAATTAAAATTAAAAATATTGGATAATAAAGGAATTTTACTGGTCAATCTTGGTTCTCCAAGATCTACCGAGGTAAATGATGTAAAGGAATATCTTGACGAATTTTTGATGGATGAAAAGGTAATTGATTACCGCTGGATCTTCCGTGCACTTTTAGTTCAGGGAATTATCCTTAAAACAAGACCTGCAAAATCTGCTGAAGCCTATAAAACAGTCTGGACAGATGAAGGTTCTCCTTTAATTGTTATCACAGAAAAGATCCGGAAAAAACTTCAAAAAATAGTTGATGTTCCTGTGGAAATCGGAATGAGATATGCCCAGCCGAGCATTGAAGCGGGAATTCAAAAACTGGTTGATCAGGGAGTTTCTGAGATCGTACTTTTCCCACTGTATCCGCAATATGCGATGAGCACTACTGAAACGGTGATTGAAAAAGCAGAGGAGGTACGTAAAAAGAAGTTTCCAAAGGTAAAGATCAATTATATACAGCCTTTCTATAACAGAGATATTTATATTAACTGCCTGGCAGAAAGCATCAGGGAAAAGCTTCCTGAAAATTTTGATGCCTTACAGTTCTCTTATCACGGAGTTCCCGAAAGACATATTTACAAGACTGATCCTACGAAAACATGTAATTTAAACGATTGCTGTTCGCGTGAAAATAATCCTAGTCACCAGTTTTGCTACCGCCATCAATGTTTTGATGTGACTAATTCTGTCATTAAAAAACTGGGATTACCCAAAGAAAAAGTAATGGTTACGTTTCAGTCAAGATTAGGTAAAGATAAATGGATGGAACCTTATACGGATGAAACTCTTGAAAGTATAGGCAAAAAAGGAGTGAAAAATCTAGCTATTGTTTGCCCTGCCTTCGTTTCAGATTGTTTGGAAACACTGGAAGAAATTTCAGTCGAAGGAAAAGAACAGTTTTTGCATGGAGGCGGAGAAAATTTCCATTATATCCCATGTCTGAATGATGAAGACCGCTGGATAGATGTGGTAAAGATACTTTGCGAAGAAAAACTGAATGATTTTTACTTAGTATAATATTTCATCAATACATAAAAACAAAAGGGTCACAAAATTTACTTTGTGACCCCTTTTTTTGAAAATATATTAAAGCTTATTTTTTGATAAGGTTTCCTGCTTTCTGTCCGTTAACCGTTACGATATATACTCCGGAAAGAATATTAGACGGAAGCTGAATGTTTACTTTATTTGTACCAGTAGTAACTTTGATCTTTTCAGAAATTTCTTTTTTCCCTGTAAGACTTACTAACTCAACAATTCCGTTTCCTTCTTTTCCTTCAAACTCAACAGTAAATTTGTCAGTTGCAGGATTTGGACTGATTGTGTAAAGGGAAGTACCCGGCGCTGCTATTTTTCCTGCCGCAGAAGTTCCTCCTCCTACACCTACTGCATTCCATGCATTGGTAACCTGAGTTACTTCATTACTTCCGGCTCCATATAAATCTGCTGCTGCCTGAAGTGAATAAGTTCTTGCATTAGCATATGTAGATGAAGAAATAAGATAGGTTGTTAGCGTTCTGTAAGCAATTGCTGCTGCCTTATCTAATCCTATTCCTGTAACATTATAAGCAAATCCTTTATCATTAGTTCCAGATCCTCCGGTTACCAGTAAATAGTACCAGAAATTCAGAACTCCTGAATTGGTATGCACCCAGCAGCTGTCATTATATCCCGGCAGATTAGGGTTTCCTTGAGGAGTACAAGTACTGCTTGCATCCTTCCAATAAGTTCCTTTATAAGTATCAGGCTGTTGATAAGCGTTAGGATTGGCCATATCTCTGATCACATAACTGAAGTCTTCACCCAGTTTCCAGCTTGCCTGTGTTGGTCTGGCCCAAAGCTCTATACTGTTCCCAAAAACATCAGAAAAACCTTCATTTAACGCTCCCGATTCTCTTTGATAAGCAAGATTAGCTGTTTTTGAAGTCATGCCGTGGGTAATCTCATGACCACAGACATCTAATGCCGTTAGCGGCTTGTTCCCATTTGTTGAACTCCCATCTCCATAAGTCATTCTGGAACCATCCCAAAAAGCATTAAAATAATTGGTTGAATAATGTACATAAGATTTTATAGCAAAATTATTATTGTCTATACTTTTTCTTCCAAACTTGGCATAATAATAATCCAGAGTCATTTCAGCTCCCCAGTGGGCATCCGTAGCATACTGATCTTTATTGGTATTTACATTGTTCCAATTGTTATCAGTATCTGTAAAGTCTACTGCAGAAGAATAGTTGGTTCCTTTTTTCAGATTGTATGTTTCTACAGCTGTTCCGCCATTTCTTCCTGCCTCTCTTAATCTGTAACTTCCGTTGTATGCATCAGCAACAATAGACCTGTTTCCACTATAAACCGTTGTAGCGGTTCCAGGAGCATTGGTTTCGTGAATTAATGCATTGGTTCCCAAAACTTCCCCGTTTTTAGCATCTACAAAAACATATTGTCTGCTTAATGGCTTTTCCGCATAAATATCAAATTTGTAAGCAAGCTTCAGATCAGCTATCTTTTCGTCGGAAGGCTCTGAATAGTATACCAATTCACCCTTTGGAGTAAATGTTGCATTGGCATTTTTAGATTCGTTTTTAATAAATTCTTCTTCTTCTTTGTTCTGCCATTTATAAGAGTCTGCCCCTACAAAAGCCAGAGCAATCTGCAATGCATTACTTTCAGAAATACCCGCTTTCTTTTCAGCAGCTGCAGGTTCTTTAAGAATCCATTTCCCGGTTTCACCTACAACTTTTCCTCCTTTGGTCTGTACAGCCATCATCCCGTATTCTACAGGAATCCCGTTGATGGTCTGCTGAAACCTGTGAGTTTCAAAACCAAGCGCATCTTTTTCTGAACCTAATCTTAAACCCTGCCCTTGTGAAACTCTCTTAGAGGTTTCATCAAATAAAACAGGTTTTCCCTGAAAATCAGGACCATTTTTATCGAATCTGATAAGTTCTGCGTGAAGTCCGTTTTTACCGGAAATTAATTTTGATGGATTTTCTTGCCCAAAAACAAAGGCGGAGGCAGCAATGCTTACTGCGAAAATAAATTTCGTTTTCATAAAGATTTTTGTTTAATGTGAAACGAATTTATATTTTTTTGACAATAAAACAACGAAACCAATGAATAAAATTCAAAAAATAAATAGAACAAATGTTTTAAATTTAAAATATTTTTAAAAACATTACAAATAATTGAAAATATTTTAAATTCTACAAAAACTATAGACTAATAATTTTTACATAATTCAATATTTTATGAAATATTTTTTTCAATATGTAAAGCATAACATGGTAGTCCCTTTAAAAATCATCTTTTTTTATCAGATTCTTTATTCATCAAGTTTTAAAAAAAAACTATCTCTTATGAAACAGTTTTCTTATTAAGTATTTTGCAGCTGACAACTGGCTATTCTGTTAAATTTTTATGAAGAAAAGCTGCTGGTTTATATTAATTGATCTCCTAATAGAGGTTCTGGACTCGCATTACCCCATCAAAACTATCATAATTACATTCAAAAAGTACCTGATACAGTTTTTCAGTTGTCAGAAATACCGTTCACTTTTCACAACATTTAATGATTAATTCATTTATAGCAAGAATATAGTTATAGAACGGTATAATTTAAAGAAATACCATTGAGTGGAAATAAATCTGGTTGAGACTGTTTTTTTAATTCTTCAGTTATTCACATTACCCCCCCCAATTTATTTAACTGTAAATAAAAAAATAACCAATTATTTAAAGTATACCCCTATTATTTTCAAATAAAAATACAAATTTTAAATATTTTTATTAACTTTACCCCATAAAAATAACATCATTAATCTTAAAAATTAAAAAATGATGAATGCAACTGCCGAGATTTTAAAACACAAGATTGAAAGTTTCACTCCTGAATTGCTTCAAACTTTGGCAAGAATGGTAGAAAAGTTAGAAATGCAAAATAAATTTCCTATTCCTCAGTTTCAGACGGATGAAGTTTTATACAGAATTCAGTTTCACAGCGAGAATCCGAAGACTAAACTTGATTTTTATGAAAATATTTCTGAGCTTGAAAAGAATTTTGCCTGATGAAAGTATTTTTGTCCTCTATTGCAAAGAATGATATAAGACTTCTTATGAGAGTTTTCAATGCAGAAAAAGAACATAAAGGAGCTTATTTTCTGGAAGATCTTAAAGAATCAATCCAACAAATTATAGAAAATTCTGAAAATCCGGAAACAGAACCTCAACAAATGAGCATGCAAAACTTTCCCGTTCATATTCATTATATTTTTGAAGATGAACAGAGCTTATTTATTACTGCAATCTTTAAGGAGATCAAATAAATATCAGTCCATTTTTTCAGGACTATTTTATATGCGCGGTCATATAGAAACTGACATCTATCATTTTTATTTCCCAATAGGAGTTCGGAACTCACCATATCCCATCAGGCCATCATAATTACGTCCGAAAGGTGCATAATATAAAAATGCCTGATAAAGGTTTTCTGTCTGCCAGAAGTTACCATTCACTTCTCCAAAGTTCAGCGATCCATCACTTTCTTTTGTAGCGAGAACATAGTTGTAGAAACCTTGTTTCAGAAATATTTTGGCTATATATTTTTTATTGGTGGTATCATACTGCATCTGGTTTTCTTTGCTCGGTTTAAAATTATTAAAACCTCCCAGCACATAGAGCTCCTTATCTACAGGGTCAGAATCCAGAGAAAAATATACCCATGAATAATCCGCTTCTCTTTCCGCATTCCTTTCCAGTCCTAAGTCATTTCTTCTGTAATACCACGCTCCGTTTACATCGGGCTGGTATTGATAATTTAAAGGAAAAGCCCATACCGGGTGCAGATAGGTTTGGTTGACTCCATCTTTTAATTCTGTGGCTCTTACCATATCAGCAGCCATATTCATATTCTTGTTATCGAAATAATAGAATTCATTATTTCCGGGAAACGTTAAATTCATCTGTTGAAAAAGTAGCTGATTACCTAAAGTAGCACTTGGTTTCAGGTTATTGACAACAACGTTAGGATTATTGTTTTGCATCACATTCAACGTCATTGAATTTACATTGGAAGACAGGTCTCCTGCTTTTGAAGTAGCTTTCACCTCTACTCTTTGGTTGACATTCGGGTTTTTGGCATCTGCGATCCTTGAAATATTTAAAGCTACAGTTGCGGCATCTTCCACCAGATAAAAACGTCTTTTGAAAAGGGGCTTATCAGCAGAATCCTTATAAACGATCAGCTCAAAATTTCCTGAGATCTTCGGCTGTATTTTATCATTCGGAAAAGTAAGTTTATAGTGAGTATAAGCCTGAATGGTATTAAAAGAATATTGGAACTGATCTAAAAGTCCATTTAAACTTCCATTGGCGATTTCTGTAAAAAACAGATTATCGTCATTCCAGTTTCTGTCGTAATGCTTTATTGTATATCTGTAAATCTCGCTGGCATTGGTAAGGTCATCGAAGCTTAAAACCAGCTGCTCACCGAATTTGATGACAGGCGTTTCATCGTTTGTCTGTGGATTAAAAAGCTGGATGCTCTGGATATTCTGTCCAAAGACCAATCCGCCCAAAGAGAGTAATAGTATGCGCAAAGTTTTCATTATGACGAAGATAACGAAAAATCGGGATTTTCTTAATAATATCGTATTTTTGAAATAAAAAATATCAGTTATGCTTCAGATCCAAGGCTTCGTATTCAATTTCGCCAGTGAAAACACCTATATTCTTTACAACGAAAATAAAAATGCCTGGCTGATTGATCCGGGAAATATGAATGAGCAGGAAACCAAAGCGATCGAAAGCTTTATTTCTGAAAACAACTTAAAGATTGAAAAGATTCTTTTAACGCACGCTCATATTGACCACGTACTTGGTCTTCAGTGGGCTTTTGACACTTTTAAAATTCCTGTCTATATGCATCAGGACGATCAAGAGGTTCTGGATATGCTTCAGGCGAGCGGAATGAGATTTGGGTTTTCTGTTGATCCGGTAAAAGTAGAAACAGTCTACGTGAATGAAGGTGAAGAACTTGACCTGGATGGAGAAAAATTTAAAATCTATCACGTTCCGGGACACTCTCCGGGAAGTGTAGTTTACCACAATGAAGGTCAGAAATTTATGATTTCGGGAGATGTGCTTTTTGAAGGAAGCATCGGAAGAACCGATCTTTACAAAGGAAATCACGAGCAGCTCATCAGCGGTATTACCAACAAATTATTTATTCTTGATGACGAAACACAGGTTTTCTCAGGCCATGGTAATCCAACGTCTATTGGTTTTGAGAAGCAGTATAATCCGTTTTTCAAGTAATGTCGAGATACGGGATGCGTGGTGCAGATTTTTCGAGTTGGAGAGCTGCAGGTTGCTAGTTCGAAACCCGAAAAATCTGTGCCTCAAATCACGAAATCCATCCCGAAACTTTATGAGTTATTAAATTAACTTTTCACTTGCGAAGCAAAATTCACCATTGACATTTTCTAATCTCAGTCTGATGTCTAGTACCTGACCTCTTCCTCCACAAAAATCAAAACCGTCAGAAAAGATCCTGACGGTTTTTTTTATGAAGAAAATATAAGTTTAAAAGTCTAGTGTAATTGAAGCTCTTGCAGCTGCTCCCATGATAGGTCTAGCCATTCTGATATTCGTTCCTGCTGTAGTCTGGGATCTTGGATCTCCTTCTGTAATTCCTATGGTGTTGAAGATGTTGGTTCCATCTACTGCAAAACGTATTTTTCCTAACTGGTAAGACATTCCCGCCCCTACTTCAGAGAATGAAGGCAAAATATTATCATCTGTATTTCCTTCATTCTGGAAACGTTTTCCATAATAATTCATGCTTACATAAGCCCTCCATTCTTTTGTAATATTCACTGCCGGAGAAATATTGAAGTAGAATTTAGGCATTCTTCTTACTGTATTTCCATCATAATCAAAAGGAGTTCCGTCCGCATTTTTTCCGGTAAAATCTTTGTATTTCGGATTCTGGATCGTTCCGTTAAAGGTCACTTCCAGGACATTGTTGAACAGTCTTGTATATCCTTCAATCTCTACCCCGAAATTGGTAGTATTAGCAAATTTATTTTCTGAGGTTCCGTCTGAAAATACATCGGTGAATGAAAGGTTTTTAAGTGTAGAATAAAAAGGAATAATTCCGATATCGAAAGTACGGGAATAATATTTGTAACCCACTTCCAGCTGATTGGTATCCACCGCTTTGATTGCGCTCAGGTCTGACATATTATTATAGTAGGCTTCTTCATTTGGAGATCTGAAACCGTGAGAGAAACGTGCATATACCGCATTTTCTCTATTGATCTTATAATTCGCTGCCAACGTATAAGACACTTTGTTGATATCATAATACCAATAGTTATACTTATTACCCAGCACCGCCATATTATCATCTGCAGTCGTGGTAGCAAAACTGTGTGTACCATCAGTCGTCAAACCTGAATTATCAAGGTTGGCCGTTGTTGTATTGACTCCATATCCTTTATAGAAATCACGGCTGTAACGCATTCCTCCATTCAGGCTTAAAGCATCTGTTACATTATAATCAACGTTTAAATAAACGTCATTCAGGCTTCCCTGGATCTGTGAATCCCTGATCAGGAAGGACATATTGGTAACACCGTTATATGTTTTAGAGTATCCTATATCTGAAGGATTAAGAGAGGTATCAACCAAATTTAAAAGTTGTGGTCTGTCTGTCGCTGTTGTTAAAATATTACTCCAGTTCCAGTTCTGATGGGATTTCCAGTTTGATTTATAAAAACCTGCGGTCACACTTCCTTTATCAAATTTATAATTCAACTGAAAGTCATTCACAAAATTATTCATCTCTTTATCAATGGCCCAGAACCCTAATTTCTGTACGTCACCCGGATTTACAATAGCGCCGTTGCTTACTAATGAATATTGAGGTGCTATAGCATGAACAAGTACCGGAGGCGTTGCAGGATTATTATCTGTGTCCTGATACTTATCGTAATTGTCATGGGCAAACTTATTCGCAGCCACTGGAGCTCCGGCCGGGAACATTCCTGTGTACTCCATATTGATATTGGTATATCTCGTCTTGTTCAGAACAGTGAAATTATGGCCAAGATCATATTTAAATTCTGCACCTACCACATCTACTTTCGGGTGAATCCCATTTTCCAGGTTTCTTTTGAAAAATCCACCGCCAGCCTGTGGAATATTCAGCTGGCTAATCGCCCGATAGCTGTAGGTTCCGTAGTTTGCATCAAAACCGGGGAATTCTTTCAGATCATTTCCGTCCTGTAGTAAAGGGATCGGAAGATAGAATGTATTCCTGTCATCCAGTTTTTTATAATACACTTTAGCATAGCCTTTATCAAAAACATATTTCAGATTCATTCTGATCTGTCCGCCATTATTGGCTTTAAAACCAGTCTTTCTGATTCCATCATCAGTTCTGTAGAATCCGCCAACGTTAAAGAAAAGCTTATCCTGAACCAAGGCACCACCTACATTAATATCGGTACGCATCAAACCATAGGTGCTGGTTTCCAGTTTGGCAGTTCCTTTAAAATCGTTGCTTCCTTCTTTTGTAATAAAGTTGATAAGACCTCCCGGGGAATTATTGGCATAAATGGACCCTGAACCTCCTCTCAGAGCTTCCAGACGGCTTACCGAATTATCTACACGGAAAAAATTATCTGCATTAGCAAACTGAAGCGCTCCGTCTTCAAAAACCGGAAGTCCGTCTTCCTGAACCTGTACGAATTCATACGCTCCCGCAGAAGGAATACCTCTTGCGAAAAGGTTATTCCCCACTTCACCTCCCGAAGTTTCCACAGCAAATCCCGGAACTCTCTGCAAAAGTGCAGCCGCACTGATCGGGTTTTGTTTCTGGATCTCTTTGGCCGTAAACGTAGAAATAGCCGTACTTGATTCTATTTTCTTTTTCGGGCCGGAGTTCCCGGTGATAACAATCTGGTCTATTGAGGATGTCTTGATAGTATCCTGCGGAGTTTCCTGCGCATACGCATTGTTAAAGTAAAGCGTCGCGGTGGCAGCCATTAAAAATATCGATCTTTTTTTCATAGCATGATTTTTATATAGTTAGTTTTGTTTTAATTTGAGATAGACCCCATTTGTCCATCCGAATCCGTCCTGATTCGGATATTCTCCGCCTCCCGCAATTGTTTCAGTGTCTACCGCATTGTATTTTTCCATTAATTTCCCGGTGTTTTTATATACTCTTTCTACATTTTTGCACCAGTTATTTTTTATTTCCTCAGCCAGTTCATCATATCCATAATTCTTCATTGCTTTAAAACCCAACCACTGATAAGGAGCCCATGCATTCGGAAGATCCCACTGCTGCCCGCTATTTTTTGTGGTAGTAACAAGTCCCCCTTGATAAAGAAACTTTTCTGCAATATGTTTAGCAACGGATTCTGCCTGTTCTTTATCTGCCAATCCGAGGAATAAAGGGTAAAGAGCAGCAATATGTTCAGACGGTGTGTTTTTGTGTTTTTTTAAGTGATAATCTTTATAACATTCAGTGTTTTCATCCCAAAAGTAAGTGTTGATTATCTGTCTGCGTCTTGCTGCTCTTTGAGTAAAATAATTCTCTTTCTCTGTCAGGTTCTGAAGCGCTGAAGATTTTGCAAGTGTTTTTTCCAAATGCCATAAAAGGCTGTTCAGATCCACTTCCGCAAGGCTCAGGGTTTCTATCGTCTGTATATGTTCTCCGTCTGCAAACCATCTGCTGGAAAAATCCCAGCCGGATTCACAGGCACTTCTTATATTTCTGTAAAATTCCTCATCCGCATTTTCGCTGTCTTCAATATCGATCAGGTAGCTTTCAGGACGCGGTGTATTTTCAGTATCATAATAACGGTTCAGAATATCTCCGTCTTTAGTTTTTGCAACTCTTTTCACATTTGAATCATTCTCCAGCCCTTCTTCTCCATTCATCCAGAAAGTATATTCTTTCTCTAAAGTATCATGATATTGAATGTAAATATTTTCATCATCCGTGGTTTCAAACAGCAGATCCAGCATCAGCGAAAAGTAAGGTGGCTGGGAACGGCTAAGAAAGTGTGTTCTGCTTGCATTGGGAACAAATCCAACATTTTGAATCAGATAAGAACAGTTCTCTATAATGTTTTCCATCATTTCTGTTCTTCCGGAAACCTGAAGTCCAAGCATAATAAAATAGCTGTCCCAATAGAAAAATTCATTGAAACGGCCTCCCGGGACAATATACGGCTTCGGAAGCTTCAATAATGTTCCTTTTTCTTCATATGCCGTACGGGTCAGTTCATCCCAAAGTTTTTCAATATGCTGCTCAATTGGCAGATGATCTTCTCTTTGTATTAAAATTTTTGCTCCCAGAAAATCAAAATTGGCCATTACAAAATTTTTCAGATCAAATCCTTCGTTCCTTTTCTCTTTTTCATATTCTGCATTGATTTCCGAAACAGGAAACAAGGGAACGGCATCGGTCATCATCTTTTGGTCTCCAAAGATCTGCGCTCTCTGTACCTCATCAAAAAGAGCCTGAATTTCATTGATGTAAAGCTGTTTATTCATTATTATTTCTTAGGATTTATTTTTAATTTATTCATGAAAATAGCTGAAATGATCAGTAGTGAAAGCGGGATCAGTGAAAGATAAAATGCCTGTTGTCCACTGAATTCCTGAAAAACAAAGCCAGTAATCATGGAACCTATTGTTCCTCCGATCGCAGAAAAAACCACGATAAGCCCGGACATTGCACTGTGCAAATATTTTGGAATGGATGCCAGAATCACAGAATTGATGCTTGGATAAATCGGTGCCAGCAAACCTCCCATTAGTGGAAACAAATACACAACAAGTGGAGCATTAAACCAACCTGTTCCTGCATCGATCTGGATATTGTGCGTTAAAGGCAGAACTAGGACGATACTTAATGCAAAACCAATCACACAGAAAGAAACCACATAGATCCAGCTGAATTTCTTTGAGAAATAGCCTGATAAGAATCTTCCCAGTGCAAAAGCTCCGGCCAAAACTGCTCCGGCCTGAATGCTCATAGAAGTCGGAAGCTTTAAAATTTCTTTATAAAAAGTAGGCGTCCAAGTCTGGAAACTCTGTTCTACTAAGACAAACAGGAAGGCACATAAAAGGAAAAACAATACTTTTTTGTAACTGAATAAACTGATGCTGTTTTTTAAATCTCCCAGCAAATCAGTTTTCTCGCTTCTGGCTTCCTTTTCATTTAATTTTGAAAAGAATAAGAATAAAAATGATAATGCAGAAACAGCTCCCAAGACCCAGTATACATTGAGCCATTGGGTAGATTTCGGATTGTGATCATCAATAAACAGACTGAAAAGTACGTTTCCGGCCAATACACCAATCATAAAAAACCCTTCCAGAAAGCCCATAAAGCTTGAATGTTCCTTATCTGTACTGGTCACCAGACCAATTGAGGTAAAAACGGAAATCTTTATTAGGGCAAATGAAACTCCTACAATAGTAAACAATAATTTGAAAAACCAGAAATCATTGGCAAAAGGCATTACAAGACACATACAGCTTACCAGAAAAAGGGCAATCAGCATTGAATTCTTGATTCCTATTTTGGGTAAAAATGATGCCAGAATAAAAGAACATATGGCAATCGGCAGATCTTTAAAACCTTCCAGCACACTTGCTGAAGATTTCGAGATTCCGAAGTTTTGCTGTACCTGCAAAATAACGGTTCCCACAGAATTCAGAAGAATTGCGAAAACGAAATAATTTAAAAACAATACAGCTTTAATGTTGAAATTTTTCATGGAGATCATTTCTTGTCGGCTAAGATAGAAGCATTTCGCTTAACATTAATTTAACACAATAAATCAATATTTGAACTATATTAATATAATTAGTATTTTTATTGGATAAATACGATTAATTTAGATGAAAGTCAGTTTTGAAAGAATAATTCCGGATGAAAAGAGTTCCTTCCGTACTCTGCACAACAATTCGCCGATCTCAGAATTCAAATGGGAATATCATTACCACCCGGAAATCGAGCTGGTCTGTGTTATTTCAGGGAATGGAACCCGCCACGTTGGCTATCATAAAAGCAACTATACGAACGGTGACCTGGTATTGATTGGTTCTAATATTCCGCATTCAGGGTTTGGCTTACACTCAACAGATCCGCATGAAGAAATTGTACTTCAGTTCAGGGAGGAAATTCTTCAATTTCCGGAACAGGAAGTTGAAGCCAGATCGATCAAAAATCTGTTGGAACTTTCTAAATACGGCATTCATTTTCATCATAAGATCAAAAAAATAATGCTTCCCAAACTTAAATTAATGCTGGAGTCGGAAGGCTACAAAAGATACCTGCTTCTTCTGGAGATTTTATTTGAACTCTCACAATGTAAAGATTATGATCTTCTGAACAAGGAAATTATGCCTTATACCATTATATCGAAAAATAAAACGAGGCTGGAAAACATCTTTACGTATGTAGAACACAACTACGATAAGGAAATCAATATTGAAGAGGTAGCAAAACTCGCCAATCTTACGCTACCGGCTTTCTGTAATTTTTTCAAAAAAGCTACCCAGATTACCTTTACTGAATTTGTAAACCGGTACCGTATCAATAAGGCATGTTTGCTAATGGCTCAGGATATGAGTATTTCAGAATGCAGCTACAGTTGCGGGTTTAATAATGTAACTTATTTTAACCGGATGTTTAAAAAATATACGGAAAAAACACCTTCTGAGTTCATAAAGAATTTCTCGCATAATAAAGTGAATGTGGATCTGAAAGTTGAAAAAGAGATTACATTAAAGGCTAGCTTTTAAAAATTATCCTTGCTAAGGTTTTGAACCTGCCAAGGATAAAAAAAGCTGCTCTTAAAAAAGAACAGCTTATATATATATGACGGTTAAAAATATTCAACCGTTCATCGTATTATTTCCATTTGATATTACAACCCATGCTTGGTTTCTGGATGTCTTCCTGTGGTTCACCCAAAAGAAGGTTTTCAAAAGCAATGATCAGATCTTCTCCGGTTACATCTTTATTGTTTCCCGGTCTTGAATCATCCATTTGTCCTCTGTAGATAAGATCCAATTTATCATCAAAGAAATAAAAATCTGGTGTACAGGCTGCATCATAAGCTTTAGCTATTGCCTGGCTTTCGTCATACAGATACGGGAAATCAAAATTTCTTTCGATTTGGAATTCTATCATTTTATCCGGAGCATCGGCCGGATATTTTTCTACGTTATTGGCATTGATCGCTATGAATTCAATTCCTTTCTCATTGTAGTCTTCGTATAATTCATTGATCTTGTCGATTACATGAAGAACGAATGGGCAATGGTTGCACATAAAGATCACCAGTGTTCCTTTCTCACCTTTCAGGTCGTCCAGAGATTGGATCTCATTAGTTTTGGAAGGGTTCGGAAGCTCAAAAAAAGGAGCTTTAGTTCCTAGAGCCAGCATATTGGATGGAGTATTCATAATCTTTATTTTCTTTGTGGACAAAGATAAAGTTTCTTTTAATATAAGCCAATTCAGGAATTTATAAACTTGCGTTAAATGTTAATTATCAAATATTATTTGGTTGATATATATAAAAGTTTGTAGTTTTGCTAACACTGTTAGTAAATAAATATCATGGGCCTACATGAACGTCGTCAAAGAGAGAAAGAATCCATCCGTGCAAATATTTTGCAGGCGGCTTTCGGTTTGGCTAAAACAGAGGGCTGGGCATCACTTTCGATGCGGAAGATTGCAGATGCCATTGAGTACAGTGCTCCTGTAGTCTATGATTATTTTGAAAACAAGGAAGCTATTTTATACGAAATTTCAATCAACGGTTTTCATTGTCTTCACATAGAATTACTAAAAGCTCAGCAAAAATTTGAAACTCCGGAAGAGCAGCTTATTGCTATAGTAGATGCTTACTGGGATTTTGCGTTTAAAAATAAAGAATACTACCAGCTGATGTTCGGTTTGGGAATGCAGTGTAGTGGTAAGGGCCAGATGAAAGAAGAATTTTCGTCATTCCAGGACCTGATCTATGAATGTACCTACAACATTATTAAGAAAAACGGATCTAATCCGGACAATGCGTGTCATATGTCTCACGCCTTATTTTCAGCGGTGCATGGTTTGATCTCTATTATGATGATGCGAAACACAGATATTCCTTCTACGATGAACAAAACGACTTTGGACGAAACAGTTTCAGCTTTCGTTAAGTCTTTGTAAATTTTTTTTAAACTAATAATTAACACCGTTAGGAAAAATACCATCTGATTTTCGATGTAAATTCAGTAAAAACTAAAAAAATAACTATTAAAATTATATTACAATTGCAGGATGCTTTTACCATTAAGCTTAACACTGTTAGATAAATTAACACACAATTAATACACCTCATTCTAATACATATCAACATTAAAAAAACGGACAGCTATTATGAAAATGACGATCTGACGCACCTATTAAAAATTCTGAAATTTTTTTTGAACTAATTATTAACACCGTTAGGAAAAATAACGGAATTTGTTAAAAGAACACTATTACTTAAATCTAACACTTCATTAAAAAAAATAAACCAACAATGAAAATACCTGGAAAAATAAGGTTTATCGTACTTATATCAAGTATTATCCTTCTACAGAACTGCACCAAAGCAGCAGAAGGTTCCAACGCAGCACCACCTGCCCCGGAACTGCCGGTTTACACCGTGATTTCTTCTCCAGCCACCACATATCAGGAATTTCCAACCGCATTGGAAGGGAAAAATAATGTAGAGATCAGATCTCAGGTAGATGGTTACCTCGATAGGATCTATGTGGAAGAAGGCGCATACGTAAGAGCCGGACAGCCATTATTTAAAATAGATTCAAGAGCATATGGCGAGCAGGTGAATATGGCGCAGGCCAATCTTCAGGTTGCCAATGCCAATATTGAAAAAGCTAAAGTGGAAGTTGACAGACTTCAGCCCTTAGTAGCTGCCAAAGTGGTTTCTGATGTACAGCTTAAAACAGCCAAAGCCAATTATGCAGCCGCAGTTGCCGCCTCATCACAAGCCAGAGCTTCAGTAGGAAATGCAAGGATCAATGTAGGATTTACAACGATCACAGCACCGGTAAGCGGATATATCGGAAGAATTCCTTACAAAAAAGGAAGCCTGATCTCAAGAACAGATCCCAATCCTTTGACACTACTATCTGATATCAGCGAAATTTATGCATACTTCTCTTTAAGCGAGCTTGATTTCATTGCATTTCAAAATAAATATCCAGGTGCAAGCCTAGAAGAAAAACTGAAGAATATGCCAATGGTAGACCTGATTATCGCAGACAACAGTACGTATCCTGAAAAAGGAAAAATGAGCATTGTGGACGGGCAGTTTGATAAAACTACGGGTGCCATTAGTGTACGTGCGGTTTTTCCAAATGCACAGGGAACGCTTAGAACCGGAAATACGGGAAGAGTACGCCTGCCTCAGATGCTTTCCAACGCAGTAGTCATTCCACAGGAATCTACTTTTGAAATTCAGGACAAAACCTATGTATATATCTTAGGAAAAGACAACAAAGTAACCAGCAAACCAATCAAGATTTCAGGAAAAACCGAAAACTACTACTTTATTTCTGAAGGAATTTCTCCGGGAGAAAAAATCGTGTACACGGGAATTGGCGCTTTAAAGGATGGTGCATCCATCAAGCCGAAAGCGATTTCATCTGACAGCTTATTGAGAGCTAAACCTTTGTAATCTACTCCGAATACAGAAGACTTAAAAAATAAACTTCTTATGTTAAAACAATTTATAGAAAGACCGGTACTTTCAACGGTCATCTCCATTATACTGCTATTGCTGGGAGCGCTTTCGGTTTTCAATTTACCGATCACGCTGTTTCCAGACATCGCACCACCTAGTGTTCAGGTAACAGCGTTTTACCCTGGAGCGAATGCGGAAGTTGTCGCCCGTTCCGTTGCTGTTCCTATTGAAGAAGCGGTAAACGGTGTTGAGAACATGACCTACATGACCTCCAACTCAAGTAATGACGGATCAATGACCCTGAGCGTATTTTTCAAACAAGGCTCTGACCCGGATAATGCTGCAGTAAACGTTCAGAACCGTGTATCTAAAGCCATGAGCCAGCTTCCTCAAGAAGTAGTTCAGGCCGGAATCTCGACGCAGAAAGTACAGAACAGTATGATTATGTTCATGGGACTGTCAAGTGATGATCCAAAACAATATGATGAATTATTCCTTCAAAACTACCTTAAAATCAACGTAATTCCGCAGATACAGCGTATTCCGGGAGTTGCACAGGCTCAGGTATTCGGAACAAGGGATTATTCCATGAGAATATGGTTAAAACCCGACAGGTTAGCAGCTAACAATCTTTCTCCACAGGAGGTGATGGCCGCCATCAAAGATCATAACCTTGAAGCTGCACCTGGACGTTTAGGACAGGGAAGTAAAGAAACTTACGAATATATTCTAAAGTATAAAGGTAAATTAAACAAGAACGAAGACTACGAAAACATTGCGATTAAAGCCAATAATGACGGTTCATTTTTAAGATTAAAAGATGTAGCAAGAGTAGAATTCGGTTCCTATACGTATACAGCAGCCAACAGAGTAGACGGTAAGCCGGTAGCAGGTTTCGCTATTTTACAAACAGCAGGTTCCAATGCAAACGAAATTCTGACTGAAATTGAAAAACAGGTAGATCAGTTCTCCACTACCCTTCCAAAAGGAGTGAAGCCGATCATCATGTACAACTCCAAAGACTTCCTTGATGCTTCTATTCATCAGGTAGTTGAAACTTTGGTGATTGCATTTATCCTGGTATTTATTGTGGTGTATATCTTCCTTCAGGATTTTAGATCTACCTTAATTCCAGCGATTGCTGTTCCGGTTGCCATTATCGGCACCTTCTTCTTCCTGCAGCTGTTTGGATTCAGTATCAATATGCTGACGTTGTTTGCATTAGTACTCGCCATCGGTATTGTTGTGGATGATGCCATCGTTGTAGTGGAAGCGGTTCACTCTAAAATGGAACAGACAGGAATGCCCGTAGAGCAGGCTACCACCAACTCTATGAGTGAAATTTCCGGTGCTATTATCTCTATTACCTTAGTGATGTGTGCCGTGTTTATTCCGGTTGGTTTCATGCAGGGACCCGCGGGAGTTTTCTACAGACAATTTGCCTTCACATTGGTAATTGCCATCATGATTTCAGCAGTAAACGCATTAACATTAAGCCCGGCTTTATGTGCTTTATTCCTGAATGATCCTCAGGGAGAACATGGGGATCACGGTCATAAAAAAGGTTTTGGAGCAAAGTTTTTCAATGCATTCAATGTAGCCTTCAATAATATGACAAAAAAATACATCTACAGCCTTAAGTTTTTAATCAAAAACAAATGGGTTGCAGTTGGAGGTCTCGCGCTTATTATTGCATCAAGTGTATTCTTAATCAATAAAGCTCCTACCGGATTTATCCCAACGGAAGACCAGGGATTTGTTTTATACGCAGTCAATACGCCTCCGGGAAGTTCACTGGACAGAACCAACAAAGCTACTGAGCAGATTGATAAGATTGTAAATTCTGAAAAGGCCATGAATCACCTTTGGGTAGCGGATGGGATGAACTTTATCAGTAATGCCAATGCCTCTCCTTATTCTGCAGGTTTTATTAAGCTTAAAGATTATAAAGACCGTGGGGATATGAAAGATCCGGATCAGATTGCAGCAACATTGACGGGAAAGGTTGCACAGGTGAAAGATGCGAATGCATTCTTCTTCAACTTCCCTACTGTTCAAGGTTTTGGTAACGTTTCTGGTTTTGAATTTATGCTTCAGGATAAAACCAATGGTTCTTTTGAGCAATTAGGAACAACCACCCAGGCCTTCATCGGAGAACTGATGAAACGTCCGGAAATTGCATTTGCCTTTACAACTTATGCAGCGGGAAATCCACAATACACTATTGATGTAGATTCTGATAAAGCTAATCAACTTGGTGTTTCTGTCACAGAATTGATGCAGACCATGCAGATCTATTACGGAAGTAGCTTTGTTTCAGATTTCAACAGATTCGGAAAATATTACAGAGTAATGGCTCAGGCAGATATTCCTTACCGTACGGATGCCAATTCTCTGGAAGGAATTTATGTTAAAAATAAATCTGGCGAAATGGTTCCTGTAAAGACTTTGGTTACCTTAAAAAGAACCTTCGGACCTGAAACGGTAACAAGAAACAACCTTTTCAACGCAGTAACGATTAACGGAACGCCAAAACCAGGCTACAGTACCGGAGATGCCATTAAAGCAGTAGAAGAAGTAGCTCAGAAGTCACTGCCGAGAGGTTTCGGATATGAGTGGACAGGAATTACCCGTGAGGAAATCAAAACTGGCGGTCAGACAGCATTTGTCTTTCTTTTAAGTATACTGTTTGTCTATTTCTTACTCGCAGCTCAGTATGAAAGCTACATTCTTCCGTTTGCTGTTATTCTTACGGTTCCCACAGGGATTTTCGGGGTATTTGCTTTCACTGGATTAGCTGGAATTGATAATAATATTTATGTACAGGTAGGATTGATCATGCTGGTCGGATTGCTGGCGAAGAATGCAATCCTGATTGTAGAGTTTGCAGTTCAGCGAAGAAAGGCAGGAAGAACATTGATTGAATCTGCACTTCAGGCTTCAAGATTACGTCTGAGACCAATTCTGATGACCTCATTTGCCTTCATCATCGGTATGCTTCCGCTGGTTTGGACTCAGGGAGCTGCTGCAAAAGGTAACCATTCCATTGGAATCAGTACCGTAGGAGGAATGTTTACAGGAGTAGTATTCGGAATTTTCATTATTCCGGTAATGTATGTGATCTTCCAGTATCTGCATGAAAAAATGCCAAGCAGAAAAAAGAGAAGAGCACTAAAAAAACAGCAGGAAGAACTTTTGGCAACTGCTCATTAATAAATAAAATGATTTACAAAACTTTGAGAAACACTTTGAATCACAAAAGTCACAAAAATTTTTAAACACTTAAATTATTTGAAGTTTAACCTTCGAAAATAGAAGCCCATAAGTTTAAAGAATCAGAGATTTTATGCATAAATAATATACTTAAACATCTGTGAAAATCCGTATAATCTGTGGTTAAAATAAAGCAAAGTACTCTCCTACTAAAGACATCTTTGCAACATCTCAAAGTTTTGTATTCAATTAAAAGTTTATTTAAAAACTATGAAAAGAATAAAGAATATTTTTCTAACATTTATATTGGCTATGGCTGCGGCTTCATGCGTGTCTAAACTGGCATACACGGAGCCAGAGCTCCAGCTTCCGGAAAAATTCCAGTACACCGCTACTGCTGATACAGCAAGCATCGCCAATCTGGAATGGAAACAATTTTTCAGCGATCCTATTTTACAGGGACTGATTGAAAAAGGAATTAAAAATAACTATGATCTTCAAATTGCTTTGAAACAGGTAGCTTCATCACAGGAGAAACTGAAGCAAGCAAAATATCTTCAGTATCCTGATGTAGGTTTCGCCGTTTCAGCGCAAATTTCAAAACCTTCAGAAAACAGCATGAACGGGAAAAGCTTAAATTCATTTTTAGGTCAGAATCATGTTGAAGATTATAATGCAGCCTTCAACCTTTCATGGGAAGCAGACATATGGGGTAAAATCAAAAATCAGCAGGAAGTTTCAAGAATGCAGTATCTGCAAACTTACGAAGCGACAAAAGCAGTACAGACACAGGTAGTGGCTGCTATTGCCCAGGGATATTACAATCTATTGATGCTTGATAAACAGATTCAGATTGCAAAATCAAACCTGGAATTAAGCACCAATACCCTTTCTATCACTGAAAAAATGTGGCAAAGTGGTGATACAACTTCTTTAGGTGTTCAGCAGGCAACTGCTCAGAAACAATCTACAGAACTTCTGATCACACAATTGGAACAAACTATTGCAATCCAGGAAAATGCTTTAAGCATTCTTGTGGGCGAAAATCCAACAAAAATCAGCAGAACGATTGAAATGTCGGATACTTCTTTACCACAGGATATTTCAGCAGGCCTTCCGGCAGCAATGGTGAGCCGTCGTCCGGATGTCCGTCAGCAGGAACTGGTTCTGTTGGAATCCAATTCAATGGTGGGAATTGCTCAGGCGAATATGTATCCTGCGTTGAAAATTACAGCCAACGGAGGGGTAAATTCATTCAAAATTGACAACTGGTTCCAGATTCCGGCTTCATTGTTCGGGTCTGTATTGGGAGGAATTACCCAGCCAATTTTCCAGAAAAGACAGTTGAAAACCGATCTTAATGTAGCTAAAATCCAAAGAGAGAAAAATGTACTGGCTTTCCGTCAGTCGGTTTTAAATGCAGTGGGTGAAGTTTCCGATGCTTTGGTCTCTAATGAAAGTTTAAAAGTTCAGGAACAGAAAGCAACAGAACAGGTAACAACCTTGAAAAACGGAATAAAAAGTGCAGAAATGCTTTACAAAGGCGGTATGGCCAATTACTTAGAAGTGATAACAGCTCAGGGAAATTCTCTGCAGGCTGAACTGAATCTTGCGTCTGTAAAAAGACAGAGACTGAGCAGCATTGTAGATCTTTACCGAGCGCTTGGTGGCGGTTGGAAGTAGTAAATTTAATTATATTGTTTTTAGTGCGGTCTCTAATTCAGGGGCCGCATTTCTATTTCTCCTCAAATTAAAATTATTCTTGTACCTGTTCAGAGATCCACTGAAGCAGATCCTCAAAATCTTTCTGTGAATGCCCCAATGGCAAATAATGAATATCATCCGCTTTTCTATACCACGTCAGCTGTCGTTTTGCATATCTCCGGCTGTTTTTCTTAATTTCAGAAACAGCAAAATCCAAATCCCATTCGCCATCGAAATATTTGAATAACTCCGCATAGCCAACCGTATTTAAAGCAGTCAGACCCTTGAAGTTCTCTAAACCTTTTGCTTCATCCAGGAGACCCTTCTCCATCATCATATCCACTCTCCTATTGATGCGGTCATACAGATCTTCTCTTGGAGCTTCAATTCCGATGCGGATCACGTTAAAATCTCTTGAATCCTGAGAAACAGCAATAAGCTCAGAATATTTTTTATCCGTTTGCCAGATTACGTCAATTGCCCGTAACAGTCTTCTGTGATTATGAAAATCCACTATTTCAAAATACTCAGGATCGAGCTCTTTCAATATTTCCTGAAGTTTTTCTATTCCTTCTTTATCAAAGATTTCCTGAAGTTTTTTCTGATTATCTTCATTAGCTTCCGGTAAATCATTTAAACCCTCAATCACTGCTTTTTCATACATCATACTTCCACCGACCAAAATGACGGTATTATGACTGACGAAAAGTTCATTGAGTTTTCTTAAAGCATCTTCTTCATACTGCCCGATAGAATAATATTCCTGAACTGAAAGATTCCCGATAAAATGATGAGGTGCCTCCGCCAGTTCTTCTGCGGAAGGTGAAGCAGTACCGATTTTCATTTCCCGAAAAAACTGACGCGAATCACAAGAAATAATCTCAGTATTGAAATGAGTTGCGAGATCAATAGCCAGTCTCGTTTTTCCAATTCCAGTGGGTCCTACTACAGAAATCAAATTTTTCACAGTGCTAATTTAAATGTTTATCTTTGTACAACAATAAAAAACTATGATTTTATCAATGACCGGATTCGGCCGAGCCGAAGGTGTTTTTGAAGGAAAAAAGATTTCGATAGATATTAAATCACTGAACAGCAAAAGCTTTGATTTAAATATCAAAGTTCCTTTGCGTTATAAAGAGAAAGAATTCGAGATCAGAAAAATCCTTAACGACAGAATTATCCGTGGGAAAGTAGACTGCTATATCAACCTGGAGAATCTTGAAGAGACAAATGATGTGAAGATCAACAGGAGTTTAATAGATTCTTATATGAACGAACTTCGTACGATTGCTTCCGACGGACCTGATTTTGAGTACCTGAAAATGGCGGTAAGGCTTCCCGATGCTATTTCTTCAAGACCCGATGAACTTACAGAAGGTGAATGGGAATCTTTAGCAAAAATAGTTCACGCAGCTGTAGACCGATTCATGGAATTCAGAAAAACCGAAGGTGGTATTCTACATGAAGAACTGGAAAGAAATATCCAGAATATTGATAAATATCTTTCAGATGTGATTCCTTTTGAAGAAGAAAGAATCATTGCAGTAAAAGAACGTTATCAAAAATCATTAAAAGAATTCGAGAATGTAGACGAAACCCGTTTCTACCAGGAAATGGCGTATTTTACAGAGAAACTTGATATTGCTGAAGAAAAAGTGAGACTTACCCAGCATTTGAAATACTACAAAGAAGTAATGGATAATGAAGATTTCAACGGGAAAAAACTTGGTTTTATTTCTCAGGAAATTGGAAGAGAGATCAATACTTTAGGTTCAAAAGCCAATCATGCAGAAATCCAGAAACTGGTGGTCATGATGAAGGATGATTTGGAAAAAATAAAAGAACAGACGTTAAACGTATTATAGACCATAGACCTATAGACAAGAGATCAGAGACCTCCATCTCGGTATCTCTGATCTAAAAATCTCTAATCTGAATGAATAAAGTTATCATATTTTCAGCACCATCGGGGAGCGGAAAAACTACATTAGTAAAACATTCTCTGAAAACGTTTCCTCAACTGGCATTTTCTATCTCCTGCACTACAAGGCAGCCGAGAGGAAGTGAAGCCCATGCAGTAGATTATCATTTTTTAAGTCCGGATGAATTCAGACAGAAAATAAAGGAAGATGCTTTTGTAGAATATGAAGAAGTATATACTGACAAATATTACGGTACTTTAAAATCTGAAGTAGAAAAAATCTGGAATCAGGAAAAAGTAGTTATTTTTGATGTGGATGTAAAAGGAGGAATTTCTTTAAAAAAATATTTTGGAGAAAAAGCATTGTCCATTTTCATTGAACCTCCTTCCATAGAAGAATTGGAACGAAGATTGATCACCAGAAACACGGATGATGCCGAAACCATAAAAACCCGTGTAGCAAAGGCCGAAGAAGAAATGACCTTTGCGAAAGAGTTTGACAGGATCGTTATTAATACCGATCTTGATGAAGCAAAAAAAGAAATAGAAAGTTTAATAAAAAATTTTATAGAAAGAAACTAGAAGCTATAAATGTGAAGTTAGTTCCCATTATACCCTTTAAGTCGTATCGAACCTCTAACTTCTCATTTCTAATCTCTAACTTCTATAATCAAAAATTGAGGTTGATATGAGTACCGAAACATTAGAAAAAGCTAAATCTGCGATTCCTGTAAGAGGATTTCTGGATATTAAAGACATAGCAATCCCTCAAGGAGAAGAATTGGTGAAAGCTATTCTGAAACTTAAAGAAGAAAAAAACGCGGTGATTCTTGCCCATTATTACCAGCCGGGAGAGATTCAGGATATCGCTGATTTCCTTGGAGATTCTCTGCAGCTGGCAAGACAGGCAAAGGATACCAATGCAGACATGATCGTTTTCTGCGGGGTACATTTTATGGCTGAAGCCGCTAAAATTCTGAATCCGACTAAAAAAGTAGTTCTTCCGGATACCATGGCTGGATGCTCTCTGGCAGACGGATGTTCAGGAGAAGGGTTAAGAAAAATGCGTGAACAGCACCCAAACGCTTTGATTGCCACTTACATCAACTGTAATGCAGAAACTAAAGCAGAAAGTGATATCATAGTGACCAGTTCAAATGCTGAAACCGTCATTGAAGCCTTACCAAAAGACAGGCCTATTATCTTTGCACCGGATAAAAACTTAGGAAGGTATCTCTCTAAGAAAACAGGTCGTGATATGATCCTTTGGGACGGAAGCTGTATCGTACACGAAGCATTTTCTATGGAAAGAATTGCACAACAGCTTGCAGACAATCCGGATGCTAAACTTATTGCACACCCTGAAAGTGAGGAAGCCGTTTTAAAACTGGCTCACTTTATCGGCTCTACTTCTGCCCTGTTGAATTTTGTAGAAAAAGACGACTGTCAGAAATTCATTATCGCCACAGAAGAAGGAATTCTTCACGAAATGAGAAAACGTGCACCGCACAAGGAACTTATTCCCGCTCTTGTTTTTGATGAAAGCTGTAACTGTTCGGAATGTTTCTATATGAAACGTAATACCATGGAGAAATTATACCTGTGTATGAAATATGAGCTTCCGGAAATCCTTATTGACGAGGAGCTTCGTCTAAGAGCACTGAAGCCAATTGAAGCCATGCTGGATCTTTCGAAAAGCATAAAATAATAAAAAAGCACTGTTTTCACAGTGCTTTTTCATTTCTTAAAAAGGATCCGAACAACGATAATCTACTAAAACCCGTAATTTACAACAAGCCGGTAAAGCATTATAGTCATCACATGATCTTGGATAATCCGGTGCCGGTCCGTAAGGGCCCGGAGGACAGTTTTCATAACAGACATTTCCCCCGTTAATAGACTTCAGATTTTCTCTGTTTAATTTTTTCAAATTTTTCATATTAATTTTATTTTGATCTATCAAATATAACATTTTCAATCAAAATATAAACAGTTGTACCTGAAAGCTAAAACAAATGATTGATTACTTACTGAACCTCCGAAAAACCTTCATTGATTTTTGTAAGCATTATACCATCGGAAGATAGCAAGTGCCTCCCGGAGTTCTCCAGCAGCCCCAGGCACCACCGCCACGGAAGCATACATACGCAGCAGCACCACATGTTTCAATCTGAAACTCGGTAAATCCGCCACTGATTTTACTTTTTTCTTCTCTGGATAGATTTTTTAGATTTTTCATAGTAATTTATTTTGTTCAATAAATATATAGTATTTTAAACATCATATGTTAAAAATATCACATAGTTAGGAATAATAGACTAATTAATCACCGGACCTACACAACTCGGCATGACAAGATACTGCCCTTTGCAACAGCTTGACAAAGCTGTATATTGTTGACAGCTACGGGTTGCTCCAGATCCCGGAGGCCCAAAAGTAGTTCCTACAGGGTAAGGACAACCGCCAGGACACGCTGCACCATTGATTTTTTTCAACTGTTGTTTTGATAATTTTCTCATAATACTTGTTTTTATTGTTAATAAATTATTTTAGTAAACATAAGAGTATAATATTTCCAGACACACCGGCAGGACTATTCCATTGCTGCGGTTACAATTACAAAAAGCACCATAACATGTTTTGATCTGAAACTCTTTTTAGTTATCTATTTCTACCGGAATTTTCCCACAATAGATTCCTTTAGGAATGCATTTTTTCGAGTACTCACACCAGTAGTGGGTATATATGCATGCACATGGAAATGGACCGCAGTCTATCCCCGCACCTGCAACTGTTTTTAATTCTCCTCTTGAGAGTTTTTTAAGTTTTTTCATAATATTTAAGATTAAATTTCTCACACACCGTTGATATGCTAAACAAAGATGAACCTCAAATAATTTAAAACAAAACCAGAACTAGCAGGTGTAGCTGAATATTGAGTAAGTGATGCATTCTAAACTATTTCTGTAACAAATAGCAAAAAAAAGACTGCCTTTTCAGACAGTCCTGCAATTTTTCGCTACCGGTTTATTGGAAACATTCCGAACTAACAAAAACACAGCTTTTGCATCGGCTTGGGAGCACATTATAATCCTCACATGAGTAATCAAATCCTCCTGAAGGCCCACCAGGACCAAATCCGCCAGTCGGACACCCACTACAGTTGGAAACGCCTCCGTTAATCTTTCCTAATTTTTCCCGTGACATTTTCTTTAAATTTTTCATAGTAATTCTATTTTGTTTTAGATTCTAAATATAGCCATTCTACAGGAAAAAACATTCTTTAAAATAAATAAATCCCATAAAATTGATTTAAATAAATCTCCTGCTAACGAAAATAATTTTGCTGTTTCCAAATAATTTGTACATTTGTCTGGTAAAGAATGGACTTTCTAAGAAACATATCAGATATTTCTGTATCGGAATTACTTATTCCGGTTCTGTCTTCTGTTTCTACATTCACAACTACAACAATTACCCCATAGCGGGGTAAATTTTCACATATTATTTCCGACACCCGTACTCTTTTTTTGAAGAGTAAACATTTCGTTTTACCAACCTCAAATCAATAATAGATGAAAATCTTAAAATTCGGCGGTACATCCGTTGCTAATGCCCGGAATATTCTTCTGGCAGAAAATATCATTAAAAAAGAATCCTCACAGAACAGGGTCATTGTTGTAGTTTCAGCGCTCCATAATGTTACAGACAGTCTGATAAAAGCGGCAGAATATGCTTCTTTTAAAGATGAGAGCTATATCCCTATCATTAAGAAACTTGAAGAAAGCCATCTTGATCTTGTTAAAAAACTGATTCCAGTTTTAGAACAGAGTACATGGCTGAGCTTCGTTAAAAAACATTTTAACGATATGGAAGATATCTACAACGGAATCTTTGTATTAGGTGAATTCACCAATAAAATAAGGGATAGAATCACTTCCTACGGTGAATTTCTTTCTTCAAATATTATTGCAGCCAGACTTCAGTGTGAAGGATTAGACTGTGTCTGGATGAATGCCGCTGACCACATCAAAACGGACGGCAGCTTTACCAATGCAAAAGTTGATTTCGATGCAACTGAAGTAAATTTAAAAAAATATGTAAGGAATCATCAAAATCAGATTATTATTGCTCCAGGCTTTGTTGCAAAAGATCAAAATGGCAATGCCACAACATTAGGAAGAGGAGGTTCAGATTATACTGCAGCTATCATTGCAGCAGCAGTTTCGGCTGAGGAACTTCAGATCTGGACGGATGTAAGCGGGATGATGACTGCAGATCCAAGATTGGTCTCCAATGCCAAACCCATCCCCGCAATCTCTTATCATGAAGCCATGGAACTTTCTCATTTTGGAGCTAAAGTACTTTATCCACCGTCCATACAGCCTGTGATGGTAAAAAATATTGCCCTTAAAATCAAAAATACTTTTGATCCCGATGCACCCGGAACTTTGATTTCTCACAGCCTGAACCAGTCAGCAAATGAAGAACGACAGATTGCGGCAGGAGTTTCCAATATGAGTCATATCGCACTTCTTACCCTGGAAGGAAGCGGAATGGTGGGTATTCCCGGAGTTTCTGCAAAACTTTTCCAATGCCTAAGCTTTGAAAAAATAAATGTTATTCTGATTACCCAAGGCTCATCAGAGCATTCCATCACTATAGCTGTTAATGAAAAAGATATGTATGAAGCCGAAAATATAGTCAACTCAACTTTTGAAGATGATATAAGACTTTATAGAATGGCTCCTGTAAAAATAGAAACCGGACTTTCCATTGTTGCACTGGTAGGAGAAAATATGAAGAACAGAAGCGGCATTTGTGCCAAAATGTTTGGATGCCTTGGTAATAACGGAATTAATATAAGAGCTATTGCACAGGGTTCTTCAGAAAGAAATATCAGCATCGTCATTTCAGAAAAAGACATCAGAAAAGCAGTCAATGTTCTTCACGAAGAATTCTTTGAATCAGAAATAAAACAGGTGCATCTTTATCTCTGCGGAACAGGTAATGTAGGCTCAAAACTGATTCAGCAGATCTACGAACAAAATGCGTATCTGCAGGAAAATCACCTGATCAATTTGAGGATTGCCGGAATTTCCAACAGCCGAAAAATGTTGTTTGCGGACAAAGGAATTCCTGAAAATGAATTCAGCAGCTGGAGCGAAAATGCCACCGAGACCACTATTCAAGGATTTGCTGGGGAAATTATTTCACGAAATCTACGAAACTCCGTATTTATAGATGTTACAGCCAGTTCACAAGTTCCGGAAGTATATGAAAGTCTGTTAAAAAGAAGTATTAATATCGTAGCCTGCAACAAAATTGCCGCTTCATCGGATTTTGAAAAATACAAAAATCTAAAATATACAGCACGGAACCACAACTGCCATTTCCACTTTGAAACCAACGTAGGCGCAGGACTTCCGGTTATTGGGACGATTAATGATTTAATGAAAAGCGGAGACAAGATCACATCTATTCAGGCGGTATTAAGCGGTACTCTAAATTTTGTTTTTAATCATTATGACGGAAGTAAAACCTTCTCGGAAGTAGTTGCACAGGCACAAAAAGAAGGGTATACAGAACCGGATCCACGATTGGATCTTACCGGAACTGATGTAGCCCGCAAAATTTTAATTTTGGCAAGGGAAGCCGGATATCCCTTACAGTTTGAAAGTATAGAAAATGAAAGTTTCCTGCCTGAGGAATGTCTTCAGGGAAGCGTGGAAGACTTTTATGCGAAGCTTACGGAATATGAAGATCATTTTAAAAGCCTGCTGAATAATGCAAAAAAGGACGGTAAGATCTTGAAATATACCGCAGAATTTAGAGACGGAAAAGCCAAAGTAGGCCTCCAGCATGCTGCCCCGGATAGTGATCTGTTTCATCTTTACGGTAAAGACAATATCGTTATCTTCAAAACTTTAAGATATTCTGAGCAGCCTCTCGTAGTGAAAGGTGCAGGTGCGGGTGCTGAAGTAACTGCCAGTGGAGTTTTTGCCGACATTATACGATCCGTTTAAAATAAGTACTATGAAAAAGATAAAAATAAAAGTTCCGGCTACCGTTGCCAATCTGGTTTGTGGCTTTGATATCCTGGGAATGGCCATCCATGAGCCTTATGACGAAATGGAGCTGAAATTACTGGATATCCCGGAAATCATCATCAGGCATGAAGATCATTTTGGTCTTCCCGAAGATCCTTCACACAATGTAGCCGGGGTTGTACTCCGGAATATCCAACAGCACTTTCAATTAACGAAAGGCTTTGAAGTAACGATCAGAAAACATATAAAACCGGGCAGCGGGCTCGGTTCCAGTGCGGCAAGTGCGGCAGGAGCTGCTTTTGGGGCTAATGCTCTGTTGGGAAATATCATGTCTAATGAGGAAATGATTTACTTTGCAATGTTTGGGGAAGAACTTGCTTCCGGGGTTCGCCATGCAGACAATATTGCCCCATGCATTTATGGCGGCATTACTTTGGTAAAATCCTCCTCTCCTATTGATATTATTCCGCTCAATACTCCGGATTTGTTTGTATCAGCCGTACATCCTCAGGTAGAGGTCAAAACTTCCGATGCAAGACAGATCTTAAAGAAAAATATATTGTTGAAAGATGCTGTTGAACAATGGGGAAATATCGCAGGACTGGTAGCCGGCATCCTGAAAAATGATGTCTCTCTGATCGGAAGAAGCCTGAATGATGTAATTATAGAGCCTGTACGGAGCATCCTGATTCCAAAATTTGACGAAATCAAAACAAAAAGTTTAGAAGCTGGTGCATTAGGAGGCGGAATTTCAGGGTCCGGCCCTTCCATTTTTATGCTGGCAGAGAAAAAAGAAACAGCAGAAAAAGTCTCACAACTGATGAAATCTGTTTACGATGAGATCGGAATTGAGAGTTTTGTATATGTTTCAAAAATAAATCCATCAGGAATCCAGATCGTTGAGGAGGGTTAATGATGAAAATCAAATAAATTAAAACAATGAATTATTATAATCTAAAAGACAAGCAGGAGACCGTTGATTTTAAAACTGCTTCCATAAAAAGCCAGGGCAGGCAAAAAGGACTATTTTTCCCGGAAAATATTCCTCAGTTTGAAAAAGAGTTTATTCAAAATTTGCATCTCTATTCTGATGAAGAGATCGCCTTCAGATGTATGAAAGATTTTATCAGTGAAGAAATTCCTGCTGAAATAATACAAGAAATCGCTGCCGAAACAATCAGTTTTGAAATTCCTTTGAAAAAAATCAATGACCGGATATCTGTTCTGGAACTTTTTCATGGCCCAACTTTAGCATTTAAAGATGTGGGCGCGAGATTTATGAGCCGCTGCCTGTCTTATTTTCTGAAGGATGAAAATAAAAAAGTAACGGTTCTTGTGGCCACTTCCGGTGATACGGGCGGAGCTGTTGCACATGGGTTTTATAATGTTCCGGGAATCAATGTGGTCATTCTTTATCCTAAAAATAGGGTGAGCCCGGTTCAGGAAAAACAGCTTACTGCACTCGGAGGAAATATTTCTGCATTGGAGGTCAACGGAAATTTCGATGACTGTCAGGGTCTAGTGAAGCAGGCTTTTGCGGATGAAAGTATTAATTCCGAATTGTTTTTGACTTCTGCCAATTCGATCAATATCGCCAGGTGGCTTCCTCAGCAGATCTATTATTTACTAGCTTTGAAACAATGGAAACAACAGGAGAATGAAAACCCTGTGATCTGTGTTCCAAGTGGAAATTTCGGAAATATCTGTGCAGGGCTTCTGGCTTATTTCAGAGGGCTTCCGGTGGAACATTTTGTTGCAGCCTGTAATGAAAATGATGTGGTTCCTGAGTATTTAAAAACCAATCAATATCAACCTAAAAAAGCTGCTGCAACCTTATCCAATGCCATGGATGTGGGAGATCCAAGCAATTTCACCAGAATTCTGGAACTTTTTGAGCATCAATTTGAAAATCTGAAGACTGTGGTTTCCGGATATTCCATAAATGATCGTTCTACATTAGAAACAATTAAAGAAGTCTATGAAAAATATGGTTATATTCTGGATCCTCATAGTGCCGTTGCATTTGCTTCGCTGGAACAATATCTCAATGAGAATTCTGGCAAAAAAGGATTCATATTGGGAACTGCTCATCCCGTGAAATTCCCGGAAGCAGTAGAAAAAGCAGTACCTATCACTATTGAGATCCCTGAAGGCCTGCAAGACCTAATGATAAAGGATAAAAAAACTGTAGAAATAAACCCGGATTTTGAAGAATTAAAACGATTTTTGCTGAATAAAAATCAGGAACAATGAGCAAGATCTTTCTTGAAGAGATAAAAATATATGCATACCATGGTGTACTTCCCGAAGAAAACATCATCGGAACCTATTATATTTTAAATACAGAGCTGCATACGGATCTTTGGAAAGCTGCGGAAACGGATGACCTGAATGATACCATCAGCTATGCCGACATCAATGAGATCATCCACAAGGAAATGACCGTTAAATCTAAATTACTGGAACATGTTGCCGGGAGGATTATTATGAAGATCAACGAAAGTTTTCCCCAGATTTCATATATTAAATTGAAGATCACAAAAACTTCTCCCCCAATGCAAGGCGAAATGAAGGGAGCAAGCATTGAACTGGAAAAAAGTTTCAAACCTGATGGGCAATAAAAATTTTCATATTTATTTAAAAACATAAAGCATTGAAATTCATCAAATTATTATTTATATTAAGTTTTGCATTTGCTTTCGGGCAGACAGCAGTCGATAATCAAGCTGCAGTATATAATTTTCCAAAGATCAAATCCAGTATTACCATGCCGGTAACGATTCCGCTTTCGGAGATTAGTAATATGATCAATGCTTCGGTAAAGGATCTGATATTCCAGGACGATTCTTATACTGATAATAATAATGACCAGTTTAAGGTAAAAGTATGGAAAACCCGTCCTATCCGTTTGGTAGGTGGTACCAATCAAAATATTCTTATTGAGGTTCCTTTAAAGATATGGGCTGAAAAAGGAATCGGTACATTGGGGGTCTATTCTTATCAGAACACGACTTTTGAAACTGTGATGTCTTTTAATACAACGTTGAGTTTCAATAATAACTGGACAATATCAACCAATACTCAGCCTAATGGCTTCAGATGGGTAACAAAGCCGGTTCTGGACTACGGGAAAATACAGATTCCCATCACGTCACTTGTAGAAAAAAGCCTGAGAGAACAACAGGGAAAATTCGCCAAAACAATTGACCAGCAGATGACTGCCCAACTGAACTTCCAGCAGTATGCAGTGATGGCGTGGAATGTTTTTTCACAGCCTTTTAATATTTCGGAGGAATATAATACCTGGCTGAAAATAAGCCCGGTAAGCGTGAATATCACTCCATTGAAATTCTATGGAAATGAGATCACCACGAATATCGGAATGGATATTTATTCGGAAACTTTTACGGGAAGTAAGCCTGGAGCTTCACCAAATATAAAATCAGTGAGCAATTTTAATATTGTCCCGGCTCTGGCAGACAAATTTCTTCTTCAGACGACTGCAAATGTTCCTTTTTCTGAGGCGACGAATATTGCAAGAAATATGTTCATGAACAAGGAATATGACGTAAGAGGTTCCAAGGTAAAGATCAAAGATGTCAGGGTTTACGGTGCTGAAGGAAGGGTGATTGTTGAAGCTGAAACAGAAGGCTACGTCACTGGCAAGGCCCTTATATCAGGAATTCCGGTTTATGACGAAATGAAAAAGAAAATAGTCCTTTCCAATACAAAATTCAATCTCAGAACGGCTAATATTCTGCAAAAGACAGCTACCCTTCTTTTTAAGGGAAAGATTGTAAAGATGATTGAAGATGAGTACGGAATACCCACTCAGGATCTGGAGCTGGCCTCTAAAAAGAGCATTGAAGAAGCATTTAATAAAGAATATTATAAAGGCCTAAAAATGAATGGAAGAGTTTTCAATCTGAAACCCAGCAAGATCCTTCTCAATAATTCAGGAATCACGGCAGTCATTGACACCAATGCCACTTTAAAACTAATACTCAACGGAATTTAAATTATAATTAAACTAAAAACTAACCATGCGAAAACATTTAGTCATTATTGAAAGACACAGAGCTTCCAAAGGCGCAAGACTTGCCAATTATTTAATTGATCTTGTTACTTTTTACATTGCATTTTTTGTGCTGCTTATGATTCTTACACTCATCAGTCCTGCTTACAGAGGATGGATCGCCAATGCCAGTGATATAGAACAAAGACTGCTGGGAATCATTTCCTATATCCTATTCATATTCTTAGTAGAAACCACTACAGGAGGCCGAAGCCTGGGAAAATTAATCACAGGAACAAAAGTCATTATGATAGACGGACAGAAACCTTCTGTAGGAAATTATTTTTTAAGGAATATTATCCGAGGAATTATACTGATTGACCAACTTTCATTTTTCGGTGAAAACGGACTTCACGACAGCTGGAGTAATACCCGTGTGATTAACATAAAAAATTATGATGCTGAAAGACAGCTAAAAAGCGATATCAGCAGTATTGGAGCGAAAGAAAATATTTAAAAAACTTTTGTTCATAAAGAATTTTTGCTATATTTGCACACCTCAAAAATGGTAAAAATGGTACTTTGGCCGAGCGGCTAGGCAGTGGTCTGCAACACCATCTACAGCGGTTCGAATCCGCTAGGTACCTCAGAGCCTTTCTATATAAACTGGATTTCAGTAGATTATAGAAAGGCTTTTTATTTGGTGTCTATTTTGTGTCAATAATGTAAAAAACAGTTAGTTTTATTTAAAATTTATTTTTTGATTCAATTCAATAATATTATTATATTCCTTTAGATTATCTTGAATTGAAATGGTACTTTCTCTTAGATTTACATTTTTACGTCCTCCATTCCCATCATCTGTCATAACTTTAATATTTTGTATCTTAATAGATGAATAAGGATCTTTATAAAAGTCTTTTTGAACTTTTGTAAATTCTTCCCAGCTTACTGGTTTTCCTCCTTTCATTGCATACAAAGCTCTTTGTATTTTATAGCTGAAAATATTGAAACAATTAAAAAATAAAAACAAATCAAAGGAAGAATTCTTTAAAAATGTAGAAACCAATAAAAAGATGCATGAACTAAAAGATTTATAAATACCTCAGCAAAAACACTGAAATTTATCAATATGAATTTTTATTAATTATATAAACTTGGATAATACAAACAGCCGTTAACTGCTATAGACTAATTTAACCTGATAGTAAAGCCCTCTCTTCAGAGGATTTTTCATTTTGGTGTTCAAATATTAATCATGAAACGGTACTATATAAAATAGTTCCGACAAGAATATAAAAAAATCCCCGAATTGCTTCGGGGATAAAAACTAATAACCATGAAAACTCAAATTAAACATGAGTTGCTTGATTACATTGAAAAATCGTGCCAAAACTATTTATTACAAAAAAATAGTTTCTTTATTTTTATTAAAGGTCATGTGGTATATATCCAAACTATTTTAGATACATTTTTCCAAAATTCGCCCTCGTAATGGGTAGTTACAACCTTATTCCTGTTTTGTTAAAGCAGCTTAAACCCAATTTATAAATCGATCCAAATCCATTTTTTATGATTAAAATCATCTTTTTAGAGGATGTTTTATTTCTACATTTGAAAAAATGCGATTCAATTTATCTTGCTAATTTAATGTGTCAACAGCAATATTTAATCTTAATACTTTTTTAGATCATACTTTTTTAACTCTCCCTTATTGGGAGAGTTTTTTATGCAATGATTAAAGTATATTTTGGGTAATTATATCATACACTCGATAAAAAACAAAAAAGCCTCCATAGTGGAGGCCTCAAAAACACAAATGATGAAAAAAAATTCTTATAATTTGAGCTAAAAATTATCTATTATTAATCTATATCAAAGTTAACTTCTTTTACAATCTTATTTTATGAGTCAAGTCATAAAATTCATTTTTTAACATTTAATAGATGTTATTTATGTATTTCTACCTATTATATTCAGTTAATTGTCCATAAACAGATATTAAATAAGTTATATTATACTGTACAGTCATTCAAACTATTTATAATATTTACATTAAAACAATTATTAAAAACTCAACTTATAGTTCTATCAGACAAAAAAGTCACAGACTGATCAATAAATTAACTTTCAATTTATAAAAAAAATCCTCGTGAGAGGATCTATAAAAAATGAATGCAGTATTTCCCTCAAAAAATTATTCTTCCCAGGTAATAGGAACATACACTGTAACATATCCGTCTGCATCTACCTGAGCATCAGAAACAGTTCCTGTCACAGTTCCATAACCAACCCAGCCTCCCTGTCCTTGTAATGCCGTAAATGTATACGTTCCTGCAGGAACACCTTCATAATATGCAGGAAGAGATTGAAAACCACCACCATAATAGGTATCAAATTCCTCTCCGGTGACCGTGTTTTTAGCAATAAAGCTACCAACATCATAATTTCCGGACAGAGTTTTGGTACCATTAGTAGAAATAAGTCCAAATCTCAGTCTATAGGTTTTCGCTTTAAAAGCCTCTTTAGAAGCTTCAGAATAAGCCTTCTGATTTGTGGTTTCCATCATATCATCATTGGAAGAACACGAAACAGCGATCATCGATAGGGCCATAAAAGCCATCGTTTTAAAAATTAATGTTTTCATAATAAAGTAATTTGGTTTTTCAAAAATAATTATTTCTTATGAACTGAATCAAAACTATTCATTAACTAAAAATTACATTACGAAAAGAAATAAGTTCCAACAAACGTCTGAAACAGGAGATTTTGATATAAAATTTAATACTTTAACACTTCTTAACTAAATTTTGGCTTCATAATTGAGAATAGAAATACAGTTACTGCCGTTTTGGCTAAACTATTTACAAAAATTTGAATTATGAAAAAGATAGTATTAGCAGGTTTTTTATCAGTCTTCTTAATGACAGCCTGCAAAAAAGACGACAGGACAGCTGAAAAATCTCTAGAAGAGCAAAAACTTGAATTTCAAGCAAGACAGCTTGATATAGAAAAACAAAAGCTGGCCATCGAGAAAGAAAAGTTAGTATACGAAGCACAGAAAAAAGCAGACAGTATCTCTGAAAGTAAAAAAGCGACTGCTACTGCAAACAATAATTCTAGACCTAAGGTCATAAGAGAAACAAGAACAATATATAGAGACAGAGGCTCAAACTCTAATTCCGGAAGTGGAACTTATGCAAACAATGGAAGCAGTTCTTCGCAGGGAACTACTCAGCAACAGAAAAAAGGATGGAGTAAAGCTGCTAAAGGTACCGCTATTGGTGCTGTAGGTGGTGCTGCAGTGGGAGCTATTGTTGCTAAGAAAAACAGAGGTCTCGGAGCCGTAATCGGCGGTGTAGTAGGTGGTGCAACCGGTTATACCATCGGTAGAGCTGGAGATAGAAAAGACGGAAGAGTTCAGCCACGTAATTAATATTTTCACGATAACATTTAAAGATTGCTTATTTTTAAGCAATCTTTTTTTATGATTTTACTTTTACTTTCATCGGTTCTTATCCTTACAACCCTTGCTGGCTGGGGAAAAATTATGGAAAAGCTTTTCGGAAATTTATCTGTAGGAATTTCTGGCAGTATTTTAAACGGTATAGTAGGATTGAGCCTTCTATGGACAGTAGCTGCATTTTTTATTCCTATTAATATATATGTAGAAATCCCTTGCGTTTTGGCAGGAATTCTGTTTTTTTTCAAAAAGAAATTATATCTGAATTTTTTCCTGATTTCGATGAAAGATGCCATCCTGATTGGAATTATTTCATTATTTATTCTTTACAGCAGTTCTTTCTATCCCTTTCTGTTAGATCATTTTGGATATTATGTTCCCACTATCAAATGGCTCACAGAATATGGTATGGTAAAAGGGATCTCCAATCTTGATCTTACCTTGGGCCAGATGTCTGTATGGCATATTTTCCAAACAGGATTTTCCAATTTTTCTGATCCATTTCTGAGGATTAATGCCGTACTTCTTATCATTTACAGTCTTTATATTTTTGAAAGAAAAAGCTGGGTCCAGCTTTGTTTCATCCCGGTACTGCTGCTTTTCTCACAAGTACCCAGTTCCGATCTGCCTGTTATCATATTATCATTAATTGTTTTAAATGAAATCATAACAGGAAATAAAAACATCAGTCTCCTATTTGCCTATTCCGTATTTGTTTTCTCTATAAAACCTACTATGATATGGCTTCCCGTATTGGTATTTCTGTGTTCCCTTTTCATTTTTAAACCCAATTATAAAAATCTGATTTTTGGATGCTTCATTCTTTTGCTATTCTTTATTAAAAATCTATGGACCTTCGGATACCCGGTATTCCCAGTAGTAATAGGTGATATTGGGGTAAGTTGGAAACCCAATCCGGAGGTATTAAAAATATCTTCAAAATATGCCATTCTGAAAACTTATGATATGCAGTATACTTACGAAGAAATTCAGAAATTTTCAGCCTATGACAGTATCAAAAATTGGTTTATATTGGATGGAATCAAATCAAAAATCAATATATTTTTTATTTTAAGCCTGGTAGCATTTGTAGTTTTTGCTCTTATTAAAAAGAAAAAGATCATTACTCTGATCTGTATCTCACTGTTGATAAAAAGTGCATTGGTATTATCTTTTTCAGCACAGTACCGCTTTTTTATTGATGTATTTTTCGTTATATTTTTTATTCTGCTCATTAATTTTAGTAAAAGAAATTCATTTGTCTTTTTTTCAATAGGAAGTTTACTGGTTATCAGTTTTTTAAGCTTTCCTGATTTCATCCGTCAGTATATTCCCAGTTTTAAACCCGGAAACTTTATGGCCGCATTTAAAAAAGAGCAGGTGTATAAGCCTTCAGTCTATAATTACAACAAATTTGAAACTTTCCGCATAGGAAACTTAAAATTCAATGTATCAAAAAATTATCCTTTTAATTTTAATACTCCGCTTCCCGCAATATCACAGGGGTATATTCTGGATGACGTTGAGGCAGGAATTTTTCCACAGTATATTGACGAAAAAAATATCAGAAAAGGTTTTATCTGGAAACCGCTGACAGAAGATGAAAAAAAGAAGGCAGCCGACGTTATCAATAATATCAAAAACACTGATAAATAGAACAAATACAGAAACTTTATTATCTGAATAAAAATAGGTAATTTTGTAACATGTTCAATACATTAGGTAATCTTCTCAGTCTTACAACATTTGGAGAAAGTCACGGTGTGGCTTACGGTGGTATCATCAATAATTTTCCGGCAGGTTTAACGGTAGATCTCGATAAAGTTCAATATGAATTGGATCGGAGAAAGCCCGGCCAGTCTGCAATAGTTACTCAAAGGAAAGAAAGTGACACGGTAAAGTTCCTTTCCGGAATCTTTGAAGGAAAAACTACAGGCACCCCGATCGGATTTATTATAGAAAACGAAAATCAGAAATCTAAGGACTATGATCATATTGCAGATTCATACCGTCCAAGTCATGCAGATTTCACGTATGACCAGAAATTTGGAATAAGGGATTATCGCGGGGGAGGAAAATCTTCAGCAAGGGAAACAATTAATTGGGTTGTTGCAGGAGCTTTGGCCAAGCAACTCTTATCCGGCATCGAGATCAATGCCTATGTTTCTTCTGTAGGCGATATTTTCTGTGAAAAACCATACCAGGATTTGGATTTTTCCAAAACAGAAAGTAACGATGTACGTTGTCCTGATGCTGAAACAGCCGAAAGAATGATCGAAAGAATCAAAGAGATCAAAAAAGAAGGCAATACCATTGGAGGAACGGTTACCTGCGTGATCAAAAATGTTCCCGTGGGAATCGGAGAACCTATATTTTCCAAGCTTCAGGCTGAATTAGGTAAAGCTATGCTGAATATCAATGCCTGTAAAGGATTTGAATATGGAAGTGGTTTCTGTGGTGCTAAAATGACAGGAAAGGAGCATAATGATGCTTTCAATACGGATTTCACTACAAAATCTAATCTTTCAGGAGGCATTCAGGGGGGGATTTCCAACGGAATGGATATTTATTTCCGCGCGGCATTTAAACCGGTAGCTACCATTTTACGGCCTCAGGACAGCGTTGACCGATATGGAAATCCTGTTACCGTAGAAGGAAAAGGACGCCACGATCCGTGTGTAGTACCCAGAGCAGTTCCCGTTGTGGAAAGTTTGGCCGCATTTGTATTGGCTGACCTGTTTTTGATCAACAAAACAAGAAACATCAATAATTTTTAATAAAAATATTTTAAGTAATGAAAAATTACTGGGATCAGGGAATTTCTTTTGAGGAATATATCCACATCGGAAGAGAACGATTAGAAAATCCTTCCAACCAACAGGAAACTGACTATAAACAATATTATGAACTTGGACTTCAGAGAATGGACAGAACACTTAAAAAGTATGTTCCGGATGAAGAACAGGTAAAAATATTGGCTTCTAAGAATTTTGATGGAAAAATCCTGATCATTTCTGAAGCATGGTGCGGAGACGCCAGTGCTACAGTACCCGCACTTGTTAAGTTTTTCGAAGGACACAACGAGGTTAAAATTTTCCTGAGAGACAGTGATAAAAGCCTGATCAATCAGTATCTGACCAATGGGACAGAATCTATTCCTAAAGTGCTTATCCTGGATAAAGATTTTAATGTTAAAAACTCATGGGGCCCGCGTCCGAAGTTCGGCTATGAACTGTTAATGAAGCATAAAGCTGATCCGGAAGCTTATCCAAAAGATAATTTCTACAACGACCTGCAGCTGTATTATGCCAAAAACAGAGGTAAGGATGCTGTTCAGGAAATCCTAGAATTATTATAATTCAGATAAAATTTTCACGGCAAAAAATAATAGTAAAGATCTACGCATGAAAAAAAATATAATTTATCTTGTCCTCATCATCATTATCGGTGTTATCGCTTTTGTTCCGGGGGTAAAGGAATACCTTAGAGATCAGTTTTTCCCGATCGCTACCATAGAAAATGCCGTACACGTCAGTGAAGAAGATTATGACATCGAGCTGAAAGGAATCAATGTGCCGAGCACCAATCTTAAAGCATTTAAAAATAAACCTGTTTTCCTGAATTTCTGGGGAACATGGTGCCCGCCCTGCAGAAAAGAATGGCCAACCATCCAGAAATTATATGATTCAAGAAAAGGAAATGTAGATTTCATTCTGATTGCCATGAATGACAAAGAAGATGCGGTAAGAGCATTTTTAAAGGAAAATAACTATACTGTCCCTGTATATATTGCACAAAGCCCTATTTCTGAAAAAATTCTTCCAAAAGTATTCCCTACTACTTTTCTTATAGACCAGCATGGAAGGATCATCATTAAAGAAGATGCCTACAGAGATTGGAACACAGAGACTGTGCATCAGTTCATTGACAATATCATCAAGTAGTTTTTTAACTAATTTTATATTTTATTGGTACAGAATTTGCGAAATTAACTACGTTGAAAAAGAAAAAAACCAAACACAATATGAAGTATTCAAAATTAAACCTTGCTAAAGAAGCCATCAGCCATAAAGGTTTCGTAAAAAAAATCCCTGATATATTCAGAATGGTAAAATTATGGAGAAAAGGACTTTATCCTATAAAATCCATTGATATCATTCTTCCGCTTCTCGGAATTTTATACGTGATCTCCCCTATCGATCTTCTTCCAGAATTTGCAATACCTGTATTAGGTGTTATGGATGACCTGGCGGTATTATCACTTACAATTCCAAAACTGATTAAAGAAGTTGATAAATTCCTGCTTTGGGAAGCTGAACAAAGAATGAGCAGTACCAAGATTATCGACGTAGAAATTATAAAATAATAATTTACAGAAATATTTTAAGCCATCCTGAAACATTTCAGGATGGTTTTTTGTATACAAATGGTTGATAAATTTTTAAGCCTTACTTCAAATGTTTAAATTTGCAATATCTAATAAAAAATAATGGAAAGTAAAAAAGAGTTTTTCTTAGAGTGCTATAAGCTTGGCATTATCAAATTCGGAAGATTTACCTTAAAAAGCGGTATTGAAAGTCCTTTTTATGTAGACCTGAGACCTTTGGCTTCAGATCCGAAAATTTTAAAAAATCTGGCTAATTATTTACTGGAAATGCTTCCGCTTGATAATTTTGACCTGATTTGCGGAGTGCCTTATGCAGCACTGCCAATGGCTACTGCCATGTCTCTGGAAAGCTATATCCCATTAATTATTAAAAGAAAAGAGGCGAAAAATTACGGAACTAAGAAACTGATCGAGGGAATTTACCAGAAAGGACAAAACTGTCTTTTGGTAGAAGACGTGATCACTTCCGGAAAATCTCTGGTAGAAACTATTGCCGAGGTAGAGCAGGAAGATCTGAAAGTAGCTGATATTGTTGTTGTTTTAGACAGAGAACAGGGAGGAAAACAACTTTTGGAAAATAAGGGCTACCGAGTTCATACTCTTTTCAATATTTCAGAAGTCTGTACTATCCTTCAGGAAACAGGAGAACTTTCTGATGAAGAAGTAAAAAGGATTCAGGATTTTCTTCAGGGGAACCATATTCAGTTTGAAGAAAAGATCAGAAGTTCTTACGAGCAAAAGCTGCAGCATGCACAGCATTCGGTTTCAAAAAAATTATTGGAAACGGCTTTAAAGAAAAAATCAAACCTGATCGCATCCGCAGATGTTACTACAACAAAGGAATTACTTGATTTAGCTGAGAAAGTAGGACCTCATGTGATTGCATTAAAAACGCATATCGACATTATTTCAGATTTTGAATATGAAAAAACAATTACTCCATTAAAAGCGCTGGCTGAAAAGCACCAGTTCTTACTGATGGAAGACAGAAAATTTGCAGATATCGGGAATACACAGGAACTGCAGTTCACCAGTGGAGTATTTAAGATTACAGACTGGGCAGATTTTGTGACTTCACAGGTTATTGGAGGGTTTGAATCTTTAGACTGCTTTAAAAATGTGGGGGTTGTTGCTATCGTAGGAATGTCTTCAAAAGGAGCACTGACTACGGCAAGTTATCGCGAAGAAGCCCTGAAAGTGGCACTATCCCATCCTAATGTTATTGGAGGAGTATCGCAAAACCAGATTCCAGAAGACCTTCTTCTATTCACTCCGGGTGTGAATCTTGCAGACTCAGGAGACGGAAAAGGACAGCAGTACAATACACCTGAACATGTTTTCAAAATGCTTCATACTGATTTCATCATCGTAGGAAGAGGAATTTACAAGTCTGAAGACCCTGAAACAGCTGCTATCACTTATAAAAATGAGGGTTGGAATGCTTATGTTAATTCTTTGCAAAAAAACGAAGTACAAGGCTAAAACTCTGTTGAATATATTCAAAATAAGTTTATATTTGAGCTTTATCACAGGATGTTGAAAAAGATTACTACTTGCCTTGTTTTATTTTGGGGAATTGTACAGGTTTCTGGACAGAAAGACAGCATCTACATTGAAGCGAAATTATCAGCCGACAGAAAAACACTTGAAGTAAACCAGGATATTGTTTATTACAATCATTCTGACAAAGATTTGCAATCGGTGAAACTTCTTAATTGGGTTTCTGCCTATAATAAAAAAGGGACATCTCTGGTTTACAGAAAACTGGAAGACCGGAGTACAGATCTTCATTTTGCAAAACCGGATCAGCTGGGTAAACTTTTAGATCTCAATGTTAAAAACTCAGAACAGCAACCTGTTCCTGTTAATAATATTTCAGATGAGAATCTTTTTCTCCCCCTGACACAAGCTTTAAAGCCGGGTGAAAGCATCAGATTACAGCTTCATTACAGGATGCAGCTTCCAGACAATAAATTTACTGGATATGGCAGCTCTGATAAAATGACAGCATTAAAATATTTCTTTATTGTTCCGGATCATTTCGATCCGGACAATATTTCCAAAAGGAACTACCACGACATTGAAGAATCAGTAAGTTTCAATACGTTCTGGACAGTCAATTTTGATCTTCCCCCTGACAGTTTTATTGAAAGTAACCTTCCGCAGATACAGATGAATTCATTTAAGGGTTATCTGGATTCTGACCCTGAGTTTCTGATCTCCCAGAGTGGGCTACCTTCTATAAAAATCAACGTTGATGGAAAAGATACGGAGATCAAATTTGGATATAATCTGAAACCTGAAGAAAAGCAGAATCTTGAGTTTTATCTGCCTTTACATTTAAAATTTATTAAAGAAAAAATAGGTGTCATTCCTGAAAATATTTTTATTTCAGAGAAATTCAGATCACAGGAAGATTTTTTTGGAAATAATGATATCGCATTTTGGAAATTCAGATTTCAGCTGTTTACAGATACTGAAAAAACAGACCTGGACTATTTTGGGATTATTGCAAAAAAGATTCTTGATGAAAGTATTATTGCAGATAAGCAGAAAAACCATTGGTTTAAAAACGGTTTAAAATCTTATCTGGAAATTCAGTATCTCAATAAATTCTATAGTGAAACCAAATTATTGGGGAACCTACCGGAAACAAAAGTATTTGGAGTAAAACCGCTGAAGCTTTTTCATGCATCCAAGGTAAAGTTAATTGACCGTTATGGGCTGTCTTATCAGTATATCATGTCCCAAAATCTGGATCAGAAGATTAGTGAAGAATTTACTGTACTGAGTAATTTTAACCAAATGGCTGTGAGCAGTTTTGAAACGGGAAGCCTTTTCAACTATACTGCAGAAAAAATGGGTTATGAAAAATTCAATGGTATTTTAAAAGATTATATTTCCAAAAATACAGACAGAAAGATCAATCCGGAAGAATTTTTGAAGGAGCTTACTGAGCAAAATAAAACATCTGGATATCTTACTGATTTTTTAAAACAGAAAAACAGGATCAATTTCAGACTGAAGAACATTAGAAAACAGGAAGATTCTGTAAATGTCAAAATTGCCAAAAATACGGATTACCCAATACCCGTAAAGCTTGAAACGCAGACAAGTGAGGGCGAAAAAAAATCTTACTGGATAGAAACGGAAGAAAATGAAAGACTTACCAATTTCTCTCTTCCCGCATCAGAATATGTTCACAAAGTCACACTTAATAATGATTATATTTTCCCTGAATCTAAATACCGGGATAATTTCCTGTATGCAAAAGGTTTATTTTCGAATGCAAAAAAAATAAAATTCAAACTTATTAAGGATATTCCGAATCCTGAGTACAATGAAATATACGTAAGCCCAAGGGTACGTTTCAACAATACTTATGATAAATTCCTATTGGGGATCAATTTAAAAAACCAGTCATTTTTTGATCAGAAGTTTCTGTATTCGGTGACACCCACTTATAGTACCGGAACTGGGAAACTGACAGGGTCCGGAGCGGTCTCCTACTCTTTCCTTCCGGCTGAAAGCATTTTCAGGAGTATTACTTTTGGAGTTTCGGGTTCCTATTTTCATTATGATTATGATCTGGCCTACACCAAGGGATCGATATTCTCTAATTTCAATTTCAGAAAAAATCCCCGCAGCACGGTCAGCAGGAGCATAGGTTTATCTTATAATTACCTGGAAAGAGACCTGAGTCCAGCGATGGTTGCCAACAGAGATTATGGCAAATATAACCTCTGGAGTGCTGGATATGGCTACAGTGACAGCCAGATGATCCATGAGAAAAGTTTAAGCCTGAGCACTCAGGGTATGGAAGATTTCAATAAAATTACGGCTGAAGGATTTTACAGGTGGGAATTTGCGCCTAAGCAAAAATTAAGTCTCAGACTTTTTGCAGGCTACTTTATAAAAAATGACACCCGGAATAATATGTTCAATTATGGGATTTCGAGGGTATCAAATTATTCTTTCTCGTACAATCTTTTGGGTGAAAGTGCCAGCAGCGGACTTTTATCCCAACAGTTTATCCTTGCAGACGGAGGTTTCAAATCTTTTATTCCCGGTTCTGTCAATCAATGGATCACGTCTTTTAATGTAGACTCAAGTGTCTGGAAGATATTCCATGTGTATGCAGATGCAGGGATCTATAAAAACAAAAACCGCCCTGCAGAGTTTATCTGGGACAGTGGTATTAAAGTAAAGCTGATTCCTGATTTCCTGGAAATCTATTTCCCCATTCAATCATCACTAGGTTTTGAACCTTCCTTTAAGGATTATGCCAAGCGTATCAGATATACTCTGATTCTCAACCTGGGAGCAGTTATTAATGCGGCCAGGAGAGGTTGGTATTAAATAAAAAAACAGCTGCATTAAGCAACTGTTTCTTATTAATCTGTTATCTTGAAAACTAACTTTTAAATTCTTTTTGAAACAGAGTCTATTCTGATTTGGATAAAACTTCTGTTAATAAATTAATATCAAAAACAGTACCACACAAATATTATATTCTTAAAATATAATTAAAAAACGAAATAAAATCAATATAGCTGTAATTTTAAATAAAGAAGAAACTATAAATGATTTCAAAAAAAGCTCCGGGCATTTCTTCGAAATGCCCGGAGCTTTATACTATTCTTAAAATGACTAAAAATTAGTCTTTCAAGATTTTTTGAGATACAGGTTCGTTATTTACCGTTCCTGTTACGATATAGTTTCCTTTTGCTAAATTAGATACTTCTACAGTTTCGTTTTCTTTTACAGAAAGAGACTTTACAACTTGCCCGAACATATTAAAGATTTTGACATCTTTACAGTTTTTCGCAAAATTGATTTCCGATTTTACCAAAGTATTTTTTACCAAGCTGAATTTTGATGCTGAGAAATCAACTGTAGATAGAGACCCGTTCTGAATTAAAGAAAACTCGTCAAAGCTGGCAGTTGAGTTATTATAAGCACGCACTTGTAATTGGAACTGAACGGCTGTTGCAGGAGAAGTAAAGGTTACGGTTTTCTGAGTCCAGACACCTACTTTAGCTAAATAACCGCTATTATTTCTCAATGGATCTGTTGCAGGATCAGTAGTTAAATATACCGGAGCATCAGAAGCATTTAAAAAACAAGACCAAAGTCTGGCGCCATTTCCACTACCAGCAGACTTATACCAAAAACTAACCACATATTGAGTATTGGCACTGATAGGAATATTTTGATAAAATCCCGTTGTTGCTGTTGCTACATATTTAGCATAATTTGCACCTTGATATGGGGTATCCGTTTCTGCAGTTGGCAAAGTATAACCGTTTCCAGTACCAGCTGTCCAGCTAGTAAGTCCATTCTCAAAACCTGGGTTCTGAACTAAATTTTGAGAAAATCCCAAAATACATGAAGTAACTCCTAAAATAGTAAAGATTTTTTTCATTATAAAAAGTTTTAAATTTAATGAGATAAAAATACAAAAAAACCTTAACCATATTAAAATGAGGGGATATAATTAACAATTAATTAAAGTTAACTTTTTATTAATCAGCTAAAAACCAGCTCTATCACTAGGATATTGGCGTATATGATAAATCCCGTTGTAAAGATTTACGATAATAAAAAAACGGTTAAAAAAAGTGAAATATTATTAAACAATTATATTTATTAATTATAATTTAACATCATAATTCATTAATCAATAAAATTTCAGGACTAATTAATCCATTTTAATAAATATACCTTTTCGCACTTTATTTTCAAGTCTGCTGACTTATTCACATTAATGTTAAATTCTAATACTTTTACCTATTAAAAAAACATTTAGCAACTACAGGTATTTCTCCATATTCGTAAAATTTAATTAATCATAATTCAGATTATAAAACCGGTAATTTTTATAGATTAACAATAATTAGATTTATTTTCTGTTAATAATCCTAAACATCTTGCTATTAACATTTTTTAGCTATTTTTACGAATTATTTTGAAAGGCTTGCGCAATTTTCTTCTTCTGATGGGTTTATTTTTCATGGGCATATTTTCGGCCCATGCACAAATATTTTCCTGGAAGAATCCTAACATTCCCGAAGACTCTATAAAAAAAGACAGCATTCTTGCGGCAAGGTTCGAGCAGGATATTTTTGCAAAGGATACGATGGATTTTGTAAAGACAAATAACAAAATAATCGTTGATGAAGCAGTTCTTGTAAGAAATGATAAAAAAAGGTTTTTGGGAGAACTTAACTCTAAAGGTTCCATTATCCGGGGGATTACGTTTGGTAACAACCAGGGACAGTCTGTACAGAGCTCCATGGATCTTCAAATCTCAGGAAGACTCTCTAAAGATGTTACTATTTTAGCCAGTATTTCAGATCATAATCTGCCTATACAGGCTGATGGTTATACACAGACTCTGGAGGAATTTGACAAGATCTACATGCAGCTTAATATAAAGGATAAATCGATCCTCCGAGCCGGGCATCTTGACCTTGTGGAATCCAAGAATTATTTTGCAAAATTCCAGAGGCGAAGCATGGGTATCGAATTCCAGACCGAATTTGGAAAAGATAACAAAACCTTTGTAGATGTTTCGATGGGAGTTGCCCGAAGTGAGTTTCACAGGGTTCGTTTCCAGGGGGTGGAAGGCAATCAGGGACCTTACCGCCTGACAGGGAAGAACGGCGAACAGTTTATCACGCTTATCTCAGGTTCTGAACAGGTATTTATTGATGGTATTCTAATGAAGCGAGGGGAAAATCAGGATTATATCATCAACTATAACACCGGGGAGGTAACATTTACCAGTTTCCGTCCCATCTTCCAGCAGAATTTTATTACGATTTCATATAATTATACCAATAGAAACTATTCAAGATATTTATTCACCGGAAAAGTTGAGCATCAAAGGGAAAAATTTAAGGTAGGACTGAACTGGTTCATGGAAAATGACAATAAAAATGCTCCTCTTGCTTTAAATCTTTCTAAAGAGGATGAGCTGATTCTTGCCAATGCCGGAAATGATCCTAATTTAATGTATGCACCATCCGGCGTCGTTACGGAATATGATGTTAATAAGATCTTATACCGTTTAAATCCTGCCGGAAATTATTACGAATTTTCCACCAGTCAAACGGAAACACTTTATCAGGTTTCTTTCACTTATTTCGGAATCAATCAGGGAGATTATAAAATTACTCAAACTACTAACAACGGACGTGTTTTTGAGTATGTAGGAAACAATATGGGGGATTATAAGGCGGTACGTAAGCTCCCTTCACCTCAAAAATCGCAGGTCTATTCTGTGAATTCTGAATATCTTTTAAAGGAAGGAAAGATAGGTGCAGATTTTTCACTTAGTAATTATGACCTGAATTTGTTCTCATCAAAAGATGCTGAACAAAATATCGGTTATGCCTATCGTGTCTACGGAAATAAAAGTTTTACGAAAAATAACTGGAAAGGTACGCCAAGTTTTGAATATCAGTACATTGACAAACAGTTTCACATTCTGGACCGCATCAATGATGTGGAATTTTCCAGAGACTTCAACCTTGTTCAGGAATTTAGCCAGAGAACACAGAACAGATTCACGTTTAGCTTTTTAAATAAATGGAATAATAAATCGAACCTGAATTACCGGATCAATTATCTTGATGAGCAGGACACTTACAAAGGAATTAAAAATGATCTGGACTTCGGCTGGATCACCGGGAAGTTCTTCACAAAAGGAAACTTATCTTATCTGAATACCAATGCCACACTACAGGACACTAAATTTATCCGTGGTGGAGTTTCTACTGAGTTTACCGGCAAAAAAGGAAGCTGGGCAGTAGGCGGAAGTATGGAACATAATGAGAAAAAATATAATGATACGCAACTCATGGATGTGACCAGCTTCAGCTGGAAAGAAATTTTTGTACAGAAAAAAATTGGTGATAGTACCCGTACAAAACTACTTGCCAAGGTATATATGAGGGATAATGACTCTGTACGAAACAACAGGCTTGAGAATATGAATAATATTCTGGGGATCATGGCAGAAAGCCAGCTTATTAAAACAGACAAGACCACCTTAAATGCATTGGTACATTACAGAAAATTCTTTTATCAAAATAATGAGGGTGATATGACGCGAAATAATGATTTCGTGGTAGGAAATATTCTTTATAACCAGCAGCTTTTCAGAAACGGGATGCGTCTGCAGGCTTTTTATGAACTTGGAAACGGCCAGGAAGCACAGCGGGAATTCCAGTACCTTAAAGTAACCGATGGACAGGGAGTTTACAAGTGGACAGATTACAACGGAGACGGTATCCAGCAGCTGGATGAATTCGAGATTGCAGAATATTCTGACTTAGCCCAATACATCAGAATCTATACTAATTCTGTACGATATATTCCTTCCAATAAAAATAAAATACAGCTGGCATTATTCGTTAATCCTTCAATTATTTTTAATTCTGAAAATGGATTTTTAAAGCGTTGGAATTTTAACGTTTCGTTAAACTCACAAAACTCATTCTATAAAAAGGATAAAGTATTGGTATTGAACCCCTTCGAAAAGAACAGTGATCAGATTCTCAAAAATCAGAATGTTTTAGCATCGGTACAGTTCAATCCTACTGAGAAATCCGGATGGAACGGGAATTACCGCTTCATCTCCAATGACAATCTTATCAATGCCAATTTCAGTAATGAAGAACGGGAACAGACTTCTCATTTCATTAACGTTGGATATTGGTTTAATAAAGAATTCAGGATCGATTGGGAAAACTCAATTCATGATATTAAAAATTCTTCACAGTTGTTCACGACCAGAGATTACCGTCTGAATAATTTTGAAACAAAGCCAAAAGCTACCTATAAATTTACAGATGCCATTCAAGCTGAACTTTCATCTGCCTACCGTGAAAAGCAGAGAATTGATGGTGAGGAGTTATTGAAAGCTTTTGACGTCACGGGAACTATCCAGTGGGAACGTAAAAAAACTTCGATCAGAGGAAATTTCTCTTTCATCAATAATAATTTCACCGGAAATAATTTCAGCATTGTAGGAAACCAGATGCTGGACGGCCTTAAACCAGGTAAAAACCAGGTATGGAGTGTTTTTATTCAACAGGCAATCAACTCTTTCCTTCAGCTCAATTTAAATTACGAAGGAAGAAATTCCGGAGAGAGAACCATTCATATCGGAAGTATGCAGGTGAAAGCGAGCTTTTAATTAAGTTTGAAAGTTTTAGAGTAAGAGAGTATATGAGTGTAGAGTTGTTTATTGCTAATCTCTCGTCTCTCATGTCTAAAATCTACTCACTATTTAATTTACATGCGAAGCAAAATTCACAATCTGACCTCAACCTCAGCCTTTCTTTTCATCATTTAAAGCAATAGATATTATCATAAGCTCAAATGTTTATAATTTCGTAAATTTGCGCCATGGTAAAAATAGGCAACATAGAACTGCCGGAATTTCCGCTTTTGCTGGCTCCGATGGAAGATGTAAGCGATCCTCCGTTCAGACGTCTTTGCAAAATGCATGGAGCAGATCTCATGTATTCAGAATTTATTTCTTCTGAAGGCTTGATTCGTGATGCGATGAAGAGCCGTAAAAAGCTGGACATTTTCGATTATGAAAGACCGGTTGGCATCCAGATCTTCGGTGGAGATGAGGAGGCAATGGCGATGTCTGCAAGAATTGTAGAAACGGTAAATCCGGATCTGGTAGATATTAATTTCGGATGCCCTGTGAAAAAAGTAGTGTGTAAAGGAGCAGGAGCAGGCGTTCTTAAAGATATTGACCTGATGGTACGCCTTACTAAAGCGGTTGTAACCTCTACTCACCTGCCTGTAACAGTGAAAACCCGTTTGGGATGGGACAGCAACAGCATCAATATTGATGAAGTGGCAGAACGTTTACAGGAAACAGGCATCAAAGCTTTAACAATACATGCAAGAACCCGTGGTCAAATGTACAAGGGGGAAGCAGACTGGGAGCATATTTCCAGAATTAAGCAAAATCCTAATATTGAAATTCCTATTTTCGGAAACGGAGATATAGATTCTCCGGAAAAAGCACTTGAATATAAAAATAAATATGCCTGTGACGGAATTATGATTGGCCGCGCTGCCATTGGATATCCATGGATATTTAATGAAATCAAGCATTTCTTTGAAACAGGTGAACATCTTCCGGAACCTGCTATTTCAGACCGCTTACTTGCGGTACGTCAGCATGCGGAGTGGAGCGCAGAATGGAAGGGTGAAAAGCTGGGACTTATTGAAATGAGACAGCATTATAGTAATTATTTCCGTGGAGTTCCTCATTTCAAAGAGTTCAGAAAAAAATTCCTTGAGGTCTATACTTTGGAAGAGATGGATGTTCTTATTAAAGAAACGCAACATTTCTACGAAGAATATCAGGCACAGCTATAAATAAAAAAACCATCAGAATTTGATGGTTTTTTTGTGCTATTAATATCCTCCTTGCGAGGATTTGTTTTTAATCAGTGCCAATGCAGAAGAAGTTCCAATCCTTTTAACGCCCATACTGATCATTTTTTCTGCATCTTCAGGAGTTCGTACGCCTCCTGCTGCTTTTACGGGAAGTTTCCCGGCATTATCCAGCATGATCTTTACGCCTTCAAATGTAGCTCCGTTTGGCTTGCCGCCTTCAGTCTGATAAAAGCCTGTTGAAGACTTTACAAAAATATGGGCAAGATCATTCTCAGAAAAATTTTCTTCTGCCCAGTTTGAAATATTTCTGGTCACATCAGCAATTTGCTGGTCTGTGAGTGCTGCAATTTCAATGATCCATTTTACCACTTTCTGATGCTGAAGACCAAGCTGTGTACATTTTACAAACTCTTCTTTCACCAGTTCCAGATCACCTTTAAGGTAGGCAGTGTAATTGATTACAAAATCAAGTTCGTCTGCTCCGTCCTCAATGGCTTTTGAAGCTTCTATAAGCTTTGCATCAATAGAATGGGTTCCTTCATGAAAACCTATGACAGTGCCTACCGCAACATTGGAATTTCTTTCCTGAATATACTTTTTGATATCAGCAACATAATCCGGACGGATCATCACCGCAAAAACACCATGATCTATGGCTTCCTGTGCAAGCTGTATGTCAATCTTTAAAGTTTCTTCGTTTGACAGACCTGACTGTGCAGGTGTTTTCAAATAGGTTGAATCCAAATATTGGGCAATGTTCATAATCTTTATACTTTCAGTTGTCTGTAAATACCTTGTTCCAAAGATATGAAAGTTTCCGTTCTTGTCACGCCTTTCAGCTTCTGAAGTTTGCTTAGAATTTGCATCAAATGGTCATTGTCTTTACAAAGAACTTTTAAGAATATCGTGTAATTCCCTGTGGTATAATGAGCTTCTACTACTTCGTTCACATCTTTCAGAGATTTTACAACTTCGGGATAATGGCTGGGCTGATCCAGAAACATTCCAATGTACGAAATAACTTTGTACCCAATTTTTTTGGGGTTAAGAAACGAAATAGAGTTTTCAATAACTCCGGCGTGTTCAAGTTTTTTAATCCTTTGATGCACTGCTGTAGTAGAGATTCCTACATTCTTCGAAATGTGGGCTAGCGATGTTTTCGCGTTATCCATCAGCATGTAAATGATCTCTTTGTCAATAGAGTCTAGATGATAGCTTGTGTTGCTTGAATTTTTCATTTTCTACTTTAATTATTTATGTTTTTGTTTCTTCAAACTTTACAAAAACCGGAAAGTGGTCACTATATCCGCCTAAATACCGTGTTCCGGCATAGGTTCTAAAAGGACGTCCTTCAAAATTTCTTGTTCGGCTGCTTATTTTTTCAGAATTAAATATTTGAGCATTCTGAAATTTCAAAACATCATTATCAAAAAAAGATTTTGATAAGATAATTTGGTCATATAACAGCCCGTCTTTATAATGAAAAGTAGAATAATTTCTTGTATAGAACAAGTCTTGAAAAGGATTTACCAAAACCTTTTCACGATCATTGTCGTATAAAACGTTTACCAAATTTTCATCATCCGGGTTTTCGTTAAAATCACCGCACAATATGACATGTTCCTTGTCGAAGTTTACAATTTTCAGGATCCGTTCCCGGATTTCATTAAGAATAAAGTCTCTTTTAGGCTTATTGACGTCTTTTTCTCGCTTGGAGGGAAGATGGGCGATAAAGACATTAATAACAGCTCCTTTATATTTAACCTTAGAAAAAAGTACGTCTCTGGTTGTGTCGTAATTTTCTGTGTTTTTATTTAAAATCTCGAAAAAGAAAGTGATCGTTTCTGAATCTATGATTTCCACCTTATTTTTATGATAGAGCATAGCTACATCCACTTTTCTTTCATCCATAGAATTGTAATGCACAATTCCATATTCGGAATTAAAAGGTTCCATTTCCACCAGGTCTTCCAAAACTTTCCTTCCGGAAACTTCAGATAACCCAATCAGAAACGGGAGGACACCATTTTCCTCCTTCATCAATTGAAAAACATGTGAAATTTTAAAAAGCTTATTTCTATATCTACTTTCATCCCAATTTTTCAAACCTGATTTTGTAGGATCTAATTGATGAACAGGTTTAGGGTCTGGCAAAAATAAATTTTCGACATTGTAAAAAGAGAACATCTCCATCTTCGCAATTGCTATCTTAAAATTATCAAATTCTTTTCGTTGTAAATTTATTATTTTTTTTCAAATTCCATTAATTTATTTATAATATTTTCATATTAATACTATACAGGCCATACAATATATTTAACAAAAAATATCAACTAAAATAGCGCATTTACTGCCAAATTATTAAGCATTCAAAATAATGTTACTGAAAGATAAAATTAAAACAATATATACATCCTAAGTTAACAGGAAAAAAATTATAAACAAATGAATAAATGGTTGATAATTTTTACACATTTTCGGCTTTATATCAATTCTTATTAAGTTCTGAAAGTCGCATCCCGGAAATGTGAAAAAAAGTTTACAAATAGGCCATTTATCTTATTAATTTAAAGCAGATCCGGACGTTTTTCTTTTGTAATCCTAAGGGCTTCGTCCTGGCGCCATTCTTCAATTTTGGCAAAATTACCGCTGAGAAGGATTTTCGGCACCTCTAAACCTTTATAAACTTCAGGTCTCGTATAGATAGGCGGCGAAAGGAGATCATCCTGAAAGCTGTCCGTCAGTGCACTCTGCTCATCATTGAGCACTCCGGGAATCAGTCTTATAATAGAATCTGCCAGAACACATGCTGCCAGTTCTCCTCCGGTAAGGACATAATCACCAATAGAAATTTCTTTGGTGATGTGAAGGTCCCGTACTCTCTGATCAATGCCTTTGTAATGACCGCACAGGAAAATCAGATTATCTTTTATAGAAAGGCTATTCGCCATTCTTTGGTTTAAGGTCACACCGTCCGGTGTCAGGTAGATCACTTCGTCATATTCCCTTTGGGATTTGAGCTCGGAAATACATTTATCCAGCGGCTCTATCATCATTACCATTCCTGCTCCGCCTCCATAGGGCTCATCATCAATCTGTCTGTGCTTATTGATGGCATAATCTCTAACGTGATGAAAATGGACTTCTACTAAACCTTTATCCATTGCTCTTCTCAAAATAGAAGTCTGAAACGGACTTTCCATCAATTCTGGAAGTACGCTTATAATATCAATTCTCATTGTAATGTTCCGTTTTTCTTATTAGGTGAAATAATTAATCTTAAAGAAGAGTCTTTATTGAAATAGCTCCACATCCAGTTGAAAAAGACAGCCAGCTTATTTCTCACACTCAGGATAAGCATGAGGTGAAGAAACATCCAGAAATACCACGCCAGGAATCCCTGGAATTTGATAAACGGAAGATCTACAACAGCCCTATGTTTTCCAATGGTTGCCAGTGAGCCCTGATCTTTGTATTCATACTCTATCCAATCACTTTCATTCTTCTTTAAAAAGTTTTTACCTAAATTTTTTGCTTGATTAATGGCTACGTTTGCTACCTGCGGATGTCCCTGTGGATATTTTGGAGTTTCCATATAGGCAATATCTCCAATTGCATAAATATTGTCGTAACCTTTTATTTTATTAAATCGATCTACTATATATCTGTTTCTAATTAATTTTTCTGCTGGAAATCCATCAACTACATTTCCCGTGACACCAGCTGCCCAGATTACATTGTTGGACGGAATATCTTTTCCGCTCTTCATAAAGACCTTATTTCCGTCATATTCTGTAACGACTTCACCACTTAAGAAAGTTACGCCAAGATCTTTGAGATATTTTTCAGATTTTTCCTGAGCTTCACTGCTCATTACAGCAAGGGGCTTTTCTGTGGAACTTACCAGAATAATCTTAAGCTGGTTAAAATTCATGTAGGGATAATCTCTGGGAAGAATTTCTTTTTTCATTTCGGCAAAAGCTCCAGCCAGTTCTACACCGGTTGGACCGCTTCCTACGATAACAATATTCCAGTTACCATCATCACTTCTGCTTTTTTCAAGAATCAATTTTTCAAAGGTCATCAGGATATGATTTCTGATCCCTATTGCTTCCTGGGTATTTTTCATTCCAAAAGCCTTAGATTCCAAGTCTTTGTTTCCAAAGAAGTTCGTTTTACATCCGGTGGCTATGATGAGTTTGTCATAGGTAAATTCAGCTTCATCCGTAATCACTTTGTTATGCACAGAATCGATTTCTTTGACTTCAGTGAGACGAAACTGAGTATTTCTGGACCGCTGAAAAATCTTCCTGAAAGGAAAGGAAATATTGGAAGGCTCTATCCTTCCACAGGCAACCTGATAAAAAAGCGGCTGAAACATATGATGATTCACCCGATCCAGAACGATTACTTTTTTGTTCTTGTTATTTAACGTTTTTGCAAGCTGCAGCCCCGCAAATCCTCCTCCTATAATGATGATTTTTTCGCGTGTTTCCATAATACACAAATTTACTGATTTTATTTAGCATTTAGAAGTGAAAAAAGTTAGTTTTGCAAAACTTTATGACACCCAGAAAGTACACCAAAAAAACTGCCAAAAAAGTACATGAGAACCGTCGGAAGAATTATTTTTTCCGGAGAAAAGTAATATTGGCTGTTTTAATTCTGGCTTTAATTGGGACCGGATTTTATCTGAAGCAGTCTATCAGCTATTATTATGCACTTTACTTTAACAAATTCAGTCATAAAAAACTTCACAACAGCGAAATAGAAACTTTAAGAATCCAGAAAATTCTTTCGGCCAACCTTGATAAAACTTATGGCTTTGATGTTTCTCATTACCAGAACAGGGAAGATATAAAATGGGACAGTTTAAGCATCGGAAATAAAACCATTCCGCTTGAATTTGTGGTGATGCGTGCTACGATGGGAAACCGGAATGCAGATAAACATTTTGGTGAATTCTGGGCAAAGGCTCAAAAATATAATCTGATCCGTGGCGCTTATCATTTTTACAGGGCAGATGAAGATCCTGTAATCCAGGCCAACAATTTTTTAGCAAATGTAAAACTGGAAAGCGGAGATCTCCCGCCTATTCTGGATATCGAAAAGATCCCAAAACGGAAAACGAACAAAAAACTGATTGAAGACTTAAAAGTGTGGTGCAAAATCGTGGAGGAAACTTACGGTGAAAAACCAATTATCTATACTTATTATCATTATTATAAGGATTTCCTTAAAGGAGAATTTGACGGCTACCCGCTCTGGCTGGCTAATTACAATGATGTCCCCTCTCCCACTCCAAATGATCCTTGGGATTTCTGGCAGTTTACGGAAAACGGAATTGTTCACGGAATCAATACGAAAGTAGATCTTGATATTTACAATGGAAGTACATGGTCTTTGAAGAGGCTGACACTGGATTAGCAGGAATAAAAGATGGGAGATGGAAATTTTCTAAGGCCAGAAAGAACTATTCTCCCTAACCTATTTACTTTAAATCCATTCGGGCTAATAAAAACTGATTGTCTCCCTTATCTCCCAACAGCTATCTTCCCTCTTCCATCCCAAAAACTATTTCCCCAGAAACCTTAGAATATCCGCATTCAATTCATCTGCATGTTCAAACGGAATCATGTGGGTCGCATTTTTGTAGATCCTAAGTTCAGCATTCGGAATTTCCCTGGCTATCATTTCGGTATGATCCTGTTTGATTAGATCTTTATCACCAGCAATTACCAAAACCGGACTTTGTATTTTTGAAAGGTCTTTCTTGCTGATATGCGGTTCTTTTAGCATGATTGTTACCAATCTGCGTTCGTCAAATTTCTCAGGTTTATTCTCAATATTCAGTACCAGGAGCTGGTTTTTCAAATGGGTAACCAGTCTTTCGTCAACACCTTCAGGAAAAGCATTGGCTCCGATAGCTATTAGTTTATTAAGATTTTCCGGATATTTTAGAGCAAATTCAAGTCCTGTGATTCCGCCATCGCTCCAGCCTGCAATATTTATTTTCTTTAACCCCAACTGATCTGCAAGCGCTTTTATATCTTCTGCAAATTGAATATAAGTAAATTCTCTATGAGATGTATCGGTACTTTTACCCTGTCCCCTTGTATCTACAACAATCACTTTGAACTGTTTGGAAAGAACCGGGATCTGTTGGTAAAAATCCTTTATACTCCCGGAATTTCCATGAAGAAGAAAAAGAGGTTCTCCTTCTCCGTAGATTTCGTAGTAAAGCTTTGTATCTTTTAATGCAAGATAATTACCTGTCGATTCATTTTTTCCGTAGCCTGAATTTTCAGCTTCTGTCTGATACTGGGAAACATCAGAAATCAGCCCTTCAAGGTCATCCCCTAAAGCAGCCGCTTCGTCTTTGATATTTTTTGCACTTTTATCCACTTTTACATCTATGTTGATCGCAGGTGCAGCCAGAGTCATTTTCTGCCAGTCTCCATAAAATTTTCTAATAAATCCTGTTCTGAAAAGAGCTGCACTGATATTGATCTTCCCTTCAAATTCTTTTAAAAACTGAATTCCAATGAAGAATTTACCCTGCACCCAGATATTATGTTCATTAACATCCAGCGTATAGGTTCCATCTTTGATCATATCCTTGGTAAGCTCCACTGTGATCTCTTCATCCAGAATATTCTGATCGGGAAATCCGTTTTTCTCACTATAAATACTGTATCGCATCAGTACAGGCATATTGGAGGTATAGCTGGCAATATTCAGATTGATGTTTTTGATTTTGGATCTCTTGTTGGCATTAAATTCCAACGCAGTTTCACCAAGGAAATCTTCTTTTTTGAATTGGGAATTAACAGAATACAGGACGCTTTTTGTCTTGGTATTAACACCCCAGTTTTTGTCAATCAGTTTCTTAACTTTGATGTTGACTTCCTTTATGTTTTTAATCTTTTCTTTTAAAAAGATCTGTTGACCATCCTTTTTTTTGAAATTCTGTACGGATTCAGTATAAGGTTCATAACCGGGAACCTCTACCCTGAGCTTTTGCGAAATCTCCAGCCCGGAAAGATCAATGGAGAAATTTCCTTTTTCGTCAGAAACCGTTCCTTTATTTTCTTTTTCGATTCCTATCTTTACGTAAGGAATAGGTTGGTTTTCATTTTTAGCAATCACCGTTCCGGAAATGACCTGGGCATTGAAAAGATACGCTGCAAAAAGAAAGAATAGAGTATTGAGTTTTTTCATAGTATAAGTTTGGTACAAAATTCTCTATTTCGTGCATTCATCAGTCATAACAGATTATTAAATTTAAAGCCACTTTAGTTAAATTTATAATAAAACATCACCAATCAGTGACCATAATTCTAAAAAACACATAATTCCGATCCTTTATCTATGAAACCGCTGAACTGCATTTCAGAATTTAATTCAGGGATTTGGGTCATGTTATGTAAAAGTTTTCTGGTTACATTTTTGTACTTTTGCGGCTCAATACAAAATCAATATCAAACCATTACATTCCAATGAATTACGTTTCTGTAGAAAATCTTACTAAATCTTACGGCATCAAAGTCTTGTTCCAGGATATCTCTTTTCATGTCAATGAAGGGGACAAAATAGCCATCGTTGCCAAAAACGGAAGCGGAAAATCTACCCTTCTTAAAATATTAATGGGGAAAGAAATTGCAGACAGCGGAACTGTAAGCATCAATAAGGATATTCAGGTGGTTTTATTTGACCAGGAAATCGATTTTGATTCTGATCTTACTATTGATGAGTTTATGATGACGCTTGATTCCGCCCCTATTCAGGCTTTGAAAAATTATCATAAATCTCTGCTTTCTACAGATTATGATTTCATTGAAAAAGCTTTGGCAGAAATGGAAATTCATAAGGCCTGGGATCTGGAAAATGACATGAAACAAATTCTGTCTCAGCTAAAGATCACAGATCTGGAAGCAAAAATGGGAACACTTTCGGGAGGGCAGATCAAACGTGTTGCTTTAGCAAAGCTATTGACTGAAACGAGAGCGGAGCACCGCCATACACTTCTGATCATGGATGAGCCCACCAACCACCTTGATGTGGAAATGGTAGAATGGCTTGAAAGCTATCTGAGCAAAGCAAAAATCACATTGATTCTGGTGACTCACGACCGGTATTTCCTGGATGCCGTTTGTGGAATTATCTGGGAAATGGAAGATAAAAACCTGTATGTTCATAATGGTTCTTATGCAACTTATCTTGAAAATAAGATGATTCGTGAGGATAACATGAACTCTACCATCGATAAAGCGAATAATCTTTACAGGAAAGAACTTGAATGGATGCGCAGACAGCCTAAGGCCAGAACTACAAAATCGAAATCCAGACAAGATGACTTTTATGAAACTGAAAAAATAGCTAAAACTGACACGAGAAAAGAATCTCTGGAGCTTGACTTCGAGATGAAAAGACTCGGGAACAAAATTTTAGAGCTTAGAGATATTTCTAAAAGCTATGGTGATAAATTATTGCTAAAAGATTTCAGTTATCAGTTTCAAAGAGGTGAGAAAGTAGGAATCGTAGGGAAAAATGGTGCCGGAAAATCTACTTTACTAAATATCATCCAGGGGCTTGAACCAAAAGATTCTGGAGAAATTGAGACCGGAGAGACAATTAAATTCGGATATTTTTCACAAAAAGGATTAAAATATAAAGAAGATGAAAGAGTCATTGATTTCATCAAGGAAATCTCCGAAAACTTTCCTTTAGCAAACGGAAAAACCATTTCTGCATCACAGTTTTTGAGACTGTTCCTGTTTGATGATCAAACACAATATTCGCCTATTTCAAAACTTTCGGGAGGTGAAAAAAGAAGACTGCATCTGATGTATATTTTGTATCAGAACCCTAACTTCCTGATATTTGACGAACCTACAAATGATCTGGATCTTCCGACTCTTACTGTATTGGAAAACTTCCTGCTGAACTTCCAAGGCAGCTTGATTATTGTATCTCACGACAGGTATTTTATGGACAGAATTGTTGACCATATTTTAGCTTTTGAAGGGCAGGGAAAAATCAGAGACTTTATCGGAAATTTCTCAGAATACAGAGAAGCCAAAAGCCGTGAGGATGCGCTGGAAAAAAATGCAGTATCCAAACCTGAACCTGTAAAAGAAATTGTTGCAGAACCTCAGGTTTCTCAACCTTCTTCTCAAAAAAGAAAAATGTCATTCAAAGAACAGAGGGAGCTGGAAACGATAGAAAAAGAAATGCCTGAACTTGAAGAAAAGCGTGCCAAGATCATGGACCAGCTCAATAACGAAACAGAATACGAAAAGGTGGCCAGTCTTTCTGCAGAACTGGAAGCTATTTCTGAAAAGCTGGAAGGATATGAGATGAGATGGCTGGAACTTCAGGAAATATGATGAGTAAAGGGATTTGAGAGTGGAAGAGTTTTAGGGTTATAGTGTTAGAAAATGCCAATTAGACATCAAATACTTTTACTCTAAAACTCTCCTACCCTCAAATCCAATATGCTCTTACAAATAAACTACTTTCCCGGCTTTTGAACTTTCAAGGGAAGCATCTATGATTTTCATATTCTGAACCACCTCCCTTCCCTGAGATGGCAATGCATATCCGAAAACGATGTACTCATAGATCTGCTGATAGTAATTCATATAATTTCCGGGTTCGCTGGCGGTCAGTATCCTTTCTGTTTCTGAATCTTCATTTAAAAAGTTTAAAATTCCATCTGTTCCTTCTAATGGCTTAGTCCATTCATTGCCATAGACAGGGATGGATCCTGCAACCAATTCATTTTCCTGGTTGTCTGTTCTTTCCTGCAGAAAACTTCCTTTTTCTCCGTGAACCGCATAAGCATAATGTGCTTCTTTGGTGAAAACAGATGATTTAAGCCTTACCCTAAGATCATTCTTATAATATAGAAGGATTTCAAAATAGTCATTAGCATATTCTTCTCCTTTCATTGAGAAAACGTCGGCAAAAAGCTTTTCAGGATATCCGAAATACTGTACAGCCTGATCTGCCAGATGAGATCCCAGGTCATGCAAAGAACCTGAACCGGTCTGCTGAGGATCTTCTTTGTGCTGTTTACCACTCGGTGCAGTACGGAATCTATCGAAACGGATTTCTGCTTCTTTAATGGTTCCTAATTTTCCTTCACTCAATATTTTCTGTACCTGCAAAAAATCACGGTCAAACCTTCTGTTCTGATAAACACTTAAGAACAATCCTTTTTCTTCTGCCAGATCCACCAGTTGTTCAGCTTCTGAAACACTTACTGTAAAAGGTTTTTCTACGATTATATTTTTTCCTGCTTCCAGTGCCATCTTTGCATATTCAAAATGGGTCTGCACAGGTGTATTGATAATCACCAGTTCTATATCTGCATTCTGAAGCATTTCTTCTACGGAGTGGTAGATGGTGGCTTCGGGATACTTTTCTTTAGATTCTTCTTTGCTTCTTTCTACGACAGCAGCCATAAAAAAACCGGGATGCTCTTTCAAAAAAGGGGCATGAAATATTTTTCCGCTCATTCCAAAGGCACAAAGTCCTGTTTTTACCAATTGCATATGTATAAATTTTAAACAAATATATTCAATAATCCTCAGTATAGAAATCAATAATATCAGTAATGAGTATTACAAAATTCTTTAAACATGATATAAATCATTTTTATTGTTTTTATTAATTCTAAATTAACCCATTCCAAATTCTTATTTTTGCCCCCTATTTAAAACTATTCTATATAAAAATAATAAATGAAAAGACAGTTACTTTCTTTAGGACTTTTATTAACCGCTGTATCAGTGGCTGCACAGCTGAAAAATGTTGAAGCAGATACATTAAGATCTCAGACGATAGAAGATATTAATCTCCATAAAACCGGAAATCCAAACCAGGCAAGACCGTTATCTACCAAGTCAACGCTTACGGTCATGGAAAATCCGCAGCCTATTTCTATTATAACTCATGAGATCATTGAGCAGCAGCAGGCAAAACAACTGAGTGATGTCCTTCAGAATGTAAACGGTATGTACGTTACATCATCCAGGGGAAATTCTCAGGACAGCTTTGGTGGTCGTGGTTTCATTTTGGGAAATGATAATATTTTTAAAAACGGAACCAGAATCAACAGTGGTGTTTTCCCTGAAGTAAGCGGTATGGAAAGAGTGGAAGTCTTGAAAGGAGCCAATGCAATGCTTTATGGAAATACGGCCGCAGGTGGTATCATCAATATGATTACCAAAAAGCCTAAGTTCAACTTTGGAGGAAGTGTGGGTCTTAACGGAGGCAGCTGGAATTCTTACAAACCAACAGTGGATATTTATGGGCCCCTATCGAAGAATATTGCATTCAGAGTAAACGGCGCTTATGAATACGCTGAAAGTTTCAGAGATGTTGTAGAGTCTGAAAAATATTATTTCAATCCTTCATTTTTATTCAATTTAAGTCCGAAATCACAATTAATTGTAGAAGCGGATTATCTTAAAAATAATTTCACTCCCGATTTTGGGATTGGTTCTATTACCAATAAAGATCTAAGTTATTCATTGAACGATTCTGTAAGCAGAAATACATTTTTCGGTACAGACTGGCAATATCAGAATGTACAACAAACTTCAACGAATGTAACCTTCAATCACCAGTTAAGTACTAACTGGACGTTAAATGCCGTTGCTTCTTACCAAAATTATAAGAAAGATTATTTTTCTTCTGAACGTGTGCAATGGATTTACGATAAAAAAATCTCTGAAAATCGTCTGACTTGGGCAAGACCATTTAATAAGACCTACAATGAAACCAATTACGGTTCTGCTCAAATAAATATTAATGGAGAATTTAATACCGGAAAAATCAGTCATAAATTATTAGTAGGAGCCGATACTGACTATAATCAGGCAGATTCTTATGCGTTTAATGTGGCAGCAACTGCCAATATTTTATTTCTGGATGATCCATCAACATGGGGAAATGTTGCAATGCCAAATACTAGTGACAATTCACTAACGAGAGTCAACACCCGAAGAATTGGTATTTATGCCCAGGACTTTGTAAGCTTAAATAAACAGCTTAAAGTTATTGCCGGGCTTCGTTGGTCTTATATAGAAAATATGCCTTCTATTAAGACAAGTTATGCAACTCCAGCTAAACCTCAGGAGAAGATCTTCGTTTCAAATTCTGCAACGTCAGATCAGGCTTTTTCTCCAAAAGTAGGGTTGGTTTATATGCCTGATGATAATCTTTCTGTTTTTGCTACGTATACCAACTCATTTTCTGCAAACGCCGGAATAACAATTTTTAGTGAAGCACTTAAACCGACTACTATAGATCAATATGAAGTAGGGGTCAAAAAGAATCTGTGGAACAATGCACTAGCAGTTAATTTATCATTATATCAAATAATTAATCACAACTCTTACCAAACGGCTTTAGTTAAAGCAGACGGAACTGTAAACAGTGACACAAACATTAAAGAATTTACGGGGAAAATGAGAAGCCGTGGTCTAGAATTAGACATTACAGGAAATCCTACAGAAAATCTTTCTATAATAGGAGGTTTCTCTTACAACAATTCAGTATATCTTGACACTCCTGAAGATGTTGGATATGTAGAGAAACAAAGACTTGTAAGAACTCCAGCTACAACTGCTAATGCTTCAGTATTCTATAAATTTACGCGATTTGCTAAAGGATTAAAAGTAGGGGCGGGCGTTTATTTCATTGGTGACCGACTAGCCGGTTGGAATGACACAAAAAAAGGAAACAATAGTTTAGCCACCAGAAATGGAGTAAGCAGAGTATTTGAATTAAAAGATTATACGACGGTAACTGTATCCGTAGGCTACGAGTGGAAAAAATTCTCAATTCAGGGAAAAGTGGGTAACTTATTTGACGTAGTGAATTATAATGTACACGAAAATTATTCGGTAAACCCTATCACACCAAGAAACTACTACTTTACACTGACTTACAAACTTTAGAATTTAATACGTTAATAATTTCATCATTCAAAGCGGAAGTCACCTCTTCCGCTTTAAAAATTATAAAAAAGCAAACGATATGGACAAGATTAAGGACACAAGAAGCTTTATGAGAATTACACACCGTTATCTCGGCTATTTTCTTGCAGGAATAATGGCTATATATGCATTGAGTGGGGTTCTCCTGGTTTACAGGGATACAGATTTCTTAAAAAAAGAAAAACAGTATGATAAAACGGTTGCTGCCCATCTTTCAGAAAAAGAATTAGGTAAGGAACTAAAAATCAAAGGACTGGAAGTAGAAAAAACCGAAGGAAATATATTGTACTTTAAGCAGGGAACCTACGATACAGCATCCGGAAAGGCAAAATATTCTAAAAAGGAACTTCCTTTCCTTCTTGACAAGATGGTGAAACTTCACAAATCCCAGTCAAAAGAAACATTGTCGCCCCTGAATACTTTTTTCGGAATTTCTTTATTTTTCTTTGTCATTTCAAGTTTCTGGATGTTTAATCCAAAGTCTAAAGCATTTAAAAGGGGAATTAAGTTTACAATTGCAGGACTTATCATTTCAGTGCTCCTTTTATGCATCTAAATTATCGTATCATCAAAAAAAAGCCATAATAATTCACATTTCGATCACCCAAAAATTAACAATAATTCTGAGTTTTTATCTAAAATTAAGAAGTCTGGCACCATTCTTGTGTTTTCTTTAATCTACAAATGATAACATTTAATTATTAAAATAATAAATTATGAAAAAACTAATTTTTGCAGGAATATTGGCAGCAACGGGTTTGACTGCAACAGCTAATGCTCAGATTCAACAAGGTAATTGGATGGTAGGAAGTAGCCTTATAACAAGTAACTTTGGATTAAACACAGGGGGAGGTTATAACATAGGATTGCAGCCGAAAGCAGCTTATTTTATAAAGGATAATGTTGCGGTGGGTGGATATGTAGATTTAGGTATTAGTAAAGTTACTAACGGATCAAAAACTGAATTTACTTATGGAGTAGGCGCATTAGGACGTTATTTTCTGTCACCTGGAGAAAAAGGTGTTGATAATTTGCTTCACCACGGGAGATGGTTCCTTGAAGGTAACGTAGGTATTGGAGGTAGATCTGTTGAAAACGGAGATTCTACAACCGGTTTAGATTTTGGTGCTGGTCCTGGTTATTCTTATTTTATTACTCCTAATATCGGTATTGAAGGTTTAGTAAAATATAAAGGTAGAGCAGGATTTGGTAGCGAAGGTTTAAATTCAAATATTACTTTCAACGTAGGATTCAGTATTTACTTACCGACTTCAAAAGCTAGGGAAGTAGCGAATGATATTAAGTAATCACTTACATTCAACAAATAAAAAATGAAATCGCCCCGAAATATTTTTCGGGGCGATTTTCGTACAAATTAAAACTAAACTATAAAAAATCAAATAAATCATGTATTGGGTTGAGGCGTATATCTCAGATACGGTTTTATTTCTGTCACTCCTTTCGGGAATATCTTTCTGGCTTCCTCTGTAGAAATGGCCGGCGGAACAATAACATCATCCCCGTTTTGCCAATTGACAGGAGTAGCTACTTGATGTGAATCAACCAGCTGAAGAGAATCAAGCACTCTCAGGATTTCATTAAAATTCCTTCCTGTAGAAGCTGGATAAGTAATAATCAATCGTACTTTTTTATCCGGATCAATAATCAGTAAAGAGCGTACAGTAGCAGTTACCGAAGCATTTGGATGAATAAAATCATAAAGCTCGGATATTTTTCTGTCCTTGTCTGCAATGATAGGAAACTGCACATCCGTATTTTGGGTCTCATTGATATCTTTAATCCAGTTTTGATGATCTTCTACTCCATCTACACTCAATGCAATCACTTTAGTTTCCCTTTTATCAAATTCTGATTTCAGCTTTGAAGTATAACCGAGTTCCGTAGTGCATACCGGAGTATAATCTGCAGGATGTGAGAACAGGATTCCCCATGAATTTCCCAAAAACTCATGAAATCTGATATCACCTAAAGAAGTCTCTGCGTAAAAGTCCGGTGCTGTATCTCCTAGTTTGATTGACATAATATTCTGCTTTGTTAGTCTACAAATTTAGTAGACTTTTTGGAACTGGCAAAATTTTTGTTGAATTTTATCTATCTTTAATAAAATTTTTTTCATGCAGAACAATGGATACAGCTACGTAGATGTTATTTACAGAGTTTTGGAAAGCTGGTATATGAGGTTTGCCGAGCTTACTCCCAAATTAATCGTCGGAATTTTAGTATTTTCCTTCTTTCTTGTTACCAGTAAATATTTGAGCTTAGGTGCTGTAAAATTATTTCACAAATTTTTCCCAAAGAGCCAAAAAGAGAGTTCTCTGGTTACTTTAATAAGCATATTCAGATTCCTGATTATGATGATGGGAACTTTTATCGCCCTCGAAATCATGGGCTTTAGTGGTTTCCTTTGGAAATTTATCGGAAGTTTAGGAGTAGCCGGGGTGATTGCCGGGGTTGCTTTGAAGGACTTGGTATCCAGTATTTTTTCAGGAATGCTGATCGGTATTGATAAAGCTTTTAAAATAGGAGATTATATTACAATCGGGGCTCATTCCGGAACGGTTCAGGAAATTGGTTTTTTAACAACAAAAATTATTACCGATGACGGTAAGAAAGCGTATATCCCCAATCAGGTCATTTTCAATGCTCCTTTTTACAATATTACAGCCTCGCCGCAGCGCAGAATTATTTTAAACTTCGAGATCCCTGCAGATGAAGATATCAGCAAAGCACAGAAAGGGATGCTGGATGTCATTAAAAACCTGGATGGTGTAGATAGACTTGATACTTCAGAAGTGATCTTTACCGACTTAAAACAGGGGAATTTTAATCTTCAGGCTAAATTCTGGATGAAAGTAGGTGCCAACATGGTTCAGGTGAAAAGTGAGGCCTATCTGAAGATCAAAGAACGTTTGGATACCGACCATATTCAACTGGTCACTCCAACAAGCATCAGCATTACCAATGGAGAGTCTCTTCCTGTTGAAAATCAGGACAAATAATATCAACCGCTTTTCTTAAGCGGTTTTTTTATGCCTTACCTTATTTTTGATGTTTCAATTTCAGACTGTCTTTCCCATGCATTTTTGCAACGGAGTCATGCTGGATCAATGTTTCTCCCATTACAAAATTATCATTGGATGGAAGACTGTCTTTTTCAATACCTGAAGCAATTGTTGTTACTTTCTCTTTCTCTTTTGGTTTGGAACAGCTGATCAAAAATAAAATCATGGAAACAATAGCCAAAGCCATTTTATTATTTCTCAACAGGCCAGGAATATATTGAAAAGATTTGTTTTCTACAGATAAATATTTCCCTTTCTCTATAGCCAGTTGATGCTTAAAAAATCTACCGCAGATGTCTTCACCCTGCTTCTCTTTGAAAATAGATTCAATTTCATGGGATTTCTTTTCTGTAAAATCAATCACACCTTTACTGCAGACGGAGCAGAATCTTCCTTTTTCTTGGGGAGACATGGTTTCCCAGCTTTCAGAGCATGGACTGGGGATGTACAAATTTTTCATCGGACTGTTTTTTTTAGTATTTAAATATAAAAAAACCGCTCCAAAGAATGGAACGGTTTCTGAATTTATTTTAAAGTTTAGTCTTAAGCTAAAACTTCTTTTACTTTGTTTGCAGCTTCTTCCAAAGTAATTGCAGAGTGTACAGGAAGACCTGACTCATCAATTAGTTGTTTAGCTTCAACAGCATTAGTTCCCTGTAATCTTACGATCAATGGAACCGGAAGGCTACCCATTGCTCTGTAAGCATCTACAACTCCCTGAGCTACTCTGTCACATCTTACGATACCTCCGAAGATGTTGATTAAGATTGCTTTTACGTTTGGATCTCTAAGGATGATTCCGAAAGCAGTCTGCACTCTCTGAGCATCTGCAGTACCTCCTACGTCAAGGAAGTTAGCCGGGCTACCACCAGATAATTTGATGATATCCATCGTTGCCATAGCAAGACCGGCACCGTTTACCATACAAGCAACGTTACCGTCTAGTTTTACGAAGTTAAGACCAGCCTCACCCGCTTCAACATCCATAGGATCTTCTTCTCTTGTATCTCTTAATTCAGCAAGATCTTTATGACGGAATAATGCATTACCATCTAAAGTAACTTTAGCATCAACAGCGATAATTTTGTTATCAGAAGTTTTCAAAACCGGGTTGATTTCGAAAAGAGAAGCATCAATTCCTGTGTAAGCATTGTAAAGAGATGCAATGAATTTTGTGAATTCTTTGAAAGCATTTCCTTCAAGACCCAGGTTGAAAGCAATTTTTCTAGCCTGGAATCCCTGAAGACCTAAAGCTGGATCAATGATTTCTTTGTGGATCAAATGAGGAGTTACCTCAGCAACATGCTCAATATCCATCCCTCCTTCAGTAGAATATACGATTGTATTTTTACCTTCAGCTCTGTCTAAAAGAATAGAAACATAAAATTCTTTAGTTTCAGATTCTCCAGGATAATAAACATCTTCTGCAACCAAAACAGAGTGTACTTTTTTACCTTCAGCAGACGTTTGTGGAGTGACCAACTGCATTCCGATGATATTCTGAGCGTTTTCTTTAAGCTTATCCATGTTTGGAGAGAACTTTACACCACCACCTTTACCACGTCCACCTGCGTGAATTTGTGCTTTTACCACCCAAGCCTGAGCTCCGGTTTCAGCAGTCAATTTTTCTGCAGCTGCTACAGCTTCATCTACGTTGTTTGCAACGAAACCACGTTGGATAGCTACTCCGTACTTTGATAAAATCTCTTTTGATTGATACTCGTGAAGATTCATATTATTTTTATTATTTTATTTTAAAATTTAAAGGTTGACAAATTTACTAAAAAGACATGGAAGTTCAAGTTTATTGACTTAAAAATTAAGGAAAGGGAAACTTGATTTTTAACATATCCTCTGAATTTGCTTTATCATTCGGATAATTTTTCAGACTGCGAACCAATGAACGGAATTTTCGGAGCCAGGAAATACCCGGTTAAGCTTGCGAAAAGTATTGGAACGAAATACGTGAATCCAGTGAGTGTCCCGAGAATTATTGTCGTACTCATTGGTGTCCTCGTCACACAGGCATTAATTGCAGCCATACAGCTTACAATTGCCAGAGTGGTATCTACTGTAGGAAATAACTGATGAATAATCAGTCCTAAAGTGGTTCCCACAAAAAATAAGGGGATAATGAAACCTCCTCTCCAGCCTGAAGTTACGGTCACCGCAATCGCTACAATTTTAAAGATGAGAATTACAATTAAAAAGTTCAATGCGAAATTTCCATTGATCAGCTCATTAATTTCATGATGCCCAAAATATCTTGTAATAGGAAAATTATAGGCAATAATCCCTAAGATAATTCCTCCGGCTAAAGTTTTTATATAAATAGGAAATGATCTGTATTCGAAAATCTTTTTGAAAAATTTGACTACGAAAATAAAGAGCCAGCCGAATAAAGTTCCCACAGCTCCAAAAGCCACCGCATACAGAAAATCATATACTCCAGAATAATGGTAAGCTTTCAGGTCCCAGGTTGCACCTATTCCTAAATGAATAATCAAAGCAAACATAACATAGCTGAAACAGCTGGCCACCAAAGCAGGAATAATGGCTTTATAATATTCTACGGCATGTTTGTGATGTAGAATTTCAAGTGAAAAGAGACTTCCTCCAAGCGGAGCTCCAAACAGTGCTGTAAACCCTGATGCCATTCCTGCAATACTCAGGGAACGCAGCTCCTCTCCTTTCAGTCTGAAAATTTTCCCCAACCAGGTTCCGGTAGATCCGGTTACCTGAACCAAAGGCGCTTCCGGACCGAGACTTCCACCCGAGGCCACACAAAACAGAGACGAAAGGATCATGGATGGATTATTTTTAGGATCCAGTTTTCCTTTATTAAACCTGATATTATTAACGATCAAATGGATTTCCCCGGGATCTCCTATAAAGTGAATGACCAGTCCCGCCAGCAAGCCACAGATAGCCATGGTAGGAATTACCATCCATCCCTGAAACTGCACTAAAAATTCCGTAAAATATTCTAATACGATCCAGTAACCGCCGGCAATGGCACCACCTACGAGACCTGTTAAAGCCCACATAAAAAAAGTGCGGCTGAAAACAAACGGATTAAATTTTATGGGTTGATCCAGAAGATTAAATGTTCTTATTAACCGCCTTCTTCTATTGATTTTCATTTGAATTGATTTTTATACATTTCTGCTCAATGGTCAATTTTGCTTCGCAAAGTGAATGGTGAATAATAAAACTGTTAAAATTCACAATTGACAATTGACATCTACTAAAATGATGAAAAGTCTAAATCCTGTTTTTAGCAACGTAAAGGATAAGCATTCCCCAGCTTAGAATCATGAAAAGACCTCCAAGCGGCGTAATAGGTCCTAAAAACTTCAGATTTGCCCCCAGATAGTCCTGTAAGCTCAGGAAATAAATGCTGAAAGAAAACAACATTGTTCCTGCAATCATGAAAATAGAGATCCATTTTTGTAACGAGGTATCAAATTTTAAAATGTATCCGACAATCAGTAAAAAGAAGGCAGCATACATCTGATACCTTACTCCGGTTTCAAAACTTTCCAGCCTTTCTACGGATAATATTTTTTTTAATGCGTGTGCTCCGAAAGCCCCAAGAATGACTGACAGCATGCCATATGCAGCACCGAAAATTAAAGTAATTGTTTTCATTTTATAATTCTTCTAATTCTAGATTTAAATATTTTTTTGTTTTGTAATCCTGCCAGGTTCCGGTGATTTTGTTACCTTTCAGATCTGCTTCTATTAAAGCTCTGGGAATCCAGGCTTTTTGCTCTTCACTATGATAATCATCTTCTGTCATAGATAAATGATCATGTACAAATTCTCCTCGCCAATTGATGAGCTTTTTATTTTTATCATACCAATAGACTGATGAAAAAGAACCGTCTTCATTAATTTCATTGATTAAAACTGTAATCGGATATTTTCCGTCAATTTTTCCTTTATAAAGTCTATTACTTATGCCTGGTTTCGAAACAGTCTGTTCAGAACCTGAAAGCAAATTTATGGCATATGCACTCCAATGCTTTTCCAATTCTTTATACGAAAGTATTATTTCATGATTCCCCAAATCATCCAAAGCTCTTGAAGCATGATTGGAGCACCGTCCTACAACAACCGTCAGTTTATCTTTTCCAAAAAAATATTCTAAATACTGTAATGTATTGTCCGTAAAACATTGCTCATAAATATCAATCTGCTCTGTTTCATCTTCCGAACCGTTTTTGTTAGATTTTAATTCAACAATAAAATCATTAATCCTTTTTCTAACTCTCTGATTAATTAAATTTTCAACTGTTTTAATTGAATTAGGCTGAAATAAATCCTGAAGATTAATATAATTTCCCGTTCTTAAATCAAAATTCTTCCAATTGGAAAAATTCTCAGAATAAGCTCCTGTAGCTTCGCCATTAATAGAAACAGTCAAAATGTTTTTAGGAGTTTCTAATTTCTGCCAACTGTAAAAATCTATATAATTTGTATAGGAGTTCGTAGCAGTAGAAGCCAGTTTAAAAGGATTTCCTCCGGAATTTGGAATATACTCCAATTCACTTACCTGCAAGAAAGTATTGATTTTATTTTCTACCGAAGGATTTTTTGAATAAGAAATCACCGGAAAAACAAAGTCTTCAGATTTTGGCTGCAGATCAGTTATTTTCACATTTTGCTGCTGAGAAAAGCTTAAACTCGAAAGTAACAGGAAGAATAAAATTTTCTGCTTCACTATTTCGACTTTATATAGATTAAAATCAATTTTGCCACCAAGGTTGAAATTCCCAATATAATAAAGACATTGGAAAGTTTTTTAGAATTTCTAAATCCCGGCGATGTCGTTTTCTTTAAAAAGATTCCGAAGATGATGAATATAACGGGTAATATAATCTGTAGCATTATTGACCTCTTAATCTGTTAAACTCATGGATCACCTCGTGATGACTTACCGTTTTATCTTTAAAATAAGTCACAAAGTGCTGTTTTTCTTCTTCTGTAGCTCCCATCTGATTTAAAATATTCAGCAAATGCATTTTCATATGTCCCTTCTGAATTCCCGTTGTAACCAAAGAACGAAGAGCCCCAAAATTCTGGGCAAGTCCTGAAACAGCCAGAATACTCATCAGCTCCTGTGCAGAAGGTTTTCCTAAAAGAGCCAGAGAGAATTTTACCAGGGGATGAAGATTGGTAAGCCCTCCTACTACACCTACCGAAATCGGAAGATCGATCCAGAATCTGAAAATCCCATTATCCGTTGTACAGTGTGTTAAAGATCTGTATTGTCCGTCTCTCGCTGCATAGGCATGTGCACAGGCTTCTGTTGCTCTGAAATCATTTCCGGTAGCGATCACTACCGCGTCTACTCCATTCATTACTCCTTTGTTATGAGTTGTAGCACGGAAAGGTTCAATTTCAGCAATGGTAACAGCCTGTTTGAATTTTGCAGCAAATTCTTCATTAGAAATTCCGCTGTCATCCTTTAAATCATCAATTTTACAGGAAACCTCAGCTCTTACAATACAATCCGGAGTAAAGTTGGAAAGAATATTCATCACGATCTGAAGCGTACTTTTTTCTTCCTGTGTGAAATCTTCACTCGTTGCAATCTCCTGCTTCATGGTTTTCCCGAACTGCTCAAGACATGAATTGATAAAATTTGCCCCCATAGAATCTACCGTATCAAAGCTGGCCTTAAGTTGGTAGTAATTCGGCATTTCAGCAGTTTTGTCAATTAATTTGATATCTAAAATCCCGCCCCCGCGCTTTCTCATGTTGGCCGTAATATCTTCAGTCGCTTCAAACAGTTTTTTCTTTAAACTGAAATTAAAGAAATGTAAAAGTTTATGGGGTTCTACATTAAATATAAAGTGAGTATGGCCTAGTTTTTCATTGTTGATAATGGTAGTTTTAAAACCGCCTTTATCGATCCAGAATTTCGCAGCTTTGGAAGCTGCAGCCACTACTGAACTTTCTTCAACAGCCATTGGAAGAGCAAATAATTTTCCATCAATCAGGAAATTCGGGGCAATTCCGTAAGGCATATAGAAATTGGAGATTGTATTTTCAGAAAATTCTTCGTGAAGCTTCTGAAGATCGGCATTCCCATTCCAATATTGTTTTAATATAGTTTGATATTCTTCGTTTCCTTCAAGGTATTCGTTTACAAGCCAATCGATTTTCCCCTGTTTTGTAAGTTTAGAAAAACCTTCTACCGGTTTATGATTCATATGGATTTGTTTATTTTTTACGTTACCGTCTGTTTACAATTTCACGTATAAATTTAATATGCGTAAAGATAGTAATTTTGTAAATCACCATTGTTGATAACTTCCATCGAAAAATATTGTTATTTATCAATTTTGGAACTACTTTTGAATAAAGTTTAGATACAAATTATAACATCTTTCGAAAAGTATGAATTTTGAACGCCTTAAAGAAAAACTTGAAATCCTTGCCGATGCAGCGAAATATGATGTTTCCTGCTCATCAAGCGGAGGGACAAGAAAGAATAAAAAAGGTGCTTTAGGAGATAGCTCAGCAAGCGGGATTTGCCATACCTATACGGAAGACGGACGGTGTGTTTCCCTGCTTAAAATTCTTCTCACGAATCATTGCATCTATGATTGTGCTTATTGTGTATCCAGAAGCTCAAATGATATTAAAAGAGCGGCTTTTACAGTGGAAGAAGTGGTTGACCTGACCATTAATTTTTACCGTAGGAATTATATTGAAGGACTTTTTCTGAGCTCCGGTATATTCAAAAATGCTGATACTACGATGGAGCGCCTGGTAAGAGTCGCAAAAAAATTACGCCTGGAAGAAAATTTTAATGGTTATATCCATCTGAAATCTATTCCGGGTGCGAGTGATGAGCTGATGCAGGAAGCTGCTTTATATGCGGACAGACTCTCTATTAACCTTGAAATTCCTACGGAAAGCGGATTAAAATTATTGGCTCCGGAAAAGAACCGCCAGGATATGCTGAATCCCATGAAATATATCCAGAATGGGATTGCCCAATACAAAGACGAAAAGAAAATTTTCAGAAAAGTTCCCAAATTTGCACCTGCAGGACAATCTACGCAGATGATTGTTGGAGCAACCAATGAAAATGATTTACAGATCATCAAAGTGGCAGATCATTTTTATAAGAATTTCAATCTGAAAAGAGTTTATTATTCCGGCTATGTACCTGTTTTAGAAGACAAAAGACTTCCTTCTCTGACGACGGAAGTTCCGATGCTCCGTGAAAACCGGTTGTACCAGTCAGACTGGCTGATGAGATTTTACGGATTTAAGGCAGAAGAAATTCTGGATCCCACGATGCCTTTTCTGGATCTTGAAGTAGATCCTAAATTGAGCTGGGCTTTAAGACATTTGCATCAATTTCCTGTCAATTTGCAAACTGCCGACTATCAGATGATTTTAAGGATTCCGGGAATTGGAGTGAAAACTGCACAGAAGATCGTTCAGGCACGCCGTTTCCAGATTTTAAATATGGATCATCTGAAAAAGCTGGGGGCTGCTGTTAACCGGGCAAAATATTTTATTGATTTCAATGCAGGAAATGCTTATCTGAAATATTTAACAGATATCAATTTAAGGAAACTGCTTGTAGGTGGAAGCTCTTCTAAGTTTCACAATCAGTTTTCACAGCAGCTGAGTTTGTTTTGATTTAAAACACAATTGCGCAAATGTTCAGGAATTTTTCTAATCATATAACTGAAATATCAAATCCATTCACTCTAAAACTCCAAAAAACCTATAACTCCCTAACTCAACATGACCACTCTACTGTATGACGGAAGTTTCGACGGACTTTTAACTGCTGTATTTGAAGTTTTTGAATACCGCTACAAAGATGTAGAAATTGCGAACAAAGAAAGATTGTATCAGGAAAATATTTTTGCAGAAGTACATGAGGTCATTACTCAAAATGACAAAGCTGAACGGGTTTTAAACAAACTGGAACAGAATATCGGAAAGTCAGGAGTTCATGAGCTCTTAAAAGTTTTCTTGTCAGAAGATCCTGAACTGGAACATCTTATTTTATCTGCCGTTCAACAATCAATTAAGCATCCTGATGAAAATATTCTGCAAAATTACGCAGATAGTAATATTTTAAAAATTTCAAAGATCTGCAAATCCGTAAGCAGGGAAAGACACAGAATGACCGCTTTCGTTAGGTTTGAAAAGATGCAGGACGGCGTTTTCTTTGCAAAAATAGATCCTGATTTCAATGTTCTTCCGCTTATCCGTAAACATTTTAAAGACCGTTATCAGGATCAGAAGTGGATGATCTATGACTTAAGAAGGAATTACGGAATTTTATATGATCTGGAAGAATCAGACTTTTTTTATCCTGAAGAAAAGCTGGACCTTTATAAATATGAGCAAAAGTTCCATAATGAGGAACAGAATTACCAAACACTATGGCAACGATACTTTACGAAGACCAATATTGTTGAAAGAAAGAATTTAAAACTGCATGTTCAGCACGTTCCGAAGAGATACTGGAAATATTTGACAGAGAAATGGTGATTTGAAAATGATAAACCCCGTTATTTTCTCGCAGATTGAACAGATGACGCAGATTTTTAATCTTAAAACAATAACACAAACATCTGTGTAAATTTGTGTCATCTGTGGTAATAAAATATTGACTTTTAACAAACATACAGTAACACTGCTTTTCTTACTTAGTACATTGAGCACGCGACACAGGTTTCTTTAGATTGTTAATACATCTATAATCTTTTTGAGAAAATATTTTGCCATGATACAGTCTTAATGTAAATGCTGCAGAAACGAAAACAGTGAGGTATTTTTTTAAACCTACAAATTTTAGAAGCTTTTAATTATTTATATTCAAAACTCTTCTCAACTTACTGCCATTATCTGAACTTGTTTTTGTAAATTTGTGTTCGAAATTTTTTACTAGATGAAAGAGAGTGCTGTAAAAAAAATTGCAGTTCTTACCTCAGGAGGTGACTCTCCGGGTATGAATGCAGCATTAAGAGCGGTGGTAAGAACCGCAAACTATTATAATATTGAATGCTACGGAGTAAGGGAAGGCTATAATGGCCTCATCAACGACGATTTCCTGAAAATGGGTCCCCGTTCCGTAAAAAATATAATCAACCAGGGCGGAACAATTCTTAAATCCGCCAGATCCGTGGAATTCAGAACTCCGGAAGGACGTCAGAAAGCCTATGACAACTGTGTAAAACATGGTGTAGATGCATTAGTGTGCATTGGCGGTGACGGTACTTTTACAGGGGCAAAAATCTTTTACGAAGAATTCGGAATCAGAGTGATCGGTGTACCGGGAACTATTGATAATGATATTTTCGGAACGGATAACACCATTGGCTATGACACAGCTCTGAATACAGCGATGGAAGCTATTGATAAGGTTCGTGATACGGCAACCTCTCACAACAGAGTTTTCTTTGTAGAGGTAATGGGTCGTGATGCCGGTTTTATCGCTTTAAACAGTGGATTGGCAACTGGTGCCCTGGATATCCTTATCCCAGAGAAAAAAGACAGCATGGAAGATCTTTTTGCAAATTTCAGAAAAGCAGAAAAGACCGGAAAAGCATCAAGCATCGTTGTAGTGGCTGAAGGTGAAAAGCTGGGAAGCATCTATGATCTCGCAGATCAGACTAAGAAAGAATTCCCTGAATATGATATCCGTGTAACGATCCTGGGACATATCCAAAGAGGAGGCTCCCCAAGCTGTGCAGACAGAGTTTTGGCCAGCAGACTGGGTTACGGTGCCGTAGTAGGTTTAATGGAAGGAAAAACAAATGTAATGGCCGGAATGCGTTCCAATGATATGGTATATACGCCAATCGAAGACGCCATTAAAAAACATAATGAAATCAATAAAGATCTTTTACTGATTTCTGAAATTTTAGCAATCTAATTATTTTTATAATTTAAAACAAACTATTATGTCAACAATCAAAGTAGGTATCAACGGTTTTGGTAGAATTGGACGTCTTGTTTTCAGAGCAATGACTGAAAGAGACAACATTGAAGTAGTAGGAATCAATGACCTAATCAATGCAGAATACATGGCTTACATGTTAAAATATGATTCTGTACACGGTATTTTCGCAGGAGAGGTTTCTGTAGAAGGAAATGATCTTGTAGTAAACGGAAAAAGAATCAGAGTAACTGCTGAGAGAGACCCGAACAACCTAAAATGGAATGAAGTAGGTGCAGACTATATTGTAGAATCTACAGGTCTTTTCTTATCTAAAGAATCTGCTCAGGCTCACATCAATGCAGGGGCTAAAAAAGTAATTCTTTCTGCTCCTTCTAAAGACGATACTCCAATGTTTGTAATGGGTGTAAACCACAAGGAACTTACTGACGATATCAAAATTTTATCAAACGCTTCTTGTACAACAAACTGTTTAGCTCCACTGGCTAAAGTAATTCACGATAACTTCGGAATTGTAGAGGGTCTTATGACTACGGTACATGCTACAACAGCAACTCAGAAAACTGTTGATGGTCCTTCTGCTAAAGACTGGAGAGGTGGTAGAGCTGCTCTTAACAACATTATCCCTTCTTCTACAGGTGCTGCTAAAGCAGTGGGAAAAGTAATCCCTTCATTGAATGGAAAACTTACAGGGATGTCTTTCAGAGTACCTACAGTAGACGTTTCTGTAGTTGACCTTACAGTAAGATTAGAAAAAGCTACTTCTTACGATGAGATCTGTGCTGCTATCAAAGCTGCTTCAGAAGGTGAATTGAAAGGAATCTTAGGATACACTGAAGATGCAGTAGTTTCTCAGGATTTCGTAGGAGATAAGAGAACTTCTATCTTCGACAAAGATGCCGGTATTATGCTTTCTCCAAACTTTGTAAAACTTGTTTCTTGGTATGACAACGAAATGGGTTACTCAAACAAATTGGTAGATATGCTTGTACACGCTGCTTCTTTATAATCAGTAATGAGCAATCCGCAATAAATAATGAAACCTTCCCGCTGGGAAGGTTTTTTTGTTTTAGATAAATTACAGTAGTTTAAAAGAGTTGGTTTAGAGGAACTCCGAATTTCACACCCCAAAAGCTTTCATCTTTTCCTTCGTCATAATTAGTGAAAGAAGTATTACGCCAAAATGGTTCTATGTTTATGGTAGTCTTCCCATCCTTATCTCTTAATGGAAACATAATTCCTAAACTAAAAATGTTTTTATTACTTGTAAAAGTAGTTGAACCAGGTGTAATAAATTCTTTGTTCTGATAACTCACGTCTAAACCTATCAAATTAGATTGTCCAAATGGTATAAAACCAAGAACCTGTACAGATATATCTCGCTTGTATCTTTGTTTAAGAGTGCTAAAATTGGCAATATATACACTATGTTCCTCTATATCGTAATAAACCGTATTATTTGTCCCACTTCCATAGCGAACCCTGTTCCACTCTACAGTTGAAAATATTTCAGAAAGAGAAGTCTTTTTTGAATAAGACAGCTGTGCATTCAAATATATCCCAAAACCTTTTTTTGAACCATAATAAATATTTCCGGATAACGAAAAATAACCTCCACTGATACTTTTATTCATAGGATCCATAACTGAATTCTGAACATTGATGCTGTCTACTATTTTAAGTTTATCTTCAGAGTAACCTACATCCAGTTTTGTCCATGCTAAAAGTTTTGTTGTCCAAACATTTTTATAGACAATATTTTCAATCTTTTCAACTTCCTGATGATAAGCCTCCTTATAATCAAGCTGCTTAGATTTGAGTTGCTCCAATCTATCCTCAGAATCTATTTTTTTTATTAAATCATCTTTAACCAACTCATAAATTTCCTGATTGCTTTTCCTGGTTTTGTCTGACAACCCTTCGTAGCGATATCTGGAAACTAAAAGTGCTGTCCAGCTTCCCCCTACTCTTAAAAGTTTTCGGTTGGAAAAATCAAAAAAACCATTATTGTTAAGTTTTCCACTGGCATTTATAGCAAAAACATGTCTAAACTTCTCTTCATCTTTTTTCTCAGGAATAAAAATGATTGGGCTAAATGAAAAGCTCTGCTCATTTTTATCCACAGAAAGTGCAGCATATCTTCCTACCTGATTATTTTCTGTAGATCCTGTTACAAGCATAGAAAAATCTTTCTTTACCATTTGATTGTAGGTATAGGCAGACACAATCGGAGAATAGCTTCCGGGGGTTTCCTGTACAAAACTCGAATCTTTTTTCACCAGAATCTTCAGTAAATCTTTGACATTATCTGAAGATTTTATTTGAGATGACATCATTCCTGTCCAAAGAAATAGTAATAATAAATAAGTTTTCATGGCTATTAGTTTTCCACAAAGTTTCAAATTCCATGAATACAAGTAAATTACCCGTTCGGGTGATATTTTAAAGATAAAAGGCGTAAAATAGGCAAAGAAAAAGCCTCTACAGCAAAGAGAGGCTATTAGTTTATCATTTTCAAACAACTAAAAAGAAAAGAGTAAACTGTTTTTATAACATTCATTTAAGTAACTTCAAATTAAAACTGTCCGTAAAGACAGTTCATCTATTTATTCTTTTGGTAGCTGATTTTATCTAATCAATATAAATTTAAAAAAATTAAATCATTAAATAAAACGAACAGAATAAATTGAGTTTCCCTGGTTATTAGTTACTACAAAGTTTAGAATTTTATCAAAGTAAAAAAATCCCCCTTTTGTGGTATTTTGCAAGTATTTTCATTATTTTAGCGTAAAACTATATATTCATGGAAAATTCGGAAAAAAAGCACCCTCTGATTGAGGTATGGAATACATATCCGGGTACCAGAAGAGACAGAAAGATTCTGGATAAACCTCCAGTGGAACGTATTATCAGTGAAATGTTTGCTATTGGTGAATTTTATTATTATGCCCTGAATCTTACCAACAGTACCCTTTCGCACCATCACGAAAATATTCTTAAGCTTCATGGTCTCTCAACTTATCCCGAGAATTTAAAAGATGTCATTGATCTTACCCATCCTGATGATATTGAATTTGTCATGAAAGCGGAACAGACCCTTATTGACAAAATGACTGAAATAGGGCAGGAAAATCAACTTTATATTAAATGCAGCTATTGCTTCAGGATGAAAACCGCAGAAGGAAATTATGAACTGTTCCATCACCAGTCTGTGATCACCATGGAGGATGAGACGGGCATTCCTATACAGGCTTTAAACATACATACCAACATCCATCACATCACAAAAGAAAATCCTTATACCGTTCTGGTTTCCGGGATTGGTTCCAGAAATGATTTTCATCAGATAAAGCTGGGCAGTTTTTCTAAGCACGAGAACTTTTCAGAACATTTAACAAAAAGAGAAATGGAAGTCCTTGCCTTAATTACCAAAGGCTATTCCGGACCCGAAATAGCCCAGGCAATGATCCTGTCTGAACATACCGTACGCACCCACCGAAAAAATATTTTAAGAAAAACAGATTCCAGAAACTGCAAGGAACTTGTAAAAAAAGCTTTTGAAAGAGGACTCATTTAGTGTTTGGTTCCTGATAATAAAACCGTGAACGAGACTGATAAATCTCACCAATCAATTTCGGTTCAAAACTTGTATTTTTATATACAATGGAAGGAATTACTGTACATCCCCGTTTTAAAGATTCACCCCACTTCAAAGATTTCTGGGAAAAGGGTAATGGAAAACTACTGATCGATTTTTCAGGAGCTGAAGTGAACTTTAAAGACTTTGACCAATTTTCTCATTATTTTTATCATGTTGACGAAACCGGTGATGAAGTGGTAAAGGACGTTTATTGGGTTAAAAAATTCAAAGAAGCTTCTGCACAGATCGAACATTACATACGAAATGGCGTTTCCGAAAAAGACAATATACCCGAAAGTGTAAAAAAGCTTTTCGGCCAGACACAACAAATTCCGGAATGGCTTGATTACAATCTTTTGAAAAGTGGCGCAGAACTATGCATGCGAAGCAATCTGGATTCGCTGATCTCATTACGGGATTACTGCCTGATCGGAGGTTATGATTATGCTTACCTCAATAAACCGCTCACCGCCACAGAAGCACTGAAAAAAGGAGCAGTAAAACGTCTTTCAGAAACACTGGATTTTTGGGTAAATGTAACGCGTTATGATGCCCTGGAAATCCATGCCAAGGGTTATGAATTTGCTATAAAGACCCGCCTGATTCATTCTTACGCCAGACTTTCCATAAAGAAACATTATAAACAATGGGATACTGAAAACTGGGGTGAACCGATCAATTCCTGGGATATGATGGCCACCTATATTGGGTTCAGCCTTGTGTTTCTTCACAGTCTTCAAAAACTGGGAAATACTTTTTCTAAGGAAGAAGAAGATGGAATTTTTCATTTGTGGAAATATGTAGGATATCTGCTGGGAATTCCCGAACGTCTTCTTCCGGACAACAAAAAGCAGGCAACGGAATATTTTTATTTATGGACCTCCATGCAACCGCCCTCAGATAAAGATTCTATTCTTCTGGCCCATTCTTTATTGAATGAATCTCTGGAAAATCCTATTTTAAAATATAAATTCCAAAGAACCAATCTCAGGTATCTCCACATCTGTTGTACCTGGTTTCTCCTTGATGATGAAGTTTGCAAAAGGCTTCAGATTCCTGATGTTCCGAACAGAAATCTGTTTCCAAAAACAAAGATCCTGATTAACAAAATATACGATAAGATAGTAAGCCGTGATGCCAGAATAAAGAAAGGTAATAAAGATCAGATGAAAGTATTGAAAGACTATCTGGAAATTACAAAAAATTCAAATTTCCATTAAAGAAAAGCGGAAAAGTATCTACATTAAAAGATAAAAAATATTCTTTATGTTTTGAATCATAAAATTCTGCATCCTGTTCGTAATGAATGATATCAGCTTTCAAATTTTATTATTTTTTAACTTAAAAAATAGTTTTCCACTCTAAATAATATTAGCTTTTGATGTTTAAATTATGTATTTTTGAGAAATTATTTTAATAGAGATGAGCAACATAGAAGATAAGAAAAAAGCACTGGCATTAGTGCTTGACAAGCTAGATAAAACATACGGAAAAGGAACAGTAATGACGTTGGGAGACAATTCAGTTGACAATACAATTGAAGTGATTCCTTCAGGGTCTTTAGGACTTGACATTGCGTTAGGCGTTGGCGGTTATCCAAGAGGAAGAATCATTGAAATATACGGTCCTGAATCTTCTGGTAAAACTACACTTACCCTTCACGCAATTGCTGAAGCTCAAAAAGCAGGTGGTATTGCTGCTTTCATTGATGCTGAGCACGCCTTTGACAGAACTTATGCTGCAAAACTTGGAATTGATCTGGAAAACCTTATTATTTCCCAGCCGGACAATGGTGAGCAGGCTCTTGAAATTGCTGACAACCTGATCCGTTCAGGAGCAATTGATATCGTAGTAATTGACTCGGTAGCAGCTCTTACACCTAAAGCAGAGATTGAAGGCGAAATGGGAGATTCTAAAATGGGTCTTCATGCAAGATTGATGTCTCAGGCATTAAGAAAATTAACAGCTACGATCTCAAGAACAAAGTGTACCGTGATTTTCATCAACCAGTTGAGAGAAAAAATTGGTGTCATGTTTGGAAACCCTGAAACAACAACCGGTGGTAACGCCCTGAAATTCTATGCTTCCGTAAGATTGGATATCAGAAAAGCAAGCGCACCCATCAAAAACGGTGATGAAGCTATCGGAAGCCGTGTAAAAGTGAAGATTGTTAAAAACAAAGTAGCTCCACCATTCAAAATGGCAGAATTCGACATTATGTATGGCGAAGGAGTTTCTAAAGTAGGTGAAATCCTTGATACTGCAGTTGATAAGGGAATTGTAAAGAAAAGCGGTTCTTGGTTCAGTTATGAAGAGACTAAATTAGGTCAGGGACGTGATGCGGTGAAGGATGTTTTAAGAGATAATCCTGAACTTGCTGAAGAATTAGAAAACAAGATCAAAGACGAACTGAAAAACAAATAAGTTTTACAGATTTACATATAGAAGACAGCTTTAGGGCTGTCTTTTTTATTTTAACTCTTAACCACAGCTTACACTAATTTGTACAGATGCTATGGATTTTATTTTTTAAATAATTCATGAAGCCGTTGTGAAATTTGTTTTTTTAATTTTTAAGTTTTGGCTAAAGCCGTTAGGAAATTCTTTATTTTTAAAGCGGGCTAAAGCCCGCTCCTATTGAATTTTATCAGCAAGATCTTTTATCTTTTATCTTTTATCTTTTATCTTTTATCTTTTATCTTTTATCTTTTATCTTTTATCTTTTATCTTTTATCTTTTATCTTTTATCTTTTATCTTTTATCTTTTATCTTTTATCTTTTTCTTTTATCTTTTATCTTAAACCAATTTCTGTCATTCTGTCACATTCACCTTCATGGTATTTTTTTTGAACATCAATAGGAAATTATAAAAATCTAAAATATTATGACTAAAGGAAATATTAATGTATCTGTGGAAAACATTTTCCCGCTTATCAAAAAATTTCTTTACAGTGACCACGAAATATTCCTGAGAGAGCTAATCTCCAATGCAACGGATGCTACTTTAAAATTAAAGCATCTGACAAGCATCGGGGAATTAAAAGTGGACTACGGAAATCCAAAGATTGAAGTAAAAGTTGATAAAGAGCAGAAGACTTTACGCATTATCGACCAGGGAATAGGGATGACCGCCGAGGAGGTTGAGAAATACATCAATCAGGTGGCATTTTCCGGAGCTGAGGAGTTCCTGGAAAAATATAAAGACACGGCAAAAGATTCCGGAATTATTGGTCATTTTGGTCTTGGGTTCTATTCTGCATTTATGGTGGCTGAAAAAGTAGAGATCCTTACAAAATCCTACAAAGACGAATCTGCAGTAAGATGGATTTGTGATGGAAGCCCGGAATTTACTCTTGAAGAAACAACCGATAAAACAGATAGAGGAACAGAGATCATTCTTCACATCGCAGAAGATTCTACGGAATTTTTAGAAGAAGCTAAGATCCGTGAACTCCTTTCAAAATATAATAAATTTATGCCTGTTCCAATTAAATTCGGAACAAAAACTCATACACTTCCATTACCGGAAGACGCTGCAGAAGATGCCGTTGCTGAAACGGAAGAAGTGGATAATATTATTAACAATCCAACACCAGCATGGACTATCGCACCAAGTGAACTGACCAGCGAGGATTATATGAAGTTCTACCACGAGCTGTATCCTATGCAGTTTGAAGAGCCTTTATTCAATATCCATCTAAATGTTGACTATCCTTTCAATCTTACCGGAATTTTATTTTTTCCAAAATTAAGCAATAATTTAAATATCGATAAGGATAAAATTCAGCTTTACCAAAATCAGGTATTTGTAACAGATGAAGTAAAGGGTATTGTTCCGGACTTTTTGATGCTTCTTAGAGGGGTAATCGATTCTCCGGATATTCCACTGAATGTTTCCCGTTCTTATCTTCAGGCAGACGGTGCAGTGAAGAAAATTTCATCCTACATTACTAAAAAAGTTGCAGATAAAATGTCTTCACTGATCAACGAAAACCGTGAAGATTATGAGAAAAAATGGAACGACATCAAAATTGTAATTGAATACGGAATTATCACAGAAGAGAAATTTGCTGAAAAGTCAGATAAATTCACATTATATCCGACTACCGACGGTAAATATTTCCTTTGGAATGAACTGATCGAAAAGATTCAGCCATTGCATACGGATAAAGACGGAAAAACGGTAATTCTTTATGCTACCAATGCAGATGAACAACATAGTTATATCCAGGCAGCAAATGACAAGGGTTATGACGTGCTTTTATTAGACTCTCCGGTTATTTCTCATGTGATCCAAAAACTGGAAACTACAAAAGACAAGATTTCATTTGCAAGAGTGGATGCAGACCATATCAACAACCTGATCAAAAAAGATGAACCGGTTATCTCAAAATTAAATGAAACTGAAAAAGAATCTTTAAAAAAGAATGTGGAAGAGGCAGTAAAAGATGCTAAATTCACGGTACAGCTTGAAGATCTGGACAGCAGCGATGCTCCATTCACCATCACTCAGCCTGAGTTTATGAGAAGAATGAAGGAAATGCAGGCAACCGGCGGTGGCGGTATGTTCGGAATGGGCGGTTTCCCGGAGATGTATAATCTTGTAGTGAATTCCAACAGCGAACTTTCCAGTCAGATCTTAAAGACTGAAAATGCTGAGGAAAAGGAAACGCTGATTAAATATGCTTTGGATCTTGCAAAACTTTCTCAGAATCTGCTAAAAGGTAAAGACCTTACAGATTTTATCCAGAGAAGTTATAAGCAGCTGGAAAAATAACAACATCAAATAAATATAAAAGACTGTTCCACATAAGAACAGTCTTTTTTTATGTTTTAAAGCTTACAGAATAGCTTTAAATAGTAAAGCTTGAATTAAGAATTTTAAGAATAAAATTCAATTTCGCTTTTCAACTAAGAGTGCTTCACTTTATTCGTTATGACAGGATGTTGTTTCATTCATTTTTAAAAGAAAATTATCAACATATTGATTTAATTATTTTAATATGATCAAGTTTCTATGCATTTTCTGTTAAATCCTAAGAGCCTTGTCATATTTTTTCTGTTTTTTGTTGTACATTTTAAGGTTTTTCTCCATTTTTGTATAAAATGCCGAATATGCAAAAAGAAAAATTACGAGCAATCAGAAAACAAAAGGGTTATACCCAACAACAGATTGCTGATATTATCGCAACAGATGTATCTAACTATAGCAGAAAGGAAAGCGGTGATGTAAAGATCATCAGAGATGAATGGAATAAAATTGCCCGTTTTCTGGATGTTACTGTAGAGGATATTTATGAAGATGAAGAGGCTAAAGTGGTTGTTAATTATGATCATCCGGTGTTTAATGACAGCTCTTCCGGAAATGGAACCATGAATCAGTTTAATAATATTCCGGGATCTATCATTAAGAATTTACAGGATTATATCACCCTGCTGAAAGAGGAGAATGAAAGATTGAAAGAGGAATTAAAAAGTCCAAGAGCTAGAAAATAATAACTGCTATTTCATTACATAATAAAATGCCATATACATGAGTATAGTGGCATTTTTTTGTTGTAAAAATTACGGTCAGTACTTTCCTGAACAGTAAATCTTTAGCATTAAATTTCCTCAAGTGGGTTCCAGAAGAGCTTTTTGAAATCTTTTATTCTAAAATTATCAACAGTAATTCCTTCTGCTTCCAGTCTTGTCTGGAATTCAGGAACAGATAAGGTCCCGGAACTGGAAATCACCCGGTGCGCAGGAACATCTGCCGGACAGCCTCCCATAGCCTTTCCTACATGCCGGGAATGGTTGGGATAACCCACTGCTTTAGCAATAGCTCCATAAGTAGAGACTCTTCCTTTTGGAATCAATCTTGTGATCTCGTAAATCTGCTGTTTGAAAATTTCATCCATACTAACTCACCTGTTTTTTAAACTGTTTACAATGTTGCAAACAGATTTTGCATCATTTTTGAATTCTTAATGATTCGACGATGTCTGATTTTAAATATTAAAGATATGAAAAAATCATTTTTCAAGCTGCTGAATGCAGTGAATAAAAAGATGCTTCCCAAACTGAGCAATAAGGATCCCAATCATCTGACGAAAATTGAAAAAGGAATTCTGGCCTATCGTTATTTTGTACTGGTAAATTCTATGGACTGATAGATAGCTAACTCATTTCTTAACTTTTAAAATGATTTTAATATTTATTTTGACCATTAAAGCTAATTAAGATTTAAGTGTATCTAAGTTTTAAATCTCTTTTAAAGTAAGATTTCTCCGCTTTGTTCGCAATAACAAGGTGGAAAATAAAAAACGCTTCAAAGTGAATTGAAGCGTTGATATTGTTATAAGAATTATTCTTAAGAATTTTCTAAGATATAAGAGAACATCAATGGCGCACAGATGGTAGCATCACTTTCAACGATAAACTTCGGTGTTGTGATATCCAATTTACCCCAAGTAATTTTCTCATTTGGAACTGCCCCTGAATACGATCCATAAGAGGTTGTAGAATCTGAGATCTGGCAGAAATATGACCAGAAAGGAACGTCATGCATTTCCATATCCTGATAAAGCATCGGTACTACACAGATAGGGAAATCCCCTGCAATGCCTCCACCTACCTGGAAGAAGCCAACTCCTTTTCCAGCTGAATTTTTAGTATACCAATCTGCAAGATACATCATATATTCAATTCCTGATTTCATAGTGGTTGCTGTAAGCTCACCTTTGATACAGTAAGAAGCGAAGATATTACCCATGGTAGAGTCTTCCCATCCCGGAACCACAATCGGAAGGTTTTTCTCGGCAGCAGCAATCATCCATGAGTTTTCTCTCGGAATTTCGTAATACTGTTCAAGAACTCCTGAAAGGATCATTTTGTACATAAATTCATGCGGGAAATAACGCTCGCCTTTAGCTTCTGCATCTTTCCAGATATCTACAATATGTTTCTGAAGTCTTCTGAAAGCTTCTTCTTCAGGAATACACGTGTCAGTCACTCTGTTTAATCCTCTTTCTAATAAAGCCCACTCGTCCTGAGCTGTCAAATCTCTGTAATGCGGAACTCTTTCGTAGTGAGAGTGTGCCACAAGATTCATCAGATCTTCTTCAAGGTTGGCTCCTGTACAAGAGATAAAATCAACTTTTCCTTGACGGATCATTTCTGCTAGGATCTTTCCCAATTCAGCAGTAGACATAGCACCTGCTAAAGTGATCATCATTTTTCCGCCATCTTTAAGATGTGCAACATAACCTTTAGATGCATCTACCAACGCAGCCGCATTGAAGTGCAGGTAATATTTCTCTATAAATTCAGAAATCGGTTTGTTCATTATTTTTAATTTTTGCAAAGATAAAACTTAAAAACGGAATGCAACATGGGTACTTCAAGAAACTCTTGCATGAGTATCTTTTTTTAACAAATGATAAAAAATCGCCCAGCTCATCAATGTTTTAACTAAAAAGTACAGCTCTGGAGCTGTACTTTCATCTAACAAATATAGATCACACAGGAATTACCCGTGACAAGATTCTACTTTTAAAATCTCAATTTTCCTTTCTCCATCTTTGAAAGGCCATTCGATGATATCTCCCACTCTATATCCGACAGTTGCCAAAGCAATATCTGATAATATGGAATGTTTATTTTTCGCAGGTTTAGCTTTTACAGAAGCAACAAAAATATATTCATGTTCAAAATTCTGAGTATGGTCTTTAATCGTTACTTTTCGGTCAACCGTTACTACATCAGCCGGCAGATTTCTTCTTAAAACCTGTTTGGCCTTTCTTAATTCTTCAGTCAGCCTTTTCTCCTCAGCCATACTTACTTTTTTCCTTCTGAGCGTATCTTTTATAGCATCATAAATTCCAGTGGTTACAATAATTTGATTGGACATTTTTAAATTTTTTAAAGTAATGAATACAGTTATTCTTCGTGATCCAATGCAGGACGACAGGCTTGCTCAGCCTATTTTCCCGTAGAAAACTGCAAAAAATAATATGTAAAAATTGTCGGAAATATTTCCCTGTCCTGGATCCTGACAGGGCTTAATTGATAAAGTCCTTAGAACTCTTCAGAAAAGAATCCGCATGTAAGTACAGCAGCGACAGCAAAAGGCCATTAGAGTGGCAGTCTGCAGATAAAGAAGTAAATGCTGTCATAGATTAGATATTAATAATAGCCTAAGATACTCAAAAATTCTGACATTGAAAAGAGTCTGCGTAACCCGCAACCTGAATCCTTAAAATTTAAACTTCCTATTATCTTTTTTCTCAGAAATTTTCTTTTTGGTATCCAAACGCTTTTGCTTCTGCCCTTTTGAAGGCTTGGTCGCTACCCTTTTCTTGGGAACAATTAAAGCTTTATTGACAAGTTCAGTAATTTTTTCAATCGCCTTATTTTTGTTCATAAGCTGGGTTCTGCTTTCGGAAACAGTAAGAAACATATATCCTTCAGCATTGATCCTGTTTTTTAATTTACTTTGGATAAGCTCTTTTTGGTAGTCATTAAAGAATTCGGATTCAGCGACAGGCCACAGAACAGTCACAGCAGTTTCCACTTTATTCACATTCTGTCCTCCTGCTCCGCTGCTGCGGGAAGTTTTAAAGCTGAGTTCTTTTGAGAAGTCTTTCATGATGGAAACGAATAGATTTATAAGTAAAGATAAAAGATTATAAGCTTTTGTCTAATATTCTTTGAAGTTCATTTCGGTTTACCTTACCGTTTGGGGTTCTTGGAATTTTTTCAATGAAAATAATATCTTTTGGTTTGTGTAATTTTTTTTCAAAAGGTATCTCCGAGATTTTCTTTACCAGTTCTGCAGACTTTTCCCCTTCTATAATCAGGATCAGCTTTTGTCCTAAGCTTTCATCTTTAATTCCAACAAATACGGCTTCATTTGGAATTTCTTTTTTGACTAAAGCTTCGAGCGTTTCAGGAAATATTTTTGCCCCACCGGAATTAATGACATTGTCTAAACGTCCCAGAAATTTAAATTGATTTTCATTTTTAATTTCAACTAAATCATTAGTCTGCAGTACTTCGGCATTCACATTGGGAGCAAAGATTTTCAGACAGCCTCTGTCATCTGTACTAATCATTACATTTTCAAATGCAGTGAAATAATCTTCCGGTTCCGGCATAATCTGTTTTAAAGCGATGTGGGAAAGTGTCTCAGACATCCCGTAGGTTTCAAAAATACGGTTTGAGGAATGAGATAGGCGCTTTATATTAAATATTTTAGATTTTAGATTTTCAGAAACACTAGCTCCACCGATAATTAAATTTTTGATTAAATATAACTTATCCAGTGAGTTTTCTACCTGAAGCGGAGTCATTGCACAAAAATCAATTTCTTCATTTAAATCTTCAACTGGTTTTAAGGACGGTTCTGCAACAATCAGCTTCAACTTTCTTTGAATAGAACGGACAACCATCATTTTCCCCGAAATATATTCTACCGGAAGACACAGTAATGCTTTGTTCTCTTCTTTCAATCCTAAAAAATTGCAGGTCATTACCGCAGAATTGACCATTTTATTTTTTTCAATTTCAAAAACTTTTGGAACACCGGTGGAACCTGAAGTTTGTACTTTTACGGTATTTCCATCAGAAAACCATTTCTCTAAAAACTTTTTTGTTTTTTGTTCAAAATCTGTTTGAAAGGATAAATTATTAATATTGAGATTATTGAAGTCTATCACCATAATTGCAGCACATAAAAAGTAGTGTAAATTTAAAAAAAACTTTAAAAACTTCTTGTATCTAAAGAAAAAAGCTGTAAATTTGCCTCACTAAAATAAAACAGACCCATGGTGTAACGGTAGCACTCTGGTTTTTGGTACCATCAGTTGGGGTTCGAATCCCTGTGGGTCTACAAACCATCCTTTTTAAGGGTGGTTTTTTTATTTAAAATATCCTAGTGCAAACCGGCTTATTTATAATTAAAAAAAACATTTTTTAGAATAAGATTTTTGTCTGTAAAGAAAAATTTGTAAATTTGCTTCACTAAAATAAGCAGACCCATGGTGTAACGGTAGCACTCTGGTTTTTGGTACCATCAGTTGGGGTTCGAATCCCTGTGGGTCTACAAAAAGCCTTGAAAATCAATTGATTTTCAAGGCTTTTTAATTTTTTCCAATTTCAAATTCATTTATGGTTTAAAATATTCTGATTTAACGGCATCTATTCATAGAAATAACTCTCCACTGTAACTATTTCAAACTGTGACCAAATAATAATAACAAGACTTTGTGCTGTTTTATAAATGGAACTATTTCTAATGATGTTCAGAGTAAGTAAATATTGTTAACTTTTAGTCATTATGACTTAAAAGCTTAATGATCTAATATTACTGAAATAATCGTATTTCCCATTCATTTAATAAAAATTAATTTAATGAAAAACAACAAATACTACCATTTTTCACATTAAATAATAAAATACACCCTGAAAATTTCAATTAATATTATATATTTACATAAAATCACAAACAAAACAACAGATAAAATTATCGCATTTACATCAACGTGAATTAAAATTAGCTGAAGGTAAAGTGATGGTTATCATCCGTAAGATTAATACCAAAAACTTAAAAAAAATATTATGAGAAAAAAACTATTATTTTGCCTGTCATTACTGGCTGCCACATTGATAAACGCCCAAAATGACAATTGTTCAGGAGCAACATTACTAACCGTAGGTACTAATTTCGCTTCAGGAGCTATTACTTCTACCAATGTAGGAGCTGCTACTGACGGCACACTACCTTCATGTAATTCAGACGCGGTAGAGAATGTTTGGTTTAGCGTAGTGGTTCCCGCCAGTGGAAACGTTACCATAGAATCCAGAGAAGCTTCAGGATCTTTATTTGATGATTCCGTCCTTACCGCTTATACCGGAACATGTGGATCTTTAACAGAGATTGACTGTAACGATGACAGTGGCGTAGGTTACTTTTCGCTTCTTTCACTCACCGGACAAACCCCAGGAACCACTCTTTATGTCAGTCTATGGAAATATAATTCTACTACAGATAATGGCGAGTTTCAGATTTCAGCGTATGAATTATTACCACCTGCCAATGATGACTGTTTAGGAGCCATACCATTAACTGTGGGAACGAATTTCGATTCTGGAACGGTGACCTCCAATAATGCTGGAGCTACTACAGATGGGGCATTGCCTTCATGTAATGCTGATGCTGTTGAGAATACCTGGTTTAGCGTAATAGTTCCACAGAACGGAAATCTTACCATAGAAACCAGAGAAGCTTCAGGGTCTCCATTTGGAGATTCATCCCTTAGCGTATATAGTGGAACCTGTGGATCTTTAACGGAAATTGGGTGCGATGATGACAGTGGTGACGGACTTTTCTCTTTGATATCATTAACCGGACAAACTCCAGGAACAACTCTTTACGTAAGTGTATGGAAATATGATTCCGGTGAAGGCAGTGGAGACTTCGAGATTTCAGCCTATAATGATACGGCACTGTCTACCCATGAAGCAGCCGACAACACAAAAAAGATCAGCGTATCTCCCAATCCATTCAGTGACCTTCTTACGATTTCTGATATAGCTGAAGTAAAATCAGTGAGTATTACTGACATTTCAGGAAGACTGGTTAGAACTATTGAAAAACCGTCTGCATCACTTTACCTGGGTGATTTAAAAGAAGGAGTTTATTTTATTTCGCTAAAGATGAATAACGGTAATATAAAAACTTTGAAAACCATAAAAAAATAATCAACCTTAATATCATAATAAAGCAGGCTGACCTTAAGGTCAGCCTGCTTTATTATTTATTCCCATTAACAATTCCAAAAATTAAATTTGATGGATTTGCCGCAGGTATAATTTTTACATTCCTTTCATCTATGTTCATTCAATTCATTTGCTTAAATTGAAAAAAGACAGATAAAATCCACTATTAATGTCATGGAAAAACTAAATGAGTGCAGACAGTGACTCCTATCCTTCTTCATTTAACGCTGATAATTTACTATTTGGTTTTAGGTTTATAAAGTTTAAACATGACAAACAGGAAAGCCAGCCATATCGGAATTAAAATTACCTGAATCTCCATTCCCGTAATACTCATCAACACTAAAATAGCAACTAAAAACAGGATACAGATATAGTTTGAAACAGGATAAAATATAGAAGGGAATAATGTTTTCACGCCTTCCCTATCTTTTTCTTTTCTGAATTTCAAATGGGTATAGCAGATCATCAGCCAGTTGATAATTAAAGTAGAAACCACTAAGGCCATTAAGTATTCAAATGCTTTTTCGGGAACTAATTTGTTAATAATGATACATATTCCGGCAAAACAGGAAGAGATCAGAATTGCGTTGGTAGGAACACTGTTCTTATTCAGCTTCTTTAAAAATTTCGGTGCATTTCCTTGTTGGGCCAATCCGAAAAGCATTCTGCTGTTACTATAAACACTGCTGTTGTACACTGATAAAGCTGCAGTTAAAACGATCAGATTAAGGATATTGGCAATTAAAACATTAAACTGGATCACTTTTCCGAATATATTGAATTCAAATCCATTTAAATTCTGAAAAACCATTACAAACGGACTTGTTCCTTCAGTAATCTCTCTCCACGGACTCAATGCAAATAAAATAACCAAAGCCCCTACATAGAAAATCAAAATCCTGTAAATCACCTGATTGGTTGCTTTAGGAATTGTCTTTTCAGGGTTTTTAGCTTCTGCAGCTGTAATCCCAATAAGTTCCAATCCTCCAAACGAAAACATGATCATTGCCATGGCTGCAAAGAGTCCGGAAAATCCACTTTCGCTTTTATTAAAAAATCCTTTAGGAAAAAATCCACCATCGTTCCAGAGATTTGAAATGCTGGCTTTATCTCCTCCGGTACCGCTCAAAAGAAGATAGATACCGAAAACAATCATCCCGATGATCGCTACCACTTTGATGATGGAAAACCAAAATTCAGTTTCTCCATATACTTTTACAGAGGCAAGATTTAGAGCCGTAATGACTACAAAAAAGAATAAACTGGAAACCCAGAGTGGAATTTCGGGCCACCAAAAGTGAATATAATGTCCGATAGCTGTCAATTCAGCCATGCTCACGAGAATATAGAGAATCCAGTAATTCCAGCCGGAAGCGAAACCTGGAAAATTACCCCAATATTTGTAGGCAAAATGACTGAAACTTCCCGAAACAGGTTCCTGAACCACCATTTCACCAAGCTGCCGCATAATAAAAAATGCAATAATTCCCGCTAAAGCATATCCTAAAATAACGGATGGGCCTGCTAAAACTGCTGCGGGACCAATTCCCAGAAACAATCCTGTTCCTATGGCACCTCCGAGGGCAATTAATTGAATATGTCTGTTGGTTAATCCTCTTACCAGAGCTCCATCATTAGGCTCTGTCTTCTGTTCGCTGTTCATACAATCTATTATGCCCTAAATATATAAAACTTTAGAGAAATTTTCCTTCTATGAAGCTGCAAGAACATTCAATAAGTTCAGTTTTAAAGAATTAAAAAGTAAAAAAGCAATATTCCCTTATAGATATTCCTCGGGAATTGAAATATTATTCTTTTTCATATACTCCAAAAGTGATTGGTACCTGTCTTCGTCCCCTCCCATTCCACATTTGTGTGAAATACTGCAGATATCCGAAGGCTTAATTTCAAGAATATTTGAGATCTTGGTAAGTATTTCAAGATTGATCTTCACCTTAGAATTTTCAATGTCAGAATAGGCCTTTTGGGAAATCCCCATCTCAAAAGCCATATACTCCTGCGTAAAGTCTTTGCTTCTACGGATTTTTCTGATATTTTGACCACATACTTTCATCGTTTTTGTTTTAGTAGTTTTCGGTATAGTTTAGAAGTATACCTATTAGACTTACACAAAGTTAATAAATACCTTTGGCAAAACATTATACACGTTACATGATATTTATTTTTTCAGGCAAATCAAAGGTCAATACCTCTGATTTCAGAAGATAAATGTCAATTCGGTACAACAATTGGAATTATGGAGACGCAAAAATTCAATTATGACAATAATATTGTCAGAGCATTCCTGTATGCTACTATTATTTTCGGACTCGTCGGCTTTCTTTTGGGACTTACGGCCGCACTTATGCTTTTCTACCCTGAATTACCTGAATTTTTATTCGGAACAGATGACACCACGATTCAGAGTTTGAGAAGCGGAAATATCCAGGGATTGATCAATACACAGGGTGCTATGGGATTCGGAAGAATCAGAATGCTTCATACCAGTGCCGTAATTTTTGCTTTTGTATGTAATTCCTTTTTCTGCGGAGCTTATTACAGCATGCAGAGACTTTTAAAAACCAGAATGTACAGCGATACACTTTCGTGGATCCACTTCTGGACCTGGCAGCTGATGATTGTTGCTGTGGTTATAACATTCTTAATGGGAATCAATACCTCCAAAGAATATGCAGAGCATGAATGGCCGATTGATATTTTAATTACTGTTTCATGGGTTATTTTCGGAATCAATATGTTCGGAACCATTGCAAAAAGAAGGGTAAGACACCTTTATGTAGCCATCTGGTTCTATATCGCCACATGGATTGCTGTAGCTATGCTGCATATCTTTAATAATCTTGAAGTTCCCTTATCATTCACAAGCTGGAAATCCTATTCCGTATATGCCGGTGTAAAAGATGCACTTGTACAGTGGTGGTACGGTCACAATGCCGTAGCATTCGTACTGACCACTCCGGTACTAGGCCTGATGTATTATTTCATGCCGAAAGCGGCTCAGCGTCCTGTATTCTCCTATAAACTATCCATTATTCACTTTTGGTCGCTGATTTTCGTATACCTTTGGGCTGGTCCTCACCACCTTCAGTATACTGCGCTTCCGGCATGGGTTCAGGCTGTGTCTACAGGTTTTTCTATTATGCTTATTGCGCCTTCATGGGGAGGAATGCTGAACGGGCTTCTTACTTTAAGAGGAGCCTGGGACAAAGTAAGAGAAAATCCTATTCTAAAATTCTTTGTGGTAGCTATTACCTGTTACGGTATGGCCACTTTTGAAGGACCTTTACTGGCGACAAAATCTTTAAATAAAATCGGGCACTACACAGACTGGGTAATCGGGCACGTACACCTGGGTGCACTTGGATGGAATGGTTTTATGGCTTTCGGAGTCGTGTATTATCTTATTCCTGTCATGTGGAAAACTCCATTATGGTCTAAAAAATTAGCCAACTGGCACTTTTGGCTGGGAACTTTAGGAATTATCTTCTATGCAGTTCCGATGTATATCTCAGGATTTACTCAGGGATTGATGTGGAAACAGTTCAATCCGGACGGTACTTTAATGTATAAAAACTGGCTGGATACCGTGACTGCTATTATTCCTTACTTTAAAATGAGATTTTTAGGAGGTGTGCTTTATCTTACAGGAGCTGTCTTGATGGTGGTGAATGTTATTAAAACGGTAAGATCAGGCTCATTCCAGAAAAATGTTCCGGCTGAAGCTCCTGCATTAGCAGAAATCGGAAGCGGAAGAAAAGAAGGCGAAGGGGTGCACCTTTGGCTGGAAAGAACTCCTAAATTACTTTCTATCCTGGCTTTCATTACTGTCGCTATTGGTGGGCTGGTAGAAATTGTTCCTACATTATCTCTTAAGCAGAGTGTTCCGACAATTACAGCTGTAAAACCATATACACCGCTGGAGCTTGAAGGAAGGGACCTGTATGTACGTGAAGGTTGTAACTCCTGCCACTCTCAGATGATCAGACCTTTCCGTGATGAGATTGTAAGATTTGAAGGTAAAAACGGACAATACTCTAAAGCTGGAGAGTTTATCTATGACCGACCATTTTTATGGGGATCAAAAAGAACGGGACCGGATCTTCACAGAGAAGGTGGCAGAAACCCGGATTCATGGCATTTCAAACACATGTATAACCCAAGAATTACTTCTGCAGGTTCCATTATGCCGCGTTTTCCATGGCTGATTACCAATAAGCTTGACCGTACTCAAATGGTTGACAAAATGAGACTGATGAAAAATACGTTCGATGTTCCTTATTCAAAAGCGGAAATAGATTCGGCCAACCAATGGGCGGACAATCAGTCTAAAGCTATCGTACAGAGAATTTATTCTGAAGCCGATGATGTGAAAAATCAGATGGAAAAGGAAAGAACAACGAAAGGAGGGGCTTATGTGCCGCTTGAACAGAGAGAAATCGTAGCAATGATCGCCTATCTTCAAAGATTAGGAACTGATATTAAAACGACACAGATCCAGACTGCAAGTGCTGAATAACTATTAAACTGTATTGTAATGAAAAAGAGAACCCCAATTTCAATATATATCGCAACAACGATAGGTTTAACGATCATGGCGTTTGAAATGTTCGCCAGCCAATCAGATTATTTTTCTTCCCCGTTTTTCTGGGCTCTGATTGTGATTGCTGTTATTCTCCTGCTGATCATGAATTCTATCGGAGATCTGGTAGAGAATGAAAGCTTCAGTAGATTATCAGAAGAGGAAAAGAAGGAATATTTAGCTGAAAAATCTATTCCGTATTATCAGAAACTTTGGAATTCGGCTTTTAAAAAACAGTCTGCTACTGAAGAGAAAGATATTATTATCGATCATGGTTTTGACGGAATTACAGAGCTTGACAACTCCCTTCCGAAATGGTGGATCGGTTTGTTTTGGTTCGGATGTATATTCTGCGCCGTGTATATGACAGCTTTTGCCTTCACAGATTATGCGCATCCCGAGGCAGAATTAAATAAGGAAACCACCACCATGCTGGCATCTATCGCTGAATATGAAAAAACCGCTCCTCAAATTGATCTGGAAACGGCAAAATACAGTGCCGACAATATTGCAGAAGGTCAGGAGCTCTTCAAAACCAATTGTGTAACCTGTCACGGAGACGGAGGAAAAGGAGGTATTGGCCCTAACCTTACCGATACACACTGGATCAATATCAAAGAAAAAAGCCTGTTCAAAAATGTTTTCTGGATGCTTGAGAACGGCTCACCAAACAATCCTACGATGCGACCATTTATCAAAGAAGGAACCATTACAGGAAGAGATGCCGAGAAGATTGCAGCATATATTTATCACATCAACCAGGAGACCTCTCCTATTACTCCTTCTCAGGGTGGTGCAGCACCGCAGGGAGAAGAAGTAAAATGGGAAAACGGAAACAATTAGTTTTAATAGTCAGGAAGTTTGAAGCTGGAAGAGGGAAGTTAATGAGGTCGAAAGGAAGACTTAGAGAACCATTTATTATTTTTTTTAACCAAATCATTAAATTTTAAAACAACAATCAAAATGAGTGGATAATATGAACTTACAGCCTCCCTCTTCCAGCTTCCTGCCCTTTAAGACTTAGATCAAATAACTTAACAAAAATTTATTATCTCCCTATATTCCTTGCCCCCTTTGAACTCTAACATTTGAATTCTTCATTTTTGCTAACCTTTTCAACATAAAAAAAATGATACAGAGGGGGCTTTTTAAAGAAAAAAATCCCAACCTTGGCTGGTCTTCATCAACTAATTCACTTGACAACTACTAAACTAAATTCCATAATAAGACAGCCAAGGCAGGATTTTTGTATTGCCAATAGGATACCATAACAAAGAACTAATTAAATAGTATTCTTATCTTTGTTAGAAACCTGATCGCATTTGAAACTGAAAATCAACAAAAGAAAACTCCTGAAGCGTATTGCAATAACCTTTATTTCCATATTGGTTTTTCTTACCCTGCTAATCTTTAGCCTGAAGCTTCCTGCTGTTCAAAATTTTATCAAAGACAAACTGGTTGTTTATCTTGAGAAAAAAATCAAGACCAAAGTAAGCCTTGAAAGGGTTTATATAGGTTTCCCGAACAGCCTTGTAATGGAAAATCTTTACCTGAAGGGACAGGATGTAGATACCCTTCTGGCTGTCAAGAAACTGGATGTAGGCTTAAATATGCTGAAGCTGATCAATTCCACTGCCGACATTACTTCTGTAGATCTTGAAGGAGCCCGCGCCAATGTGGTACGAAAACCCAACGGGACATTCAACTTCGACTATATTATCAATGCTTTTGCAACCAGTGACAAGGAAGAAAGTTCATCCAAACCTTTCATTATTTCTCTGGATAAAATTAATTTAAAAGATATCGGAGTGAAGTTCAACGACCAGCAGTCGAGGAATGATATTCAACTCTATTTCAAATCATTTGATACAAGGGTTAAAACTTTTGACCTCAATAAAAATACTTATGCTGTTAATGATATCAACCTTGACGGACTTAAACTAAAATTAAAGCAGGATCTCCTTGAAGAGGTTTCTAAAAAAGTAGAAAAAAAGGTAGATTCCCTTAACAATAAAAAGCCGATGAATATTGGTCTTAGAGGAATCAAGCTGACCAACTTCGATATAGATTACGGTGATGATAATACCAAAACTTTTGCTAAAGTTTTGTTCAAAGAATTAAGCACAAAGGTGAATAAACTGGATCTTGAGAATAATTCTTACAATATTTCCAATGTATTTCTTTCGGGAGCAGATATTAATGCAAATCTTTATCTTCCGACTCAAAACGCCAACCCAAAAGACACCAAAGAAGCTGAAGTTTCCAAAGTTTCGGATAAAGACAAGGCGATGAAGGTGGTTCTCGGAAAACTGGTTCTGAACGATGTAAAAGCGGTCTACAACAACACTGCAATTGCTCCTACAAAACAGGGAATGGACTTCAATCATATGAATTTCTCCAAAATGAATGTGGAAGTCAGAAGCTTCAAAATGGAGAACAATACTTTTGCAGGAACCGTAAATTCAGCTGAAGTTCAGGAAGGAAGAGGTCTGAATATCCAGAAATTCAACACAGATTTTGTCTATGCAGAAAAACAGGCTTACCTGAAAGACCTTTATTTACAGACTCCGAAAACACTGATTCGGGATGAAGTGATTTTAAATTATGATTCCCTTGATCAGCTGACTTCAAATCCCGGTGCTGTAAAAATATCAGCCAACATTAAAGATTCTAAAATAGGATTCGCCGATATTCTTAATATCGTTCCCACCTTACGAAATACAGTTCCGTTCAATAAATATCCGAACGCAATATTGAACGTGAATGCCAACGTCCAGGGAATTGTAAACGATTTACTGATCAAAGATCTTAAAATTTCAGGTTTAGACCAGCTGAGAGTAGCTGCGTCAGGAAGAATTAAAAATGCGATGAAGCCTGAGAATTTATATTATGATCTCAGGATTGGAGAATTTTCAGCTGAAGCTAAGACCGTTTTTAACCTTGTTCCGAAAAATACAATCCCTTCCAATATTGCTCTGCCTTCCCATTTCAGCATCAAAGGAAATGCAAAAGGGACCACTAAAGTAGTAAAGGCAGATATGAATCTCTACTCTACGCTTGGAAATGCTGCCATTGTGGCCAATGTGGATATGAGCAGAAAAAATCGTGAGCTTTATGATGTAAAAGCCAACCTACAGGCCATACAGGTCGGAAAGATCATTAAAAATAAAGATATAGGAGCTGTCACGGCACAGATTTCTGCAAAAGGAGAAAGCTTTGATTTTAAAAACGCAAAAGCAGACCTTAAAGGACATGTCGCTTCGGCTGTTTATAAAGGATACCGCTACCAGAATATGGATCTTACAGGAAAGATCAATAAAGGAGTTTACCATATTGTTTTAAATTCAAAAGATCCGAATGCTAATCTGAATTTAATAGCTTCCGGAGTTTACGATGAAAAAAATCCTACGGTGAAAATTAATGGTGAAGTGATCAAGCTTGATGTAAATAAGCTTGGGTTCTATGAGAAACCAATGATTATAGCAGGAAAGATCGACGGAAATTTCTCAAGCCTTGATCCGGATGCTTTGAACGGTTACTTAAATCTGAAAGATTTTGCATTTTCTGATACAAAAGAAGTTTATCCTGTTCAGGAAATCAATCTTAAAGCAGCTTCTACACAGGATTCTACCCAAATTATTTTCAATTCTCAGATTGCTGATGTTTCTTTAAAAGGAAAATATAAACTGACACAAATCTTTGGAGCATTAACGCAGACAATCAATCAGTATTATCAGTTCCAGAAGCCGGCCAAAGGTCAGAAAATTGATCCGGGCCAGTATTTCACTTTCAATGCCAAGATCAAAAATGATGATCTGATCAGAAAATTTGTTCCGGATCTGAAAAGTTTTGAAACCATCAATTTAGCAGGAAATTATGATGCAGATTCTCAGAAAATTGAGATTGACGGCCAGATTCCACAGTTATTGTACGGTGAAAATTCATTGGAAAATGTTGCTTTAAAAGTGACCAATGAAAACCAGGCACTGCAGTACGGTCTTAGTGTAGCTGCCTTAAAAAGTTCCAGCTTTACATTGAAAAAAGTAGATGTAAGCGGCGACGTTGCCAATAATACGATCAATTATAATATTACCACGAAAGACGACAAAGATGCTACGCAGTTCCTCATTGCCGGAAATGCCAAATCTTTAAATGATATAACAGAAATATCGCTGAACCCGAACGGCTTAAAACTTAACTATTCGGACTGGAATGTTGCTGAAAACAATAAGATCCAGATCAGCAGCAAAGGAATTCTGGCAGATAATTTCGTGCTTTCTAATGGAGGAAGTCAAATTTCCCTTCAGTCTGAAACTCAAAATCCGAGCAGTCCTCTGAATGTTGTGCTAAAAGATTTTAAAATTGAAACCATTACAGAACTTATCAAGAAGGATACAGTTCTGGCAAGAGGAACCATCAACGGAACGGCACAGCTCCGGGATGTGACGAAAAATATGACCTTCACTTCTGACCTGAATGTCTCTGATCTGATTGTGTATGGAAACGCTGTAGGAAACCTTGCCGTAAAAGTGAATAATACTTCACCTAATAATTTAAATGCTGATATAGCTCTTTCCGGTAATGATAATGATGTGAAAATTCTTGGGGATTACAATACTTCTGCAAGCACATTTGATCTGAATATGGCGATCAACAAGCTTCAGATGAAGAGTGTCCAGGGCTTTTCCATGAATGCGATAACGAATACAGAAGGCTATATTTCAGGAAATTTAAAGATCACAGGAACTACCGATAAACCTAATATTTTAGGTAAAGTAAAATTCAATGATGCAGGACTGGAAATTGCAAAAACAGGCAGCGATTTCAGAAAGCTTAATGATGAGATTGATTTTACAAGCCGTGGTATAGAATTTAATAAGTTTAAAATCAATGATAAAGACGGAAATTCACTTGTTGTAAACGGACAGGTTCTTACACAGACGTATAGGGATTTCGCCTTCAATCTTGATGTGAATGCCAAAGATTTCAAAGTCGTGAATTCCGAGAAATCCAATGATGCCATGATGTATGGAACCCTGGCTATTGATGCAGGACTTCATATCCGTGGAAACTTAGATTTGCCGAAGGTTGACGGAAGACTGGCGGTTTCTGATGATACGGATTTCACTTTTGTCCTTCCACAGTCCAGTCCTTCTCTACAGGAACGGGAGGGGATTGTTGAATTCATCGATCAGGACCAGGTTGTCTTAAATAAAACGATCAAGGCTGATTCTCTGAAAGCACAAAGCAATTTCAAAGGAATGGATGTGAGTGTGAACATTGAAGTAAGCAAAGAAGCAAAAATGTCCATCGTTATTGATAAAGCCAACGGGGATTTTGTGAAACTTCAGGGTGAGGCTGAACTTACCGGAGGAATTGATCCTTCAGGAAAAATGACCCTTGTAGGAGTGTATGAAGTGGAAAAAGGTTCTTATGAACTTTCTGTAAGCCTTCTGAAACGTAAATTTGATATCCAGAAAGGAAGCACCATTACCTGGACAGGAGAACCAACGGCTGCCATCATGGATATTACGGCTGTCTATAAAACAGAAGCCCCTCCTATTGACCTTGTCGAGCAGCAGATAAGTGGTGAAGCTGCTTCTATACTGAATCAGTTTAAACAGAGAATCCCTTTCAATACTTTATTGAAAATGAAAGGTGAACTTCTGAAACCACAGATCAGTTTTGATATTACTACTGACGAAAAGAATAATTCTGTTTCATCTACAGTCACTGATATTGTAGATCAAAAACTTACACAGCTCAGAACGCAGGAATCTGAAATGAATAAACAGGTTTTTGCCCTTCTTCTACTGAACCGTTTCATTGGGGAAAACCCTTTTGAATCCGGTGCGGGAATGTCGGCTGAAATGATGGCCAGACAGAGTGTAAGTAAAATTCTCTCCCAGCAACTGAACAATCTTGCTTCCGGTCTGATTAAGGGAGTTGATATAGATCTTGGTCTTGATTCTTCTGAAGATTATTCCAGTGGAGAAAAAAATACCAGAACAGACCTGAATGTCGGTGTCAGCAAAAAATTACTGAATGACCGTCTGAAAGTTTCAGTAGGAAGTAATTTTGCTTTGGAAGGAGAAGCCCGCCAAAACGAAAATACAACGAATATTGCAGGAAATGTAACGATAGATTACAGCCTTTCAAAAGACGGAAGGTATATGCTCCGGGCCTATCGTAAGGATGAATACCAGGTAGCGCTTCAAGGGCAGATTATTGAAACGGGATTAGGGTTTATTATTACGCTGGACTATGATAAGTTCCGTGAGATTTTCGAAAAAGTAAAGAAAAACAGAAGTAAAAGAGAAAACAAGAATAACCAAGTGGTAGAATTTAAATAATGAAAAATAAATTTAATATATATTATAAATATTTGTTCGCTTCAGGATTTGCCGCGGTTAGTCTCTCATGCAGCAATACCAAATTCCTGAAGGAAGGTCAGATGCTATACACGGGAGGTGAAGTGAAAATTGAAAATGACAGTCTTTCAAAAAGTGAAAAGAAAGAGCTTAAGTCAGCACTAGAGGACAATTTAGTTCCCAAACCCAATTCTACCCTATTGGGTCTCCGCCCGAAATTATATTTCTATAACATTGCTAAAGAACCGAAAAAAGATAAGGGCTTTAATTACTGGCTGAAATATAAGGTAGGTGAAAAACCTGTTTTATTAGGTGATGTAGACCGTGAATTCAACAGGAAGATCATTGAAAATTATTCTGAAAACAAAGGGTATTTTAATGCAAAAGCTACGTATGATACGGTTTCTAAAAATAAAAAAGCACAGGTAATTTATACTTTAAGACCTGGTGGAAGATATATCGTAAGCAATGTGAAGTTTCAAAAAGATTCCACACTCGTCAATAGTGAGATTCAGAATTTAACGAACAAAACTTTACTTAAATCGGGAAAACCTTTTGATCTGGACGTTATCAAGAATGAAAGAGAACGTATTGATAATGGTTTAAAAGAAAGAGGATTCTACTATTTCAGTCCCGACAATATTATTGTTCAGGCAGACAGTACGGTGAGCAAAAATCACAAGGTTGAGCTTAACGTAAAATTAAAAGAAGATACGCCTGACCTGGCGACGGAACAGTTCAGCATTGACAAGGTAATTGTTTTCCCGAATTATAACATTCAGGATGTAAAAAGAGGGAAATACAGCGTTCCCATGAACCCTGATTCCTTATCTAAATATGCTTATGAGGATATTTATGTCATTGATCCCCAACATAAATTCAAACCGAAAATCTTCGACCGGGCTTTATATTTTAAGAAAGGAGATCTTTATAACCGCACCAATCATAATCTTACCCTGAACCGGTTGATCAGTTTGGGTGTTTTCAAATTTGTAAAGAATGAGTTTATTGTTTCCGATTCATTAAAGCATCAGTTTGATGCCTATTATTTACTGACCCCAAGACAGATTCAGTCGCTTAGGCTGGAAGCTTTGGGACGAACCAATTCTGCCAATTATGCCGGTAGCGAATTGAATTTAAACTGGACACACAGAAATTTTTTCAGAGGAGCAGAACAGTTTAAAGCATCTGTTTACGGAGCCTTTGATTTTCAGATGGGAGGCCAGGAAAATGCTAAAAACTTATTTCGTGCAGGAACGAATGTCCAGCTTTCCATTCCAAGAATTGTAGCCCCTTTCCATTTCAATTCTTCAAGTGCTTTTGTTCCGAGAACGAATATTACTTTAGGATATGAATTTCAAAACCGCACCCAATTTTATACGCTTAATAATTTTACGGCTTCATTTGGGTATGTGTGGAAAGAAAATGCAAGAAAAGAACATGATCTGAAGGTGATTGACATTACCCTCGTTTCTCCTGCCAAGGTAACGGACGAGTTTCGTGCGCAAGCTACCACTCCTGCTGCAAGAAGAGTTGTTGAAAAGCAGCTTATTTTCGGACCAACTTACTCGTATACCTATACCAATACGATGCTTCCTATAACAAATACGATCTATTATAAGGGAACTTTGGATCTGGCAGGAAATATTACCGGTCTGGTAACGGGTGCGAATGTGAAAAACGATAAGGAGAAAAAAATATTCGGGGTTCCGTTCAGCCAATATGCAAAAATGGAACATGATTTCAGGTTCTATCATAAATTTACAGAGAAAAGTTCTTTAGCCACCCGGTTTATCGGAGGAATTGCCTACCCGTATGGAAATTCAGAATTTATTCCTTTCTCTAAACAATTTTTTGCAGGAGGAAGTAACAGTATCCGTGCTTTCCGTGCAAGAACTTTAGGTCCGGGAAGCTTTGATCCAAGAACTGTTGAACCCAATATTATAATAGATCAGGCGGGAGATATTAAGCTGGAACTCAATGCGGAATACCGTGCCAATATTTATAAATTTTTAAATGTAGCAGCCTTTGTTGATGCCGGAAACGTATGGCTGATAAATGATGATAAAGACAGACTGGGCGCAAAGTTTTCAAAAGAATTTTTGAGCGAAGTTGCCGTTGGAGCCGGAGTTGGTCTAAGACTTGATTTCTCTATCTTAATTTTAAGACTGGATCTTGCCATGCCATTGAGGGTTCCTTATTATGAAAAAGGTGACCGTTGGGCATTTGATAAGATCAATTTCGGAAATTCAAGCTGGAGAAAAGATAATTTAGTTTTAAACATAGCCATCGGATATCCTTTCTAATATGCTTAATAATATCAAATTTTTCTGGGAGGTTCTTAAAGAAACCTTCGCTGAGTGGAACAGTTCTACCGCATCAAAAGATTCGGCCAGCCTTGCCTATTATGCGATTTTTTCTATTCCGGGATTATTGATTATTATTATCTGGATTGCAGGAAATTTCTTTGGTGAGGAAGCGATCCGGGGAGAGATAAGTAACCAGATCAGTGGATTGATGGGAGCTGATGTCGCTAAAAGTATTGAAGGTATGATTGCCGGTGCTCTTATTGACAAACAGAATATCTTTATGAAAATAGTGGGTATCGGATCTTTAGTTTTCGGTTCTACGACTCTTTTTTTTCAGCTGCAGCATACTTTAAATACCCTTTGGGATGTAGAAGCTGCACCTAAAAAAGCGTTTGTGAAATTTCTTTTAGACCGTGCCAATTCTTTAGGAATGATTCTTATTCTAGGCTTTTTACTGATGATCACCATGATCTTATCTTCGATGATAAGTCTCTTTAACAACTGGATCACCAATTATTTTGGCCTTGAAACCTATATGCTGGTGGAGTTTGTAAATTTCGGGATTGGTTTTGTGCTGGTCATGCTATTATTTGCGTTGATGTTCAAAGTGCTTCCTGATGTACATATCAGCTGGAAACCTGTATGGAAAGGGGCCTTACTGACCACCATTTTATTTACACTGGGTAAATTTTTACTAAGCTTATATTTTGGTAATTTCAAACCTACTTCTGCGTTTGGTACCGCAGGAACTGTGATTTTAATTATGATGTGGATCAATTATTCCTGTATGCTTGTCTTTTTCGGGGCAGAGTTTACAAAAGTCTATAATTACAAAAAGGGATATAAGATTATTCTTTCTAAACACGCCAAATGGAGCGCTGCAAAGCTATATAAGGAAAGCCAGGAGACCATAGAGAGAAAAGACATTTAACACAAGTCATAGCTTAGTTATTACTATTTTTAACAGCATAAAAAAGCCTCCCAGTATTTTTGGGAGGCCTTATTTTTTACATTCTGTTTACCGTTTTTATACCCAGTAACGCTAAGGATTTTTTAATTGTCTTGGCGGTCAGGTCTGATAGGTTTAGACGGAACTGTTTCAAATTCTCATCTTCCAGCTTCAGGATAATATTACTTTGGTAGAATGAATTATAAGATTTAGCTAAATCATACACATAGTTGGCTACTAAAGCCGGACTCAATACTTCCGCTGCTCTTTCTACAATTGTTTTATAGTTGGCCAGCAACATAATCAATTCCTTTTCAAATGCATTTAAATCAACCTCTGAAATTTCTTTATACTGATAATCTGCTTTTGCCAGTAAAGACTGCGTACGTGCATAGGTATACTGAATGAATGGGCCTGTATTACCATTAAATTCAATACTTTCTGCCGGGTTAAAGAGCATTTTCTTTTTTGGATCTACTTTCAGCATGAAATATTTTAATGCTCCCATACCAATAATTTCGTAAGAAGCTACTTTTGCATCTTCCGAAAGACCTTCAAGCTTACCTTGTTCTATAGCTTTTAACTTTGCTGTTTCGTGCATCTCTGCCATAAGATCATCGGCATCTACAACAGTTCCTTCACGGGATTTCATTTTGCCTTCAGGAAGTTCTACCATTCCGTAAGAAAGATGGAATAACTGATCTGCCCAGGAATATCCCAACTTCTTCATGATCTTAAATAAAACTTGGAAATGATAATCCTGCTCGTTTCCAACTGTATAAATCAATTTCTGAATATCATTTTGCTTAAAACGTTCAACGGCCGTTCCAAGATCCTGTGTCATATAAACCGAAGTTCCGTCTGAACGAAGCAAAAGTTTCTGATCAAGACCTTCATCTGTAAGGTCACACCACACAGAACCATCTTCTTTCTGATAAAGAATCCCTTTGTCCAGCCCATCCTGAATCAGGTCTTTTCCCAGGATATAGGTATTGCTTTCATACTGAACCTGGTCGAAATTCACTCCAAGTCTCTGATACGTTTCGTTAAATCCTTTATAAACCCAGGAATTCATTTCTTTCCACAGATCTCTTACTTTCTGATCTCCGTTTTCCCAGTCGATAAGCATTTTCTGCGCTTCTTTGATCAACGGAGCATCTTTTTTCGCCTGATCTTCAGTTGAGCCTTGAGCAACCAGTTCTGCAATTTCCTTTTTATAGTTCTTGTCAAATTCTACATAATAGTTGCCTACAAACTTATCTCCTTTTGTATCGGTAGTTTCGGGAGTCTCTCCATGCCCAAATTTCTCCCAAGCCAGCATTGATTTACAGATATGAATTCCTCTGTCATTAATGATCTGAGATTTGATCACCTCATATCCTGCTTCTTTAAGAATCTGCGCAACAGAAAAGCCCAATAAATTATTTCTGACATGTCCCAGGTGTAGTGGTTTGTTGGTGTTTGGTGAAGAATATTCAACCATCACCGTTGAATTTTTCTTTTCTATGGTATCAAAGCCGGTGCTCACAGATGTGAAATTATCCACAAAGAGCTGGTCCTTTACTTTAACATTAAGGAACCCTTTTACCACATTAAAGCTTTCAAACAGATCTGACTGTTCCGTCAAAGCTTCACCCAATTCAACCCCAATACGTTCCGGATTTTTTTTCAGCTGTTTTACCAATGGAAATGTTACAATAGTAAAATCACCTTCAAATTCCGTCTTATTTTCCTGAATCTCCAGATTGATTTCTTTTAACTGATATACATTTAAAATAACCTCGGAAAGTTTCTTTTCTATAATATCTTTAATATTCATGTGTATATATTACTTTTTAAAGGCCAAGTGGAATGGCCTGCTTTATATCAAAATTTTAAAGTACAAATATACGGAAATAAAAAAACCGCCCGAAGGCGGTCTTTGATATGAATGTTAAATATATATTTTTTAGTTAATGTCCCAGAATACTTTGTTAGCCTGTACGTCTCCTGTTGCAGCTCCCCATTGTGCTACAGCAGCTTGTGTTCTGTGATCATTGTTTACACTGGTCTCATTTACTGGATAAGGCATTCTTAAAGGTACAGCTCTAGAACCTGGCTTAACAAAAGTTCTAAAATCTAATCTTCTTGAGAATTCCCAAGCTTCAAAACCTCTATTATATGCAGCTATCCAAGCCTGGTTTCCGATTTTCTGTTTCCATGTACCAGGTAAAGTAGCATAATTATTTGCAGCTAAATAGATAGTTTGTTCAGCAAGTGGCACACCCCAAAAATCTAAAGATGCCTGAATTCCTGCCGTAAAATGAGTAGCAGCAGTTCCACCTACAGAGTATCCTCTTTCCGCAGCTTCTGCAAGCATAAATCTAGTTTCTGCTGCATCAAATAAATAAGCCATACTATCTGCCACTAAAAAGCTATCCTGTACGTGAGAGAAATCTGCAAATACATTTTGCTTACCATATAAACCTCCTACATAAGCCCCGTCTTTAGTTGTAAAATATTTAGGTCTTCTTGGATCATTCGATGCATTCAGTACATTCACAAATGTATTTGCCGGAATAAAATCATTTCTACCGCTCGTAACCATTTCTTGATATACTGGACTTGTAAATTGTCCAGAAGAACTAAATTTAAGACCTATATTCTGTGAATTTGCCAGCACAACTCCTTTTGAATATGCGCTTTCAACAGTAGCTTTTGCAAAAGCATTATCCACATCAGCCATATTAAGTCCCATTCTAAGTTTAAGCGTATTCAAAAATAGCTTTACTTTTGAAGCATCTCCTCCAAAAATAGGGTCAAAAGAACTAAATCCTATAGAAGATGGATTTGACTCCAGAGCTGCAATTGCTGCATCGGCTCTTTTAATCAGATCTTTATAAATTGTTTTTGCATCATCGTAAGCAGGGGTAGGATATTTATCTACCTGAAGAGCCTGCGAATACGGAATGTTTCCGTAAGTATCAACTAATGTACTGAACGTATAAATTTCCAACGCTTCAATAACAGCTATTCTTGTAGCCTTAAGTGAAGCATCTGAGAGAGAATTTGCCGTAGCTCTGGCCATCTCCAGCTTATTCATCTGGGAATACATTCTATTCCAGTTATTATCAGGAACACTTCTTTTTACCAGATTATAAACGGCTTCGTCTATGTACTGTGTTTCTGTCCATTGTTGTGTAAAAAATCTATAGTTATTAAAGTTTACGCTTGGAGTTGTCATTTGCGAAACTAATCCTACACTTGCAGAAGTGAACATAACATCAGTATTTACTTCAGCAGGATTTTTTGGATCATCATTCAGGCTCGTTATATCTCTTCCGCACGATGTCAGCACTAGCCCAGCAGCAAAAAGACTTATTATTATTTTTTTCATTGTAATGCAGTTTAGAAATTAATTGTAAAGTTAGCACCAAAAGTTCTGGTTGTTGGCATTGCACCAATAGAATAACCTCTTGATAGGTTTCCTCCATTCACCCCTAAAGATGATCCTCCTGTATATCCAGCTTCCGGATCAGCATAAGGCAGATTTTTGTGAATGATCCATAAGTTTCTACCAAAAATACCAAATTTCATAGATTTAATGAATGTATTGGCATACAAACTTTTAGGTATATCAAAATAGATAGCAGCCTCTCTTAATTTTACAAAGGTTGCATCATAAACAAATTGTCTGGAAGGATAATTTGCTGAAGTGTTTATTGAACCTGTTTCAGAAGGAGCATTATCTGCTGATAATGGCACGTTGTTCTGAACATATTGTCCGTTTTGCATCACAACACCAGGTAGAATTACACCAGGCTCTCTGATTGCTAATGTTTCAGGATAAAGTCCTGTATCCGTACCATACAGCATATCTCCTGAAAATACATCTCCACCTTGTTGTCCATCGATAAGGAAAGTGAATGTAAATGCTTTATAGTTGATACTGTTTCTTACACTCCAAGTCCAATCCGGCATAATGTTACCAATACTATTGTTTCTTGATGTTGTAATCATATAAGCTCCTGTCTCAGGATCAATTACTCTCTGTCCATCTGGTGAATAGATAAAATCTGTTCCGTGGATTTCTCCATATGGTTTACCTACTTCCGCATTAAATGTTACTGAGTTTACTCCGCTTCCCAACTGTAAATTATTAATTCCTTCGTTAAGGCTTAATACTTTACTTCTGTTGATAGCCCAGTTTATATTCATATCCCATTTAAAGTCAGTACTTTTTATCGGAGTTACATTTAACTGTACTTCTATTCCCTTATTTTCTAGTTCTCCAGCATTATACCACTTTCTGGTATACCCTGAAGCGCCAGAAATAGGAACCATCAAAATCTGATCTTTTGAATTCGTTTTATATGCACTTACGTCAAATCCGATTCTGTTATTAAGGAATCTGGCTTCCATTCCGACTTCTACTTCTGTAGATCTTTCAGGTTTCAAATTAGGATTATTTTTATAGCTGAATGGGTCAACGATAGGAATACCATTGTATAAACTTCTGATGTTATAAGTATCAATCAATCTATAATTATCCGTAGATTTTCCTACTTGAGCCCAGTTACCTCTAATTTTCCAGAATGATAACCAGTCTTGATTGATAAGATTGGACAATACTACAGAAGCAGACAAGGATGGATAAAAGTAAAGGTTTTCACCATCAGGTAAATTTGATGATAAATCTAAACTTCCTGTACCTTCTAGAAAGTAAGTATCTTTATATCCTAATGAAACCTGAGCATATCCCCTTGGTAATGTTGAAGTAGCACTATATTCTTGTGAAGGTAAAACTTGGCCGGCAGAATTTCTTATCGCATAAAGACCTGGCACAATCAACCCCTCACCAGACTTATCTGGTTCTGTAGAGGCATCCGTTGTTTCTATTACATTTCGTCTTATCGATGTTCCCAATACTCCTCCTAAACTTATTTCGTTATCAAATTTTTTATTATAACTTGCAAATAAGTCAAAATTTAGTTCGTTTGTATATAGATTGCTTAAATAATATCCAGAAGCTGCATTTAGCTGAGAAAGACCAAATGCTTCTGCCTTACTACCTACAGCTTTTCTTACTTCATTGGTTTGATAGGCAAAGTCAGTAGATACTCTTCCTGTCAAACTGATCGCATCTGAAAATTTATAATTTAACATCCCGTAACCGAAGAATCTATTTCTACTGTCACTTTGATAGTTTTCATATCTGTCAAAATATGGGTTATTCCAATATGCCGGAGTGAAAAAGGTTTTTGGATCACTATAGCCATTTAAATTCCAGGTTATGTTTTGTCCAGTATTCATATATGCATCTCTCAATTCATATATATCGGTATTTGTTTGCCACCATTGTCTGAAGCCAGTAAGAATATTGTCATTATATCCTGTAGCATTCCTACCTTTAGTATTCTGCATTGTTAAAGATGAGTATACTGTAGCCGTAAGCTTATCTGTAACTTTATAATCAAACTTAGCAGAAATTGTATTTTTCTTCTGCTCAGAATTAGGCATAACCCCCGTTGTTATAAAGTTATTATAATTGATTAAAATACTAGAGGTTTCATTTCCTTTTTCAATCGTAACGGAATTGGAAGTTGTTTGAGCAGCCTGGAAAAAATCAACCGGTGTGTGTTTTGCTGCGACCCAAGGTGTAGCTTTGTGATACCCTGGAAGTTGTGGATACAATGAATTCCACTGGTATACCATTAAGTTTGGATCAAATGCAGTTCCAACAGATGCATCATTGTTGGTCCCCACTACTAGGTCATCAATTCCATCCCCATTTACATCAGCATCTAAAAAGCTTGATCCTCCATATCCAGAACCATATTTATTTTGGTATTTGGCAAATGTTGATTTGTCAATTTCACCATACTGATATTCAGTTGAAAGAGTTACGCCCCATTCATTATTTTTTCTGGATTTTCCTTTTTTGGTTGTAATTACAACTACCCCAGCTGATGCTCTTTCACCATATAAGGCAGAAGCAGCAGCACCTTTTAATACGTTAATACTTTCAATATCATTAGGGTTGATATCTGATATTGAGTTACCTCCATCAAAGATTGTATAGCTGGAAGAGATAGAACTGTTATTATTACTTACAGGAACACCATCAATTACAAAAAGTGCCTGGTTATTTCCTCCAATTGATTTCATCCCTCTTATTACTACACTGGAAGCTCCTCCGAAGTTTGCACTTGTAACAACCTGAACACCTGCAGCCTTACCTGCCATTTGGCTAGATAAATTTCCGGTATTGGCACCTTCTCTAAGAACATCTCCTTTGATTTCTTGAGATGCATAACCAAGAGCCTTTTTCTCTCTTTTGATTCCCAGTGCAGTTACTACTACACCTTCAATTTCCTTTGTTTTTATAGTATCATTCTTCTGCTGTGCGTTGGCTACAGCAATGGAAGATGATATTACTAAAACAAGCAAACTTGCTGTTATTTTCTTCATATCAAATTATAATTTTTGTACATCTACAAATTTGTAAAACTTTCTTAATAATACAAAACAAAATCTTAAAAAAATAGCAAATATTCAAAAATCACCAATATTAACACTCAAAAAAATACTAATTTAAGTTAAAACTAAAACAATTAACAAAATAAGAGTATCTAATCAACATCTTTTTTCAGGAATTTATAAAATATTTTCAATTGATAATTTCTATATAAATTTTAGAAAAAGACAAACATTAATCGACTGATTATCAAATACATTATTGCTTACACTTGAAAAACCAGAGGAATAAAAGCACACAGATACAATGTTACGCATACAATATTTTTAATTCTTTAAAAATGAATTTAAGCTTGGTAAGCGAAAAGAATTCTCAGATCATAAAGAAAAAATCTATTAAAATTGGCAATAATAATTTAACAGTAATACTAGTTTACCGTTTAAATATATTGCCAATCTAAATTTAGAAATTGATTCATTAGCAATATATTAAATTGTTGGTACACCTGGGCTATATTAGAAGAAGCTTTGTCCAGCAATTAAAATACATTCGTTACTATAGATATATTAAAATCTTCACTAATTTGAAGGCTAAATTTACAATCAAAATATAATTTCAGTAATTTTGCAACTCATTTATGAAATGATATAAACAATCTCATGGATTTATTACAAAAGTGGACAGACCTTTACATCGAAGCTGGATGTGATGAAGTAGGAAGAGGATGCCTGAGTGGACCTGTGGTTGCAGCTGCAGTTATATTGGATGATTCTTTTAAACAGAATTTAGTAAATGATTCCAAGAAATTGACATTTAAAACACGAATGGAGCTGGACGGCTATATTAAAGACAATGTAAAAAACTACGCCATTGCAGAGCTACCTCCCTCATTTATTGATGAGCACAATATCCTTAACGCAAGTATTTATGCTATGCATCGTGCTCTGGACCAATTAACAATAATACCTGAATTGATTTTGGTAGACGGAAATAAATTCCATCCTTATAATTATATTCCCCACCAATGTATCATTAAAGGAGATTCAAAGGTTCTATCTATAGCAGCCGCTTCAATTCTGGCAAAAAATTACAGAGATAAACTAATGATCGAACTACACGAAGAACATCCCGAATACAACTGGAACACCAATTTCGGATATGCAACTAAAGCCCATCAACAGGCTTTAATAAAATATGGTCCCACAAAACATCATAGACAGTCATTTAGACTGAAATATGATTAATACGACAGTAAAATATTTTATCAATTAATACAAATAAAAAAGAGAAGCAAAATTTGCTTCTCTTTTTTTATCGATGATTTTTATTTCTTTTTTTTCTGCTGCTCCTGAATCTTTTGTTGATCCTGGGCTTTCTCCATCATTTCTCTCATCTTCTTTTGAAACTTACCTTCAGATTTCGGTTTTTCTTTATTCGCCTGGATCTGGGCATGAATTTTCTTTTCATCCAGTATGACATATTTAATAACAAGGATAATCAAAATATTAATCGCATTGGATACAAAATAATACCATGAAAGACCAGATGCTGATGTATTCAGGAAGAATAGGAATGTAATCGGGAAGATATACATCAACACTTTCATGTTCGGCATTCCTTCCTGCTGAGGCTGCTGCATATTCCCTGAAGTCATTACCGTATAGATCAGGATCACAATGGTACAAGCCAATGCAAATACACTTAAATGATCTCCTAAGAAAGGAATTTTAAAAGGAAGCTTGATCAGATCATCATAAGCTGTCAGATCTTTTGCAAACCAGAATCCTTGTCCTCTAAGGTCTATAAAGTTCGGGAAGAAACGGAACAAGGCATAGAAAATCGGAATTTGCACTAATGCTGGAAGACATCCTGCCATTTGATTTACACCCGCCTTTCGGTAGATCTCCATTGTAGCCTGCTGCTTTTTCATAGGATCAGCATCTTTGAATTTGGCATTAGCCTCATCAATCTCAGGACGAATAACTTTCATCATCGCACTCAGCTTATGCTGCTTATACATAATTGGTGATAGAATCAGTTTTACAATGATAGTCATTAAGAAAATTACCCACCCTGCTGAAAGTCCCCAACTAGCAATAACACTATATAACCACATAAAGAAATAACGGTTCATCCATCCAATGAAAGACCATCCTAGTGGTAAAATTTCGTCAAAGTTTTTATCATAAGATTTTAACAGAGGTAAATCAAGCGGCATAAAATACCAGGTAAAGTCTTGGTTAAGTTCACTGCCCGTCATCTGAACGAAACCTTCATAATTAAGCTTCTTCAGATATTCTCCTTCTTCAATAGTTTCCTGATTCCCTTTACTGTGCGTAAAACCGTTTTTAGCTTCAATTACAGAAGAGAAAAACTGCTGCTTTACACCAATCCAGTTAAGAGTTTCTTTCTCTTCCTCCATTGTGGTTCTTCCATCATAATCATAATCTTTATAATTATTGAAAGCATAAGAGAACTCTGAGTGAGTCTGCTCCTGAGCTCTACCCTTTTCTAAGTTCCTTACACTATAATCCCAGATAAAGTCTGCTTTATTATCCGAAGTAATAGCGGCAAGTCCTTTCGTTCTAACCTTAAAATCAAGAGTATATTTTGGAAGCAGTGTATAAATAAACTGGATAACAGCCCCGTTATAGTCTGCTGTCATCGTTACAGCGTTTCCATTAACAGCTGGTGTAAAAACTAAGTCTCTGGTATTAATTACTTTTCCTGTCTTATCTTTAAACTGAAAGCCGTAGTTTGAATTTTTTTTATCGATCAGATAAAGCGGAAGATCTGCCTTATCGGTTTTATGATCATATGCTTTATATTCCGAAAGCTGAACTTTAGAAACCTGTCCCCCTAAACTTGAGAACTCCACATTCAGTTCTTTGTTTGTCAGACTGGCTGTCTGAATTGCACTAGGAGTTACGTTTGGATTGATATTGCTTGCCTGAGTCTGTTTTACAGCATTTTTTACCTGCTCGGTTTTCTGCTCCTGAGCTTTTACCTGCTCTTCTTTCGACTGCTTGTTCTGAAAATAGAACATAAATCCGAAAAGAACCAAACATAAAACCGCAAAACTGATCATCTGACTTTTATCGATTCCCTTGTTTTCTTGCATTTTATTTTATATTAAAATTTTAAATTTAATCAAGCATTATTAAATGCTGCTTTTTGAGCTGACAAAAATACTCTTTTTTTATCAAAACTCTATGCATTACTATGTTACTATATAATAAACTCAAGCTGAGAATAATCAGCCTGAGTTTAGGATAAGACGTTTATAATATATTATTACCTTATTTCTTTTCGCAAGCCTTGATAAAAGCTCTGAACAGAGGATGCGGCGTTGCTACGGTACTTTTGTATTCCGGGTGATACTGCACTCCCACATAAAATGGGTGACCAGGAAGCTCAAGAGCTTCTACCAGACCTGTTTCCGGATTGGTTCCTGTTGCAAGGAAGCCGTTCTTTTCAAATTCCTGAAGATAATCACTGTTAAATTCATAACGGTGACGGTGTCTTTCTGTAATATTTTTGGCTCCGTAAATCTCGTTTAATCTGGAACCGTTTTTCAGGGAACATTTCCAAGCTCCCAGACGCATAGTTCCTCCTTTATCTACAATATTTTTCTGCTCTTCCATTAAGGAGATCACAGGATCAGGGGTTGCTGTATCAAATTCCATGGAATTCGCTTTTGCATGTCCAAGAACGTTTCTAGCAAATTCTACCGTCATGATCTGCATTCCTAAACAGATTCCCAACATAGGCACCTTATTTTCTCTTGCATACTGAGCAGTAAGTACCTTTCCTTCAATACCTCTATCACCAAAACCCGGAGCAATAAGGATTCCATCTACCCCATCTAATGTTTCTTTGATATTTTCAGCAGTGATATCTCCACTGTATACCCATCTTACTTTCACTTCAGTTTCAAGACTTGCCCCAGCATGTTTGAAAGCTTCAGCAATAGAAATATAAGAATCCTGCAGAGAAATATATTTTCCTACTAAAGCAATTTCTACCGTTCTTTTTGGGTTTTTGAATTTTTTAAGGAAAGTTTTCCAATCTTTAAGATCAGCTTCCTTATCATTTTTCAGATCCAGTTCTTTTAAAACTACATCATCGAAATTTTGTTTCTGAAGATACATTGGAACTTCGTAGATCGTTTCCAGATCTTTACATTCAATCACGTTATCTAAAGAAACATTACAGAACTGAGCGAGTTTTGCTCTCTGATCTTTTGGAATTGTATGTTCTGTTCTGCAAACCAGGACATCAGCCATAATTCCACTTTCCATCAATTGACGAACGGAATGCTGTGACGGTTTTGTTTTCAATTCACCGCTGGAAGCCAGATAAGGCAATAACGTAAGGTGAATAACCATAGAATTTTTTTCACCAAGTTCCCATTTTAACTGACGTACTGTTTCAATGTACGGAAGAGATTCAATATCTCCTACCGTTCCTCCGATTTCAGTAATAATGATATCGTAGTTCTGCTTGGAAAGCATTTTGATTCTACGCTTAATTTCGTTGGTGATATGTGGAATTACCTGAACGGTTTTTCCTAAGAAATCTCCTTTTCTTTCTTTTTCAATAACAGTTTGGTAGATTTTCCCTGTAGTAACATTGTTGTTTTGGGAAGTAGGAGCATCAAGATAACGCTCGTAGTGACCTAAATCCAGATCTGTTTCTGCGCCATCTTCGGTTACATAGCATTCTCCGTGTTCATATGGATTCAGTGTGCCCGGGTCGATGTTGATATAAGGATCCAGTTTTTGGATCGTTACGTTAAAACCGCGTGATTTTAACAAAAGCCCCAGAGAAGCAGACACGATTCCTTTTCCCAAAGATGAAGTTACACCTCCTGTCACAAAGATGTACTTTGTATTCTTTTTACTCATTAGATTAGGTTTGTGCAAAGTTATGGGAAAAACAGATACAAAGCAATTTTTTAAATTCTGAAAATAGAAAATGCTCTCCAATCAATTAAGAATCTTGATTAAAAAATTATCTATATTCAATGTGAACAAATGACAAAAGCTATACCCTTAATGATTTTGGTATTACATTAAAATAAATACTCATTTTCTAACAAAAAGGTTTCCCAATTACTTGGAAAACCTTTCTCTAAAACAGATTTTATATAAATTATTGCTTTACCAATTCAAAATACAAACTTACTTCCACATCTTTAGCTACTCCGGCACCTGTAGGATCGTATTTGATTCCGTAATCTAAGCGGTTAACCGTAAATTTCGTCTGGAAGCCCATTACTTCTTTACCCTGCTGGTTTTTAGTCACACCTCCAAACGTTACGGGAATGCTGATATCTTTTATAGTTTCCTTAATTTTCAAAGCACCTTTCAGGATGTAGGTATTATTTTTATCCTTTGTGATAGACGTACTGTGGAAAGTCATCCCCGGATATTTCTCAATATCGAAAAAGTCTGCACTTTTAAGATGCTTGTCTCTCATTTCAGTTCCGGTATTGATTGAGTTAACATCTACATTAAAAACAAAAGTGGCATTATCCAGATTAGCTCCTTCAGTGGTCACCTTTCCGTCAAACTTATCAAAACGGCCCTGTACAAAGCTGATTCCCATATGTTTGATATTAAAATTCACAGAAGAATGCATAGGATCTACATTCCAATTGGTTTGAGCAAAACCCAGAACGCTTACCAGCGCAAATACGAAAGATAAAAATGCTTTTTTCATTATAACTTATTTTAGTTGAGTAAAGGTAATATATATTGGTTACTTTGATCTTGATGTATGATAGTTTTTAATCATTTAAGTGGAAGATTTTTAATTGCTGAAAATTAATTAAAATTCTGAAACGACATGCATTTTTTTTAACTTCGCAGTATGGCAAAACTGAAAACAGCATATTTCTGTCAAAACTGCGGAACCCAGTATTCCCAATGGATGGGGCAATGCAAAAACTGTGGGGAATGGAACACTCTTGTGGAGGAAGTGGTAGAGAAAACTTCATCCAAAACGCCCCCTTTTTCAAAAACAAAGCAGCATGTGATCAACATTATTGAAGTGGAGACCAGCGAAGAACCGAGAATAAAAACACCTTCAGAAGAATTGAACCGTGTGTTGGGAGGCGGTATTGTTTTAGGCTCTGTGACGCTGATTGGCGGTGAGCCAGGAATAGGAAAATCCACTCTTCTGCTTCAGCTGGCCTTAAAAATGAAGAAAAAAATCTTCTATGTTTCAGGAGAGGAAAGTGCTTCGCAGATTAAGATGAGAGCGGACAGACTGACGGATGTCCAAAACCCGAACTGTTTTCTTTTTACCGAAACTTCACTGGAAAAAATTCTCCATGAAGCTAAAAAGCTGGAGCCTGATTTCATGATCATTGATTCTATCCAGACTCTTCAGTCGCAGCTTATTGAAAGTTCACCGGGAACGGTTTCCCAGATCAGAGAATGCTCCAACGAGATCATTAAATATGCGAAAGAGAATAATACTCCCGTTTTCTTAGTGGGTCATATTACGAAGGATGGCCAAATCGCCGGACCAAAGGTTTTGGAGCATATGGTAGATGTGGTTTTAAATTTTGACGGGGATAGAAATCACCTTTTCAGGCTGCTCAGAGCCAATAAAAACCGTTTCGGATCTACTTCAGAGATCGGAATTTATGAAATGGTTTCCCAGGGCCTGAAAGAGATCAGAAATCCTTCTGAAATTCTTATTACTAAAAAATTTGAAGAATTATCCGGAAATTCTGTGGCAGTAACCCTGGAAGGAAACCGGCCGATGCTACTGGAGATACAGGCTTTGGTGAGTACCGCTGTTTATGGTACTCCGCAAAGAAGTTCCACTGGTTTTGATGCGAAAAGACTCAATATGCTTCTGGCTGTTCTGGAAAAGCGTGCAGGCTTCCAGCTTGGAGCAAAAGACGTTTTTTTAAATATTACAGGTGGTATTAAAACGGATGATCCTGCATTGGATCTTGCCGTGGTAGCTTCTATTCTGTCTTCCAATGAAGACATTGCTATTTCCGAACATTTTTGTTTTGCCGGAGAGATTGGGTTAAGCGGAGAGATCCGGCCTATTGCCCAGGTGGAGCAGAGAATCACGGAAGCCGAGAAATTAGGTTATGAAAAAATATTTGTTTCAAACCTCAATAAAATTCCGAAAAGAAAATTTGGAATCAAAATCGAGGAAGTAAGTAAAATTGAGGATTTCCACGAAAGAATCTTTCCATAAAAAACAGAGAAATGCTGATTAAAAATTTTGAAAATTTTGTGCTTGTATTGCTTTACGGCGGATTGCTGATCATATCTTTTACAATACTGCTTAATCCTATGAAAGTTAACAAAAAAGCGAACTTTTTTTTTAGTCTGTTCCTTTTTTTGTGGTCCAGCTACTGGGCATTGGATATTCTCAGACTCTGTAGCTTTTCTCCAAGTCCTGTTTTAGTTTCCTTTATTTTTTTTATTCAGATCTTCACACCGGTATTTCTGTTTTTCAGCACTGTTTTCTTCATTAATCCCAATTATCAGTTTAAGAAGAAAGATCTGGTTTGTCTTATCGTTCCGTTGATTCATCTAATTTTAATATTAAATTCTGAGCTTGGAATTGCTGATTTCCTAGCCGTTTCACACAACCTTCCCTACATTGCCATTATTTATTTCAGAATAAAAAAATACCAGAAAAGGATTGAAAATATTTCTTCGTACACAGAAACAATCAACCTTCAATGGCTGGTAACGCTAAGTTCAATGCTGTTCGGCATTATTGTGATCACCGTTTGCTATGACCTCTTCAATATGCTTGTTCATAGGTTTAATCAGAATCTGGTGATGGTTGTACTGTTTTTATTTATTATTTACAGCACTTCGTTTCAGGTGTTGAGACAGAAAGAAATTTATCCTGTCAATGAAAAAGAAAGGGAACAGTTACTGGCCGTTGAGCTTGAAGATGAAGAAAAAACTGAAAAGAAAAAATTAATTCCCGACCAGGAATTTGAAGCTTTAAAGTCGAAGCTGCTAACAGTTATGCTTACGGAAAAACCTTATCTGGACGGTGAACTGAACTTACTCAAGCTTTCAGATCTCATCAATATCAATCCTCATCAGCTTTCTTATTTACTAAACAATGGATTCAATGAAAACTTCTTCCATTTTATTAATAAATACCGGGTACAGCATGCCAAAGAACTGCTGACCAGCGATTCTTATAAAAAATTCTCTATTCTGGGTATCGCTTTTGAATCAGGTTTCAATTCTAAAACAGCATTCAATACCATATTCAAAAAGATGATCAACGAAACTCCTTCCGAATTCAGAAGAAAGCAGTCCGGTATATAAAGTATCTCTTTCTAAATCAGAAGCAAATCATAATATCCGGGGTGGATAACTTTACGGCTACCTTTTTTTGTGTAAAAATTTCTATATTCGTTTATGAATTATTTAGCCCATTCCTACCTCACTTTTTCGGATGGACAGATCGTAGGACAGTTCCTTGAAGATTTTATTCCAAACAGAGACCGTTATTCTTTTCCGAAGGATATTCAGGACGGAATTACAATGCACAGGGCAGTGGATACATTTACAGATTCCCATCCCGCTATTCATGAAGCAAAAAAAGTGTTTGCTCCTTTGGTAAGACTGTATGCAGGAGCTTTTGTAGATGTTTCTATGGATTATTTCGTAGCAAATGATCTTAGCCTTCATTCCCTTGCTGGCTGGAAAGAGCATTCTCTCCGGGTGTACAGGGTTTTGAACGAACATGAAGAATGGCTCCCTGAGAATTTCAAAAAAATGCTGGTCAAAATGGAGGAAGACGACTGGCTTTATAATTACCGTGAAGATTGGGGGATTAAATTCAGTATCGGGAATGTTCTGAATAAAGCCAAATATCTGACTCCTGACATCCCTGTCTTTGAAGCATTCCTGGCAAACAAGCCTCTCCTTCAGGAATGTTACAACAATTTTTTTCCTGATATGCTTGCCCATGTACAGGGAATCAATGCACTGCTGCAAATAGATAATGAATAAAAACACCTACCTCTGTAAGTGTTTTACGTATTTGTGTTATTAGAATCAGCTACCTTAATGAGAATAGACGGGAATTTCTATCTGTACTAAGGATATTTATATTAAACTATTTTGACTAACCTTAATTTTTGTAAATCTATTTATACTAATCCCTACTCAAACAGTATAAGTTTTTATTCATTTACAAGTTCAACAAGGGATATAAATTCAATTTTAAACTTATAATAGCCATTCAGCTTAAATATTTTTAAAATTTAGTTCATTTTCATGAAAATTTTTCATCAGCAATGAAAAGCTAAAGCTCTCAATGATTTATACACAAATGTAATTATTTTTAAATAAAAAACAAATATCATATACGTTAATTAACAAATTAATATTTATTTATAAAAAATTAATAATAAAATCATATATCTTCTGACGAGTTATCACCGAAAATAAAAATAAAACATAAACAATACTAAAATATTAATCATTATTTAGTGATTTAATATTTCATTAAAAATACATGAAGATCTGAGGAAAACAAGAGGAAGAAGCTAAAATTGGTGATAGAGGTAACGGTTGGGATAAGTAAGCTTTTCACTTTTTCTCTGTCCATTTTTAATCAAATGAACAATATTGATCTGATCATCAAATAAATTATAGAGAAAGCTTACGGCAGCTTCTATTTTTTTTGGAGATGTCACTGTTTCAGATTCTAGAAATATATTCACGGATTCATTGTCTTCTTCATATCCAACATAATTTACCTTTAAAAATTTTCCGTCAGCCTTTAATTTAAAATATTCTGAGCAGTACTTTTCAAAAGCTTCATTAAGTTTAGCCTTATATTTTTCATCATTAAAATGAAAAGAGCCACCGTATTTTTTGCCCAGCCCATTTTCCAGGTCATCCAGAAAAAATCTTCCAGTGACCTCAAAAGATCTGGACTTAGCATTATAATTAATTTCTACAGAACCCACATGGTAAGGGTGTTTCGCTTTTGTGAAAGAGAATAAAAGAAATACCGGAAGCAGAAACAGCCATAAATTCTTCATAAGTTCTGTCATTTAAAATTTGTTCGAAATTAATCATTATTTTCGTACGCATTATATTTTTACGTTATGATGCAGGATTTTCTATTCTATTTAAACCTTGGCTGGGAACATATTATTTCTCTGGATGCGTTAGATCATCAGCTGTTCGTTCTGGCTCTGATCGCAGTATATTCTTATAGCGACTGGAAAAAGATCCTGATCCTTGTGACTGCTTTCACCATCGGGCATTCCATTACTTTGGCGCTGAGCATCCTTGATGTTTTCAGGGTTCCTTCCGCATGGGTAGAATTTTTAATCCCAATAACGATTGTTCTGACCTCGCTGGATAATATTTTAATGAAAAATAAAAAACAGACCCTGATGCGGGCGAATTATTATCTTGCTCTGATCTTTGGACTTATTCACGGGATGGGCTTTGCGAATACGGCAAGGGTTATGATTGCCAAAAGCCAGAGCATTGCTATTCCCTTGATCGGATTTAATATAGGACTGGAATTGGGACAGATCGTCATTGTTCTGGCTATTCTTATGCTCTTATTTGTTCTGCTCAAGGTCTTTAAAGTGAATAAAAAAGACTGGATCCTGTTTGTTTCTTCCGGAGTATTTGCTTTATCCTTAAAAATGGCTTTGGAAAGAATTCCGTTTTAACGTTGAAACATTTTTAATTTTTCAGCTACTTATTATTATCTTTGATAACTATTAAATCAATTCGGTAATGAAATTAAAAGCAGTCCTATTTTCATTTTCTGTATTTGCCTATACAGGCTTTACTGCACAGAATATCCAGAATAATCCGGGAAGCAACCACGGTAACAGATTCGAGCAGCTGGGAACTATTCTCCCGACACCCAATATTTACAGAACGGCTTCCGGAGCTCCGGGCCAGGGATATTGGCAAAATAGAGCTGATTATGACATTACAGCATATCTGGACGAAGATAAAAGAAATTTGAAAGGTTCTGAAACCATTACCTATTATAATAATTCTCCGGATGATCTGGATTACATCTGGCTTCAATTGGATGAAAATGAACAGTCTTCTGTAAAAAATGCAGGGTTTGATTTCTCCTCTACCCTTCCGGCTTCTACTAATGATCAACAGCTGAAAGTGACTGTTCTTCCTGAAAAAGATAACGGCTATGGCGTTAATCTTGAAAAAGTAACCGATGCTTCCGGAAACCCTCTGAAATATACGGTGAACAAGACCATGATGCGTATTGATCTGCCGAAGGTTTTAAAGAAAGGTGAAAAGCTGGTCTTCAAAGTAGACTGGAATTATAATATCCCAAACAGAATAAAAATGGGTGGCCGTGGCGGTTATGAAAATTTCGCTGAAGATGGCAATGACCTTTATACCATGACCCAATGGTATCCTAGAATGTGTGTTTACAGTGATTTCCACGGATGGCAGAACCATCAGTTCACAGGACGTGGCGAGTTTGCACTGGTATTCGGTAATTTTAAAGTTTCTATGAATGTACCGGCGGATCATATTATTGGCGGAACGGGTGAATGTAAAAATTATGAACAGGTTTTGACGTCTGATCAATTAGCCAGATACAGAAAGGCCGAAAGTGCTGCTGAACCTATTGAGATCGTAACATTGGACGAAGCGAAAAAAGCGGAGAAAAATCATTCAAAGCAGAGAAAAACATGGAATTTTGAAGCAAATGATGTAAGAGATTTCGCATGGACCTCATCCAGAAAATTTGTCTGGGATGGTATGCGTGTCACCATTCCTGAAAACAATAATAAAGTAATGGCCATGAGTTTCTATCCAAAAGAAGCTTACGCTCTATATAGAAAATTCTCTACAAAAGCAGTTGCCCATACCATCAAAACCTATTCTGAATTTACAATTCCCTATCCGTATCCTGTAGCGCAGTCTGTAGAAGCTGCCAATGGAATGGAATATCCAATGATCTGCTTCAATTACGGAAGAACAGAAAAGGACGGAACCTATTCTGAAGGAACAAAGAACGGAATGATCGGCGTTGTGATCCACGAGGTTGGACATAATTTTTTCCCAATGATCATCAATTCTGACGAAAGACAATGGAGCTGGATGGACGAAGGATTAAATACGTTCACTGAATATCTTACGGAAGAGAAATGGGATAATAAATTCCCTTCAAAAAGAGGTCCGGCATGGACGATTACTGATTATATGAAGCTGCCAAAAGACCAGCTGGAACCCATCATGAGTAATTCTGAAAATATTATCCAGTTTGGCCCGAATGCTTACTCAAAACCGGCTACAGGATTGAATATTCTTCGCGAAACGATTATGGGAAGAGAGTTGTTTGACAAAGCTTATAAAACCTATGCGAAAAGATGGGCATTCAAGCATCCTGAACCTGCAGATTTCTTCCGTACCATGGAAGATGCCAGCGGCGAAGATCTTGACTGGTTCTGGAGAGGATGGTTCTACGGAACAGATCCCGTGGATATTGCAATAGACAAAGTAACTGTTGCGACTCCCGACCTTAATACAGCTCCGAAGGAGGCAACTGAAACTAAATATAAAGTAGAAAAAGCGCTTCAGAATTCATTTGAAGATATTTCTAAGATCAGAAATAAAGAGGACAAGAATATCACGTTCTATGTAGATAAGGATAAAGAACTTCAGGATTTCTATTACCGGTATGACAGAGGTCAGGAGAAAGTGGATGCTGACAAAGAATATACTTCAAAATCAGAGGCTGGCCTCCCGCTTGATGCCAAGGATAAAGAAAAATTCAAAAATCTTACAGGCTACCAGATCGATTTTGTAAACAAGGGCGGATTGGTGATGCCGATCATTCTTGAATTCACATTTGAAGACGGATCCAAACTGTATGACAAATCATCTGCCCAGATCTGGAGACAGAATGAGCAGAAGGTTTCAAAGACTTATTATTTTGATAAAAAAATTAAATCTATTCAGCTTGATCCAATGAGAGAAACGGCTGACATTGATACTTCCAATAATTTATGGAACAGTAACGGTACAGATTCTCAGGTTTCAAAGTTCCAGCTGTTTAAACAGAAGCAGGGAGCCGGTCCGGTAAGAGGAGGAGCCAACGGAAAGGTAAATCCAATGCAGGCCGCCGGAAAGAAAAGTTAAAATATCCCTATAAACTAACCATGAAAAAACTAATCATTTTAATGCTGTTTGTAATAACAGCCCCTCATTTCTTTGCTCAGTCTTTACAATTTTATACAGGAAAAAGAGATTTTATACCCATTGAGATCCTGATGGAAGATGGCAGTACAAAAAAAGGATTTGCCCAGGATTTTATGCTTCCGGATGTGGCCACTTTTCAGGTCTTTGGTAAAAGCTCGGAAAAGAATGCCAATTTAGACAGAAAGGAAGTGAAATTTAAGTCATCAAAAAGCGATACCGAAGTACAGTTAATTCCCGTTTCAAGTGTTAAAAGCCTTATTTATACCAATGAAGATACTCAGGAAACCTTTCAGATGGATAAGCGTATGGTAAAGGAAATAAATAATGACATGGAAATGGAATCAGAGGGAAAAGTGCTGATGCTTCCCTTGATGGAGAAAGGACCAATTAATCTTTACGGCTACAGAAGTATGATGTGTAAAGCGAATTTTGGAAATAACTTTTCTTCAGGATTTAATGGAAATGAAGACAACTGCCAGCTTACATATGTGATGATCTATTTGAGTAAACCCAACGAAACCTTTGCTGTTGCTCCCGTAGATTATAGCTCACTGAGTCCTTTGGCATTATTCAATATGAAAGCATTGTATAAAAAGTTCTACAAAGCTTACGAAATTGTAGGAGCCAACTGTCCTGAGTTTCTGAAAAAAGTAGATGAGGCCAGGCAAAATGATTATTTTTCCAACAAAACTTTTAAAGAAAATAAGAAGGAATCAGATGCAGAAAGAAAAGCTTTAATAAAAGGAAAAAAAGGAGCCGAGGCAGCAAGAATCAATATGAAATTCAAGACAGAATTATACACCAAAATGTATAAAAAACTGTTGGATGATTATGAGCAATCATGTCAATAAGTTTGAATTGAAATTTTAAATATAGGAAACTGCTTACCGGCAGTTTTTTTTATGGGTTCATATATGCTTTTACGAAAGTTTTATAGGTTCTTCCAAGTGGAAGTTTATCACCATTTTTAAGATATACATAAGCAGTATCATATGAACTGATGTGTGAAGACAGAACGATATATGATTTATGAATTCTGATAAACCCAAGATTTTGAAATTTCTCTTCAAAGTTGGACATCCGCTCCAGGATCATGTATTTTTTCAAAGGAGTGACCAAAATAATATATTCCCCAAAACCCTGAACCCACTGTACATCATCAAGAAGAACCTTGTGCATTACATAATTGGATTTAAACATGATAAAGTCTTCCTTCTTCTGAAGTTCTGTGGAATTTTTAAACTGTAAAAAATCCTTTGCTTTATGGATTGCTTTTTTAAAAGTCTCATAATCTACAGGCTTTACAAGGTAATGAACAACATCCAGTTCAAAAGCTTTGACAGCATATTGGGTTTCCAGCGTAAGAAAGATGCACAGCGGCTTGTAAGGAAGCTGATGCAAAAGCTCGATTCCGTTGATGTAAGGCATATTGATATCCAGAATCACCAGATCTACCCTATTCTCTTTAAGATATTCCAATGCTTCCTCCGGATCCTGAAAAACCTTCAACAGATCCACACCTTCCATTTGCCCGCAATATTTTTGGATAAGCTGGAGCGCCGGATATTCATCATCTACACTTACGATTGTCAGGTTAGCCATTACAATTTAATTTTTAAAATAGTCAGATATTTGTTGTCTGCAGGTTCAGATATAAAAGTATATTTTCCCGTATAGTTTTTCTCTAGAATATTAATCACTGCTTCATTTCCAAGACCGCTGTCATTCCTGTTTCCTAGAAGATTTTTTTTCTTCGAGACAGAATTTAGGATCTCAAACAAAACTTCCTGGTTCTCTATTCTGTAGTTCATATGAATATAACTTTCCGCCTCTATTCCTACTGCAGAATGTTTTAATGCGTTTTCAAATAATGTAAGAAGCACAGAAGGCGGAATATCTATTAGCTCCAGAGTTTCTTCATCCTGAATGTCGAAAGTGATATTCAGTACATTATTATATTTTAACTGGTACAGTCCTGCCAGAGATTTAATTGATGAAAATTCCTGGGCCATGCTGATCTTCTCCTTACCGGTATCATAGATCACATACTGAAGCAGTTTGCTCAGCTGCAATATGGATTCTGAAGTATTTTCTGATGGCTGGAAGCTTTTGGAGTAAATATTATTAAGGGTATTCAGCAAAAAATGAGGATTCATTTTAGATTTCAAAAGATCCAGATACAGCTGGTCCTTTTCTTCCCCCAGATCTTTAAAATCCTGCTCGATCAGAAATTTATCCTTTGTAATTCCGAGAAATGAAGCCACGAGAATCACGATTCCCTGGGCTGTATAAACATTGTACAGAAATTTGGTATTGGAAAGATCCTCATTAAAATTCATACTGAAAACTGCAGGTTCCAATAGTATTCTGAAAAGACTGGAGACCAGAAAAGTGATCAGTGCAAAGAGAATGAATTCCGGATATTTATTGGAAAGATAGAATTCGGGGACAAGATAAAAATAGACCACACTGTAAATTCCGACATTAAAAATAATGACGGATAAAACACTCCAGATGAGTTGCGGAACATCCAAAAAGTAGTTTTCAGTAAAAAAAGTTATCAGAATAAAGACCAAAAGGAAAAAAATATGCTGAAACCTCAACAAAAATCCCCAATGATATTCCATCAGCTTTTTCAAAACTTTCGCATTAAACAAAACCCTGAAAACCAATAATATAAATACAATATTTACAATTAAAAACATCTAAAAAGTCCAATTTTCAATCTTCCAAATATACCATCTTTTTCAGCCCATCCTGCAGTTCACTGATAAAAACTGCCATTGATTGAAAAATAAATCTGCGGCTGGTTCTTATAAATATATTTGAGACATCAGGATATTAACTCAATATTACATGAAAATTAAATTCAAATTAATCAGTATTTTACTGCTGGTAATCATCGGTCAGGCAAAAGCACAAAGCCGTGACAGCTATAATATGTGGTTTCAGTATCTGATGTCTGCAAAACTGACAGACAAAAGTACCCTTACCGCCCTATCCCAATACCGTTCTTTCGATCTGGCTTATGATACGAGACTTTTTCTGGTTTCCGCCTATGTAGATTATGAAGTAGCCAATGAAGTAAAGCCTGCAGCCGGATTCATGTTTCTGGTTCTGGATTCTTATAAATCTGACAACTCAAAAAAAGAACGCTATGAAAAAAGACCTTTCCAGCAGGTAACTCTTGGTGGTAATATCGGTAGGACGTCCGTTTCGCATCGGTTCCGGGTAGAAGAACGGTTCATCAGTAATCCAAACGAATTTATCGTCAGGCTCCGTTATCTTATCTCTTTAAGAATTCCTTTTAACAGAGCAAGAGAAAAAGAAAAATTATACGGCATTCTGAAAAATGAATTAAGGATGAATGTGGTAAAGGAAGATCCTTTTGACAGCAACCGTTTAACGGTAGGCTTGGGGATTAAAGTTGGGAAAAATTCTGCGATTGAAGTAGCATTTATCAACCAGCTGGAAACCGGATCTACAAGCAATTATGGCTACATCGGCTACAGAAACAGCTTCGACTGGAGAAAGAAAAACAAAAATAAATAACTATAAAATAAATCATCTATGCTTACATTCCTTGGATTCGTCATGATCCTGATTTTCATGGTACTGATCATGAATAAAAAAATGACTCCGCTTACTGCTTTGGTCGTTGTTCCTGTAACCGTAGCCCTTTTTGCAGGCTTTGGTCCTGAACTGGGAGACATGATGAAAAATGGAGTCAAAGAAATAGCACTGACCGGTGTTATGCTGATCTTTGCCATCCTTTATTTCAGTTTAATGATCGATACGGGGCTTTTTGAGCCTTTAGTGAATATAATTTTAAAAGCTGTTGGGGACAATCCTATCAAAACAACGATAGGGACAGCCATTCTTACTACTTTGGTTTCACTGGATGGCGACGGGTCGTCTACCTATTTAATCGTAGTGGCTGCCATGCTACCTCTCTACAAAAAACAGGGTATAAATCCTTTAATCCTTACCTGTATCATCATGCTGGCGGGGCAGATCATGAATATTCTTCCCTGGGGAGGACCAACAGCAAGGGTAATGAGTTCTCTGAAATTAGGGCATACAGAAATTTTTGTCCCTATGATCCCGATTATGGCTATTGGAATTGTATGGGTGATATTCGTTGCCTACATTTTAGGAAGAAGAGAAAAAATAAGAATTGCCAAGCATGGAAAATTTACCAATTATAACAGCAATGATATTATAGGTGAGGTAGACATTACACTCAGACGTCCCAAACTTATATGGGTTAATCTTGCTCTCACCGTTGCACTTTTGGTTGTGATGATCCTGGATATTGTTCCTTTAGGAATTGCCTTTATGATTGCTTTCTGCATCGCATCCATTATTAATTATCCCAAATTAAAAGACCAGCAGAAAATTATTTCCAAACATGCAGGAAATGCTCTATCTGTTGCAGGAATGATCTTTGGAGCAGGAATTTTTACAGGTATTCTGAATGGCTCAGGTATTATGCAGGCAATGGGAAACAGCATGATCGACATTGTTCCAAAAAGCTGGGGTGGCTATCTGAATATTGTAACTGCAGCATTTAGTATTCCACTTACGTTTTTCCTTTCCAATGATGCATATTATTTTGGAATATTGCCCATTATTGTAGCTACCGGGCATCAGCTTGGAATTTCACCGGAAATATTGGGAAGGGCAAGCCTTATCGGGCAGGGATCACATCTTCTGAGTCCCCTGGTTCCATCTACTTATTTATTGGTATCACTGGCCGGTGTAGAATTTTCTGATCACCTGAAATATACTTTAAAGTGGGCATTGGGATCTTCTATTGTCATGCTGATCGCCGCTTTGATCCTTGGAGTCATATAATCCGTATTCGATAATTATTGTTATATTTCCGGGGTATAAATACATATTCGTATTCTGTTATGATTTGTACGGACAGCATATATTTTTCAGATGAACCTTTTTGAAACAAAGAAAACATTCACAGGCAGGTATTTAAAAAACCTCACCTTATATGTATTTGCTGCCATTCTCGGTGGAGTACTTACGGGGCATTATGCACCTGAAGCAAGTATTCAGCTGGGAATGGTAAGCCGGTATTTTTTTATGGTCCTGGAAATGATCATCTTACCCATTATTTTTATGGCGATCATGTATGGGATCTGCCAGCTGTCCGGAATCAGGAATGCAAGCAGCATTGTTTGGAAAACCATTCTGTATTTTCTGATCATCAGTTCTATGGCTATTATTCTGGGATTTATTTTCGGTTTTGCCGTAAAACCTGGAGCTGATACGGGAATTGGCGCGTCCAGAATCAGCAGATCCCTGCCCAAAACATTTGAGATCAATGAAGAAAGCCTTTCCGGTTCCCTTTATCTGAACAGACACGGGATCTTTCTTATTGTTTCCATTGTAGCCGGAATTTTCATGAATCTTTCAGGAGCAAGAGAAAAGTTTCTGAACATCTTAAACCGGGGACTGAAGATCTTTTATACCGTGATCAAATATCTATACCTTATCCTTCCTATTATTATTTTCTGTAATATCGCTTATGGAATTTCTGTTTATGGCATCAATACCCTTCTGCCTCTCAGTAAAGTGGTAGCAACGGTTTACCTGGCAGACATTGTTTTTATCTTCGGGGTATTGGGAATTGTTGCTTATATATTCAAAATCCGTTTATGGAAATTTTTACTTGATCTAAAGGAAGAAATTATTCTGGTTATTACCACCTCATCTTCCAAAACAGCCTTTCCGCTGATCTTTGAAAAGATGGAATCTGAGGGCTACAGCAGGAAAATTTTAGGATTTGTCATTCCTCTGGGCTATAATTTTAATCTTTCCGGAGCCTGTATTTATATTTCCGTTACTTGCTGTTTTCTCATTCAGTTTTACAATATTTCATTATCTGTCAGTGATTATCTGTGGCTTTTTCTTATCATTTCCGTAACTTCAAAAACGGCATCCGGAGTTCCCGGGTCAGGATTTCTTGCCCTCATTTTTACACTGAACAGGTTTGGGAAAATTCCTTTAACAGATATCGCCCTTCTTTACAGTGTAGACCGTTTTATGAATGAAGCAAGATCTGTCACCAACTTTATCAGCATTGCTATTTCCGGAGCGGTGATCTCAAAAATCAATCAATCTTCAAAAAATCACGAACTTCATTAATTATTTTTGCAATATTCTTTGACAACTGTGATTTTCGCACCTATTGTATTGTAATATTTTGACTTACAGCAATTTGATTAAATTTCAAATTATATGAGCATACGAACCCTTATCATTACAACTTAATACGTAAATTGGTATTCCGTACTGATCCAATGAAAAAGCAGTAAAATACCAAAAAACATGTACATAATACCTGATACAGAGGATAAAATTAAAGCTTTATACCAATATATCGAAGACAATGTATGGGATACTGAGAGCGATTCCTGGTATCACGGACATGATCCCATCATCATTTCCCACCTTGATAATTTCTCTGCAACAGACTGTAAAAAACTGGTTTCCGAAATAAGAAACTGGAAAGAAAATATTCTGATCCACCTGGCTGATCCGTTTCTTGCTGTATCAAATCCTGAATTAGACGAATACTTTTTGTATTGTCAGATTTTTCTGGAAACTACCGACTTCACAAATCAAGAATATCTATTGGGAAATATACATCTGGTCAACGCCATTCCAAAGGGAAGCCAGCCTCTTGGTTTTTATCTTGAGCTTGAAGAAAAAATGACAGGCATCAACAAAAAACTAAATGGGAACTATGATTTTTCTGTAGAGCAGATTAAACTTAAAATCAATACTGAAAGAACTTAGCTTAACATTATTAAACAGTCTTCCAAACCATTTATTTGTATAATAAAACTTTAAAGAAAATTGAAAAATCAACTCTTCCTCATCATTGCTATTTTTGTCTGCATCAATTTATATTCGCAAAACACTTTTGTTTTTTTTGGTTCTTTTAACCGTGATAAAACAACCGAGGGAATTTATGTCTACAAGCTGGATACAGTCAAAGGAAAGTTATCCAAAATTACCTCTGTAAAAGGAATCCTTAATCCTTCATTCCTGACTTTATCCCCAAATGGAAGAAATCTTTTTGTCTGTACCGAAAGTAAAACAAAAAATGCAGGAAGTGTCAGCAGCTTTGCATTCGATCCTAAAGATGGAAAACTCACTTTTATCAATAGCCAGAAAAGTGGCGGTGAAAACCCGGTATATGTAACAGTGCATAAAAATGGTAAATGGCTGGTTAATGCCAATTACACGGAAGGCAGTTTCTCTGTATATCCCTTATCTGAAGACGGAACAATACATCCATATGTACAAAATTTCCAATTTTCGGAAGGGAGCATCAACAAAGACAGGCAAGATCGTTCACATGTTCATGCTTCGGTATTTTCGCCCAATTATGACCAGGTCTTCTTTACAGATTTAGGCGCGGATAAGATCAGAGCCTATCAATTTGAAAGTGATAAAAATGAACCTCTTCAGCCGGCAAAACAGCCGTATATAAAAACTACTTTAGGAAGCGGGCCAAGGCATTTCACATTCCATCCGAATGGAAAATTCGCCTATTCTATCGAGGAAATGGGAGGATTCATTAATGCTTACAGATATGAACACTCAACTTTGGAAAGCATTCAGAGAGTCAGTACACATACAGACCAATATAAAGATTTTGAAAGCTCTGATATTCATATTTCTCCGGATGGCCGTTTTCTGTATGCCTCCAACCGTGGTGAAGAAAATAATATCGCTATTTTTTCTATTCAGGAAGATGGAACATTAAAAAATGTTGGATACCAGCCTACATTCGGCAAGCAGCTGAGGGTATTTGATATTGATCAATCGGGGAAGTTTTTAATTGTCACCAACGCAGCAACTGGAAGTGTCTTTGTTTTTAAAAGAAACTTAGAAACAGGTTTATTGAAAAAAGTGGGTAAAAAGATCAAAATTCCGGGAGCTTCAAGTGTGAAAATAAGGAGGTATTAACTTAAACAGCTTCCGTCCGCATGATTTGCAAACGTAATAGAGATTAAATTTCACAGTGAAGTTAGTAAGTCGGTGAATATCGTGAAAGAATTTATCAATTGATTCTTTCTGATATAAAAAGCTGCGATCGGTTTTGTAACTTTTTGAAAATCAGAAATACTTATTGGTAAAAATATCATGAGAACATTTCTTATTCTTTTACTAATAAGCAGCGCTAATTTATTTTCACAAAAACTACTCAATCCCAGCAACAGCAGCATTGATTCTAAACTGATAAAAGATGAAACGTCAGAAGCAGTCTGGTATGCTGAAAATGCAGGCAAAAAAATAGAGATAGGCAGCATTATTACAGAACTTAAAAAATTAAACAAAACAGATCTTCTCATCAAAACCATCGTAAAGCTGAAGCAGGCTCCTGATGCCAAGTGGACAGATTCCACTATCGTAAAAACAGCTAATTTCCAGCCTGTCTATCATTCATCTTTTAATATGACAAGAGATATGGTGCTAAAATCGGGTAAAACTAAAGTAACCGGGTATTATCTGGATAAAAAATCACAAAAAAAAGACAATATCGAAATGGAAGCTGCAGATTATTTTGATAGCAGCAGCTACCCTATGCTTATCAGGTTTTCTCCCCTGAAAGAAAATTACACTGCTGATCTCTCTATTTTCGATTATAATCCTGACGCTAAGAAAGGACTTATCAAAGCCTATATACTGGACGTAAAAAAATCAGATTACACTGGCAAAAAAGTATGGGTTGTAAAAACCACTGATGACATTAAAGATAAAACAACGGTTGTTACTTATTACATCGATACCGAAACCAGAAAGATCCTGAAACAGGAAATAGATCTCGGCGGTAGAAAAATGACCATGGAAACCATTCAATAATGGAGATAAAAAGAGTACTGTTGCAGCACACTTTTTCTTTTAAATAACTTATCTAATTAATAAAGGCTTTTATATAATACTAAACTAAGACATTGGTTTTCAAAACACAAACAGTAATAATAAATCTACATACAGTGTATTATGTATTTCAAAATTTTATATCTTTGAATGACAAACCAAACAAATTATTACTAATGAAAAATGCAAAATTATTAAACAGAGATGCACAAAAATCCATTATGGGAGGTGCAGCCGGACTTGTTTGTTGCGAACGCGACGATAACGGAAAATGTACATTATGGATCGGGCCGGGACAGCACTGCCCTTAATCAACAGAATTATTAGAGTTAAATACAAAAGCCGGAAGTTTCCGGCTTTATTTTTTTACATTTTTCTGCCAAATTTTCACACTCGAAAACAAAATTCTGCCATTTCAACCATCCCCATCTCATGGCATACATTTGGAGAATTATAATGGAGAATTAATTAAAAAATAAAATATATTATGTCAGTAAACTTTAAACCATTAGCAGACAGAGTTCTTATTGAGCCCATCGCTGCCGAAACTAAAACAGCTTCAGGTATTATTATTCCGGACACTGCGAAAGAAAAGCCGCAGGAAGGTACTGTAGTAGCAGTAGGTCCAGGTAAAAAGGATGAGCCTACAACTGTTCAGGTAGGTGACAAAGTTCTTTATGGGAAATATTCAGGTTCTGAATTGAAATTGGAAGGGAAAGATTACTTAATTGTAAAAGAAGCTGATTTATTAGGAATTATTGGTTAATCTGTAAAAAGTAAAATGTATTCATGTAAAATGACTTCATGAATATAATTTCATTAATACATTGTATAAAGTACATTAATACAAAAAATTATGGCAAAAGAAATAAAATTCGATATTGAATCTAGAGACGCTTTAAAGAGAGGGGTTGATGCATTGGCTAATGCAGTAAAAGTAACGTTAGGACCAAAAGGGAGAAACGTAGTGATTGAAAAATCTTTCGGAGCTCCTCACGTAACGAAGGACGGTGTTTCTGTAGCAAAAGAAATCGAACTTGAAGACAGAGTAGAAAATATGGGTGCGCAGATGGTAAAAGAAGTGGCTTCCAAAACCAATGATATCGCAGGAGACGGTACTACTACCGCTACTGTATTGGCACAGGCTATCGTAAGAGAAGGTCTTAAGAACGTAGCTGCAGGTGCTAACCCAATGGACTTAAAAAGAGGAATCGACAAAGCAGTAACTGCTGTTGTTGCAAGCCTTAAAGCTCAGTCTAAAGAAGTTGGAGATTCTAAAGAAATGGTGAAGCAGGTAGCTTCCGTTTCTGCTAACAACGACGAAACCATCGGATCTTTGATCGCTGAGGCTTTCGGAAAAGTAGGTAAAGAAGGGGTAATCACTGTAGAAGAAGCTAAAGGTATCGATACAACCGTAGATGTTGTAGAAGGTATGCAGTTCGACAGAGGATACCAGTCTCCTTACTTCGTGACTAACCCTGAGAAAATGGTAGCTGAAGTAGAAAACCCTTACATCCTTTTAGTAGAGAAAAAAATCTCTTCTATGAAAGAATTGCTTCCGGTTCTTGAGCCTATCGCACAAAGCGGAAAATCTCTTTTAATTATCTCTGAAGAAGTGGAAGGTGAAGCTTTAGCAACTTTAGTAGTAAACAAATTAAGAGGTTCTCTTAAAATTGCTGCGGTTAAAGCTCCGGGATTCGGAGACAGAAGAAAAGCAATGTTGGAAGATATCGCGATCTTAACAGGTGGACAGGTTATTTCTGAAGAGCAAGGTTTCACTATGGAAAATATCTCTCTGGATATGCTTGGAACTGCTGAGAAAGTAACGATCGATAAAGACAACACGACTATCGTAAACGGTGGTGGTGATGAAGCTAAAATCAAAGGAAGAGTAGCTCAGATCAAAGCTCAGATGGAAACATCTACTTCTGATTACGATAAAGAAAAACTACAGGAGAGATTGGCTAAATTAGCCGGTGGTGTTGCCGTACTTTACGTAGGTGCTGCTTCTGAAGTTGAAATGAAGGAGAAAAAAGACAGAGTAGATGATGCACTTCACGCTACAAGAGCAGCCGTTGAAGAAGGTATCGTTGCCGGAGGTGGTGTTGCTTTAGTAAGAGCAATCTCAGCGTTGGAAAACCTTACAGGAATCAATTCTGATGAAACTACTGGTATCAGAATCGTAAAAAGAGCGATCGAGGAGCCATTAAGACAAATCGTTGCCAACGCAGGAGGTGAAGGTTCTGTAATCGTTGCTAAAGTAGCAGAAGGTACAGGAGATTTCGGATACAATGCGAAAACTGACGAGTATGTAAACATGCTTGAAGCAGGAATCATTGACCCTACGAAAGTTACAAGAGTTGCCCTTGAAAATGCAGCTTCTGTTTCAGGAATGCTTCTTACTACTGAGTGCGTAATCACTGAAATTAAGAGCGCTGAACCTGCTATGCCAATGGGAGGTGGAATGCCGGGAATGATGTAACGGTCAGCGACCAAGGCAAATTAATATACTAACCGCTCTATTTTTATAGAGCGGTTTTTTTGTTCAGAATAATTATAAACAGAAGTTAATAAAACCGCAAATCAAGAAAGGTTACCAGAGATTTATTTCAATTGTGAATTTTGTGGCGAATTCATCTTTATGTCTCACCAGAAGCTTTATCTTTAACAAAAAATAAACTAATAAACTAAAAGAATGAATTTCATTAAAAAAAATTTTACATTTTTAATTACGCTTTTATTTGTAACCACAACTTTTGGACAAGTAACCAAACATAAAACCAAAATCTTATTAATCGGTACCATTCACTTCGAAACCCCTCATTTAGATACGTTTGAATTAAAGACTGACGATTTTTTAGCTCCGAAAAGACAGAAGGAGCTGGAAGAACTGACCGAAATTTTAAAACAAACAAATGCTGATAAAGTGATGATAGAAAAACCATTCAATCAACAAAAGCAAATTGATAGTCTGTATAATGCCTATTCCCAAAACAAGTATACATTAACCGTTTCCGAACGAGAGCAAATTGGTTTTAGATTAGCTAAAAAATTAAATTTAAAACATATCAATTCTGTAGATATCTTTTATGGAATGAAACATGACAGTTTGGTTTCTGTCACTGCTAAAGAAAAAAATCAGTTATATCTGCTAAAGGAATTAGGGACTACTGCAAATAACTTAAAACTTGAATTCGATGATGTAGTAAAACGAAACTCAATAACCGAAGTCCTAAAATATATCAACACAAAAGAACTTTTGCAGAAAAATTTATCATTGTACTTAAAATATATTGCAAAAATTGGTGCAGGAGAGAATTATATTGGTGCGGAATCAGTTTCTGATTGGTATTTGAGGAATTTAGCGATTTACTCTAATGTAATAACGCAAATAGATGCCAATGACAAATACGTTATCCTGATATTTGGACAAGGGCATATTCCAGTATTAAAACACCTGCTGCAAAATAATGACGACTTTGAAGTTGTTGAATTAAATAGCGTACTAAAATAAAATGCCCCAAACCGCTAAAATTACCAGACGAAAAAGGAATGCTTCTTACTACAGAGTGCTTAATCACTAAAATTAAGAGTGCTGAACCTACTATGCCAGTGGGAGCAGAATGCCTGGAATGATGTAACAGCATATTGCTGAGACCATTTAATATACTAACCGCTCTATAAAAATAGAGCGGTTTTTTTGTTTTTTGAATTCCCATAAAATTACACAAAAGGGTAATTGATAGACGACGGTTTATTTTACATCTTTGATATCATAAAATAGCGGACTAGCTGAACACCGTATTACAAAGTAGGCGAAAAGAAATTATAAAAAATGTGTACTTACAAAAATGAAAATTACAGCGAAGGGTCTATTATTAAATTTGATGACGGACATTATTATCAATGCTTTGATGGATCTTGGAGACTCCATCGATTGAAAAAATCTGATAAAGTTAAATTAGTTTCTAAACAACTAATAGAAGAAGATAAAACATTCAGATACACCTATTTATGTGAGTTCTCTAATGACAATTCAAGAAACTTTACAGTAGTTTCAACAAATGACACCGAAGCGCAAATACTTGCAATTCAAGAATTTGAAATCATTTGCAATGACATTCAAAAGACAGAAAAGTTAATAGAAACTCTTCAAATTCCTACAAGAGAAATGACTGAAGAAATTATGCAAATTCCAAATATCCCAACAGAAATGAATGGTGAAAGAATGAATTATACAAATTATTCATTTTATGACGATATCTATTGGAGTGATGATAAACTTTATGGTAAATGGTCGCAAACATTAGCAGGAGTTTGTTCGGGCAACACAATATCCGGATTTTTTTATAGAATTCAAATTATCTCTAATCCAAATATTATTGACAGTTGCAGTGGACATTATGTAGCAAAAATAGAAAATCAAGCATAAAAAACGGCCACCAGCAAGGTATTGCCTATACCAATGGGAGATAGAATACCAGGAGTAATGTAACAGCGTATCGCTGAGACCATTTAATATATTAACCGCTCTATTTTTGTAGGGCGGTTTTTATTATATTTGATGAGTACTAATGATCTATAAAAAAATACAAATTATCGATAAGAGAATATTTCACCTTCCAATCAACTCATACATTTAACGTTATAAAAGAAGCTAAATTAACAGAAGGTTTGAAAGAACAATAATTACCATATTAACTTAATTAAAAATCAACACAACTAAATAAACAGAACAGACACCTTAAAACAGCAATAACCATTAATTTAAATAAAAAAACAATGACCAGACAATTAAAGTTAGCAATTGTATTATTAGTAACAGTTGCAAGTATGAATGTGAACGCTCAAAAAAAAACTGTAAAATCTACAAAACCAGCCACTGAAAACAAAACTACCAAACCGACCAAACAAGAAACCATGGATTGGATTGCAGGAAAAATGAAAGAAAATTTAGCCACATATAATGACCGAACTTTTGTTTCTTATAAAGACGGGATTTTTGTTTATAGAAGCAACTATGGAATTAATAAATTTTGTGAATATAGCTATGACATGAATAAGGTTACTGGAATGAAGAATGAATACTCTGATTTTTTTGTTTCGGGAAATAATCAACTTTTTGCTCACTGTGATTATGACAGGGCAGGCGAAGGAAATTATTACAACTATATTTCTATAAGTGGGCCTAACTATAATAAGTATAGATCACCTTTTAACTTTGGTACAGACCAAGCTTTAGTTGAAAGATTAGAAAAAGCATTTAAAACATTAGTTGAATACAATTCAACGAAAAAAGGTGCTGATGAAAAGTTTTAATTCTAAAAACAAAAAACTTTTTCCTTACTGCTTTTCTATCAATAAGACAATTTAATATACTAACCGCTCTATTTTTATAGGGTGGTTTTTTATTATATTTGATGAGTAACTATAACACATGAAAATCAACTTTTTTTCTAACGTATTTATTTGGCTATTATTAATAGCGTTACCAGAAATGGTATTTTCACAATCAGCCGAATTTACCATTCAGGATGTAAAGTTTGAAAGTCAGGGTATCACTCTCGCAGGCTCCATTTTACAACCTAAAAAACCGTTTGCAGCAGTGGTCATTGTTCACGGATCTGATCCGGTAAAAAGAGAAATGGAATTCGCAAAACGTCTTGCCAAAGAAGGCATTGCCGTATTCACCTACGACAAACGTGGAGTTGGAGAATCTGGTGGCGTATATGTAGGTCCCTCTGTGGGCACCAATAATATCGACACTGATAATCTTACTTTATTGGCTCAGGATGCCAATGCAGCTGTAGAAACGTTTCAGACCTATTTGAAAGATAAAAAAATACCCATTGGATTAGTCGGATTTAGTCAGGCAGGATGGATCATCCCAATGGCGGCAAGTAAAAATCCACAAATTAAATTTATGGTTTTATTTAGCGGGCCTACTATTACCACGCTGGAACAACTTCGATTTCAATTTTATACCAATGGAAACAATAGTTTTTGGGAAAATCATACAGAAGCAGATGCCATTGAACATACCAGAAATGATCCGGACAAATATCAATTTGCCGCAACTGACCCCAAAACCTATCTGAACACCCTTTCAATTCCCGGGCTTTGGCTTTTTGGTGAAAAAGACATACAGATTCCGGTAAAGTTGTGTATAGAACAATTGAACACCCTTAAAGTACAGGGAAAACCTTTCGAATATATTTCTTTTTCTAAACTGGGTCACGATACTTCTTCCAGCAATGATACAGCCACTCTTGATACTGCTGTACAATGGATACAACAAAAAGCATTGAATAATAAAAAATCTAAATTTTCAAAATAAAGCATCTGTTCACATACTTAAAACAGATCACTGAAGTGGAGAGCGCTGAACCTACTATGTTGATGGATGATTGAATACCAGGAATGATGTAGTCATCAACGATGGTTTAAATATAAAAAAGCCTCCCTACTTTTTTCAGGGAGGCTTTTATAAAACTTGATTATATTTTTGTAAAATATCTTTAAAATCTTTTTTATGCTTATATTTTTCTTTAATATCAGGTAAAAATTTAGATACTAATACTCCCTTTTTTAAAATTTCATCCAGATGTTTATAAAAATTCATATCATCACCACTACTTGCATAAATTGCAGCTTTTGTACCTATAACAGTATGATTATTATCTAAACCAATTGCTTTTTCAATTGTTGAAAAAGCTAAATCATATTCTCCTTTTAATCGATAATAATTTGCAAGGGTATTATAATAGTCTACATTTTTAACTCTTGTTTTTGCTAATTGCGAAAATGCTAATTCAAACTGATTTAAGTATATTAGATAATAAACCTTTGTAAAGGTTAACGTTTCATCATCAGTTAAACTTATTGCTTCATTAATATCCTCAAGCGCTTTGCTATAATTATTGATCTCTTCATAAAGATTAGAACGATTTGAATAATAAATTGGATTACTTTGGTCAAGAGCTATCGCTTTGGTAAACGCTTCAATTGCATCATCAAAAAATTTCAACCGTTGATAAATTACACCATAAACATTATGTAATCGGGATTTATATTCAAAATTTTGTCTTTCTGCATTTTGAATAGACTTTAAAGCATCTTCATATTTATTCATTTCAATAAGTACAACAGCCTTTTCGTAATAGGAATTTGCATTTTTATCAGTTGAATTAATACTTTCATCATAAATATCCAACGCCTTTTGATATGATTTTATAGAAAAATAAATACTAGCCAAACGATTTAGATTACGTGTATATTTTGGATATTTTTGTCTAATCGAAGCAGAAAGATCCTTTGCTTTCTCAATTTCTTTATTACTTAAGTGACAATTTACTAGATTATCAGATATAGCTAAATCTTCTGGACTAAGTTGAAGATATTTCTCAAAATTGATTATAGCTTGTCCCCAATTTTTCTCTTTATGAAAATGAATTCCTAAAACACGAAACTTTTCTTTTTCACTTAGAAGATAATCTTTTAAAGGTGTTGAAGTTATTTTTAACTGTATATCTATTAGCTTCTTATGTTGCAAAGCTGGAAAGTTCTTAATAAAACTAACAAATTCTTGAATATATGCAGCATAAGGGTAATAATTAACGTTAATTTTAAGGTGTTCTTCAGCACTTTTTCTCATTAGAGTACGATCTTCATTATCTTCAATTCCAATCTTTTTAGGTTTAGTGTTACATATAATGTATTTAAATGAATCAGGATAAGGAGACCTTTCTAATAACTCAATAAATTTTTCAATATCCTCACCGTCATAATTATCGTAAATATTATTAAATAGTGGATTATTTTTTTTAAAAAAGGGTAAAAAATAATTATATGGACTTTCTCTAAAATACTGATTTTCAAAAACTTTCTCTGTAAAATTAAATTTACCAATACCAAAAACTAGAATATATTCAACTATCTCCTGACATGCATCTTGCACTTTGGTGTTTAAAGTTAGAGACTTAACCTTTCTCTTAATTGGATCAAACCTTAACCACTTATTTCCTAAGTGATTTAGAATCATTACTAAATAAGTAAGAGATCTTTCCCATACATTATCTTCATTATCATTAATAAAATCAACTAATAATGAAATCTTTTTTTCATCTGCTTTATTAAATATAAATAAACTACAAGTAATTGCACTTATTAATTGACATCTTTCAAACCATTGATGATTTTCATGATCATTTCTAATTCTATTAATTTCATAAAGTGTTTCCTTTGATAATTTTTCTGTTGCATATATTGTATCAAAAAGCATCTGAAGATGAGTATTTTTATACTCCTTATCAAAAGTTTTGAGATAATCTAAATCGCCATACATAAGTTGATCAATTTTTGATTTTATATCATGCATTTCAGAAGCTAATGATTTATTACTTGGATCATTTTTAAGCTCATCAATTTTATTCTTTATTAAAATGGTTAAATCCTCAATATTATCACCTTTCACATCTAATATATTAGCATTTATATCATCAATAATAATATCTTGTTCTTTAACTTTTTCTTGAATAAGTTCGTTCAAATAACTAACTAAAGAGTCATTCCAATCATTAATAAAAATTTTCTTTACATCATATTTCGAAAAATCTCCAGTATCACTTGTTGAAAAAATAAAATGATTTGCAATTGTGTGATTATTATATAGATTTTTTATTTTAGTAAAAAGTTCATTTATAAACGGATCTGAAAGACTAAACCCTAAAAATAAAAGAGTATTATTTTTAAAAAATGTACTTAAAGCATCTTCATTAGGGTTGTTTTGTGAATATATTGATTTATAATCACTTTCAAATAAGACTATTGTTTTTGGATTTTTAAAATCACCATGGATTTTATATAAAAATTTAGCGTTATCTTTTTGAGCTTTTAAGGACATAAAGACATTTTCATTTCCAAAAACATCAATTGTACGATCATCGGGGCTATTAGCCTCAATAATTTGGTCATAATTTGTAGTCACAATCTTTGAAGATAATTCCCAAAGTAATTTGTGTACATCAGAATGTAAAGAATTTTCAATATTAATTTCATTTAATACTTTATGAACATATTCCTTCGCTCTGGTTTTATATAACCTCCCACTATCCGATTCATTTTCTATTTTATTTAAAATTTCTAAGGGGCTTTTTGTATTATCAATTAAGGAACGTTTTAAATTAATAAAATTTAAAGATGAATCTTCAGAAAAATCTGAATCTAAATCATCTAAAATTCCAGAAACCAAACTTTTCCAAGAAGGATGGTTCAAAGGTATCGAAGCTCCTGCACCTATAAAGAGAACAAGTTTATTATCTCTAATAGCTTTCTTCAAATTTTCATCAATCATTAGTTATAAATTATTTGTATTTTAACAAAAAAAATGATTTTACCTATAAAATTATCTTAAACAAATTAATATTGATTTTAAAGTGAATAAGGTATTTTCTTTAAAATATGCTGGTAAGACTCCTGAATTTGGATAGAACATAAATCCCAACTATTGTGAGGATTATTCATCAATTTTATATTTTTCTATATCGAAGTCAAAATCAAATAGTTCTTTTGGTGGGATTTTAAATGCTGAAGCCATTTTAAGAATAGTTTCAATCGTCGGATTTCCTTTACCATTTTCATATTTGTTATAATTACTGGAATCGAAAACCGAATTTTGTGCAACGGCATCCATAGAAGTATATTTTTCCTTTCTTATCTCCTTGAGATGTTCAGAAAAACTTTGCATATACAATTTTAAAACGTCTTTGCTATCCATTAATTTATAATTAGTAGCAATTTTAGAATTTCAATCAAATATTTCATGGTAATATATTACCATATTTCAGAAAATTTATTATATTTGTCTATAGATTACGTCTGAAGATGTAATTTTGCGATACTTCAACGAAATATAGAAGCTATTGCTTAGAGTCTTGTCATAGAAAACTGGTAATTTTTAAAGCAACAAGATGATAAGTATGAAGCTCACGACCTAGGCGTGGGCTCTCTTATCTGTTGCACGGTATACCAGTACCTCTATGACGGATATTGTAGAGTCCCATGCCGTTTTATTTCATGCTGTTCTGCTTTTCTACAATCATCTTTTTCTAAGCCTGCTTTACCACATAAAGTATCATGATATGTTACAATGGGGTGTACAATCCATTGCGGCTTTAGGGCTTTCAGAAAAATACAAATTCTATCCTATTACCCTTGGTTGGTATGGGCAGGAAGTTCAGGCATTGCCCGGACTTCCTCCTTTACTGCCAGTAAAAAATGACACAACAGCAAACATGAAAAAAACCAGAACAGACCTCCAATGCCCATTTTCGGCAGTTGGAAAGAAATACTCTGCAGTACAGATGATGGAGGCCTTTTTTCACCTCAATGACCTGGCTGCCTCTAAAAAGAAACTAAACAGCATTATGAATTATGCGGTAAAAAGGAATAGCCGGATCAAAGAAGATCCGTCCGTTATCTTTCACTTTCGCCAGTCGATGCAGTCGTTTGTCCGTGCAGGTTACCTCATCACGTTGAAGGAAAAGAAATGGGCCGTTAATACTCAGTTGGAAGAGGTCTCTCCGTTGGTTTTTGGCTTGCTTTCGGAGAAGGAATACCAAAACCCTCTGTTGGTCTTTAAAAAAGCATTCAGAGAATACAGCATCAAAGAGTTTGATTATTTCATGTCCGGAATGGTCTATTTCTCACTGGGAATCTACGACCACCTCCCGGAAAGGAATATCGTAAATCCCTACATCCATCTGATTAAAATGCTGGATGCAGCGCACCTTATTCTTGAAAGGAGAGGAAAAAATAAAAAATAAACTTGGTGAAAATTATGTATAACTAAGCTTTTGCATCAAGGGCTAACATATTTTTCTACTTCGGTTAAAATTTGTATTTTACCCTAAAGTTTTGATTTCGATTTACGGCACATCGTCAAGTTGAAACAGCTGGAAGAAATGCTATGAAAAAGTTGTCCAATAAAAGAATTTTCTGTTTTATAATATTTATTTTTTTATTTAATAGTTGCTCTAAATATGATAAAGATCAAATTTCGGATATTCAAAAATTATCTTCAACAAATAAGAAATACGATGTTTATTTATACACTATTGAAAGCGGAATGGCGTTTGGTTCATCTGTAAATGCCTTACAAATTGTTAAATATAAAGAAAAGCCTGATTTCTATAATTCTGATTTCTTTAGAGTTCCGAATTCTAGCCCCTTTCAAATAAAGTGGAACAATGATAGTTTAACGATCAAAACAATATCCGATATTGACCGCTCATTGCAAAAACAACCCATTCGAACGGAAATTCAAAATTACAAAGGAATCATTATTAAAAATTTAGTTTACACCTTACATTCGACATTTGGTTTATCTGAATTTAAATTCATCGATTTCTACGATAAGAATGGAAATTTAATTTTTAAGAAAGAAAATGATTCATTAGTTTTTAATGAAGAAAATTCACAAATATCTATAGACTCAAGTTATATTGAAATTAATTATTTTAAGCAAAATAATAAAGGTTTGGAATTTAAGGCGTATAAACTAATTCCAGAAAAGAAAATTGATTTAAAAAAAATTGAAAAGTATCAACCTTTAAAAGCTATAGAAAAATAAATACTGCGGATAACATGTATTGTTAAAAATGCAAGAAGATGTTATATTTGCTCAGATTGGGCAACCTCCGCCATTTTATCGCCTCGTTACCGCACTATGTATCGGCTTTCGCTTTTAAATTATTAGAATGTCTAATTTATAATACTATAACCACACAAAAGGATTCGAGCGATAGCAATGGTTTTATTTGAAAAATAAAAACTGTATTGTATACTAAACACCAACTGCAAAATCACTTAAAAATAACATAATAATGAAATCCAGAATTCTCTATGTCTTTATCTTACTAATATCTTACAGTTGTTCAGTAAATAAATATAGCAATGTTCCTGTACAAGATGAAATTGATCTTTCCCTTAAAAGGTTCACTGAAATAAAAAAAGAAGAAATAGATAAAAAATCAAAAGATATAACGCTTGGATATTTTTGGGGGATTGGAGAAGGTATTTATCCAACTTTTGAAAAGCATACATTTGAAATTCCTAAATCTTATCAAAGAAATGAGAATAACTTCATTCTTAAAGTAGATTATTTTTTCACAAAAGATGACCAAACCAAATTTAAGTTGTATGAATGGAATGAAAATGGAAAAAATGAAGTGGCTCATAGTTTGTTTGACGAAAAATTTTATGAAATCAAAAAATATATAACTGAAAAGCTTGGGGACCCATACCTGGAAGTATATGAAGATTTAGAAAAATCCAAAGAAGAAACAGGAAGAGATGATATTAAATGGCAAAGTAAAAATTTGAATGCCTATTTATTTCGTTTTAAAGGAAAAGGTGGATTCGATCAAATACGTTTAGCACTTTACTACGATTAAAGAGACTGTACTGAACGAGACCTTGAAGAACAAAGTTTTCCGCAAAAAGATCTTTATGTTTGGAGCATTAAAAAAGTCAGCCAAAAAATTCGCTTACACTTTTTTCCTAAATTTGAACTTCGATGTTCTATTGATATTCGGTGCTAAAACAATCCCGAATTTTGAACAGAAAATTAAGGAAACCAAATACTAAATCTTAATACCATTGAAAATAAAATTAGTACTCCTTTCATTGTTGAGCTCATTATCAGCTCATTCACAAACACTTCAATTTAAAAATCTTGCCAATATGTCTGCAGGCAGAGGTGCCATAACCAGTGTAATCGTGAATGATAATATCTATGTGAGCAATGGGTATCATGAAAAAGCAAGTGATGCAAAATATGTTGAGAAATATAGTATTACCAATAACAGCTGGAGTGTTCTCAATTCTACTCTACTTCCCAAAAGATTTGCTAATTCCGAAACTTACAATAATAAAATTTACATTTTTAACGGTTGGGGAAACAGCCATCTTGAAATTGTAGACCTTGAAACCAATACAATAACGAAGGGAGCTGTGAATCATTCCTATACAGGAAATTCAGGTTCTGCAATCTATAATGGCAAAATATATGTGTTTGGTGGCAGCGGACTCAATGGAGCGGCAACCACTAAATTTTCTAATAAATTCCAATATTATGATATTGCTTCAAATACCTGGAATCCATTACCGGACATGCCCACAGCCAGAGAAACAAAAGGCAAAATTGTCAATGATAAGCTGTATGCAATTGGTGGTTTCAACGGCACTCCATCCCGTCTGATCAATGTTTATGATCTCAAAACTAATCTTTGGATTGATCAGTATACGATGCCTGCCGGTATATCCGGACATGCATTGGCTGTATCCGGTAATAAGATTTTCATTGTAGGTGGTTTTAATAATCAGACTTTTCTGGCCTATTTTGATACTACCACCAACAAATTACATCAGTTATCATCCAATATGATTCCCAGAAGACACGCTGCAGCGGAAGTATACAACAATAAACTATACATCATCGGTGGAAGTACAACGTCTCTCACCAGCTCAGCGATTAAAAGCATACAAGTGGCAGATATTAGCGAGACTGTACTTTCTGCAAATACAGCCAATGAAGATCATGAAACTAAAACAAAGGTCTATACCAATGCAGCCAGAGACGGTTTTGTCATCAGCAATAAAAATAACAGTAATCAATTTGAATACACCGTTTTCTCAATGGATGGAAAACCAATCAGCAAAGGGTTTGCCTATTATAATAAAAATATAGATTTATCGAAAGTACGAACCGGAACTTATATTTTCAGTTATAAAAATGAGAAAGGACTTTTACAACAGGTTAGAATTATAAGATAATAATAAGCTTTCAAACATGAATACCAATTCTATGATTCGTTCTCTCGTTTTAATAATTGCCACTCTATTCCTAAGCCATTGCAAAGATAATTCGGAGGCTGATAAATACCGTGTAGGCCAGTAATGGAATTACAAAACCCGTCCCGGAGAAGAAAACTCTACTCCAAAAATTTTGAAGATTGAAGAATCTTACAGACCCTACTTCCACCTAAGTACTTTCTTGACGAGAAGAATAACCAGGGACAAACCTAAAAGCAAAATACTTGACCAAACTATTTGTTGAATACCAAAATGGACAATCCAAAATCCTCCAATCGTTGCACCGGCTGTTACTGCAAGATTTCCACAAGAGGTAAAAATGCTGTTGACAAACTCTTGTGCTTCGGGAACAGACGAAGCCACACTTACATTACTAATTAAAAAACCTCCGGTATGTATCAAACCCCATATCCCAACAATCACAATCATTGGCACAAAATAACTTCCAAAAACAAGCAATAAAAAATGAACCCCAATTAATGCAACAAGAAAAATAAATGTGGTTTCAAACGGTTTACTGCTCATATATTTTCCCACCATGCGATTGCCGATAATACCTGTAATTCCAAAAAAGAAAAGCATTATACTCACTTCCTTTCCATTCATTCCGGAAACAGATTTCAGGAAATCAGCCATATAACCATACGTAGAATACATTGCTGTAATGATGCAGAAAGCCAGCAAAATATTTAGCCACAAAATCGGTTTTCGCAAAATGGTTTTTTTTGAGTATTCTTCTTTCTTATTCGATGCTTTTATGGGTGGCAGCAACCCTATTAACCCAATCAATGAAACAATATTTAAAAGTGCAGACAGCAAAAAAGAGGATTGCCAATTCAATACATCAACCAGCAGAGTTGCCAATGGAACGCCTAAAACAGTAGCAATAGTTAAGCCTGAAAATATAGTACTAACAGCTTTTGACGATTGATTTGGTGCAGTGTTTTCAACTGCCACTGCTAAGGCTATTGACCAATAAACAGGATGAAAAAAGGCGGGTAACATTCGTACAATCAAAAGAAAAGTAAAATTAGTTGCCAAAGAAGACAAAACATTACTTACTGCAAAAATGACCAACGAAAGTATCAATAATTTTTTCCTGTCGTAAGACGATAATAACCAAACCATTAATGGACCAAAAACTGCCACAATGATTGCAAAAGCACTAAGCAGCCAACCCGCTTTATCTATGCTTACATTAAATACCGAAGCCAGTTCAGGCAAAATTCCTATTACACCAAATTCGGTTGTTGTAATTCCGAATACCCCCAATGCCAACACAAAAAGCGTTTTATCAAACTTCATAAAAACTTAATTTATTTTTTGCAAATTTGCAAAATGCGCTTGCATTGCAGGCCATACTTACATTTAAGTTCTATACTATCATTTTGGAAAGCATTAAATTAATTAATACGATATGCCTGAATTTTTTCACGATAAAAGACTTTATTATACTCCAATAGAATTTGCATTAAGCCACATTGGAGGCACCTGGAAAATGCCTATTCTCTGGCGCCTTCAGGAAGGGGTTCAAAGATTTACTGAACTGAAAAAAGATATCCCTCATATAACAGATAAGATGCTTACAAGTCAATTGCGTGAATTGGAAAGTAAAGGACTGGTTAAAAGAGTAGTCTATCCTGTTGTTCCACCAAAAGTAGAATACAGCTTGACCCCAAAAGGACAAAAAGCTATTCCTATCATTGAAACAATTATGAAATATGGTTTTGACCTGATTAAAGAAGCTGGAATAGAATACCCTCCAAAAACGAAATAAAACTGGCGCTCACAAGTGTTTTTGTGCTAGACGGGCTGAATACAGGGAATCATGTAATGATTAGGCCGAACCAATAATACCAGAATAACGAACTACCATGGATAAAGAAACAGCGACTTATATCAAAAGTTATTTCAGCAACTTAATGACAGACGATGAGAAGCTGGCATTGAAATATCATATGTATACTTATAAAACTGAGGGCAACCCAAAGATGAGAAAAATGATGGTTGACAGAGGTTGGATTAGTGAACGTCCTGACATAAAAGAGTATCTCAAAGACGGATATGAAGAATTTGAATTAAATGTTGCCCAGCGAATAATGCAAGAAACACCTGAGAAAGTTTTTCTGAACAATTGTCCAAAATGTAACAAGCTAGCAAGAACACCATACGCAAGACAATGCAGGCATTGTGGGAATAATTGGCACAACTTAACTGTTGCACAGTTTAAACTTGAAAACTCTTTTCAAATAACAGGCAGATATTTTTTTCTACTTGGGCAAATAACAAAAGGAGAAATTAAGCAAGGACAATTTATGGACTTAACCATGTTAGGATTGAACAAAAAACCTAAAATTGAAGCAATTGAATTTGCCTTAAAACGGCAAGACGGAAAAATATGGGAAGACATTGGACTTGGAACAAATGAATTAACAGAAGAAGACAAAAAATATTTGAAAAGTATGGGTTCTTTCACAACACCATTTGACATAATTAATGAACGCTAAAACGACTGCTGCTAACAAAGGTTTTGTAATAATGGGGTAAAATTGTAAAATTTAACTACAGTAATTCTATTAAACATCAGTAATAAAACCAGCTTTTATTTTGATTCCCACGTAAACGAAAAGTCTTCGAAGCGTTAACACTAATTTCAACAAAAAGTACTTTTAAAAAACGATTAATCAACAATGAGAACACTTAGTATCCTGTTAATTTTCATTTTCGCCTCTTCTATAATGTTTGCTCAAAATCAAAGATTTATCTATGAATATTCTTTTAAAATGGATTCTTTACACAAAGAAAATGTTGAAAAAGAAATCATGAATCTTGACATTACAAAAGAAGGCTCCAACTTCTACAGTGCTTTACTGATCACCCGAGATTCCTTATTTAAAGCAGAATTTGAAAAAGGAAAAGCTTCTCAAGCTATGGTCATTGATATGAGAAAAATTAAACAGGCAAAAGTTAATTTTCGGGTTTCCAAAGTCTATCCTAACTTAGAAACGGTTTATCATACTTCTCTCAATGCCAGCAACGTTGCTTTAAAAGAACAGCACAAACTTAACTGGACTATTTTGCCAGAAACAAAAACTATTGAAGGTTTTAAGGTTCAAAAAGCCACCACCGGTTTTGGTGGAAGGAACTGGATTGCCTGGTTCACCAATGACATTCAATTACAGGATGGGCCTTATAAATTTTGTGGACTCCCGGGTTTAATTTTAAATATCGGAGACGAAAAAGGAGATCATATTTTCAATCTGGTTGGAAGTAAAAAACTCAATGATGAACCCTTATTGATGGATTCGAAAATGAAAGAAATTTTTCTAACCAATGAAAAATTTAATCAACTCTGGAACGAATATAAAAAAGACCCTGCAAAGAATATAAAAATCATTCATAGTTCTTCAGAAATATCAGAAACCATATTTTCCGATACCAATGGAAGCCCGCTAACCAAGCAAGATTTAATTAAACGGAAAGAACAAATAGCAGAAGAAACTTTAAAAAAGAGTAATAATTTTATTGAAAGAGAATTATATAAATAAAAATGCGATACATATTGATGAAAGCAATAACACAAATATTTCTTTACCTTTTAATTATACTTTCCTCTTGTAAAGAAAATAACGAAAACAGAACTGAAAAATCTAAACCTGCTCTAATAAAAATCGGATACTATCCAACTTTTCATAGGTCTGCTGAAACCATAGTAAATTTTAATGAAAAATATTTGATTTTTTACAGCCCCTCATCTTACAATATTGATCCACCGCCACCAAAAGAAAATGGAGGAAAATTAAGTACTGAAGAAGAAAATGAATACAAGGAATATGTAAATGAAAGACCAGAACTAAAACCTTTTAAAATTAAGTTATCAGATAATGATATACAAAGGATTCAGCAGGTTTCAGACACGTTCAAATCAGAGGATTTCAGTGATAAAAATATAAAACCTGGATTCGATGGTATGTCTACAAATATTATCATTTTATATTCTGATGGAAAACTAATTCAAATCAATCCTCTGAATGATCCAAATGAAAAACAAAGAGCATTATATGCAGAAGTTTTAAATCTTCTTATTGAAAAAAATACAGATAAAAACGATTCTATCATATTACAAAAAATAAAAAGATATCATTAAAAAGCTTGTACTTTGCGCAATTTATCTCCTTTTTGAATAAAAATCAAATCCTTTTCAAAATACATTAAATCGTTCTATTTTACAGAACGGTTTCTTTATTTTTACATCACAAAAATTGCCCATGAAGAAAATAGAGCAAAAAATAGATGAAGCCTTTAAAAACACTTTTCTGCTTCCCAGAGAAACCATAATCACCCAATTCCTTGTTGATGTTTTAAGCTCAAAATATAAATTCAGAGAAGATGATAAAAAAATTGAGGTAATCAGCTTATATTATAATGCTTCAAGTCCTTTAAGTTTCTTAATTGTGTTGCCTAATTATGAATATTATTCTCCGGATAAAACTGTTCAGGTCGCAGAGCTCCATTTGAAAGAGCATTCATTTCAGGACTACTCTCCTATTGATGTTCAGGAATTATGCAAAAAGGTGCTGAATGAAAATAATATCGATTATTCTGCCTACCTTGATCAAAATAACCATTTGGATTATGCTCATTACTGGGAAAACCAGTTCGGTCTGGAAACTGATTTCTTAATGAACTGCTGGAGAAATGCCAAAGAACAAACACAGTCTAAGATGCTGGGATTTTTAGAATCTTCAGACGGCGAAAGTGGCATGTTTGATCTGGATAATAATTTTGTAATTCCTTTTGATATTGAGCTTGATGACTATCTGCGATCGCATGGTTTTATCATTGAAAAGGAAGCTTAAAAAATGATTATAAATAGCATTTCAAAAATATAAACTAATTTAGTATTGCATTACATACAACCATCCAGATGAAAAAAACCTTTGAATTCCTTAAGCAACTCAATGAAAATAATACCCGTGAATGGTTTACCCAGCATAAACAGGAATACGATATTGTGATCAAGGAAAACAAAACCTTATTTAATCAAATTTACAATCAACTTCAGGAATACGACAACTTAAAAGGAATCCATATTTTCAGGATTTACAGAGACGTGCGCTTTTCCAAGGATCCCACTCCCTACAAAACTAATTTCGGGGCTGGCTATTCCCGTTCAAAACCGATGCTGAGAGGAGGATATTATATTCAATTGGAGCCTGGCAACAGTTTTGTTGGCGGTGGATTCTGGGGTCCTGAAGCTAAAGACCTGCTCCGTATCCGTAAAGAATTCGAGCTCAATACCACAGAAATTGAAAAGATTACGTCTAACGAGACATTCACGAAGTATTTCGGTGAAATCAAAGGAGATGCTGTAAAAACAGCTCCCAGAGGCTTTGATAAAAATCATCCTGCCATAGATCTGATCAGGAAAAAGCAATATGTTGTGATGCGAAAATTTACAGATAAGGAAGTTCTGTCAGACAGCTTTCAGAAAGAAGCTCTTCAAACCTTACTGGCCATGCGTCCTTTCTTTGATTATATGAGTGAAGTGCTGACGACGGACTTAAATGGAGAGTTCCTATTTTAAAAAATAGTTATGAAAAACCTATTAACAATAGTTGCTGTATTTTTTTCAATCAATTGGGCCTTCAGTCAAAAATGTAGCTGTTCAGAAAATCCTAATTTAAAGAAAGTCATTTTTTGTGAACCTTCCCGATTCAAAAATAACGCGAAAATATATTGGGAATATGACTGTAATTCATCTTGGATCACTTTTCAAAAGGGAAATGTAAAAAAGAAAATATTTAAACTCGAAAAAAACCTTATTGAGCTGACAGGAAGATTAGGTTATAGAAACTGGACAGAGTATAAAAATTCTTTTCTCATTGAAAATTCTGTTATTTCCGGATGCTGCGAACCTGCAAAATATATTCTTTATAACAAAAACACCGGAGAAAAGATATCAGAACTCGGAACTGTCATTTCTATTAATAATTCCGAAGCTCAGCCTTATACAATAACCTTAAAAACAAACAGTGAATTATTATATACCAATCTTAACAATAACAAATCTTACAGCATCAAAATCCCCCATGAAAAAATTAAAAATACATTAGAAAATACAAATGAGTTCCATCCTGAATATCTATTTGAAGATTTCGGAATTAAAAACAATATATTATCAATCCACTTAAGATACAAAGAATCAAAAAATTCCAACTGGAAGGTGGAAGTAATTAAATTTAATATTACAAAACATCCTTAACTGCCCATATGTGCTTACGCTGCACTTACATTCAAATAATTAAAAAAGATCACACATAGAGATATTTTTGTCTTTATAAAATCCAGTTAATATTTTACTTATTTTTATATCCACCAAAAATCATTAAAATATTAATCATCATGAGCTTAAAAACATTAATCACACACAGTGTTCAGTACAACAATTGGGTAGTCAATAAATATATAGACTGGCTTTCTACAAAGTCTGATGAACAACTTAATCAGGAAGTTATTTCAAGCTTTCCGACGATCTTATCAACTTTGCATCACATCTGGCAGACCCAACAGTACTGGTGGGCTTATATTGCGGAAAATGACGATTTCGATTTTGCTGCCATTTCTGCTGCAGTGACTAAAGAAGAGATTTTTTCCGGTATAAAGAACAATTCTCAGAAACTAATGGAGTACGTGGAAATCTTATCGGAAGAAGACCTGGCAAAAAACGTAAAAATTGAATCCCAATGGTTCCAGTGTGACTTTTCAAAATACGAGTACATTCAGCATGTGATCGTCCATGGAACATACCACAGAGGGCAGATCGTAACCATGGGGCGGAATGTTGGAATAACAGATGCTCCAATGACAGATTATAACTTCTGGAATGTCTATAAAAATTCAGAGACAACAGCCGAAGCATAGCGAACAACCCAATATCTGTATTGTTAAATTATAAATACCGGAACAATGGATTCAAATACTTCTGATAAAAAAATAATCTACTATCACGGCACCAAAGCCGATCTTAAACCCGGAGACCTCATCGAAGTTGGGTTCACCTCAAATTACGGCACCAAGAAAAAAGCAAAATACATTTATCTTTCTGCCACTTTGGAAGCAGCAACATGGGGTGCAGAGCTTGCTTTCGGAGATGGGAAAGAACGAATTTATATTGTGGAACCGACAGGTCCTATTGAAGACGACCCCAATTTAACAGACAAGAAATTTCCCGGCAATCCCACTAAATCTTACCGCTCCCAACACCCTTTCAAGGTGACAGGAGAAGTTACAGAATGGCAGGGACATTCGCCGGAACAGCTTAAAACAATGAGAGATCACCTTGAAAAGCTCAAGCAGCAAGGTATTGAAGCCATTGAAGACTAATAAAAACCCCAATTAATAAGATGACGGATTTTGAACTTTGGGAAAAAGAATTAAAAATGATCTGGGATCAGCTGGGAGAAATTCCGAATGATGACTTTATTGACAAAATAAAAATACATGCCGACCATATCTCTGCCCAACCCAATGCCATTGCAGATTTTGAACGGGCCTGCGCCTATGATTCAACAGGTTTTGAAAAAAATGCAGAACCGCTTTACAGATCTGCCTTACAATTGGGTCTTACCGGATTGCGGAGAAGGAGAGCCAGAATTCAGTTAGCCAGTACATTGCGAAACAATGGAAAATTTGAAGAAAGCATACAAATATTAAGAGAGGAAAAAGAAAATTATTCCGACGAGCTGGATGATGCGGTAAATGCTTTTTTAGCACTTTCACTTTCTTCTATCAATAAGGACAAGGAAGCATTATCATTGGTGCTTGGATCACTTTCCGCACATTTACCGAGATATAATAAGTCCGTTTACAATTATTCGAAAGAACTTATCCAGTAAATAGATTGATTTTATAAAAACTCAACCCTTGAAATCAGAAAGATTATCAATCCTTCTGGAGGATAAAAGCCAGCTGATGATCATCAATCAAAAGAAGTCATCCATTAAATCTCTTATCGATTCCATAAGGTAACAGAGCAAATTGATACTTTCCAACGAGTTAAAAAACATTTTGTAATTTAACCTACCGGAAAATCTTCCGGGATCTAAAAAGACAAGCAATGGGCAATATGATAAAACTCTTGATCCTGTTTTTCTGCAGCTGTTTTCTATTTACCGCCTGCTCAAAACCCATATCTGCATCCAAAATTACAGATATTTCAGATGTAAAAGCTGAAATTGAAATCTACCAGAGTTTAACGGATGAAAATGACAACAGCATTTCCGTAATCGTGTATGATAAAAAAGGAAAAGAATTTGGCAACGATTCTGTGAAAATAACTGTCAACGGAGAAAAAGCAGAATACAAAATCATACAGCAGCTGTATTATTCCAAAAATTACGATTACCGGGCTGAGGACATTCCACCTCAAAATAACAGCTACGAACTTCATATTCAACTGTCCAATGGGAAAAAGTTCTTTTTAGCCAGCATTCCCTCCCTGAAAACAAGCAGTTCAACGAATATTATTTATAGTAAAGAAGCACCGCTAAACCAGGATTATTCGATCCGATGGTCTGATCTTCATGATGTCAATGTCCTGTATTTTTCTAAAAGTGTTAAAGTAAAGACTAAAGAAGAAAGCAACATAGAGACTTTTATAGAACAGGCTGAGGACACCCTGAAGATTGGTCCGTCCGGAAATTACACCCTTAAAAAAGAAAAATTTTCTAAGCCGGGAGAGCTCCTTTCCATGATGAGTTTTGAATTCACAGCAGAGAAAACAGGAATGTTTAATCCTCAGCTGTTAAAAGGGAGCAGCATCAAAATCAAGGGTAATCATGAGGAACGGGTAAGTTTCAAATAATATTTTATTTAAATATTGATAAACGTACAAAAAACATTAAAAATTTTTACATAAACATCAATTATGCAAAACACTACAATCCAGAAAGAATGGTTCTCAAAAGGAGAACAATATGCAACAGAAATTAATGAAATGGTTGATTTCGGTGAAAAAAACGGCTGGGAAAACTGGAAAGGCAAAGAACCTGAAGATACAAGATCAAATCTTGCTCAAGAAGTTTTTAAACTGCTTAAAACAGCCAACCAAAATAATAATACGGAAAACTTCAGGGCCAATTTTCCACCAGCTCATACACCTATGATCCCTCTGTTTGAAAACAGATCGCAGAGTATTGAACAGCTTCATTTTATTTCCGGCGAAAAAATCGTTTTTGTTACCGGAACTTCCTATGAAAAAAGACAGGCTTATCTGCTGGATCATGACCAAATTACAGCACTCGACGAAGATATTCAGGCTATAGGAAAATCAAAGCAGGGAAATATTTTCGCCATTGCACAATCAGGCAAAATACTGCTTCATGATGGCTGGGACGGAACCATTATCAATGAATTTAAACTCAATTCAACTGCAGATTATGGCATTACAGATCTCATCCCTTTCAATGACGGGAGTAAAGTTCTGCTGGTGACTTCCTATGGAATCTATCTCATCTCCGGAAAAGAAGAAAAACTCATCCACCCCATCAATGAAGATAACGAGGAGGACTGGACACCGGATATCGATATGGAAAATGCTACACTTTCCAATGACAATTCTTACATCGTGGTTGGTGATCAAAGCTATGACCACAGGATTTTAGATCCGGAAGGCAATACATTGGGTTCTATTGGTGCACAGTCTTCATATCCGCATTTCTGCCTGTTTGCAAAAGACGACAGCCAGCTCATCACCAATTCCTGTCATTTTTACAACGGCATTACAATCGGGATCAATTCTGATCAGTATGTAGGTGCAGATATCGAAGCTTATACTGAAAGTGATGACTACACGGTTATTGATGAAGAAATGAGAATATATGCAGGTACAGCTACCGGGGATTATTACATTCTTGGTGATGCTTACGGATATATCAAGGCTTTTGATAAAGCCGGAAACCTGCTTTGGAGACACTTTTTAGGATCTACAATTTCAGGTATCACTCTTTCAGATGATGAAAAAACCCTGTGGATTGGCGCCCACTCTGGAATTTTACATAAACTCAGATTAGACAAAGGCCGAAGAGATACGCATACGATCGGCAATGGAAATCATTATGAAGAATTCAGGCTGCTGATCTGGAAGAATGAGCCACAGATCTGGAAATGGTAAAAATAGATACAAATTTTATCAGTAAAAACGTTCTGCTTCAGAGCGTTTTTCTTTATTTTTACGGGTACTGAAACCTACACTAATATTCAACATGAAAAAAGTAATTCTTGACTTGGCCGTGACTTTAGACGGATTCATTGAAGGCCCCAATGGCGAAACCGATTGGTGCATTATGGATGATGATATGAATTTTGAAGGCTTTCTGGACAGTATCGACACCATCTTTTATGGAAGGGTAAGCTATGATGCCTGGGGAAATTACCAGCCGAAAGACAATGCAGATCCCGGAGAAAATAACTTCTGGAAATCTATTCATTCAAAAAACAAATATGTATTTTCAGGACAGGAAAGAGAAGATCCGGGAGCCGTTTTTGTCAGTGCTGATATTGCAGAAAAAACAGCTGAGATCAAAAATCAGGGCGGAAAAGATATCTGGCTCTATGGCGGAGCAGGACTTATCAAAACTTTTATCGAGCTTAATCTTATCGACGTATACAGAATTTCAGTTCATCCTATTGCTTTAGGAAACGGGAAACCTTTGTTTGAAGATTTGAAAGAAAGGCTGGAATTAAAGCTGATCACTACCAATGTCTTCAGATCAGGTGTAGTACAACTTATTTATGAACCGAAAAACAGCTAAACCTGATACAAAAACCCTGATATTGCGGAAATTCTTTAAAGCTACCGGAGTCTCTTTTTGTAAATTTAGCAATAAAATCACAAGTTTCTTTTTACAGCAAACCAATATATTATTATGGAAAAATACGCCCAATCATCAGACGGACTGAAAATTCACTATAAAGAAAGCGGACAGGGAAACGTTACCCTTATTTTTGTACACGGGTGGCTTGGCAATGCCGAATGGTGGAATAGCCAACAGGAATATTTCAATGACAGATACCGCATCGTACAGATGGATCTTGCCGGACATGGAAAATCTGATTCCTCCAGAAAAGAATGGACAAGTGGATTATATGCAGATGACATCAAAGCAGTCGCTGAGCAGATCAATTCACCGGAGATTATTCTTATCGGGCATTCTATGTCGGGAGCCTACGTTCTTGAAGCAGCTTTAAAAGTTCCTCAGGCAAAGGCTCTAATTCTGGTAGACACGATAAAAGACCTTAACGAAACGTTTACCGAAGAACAGGCCGAGCAGTTTTTATTTGTGAATTATCGTAATGATTTTAAAAATGCTGTTGAAAATATTCTTCCCCAATATCTTTTTGTAGAAAAAACTCCGCCCGATGTAAAACAGAAAATACAGAATGAGTTCCTGGAAAACACTTCTGAAAAAGCCATTGATCTCCTTATGCCTTTGTACAAAAAAGATTTCAGGGATACAGCATCACAGGTTAATATCCCGGTAAGAGCCATCAATTCTGATAATTCTCCTACTAATATTGAAAACAACCGTGACTATTTAAAAAACTATAATTATACCGAAATAGAAGGAACAGGTCACTACCCCATGCTCGAAAATCCGGCAGAATTTAACAGAATTCTGGATGATGTACTTAAAGAATTGACTTAAAAATAAATCATGCAGAATACCAGAATTTTTACCACCGCTTTTGCAAGTGTTTATCCTCACTATATTCAAAAAGCAGAAAAGAAAGGCCGTACAAAATCTGAGGTTCATGAAATTATATTTTGGCTCACAGGATATGATGAGAAAGGCCTGCAGGAAATTTTAGATAACAGAACTGATTTTAAAACTTTTTTTGAACAGGCTCCACAGATCAATCCCAATGTTTCATTGATCAAAGGAGTTATTTGCGGATACCGTGTAGAAGATATTGAAGATGAACTGATGAGAAATATCCGTTATCTGGATAAGCTTATTGATGAGCTGGCAAAGGGAAAGAAGATGGAGAAAATATTAAGAGAGCCTTAATTTGGGAGGTATTCCAGAAAATAATTTAAAAGAAAAAGAGTTGACAAGAAAAGAAAAAAACGAAGAAATTCTAAAAAAAGAAGGCGTAAAAATTAATTTTAGTCTTCCTCACATAGAAACAGACGAAGAAACGATCCTTAGAACTTCTGAAGAAATAGCCAGAAGACTAACCGTTCTCGCTGTGACAAATCTTACAGCTTTTGATGCTATTGATCCTGAAGAAGCAATCGATTATCTGAAAAACTGCGATCTTTGGGAGCATACCACTCCGGCGGAAAAGGATTTTTTAACTGAGCCCACAGAACAAAAAAAAGCGCAGGAAAGCTGGAAATGTGAATGCATATGGGTCTTATTGTGGGCATTAAAAAAAGTAGACACCCTACCCTTTCCTGATGAATTATGTGATCTTAATGATATTCCGGCCGAAAATTATCCGGTTGGCGGAGACATTGATCCTAATGATTTCATTAATGCACCTCATGAGCTCCGTTCAAAATCCGAAATACTTGATGCAGCAGACTTATATTACCGCTATGACTGGGCCTGTGTTGACGCCCGAATCAACAATATTGAAATGACCACGGTAGATCCCGGAATCGTCTATGAGAGACACTATGCTTTAAACTGGCTAATCACTTATATGGATCAGGATTGGGATGATGTTTCATGTGATACGTAATCTATCCGACAGATGACACAACAGGAACTTATTGAAAAATTCATCAGCCTCTCAGAAGGAAAACTCACCACACACGAATGGATGAATTGGTTCACGGATCATAAAGATACTGTAGAAAAAATATGTGGAAGAACTGCCTTTCTTAAAATAAAACCCAAAGAAAGTTTCAGTGCGATCCGAAATGTATACATAGGGCAACTTGGCGCTTTTGACTGGCTACAATCTGTAAAGATCAACACAACTTTTTCTGAACTCTATAAAAAAGACTGGGAAAAAGAATTTAACGATTTCTGCAAAGCCGAAAAACAAAAAGAAAAGCAACTTCAGCAAGACGTTGAAAACAAATTCGGCTATTTAAAAGATATCTATCCTAAATTTTTCAGGCAATTGACAAAATCATACAGCCACTCTGACATCATCGAAGCGGGTTTACAGCAGGAATTTATTCTAAATAAAGAAAAAGAACTTTCTATACAATTGCCCGAAGATCTGATAATATGGTATAGGAATATTTCCAACTTAAAGCTGGAAGGTTTAGAAATAGATTTTCAGGAATTAAGCACAGGAACCATTCAGAAAAAACAATACCTGATTATGGGAGAATTCTGGTTGTATGGTGATGGTGATCAGTTGCTGTACAGCCTGGAGAATCAGAACATTTATATTTTTGCTCACGAGCACAGCCCTCCAAAAACAATAAAAATAGCGAATTCATTATGTGATTTTGTGGAGAAAAAAATGGTAACTTATTTAAGGGAGTACGAATCATGAGATTTAAAATCTGATTCTTTTGATTCTTTATAAGGTTTCTAAAAATGAAGTTTATCATAGTTCCAGAAAAAATAAAGCCATTTCAAATTGGAATGGTTTATTCTTTGTGAATTTATACGGCAATCGGAAAAAAATGATCAAAGATCCCTTCTCCAATTCAAAAAACTTCCCGAAATTAGTGGTCTGTGCGTTAAATATAATCAATGAAATAAAATTTTAAATCAAAACATACAGTAAAACTTAGTATAAGTTTTCTTCGGGGCAGGGTGAAAATCCCTACCGGCGGTTACAGTCCGCGACTCCTTTCTTCTGAAAGGACTGATCTGGTGAAATTCCGGAACCGACAGTTAAAGTCTGGATGGGAGAAGAAAATGAAACGGTCAGTAAGATTCCTTACGGGCTTATTGTGCCGTATTTCATTTCCATGTACCGAAGACTATTTTAACTTTTAAAAGTAAAATAACATGGAAAAATTATTAAAACAATTTGGAGCAACCTCCACAGAACGTGTAGAAAATGCACTTCTAAAACTACAACAGGGAAAAGGAGTTCTTTTAGTAGATGATGAAAACCGTGAAAACGAAGGTGATATCATCTTTCCCGCATCCACCATTACAGAAAAAGATATGGCTCTTTTGATCCGAGAATGTAGTGGCATCGTCTGTCTGTGTATTTCAGAAGAAAAAAGCAGGCACCTGAACCTCCGTCCAATGGTGGAAACCAATAATTCAAAAAATCAAACTGCATTCACCATTTCAATCGAAGCCAAGGAAGGCGTAGAATCCGGGGTTTCAGCAAAAGACCGTGTCACAACGATCAGAACAGCTGTAGCAGAAAATGCGCACGCTGAACACATTGCCAGTCCCGGACACGTTTTCCCACTTATTGCCAAACAAGGTGGTGTTTTCGAAAGACGCGGCCATACAGAAGGCAGTGTAGATCTTGTAAAAATGGCGAATCTCGGTGACGACGCCGTCCTCTGTGAACTGACCAATGAAGACGGCTCTATGGCAAGGCTTCCTGAAATTGTGGACTTTGCATCTCAAAAAGGAATGAGCGTGGTAACCATCGAAGATATTCATGCTTACCGCAAAATAATGAGCAATTAAAAATATATTTAACGCACAGAACCGCCGCCCGATTTCATCGGGCGGCGGTTTTATTAGGCATTCTTTTAGAATTTAAAAAGTAGCTGCAGGCGCAGTTTCATTATTCAGCTTTCTTTGCAGCTCTGTTTTCTTCCCTTTCGAAAAATCAAAACTTACTCCCATAACGAACATCGATTGGATTCTCCTGAGAAAACACAAAAATTCCACAAAGAAAAAACACAGAATATATAGTCTTTTTCATATTTAAAATAGAATTGTCTTGCACTAATAAGACAGCCAATAGCCAACATTTGTTACATATCTGCGAAAGTTTAATCACAAATACCTGACTTATTTTTTAAACATCTGTTAACCAAATAAAACTGAAGTAAAATGCTTAAGTATAGATCGATTATTCTACCATGACGCAGGCATTCAAAAACCTAAAATAACAATTATATGATTATTTTTTAAATGAAAAACTAAATCATAATGAAATATTATTAATTTTTTGCCCGTTTTTTGCTGACACTTTATAACATCACAAAATATAAGGTCATGAAAAAGTCTCTCATCCTAATATCCTGTTTCCTACTTTCACAGGCAGACGCACAGGAACTTGAAGCTGTTCCCGCAGATAAGATGAATATCATTAAGACCAACGTTACAGCTTATGCATTCAGAAACATCAACCTGTCTTATGAAAGAGCCATTACCCAATGGTTTTCTCTGAATATAGGTTTCGGAACGATGACCCAGGGGAAAGTACCTTTCATTAACGCTTTTTTGAAAGACGAAGATGAAAAAAGATTTCAGAACCTGAGAGTAAAGGCTACGAATTTTACCATAGAACCCAGGTTTTATATTGGAAAAGGCTATGGAAAAGGATTTTATTTTGCCCCTTACTATCGGTATTCCGATGTTTCATCCAATTCTTTTGATTTCTATTATGATTATCATGCAGTAGATGGAAACACATATCAGATCCCGCTTAAGGGTCAGGGAAGCACCAGCGGAAACAGTGGCGGACTGATGGTTGGCGTACAGTTTTTCTTAACCAGAAGCCAGAATCTGGCCCTCGATTTCTGGATCGCAGGTGCCCATTACGGAAGTGGAAAAGGTGACTTTACTATGACCAGCAATTATGTGCTGACCCCGGAAATGCAGGCACAGCTAAAAAAAGAAATTGAAAATCTGGACATTCCTTTTGTAGATTACACCGTAGAAACCAATACCAATGGAGCAAAAGTAAAAGTGGACGGACCGTGGGCGGGCTTCCGAAGCGGACTCTCCATTGGATATAGATTTTAAAATACCTATTTTAGATATGGCTAACCGTTCTTTTTAAGAGCGGTTAATTTTTTTGGCAAAATTTGTATCTTGGTTTCTTCATAATCTTCGTTATTTAAACCAATCTATGAATTCATCATCCATAACTACTGCTCAAAGAATCAAAGCCATTGTAGGCGGATCCATCGGAAATCTGGTCGAATGGTATGACTGGTATGCCTATGCTGCCTTTGCCATTTATTTTTCCCATTCATTCTTTCCGGATTCTGACCAGAATGCCCAGCTGATGAATACAGCAGGAATATTTGCCGTAGGTTTCCTGATGCGTCCGATTGGAGGCTGGGTATTCGGAAGTATAGCTGATAAGGTCGGCAGAAAAAAGGCCATGACTCTTTCGGTGCTGCTGATGTCGTTCGGATCGCTGCTTATAGCCCTTACTCCCACCTATAAATCAATCGGAATTCTCGCACCCATGCTCCTGCTTCTTGCCAGACTTCTGCAGGGATTGAGTGTAGGAGGAGAATATGGAGTTTCTGCAACATACCTCAGCGAAATGGCATCAGAAAAACGCAGAGGTTTTTATTCAAGCTTTCAATATGTCACCCTGATAGGCGGGCAGCTGATTGCATTGGGAATTCAGCTGATCCTGCAGAAATTGCTTTTAACGGAAACCCAACTTGAAGAATGGGGCTGGAGAATTCCTTTCGTTATCGGAGCCCTGCTTTCGGTCATTGCTTTATATTTAAGAGCTAACCTCCACGAGACAGAAGCTTTTGAAAATAAAAAAGAAGTCAATGAAAAGAAAAAAGGTACCGTGAAAGAACTTCTTAAGCATCCTAAAGCATTGCTTACCGTAATAGGTCTGACTTTAGGCGGAACTCTTGCATTCTATACCTATACGACCTATATGCAGAAATTCCTTGTGAATACCGTTCACCTTACCAAAGAACAATCTACCCTGATATCATTTATTTCGTTGTTTATATTTGCATGCCTGCAGCCGGTATTCGGAGCATTGTCAGACAGGATCGGAAGAAGACCGCTTCTTTTGGGTTTTGGAATTCTGGGGACCCTGTGTACCGTTCCTCTTCTTACCGCTTTAAGTACCACGACCTCGATGTGGGGCGCATTCTTACTGATTATGGCAGCACTGATTATTGTCAGTGGCTACACTTCCATCAACGCCGTTGTAAAAGCAGAGCTTTTCCCTTCTGAGATCAGAGCTCTTGGAGTAGGTCTCCCCTATGCCCTTACGGTAGCTATTTTCGGAGGAACCGCGGAATATATTGCTCTTTGGTTTAAACAAGCCGGTTCAGAGGAGTATTTTTACTGGTATATTACCGGCTGTATATTGTTTTCCCTGATTGTTTATGCAGGAATGAAGGACACGAAAAATACCTCAACGCTGGATAAGGATTAATTTACTCTTTAAAAAATAAAATATGTGCGCTGTAGAAATTCTGTAGCGCACGTATTTTATTTTAATGGTAAGCCTGCTTGAATTTTTCAATCATGCTGTCCAGGTTATGTCGCTGAACATATATACTTTTCACTTCCTGATATCTTGGTGACTTGTAAAAAACCTCATGAAAGTCCATACTTCCGTTTCCAACTTTCACTACTTTCTGTACATCGATATTGAGCTTTTTCAACTCGTCTTTAAAGACTTTAAACTCATCCTGTATGCTGCTCATTATATTTTGGGATTTTAGTTAAAATTTACTACTTTACACTTCCGCCCCCTACTTTAACTTGGGGCACGATCTAAATTTGTAATAAAATTAGTGAATTTTCCAATATAAACATCGGGTTAGCACTATTTTTTTGATTAATCTGATGATTTCGCAAACATTTTACCTTTTTTGATTTCAATAAGATAATTCAATACATTATAAATTTGGGTATATACCATTCTTAAACACCCATCAAATCAGGAGAAATTTTTAATAAGTATACTTTTCATGAGCTATATAAATTACCTGCTATTGTTTGAGTTATTATACTGCTCTTTAATGTACAAAGGGTTTAAAGACCTCCAATAAGATTTTATACGGTTTAAAACAGCTATCAGTCGGTTTTATTAACATAAATCTTTTCCGTTTTTGCTGATAATTAAAAATTATTTTAAAGATTTTGTAACATTTTAAAAAAGTCTGTCTCTAAAAGGCAGATTCACCTTTAAATTTTATAAAAATGAAAAAATACAAGATCTTCTTCATCATGATGTTAGTTTTTGCAGCAGTATGCAATATATTTGGACAGACAAAAACCTATCCTTTTGAAGTTAAAAAAACAGGAAGCGGAAAGCAGGCTATTATTTTTATTCCCGGATTTGCATCTTCAGGAGAGGTCTGGAATGAAACAGTTGCCAAGTTTGAAAAGAAATTCACCTGCTACACATTAACTATGGCTGGTTTTGCAGGAGTAAAGCCGCAGACGGATGCCAGTTTTAAAGATTGGGAAAAACAAATTGCCACTTATATCAAAGATCAGAAAATTGAAAACCCGGTAATCATCGGGCATAGCATGGGAGGAGGCCTGGCTATGGCAATAGCAGCAGATTATCCTGAGCTGGCAAGCAGAATAGTGGTTGTAGATGCCCTTCCCTGCCTGGCTGCCTTATCCGATCCTAACTTTAAATCTAAGGAAAATAATGACTGTTCCGCAACAATCAATTCATTAACAGCGATGAGCGATGAACAGTTTAAACAAATGCAGACCAGTATGATTCCACGTCTTGTAGCTGATGTATCTATGCAGGAAAAAGTAACGGGATGGAGTATGAAATCCGACAGAACCACTTTTGCCAAAATGTATTGTGATTTTTCCAATACAGATCTGCGTGAAAAATTAAAGGCCATTCAATGTCCTACCCTTATTCTCCTGGAATCTTATTTTGTTAATTTCAAACCGGCTATTGAAAGCCAGTATAAAAATTTAAAAAATGCAGACATGAGATACGCCTCGAAAGGACTTCATTTTATTATGTATGATGACAAAGAATGGTACTTTGAACAACTAAACAACTTTTTGTCTTCCAAATAATGGTATTTGAAGATATATATGAGTTCTACTGGCAGAAGATATTCCGTTTATGCATGGGATATGTCAATGATTCTGAACTGGCACAGGATCTCGCCCAGGAAACATTCATTATCGTATGGCAACAGCTTCCGAAATTCAGGAATGAGTCCAGTATTGGGACATGGATTTTTAGAATTGCATCAAATAACTGTCTGAAACAGATCGAAAGGGAAAAAAGATTTACCAAAGCTGATCTTCCGGTCAATCTGGAAGAGAGAAAGCAGGAATCCCTGGAACCTCAGATTCAGCTGCTTTACCAGTTTATTTCTGAGTTGCCTGAAACGGACAGGATTATTATTTCCCTGGAATTGGAAGAGGTAAAACAGGCTGAAATTGCAGGGATTGTCGGACTTTCCGAGTCTAATATCAGGGTGAAAATCCATAGGATCAAGGAAAAATTAACCAAAAGATTTAAAGAGTATGGCTACTAATATAGATTTTAAAAATATCTGGAAGCAGCAAACCTCCCAGAAACCCAACATGGAAGAACTGCTAGGAAGACTTAAGAAATTCAAACGGGAAAATCTTCGTAAGCTTATTGTTACTAACATTCTTCTGATCATCACAAGCATAGGGATAGGATTGGTATGGTATTATTATCAGCCTCAGCTGATCACTACAAAAACAGGAATCATTCTGGTAATTTTAGCCATGCTTATCTTTCTGTTTGCCTATAATAAACTGTTTATGCTTTTTTATAAGCTTGACAATACCCAAACTAATACGGAATACCTGAAAAGCCTGTATGTTGTACAAAACAAGCAGAAATTTATGCAGACCACAATGATGAATGTATATTTTATCATGCTTTTTACCGGTATCTGTTTTTATATGTATGAATATACTTCCCGAATGGATCTTTTATATGCAGTTCTGGCATATGCTGCCACTTTTGTATGGATTGGTTTCAACTGGTTTTACCTGAGACCCAAAACCATAAAAAAACAGGAGACAAAACTTAACGGATTAATCGATAAATTTGAAGAAATAAATCAACAGTTAAAAGAATAACAGGTACAAATCCTGAATCCCTCTTACTAATAACCTTATACTTTATTCATGAGAAACATTTTATTTTTATGTCTGATAATCCTTTTGGGCTGCAAAAAGGAGAAAGAAGCTGACAAATTCCGTATTACTCCTGGTGGGAAGGTCAATTATATGCTGGACGACAGATCATTAAAACTTAAATTCGGAGATGTGATCAACTTGAGAGTAGGCGAAAAAAAGATCGAGGCCATTGTAATCGATATCCGGAATGAAGGTCAGAAAATATGGTATGGACTAAGTTTCAAAATAGGAGATAAAATTGCCGGAACAATGATCCTCGATACACAGAACGGAGAAACTACCTGCGCATCATTAGTGGAAGTTTTTTATCTGAACCAGGAAAATATCTATGATTATGAATTGGTTAAAAACGAGAAGTTATTGTTTTCCAAGATAGGACTAAGCAATGCAGGCTATCAGAATGCAAAAGTAGAAAAGCTTGAGGAAGTTCTGCCAAAATATTTTGCCGCCATTGAAAAAAGAAAAAATGACGACTCCGACTGTGAAGACACTGTTAAAAACAAGGCACCTAAATATATTTATGTGAAATTAAGCGAATTGACAGATGAGCGATATCAATAAAAACCATTGGGACACGGTATATGAAACCAAAAATCCCAACGAAGTAAGCTGGACACAGGAAAAACCACAGACATCACTTGATCTTATTCGTTCTGCCGGACTGGGGAAAGATGCCAGGATCATTGATATAGGAGGAGGAGACAGCAACCTTGTTGATTTTCTGCTGGATGAGGGCTATCAAAATATAACCATTCTTGATATTTCTGCGAAAGCACTGGAAAAAGCCAAGGCCAGACTGGAAAGTAAGGCTGAAAAAGTAAAATGGATCGTATCTAATATTACTGAATTTAAACCTGAAGAAAATTATGATATATGGCATGACCGGGCTGCATTTCATTTTCTGACCTCACCGGAACAGGTATCAATATATGTGGATATTGCAGAAAAGAATATTAAAGGTTTTCTGATCATAGGAACTTTCTCCAAAAACGGCCCGGAAAAATGCAGTGGTCTGGAAATCAAGCAGTATGACAACGATTCACTGTCCGAAGTATTTGAACCCGCATTTGAAAGAATAAAATGTCTTACAGAGGATCATACAACTCCATTCGGGACGTTACAGAACTTTGTTTTCTGCAGTTTCAAAAAAAATTAATCTTTTAATTTCATATTGAACATCAGCATTAAAATTATTACCATATTATTTTAATAACCAAAGACCGGCTTACAGGCTCCGGTCTTTTTTGTTTTAACTTTCATTCAATACATCTGTATTTAATAAAATAAACAATATTTCAATCAAAAATATAAAGAAAATGCATATTTATATTTATTTTGATTATTTTTAATCAACCAAACCTTTAATAATATAATATATGAAAAAACTACTATTAGTCATTGTTTCGGGCTTAGCCTGTTCAAATTTTTATTCACAGAAAGTTGAATTCCAGGAATGCGGAACGGATGAACTGATGCGGAAGCATTATGAAAGGCACCCGGAAGAGAAGGCACAGGATGATGCTTTTAATCTAGAACTATCGAAGATGATCAAAAGTGGAAAACGTTCTTCCACTCTCAACAAAAACCAGGTGTACGAAATCCCTGTTGTCGTTCATGTGGTGAGCGATGGCAGTGCTGTGGGAACAGTTAATAATAAATCTGATGCTGATATTATTGCATGGGTAAATTATACCAACGGTGTATTTTCCGGAAGTACAACCAGTGGAATGTCCGGAACCAGTGCTATACTGCCTGTAAAATTTGTTTTTGCTAAAGTGAATCCAAACTGTGCGCCTACGAACGGAATCAACAGGATCAATGCTTCTCATCTTCCCAAATACGTAAGCGGAGGAGTAAATAATGACAATACCACGAATGCCGTAACGGCTTCAGAGATTACCGCATTGGGTATGTGGGATACCAGCAAGTATTATAATATTTATGTAGTGAAGAAGCTCACCTCCAATGCGGGGGCGCTGAACGGATTTGCTTATTATCCGGGAGGCAGTAATGATTATTCTTTTATGTCTACCAATGCTTCTGCGGTGAATGCACAGACTTTAGCCCATGAATTCGGACATGCACTGGGACTTCGCCATACCCATGAAGGCTACAGTGAATCTACAGGAGCCTGCCCTACCAATACGGACTGTACTTTGCAGGGAGACCTGGTGTGTGATACGGAACCTATGAAAAGTCTTTATCATTCATCTGTTCCCAACAGCTGCCAGACTGGACAGATCAATCCATGTACCAGCCAGATTTATGCAGGAGGCGAAAAGAATGTCATGGCTTATACCTATTGTTTCAGAAATCTATTTACCCAGGGACAGGCAGACCGGGCAACAGCTCAGCTTCTGCAGTACAGACAGTCTCTGATTAACTCGCCTGTAGCCTCATCAACTACACCGAACAACAGTTCCGTTTTAACAACAGCCTGCACACCAACTACAATGACGAATCCCGGAAATTTTAACATCGGAGTTACTTCTGTAAAATTTGCAAGCATTAATAATTATTCTGCGAATTACAAACAGGCTTCTAATAATTTCTATGAAAACTTTACCGGAAATTACTGTTCCGGCATTTCCAAAACTACAATTCCCGGTAATTCTCCAACTACACTTACTGTTGCTCCGGGAACGAGCAATCCGCATATCATAAAAGCCTATATTGATTATAATAACGACGGGCAGTTCAATGAAACTACAGAACTTGTTCTTAATCAAAGCGGGGTCAGCAGTGGATCTTTTGCAACAGCTTCGGTAACTCCACCAGCCAGTGCAGTAGCCAATATTCCTTTAAGAATGAGGGTAATTGGTGAGTTTAACGGGACAGCTGTAACGGCCTGCTATACCCCAAAATATGGACAGGTAGAAGATTATTCAGTAATCATTGAACGTCAGAACCTGCTATCTGCTGATAACACAGCCAAGAAAAACAATACAGAAATTATTAAAGATGATCAGTCTGTATTGATAAAAAGTGATCTTAAAATTTCATCGCTGCATATTTATGACGCTTCGGGAAGACTTCTTATTAACAGAACGGAAATAAAATCTTCTGAATTCAGATTTCCTGTGAATGAAAAGAATACTGTTTTAACAGTAAAAGCAGTACTGGAAAATGGAAAAATTATCAGCAAGAAATTAAAGTTCTAAAAAATAATTGAAACAAAAAAGAGAGCGTAATTGCTCTCTTTTGTTTTATATAAAATTGGCCTATTAAGATTTCTGACTTTCTTCTTCTTCAAGCTCCACTTCATGTCTCAGCTGGGCTTTGTAAAGGGTAGCATAATATCCGTTTTTGTCAAGAAGTTCTAAATGTTTTCCTTCTTCTACGATCTTACCATGCTCCATTACAATAATTTTATCTGCTTTTTCAATAGTAGAAAGCCTATGGGCAATGATGATTGAAGTTCTGTTTTTAGTAATCTTTTCGGTTGCTCTCTGAATCAGCTTTTCACTTTCGTGGTCAATTGAGGACGTGGCTTCGTCCAGGATCAGAATTTTCGGATCTGATAAATAAGCTCTCAGGAAAGACAACAGCTGTCTCTGGCCTAAAGAAATAGAAGAACCTCTTTCGCTTACCACAAAATCATAACCTCCCGGAAGCTGCTCGATAAACTGGTCTACTTCAATTTCTTTCGCTCCGGCTTTTATTTTTTCCAGGGTAACACTTTCATCTCCGAACGCAAGGTTTTCAAAAATACTTCCATGGAAAAGAAATACATCCTGAAGAACAACACCGATGTGGCTTCTCAGGTTATAAAGCTCATAATCCTTCAAATCAACATTATCAATACGGATGCTCCCTGAATTAATATCATAAAGTCTTGTGATAAGGCTGATGATCGTAGATTTTCCCGCTCCTGTAGCGCCTACAATAGCCACCGTTTCTCCCGGATTTACTTTAAAATCTATTCCTTTCAATACTTCCTGCTTGTCATCATAGGCAAAATGTACATTCTCAAATTCAATTTTACCGTCAAAATGATCTTTTTTCACAGTTCCGGTATTCGGCATGGCATAATCTTCATCCATCACGCCCAATACCCTTTCTGCTCCTACAATTCCTCTCTGGATATTATTAAAACGGTCTGCAATCTGCCTCAACGGACGGATCAGCATTGATATATACTGTATAAATGCAATGACAACACCGGCACTGATGGTAATATAACCTCCATAAAACAGGATAAAGCCAATAAACAAGGAAGATATAAGTTCTACTACCGGAAAGAATAAAGAGAAAATAAAAACCGTTCTCAGTAAAGCTCCTTTCAGAGTAATATTAATATCATCAAACTTTTTAAATTCCGCTTCCTGCCTGTTGAATACCTGAATGATCGGCATTCCTGCCAGTCTTTCCTGAACAAATGAATTCTGATTGGCCGTCCATGTCCTTTCATCTCCGAAAGCTTTTTTAAGTCTCTTTTGGAAGAATCTGGTAATTACCACCATTAAAGGAAGAATTGCCAGGGTAATATAGCTCAGATGAACGTTGGTACTGAACATCATCACCAGAACAAATACAATTCTCAGGATATCTCCAAATACCATCAGGAAACCGTCTGTATAAACCGTTGCAATGGTTTCCACATCTCCTACCGCACGGGTCACGAGCTGTCCGATCGGAGTTTTATCAAAAAATGAAGTTCTGAAATAGATCAGTTTCGCATACAGTCTCTCCCTGATATCACGGATAACGTTCTGCGAAATATAATTTGAAAAATAAACCAGGAAAAAGTTTAAAACAGTTTCAGCAACTACCAAACCCACCAACATATAGATATGCTTCATCATCAGAGCTTTATCCTGAAGTTTGGTGATGTCATTATCTACCACTTCCATGGTAAGATAAGGCCTGTAGGTAGAAACTATGGACAGTATGACGGAAATTATCAAGGTAAGGATGAACCAGGAACGGAATTTCATTCCGATAAAGAACAGCCTTTTAACAATCCCCCAGGTATCTTGTTTTTTCATTGTACGAATTGAAGAAAGAATTTAAAATTCTATGCAAAAATAAGACATTATAATTTGACAGCCTTTACAAGTACATCAAATCGTCATAGAAAATTTCAGATAGCTATCATTTACAGTATGAATAAGGTAGGTAAGATTTTCAATTTAAGCAGCATGTGATAAGTTCCAGTCAACTTTCGCTCACTACTAATCCTGATCGCCAATTTTTTCAATTTCCAGAGAAGGTTTATTCACATGTTCTCTGACGAATTTCCTCTCAAGAAGCTTATACACTCCATATACTGCTGCAATTGAAATGATCCAGCTGATCATATTCACCAAAGAATAACCGGTATAATCTACTCCATCAAGGGAAGCAGTATCCATAATTCCTTTGTAAATTCCATAAGAAAAGCCGAAGAACAGCTGAGTTCCAAGATAAACTCCAATAGCCAGAAGGCCGTAGTGCCATTTTGTTTTTCCGAAACGCTCTGCCAGCTGGGCATAATACCGGTAGGCTCCGATAAGAATAAAGATTGATAACATAATTTGTGTTTTATTGATTAAATAATGAAATATTCATTTGACAGCTAAAATAGCATTTTTTTCCATTTTGTGAAAAACGGAAATTTTAGAAATAATTTAACCAAAAAAATTACAGATTAAAATTCATAGCCAACATCTACAAGGAATAATCCATGTCCCGGAGCTGAGGTTCCTGCAGCATTGCGGTGCTTATCCTCAATGATTTTACGCAGATCTTCAGGTTGTATTTTTCCACTTCCGATTTCTACCATTGTTCCTACGATAGCACGAACCATATTTCTGAGGAAACGGTTAGCTGAAACCGTAAACTTAAGTTCCGTCCCATCCTGCTCCCACCCTGCTTTATACATTTTGCAGATGTTCGTTTTATTATCTGTTTTTAGTTTAGCAAAGCTTGTGAAATCCTCATATTCAAAAAGAATTTTACAGGCTTCATTCATTTTGTGAATGTCCAGCCGTCTTTTCCAGTGTTGCCATGCAGATTCCTCAGTAAAAGGATTTTTTGCCAGGGAAATATAATACTCATACGTTCTGTAGGTTGCATCAAAACGGGCGTGAAAATCATCTTTCACCCGAAAAACTCTTTTTACAGCAATATCAGAAGGAAGAAAACTGTTCAGTTTATAAGGAAGGTTGGCCTCATCTACTGCTTTTTCCGTATCAAAATGAGCAAATATTTTTTTGGCGTGAACCCCTGTATCCGTTCTTCCCGCACCTGTTGTTTTAATCTCTTCCCTTAAGATGGTAGATAGCGCTTTTTCCATCTCTTCCTGCACAGAAATGGCATCCGGCTGTATCTGGTAGCCGAAATAATTTTTCCCGTTGTAAGAAAATTCTATAAAGTATCTCAATGTATTCTAATAACTCCACAAAAATACTTTAATTTAACGAAATATTTGTTGAAAAGTCTTTGATAATATTGTTCCAAATCCTTATGAAAATCCTATTTTTGCAATCGTATGAAAAGATGGTACCTTTATCCTTTTTCCCTTGGTTATCATTTGGTAACGGGTATCCGAAACACAATGTATGATCTTGGTGTTCTGAAGTCAACGAAATTCAAGACCCCGATAATAAATGTCGGGAACCTTTCTGTGGGTGGAAGCGGAAAATCGCCTATGGTGATGTATCTGGCCCAATACCTGTCCAAACATTACAGGACCGGTGTGCTTTCACGTGGTTATGGAAGATTGAGTAAAGGCTACGAAGTAACGAATTATGAAAGTAATTATAAAATCGTTGGCGATGAAGCCATGCAGCTTTTTGAACGCTTCAAAAACCGTTTTGTGATCGCTGTTTCAGAAGAAAGAGTGCCCGGTGCCAAAAAAATAATTGAGGATATGGATCTTGATGTCCTTGTTTTGGATGATGCTTTACAGCACAGAGCAATCAAGGCAGGGTTTAATATTCTGATGACCGATTTCAATGATCCTTACTTCAAAGATCATCTTCTTCCGGCTGGAGATTTAAGAGAATCCAGAGCTGGCTCCAAAAGAGCAGATATTATTATGGTCAGCAAATGTCCCGATGAGCTTACCGAAGAAACCAAACGCTATTATATTTCAAGGATAAGACCTTCTTACCATCAGAAAGTATTTTTTTCTTCCATCGGTTATGATGAGAATGTATATGGAAAAGACAAAATGCTTCCTGACAATAACCTGAATTATTATGACATTCTCCTGATCACAGGAATTGCGAACCCCAAACCTCTTCTTGAGCATCTGGCGAAATTCTCTCAACGGGTTAAACATTTAAAATTCAGGGACCATCATAATTTTACCGATGATGACATTAAAAAAATCACTGCAGAATATAAAAAATTAGGCGAATATAAGCTGATCCTGACCACAGAAAAGGATTATGTACGTCTGAAAACTTTTGACTATCTTAGAGAAATTGTTTACTACTGGCCTATTAATGTCATCATTGATAAGAAAGAAGAATTCAATCAAATCATCTTAGATTATGTTAGAAAAAATTAAGCAGACCGCCGATTTTATTAAAAGCATCATTAAAGAAACCCCTGATTTTGCAGTTGTTTTAGGCTCCGGGCTGGGAAAGCTGCAGGATGAGGTGGAAGCTATCCATGTTTTGGAATATCCTGAAATTCCTAATTTTCCACAGACTACTGTTGCCGGACATGGCGGAAAACTTATTTACGGAATTCTGGAAGGCAAGAAAGTCTTAATGATGAGCGGGCGTTTTCATTATTATGAAGGTCATTCTATGGATACGGTGACTTTTCCTATCAGAGTCTTTCACCTACTGGGAATTAAAAATCTTATTCTTTCCAATGCTTGTGGTGGTGTAAACCCTGCTTACAGCATTGCAGACATCGTTATTTTAAAAGACCATATCAATATGATGCCGGAGCACCCGCTTCGTGGGAAAAATATCGATTCATTCGGTCCACGCTTTGTGGATATGAGCGAACCTTACAACAGAAAAATGATCCAAACGGCTGAAAAAGCAGCAGCTGAAAACAATATTAAAATCCATCAGGGAGTCTATGTCGCTCTACAGGGACCCACCTTTGAAACCCCGGCAGAATATGGCATGATCAAAGCCATTGGTGGTGATATGGTAGGTATGAGTACCGTCCCGGAAGTAATTGTAGCCAGACATATGGGAATGGATACATTCTGTATTTCTGTGATTACAGATCTTGGCGGACCGGATATTGCCTTTGCCGTTTCCCACGAAGAAGTTCTGAATGCAGCCAATAAAGCCATGCCGAATGTAATTGCTGTAGTGAAAGGGCTTATCAGAAACTATCCGTAAATATTTATAGAAATTTTCAATCTCATAAATTTTTCCTAATTCATCAGAAATCAATCTGAATTTGCATTTCATTGTTTAGATTTGTATAAATGAAATTGCAAGAATGAAAAAGTTAGCATTAGTTCTTATGATCAGTATTTTTGGACTGAGCTATTCGCAGCAACAGCCAAAGGTACTTAAAACCAGTTTTTCCAAAGAAGCTTTGGTACAGAAACTGGAAGATGAAGAAGGAAAAAATATCTCTATCCAGCAGATCCTTGATCAGCATAAAGGAAAAGTTTTAGTAATCGATTTCTGGGCCGGATGGTGCAGAGACTGCCTGAAAGCTCTTCCCAAAGCCGAAGAACTAGAAAAAAACAATCCAAACGTAGATTTCGTTTTCCTCTCACTGGAAAGATCAAAAGAAGGTTTTGATAAAAGCCTTGACAGATTCAATATGAAGGATAAGAGCAACTACTGGTTTGCTTCCGGCTGGAAAAATGACTTTAATAATTATATTGACCTGAACTGGATTCCAAGGTATATGGTTGTAGACCAGAAATCTTCTATCGCAAAATATTATGCCATATCTCCTGAAGATCCGGAAATCCAAAAAACAATAGACCGCCTTTTACAATAATGATTACAAGAGAAGCTACAGAACAGGATCTGAAAATACTATTAGAGTTTGAACAGGGAATTGTTTTTGCAGAAAGACCATTCAACAGCACACTTATTGACGGAGAGATTCACTATTATGATTTACTTCAATTAATAAAATCTGAAGAGTCTTTGGTGCTGGTTACAGAAGAGAATAATGAGATTATCGCTTCAGGCTATGCAAAGATCAAAAAGACCGAAAATAATTATTCCAATTTTGATAAGTATGCATATCTGGGATTTATGTATGTAAAACCGGAGCATAGAGGAAAAGGAGTCAACAAACTGATTCTTGATGAACTGATCGGCTGGGCAAAGTCCAAAAACATTTCCGAGGTAAGGCTCGATGTTTATTCTCAAAATGAATCTGCTGTAAAAGCTTACGAAAAAGCAGGATTTGAGTCATTACTTACTACCATGAGGATGAAAGTCTGATCAAATTTAATTAAAAATAAATGAATCCATATCTTTGCGGTATGGATTCTTCTTTTCCCACCCGCAAAATTATTCATGTGGACATGGATGCATTTTATGCTTCTGTGGAGCAGCATGATGATCCTTCGCTTAGGGGAAAACCTATTGCAGTAGGAGGAGAACACCGTGGTGTAGTTTCAGCGGCAAGCTATGAAGCAAGAAAATACGGAGTGCGTTCTGCGATGCCGAGTAAAACTGCTAAGGAGAAATGTCCGCATCTTATTTTTGTGCCACCCCGCTTTGCCCGGTACAAGGAAATATCAAGGCAGATCCGGGAAATTTTTCATGAATATACAGACCTGGTGGAACCTCTTTCTTTGGACGAAGCTTATCTGGATGTTACCGAAAATAAAAAAGAAATAGAATCTGCCAATCAGATTGCGAAAGAGATCCGTCAGAAAATATTTGAAAAGACCGGTCTTACTGCATCTGCAGGAATTTCCGTGAATAAGTTCCTTGCAAAAGTAGCTTCTGATATCAATAAGCCAAATGGGCAAAAGACAATTCATCCTGACAGAATTGAAGGTTTTCTTGAAGAACTTCCGGTAGAAAAATTTTATGGCGTTGGTAAAGTTACGGCTAACAAAATGTTTAGTTTAGGTATTTATAAAGGAAAGGATTTAAAGAAAAAATCGTTGGAAGATCTGACCCGTCTTTTTGGAAAATCAGGAGGATATTACTACAACGTTGTACGTGGCATTCATAATTCTGAGGTAAAACCTCATCGTATTCAGAAAAGCGTTGCAGTGGAAAGGACTTTTTTCGAAGATCTGTTTGATGACCAGGAGATCAATGAGAAGCTGGAACATCTGAGCCAGGAGCTTCATCAGCGACTGCAAAAAAATAATATTCTGGGAAGGTCTTTAACTTTGAAAATCAAGTATAAGGATTTTTCTCTTTTTACCCGAAGCTTTACAAAGGAAGAGTATTTCACCTCTCCCGAACAGTATTTTAATACCGGAAAAAAACTTTGGGAGCTGAGGCCTTTTGATAAGCCTGTAAGATTACTGGGTCTATCCTTATCGCATCTGAATACTGAAGAAAAAAAGCAGGTTTCTATTCAACTAAAAATTCCGTTTGAAGAATTTGAAAACCCGTAGGAGAAAAATTTTCACTATCTTGTAGAGATCAAACCACATTCTATGAACCAAACAATGATTCAATTTTTCCACTGGTATTCTGAAGGAAATGGAAAATTATGGAAAGAAGCAGAAACGCAGGCCACAAATCTGGCAGAATTAGGAATCACCTCAGTCTGGTTTCCCCCTGCCTATAAAGGAACCAATGGAGGATATTCTGTAGGATATGATGCCTATGATCTCTATGATCTGGGAGAATTTGACCAGAAAGGAAGTCTTCCTACCAAATACGGCACCAAAAATGATTATTTAAAAGCTATTCAAGCCTTAAAAAAACAGGGTATTGAGATCATTGTGGATATTGTGCTTGGGCATAAGGCTGGCGGAGATGAACTGGAAAAATTTAAGGCCGTAAAAGTTGATGAAAACAATCGGGAAAAGATTATTTCCGATGTCATCGAAATAGAATCTTATACCAAATTTACCTTTCCCGGAAGAGGAAAAAAGTATTCTGATTTTGAATGGAATTTTACCTGCTTCAGTGGTGTAGATTATGCTGAAGGAATGGATTCCCATATTTTTAAGATACAGTCTGAATACGGGAACGACTGGGAAGAGATGATTGATGATGAAAAGGGAAATTACGATTACCTGATGTACAGCGACATCGAGCACCGGAATCCTTTTGTACGTGAAGAACTCAACAGCTGGGCTGAATGGTATTTCAACCTGACAGATTTTGACGGGGTAAGACTGGATGCTTTAAAACATATTTCATTTGATTTTTATAAGGAATGGCTCACCATGCTGCGCTCGAATTCCGGAAAAAACATTTTTGCAGTCGGAGAATATTGGGCTCCGGGACAACTGAATCTTCTTCAGAGATATATTGAGGTAACGGAAGGCTGTATGAGTCTTTTTGACAGCTCGCTGCAGAATAATTTCCACACGGCTTCAAAGGAGGGTGGTTCTTATGATCTCCGAAGAATTTTTGATGAAACCCTTACCCAAGCTGATCCGATGCATTCTGTAAGTCTTGTCGACAATCATGACACGCAGCCTTTACAGGATCTTGAAGCTCCGGTAGAAGCCTGGTTCAAGCCTTTGGCCTACGCGCTGATCCTTCTCCGGGAGAATGGATACCCTTGTGTTTTTTATCCTGATCTTTATGGGGCTCATTATATTGACAAAGATAAAGAGGGGAATGATCAGGAAATTTTTCTCGAAAAAGTGGATGGTATTGAGGAACTTCTTAAAGCAAGAAAAGATCATGCTTATGGATTACAGAGGGACTATTTTGAGGATGCGAACTGCTTAGGCTGGACCCGTGAAGGAGATAATGAACATTCGGGATGTGCGGTAGTTTTAAGTAATAAGGAGGCTTACACCAAACCTATGGAAATGGGAGGAAATTATATCGGTAAAAATTTCTATGATCTACTGGGCAGATTTCAGGAAAAGGTAAGTATTGACGATAAGGGATGGGGAAATTTTCCGGTTCCTGCAGGAAATGTAAGTGTCTGGGTTCCTGAATAATTTAAAAATAAATAAAGGCATACATAATCAGATAATTCATCATCTGCTTATGTATGCCTAAAAAAATGTATCAATTGTGTACTATTTAGCAATTGATATACCGGCAATTCCAAATATCAGTGGCCCATTCGCAGCAGTAGCCTTCCTCGTTGGAAGTACAGCATACTCTGTCCCGGATCGGTCCGCCTCCTTTTAAGTCTTTAAGCTCCTTTCGGTTGAGTTTCCTCACATTTTGAAAAATTTTGGTTTTCATAATTAATATATTTTTAAGATTTGGTTAACTAATATACGTAAAATATGGCAGTTTAATTAAATATAACCAATCAAATACATCAAAAAGTCTACTTAATTCACATATTCTAAAATCAGTTAATAATCTGAATTAAACTTTCCGAAGCTCAAGAATTTCCGGTCTTTCAGACGTATCTGATATTTTCCCTGTTCTGGCAAATTCTGCCCAAAGTGCCCTTAATTTTTTTCCACTTTCATGAATGTATTCCCAGGGAATATCTTTCAGCAGTTCTGCATATTTCCAAGCCTTTTCATTTCCGAAAATAAGGGGAAGATCTATACAATGTGCTGCTCCTATCCCACTTTGTTCTGCTTTGGAATGAATCCGGAATAAATAGGCATTCCCTCCTGATTCCGCATAATTTTTCGCAAACTCTTCTGCTGGTTTTCCGTAAATAAATTCAGTTGTTTTTCTTACCAGTTTATCAATAACCTTTAAACCTATCCCTTTTCCAAAATACCTGCTTAAAGCCTCTGAAGTTTTGAGATAAAATGCAGTTTCATGATCATTCAAGCCAATCAGCACATCATATTTTCCAGCCTTTGACTTCCACTTTTCTGCAGATTCCTGTTCTTTACATAATGGAGGAAATCCGTACTGTATTCCGAAAGGCATGGCTGCTTTCAATCCGTACCTTATGACAGACGGTACATATTTCCCATACTCTTCTACCATTTTTAAAGCATCTTTTTCTTCTTTGAGAAATTCAGTTTTCCACAGAAACTCTGCCGCCATTTTCTGGCGATTATGACGAAGTCCCAATGGTGCACTCTGAATGATTACTCTTTTAAAAAGGTCTTCAGCACCTTCTGAGATCATAAGATGAGCAATAGCATCACCACCAGAAGACTGCCCAAAAAGGGTAATATTTTCAGGATCACCACCAAAACCTGGGATGTAATTTTTAATCCACTTCAAGGCTTCAATCATATCAAACAGTCCTAAATTGGGTGGTCTTTCCCCATCTCCCCCTAAGAATCCGAAAAGTCCCAATCTGTAAGAAACAGTAACGACCACAATGTTCTGCTCTTTCACCCAATCAGAAGGATCTGAAGTAGGCAGGTCACCGCAACCGATCTCATGGGAGCCTCCATGGATCCATACAACAACGGGAAGTTTTTCATTCTCTGTAAAATGTTCAGGTCGGAATACTGAAAGATATTGGATAGATTCGTGAGGATTGAAGTTTTCAATTTGAGTGGGACCTATCATCTTTTCGACCAGCGGGCTTATAATCTGAGGGCAGACTGGCGTTTTATCAGGAAAAATAATTTCCGAAGCTATCGGTTCTTCAGGAACAGGCCTTTTGAATCTTTCGGAATGGGCATACCGGATACTTTTGGCTTTAATAATGCCATTTTCTTTTAATGCTATGATTTTCCCAAATGGTGTCTGAAAAATGTGAGTTTTTACCTGCGGAACTGTCATTTAAAAAAAGCGTTGAAAAATTTTACCTATTAAATTTAACTTTGTTTTTTGAAATAAAAAATTTAATTCTGGTTTTAACGCTGGAAATTAAGACTGTAACAAGAGAATCTTACAATATAAATATATACATTCTTAAGATTATTACACACGGGTACCAACAATTTATAATGCAAATTTTCACAAATGTCCTCTGAAATTGTGATAGTGGTTAAAGAATTGGTGCTGTTTGTTTTAAAAAAATCAGTTCAGCATTTTATATTCACTCGGTGAAATACCAACTTTAGCTTTAAACAGTCTTGTAAAATGCTGAGGATATTTAAAACCGAGGTCATAAGAAATTTCGCTGATTGATTTGGCAGGATTCAGGATCTGTTCTTTGGCAGCATCGATCAGTTTGTTATGAATAAATTCCTGAGCGGAAACGCCCAATTCTTTTTTGATGAGATCTCCGAAATAATTGGCAGAAAGATTGAGTTTTTCAGCAAAATAATTAACCATCGGAAAACCTATATTTTTAGGATTATCAGATTTAAAATAATCATCAACAAGATCTTCAAACTTTCCGATTACGCCTTGATTGATGTGATCTCTTGTAATAAACTGACGGTCGTAGAAACGCATGCAGTAATTTAAAAACAGTTCAATATTGTTAACGATTAACGATTTACTGTGTTTATCAATGGACTGTTCAAGCTCAAGCTTAATATTTTTAAAACATTCTAAAATAATTTCCCGCTCCTTTTCAGAAAGATGCAAAGCTTCATGAACATCATAAGAGAAAAATGAATAATCTTTTATGTTTTTTCCTAAATTGGTCCCTTTAATTAAATCCGGATGAAAGATTAAGGCAAAACCTGCCGGCTGGATATAATTTCCTTTATTGTAAATTCCATATGTCTGTCCAGGGGCAATGAAAACCAATGTTCCTTCCTGATAGTCGTAACTGTTTTTTCCGTAAAACATGTCTCCACACATTACATCTTTCAAAAAAACAGTATAAAAACCAAAGGTTCTTTTATGCTGACAAATAGGATCAGATTTTGAAAAATCAATGACACTTACCAGGGGATGCAGGGTTTCCTGATTGGCCATTTTATTATATTCTGATACACTATTATAAATTTCAACTTCTTGATCTTCCATGAATTTCATTTTAATCTTACTCAAATTTACCACTTTCCGATGTATCTTTTTTGATGTCTGTAAAATTGGTAAGTATTTCGGTAATCTGTATAAGCTGTGTTTGTCTGAAAGTTTCGACTTTTGTATCGTTATGGAAACATTAAATACCAACATTTTTCCAAAGGGTGAAAAAGCTCCTGAAGCTTATTTTTCCGGAGGAACAGCATGGGTGCAGATTCTAAAACCCAATGAAGATGATCTGAACTGCCAGATCGGAAACGTTATTTTTGAAGCGGGATGCAGAAATAACTGGCATTTTCACGGTGGAGGGCAGATTTTAATCGTAACTTCAGGAACGGGATTTTACCAGGAAAAAGGCAAGCCTGCACGGATTCTAAAGCCTGGTGATGTTGTGAATATTCTTCCCGGCATCATCCACTGGCATGGAGCAGGTCCGGACAGTGAATTTACGCATATTGCCATTAATCCAAATACTCAGAACGGTATTGTGGAGTGGCTGGAACCTGTAAGCGATGAGGAGTACAGGAATTTATAATTAAACTTATCTAAACTTAAATCAAATATACCAATGAGCACATTAACAGTAAAAGCGTACGGGGCTGAATCTAAAACATCAGACCTGAAAGAAATGAATATTGAAAGAAGGGAAACAACCCCAAAAGATGTAGAAATTGAAATTCTATACTGCGGGGTTTGCCACTCTGACCTTCACACGGCAAGAAATGACTGGGGTGGATCTCTGTATCCTGTAGTTCCGGGACATGAAATCGTCGGCAGAATTACCAATGTAGGAAGTGAAGTATCTAAATTTAAAGTAGGAGATCTGGCTGCAGTAGGCTGCATGGTGGATTCCTGCGGACATTGTGACAGCTGCAAGGAGGATCTGGAACAATACTGCTTAAACGGATTTACAGGAACCTATAACGGAAAAGATAAGCATTTGGGAGGTCATACTTTTGGCGGATATTCCCAGAAAGTGGTGGTGGATGAGCATTTTGTTTTAAGCGTGCCTGAGAATCTGGATCTTGCGGCAGTAGCACCACTTCTATGTGCAGGTATTACCACATGGTCACCACTGAGACACTGGAACGTTGGACCGGACTCTAAAGTGGCAGTGGTAGGCTTAGGCGGATTGGGACACATGGCCATTAAATTAGCCAAAGGATTAGGCGCAGAAGTAACCTTATTTTCAAGAACTCCGGGGAAAACCGAGGATGCAAAACAATTGGGTGCAGATCATGTTGTGATTTCCACTGAGGATTCACAAATGGATGGTGTAAAAGGAAAATTTGACCTAATTATTGATACGGTTCCTTACGAGCATGATATCAATCCTTATATGCAGACGCTTACGCTTAACGGAACTTTAGTGCTTGTAGGATTTGTAGGTGAATTCCAGGAAACTGAGGTGAGTACAAGACCTATGATCTTCCAGCGTCGTTCTGTAGCGGGTTCATTGATTGGTGGCATTGCTGAAACCCAGGAATTACTGGATTTCTGCGGTAAACACAATATCGTATCAGAAATTGAAGTGATCAAAATGCAGGATATTAATGAAGCATATGAAAGAATGATCAAAAGTGACGTGAAATACCGTTTTGTAATTGATATGCAATCTTTGTAATTCTCAATATATTTTAACGAAAAAGACTGTCTCCGGGCAGTCTTTTTTATTTTAAAATAAGGCAATTATTTTTAGCTTAGCTAAAGCCATGGGAGGCTTGATTGTAAAAATTAAACGGCTGAAGTTTATTCCTATTAAATTTCAGCAATTCTATATATAAAATTACAATATATCTCAGAGATTTATCATAAATACATTTACATTTTACAAAATATTCAGCTATACTCCCCTTTCATATCCTGGAATGCCCATTCAGCTAAAGAGGCAATAACGGGAATTAATCCCTCACCTGCTTTGCTTAATTTATAAGTAACATGAGGCGGAACGACAGGTTTTGCCGTTCTGATGACCAATCCATCCGTTTCCAACTGTTTCAGATGCTGGATGAGTACTTTTTCGGTCACTGCAGGAATGGCACGTTTCAGTTCACTGTATCTTTTATCTCCGTTGGAGAGCTGGTACAGGATAATAGGTTTCCAGTAACCACCGATTTTTTCCATGACATAAGTAACGGGACATTTATCGAGGGCATATTTTTTATTCTGCTGAATGGTAGAGCTTTCTTTAATGGCTGTCATAATACATACTTTAGGGTAAGTACTTGTATAAAAGTAAGTACAAATATACCTTTGTTATCAGAATAAAAAAATATTTATTATGAAAATTATCATCACAGGTTCAGTAGGTAATGTAGCAAAACCTTTAACACAGCAGCTTATTGCAGAAGGACATGATCTGACTGTAATCAGTAGCAACGAAGCTAAAATCAGTGAGATTGAGGCATTGGGGGCGAAGGCTGCTATCGGTTCTATCACAGATCTGGATTTTTTAGTAAGAACTTTTGAAGGAGCTGATGCTGTTTTTGCTATGACCCCGCCCAATATGGGAGGAATTAATATTGTAGAAAATACGGTTAATGCAGGAAAAAACTACGCAGAAGCTATAAAAAGAAACAATACCAAAAGATTGGTCATGCTGAGCAGCATTGGAGCAGAATCTCCTATAGAGAATGGTCCTATTAAAAGTCTTCACCATATTGAAAAGTTTTATAATGAACTGGAAAATACCAATGTCACCCTGCTAAGAGCCGGATATTTTTACAATAATTTCTTCAATGATATTCCTTTGGTCAAAGGAGCAGGAATCATCGGAGGAAATTATTCTGCTGAAGTATCTGTTCCACTTGTCCATCCGAATGATATTGCCAAAGCTGCTGCAGAGGAACTGATGAAAGATACTTCCGGTAAAAACATAAGATATATTGTTGGCGATATCCGTAAGGCTGCAGATTTTGCTCAGATTTTTGGTGCTGCTATTGGAAAACCTGAACTTCCCTGGGTTGAATTTAAAGATGAAGATTCATTAAACGGAATGCTTCAGGCCGGCCTTCCACTAGAAATGGCTGAAATGTATACAGAAATGGGAAGGGGAATAAGAACGGGGATTGTACAAAAGGATTTTATTGAGCATGGCTCTGTTGTAGATGGTGAAACTAAATTGGAAGACTTTGCCAAAGAGTTTGCTTCTAAATTTAGCTTATAAGGTTTTGATGGCTTTTAAGACTGTTTTTGCTATTTACTTCTTTATTAATTTAAAAAGTTTCGGCGAGCCTTTGGCTCGCCGAAACTTTATCTTTCTAAACCATATCTCATTTTCAATAAAACTTAGGCTGGATCTTTATGTAAAAACTATTTTTTCTCCTTCAAAGTCTTCTTTAAGACTTTCAGTTTGCCATCAATAGGCTGATCTGTTTTCAATCTCAGAATTTCTGTAACCAAAGGATAAACATTGACATTGGCAAATTCATCAATGACTACATTATTCTTAAATTCCGGTCCCCACGCATAGAATGTGGCTTTCATTTCAGGAACGATCCTTGGATTGTAGCCATGTTTTCCTACAGATGTTTTTTTACCTTTTTCCAAAAATATTTTTGGAGCTTTTGGAATCAGAAGGATCTGTCCAATCCTGTTGTACCTGTCATCCCTTGTGGCGAAATGCAAATATTTAGGCAGCTTTTTATCAAGATACACTTCATAATCGTCTGTTTTAGAGGCTTTCAATTCTTTATAAACAGTTTTAACCTCAGCTGGATTTTTGACATAGACTCTAAGCAAAGTCTGCGAATTGTAAAAATCAAAACGGTTCTTATCAAAAAGCATAGCTGGTATTTCCAAAGGAGTTCCGCCATCCACTTTGATCATTCCGTGATCTGAAACAAAAATAAAGTTTACATTTTTCAGTCCAAGGCCATTGACTTTCTGAACAAGTTCCCCAATAGCGCTGTCAATCAAATGAACGGCATCATCTGTTTCTTTGCTGTCGGGCCCGAAATGATGACCGCTTCCATCTACTTCAGGGAAATAAAGTGATATAAAATGAGGCCTTTTTTCTGCCGGAAGTTTTAGCCAGTTGACTACTTTCTCCACTTTTTCAGCAGGCTTAAATTTTTCATGATATGGATAATAATAGGAAGGTCTCATCCCTCCTGCATCACTTGCTGAACCTACCCACATCAGGGAAGCCGAAACCATGCCTTGTTTTTCAGCAAGTGCCCAAAGCGGTGTTCCTCCATACCAGCTTCCGTCCTCCGCATTTTTTTTATTGCTCATTGCATAGGGCTCCTTTCTTTTATAATCATAGAAAAAATTATCGATCAGTCCGTGATGAGAAGGATAAAGTCCCGTGATAAGGCTCCAGTGGTTAGGAAAAGTAATACTGGGATAACTTGGAATCATAGCTTCAGCCTGAACGCCACCGGATGCCAATTTTAAAAGGTTTTCCGCATGATATTTCTTTGCATAATCATAACGGAATCCGTCTGTAGAGATCATGATTACATAAGGCTTTGCCTGAGCTTCGGCGTTGTTTATGCGGCCTGGAACGACTACCTGAGCTGTATCGATATTGGCCTGCTGGGCAAAAATTGCCAAAGAAAAAAACAGCAGTACAATTTGTATTCCTCGCTTCATTATTAAATTTTTCGCAAAGTTACGGTCTACACTTTTCCCATAAAAATTTATAAGATTAAAAGTATATTAAAACAGATTAAAATATTAAATATTTGGAAAAATTTTAAATCTCTCTCTTCATCTCAAACTGTGAAACCCAGTTTTTAAGTCCAATCTTTCTTTCGAGAAAGGCTGAGGTATTTTCAGAAATATCATCTACATTATTTACAGATACGGCCTGCCCGGCACACAACGCTCCAATTGCTCTGAAAAGTTCTGACCCGACACCCTGTCTTCTAACATTTTTATCTACCGCTATCTGGCATACTTTTCTTGCTTCAGAATTGTAAACAACATATCCCACAAGCTGTTCATTTTTGTAAGCACCCAGAATTCTGTATTTTTTTTCCATACCGGTAAGTATGACCGCAGAATTTTGCCACGAAGGTTCAATATCCCAAAAAGACTGAAAAACTTCCCATTGAAAGTTTTCCATTTCTTCAATCAATATTTCTGTATTTTTTTCCTTAAGATCAATCATTCCATTGAAACACAGGAGCCTTCTGACAATTTTAAAGCCCAGGTTTTCATAAGCCCTGATAGCAGGAGTATTTCTGTCGATCACTTCAAGAACAAGTACATCTGCTTTTCTTTCTTTTAATACAGGCATAATGAAATCATACATTTTCCTGACCAATCCTTTTCCTCTGTATTCCTTAGTTATACCAGTCCCCGCATTGTAAATGATATGTTGTCCATTTTCTTCTTTCCAGGCCTGAAGGATAAATCCCTCCAGCTTATCAGATTCAAAAACACCAACAGACAGGTTCATATCTATTTTCTCTGTTTCAATTTTTAATTGCAGTTGCTCCAGCGATAAATGGAAAGGAATAACATAATCTGAAAAAGACCTGTTAAACACCGTTAAAAGCTCCTCAACATTAATATTTTTTAAATTTCTGATCTCCATGTATTAATTTAAAAGGTTTAGTATAGCAGAACCGGAAAAGATTCTACTAAACAACAAAGATATAACAACAGATGCTGTTATCGTTTAATCTCTCTTAGTAAAAAAATAAAATGCCTCCGGATATTCAGAGGCATTTATATGAATGTTTTATAATGTGTGTTATTCTTTGATCAGTTTTTCATAAGACAGATTTCCGTCCTTCAAAGTGATTTCAAAATAATAAATACCAGGCTTCAGATCTCTGACATTCACTGTCTCGCCGTCAGGTTTTACAGTTCTAACTTTTCTTCCCACAGACTCATAAATATCAATAGATTTAATTTTATCCGCATTTTTGAAACTTACTGTTGATTTTGCAGGGTTTGGATAAAGACTTACCTTTTTACTTACTGCATCAATATCATTCACCCCTAATACAGTAGCAAAAGATGCAGTAGCATATCCTACATTCGCCGTTCCGCCATGAGGAGCCACTGTTGTCGTTGCCGTAGCCGGTCTTGGTCCTGCAAAACTTATAGAATTTGTAGTAGCGTAAGGCATTTGATAATCATTTGGATCTGAGTTTGTCAAAGCTCTCGTTAAAGTTAAAGTTCTTACAGAACCAGCCACAACATCACTTACTATGGTCCAGTCTTGTGAAGCATCTAACGGAGGCTGTGTTGTTCCTATAAAGTTTCTATCGGTAAGTTTTGGAGTTGTTACGTCAGAATAAACCACAGCATCTCCCGCTGACATACTAAATCCTGCGCTAACGCCAATTCCCAAACCAAACCATCTATCCGACGGACCTTTTAAAACCAAAGTTACTTTAGACGTTGTATTGTCAAGAGTAAAGTTTGCCGTGATCCCATTGTTTGGGGATAAAGGTACATCACCTGTAGTTTTTTGCTGCGAAATGCCCAAAAAACCGATTAATAAGAAGGAAAAGAGTACAATGTTTTTCATATTTTAATTTTTTAGTTGATTGATAAGTTCTGATTTTTTGGATAGTACGGCATATTCAAAAGCTGTATTCCCTTGTTTATCTTTTATATTTTTATCTGCATGATATTTTAAAAGAAGCTTCACCATTTCCGTATTTCCCAGTTTTGAAGCAAAAATAAGCGGTGTGGTCCCTTGTGAATCTGTGGTATTTATATCTGATTTATTATCCAGTAATTTTTGGGTCAATTGTAAATCGCCTTTATACACAACTGCCATAAGCGCAGTTCCCATCGAAGAATTATAATTAATATCTTTTACTTTATCCATCAAGAAATCAGCTACCCCTATATTTCCTCTGTAGCATGCAAGGATAAGAGGTGAAAATCCATTTTCATTGGTCTGATTAATAATATCCGGATTTTGTTTCATAAGATCGTTTACTTCAGCTACGGTTCCGCTTCTGGCAATATCAAATATAGATTTTACCTTTTCCTGGGCGGACATTACTGAAAAGCTCAGGAAAACACTTATAATAAAGACTATGTTTTTCATTGCTTTACAAGTATATAATTATATTCAACATTTACATTTTCTGCTACTTTCTTTGTAACCATTTTAGGGATGGTCACCTTGAAGTCTACCGGTCTTGCTACAAATTTTCCTTGCACATAAATTTTCCCGTCTTTAGCATAAACCGAAGCAATTGAAGACACAGCTTTATCTACTCCATGGAAATTCAAAGTTCCCTGAATGGTATATTTCTGGGGTGAAGTGCTAAGTTTTGTTTTGTCAAAATTTAAGAGCTTCCCTCTAAAGGTGGTCTTGGGATATTTTGCTGTTTCTGCATAGCTTTCATTGAAATGCTCTTCCATTAATTTAGTTTTAAAATGGAAGTTTGTCACCGCAGAAACGGAAGCTATTTCTCCGTTATCCGTATTCAGCACGACAATATTGTTGTCATCTTTTGCATAGACATCTTCGAAAAGGGGCACAGATGCCTCGAAGGTTACATTACCGGTTTTGGAACTGTATTTCTGGGCTGAAACAAAGCCTGTGAAGAACAGCACGGCACTCATTAATACTAATCTTTTCATATTAAATATTTTTAATTTTCAGCAAGCCCGTCGGCTTTCCATTTTATGAAGATATTGATCTGGGTTTGGGACAGTGAGCCTCCCTGCGGCATTTTACCCGGATCTCCGTTTGGTCTCGTTATCCTGTCTATAATACCGTCAATATTATTTTTAACATCAGTATAAGTGGTCAGAGGCTTAAAGCTTCCTGCCGAATGACAACCGATACAGTTATTATCAACAATGGTTTTCACGTCTGCGTTGTATTTAACGGGTACCGTAATGGGTGTATTATCTGAAATCTCTTCATAGGTTCTGCTGTCACAAGCTGTAAACAAAGCGGCTGACGACAATATGTATAGTATCTTCTTCATCTTAAAAAACTCTATAAAGATTAAACCCAAAGAAAATCTGTCCCTTTTCCCACTTTCCAGCAGCATTGGAGAGGTAGCCGATATCTGAATTAAGCTGGGAATTGGTAAATAAAAGCTGGAAAACATGTCCCCCGGTTTCTATATCGATTCCTAATGAAAGTGGATTTTTATAGAAACTGTGACTGTCGAAATTCACAAAATATTCTGCATTCAGAGAAATTCTTTTGGAAATTTTATATCTTCCTCCCAATCCGGTTAGAAACTGATTTTTGTCTTCTATAGCAGGATCGTAAAGATTTTTATGAACAAAAGAAGGCGTTAACTGTAATGAAAATTTATCATTGAATCTTCTTGAGATTAAAGCCTGTGTAAGGTAAGCAAGCCTGTCGCTGAATTTGAGGTGGGGATAATTATCTTTATCCAGATCAGTATTTAAGGCCATTACATTGTAGCCTACAATATCTGCCGGGAAATTCTCAGTCTGATTGACGAGTTTATATTTTACGGCACCTTCAAAGGTTTTCAAATTTGTTTCCCGGGAAAGGCTGACCGAAATTTTGTCTGTAATACCATAGATCACCCCTAATTTCGTGGATGCATCATCAAGACCGAAAAAGTTTTTAAACCCGGTACTTACATCTCCGAAACGGTGTGCTACAACAATGTACCATTCGTTTTTAGCGGAAAGTTTAGTTGACTGACCCGTGACGATTTGCAGGGCTTTAAAGGCGGGTTGTGAAGTTTCTGTAGTTGTTTTGAGGGTGTCAATATCTTTCAGGAGGTCTTCCTGTGCCGAGGCAAGACCTGATGCAAATATCGACAAAAATAAGAGAGTTTTTGTCATATACAATTTGATTTAAATTATGATATGACAAAACTATTGCGTTATAAATTCAAAAGTACGTGATAAAAGTCACCGAACAAATTGTTTTTATCAATGATAAATATAAAACCATTAAAACATCATATATTAGATAGGGCTAACATTTTCATTTACAGGAATTTTGATCCCTTCCTTGGTTTGTAAAATCTCACCTTCATTTTCAATCTTTTTTAAAACTCTGCTTACAACTTCTCTGGATGTACCCAAATTACTGGCTATTTCGCGGTGTGTAATCTTTAGAGGATTGTTTCCTGTAATGGAAATCTGCTGCCGGATATAGTTCAGCACTCTCTTATCCAATCTGTGGAATACGGCATCATTGACCATATTCATCACATCTAAAAATCGCTTATCATATTCATGATAAAATATTTTGTTGATCTCAGGAAAACGAATGAGCCACTCATGTATTACAGAAACGGGGATCAGGATAACTTCTGATTCTTCTTCTGCAACAGCATATATTCTGCTGGTATAATCTGTAAAAATTGAGGAAAAGGTCATCAGGCAGCTGTCATTCGGCTTTATATAATAATAGATGAGCTCTCTTCCGTCATTAAGGGTAAAAACTTTGATGGAACCTTTGATCAGAAAAGGTACATATTTATTTTTTTGCCCCTCCCTGATAATTTCAGTTTTTGCCTTTATATCAGTGATCACTGCATTAGCATTCAGCTCTTTTAGGAAATCCTGACCCAGGAATCCAAATTTCCCAATAATGAATTGATTATTTACCATACTTTCTATATCATTTTCTAAAGCAAATATATAAAATAGGCACCTGATGTGGTAAAAAATTAAAAATCTTTTATTATCAACAAAAAAATCTGATTAATTTCTCCACTACGGTAATATATTCCTAAAAAAACAATAAAAAACTGCTTCATAAGAATGAAACAGTTTTTTTATTTTTAAAATCTATATTTTAGATTTACACCATAAAAGAAGTAAGCCTTGTCGGGTCCGGGATTAAGATCTGTAGGAACAGTATAATTACTTCCTTTATCAGAGTCATTGATATTATTTCCTAAGAACAGGAAGGTATAGTTGATCTGATTAGAAAGGTTATTACCCATTACATAGACATCCACATCCAGTTTATTAAAGGTCTTTTTAAAGCCCAGTTTTGAATTAAGCAATCCAAAGCCTTTCACACGGTTAGTGTTATCGAAGTCGGTATATACATTACCAAGGTAATTATATGTATTGATAAGATAAAAGCCTGGTTTTGTATAGATATCCAAACCTACGGCATATTTATTTCTTGGCACCCCTACTACTGTTTTATGATCATATACTTTATCACCACCCAATAGTCTTGTCTTGAAATCTTTGTATTTCGCATCATAGTAAGAAAGATTTACAAACGGAACAACTCTCTCAATGAATGAATTTTCTGTTCTATACTGATATCCAACACTAAATTCCAATCCTGTATTTTTCTGACTTCCTGTATTTGCCCAATAGGTTTGTCCACTAGTATTGCCCGGAATAAGCAACTGCGAAAGTTTATTAGAATAATCTATTCTGAATGCAGAAATACGATAATCTAATTTCGTATTCAATAAAAGTCCGTGTACACTGAAATCTATCATTTTCGCACGTTCCGGCTTTAAATCATCATTCACTGTATTTGTAGCTGTAATAAATGAGGAAGCAGCAGTAGGAGAATTATATCCTTCACTATAACTTAGATTAAAAATCTGATGTTTCCATTCTTTCTGCAAGGCAAAGTGAGGAGTATATGCCAGATCATATTTCTTGTCGAATGACTGATCATTACGTCCCGGAATTAAGCCAGGCAGCGCATATAGATCTTTCCTGTCATAATTAGTTCTATTGGCACTTATACCAGCAAGTAATGTAAGTCCCCAGGGTTTGTACGTAAGATAATCGATCACAAAATAAGTGGACTGGTTATTATTGTATTTAAAGTAGGAAGCTCCGCTCATCCCGGTTGTTTGTAAGGGCTGTGTTTCTGAACCTGTAAAACGGTAGCTGGAGGTTGTAGAAACAGAGTTTTGTATTTCTGCACCAAAATCCAAACGGTTTTCGAAATCTTTAAATTCGTTCTTTAATGTAAAAGTGGAACGCAACCCTACATTCGGAGAACTTGTAATCCCATAAGCTCCGGCAGAAACGCTTTCTGTATTTCCGTTATAATAAAATAAGGTGGTATAGTTTCTTAAATTAGACGTAAGACTCGCCATATTACTCAATCCTACTCTGGTTGATTTTATTTTTGTTCCGGAATTTTTACGGATATATGCAGGGTTTCCATTATCAATACCGGCATAATAATCATCATATGAAATCTGTCCTGATGTATGTTCATAGGAGTAGGCCTGGCTTGCAAAGAAACTTAACTGGTCTTTCTTACCCAATTTAACAGTTCCGTTTACATTGAAAAAGTTTTTTAGCCCACTTCCATTCGGTCTGTAGCCATCTGTTTCAAGATGCCCATATGCTGCACTGACAGAGTAATTATCGTCTGCAACATTCAATTGTGTTCTTGACTGAAACGTTTTAAAAGCTCCAAACATTGCATTTTCGGATACAGATATTCCTTTTGTAAAATCCGGACGGGTATAAAAGCGTACCGCTCCACCTACTCCACCTCCATACATGGTAGCTGCAGGTCCTTTGATCACTTCTACATTCGTTACATACGCAAAATCAACATCATCCAGAACCGTGATCCCTTCAGCTGTTGTTAGCGGCATGTTGTTCCAATAAGCTTTTACGCCCCAGTTATTGAATTTTTGATCATTTCCGTATCCTCTTAAAACAAGTCTTTGCCCTCCGAAATTAGTACGCTTATCTACCTGAAGCCCCGGCATGGTAGACAAAGTCTGATCGATTGCTGCGGGGTTGTTTCTGTTAAGATCTTCTTCAGAAAGTGTTTCTACAGACTGCGCATGTCTTTTGAACTCTGCACGTTCCTGTTTTATTTTTTTTCTTCCAAGGATATTAATTTCATCAATTGATCCTTCCTGTGTTTGCTGAGCATGTATAATAGAGCATCCTAACATAGCTGCTATGCATATATATTTTTTCATCATTTAAAATTTGTTACCATTAATATTATATTCGCCTTATAAAACAAGTTCTGTTTCAGGTGGAGGAATAATAATGGATAAATAATGAGTCTTATTTATTGGGTTGTAATGATGAGGTAGTATGTTTAAATACTGAGCTAAAAAAAAATGAAATTCTTTTCTATCAAAAACCGTAAAACAACTAGATGTTTTGAGTACATTTTTTTCATGGACAGGAAGATCTATCTGGCACCGTAAATATGTTTTTCTACTACTCAATTTTTTCGAAAAATCTAATATTGAATTCATGACTATATCTTTTTTGTCTATATAACAGAAAAAATATTTTTTACCATTTACAATGCTGATTTTAATGACATCATAGGAATATCCGTTCAGAATAAATTCTTTTTCTTCCTTCCATTCCGCACCTGCCATATCTTTTTCGGTAAAGCACTTTGTCTCTGATTTTTTTAAAGCATGATAGGATATGCCGTATTGTGTAGCTTCGTACAGTTCTCTTTTTAAATGAAAAATAACAGAGTATATCATATTATTGAATAACATGATGACCAGGAAAAATGAAAAAATAAAAAGTAGTTTTTTATTCAAACAAAGTTTATTTTAGGGAATAGAATCTCCGGAAGGCTGTACAGAAATAAATTTTGGAATATTTATTCTGTTGGATATTTTAGATCCTTTGACGGTATATTCTATCCAATTATCTTTTGGATTTAAATTTTGAGAATCCGGATTTCCGGTTGGTACAGGATCAGCAACCATGTTCTCTTCTTTATTTTCATAAGGGAGGTTTCCTCTTATTACAATTGTATTTCCTGAATTATTCTGAGCAAATGAAATTATATTTCCTTCTGCTTTTAATGTTTTTACAATAATAATACTATTGTTTTTTTTCTTCAGCTGAACAATATACATCGTTCCTTTTACTCCTGCCCTTCCTCCTACCCATTCTGTTTTCTCAGCAGAAATCACGGATAGCATTTTATCTTTATATAAAGAGGATACTGGCATCCCACAGGAAACCAGTACCCCAAATACTATTAATAATAATTGATTATTCATTTTTTTTAATCATCATCACCTCCTGTGCGTCCCAATACCAGGAAGTTACCACTATATACTGTTTCGCCTTTAGACTCAGCTTTCAGTATATAATTTCCAGGGGTTAGTTTTTGTCCGAATTCTTCATCAGATTTCACATTTTTCTTGTTGTAGATCAATCTTCCTGAGCTATCAACAATCGTTATATCCACACTGCTGTATTTAGTCGTATCAAATCTCAGATGCGAGATTCCTTTTGAAGGGTTAGGATATAGTCTATACATGTCTTTTTTAGATTGGGTATCTATTGTTGCCAAAGTAGTATTGGTATTCTGTGTTGTCCAGGCTCCTCTTCCATAAGTGGAAACCAATACGGTCTTGGTAGAAGGTCTATAATCTAAATTAGTGATTCTAATATTTCCTATATTTCCTGTCACTGAAGCCCAGCTAGGCGTTGCAGCAAGGAAATTCATGGTTCCCCAAACTCCCATTTCTGTGCCTACCAATACTTCATTAGCATTATCAGGATTTCTTAAAATAGTTCTCACAGGCATGTCCGGAAGGTTTCCTTCTTTATTTTGCCATGTAACTCCTCCGTCTGCAGAATAAAATACACTCACTACATTATAATTCGACAATGTAGCAAGAATTTCATTTTCATTAGCTCCAAATTCTATATCAGAAATTGTTCCTGTTGCAGGGGATGTGATGGCTGTAGAAACATACGAGGTGGTATTTGCATTAGTGATTTTAAAGATTCTTCCTAAGTTGGTTCCTACAAAAAGTGTAGTAGAAGCTGTTGTATAAGGAGAAACTTTCAGCCAAGAAACCTGTTCATTAGATTGTGCTGTTCCTACGGTCATTTGGGTATTTGTCAATGTTGCACTTGTAGCCGTGGAAGACAGCCCGTTTGCTCTAAAAATGGTAAGCCCTGAACGGTAAGAAAAGAATACATCATTTATTCTGTCTAATGCCAGCTCATTTACAAAATGTCCTAAGTTTCTATCAGAAGCAGATTTTATGATATAATTAGAGGTATTAGTCAATAAATAATGGTTATTATTAGTATAGCTCGAAATCTCATAATTATCTTGATCATCATATTCCGTATACATTCCATCTCCTCCTGTTGCAGCCTGGCTGGTAAGGAAACCATTAGCAGGAGGTACCCCATACAGCCACCATGAACCATTATCCTGCGCTCCGGCTAATAACTCTTCATTCGCTGGCGTTTTTGTAGGGTTAAGCATGGCACTGTAAAACTGTGTTACATTATATCTCGTGTTTCTTGCTACAAAACCTCCTACTGTTCCAATGTTTGTTTTATTGGCTGCAAAATAAATTCCGCCATCATTACCAAACAACATCTGGCCGGTAGCATAATTATTAAATGGGTTGAATATTATTGTATGCTGATCAGCATGCACTGTAGACACCGGAAGATTGGCCATATTGTTATTATTGGACCATTTTGAAATCTGCGTCCAACTGCCTCCTCCATTCGTCGATTTATATAAATCAATCCCTCCGATATACAGTGTATTATCGTTTTGAGGATCTGCCGCAATAATAAGATCATAGAAAGACTGACCTCTTGTAAAGTCATTAGCAGGAATACTGGTATCTGTGGCAACTGGCAATGTCAAAACCGGGGTTGGATCATTAGTAGCCTGCCAGGTTACGCCACCATCTGTAGATCTTGAGATTCTAATAGGTTCTGTAACGTTCACTCCCTGCATAAAAGCATACACTTTATTGGCATCTGTTTTAGAAAGGCAAAAATTTACTCTTGCCCCTGTATTTCCCACATTATACACCTGATTGAAAGTATCCCCATCTGTAGATTTAAAAATCCTACCTCCGGAATCTATATTAGTAAATCTGGAAGATCTGGTAGAAACCCATATTGCATTATCTGCTCCGATTTCTATCTGCTGAATAGAATAACCTGTTGTACTGGTCGTATTCGTTGTTGTATTTAATGCCAGCAAATTGCTGTTTTTAGTAAAAGTGGTTCCACCATCAGTAGATTTATATAATCCCGCTTGGCTTAGCCCCTGCCATCCGTCATTGAATGAAATTCCCACATAAGAACCACTTACTCCTGCGTATACCTCAGAAACTCCATTATTATTTCTTACTTTAATATCATTAATATAGAAATTTCCGTTTCTGATTCCGGAGGAAGAATAGGTTACGGGAATCGTAAAGATTTGTGTCCATGTTGTTCCACCATCTGTTGTTTTCCATATACCTGACCCTACAGCATCAGCAGTTGGAGCCTCTCCAGTGCCTACATAAAAGATCTGAGAATTATTAGGATCATAAGTAATACATGAGATCGAAGTGTTTGCCCAGAATGTACTTAATGGCGCCCATTCATTGGTACTTACGGAAGGATCCTGATTTACCCAGAGTCCACCGGAAATTCCTCCTGCGAAAACTCTCTTTCCCGTAGCATCATTTGGATCATACATGATTGCTCTTGTTCTGCCTCCTACACTGTATGGTCCTCTTTCAATCCAAGGCTCATTGATTATTTTTCCTGAGGAAGAACCCTGGTTATTGGAAATAAAAGACATAGGCTGGGTTGCTTTATATTTTCCCGTAGCAATGTCTTTATTTACTTTTACCAATCCGTCAAAATTGGTTCTTCCCGTTACAGGATCCATGGTTCTTTTATAATCTTCTTCATTATACAAGTTAGGAGGTATTCCTGCTGCTTTGCCATTTTTATGGACCTTTTTAAGGTCTTTTTCGTATTTGGCATAAAGCTCTTGTAAATGCTTTTGATTGGTTTCAAGTATGCTTTGTTTTTGTGCATACACATTCATACAGAGTAAAACTGCGGCGACTGGGTAGAGTTTCATTTCCATTCGTATTTTTTGCAAATTTAACTAATTAGAATGAATTTTTCTCAAAAACACAAATAAATATTTATCAATTTATAATTAAAATCAATAAAAACATGAAGAATTACATTTTTAACATTTTAAAGAGGATGCTTGAGAAAAAATTCATAAAAAATAGAATATTAAAAAAAGTAACTAATCTGTGAATTATATATGCAGGTATCGTATCCTAACAAAAAATGCCTCAATTTACATTGAGGCATTCTATTTATTTTTAAAAGAAATCTTATGCTTGTACGTTGTTTCCTCCTAATACGAAAGGCTCAACTTCTTTGATTTCTCCGAACTGCTGCTCATAGTTAGCAATATTCTGTTGAAGAGCAGATAGTACTCTTTTAGCGTGAAGTGGAGCAAGAATTACTCTTGAACGCACGTTAGCTTGCTGTACACCTGGCATTAATTGGATAAAATCCACAACAAACTCAGATGGAGAATGGTTTACTAGTGCTAGGTTGCAATAAACACCTGAAGCTACCATCTCGTTAAGTTGGATGTTGATGTTGTTTGGATCTTGATTTTGGTTTTGATTGTTGTCCATTGTTATAAAATATGTTTTTAAAATTCGAAATTTGAGATTGTGAAAGTATAAAAATAATTCCAAATCTCAAATTTCAAATCATTAATTTTAGTTAAGGTCTTCGAATTCTTTCTTAGAACCTACAATTACATTCTGGTATTCTTTAAGACCTGTACCTGCAGGGATTCTGTGTCCTACAATTACATTTTCTTTAAGACCACCAAGGAAGTCAATTTTACCAGCAACTGCTGCTTCGTTAAGAACCTTAGTTGTTTCCTGGAATGATGCTGCAGACATGAATGACTTAGTCTGAAGAGCTGCTCTTGTAATACCTTGAAGTACAGGCGTTGCTGTAGCAGGTAAAGCATCTCTTACTTCTACTAATTTCTGGTCCTCACGCTTCAACTTAGAGTTTTCGTCTCTCAATTCTCTTGCAGTAATCATCTGACCTGGCTTGAATTCTTTAGAATCACCAGCTTCCACTACTACTTTAAGGCCGAATACTCTGTTGTTTTCTTCCAGGAAGTCGAATTTATGCTCAAGTGCTCCTTCAAGGAACTGAGTATCACCTCCGTCTACGATAGATACTTTCGTCATCATCTGTCTTACGATGATCTCGAAGTGCTTATCATCGATTTTTACCCCCTGAAGACGGTAAACTTCCTGAATTTCGTTGACAAGATATTCCTGAACAGCCGTTGGACCTTTAATTCTTAAGATATCGTCCGGAGTGATAGATCCGTCAGAAAGTGGCGAACCAGCTCTTACGAAGTCATTCTCCTGAACAAGAATCTGGTTAGATAATTTAACTAAATAAATTTTTCTTTCACCAGTTTTAGCCTCAACAATCAATTCACGGTTACCTCTCTTAATTTTTCCGTAAGAAACTACCCCGTCGATTTCAGTAACAACCGCTGGGTTTGAAGGGTTTCTTGCTTCGAATAATTCGGTAACTCTTGGAAGACCTCCGGTGATATCCCCTGCTTTTGCAGATTTTCTTGGGATTTTGATTAAGACTTTACCAGCCTTAATTTTTTCACCATCGTTTACCATTAAGTGGGCTCCTACCGGTAAGTTGTAACCTTTCTGCTCAACTCCTTTAGAATCTACCACTTTCAAAGTAGGTACGGCTTTCTTATTTCTGGATTCAGAGATTACTTTCTCTTCAAATCCTGTCTGTTCGTCAATTTCAAGCTGGAATGAAATACCCTGGATAATATCCTCGTATTCTACTTTACCTGCAGTTTCAGCAATAATTACCGCGTTATATGGATCCCATTTCGCAATAGTATCCCCTTTCTTCACTTTATCACCAGGTTTAACTAATAACTGAGAACCGTAAGGTACGTTAGCAATCATCATTGGTGTTCTCTGCTCGTTATCAGTAACCAATCTAAATTCTGTTGTACGGGAAACTACTACTTCTGCAGTATTACCGTTTTCATCTTCAGAAGTAATTGTTCTTACTTCATCCAATTCTACGATACCGTCTCTTCTTGCAACAATAGATGGGTTTTCTGAAACGTTCGTGGATACCCCCCCTTGGTGGAAAGTTCTCAACGTAAGCTGAGTACCCGGTTCCCCAATTGACTGTGCTCCAATAACACCTACTGCTTCACCCATGTGAATCATTTTACCAGTTGCCAGGTTTCTACCATAACATTTAGCACAGATTCCTTTTTTGGTTTCACAAGTAAGTGGAGAACGAACTTCAACAAACTCTAATCCAGCAGCTTCAATTTTCTTCGCTAATGCTTCATTGATGATCTCATCTGCCTCAGCAATGACCTCATCTGTTTCCGGATCATAGATATTATGAAGAGAAACTCTACCTAAGATTCTTTCTGAGATTTTTTCAACAATCTCATCATTTTTCTTCAGTGCAGTAACTTCAGTACCTCTTAGAGTACCACAGTCGTCCTCAGTAACGATAACGTCCTGAGCAACGTCTACCAATCTTCTTGTAAGGTAACCGGCATCGGCAGTCTTCAGTGCGGTATCCGCAAGACCCTTACGGGCACCGTGAGTAGAGATAAAGTACTCAAGGATGGAAAGACCTTCCTTAAAGTTAGCAAGAATCGGGTTTTCGATAATTTCCGCACCGGTAGAACCAGCTTTTTGCGGTTTTGCCATCAAACCTCTCATCCCTGATAACTGACGGATCTGTTCTTTTGAACCCCTCGCACCAGAATCAAGCATCATATATACAGAGTTGAATCCACCTTGATCGGTTTTCATTCTACCCATAATCATCTCAGTTAATCCGGCGTTGGTATTTGTCCAAACGTCGATTACCTGGTTATAACGTTCTGTATCTGTAATTAGACCCATGTTATAGTTGGCTCTAATTTCGTCTACTGTTTCAATTGATGTAGCAATCATTTTTTTCTTCTCAACAGGAACCACAATGTCACCTAATGAGAACGAAAGACCACCTTTGAATGCGTTTGAATATCCTAAGTCCTTCATTGCATCCAAGAATTTCACTGTTGTAGGGAAATCTGTATCTGCCAAGACTCTACCAATAATGTTTCTCAGTGATTTCTTCGTTAAAAGTTCATTAACGTATCCTGATTGTTTAGGAACAATTTGGTTGAATAAAATTCTACCTAAAGAAGTTTCGATCAATTTTGTTTTGATTTCACCATCTTCTTTAACCGGTAGTCTACATCTTACTTTAGCATTCAATGAAACTCTACCTTCAGCATAAGCGATTTCCGCTTCTTCAGGAGAATAGAATGCAAGGCCTTCACCTAAAACTTTCATATCTTCTGTAGAGCTCAATTCTTTGGTCATGAAATAAAGACCAAGAACCATGTCCTGAGAAGGTACAGTAATAGGAGAACCGTTTGCCGGGTTCAGGATGTTCTGAGAACCTAGCATCAATAACTGAGCTTCAAGGATCGCTTCTGGTCCTAATGGCAAGTGTACCGCCATCTGGTCACCATCGAAATCGGCGTTGAATGCTGTTGTTACCAACGGGTGAAGCTGGATCGCTTTACCTTCAATCATTTTAGGCTGGAATGCCTGAATACCAAGTCTGTGAAGGGTAGGTGCTCTGTTCAGTAGAACAGGGTGACCTTTCATCACGTTTTCAAGGATATCATATACTACAGGCTCTTTTCTGTCGATGATTCTCTTTGCAGATTTCACGGTTTTTACAATTCCTCTCTCGATCAGTTTTCTGATGATGAACGGTTTGTAAAGTTCCGCTGCCATATCTTTAGGAATACCACATTCGTGAAGCTGTAAGTTTGGACCTACAACAATTACAGAACGCGCAGAGTAGTCTACCCTTTTCCCTAGTAAGTTCTGACGGAAACGACCTTGCTTACCTTTCAATGAATCAGAAAGTGATTTCAATGGTCTGTTTGATTCAGATTTTACAGCAGAAGATTTTCTTGTATTATCGAATAATGAATCTACTGATTCCTGAAGCATACGCTTCTCGTTTCTCAAGATTACTTCAGGAGCTTTGATCTCCAATAGTCTTTTCAGACGGTTGTTTCTGATAATAACTCTTCTGTAAAGGTCATTTAGGTCAGAAGTTGCGAAACGTCCTCCATCCAATGGAACCAATGGTCTTAGTTCTGGTGGTATAACAGGAAGCACACGCATGATCATCCACTCTGGTCTGTTGATCATTCTTGTATTAGCACCTCTCAATGCTTCTACTACGTTCAATCTTTTAAGAGCTTCAGTTCTTCTTTGCTTAGAACCTTCGTTGTGAGCTTTGTGTCTCAAGTCGAAAGACAATGCATCAAGATCGATTCTTTTTAAAAGATCTTCAACTGCTTCAGCACCCATTCTGGCGATGAATTTGTTTGGATCGGAATCATCAAGATACTGGTTTTCTGCAGGAAGAGTTTCCATGATGTCAAGGTACTCTTCTTCTGTAAGGAATTCCATGTTATCGAAATCAGAACCGTCTAATTTTTTAGCAATACCCTGCTGAATCACTACATACCTTTCGTAGTAGATGATCATGTCTAATTTCTTAGAAGGAATTCCTAAAAGGTAACCAATTTTGTTTGGTAAAGAACGGAAATACCAAATGTGCGCAATAGGAACAACCAGACCAATATGTCCGATTCTTTCTCTACGTACTTTTTTCTCCGTAACCTCTACCCCACAACGGTCACAAACGATCCCTTTGTAACGAATTCTCTTGTATTTACCACAAGCACATTCGTAATCCTTTACAGGACCAAAGATCTTTTCACAGAACAACCCGTCTCTTTCAGGTTTGTGAGTTCTGTAGTTAATAGTTTCCGGTTTTAAAACCTCTCCTCTCGATTCCTGCAGAATCGATTCCGGTGAAGCTAAACCGATGGTTATTTTATTAAATCTACTTGATTTATTTTTATTTGATGACATAATTTAAATTTTGATTAAAAGATTAAAGATTGAAAGATTACTTTCTCTCTTATCATCTCGGAGTTCATTAATACTTTAATTTTCAGTAATTAAATCTTAATTTACTCCTCCAATCTTACATCAAGTCCAAGTCCTTGTAGTTCGTGAAGTAGTACATTGAATGATTCCGGAATACCTGGTTCAGGCATAGATTCACCTTTTGCAATTGCTTCATAAGTTTTCGCTCTACCAATCACGTCATCAGACTTCACAGTCAAGATCTCTCTAAGGATATTGGATGCTCCAAATGCTTCAAGAGCCCAAACCTCCATCTCTCCGAATCTCTGACCACCGAACTGAGCTTTACCTCCTAACGGTTGCTGAGTAATCAATGAGTAAGGACCGATAGAACGTGCGTGCATTTTATCGTCAACCATGTGTCCCAATTTCAACATATAGATAATACCTACTGTTGCAGCCTGGGTAAATCTTTCTCCTGTACCTCCATCATAAAGGTAAGTGTGACCGAATTTAGGAAGACCTGCTTTCTCTGTATATTCAGTGATCTGATCAAGAGTTGCTCCATCGAAAATCGGCGTAGCGAACGTCATTCCCAGTTTCTGACCAGCCCAACCAAGAACTGTTTCATAAATCTGTCCGATGTTCATACGGGAAGGTACTCCAAGTGGATTCAATACGATATCTACTGGTGTTCCGTCTTCAAGGAATGGCATATCTTCTTCACGAACGATTCTTGAAACGATACCTTTGTTACCGTGACGTCCTGCCATTTTATCTCCTACGTTCAGTTTACGTTTCTTAGCAATGTAAACTTTAGCCAGTTTCATGATACCTGCCGGAAGCTCATCTCCAATTGAAATTGCAAATTTCTCACGGTTTTTAACTCCCTGAATATCGTTAAACTTGATCTTATAATTGTGAATCAACTGTTTTACCAATTCATTCTTCTCATTATCTACCGTCCAGTCTGCTCCGCTTACGTTTACGTAATCTTCAACTGAAGTCAATAATTTATGAGTGAACTTCACACCTTTACCGATGATTTCTTCATCAAGGTCGTTGGTAACTCCCTGAGAAGTTTTACCACCTACCAGTGTATTTAATTTTTCAATTAAAGTGTTTCTCAACTCATCAAACTTAGCCTTGTAAGTGTTTTCAATCTCTTCAAGTTTAAGTTTTTCTTCAGTTCTTTTCTTTTTATCTTTAATGTTTCTTGAGAACAATTTCTTGTTGATCACAACACCTCTTAATGATGAATCTGCTTTTAATGAAGCATCCTTCACATCACCGGCTTTGTCACCAAAGATTGCTCTAAGAAGTTTTTCTTCAGGAGTTGGGTCAGATTCACCTTTTGGAGTGATCTTACCGATCATAATATCTCCAGGCTTCACTTCAGCACCAATTCTGATCATACCGTTTTCGTCAAGATCTTTAGTCGCTTCTTCAGAAACGTTAGGAATATCTGCTGTCAGTTCTTCCATACCTAGTTTGGTATCACGAACCTCAAGAGAGTACTCATCTACGTGGATTGAAGTAAACCAGTCTTCACGTACAACTTTTTCGTTGATTACGATTGCATCCTCAAAGTTATACCCTTTCCAAGGCATGAACGCTACCACCAAGTTTCTACCAAGAGCCAATTCTCCGTTTTCAGTAGCATAACCGTCACAAAGAACCTGTCCTTTATGTACCGTTTCACCTACTCTTACGTTTGGTCTTAGAGTAATGGTCGTACTCTGGTTGGTTTTTCTGAACTTAGTCAGTTTATATGTTTTAGTAGCAGACTCAAATTGTACTAAATCTTCGTCATCACTTCTTTCATATTTGATGGTGATCATATCAGCATCTACGTACTCTACAGTACCTGTACCTTCAGCATTGATCAAGATTCTTGAATCTTTAGCAACCTGCTGTTCCAGACCTGTACCAACGATTGGAGCTTGTGGCTTCAATAGAGGAACTGCCTGACGCATCATGTTGGATCCCATCAATGCACGGTTCGCATCATCATGCTCCAGGAATGGAATCAATGAAGCTGAAATACCGGAGATCTGGTTTGGTGCAACGTCGATAAGGTTTACCTGAGAAGGCTCAACCACCGGATAGTCACCATCCAGTCTTGCAATAATTCTGTCTGTTAAGAATTCTCCGCCATCATTCAACTCAACATTAGCCTGAGCAATTACTTTGTCTTCTTCATCTTCTGCATTCAGATAAATAGGATCTGCATTAAGGTCTACCTTACTGTTTTCTACTTTTCTGTATGGCGTTTCGATGAAACCTAAAGTATTGATTTTAGCATAAATACCTAAAGATGAAATCAAACCGATGTTTGGTCCTTCCGGAGTTTCAATCGGGCAAATTCTTCCGTAGTGGGTATGGTGAACGTCACGAACCTCGAAACCTGCTCTTTCTCTTGATAAACCACCAGGCCCTAGTGCAGAAAGTCTACGCTTGTGCGTGATTTCTGATAGTGGGTTGGTCTGGTCCATGAACTGAGAAAGCTGGTTGGTACCGAAGAACGAGTTAATTACTGATGTTAATGTCTTAGCATTTACAAGATCAAGTGGAGTAAAGATTTCGTTATCTCTAACGTTCATTCTTTCTTTGATCGTTCTTGCAATTCTTGAAAGACCTACACCGAACTGTCCTGCTAACTGCTCTCCAACAGTCTTGATTCTTCTGTTAGATAAGTGGTCAATATCATCAACCTCAGCCTTAGAGTTTACAAGCTCGATCAGGTGTCTTACGATAGCAATGATATCTTCTTTTGTAAGAACTTCAGTGGTAGTAGGAATATTAAGACCTAACTTTTTGTTTAGCCTGTAACGTCCAACTTCACCTAATGAATATCTTTGCTCTGAGAAGAATAATTTTTCAATGATTCCTCTTGCAGTTTCTTCATCGGGTGGATCTGCATTTCTTAACTGACGATAGATGTATTCTACCGCTTCTTTTTCAGAGTTGGTAGGGTCTTTCTGTAATGTATTCTGAATGATAGAGAATTCATTTGCATTTTCTTTGTGAATCAGGATAGATTTCACACCTGCATCAAGAATAAGATCTAAATGTTCTTTTTCAAGAATAGTTTCTCTGTCTAAGATGATCTCGTTTCTTTCAATAGAAACTACTTCACCAGTATCTTCGTCTACGAAATCCTCGAACCAAGTGTTCAGTACTCTCGCAGCCAAAGTTCTTCCTTCTACTTTTTTAAGAGCAGCCTTAGAAACTTTCACTTCTTCAGCAAGGTCGAAGATCTGAAGGATATCCTTATCAGATTCATAACCGATAGCTCTTAATAGAGTCGTTAATGGTAATTTTTTCTTACGGTCGATATACGCGTACATTACGCTGTTGATATCGGTTGTAAATTCCATCCAAGATCCTTTGAAAGGGATGATTCTTGAATAGTACAATTTAGTTCCGTTTGCGTGGTAAGTCTGCCCGAAGAATACACCAGGTGAACGGTGAAGCTGGGTGACAATAACTCTTTCTGCACCGTTGATGATGAAAGATCCACTAGGCGTCATATAAGGAACCGGGCCTAAATATACATCCTGAACTACAGTTTGGAAATCCTCGTGTTCAGGGTCTGTACAATACAATTTAAGTCTTGCTTTAAGGGGCACTGAATACGTCAGTCCCCTTTCCACACACTCGTTAATTGAATAACGTGGAGAATCTACCAGATAATCAATAAATTCCAATACAAACTGATTTCTAGAATCTGTAATTGGGAAATTTTCCTGGAAGGTTCTGTACAAACCTTCATCTGTTCTGTCTTCTGGAAGGGTATCAAGCTGGAAAAAATCTCTGAAAGACTCAAGCTGGATGTCCAGGAAGTCCGGAGTAATGATTTTTCCTTTAGCTGATGAGAAGTTAACTCTCTGATTCCCCCTTGTAGTTGCTGTTGTTTTACTCATAAAACTTTTAAGAAAGGGTTAAAAAATATTTTGATTCATTAAAAAATATCAGGAAAGATGCGAGATATTGCGATTGAGATACGAGACAAAAAAATGATGTAAGAAAAATGTTAAGAAAACTTTGGCGCTGTTATCCGAATATCTTACCATTCATTTGTTTATTAATCTCTAATCTTCAGCCTATTAATCTCTGATCTAACCTAACTGCAACGCTGGTATATCTTTTCACAGCGTAATGCAAAATATTCTTATTTACTTTTGAGACGGAATTACCCGTAGTATCTATATACACGAAACCCCTTTCATTATTTTCCATGAAAGAGCTGATTTTCAATATTTTATAGATTTACAAACAATTATTCGCGCCAAAAGAGGGACAAAATTACAAAAATTCATTCACATACGCAAATAAAACGCATTCATTTTGAGAATGTTAAAATCATTTCAACAAAAAAAAGGCCGCCCATAAAGGACGGCCTTCCATTTTATAGTATCAAAATTATTTTACAATGATCTTATAAGATTTCACTGCTGATTTGGTTTCTATTTTTACAATATAAATACCAGCAGGAAGTGAAGCAGTGCTGATTTCAGCATTAGCAGAGAATTTATCTGATCTGATCAGTTGCCCCTGAGCAGAGAATAATGTATAAATACCCCCTTCTTCGGATTTCACATTAAGGTTTTCACCTGATTTTACCGGGTTAGGATATACTTTAATATCATTAGCAGCCTGAGCAGGAGAAATATATGTTCCTTTTGCTGCCGTTTTCATCTGTGCATTCTTCAACAGGGAAGCATAAGGTGAAAGTGGGGAATCCGGCGCTCCTCTTTTCGCAAGGTCTGTATCTACAACAGCCTGGATACCGTCTCTGTCTAAATCTACAATTCTGGAAATAAATCCTGCTCCAAAATCGTCCAGGTTAACTTTACCAATAGCCCAAAGGTCAAAATCAGTTCCGTTTGAATTTAAATCAATAAAATCAGGCTTATCATCACCATCTGTATTTTTAAGAGGATATTTTAAGATTCCAGAATCCGGAGAAGTTTCCAAAATATCTGCAATACCGTTACTTCCTACGGCAATATTACTGTCAATAACACCATTATGGTCTGTATCGATCTGACTGATTACTGATGTTGGAATTCCTGATTCAAATAAATCTAAAATACCATCATTATCAGAATCAAGATCCAGGTAGGTAGAAATTCCATCTCCCAATACCGGAACAAATCCAAAGATACCTTCTGTATCGTCATCTTCAAATTTACCGTTCTGATCAAGGTCTTCTAAGGCATCCGGAATTCCATCATTATCAGAATCAAGATCACATGCATCCATGATACCATCTCCATCTGTGTCTAATGTTGGTGATTTGTCATTTACAGCTGTACATCCTTCGGCACAATCAGGAATACCATTACCATTATTATCGATACTGTCATTACCATTCGGACACTGATCGAAACAGTTTGGCACTCCGTCATTATCATCATCTCTACTGGCAAATGCATTGTAGATATAATAGTTCTGTGGAATACGCACGCCTGTACCACTATAGAAAGTAACTTTAATACGGTTGAAAGGTTTAGTTGCCTTACCTCCTACATAAAATTTATTAGAGTCTGTAGTGAAGAAATTCCCACTGATCAGACTTCCGGTACTTGTGAAAGTATCTGTTTGTGTATTGTTATTGTAAAGTGTTACTGTAATATTTTCAAGAACACTTACCCCAATTAAGTTTGCTGCTTTTTCCAATGTGAATCCAGCATAGGTATTAGCCGGAAGCAAACTATTGGTACTTACTGTAGCATAAGCTGAAAAAATACTTAGAAATGAGGCAGCTGGAATAGTCGCCGTAGCATAATTAGATGTATTGGTGTCTACGATATTTGCCGGGTTTACCATTTTTGCTAAAATAAGACCGAAAAGTCCGGGACCTGAAGTCCAGCTAGTTCCCGATACCAAGCTTCCCTGAATTGCAGAACCGCTTGTCTGAATTTTATCATTACAGTCGCAAGATGCAGGCTCTTCAAATGCATAATACACTTTTAAGGCTCCAATGTTAACCCCTAAAGTCTGTGTAACTTTTAAACGTACTTCGTTAAAAGGCTTGGAAGAGGTAAGCGTTACTTTCTGTTTTCCTGAACCAAAGCCTAAAACTTTGATATTAATCAGTCCTCCGCCATCAGATAATGTTTTGGAATCCTGAAGCTGGCCATACAAATAAGTTTCTACGGTAATATTTTTAAGAAATTCTGCGCTTATAAGTTTTCCTTCATCATCAGGAGAAATTACAAATCCGGTTTTGTTTCCTGCAGGATAGATCTGGTTTTTATCCAATACTCCTACTGAATAAGACCCAAGGAGCCCGGCAGGCAATACAATAGATCCGTAAGAGTTTTTGTCACCGTCTCCGATTCTTTCTTTATTCTGAACAAACGAAAGTGGAGCAAGGAAACTGCTGCTTCCCGATACGTTACCGTCTACTCCGCTTCCCGCAATAATATCATCACAGATTCCATTATTATCAACAGGTACTTTAGCAGGATCGAATGCAAATGCATAATACACATTCATTGCACTAAATATAGACAATACATTGGTTTGATATAATCTTACTTCATCAAACTCCCTTGTTGTTTTAAAGTGAAGGAAAATCCTGTTTTTAGATCCTCCAAATGCAGGTACTGATAACAATGTACTGCTTGTAGTAGATTCCTGTAATACCCCATTTTTATAGGTACTGATCCTTAATGAACTTAACAGATCAACTGTTATAAAACTTGTTCCCAAATCAACATTGAAACCCGTAATATATCCAGCCGGATAGGTAGTATTGGTATTCTTCACAGAAATACCGTTTCCACTTACCAAAGAAGCAAAGTTCCCCATGCTTACATTATTATCTAAACTTGCATCTATTACCGGATTCATGCTTCCGTTATAGCAAGCCAGACAAATACCTGAATTATTAACAGGTTTTGCTTCTACACCCATCCCGCGGATAGGCTCATATCCCTTTTGGGCATATATTGCTGCAGACATCATGAATATCATGACCAGTACTGCAAATTGATCGAATAATTTTTTTGCCATTTTGTTTTATTTTTTGTTAAAAGTTTGTGTTTATTATTATAAGGTCTGCCATCCGTAATTTGTACCAGTCTGTTTACAGCCAATAAAATTACCACTTGTGACACCCGCCACAGTGGCCACCTCGTACATTATTGATCCGGCATTAGAGGCATCACATGTTGGTTTTGTTGTAGCTTTTATCTGGATAGCCTTACTTATTTCCAGATCTGCATAGTTTGTAGCGCTCGGAATCATATTGATCCCAACATCAGTGATCACTGTACCTGCAGCTCCCTGTCCCGAAAATACATGGGCAGTATTGGCATATGTGGATTGATTAGCCTGGGAAATACCATTAATTCCAATGGCAATAGAACCTGAAATTCCACTCACCTTATTGGTACTTCCAAATGCAAAATTATTACCGGTAGTCACATTACTGGTCCCAAACGCAAAACCACCATTTATTGCATCATTTCCCATTCCTACTGCAGCAGATAATGAGTTTCCTGTTTTATTATTAGCACCAAACGCAAAATTATTACTGGCTAAGGTTGAGTTTCCGGAACCAAAAGCCTTACCACCTCCTGCTACGATATTATCTGAACCAATGGCAACAGCAGGAAAATTAGCTCCTGAAGTATTAGCTGTATTTCCTCTTCCGAGTGCAATATTATTTGAAGTGGCATTGATCGTGTTGTTGCTACCCCAGGCTAAGTTGGAACCGTCTTCTCCACCACCGGTAAGTCCGCCAGCAGTGTCCAGTACTCCGTGAACTTTTCCTGCAGTTATAACCACAAGGTTGGCCACTCCTTTAGTACCCAGATAATTTACAGATGCCGGTGCAGTTCCTAAAGTTTCTGCTGCGGTAGAAATCTCACCTGCTGCATTCCCTTTCACTTGCCATTCTGTACCTGTCTGCTTTTGCCATTGTGTTCCGTCGAAATAATAATATCCGGGTACCGTTACGTTTACGGTCTGTCCTGCTGGTGCGATATCCGCCAGTGTCACATAAACCATAGCCCCGATCTGAGGTGCTCCGTATGTTTTTTTATTCAGTTCTGTTTCTGTGAGCCGGGGTGCGATGATCCCGTCCAATTTACTTGTAATTGAAGGAAAGCCTACCACATCAAGCGTTACCTGCGCCTGACTTGTATTAATTCCAACTTGTGCATTTATTCCAAAATACATGGATAAAGCTGCGAATGTCAATAATCTGTTTTTCATTTCTAATGATATTTGTCTTTTTTTGTGTGTTTTATTTTAGAAGAGGTATATGAGTTTCCTTTTCAGTCAAACTAAAGAAGGAATCAGTATTTTTTTTCGGAAATTTTTTAGTGGTTAGGAAGTGCTGTTAAGATAATTTGTCCGGAACCTTAATTATACAATTAAAGCCTTTTAAATCTTTAGAATTTTCTATAGAAGGAAGTTTTGATTTTTGGTTTTGTATTCTTACCATCTGATCATTCTGAGATCCTATGTATTGAAAATTTGTATTTGGTTTGTAAAGTGTTATAAGAGAGGAATTCTCGTAGAAGAAATAACTTCCTGCATCAGGATAATTATTTTTGAAGTTTTGACCATGTAAATCAGCAGTCTTATTTTTGGTATCTTTTTTCCCAAAATAGGAATTATTATCATACCCAAAGCTAAATATCCTGTCAGTATTAAAACTGCAGTATGCAACAGTATATTTCTGTGCTGCTAAAGACTTGCTTATACTTCCCAGACTCATTGCCAACAACATACTTATACAATATGCCATAGCAGAGCTACGGAAGAGATCGTAACTTTTTTTCAAATGATGTGTGTGTTTTTCTCAGTGCAAATATAACAAATTTACAATTAAAACAATGTTTTAATAATTAATTTTAACCAAAAAGAAACAATTACATGAATAATAAATATTTTACAATAGTAATTATTACGAAATAAATAATCATAATTAAATATAAAATAATATAAAGCAAGTATATTTAATTACTGATATTATATATTGTGTACTTTCAAATGATATAAAAGCAAAAAAAAGCCCGGACATTACTGTCCGGGCTTCTTATTCTATAATAAATTGAATTATTTCAATTCTACTTCAGCACCAGCTTCTTCTAATTGCTTCTTAAGAGCTTCAGCTTCGTCTTTAGAAATTCCTTGCTTGATAGCAGCAGGAGCTCCGTCTACGATATCTTTAGCTTCTTTAAGACCAGCACCAGTTAAATCTTTTACCAATTTAACGATAGCTAATTTAGAAGCACCTGCAGACTTAAGAATTACGTCGAATTCAGTCTTTTCTTCAGCAGCTTCACCTGCACCACCTGCAGCAACTACTACAGCAGCAGCAGCTGGCTCAATTCCGTACTCATCCTTAAGGATAGTAGCTAATTCATTTACGTCTTTTACTGTTAAGTTTACTAGCGTTTCAGCTAAATTTTTTAAATCTGACATTGTTGTAATGTTTTTGTTGATTATTTATTTAATTTTTTGAGAGTATTATTCAGCAGCTGGCGTTTCGTCAGTGCTTTCTGCAGTTGGAGCTTCTGGAGCTTCAGCAGCAGGAGTTTCTTCTACAGCAGGTGCAGCTTCTTCAGAAGTAGCTTCTGCAGTTTCAGATTTGTTTTGAAGAGCAGAAACAACTCTTTGAATTGGAGACTGAAGTAATCCGATGATTTCACCGATCATTTCTTCTCTAGACTTAATGCTTACTAAAGCATCAAGGTTGTCGTCACCAACATAGAAAGTTTCTTGTACAAAAGCAGACTTCAATGCCGGCTTCTCTTCTTTTTTTCTAAAGTCTTTGATTAATTTTGCTGGAGCGTTAGCTGTTTCAGCAATCATTAATGCAGAGTTACCTTTGAAAGTTTGGAACATTTCAGAGAAATCTACTCCGTCAATTTGTTCCATTGCTTTTTGTAAAAGTGTGTTTTTCACTACTTTTACTTTGATATTCTGCTTGAAAGCCTGTCTTCTGAAATCAGAAGATTTTGCAGCGTTCAAACCGTCTAAATCTGCTACATAAACTACTTTCGCATCCTGAAGCAAATCTTTGATCTCTTGTATTGCTACAACTTTTTGGTCTTTTGTCATTGTCTTAAGGATTATTATTAGTTAACAGATTTACTATCAATTGCAATACCTGGGCTCATTGTAGAAGATAAGTAAATACTCTTCACGTAAGTCCCTTTAGCAGCAGTTGGTTTCATTTTGATCAATGTCGAGATTAATTCCTGAGCATTTTCTTTGATTTTATTAGCATCGAAAGATACTTTACCAATACCTGCGTGGATAATACCGTATTTATCTACTTTGAAATCAATTTTACCTGCTTTCACTTCAGTTACTGCTTTACCAATTTCCATAGTTACAGTACCTGATTTAGGGTTAGGCATAAGACCTCTTGGTCCTAATACTCTACCTAATGGGCCTAATTTACCCATAACAGCTGGCATAGTAACGATAACGTCAACATCTGTCCAACCTTCTTTTATTTTTTGTAAATATTCGTCAAGACCTACATAATCAGCTCCAGCTTCTTTAGCTTCAGCTTCTTTATCTGGAGTTACTAAAGCTAAAACTTTAACATCTTTACCAGTTCCGTGAGGAAGAGATACTACACCTCTTACCATTTGGTTTGCTTTTCTTGGATCTACTCCTAATCTTACAGCGATATCTACAGAAGCATCAAACTTTGTAGTGCTCACCTCTTTTACAAGAGCTGAACCTTCTTCTAGGTTATAGATTCTCCCTTTTTCTACTTTGCTTAAAGCTTCTTTTTGCTTTTTAGTTAATTTTGCCATTTCAATTAGTTTTAAGCGTTAGTTGGTTTAGTTCCTGTTACTCTTAACCCCATAGATCTAGCAGTACCAGCTACCATAGAAAGAGCAGAGTCTATTGTAAAGCAGTTAAGATCTGACATTTTATCTTCAGCGATTTTCTTCACTTGATCCCAAGATACAGAACCCACTTTGTTTCTGTTTGGTTCACCGGAACCTCCTTTGATTTTAGCCGCATCCATCAACTGGATCGCTGCAGGTGGAGTTTTAATAACGAATTCAAAAGATTTGTCTTCGTATACTGTAATTACTACAGGTAAAACTTGCCCTGGCTTATCTTGGGTTCTCCCGTTAAATTGCTTACAAAACTCCATGATGTTCACACCTGCAGAACCCAATGCTGGACCTACTGGTGGAGAAGGGTTAGCTGCGCCACCTTTCACCTGAAGCTTTACCATTTTAAAGACTTTCTTAGCCATTTTTAATTTTTTTAGTTTGAATAATTAATGAGTTTGGAAGCATTATTTATTCAGTAGATCACCGACTCACATACAGTAAATCTACTTTTCGGACTGCAAAATTATGAAATATTTTTGAAATAGCAAACGGAATGTGTTGATTTTTAGAAAGAATTAATAATAAAAGTTTTTATTTATATTTACAAGAAACTGAAAACCATGAAATTTAAATTTATATTTTTGAGTATATTTTTAATGCTTTTCTCTGTCATAAGAGCACAGCATGAGTTCATCACCGTATGGAAGCCCAGTAATATCGGTATTTTCCCTTCATTAAGCTCACCGACTCAAATTTACTTTCCCGGAGTTGGAACAAATTATAAAATATACTGGGAAGAAGTTGGCTATCCTACTCACAACAGTACATTAGACAACGTAACAACATTACTGAGCGCACCTCTTTTAATTGATTTCGGAACCCCTTTGAATCCTGTGCCTGCCGATGCAACCTACACCTTAAAAGTAAGTAATGAAAATGGCAATTTTCATCGGATCTGTTTTTATGCTCCGAATTTTTCCACCCACAGAGATAGTCATAAAATCATCGATGTATCCCAATGGGGAAACATTAGATGGTCCAGTATGGAATATGCCTTTAATTTTTGCACAGAAATGGATGTGACCGCCACAGACCTTCCGATACTTTCTGATCTCACCAATATGGCTTCCATGTTTTCTATGTGTTACAAATTGGTTGGAAATCCCACTTTTGGCAATTGGAATCTGTCGAATGTTACTAATTTATCCGGTACTTTTTATTTTGCTAAAAAATTCAACCAGCCCATAGGAAACTGGGACATTTCTAATGTTACTGATATATCACTCATGTTTATGCATAGTGATCTATTTAATCAGCCCCTAGGAAACTGGGACACTTCCAATGTTACCAATATGCAATCTACTTTTACCGCTGCATTTGCATTCAATCAACCCCTGGCTAACTGGGACACTTCCAAAGTTACCAATATGCAGAGCTTGTTTTTCGACACAGGAGCATTCAATCAGCCTATCGGGAACTGGGATACTTCCAATGTAACAGATATGAGCTATCTGTTTTCAGGCACGGAGATGTTCAACCAACCTATTGCCGGTTGGGACACTTCCAGTGTAACCAATATGCATTATATGTTTAATAAAACGTTTAAATTTAACCAACCGATAGAAAACCTGAATACTTCCAATGTAACAGATATGTCAGGAATGTTTGCAGAAAGCAAACTTTTTAATCTTCCTATAGCAAACTGGGACACTTCACAGGTGACTGATATGAGTCAAATGTTTGCTTTATCTGAAAAATTCAATCAACCTATAGGAAACTGGAACACTTCACAGGTCACTGATATGAGCTATATGTTCTATGATGCCAAACTTTTTAACCAGCCTATCGGAAACTGGAATACTTCAAACGTAACAAATATGCTGTATATGTTTACGGATAATCCCATTTTTAATCAGCCAATTGGAAACTGGGATACGTCTGCTGTAACAGATATGCGCCATGCTTTTAAAAATGCAACCGCTTTCAATCAGGATCTGGGCACCTGGAATTTATACTCGGTTACTCAAATGAATATGATGCTGGATTTTTCAGGATTATCCTGCAATAATTATAATTCTACCCTTCAAGGATGGGCAAGCAGTCCTTTTACTCCCAATAATTTAACTCTGGGCTCATCAGGATTGGTATATTCTACTCCTCAGGCGGCAGCAGCAAGAACTAATTTAACAGGTTTTAAGGGCTGGATGATCACTGATGATACCTACGATGCACAATGCAATGCTCTTGCTACTTCCGAGGTTCATAAAAATGATTTTAAAATATACCCCAATCCGGTAAAAAATACTGTTTTCTTCTCAAAAGAATTACAGAATATTGAAATGTACAGTGCAGACGGAAGGCTTTTAAAAAGGAGTTCAAAAGGAAAAAGTATTGATATCTCAGAATTACCTAGAGGAATCTATATTTTAAAAGCTCATGAAGTGTCAGGAAGTGAATTATCTAAAAAAATAATTAAGGATTAAGAAAGAATAAAGAGGAAATATCTATTCCTGAAACATCAACTCCAATTATATTTTTCAAGCAAAAAAAAATGACCACTGTTCAGTGGTCATTATATATTTTAAAAAGTAATGATTATACTTTTTCTACCTGCATATAGCTAAGTTCCATTGGAGTTTTTCTACCGAAGATCAGTACAGAAACTTCAATTTTCTTTTTATCCTCAAGAATTCTCTCAACAGTTCCGTTGAATCCATTGAAAGGTCCGTCTATTACTTTAACGTTTTCACCTACAATGTATGGGATCTCAATATCGCTTGCAAACTCTGAAAGCTCATCCATTCTGCCAAGCATTCTGTTTACTTCAGACTTTCTCATTGGAACAGGATCTCCTCCTTTCGTTAAACTAAGGAAAGATATAACTCCGGGAATGTTCTTAATAGCGTGAGGAATTTCACCCATCAGATCAGCTTCGATCATCAGGTATCCAGGATAGTAAGGCTTTTCTTTAGGAACTTTTTTACCGTTTCTAATCTGAATAACCTTTTCCATAGGAATAACCACCTGAGTAACGTACTGCTCAAACCCTAAGCGTTTGATTTCTGTCTCAATGTAGTTTTTCACTTTATTTTCCTGTCCGCTGATCGCTTTCAGCACATACCATTTCAATTCGCTCATTATGGGAAAATACTTTTTTAGTTGAACACGTTAATTAGCATTCCAATTATGTTGCTGATTGCCTTTGAAAACAATTCATCAACTCCAAAGGTAAATAATGCCAAAATCACTGTAGCTATAGTTACTACAATAGTTGAAGACTGAAGATCAGCCCATTTTGGCCATTCAACTTTATGTCTGAATTCGTTATAAGAACCTTTTAAAAAATCGACAAATGAACTCATAATTAATATTTGCACGGGCACAAGGATTCGAACCCTGATCAACGGTTTTGGAGACCGGTATCCTACCATTGGACGATGCCCGTAGATAAAAAGCTTCCGGAGAGTTTCCTTCCGGAAGCTTTATTTTATTTTAAGATGATTAGTCTAAGATTTCAGTAACCTGACCTGAACCAACTGTTCTACCTCCTTCTCTGATCGCAAATCTAAGACCTACGTTAAGAGCGATTGGCTGTAACAATTCTACAGTGATCTCTAAGTTATCACCAGGCATTACCATTTCTACACCTTCTGGTAAGAAGATCTCACCTGTAACGTCAGTAGTTCTTACATAGAACTGAGGACGGTATTTGTTGTGGAATGGAGTGTGACGTCCACCTTCTTCTTTAGAAAGGATATAAACAGAAGCTTTGAATTTTTTGTGTGGTTTCACAGAATCTTTCTTAGCGATTACCATACCTCTCTTGATGTCAGTTTTTTCAATACCTCTCAACAATAGACCTACGTTATCACCAGCTTCACCTCTATCTAGGATTTTTCTGAACATCTCAACTCCTGTAATAGTAGAAGTTAATTTTTCTTCACCCATACCGATGATGTCTACAGGATCTCCTGTATTGATAATACCAGCTTCGATTCTACCAGTTGCAACAGTACCTCTACCTGTAATAGAGAATACGTCTTCAATTGGCATCAAGAATGGCTTATCAGTATCTCTTGGTGGTTGCTCGATCCAGTTATCAACAGCATCCATTAATTCTTCAACGCTCTTGAACCACTTATCTTCAGTATCAGGAGTAGCTGCTGTAGCTGCTGTAAGAGCACCTAATGCAGAACCTTGAATTACTGGAGAGTTATCTCCGTCAAAATCGTAAGTAGACAATAAGTCTCTAAGCTCCATTTCAACAAGCTCTAATAACTCAGCATCATCTACCATGTCAACTTTGTTCATGAAAACAACGATTCTAGGTACGTTTACCTGACGGCAAAGTAGGATATGTTCTCTAGTCTGAGGCATAGGACCATCAGTTGCAGCACATACTACGATAGCTCCGTCCATTTGAGCAGCACCAGTTACCATGTTCTTTACATAATCCGCGTGACCTGGACAGTCAACGTGAGCATAGTGTCTTTTTTCAGTTTCGTATTCGATGTGAGCTGTATTGATAGTAATACCTCTTTCTTTTTCTTCTGGAGCAGAGTCAATTGCAGAGAAGTCTTTTTTCTCAGCAAGACCTTTGCTAGCTAATACAGCAGAAATTGCAGCTGTAAGAGTAGTTTTACCATGGTCAACGTGACCAATAGTACCAATGTTCAAGTGTGGTTTGTTACGATTAAACGTTTCCTTTGCCATGATGTGAAATTATTTATTTATTGTTTATTCAAATTTTCAGTGTGCAAATATAATGAATTTTTAAATATCAAAACCTTTTTCTTTAAAAAAATTTCAACATCTTGATCCAAAGAATTGCAAACCCTATACTTCTAAGTATTGAGGTGCAAATTTACACAAATTTATTAATTGAAAAAAACCTTACAAGTGTTTTATTCAAAATATAGTCCGGGTAATCTTCCATCACAATGGTATAGTTTTAATAATGAACAAGATAAAAATTCACGCTGATAAAAAAAACTTAATCACAATCCATAGTCTCATTTATCTCGTATATCAATATAAACCAATAAAATAGTATTATGGAGACATTACTACATCACTTTGGTAATGATTACATGATCTTTTTTCGTGCGACCGTTATGATAAGCAAATGATAATACCAGAAACGTATATTGCAGCTTTGATTTAAGGCTTACGACCTAACTGTAATGGATCACAACAGCAATTTCCAATTGTCATGATTTTGGGAAAGCTTTGCAGTGTAACTAGAATTTTAAAAGACTCATAATTATTATTTCGATAAGAGGAAGCGCGGAAAAACATAGTTTTTCCGCGCTTCGCATAATATAAAAGTAGAATAAAAGTTAAATCTGCTGGGACTTTTTCGTCCTGTTGAATATCCAGAATATAATCGGGAAGATCAATAAGGTTAATACAGTTGCCGTAATCAGCCCTCCGATGATCACAATAGCTAAAGGTTTTTGGGATTCTGAACCAATTCCTGTAGACAGCGCTGCAGGCATTAATCCTATTGAAGCCATCAGTGCGGTCATAATAACGGGACGGGTTCTGGATTTTACCCCATTGAGGATCGCATTATCCAAAGTCAGGCCATCTTTTACATTCTGATGGAACTCCGTAATGAGGATCACTCCGTTCTGGATACAGATCCCAAGTAGAGCGATCATTCCAACTCCGGCGGAAATTCCAAAGTTCATTCCGGTAAGGTGCAGGGCAATAATTCCCCCTATCAGTGCAAAAGGCACATTCGCCAATACCAGTAATGAGTCTCTCATGTTTCCAAAAAGGATAAAGAGTAAGAAGAAAATCCCCAGAATACTGATGGGAACTACCTGCGCCAGTCTGTGTGAAGCTCTCTGCTGGTTTTCAAACTGACCTGTCCATCCGATGGAATAACCGTCGGGAAGATCAACCTTAGCCACTTTTTTCTGTGCATCAGCGATCGTACTTCCCAAATCCCGGTCACGAATCGAGAATTTAACGCCGATATATCTCTTAATATCGTCTCTGTAAATAAATGCAGCTCCGTTATCTTTTACAATGGTACTGATCTCTTTCAGTGGAATCTTTGCTCCGTCCTGCGTAGGAACCATTAATGAAGCGATATCATTTTCGTCTTTTCTGTATTCCTGGGAATATCGGAGGCGAATCGGAAATTTTCTTTCTCCGTCAAACATTTCTGAAGCTGTTTTTCCTCCAAAAGCCATTTCCAGTACGGATTGTGCATCATCCGGCATCACTCCGTAAGCGGCCATCTTATCCCTGTCCAGCACCACGCTTACTTCCGGCTGGCCTATGTTTTTAATGATTCCAGGGTCTTTTACCCCGTCTACATCTTTGATCTGTTTTAAGACCTCATCAGCTAATTTGTCCAGTGTTTCGAGGTTATCACCATAAATCTTGATTCCGTTTTCTGCTTTAAAGCCGGCTACAGCTTCTGCCACGTTATCTGAAATCGGCTGGGAATAATTAAATGTAATTCCCTGGTAGCTTCGGAGCTTTTTATCTATTTCTTCAATTAATCCTTCATAGCTTATGTTCCGTTTCCATTCTTCTTTAGGCTTCAGATTGACGGCAAACTGTACAAATCCAAATCCGTTCGGGTCTGTCCCGTCATTGCTTCGTCCTGTCTGGGCAAGAACATCTGTAACTTCCGGAAAGCTCATAATATCTTTTTTCAGGAGGTCTGCTGTTTTCAAAGATTCTTTTAACGAAGAACTCATCGGCATTTCTGCAGTGATCCACAATGAACCTTCATTCAGTTGCGGCAGGAATTCTGTTCCTAAAAATTTCCCTGAAAATAAAGTTACCACCATAAAGGAAACAGCAACAATTAAGCTCATTTTCTTATGTTTAAAGGTATAGTTGAAGCCTTTCAATACAATTCTGTCCCAGAAATTCACAAACGGGTTGTTTTTTTCTTTTACATTTTTATTTAACAGAAGATGCGAAAGGACAGGAACCAAAGTCAAGGTGAATATCAATGCGCCTATTAGAGCAAATCCTAAAGTAAATGCTAACGGTGAGAACATTTTTCCTTCTACTTTCTGGAATGAGAAAATAGGGATCAGGGATGTGATGATAATAAGTTTAGAAAAGAAGATCGCTTTTCCCAAACCTGTTCCGGTCTGTTTGATCCAGCCTCCTTTTGAAAGTTTATTAAATTTTTCTGTGCCATATTTGAGTGCTTTGTGGTCGAGCATCACAAAAAGTCCTTCCACCATGACGACGGCTCCGTCAATAATGATTCCGAAATCTACGGCTCCCAATGAAAGCAGGTTGGCGCTCATCCCGGCCAGCTTCAGGCATAAAAATGCAAACAGCAGCGACAGTGGAATAATAATAGAAACAATAAAGGTCGTTCGCCAGTCTGCCATAAAGATCAGGACGATCACGGTAACCAGAATAATTCCTTCGATCAGATTGTGCATTACGGTGTGTGTCGTAAAATCCATCAGGTTGTCACGGTCATAGAAAGTCACCATTTTGACATCTTTCGGAAGTATTTTTTCGTTAAGCTCTTTGATTTTAGCTTTTACTCCAACCAGAACTTCCCTTGGGTTCTCCCCTTTTCTCATTACCACGATTCCTTCTACCGTATCTTCATGTTTATTCAGACCGGCCTGTCCTACTCTGGGCATGGAACTTTCATGGACATCTGCAACGTATCTTACCAGCACAGGGTTCCCACTGTCATTCTGGATGGTTATATTTCCTATATCTTCTACGGATTTTACAAGACCAATTCCTCTAACTACGTAGGCCTGCCCGTTTTTCTCAATAACATCACCGCCAACATTTAAATTACTTTTGGTAACAGCATCATACACCTGCAGCGGCGTCAGATTGTATTTATCCAAAGCTCTGGGATCAATACTTAATTCAAAAATTTTATCCTGCCCTCCGAAAACATTAATATCCGCTACCCCCGGAACACCTCTCAGCGCTCGGTCGATTACCCAGTTCTGCAGGGTCAGCAGTTCCCGGGAATCCTTTGTTTTACTCTCCAGTGTATATCTGAAAATTTCCCCGGTAGGCCCGTAGGGTGGCTGAACTTCCGGATCTACCTCATCAGGAAGGCTTACGGTTCTTAATTGGTTATTGACCTGATTTCTGGCGAAAGTATCATCCACCCCATCGTCAAAAAGAATTTTTACAATGGAAAGACCAAACATGGTGGTACTTCTCACACTGGTTTTCTTCTGAACCGGGCTCATGGCTAACTCGATGGGCGTAGTGACAAAACGTTCCACTTCTTCTGCGCTCCGTCCATTCCATTGGGTTATAATGACAATCTGGGTATTGGTAACATCCGGGAATGCTTCAATAGGCATATTTTTGAAGCTTATAAAACCTGCAATGGCCAAAATAGCTACCCAGATAAAGGTAAATGCTTTATTTTTTAGCGAGAAAGCAATTATATTTTTAATGAATTTATTCATGATAGATTAAATTGATGACCTAAAAAAGCCGTTGAAAGAAATAGGTAGAGGAAATTTATTTTGATAGTCTAGACATTAAGAATATTGAAAGGGTGAAGAACAGTGAAATGATTTTCAAGCAAATTTTAATAATAAAGAATGCTTAAATATCTTCAGATGTTTTCTTAATAGAGCTTAACTTCTTATTCTAAGGTTATTAATGTTTTTAATATTTCAAATTATATTCAAAATAAAATCAGCTATTCAGAGAGCGGTAAATCAATAGCTGATTGTTAGTGATTACTTCTTCTCCTTCAGACAATCCTCCGGCAACATAAGTAACATCTCCTACCTGTTTTAATATTTTTATTTCTTTAACTTTTATATCGGTTCTGGATTTGAAAACCACCACAAAACTTCTGTTATCATCAAAAATAACAGCTTTTGAAGGTACTGTAAGCGCTGTATTGGTTTCAGAACTTGAAACTTTGATGGTTGCTTTACTTTCCGGAATCAATAAACCATTGGCGTTATCCAGTACCACTCTTGCCTGCATGGAATTGGTTTCAGGATCAATAATCTTGAATATTTTATCAATTCTTCCATCAAAAATTTTATCCGGATATGAGAGTGTGGAAACCTGGGCTTTCATTCCCAGATTTATTTTTTCGATATCAGCTTCATTGACGTTCATGATCGCCCATACGTTTGTTGTATTGGCCACATCAAAGATATTTTCACTTCTGTCACTTCTCAGTTGCATGTCTTTGTTGATATTCTTTTGAACAATATATCCGCTGATAGGAGCTACCACACTGTAGATATTTCCTTTCTTCACATTATAAACTGTGCTTACGGCTGTCGCTCTCTGCATCTGATCCTGGGCTTTCTGCACGACGCTTTTAGCCTCAAGGACTTCTCTTTCTGTATTCAGTTTGCCTTCGTACATTTCTTTGGCAACACGCAGGTTATTTTGGGCAACCACAAGGTCTGTCTTCGCATCACTTACATCTTTCTGAACTTCGGCCAGCTCTGTACTTCTGATCGTAGCCAGCACCTGTCCTTTTCTTACGTAATCTCCAAGTTCTGCATTTACGCTTAAAACATTTCCGCCTACCAAAGGATATACATCGATATAACTGTTTTTATCTGCAGAAATTTTACCGTAAAAACTATATTGATCTTCTATGCTTTTTCTTTCCACTTTTGCTAAAGAGATAGAGCTGAGCATCGTATTACTCAGTTCAAAACCTTTTTTTGCCTGAGGAGTTTTTTCTTCTTCTTTTTTCGCACATGACAACAGAGACAAGGCTATCAGTATAGGTATTATATATTTTTTCATTGCTTAATAGAAGATTTTTGTTTGTATGAGTTGATTAAGTTGTTCTGCAGACTGCATTATCTCGTTTTTCATATCGAAGATCTGAAGTGCTGTTTCCCTGTAGCTGTCCATAAAATCCGTAAATTCTATAAGGTTGATATTTCCTTTTCTGAAATTTTTCAGCATTCCGTCGTAAACCAGTTCCATATTAATAAGGTCTGTGGTTTTGATTTCTGCAAGCTGATCATATTGACTTTTCCAGGTTTTATAGGCGGCCTGAATTTTAGTTTCAAGGTTCAGTTTCTGGTAATCGGCATTTTTCTGGTTTTGCTGGATCGCATAATTGGCTTTTTCCACATTCCCCTGATTGGATTTCCATAGTGGGATTGGTATTCCCACCATTAGATTGACCTCATTTTTGAAGGTTCCTCCATTTTGATCCCATCCGGCTCCAACATTCAGATCGGGAACATTCAGGGATTTCTGCCACTGGGAATAGAGTTTACTGTTATCAATTAGTTTTAGAAAATAAAGATAGTCGGCATTATTTTCCAATGCCTTTTTCTTTAATTCATTCTCATCTCCGAAAGGTTGTGCGGCAAGAATTTCTTTAGCTTCAGCATCAGAAAGTTGGGGTTCTATATCATCAGAAACTCCGGTGAGTACTTTTAAATTCTGTTCAAATTCAAGAATATTCTTATTGATCCCAAGTTTGTCATTATTGAGCTGAATCACTAAACTTTGCAGCCTGACTTCGTCTTTCAGAGAAACGTTTCCCTTCGCAGACTGGGCACGATAAGCACTAAGGAGATCATTCATATATCCCAACTGTTTATTCGTATTGTCCAGTTTCAGCTTTTCATAATATAAGTTGAAGTAACCGGCATGTAATTGGGTTCTCAGATCTACCAGAAGTTGCGAAAACTGAAGCTGGGTCAGTTCCTTGTTTGATTTTGCAAAAGCAATTTCATTTTTCTTTTTTCCACCCATGTAGATCAGCTGGGTTACCTGCGCTCCTTTAGCACTGCCTATATCAAAGACCTTTTTGGCTTCAGGATTATAGGCATTAATCTGCCCGCTCAGTTGTGGAAGCTCCCAAATCTTAGCCTGCAGAATATCTGCATCAGCCATATTGATGTTGTATTGTTCTGCAAGCAACTGAAGATTATTTTTTTGAAATGCCTCTTCACAGTCTGAAAGCGACATTTGCTGCTGTCCTGCCATGAATGAGGAAATGGCAATCAACAGCCCTGCAATTCTGTTCATTCTATCTTTATTTATAGGACAAAATTGGCATTATACGATTAAAAAGGCCTTAAATGAGCCTTAAAAAAAAATTAAATTTGGTTCAGGAATATTGATAAATGCTATATTTATGAGAGAATTGATTGAAATTTTAAGGCTCTTAAATTATTCGATTAAAAAATAATTATGCCCCAAGCAAGCGCAAATAATGTAACTAAAGTTGCTTATTAAAGATGATGCTGAAATTATTAGTGTGATCAGCAGGAGATGAATATCTGATTTGTGCCCCATGATATTCCAGGATTCTTTTAACAATCCTTAGACCAAGACCGGACCCTGAAATATTTTGAGAATTATTTCCCCGCATAAAAGCTTCAAATAATTTGGACTGCTCTTCTTCCGGGATCGTATTTCCGTGGGACGTCACGTCAACTGCAAGCTGATCGTTTGTTTCTGTTATTAAAACATTTACTTCCGTATCATCAGAATATACGGCTGCATTTTTAAAGAGGTTGATAAAGACAATCACCAGCAAAGACTGGATCCCATTGATCGTTAGCAGACCATTTTCCGAAGTATCTTCAGAGATCAAAAAATCAAGCTTCAGAGCCGGATAACTTTTTTCTACCGCTTCGAACGCTTCAAATATAACTTCATCAATTCTTACCTCTTCATAAATAGTCTGAATATTCTCTTTGTCAAATTTCGTAAGCAGCAAAAGGGAATTGGTAAGATCAGAAAGCTGATAGACATCTTTCTGAATCTGTTTCAGAGAGATCAATGTCTCGAGGGAATGCTCTCCAAAATTAATCAGGTTTTCCAACTGAAATGCCATTCTTGTAATGGGAGTCCTGATCTCATGTGAGGCACTTGCCGTAAAATCTTTCTGTGACTGAAAAACATCATCCAGCCTTGTGATCATCGTATTAAAAGATTTTGCCAAAACATTGATCTCATCATTTGACTGCTGAACAGGGATCTGCTTCGTAAGCTTATGGGCCGTAACTTCAGAAATTTCGGTATTCAGATCTTCTAAAGGGCGCAGAAACTGTCCCATAAAGTAATAACTGAAAAAGCCAATCAAAAGCGTACTCATCACATAGGCCGTGATCAGAAGGTATTTAAGGTATTCAAGTTTCGATTTACCATTGGTATCAAAAGCACTGGTAAGGATATAATAATTTTCGCCATTGATGTTCCGGAGGGCGGCATAGATTTCAGGAACCGTTTTCTCCGTATAAATGATCTTTTTTTCATCCAATTCTTTCAGAAGAGCACTGTCCCATGTTACATTGCGGTCTTTGATCGTACTGTAGATTAATTCTTTATCACTGTTAAAAATCAAGATCGTTTCATCGAGAAGGATATTATCCGAGTTTTCATTAAAAAATACCGGGGCTTCCTCTTCGAAATCTTTAGACTTTGAAATAAAGTGAGAAGTAAATTCGAGCCGCTGCCTGAATCTTTCTTTAAATTCATCTCTTCTAAAATCATTAAAAGACATATAGATCACCGCCATCACCATTGCAAAGAGCAGGGAAAAAGCGATACTTATCGTTAATGCTATCTTTCTTTTTAAGGACATCTACAATGTACTGAGGTAATATCCGAAACCGGAGCGGGTATGAATAAGTTTAAGTTTAAAATCTTTATCGATCTTCTTTCTCAAAAAATTGATGTAGACTTCTACGGTATTGGTGTTCGTATTGAAATTATGCTCCCATACGTGTTCTGTAATCTGCTGCTTGGAAACGGTTCTTCCCTGGGCTTCGGCAAGATAAACCAACAATTGAAATTCTTTTAAGGTAAGTGCTATTTCATTGCCTGCTCTATAGACTTTCTGCTCTGTTTTATTGATAATAAGGTCATCTATCCTGATAATATCCTGATCCGTAGTATCAGATGGTGTTTTTCTTCTCAACAGTGAATTCATTCTCAGCAGAAGCTCTTCAAACTGAAAAGGTTTCACCAGATAGTCGTCTGCAAGTCTGGTAAATGCATCTTTTTTATCGGAAATATCTCCATAGGCCGAAATGATGATGATGGGTGTGCTTTTATCAAAAGACCGGATCGTCTGGCAGACATCAAGTCCGTTTATCTTCGGTACATTAATATCCAGCAGATACAGATCGTATGTGTTATTCTTGATTTGACGGAGAAAGGTTTCACCATCATAAATTTTATCACAGGTAAAGCTGTTTGACTCTAAAAATCTGCTGAGTTCCGCTGAGAGAATAAGGTCATCTTCCAATAAAAGAATATTCATCAAAATATATTTAATACGAATTTAACAAAAATTTATGTTTCTGCCCCAATGCATTGAAAACAGATCTATAGATTTAATTAAATTTTAAGCTAAATTTTGTACAGGAAAAGAGAATTAAGATAGTTTTTATACTAGATACTAAGAAAGAAACGGATAAAATTAATATACACTTCAGCCAGCGAAGGTTCCTAAATTCCTTACATCACGTCAGGCAAAAAAAAATCCCGAAATAAATTCGGGAAATTTGAGAGCCAACTACGGGACTTGAACCCGTGACCTCTTCCTTACCAAGGAAGCACTCTACCGCTGAGCTAAGTCGGCACTAACTAAAAAAATCACACTAAAATAAGCGTGATTTTCTTTGAGCGGAAGACGAGGGTCGAACTCGCGACATTCAGCTTGGAAGGCTGACGCTCTACCAACTGAGCTACTTCCGCAATTTTGTTTCCAAAACTATTGGTAAACGCTTTGCAAACTTAGGAAAATCCATTTAAATCTGCAATATTTTTTTTAATATAAAATGTGGGGAGAGCAGGATTCGAACCTGCGAAGCCGAAGCAACTGAGTTACAGTCAGTCCCATTTAGCCACTCTGGAATCTCCCCAGACATATTATATTAAATTGAGCCTCCAGAGGGACTCGAACCCACGACCTGCTGATTACAAATCAGCTGCTCTAGCCAACTGAGCTATGGAGGCAATTTAATAAAAACTGAAAGCTTCAGAGAGACTCTACTCTGTGCTGCATCAGCAGTTAAAAAAAATCACGCCTAAAACTGGTGTGAAATTGAGCGGAAGACGAGGGTCGAACTCGCGACATTCAGCTTGGAAGGCTGACGCTCTACCAACTGAGCTACTTCCGCAATTTTGTTTCCAAAATCATTGGTAACGGTCTGCAAATCTAAGAAAACTTCTTGAAACCCGCAAGACTTTTTTTTTAATATAAATTGTGGGAAGAGCAGGATTCGAACCTGCGAAGCCGAAGCAACTGAGTTACAGTCAGTCCCATTTAGCCACTCTGGAATCTTCCCAAAAGTTTATATTAAAGAGAGCCTCCAGAGGGACTCGAACCCACGACCTGCTGATTACAAATCAGCTGCTCTAGCCAACTGAGCTATGGAGGCATAAATCAAAAAGAATTCAAAAGAACGCTGTTCCCTTTTTGCGAGTGCAAATATAGAACGTTTCTTTTGAATTCTCAAACTTTTTTATGACTTTTTTTATCTTTTTTTTTCTATGCCATTTCTTTTTTCTTGATTAATAGCTTTTTAGCTGTATCAACACAAAGGTCCAAACTTTCTTCAAAAGTTTCAGATGTCTTTTTTACGACAATATCATCGCCTGGAACAGCCAAAATAAGTTCAGTAGTTTTATTATTTCTATCCGAATTATTTTCAACTTTTAAGAAAACCTTGCACTCATGAATTTTATCATAGAAGGTTTCCAATTTACTTACTTTTTTGTCAATGTGAGATTCTAATGGTTCGTGTGGAGTTAAACCAATTGATTGAACTGTGATCTTCATAATTCTTCTTTTTTAGATGCTCTAGGGTGAGCCTGATTAAACACTTTTTTCAATTGCTCAATATTGGCATTCGTATAGACTTGAGTACTGGCAAGACTGGAATGCCCTAATATTTTTTTTACTTTGGAGATCTCCGCCCCATTATCCAAAACGTGAGTAGCAAAGCTATGCCGAAGGATGTGAGGACTTCTTTTTTCTTTTGTTGTTACCAGACTAAGGTACTTATTAACTACCACATAAACAAATTTTTCATAGAGTTTTTTACCCTTTTTATTGACGAAAAAATATGATTTATATTCGGTTTCAGGTTTCCTTATTTCCAGATAACTTTTAAGCAGATCCGAGAGGTCCTGGGAGATCGGAATAAAACGTTCTTTATTTCCCTTCCCTATTACTTTCAGCTCATTTCCGCTTAAATTAACATACTCAAACATTAGGCCACAAAGCTCTGCCTTACGGATTCCTGTTTGATATAATACTTCAATAATGCATTTTTCAAGAATATCATGCCCATCAGTGAGTACATGGTCACTGAGTGTCTGCATTTCCTCTTTGGACATAGGAATCTGTTTCTCAGCATAAAACTTAAGAGAAGAAATACTTTCTGTAGGTGAAACTTTGATTTCTCCTATTTTTAAAAGAAATAAATAAAAACTTCTGAGGGATGATAATTTCCTGTTGATACTTCTTTTTGAAATATTATTTTCACTTAATTCAACTATGAAATTCCGGATAATCTTTTTATCAGCTTTGGAAATATTTTCTGAAGCCTCTGTTTTGAGGTAGAAATTGGAAAAGTCTTCAAGATCTTTCCTGTAGCTTGTAATGGTATGAGGAGAATACCTCTTTTCGAACTGTAAATATTCTAAAAATTTATGCAGCATTACGTAGGGTATAAAAACAAAAATTCACTATCCAAATATACGTATTTGAATAGTGAATTTAGTATGTGGTTAAGAAAAATCTTAAGCCTGCTCTTCCTTACTAAGACCTCTCTGCTTGTGAGCAGCTTTAAGTCTAGCTTGTCTTAAAGTTACAGAAGGCTTGATAAACGCTTGTCTAGATCTTAATTGACGAACTGTACCGGTTTTATCAAATTTTCTTTTATATTTTTTTAATGCTCTGTCGATGGACTCACCATCTTTTACTGGAATTATTAACATATATTACATCTCATTTTGGATTGCAAAACTAAGACTTTTTTATTGAATTACAAAATCGCAATGCTTTTAACTTAAAAAATAATTACAATATTCTACAAAAGCTTTATTAATCAACCTTTATAACGCCTGAATATTTGCACTGAAATCACGTTATTCTATATAAGACCACCTCTTTAAAAAAGCATACGTTATTATTAACGATATTTTAAACAAAATCCTTACCTTTGCATTCACTTTTATTTATGGGGTTGACTGGTTTCGACAGCAAGGTCAATGGGTAAGTAAGCATGCAGAGAACCGTAGCGCGATCTCTATAATCCCTTGCTACACAATTTTAACTGGCAACGAAGAGTTCGCTCTTGCAGCTTAATCCGAATAAAGTAAGATTCAAGCGCTTTCCTGAAGATAGTAAGGAAGCAAGATGTCTCACAAATGCTCCGTTCTACGGCGTTTGATCCTGAGATATAGTAATGTAGAAATAAGGTTTCAGACGCTTCGGCTGAAACTCGAAAATTTCAGAAGATAAGCTGGAAGTTGGGTGTCTGCTCTCTGCCTCCAGTCGAAAACCAATAGTAGAATAAGCATGTAGAAATCTTATGTATTGCTTGTTTGGACGAGGGTTCGAATCCCTCCAACTCCACAACCCACACAACAAAGCCACTTTCCGTAAGTGGCTTTTTTATTGCCTTTCACTTTTCAAAACAACGCTACAACCTCCTATTCATAAGCATTTCATTATTATTTAATATTGCATCATGTAAAGATCTAAAACTTATAAAACCGACTGAATTTAAAATTTCGGAAAGCAAGTGGGAGAAGGATGGCAAGAGAATGAAATTGTCAGAAGAGGAAAGCAAGCTCAAAAATTCAAATCCTATAAAAATCCAGAAACAAAATGAGGTTGCAAATTTTAACCAGCGGCTAAGTGCTTTTGAGGCTTCATTCAATGATTATTTCTCAATGCTTATAGAGAACGATTCTTTAACCGAAACCAAAGTAGGGGAATTCTTTACGGATGCAGCTTCAAAAAATACCGTTCCAACAGGATTTGTAGACTTTGTAGATTATTACTGCCTGATGAACATCGGAATTGCTGATAGTACAAAGAAGGTATACAAAAGGACCCGGAATTTAGTTTATGGTTTCAATCCCAAATTAAGGATTCAGGATATTGATGATCAATTCAAAAATGATTTTGGGGACTATCTCGATAAGAAGAAATATCAGATGTCATACATTCGTAAAAGTTTAGGAAATATAAAAGACTTCTTGAAATACGCGAAGAGAAAGAAAATCAAAGTTTCTGATGATCCTGATTATTGGGAACTAACAAAAGATTTTCCAAACCTCAACACTTCAGATCCGGATGACCCTTATTTAACATGGGATGAACTCGAAGCAATCAGGAAAGTAGAGTTTGATACAGAGTACTTAGATAATGCCAGAGATTGGCTACTTATAAGTTGTTGGACCGCTCAGAAAGTTTCTGACTTAATGGAATTTACTTTCGATAAGATAGTTGCTGACGAAAACAATAATAAATTCCTACCAATCATCCAGGAGAAAACCGGTTCCAGGATTACAATTCCGCTTTTTAAAGAAGTAGAACAAATATTGAATAAAAGATTACATTGCAGCAAAAACATTTCTAAATATGTTATCTGATGAACAAAAAATCAAACTTTGCAAACCGATTCTTGAAGGTGTTGATAATAAAAAGAAAAGCAAAGGGTAAAAGATTATATGAAATTCTTGGACTAAAAATAAATAATTTATATTACAAAAATTTTATGTTATGATAAAGTTTCTTAAAAATAAAACCCCGACATCATAAATAAAGGACATCGGGGCGAAATATTTATTATTAAGGTTATTCTCCAGATTTCACACCAACTTTGAAATCTTTTAAATCCACTAAAGGAAAAACTTCATTTTGAAGCACTGTGCCTTTTAGTTTTTCATGTAAGATTCCCCTAACTGTACCTATTACGATTGTTGCAAAACTCTTAATAATCTGCTGTGGAATATCAAATGATTCTTCTGATTTTTTTATAATGACTTCATCAAAATTTGTAATTCTAAATTTTGACAAAAGCTTCAATTCACAAAAAATCTCATTGATTTCCAAAACTTTTAATTTTGTTGTAGAAAGCAACCCAATTTCCTTTGTATCATCAAATACTCTTATTTCGAAATTATTTTCATACTCAATAAAATCTTCATCTTTTATTGTGAAGTCACTAACATCATATTGCGAGAATTTTATCACATTGATGGATGAAAATTTTAATGTGAACTTTATTTCTTTCTTTGTTTCCATATTAAACGTTTTCAAATTCCGCGTCTTCATACTCATAATAATCCTTGTTGGACGTTTTTACTTCAAAGTATGATGCGTGGTTTATATTAATAGTATTAATATTGATATGAATTACATTAATTATACTGTCTTGAATCTTATTAAAAATCTTATCTTTTTCTTCTTCAAATAATTTTATTTTGAAATCAAATTCAACTTTATATTCTTTTTCGAATTTGTTTATAAAAGAACAATTTACTTTTTTAACTCCAGTCATTAACTGGCTTACATAAGATTCAGTGTAACCTAAACGTTTTGCTAATTCTCTATTATTCTCACATTTATAATGAAGAAAATCATCAATTTGTTTCATTACCCTAAGACTAACCAACGCTTCATCAATATTATTTCTGTTCTTATTTACATAAGATTGAATTGAATAATTATTTGCGGGTTGTGTTGTCATAATTCGATTTTTTGAATTTCAATTTTATCAATAGACTTTATTGTTGTAGTAAGTTCCTTGTCATTTTTCTGAGATTCCTTTTTCCCATATCTACAAATAAAAATCTCTCTATAATTTCCATTTGTCATTTGCAAGGTGTAAAATCTATGCCGGTCTACTTTTATTGCGAAAACATTTCCAAGCGTTGATTTTCCTTCAAAGTTATATTGCTGTGTTGTAAAATTATTAACTTTTATCGCCTCTATTACGAGAATAAATTTTTTAAAAGCTTTTGGATCTTTATTAATTTCAACAAACTTTTTTATCACATCAGGGTTATGATGATTAAGAAATACTCTAAATCTTTTTTCATCACAACAAAGAATCTGGTAAAAATTTTCCAATACTTAACCTATTAGTTAAGTGCAAATGTACGATTTTTCTTTTATAATTATTCTAAACAAGTCATGTTTACATCTTTTTAAATTACAAAATAGGTTCCTTTATAATTATGTGACAAAAATAAATAAGTAATACGCCAAAACTCGTCGTATTATATTTTATCAAAAACTAAATTCATGATCTGCTATACTTGTTCGTTTTTGCATTCTTATCGCAGCAAAGATATATTAAAACAGTTTTTAAGAGTAACGAAAAACTGTTTTAAGGTAGTAGTTGCAGTTAATAAAAAACTATCAGGTTAGAGCAATACTAATAGGTATTGCTAATACTAAAACTTTATAATTTGTAACTTTATATTTATCAAGTTCCTTAATAATTTAGGTTTAAACAATCCGACTATGCCGAAAATAAAACAGTATTTAGATTACGTTGAAGATTTAAGAAGTCTTTCAATAAAAGATATTAAGCAGTATTTAAAACCAAATACTTTCTTTGAAAATGCCGTATTAACGTATTATAGGGGCGGGTAGCGTACCGGATCAATAAGCCTGCAATCCCAGATATTTGATACTAATGGCACTATAACATTGTCTTACAATTACAGATCAGAAATAAGTATTGAGTATGAAATTGAGGTAATTTCAAAGCCCTCAAATCTCGGAAAAGGTATTGTTTGGTATTTTGTATGTCCTAAAACGGAAAAGATCTGCAGAACCTTACATTTGAAAGATGGGTATTATTATCACAGATCTGCATTTCCTGAGCTTTATTATGAGAATCAGATTTTATCTAAGAACTGGCGAATAGTTCAAAAGGCTATGGAAATAGAACTATCTGAAAAGTGTTGGGATGAATATTTCAAAAAGCATCGTAAGAAAACTTATAGAGGGATTCCAACAAAAGAAGAATCTAAACTCCAACGAATGATAAAAATAAAGGAAGAGTATAAACCTGATCTAAGTATTTTAAATTTCATAAAATAGGTGCTAAAAGCAAATTTACTTTGAGTGAATATAAAGATTACGAGGGGTTCACCCTCATGGTGAACGGTAATGAAACTCAGGATTTTGCTTGCCATTTTGGGCAACCAAAGCAAATTTGCTTCCGTTATTTACCTAAGTTTTTAGAGTCCATAAAAAAGGAGATCAATTCTGATTATTTAATATTATTTAATACGGTTCTATAGTTGGACTTTTTATAACTTTTGATATGGAGTATGGCTGAAATCTCAGCCGATCACTCTTTAGATAGTAACAATCGAAAGCAAAGAGAATATGATTTATCTAAAATGCAACCAAGGATTGCATTATAAAAACTAAACGAATCGGATACGCTAAAAAAAGATTGCTCCCCCAAATGGTGGAGCAAAAGTATATCCAAGTCCACAAAACACAAGTTAATTTATTGTACGTCGGAAAGTTGATATTCGTGATTAGGTGGTGTTAAGACATAATGGAAGTTTTCGGAAGTATTTAGTAGCCTTATAGGTTTTGCTTTTTGAGGGGGCTTTTTTATTATATTTGTGGAAAAACTAAAATTATGGAAATACCTTATGAGGAAATAATAAAGTGGGCAGGTGGTTCAGCTGTAGTCATTTCAGGAGTAGGTACATTGATAGGACAGCTTATACTAAGCAATAGGGCAGAGAAACATAGGTATGAATCAGAAGCAAAATTAAAAATAACTGAAAATCAACTTTCGGAGAAAACCGAAACTAAATTAAGGATTATTGAAAACCAACTTTTGGAGAAAACATCACTTTTAAACAATCTAATAGAAATACAAAAATCTAATTACAATTTTAGTCAAGAAAAAAGAATAAATGCATTAGATAAAATATGGAGACAGACTAATGATTTTTTGTATAGTTTGCCAGATTCTTTTTTGTATGTGAACAACTTGCCAGAAAGCAAGTATGCAGATTATTTAGATAGAGAAGAATTCCCTGAAAACGGCGATATAAGAGGAGAGTTGCAGAATTTAGAAAAAGAAAAAGATATTGTAGAAAAGTTTAGGGAAATAAGAAATAACTTAACATATGAAAGACCTTTTTTGGGGGAGGATCTTTACTTAAGATTTCATGCTTACTATACTTTTGTTACAAGAGTGTTTATACATACGTTAGGCGGAGTTGAAAAAAATAAGCTGTCTCATTGGCAACAAGATGTTTATGCGAAAAAATTGATAAAGAAAACTGCTACAGAAGAAGAGGTAGTCTATATGGAAAGTAACAAAAAAAATTCTTATTCGTATGCATTAGAGGTTATGGAAAAACAAATTGTCGAACAAATGAGTTTGTTATTATCAGGCAAGGAAGCAACTGAATATTCTATGAAACAGGCTGAAGAATTGCGAGAGATACTTACAGAAAATAATACAGTTTTATAAGTAAAGGCCCTTAATTGGGGCTTAATCATTACCTATAAGGATATCCTGGCTTCTCAAGGTCTTTCATTAAGTTCTGAAGATAGTGCACAGTGAAGAATTTGTTTTGATTAGTAATTTGCTCGTAGCTTTTTTCATCAAAATTATTAGTACGTAAAAGGTTAAATTCCTTAATATCCCCGTCTTCTACAACGATTTTTAATATTTCTTGGTCGTTTACATCTTTGCTGTATGTATTGATTTTTTCTTTCTTTTCATCATCAAGCATATCAAATCCTAGTTTAACCAACCATTCCTCCGATAATGGTATTGGCTGAAATGCATCCGTATCAATACGTTCTATTTGTGTAATATCATACTCTGTAATAGTATAATCTTGATTACCATGATTATTTGCAAAATTACCTGCTTTAAAAAAGTGACTATTCATGATTGTTTTTCTCCAAATATAATTCTTTTCCTTTAAGTGCGAAGAAAAGGTTTTGTAATTCGTGAACTGATTTTATTAATATTGAATCACGATTTGTAAGAAACTCTACCTCTGAAAAATCACCTTTTTTATCCCATAATTGAAAACCATCCAATTCGTAAGTATTCAATGTGTGTTCACTTTCATTCATAAGTGTAAAGCCAAATCTTCTTAAATGTTCTTTGGTTAATTTCAATGCTGCTATTCCTTGAAGTAAGCATTCACGAGTTATGTTTCCTACGCTATCATTATAACGGTATACAATGCTTTCTGGGTTTATTCCCAAAACCTCTGCTTCGGTAGTTGCGAAAAGTACTGTATTTCCAATTCTTAAATCTTTTATGTTCATGTCATTAAATTTTTACAATTATACAACTATTTAAAAATAATAAAGGTTTTCCACAATTTTATGGAAAACTAAATACACGGAATTCCGTGTGTTTAAATGTCGGAATTTCCGATATTATAAAAATGAATATTATCAGGTTTATTGAAATGTACCAAATCCGTATATTTTAAAGATGGGAAATCACGACCTTTAAATATCGCCAAAAACGATATTATAAAAAATAATAATTGAAAGGGTACCGTATTTTACCGTACCCTTAAAATATGACGAAATAGACGAGCTAAAAGAAAGGAAAGAATCAGCATCATGTTCTACGAGATTGTCAGAAACTGAATGAGAATTACGAAAAATTAGGACTGTCCAAAATTGGTTTATCCTCATACACTAACTCTCAAGGCCGCCAGTTTCAGGAAATACCGTTTTGGTTTATCCTGATTTTCGGATTTACTCAGCGCAAAATTTCGTTCAGTGAGGAATTAGTTAACATTAGTTAATATAGGTTCCTATCTTCGAAATGTACTAAGTGTAGAAAATGTAGGTCTAAAAACAACTTTTTTTTCATCAAAATAGTAACTTTACAACTCGGAAATTAAAGGCTTTGTTTTACTGCAAAAAGAACTAAAGCACTACAAAAACAATATAACTATCTGATTATCAACATTTATAGATAGTCCCTCCAACTCCACTTTTTAAACTAAAGAGAATTTGTAAATTATTAAATTTTAAATAATTACATTTTCTCTTTTTTGTTTTTGTGTCCGAAAATGTCCCAAACGTTTTTTACTTGAGCTTAAGAATTTAAGAGTAAGAATTGAGAGTGATTTTATTGAAACTGGAAATTGGGGTAACTGTTCCAGTGGAGAATTTGTAACTTCTTTTGCAAGGATACAATTAAGTTGTAGTTCAGCATGAATTATTTATAAATCCTCATTAAGGGAACTTATAGGGGAATCTTCGGGACATTGTGGAAAAATAGTTTGATGAGTGGCTAATGATGAAAGGAAAGATTTTGTGAAAATGATTTCATTGAACAGGAGATATGATAGATATTTTTGAGGAGTTAGTAAGGTTTGCCTAAATCTATCCAAATTACAAAGCTGTCATTAAAGGAAAAAGTTCTTTATAAATCAAACAACAAGCATAAACCTTTACAAGATTTTAAAAAGAATAATCTCCTCTATTTTAGAGGAGATTTTCTTATGGGTTTTGTCTTGTAACGGCTTCCTTGGATTATATTATACATTAAAATATTGAATACCAAATGATTAATAAAACAAAATAACAGATTGAATTTCCATTTCTTTTTTAGCTATTTTTTAATGCTTTGAATGTGTATAATTCAAGTACATTACTCTTCTATATCTAAATAATCATGAGGTGTAATAATATATAAGAGCTCTCCCGTTTGTGCATGAATCAAAACTCCCATACTTCTTTCTTCCGTTCCCCAGATTTCTCCGTAAGAAATTGCATAATAATCTATCTTTTTCCCTTCATATCTTCCATGAGAAATAGGATAATTCATTTCCTCTTTTGAAGTAAATGCAATTTCGCTAATAGTATCAATACTTGAATATTTAATATTTCTATCCAATAACTTTTAATTTTATTATAGGCTTCTTCTTTAGTTATCATAATTATTTAATTTAAACACAGCCTTTTTATCAAATTATTCTTCAACATCCATATACCCGTGAGGTGTCATAATGTAAAGTATCTCACCTGTTTCAGCATCAATATCTACAAACATGCTCCTTTCTTCCATACCCCATAATTGTCCAAAACAAATAGAATATACATTCAATTTATTTCCTTCATACTTTCCATAACTGACAGTTTCATTTTCCTCAAATTTAATACTATCAACATCAATAGTTGAATACTGTGTTTTTGATTTATCTAAATATTCTTTTGCCTTTTTATATACTTCCTCTTTTGTTATCATATTATTGAATTTTTAATACATCATGTAATTTTATTTCTTTTTTAACATCTGGAATTTTACTAATGTCAAAAGGTAAATCAATTGAATCTTTTCCGAATTTCCCATATACTCTTTTGTTTAAATACTTCCAAGCATGTTCAACTTCTCCTTTGGTTAAATATTTATAATTTTCAATTAATTTATCAAATACATATTGTTCTTTTATTAGCTCTCCAGCAGTACCATGCCCACCCAAAGATATATATTTTTTTAATCCTAACACTTGAGAATGTTTATAGTGCATAAATTCGTGGAAAAACTCATAAACTGTAGCCTCTTCTCTTAAAACAATTTTCATTTTTGCACCATCGGTAATAAAAATTGCAGCAGCCCCTTCAGGCATGATTGCAGGAACTCCTTCCCTAACAAAGAATCCTTCTATTGGTAATGAACCTTCTAAAGGATGTAATTCTAATTCTACTTTTAGCTTTTTAAGCTCCTTTATTAAATGTTCAATATCTGCCTTTCTGAGTTTTTGCCCCAGTCTTCTACCTCTTCCAGATACAGCCACCTCATCCCATTGAGCCAAAAGTTCCTCTTGTGAAGGAGCCTCACCTATTAATTCATAGAATTTTTTACGAAAATACTTTAAAAGATTTCCCGTTTTAACAGCTTCAACAAGCTCTAAAAATTCCTTTTTAATCCACATCCAGAATTCTTTAAGAGAATTCCCAACTTTTTTAATCACATTTTTTCCAAAATCGACTGCTTTAACACTTATTCTCTCTGCTTTAGCTGTTAATCTACTGATCTTTGCAGAAGCTTGAGCAACTAACGAACTTCCACCTGTAAAGTAAGCAATAACAGCATCTAAAATCAATTCAAAGGCAACTCCTCCAATAAAGTAAGCCCAAAAATACTCATTGAGATTAGAGAACTTCTTTGTTAAAAAAGAAATAAAACCAGTAACTTCTTTCCATATTTTTTCATCAGTGAAAAGTTTTTTAACACCATTCAAAAAATCTTTGGCATTTTCATCAAATAAATCTACAAAATCCTCTATAAATTCCAGTTTCTCCTGATATTTTGCCAGATCTAAAGAGTTTAATTTTTCTAATTCAAAAATTGGTATATTCTCTACTATCATTGCCAAAAGCATGATAATCAATTGAACCAAAGAGATAAGTCCATTGAGTATTCCACAGAGAAAAGCATTGATTTTTGCAATTTCTTGGTTTAATTTTTCACTAATTATATTTCCTATGCCTGAAATAATATTCTGAACTTCATTAAATAATGCTTTTAACTGATTATAAATATTCTTTAGACTATCAGGCATGTTATCTTCTATAAAGTTTTTTACAAGAAATGTAACAGCAAACAAAATATCATCAGTAATAGTAGGTGTTTCTGCTACGATTTTGAAAACAGCAGCAGTGGAAATTTCATCAAACGATGTAACAAATTCAGAAAGTTTTTTCAATCCTGTTTCTGCAATCCCTTGTTGATTGTCAGACATGTTTTTATACTCATTGCAAGGAAACGGAACAGGAATAATAGGCTTGTATTGTACTTCTTGTTTGGGAAAGCCACTTGCACCAGATTTATTTTGAAAATTATTATACATAGGCTCTACGTAAAACTTGATATAGTCATAGTTTTCCTCTGCAAATTTCCATTTTTCAGTGGCTTCAATACCACCTTTTAGCCAGTCTGCTAATTGATTGTTCAATGAAGATACTTTTTTAAAAGCTTCATTGATTTTACTCTTTTCAAGTATTTCTAAATAAATGGCGCCTTTCAGTAATGTGTCATCAATACCATAATCTTTAGCAATTAGTTTGATAAGACCATTAAAATCTGAGACACTCCCGTCCACTGTTTTGCCATCATAGTTAATGGTTTTCCCCTTACTGTTATAGTCTCTTGTTAATTTTTGTCTTGCATAATCTCCCATTTTTACTCTACAAGCTGTTCCAAAAAAATTACTGGTCTTTTTGGAAGTCATTTCGTAATAAATCGTAAAGTAATCAGGCTCAATAGGATCTTTTTCATACCTGTCAAAAACTTCTGTTCCACTTTCGCAAAAAACAGCTTGATGATGAACCACACTGTATTTTTCTGATTTGGGATAGCTTTCTTTTAACTCTGGAGGTACAACAAAGGTTTCATAAAATATACTGCTTTCTCCCAATGGGCTGTCGCTGTTTCTGCTTAAAACATAATCTAATCTTTGTATCATATCATTTGAATTTATTATGAACCAAATGTAGATACAGGTAGCGACAAAACTTGTCGTGTAAAAGTATGTTTTTAGATTATTTGCCTACAGCTATCTGCTCAAACAAAACCCTGAATAGTTAATTAATTATCCTACAGTAAGAAAATTTTAATTATGTTTCTATTGGTAGTTCCACTTCATTTTTCTATTTTGATGGATTGATATATTTGTCTAAAATCTTAGATTAACAGAAAATGAAAAAAGTATTGTTTTTATTTATATTATTATTGTTTCCTTTCTTTTTCAATGCGACAACAATACCATTCGAATTAATTGACGGAAAGATAATTGTGAGTGTAAATATTAAAAACAATCCGCACAATTTCATTTTTGATTCAGGAGCTTTTACGATTATTTCGTCTGAACTAAAAGACCAATTAAGTGAAAAGAGAAGTACCTTTATTTTTGAAGGAGCTGATGCAAATAATGCGAAATCAAAGATGGAAGTTTTTTCGACAGATCATTTAAAGATATCAGATTTGGACATTAAAAATGTAAACTTTTCATTTGCAGATATAAGTTGGATGAGTGGACGTGCATGTAAAAAAATCAGTGGAATCTTCGGGGCTAATATGATGAAGGGTAAAATATGGCGAATCGATTTTAAAGATAAGATGATTACCGTGTTTGATAAACAACAGAAACTTGCCAATAATTTTGCGACAATTCCTTTTTCTGAAGAAAATTTCACCAATGTTCCAAGACTTAGGGCTAAAATAAGAAATCAAAATATAGAATTTATATTTGATACTGGTTCAGGAATGGGTTTTACTATTAATAAGGAATTATATGATCAAATAAAAGATAAAGACTTTTTAGTTTTTGAAGGGCTTCTTTCTCAGTCTTTAAATAGCATTGTTAAAGGGCAGCGGCAGGTTGATGTGATGGATATTGAAATTAATAACACAAAACTGGGTAACCAAATAATAGATAGCAGTTCTGATTCACCCAATTTAATTGGCATCAGGTTTATAGAAAACTATTTGGTTGATCTTGATTTCATTAATAAAAAAATTACTCTTGCCAATACAGAAAAATCTCTTGAATATCAAAGTTTTGGGATTGCATTTGCCCCGATTAACAACAGCCTTGTCATTGTAAATAAGCTGGAAATCCCTCAATTATCAGGATTACAATTAACTGATAAAATTATTAAGATAAATAATACTGATGTTTCTAAAATGAGCGGAGAGGCTTTTTGTGGAATAAAAAAAATACTTGACAATAGTCAGACCATTGTTATCGAAAATGAATCTCACAAAATCTTCACGTTGGAAAAGAAAAATATTTTACAATATTTGAATTAAAATTTAAAATACAACCAATAAAAGACTATTAAATCTACCTTAACCATAAGACGGACTTTTACAACCTGCTTAACGGCAAGCCATATTTTTTTTTAAAAGTAAATGAAAAGTGAGAAAGATCTTCAAAACCCAGATCGAGATAGATATCCGATGCTTTTTTTCCTTTTTCTAAAAGATAATGAGCTTCCTGAAGTCTTTTTTCGAGCAACCATTTCCTTGGGGCAGTTCCAAATACTTTCTCGAAATCTCTTTTAAAAGTTGCCAGGCTCCTTCCCGTGAGATAGGCAAAACGATCAAGTTTCACATTAAATTGATAGTTTTTAATCATAAATCCTTCGAGATCGATTTTATAGGGATTTGAAATATCATACAGGATATTTTTAAAAGATTGATCATGTCCAAATAAAAGCAGTAATGCTTCTTTCTGTTTCAATAAAGCAAGTTCAGGGGATTTATTTTCCAACAAATCCTGATACTGCAGCAGAGACTCCATAAAATATTTCAGATGTTTTACATCAGACACTTCAATAAAAGCAGGGGTTTTTAATTTTTCATGCAGCACAAAACTTTCATCCTCATTCATCTGTTTCAGCATTTTATCATCAAACCTGACGGATAAAGATTTAAATTCTGATTCTTCACCAGGTTTTTTCAGGAATTTCAATAATTGATTTTTCCGGACAAGATAAACATCACCACTTCGGAATATTTTCCGATGAACACCATCATTAAGTTCCATTTCTCCGGAAATCACCATGCATAATGAATTGTAGGGCACAAACTGTTCTCCTTCACGAAAAACAGTAAAGTAGCAGGAATAATTGATATACTCAATATTTTCAGACATTTTCCTTGTATTAAAGTCAAGTCAAAAAAGCTCTGACTTGACTGTTCAATATAATATTTTTAATTGTTGTTTTAAACTAAAATTGATTTAGGTTCTAAATATTCTTCCAATCCAAATGCTCCGAATTCCCTTCCAATACCAGATTGTTTGAATCCACCGAATGGCGCCAGCGGATCATGCTTGAACCCATTAATACAAACTCTGCCGGCTTCAATCCTTGAGGCCACTTTCAAAGCTCTATTTTCATCCGAAGAAGTCACATAAGCAGCTAATCCATATAGAGTATCATTAGCAATAGCAATGGCATCCTCTTCGTTTTGATAAGAAATAATAGACAATACCGGTCCGAAAATCTCTTCCTGAGCAATGCGCATATCATTTCGGACATTGGTAAAAACCGTAGCTTTAACAAAGTTTCCGTTTTCAAGACCTTCAGGTTTTCCCATTCCTCCGACTAATAATTCTGCATTTTCATCTAATCCTACCTGAATATAATGCTGCACCCTCTCATATTGTTTTTCAGAAACCATAGGACCTACATTGGTATTTTCGTTGGCAGGATCACCTACAACAACCTGAAGAGCAGCCTCTTTCGCCAACTGATTAACCTCTTCTAATCTCGATTGAGGCACCAACAAACGTGTTGGAGCAATACAGGCCTGCCCACTGTTCATATAAGCTCCAAAAACAGCTTGAGGAATGGCTTTTTCAAAATCTGCATCGTCCAGAATAATGTTGGGTGATTTTCCACCCAGTTCTAAAGTTACTCTTTTCATACTGTCTACAGCCCCTTTCGCAATCATTTTCCCTGTCTGGGTAGAGCCAGTGAAAGATATTTTCGCAATATCGGGATGGTTTACAATTTCATTACCAACAACATTTCCCAACCCGTTTACCACATTGAAAACTCCTTCAGGAAGCGCTGCTTCATGGAAGCACTCTATGATAAGCTGGGTTTGCAGCGCACTCATTTCACTTGGCTTCACCACTACAGTACAACCTGCTGCTACCGCTGTTGCAAATTTATTGCATATAAAACTGTTACTGGAATTCCAGGGTGTAATAATCCCCACAACGCCTAGTGATGTCATTTCAACAAGTGTGCTTCCTATTTTTCTTTCAAATTCAAAATGTTGCAGTGTTTCAATCATATGATCAAAAGCACCCACCATATTTTGGTAAGCGATTGTACAGAACTGCCTTGTTCCCCCATATTCCAGGATCATGGTATCAATAAGTTCCTTTTCTCTCTTTTCTACAGTCTTTTTTAAATTTTTAAGAATTTCAATACGCTCCACCACATTTGTTTTTGAAAATGTTTTAAAGGCTTTCTTTGCTGCAGCAATTGCATTTCTGGTATCAATTTCATCACCCAGGATCACTTCCCCTATTTTCTCATGATTAGATGGATTGATAAGATCAAATATCTGTTTACCGTGTAATTCTGTAAACTGGCCGTTAATGTAAGCTTTCTCTATACGTTTCATATGTTCTAAATTTTATTAAGACAAAGTTCCTTCAATTTTAAAGACAATGTTTTGTTATACAGCTCAATTCAACTTTGTTAAACAGCTCATCATTATAGTTCTTTCCTTATTTATAAAGACTCTGTTTACTGTTTAATAAATGATTTTGAAAAGAACAAAGTAATTATTGGTCAATCAACCTGAACATAATCTTTGATTTTTACAATGTTTTGATACAATCTAAATGAAGAATAATTATGTAATTTACTTATGATTTGCATAGCAAACATAAACACCTGAAAACGAAAACACTAAAACACCTCACTATAAAATAAGTATAGTCTACCCACAAAAAAGACTAAAAAAATGTTTTATCGTGAAGAATTTTATATATTTGCACCATCTAACAATTAAAAAAATAATTTACTATGTCAGACATTGCATCAAGAGTAAAAGCTATCATCGCTGATAAGCTTGACGTTGAAGAAACAGAAGTAACTCCTGAAGCTAGCTTCACAAACGATTTAGGAGCTGACTCATTGGATACAGTTGAGTTAATCATGGAATTTGAAAAAGAATTCAATATTCAAATCCCTGATGATCAGGCTGAAAAAATTACTACTGTAGGGCACGCTATTGCTTACATCGAAGAAGTAGTAAATAAATAATATTCTTCAACAAAAAAGAAAATTTTAAAAGTTTATGGAATTAAAAAGAGTAGTTGTAACCGGTTTTGGCGCAATAACACCGATTGGAAATAATGCAAAAGAATACTGGGAAAATCTTCTTAAAGGTGAGAGCGGTGCTGCTCCGATTACTCTTTTTGATGCCACAAACTTTAAAACCAAGTTCGCTTGCGAAGTAAAAGGTTTTGATCCGTTGCAGCATTTCGATAAGAAAGAAGCAAAGAAAATGGACCGCAATACCCAGCTTGGACTTGTTGCTGCCCGGGAAGCGGTAGCACACTCCAGAATTATGGAAGACAATGTTGATAAAAACAGAGTCGGTGTAATTTGGGGTTCCGGGATCGGAGGTTTGGAAACTTTTGAAACTGAAGTTTTAGGATGGGCGAATACGGAAATTCCAAGATTCAACCCTTTCTTTATTCCTAAAATGATTGCGGATATCACTCCTGGACACATCTCAATAGAGTATGGCTTTCACGGGCCGAATTATACTACGGTATCTGCCTGTGCATCTTCTGCCAACGCTCTGATTGATTCCAAAATGATTATCCAGCTTGGAAAAGCTGACGTTATTGTATGCGGAGGCTCTGAAGCAGCCGTTACAGCAAGTGGTGTCGGTGGATTCAATGCAATGATGGCACTTTCTACAAGAAATGATGATCCTACCACAGCTTCAAGACCGTTTGATAAAGACAGAGACGGTTTTGTATTAGGTGAAGGTGCAGGAACTATTATCCTTGAAGAATATGAGCACGCAGTAAAACGTGGAGCAACGATTTACGCAGAATTACTGGGTGGCGGTATGAGTGCAGATGCACATCATATGACAGCCCCTCATCCTGAAGGCTTAGGAGCTTATCTGGTAATGAAGAACTGTTTGGAAGACGCAGGCTTAACTGCTGATGAAGTAGACCATATCAACATGCATGGTACCTCTACTCCATTAGGAGATATTGCAGAATCCAACGCAATTTCAAAATTATTAGGCGAGCACGCTTTTGATATTCAGATTAATTCTACAAAATCAATGACCGGCCACCTTTTGGGTGCAGCTGGAGTAATTGAAGCTATTGCTGCATTAGGAACTATTATTCACGGTATTGTTCCTCCAACCATCAATCATTTTACTGATGATGAAAATATTGACCGCAGACTGAATTTCACATTCAACGACGCAGTTAAGAAAGATGTAAAAGTAGCCATGAGCAATACTTTTGGATTTGGTGGGCACAACGCTTGCGTTCTATTTAAGAAAATCTAAATTCAATGAATGGAGTTACAGAAATACTTTTCTAAATTCCTTCTCAAACAAAGAAAAAGAAAATTAACGGAGAGAGACTTCTTCCTAAGTACCGAGATAAAAAAAATACTGGGTGCAGAGGTTCAGAACGTTGCTCTTTACCGGGAAGCTTTTTCTTTAAAAAGTTCTTCTAAAAATCAAGACAGTAATTACGAACGACTTGAATTTTTGGGGGATTCTGTTTTGGGTACAATTATTTCCTGCCATCTGTTTCAGACGTATCCTCAGGCTAACGAGGGGTACCTGACCCAGATGAAATCAAAAATTGTTAATAGGAAAAATCTTAATAAATTGGGAGAAGACCTCAAGCTTACCGATCTTTTGCAAAAGCAGGGATCCGCGGCATTGGGCGAAAATATTTCCGGAAATTTATTTGAGGCACTTATTGGCGCTGTTTATCTGGACTTTCATTATGATACCTGTAAAAGGATTATTCTGGAGAGATTGCTTACGCCTACTGAAATTAACAAGCTTGAAAATAAAATTGTAAGCTACAAAGGTCTTCTGCTTGAATGGAGCCAGAAGAAAAAAGTAAATATAAAGTATGAGACCTGTGAGGAAATCCAGGTTAATAAAGCAGTGGTTTTTAGATGTCATGTTTGGCTGGGAGAAGAAAAGATCGCCAATGCGACGGAAACTTCCAAAAAGAAGGCAGAAGAAAAGGCAGCACAGAGAGCATTTTATATTTTAAATAAAAAAGAAAACATACTTGGAAATTCAAAAACTTTATGATCTAGACGATATAGAATTTGAAGATATTGCCATAGGATTGGTAAGATTAGCAAAAGATATACCTGCTCATGAGTTTTTCTACAAAATAAATCAAATCAACGGCCTCACCTTTTGCAGAAAGAAAGACGTTATTCTTCACGGGGCTTATTATGATTATTATTTTCCGAGATTTGAGGCTTATCACAAGTTTACAAAAACATGTTTTACATTCATTTCAAACCGGTCTTCAGAAAGTAAGCAAAAAAAATTGCAGACCGAGCTCTTCACAGAAGAAGAAAACATTAAATTTTTATTAAATAATCAGGTAGATGTAGAATATATTTTGCATACTTCGGAACAATTCCCTGATTTTTCCGTAATTTTGCTCCCTGAAAATCTTGTGTTTCCGATACAAGATTATACACTGAGTTCTGAAGAGGAACTTTATCAAATTATCCAGTATTATGAATAAGTATTTAAAGAAGACAAAAATTATTGCAACACTAGGACCTGCTTCGTCATCGAAGGAGGTAATGTTAGACCTAATGAGAGCGGGTGTTGATATTTTCAGAATAAATTTTTCACATGCAGACTATGACTTAGTTCGAAATAATATTGAAATTATCAGAGAGCTTAATAAGGAATACGGCTATTCTATAGGGATCTTAGGAGACCTTCAAGGCCCAAAACTGAGAGTAGGCGTTGTAAAAGAAGGTTCTTACCTGAATCCTGGAGACATTCTTACCTTTACCAATGAGAAAATAGAAGGTGACTCTACCAAGGTTTACATGACCTACCAACAGTTTCCTCAGGACGTAAAAGTTGGGGAAAGAATCCTTATCGACGATGGAAAGCTAATGCTGGAAGTTATCGAGACCAACCAAATAGATACGGTAAAAGCAAAAACCATTCAAGGGGGACCATTAAGTTCTAAAAAAGGAGTTAACCTGCCTAATACCAATGTTTCTCTTCCTGCACTGACGGAAAAGGATATTCAGGATGCCAATTTCATGCTTGACATGGAAGTGGATTGGATTGCATTATCATTTGTGCGTCATGCTCAGGATATCATCGACTTAAAAGAACTTATCAATTCGCATCCTAACGGTAAATTCAAAACACCGATCATTGCTAAAATTGAAAAGCCTGAGGGCGTTAAAAATATTGACGAAATTTTATTGGAATGTGACGGACTAATGGTTGCCCGTGGTGACCTTGGTGTGGAAGTTCCAATGGAAGAAGTTCCTGCTATTCAGAAAAACCTGGTAGAGAAGGCAAGATTCTATTCAAAACCGGTGATCATTGCTACCCAGATGATGGAAACCATGATCAACAGCCTTACACCTACAAGAGCGGAAGTAAATGACGTTGCTAACTCTGTATTGGATGGTGCAGATGCTGTAATGCTTTCAGGAGAAACGTCTGTAGGAAGATATCCGGTGCAGGTGGTTGAAAACATGGCAAAGATTGTTCAGAATATTGAGAAAACCAGTTTTTATCAGCACAAGAATGAGCCTATTGAGAAAGATTATAACTGTATCGATGAAAGATTCATTACCAACAGGGTATGTCTTGCCGCAGTAAGAATTGCAAAAACCACCAATGTTTCTGCTATTGTTACATTGACGCATTCAGGATATACGGCTTTCCAGCTTGCTGCACACAGACCGAATTCCCATATTATTGTTTACAGTGGAAATAAAAGAGTGATCACAATGCTGAACCTTCTTTGGGGAGTTCATGCTTATTATTATGACATGAAGAAACCAACGGATGAAACCATTATCCAGGTAAATATGCTGACCCATAACCACGGTTATATTGAAAGCGGAGACTTTGTTATCAACATCAATGCTACACCATCTTACGAAGGTGGAAAAACGAATACACTGAGACTGACGACAGTATAAGCAATAAGCAATAAGCAATAAGCAATAAGCAATAAGCAATAAGCAATAAGCAATAAGCAAAATTACTTTTTGACAAGCATACAAAAAAATCCCGGAAATATCTATTTCCGGGATTTTTATATTTAATGACTGTAAATTACATTAATACATTATACTTTGTACATTTTACATTGTACACCATACAACTAGTTTCCCACAATCGTTCTTGCTGTTACAAACTCTTTTAAAGCCAATAAAGACAATTCCGTTCCATACCCCGAAGCTTTGCTCCCACCAAATGGAAAACGCGGATCAGAACTCGTCATTCTGTTAATATTGACGGTTCCTGATTCAAGGTTTTCAATAAAGAATAACTGACGGTCTGCTTTTTTCGTCCAAACAGAATTGGAAAGCCCAAAAGGAATATCATTAGCCATTTGTAAAGCTTCTTCATCACTTTTAGCGATCATTATCATTCCCAGAGGACCAAAAAGTTCTTCTTTTAAAATAGGATTACCTTCCTGAACACGAATTAAACCGGGCTTAAATTCATTTTCAGAGATTCTTTCCAGAGGAATAATAATTTCAGCACCATTTTCCAACGCCCGGTTGAATTGAGCTTCCAACTCATCGGCCAGATCTGGTCTTGCCATTCCCGCTAATTTAGTTTCCTTATTGAAAGGATCTCCAACTTCATACGTTTTATATTCTTCAATAAATTTCGGTAAAAATTCATCTTCAATTTTTTCGTCAATAATAAATCTTTTAGCTGCAGTACATGTTTGACCGCAATTTTGAAGTCTGGATTTTACTCCTGCTTTTGCCGCTTCATCCAAATCTGCATCATCGAAAATAATGAAAGCATCACTTCCTCCTAATTCCAGTAAAGATTTTTTAATGTTTAAACCAGCAATTGAAGCTACTTCTCCACCTGCTTTTCCGCTGCCTGTAAGGCTTACCCCTTTCACAGCATCGTGCTCAAGGATTTCTTTTACAGCTTTATGCCCCACTTCCAGGTTCTGGAAAACACCTTCCGGAAAACCGGCCTCTAACAGAACTTCTACAATTGCATTTCCGCTTCCGAAACAGATTGAAGCATGTTTAAGAACAACTGTATTTCCAGCTAAAATCGCAGGAACAGCAAATCTAAGTACCTGCCAGAAAGGAAAATTCCAAGGCATTACTCCTAAAATCACACCTTTCGGAACATAATGAACTTCAGAATAAGAAAATTCAGATTCAACTTTTTCAGGTTTTAGAATATTGTCAGCATCTGCATAATAATGCATCATTAAGGCACACTTTTCCACCTCGGCAATTGATTCTGAAATGGGTTTATTCATTTCAGTGGTAATGATCCTGCCGAATTTTTCTGAATTATTCTTTAAAATTTCTGCCGCTTTTGCAATCAGCTTCTGCCTTTCTCCAAACGGTACTTTTCTCCATTCTGAAAACGTCTTATCTGCTTTAATAAGCTTATTTTCAATTAACTGTTCCATAATTTAATTCTGTTTTAAATTCAAAAAATGAATTTATTAATGCCTTTATTCTAAAAAGCATCGTGAAAGTAACAAATTTTGTTCCTTAAGACTAAATAAAGCAATGATTTTTCTCTATCGAAATAATATAATTTTGTACTATATCATAAACCATTCATTCACAAGACATGCTGCAAGTCTTGCGGTCCTGTCCTGAATATCAAGGGAAGGATTGACTTCTGCTGCATCAAGCGCTATCAGTTTCTCATTTTTCAAAATATGTCTGTAAAAATGCATAAAAGGCGTATCTGCAAAGATGCCGTTGTAGGCGGAAGCAGAAACTCCCGGGGCAATCGAAGCATTGAATACATCCATACAGATCGTAAGGTAAAGAAAGTCTACACTATCTGCCAGTTCATCTATCCGCTGATAAATAGAAGGAAGGTTTTCAAAAAACAGCTCATCGGCAAGGATATATTTCATGCCGTAATGATGGGCAGTATCAAAGAGTTTCAGGGTATTTGAATTTCTCTGAATCCCGATATGAAGCGAATTGATCTGCCCTTCCTGTGCGATCTGCCAAAAGCCTGTTCCTGAGCTTGCTCCTACTCCATTTTCCGGTTGTCTGTTGTCAAAGTGGGCATCGATATTGATAATTCCAATCTTCTGTTCCGGAAAGGCCGTTTTAATTCCTAAATAATGGGCATAGGTTACTTCATGTCCACCGCCTAAAACGAGTGATTTTCCTCCTTTTAATAATACTTTTGAGACTTTTTTAGCAAGAGTATTCTGGGTACTTTCGAGATCCCCGTTTTCACAGCTCACATTTCCAAAGTCTAAAAGGGAAAAATCAGGACGGATAACGGGAAAGTTTGACATATTTTTACGGATCACATCCGGAGCATCTTTCGCTCCCTGACGTCCTTTATTTCTTCTGACCCCTTCATCTACGGCAAAACCGTGCAGAACGAAATGATCCGCTGTAATATGGTCATAATTATTTTCTTCTTTAACTCTTTGAAATATTCTGTGGAAAAGAAGTTCTTCTCCATCCAATCTGCCTTGCCAAGTGTCCTGAAACATAGAATTTAAATTAAATTTTTAATGACATCGTTTTATATGGTAAATCTAAATAATATTGTTTAGATATTAAAACGCTCCTTTGTTTAATTCCAACAGTATTCCATGAGATCGGTCATTCAATGGAGAGGGTTGTTTTCAGGTCATTCTTTTCCCTGGTTGGCATTACTGCTGATGAACATTTCATTGCGTTCTTCTGAAACGATTTCCAGAAATCGTTCATAATGCTTGAGAACATCAGAAATCAGCTCATTTTTTGTAAAGTACTGCACATCGTATCCTTCTCTTCCATCCCCAAAATAGGATCTTGGATAGTGGGTTTTCTTATCATCCAGATCGGGAAGATTTTCTTCATTAATCATGTATTCAGAAACGGTTTTCACCTTATTTTCAACTCCGTAAACAAAATTATTGACTACTCCCTGGTGAATTTCTATTTCTGTCCTTACAGGATTTTCATACTGGTTTATTTTCGCTTCAATTCCATTGGCTGCAAACTCCTGCTGCAGATCAGTAAAGGCTTCTTTTGTTTTAACCTGAATAAAATGATCTACTGATGAATTATCTTTAAAGGAGACGATGTTTTTTAAACGCTCTTTCCAAAATTCGCCTGACCAGGGAACGGTTGAAGCAGAAAAATTGGTGTCATAATATTTCTGGTCAATGATCAATCCCTTCATCAGACTGACTATAAATAAAAGGACTATGATTGAAAAGGGCAATGCTGTAATTAAGGTCATGCTTTGAAGTGCTTTTAATCCTCCTGCGTTTAACAGTAAAAGGGAAAGCACGGCAAGTAAAATACCCCAGAATATAATCTGCCATTTCGGAGATTTACTGGAATTTTTAGTAGCGATACTATTCATTACAAATATTCCCGAATCAGCGGATGTTACAAAGAAAATAATAATGATGGAAATCACAAAAAATCCGGTCAGGGTTGACAAAGGCATATATTCTAAAAAACGGAACATTAATGCATCAGGATCGGATGCCAGCTGGCTTAATTTACCATTCGCTACATTCAGGTCGAACCAGATAGCACTATTCCCGAATACGGACATCCAGATAAAGTTGAATAAAGTAGGAAGCACTAAAACGGCCAGAATAAATTCCCTGATGGTTCGTCCTTTAGAAATCCGTGCGATAAATAATCCTACATAAGGTGACCATGAAATCCACCATGCCCAGTATAAAATTGTCCAGTCATAAAACCAGGGCAATGCATTTTTTTCGTAAACATGGGTATTGAAAGTAAGATTGAAAAAATTATTGACATAGTTTCCTAATCCGTCGGTAAAACTTCCTATTAAATAGACAGTCGGACCTAATATGAGTACAAAAAGTAAGAGTACAATGACACTCATTACATTAATATTGCTTAAGATCTTCACTCCTTTATCTACTCCACTAATTGCTGAAAAAACAGAAAGAGAAATAAGACTGATCACAATAATCACCTGATTGGTAAAGCTGTTTTCTGCAGTAATATGAAGTATATTCAATCCTGAACTGATCTGCACCACTCCAAATCCCAAAGTCGTGGTCAAACCGAAGAAGGTACAGCATAATGCAAACACATCAATTGCATTTCCCCATTTGCCATTAATTTTATCTTTCAGTAATGGATAAAAGCAGCTTCGCAATGAAAGGGGCAGCCTGTACCGGTAAGCAAAGTAAGACAGGGAAAGTCCTACCACTCCATAAATAGCCCAGGCATGAATTCCCCAGTGAAAAAAGGTATATAATTGTGCCTGCTTTGCTCTGCTGACGTAATGATTATCTGCAAAAACTTCTGAGGAATAGTGTTGCATAGGTTCTGCCACACTGAAATAAATAAGCCCGATTCCCATTCCTGCAGCAAACAGCATCGAAATCCATGAGAAAAAGGAGTATTCCGGCTTGCTGTCATTAGCTCCCAGCTTTATATTCGCATATTTACTGAAAAGAAGGTAAACTAGAAAAATCACAAATAAAGTAACTGCCCAGACATATATCCAATTCAGATTAACAAATATAAACTGTTTAATCTCATTTAAAATATTTTCCGTCGGTTTAGGATAGAGCGCCGAAAGAAAACATGTTCCGATAATAAAAATGAGACTTGGAATAGTAACACCTTTGTTAAAAGTAGACTTTAGATTTTTAAATTTCATCACCTTATTTTTTTGTAATTTAATATTGACAGACACCTGGCATAGCCCTGGTAGAAGTACTCAAAGAATAATATGACTGCTTTATTTTCCTTATCAAGGAGTGTACTTAAGAACTATAGAAAGTTACTATTTCTTTTAAAGATTCAACAGTAACGGGGGCACAATATAAGGAAACTTATATAAAAAATGAAAATCAAGGCTGCTATTGCGGCTCATTCGTCTGCCTTGGCTTACCAAAAATTTGCTTTAATTTACGTTATAGTGTTCAAAGCTTTGCCAGTATTTATCCTTATAAATTTCGAGTGAAATTTTATACTGAGGATTCTCTTTTATAATCTGATCAAAGACTTTTGAGGGCTGTCTGAAATCTTTGCTGGCAAAATAGATACTTTTGCAGTTGTCTGCCGTCTCTCTCCCGATGTACAGATGACCACTTTCAGGAGCCAAAACTTCTGCTGCATAATCTTCGATGGTATTCATGGTATTGTAATCTTTTTCTTCCGGAAAACCATCATTCCTGCTTCCGTCGTAAGAAATCTTCAGCACCGAGATCCACGGATACGAAGCTTTTGCATTGTATTTCAGTAAAGAAGTATTCACGGTGGCCATAAGCGGCATTCCGTTTTCCAAAGTGGCTTCAAGAAGAGAAAACTGATCTTCACTTTCCAGCTTCATATCCTTATATTTCTCAGTAAATTCTCTTTCTCTCCAGAGAAGGAATTCTTTTAACTTTTCTATCGGAATAAGTTCTTTTTCAGCTTCATTCTTACCAATCACACTAAAAGTATCAATCTGAGTGGCAAAATTCAGTTCACCTAAGAAATTATCCAGAAAAATACAGATTCCTGTTGTAGCGGAACTCCTGTTTGCCTCATTCAGATCACTATACACAAAAGCCAGATCTATCTCGTCCGGATATCCGTCTATTTCATTGGAGTAAAAATAGATATTGTCTTTTGTGAACTTGCAGTCATTCATCCGGATTCCTACGTTTTCAATATTAGTTTCAGGCTTAAGGGCAGTTATTTTCCAGCGGTCCATCTTTGGTGCAGCGGCCACAAGCTCCTCAGCAAAAATTATTTTTTTAATATCGCCTTCTACCGTAATAATAAGTTCTGCCGTATGGTCATCAGACATGCCTGAAAGAAAATAATATCCCTCATTTATTTTAGAAAGTTCCGGAGCCATAACATCAAAAAACTGGTCTTCAATATGCTCTCTGTTTTTAACAACTTCAAAAAACGTTTTCTCTTTTGTTAAAAACCAATCCCAGAAATCATTGTATGTCCTGATTTCTTTTTCCGGCTCTTTTTTGCCTAAAATCTTATCAAAGATGCCCATATTTATTGAATTAGGTTTCCATCAATATATACTTTTTCTGCATTCAGGCTTCCCTGATTGTAAAGTATGTTTTGGAAATTATCCGTTTTAAAAGTGACAAAATCCGCTTTTTTACCGACTTCCAGTTGTCCTATATTATCAAGACCCAGTGCATAGGCTGCACGGAAAGTCATTCCTGCAAGCACTTCAGCAGTCGTTAACTTTTCAAATGTTGCTAAAATGGAGGCTTGGGTAATTAAATTTCCCATTGGGGCAGATCCCGGATTCCAGTCACTGGCGATGGCTACAATTGCTCCGGCATCCAGTAGTTTTCTGGCTGGTGTAAATTTTTCTCCTAACCCTAAGCTTGCCCCCGGAAGTGCAGTTGCCACAGTGTCTGATTTTGCAAGAAACTCAATATCTTCATCAATGGTAGCTTCCAAATGGTCTGCAGACTTCGCTCCCACTTCCACAGCTATTCTTGAACTTCCGGGTGTAAACTGGTCTGCATGCACGGTAATATCAAAACCTAAATCTTTAGTTTTAAGCAGAAAATCTTTACTTTCTTCAGGCTGGAAAGCCGATTTCTCAATAAAGATATCTACACGCTTGGCCAATCCTTCTTCTTTCACTTTAGGTAAAATTTCGGTAAGGATATAGTTTAAATATTCTGTATTGCTTCCTTCAAAATCTCTTGGCTTTAGGTGTGCAGAAAGACAGGTAGGAACAAGTTTAGCTGGAGTATGTTCCTGTGCTCTTTTTATTATTCTGAGCATCTTTAACTCGTTTTCTACATCCAATCCGTAACCGCTTTTTATTTCAATGGTGGTAATTCCAAGTGAAACCAGAAAATTAATTCTTTCCAGTAAGCTTTTTAGCAATTCTTCTTCTGAAGCTTTCCTGGTATGTTGCACAGAACTCCAGATCCCGCCTCCACTTTCTGCTATTTCAAGGTATGTCTTTCCGGCATTACGCATCGCAAAATCATTGGCACGGTTTCCTCCGAAGCAGATATGGGTATGGGAATCTACAAATCCCGGAAGAACAATCTGTTCTCCTTCAATGGTTTCAATTTCTATATTTTGATTTTTAGATTTTAATGTATCAAAATTTCCAAGTTCCCGGATCTCCCCATCATTCACAATAATTCCACCATCAGAAATGATTTTAATCTGTTCATCAGAAAGTTTTCCTCTTAACGGAAGATCTGCCAGCGTTACGATCTGTTTGAAAGGTCCTATTAATTTCATTTATATAAGATTAAAGCTATTGCTTGTTTATAATTAATTTTTCCTCTCAAAAATACTTAAAATATCTCAATTTATTCTATCTTAAATTGTCCTATCCTGCATCTGTACCTTAATCTTAACGTTTTTTCAATGTCTGATTTTATCTGTCTACGTTTCAATCTTGTTCTAAATTTCCTATCTTTGAGGTAAATGAAATGAATTAATGCCAGATTTTTTACATCCAGATAAGGAAAACTACTCGCACGAGGAGCTTATACAGGAGGAGCAGATCCGTCCCCAGAGTTTTAAAGACTTTGCGGGGCAGAGAAAAACGCTCGAAAACCTTGAAGTTTTTGTAAGTGCTGCCAAAAGACGTGGCGGAGCTCTTGACCATGTTCTTCTGCATGGTCCACCGGGTCTGGGTAAAACGACATTAGCCAATATTATTGCTAATGAACTTGGAGTAAGCTGTAAAATCACTTCCGGGCCTGTTTTGGACAAACCGGGAAGTTTAGCAGGCTTGCTTACGAATCTGGAGGAAAATGACGTTCTTTTTATTGATGAGATCCACCGTCTGTCTCCTATCGTGGAAGAATATCTGTATTCTGCCATGGAGGATTATAAAATAGACATTATGCTGGAAACAGGACCGAATGCAAGAAGTGTTCAGATCGGTCTGAATCCTTTTACTTTAGTAGGAGCTACCACAAGAAGCGGTATGCTGACGAAGCCGATGCTGGCAAGATTTGGGATCCAAAGCAGGCTTGAATATTATTCGGTTGAACTTTTATCGATGATCATTCAGAGAAGTTCAAGGGTTTTGGGAAGCAAGATTTATGAGGATGCAGCGATAGAAATTGCGAGAAGAAGCCGTGGAACACCGAGAATCGCCAATGCTTTATTGAGAAGGGTTCGTGATTTTGCGGAGATCAAAGGAAACGGTGAAATTGAAATCAACATTACAAAATATGCGCTGAATTCTTTAAATGTGGATGAATTTGGCCTGGATGAAATGGATAACAAAATCATGCGTGTCATGATAGAAAACTTCAAAGGAAAACCGGTAGGAATTTCTGCACTGGCGACTTCAATTGCTGAAAATCCTGAAACATTAGAAGAAGTTTACGAACCCTTTTTGATTCAGGAAGGATTCATTATCAGAACACCGAGAGGAAGGGAGGTAACTGACAAAGCTTATCAGCATTTAAATATAACCAGACCGAAAAGTCCGGGAGAATTATTTTAAAAATCTATGTTTATTCCAAAATTATACAGAAGTGAAGATTACGATCTGATGAGGCAACTCATCAGTGAAAATGCTTTTGCCCTGCTTATTTCTTCTACTGAAAAAATAAGGGCAACCCATTCTATGATGATGCTTAATGAAGATGATCCAGAGCATATGTATGTGGAAACTCATATTTCCAAGGCTAATCCTCAGGCAAAAACACTGAAAGACGGAGATGAAGTTCTCTGTGATTTTCTGGGAGCTCATGCGTATATTTCGAGCAGCTGGTATGATCATATGAATGTTTCAACCTGGAATTATGAAGCGGTACAGATCCGTGGAAATGTACAGCTGATGGACAATGAGGAACTTTATCAGCATTTGGAAAAATTAACATTCAAGTATGAGAATTTCCAAAAGTGTCCCGTAATGGTAAAAGATATGGGTAGAGCGTTTGTAGAGAAGGAGATGAAAGGTGCTTTCGGTCTGAAAATAATTCCAACAGAAATATACATCAAGCAGAAACTTTCCCAGAACAGAAAAGATCATGATTTCCAGAATATCATTTCGGAACTTGACAATACAGACGAAAACGGGAAAAAGGTCGCTGCTAAAATGAAATTAATACAGAAATAAATCAAAATATATATGAAATTATATCCAATACAATGTGGAAAATTTAAATTAGATGGCGGCGCCATGTTTGGAGTCGTCCCAAAGAGTCTGTGGGAAAAAACAAACCCTGCAGACGAAAGAAACCTGATTGAACTGGGAACCCGTTCCCTTCTGATAGAAGACGGCAAGAAGCTCATCCTTGTGGATTGTGGTCTTGGCAATAAACAGGATGATAAATTCTTCGGACATTATTCGCTTTGGGGAGATGATAATCTTGATAAGAATTTAAAGAAATTCGGTTTTGTAAAAGAAGATATCACAGATGTTTTTCTTACGCATCTTCACTTTGACCATTGCGGTGGTGCTATTGAATGGAATGATAATAAAACGGGTTACAGACCTGCTTTTAAAAATGCACAGTTCTGGACGAATGAAAATCACTGGAAATGGGCAACAGAGCCGAACCCAAGGGAAAAAGCAAGTTTTCTGAAGGAGAATATCATGCCAATGCAGGAAAGCGGACAGCTGAACTTTTTGCCACTTCCTGCTACAGGAAATTATGGTTTTGCCCCTGATCTTAAAATGGATGTGATCTTTGTAGACGGACATACGGAAAAGCAGATGCTTCCGGTAATTCAATACCAGGAAAAAACGATTGTTTTTGCCGCTGACCTTATTCCTACTGCAGGACACATCAACCAGGTATATGTCATGGGATATGATACCAGACCTCTACTGACAATGGAAGAGAAAGGAAAATTCCTGAAACAGTGTGTGGATAATGAATATTTACTGTTCTTTGAACATGATGCTCACAATGAACTGGCCAGTCTTAAAATGACTGAAAAAGGGGTAAGATTAGATGAGATTCACAGTTTTAATGATGTTTTTGGATATTAATTTTTAATTATGGAAGAGTTACATTCAGAGACACAGAAGGCAGAACCGGAACCGTCGTCACCCAAGATCATAGGTCTTACGGGAGGTATTGGCTCAGGAAAGACTACGGTAGCACACTTTATTGAGGAGTTTGGCTTCCCGGTCTATTATTCCGATGACAGGGCTAAAACCATTGTAAATGACAATGAAGATTTAAAGATCAAGATCAGGGAATTACTGGGCGAACAAGCTTATGATTCAAAGGGCCTTTATGATAGAAAATATGTAGCAGAAAAGGTATTTAACAATAAAGATCTGCTTCATGAATTAAACGAAATCATTCATCCCGCTGTAAAGATTGATTTTGAAGAATGGCTTAAAAAACAGACCAAATATTTAGTCTTCAAAGAAACAGCATTATTGTTTGAACTAAAACTGAACAAACAATGTTACAAATCTCTTCTGGTCACTGCGGAAGATAATATCAGAACCAAAAGGGTAATGGATAGGGACGGAAAAACCTACCGTGAAGTAGAATCCGTCATGGAAAAGCAAATGCCTGAAAAGGATAAGATTAAACTGGCAGACTGCATTATTTACAATAACACTAATCTGGAAGATCTTAAGGAACAAACCGAACAGATCATCTTTGATATTGAATAAGAAAAACCTCGTTAGAAATTTCTAACGAGGTTTTTTATAAGATTAAATAAACTTGACTAAGTCTGTCTTAACATCAGTCATTTGGAAGATCTGAAAGAAATCTCTGATGAGATTTTAACAATAACAAAACACAAATCACTAATTATTTAGTTAGTTAATATACATCTGGTATTAACATCAAGATAAAATCACCAAATTTTACCAATAAAAAAGCCCTCATTTCTGAGGGCTTTATCTATTTTGAAATTTAAATATTATTATTCTTTAATAAATTTCTTTTGAACTGTTTTACCATTGTCATCGATATCTATAACATAAACTCCATTGATCAGTTTACTTACATTGATCTGGTTGTTTAACAGGATACCTTCACCGATAATTTGTCCTGCAGAATTGTAGATTTTATATTTAGCTTTTTTACTAATATTTTTCACATACAATACTGAGCTTACCGGGTTAGGATAGATCAGGATATCGGTCTGGTTAACAGGATTTGCAATTCCAGGTTTAGAGATTCTTACTGAATAATCCTCTACTTCTCCGTTGGCAAAATTAGTACAGTTAACCGGAATACCATCTCTCATCATCGCAATCCTCATTACTACGTATTTGTAGTTGGTCATACTTACATAAGCATCTACCGGTACGCTGAACGTTCCTGTAACAGGACTTGTCGTGTTCGGTGGTGATGTAAGTACTCTTTCATCGATGTCGAAATATCCGTTTCTGTTGAAATCGATCCATACAGCGATACCTTCATCATGATTGGTTCCGTTCCATTTTTTCTCGATGGTGATCTGGTTTCCTGTAGATCCCTGAACCATCTCTATAAATGTATCCGGTACTCCTGTGTAATCTGTATAGCTTGATGGCCCTGAAGCATTTTCCATTTTAGGTCTTCCGCTAGGTGTCACTGTAACTTTGGAAATATGTTCGTTAACAGCATTCTGAGAAGCCATCTGGCAATAGATCACTGTAGGTGTGGTGAAATAATATGGAGGTGTGTATGCACCCGGCGTACCGTTACAAACGTTCACTACCTGCATTTCATATTTCGTTTCTTCCAATAATCCTGTAATTGTATAAGTATTCACAGTCAATGGAACGTTTGTCCAGCTCGGAATACCTACTTTTCTGTATCTAAGGATATAGGTTGCCCCAGTGAAACCTTCCCATGTAACTTCAGCTGATGTTGGAGTAAGCTGTAGTATTGTTAATCCCGGAGGAGGTAGCTCACAAGTCCTTAGTGTAGTAAACACTTTTGGATTCGAATACGGGTTAAGTGCATTTTCTCCCACACACTTGTTTGCCACTCTTACTTCATATGTTGTATACGGATCTAAACCGCTCAACAGATAAGTATTGGTAGGAGGTGCGATATTACTGATTTGAGTCCAAGGTAAGCCTGAACCTACTTTTCTCCATTCTACCGTATAGGTAGAGCTGGCAGCAACAGGAGCCCAAGTAATCAAAGCGGAGGTTGTGGTGATATTACTAATTGTAACATTTGGAGGCGTAGGGTCGCATCTTGTTACAAATGGCTTGATCGGGGTAAATGTACCGACAACGTCTCCACATACTGCAGCTACCTGAACTTCATAATTTGTAGCTGGAGTTAAACCAGTCAGTACAAGCGGCATGTTGTTCAACAGTGTAGAAGCATATGTTTCTATCCATGGTCCCGGAGGCGGTCCCTGAAGTCTGTATCTTACTAAATAACTTACGTTATTTGCTCCACCTGAAAGGGTAAGTGTAGCAGAATTATGAGTTGTTACAATACCAGGCTGGTTTGGTGTAACATTACTACATGGTCTTATTCTTACTGCATAATCTTCAACCTCACCATTCACTGCATTCTGACACATTACCGGGGCACTTGTACGTTTAAGCACAACTCTCATTGTAGTGGTAAGTGGTCCTGTATAAGCTCCTGCCGGTACACCGAAAACAGCTGTAACCGGAGTAGTAGTACTTGCTGCGGAAGCAAGGATCTGTTCATTTGCTGTAAACTGTCCGTTTCTGTCGAAATCTATCCATACTGAAACTGCGTCATTACTTGTAGATCCAGTCCATCCTTTTGCTACAGAGATTTTATTGTTTACAGATCCTGCATCAAGAGTAATTAATGTTGCAGGTGTTACATAACTTGTATAATTGGTTTGTACAGAAGTATTACTCATTTGTGGAACACCAAGGTTAGAAGAAGTAACCGTTACATTAGAAATGTGGTCGTTAGTTCCTGTTCCTGTCATTGTACAGTATGACAATGGTGGTGTCGTAAATGTTGATGAAGGACCATATGCTCCTAATGGACCGGTTCCACATTGTGTAGCGACCTGTACATTATAGGTAGTTTGCTCTGTAAGACCGGTAATCGTATATGTACTTGCACCGGCAGCTAAAGTTTGCGTCTGCCAAGCTCCTGAAGGAGCAACTCTCCATCTTATGGTGTACGTAGCATTTGCTGCACCAATCCAAGATACATTTACTGTTGTAGAAGTAAGATTGGTAAGTGTAAGACTCGCAGGTGGTGCTGTAGTACATGCCGGCTGATCTATTAATTTCACAGCATAATCTTCTACCTCACCCCAAGTGAAAGTTCCACATGCAGCAGCAGTAGCAGATTCTCTTAAGGCTACACGCATACGGGTATTAAGCGTACCTCCGTAAACGGCAGTACCGGAAGGCACCGCAAATGTAGCTGTTACCGGAGTGGTTGTATTACTTGCTGAAGTTAAAACTTGTTCGTTTGTTTCAAATATACCATTCCTGTTAAAATCTATCCAAACACCAGTTCCAAAAGAATACTGAGTGCCCGGCCAGCTTTTAGCAATAGAAATTGAATTCCCCGCAGATCCTCTTACCAGCGTAATTAATCTGGCAGGATCCGTACTGTAATCTGTATAGTTGCTAAAATCTGAAGTACTAACCATTACGGTTGAGTTAGTAGGCGTCACTGTTACATTACTAATAAACCCATCAATTGTAGTACTGGTTGATGATGATGTACAGTAGGTAATCGCCGGTGTCGTAAAGAATACTCCTGCTGAGAATGCTCCCTGTGTTCCACCACAAATGGTAGCAACCTGAACCTCATATTGAGTTTGTTCTAATAAACCTGAAATAAGCTGGTTACTTGCTAATACAGCAGTGGCAGGAAGAGTGACCCATGCACCGGCAGGTGCTTGTCTGTATCTTACCACATAGCTTGCTCCTGTAGCTGCAGCCCATGTAACGTTGGCTGAAGTAGGTGTTAAGTTATTTACTCCAATGTTGGTTGGTGGAGCAGCACTACAAGTCTGCAGATCAATAAGTTTTACTGCATAATCTTCTACTTCGCCCCATGTAAATGTTCCACAAGCTGAAACTGAAGAGCTTTCTGCTAAACCTACTCTCATACGGGTCGTAAGATTCCCTCCATAAACAGCTGTACCAGAAGGTACCGGAAAGGTAGCAGACACCGGAGTGGTTGTATTACTTGGAGCAGTTAACACACGCTCAGTTGCTTCGAAAATACCATTTCTGTTAAAATCGATCCAAACTCCTGTGCTAAAGCCATATTGATAACCCGGCCAATTTTTCGTAATCGTAACTGTATTATTTGCACTACCTCTTACTAAAGTAACTAATCTTGTTGGATCTGTACTGTAATCAGTATAATTACTGAACCCAGAGTTACTTACCATAGAAGGAGCTGCTGTTGCATTAACAGCGACCTGACCAATATAACCATCTATTGTTGTACTTGTAGAAGCGGCGGAACAATAGCTGATAGCTGGAGTTGTAAAAGTTGAACTCGCTGAAAATGCGCCCTGTGTACCTCCACAAATGGTAGCTACCTGGACTTCATACTGAGTTTGTTCTGTTAATCCTGAAATAAGCTGACTTCCTGTTAATGGAGTATTTACAGGAATACTGATCCACGCACCTCCAGATACAGGTCTGTATCTCACTACATAGGTAGCTCCGGTAGATGGCGTCCATGAAACATTAGCTGAAGTTGGTGTTATACTTCCTACTGTAATACCAGCAGGAGGTGCAGTTGTACAAGGCTGTAAACTTACACTTACCAACTGTAATCTTGGGATGTTATCATATCTTGTTGATGCAGTAGGTGGTGCTGTAGGGTTAGGATCTGTAGTATCATTATAATAAAGAATCCCTCTGTTTGTTCCTGCATTATAGTTCCCCCAGCCTGTTCCCGGAGATCCTGAATACCCTGGAGTATTCTCATCAACTCCTACAACAATATTATCGGTTCCGTTCCATAGGAATGGAGTTGATAACTGAAGGGTCACCCAGTTTCCACTTGTTATAGCAGGTAATGTTCCTGAAAAAACTTGTGTCAATGAAGCTGCAGGCACCCAACTGGTTGTAGTAGCAAAGTTGGCTTGGGTTGTATGTCCCATATATACTACCCAATCACTATAATTGGTTTGTGGCAATACAGCTGAATCAACGTAGAATTTTATAGCTGTAATATAATTTGCCGTTCCGACAGCAGCCGAAACTTCAGCAGCAGTATAAATCTGCTGAGAATAGTTATATCCATAATATGAATATATAGGAAGTTGAACCATGGAGGTAGTTCCCGTCCCAATCTGCCCCGTTTGACCATAGACTTTGGAAACAAAGCCTATATTTACTAAACACAGAAAGAGTATTAAAGAAGTAAAGAGTTTCTTCATAATGTTCTCATTATTATATTAATCATACAAATCTAATAATTTTTTCACTATTAATATATCCATTCAAATATTTTTTTGTAAAAATTTCACAATAATAATACATTTTATACATTAAAACATAAAATCCCCAGGGGCAGCCTGAGGATCTTATATCATTTTTAATTTTTATTATTTTTTGATGAACTTGGATCTGAACTGATCTTTTCCTTTTTCATCAATTGTGATTACATATCCGCCTTTAATTAAAGCTGAAACATTAATTTTTCCGTCCTTAATATTTCCATCTCCTACCAGCTGACCGGCAGCATTGTAAATTTTATATAATGCTTTGTCTGAAACCTTAGTAATGTTTAATACATCACTTGCAGGATTAGGATAGAGCTGAATTCCATTATTAGGAGCATTTACATCACTTGTTCCTAAAGCTAGCTGGATCTGAACAGGATAATCTTCGATCTCGCCGTATGCAAAACCATTACATCCGTTTTCAGGCTGATCTTCGTAAGCCATTACCACTCTCATAATGATTTTTTTATCTGAATAAGCGTTGGCAGGTACAGAGAACGTTCCCGATACAGGCGTCACCGTATTAGCCGCATTACTGTAGATTATCTCAGAATCTGAGAAGTTACCATCTCTGTTGAAGTCTATCCAGGCAGTTACTCCTTCATTATACTGACCGGCAGTCCAGGCTTTACTAACACTGATGGTGTTGCCTGAACTTCCCTGTCTTAGGGTAATTACTTTAGTAGGGTCTGCAGTGTAATCTGTATAAGAAGAACCGGTACTGGTATTGGAAATAACACTCATTCCAACCGGAGTTACAGAGACATTTGAAATATATTCGTCTGCAAAGCTTCCTGTAGCATTTGTACAGTATGCATAAGGCAATGTAGTAAAGTTTGTAGTTGCTGAATAATTACCCGTAGTGCTTCCGCAAATATTAGCTACCTGCACCTCATATTGAGTTGTATCTTCAAGTCCGGCGATGTAGTAAGAGTTGGTTGGAACAGTTACATTAATCCATGTTGAAGTTCCTGCTTTTCTGTATCTTAAAGAATAGGTAGCACCTTGAACTGGCGTCCAGCTGATGTTTCCGGAAGAAATTGTCAGTCCAGACACAGCTACACCTGCAGTAGCCGTTGTAGAACAAGTACCCATTGAAGCAGCTACTGTAGCATTTCCTATTGCATAGAAAACATTTCCAATAGCACTTACTCTAATTTTTATATTAGCGCCTGTAGCAAGAGAAGAGAATGTGAAAGCTTCCGCACCGTCATTAGGTGTAGATGGCGAAAGTACGACCCATGAAGTTCCGTTATCTGCAGTATAATCTATTTTAACGTTTTGAGCATTGTAGATCCCTGCATTGGTATTCACAACATTCCATGTTACAGCACTGGCAGCGTTGTTATATACTGTAGTGGAAGTCACTTTAAAAGGTCCTTCATTTCCTACCCCAACTTTCTGAAGTGAAGAATTAGTCTGCTGTTGCGTTACAATTGGACTGTTATCTCGGGCAGTGAACACAAAATTTGTAGATCTGGCTACGGTGGATACCGTTTCCCAGTCTGCTGCAGAAGAAAGATTTCCTGCTAATACAGTATTCAGTTTAGGAAAATATCTGGTAGGTGAAGTAGACGGTGCTATAGATCTGAATAATGGTCCCACACCTGTATTTCCAATGATAGCCGTAACTGGTATAGCAGCATTATCAAACTGTTCCCAAGTATAGGTCATAGGATTTCCTTCAGGATCTATTGCATTACCTGTAAGGACGAATGCAGTTCCTTTTGGAATTGCTAAATCATTCAAAGCAGAAATAACAGGAGGATTGTTGGTAACCGGAGTTTCAACATCACATGTTTTGGCAACAAGATTATTCTGAACCTGAAGAATACTTACCGCATGGAAATAATCATCAGAATGGAGCTGAACATCGGCATTTGTAATACCCGCGTATCCCATAATGGTAGATCCGGATCCAGGTTCCATATTCACCCCAGAACCTTCAAGGGCATGAGAGAAAGTATGGTTAGCTCCTAACTGGTGTCCCATTTCGTGAGCTACATAATCTATATCAAATGTATCACCCTGAGGAATAGCATTAGCTGGTGAAGTATAACCAGAACCTTTAGCCTTACTTGTTGCTGTTGCAGGATTTACACATATACATCCAATACATCCGGCATTTCCTCCGCCTCCGCTTCTCCCGAATAAGTGCCCGATATCATAGTTCTCATTTCCGACAACACTGGTAAGGTTTTGCTGAAGCTGAACATTCCAGTTGCCCATCTGAGCAGCCGGAGAATAAGGATCTGTAGCTGCATCCATATAAACAAGCGCAGGATAGTTCACCATATTCATGTGCAATCCCATATCTTTTTCGAAAACACCATTCACTCTTGTAAGCGTAGCATTCATTGCGACCAGTGCTCCCGCCTGGGTTCCCCCGAAATACGTGGTATATTCACCTGTTACAGAAAGTGCCAGTCTTAGTGTCCTGTACTTTTTGTCTGAAGATTTAGAAAAATCTGACGAATTATTAGCGAAAGACTTTTTTCTGTTGTATAGTTTTGCAATCTCTTTTTTAGAAAGGATGTCTTCATCCATTGAACAAAGGAAACCTTGAGACCCTGCTGTAGGTACTGTTTTTGCATGTACACCGTAAACCGTTTTAGCCGCATTCTGAGGTTCTATAAACTGATAGACACCGTCTTTAATAATCATGGACTGAAAATCGTTCGGAGCCAATGAAAATCTTAAATATTTTGAAGGATCATCAATTCCCACTCCCACATAAGATCCCAGCTCATACTGATCTGCAAGCTCTTTTGCGATCACAGGAAAACTGTAAACATTGAACCTTTCCACCTTACCATCCAATGTAGGAAGTGAAATAGCAATAGGCTTGGAGTTCTGGCCCATTTCCTGGGCTCCTGCAAGTTGTGATCTAAGTAAAGAAATATCTAAGTTATAATATCCTTTGATATCTGACCGCTGTATCAATTCTCCGCCTCGGCCTGTTGACGGCGTCCACTGTGCGGTAGCAGCGGCAAATAGACAGAACGAAAATACTGAAGTAAAAAGCTTCTTCATATTTTTAATATTATGTTAATTTCACAAATATAACATTTTAAGTAAAACAAAATCACAAAAAATTAAAATACAATAAAGAATAATCACTTAAATATAATTTATGATTTAACAATAACAAAACAAAAATCCCCAGATGGAGATCCGGGGATTCAATAGTAAAGGTGAATCTGGTTATTTCTTATAAAAGACTGATCTTATCGCTCAATAGAAAAATCAGTTTTGTTTTTTTAAAACTTATAGGCAATATTCCATGCAAAGCCCATATTGAATTTGCCTGAACTTTTTCCAAATCCGGGAACAATCATTGGAGTGATATCATCCTGTTTGGAAGTATAGACTAAATATTTAGGCTGAAGATTGATATCGATATAGAAGTTGGACTCAAACAGTTGCACTCTTCCTCCTACTGTTCCTTCTATCCAGCCGGAAGTCTGTGATGAAGAGGGAAATGACACAGAGGAGCCACTGCCACCATATCCTCGCACAGGAACGGCCATATATTCCTGATTGTAGAAAGCAGCACCGATCTTACCTCCTGCATAAAAACCGTTGAATTCATTCTCCAGATCTTTTGCAAGCATATAGAAAGCCCCTAATTTCACAAACGGTCCACTGGCTTTTGCATCGTACCCATTTTTTTGATATACATTCTTCTCAAAACCGGCTTCAGCAATAGCATGTACATTTCCCCTCACTTTTGAGGAAATAAAACCCTGATAAAGCATTCTGTCTGAAAAAAAGGAAACACCGGCATTAAGAACATCAAAACCAACCATAAAATTCGGTTTGTATTTCTCCTGAACTTTTTTGGCTTCTTTAGCTTCTTTTTTTTCCTGGGCCAGACCCATTACTCCTATTATGCTAAAAAAGAAGGAAAAGATTAGTCTTGTCTTCATTTTCAATTTGATTTTGTCCTGCTTCAATTTTCTGTACAGGGTTTGATTGTAATAATTCTGAACTTAAATTCTCATATGTCTTTTTGATACCACATCCCGGAGATACATATGTAGTCTTTGTGGTGTAACTGATCCTTACATGAGATTCGGGACCTTTCAGAGTTTCCTTGAAGTAAATATCTGTATAAGGAGAATCATCTACCCTTATTGGAACCAGCTTGGAGGTTACAGTCTTTTCCCATCCCAAATCCACTTTTCCGGATCCGTAATCTACTGCAACGTGTAAGGAATCCATTGTTTTCTCTTTGCCTGTTTCAAGAGATTTGAAAGCTACTTTTAATCTTGGCGTTCCTTCACCGCTTTCACAGATATCATCTTCTCCGCCACAGGAAAAAAGCATTCCCACAAAGCAGATCATGATGAGAAATTTAAAATATTTCATCTGTATATTTTATTTTTTATTTGGTCAGATGTAACTGACGTTCATATTAAGATTTGAAGTCAAATTTAAATAAAATTATTTTTTAATAAGCAATGCAATGTTTTCCACATGATGAGTCTGCGGGAACATATCTACCGGTAGGATTTTTACCAATGTATAATGTTCTTTCATCAAGGCAAGATCTCTCGCCTGTGTTGCAGAATTACAGCTTACATAGACTACTTTTTCCGGGGCAAGTTTAAGGATTTGCTCTACCACTTTCTGGTGCATTCCATCTCTTGGCGGATCGGTAATCAGAACGTCTGCTTTCGGATGGTTTTCCATGAATTCATCATTGAAAACATTTTTCATATCTCCACAATAGAATGTGGTATTGGTAAGACCGTTTAATTCAGCATGTTCTATAGCTGCATCTATGGCTTCCTGAACAGATTCTATCCCGATCACATGTTTTGCATTTCTGGCAACATACTGTGCAATAGTCCCAGTTCCTGTATAAAGGTCATACACTACTTCATCACCTTTTAAATCAGCAAACTCCAATGTTTTTCTGTAAAGCTCTAAAGCTTGTTTATAATTGGTTTGAAAGAATGATTTAGGCCCGATCTTAAACTTCAGCCCATCCATTTCTTCCATCAAAAAGCCTTCTCCAAAATAAGTATTGACATTTAAATCGTAGATAGAGTCATTTTGTTTTGGGTTAATGGCATACACCAGCGTTTTGATCTGTGGAAATTGCTCCAAAAGATACTGGAAAAGATTTTCTCTGTTTTGTTTTTCTTCTCTGTAAAGCTGGAATAAAATCATCCATTCGCCTTTAGAGTTTTGTCTCATCATTAAGGTTCTTAAAAACCCTTCCTGTTTTTTTACATCAAAGAAGTCCAATCCATTGTCTACCCCAAATTTTCTCACAGCCAGACGTATGGCGTTGGAAGGATCTTCCTGAAGGAAACATTCTTTAAGGTCTAAAATTTTACTCCACATTCCCGGAATATGAAATCCTAAAGCATCTTTGCTTCCGAAGTTTTCTTCAGAACTTATTTCATATTGAGTAAGCCATCTCGCATTGGAGAAAGAAAACTCCATTTTATTTCTGTAAAAATACTGCTCTTCAGCACCTAAGATGGGAACGGTTTCAAAATCTTCAATTCCACCGATTCTCTTTATATTATTGTATACTTCTTCCTGTTTGAAATCAAGTTGCTTTTCGTAGCTCATATTCTGCCACTTGCATCCTCCGCATGTCCCAAAATGAATACATTTGGGCTCTACTCTGAATGGGGAACGTTCCACCACTTCTACGGTTTCTGCTTCGTAGTATTTTGACTTGGATTTTTTTACTCTTGCATTCACAACGTCTCCCGGAACCGCTCCGGAAATCAATACTGTTTTTCCTTCTTCGGTTCTTCCTATGGCAACGCCTTTTGCTCCTGCACCGAACAGCTTAATATTTTCAAGAATTATATCTTTCTTCTTTCTCATCCGTAAACTCAATTTCTTTTAATGGTCGGATAAAACCTATGGGTTTCAGTCCTGAATCTCTATTTCTATTTTTTAATCTGCCGAAATGAACTTCCGGTTTCAATCTGCAAAAATACAATAAAAAAAACCTTATCCGAAGATAAGGTTTCCATCTATATTAAAGTTTATTATTTTGTTGGGGCTGGCTGAGGATTTGCAGGCTGTGCTGACGGATCAACCGGCATTGCCTGTTGCTGCTGCATCTGGATATTAGGATCTACTCTTGGAGCAGAAAGTCCTGTAAGTTTATCTAAAATCGTCACAACCTCCTGCTCGCCTAAGTTCACAAAAGATCTGCTGGCAATTTTACCATCTTTGTCTACTACTATAAAGCAAGGCAGCTTGAATCCGTAAACACCATATTTTTTAGCAATATCTGATTCCAGTCCTTTATCACCGTATACATTCGTTCCCGGAATTCCTTTTAATAATGCACTGCTGGTTTTTACAAACTGATCTTTTGTATCATCAACGTTTACAAAAACAAAGTTCATTTTAGATTTATAGAAATTCACAACTTCTTTTAAAACAGGAACTGTAGCTTCACTGATGTAAGGATTCCAAGACGCATAGAAGAACAGCATGTATGGTTTTCCTTTATTTTCAGAAAGCTGGTAAGATTTACCGTCTGCTTTTACCAAGGCTGCTTCAGGAGCAGCATCTCCTACTTTAAGTCCGTTGATTGCTACCTGCATTTTAACAAGATCTGCTTTGATGGATGCATCAGTAATATCGGTATCAATAATTTTTTTGATTTTGTCAGTATTCTTCGCAGGAGCGCCCGGATGAATATCCTGAGCCACTACAAATGCTAAAAGGTAATCTTTAGCAGTCTGTGTAACTTCTTTTCTGTCTTTTAGGAATTGTGCAAAAATTTCAGAAGTGATAATGTCTGTTTTTCCTTTAGCTTTTGCTTCAGCAAATTTCTGAAAGTCAGGGCTCATTTTCACAAGCAGATACTGTCTGTACAACGGAATTGTTTTCACCATTACGTCTTTGTTCTCTTCCAGTTTATTTTCATAATCCTGGAAAGCTTTGGAAACTTTAAATGAAGGGTTCCCTGACATCTGGCGCTGGGACATTTCATAGTTGGCAAGAAGGTTCAGAATGGTTACTTTTACGTCATTCTTTTTCCATTCCAGGATTCCTTTACCCGGGTTATTTTTCTGAGCAAGCTCTTCTACATTTTTATTGATATCAGCTTCGATCTTCTGAGCTCCTTTTAAGAATGTTTTTTCGTCTCCGCCCATTAGTTGCTGAACATTAATCTTACTTCCATATTCACCTAAGAACTTTTGGCTTGCCTGAAGAAAATCATTGTTTTTTTTAGCGTCTCCTGTAACGACGAATTCGTTTGGAAAGGTCATTGCGTTTCCAGAAATATTTAGCTTCTGTCCGCCTTCAAGATAAATAAGATTCTGTCTTCCTGCATAGTTGATGACATACATCCCGTCTTTAGGAGCATCGAAGCTTCCAGTAAAGTTTCCATTTTTATCTAAACCTATATTAACAAGCGGAAGTGTAGCAACACCAGAAGCTTCAACAAATTCAATTCTTTCGAGTGGTGAACTTCCAGCAATTTTTCCTTTTACTTCAACTTTTTTTGAACAAGACATCACAAAAACCGTGATGATAAACAATAAAAGATATTTTTTCATTTCAATTTTAATATTACACAAAAATACCGTTTTTTACGGTTTGTTGATTAAGAGTATTTATTTTTTTTAAAAATTTTATGAAAACCTATGAAAAGAGGGTTTGCAGCCATTTTACCACCATAGATTTTTTGTCAAAAAAAACATTTGCAAGATGTTTATTCTTCTTTCATTCATAAAAAATGTTCACCAAATATAGACTTATTAAATAAAGAACATCATATTCAATCAACAACTTAACAAACTTTAACAGCCATAGGGTATGTATAAAAAATCGCCTCCATAGTGAAGACGATTTTTTTTATGTATTTGAATAGATATCTATCCGTTATCTACCATAGCAGCCATATATTCTCTGTTCATTCGGGCAATGTTTTCAAGAGAAATTCCTTTCGGACATTCAACTTCACAAGCTCCTGTATTTGAACAGTTTCCGAATCCTTCTTCGTCCATAGCTTTCACCATGTTCAGAACTCTTCTCTTCGCTTCCACTCTACCTTGAGGAAGTAGGGCGAACTGAGAAACTTTAGCTCCAACGAATAGCATTGCAGATCCGTTTTTACAAGTAGCCACGCAAGCACCACATCCGATACATGCTGCAGCATCCATTGCTTTATCTGCATCTTCTTTAGGAACCGGAATTGCATTCGCATCCAAAGTATTACCAGAAGTGTTCACCGAAATGAAACCACCTGCAGCCATTACTCTGTCGAATGCGCTTCTGTCTACCATTAAGTCTTTAATAACCGGGAAAGCAGCACTTCTCCAAGGCTCAATAACGATGGTTTCACCGTCTTTGAACATTCTCATGTGAAGCTGACAAGTCGTGATACCAGTATCCGGACCGTGAGCTCTACCATTGATGTAAAGAGAACACATACCGCAGATTCCTTCACGACAATCGTGGTCAAAAGCGATAGGTTCTTTTCCCTCGTTAATAATATTCTCGTTCAAAATATCTAACATTTCCAAGAAAGAAGAATCTGTAGAAACATCTGATATTTTGTAGGTCTCAAACTGACCTTTAGTTTTGCTATTTTTTTGTCTCCAAATTTTTAGGGTAAGATGAAGGCCTTTTTTTGCACTCATAATTGTTTATTTATAGGTTGGAGATTATTTGTAACTTCTTGCTTTAACTTCAATGTTTTCATAGATCAGATCTTCTTTATGCAGAACTTCTGTTGTGATATCATCTGTTTGATATTCCCAAGCTGCTACATATTTGAAGTTAACATCATCTCTTTCAGCTTCACCTTCAGGAGTAGCATGATCTTCTCTGAAATGTCCTCCACAAGATTCGTTTCTGTGTAATGCATCGATTGCCATTAATTGTCCTAATTCGATGAAATCTGCCACTCTGAAAGCTTTTTCAAGCTCAGTATTCATTCCGTCTGCATCACCAGGAACTTTCACATCGCTCCAGAATTCTTTTTTCACCTGAGCAATTTCAGCAATAGCTTCTCTCAAACCTTCAGGAGTTCTTCCCATTCCTACTTTATTCCACATGATGTGTCCTAACTTTTTGTGGAAATGATCTACTGAATGAGTTCCTTTATTATTTAAGAAGAAATTCACTTTGTCTTTAATTTCTTTTTCAGCCTGATCGAATTCGCCAGAAGTTGTAGGAATTGCTCCCGTTCTGATGTCTGCTGAAAGGTAATCTGCAATCGTGTAAGGAAGAACGAAATATCCGTCTGCCAACCCCTGCATCAAAGCAGAAGCTCCCAATCTGTTAGCTCCGTGGTCTGAGAAGTTAGCTTCACCAATTACGAAACATCCAGGGATGGTAGACTGAAGGTTATAATCAACCCAAACACCTCCCATGGTATAGTGAACTGCAGGATAGATCTTCATTGGAGTTTTGTAAGGATCATCGGCTGTAATTTTTTCGTACATTACGAATAAGTTACCGTATTTCTCCTCAATCCAAGCTTTTCCTAAATCGTAGATCTGCTGATCTGTAGGATTTTGAATATGTTTTTCGATAGCGGCTTCTTTACCTTTTTTGATGATTTCTGTAGAGAAATCTAAGTAAACACCTTCTTTAGTATCATTATTCTCGATTCCGAAACCAGCATCACATCTTTCTTTACCCGCTCTAGAAGCAACGTCTCTAGGCACTAAGTTTCCGAATGCAGGATATCTTCTTTCTAAATAATAATCTCTATCTTCTTCTTTAATATTTTCAGGTCTTAATTTACCTTCTCTGATGGCTACGGAATCTTCAATTTTTTTAGGAACCCAGATTCTTCCGGAGTTTCTTAACGATTCAGACATCAAAGTCAGTTTAGACTGCTGTGTTCCGTGAACAGGAATACAAGTTGGGTGGATCTGTACATAACAAGGGTTTGCGAAATAGGCTCCCTTCTTGTGAATCTTCCAAGCTGCAGAAACGTTGGATCCCATTGCATTGGTTGAAAGGAAATATACGTTTCCGTAACCACCTGAAGCAATAACAACTGCGTGAGCAGAATGTCTTTCGATCTCACCTGTCACCAGGTTTCTTGCGATAATTCCTCTTGCTTTTCCATCTACGATTACTAAATCCAGCATCTCGTGACGGTTATACATTTTTACTCTTCCTTTTCCGATCTGACGGCTTAATGAAGAGTAAGCTCCTAATAATAACTGCTGACCTGTCTGTCCTTTTGCGTAGAATGTTCTTTTAACCTGAACTCCACCAAATGAACGGTTATCTAACTGGCCGCCGTAATCTCTTCCGAAAGGAACACCCTGTGAAACACACTGGTCGATAATATTGGCAGAAACTTCAGCTAGTCTGTAAACGTTGGCCTCTCTTGCTCTATAGTCACCACCTTTGATAGTGTCATAGAATAATCTGTAAGTAGAGTCACCATCACCCTGATAGTTTTTGGCAGCGTTGATACCTCCCTGTGCAGCAATTGAGTGTGCTCTTCTTGGAGAATCCTGGTAACAGAATGCTTTCACATTATATCCCTGTTCAGCTAATGTAGCTGCCGCAGAACCTCCTGCTAAACCTGTACCTACAACAATAATATCAATCTTATCTCTGTTGTTGGGTGCAACAAGGTTCATATGGTCTTTATGATTTTTCCATTTATCCTTTAAAGGACCAGCCGGAATTCTTGAATCTAATTTACTCATATTAGTATATTGATATTATTGAGTTACGAAATGAAAAATTGCAATAAAAATAAAACCTGCAGGAATAAGGATTGAATACCATTTTCCAAAAGCTTTAATTACCGGAGTATATTTCGGATGTCTTGCACCAATAGACTGGAACGAAGACTGGAAACCGTGGGCTAAGTGCAGTCCCAGCAAAACAAAAGAAACTACATATAAAACGACTCTCCAAAGATCTTCAAACTTTGCGTGCAGGTCTCCCCAGAAACGTGTTTCTTCGATCGGTAGTCCGTCAATATATTTGTAATTCATTTCATGAAGCCAAAAGTCATACAAATGAAGAAAAACAAAAGCCAAAATCACAGCACCGGAAATAATCATATTTCTGGACATCCAAGTAGAATTGTGAGAAGGATTGTTTGAATTGTATTTCACAGGACGTGCTTTTTGGTTTTTAATTTCCAAAACAAACCCCATTACAAAATGGAAAACGACAGCAAATATCAAAATTGGCTGCATTACAAATTGAATAAGAGGATTGTACCCCATGAATTGCGAAGCATTGTTGTAAGCATCCTCACCAAAAACCGACAAAAGGTTTACAGAAAGGTGCATCACCAGAAATATCAGCAAAAATAGAGCCGACAATGCCATAGCATATTTTCTACCTATCGTAGAACTCGTTAAACCTGCCATATAAGTTTACATTTGATTTTCCACAAAATTAAGAAATGTTAACTATATCAAAAAGTGAGAAATCTCACAATTAGACAGTTTGTAATGTTTCTAAATAATAATTTACTGCCTAATGATAAGGAAAACTCAAAAAAGGCACTTATTTGTTTAAATTATAAATTCTGCCATTATAAACTACTTTTTGGGCGGCTTGAGGAAGAATTTTAATTTCGAAGGTATTAATACGTCTTGAAGAGCAATAAGGATCAATAACAAACCTTATCAATTTCTGACGATCTGAATTTTCCACCATCCAAAAACAAACCCTGCTCCCACTTTTTACAGACAATACTTTAGTTTTATTAAAATCATGAATAAGCACTTCCTCTTTTTGGTTTTCATAAACCGTAGATCCGGTTCTGATCATAAAGAACGCTAAAACAACAATTGCAAGTCGCATTGAATTTTTAAAATTCATCTGTAAAAGCAATGGTCTCATCATATAAACAATGACAAAAAGGGACAAAACCTCAACGATATTCATCGCAATATTTGAAAAAAACAGCATGTCGGCTTCTGCAAACCAGTGGATAAGCTTCAACAAGACCTGTATGGATACATCATAAACCATGTTGATTAGTGTAAAATCTGAATGTATTGCTACAAGTATGGTCATCAAAAATGAAAACACAATAAGCAGCTCTGAAAAAGGAACAATCAGGACATTGGCAGGGATAGAAACTAAAGAAAACTGATGAAAATAAAATAAAACAATGGGAAGGGTTGCTAATTGTGCAGAGAGGGAAATGGTAATCGTATTGAATAGTATTTTTTTGAAGTAACCATCCGGTCTGGGAAAATAGGACAGTAAAGGCTGATTCAACCAAAAGATCCCTAAAACTGCTAGAAAACTGAGTTGAAATCCTACATCAAAAATCTGCTGGGTATCACCTACCAGAATAATCATGGCCGACAGTGCAAGAGAATGCAGCAGATCCGTTTTCCTCTGAAGAAGAACATAAATAAAATACACCGTGAGCATAATGCAGGAACGCAAAACTGAGTTTCCAAAACCAATAAATCCAGCAAAGAACCAGATAAAAATTATGCTGGAAATAATGGCATATTTTCTGAACCGCAACGGACTGAAACGAGTCAGTATAAAATAAAACATTCCAAAAATAACGACAATATGCGTTCCTGAAATTGCCAGCAGATGAACCATTCCGGATCTGTTAAAATCCTGCACGGTTTCGGAGTCCATTTCCGTTCTGTCTGCCAGGATAATACCTTTTAAAAATTCCCGGCTTTTTGCTGACATTTCTGAGTGATCAATACCCTGCAGGATTCCAAGTCTTTGCTGCTGAATACGTTCATAAAGGCTTAAGTCGTTTCTTACCGCAGATGAAATATTTTCTGTTATATAACACTGATATTCAATATTTTTACGCTTTAAATAACGGGAGTAATCAAACTGAAAATTATGCTGAGGAGATTTGGGCTTTGAGAGATAAGCTTTTGCTTTATAGAAATGTTTAAAATCCAGCTCTTTACTGATCTTCGGAATATAAATGACGGCATTAAAATTTTCTTTTTCGTTATAAATAAGTGCCTCATATTTTTTATTTTTCTCTGTAGAATTTAATTTTTTTGAGATTTTAAAAATAATTTTCTCATTTTGAGAAACCGGAAGATCACGGGGAGTAAAGGTATTAAAAAAATGAAGGACTATTCCGGCTTCAAAAAACATCAGCCCCAGCAATATTGCTTTTCCTTTATGAAGAAGATAAGAATTAAAGAAAGTCATGAAGAAGAGCAGTAAACAGCTTCCTGACAAATAAAAAACTCCATTTTTATCCAGCTCTAACTGATCTTGAAAAAAAATCCCAAGGATAAAACAAATGGCAAGTATAAGAATAGGTTGTTTATTCAACTGATGCTGTTATTTACAATCAAAAAAATACTAATTTATTTGATCTTTAAATAGCACAGTTTTTACTGAATTTCATCTGGTTTTGCCCCCAAAAGAACAACAGAAGGCTTGATTATTTACTATATATTTCACCTTATAAAGAAAAAACAAAAGCAATCTAAATGAGACAGCTTATCATGGGCAAACTACTTATATCAGCAATTTTATATTTTTTAATTAAAATTTTTAATAAGGCCTGTTCTTGCTGAATAAAATCTACATACAAAATATAATTTTTTCTGAATTTATTTACTGTTCAAAAAGCGGTCAGTCAGCCTTTTCGTTTCTTTAATATAAAACGCTGAATCCTTTCCGTAATCCTCATATTTGAAATTTCCTGACTTTTTAGGAATGGCAGGTTCTATCTGAGTTCCTTCGTGCCATTCATTAAAAGAGGTGATCCCGATAAACTGGGGATGAACTTTTATAGCTGCATCAAACATTTTTTCATAGTATTTCCCGTTTTCCCGGCTTTTAAAATTGGCTTCGTTCCAAGGCCGTATTCTGGTATCTGAATATCCCGGCCCAACACAAGGTATAAAAACAAGGTGATGATCTTTTGCATACTGAGAAAGATAATTCCAATTGGAAGTTGTGCTTCCAAAAACAAAGCCTTCGCTGGCAAAATAGGTATAAAAACCATCAAATCCTGAGGTTTCAAAGAATTCAGAATGTTCTTTTTCAACCCACAGTCCAATGTACAGTCCATCCAAATCAGTATTCCTTATTGTATTTTCTCCATTTTTAGAGAGCAGTTTTGACCATTCTGAAGGAGAAATTTTATAACTGTCGTACACATAGTATAATGGTTTTCCATCTTTCTTGTAAAAAGCAGGGTGATGAGAATAGGCTTTAACAAGATAAGAAAGCTGTTCCCGGAGTTCGGTAATATTTGTGTAAAACGGCTCTATATGAAACGCTACCTTTAAACCAAACTGATCAGCAATATCCAGATATTTTATAATGCTTTTATCTACAAAAGAATCTTTTCCGAGCCAGCTTAAAACAACGACTCCAACTCCGGATTCTTTGATCATTTTCATGTGTTTTGTAATGATTTCAAGATCATTGGAGCTGTAATTTCCTAAAGCAGGATAAAAATTAGCTCCGATGTCATCTCCTCCTTTGTGGTTTCCGAGATTATCCCACTTCGGATTGTTCCAATGCGGTAAAATATCATGGTTCCAATGATCATATTTTCCATCTACTGTAGGATTTGCATACCAGCCGTAATAAAAGATCTGAACCTTATCACGCGACTGGATGTTTTGGGCAAAACTCTTCCCCGAAAAGCATGTTACTAAAATGAGAACCAGAAGACTTTTAAAAAAATTCATTTAATCATTTTTAAAACTAAAATCACTGAATATAAATCTATTAATTTTTTTTAGATACTGAGAATTACTTCAGCTGCTTTTTCACTGGCACCTTTTCCTCCTAGTGTTTCTCTTAAAAGCCTGTAATCTTCCAGCATCTGATTTCTTTTTTCGCCTTCAATGATTTTATGAAGCTCTTCTACCAGATTTTTGGTATTCAGATCAGTCTGGATCAGCTCTTTTACCACTTCCCTGTCCATGATAAGATTGACCAGAGAGATATAATTGATATTTTTTACAAGTCTTTTTGCAATAGCATAAGAGATTTTACTTCCACGGTAGCATACCACTTCAGGAATATTGAGAAGTGCAGTCTCTAAAGTTGCGGTTCCTGAAGTCACCAGAGCAGCTTTTGAGCACCTCAGCAGATCGTATGTCCTGTTGGAAACGAAATGAACATTGTCATCCACATATTTTTGATAAAAATCTTTTGGAAGGCTAGGAGCACCGGCAATCACGAACTGGTAGTTTTTAAAATGAGGTCTCACAGAAAGCATTATTTCAAGCATCTTTTCTACTTCCTGTTTCCTGGAACCAGGCAGCAGCGCAATGATCTCTTTTTCATTCAGTCCGTTTTCCTTTTTAAATTCTTCTATACTCAATTCTTTCAGACTGGAAATAGCATCCAGAAGCGGATGGCCTACAAAGTGGGAATGAACACCATGTTTTTTGTAAAAATCTTCTTCAAAAGGAAGGATAACCATCATTTCGTCCACATACTTTTTGATGATCTCTACCCTACCTTCTTTCCAGGCCCAAAGCTGTGGAGAAATGTAATAAACCACTTTGATTCCAAGTTCTTTTGCAAACCTGGCGATTCTTAAATTAAATCCGGGATAATCAATCAGGATCAAAACATCAGGTTTATTGTTTCTGATATCTTCTTTACAGAATTTAATGTTATTCAAAATGGTTCTAAGGTTCATGGCAACTTCCAGAAAGCCCATAAAAGCGAGGTCACGGTAATGTTTTACCAGTGTTCCGCCTTGTGCTTTCATCAGATCGCCACCCCAGAACCGAATGTCTGCCTGAGGATCTTTCTGTAAAAGGGCTTTCATTAAATTGCTCCCATGCAGATCTCCGGAAGCTTCTCCTGCGATAATATAATATTTCATTTCTTACGAAATCTTTTATTTGTTTTTTATAGCCATTAGACACTTCCATTGATTTCATATCGGATAATTCTGAATCATGGGAGGTTTCTATGGTAAGGATAGAGAACAAATTAAGGTTTACATTGATCTTAATTTGTAAATTTGTCCAAAGATAATGATAAAAAATGTCAGAAGAATTTGAAATCCGAAATAAAGTTGCAGAAAGCGGGCTTGTGAATTTCGACCTAGCCACCCTGGTTCCCAAAGGAATAAGAAAGGGTATTGACCTTAAAGATTTCCTTTTTCAGGAAATGATTCTGAAGGAAAAAGACTTCAGGGAAAAAGTGGACGTATTAGATATTGAAGAGTATAAAAACGCCTATATCTACATTTACAATTCTGTGGATACTATTGTTCCATTATGGGCTTATTTTGTACTGACCGCTAAACTTACGGATGTAGCTAAAAAGATCGTATTTGGAAACCGGGAGGATTTGGAAGTGATTTTAATGCACAATGCCATCCAGACTTACGATTTTGAAGATATGAGAGGAAAAAGAGTTCTTGTAAAAGGCTGCTCTGATAAAGAAATTCCTGAAAACGCTTATATAGAACTGGTGGAGCAACTAAAACCAATGGTTAAATCATTAATGTTTGGCGAGGCATGTTCTTTTGTTCCTATTGTAAAGAATTAAGATGAGGAAATATCTTTCTGCTATATTTCTCTTCTTTATTTTCCTGGCGATTTATTATATCGGAAGTTTTACAAAAACCCCTTTTGCAGACTGTGTCGGCTTTGTCCTTGATGCTGAAAAAGGTAAATTTATGACGGTTGCTACGGCCACCACTCATTTTCTGTATATCAATACGGTAATTTTAATCAAAAATCTTACTGGTCTCAATGCTATTGAGGCAAGCCGTTTCCTTATTGTTTTTTCAGGAGCAGCAACGGTCTCTATGGTGTATTTAACGGTTAAAAACATCACAAAAACAGAGTGGGCATCAGTAACAGCGGCATTTGTGTTCGGGTTCAGTTTTTCATTCTGGAGAAATGCCGAAATTGTGGAAGTCTATACTTACAATACTTTGTGGGTAAGCCTGTTTTTCTTTTCGATGATCAAGAGTTTTACAGAAAATAAAAAAAACTACATCACTGCTGCCGGTATATTTTTAGGGATCAGTCTTTGGGTACATATTCAGAATATTTTGCTTATTCCAGCCTTTTTAGTTTTTCTTTTTTATTTCAGAAATGAAAAAAAATATGCATATGGCTCGTTACTGACTTTTACTTTGCTTTTTGCTTCATTATTTATTCTGAATACTTCGCAGGGATTAGCTTTTAGTTCTCCTTATACTTCAGATCAGGGAAACTGGGTGGAAGAGACTTTTAAGAAAAATTCCATGCAATATGTGAAAGATTTTTTCCAGTCATTTGCTTATCTTATTTATAATTTCAATGTATTTGCTTTTTTTGGAGTGATGGGCGCTGTATTACTTTACAAATCCAACAGAAAAATGTTTTTTGTTTTCCTTGCAGGGTCTTTATGTGTATATGGTTTTTCAACTTTTTATGCGGTTTCGGATAATTATGTATTCTTTCTTCCCTTCAACCTTATTTTTGCACTGTCTATTGGATATGGCTTATCTGCCCCCAAATATATTTATTTCAAAAAAATTTCATGGGTATGCCTTATGATTCCGGTAGGGTATCTACTTTCTTACCAAATTGTTTTTGCAACAAAAAAAGGAAAAGAATTTCATGCATTCAAACAGTACAAAGGAGGCTTGAATTACTATATGCTGCCATGGATGAACGATAATGCCGGCATTCTGGAATTCACTATTGATAAGAAAGAAGCTCCAGAACCTATTAAATGGATGACTTTGAGTGCCATAGAATATATAAAACTCATGAAAAGTAAAGGGTATACCGAAGAAGAGATCAAAAAACTTTAACAATAATTATGAGCTCGAAAAATTTTGTGAATCACATTTTTTGATAACTTTGATTTACTTAATACTTTAAAATAAACACAAACTATGAGTTTAATTGACCTACTTACAGGCAGTACCAGCAATCAGGTTGCTGAACAGGCAGAAAACAAATTCGGAATCAGCAAAAACCAGATTATTGCGTTATTGGCAGTAGCTGCCCCTTTGGTTATTTCTTATCTTCGAAACAAATCTCAGGACACTAATGAAGCAGAAGCTTTAAACAATGCTCTAGATAAAGACCACGACGGAAGTATTCTTGATGATGCATCCCAGGCCGAAGCAAGACAGGCTGAAGGAGGATCGATCCTTGACCACGTTTTTGGAGGACAGAAAAGCAATGTAGAAAACCAGCTTTCTCAGAATACAGGAATTTCAATTGATAAAATTGGACCTATCTTAGCGATGCTGGCTCCTGTGATTATGGGATATATTGGTAAAGAAAAGCAGCAAAATAATGTAGGTGCCGGAGGTTTGGGAGATCTTTTGGGAGGAATTCTTGGAAATGCATCTAATCAGGCACAGGCACAGCAGTCTAGTCCCCTTAATGACATTTTAGGTAGTGTTTTAGGTGGAGGACAATCACAATCCGGTGGAAATCCACTGAATGACATCTTAGGAAGTGTACTTGGTGGGGGCGGTGGACAGCAGCAACAGCAAGGTGGTGGCTTAGGAAGCATCCTTGGAAATCTTTTAGGAGGAAAATAATTTAATTTTGTATATTGAAAAAGGCTGAAGATTAATCTTCAGCCTTTTTATTTCTAGCTCTTCGCTTTAGTTTCAGAAGGACCAATTGATTTCGAAGCTTTTCTAAGTCTTCTTTTACCATAACTTCCGGAATTGATCTTTCCTCTTCTCGATTTTCTGTCTCCTTTTCCCATAATGTATAGATGTTTTATTGGTTTAACACTAAATTAAACAATATGGGTTAAAACCAAAAATTACAGCTGTTAAAATTTTTATAAATCTGGTTTGAAAAACAAAGCATTTGAAACAGAAAAGCTCTCTTCTTTTAATTAAACTTTCACCATCTTCCACTTCCCTTTTTTAAACAAGATAAAAGCAACAATCGTAATTAAGGTTTCTGCTGCCGGAATGGATATGAATACCCCTTTTGGTCCCATTTCCAGATGCTTTGAAAGAAAATAAGCCAGCGGAATCTGAAACAGCCAGAATCCGAAAAAATTCACCCACGTCGGAGTCCACGTATCTCCGGCTCCATTGAAGGCATTAATCATTACCATACCTATACCGTAAAAAATAAATCCTACACACATGATGTGTAATGCATTTTTAGCAAAATCCCTGATCTCCGTTTCTTGGGTAAAAAAGCCGACAAGATAATCTCCCAGAAGGACAAAAATCAGACTTACAGCCAGCATGAAAATGACATTATACTTTACCGTTTTCATCACGGACTGTTCTGCCCTCAGCATTTCATTCGCTCCCATATTCTGGCCAACCAGTGTAGAAGCTGCATTACTCAATCCCCAGGCGGGAAGCATAAAAAACATCATGAGCCTTAAAGCAGTCTGATAACCTGCAGACGCATTTTCTCCTCCGGTAGTCGCTACCAGCTGTGCTAAGAAAATCCAGCTGCAAGAAGCAATTACAAACTGAAAAATTCCGGGAGTGGCAATTTTCACAATAGATTTTATAAGTCCAAAGTCCGGTTTAAAATAATGAAGTACAATACGGATCCTGGTATCAGCAACCAGGAGATGATACAGCTGATAGATTACCCCAATACTTCTACCAATTGTTGTTGCCAAAGCAGCTCCCGTAAGTCCCATCGCAGGAATGGGTCCAAAACCTTTGATCAGAACAGGGCACAGAATAATATTGGCAATATTGGCGATCCAGAGAGATTTCATTGCGATAGCAGCATTTCCAGCTCCCCTAAAGATCCCGTTGATCAAAAATAAAAGCATAATAATCACACTGCTACCCATCATAATTCTTGTAAAATCTTTTCCGTAGGCTGCCGCTTCAGGTTTTGAACCCATCAGGATTAAAATTTCCTCAGCATAAATAACACCGAATAAACTTAAAATAAAAGTCACCAAAAAAGAAACCAGTAGCACCTGTGCTGCACTTCTGGAAGCCTGTTCAGGGTTTTTCTCCCCAATTCTCCGTGCTACCAAAGCCGTAGCGGCCATGCTCATACCTATCGCAATAGAATACATGACAGAAAGTACAGACTCTGTTAAACCTACCGTCTGTATCGCATAACCGCTTTCTTTCAAATGACCTACAAAATACAGATCCACCAGTGCAAATACAGATTCCATGGCCATTTCCAACATCATAGGAATAGCCAGAAGAAGCACGGCACTTCTTACCGTTATTTTTGTATAGTCTACTTCCTTACCACTAAAAGCTTTTTTAAAGAACTCTATATATTTTGTCATTTTTATAATCAATAATTATCTGATTTTCAAAAATACAAATTCAATTCTTATAAAAATTTAGTTACCCATATCAAAAAAATAATTTAGATTTGTATATTCTTAAAATGAATCTTATGAAAAAAATAATCTCTACTGTTTTTATACTTACCATCTCGGCATCTGCCGGTATGCTTTCTGCTCAGTCACTTAGCTCAGCTCAGATGCAGGCTATTCAATCTGACAATGTTACTTCATTTAAAAAGAATTTTTCAAAAGCAGATTACAACAAATGCTTTGCCCTTAAAGATGAAATGTTCAGTGCCTTGGGTTTCAGCTCTCTTTATGGTAGAAATAATATTGTAAAATATCTTCTGGAAAATAAGGCAGACGTAAACAAAGAGTGTAATAGTAAAACTCCGCTTTCATGGGCTAAATTGGGAAATAAAGAACAAACCGCCCAGCTATTGATACAAAAAGGCGCTACCAACAATTAAAAAGCCCTCAAATAATATACAAGACTTCCGAAAGGAAGTTTTTTTTTGTTTACAGAACCTGCAAAAATCTTATCTTTGCATCCGGAAATTAAGGTTGAAAACTTCATGATCATAAAGCTCAACCTTATATCTTAAACATTGAACCTTAAACAAATAATTATGTTTCGATCACACACGAACGGAGAATTATCTCTGAAAAATCTTAATGAAGAAGTTACACTTTCCGGATGGGTACAGACTATCCGTGATAAAGGATTTATGATTTGGATAGATCTTCGGGATCGTTACGGAATTACTCAATTGGTTTTCGATCAGGACCGTTCTTCGGCTCAGCTGATGGAAGAGGCAAAGAAGCTGGGGCGTGAATTTGTTATTCAGGTTACAGGAAAAGTAATAGAAAGAGTAAGCAAAAACCCCAATATTCCAACAGGAGAAATTGAAATTTTAGTTGAAAAATTAACGGTTCTTAATGAATCTCAACTTCCGCCTTTTACGATTGAAGATGAAACGGATGGTGGTGAAGAATTAAGAATGAAATACCGTTACCTGGATATCAGAAGAGCTCCGGTAAGGGATAAACTGATCTTCCGTCACAAAATGGCACAGAAAGTGAGAAACTATCTGTCAGACGAAGGATTTATCGAAGTGGAAACTCCAGTTTTAATTAAATCTACTCCGGAAGGAGCAAGAGACTTTGTAGTTCCAAGCAGAATGAATCCGGGACAGTTTTATGCCCTTCCACAATCACCGCAGACTTTCAAACAGCTTCTGATGGTGGGCGGAATGGATAAATATTTCCAGATCGTAAAATGTTTCCGTGATGAAGACTTAAGAGCAGACAGACAGCCTGAATTTACACAAATTGACTGTGAAATGGCTTTTGTAGAACAGGAAGATATCATGAACGTCTTTGAAGGAATGACCAGAACGTTGATCAAGGATATTACAGGACAGGAATTCGGAGATTTCCCGAGAATGACTTTTGCTGATGCTATGAATACGTACGGAAATGACAAACCGGATATCCGTTTCGGAATGAAATTCGTCGAGCTTAATGAGCTGGTAAAAGGAAAAGATTTTAAAATATTCGATGATGCTGAACTGGTAGTTGGAATCAACGTAGAAGGATGTGCTGACTATACAAGAAAGCAGATCGATGAGCTTGTAGACTGGGTAAAACGTCCACAGGTCGGGGCATCGGGAATGGTTTGGGCTAAATTCCAGAATGACGGTGTTAAAACCTCTTCTGTAAATAAATTTTACAACGAGGAAGATTTAGGAAAGATTATCGAAAAATTCGGAGCTAAGGAAGGTGACTTAATGCTGGTCTTATCCGGAAATGAAAATAAAGTAAGAGCACAACTTTCAGCCTTAAGAATGGAACTTGGAAACCGTTTGGGATTAAGAAAAGGAAATGTATTTGCCCCGCTTTGGGTAGTTGACTTTCCATTATTGGAATTTGATGAAGAAAGTGGGCGTTATCACGCAATGCACCACCCTTTTACCTCTCCTAAAACTGAAGATTTTCATTTATTGGAAACAGATCCGGGTAAAGCAAGAGCTAATGCATACGATTTAGTTATCAACGGTAATGAGATCGGTGGAGGTTCTATCAGGATCTTCGACAAAGATCTTCAGTCTAAAATGTTTGACCTGTTAGGATTCACAAAGGAAGAAGCAGAAGCTCAGTTCGGATTCCTAATGAATGCCTTTAAATACGGAGCACCTCCCCATGGTGGCCTGGCTTTCGGATTTGACCGTTTGGTGGCTATTCTTGACGGAAATGAAGTGATCAGGGATTACATCGCATTCCCTAAAAATAACTCAGGACGTGACGTAATGATCGACGCGCCTGCATCGATCGCTGATGCCCAGCTGGATGAGTTGGAAATACAATTGAATTTAAAAGCATAAACTGAAAGCGGAGAAAAAATCTCCGCTTTTTTAATGACTAAAAATGAAAATAGCAGCAGCACAAATAAAACCCATCAAAGGAGATATTCTTAAAAATATTGAAATTCACAACGTATTAATCGAAGCCGCAATTAGTAACAACGTTGATTTAATTATCTTCCCTGAGCTTTCAATTACCGGGTATGAGCCTGAATTGGCAAATCAGCTCTCCATTGATTATGAAGATCCTATTTTAAATATCTTCCAAAAAACAGCAGACGAAAATAACATTAGCATTATTGTTGGAATGCCTACAAAGGCTGATGATCAATTATTTATCAGCAGTATTATATTCGAACCGGAAAGAAGGAGAAAAGTTTATTCAAAACGGAATCTTTTCCCAACAGAAACTGCAGTTTTCTCAAAAGGAGACCATTACTGTCAGCTGGAAATAGGACAGAATAAAATTTCATTAGGTATATGTTATGACTTATCTGATCCGGCGCACTCTCAGGAAGCATATCAGGCAGGGTCAAACATCTATACAGCAAGTGTGCTCAATTCTGTAAATGGGATCGATGATGATCTGGTTAAACTATCTACTATTGCACAAAAATATCATATGCATGTTTTAATGGCTAATTTTTCCGGAGAGTCCGGAGGTTATGAATGCGCTGGAAAATCTTCTATCTGGAATACCAATGGAAGTTTACTCGGGCAGCTGAATGATCAGGACGAAGGAATTCTGGTTTTAAATACGGATGATAATCAAATAGAAAAAATTTATATCAATTAATATTTTAAAAAGTGGAGAAAAATCTCCACTTTTTTATTCAGACTCTTAACCTTCCATTTTTAAAATCTGCTCTCTTCCCGGTCCTGTAGAAAGATAAGTGATAGGAACGCCAAGCTCATTATTCAGAAAAGAAAGAAAATCCTTTAATTCAATTGGCAAATCGGTTGTATTTTCAATAGCTGAAATATTTCCTTTCCAACCTTTCATAAGTTTTAGAACTGGGTGGGCATTGTCAGGAAGAACTCCGGAAATCTGTTCAATTGTTCCGTCTTCAAGTTCATAATGAGTACATACTGATACTGATTCCATTCCGCTTAGAACATCTGCTTTCGTTAAAATAACCTGTGTAACTCCGTTGATCATAATAGCATATCTTAAGGCCGGAAGATCCAGCCAGCCAATTCTTCTGGGACGACCGGTATTCGAACCAAATTCATTGCCTTTATCCCTGATCTCTTCACCTAAACGGCCCAAGATTTCTGTAGGAAACATCCCATTACCAACTCTTGTACAGTAGGCTTTTGCGATCCCGAATATTTCACCGACTTTTTTAGGGGAAATGCCCAATCCACTGCAGGCTCCCGAAGCTGTTGTAGAAGACGAAGTTACATACGGATAAGTCCCGTGGTCTATATCCAGCATCGCAGCCTGAGAACCTTCAGCAAGAATCTTCTTCCTTTCAGAGATAGCAGTGTTCAGGAATATTTCAGTTTCTGTACGGGTAAATTTTTTCAGAAAATCAATCGCTTCAAAAAATTCATTGCTGATTTCTTCTAAAGGAGGAAGGATCGTATCTCCACCGGCAAGCAGCCTGAAATCTCTTTTCAGGATGTGCTCTACCCTGCTTCTGAAATCCAGAGAATCCATATCACCGACTCTGAGACTCTGCCTTAAAATTTTATTTGAATAAGCCTGTGCAATACCATTTCTGGTAGTCCCGATAGTTGTATACTCAGGATGCTCTTCCATGAAAACATCCAAAAGCTTATGGGTTGGAAGAACCAAATGTGCTTTTCTTGAAATAATAAGATTCTGTTCCGGCTGAACTGTTCCGTCAAATTGCAGGAGGTTCAAAATTTCCTTCCTGAAACTTACCGGATCCAATACCGTTCCCGTTCCGATTACATTCTGAACACCTTTCATAAAAATTCCTGAAGGAAGAGATTTCAATGTAATCCTTTTGCCGTTGCGTTCTATACTGTGTCCTGCATTTGCTCCCCCGTTAAAACGAGCAGTAATATCATAATCTTCACTGATGAGATCAATAAATTTACCTTTTCCCTCATCGCCCCACTGCAATCCTAATACAATATCCATATTTTTATATTTTATATTGCAAAGCTAGGCCAGCTGGATACATAGACCATTGTCATTTGACAAAAAGGCCTAAATGATATTCCGTCTGATGCGGCTTAAGGAGGAAGGTGTAATGCCCAAATAAGAAGCCAGCATCGACTGGGGAACTCTGTTTGCCAGTCCCGGATAATGGTTTAGAAAATGAATATAACGCTCTTTAGCATCCAGATTCAACATAATACTGGCCACTTTAAGCTTGTTATGTGCTACAAAGGCATGAAGCCGGGCAAATAAAACCGGCCAGACCGCAATTTTTTCTTCCAACTTTTTAAAATGCTCAAGATCGATAGCCAGAAGTACTCCGTCCGTTATAGCTTCAATATATTCGTGGGAAGCCAGCTGATCTGCAAATCCATGAAAATCTCCGATAAATCTTCCTTCGTAAATAAAATAGCGGGTAAAATCATCACCCTGTTTGTTATAATATAAAGACCGGAAAACCCCTTCCTTTACAAAAGCGATCTTACGGCTCAATTTTCCAGCTTCTATAAAAGAGTCTCCTTTCTCTATCGTGATCTCCTGTAAACCTTCTGCGATCAGAAGCTCTTCTGCATGAGTAAGCACCCCAAATTTTTTGATATAATTAAAAAGCTCTTCCATAGTATTTCCGACCTTAAAATGGCAGAATATAAAGGTAAAAAAACCGGCTGTAAAACCGATTGTCATTTGACAACAAAGCTGATAAAATGTACCACGTCAGCATTTCACGGCATGTTAATTGATTGATTTTTAAAAACGTAAGACAATGAAAGCAATTTGGAACGGCGCCATTGGCTTTGGTTTAGTCAATATTCCGGTTAAAATTTACTCCGCCACAGAAACCAGCAAACTGGATTTGGATATGCTCGATAAATCTGATTTTTCGAATATCAAATTCAAAAGAGTTAACGAAAAAACAGGCAAAGAAGTCAAGTGGGAAAACATTGTAAAAGGTTATCTCCTTGATGATCAATACATCATTCTCGAAGATGAAGATTACGAAGCGGCAAGTCCTGAAAAAAGCAAAATACTTTCTATAGATCAGTTCGTGAAGGAAGTTGAAGTTGACAGTGTTTATTTTGAAAATCCTTATTTTCTTGAACCTCAAAAGAACGGGGAAAATGCTTACAGGCTTCTACTAAAAGCTTTATCACAAACAAAAATGGTAGGTGTAGGAACTTTTGTACTCCGCGAAAGCGAAGCAATCGGAATGATCCGGCCTTACAACGATGAGGTTTTGGTTTTAAACCGTTTACGATTTGCTCAGGAAATCAGAGATTACAGAGATTTAAAAATACCAGCCAAAAAAGCTCCGAAACCTGCCGAATTAAAAATGGCAGTAAGTCTTATCGAACAGCTTTCACAAGAGTTTGATCCTGAAATGTATGAGGACACTTATTCTGAATCTTTACTAAAAATCATTAAGCAGAAAGCAAAAGGTAAAGGAGTAAAAGCCAGAAAAGCAGAACCTGCAAAAGAAGGCAAGGTAATAGATCTTATGGCCCAGTTAAAAGCCAGCTTACAAACTTCCAAATCTAAAAACGCATCATAATGGCTCTGAAAGATTATAACGAAAAGCGAAGATTCGATGAAACCAGTGAACCTAAAGGGAAAACAAAAAAAAGTAAGGACAAGCTTATTTTTGTAGTTCAAAGGCACGCTGCATCCCGACTGCATTATGATTTCCGGCTGGAAATGGAAGGTGTTTTGAAAAGTTGGGCAGTTCCGAAAGGTCCATCATTAGATCCAAAAGACAAACGTCTCGCCATGGAAGTTGAAGATCATCCCTATGATTATAAAGACTTTGAAGGCAACATTCCGGAAGGAAATTACGGTGCCGGGCAGGTTGAAGTCTGGGACAGCGGAACTTATGAACCCTTAGATGATACAAGCAAACTTTCTGATGAAAAAGAATTATTGAAAGAATTAAAAGCCGGTTCAATAAAATTTATTCTGCACGGAAAAAAACTGAAAGGTGAATTCGCATTGGTTAAAATGAAAAACGCAGAAAATAATGCATGGCTTTTAATTAAGCATAAAGATGAATTTGCAGAAGAAAATTATGATGCGGAAGAAAATACATCCAAAAATTCTGCAGTCACAAAATTCTTAGAGGAAAAAAAAAGCCTAAAAAACAGCAAAAAGAAGTCATAAATTCTGAAGCTAAACCCAGATTTCAAAGATTTAATTCTTTAGTTGACGAAAAAAAATTAGAGAATTTCATCAAACCTATGCTGGCTAAATCTTTTGAAACGGCCTTTGATGATGAAGATTGGGTTTTTGAAATAAAATGGGATGGCTACAGAGCTATTGCCGATCTTAGTCATAAAAATCCACTATTTTATTCCCGGAACGGAATTTCTTTTTTGTCAAAATTTGAAAAGGTGACACAAGATTTCGAACAACAGAAGTATCAAATGATTCTTGACGGAGAAATTGTAGCCTATGATGAACACGGAAAGCCCAGCTTCCAGCTCTTACAGCAAATTGGTGATAATCCCAACCTTGCCTTAACCTACCAGGTATTTGATCTTCTATGGCTGAACGGCCATTCTACAGAAGAACTTCCGCTTTTACAGAGAAAAGAGCTTTTAAAAGAAGCGCTAATTGAAACCGATGTTATTAAATATTGCGACCATATTCCCGAAAAGGGCATTGATTTTTTCAACCAAATGAAGAAAATGCAGTTAGAAGGAATGATTGCGAAAAAAGCCAGTAGTTTATATACCGAAAATCATAGAACAAATGACTGGCTTAAAATAAAATTTACCAGTACTGAGGAAGCCATTATTTGTGGATTTACGGAGCCTAGGGGATCCAGGAAAAGCTTCGGAGCATTGATCCTTGGAAAATATATGGATGGAAAGCTGGTATATAGCGGACATACAGGAACAGGTTTTAATAAAGAATCTTTAAGCCAAATGCATGAAAGGTTAAAAGAACTGATTATAAAAACTTCCCCGTTTGAAAAAAAGCCTAAAACAAACATGCCAGTAACGTGGACGAAACCTGAATTAGTCTGTGAAATAAAATTCTCTGAAATTACCAAAGACGGTATTTACCGGCATCCTGTTTTTATTGCTCTCCGTGAGGATAAAAATCCTGAAGAAATCAGTGATTCGACCAATAAAATAAGTCAAATTAATAAAAATCCTAAAGAAATGAAAACTAAAGCTACGCCTAAGAAAAGTACTAAACCTACTGAAAAAGAAAAAGAGGTTACTCTAAACAGACATACAGTAAAACTAACCAATCAGGATAAAATTTATTTTCCGAAAGATGGCATTACAAAAGGTGATGTGATAGAATATTACCAATCGGTCGCGGAATATATTCTTCCTTACTTGAAAAACCGTCCGTTATCTTTGAACCGTTTTCCCAATGGAATTGAAGAGCAGGGCTTTTATCAGAAAGATGCGGGGGACAATATGCCGGAATGGATTAAAACTACGGAAGTCTACTCGGAATCCAATGATAAATATATAGATTACGTATACTGTAATGATAAAGCTACGTTAGCTTACCTGAATAATTTAGGCTGTATAGATTTAAACCCTTGGAACAGCGCTCTTCCCGACCTTGAGCATCCTGATTATCTCGTTTTGGATCTGGATCCCTCAAAGAAAAATACATTTGACCATGTTATTGAAACAGCTCTTCAGGTTAATGAGGTTTTAAATTCAGTTAAAATAAAAGGTTACTGCAAAACTTCAGGAAGCACAGGCATTCACGTTTATATTCCGATGGGTGGAAAATATGATTTTGACCAGGTGAAAGATTTTGCCCATATTTTGATGAAACAGGTTCATGAGCAGCTTCCGGAAATCACCACATTAGAAAGAAGCTTGCAGAAAAGGGATGACAAAAAAATATATCTGGATTATCTGCAAAACAGAACCGGACAGACTTTAGCAAGTGCTTACAGTTTACGCCCTAAAGAAGGAGCATCCGTATCGATGCCTTTGGACTGGGATGAAGTAAAGCCCGGTATGAAACCGACGGATTTTACTATTCATAATGCTTTGGATAGAATTAAGGAAAAAGGGGATTTATTTAAACCTGTTTTAGGGAAAGGAATTGATATGATGGCGGCGTTGGAATTGTTGCAGAATAATGATTAATTTGTATATTTTTGTTGCAGTAAACCTCCCTAAATGACTGAACCTATCAAATTACAAATTCTTTTCAATGAAAATACGGAAAGAGGTCAGCAAAAATTTTCTTTTAAGTACGTTTGGAAAAAATCGTTTAGCGAGCTTAAAAAAGCTCTTATGTATGCTATTCTATTTCTGTCACTAGGCTTTTTTCCACTAAAAGGTTTTTTTGGAAGCCCGTTTCCCTACATTTTTAAGTATATTGGTTTTCTTTATATTGGATATGCATTCATTCTAGTTTATCAATATTTCGTAGCTAAAAGAAAAACATATAAATTGATAGAGGAAAATATAAACGATTTCAAAACAAGAGATGTAAACATGCATTTTATTACTCTGAATCAGAATAATATAGTTATTGAAAATCCTCTTAATACAATCAGTTCTATTTGGGAAAAAACAAATTACAAAATTGTTGATAAATATATCATTTTAAATATATTGAATAATTCTTTACAATTCATTTTCACCTCATCCGAATTTAAGGAAGGTGATTATCAAACACTGATAGATTATTTACAAAAAAATTCTAAACATATAAGTTAGGGAAGTTTCGCCACTAAACTTTCCGGTAATATTTTCAAAATTAAATAAATCATTTTCCACTTAAAATTCGGAACGATAGTAAAAGAATTTCCAGCATTCACGATATGTTTTGCCACATAATCCGGCTCCATGATCAGAGACTCATTGAGCTGAAGCCCTTTATTGATCTTGGTTCTGATGTAACCGATCACCAGGGCATTAACAATAACCTTTCTTGAAGCTAATTCCTGTCTTAAGCCTGCTAAATATTGAGTAAAAGCAGCTTTTGTACTTCCATATACGAAGTTGCTTTTCCGACCTCTAACTCCGGAAAGCGAAGAAAGCCCGATAATCCTTTCTAAATTTTTATTGCTTTCATCCATTGCAATAATATTCAGAATAGAAACTGCTCCCATATAATTGACCTGCATCATCTGCTGCGCCCCTTTAAAATCTTGTAATGCTATTTCGTTATCAACCAGAAAGCCGGCTGCATAAACTGCAATATGAGGTTTTACAGGAAGTTCATTATAAAACTTCTGATGGGAATCAAAATCTACTGCATCAAAATACAGTATCTTAACCTTTGAAGAATCAAGCTGGTTGTTTCTAATGAAATTTTCCAGGGAAGCAGTATCTCTTGAAGCTGCTATTACAGAAATTCCCTTATCAATATACTGCCCGATGCACTGCTTACCCACATCTGAATTGGCTCCTAAAATGAGAACGGTTTTTCCTGTATTTTGATTCATAGTGCAAAGATATTTATTTGATTTTATGATGATGAATTTTGAATGAAATACTTTAATTACAAATTTCAAGAATGAGTTTACGAATAATACTAATTTCAATGGCTATGGCTATTTTTCATGCAAAGCTATCTTAGAACTGAAAAATATAATAGGTAAGAAATCTGCATAATCAGTGTGATCTGCGGGAGTTTCAACGCAAAGTTTTAGATGATGCATCAGAGTTTTGAAGGAAGCAAGAATGTGACTGCACCATTGAATAAGCGTATATTTACTGTGTTGATAAGTATATATAAAAGCTCGGGGCGGTGAACAAAGTTCACCGCCCCGAGTCAATATTTTAAAAACTAAAAATTATTTCTTTTCAGTTTCGATTTCTTTTTTCTCTGTTTTCTCAGCAGCTGCTTTTGCTTTATCTCCAAAACGATTTTCAGTAAATTCTCTTGAAACTGCCGCTTTTTCGAATTTAAGTTTTCCAGATAATGTCTCTATCACGAAACCATCATCCTGCACCTGAGCAATTCTACCATGAAGACCTGAAGTAAGGACTACTCTGGTTCCTACTTTTAAAGTTTCCTGGAAGTTTTTCTCCTGCTTCTGCTTTCTCATCTGTGGTCTTATCATTAAAAAATAAAATCCCACAAACATCACACCCATCATGATCAGCATCATTGATGAAGATCCCTGCGGCTGTGCCTGTAAAAAGATTGTCAACATATTGTTTAAATTACGGTTGAATGTTCGCTGTGAACGTTAATTTGATAGGAGCTTTATCTACGTTTGCAAATACATCTGCATACTTCTGAACGTTTCCGTCAAAGCTTGAAGAATCAAAATGCAAAGTGATATTTCCTTTTTTCCCTGGAAGGATTGGCTCTTTTGTAAAATCAGGAGCTGTACATCCGCATCCAGGCTTCACTTCAGAGATCACTAAAGGATTTTTTCCTGTGTTTGTAATCTCGTAAATGTGCTGTACTTTATCTCCTTTTTTGATTTTTCCAAAATCAAAATTGTTTTCAGATAATGCCACAGACGTTAATGGTTGGTTAGAAACCGGAGCTACAGCAGCTGTTTCAGCTGAAACTGGAGCTGCATTAGTAGGAGCTAAATTAGTCGCACCTGCAGCAGAGTCTGTAATATCAGCAGCTACTGCACCAGTAGCAGCTTGCTGGTTTTCTTTTTTACAGGAAACTAAACCAAAGCCTATGATAGACAAAGTGATAATTGATAATGTCTTTTTCATGTTAAATTCTATTTTGATCTTTACAATATTTATCCAAAATTCCATTAATGAAGATATTGGAACGGTCTGTTGCAAATACTTTTGCAATCTCAATATATTCATTGATAATAACTCTTGAAGGCGTAAAAGGAAAATTATCAAGCTCTGAAATAGCCGTCGTCAAAATGACTTTATCCATTAAAGAAACTCTCTCCAGATCCCAGTTTTCCAGTCTTTCACCTAGCTTTTTCTCAGTAGCTTCCCAGTTGTTTAGCGTATCTCTAAGAAGTTTTGCAGCAAAAGTTTTGTCTTCTTCATCTTTAATCATCTTAATTAAAGTTCTGCTTTCTTCATCTTCTTTCAGGAAACCAATCGTTTTCTGTACCATAGAGTTGGCAATATGAATATCGTCATACCATGAAAGCTCCTTATCACTAAGGTACTCCTGAAAATCTTCATTTTCGGCAATATATCTTAAAAACAGCTTCCCGATAAATTTCTGATCAGCTTCAAAAGAATAGCCTTCCTCCTTCATAAAATCCTGATAACGCTTTCCTGCCGTAATCCTTTGGAAAGTTTTCACCAATACATCATCATGCATATCCCATTTCAACTGTTTGTGCTGACCTGTAAAAAATAATCTTTCAGGATTTTCTTCCAGCTTTATCAGAACCTGGTTATTGATGAATTTTTGGTTAGGATTAATATCAGAATCGGTCTTAATGTATTTATTCTTACCGATCTCAATTTGGTTTTCTGCTAATTCTTTCAGAGCCACCATAAAATTGAGCTGATAAATATAGAGATAATAGATTTTCTCTATTCCTGTAAACATGTTTTTCTCTAAAACATCAAATTTTACAGGATTTTGGTAGTATGAATACAATGTCTGTACTACTTTTTCACGGATTTGTCGTCTTCCTAACATTCAAAGAGCTTTTTATGCGTGCAAAGATACAAAAATTAAAATTGATGAAATTCGTAGTGTGCTCACATTTTTGTAATTTTGTAAAACTTTATGAAAGCGCTAAAAACCTTAAACCCTTACTTTTGGAAGCACAAAATATTATTGTTTTGGGGGTTACTATTTATTATTGCCAGTAATTTCTTCAATATTTATAAGGTCCAGTTTGTAGGTAAATCGGTCGATATACTTGCAGGCTTTGCCAAAGAAGGCAGTGTGGGCTTTAGCAAACAAGTTTTAATTTATGTTGCTATTATTGTAGGATGTTCGCTTTTAACAGGATTTTTCACCTTTATGATGAGACAGACTATTATTGTAGCCTCAAGAAGAATTGAATATGAGCTGAAGAACAAAATTTACAGGCATTATCAGGAACTTTCTCTCACGGATTATAAACAAACGACCATCGGTGACCTGATGAACAGGCTAAGCGAAGATGTTGTCGCAGTGAGAATGTATCTTGGACCGGGAGTAATGTATGTTGCAAACCTTATTATCTTATTGCTTATCACAAGTATTTACATGGTAAAAACAGATGCATCAATGACGCTGTGGACCTTGTTACCGCTTCCTATTTTATCATACCTGATCTATAAAGTAAGCTCAATTATTAATAAGAAATCGAAAATCATGCAGAAAAGCCAGTCTGCAATTTCCACTTTTGTACAGGACAGCTTCTCAGGGATCAGAGTGGTAAAATTTTTCGCAAAAGAAAATTATATCAAGAAAAACTACAGTACAAAAGTAACAGACTATCAAGACAAAGCTTTAGATCTGGCCAAAACAGAAGCCTATTTCTTTACCATCATTTTATTTGTTATCGGATTACTGAATGTAGCCATTATTGTCATTGGCGGACAAAAATATATTGACGGACAATTAAGCATTGGTAAAATAGCAGACTTTTTCATGTATATCAATACCCTGATCTTTCCTTTTTCTATGGTAGGATGGGTAACTTCTGTGAACCAAAGGGCCGAAGCTTCTATGCAAAGGATTAATGAGTTTCTGGATAAAAAATCGGAGGTAATCAACACCAACTTTGAAGACTACCCTATTAAAGGAGATATTGAATTCAGAAATGTCTCGTATGTTTATCCGAATACAGGGATCAGAGCATTGCATAATTTAAGTTTTAAAATCAATGCTGGACAATCTCTGGCAATCATGGGTAAAACCGGAAGCGGAAAATCTACCATTGCCCTGCTTCTGTGCAGGCTTATTGATCCTACAGAAGGAGAAATCTTAATTGACGGTAAAAATTTAAAGGATCACAACCTTACCAATTATAGAAATTTCATTGGATATATTCCTCAGGAAAGTTATTTATTCTCGGACTCTATTGAAAACAATATTGGCTTTGCCATCGACCGGCCTTCTCCTGAAAAAGTAGTGGAATATGCAAAAATAGCAGACGTGGATAAAAATATTGTTGAATTCAAAGAACAGTATAAAACACTTGTTGGTGAACGTGGAGTGATGCTTTCGGGAGGACAAAAACAGAGAATATGTATCGCCAGAGCCTTAATTAAGGACCCGAACATTATCATTTTTGATGATTCTCTGTCTGCTTTAGATACGGAAACCGAGCAGAATATTCTTGAAAATATCGATAGGAAAATCAGCAATGCAACCTCCATAATTATCACACACAGAGAGTCTAGCGCTCAAAGAGCTGATAAAATCATTAACCTTACTGAAATTACCAATTCTTTAACTGCTTAGCCGTTTCGTTCTCAATTGTTAAATAAATCATAAAAAAAATTTTGTGATTAAAAGAATTCTTTTATATTTGTTCTTAACAAGATTAAAAAATATCTAACAATGAGTGAATACAAGGAACGCCATGAAAATGAGATTTTCACGAAGGTGTTAAAAGCGGGGAGAAGAACTTATTTCTTTGATGTGCGCGAGACGAAAGCAGGAGATTATTATCTTACGATTACCGAAAGTAAAAAGAACTTCGGGGAGAATGGGGAAGCTACATTCGAGAAGCACAAAATTTATCTTTACAAAGAAGATTTTAAAAGTTTTCAGGAGATGTTTAATGAATCCACAGATTTCATCATTAACGAAAAGGGTGAGGATGTAATATCAGAAAAACACGACAAAGACTTCAAAAGCAAATCATTCACAATTGATTCTGACGACGAAGTTTAAAAAAAGAATATCTAAAAACACAAGCATCTGAAAAAGGTGCTTTTTTTATTTGTTATTTTTTACAAATGAAGTGTGTAAAGGCATTAATGATATTTATGATTATACTTTCATCTTTGGATTACATCCGATTAATGTGCTTTACAAAGTAGAATGAACTGATATATAAAAAGAATTGAAAAGATAAAATCGTGTTCCCTTAATTAATCCCCAAGTTTATGTCCTAAGTTGATATTTTGCATTGAAACTTTCCAGAAAAGTACTGGATTGTGTATTGGATAACGTTATCTTTAAATGATATAAAATAAAAAAGTACACTTTAAAAAGTGTACTTTTCTTGGGTGAATGAGGGGTCTCGAACCCCCGACCTTCGGAACCACAATCCGACGCTCTAACCAACTGAGCTACAATCACCGTTTTGTGAGTGCAAATATAGGGAAGATTTTTTAATTACCAAATAATTCCGTCAAAATTTTTCATCGCAATGAGCTTCTCAGACGTAAATCCCTCAGCATAAGTAACTCCCGATAATCTTCCTAAATCCTGAGCTCGATAGGTCAGGCTTTCTAAAAAGTCTTTTGTTGCAATTGGAGTTACGGGTTCATTAGAAGCAGGATCATAAAACTGCGTTTTGAATGCCATACATGCTTCAATCTTCTTATCTAAATGTTCAGAAATATCAATAACAAATTCCGGCTTGATATCTTTCCACTGAATATAATGGAAAATCTGTTTAGGCCTCCAGACTTCCTGATTTTCGCCGTCAATAAGTGTTTGAATTTTTCTCAGTCCTGCCAAAAAGCACGCATCCGACACTAATTTCGCTCCTTTTGCGTGATCCGGATGTCTGTCATCAATCGCATTAGCTAAGACGATTTCAGGACGGTATTTGCGAATCATTTTTACGATCTCCATTTGGTATTCTTCAGAATTCACTAAAAAGCCATCTTTCATTCCCAGATTTTCTCTGGCAGAAACACCCAGAATTTTTGCAGATTCCCCAGCCTCTACTCTTCTGGTCTCATCGGTTCCTCTGGTTCCCAGCTCACCTCTTGTAAGGTCTACAATTGCGCATGTTTTGCCTTCTGAAATCATTTTGGCAATAGTTCCGCCACAACCAAGTTCTACATCATCAGGATGTGCTCCAAAAGCAAGTATGTCTATTTTCATCTGTTCTTTTATTTTTAATTTGTCAGATGGAACGTTCAGTAAACTTTCTGCTATTTTCTAGCTTCAACAACGAACATTTCATATTTTCAAAGATAAGCTTTAAAATAAAAGCTTCCCAAACATTAAGAATGGAAAGCTTTAATATTGATAATTTAAATTTTAAATTACTTATTGATTTCTGCATTTAGTTTTACAGCATCCTGGTAAGTAGGATCAAGCTGTAAAGACTTGGCTACATAATCTTTAGCCTTTGCAGCATCAGTATCTTTACTCATATAGGCTACTGCAAAGTAAGCATAAGCCAGAGTCTGCTTGTTAGCTTCCTGATCTGCAGGTTTTACAGTACTAATGAATTTTTCATATGCTATCTTCGCAGCATCATTATTTCCCGCCTGCTGATAAGAATACCCCTGGCTGTAATAAGCCGGAGCCCAATCAGGAAGAAGTGTACTCATTTTCTGCCATGTAAGGATGGCACCGTTCCAGTTTTTAGCATCCTGGTAAGCTGTTGCCAACTTAAATAGTGAATCTGAATCCTGTGGATTAGCCGCAACTTTCTTTTTCAATGCTTCAATTTCCGGTGTAGATGGTCCTTTTTCTGCTTCAGCCTGAGAAGCTCCTCCTCCGGCAATGTTTGCAAGTTCCATATCCCATTTCATTGTTTCATCCTTAGCTGCTTTAGCAATAGCAATTTTCTGCTGCGCTTCTGTCGTTAAAGCTGTTTTTTTAGCAGCATCGGTTTCAGTTTTTGCCAATCCAGCAGCGATAAGTCCCTGAAGACCTTGATCAGCCGGCTGTATTCTTGTTTTCTCAGCCTGAGATACAAATGTATCCATGTTCTGCTTGGCTTCTGCATACTTTCCATCTGCATAAGACTGGTAAGCTCTTAATTTAAATTTGATTGGATCATCAATTTTATCAAAAATCTTGTCCAGTACAGTTTTAGAGTTTGCATAATCTTCATTAGTGAAGTACAGTTTAGCAATTTCTAACTGAGTATATGGATCCTCATCAGCATATTTTGTATAATTGATAAGGTCTTGTGTTGCTTTTGCGTTTTCCTGATATCTGATATCATAAGAAGCCAGAGCTTTGTATGCAGGTGCATAAGTTGCATCTACACCAATGGCTTTGTCAATGCTTTGTTTAGCTTGTTGCCATTGTTGAGCAGCCATCCATAATGTAGCCATTCTTGTATAAACAGATGCTTTATTTTTAGCTACCGGAAGAGCTTTGTCATAAGCAGACATTGCTTCACCTGGTGCTCTTTTAATTCTGTAAGCATCACCAAGAGTGTAATAGTAATGAGCGGGAACTCCCTTCTTCTCAGCCTTTTCAATAGCTTTGGTCAGGTATTGAATGGCAGGATCAGGAGCATTGTTTTTCTCGAATAAAGTCAGCGCTTCCGCTGCTCTAAATAATACTTCAGCATCTTTTTCTTTTGAGTCAGCTACAATTTTCTGAATTTCAGCAATGGCGCTTTTATCACCTTTACCTAATTTTACAGTAGCTAAACCAATCTTGTTAAGATAGCTTTTGTTATCTACAGCCAAACCTTTGTTAAAACTTTCTATAGCTTTAGCATAATCAGGTTCACCTTGTTTCAGGTATGTATTTCCTAAATAGAAGTAATTTTCTGCTGTAGGTGCCTTTGCAACCATTTCAGTGAAATTGATTTTGGCCTGAGCATATTTGTCACTATCAATACTGTTGATCCCATCCTGCAACGTCTGTGCAGAGGCTAAACCGGCAAAAAATACCACGGCTGCTCCAAAAGCAATTTTCTTTACATTCATAATCATTATATCTTTCATTTTATATTTTTCTCTATTTTGAGTTATAAGCTCCACAATTTTTAGACCAAAACTATGTTTTTGTAAAAGGTAAGTTGCTATTTTAATAATATTTAACGCATCTGAACCTCTCTCTTATAGATATTATAAGGCTGTAATCCTTCTTTCTGAACAATCATTTGCCCCAGTTGAGTACATGCATATCTGATAAACCCGTTAGCAATGTTAAAATTTCCTTCATTGGTCAAAAAGTAGACCGTCCTTGTGAAGGGATACTTCATCTCGCGGAGATTTGCGTAATCGGCAGTATATAATTTTCCTTTATCCTGTACCGGAAGAATTTTAACCATTTCCCGAAGCTTCTCAGAGGTTTTATCATAGGGACGGCTGAAGGTATTAAGCCCTATCACTCCAATTTTATCCGGGTATTTGCTTAATTCTTCAACAATATTCTGATTTCCTGGAATAATTGAAAATTTAAGATCTTTAGGTTGTTTTTTAAGCTTTTGTGCCACAAAGTTAAGATTGCTGGAATTGGTTCCGTCAAAAATAAAATTTTTGCTGTCAGATTCCAGTCCTTTATTTATTTCTTCCATAGAAATGTTTTCTTTCGGAGAATCTTTAGGAACAACAAATACTACTGCATCTGCCGCAAATTTTGCAGGAAGGAATTTCAGGTCTACCTGTTCTTCATAGGTTTTAATCTCTTCAGTACTAAGATCTCTGGACATTACTGCTATTCTCGCTTTATCATTAAGCAAATCAAGAAATCCCAAATCTTCTTTCTTGGTTACAATTTTGATATGGGTATCAGGATAATTAATCATATATCCGTCTGCCAATGCTTCTGTAACACTTTTAAAAGATTCGTCGGTAAGTATCGTAAGATCTCCTTTATGATAAGACGGTGATTTGTCTTCTTTTTTGCAGCTTACTGCAGCAATGCTTATTATAGAAAGCAATGCGATTTTTAAACTATTTCTCATTTCCTGAATCTTTAATTCTTGAAACAGCTCTATAGATTCTAAATAGTCCATAAAGAATAAGCACTGCCCCTAACGGATAGGCAACAGCAGGCTCCAGAACCGTAAGGAAAAACTTGTAGACAATGACTACAATTCCCAGTACGATATAAAACAATCCTGTAACTAAGGATAACCAATTGAACATCATGTAACAAAAATACCAAAAAAAATAAAAAAGAGAAGCATAAGCTTCTCTTTTTTATTTATAATTTGAATAAATAAGTCTTATTCAAAGTTCATAGTGAACGGTACGCTATAGTAAGATCTTACGCTCTCCCCGTTTCTTTTCGCAGGAGTCCATTTTTTCAGTTTCTTAACTACACGAATTGCTTCATTGTTGAAGTCGCTATTTGGAGATTTCTCTTCAATAGTAACCGCTGAAACTGTTCCGTCTTTTTCTACAACGAACTTAAGCTTAGCTTTGAGTGTACCTTCACCTCCTTCCATTAAAGAAGTATCAAAATTTTCCCCAAGGAATTTTCTCAATGCACCCATACCTCCAGGATATTCTGCAGACTGGTCTACATCTTTGTAGATCTCATTAGGATTATTTGTTTTTACTTCCGCTGTACTGGCTTTGTTACCGGTAGATGGCGGTGGTGGCGGTGGTGTATAAGCCGGAGCTTTTACCCCTTCCTGATTGTTCAAACCAGTCGTCGTTTCTAACTGCTTAGAAATTGGCGGCGGTGGGGTCTCAATCTTTGGAGCTTTTACAGGCTCCGGAACCACATTCTGAATCACCTCAATTTTCTCTTCTTCTTTTGGAGGAGGTGGTGGAGGTGGTTCTTCTTCTTTTGGCTGCTCAATAATTGGCTCATCTTCAATAATGTTTACCAGATCTGCCTTTACCTCCTGCTTAGGTGGTTCAGTAAGTCTCTTAATGGTAAGATAAATAAAAGGAGATAAAGCCGCAACCAGGAATAATGCCGTTCCAACAATAAAAGATTTTGTCAGAAGTCTTGGATACTGATGTCTCAGATCATAGGCACCATATTCCTTGTTTCTATTTTCAAATACAATCTCGTCTAAAGTAAGATTCTGATTGTATACATTTTCATCTGCCATAGATATACAATTTTATGGTTAAATTACTTTGTAGCTGGTGCAGCCGCAGCTCCATTATTTCCAACTTTCTTGTCATAGATGGTTTTTTCCCAAGGCTTCACATCGGTAACCCCGTACTGCTCGCTTTTGGTAATGGCCATTTCGTCAAGAATATCTACAAAGTTCTTATATACAGCATCGTCAGTCGGCTTAATGATCACGGTAAATTTCGTTTGATCTGCAGCTCTAGATTTTGCCTGCTGAATTATTTTTCTAATTCCTTCTCTATCAAGAGTGGTTTCCATAAGAGTTTGGTCATTCAAGGAAGTAGCATCCTGCTGGTGCCAAAAAACTCTATTGTTTTTTCCTAATAAGACAGAAATAGAGTTAGAAAGTTTAATTTCTGTTGGAGGTGGTTTTTGCTTTTCATCTTTCGGTTTAGCCGGAAGACCCAAATCCATAACGTTCGGTTTACTAAATGTGGTTGTGAACATAAAGAAGGTAATCAATAGAAAACCCAAGTCCACCATCGGAGTCATATCTACTCTGGTATTCTGCTTCTTGGAACGAACCTTGCCGCCCTTGCCGCCTTTTTCCTGTACTTGTACTTCTGCCATTTCTAAATGATATTATTATGGTTTACCTTCTTGTGATGTAATCAACCAGAATTTAAGAAAATCAATATCTCTTAAACCTTCAAATAGGCTTTTAACTTTAGGATACTCAGTAGTAACGTCACCTTTGATTGCTAATTTGTAATCAGGATTTACGCTTAAACTCTGTTGTACCCAGTCTACTAACTGCTTATTTGTACTATCCATAGGAATCCCAGTAGGACTCTTGAAACTTTTCTGATCCTCATCTGACAAATCGAGATAGCTTTTAAGTTGGCTCATAGGAACCCCAATTGCTTGTACTTTCTGAAATGCTGCTTTTTGCTGGTTGCTAAAAGTCATGTTATACTTTTGCCCCATTTTGTCTAAAAGCTGTAATCTCTCTGATGCGTTGTCTACCGGCTGGAAATAAAATTTTCCGTCCGGAGTAGCGTTGATGGTCATCAAACTTGCATCTGGAAGTAACTTCTCGGATATTGAAGATGGCGGTTTAATCTGCTCCACGTCAGGTTTTTTAAACTGAGTGGTCAATATAAAGAATGTAAGTAGTAGGAACGCAACGTCACACATTGCCGTCATGTCCGTCACTACTCCATGTCTTTTTGGTTTGACTCTCGCCATTGTTTTGAATTATTTTTAATTAAACTTCTTTTAATTGGAATGCAAATTCCTTGCTATAAATTCAATGATTAGTTGAATTCAGCAAAAGACTGCTGGATGCTCATAGCGATCTCGTCGATCTTATAAGTTAATCCGTCAATTTTAGAAGTAAAGTAATTGTAAAGGATAATTGCGATAGCTGAAGTACCAATACCTAAAGCTGTGTTGATCAATGCTTCAGAGATACCTGTAGAAAGTGCCGCAGCATCAGGAGTACCACCTCCAGAACCTAATGCGAAGAATGCTTTAATCATCCCGATTACTGTTCCTAAAAGTGCGATTAGTGTTGCTACTGTACCTAAAGTAGAAAGAATCATCATGTTCTTTTCCAACATTGGCATTTCAAGAGTAGTAGCCTCTTCGATAGCTTTGTTAAGAGCTACCATTTTCTGCTCTTTATTTAATGTAGTATCATGAGAAAGAGCTTTGTAAGTAGTAAGACCTTCTTTCACTACATTACCTACAGAACCTTGTTGTCTGTCACACTCTTCTAGAGCCTCATCAATTTTGTTTTGGTTCAATAAGTTTCTTACCTGAACTACAAAATTGTCTAGGTTTCCTTTTCCAGCAGCTTTACCTAGTACGAAATATCTTTCGAAAGAGAAAACGATTACTGTAATCATGAAAGTAATCAAGATTGGTACGATAACCCCTCCTTTGTAGATAATCCCTAAAAACGACTCTGGGTGAATGTCTTTTCCTTCAACACTTGAAAAAGCTACAGATCCACTTCCTAACTTTTCTGCATCTTTAAAGTTTCCTGGGTTCCCAAGAACAAATAAATAAATACAAACTCCTATAACGAATAAAATAGGAATAATAACAGCCGGGTTTAAACCTCCTGCTTTTCTAGCAACTACTTGCTCATCATTTTTTGAAACATTCATTTCCATATTTAACTAAATTATATTGTTTTAAAATTTTACAAGGTGTAAATTAAAGGCAAAATTAATTAAAATGCAAGAGTCTTAAATAAACATTTTGCATTTTTATGATAAAGAAAATTTAATACGATTTCGATATAATAATTATTTTTAAATATTTTATTTATTTTCCCCAATTTTAACATTTCAGTTAGAAATTTAAAAAAATAAGACCCTCATTTTTTTTAATTTGCCAATGTTAACTTTTTTTTAAATTACGATATTCACAATACGGTGATGCACGACGATGATTTTTTTGGGAGTTTTACCCTCTAAAATCGGCTGCATTTTTTCATCTGAAATCACCAAATCTTCTACCTCCTTAGCTGATAATTGAGCAGAAAGTGAAATTTTGAACTTCATTTTACCATTTACACTCACTGGATACTCAATTTCATCTTCTACAAGGTAATCCTCGTTCAATACCGGAAATTTCTCAAATTCAACAGACTGCTTATTTCCCAATAGGCTCCAAAGCTCTTCACAGATATGTGGCGCATACGGAGAGATGATAACGGCTAAGGGTTCTAAAATATTGCGTTTGTTGCATTTTATTTTTTGAAGCTCGTTGACGGCGATCATAAATGAAGATACGGAGGTGTTGAATGAGAAGTTCTCAATATCATACACTACCTTCTTTATTAAGGTATGCAAGACTTTATATTCTGCTTTTGTAGGCTCTTCATCAGATACTTCAAAAGTATCTCCGTCGAAATACAGATTCCAGAATTTTTTAAGGAAACCATACACTCCGCTTAATCCTTGTGTATTCCATGGCTTGGATTGCTCCAAAGGTCCCAAAAACATTTCATACAGCCTTAATCCGTCTGCTCCATATTCTTCACAGATATCATCAGGATTTACGACATTATATTTAGACTTGGACATTTTTTCCACTTCACGGCCTGTGATGTATTTCCCATCTTCTAAAATAAACTCGGCATCGGCGTAGTCTGGTCTCCAGGCTTTGAAAGCTTCCGTATCCAATTCATCAGAGACTCCTTTTAATAAAGATACATCAACGTGGATGTTTTGAGTCTTATATTCGGCAGCCAAATTTTTGGAAACATACTGGTTCGTTCCGTCAATTCTATACACAAATGCACTCATTCCCAAGATCATCCCCTGGTTGATCAGTTTTTGGAAAGGCTCATCATTATTAATATAACCCCTGTCTTTTAGGAACATGTTCCAGAAACGGGAATATAATAGGTGACCTGTTGCGTGCTCGCTTCCTCCAATGTATAAATCTACCTGTCCCCAATAATCTGAAAGGTCTTTATTTGCAAAAACCTCATCATTTTTCGGATCCATATATCTAAGGAAATACCATGAGCTTCCTGCCCAACCCGGCATTGTAGATAATTCTAATGGAAATACCGTTTTATCATCAATCAGGTCTGTAGAAACCACCTTTTGATTAGCTTCATCCCATGCAAAATTTTTTGCGTTTCCTAATGGTGGATCGCCGTCTTCAGTAGGTAAATATTTTTCCACCTCAGGAAGTTCCAGCGGTAAAGCAGAAACCGGAAGTGTGTAAGGCATTCCTTCCTTATAATATATAGGAACGGGCTCACCCCAGTAACGCTGTCTTGAGAAGATCGCATCACGTTGTCTGTAATTTGTGGTTCCGTGGCCAATTCCTTTGTTTTCTATTTCAGAAATTATTTTTGATTTGGCATCATTATAATTTAATCCATTCAAGAAATCAGAGTTTACACAAACTGAATCTTTAGAGTCGAAAGATTTTTCCTGAATATCTTCATCAGTTTCTACAACTTTTTTGATATTGAGGTTAAATTTCTTTGCAAATCTGTGATCCCGCTCGTCATGGGCAGGAACAGCCATTACAGCACCTGTTCCATATCCCATCAATACGTAATCTGAAATATAGATTGGCATTTTTTCTCCGCTGAAAGGATTGACAGCATAACTTCCCGTAAAGGCGCCGCTCACGTTTTTTACGTCAGACATCCTGTCTCTTTCGGTTTTTTTTGAAGTTTCTTCTATATAAGTATCTACTTCCGCTTTCTGTGCTTCCGTAGTAATGGTATCTACTAAAGGATTTTCGGGAGCCAATACCATAAATGTAGCTCCAAAAATAGTGTCAGGTCTGGTGGTAAATACCTCAACGATCTCGTCATGGCCTTCTACCTGAAACTGCACCTGCGCTCCCTGAGATTTTCCAATCCAGTATTCCTGGGCATCTTTCAGAGGCTGCGGCCAGTCTAATTTATTAAGTCCCTGTAATAATCTTTCAGAATAAGCAGAGATTCTCATACTCCACTGCATCATTTTCTTTTGGAATACAGGAAATCCTCCTCTTTCCGATTTTCCGTCTTTTACCTCATCATTTGCCAATACGGTTCCCAAAGCCGGACACCAGTTTACGGTAGTCTCTGCTCTGTAAGCCAAACGGTAATTTAAAAGGACATCTTCTTTATCAAGGTCTGAGGAATCTTTCCATTCTTCTGCCGTGAAATTGAGTTCGTCGTTTTGGTTGGCATTTAATCCTTCAGTTCCTTTTTCTTCAAAATGCTGGATCAAAGTCTGAATAGGTTCTGCCTTATCGGTATTTTTGTTATACCAAGAATGATACAGCTCGATAAAGATCCACTGCGTCCATTTATAATAGGATGCATCTGAAGTTCTCACTTCCCTGCTCCAGTCGAATGAAAAACCAATCTTTTTTAACTGCTCTTCATATCTGTTGATATTTTCTTCGGTCGTGATTGCAGGATGCTGTCCTGTTTGGATGGCATACTGTTCAGCAGGAAGTCCAAAGCTGTCATATCCTACCGGATGGAGAACGTTGAATCCCTGATGTCTTTTATATCTCGCATAAATATCGGATGCAATATATCCCAGCGGGTGTCCCACGTGAAGTCCCGCCCCGGATGGATACGGAAACATATCGAGAACATAAAATTTAGGTTTGTCCGTTTTATCGGAGGTTTTGTAGGTCTGGTTTTCCTCCCAGTACTTCTGCCACTTTTTTTCTATCTGCTGATGATCGTAAAACACTTTATTATAGATATTAGATGTTAGATATTAGATGTTGGATTTTTTAAAATCTCCTTCTAATTTTCACAAAAATAATGAATTTAAAGGAAATGAAAATTTTAATTTTAATTAATTCTGGAATGCTTTTCAACAAAAAATCTCATCCGGGGATGAGATTTATATTCAGGTATAGAATGTATACTTATTGAGGAATCCTCTTCATGGTATACGTTCTTGTTTTATATACAGTCGGGTCTTGAGTCTCTTCTCTTACCGAAAGATTTAAGGTTGTATCATCGAGGGTAATAATCTTACCGTTGGATGGCTCTACTGTCCCCTGGTATTTGATGACCACTGTTTTTGCACTTCTGTCATAAGTATAGGTAAAGTTTCGGTCTGATGAAATAGCACATTGTGGAGTTGCCCCAATAAAATCCCATTCTGTTCTTTTTCCGGCTGCCTCAGTATTGAATCTCCATCTGGATTCCTTCTGACAGTCGTTATACGTAATAAGATCTGAAACCGGATCTTCACCGACTTCTACTGTGGTAACCACTTCTTTAAGCGGCTGCCAAACCCCTACAAGAGGATATTCCATTGTATTATCGCCATCATCATTACATCCTGTAGCCACAAATAATGATAAACCTGCAAATAGTAATGCTAATTTCTTCATATATAAAAATTTCAAGCGCTAAAATTATAATTTTTTTGATTTATAACACCATTATTTATGAAAAATTATTTACTTAATGCATATTTCTGCAAATTTTAAAACAGTAATCTTCAAAATCGCTATTATTTAACAAATAATGAATAAAGCAGGGCTGCTGTATTTTATTAAAAAAACTATTTTTGTAGAAAGAAACAAAAATGCAGGATATAACGAAAAATAATTTTGACTTCATACGTGTTCTCCTCGCTTTCATTGTCTTTCTAGGACATTTGGGAGCTTTAAGTGACTCGAGCCAGCTCACTTTTTTAACGCACAGTCCTGTAGAAGTTGCTGTTTTTTCGTTTTTTATTGTCAGCGGATTCCTTATTGCAAGGAGCTATGAGAGATCTTCCAGCCTGAAAAGCTATGTAAAGAAAAGATTCAACAGGATTGTTCCTGCCTATTTGCTGGTTGTATTTTTATGTACAACCCTTCTTAGCCTCGTAAGCACGCTCTCGTTTGCAGATTATTTCGGGAACGTACAGGTTTATAAATATTTTTTCTGGAATTCAATTTTTATGAATTTCATGGCCCCTTCCCTTCCTGGAGTATTTGGTAATGAAGCGGTGAACGGAGCATTATGGACACTTAAGATTGAAATGTGTTTTTATTTTGCCGTTCCTCTGATCTTTTTGCTATTCGGAAAAAAAAATAAATACAGGGATATTAGTTTAATTGTCTTGTATTTCCTTTCCCTGATCTTTCTTAATTACTTTGAAATAATCGGCAAGGCGGCTTTATCAAGACAGCTACCTGGTTCACTGTGCTATTTCATTGGGGGAATGCTGGTTTATTTTCATTTTGACAAATTCATCAAGTATAAAAATATACTCTTTATTATCGCTATAATTACGGTCTGGATCGATCTGTTTCTTCACATCAGGTTATTTTCACCCATCATGATCAGCATTATTGTATTGTATATTGCTTATTCATTGAAATTCCTGAATAACTTCGGGAAATACGGAGATTTCACGTATGGCATTTATATCTTCCACTTCCCTATTATCCGTGTTTTTGCTACGCTTGGCCTTTTTGCAAATTACAATCCTTTTTTGATGAGTTTTGTATGTATGCTGGTTGTTATAGGAGTGGGAGTTGCATCCTGGCATCTTTATGAGAAAAAATTTTTATAATTTTACCACAGTAAAAACATAAATGAAAGACCTGGTCTCCATCATCACGCCCTGTTATAATTCTGCAGAATTCATCGAAGAAACGATACAATCTGTTCTCAACCAAACCTATGAAAACTGGGAATGGCTGATCACAGATGATCTTTCTAAAGACAATACCGTAGAGATCCTGAAAAAATATAATGACCCGAGAATAAAACTGGAAGTTCTGGAAAAAAACGGCGGTGCCGGAAATGCCAGAAACAAAAGTCTTGAAAGAGCTCAGGGCAGATATATTGCCTTTCTGGATTCCGATGATTTCTGGTATCCTGAATACCTGGAAACGATGACGGATTATATGCAGGAAAACAATGCAGAGCTGGTTTACTGTAACTATTCCAGGTGTAATGAACAGCTGCAGCCTGTTTTAAAGGATTTCCTGGCCGATAAAGTGGTTACTTTCTCCAATCTTCTGAAGACCTGCAGACTGGCGCCGGTTTCTACGATGTATGATACCAAAAGAGTAGGAAAGTTTTTATTTCCGGTAAAAAGTAAGCGTGAAGATCATGTGATGTGGCTGAATCTTTTAAAGGTAATTCCTGAAGGTATGCCCATCAATAAAACACTGGCTAAGTACAGAATGCGGGAGAACAGTGTTTCCAGAAAGAAAAAGAACATCATCAAGGATCAGTATCTGGTGTATAAAGATTTTATGGGGTTTTCTACTTTAAAATCTCTTTATTATACAACGAACTGGGCCGTGAACGGCTTTGTGAAATATTCTAAAATTTTTAATTAAATGGAGTACTCAAAAGAGTTTAAAGCAGCATTGAGCGCTTTTTCCAATTTAGAAAAAGACCGTCTTATTTTCAGGCTTCTGAAAAAGGATAAGCTTTTGTCTAAAAAATTGTATTTTGAACTGATTGATCAGGAAACTACTGATGATAAGAGAAATGCTATGGAAGAAAATGTTGCAGAACAAGTTCTCCTGGCTTCAAAATATGTTGGAAATGCTAAATATTTCCTCAGCGTTATCCGCAAACTGAGTGCGGAAATAACGGAGCATATCAAAATAACAACAGATAAATTCGGGGAAGTCTCGCTGAATCTTTTACTGGTCAATAGAATTTTAGATTCCAATAATGACTTTAGCAGACAGCGATTTGATAATGTTTACAAACTGTACATTTATATCATTAATAAAGTATTCAAAGCATTGGTTTTAACCAAAAAATTGGATGAGGATTACTGGATGGAGATCGATGAACTTCTGAGTGAAACCCATGCAAAAATTTCTGAAAACCACTATCTGCAAAAGCTATGCATCAATAATGGTTTAAATCTCAGCTGGCTTGAATCTGAAAATATTCCTGAGGATATAGACCGGATTATGAAAGACACCAAAAGTCAGGGATTTTTACGATAATATTTTCTGAAGAATAAGGTTAGTGGCATCAGGCTTATCACGCACAAACTTTCCGGCGCACTCGCACATTCCATTCAATTCTTCTTCATTATTCAGGAGAAACAGCACAAAATCTGCTGCTGCCTGCTCTTCTGTGAAAGATTTTCCGCCATTGGCAGCAATCAGCTCATCTGCTTCAGGATTTTTTCTGTAATGGTTACCAAAGATCACAGGCACACCAAATGTTGCCGCCTCCAGGATATTATGCAGCCCGGCATCATGAAAACCTCCTCCTACAACAGCAATATTTGCATAGGAATATAGTTTGGACAGCAAACCAATGCTGTCTATAATTAAAACCTGATAATCAGCGAAGTGTATCTCAGATTGTTTAATTTCACTGTAAAGTAATGCATCTGGGAAAATATTTTTAAGATGTTCCACTCTTTTAAGATCGTGAGGAGCAATAATCAATTTAAGATCAGAATTTTTCCTGAAAATCATTGATGCGATCTTTTCTTCAGCCTGCCAGGAGCTTCCGAAAACGATCGTTTTTTTATCTCCTTTAAAGTCCGAAATAAAATCGACATGATTATTGCGCAATCTGAGCTGTTTTACTCTATCGAATCTTGTATCACCCGTTACAGAAGAATGGGTGAGTCCAATACTTTTAGCCAAGGCAAATGAAAACGGAGTCTGATGAAAAAACCAGTCTACATTCTTTTTAAGCTCTCTTCCAAACCATTTCCCATAGGAAGTAAAGAATGACTGTCTTTCATAAAATAAGGCAGAGATTACATAGATTTTAGCTTCTTGAGCTTTAAGTTCAGCTAGAAGATGATACCAGTAATCATATTTAACGGTAAAAAAAAGTTCAGTTTTAAACTGGGACGTAAATTCTTTAATGATTCTTTTTTTATCAAAAGGGAGATAACAGATCACATCAGCAATATGATTTTTTTTGACCACATTTTCATAACCCGACGGCGAAAAAAAAGTTATAAGGATCTTATGACCGGGAAACTTTTCTTTCAATTTTTCTAAAACCGGAAGACCCTGTTCATATTCGCCCAGGCTGGCTGCATGCATCCAAATCACTTTATCTGATGGTAAAAATGCAGCTTTTACTCTACCTAATGACTGTTTTCTTCCTTCAACTCCTTTTTTAGTTTTATCATCAAACCATGAAAAGACTTTCATTCCGAAAATGAGAAGACTGATAAATATGCTGTATAGTAAAGACATCTTATTATTTTTTAATTTCAATTCGGTCATTATTGGTAGATGGACAGGAGATCACGAGAAACTCAACTTCCTCCGGAGATTCATTAGAAATAAAGTGCTCGGATTGAGGCAGAACAGAAATACTTTCGCCTGCCCTGACCTTGAACTGCTCATTATTAATATGCAGTACAGCTTCACCTTTTAAAATATAAAAAATCTGTTCTGCTGTTTCGTGGAAATGCAGTTTTTCTGTAGCTCCTGCAGGCATTATTTCCTGTTTTACAGAAAGATGGAGAGAATCTTTTAGAACCCAGCTGTCACAGCCGTTTCCCCAGATATAATGCTCAGAATTTTTTTTTGACTGTATCATTTGAATATTCCTACGAAAATAAAAACAATGATTACACTTCCAATTACCGATAAAATTGCTGTATGAATAGGAACTCTAGGCTTCACATTTTCATTAAAAGTATATCTGAACATATAATCCTGTCCGTTTATAAAAATAAGCATTATCAGGACAAGCAGCCATCTAATAAAAATTTCCATGATCAGGAACTGGGCATCCCGGTTCTGCTCTGTAATTTCAACGGGAAAATTAGCCGATTCAGGATGTCTTAATGTATATATAAACAGGAAATAGAAAGCTGTTCCAAGAAGCGGTGTTAAAAAAGAATAAACTTTGTTCCCAAAATTATCTGCCTTTCCACCAAAATCGAAATGGACGGGAATTCTTTTGGGAAGGGTTTTATAATGTTTCAGGGTAAACCACCAGAAAAAAATGACCAGTCCGAAATTAAAAATATCAAAAAATGTAAAAAGAATATTTCCCATTCAGACAGAATTTAAAACTAAAGTACGTTTTTGATCACTCTCAGTTTATGCGTATGCTTATTCATTTCTTTATTAAAGATTCCGGTAGAATCAAGAATGTCGATTCTCACTTTTCCTGAAGCATGAATAATTCTTTGATTATCAAGCATGATTCCTACGTGGATAATTTTTCCTTCGGGATTTTCAAAGAAAGCTAAATCTCCGGGCTGACTTTCTTCAACAAAAGTCAAAGGCACCCCCACTTCTGCCTGTTGATAAGTATCTCTCGGCAATTTAATATCATGAATTTTATATACCAACTGTGTAAAACCGGAGCAGTCTACTGCAAAAAAACTTTTGCCACCCCACAGATAAGGTACATTAAGGAATTCTTTGGCAGCCAGAGCAATACTTTCACGGAGATCATGGCTTCTTCTTGATGCCACTGCAGGAAACTCTACCTCAGATCCCATTGAAAGAAGGGTTTTCCCATCATTCATCAGTACTGAAGCGAAATCCTCAGTAACTACTGTAATTTTTCTTTTGGCCAGCTCTTCATCTGTTACAGGTTTCAGCTGTTTGGTATCCATCCATCCTTCATATCCGTCATAATGCATCTTTATTTTAGTCCAGTTTTTATTCACTTCTAAAATATCTGCGCTTTCTCCAAACAGTATTTCCGTAACAATTTCCGCCTTATCAGAATTCTCTGCGCGGACCGGTGCTACTGTAACATTACAAATTCCTTTATTCATTCATTAAGATTAAAAGATTGAATCATTTAAAGATTAAAAAATTACAGCCTGTAAAATCTTTAATCTTTAAATATTTTAATTACTTCCGGCGAAGGAAGTTTACTCCATCACGCAAAGGTAAAATAAGATTTTCAAAATCATCGTCTTTTGCGATCAAATCATTCAGTTCCTTAATGACCTGTGTAGATTTCTGTTTTGGATTTTCCTCCAGGACTTTTCCATACCATAAAACATTATCAAACATCACGATGGATCCTGATCTTGTTCTGGGTTTGATCAGTCTGAAATATTCTGCATAATTCTCTTTGTCGGCATCTATAAATATAAGATCAAAAATCTCGTTTGTTTCTTTTAAGAATTCTTTGGCATCCTGAAGTTTAAAATCGATCTGTTCTGCATATTCACTTTCTTCAAAATATTTTTTCGGCAGATAGGCAAGATCTTCGTTAACATCTAAAGTAATGATTTTTCCGTCTTTAGCCAGTCCTGCTGTCAGACAAAGTGTGGCATACCCTGTAAAAGTTCCTATTTCCAGGACATTTTTGGGCTGTATCATTTGGGAAATAATCGTCAGAAGCCTTCCCTGCTGATATCCGGAGATCATATGAGGCTGTGTGGTTTTCTGATAGGTCTCTCTTCTTAGTTTTTTCAGAATTTCAGGTTCCGAGGAAGCATGAGTCTCCAAGTACCTGTCCATTTCTGGATTTTTTTCTTCAAAAAAGCTCATAAAATTTTAATTTAAACAAATTTAATCATTTTAGAATTCCTTTTTGAATCTCTTACTTCAAAATATTTTTACAAAAAAAGAGAGAGAAATTAATCTCCCTCTTTTTCAGATATACTTTTTTACATTATAGAGCAATACAATACTCACCTGGAGAACCACATACCCATCCTGGACAGCAATCTCTGGTTACACGACAAATGATCTGTGGATTACAATTGCTAATGGCACCCTGTACCTCTTTCATTTGTCCTCTTGAAAGCTTTTTTAAATTTTTCATATTTTTAGATTTAGTATTAATTTCCTACTCTTTAAGATTTTCGGATAACTCTATATTATTTCTCTTTTAGGAGATTTAAATATACACATTCTCCATTAAAAAAACATAAAACACATCTAAAAATCAATAATTTATTAAGTAAAAACAGTGTATTTGATTAATATTTTTCATTCAATTTAATCTCAAACATCATTTGGAACCGCTCTATAATTGGCAACTGTCTTTCTTAATAATTGATTTAATTCATTATTCCGGGAAAACCCGGATTAAAATACCGTGAAAATACGGATATGTTTATAAGAAGCATAATGATACATTTGCAGAGAACAAAGGGTAAAAACACTAAGAGAAAATAGAAATGAATGCAGGGGGAAAACTAAATAAAACCGAGAATCAGAAGACCGCATTGCTGAAAAGCAAAGCGGATTCTTCGTCTAAAAAAGCTAAGAAGCAAATATCCAAATCATTTTTGAATCGAATGATTTCATTATTGAAGAAAGAAGAATTAATTTGATAAACAAAAAGAAATCCCGAATGACTTCGGGATTTCTTTTTGTTATGTTGTTTCAATTACTTTTTAGGAGCAATATCCATCAATTTCATAAATTCATCAAGCTTAGGCATAATGATGATTTCTGTTCTCCTGTTTTCCGCTCTTCCGGAAACACTCATATTTGTTGCCTTCGGGTTATATTCTGAACGACCACCTGCTGTGATTCTCGCAGGATCCACACCGAATTGTGTCTGAAGAACTTTAGCAATAGAAGTTCCTCTCAATGCAGAAAGATCCCAGTTGTCTCTTGGCAGATTTGGAGAGTTTAAAGGAGCATTATCTGTGTTACCTTCGATCAATACTGAATATTTATCATAATCGTTGATCACTTTAGCCACTTTCCCTAACACTTCTTGTGCAGCTGGAAGGATATTATAATCTCCTGTCTTATATAACATTTTATCTGAAAGGGAGATCATCACCACTCCTTTCAATACTTTTACCTGTACATCATCATCTGTTACATTATCAAGAGATCTCTTAAGCTTGTTAGACAAAGCAAGGTTCAGACTGTCATTTTTAGCATTGTTCGAGATCAGCTGTTTGATATAAGAATTGGAAGCATTAATCTCACCAACCAGTTTATCAATGTTAGCTGAGCTTTTGCCTGTATTGGAAAGACATGCATCCAAAGATGATTTCAAAGCATCATGCTGACTTTTCAAGAGATTATTTTCGCCGGTTAAAGCTGAATTCTGAGACTTCAGATCCTGGATCTCTCTCTGTCTTTCACCAATATTTTCAATACACTGCTTATAGTTTGAGCTTAAAGCGTCATATTGCTTCTTGCTGATACAAGATGTCAATCCCAACGCCATCGCAGAAACTGCTAAAATTTTTAAAATCTTCATAAATAATCATTTTTAGACGAATCAAAGTTAGGGAAATTCAATTGAATTATATGGATTATCTTTGCATATAAGAAATCCGCAACATACCTTTTGGAAAAAAATAGTTTTAAAAATCAACTGGAAAATCTTGTCCGTGACCCGGAAAATTACAGCTATCTTCTGGCGGTAAGTGGCGGTGCAGATTCTATGGTTTTGGCCTCTCTTTTTGAGGCTTTGGGGCTGTCTTACCATATTGCTCATATCAATTATAAACTTCGGGGAGAAGATTCGGATCTGGATCAAAAAACGGTTCAGGATTTTTGTGAGAAAAATCATATCCCATTTCACCTGTATCAGGTATCAGAAAAAGATAAAAAACCTGAAAATTCTATTCAGCTTTGGGCAAGAGAACTCCGTTACCGTTTTTTCAGAGATATCCAGGAAAAAGAAAGACTAAAATTTCTTGTTACTGCCCATCATCTGAATGATCAGCTTGAAACTTTCCTCATCAATCTTTCGAAAGCTTCCGGAATCAACGGCCTAAGTGGAATTCCTGCGGGAAGTAATAACACGCTTCGCCCGCTTCTCAATTTTTCAAAAAATGAAATTTATGAATATGCTGAAAACAATAAAATTGATTTTCGGGAAGATATTTCCAATAAAAAAAGTGATTATTTAAGAAATAAGATCAGGAATGAGGTTATTCCCAAGCTTTTAGAAACCAATGATCATTTTCTGGAAAACTTCAAAAAGAGCTCCTCTTATCTTAACCAAACAAAGGATTTTGTACAGAAACAAATTGAAAATATAGAAAATCAACTCACTGTATTTAACCCAGACTATAAAATCCTATCAAAGGAAAAGCTGATTCAGGAAAGCACTTTCGTACAGTTTGAGATTTTAAAGAAATATGGTTTTAATCAGGAGGAAGAAATTCCTAAAATTTTTACTGCAGAAAACGGAAGTTCTTTTTTTTCAAAAGATTATCACTTAATCATCAACCGGAATGAATTAATTCTCGTAAATAAGAACAGAGATCAGGAAACAGAAAATGAAATCGTTCTGACTGAAGGTTTTGATTTTTCTGAAAGCCGGCTCAGTATCAGCCTTGAAAACACAATTGAAAATATTGACGGAATCAATAACCATTTTGAATGGGAATTTGATGCTGCCAAGCTCCATTTCCCACTGCATTTGAGAAAACAGCAGGATGGCGATGAGTTTTATCCGGCGGGGTTTTCAGGCAAAAAGAAAGTTTCTAAATTTTTTAGGGACGAAAAATTATCTATTTTAGCGAGGCCAAAAATTTGGATCCTGTGTGACGGCAACAATTCCGTACTTGGGATAATCCCTTTCAGACAGGACAGAAGATATGCAAAGGATGAGAAAACGGAAAGTATTCTCAAAATTTTTAATGAAAAGAAAAAATGAAATTTAGAAACTGGTTTTTAGCAGTGTTGCTGCTTTTAGCGGCAGGAATGAATGCACAGATCAAGAATCCTGTAAAATTCAAGTTCACGATCAACGATCTGGGGAACAATCAATATGAAGCTGTTTTGAATGCTACCATGGAAAGTGGATGGCATATTTATTCCAAAGATCTGCCGGAGGACACAGGAATTCCTACTGAATATAAAGTTTCAGGAAAGAATATTGAACTGATCGGAAAATTCACGGAAGTGGGTAAAAAACATGAAGAATTTTCGGAAGCTTTCGGTGGAACGATTGTTTTTTATTCTAACTCAGCCGGTTTTAAGCAGAAATTCAAATTAAAAGATCCTGCAAAACCAGGAGATGTTACTTCCGAAATAACCTATCAGACTTGTGACGACCGGGTGTGTCTGGCTCCCAATACTTTAGAATTCAATCAAAAAGTAACTCCGAAAGGTGCTGTAGCAGAAATAGCAGAGGAAAAAACTGAACCTGTAAAAGATTCGGTAAAAGCGATACAAACGGTTGCTACAAACCCGACAAAAGGAGACATGACGGTTACTGCGGCTTCTCAATTGGATCCTAAGCAGTTAAAAATAGCAACCATTGATTTCCAGAGACCTTTAACTGACTGTGGAACCACGACAGAAAAAGTAAGTGAAAATTACTGGACTTATTTATTTTTAGGATTTGCCGGAGGTTTAATCGCTTTACTGACACCTTGCGTTTTTCCTATGATTCCGCTTACGGTTTCTTTTTTTACAAAAGGAAGCAGCAATAAGGCAAAAGGTAAGAGAGATGCATTGATCTATGGATTTTTTATCCTTCTGATCTTTGTATTATTAAGTGTTCCGTTCCATTTGATTGATGGAATTGCAGGAAATGTTTTCAATGAAATATCTACAAGTGTCTGGCTGAATATTGCCTTCTTTATCATATTCATTTTCTTTGCAGGAAGTTTCTTTGGATATTATGACATCACGCTTCCGAGTTCTATTGCCAACAAATCTTCAAAAGCAGAAGAAGCTGGCGGACTGGTTGGTATTTTCTTTATGGCGTTGACTCTGGTTATTGTTTCTTTCTCTTGTACCGGACCTATTTTGGGTGGTTTATTAGGAAGTGCTGTAACTGGATCGTCTAATGTTCCGATGCTGCTTACTTTTGCATTAGCCGGATTTGGATTGGCCTGGGCTATCGTTTTCGGACTGCTGGCTTTATTCCCGCAGGCTTTAAAGAGTCTTCCGAAATCAGGAGGATGGATGAATACGGTAAAAGTGGTTCTTGGATTTGTAGAACTGGCTTTGGCCTTAAAGTTCTTATCTAAAGCTGATCTGGTTTCGAAAACATTCTTATTAAAAAGAGAACTTTTCATTGCCATCTGGATCGTTGTTGCATTAGGACTGGCTTTATATCTTTTCGGAATTATAAGATTTCCGCATGATGATAAAAAACCAAAGATTTCAATTACAAGAAAGATATTGGGCACATTGGGAATTGGTTTTGTGATTTATCTTATTCAGGGATTAATTCCTGCCGAACGTCCAAAACTTCAGTTATTAAGTGGGATTTTACCTCCACTGAACGTCAGTTATTTCCATGATGAAAAAGACGGTATTCTGGGAATGCATCCTGAGCATGATTTCTTCAAAGCTATTGAGCTTGCCAAAAAAGAAGACAAGCCTATTTTAATTGACTTTACCGGCTATGGCTGCGAAAATTGCCGAAAGATGGAGGAATTTGTTTGGAGTGAACCGGACATTCTTCCCATTCTGCAAAATGACGTGGTACTTGCTTCTTTATATGTAGATGATAAGGAGGAACTTCCTGAAGATCAGAAAACAAAAATTGATCTTGGAGACGGACAGGTGAAAAAGGTAAAAACAATCGGCGACCGATGGAGCCTGTTCCAACAGGTTAATTTTAATAATAATTCCCAGCCGCACTACGTTTTGATAACACCGGATGGAAAAGTAATCAACACTCCTGTATCGGGATATATGCCGAAAGAAGATTTTAAAAAATTCCTTGAATGTGGAGTAAACTATTATAAGACAAATAAATAAGATCTTATTTAAATATATAAAAGCCTTATCAATTTATTTTGGTAAGGCTTTTTTAATGGATTGATTTTAATAACATTAGATCTAAAATCATAATTAAAGTATAAAATTGTTAAATATTTCAAAATTTAGGTATAGACTTTGCATCAATTCCTTCAAAACACCATCAAGGTTAATATTTATCGTTTAACATTTAAAAATATGAAATCATGGCTGAAGTAATTGCACAAGAAAAATCAGGAGGCAAACAAAAGAAAAAACTAATCCGGGTAGATATGACCCCAATGGTAGATTTGGGATTTCTACTAATCACCTTCTTCATGTTCACTACCAATTTTACAAAACCCAATGTAATGGACCTGGGACTTCCGGCAAAGGACCCCAATCCACATCCAATAGATATTCCTCATATTGGAGATAAAAATCAGGTTACCTTTATATTAGGAAAGGACAACAGGGTATTTTACCACCAAAGTAATGAGAAGGATCTTAATTCCGGAAATTTAAAGGAAACAGATTTCAGTGGGGTGAAAATCTCACAGATTATTTCTGAAGCCTATAAAAACGCACCGGTACCTGAAAACTTTACCGTTATTGTAAAACCAACCGATGAAGCTAATTATAAGAATTTTGTAGATATCCTGGACAATATTGCGATCTCTAAAAAAGAAAGATATGGCGTTACTGATATAAAGCCCTGGGAAAAGAAAGTGTATACAGAATTAACCAAATAACACAGAAGAGCATTTTTAGAATGCTCTTTTTTTATTTAAATTTGAAGATAGAATAGATTTCAAGACCTGAAATTATCTTCTGAAATATTTTTAACTGTTATAACATCTACGACCATGCTGAATTTTGAAAGAAAAGGAAACGGAAAAGAAACTTTGGTACTACTTCACGGCTTTATGGAAAACCTGTCTATCTGGAGCGACATGGAACCTCATCTTTCTAAAGATTTCTCTCTGTTAAAAATAGATCTTCCCGGTCATGGACAGTCAGATATTCTGGCAGACGTTCATACCATGGAACTGATGGCTGATGAAGTAAAAAAAGTTTTAGATAAGGAAAAACTAGATAAAGTACACCTGCTTGGACATTCCATGGGCGGCTATACTGCACTGGCCTTTGCTGACAAATATCCTGACCCGCTGAAAAGTCTTACCTTATTCTTCTCAACTTATTTTCCTGATGATGAAGAGAAGAAACAGCAGCGCATTAAAAGCTACAGAATTATACAGGATGCTTTTGCCCATTACGCAAGAGCAGGAGTTCCCAATCTGTTCAACCCTAATGAAAGAGATATCCTGGAAGGAAAAGTAGAGACCGCTCTTGAAACAGCCCTTTCCACCAATAATCTGGGAGCCCTTGCCTGTGTAAAAGGAATGGTGGCAAGAACGGATAAAAAACATATTATGGAAAATCTGGAGGCCAAAATTTTAGTTTTAGCCGGAAAGCATGATAATGCCGTAAAAACAGATATGGTTATCAAACATCTTCCGGACAGAACCAATATAAAATCATACGTTCTTGACTGCGGACACAACGGACACTGGGAGAAACCCGGCATCTGTGCAGAAATCATCAATACGGAGCTTCTTCATAATCTGCCCAAAAAAATAGTTATGTAAAAATATGCAGTGCCGGTTCCAGACTATACCTATCAAAATTTCTTGTATATTAGTAAAGATTAATTATCTCAATGGGTTTATTCTCTTTCAAAAAAAAGAAACCACCAGTCATCGGGCTTACACTTTCGGGTGGAGGAATGCGTGGAATTGCACATATCGCAGTACTCAAGGCCCTGGAAGAATATAACCTGAAACCTCATATCATCTCAGGAACCAGTGCAGGCTCTATTGTAGGAGCTTTCTATTCTTTCGGCAAATCACCGGATGAGATGATGGATATTGTAAGGCATACGACTTTCTTTTCGAGGTCTTATCTGAAACTGTCTAAAAATGGTATTTTCAGCTCAAATTTCATTTTAAAACTATTAACCGATTATTTTCCCGAGAATGATTTTAAGATCTTAAAAATCCCTGTTTATGTTACTGCTACAGAAATGACTCACGGAATTGTGGATTTCTTTTCAGAAGGAGAACTTTTCGCACCTCTACTGGCCTCATCAAGTGTTCCGTTCATTCTTCCTCCGGTAAGGATGGGTGAAAAAATATATGTAGATGGTGGTGTCCTGGATAATCTTCCTATAGAACCTATTATTGACAAATGTGATTTTTTAATTGCTTCCCACGTCAATTCTATAAGCTATGATGAACTCAAAAAAATGAGTCTGATGAAAGAATTTGACAGGATTCTTCACTTAGCCATTGCCAAATCCGTTTATTCTAAAGTGAAGTCCTGTGATATTTTTTTAGACCCGCCTAAAATGACAAAATTCAGTCTTTTCAGTAAGAAAAACCTTGATGTGATGTTTCAGGAAGTTTATGAATATACATGTAAAGAACTGGAAGAGAAAGGATATACTAAGGATTTAATAATAAGAGTCTAAACCTGTTTAAATTTTATTTTTTTGAAACATAAGAAGAATAAACTGTTTAATAAGGTTAAACAGATTTAATGATAATATTACCTCTTACAATTGCCTTTATCTTCTCTTGAAATACATTACAATTTATCTTCCTCTAATCTTTTCTTGAAAGTTTCAATCGTATCGGCAAGAGATTCATCAGATTTTCCTCCCGCGGCATTAATATGCCCGCCACCACTGAAATATTTCCTGGAGAACTGGTTCACATCTACATCATCTTTACTTCTGAAAGAAATTTTAATAAAATCATCATACAGATCTTCCATAAAGAAAGCCGCCATTTTTACACCAGCAATACTCAGTCCATAATTTACAAAACCTTCTGTATCACCTTTCTGAAAACCAAATTCTTTCAGTTCATTTCTTGTTAAAGATAAGACAGCCACCGTACCGTCATTCACCACTTCTATTCTTCCCAGTACAAGGGCAAGAAGATGAAGACGGGAAACAGTATTCGTATCCCAGGTATTTGAAGTAATTACGGATGGATCAGCTCCTTTTTCTATTAAATTAGCAATAATCCTATGGGTAGTTGCACTTGTAGAACGGAAACGGAAACCACCGGTATCCGTCATGATGCCGGTATAAAGACATTCCGCAATATTCTGATTAACCAGTGCCTCATCCTCCATTGCTTCAATAAAATGATAGATCATCTGTGAAGTGGCAGGAATGACCGTATCAGAATAGACAAAATCAAAATTTTCAGGCTGCTGATGGTGGTCGATAAGAATTTTTTTAGCTTTAGCCCTGGTCAGCCAGTCTCCCAATATTCCTATTCTGGAAGGCGAATTAAAATCAAGGCAGAAAATAACATCTGCACTGCTGATGAGCTCAAAAGCATATTTTCTCTTATATTCTCCGATGATTACCTTTTTAGATTCCGGCATCCATTTCAGGAATTTCGGAAAATCATTTGGTACGATTACTTCTGCAGGAATTCCCTTTGCCGTCAGATAATGTTTCAGCCCCAAACTGGAGCCGATAGCATCGCCATCCGGATTATAATGGGTAAGGATAACTATCTTGCTTTCAGGCGTAAGTAATGTGTTGATATCTAAAAGTTCTGCTGGTGTAAACATCGTGTGTTTATTTTTCTTTAAATTTGAGTTTCCAAAGATAGAGCTTTTAAATAAAATGATCTACAATATTATTTCTGTCCCGGAAATTTCGTTTCCAGGCACAGTTTGCCTGTATGAAGATCAAAACATTTAAAATAATTTCTAAAAAAAGATACGTAAAATTTGTAACTTTTAAAAATTTCTATATCTTTGCAACCTGAAAATTAATAGATTAATTACGATTTAAATATATAGTAATGAGTAAAAGAACATTCCAACCATCAGAGAGAAAGAAAAGAAACAAACACGGTTTCAGAGAAAGAATGTCTACGCCAAACGGGAGAAGAGTTTTGGCAGCAAGAAGAGCTAAAGGCAGAAAGAGTTTAACTGTTAGTGCAGCGCGCGCTAAGAGATAATATCTCGAATTATCATATACAGATCATGCTTGAAAAGAAGTTTTTCAGGCATTTTTTGTTGTTAAAATTTCCTAAAATTTAGGTTTCTTAAGCTTCTTTTTTCTATTTTTAAGATCTGAAAAAATATTTTAGAAATAGCACGATAAAACTGAATTATGCCGCATACAAATATCTCCGGAGATAATATAATAAGCTTACAGCACGCAAAGATTGCACAAAAAAACTTCACTGTTCTTACTGACGTTAATCTTAACATCAAAAAAGGCAGATTCTGCTACCTTATCGGAAAAACAGGTTCCGGGAAAAGCTCTCTTCTAAAGACGCTTTACGGACACATTCCTTTAGCATCAGGGCACGGAGCTGTGGTAGGTTTTGATATTGCAAAACTAAGACCTTCAGACATTCCCAATCTGAGAAGAAAATTAGGAATTGTATTTCAAGATTTCCAATTGCTTTCCGACAGGACGGTTGAGAAAAACTTAAAATTCGTTCTTGAAGCAACAGGATGGAATGATAAAGTAAAAATGGAAGACCGCATCAACGAAGTTTTGAGCAGCGTAAACATGAAGAGCAAAAAGCATAAGATGCCGCACGAACTTTCAGGAGGAGAGCAGCAGCGTGTCGCTATTGCCAGAGCCTTACTGAACCACCCGGATCTTATCCTTGCCGATGAGCCTACAGGAAACCTTGACCCTGAAACTTCCAATGAAATTATGACGCTTCTAAAGCAGGTAGCCCTTGAAAACGGCGCCGCAGTAGTAATGGCAACCCATGATTATCATATGATCCAAAACTTCCCTGGAGAAGCGATCAGATGTGAGGATGGAAAAGTTTCCGTGCTGGACACAGCAGAACTGTTTGAATAAAATGAAATTTGAAAGATTTAGAAATAAGATAAAGATTACCATTTATCAGTTAGCTTCTAACCTTTTCTTTTAAAAATATGAAATTCCCTGGTGAGTTCAAGATATTGGTCCGAGTATTGTCTCGGACTTTTTTCTATCACAAAATCATATTCTTCAAGCCGACTTTCTGTTAGCGAAAATTCCAAAACTAATCTTTTCGTTTTTGAATTCTCAATTCCTTTAATATTGATTTTGCGCCTTAAAAACAAGTGGTTTTTCGTAGCTACCTCAACAAAGTTACTACCAGCTTCATCGGGTATAATAACGGAAAAAATCCCCTGATCAGAAAGTAATTTCACAGAAGATTCAATAAGTTGCTGAAAATTTAATTCTATAGTCTGGCGGGCAATTTTATCTTTATCAGAACCTGATTCTTCAAAATAAGGTGGATTGGAAACAATCAAATCAAACTTATCCCCAGTCTGAAAGGCTTTAAGATCCTGATGAATATTTTTCAGTCTCAAATGAAAAGGAGACTGTTCAAAATTTGTTTTGGTAAGCAAAGCAGCTTCCTTATTGATATCCAATCCTAAGAAAGATGCACTTGTATTTCTCTGGGCCAGCATCAAAGAAATCAAGCCGGTTCCTGTTCCAATTTCCAGAACGGAAGAAGCTTTTGTTACATCCGCCAATGCGCCAAGCAACACACCGTCTGTTCCTACACGGAAGACCTCTTTTGATTGCTGGATTTCGAAATATTTAAATGTAAAAGGTTTCACTATAAATTGGTAGGAAGTGTAATGGTAAATGTAGATCCCTTCCCTACTTCTGACTTCACTGTGATCTCGCCTTTGTAATCTTCAATCATTTTTCTTACCATCGAAAGACCAAGTCCCATGCCGCTGTTTTTAGACGTAAAATTAGGCTCAAATATTCTTTCGTACATATTTTCCGGAATTCCGATACCGTTATCCTGAATGGAAATCATCACTCTTCTTTGGTGTTGCTCCACGTCTACATTGATGATCAGTTTGCGTTCATCGCTCTGCGCCTGTTTGGCATTAGTGACAAGATTGGTTATGATCCTGGAAAGGTAAATTTTATCCATATTGATCATAATATTACTTTTATTAGAATGCATAAAGATACTGTCATCATTGAAGACACGCAGAATATCTTCCACTTCCGTATTCAGGTTGATGATTTCATTATTTTTTTCAGGAAGCTTGGCAAATTCCGAGAAAGCTGAAGCAACAGTAGCAATAAGATCAATCTGATCTACCATGGTCTTACTCATCTGTTTTACTCTTTCTCTGATATTTGGATCTTCCGGATCAAATTTTCTTTCAAAATTCTGAATGGTAAGTTTCATTGGCGTAAGCGGATTTTTCACCTCATGGGCTACCTGTTTTGCCATTTCCCTCCACGCCTCTTCAGAAGCCTTGAAACGAAGTCTTTCTTTCTGGTCCTGGATCTGAAGAATCATCCTGTTGTAAGCTCTTGCCAAAGCATTAAGCTCATCATTTTTATAATATCTTATAGGGCGCATTTCATTTTCAAATAGTGTAATACGCGTGATCATATCAGAAAATTTTGTGATATTTTTTGCCAGGCTGTTGGAAGTCACCCAACTTATCCAGATACTGAACAAAATCAGAAAAATATCGACTAGAAGAATATATTTAATATACTGGCTGAGAACATCCAGATAGGCAGATTCATTATGATACAAAGGAATATAAACAATTCCTACGGGGGCAAGCTCATTATTCTTTAAGAGCAAATAAGAAGAGGTAAATACGGCATCTTTCTTTTTGTCGTACCCTTTAATGTCCACTCTGGAATCTGTAGCCAGAATTTTATTAACAATATTAACAGGAATAGTTTGGTGATCAATCAGGCTTTCGTCTTTATTGGAAAGAAGGTAATTACCTTTCAGATCATAGATCACAATATCATGCTGGTTAATATCTGCTATTTCAAAAATCTTATTTCCCAATACATTCGGAAGATCCTTTGTCTCTACAAGAGTACGGCTTACTGCATAGTCCAGATATCTCATTACCGCATTGGTTTTCTCCTGCATATCGATATTGCTCTGCTGGAGAGAGTTATTCCTTAAGACAAAATAAGGAACCAATGATGTCGCAACAACACTTAAAAAACAAACCAGCAGGAATCCGAAAAACACGCGGTTCCTTAAACTATATCCTTTGTATTTATTAATCGGCATCCTACTTTTTAATTAACCTAGCAATATACTTACCAATGATGTCAAATTCTAAATTAACTTGATCTCCTATTTTGAGATGCTGCATATTGGTAAACTCCCAGGTGTAAGGAATGATGGCCACAGAAAACTGTGCATCTTCACTTTTTGCAACGGTCAGGCTGATTCCATTTACCGTAATAGAACCCTGTGGAACCGTTACAAAATTGCCGTTATCTTCATATTTAATGGTAATAAAATAGCTTCCGTCTTTATTTTCTATTCCAGCTACTTCACCGGTCTTATCCACATGTCCCTGAACAATATGTCCGTCTAATCTGCCATCCATTTTCATACATCGCTCAAGATTCACAACTGTACCCGTCTCCCATTTCCCAAGATTAGTTTTCTCCAGGGTTTCGTTGATTGCTGTTACGACATACTGATTATCTTTGATTTCAACAACGGTAAGGCAGCATCCGTTATGAGCAAGGCTTTGGTCTATTTTTAATTCGTTTGTAAAAGGACATGTTAGGGTGAAATCTATGTTGCTTCCTTTTTCCTCAATTTTTTCAATTACACCAACTGCTTCAATAATTCCTGTGAACATATTATTTTTTGCTAAATTTGTAAATTATAATCTTCAAAGATAATCAAAATGAGCCCAAAAAACCATAAAGTACGAGTAGGAATTTCAATCGGTGATTTTAACGGCATCGGCCCGGAGATCATCATGAAGTCTCTGAAAGACAAAACCATTACGGACTTTTTTACTCCGGTAATTTTTGGCTCGGGAAAGTTATTTACCTTCCAGAAAAATATTTTCAAGCTGAATCTGAATTTCAACTACGTTAATGAAGCTTCACAGGCACAGCCGGGAAAACTTAATATGGTGAACCTAACCAAAGAGAATGTGAATGTAGAATTGGGCGTTCCAACGGAAGAATCCACCAAAATGGCTATTGAATCTCTTGAACTGGCTACCGAAGCTTTAATGAAAGGTGACATTGACGTCCTTGTTACAGCTCCTATCAATAAGGATGAAATGGTAAAGATGGGTTTCAAGCACGCTGGACACACAGGGTATTTTGAAGAGAAATTCAGCAAAAAAGGACTGATGTTCTTAGTGACAGAAGACCTTAAAGTAGCAGTATCTACCCACCATATACCGATCGCCAGCGTCGCAGAAAACATTTCTAAAGAGAAAATAAAGAAACAAATCAGGGCTCTCAATCAGACTTTGATTGAAGATTTCTGCGTTCAAAAACCAAAAATTGCTGTACTGGGTCTGAATCCTCATGCAGGAGACGGCGGTGTAATAGGAAAGGAGGAGATTGAGATCATTGAGCCGGCAATAAAGGAACTCTCAGATAATGGAACATTAACTTTTGGGCCTTATCCTGCAGACAGTTTCTTCCAGCCGAATAAATACAGAAACTTTGATGCTGTTTTGGCAATGTACCATGACCAAGGATTGGCTCCATTCAAAACGTTAGCGTATGAAGAAGGCGTGAATTATACAGCCGGTCTTCCATTCATCAGAACATCCCCTGACCATGGGGTAGCTTATGATATTGCAGGAAAAAATATTGCTGATGAACAGAGTTTTACCGAAGCTATTTTCACTGCCATTAAAATTTTTAAAAACAGAAGTGAATATAACGATCTGATGAACAATCGTATGCAGCCGAGAAGGGTGAATGTTGATAATGGCGTAGATGAAGATCTGCCTGATGATCATGAAGCTTAATCCGTTAAAACAAATTTTAAATTAATTTGTTGTAGAATTTATTTGTTATTATAAAAAAATTGCATATTTTTGCACACTCATTTTATGGACAAGTTAAGAAACTATGATGTAAGCTTTTCCGGACTTAAAAACGGAAAGCATACGTTCAAATTTGAGATAGAAAAAGCGTTCTTTCAATTATTTGACACTGAACAGGAATTTACAAATCCTAAAATAATAGCTGATGTTTTTCTTGAAAAACACACTACATTTTTAGAATTTGAGATCAAAGTACACGGGACTGTAGAACTCATTTGTGACCTTACAAATGATGAATTCGACTATCCTATTGAAAACGAGATCAGAATTTTGGTGAATTTTGGTGAAGAATATGATGACAGCAATGAAGATGTCATTACCATCCCAACCTCCGATCACGCATTCAATGTGGCACAGCTGATTTACGAAAACGTACAGCTTTCTATACCGATGAAGAAAATTTCACCGAACATAAGCGATGATGATCTGGAAATTCTGAACAAGTTCAGTCCAAAAGATATTGAAGAAGCAGAGGAAGAGAAACATGATAGCGACCCTAGATGGGAAGCACTGAAGAAGTTAAAAGACAATAATTAAATAAAATAATTTAAATATGATGAGATGATGAATCTCATCGCTCATCAATTAAAAAAGTTATTCAAAATGGCACATCCTAAAAGAAGACAGTCGTCCACAAGAAGAGATAAGAGAAGAACTCATTATAAAGCAGTAGTTCCTCAATTAGCGAAAGACGCAGCAACTGGTGAACTTCACCTTTACCACAGAGCTCACTGGCATGAAGGAAAACTTTACTACAGAGGTAAAGTAGTATTGGAAAAAGAAGTAGCAACTACAGAAGAAAACTAAGAGTCGCTTTTCACTGAAAAAGCCTCATTTTAATACAAAAACCGCTCAATTTTGATAAAATAGAGCGGTTTTTTGTTGTTTTTTACGTTTTTTTGGTATCTTTGAACCAAAATCAAATATCAATTTTATGGACATTAAAGACATAATGAATCTTATTAAGTTTGTATCTAAGGCTGAAGTTTCAGAAGTGAAATACAAAACTAAAGATTTCGAAATCACCATTAAAACTCCATTAGCCGGTAATGATGCGGTTTATGCACAGCCAGCGGTTTATCATACAGCTCCTCAGGCAGCAGCTCCAGCTCATGTTGCAGCAGCTCCGGCGGCGGCTCCAGCTGAAAAAGCGGAAGTGGCAGCGGACGATAGCAAATATGTTGTTATAAAATCTCCAATGATCGGTACTTTCTACAGAAAGCCATCTCCGGATAAGGATGTATTTGTAAATGTAGGCGACGAGGTTTCTATAGGAAAAGTAGTGTGTGTAATTGAAGCAATGAAGTTATTCAACCAGATCGATTCTGAAATCAGCGGAAAAATCGTGAAGATCTTGGTAGATGATGCTACTCCGGTAGAATATGACCAGCCTTTATTCTTAGTAGATCCATCTTAATTTAGAGGTTAGATGTTAGACATTAGATGTTAGACTTAATTCTGCATTCAAAATAACATTATCTAATTTTCAAATTATCTAATTTTCAAATTGAAGAAGATGTTCAAAAAAATATTAATAGCCAATCGTGGCGAAATTGCAATGCGTATTCTACGTACATGCAAAGAAATGGGAATCAAAACCGTTGCTGTTTATTCTACTGCAGACAAAGACAGTCTTCATGTAAGATTTGCTGATGAAGCAGTATGTATCGGTCCCCCTATGAGCAAAGACTCATATCTTAAAGTTTCCAACATTATTGCTGCAGCAGAGATTACCAATGCTGATGCCATTCACCCGGGATATGGATTTCTTTCTGAAAATGCCAATTTCTCAAGAATCTGTCAGAAAAATAATATCAAGTTCATTGGAGCTTCTCCTGAGCAGATTGAAAAAATGGGTGACAAAGCCAACGCTAAGGCAACCATGAAAGCAGCAGGAGTACCTTGCGTACCAGGTTCTGACGGCTTAATAGAATCTTATGAGCACGCTGTAAAAGTAGCTGAGGAAACAGGCTACCCTGTTATGATCAAAGCTACTGCAGGTGGTGGTGGAAAAGGAATGAGAGCTGTATGGAAGGCTGAAGACCTTAAAGATCACTGGGAATCTGCAATTCAGGAAGCTGTGGCTGCCTTCGGAAACGGAGGAATGTACATGGAGAAACTGATTGAAGAACCCAGACATATCGAGATACAAGTTGCCGGTGACCAATATGGAAAAGCATGTCATCTTTCTGAAAGAGACTGTTCTGTACAGAGAAGAAACCAGAAACTGACTGAAGAAACTCCTTCTCCGTTTATGACAGATGAACTTCGTGATAAAATGGGTGAAGCTGCTGTAAAAGCCGCCGAATTCATTGGATATGAAGGGGTAGGAACTATTGAATTCCTTGTAGACAAGCACAGAAATTTCTATTTCATGGAAATGAATACAAGAATTCAGGTAGAGCATCCTATCACCGAGCAGGTTATTGATTATGACCTGATCAGAGAGCAGATCCTTCTTGCTGCAGGAACTCCTATTTCAGGAATCAATTATTATCCGAAATTACATTCAATCGAATGTAGAATTAACGCTGAAGATCCTTACGCAGACTTCAGACCATCTCCGGGTAAAATTACAGGATTAAATATTCCTGGCGGACACGGAATCAGAGTGGATACTCACGTTTATTCAGGATACAGTATTCCATCCAACTATGACTCTATGATCGCTAAGCTAATCACTACGGCTCAAACCCGTGAAGAAGCAATTGCTAAAATGAGACGTGCACTGGAGGAATTTTATATTGAAGGGGTGAAAACTACCATTCCTTTCCACAGACAGCTTATGGATAATGAAGATTATCTTGCCGGAAATTACACTACAAAATTCATGGAAGATTTTGTAATGGATAGAAAATATGATAATCATTAAGATTATTTACCTATAAATTTTAAACTGCTCCTTTTGGGGCAGTTTTTTATTTTTAAACACCACCATTATTTAAAACCTTGCAATCTCTCTATTTGCCGGACAGTTTATAAGCACCTAATATTAAACACCTTAATCATTTTATTTACAATAATCAATTTACCTAACACTCGTTAGTCGCAGAATTACGACACTTTTTAAAATTTATTCAAAAAATGTTTTTTGATAATGTAATTACTTCTATTTTTGGTGACATAAGATAACAAATCACACAATATTAACAATTAAAATTTACTTATCATGGCAGAAAGAAATTCAAGAGGAATCTTAAAATTTAACGGCGGTGAAGGACAGAAGTTATTAAAACTTAACTACAGTGTATCCCGTTCTACAGACGTATCAGGAAGAGTAGCATCAGATCCTTCCAATGCTCTTATCAAAATCACAGTGGAAGCTACTGAAAAATCAGACATCCTGGAAAGTTTACTTAACGGTAAATACAAACCTACAACCGGAGAGGTGACATTCAACAAATCTCACGAAGAAGGAACATTAACTACTTTAAAATGGGAAAACGGATATGTGATCCAACACGAAGTAGATTTCGATGCAGTAGATGAAAACAGTATGTACATCAGCTTTGTAGTAAGTGCTGAACTTATCGATCTTGGTAATTCTTCTTACAAAGCAGAATGGCCTACATCTTAACAATGTAAATTTTACATCCAGAAAAACAACAGGCAGAATGGTATACCCGATACAACGGATGCTGTTCTGTCTTTTTTGGCTGTAAAAGATCTCTACATTAGTTTTTTTACAAATAAAAAACAGATAGTATAGGATTATATTATCCGGTTTTTAGTTTACACCAAACAAAATAACTAGCCATGGAAGAAAGTAGCAATTTTTCATTCCGCCCGAACCAGTATAAAGCTCCGGATAATGCAGACAAAATCTCTGTGAACCATATTCCGGGCATCAACCGTGTGGTAAAACTGGATATTGTGATTGAGGGAAAATCAGTCAAACATTTTAAACATTTCCGTTTGCAGCAAAGTGCCAGACGGCATCATCATTTCGAACTTGTCCTGGCCCATGATTCCCTAGGCTCTGCACAGAATCATAATCTTGAAGAGGCCAGACAGTTTTTAGGAAAACGAATAACGGTAGTTTTTAAATATAAGGATTACGAAAATGAGAGCCCGGAAAGGACTTTTGTAGGCGTTATCACCAAAGCGGCATTCAGTCAGGAAAAAATGAGCCTTGGTAATATTGTCTTGAAAGGTGAAAGCCCTACCATATTGATGGATTCAGCTCCTCATACACAAAGCTTTGGGGGCGATCAGGCTGTCAATACCGGAATTATTGCAAATAAAATTATTAAAGAGGCTTTAGGTTCTTCGAAATTTGATTTTAGAGTAGACCCTCAGAATAAAAGCTATATCAATTACAGCTCACAATACAACGAAACCCATTATAATTTTCTTGCCAGAACAGCAGAAGCTTACGGCGAGCAATTCTACTATGATGGTGAAATCCTTCATTTTGGGAAGCTTCCTCCATCCGAAAAACCTGTGCGTCTTATCTATGGCAGTAATGCAAGCGACGTTCAGGTAGAACTGAAAGCCGTACACACGAAACCCGAATTTTTTGGATATAACAGCAGCAGCCATACAAAAATGGAAGGCTCTGAAAATAATATCAAGCACGTGGGGGAAATTCCTTCCAAAGCCTACGAACTCAATAACAGCATTTTCAAAACCCGATCGCTCTCCCCTGCCCCAGTCAATGCCAATATGTTCATGGATGTTGATGACTCACAGAGAAGTGCGGCAGGTAGCGCCGCTGTAGAAGTTTTTACCGTTTCCGCAAATACAACGGTTCCATTTCTGTATCCCGGATGTTGCGCAGATATTGAAATGCGCAAACCTGATACAAGCGAAACATCCTATTTTACAAGAGTAACAATCACAGAAGTATTTCATGAAGTAAATGCACGCGGATATTATACCGGAAACTTTGAAGCAGTAGCTGAGGGAACCGGTTTTATGCCTAAACCTGATTTTGTTATACCCAATGCCCAGCCTCAGGTAGCAACCGTGATTTCAAACGTTGATCCCATGAATCAGGGACGGATCCAGGTACAGTTCGACTGGCAGAGAAATCCCGACACTACTCATTTTATAAGAATGATGAGCCCTGATGCGGGTGGAACCGATGCTATTACACAGAACCGGGGTTTTGTAGCAATTCCTGAAATCGGGGATCAGGTAATGGTAGGTTTTGAATATCATCACCCTGATTTTCCATTTGCCATGGGCGGAATGTTCCATGGACAGGTAGCTTTAGGTGGTGGACTAAACAATCACATTAAATCTATACAGACCAGGAGCGGAAATAAGATCATCTTTAATGACCAGGAAGGAAGTATTTTTATAGAAGATCCAAGCGGTAATACTTATTTGATGGATGGAAAAGGAAATATTACAGTAAATGCTCCTAAGAATATGACATTTACAGCCGGAGAAAATGTACAAATCAATGCAGGGCGTAATATCATTGCTTCTGCACAGAGAAACGTAAATATTATGGCAGGTGAAGACATCACTGAAACAGCAAATGATGACTATAACCTTACCGCCAGCAACATTATTGAAACGGCTGAAGCAGGCAGAAGTTCCCGAGCAAAAAACATTACGGAAAATATGGAAGCAGGCTCCTACATCAGTACAAAAGATGCCATTAATGTGGAAAGTGCTAAGGAAGTAAATATCAATAGTGGCAAGCAGGTAAAAATGCAGTAGGTCGGAAAGACAGACAACGAAAAAACTTTTATAACAACCATGGAAGGCGGAAATATCATACGGAATGTCTTTGGTAAATCTTACAAGGAAGCAGAACACATCATGAAGGATGCTTCCAAAGGTGCGCTGGATTTTAAATCACCGCAAGAAAATACCTTTTACGGTAAAAAAGGGGGTAAAAAGCTGGATGAATATCAGGCTAAGAAAGACAATACCTTACTCGTAACCAAAGTGGAAGGTCCGCTTGATGATAATGGCGCAAAAATCAGTAAGCCCAAAGAAGGAGAAAAGCACTGGTTCAAAGCAACATTTAACAGGTCAGCAGCAAAGAATGAATATAAGAAACTTCTGTGGCAGGTAAAGATAGGGGGAACGGCTATACCTTTCTTTTTTGATTATTCTTCCATAGAAGGAAATACGCAGACCATACAGGTTAAACTACCATGTTATGATATGCGTGCCTATGCCTATTTCAAAAGTCCAATTGATAAGGTAAGTGTGGAAGTAAAAATAAACAATCCATTACCCGTTTATATTGACATATTTAAAATTAAAGGAAAAGACAGGCAGGGAGTCAATCTTGCAGATGATTTATGTTATGGATTAGGTGTATCCAACCAATATCCTTCACGGTATACCCTTAAGGATGTTGAGAGTAAAGGAATCTGGATCAAAGCTGAAATCAGAGATAAAACTGACGAAGAATTATGGGTTGGTTTTAAACGTATGGTTACAGATTTATTTTCTGTTGGTGAGCTTGAAACTGTTGCACTCGATATGATTGAAAAATTTAAGCGAAGCGAAGGTGGTGAGTATACCAATCCTATCCTGACAAAGCATGTACAGCAACATCCATCAAATCAAAGATTTTGCCTAAGCATGGAAGATGAAATTGCTGACCGAATCAAAAAAAGTCGTGGAAATCTTGCCTCTATTGAGGATGATGAAATACACTTTACTGATAACGAAATTGGAAAGTTTGGAAACAGAGGTTGGGGCCACCCACAATTCTCAACATTGAAAGATACATTTGTAGGAGGTCTTACCATTTGTATGAACGATACCTGGGCTTATGAAGTTAAGCTCACAAAATTTAGCAAATCAGCTAACGGAAGCTATAATGCTACCTATAGAATCTCTCTATATGATCATTTTGGGCTAGATATGCCTGATATTGAAAAGAAATATTATTACCTGTTAGGATTTAGATATTGGTTCATTCTTCAACATATCCGGGGATATAAGCCATTCGTCACTAAAGTTGAATTTGAAAAAACATTTACTGAAAACTTATCTATTGGAAAAGCCGAAAGGATAAATAAAAGAAGAGCTGAAAAAGAAAGAATGGATCACCTTAGAAATATGGGAAGAAGAAGACCGGGAGAATATTAATCATTTAGTGACTTAAAAGTGAATAAACTTATTAATAAACAATGAAGCATTTGAAATACATACAATATTTAACGACTTTCTTTTTCATTATAGCAATGATGAGCTGTGACAGAAAAAAGAATGAGTTTATTCCGTTGGATCATATGACCTTTATAAACAGCTATTACAAAAACTCTGTAAAGATTTCTTATTATATATTGATAGACAATCCTGATTCAGAAAATATTTTAAAAAAAGAAATCATAAAATATGCAAAAAAGAAATTACAATACGACAAATCATTGGCGCAGAAAAATACAGCTTCAATAAATTTCGTTTTTTATAAAAAAACAGGTAATACCTCTTATTTTACAACACATAAAGAAAATTCAGACGGATTACTCAGTGAAGAAATATCTCATTATCAGGAAGATTTTATAGCTAATTATTATGTAAGTAAATGCAAGGAAGGTACTATTGAAAAAATATATATGTATCAACTATTGGAAGAAACTATTTCGAATACCTGCAAAAAATAAAAAGCATGGAAGAAACTCGAGTAAAACCTTTTCAAAAATATCAAGGAACACACCTTTATCATGTAGAGGGTTCCCTTCAGATACAGTTTGGCGAAACCAAAGGTTTTCATTCTTCCTGTAAACTTACCATTCATGAAACAGAAAATGAAGACCGGACTAAAAACTGGCTGATAGAAAAGATAGAGGATCCTCCCCTTCCCTCTGAAAATAGTTTTATGGAAATTCTTCATACCCTGGAACAGAGTTCTTATCCCGCAGAAATAAAAGTAGACGAAAAAGGTATTTTTCTCCAGGCTACCAATCATCAGAAAAATATAGAAGACTGGAAACAAAAAACTTCAGGAATTCAGGAAAAGTATCATAATGCCGATGTTTTCAGAAACCAATACCTGGCAGCTTTTGAAGATGAAGAAATTTTTTATAGAAATAAACGTAAAGAACCATTCTGGAATCTGCTGCTTTTTGCTCCTTCCTACGTAGACAACGGTGGAAAAAATGAGGAGGTCATGACATGGAATATTAAGGGAATCGGGGATATAGAATGTGTAGGCATCATCACAGCAGAACAGAGAGACTATGGTTTTGATGCATTTTTCATGTCAGAAACCATTGTTCCAGATTATATAAAAGAAGAACTAGGCAAAAAATACCTGCACAAAGCAGAACAGTATAAAGCTGAGCTTACCATACATATGGAGTATAATTCTTCGAAAAAACAGTATTCAAAGAAGAAGGCTGAATTTACATTATCAGCCGGTGAAAAAATAGTATACAGGGAGACAAGCAGTATTATTTAACTTTATGAACACATGATATGGCAGATAAAGGATTTATTATTGTAGAAGGGGCTACCGCATTCTGCAGCAGTTCCGTAGCCAATAATTCTAAAGGAACCGCCGTTCCTATGGAAGTAAAAAGCCAGAAAAAGAAACTTGGAAAAAATAAATATTTTGCCCAAAGCAAACCTGTGGCTACTTATCTGGATGATAAAGCTGAAAGCTTCGGCGGAGGTAATGGATTTGGAAACTGTAAAGGTTCAGATGGAAAGCCGTATCCATGCAAAGGAAAATGCAATCTTAAATACAAAGACTATTATGAAAACGTAGAATTCAACAAAAGTATGAAAGTACTTTTAGATGCTTCTACTGCCACCTGCCCCGGATATGGTGTGCCGGGAACCATTGCCTTTGCAACTACCGGACAAGCCAACAATGTTTCTCAGATCGACGTAAAAGAGGCGGATGAATTCTCGGTAGCCAATACCTCACCACAATGGGCAACTTCAGATACATCATCCACTACTACATCAGTAAATTCCATTTCAATGACCCTTCCTGTTCCTGTAACCAAACCTACCGGAACCTATTATTATGTCCAGATTCCCAAAAGTCCTTTTAGTTCTTTTATGAATCCCTTCTCTGCGGACAATCTTACATTGAACGCCCAGTTTAAGGGAGATGCCACAAAGATTATATGGGCTCTTTTCAAAGGAGAAGATACCAAAGACAAAGTAAAAACTTTCATAGGCTTGGGAAGTGTTTTCAATCAATCTTTAAGTAAAACTTTTGACACTCTTCCGGAAGGAAAATACCGAATCGAAGCATATGGAAAAAAAGCCGGTGATAAAAACTGCGCGATCATCATTGAAGTTGTAAAAGATTTCGTTAAAAAGATTGTTATTCCCGGAACTTCCACTCTCATCAATATACCTGTTCCCGTATCTGTAGAATATAAATTGAATACAACCGCTGATCAGATGAAAATTCTGAACAGAAATAGTTTTTTACCTTTAACCAATACAGCGCAATGGCGTATAAAACAGGGAACAACAGTGCTGTACAACAGTCATTCAGGAACAACTTCACCTCATCTTGTCGGTGTCGGTAAAGTTGGAGGAAATGCAATGCTTAGCTTTAAAAATGCAGGTAAATATACCATAGAAGCATTTACGGATCCTAATGATCCCAAACCTGAATCTGTAGAAATAAAAATTGAGAATACATTAGGTGTTATGGGCGTAAGCGGAGAGCCAGGGCTGCTCCGGCCTGGTGATATGCTAAAAATTCAGGCTTCTAAGTTCAATGTAGCCTATCTGCCAAATACAGGAAAAACAGTACACTGGTACCTTAAAAAAGAAGGAACAGGAAGAATTACAGCATTTGAAAATTCAGCATCATTCAAAACTGCGGTGATCAATAAAAAAGCAGATGCTTTCCTTAGTCAGGATGCTCAGCTTTCCACTGGGCAATATCTGGGAAAATATGTTCTTGAAGCGTATGCAAATCCGATCGGTGCAGGCAAGCAGCCGGCTTTCACAGGTTCGGATACCTTTAATTTCGAGATTATCAACAATGTTATTGATAAGTTCTCACTTCCTGCAGGAAATATCCCCAAAGGAACAAAAGTAAAATATACCGCAACAGCCAGAATTGCTACCCTGGCCGGAAATGAGGCGATAAAAATAGAAGTCCCGCAGAATGTTACGGATAATGGAGATGGAACACTTACCTTCAACGAACTGGGCGAGTTTACCATTTCAGCTTATTTAACCGGCACGAATACGGATAATAAAAAAATTGACACAAAAATAAAAGTTTCACAGCCCGCTATAAAAAGAGCACTCTGGGCATATGGAACAGGAGTAAAACGTACCGAAACCGGCTTTGGAGAAGAAACCTACGGCTTTGTGGAAATAGATGGTCTTCAGAATCAGACTCTGAAAGTAAAGGTCTGGGTAAAAGGCGAAGGGGACGATTTTTACAAGGAGAAAGAAAAATACATGCTGGAAGAAAAAAGCATAACACTTAATAATGAAGGTAAAGCCTCCTTTATAATCAATACCAGCGAAGATTATAGGAAAAAACTGGATACTGCCATTCCTAAAACAGCAGAAAATCCCACACCAAAATACCGTCTTGTATTTACGATAGAATTGCAGGCAGGCACTTCAACAGAGGTAGTATTACCCGGCAATATCTCCATAGCCGGAACAAAACCGGTTGTAATAGATGCCACGACTACGTATCTGGAAGTTCTGGATTCCAATGAAGAACTCGTTATTACCTCGGAACAGAAAATAGTTTCCATTATGTTTTCCACCGAAAACGGAAAAGATATTCAGCGTCAGCAGACGTTCTATGGAAAAACGCACAAGATCTGGGTACATACCGTCAATATGACAGAAGAAACTCTGAAAATTGATGTATTTAAGGAAGTTCCCAAAGAAGCTCTCAACGAAAAAGACCACATTATCTATACCCACGAAAGCAAAGAATCCTACAAAGAAGAAAAAACAGGTAAAGACGGTCTGCTGGAAGTTTCCTTCACAGCGAAAGAAGAATGGAAAAACCCACCTAAAAATTTCGACTACTATATTGCCCAGGTTTCAAGACAGCTGAAAGATCCTGCCGATCCCAATAAAAAGATATGGAAAGAGGAAAAAACCCAGGTAACCATTAACAATACACTGCCAGCCGATCTTGTACGCACCGAAGATATGGAAAAGCTCGGTATAAAAGCTTACAAACAGGATGGAACCGCTTTTACACAGGAAGAAATGCTGGAGCTTCGCAAACAGTTTATATTTTATGAAGCTGGTTGCCTGAAGGTTTCCCAGAAAGAAACACCGGAAGCAATTGATAATGATGTGATGCCGGTGGTGGTGGAAATGGCGGAGGTAAAAAGAGAAGGAAATGGATGTCCCCGTTGCAATGATCCAATAACTGCAGATCAGCTAAAGCAAATATTTCCCAATGCAGATCCTACTATATTGACGCAAGTTGCCGCTGCATATACAAAGTACATGAAAGAGATCGGTATGAATACCTGCTGGAATAAAGCGCATTTATTTGCTCAGGCCAGGGTGGAGTCTGGAACATCTCTTCATATAAAAGACGGAGAAAACTTCAATTGGTACTGGGAAAAACTACCCGGAACTTTTGCTGCATTCAGAACAACAGAAGGGAGAGAAAATGCAAAACTTTGGGGACGCGCAGTAGAAAAACCAGCTATACCCGGAGTATCTCAAGAAAATCAAAAAAATATAGCAAACTGGGCCTATTCTCCAACAAGTGCCAAAGGGAAAGAATTAGGAAATACGGAATCTGGAGACGGATGGAACTTTAGAGGTAAAGGTCTTATACAGCTGACCGGAAGAAAGGCCTATGAATATGCCAACACTTATACAAAAAAAGAAGGAGCAGATATCATCGCAGATCCGGATCTAGTGTTAACCAACGTTGCGATTTCTGTAATTTCTTCCATGGCTTTTTTCAAATGGAAAGGGATCAATTCAATCGTCAATGGATCGAAAGATACTTTACCTGTAAGCAAAAAAGTGGGTAAAATGGTAGAAACAAAAGATGAACAGGGAAAAACATCTGACAACTACAAAGAAAAGCAAAAAGCATTTGATGACTTTACTTCCAAGACATTCAAAACCTCAGAATGTGAATGGGGCAAAGCAGTAGATATCAATCTTGCTGGAAGGAGTCCATGGATGGAAATTGCAATTGCTGAAGCTAAAGTATATGGTGGTAAAGATGAAGGAACAATCGACAGCAGAATCAAAACTTATCATAAAGACGGAGGAGGAACGGATGCAGGAAGTGGGACAGCATGGTGTGCATCATTTGTCTGTTGGTGTATTGAGCAAAAAGATCTACCAAGTCCGCATTCTGCAGGCTCCAGAATGTTTTTGACCAGTGCTAAGGCTGAAAAATGTGAGGCATTCTTTGGTGCGGTGGCTATATTTTCAGACTGTAATTCTACAGGGACTAATATAGAAACCTCCGGACACGCTACATTTGTTTTCGGAAAACTGCCAGGGACAGAAATCTATGCCTGCCTGGGTGGAAATCAATCTGACAAATTGAAAATGTCAAGCTATAATTGCAGCGGAAATGTTTTTGTATCATGGAAGGAGAAAAATGGAACAGAACATTATAAAATTTTTAGAGGATTTTATAAACCTAAAGGCTATGTCATTAAAGACCTGGATAAGTTAAATAACAATGATAATTATTCATCTGCGGATGAAGCTAGCAAAAAAGCGTTAAATTTAGATATTAAATCAGATGAAAATGGCGAAAGTTCAAGGTAAACTTATTATAACTAAGATTTTAATTGCTTCCTGCTTTTTCTGTCTCATCCAATGTCAGGAAAAAAAGCAGGAGGTGATTAATCCACATCTAAAAACCAATAACATGCAAAAAATAGAAATAAGCTCTGTTTTGGCGGAACAATTAAAGAAAGGGGCTGCTGAGGAATATGGAAGTTTTAGCAATTATTCTGAAAAGGACCTTAATTCCTTAATTGAAATTGAAGACTCCATTCTTCAATCCAATGGCTATAAAAATCCTGATAACAACCAATTTGCTGCAAAAGTGGAACAAATTTTTGGCCGAAAAATAGATTACAATTCAACCACTAACTTTTTAAAACTGGACACCTCTGACAAATGTGATAAGGAGCTGAACTTTGTACCCCTATCTTCAGAACATCAGAACCTATATATATCTAAAAAAAATAAATTCCTTTCCTATTTTTACCCTATTCCTTTGATCATTGACTATCAGAAGCAATATCCTGAACTGAAAAATATCGAAGATAGACCTATTGATATTGAAACAAACGATGGACCCAATACAATAAAACGCTGGAAAGATATACCTAATTTAAAAGAACAGCAAAAAAAGAATACTCAGACATTAGTAGCCCGTAATATGTACCTGTTTAATGATAATAAAACATATACGACATGGCTGATAACACAGGACCCTATCTTCGTGAAGTTATTGGTTAAACAATATGGCTATACCAAAGAACCTAAGTTTAATGATTTGGCCATGAATGATTATCTTGAAAAGTACCAGACATCGCCTGATATCGGAGATATTATCTTTGTAAAAAACTGTAATGGAGCATTAGAAATAAGAACCGAACTTCTAACCTATATCAAAAATCACACGAAAGCTGATGAAAACAGATTACTGACTGGCTTAGAAAATTTCGGATATGCATTAGAAAATAACAATACTTTTACAAAAGACGAAAAATATAAAATATTAGCCTACATCGGCAATACAGTAGATCCATTCTATCTGAATTTTGCAGGAATCACTTCCGGTAATGCCTCATGGAATGCCGAAAGCGTACTTTATAACAGCTCGGTAAAGGATAAAAATATAATAGCCATATTCAAGAAAAATAATTATTACGGACTCCCTGATCTTAAAGAAAGCTTAATAAGAGTACAAGGAATTCTGGAACATGATTCACAATAACGTTTAGATACAAGTATAATTTTTCAGATTATGATTTTTTGATATTTCAGCACAAGAATATAAAATTGATGAAAATAGTCATCCGTGAAAACTAAACATCTAATTCGCCATCTTTTTGCTCTTATAATTTCAACAATTTTTGTAATTCCCAAGCCATAAGCGAAGAAAAAATAAAGAAACATATTCATGACAACTATTTCACTTAAAAAATCTCTCCAATCAGTTTTTTCTTTGCTGATTCTTTTACTCCTACCGATATGCATTTCTTCACAGGAACTGGATCAGGTAATTTTAAAGCAGGATTTATTATTCAGGAATGTTCTTAGCAAAAAAGATTACGGTGTGCATGGAGATATAAGAAAATTACAAATAACCAATTCTAATTTTGGTGACAAGGTTACCAAATACCATGAAACTATTTGCTTTTCCGAAGCAGGATTAATAACAAAAAAAGAACTGTATGGGGAAGGAGAAAAAGAGGCAGTAGAAACTTTGCTTTACCATTACAGCAATAACAAACTTGACAGCATAACAAACAATTCCCATACAGCAAAACAGGTTTTTACCTATGATGACCAGAATAAGCTTATTAAAAAGGTCAGTTATGGAAAATATGAAGAAAGTAAGGATGAAATAGATGAAGAGGAAACCTTTCATTATAATTCTGAGAATTTTATCATCAAATCCGTCAAATCTACAAATCTTGTAATAGAATGTAAGTACAACAAAAATAACCAGATTGTACAGACCAAAAGCTTTTCTACAGACAGTCCGAAAGATATTGACGTTATAGAATATCAGTTCCGGGCTTTAACTGATAAACCAGATATAATCATTAACAAAAGGAATGGAAAAGTTCAAAATACACTCCTAAACAAATTTGATACAAAAGAAAATACAATTGAAACAACGATTATCTTTCCGGATAAAACTGGCAGAACAACAAAAAACAGCCTTACCTATGATAATAATGGTAATATTGTATCTAATATCACCTCAAATAATGAAGGAAAAACTGGTGAAAGAATTCAGAAAATTGAATATCAATAATTTTTTTTCAGCAAAAAGAAAAAAATTACAACAGTTCCTTTCTAAAATAATACAGGAGCCTACCGAAAGATATAAAACCTACACCCTCTTATCAGCAAAAGAAATATTTTCTAAAACAGCATAACATAGTCCAAAAATACACTTTAAATACTGCAGTGTACCCTATTACGTTTTTGTTTATGCATCTCATTAATAATCCTTAAATTTGTCAAAAACCAAAACATATGTCAACAGCAGCAACAGCAAAAAATTCACAATATTTTATTGACCTTGAAGACAAACATGGAGCACACAATTATCACCCTCTTCCAGTAGTTCTTGACCGTGGAGAAGGCGTTTTTGTATGGGATGTGGAAGGCAAAAAATATTATGATTTTCTTTCAGCATATTCTGCTGTCAACCAGGGACATTCTCACCCTAAGATTGTTAATGCATTGGTAGCTCAGGCTCAAAAACTGGCCCTGACTTCAAGAGCGTTCTACAATTCAAACCTGGGAGAATACGAACAGAAGATCACTACACTTTTCGGATTCGATAAGGTACTTCCTATGAATTCCGGAGCTGAAGCCGTAGAAACTGCCGTAAAATTAGCCAGAAAATGGAGTTATGAAGTAAAAGGGATTTCAGAAAATGCAGCCAAGATTATTGTTTGTGAAAATAATTTTCACGGAAGGACGACCACCATTGTTTCTTTCTCCAATGATCCGGATGCCAACCAGAATTATGGCCCTTTTACACCAGGATTTATTAAAATTCCATACAACGACACCGCAGCATTAGAAGAAGTTTTAAACAGAGAGGCAGGAAACATCGCTGCATTTTTGGTGGAACCTATTCAGGGTGAAGCGGGTGTATATGTTCCGGATGAAGGCTATCTGAAAAACGCTTCTGAACTGTGTAAAAAACATAATGTGCTTTTCATTGCTGATGAAGTGCAGACCGGTATTGCAAGAACAGGACAATTAATTGCGTGTCATCATGAAAATGTACAGCCCGATATTCTGATCTTAGGAAAAGCCCTTTCCGGAGGAATGTATCCTGTATCCGCAGTATTGGCCAATGATAATATCATGAGTGTCATTAAGCCGGGCCAGCATGGTTCCACATTCGGAGGTAATCCTATTGCCTGTGCAGTGGCTATGGCCGCTTTAGATGTGGTAGCTGATGAAAAGCTTTCGGAAAGAGCAGAACAGCTCGGACAGCTTTTCAGAGCTGAGATCAATAAGCTCATCGAAAAAAGTGACCTTATTACCAAAGTAAGAGGAAAAGGTCTTCTGAATGCTATTTTGATCAATGACACTCCGGATAGCTCCACAGCATGGAATTTATGTCTTCAGTTGAAAGAAAATGGGCTCCTTGCAAAACCTACCCACGGAAATATTATCAGATTGGCACCTCCTTTGGTCATTACAGAAGAGCAGCTTTTAGACTGCGTAAAAATCATTGAAAAAACTTTTACAGAATTTCATTAATGAAGTTATCAGTCTGTTATATTGTTTTTAATGGAGAGAGGATCATTGAGAAAAGTATCAATAGCATTTACCAAATAGCTGATGAGATTATTATCGTTGATTCTTTTTCCACAGACAAAACTGAGGAAATCTGTACCGGGTTTCCGAAAGTAAAATTTATCCAGAAAAAATTTCACGGCTTCGGCTGTCAGAAAAACTATACCCTGTCAGAAGCTTCGGGAGAATGGATCTTATTCCTGGATTCTGATGAGGTTCCGGATGAAACAGCTGTAAATGCTATCAACAACATTTTAAACAGCGCTGATCCTCCTTATAAAGTATATGAGATCCATTTCAACAATATCCTGTTGAGAAAAACCGTTAAATATGGTGGCTGGGGCAATGTATGGCGAGAAAGGTTCTTCAAAAAAGGCCATGGAAAATATTCTGACGACCTGGTACATGAATGCTTTATCACAGAAGATAAAAAAGGAAAGCTACCGGGACACATCGACCATTACACCTATAAAAGTATAGCCCATCATATTGAAAAGATCAATAACTATACCCAATTAATGGCAGAAAAAAAGGTTTCCAACGGAAAAACAGTATCTCTTTTCAAGATGATATTTTCACCTTTTTTTGATTTCATGAAAAACTATTTTTTCAAACTGGGGTTCCTGGATGGTATTGCAGGATTTTACATTTCCATTACCGGTGCCTTTTACACATTCCTGAAATATGTAAAAATCAACGAGATCCTTAAATTCAGAAAATAATTTTTAAATATTCAAAACCATATCAGCCGGAATACCAATCAATTGTATCATCCGGCTTTTCTTTATCTAAAAATAAATGGTAATGGATAGCCGGATATTGTATGTTGATCTTTTTAGGAACCAGCTTAACATTCTTTTTCTTTAATTTTATCAATGGCTGTTCAGTTCTTTACCTCTTATTTTAATGTATTTTTAAGTTCCTGCATTCAATAATTAATTAAATTTGAAAGGTTGTAACAAATGTATATTTATACAGACTTATAGTATATAATCAGACAATCAATTAGTCATTAAATAAACAATAGAATGATTGGGGCAATCATTAATTTCCAGGGATAAATTTCAGAAATTAACAGCTCCACAATTCAGATAACCATGCTCAGATTTGTTAAAAGGACACTTGGATTTTTAAGCACAGAAAGCGTCCGCATCCTCATGTATCATAAAGTTCTGCCGGAGAAAGAAATCCCCGGTAAAGACTCTCTGACCGTTTCTACAGAAAATTTGGAAACACAGTTGCAATACATCAAAAACAATTATAACACACTGTTTTTCAGCGAGCTTGAAGCCAATAAAAAACAAACAAACAAACTCATACTGACCTTTGATGACGGCTATCTGAATAACCGGCAATACCTTATTCCTTTACTGGAAAAATACAGACTGAAAGCGACGATCTTCATTCCAACCGGACTTATCCAGAACGATACTGCAGATGAAAGCCGCAATATGATGACGTTTGAAGAGATTAGGTCACTTAATCCTGAATTTGTTGAAATTGCTTTGCATAGCCATTCCCACAGCAATTATTCACAAATCTCGCTGCAGGAAGCAGAAAATGATCTTCAGGAAAACATCCGTACTCTCGAAGAAAAACAAATTACTTTTACCAAAGTACTGGCCTACCCTTATGGTAAATTTCCAAAAAAAGGAGAACAGAAAAAAGAATTCTTTGCCATGCTGAAAAAAGCAGGAATTACTTCTGCAGTGCGTATCGGAAATAATATTGCATATTATCCGTGGCAGAATAATTTTGAGATCAAAAGGATAGATATTAAAGGAGGCGACAGTTTTGATGTATTTAAATGGAAATTAAGACTGGGAAAGATCAAACTTTAATTCAGAAGCTCTCCATATAATTTTTCATAAGCTCCAGCCATCTCACGGTACCCAAACTTTAAGGCTCTTTCTCTTAACTTCAGCGTATATTCATCAGCTTTGGCGCCATACGTCTGCATTCCGTGGGCATATACCTGTTGCATATCTTCAGGCGAAAAATCGTCAAAGTAAAAAGCCAGATCTCCCCCAATCTCCGGGAGGCTGGTCAGACGGCTTAAAAACACAGGCTTACCAAAATACATGGCTTCTACGGGTGGGATTCCAAAGCCTTCTGCCAAAGATGGATGACAGTAAGATTCACAATGCTGGATAAGAAAATATTTCTCATCATTATCTATATTTTCAAGAATATGTACTCTATTTTCCAGTCCTAAAGCCTTGATTTTTTCTAAAAATCTCTCTTTATAAGCAGATTTTGCAGAGGAAGTTATCAACACAAGCTCCCTATCATTTTTTGAAATAAGATCCAGCAGGACTTCCTGATTTTTTTTAGGGAAAAGTACGCCGATATTTAAAATATACTTCTTTCCGATAAAGCTGTATGTTGTTTTAGAATTAAATTCTGTGTTATTGGGAAATATCAGTCCATTATAAATCACCTCTACCCTTACTTTATTTTTTAAAGAAAAAAGATTTTTATTTTTAATAAAATCATCTTTCACAAATTCAGAGATACATACAACCGCATCTGCATTTCCAATATTTTTCTGAACGAGTTTTGTGCTTTTTTCCACTTTTTGTTTCGGGCTTCCATCATGCAAAAAATTAAGATCATGGAGGGTCACCACCTTTTTCTGCTCTTTTTTTATGGTATAAAAATAACGGGAAAGCTGATGAGCAGTATGAATGAGAGCAAAAGAGCCGGTACTAAAAGAGAATTTCTTGTGCCAAAACTTCCAATTGATGATTTTAAAGTTTTTTTTCGTGTGTGGAATATTTTTTTTCGGTCCAAAAAGAGTATACTCAAAACCAGACGTTTTTTCATCTAATCCCTTTATTAATGAAACACATACGTTGGCAATTCCCGACTTCGGGTACTTTAATCTTTCAGCATCAATAAGGATTTTTTTTTCCATTTCAGTCAGGCTTTGCATCAAAAATATAAATTTAAATATGAAATTTTTATTTTTGCAGTATGAAAATTTGTTTAATCAGCTTCGATTTCTGGCATTACGACGAGCACATAGTTGAAAAACTGAGTGATAGAGGCATTCAAGCGTGCCACATCAACATCGGAGCCTTTACTCACAAAAATACTGGGGAGCGTATAAAAAACACTTTCAGTAAGATTTTTCTGGGTAAAAACCCGAAACATCACAAAAGACAAAGTTTCATACTGGAATCTCTGGAAAAAATAGGAAAACAGGATCAGATCCTCGTCATTAATCCTGAAGCTATTGAAGAGGAGATCCATAAGAAGATCAGGGAATATGCTGACCGCAATATTGCTTATCTTTATGACAGTATGGCCAGAAACCCAGCCACTCATCTCCTTCATTATTTCGACACTACATTTTCTTTCGATGATGAGGATGTGAAAAATTTCGGATTTGAAAAAATTACGAATTACAATTATCTTGATCATGTTCCAGCTGACAAACAGCATCCGAAGCTGGATCTGTTCTATATTACGTCTTATGACCAGAAAAGATTGACCGCTTTAAATCTGCTGATCAACAGGCTGCATCCTCTGAAAATAAAATTTCAGGTATACATTGCCGGAAAGAAAGGCTGGAAAAATAAGCTGAACCAGATTTTTGACAAAAAGAATATTGAAATTTTAAAATTCGGAAGAAAAAAAATACCTCATCACGCACTCCCTTCCTATTATAAGAATACCAAAGTTATTCTCGACCTGATGCGTGCAGACCAGACAGGATTAAGTTTCAGGATATTCGAAGCAATGGCTCTGGAGAAAAAGGTGATCACAGATAATCCTACGATAAAGACCTACGATTTTTATAATCCTCATAATATTTTGGTGCTGGATAAGAATTTCCGTAATGTAAAAAAAGATTTTTTCAGGACACCATACGAAAAGCTGCCGGAAGAAGTTTATTATAAGTACACTCTGGACAATTGGGTGGATACTGTCTTTAAACTGAATTCATGAAAGAAATAAAAAATGTGCTGATCGTAACCCGGGAATATCAATGTTCCCAAACTCCCAAAATAGGAGGCACGGGTGTTTTTTACAAAAACTTATGTTCAGAACTTATCAAAAAAGGGATCTCAGTACATGTTTTCCTGGTCTCAAAATTTGCATTTGAAATTGAGGAAGAGGGTGTGAAAATTCATTCTGTTAAAGATATTTTTAAAGCAAATCCAATTCTGGAACTGGTAAGGTCATTTACAGGAAAAGTAAAAGCACTGGAACAGTTTCATTTTAAGACTTATCTATTCGAGAAAAAAATTATTTCAGATAAAATAAATACCTGGATAAGAAAAAATAATCTTCATTTCGATATTGCAGAAACCCATGATTTTGACGGAATGGCTCTTTCTATCCCAAAGGAAATTCCTTACGTGATCAGGTGCCATGGTTCATGGTCTGTACTGGAAAAATATTTTGGATATAAAAAAGTCCATAAAGGAAGAATATTCTGTGAAAAAGAGGCCTTCAAGATCTCAGAAAACATCATTACGATATCCAGATATAATGAGCAGATCAATAAAAGTCTTTTCGCTATTAAAGATCCGGAATTGATCTACAATGGTATTGATGAAAAATTCTACAGGCCTTTTGAAAACCGGGAAATCATCCCTAAATCTATTTTTTATTTGGGAAACGTTTCTTTTGAAAAAGGAGCAGAAACGGTTATTCATGCATTCATTCAACTTAAAAAAGATTATCCTGAGGCTTCGCTGCACTTCATAGGAAACCCTAATCATTACCCTACTTACATTACAGAGACTATTCCAGATCCTGAAACCAGGAATGCCATCTATTTCTACGGAAATAAATCAGGGAAGGAAATCGTAAAGCTTATTAACCAGGCAGAGGCCGTATGCTTCCCCTCCAAAGGTGAAAATTTTAGCTTATCTTTGCTTGAAGTAATGGCCATGCAGAAAGCGGTTGTATGTTCTGCTATAGATTCTTTTAAAGAGATTATACAGGAACCGGTGAACGGCCTTATTGCTAAGGAAGGAAACTTCCATGAAAAGCTGAGTCTTATTTTTGAAGACGATGATCTGAGGAACAGGCTATCATTGAATGCACGACAATTAATAGAATCAAAATTCGGTATTGATAAAATGGTGGATAAAACCATTAGCTATTACCAGTCAATCAAATAAATAAGTGTATTTTAACAGGAAACCGCAACTGAATTTCTTAGGTTATCCTAAGTTTTAGAATATGAATGCAAAGGAACAAATTGAGAATCTAGAAAAAGAGCTTAAAGCACTTAGGAAAAAATATTATATCAAGTCTTTTTTCAGAAAAGCAAAAAGGCTTGTGACAGATTTCCTACCTCTGGATTCTATACCATCTGAATACTGTACAGAAAGAATTAAGGTAAGTGAAAAACAGGAGGCAGAGCTTTTTCTGCCTAAAACGTTTGGTGCTCTTCAGGTTTCTGTAAAGACACCTAAAAATTCCGTAGAGATCCTTGCTCTTCAGAATGTGCTGTGCATTCCCAATTCCACGTATTTTTTAGATTTAAAAAAGGAAAAAATCTTTTATGAAAAGTGGCATGATGATGACAGGATCATTTATGTTTATAATACAAACAATCTGATGCAGCATTCCATGACTCTTGCAAAGGTCAAGAATCATAAGAATGTTTACTATGATGAAGAAGCTATTTTTCTGGGCGGAACTTTCACCTTCAATTATTATCATTTTCTGGTAGATATTTTATCTAAAGTTGAATTTTTCCAGCATATTCCTGATGCAAAAAATAAACTGATCATCATAGATGAAGACGTACAGAAGGTTGAAAATCTGAAAGATCTTTTGATGTTTTTTCTCAAAGATTATAAAATTCTATTTTTAAGTCACGAAAAAAATTACTACCAGTTTAAAAAGCTGTGGCATATCACGAGCACGAATTATGCTGTTCCCAACATTATGCCCGGTGAAAATTATGAAGTAGGATTTGCTAAAATGTCAAAATCTTCTCTTCAATACCTGAGAAAAACGGCGTTTGATAATTTGGATCTTACTAAAGTCCGCATCAAGCCTGTTAAAAAAATCTTTATTTCCAGAAGATCTCAATATAGAAAATATAACGAGGAAGAAATCTTCGGAATAGCAAAAAAATATGGTTTTGAAGAAGTCTTTTTTGAAGACCTGAACATCCACGAGCAAATCTACCTGGTCAACAATGCTGAATATATTATCGGTCCGAGCGGCGCAGCCTGGACGAATGTTCTGTTTGCCAACCCCGGAGCAAAAGGTCTTTCCTGGTTTAGTGCAGTGTGGGGAGATTTTGCCATTTTCTCTACTCTGGCGGCAGAGGTGAAGTTTGATCTTTATTTTTACATCTACCCACAGGATCACGAAGGTTTCCATGAGGATTATAGGCTGGATCCTGAAGTTTTCCGTGAGTATATGGATAAACTAATCAATAAGGAAGATACAGCTTAATCAGATGATCATTACAACGTATGAATTCAGTCCCTACTCTTAGAAAACAGATTTTCTCGTACGGAATATTATTTTTATCCATTTTATATCTTGCCTTCATAAGTGTCTATTCTATTAATCAGGTTGATTTAGGATTTCAATTATCTGCAGTAGGAAGGTTAAAAGCCGGTCAGACTATCTATAAGGATTTTGATTTTATCCGTCCTTTTTTCGGGATTATTTTCTGGGACTGCCTTCTAAGGTTTATTCCGCAAAATTTTGATTATTTAATCTTATTGTCAAGAATTCTTGTTATTGCGGAAAGCTTTATAATCTGCCATGTGATCCAGAGAATTATTTTTGACAGGAAAGATCTGCAGACTACTGTATTTCTTGTATTATGTTTTCTTCATACCTTTCCCCTTATGCCGTGGCATACAATAGATGGAATTTTCTTTTCTGTATTTGCCATGCTGTTTTATAAAAAGAAATGGTACCTGAGTTCCCTTATTTTTATTGTATTTGCAGCACTTACCAAACAGTCATTTGTAGTTTTTGGACTGGGGGCATCAGTATTTATACTGATCGATTTATTTAAAAAATTTACAATCAGAAAAGAAGATTTATACCTGTTTGTTCCTTCACTGATATTTTTACTTGCTGTACTGGTTCAATACCAAATTTTTGAAAATTTCGGTTTATTTGTCGAACAGGTTTTACAATCACCTTCTACTTCCTACCTTTATGATGGCTGCATAGCTCCTTATCTTTTTTTTGATAAAAACTTTCACACTATCCTTTATATTCTTTCATTAATCCTTGTCTATTTTTTAAATATCAAAAGAACAGTCTTTGAAACAATACTGGTTGTCATACTGCCTTTGTTTATTATCTATCCTTTTTTTAATGACGGATTATTCAAAGGAGCGTATGTGCTATATATGCTGTTGTTTGTTTTATTTTTAAAATATGAACGACAGAATAAATTTATATTTTTAATGCTGTTCCTTGGGTGGAGTTCATCTATTTCCTGGGGATACAATACTCCTCTATTCTTTATTTTAATTCTTCTTTACAGGTTCATAGAAAAGCAGGATCGTTTTTTCATCCCTGTATGGGCAATCACGTTAACTGTTTTTTCAGTATACAGAATAAAATATCCTTATTCTTCAGACAGTCTTACCTCTAAACATATTTTTATTAAAAACGTTCCGGCAGTGTCAGGATTGCTGGTTTCCGAAAAAGAATATGCTTATATAAAAGAAGCACAACAGATCAATAAAAAGCACAGAGATGTTATATTTCTGCCTGCCTCTCCCCTTCTGGATATTATTAATGCAAGCTTCCCAGACCGGGCCTCATGGGAGATCGATATTGAATATCCAAGCTGGAAAAACGATTTTAAAAGACTAAATAACAACACCATAGCAGTAGACAATAATCTTTTTGTAAATTATAAAGAAGGCTTTTTTATCAGTTCCATCACCCTTGAGCTGATGAAACACAAAAAAATAATTGAAAAAACTGAAAACTTTACGGTGTACAGTAATTAAATAGTCTTATCTAAAATCAGTATATTTAAGTAATGAATACCCCGCCGCTTGTCAGTCTTATCATCATCACGATGAACCATGAAAAGTTCATTGAGCAGGCGTGTCTGTCTGCCATTTCTCAGACCTATCCCAACTATGAAATTATTCTGCTGGATAATGCTTCACAGGATAAGACATTTAAAAATGCAGAACGGGTACTTTCGCAGTTCAGCCAACACTATAAGATGATCCGGAATACTGAGAGTTTTGGAGTGGCAAAGAATATCAATATTGCCGTTTCTCAGGCTTCAGGAGAATATATTTCGTTGCTGTCAGGAGACGATTGGTATACAGAAGACAGCCTTGCAGAAAAAGTGTCTTATATTCAAGAAAATCCGGTAGATTTTATTCTTTCCGATGGTTATAAATATTATCAGTCTGAAAATAAAACAACAGACGCATACAGTCGGAAAGAGAAAAAAAATGTTATAGAAAGCCTTCATAATTTCTTTCATGAAAACGTTGCCGAAAACAAAACTGCTAATGTAGGAACGTTTGTAAAAAGAGAGATTCTGGTACAACATCCGTTTGACGAAAATATCAATACCGAAGACTGGGATATGAATCTAAGGCTTACTTCCAAAGGTTACAGAATTGGATTCATTGACAAAAAACTTTTCTACTACAGAATCCTTTCCACCAGCCTTTCGAGAAACTGGAAACTGATGAAAGATTCATACGAAAAGGTAACGAATAAATACATTGATTATATAAAAGTTGACAAAGAGCTTTATAAAAAATACAGACTTAAGGTCCTCCACTTCAAATACGAGATTTTATTATCAGAAACAGATTCTGAATCTGAAAAAGAAAGACTGCAGAGTGAATGGAAAAAAGAAAAGTACAGCATCAAATACAAAAATCCGGTCTTATTTTTTAAACTGCTGATGCTTAAAAAATAGATGAAGAGATGGAAGTCTGAAGCAGGAAGATGCTATTGGACGAGATTACTAATTTATCCTTGTCAAGGTTTTGAACCTTGACAAGGATAACAGAACTACTCAGATCCAGATAGTTTCAGAATTTCTTGCCTTCATTGAAATAAAAAAAAAGCTCTTATCCTGAACTTAAGGCAATTGTTAAAAATTATCTTACAATAGCATCTTCAAGCTTCCGGCCCTTTAATCTTATTTTCATAACCCGCACTCAGGTAATTTTAAGTAAATTTGCATCAAAATTTTAATTGAAATGGAGAAAGTAAGAGTCCGTTTTGCTCCAAGTCCTACTGGGCCTTTGCATTTGGGAGGTGTAAGAACCGCATTATATGATTATCTTTTTGCTAAAAACCAGGGTGGTGAGTTTATCCTTCGAATAGAAGATACAGACACCGCAAGATATGTGGAGGGAGCAGAAGACTACATTGAAGAAGCTTTAGAGTGGTGCGGCATCATTCCTGATGAAAGTCCTAAGAAGGGAGGTAAATTTGCACCTTACAGACAGTCTGAGAGAAGAGATATCTATGACAGATATACCGAGCAGATCCTAAAAACAGATTATGCTTATATCGCTTTTGATACTTCTGAAGAACTGGATGCCATCCGTGCAGAATTTGAAGCAAACGGAGACGTTTTCTCATATGACAACAAAACCAGAAACCAACTGAGAAACAGCGTTGCACTTTCTGAAGAGGAAGTTCAGAAATTACTGGATGAAAAAACGCCTTATGTGGTGAGGTTCAAGATGCCGGTGGATAGAACGCTGAATCTTGAAGATATCATCCGCGGACATTCTGCAGTCAATACCAACACATTAGACGATAAGGTCCTTGTAAAGAATGATGGAATGCCAACGTACCATTTCGCCAACATTATTGATGATCACGAAATGGAAATCTCCCACGTAATCCGAGGTGAGGAATGGCTGCCATCTTTAGGCCTTCACACTTTATTGTATGAAGCAATGGGTTGGGAAGCTCCGCAATTTGCACACCTTTCACTAATTCTGAAACCTGATGTATCAACCTTAATCAATAAAGATAATATTGACGGGATCACGAAGTCTTTTACAGAAGAATTTGTGACGAAAAACAGCCAGTATTCTTTTGACGAATCAGCAGCAATTATCAAATCCTTCTTTTCAGAGGTAAAAAGCCCAAGGTTTAAATCTATGTTGGGCGAAAATGATAAGGACAATGAAATAACGGCTTCTGTAAAACAGTTCTTAAAGAAGGGACTTTCAGGAAAATTAAGCAAAAGAGACGGAGACAAATTTGGATTCCCTGTATTTCCTCTGAATTTCAAAGATCCTGTAACCGGAAATATTTCAAAAGGATACAGAGAAAACGGATACCTTCCGGATGCATTCATCAATATGGTTGCCCTTTTAGGATGGTCTCCCGCAGATGATAAAGAAATTCTGACCCTGGAAGAAATGGCCAAAGAATTCGATCTTCATAAAGTACATAAAGCAGGTGCCAGGTTCAGTAAAGAAAAATCTGAATGGTTCAACCATCAGTATATTCAATTGAAATCTGACGCAGAGCTTCTTCAGATCTTAAAGAATACAGATATTGACTTTGCAGGTGCTTCCGATGAAAAATTAATAAAGATCATCGGTCTGATGAAGGAAAGAGCTACTTTTCCAACAGATATTTACGAAAACGGAAGATTTTTCTTTGAAGCTCCGGTTTCTTATGACGAAAAAGCATCGAAAAAAGCCTGGAACGAAGAAACATCTGCAGTTTTAGGAGAACTAGCAGAAAAGCTTACTACCACTGAGTTTGCTTCAGAGCCCCTGAAGCAGGCTGTCCATGATTTTGCCGAAAACAAAGGTCTGGGGATGGGAAAAGTGATGATGCCACTTCGTTTAACCCTCGTAGGTGAACTGAAAGGTCCGGACGTTCCGGATATCATGGAACTTATTGGAAAAGAGGAAAGTATCTCCCGAATAAACAATGCTATCAATAATTTTAAATAGTTTTTCATAATTTTTCATAAATTTGAAAGATTTAATTTACTTCAAGAAATGGAATATTTAAGTTTCGAACTTCCTATAAAAGATCTAATGGATCAACTTCAGACTTGTTCTTTAGTAGGAGAAGAAAGTGGTGTTGATGTAAAATTAGCATGCAGCCAGATTGAGGACAAGATCTTGGAAAAGAAAAAAGAGATCTACGGAAACCTCACCCCTTGGCAGAGAGTACAACTATCCCGCCATCCGGACCGTCCTTATACGATTGACTATATCAACGGAATGGTGGATAAAGGAAGTTTTCTGGAACTTCACGGAGACAGAAATTTTGCAGACGACCCTGCAATGATTGGCGGCTTAGCTACATTGGACGGTCAGAAAGTAATGATCATAGGAACCCAGAAAGGGAGAACCACCAAAGAAAGACAGTACAGAAGGTTTGGAATGCCGAATCCTGAAGGATACAGAAAAGCTTTACGACTGATGAAGCTTGCTGAAAAATTCAAAATTCCTGTAATCACTTTAGTAGATACACCAGGAGCTTATCCTGGATTGGAAGCTGAAGAGAGAGGACAGGGTGAAGCTATTGCAAGAAACATTTTTGAAATGGTTCAGCTTAAAACTCCAATTTTCACCTATATTATTGGTGAAGGGGCAAGTGGCGGTGCTTTGGGAATAGGTGTAGGTAACAAGGTATACATGCTTGAAAACACATGGTATACTGTAATTGCTCCGGAAAGCTGTTCTTCTATCTTATGGAGAAACTGGGATCACAAAGAAGATGCAGCCAATGCACTGAATCTTACTCCAAATGATGCTTTAAGAGAAAAATTCATTGACGGTATTATTGAAGAACCACTTGGAGGTGCTCAATATGATCCGGAAGTAGCTTATCTGAATTTGAAACATTCAATTTTACAGAATATCAAAGCTTTCTCAAAATTCTCAGGACAGGAACTTGAAACCCAAAGGCAGGAAAAATTCATTGCGATGGGACAGTTTAAAGGATAAAACAAAAACGGTTAAGAAAATTTCTTAACCGTTTTTTTATAATTTTTTCTTCAATATAATATTAATCAGCTACATTGAGCGCAATCTCGATATCCTGCGTGATCTTCTTCAGTGAAGAGTATTTTGCATCACAAACCATAGTGGTCAAAACATATTCTCCTTTATCTATCAGGATAAAATTCTGCCCTTTGGCAGGAACACTTAGATTATAATATTTTTTTCCGCTTATTTTAACAATCAGGTTGCAGCTTGATCTGTTCTTGATATTGATATAAGCTTCATTTTTATTGACATCATTATTAAAAAGATGAGTAAGCATTGCTGCGGTTTTCTTATTTGCTTCACTGGGTTCTGCTTTAGCAACCCCTGCAGTTTTGGCTGAGCCTGTAGAAGCAAAACTTGCCAGTCTCTCTTCTTTCAAAGCCTTGATGGCATCATTCGTTTTATCCGTGTTTTTGGTATTATTTTCAGCTGATGCTTTATTGGCTGCCATCACTTTGCCACTATTCAGTTCATTATTTTGAACAATTCTTTCGATCTTTTCCTTACTAATCGGTTTAATGGTGGGTTTTGCTTCGGGAGAATTATCAGCCATGATCATATCGATCAGTTTTCTTTTAAAATAATCAGTTTTGGCATGTCCGGGATTTTGTTTCAGGAAACCGGCAATGACTCTTGCCTCTTTTGAAGACTCTGCATCCTGTTCTGTATAGATGATTACGGTTTCTTTTTCTACAACAGCTTTAGATTTCGATTTTTTCTTTTTTTGAGAAAAACCGAGGGTAAAAATGCATAAAAAGAGAAGGAAAAAGATTTTTTTCATTAATCAAGTCTTTAAAATAGTATTAAATATATCAATAACGTGAAAAGTCATTTTTTAGTTTATCATTAAAATCATTATCTTTGCACTGCTTTAAATTTAAGCTAAAAATTAATACTAATCTTAAATAAAAAAATAATAGATATTATGTCTTATACACCAGCTGCTGCAGACGTAGCAAAATTAAGAAACCAAACAGGTGCAGGTATGATGGACTGCAAGAAAGCTCTAGTTGAAGCAGAAGGAGACTTCGAAAAAGCGGTAGACATCCTTAGAAAAAAAGGACAGAAAGTTGCCGCTAACAGAGCTGACAGAGATTCTTCTGAAGGTGCAGTAATCGCAAGAGTAAATGAGGACAATACTTTAGGTACTGTAATCTCTCTAAACTGCGAAACTGACTTCGTTGCTAAGAATGAAGCTTTTATTGAACTTGCTTACGAATTAGCTGAAATGGCTATCTTCGCAGCTACAAAAGAAGAGCTTTTAGCTACAGATTTCCACGGTATGACCGTTGCTGAAAAATTAATTGAGCAAACTGGTGTTATCGGTGAAAAAATTGAGATCGGAGCTTTCGAAAGAATTGAAGGACCATTCTTGGGAGCTTACATCCACGCTGGAAACAAAATCGCTGCTATCACTGCACTTTCTGCCAAAGTAGACGGAGCTGACGAAGCTGCTAAAGCTGTTTCTATGCAGGTTGCTGCAATGAACCCAATTGCTCTTGATGAAACAAGAGTTTCTCAGGAAACTATCGATAAAGAATTAGAAATCGAAAGACATAAACTTACTGAAGAAGGTAAGCCTGCAAACATTATCGACAATATCTTGAAAGGTAAAATGCAGAGATTCTACAAAGACAACACTTTGGTACACCAGGATTTTATCAAAGACAGCTCTATTTCTGTTGCTGACTATGTGAAATCTGTAAATGCAGACCTTAAAGTAACAGGATTTGTAAGAGTAAGCTTAGCTTAATCATCTTTCAAAGAACAATACGAATTCCGGTGAATATTTCACCGGAATTTTTTTTATGCGTCAATGCTTATTTATTAAAAGCTTACTGCACTTGACAATGTTAGCCGAGCTAAATACAAAATTACCGGATTCGAATCTCGTATGGCTTTTAATTAAAAATCATGAATAAATTTTAACTTTTGTTGTATTTATTTAACACTATTTCAAATATTATTTTAAATTTGTAGAAATCCTAATTCCACACACATGAAAAGATTTCTACTCGGCTTAGTATTACTTCTTTTATCAATTAATGTACTCTTTGCACAAAGGGATACGGAACACTGGTTTGCGCCCATGGCAGCTAACTCTAATATTTTGTCAAGCCCAAAGCAGGCTCTTTATTTTTCTACCGATTCTACAACTCCATTTCCTGTAGAAATATATAGCAATGGCTTACTGCTTGGAACCGTAACCATTATGAAGGGTGATCCTAAAACATTTGACATTACCACTGCTACGATGATTACAACAAATGCAACGGAAATGTTTACCCCTATTGGTAAAGGAATTTATACTAAAGGAGCGAAACCATATTATGTTAATTTCAGATTTAGTGTCACCAGTCATGGGGAGATATTAACTTCAAAGGGTAAGGCAGGTATTGGACTGAAATTCTATGCTGCTGCTTCTCCAATGACAGGTCAGAATACAACTCTATTAAATTTTACAACTGGAGTTTTGGCAACAGAAGACAATACTACGGTTACTGTTTCAGATTATGACCCTGGAATACAGTTTTCCAATGGTACTACAGGAGTTACCAACCCAACACTTACATTTACGCTTAATAAAGGGCAGGCATACATCATAGAAGGAAGACAAAATAACGGAACCAATGCCAGTGGCTTTATTGGGGCAAAAATAGTATCTAACAAACCTATATCTGTAACAAACGGTAACTTTAACGGACAGTTTGCCCTTCCTCCATCCGCTGGATCCGGTGGTTCTGATATTGTAATGGATCAATCTGTTCCTACCGACAGATTAGGTAATGAATTTGTCCTTGTAAAAGGAAACGGAGACAGTGATGACGGAGATGAGGATGCACTGATCATCGCAACAGAAAATGACACTCAGGTATATCTAAATGGCTCTACTACGCCTGTCCAGACCCTCAATGAGGGGGAATGGATGAGAGTAGGTCAAGGGCCTAACAATACTTATATATTCCCATATATTGACCAAGGAAGTACTCACTTCAATATGCACATCAAAACTTCAAAGAATGCATATGTATATCAGCTTCTGGCTGGTCTTCCAAACAGTACGGCAACGGAAGGGTTCAATTATATCCCGCCTTTGAACTGTTTCCTGCCTAGAAAAATTGAAGAAATAGGCTTAATCAGTGAACTTCCGGAAACCTTTTCCAGTGGCACAAAAAATATTAAACTAAATATCCTTACTGAAACCGGAGCAGTCATTAACGTTACCTTAAATGGAACTCCTGCTCCAATCGTACAAGGCCCCTTCAACGTAACAGGAACTACAGCATGGGTATCTTATTCTGTACCCAACGTAACAGGTAATGTTACTGTTACATCTTCAAAAGCAGTTACAGCAGGGATTTCTGCAGGAAGTGGAGCTGTGGGATATGGTGGCTACTTTGCAGGATTCTCTTCAATTCCTGTTATTGCTAAAAAAACAGGTGAATGTGCTCCCGGTATTGTATTGGAAGTGGATGACGGCTACGAAACATACCAGTGGTTCTTAAACGGAACAGCTATTCCAGGAGCAACAGCCAACACTTTCTCACCTGCAACTTCAGGAAACTATACCGTAAAAGTAACAATGGGTACATGTCCTCCTGTTACAACACCGGTTTATAAGGTATTTACCTGCTTAAAGCTGACCACACAGACATTGAGCGCATGTTCAACTAAAGTAATTACTCCTGCATTTACATCTTCAACACAAACACCGGTAGCAGGAACACTGGTTATCCTTACAGCTCCAACGCACGGTACAGCTGTAGTGAATCCTAACGGAACCATTACTTACACCCCTACTTCAGGTTATTATGGTCCTGACCAGATCGTTTATAAATTCTGTGGCAATGCCACCGAGTTCATCGACTGTGAGCAGATCACTTTAAACCTAACGGTAGTCCCATTTGTCGTAAGAGATGCTTTAATCAAATCATGTCAGTATGATGTAGATCCGTATGCTTATTTTGATCTAACAAAAGCTGTTGTTAGTGATTATAATCCTGTATTTAAGAAATATTATCCTTCAATGGCTGATCTAAACGCAGGAACAAATGAGATCACTAACATCACCAATTATCCATCTACCGGAGGATATGTTTATGTAAAAGTAACGACCAGCGAAGGATGTACAGCTATTGCAAAAATTGAGCTGATTGCTCTTCCGATAAAAAAATCACCAATTCTTGTTGACCAGTTTATTTGTGTAGACAGCTTAACGAATCTGGATGCAGGCCCAGGATATGACTCTTATCTATGGAGTACAGGTGCTACCACAGCCTCTATTCAAAATGTAGGGATAGGAGAATACACTGTGATCCTTGGTAAAAACGGATGTCTCCTTCCACAAGTCGTGAGAGTACGAAAAGTAGAAGATCCGGTAATCACAAAAATTGAAATTTCCAACACTACAGCTACCGTTATTGTAAACGGAGGAAAAGCTCCATATAAGTTTGCGGTAGACGGAACTGCGAATTGGCAAGATTCTAATATTTTCACAGGACTTACAAGAGGTCAGCATACATTCTATGTAAAAGACGCCTTTAACTGTGAGCCTACATCTGTAGAAGTAACGGTTCCTAACCTTATCAATGCCATCACTCCTAACGGTGATAACAAAAATGACTTTATTGATTACAGCGCATTGGCCTATAAAGAGAATCTTTCTTTTGTAATTTATGACAGATATGGTAATATGGTATTTACCGGAAACAAATTCAATAATTACAAATGGGACGGAAAACATTATGACAAGAAACTTGTAACAGGAACCTACTGGTATCACATCAACTGGAACGAAACCAACAAAGAAAAAACTCCAATCTATTATACAGGATGGATTTTAGTTAAAAACATTGAATAAACCCATTTTACTAAAAATAGATAACCGCAATTTATAATTGCGGTTTTTTTTTAACCAAAAACCAATAATTTTTAACTATTATACAATTACACATCAAATATTCTCTTATTTTTGCGACAATCCTAATTCCCATATAAATGAAAAATTTTTTACTAGCTTTTCTTCTACTTTTTTCAGCTATAAACTCACTTTCTGCCCAAAGGGATACAGAACACTGGTTTGCTCCTATGGCTGCAAGAAGTACAAATGTCATTAGCCCGCAACAGGCACTGTATTTCTCAACAGATTCCACTACTCCGTTTCCTGTGGAAATTTATAGTAACAATACATTGCTGGGAACCGTAACCGTTGCAAAAGGAGCGCCTCAGACCTTTACTGTTCCCTTAGGGAGTATTATCACGAGCAATACTTCCGAACTATTCACAACAGTAAATAAGGGACTTTATACTAAAGGTACAAAGCCATATTTTGTAACCCTTAGATTTTCGGTAAGCAGCCACGGAGAGATTCTTACCTCAAAAGGAAAAGCCGGAATCGGTAAAAAGTTTTATGCGGTAGTTTCACCTATAGAAAACCCAGTTGTTGCACTAAATTTCACGACCGGTGTTATGGCTACTGAAGATAATACTACAGTGACTGTTTCAAACTATTCTCCTGACGTTATATTTGCCAACGGATGGACAGGTGTTACCAACCCAACTCTTACATTTACTCTTAATAAAGGCCAGTCCTACATTGTTGAAGGAGTTGGAGATAAAGCCGGAAATAAAGAAGGCTTCATAGGAGCTAAAATAGAAGCAGACAAGCCTGTTTCGGTGACCAATGGAAATTTTAACGGGCAGTTTGCCATTATTCCGGCAGGAGGCTACTTTGATGGAGCTGATATTGTAATGGATCAGTCTGTTCCAACAGACAGGCTGGGAAATGAGTTCGTTCTTGTAAAAGGAAACGGAGACATCAGTGAGAGAATGGAAGATGCTCTGATCGTAGCTACCGAAGGTGGTACACAGGTATTTATTAACAACGGTACAACTCCGGCAGTTACTTTAAGTGAAGGAGAAAGCTACAGAGTGAATAAACTTAATAACACCAATTATATCAATCAAGGTAACAATCATTATAATATGTACATCAAAACTACCAAAAATGTTTATGTGTACCAATTATTGGCAGGCGTTTCAAATAGTAATGCTACAGTTGGATTCAACTATATTCCGCCTTTGAACTGCTATCTTCCAAGGAGAATTGATGAAATTGGAAATATCAATATCCTGCCTCCTACCACCAATAATGTTAAGCTGAATATCCTGACTGAGACTGGTGCTGCAGTCACTGTAAATGGAGCCACACCTCCTGCAGCTCAGGGACCTTATGCTGTATCAGGAACGTCTTCATGGGTATCTTATTCTGTTCCGAATGTTACAGGAAACGTTACCATCACCTCATCGAAAGCTGTAACGGCAGGAATTTCAGGAGGAAGTGGTGTAGTAGGTTATGGTGGATATTTTGCAGGATTTTCTTCCATCCCTGTTATCGCCAAGCAGACCGGTGAATGTATTCCCGGCATTGTGCTTGAAGTAGACGACAGCTTTGATTCTTACCAATGGTACAGAAATAACAATCCTATTCCTGGTGCCGTATCTAATTCCTATATCCCGACACAATCAGGTGAATATACGGTAAAGATCACCGTAGGATCATGCCCTCCTATAACCACTCCGGTTTATAAAGTTTTTACCTGTCTGACAGAAACAACATTAAACGAAACAGTATGCGACGGTGTGAAACTGATCGTCCCTACATTTACCAATTCTACTCAGTCTGTAGTACCCGGAAGCGTTATAATTGTTACGCCTCCTGCTAATGGGAATGCAGTGGTTGATCCTACAACTGGTGTGATCTCCTATGCTCCTGCTTATAATTATGTTGGCCCCGACTCCTTCGTCTACAAATTCTGTGGAAATAACCCTGATTTCACAGACTGTGAGGAAGTGACCTTAAATTTAACTGTTTCGGAAAGCCCTGTGGTCAACAATGCGGCTTTAAGAGCTTGCTACCTGGACAACAACCCTGCAACAGGATTATTTAACCTTACCAATGCATCGGTAACGATTCAGCCTGGGGTGACAAAAAAATATTATCCTTCTCCTACAGATGCTCACAACAGCACCAACGAGATCCTGAATCCAGCTAATTATATCGCTCCTAGCGGTGTGGCTTATGTAAAAGTGAGCAACGCAAACGGATGTTACAGAATTGCAGAAATTACACTTACCGTTCTTGCTCCTGTAAAGTCTGATGTTCTTGTTGATAAGATAATCTGCGTGGAAGATAAAACAACACTTGATGCAGGTCCTGGTTTCAGTGGCTATGAATGGAGTACCGGTGCAACCACCCAAGCCATTCAGAATGCAGGAGTAGGAACCTATTGGGTAAGGCTGAAAACAGGTGACTGCACCTCCCTGCAGACGGTGAAGGTATATGCTTCGGATCAGCCGGTTATTTCAAATATTGACATTTCAAATACCACAGTTACAGTATATGCTATAGGTGGAAATCCTCCTTACCAATACTCTATTGATAATATCCAATGGCAGGATTCCAATATATTTACAGATGTTGCGAGAGGTATTCCAGCAGTATATGTAAAAGACGGTTATAATTGTGTCCCTATCAAAGTGGAAATTACCATTCCAAATCTCATCAATGCTATTACACCTAACGATGACGGTGTCAATGATGTGCTCGACTATTCTCTGTTAGCAGGGAAAAAGAACTTACAGTTTACCATTTATGACCGATATGGAAGCAAAATATTCCAGGGAGATCAATTTAATGGCTATAAATGGAACGGAACTTTGGGCGGAAGCAAAAAAGTTTCTACCGGAAACTACTGGTTTGAGATCCACTGGAATGAACCTGCCGGCAAGCAGACCGCTGTAAAATATACAGGCTGGATTCTGGTAAAAAGCAGAGAATAATAATTGAAAAATATAAGTTTTAAAACCGCAGTTTTTTTATTGCGGTTTTTTTATTAATTTTCGAAGTAATCAATTCTTTTTATTATTAAATTTGTGTTAAACTCACTATCTGAATGAAGAAAATTTTATCTTTTTTATTTATACTTTGTTTTTTCACCTTAAACCTTGCTCAATTAGACCGGGAACATTGGTTTGCCCCAATGGTAGATAGATCTGACAGTCCCAACCCTTATCAAAAATTATACTTATCTACCAATAGAACAACATCTTTCCCTGTCAGTATTTATAACAACAATATACTGATTGGCACTGTGAATATCAGTAAAAATAATCCACAGAAATTTGATGTTTTAAGAAACTACATTATCACCACCAATCAGGTGGATTTGTTTACTCCAACCACCAAAGGATTATATTTAAAGGCTGAATTTCCTTTTTATGCCAATCTGCGGTTTTCCGTATTCAACCATGCTGAGATCATTACGTCTAAAGGAATACCTTCAACAGGGAAAAATTTTCACGTAGCTTATGCGCCTATTAAGGTCATCAATCCTATCTTAAATTTTATGACCAGCGTCTTGGCTACCGAAGACAATACAACAGTTACAATCAATGGTTATAAATCTACGGTAGAATTTTCAAATGGAACCACAGGAGTTACAAATCCTACAATAACTTTTACTCTGAATAAAGGCCAGTCCTATATCATTGATGGAAGTGGTTCTGTCGCAGGAAATTCTGACGGCTTCATTGGTGCTAAGATCAGTTCAAACAAACCGGTAAATGTAACCAACGGAAATTTTAACGGACAGTATGCAGGAAATTTCTCTGGCAGTTCTGATATTTTAATGGATCAGGCTGTTCCGATAGAAAGGCTGGGGACAGAATTTGCCCTTGTTAAAGGCAATGGGAGTATAACATCCAATATGGAAACAGTTCTAGTTATTGCTACACAAAATAACACCCAGATCTTTGTCAATGATGAAATTCCTCCTCTTGCCACCTTAAATATTGGCGAATATTTTGTAATTCCCGGTTCTAAGTATAAGCTTCAGGGTACTAATCATTATAACCTTTATTTAAAAACATCAAAAAATGCTTATGTATACCAGCTTCTTGCTGGAGCTGCTGCTTCGGGAAGTGAAACTGCAACCGGGGGATTCAATTTTATTCCTGCCCTGAATTGCTATCTCCCAAAACAGATCAACGAATTGGGTCTTATTGATGAAAACTTTGTACATTCTAATGCCAACCCCTCAGGAATTCTAAATATTCCCACCAAGCTAAACCTTATTACAGAAAAAGGAGCTATCGTTACTGTAAATGGCTCTACTCCGCTTGCTTCAACGGGCCCGTTTGATATGACGGGAACAACCAGCTGGGTCACCTATGGTATTCCCAATGTAACCGGAACAATCACAATAGTTTCAAATAAAGCGATCACAGCGGGGATCAATGCAGGAAGTGATGCGGTAGGATATGGAGGTTTTTTTGCCGGTTTTCCTACGCAACCTGTTATTTTAAGATCTGGAGGAACGTGCGTTCCAGGTATTGTGCTCACGGTAGACCCGGTTATTTATGACACCTATCAGTGGTATGTGAATGGAAATCTTATTTCAGGAGCAACAGGATCCTCCATTACTCCCACACAGTCAGGATATTACACCTGTTCAGTAACGATGGGAAGATGTGCTCCTTTGGTGACAGAGCAGTTTAAAGTACTGAACTGTACTAAGCTTAGTACTTCATCTTATAATGTATGTAACACACAAACTGTTATTCCCCAATTCACTAGCTCAACACAAACTCCGGTACCTTCAACAGTTTCCATTGTTACAGCTCCTACTTTAGGTACGGCAGTAATAGATCCTTTAACGGGCATCATTACCTATACCGTCACAACACCAGGTACTGCAGGAATAGATACTTTCACCTATACATTCTGTGGAGACGACCCTATTTTTACCGATTGTGAAACCGTTACCGTTACCATTAATATTCTTGCTCTTACGGTCTCGAATGTAACACTTCACGCATGTAACATTAACGGAAACGGGACATTTAACCTTACTTCCGCCAATGTAACGAACAATTCGCCAGTAACGATTACTTATTATCCAACTATGGCAGATGCAGTAACCGAAAACCCGGGAGCGCTGATTACAGGTGCAAATGCTTATACAGCTCCGGACGGCACCATTGTATATGCTGTTGTAAAAAATAATATGGGCTGCAAAAGTATTGCACAGATCACTCTTTCTTTATACAATCTGGCTATAGTAACAAACAACTACAACGGTATTTTCTGTGACGATAATCTGGATGGAACGGTTACGGTGATGCTATCTAATATAACAGGCATTGTTCTTAATAATCCAGCTTATTTTACCAATGTAAGATATTACGCTTCTCTTGCTGATGCCAACGCAGGAAATACTAATACACTTCCTAATAACTGGAGCTATACGGCTACCACAACAATCTACATAAGAGTGGAATCTCCGGACGGCTGTGCTGTTGTCGTGAAGCCATTACAGTTCAGTATAGGAGCCAGAATTCCTTTGATAACAACGTCTGTAGTTACCAACATTTGTGATGATGACCTGGACGGAATAAAAGCAGTTGATCTTTCACAGTTCATTTCCCAGTTTACTGCAGACCCGAATGTTACCTATACCTTCCATGGAACGCTGGCCGATGCACAGAATGACACGAATGCAATATCAGCAACGGTAAATATTACCGGAACGCAGACCTTTTATATCAGATTCGAGAAAAACGGTATATGTCCAGAAGTAGGATCTGTGAAAATAACAGTAAAAAAACCTAAGAAATCAGATCTCTTAAAAGACAAGATTATCTGTCCTAAAGCAACTACGACTTTAGATGCCGGTCCCGGATTTGAAAAATACTTATGGAGTACCGGAGCTACTTCCCCTTCTATTACCAATGTACCTGTAGGTAGTTACTGGGTAGAACTTACCTTAAATGGTTGTGTTTACAGACAGTATGTAACCGTTACAGAGTCTCCTCTTCCGATAATCACATCAATTGAGATTAATGGAACTACGGTAACGATAGGAGTAAGCGGAGGCACCCCTCCTTATGAGTACTCTTTGGATGGGGTAAGCTGGCAGTTTTCAAATATTTTCAATAATGTACCGAGGGGGGCTCATACTATTTTTGTAAAAGACTCCAACTTTTGTGAAGAGATAACAAAACCTTTCGCCATTATTAATCTGATCAATACCATTACTCCCAACGGAGACGGGCATAATGAAGAGATTAATTATTCTGCTTTAATGAGCAATACAAATCTGGAATTCAGAATATTTGATCGCTACGGATCAGAAATCTTCAGAGGAAGTCCAAGTAATAGATTTATCTGGGATGGCAAATTAGGGGGAAGACCAGTCTCAACGGCCACTTACTGGTATTTTATAAGCTGGACAGAATATGGTACCGGAACTTCTGTAAAATATACGAGCTGGCTGCTGGTAAAAAATAAATAGCTTGGTTTAACAAAATATTTATTGTCTTTTGGCTGAAAATAGTATGGTTTTACCTGCAATTCATCTGTATACTTTTAATTTATTTAAGTTTATAACATTCATTAACAGTTTAATGTTAAAGTTTAATATAACTTTAACCAGTAATTACCATCTAAACAGGTATAAATTGTTGTATTTCTACGTAATTTTGCCCCAATTATATGAAGAAGCTAATTACCCTATTAATGCTGGTTTTTCTAGCAAAAGTCAGTGCACAGATATATTCCGGAGATGTATTTTTAAGAGACAATTCGATCTTGTATCTCAATCAGGTTTATGTAACCAATCTGAATACCCAGAAAACAGTGCTTACTGACTACAATGGTAGTTATAATATTCCTGCAGTTCCCGGTGATGTGATCCGTTTTACATCCATCGTTACAGAGCGGAAAGATATCAGGCTTACTCCCGAGATGATACAGCAGAAAAATTTAATTGAATTAAAAATTGCATATTACGAGATCCAGGAAATTGTACTCAGCAGGTTCAAGCCTACGGGAAATCTAAGGTATGATGTAAATTCTATAAGAAAAGCAGATAAGGCTCTGGCTCTGAAAAAAGTAATCGGACTTCCTGAACCAAAAGGCGACGGAACATCTCCTGAACTCCCGGTTGCAGGATTAAGGGATGGTGGACTTACTTTCAGCCTGGAGAGTATCTATGATATACTTTCGGGGGACAGAAAGAAAAAACAAAGGTATATAGCCTACGAAAGGATGAATAATTCTGTGAGTCAGATCAAGAATTATCTGGGCAAAGATTACTTTGCAAAATTCAAAATTCCTGAAAACCTGATAGACAATTTCCTTCAGTTTGTCTATACTTCAGAAAATATCGAAGCATATGTACTTGCCGGCAATTTTGAGGCGATCAAAATACCTATCGAAAAATACCTGCCAATCTATCAGAAGAGACTTAAAACCTCCAACCTTCAAGAGGTAATTAAATAGATTTTTAATAACAATAACTTTAAAGAAATGTATACTATATAAAATTTATGGGATACATTTCTTTTTTTGTTTAAAATATGCTTAATTTCATGTCACAATTAAACGTTTAAAATAAAAACAGCAGGATGTCGTTATTATGGAGAAAACTAATTGGCCAAACACAGATTAAGAAAAGCTTCAACCTTTTTAATTAATATTTGTCAATGAAAAAATTACTTTTACTTTTTATTTCCATTCTTTCCTTCAACATATCTGCGCAGAAAAAGGGGAAAGACTATACCAATATTATAAAGAGCAAAAACATTTACGAGATCAATGCATTTCTGAGAGATGCACACCCGGATGATCCCCGGAGATCTGTCCTGAAGCCGAGGGTAATGGAACTGATGACACAATATATCAAGGATGCCCATCCCGCTGACCAAAAAGTGAAAGACATGCAGGAAATGCTTGCCCTGCTGAAAAGAAGGCCATCTACAAAGATCAGCTTCGATGAAATGAATGCCATTATCAAGCAGAAACAGATCGCCAAATACAAGGCCGAACTTGCCGCAAAACAACCAACTGTAGTCTATACTCCAAGTAATGCACAGAACACATTTGTTGTCAATACATCAGCCAATGCCGCTGTTCCGAATGCAGAAGCCGACGAATTCAATCTACTGATGGCAGTAAATCCTGTGGAACACAAAAACAGAACCGTAAAAATATTAAACTCACTGTTTGATAACGATCCCAACTCCAAGGAGAGTATTGTTCTGATCAAAAATAATTCAGACTGCAATATTATTGTGAGAATGGAGGGGGTTGGAACTACCAAATACAGGCTTGCTATCCCTGCCCATGATGAAAGTTCTATTGTTATAACCAAAGGACAATATCTTTTCACCAGTCTGGTCTGCGGTGCACAGTATGCCTCACAAAAAACAATCGAAAAAGCCATTATGGTGGCACTGGGAACTTCTGCAACACAATAAACGGAAAGCAAATATTCTAAGCACAACTCTTTTATATGTAAAAGGCAGGGCAATCTATGTAAAATTTGCTTATTTTTGCGGGATTTTATAAATGATTCGATGGGCAAAAATAAATTAGCAAGATTCGCTGAAAACAAGACATTACCAAACGTTATCCAGCCTACAAGAGAGGATGCCATCAATGGTATTTCCCTGAAAGGAAACTGGAGAAAAGATTTCTTCAAGAATGAAAATCCGATCGTTCTGGAGCTTGGCTGTGGAAAAGGAGAATATTCTGTAGGACTTGCGAAAACATTCCCTGAAAAAAACTTCATCGGAATAGATATTAAGGGGGCAAGGTTCTGGTTCGGAGCTAAAGAAGCTGTGGAAAATGGCATGAATAACGTGGCCTTCCTGAGAACACAGATCGAACTTGTAGATCATTTTTTTGCCGAAAACGAAGTTGATGAAATCTGGATCACATTCCCCGATCCACAGATCAAATACAAACGTACCAAGCACAGGCTTACGCATCCCGACTTTTTAGAACGATATAAAAAGTTTCTGAAGCCCGGCGGCATTATTCATTTAAAAACCGATTCTGAATTCCTTCATGGTTATACATTAGGATATCTGCAGGGCGCAGGCTATGAAATTATTTCAGCTCATCACGATATTTACGGTGCTCCTGAATATGATCCCGGTACGGAACACCTTAGAGACATAAAAACCTATTACGAAGAACTTTTTTCAGCAAAAGGAAAAACAATAACCTATATAAAATTCCGGATAAGCTGATGGAATAAGCCAAATTGATGAAAAAAACTTTAATGACCCTCCTCTTCATTTTCCTGATCTCGGGTTTTACTTCTGCGCAGAAGTCACAGAAAAAAAACAATGAGATCCTGAAAAGCACAAATATCAAAGAAATTGAAGAGTACCTCAGAAAGGCACATCCCGAAGACCCTAAAAGGATGGTGCTAAAACCCAAACTCATCGCTCTGAAGAACGCTGAATGGACAAAAGGTGCCAAATCTTCCAAACCCATGGAAGCCAGGCCCGTAATGACTGATATTCCGAACAGATTCATGAGGAACTCAAGCTCTAATGATGCGGAAGAATTTAAAAAACTTCTTGCAGAAACCTCTGATCAGCACAAAGAAAAAACAGTAAAGCTTCTGAACGCTATGTTTGATGAAGATATTACCTCAAAAGAGGCTGTACTTCTGTTTAGAAATAATTCAGACTGTAATATTGTTCTGAGAATTGAGGGAAAAGATTTTTACAATCTGGCAGTTCCCGCTCATGGAGAGAATTTCATTGTCCTCAACAAAGGTTCATACAGCCTAAACAGTAATGTCTGCGATGTAAGATACTCTTCTCAGAAAGATATAAAAAAAAGTATATTTTTAGTGATTGAAAATCCGGGCTCCCCTAAACATGAAACAGTGAAAGATCCAAAGGAAATGGTACCGGTAAAACCAACAAAAAAGAAAAGATTAAAAAAATAATAGCTGGTATGAAAAAACTGCTTGTGTTTTCAGGAATTTCAATTATTCTGGTCAGCTGCGAAGCTAACTATGCTACCTATCCTGTAAGAACTTCTTATCCTTCGGGTTCTGGAAACAGTGTAGGAACTGCAATGAGTACAGAAAGAGAATATAATGAACTTATCAAGACCTATAAGCCTGAAACAGCAGATGTTTTAACCGATCTTCTTAATGAAGACTCTCCTACCAATCCCAGAACGTCTATTTCTGTAGAAAATAAATCGCCGTGCAATATGGTTCTTACCGTAAGTGGAAACGGTTTTTTCAAAAAGATACCAATAGCATCAGGCAGAGTGGGTTATACTATGGTTCCTAAAAACCAGAATTACAAATTGTCCGGTATGCTGTGTAATTCATCGTACCAGTCTACAAAATTTATTACCACTTCTCACGCCATAAAAATCAGCAATTAACATAAACTCCCACTCTTTTGAATGGGAGTTTTTTATGATTAAATATGAATAAAAAAAAACGCTGGACAGAATCCAGCGTTTTTCCTATATTAAAGAAAACCTTTAATTATTCAGCATCGAAATCAGCATCTGTTTCAGCAGATACTTTTTCTCCTTCTTCTTTAGATTTTTCTTTATCAGCTTTTCTTTGAGACTGACCTTCTTTGATAGAATCAGAAACAATGTTCAAGATCATATCAATAGATTTAGAAGCATCATCGTTTCCTGGGATAACGAAGTCTACTTTTCTAGGATCAGAGTTTGTATCAACAATACCGAAAACTGGAATACCTAATTTCTTAGCTTCAGTTACAGCGATGTGTTCTCTCATAATATCTACAACGAAGATTGCAGAAGGAAGACGAACCATGTCAGAGATAGAACCTAAGTTTTTCTCTAAGTTAGCTCTTTGTCTGTCTACCTGTAATCTTTCTTTTTTAGATAAAGTTTCGAACGTACCGTCTTTTTTCATTTTGTCGATATGGTTCATTTTCTTTACCGCCTTTCTGATAGTAACGAAGTTCGTTAGCATACCTCCTGGCCATCTTTCTGTAATATAAGGCATATTAAGTTCAGAAGCGTGTTTTGCAACTACTTCTTTCGCTTGCTTTTTAGTAGCTACGAAAAGAACTTTTTTACCTGCAGAAGTTAATTTTTCTAAAGCGCTGCACGCCTCATCCAATTTAACTGCTGTTTTATGTAAGTCTACAATGTGAATACCGTTTTTCTCCATAAAAATGTATGGAGCCATATTTGGATTCCACTTTCTAGTCATGTGACCGAAGTGTACGCCAGCCTCTAAAAGGTCTTTTACATTTGCTTTTGCCATGTTTTCTGTTTTTGTTAGTTTACTTTCCGTCTTTTAAACAATCAACAACTTCTTTAGATGGGAGAAGCGTTTGGATGCTAAACGTAACGGGCAATTTTTTGTTTTGATAAATAGATTTTAGACATAAGATAACAGACCAAAAAAATTCTGAAATCTGAGATCTTGTATCTGAAGTCTGAAAATTAACGTTTTGAGAATTGGAATCTCTTTCTTGCTTTTTTCTGACCTGGCTTCTTTCTTTCCACCATTCTTGCATCTCTCGTAAGTAAACCAGCAGGTTTCAAGGCTAATCTGAATTCAGCATTGATTTCGCATAAAGCTCTTGAAATACCTAATCTGATAGCTTCTGCCTGACCTGTATTACCACCACCGAAAACATTTACGGTAACGTCATACTGACCAACAGTCTCAGAAAGGATAAACGGCTGGTTCAATTTGTAAACCATCACGTCTGTAGAGAAATAAGTTGCAGCATCTTTACCGTTTACTGTAATGTTTCCAGAACCTGGTCTTACATAAACTCTAGCTACAGAAGTTTTTCTTCTTCCGATTTTGTGAACTATAGACATAATTAATTATTTAAATTCGTTAACATTAATTGTTTTAGGCTGTTGAGCTTCATGTTTGTGCTCAGTTCCTTCATATAAATAAAGGTTCTTCAATAAAGCAGATCCTAATCTGTTTTTAGGTAACATACCTTTTACAGATTTCTCCAATACTTTTAAAGAATCTTTCTTTTGAAGTTCAGCCGCAGTCATAGACTTCTGCCCACCAGGATAACCTGTATGCCAGATGTAAGTCTTATCAGCCCACTTATTTCCGGAAAGCGTAATTTTCCCAGCATTCAAAACGATTACGTTATCACCACAATCTACGTGAGGTGTAAAGTTCGTTTTGTGCTTACCTCTCAAAATCTTTGCAACCGTAGAAGCTAGTCTTCCTAACGGCTGTCCTTCAGCGTCTACCACAACCCATTCTTTATTAGCAGTAGCTTTGTTCGCTGAAACAGTTTTGTAACTTAATGTATTCACACGTTTTAGTTAAAGATTAAACATAATTTTCCCCTAAAAGGGTGTGCAAAGGTACAAATAATTTTCGTAACCCAAAAACATATTTTATTTAATCTATTTGAGCATCTTCCTTTTCCTTTGATCAATTGAAACACTTTTTACCTTTACAATTCATTTACGTTCGGTAGTTGCAGAATTTCAACTACTTATATTGTAACCCTTACGCACTTCTGATCCTTTTCAAGTTTTAAAATCTTAATAAGAACTTTAAAAAGGCTTTAACAGGCATTAACAACAATTTTACTTTTGGCACAGAACTTGTAAAATGAATCACCGATGAATGAAAAATTTTCGAAGATTCTAAAAACACAAATGATAAAGTAAAGAGTTTGTCCCTCAACTCTTTCTTTATTAACTTTACTTTAAAAATTCCCCTCAAAACTTATCAATGTGATTATTTTATATTGCGAAATATTTATATTTGTGCAAACTATATTATAATATCCATGGGTCACGGAAAAATAAGAGAAGATAAAACATGCCTGAACTGCGGGCATCAGGTCGAAGAAAGATACTGCCCACACTGCGGACAGGAGAATATCGAAAGCCGTCACCCTTTTTATTATCTCTTCACTCACTTTTTTGAAGATTTCACCCATTATGACGGTCAGTTCTGGGGAACGATGAAGAATCTTCTTTTCAAACCCGGAAAACTTACTCAGATTTACATGGAAGGGAAAAGAGCCCGGTTTGTCCCTCCCGTGAAACTTTATATTTTTATCAGTTTTGTAACATTCCTTTTTATTTCATTCCAAATAACAGATCTGAATTTCGGAAAAGAGGGAGTTCAGATCCACAAAGGAAAAGAAATCAATAATGAAATTAAGAAAGAAGTGGCTAAAAATGAAGAGGTCCGTAATGCCTTACAGTCTCCTGAAGTGGCAAAGGCAGATTCTTTAACCGGCGGGATGCTGGCTCATGCATTAGATTCCTCCCAGATTAATAAGAAAGATGATATAGACGTTGAAAACATATTTACAAGTAAGAGCATTACAAAATCTTTGGGATTAAAGTCTATGGAAGACTTTGATAACAGGGAGAAGAAAAATGGCCAGAAATATCAAACTTTCCGTCCCTTTCTTGCCAAGATTTTTGAACTGGAGGAAAAAGGTCATTCTCCTAATGAGATCACCAATCTGTTTATAAAGAGTTCCATCCATAACCTGCCCAAAGCACTCTTTATATATCTTCCACTATTTGCTTTCCTGTTGTGGATTTTTCACAGTAAAAGAAAATGGTGGTACTTTGATCACGGAGTATTTACACTTCACTACTTTTCTTTTTTGCTATTGCTTACCCTGCTGCTTTTTGTATTGAATAAAGTATTAAGCTATTTTGATGAAAATACTTTTATCATGTTCATAAAAGGACTGCTTACCACATTTGCAGTTGTTTACGCAGGATGCTATTTTTTTATAGCTCATTATAAAACATACAGAACCCACCCTGCCCTGACGATACTCGTAGGTGCCCTTCTGTTTTTTATCAACACCATTATTTTCACTTTCTTACTGATGGGTCTGGGAATCGTTAGTTTCTTATTAATGCACTAACGGCGGAGAGACTTATTGGCTCTGAAACTGGCAATTAAATAATATGCCACAAAAACTGTAGAAAATTTCAGGATAGACGGAATAGCAAGCTGGAGGCTAAATAATAAAGTTCCTATCAGAACCAGAACCCCCATTGCCGCAAATGACAATCCCATTTTCTTAGGCAGGGAAAAATCCGGTGTATCCAGATAATAAGCCAATCCCCAGGCGCAGCCGAAAGCCACAGCATAGTACAGGTCTAATCCTATATTCTGTGTGCTTAAAAAGAAATAATTAATCAGGAAGCTGACTACTGTTCCTAAGGCGAAATATATCAGAGCTTTTTGCATATTTATAAAAATAGACTGCAAAAATAGAGAATTTACTTATCTTTTTTAAACGAATGATTGTTAAGATGGGGAAAAGTCAAACATAAGCAAACACATAATCAGCTAATAATCAAATCCATAACCAAAATCAAACGGTTCTTATTTTATTATTATATTTGAAAATTCAGAAATTTTCTAGATTTTTTATGGAAACCCAAAAATATACTCCAACCAATAAAGTGAGAATCGTAACTGCGGCGTCATTATTTGACGGCCACGATGCTGCGATCAATATCATGCGACGCGTGATCCAGGGAACAGGATGTGAAGTCATCCACCTTGGCCACGACAAATCTGCTGAGGAAGTTGTGAATACAGCGATCCAGGAAGATGCCAATGCAATTGCATTAACGTCATACCAGGGCGGTCACAACGAATATTTCAAATATATTTATGACCTTTTAAGAGAAAAAAATTCACCACAGATCAAAATTTTCGGTGGTGGTGGTGGTGTAATCCTGCCTGAAGAAATTGAAGATATCATGTCTTACGGAATCGACAGGATTTATTCTCCGGATGACGGCCGTGAACTTGGTCTACAGGGAATGATTGATGATCTGGTTAAAAGATCTGATTTCGCAACCGGAAAAGATATTACAGCTGATGATTTAGATTCAATTAATTTTGAAAACTCTACCAGTATTGCTAAAATTATTTCAGCGGTAGAAAACTTTTCAGAGGAAAAACCTGAGCTTGTAAAAGCAATTGACGAAAAATCAAAAGATTTAAATATTCCGATCATCGGGATCACAGGTACAGGAGGAGCCGGAAAATCTTCTTTAACAGATGAACTGGTAAGACGTTTCATCCGCTCAAATCCTGATAAAAAAATTGCCATTATCTCTATCGACCCTTCTAAAAAGAAGACGGGAGGTGCGTTGTTAGGAGACAGGATCCGTATGAATGCGATCAATGATCCAAGAGTTTATATGCGTTCTATGGCAACAAGAGAAAATAACGTTTCGGTTTCGCCTTTCATCCATTCAGCTTTGAATGTACTGAAACTGGCTCATCCGGATGTTATTATTCTGGAAACCTCAGGGATTGGACAGTCCGGTTCGGAAGTTTCAGACTTTGCGGATGTTTCAATGTACGTGATGACTCCGGAATATGGAGCTTCCACGCAGCTTGAAAAAATCGACATGCTGGATTACGCAGATCTTGTTGCTTTAAACAAATCTGACAAACGTGGAGCTCTTGATGCGCTTCAGGCGGTAAGAAAGCAATTCCAGAGAAACCATTTGCTTTGGGAACAGCCGTTGGATGAAATGCCTGTTTATGCTACAAAAGCATCTCAGTTCAACGATCACGGAACTACGGAACTTTACAACAGATTAGTTGCAAAAGTAAACGATAAGTTCTCAGATTTAAATTTACAAGGATTTGTTGAGCAGGAAATTACCGATGAAGTAACAATCATTCCTCCGAAAAGGGTCCGTTATCTTTCTGAAATTGTAGAAAATAACAAGCAGTATGATGCAACAGTAGAAAAGCAGGCCGAGCTTGCCAGAAAAATGTATCATATAGAAGGGGTAAAAAGTTTCTTATCCAATGAAACATTAGACACCGAATATCAAAAAGCTGAAAAAGACCTTCAGCAGGAAAACATTGATTTCCTGAAAACATGGGATGATACAAAAAAAGCGTTCCATGAAGAATTCTATTCTTATTTTGTACGTGGAAAAGAGATTAAGGTGGAAACCTCAACAGAATCTTTATCACACTTAAGAATTCCAAAAATTGCTTTACCAAAATACACTGACTGGGGTGACCTGATCAAATGGAAGGGCCAGGAAAATCTTCCGGGAGGATTCCCTTATACAGCAGGGATTTATCCGTTTAAAAGAACCGGTGAAGATCCTACAAGGATGTTTGCGGGAGAAGGAGGTCCGGAAAGAACGAACAGAAGATTCCATTATGTTTCTGCAGAAATGGATGCAAAACGTCTGTCTACCGCCTTTGACTCTGTAACGCTTTACGGTCAGGATCCAGCATTACCACCGGATATTTACGGTAAGATCGGAAATGCCGGAGTTTCTATCGCGACACTGGATGATGCTAAAAAACTGTATTCAGGATTTGATCTGGTTAATGCAATGACTTCAGTTTCCATGACAATCAACGGTCCGGCTCCCATGCTTTTAGCGTTCTTTATGAATGCGGCCATCGATCAGAATGTTGAAAAATATATTGCTGAACATAAGCTTGAATCTAAAGTTGAAGCTGTTTTAAAAGCCAAATTTGACGACAGAGGCTTGGAAAGACCTAAATATAATGGAGAGCTTCCTCCTTCCAATAATGGTTTAGGCTTAAAACTATTGGGAATTACAGGAGATGAAGTGATTCCGGCTGATGCGTATGCAGAAATCAAGGCAAAAACGATTGCTACGGTTCGTGGTACCGTTCAGGCCGATATTTTAAAAGAAGATCAGGCTCAGAATACCTGTATTTTCTCTACTGAATTTGCCCTAAGATTAATGGGTGACGTTCAGGAGTTTTTTATTACAGAAAAAGTAAGAAACTTCTACTCCGTTTCTATTTCAGGATATCATATCGCTGAAGCGGGTGCGAATCCGGTTTCCCAACTGGCATTTACACTTGCAAATGGTTTCACTTATGTGGAATATTATTTGTCTAGAGGAATGGATATTAATGATTTTGCTCCCAACTTATCTTTCTTCTTCTCCAACGGTATCGATCCTGAATATTCAGTAATCGGACGTGTAGCAAGAAGAATCTGGGCAAAAGCTATGAAGCTGAAATACGGGGCAGACGAAAGAAGCCAGATGCTGAAATACCACATCCAGACTTCAGGACGCTCTCTTCACGCTCAGGAAATTGATTTCAATGATATCAGAACGACGCTGCAGGCTCTTTATGCAATTTATGACAACTGTAATTCTCTTCACACAAACGCATATGACGAGGCGATTACGACTCCAACTGAGCAATCGGTAAGAAGAGCAATGGCCATCCAATTGATTATCAATAAGGAATTAGGTTTAGCTAAAAACGAAAATCCATTACAGGGGTCATTCATTATTGAAGAACTGACAGACCTTGTAGAGGAAGCTGTGTATACAGAATTCGACAGAATTACAGAGAGAGGCGGTGTTCTTGGTGCTATGGAAACCATGTATCAGCGTTCTAAGATCCAGGAAGAATCTATGCATTACGAATGGCTGAAACATACAGGAGAATATCCGATCATTGGAGTGAATACTTTCCTTGGAAAAGATGGTTCACCAACGGTTCGTCCGGGCGAAGTGATCCGTTCTACTGAAGAGGAAAAGCAGGTTCAGATTGAAACGCTTCATAATTTCCAGAAATCAAATGAGGATAAATCTGAGGAAGCCCTTAAAAAGTTACAATATGCAGCCATTAACCAGCAGAACTTATTTGCTGTGATGATGGATGCCGTGAAATACTGCTCTCTTGGACAGATCACCAACGCTTTATTTGAAGTGGGTGGTAAGTACAGAAGAAATATGTAGTCCTGTTGAACAGACATTTTAAATAATACTGAATGCTATTTCAGTTATATTATAATTTAAACCTCAAGGAATTTTCTTTGAGGTTTTTTGTATTTTTACACAACAGCAATATTTTAACTAATGAAATACATTTTGTTCCTGATAGGAATTATTTTCAGTGGATTCTTCAACGCTCAGGAAGCCAATAATAACCTTCAGGGTTATTTTATGACCAATTCTAAAGAAACGTTATACCCATATTTTGCCTTTGATGGCAACGGAAAGGTTGATATTGCAGGATATGGAAAAGGAGATTACTTTGTAAAAAATGATTCTGTAGTCGTTTTTCCGGATAAGGATATTTTTATTTTTAAGATTTCTAAAAACCGTTTGTCAGGAAATTCATCCTGGGTAAAAAACACCAAATGGGATCTGAAGAAAGACAGCATCGCTGAAAATAACAGAAAAGATGACGCTCTGGCTAAGAAAAACGCACAGCTTCTTTACGAATATTACCGTAAAACAAGAACAAAAACCAATGATCTTGAGAAATTATTTGATGAAAATGCAATGGTAAATTATACAAAAACCATTGATGATTTGTGTACCAAAGGTCTTGCAAAGGCATGTATGGAAAAATTTGGATTAATGGTTATGAATGATATTGGCGGAATGGAAGCTGTTTTAAAAAACAAACTGAAAAAGCCTAAACAGAATCCTGAAATTATCAAGCTAGGACAAAAAATCATCAGCATGGGTGAGGTTGAAGGTCATACGGTTTTAGGAAGCTATTATTATAGTCTGGGTGACAAAACCAAAGCCAAGAAAGAATGGCAAACAGCAACTGATAAAGGAAGCACCAAATCCGGATTAGCACAATTTGAAGCAGAAATGAATGATGCAGCAAAATAAAATGCAGAATGAATTAATGAAACCCAAAGCCGTATTCAACTGGAGCAGCGGAAAAGATTCTGCGCTTGCCCTTTACAAAGTTCTGCAGGAAGACCAGTACGAAGTTACTACCCTGCTTACAAGCATTAATAAAGAATTTCAGAGAATTTCTATGCATGGTGTTCAAATGTCGCTTCTGGGAAAGCAGGCTAAATGTCTGGGTTTTCCTTTAATTAAAATGGAGCTTCCAAAAGAACCGTCTATGGAAGAGTACCGTGATCTCATGAATAAAACGATGGCTGAAATTCAGGCTATGGGAATTACCCAATCGATCTTTGGAGATATCTTCCTGGAAGATCTCCGGAAATACCGTGAAGACCAGCTGAAAACCATCGGAATGAAAGCTGTTTTTCCGCTTTGGAAAAAGAACACAACAGACCTTATCCATGAGTTTCTGGACCTTGGCTTTAAAACGATTGTTACGTGCGTCAACGAAACTTACCTGGATAAAAGCTTTGCAGGAAGGATCATCGATAAAGATTTTATTCGCGATCTGCCGAAAGATATTGATCCATGCGGCGAAAATGGAGAATTTCACACTTTTACTTTCGACGGACCTATTTTTAAAGAGCCTGTTCTTTTTGAAATCGGGGAAACGGTAAAGAAAACATATCCCAAACCTAAAGCCAGCCCTGAAGATGAAGACGGATCATATATTTTCTGGTTCTGTGATCTGATCCTTAAATAAAACCAGCTTAAAACAAGGAAGTTATGGGTATCATTCCATCTCTGAGATAATTTTATTCATCACATCAAAGATGATCTGAATATCTTTATCACCGGTTCTCCAATTGACAAAAGCGGCCCTGATTCCTTTATGACCATTATAAAAAGTAGGTGTCATAAAAACTTTTCCCGTACCATTAAGCATTTCCAAAAACTTTCCTACTGCATCCTGTTTTCTTTCATCTTTTAAAGTAAAGCATACCGTATTTAGCCGAACAGGAGCCAGAAGTTTAAAGTCATTGCTATTTTTAATCAACTGCCCGAACTGTTGAGATCGTTTTATATTATCTTCTACAATATCCTGATAGCCCTTTTTCCCATAAGCCATGATTGAAAACCATGCAGGAAGTGCTTTTAATCTTCTTGAGTTTTCGGGGAGAAAATTTAAATAGCTAAAGCTTTCTAACGGATCTCCAAGATAAGGAGCATTGGAATTCTGAAAAGTTTCTACCTGTAAAATTTTGTAGTCTTCTTTTACAAAAAAGACAGCACTTTCATAAGGAACATTGAGCCATTTGTGGCAGTCAACCGTAATGCTGTCTGCATTTTCCCAGCCGTCAACAAGATGTTTATAAGTTTCTGAACACGCCGCGAAGCCTCCAAAGGCCGCATCAATGTGCCACCAGAAATTATATTTTTCTTTTAATTGATGTATTGCATTGAAATCATCAAAATCAACTGTATTGACTGTTCCTCCACTGGAAATTAAAATAAATGGTTCTCCGTTAAGTTTGATAATCTGATCTTCCAGATCCGTAATACTGACAGCTTCCCGATCTTCTCCTGCTGTTTTGATCTTTGTAATATTACTGCTTCCAATCCCCAAAAGTGACAGGGATTTTATAGATGAAGAATGAGGTGTAGCCGTTAATACATTGATCTTTCCGGAAATACCTTCCTTAGCAATATCCCTTCCCTGTTCTTTTCCAAGCCATTGGCGGGCAACAGCCAGGCATGTAAAATTCGACATAGTAGCTCCGGTGACGAAACCTCCCAGAAAATTTTGTGGCAGTCCGAGAAGTTCCAGCAGAATCTTTATGGTTTCGAGCTCCACATTGGCTGAAATATCTCCCTGTCCTTTTGCAGACTGTGTATTCTGATCATAAATTGTAGCCAGCCAATCACCGGCAATAGAAGCTGGTGTGGATCCTCCTGTGACAAATCCGAGATACCTCGGACCTGATGAGCCTACCATAATCGGTTCAAATCTTTCATTGAATATTCTCAATGTTTTTTCAGTTCCGAAACCAGATTCCGGCAGATCTGCTTTACCTGATATTAATGTATTATCTACGGAAGTCGTCCTTTCATTGATATTATTCAGGAATTCAGTTCCCTGTTTCTTTATCATTTCCAGGATATGGTCAATTTGGTCTGAATCGTTTTTCAAGTATTCTTTCATCATGGTTGTGGAGTTAAGGGATAATTTGATCAAAAATATTAAATACTTAGAAACAATTCTCCTGTCTTAGCATAAATTTTGCTTGTCTTTGAGACTTCAATGGATTTTGTTACCTTTAAATAGGCATATTTCTATTTGACATTTCCAATTTTAATATAAATACACACTGTGATAAAAAAATTCCACTCTTTTCTTGTACTTATTGTACTTGCATCTGGCTTGCTTTCATGTAAAAATGAATTGGTTTCTACCTCAAAACCTGTTGACAAAAATGCAATCATCGATTCTACGGTCATGGCTTTTCAAAAGACGCTTTTGGAACAGCAGATTGATTCTGTTTTTAAAAAATATGATTTCAATGGCAGCATTGCTGTGTTCAAGGATTCAACAGAGCTTTACCGGAAAGAGAATGGTTATTCAGATTTCAAGAATAAAATAAAAATAGACAGCAGCACCGTTTTTGCCATCGGATCTGTAAGTAAGCAATTCACAGCTGTTCTTATTCTTCTTCAGGTGGAACAGGGAAAGCTGAATGTTACTGACAAAGTATCTGACTATTTAAAAGAATTCAGAACCAAAGAATACGAGAATATCACTATTCATCAGCTTTTAAATCATACTTCAGGATTAAATCTTTTCGGAGGAAAACTGATGTTCAAGAGTGGCTCAGATTTTTTCTATTCTAATGACGGTTTCAATGCTTTGGGGAAAATAGTGGAAAATGTTTCAGGAAAAACTTATGACGAAAATACGCTGGAGCTTTTCAAAAAGGCAGGCATGAAAAATTCTTCAACCGGAAATATTTTTGAAGGAAAAAATTTTGCCAGTGCTTATCTGGGTAATGGCAAAAATGCACAAATAGTTCCCAATATGCCGAAAAGATTAGGTGGGAAAGACATAGGGACTCCGGCAGGCGGAATTCTTTCCACCATAGAAGATCTACACATCTGGAATAATGCTCTTTATGGTGGAAAAATCCTGAAACCTGAAACTTTAAAACAGTTCGTCTCAAAAGGGGCAGTAAGGCATCATGCGATTTTTGGAAAGATGGGCTATGGCTATGGGATCATGCTGAATATGGGAAGGCCCGAAAGCTATTTTCACAGCGGCTATGTGAAAGGCTCCCCTTCTCTGAATATTTATTATCCCCAGACGAAAACATCTGTCATTATACTTTCTAATATCGCAGATGAAGAAAAAGGCAAAAGTTCAACTTTTCGCCCTCATATCGAAGTTAAAAGGATAACGGATAATCTGGAAAACACTTTGCTGCAGCTTAAATCAAAACATTAAAATTAAGGATCAACAGCATTACAAAAAACTGCTAAAGTAAATCTGCATATACATAAACAGGTATGAACCGGAAGCAGCAAATAGAAAAAACAAATGAAATATCAAGCCGTATTAGCGTGTTATTCTTATTCTAATTGGTAGTCTTTAGATTTATATATATGTTTAAAAAAAAATTACATTGAGCTATGAAAAAAATGTATTTCATTGCCATTTATCCGCCCCAGGAAATTATTGAAGAAGTGAAGGTTTTCAAAAAAGATCTTATGCTGAATTACGGAAATTCAAAGGCCATAAAAAATGATGCCCATATTACTTTATTTCCTCCTTTTTCCAGAGAGTTGGAACTGGAAAGTGACATTCATGCAGCTTTTCAAAAAATAGATACGAATATGTCTCCTTTTGAAATCATTCTGAACGGTTTTGGAAGCTTTCCTAACCCAAAGAATCCTGTTCTTTTTGTTCAGCCTGAAACCAACGATAATTTAAACATTCTTCACCTAAGAGTAAAACAGCATTTCAATTTTATAAAATACTCTTTTACTCCACATATGACAGTCGGCTATAGAGACCTCAGCTATGACAATTACCTGAAGGCGTGGGAAGTTTACAAGAATAAAGAATACAGAACTAAATTTATAGTTAATAAAATTTTACTTCTTCGCCACGATGGAAAGTGGATCCCCATTGCCGAAAAAGCTTTACAGGAAAGCTGAATTCTCAAAGAAGCTTTTATCTCAACTGTATCAGAAAATATTTATAAAACCCTATCTTTGATGAATGATTTCAGAGAAAATAATTTTAGGTATTGACCCGGGAACAGCAATTATGGGTTTTGGCATTATTTCTATTAAAAAGGGTAAAATGGAAATGATTTCTATTCACGAACTGATCCTAAAAAAATATCCGAACCACGAAACCAAGCTGAAATATATTTTTGACAAAACATTAGCACTGATCGATGAGTACCATCCTGACGAAGTTGCTCTGGAAGCTCCGTTCTTCGGTAAAAACGTGCAGAGTATGCTCAAACTGGGCCGGGCTCAGGGAGTAGCCATGGCCGCAAGCCTGCACAGGAATATCCCTATTACGGAATACTCACCCAAAAAGATTAAAATGGCCATCACCGGAAACGGAAACGCCAGCAAGGAGCAGGTTGCAGGGATGCTCCAAAACCTTTTAAACCTGAAGGAATTTCCTACTAAATATTTAGATGCCTCGGATGGCCTGGCTGTCGCAGTATGCCATCATTTCAACTCGGGGACTATTGCAGATACAAAATCGTACAGCGGATGGGATAGTTTTTTGAAGCAGAATCCGGGAAGGGTGAAGTAATTAATTACGAGGCTGTTATTTTAATACATTTATGAAGTCTATAACTTTGAGAAGATAAAGGACTTATGCAGAAAGAAGTTTATTCATATCTCGCTATTGGCAACAGCAATTACAATAAGCTGGAGAACGGTCACAGACGGTAGATGAGTTGTTGAAGCTTTCTAAGCTTTTTAACCTTAGTGCAGATCAGATTCTGAACTGCGAAAATATCATCCCCGAAGAAGTTACCATTGAGGACAAACCCGATTTTGAGAAGCTGTTTTTTTAATTATAAAGTATCAATAGATCCGCTACAAAAATGACTTAAATTTATGGTGTAAAGTTTAAAACCTTTATCCATGAATAAACAACAACAGCAAGTTAAGGCTCGCAAAGATTGGCTTAAAATCTATTTACAAGAATGAAAGTTATTAGGATCTACTCTAATAAAAAAGCAGAAAGTACGATACATTTTTTAGGTGAAATTTTGGATACATTCTATTTTCCTATACAGCATATTCAAACTGACTGGAGAACGGAATTTTTTAATTATTCCTTTCAATACGAATTGCATGAGCATTTTATCAAATACAGGCCCATCAAGCCCAGATCCCCTCATTTAATGGTAAAGTAGAAAGAACCCAACAGACTGACAAATCCGAATTCTGGTCACTAATAGATTTATCTGATCCAGATCTTGATTTAAATACTTTAGCTATTGAATGGCAGGAGTTCTACAATAAGAAAAGACCACACTCTTCTTTGAATGGAAAAACGCCTTGGGAAAAGTTACAGTTGTTGAAACATCTCATCCCTATTCAGCCTGATGTTACTGCAAAATTTTGGGACTAGAATGAAGTAATATTGCCCAGAAATTATACTTATTTAAGTTATATAAAACAAAAAAATATTAATTTAGTTTCAAAGCCCAAGAGGAAGTAGGCTCTGCTGGGGAGCAACCTACCAGCACTAGGCTTTTAGATATACGGAAAGGGAGACCCAAAAGGTCTCCTCTTTTATTTCCGGTATCTTTTATGGCTAAGAAAACCCTCTCTTAATTTGTAGCGAATCTATTGTTATAGCACACTTATTAATTACCAAGGCATATTCTCAAAGAAAATATCTTTAGTTACAAGAACTATAGCCGTAATAGCAATAACAGCTATAAAAGTATAAAAGTATAAAAGTATAAAAGATAACATTTGCAATTATACCATTTCTCCTATTACGCCTGATGTTATCTTTAATTAATCATTGGTAAGTTTCTATGTCTCCATGATTAATTAAAGTAAACTCTGTTTCATCGTATTGTTTCATGATTGTGATTTTAAAGAATTATAAAATTCATTTTGTTTTGATAGATTACTTTAAGTCTTTGGTGTTTCGCGCAAAAAGTATATTTTTGCAAGCAATAAATACAATTTTCATAATATAATTATTATTCATCCACAATACTAAACTAATACCCATGAAATACTTATTAAATTTTATTAGATTAAAACAACTGCATTAAAATAATTCTTTCTTTTTCTGCAATAAAATTTTGCTTTTTTACTCTAAGAAAGCACCTAATTACAATTTTTAGCGGTTGCTATCAATTAAACATTTAAAACTTTTTAAAATAAATTCAACATGAGAAAAATTTACTTAATGTTGCTTATTTTCCTTTCTGTAACTGCCTTTGGGCAATACTCATCTGAGGTTTATAATACCTCAAATTCAGGAATCGGCAGCAATAATGTGAGGGACATTGAAATTGATAATAACGGTTTGTTATGGTTATCAACAAACAATGGTGTTTCAACATTCAACGGAACTGCATTTACAAATTACAACACAAGCAATTCAGGTATTATATCCAATGCTATCCTGGAAATAGAAATCGATGGTTTACAAAGAAAATGGATGGCATCGCAAAACAATGGGATTATTTTATTAAACGGAACGACTTGGAGTAATTATACTGCCTCAAACTCAGGACTACCCAATAATGCAATTAAGGGTATCGCAGTAGATGGTGCCAATAACTTATGGGTGATCACATCAGGGGGACTTACTAAATTTAATGGTACTACTTGGACTACCTATTCTTCACTTCCAAACATAAATTCTTTAAAGGTTGATAGCAACAATGGAGTTTGGGTTACAAATAACAATACATTGTATAAATTTAATGGAACTGACTTTACGTTTATTGGACAGAATGTGAAAAAACTATTAAATGCCTCAGATACGAAAGTATATGTTGAAGGTATTGATGGTATGTTGATGTATACAAATTTTGGAACTTTACTTAGTAGTTACACTCAAAGTAATTCTTGTCTTGGAGGAAGCACTTTAAATGCTCTTGATGTTGACAACAATGGTAGAGAGTGGATTGCATTGGGGGGAAGTGGATTGCAGAATTTTAGCGATTGTATGATTTATACTTCTTCAAACTCAAACCTTCCAAGCAATATTTTAACTACACTTAAAACCCAAAATACAAGTACTGTTTGGATAGGATATTCTCAATATGGACTAGTAAAAGCAACGCCACAAAACACTGGAGGTTGTTGGGAGGTTATTAGTGCTGGATCTTCTTATTCAATAGGAATAAAAACAGACGGAACTTTATGGGCTTGGGGAAATGATAATTACAGCAATTTAGGAGATGGAGGAGCAATTGCAAGAAATGCTGCAGTTCAGATAGGTACAGAAAGCAATTGGAAGACAGTAAGCGCAGGGAGTAGTCATGTATTAGCTATTAAAAAAGATGGAACCCTTTGGGCTTGGGGAGACAACTCAAGGAGTAAATTAGGAGATTATACTAACGCCAATAGGATTGTTCCGACACAAATCGGTACGGTTACTACCTGGAAAGACGTGAGTGCAGGATCTACTCATTCGTTAGCACTTAGAACAGATGGAACCCTTTGGGCTTGGGGAGATAATTATGATGGACAGTTGGGAGATGGATCCGATGTTTTAAGACCTATTCCCTGGAAAATAGGAACAGCGACAAATTGGGTAAAGATTGCTGCAGGTAGCGATCACTCTGTAGGTATAAAAGCTGATGGAACTCTCTGGACCTGGGGCAGCAATACATTTGGGCAATTAGGTAATGGAACAACTGTCCAAACGATATATGATTTTTCGCCAAAGCAGGTGGGAACAGCTACAAACTGGCTTAAAATTTCTGCAGGATCTAACTACACATTAGCTGTAAAATCTAACGGTACTCTCTGGGGTTGGGGATCGACTTTGAGTAACAGTAATTCACCAGTACAAATTGGAACAGCTACAAATTGGAATATTATTAGTGCTGGAGCAAATCACGCTTTAGGAATTAAAACAGATGGAACTCTTTGGTCATGGGGATATAATACTTATGGACAACTCGGGAGCGGTACAAGCGGCAATACGGTAAATACTCCTACTCAAGTAGGTACTTCCACAAACAGTTTACTGGTGTCTGCTGGAAATAATCACAGTCTTGAAGTAAATTTTGAAGGTTCTTTAAGAACTTCAGGACTGAACAGTAGTGGCCAATTAGGAGATAATACTCTTGTTCAAAAAAATACTTTCACTGCTATTATCTGTCCGGCAAATTGTAGTGTTCCATCTCAACTTTCTGTTGCAAACATTACTTCTACAACTGCTACCATTAACTGGGCAGGAGCTACGACGGCACCTTCTAACGGTTATATGTATGCTTACAGTACAAATCAGATTGTCGGAGGTATAGATGGTACTACTCTATCAAATACAGTTAATTTATCAAACTTAACACCGAATACTACCTACTACTATTGGGTGGCATCTCATTGTGGTTCCAGCCAAAGCCGTTGGGTTTATGGAGGAACATTTGCTACGCCTGCCGACTCTGGTTGCTGGAATACCGTTGCCGGCGGCTCTACTTATGCTATAGCCGTGAAGTCAGATGATACAACGTGGTCTTGGGGTAAAAATGAATTTGGACAATTGGGAGATGGAACCACAATTAATAGAACGGCTCCAGTGCAAATTGGAATTTCAAACATCTGGAAAATGTCTGCGGGAGACCATCATGTTGCAGCTATTAAAACAGATGGAACACTTTGGGTTTGGGGGCGTAACAATTTTGGACAACTTGGAACTGGTAATACTGTTGACAAGACAACCCCGGTAAAAATAGGAATGGCCACAGACTGGGTAAGTGTTGCCGTAGGCTCATATTTTACTATCGCAGTAAAGGCCAATGGAACATTATGGGCTTGGGGTCAGAATACATATGGCCAATATGGAAATGGAACTACTTATAATAACAATATTCCTACACAGATTGGAACACTAACAAATTGGAAAACTGTCACTGCGGGAGATAATCATTCTCTAGCTTTAAAAACAGATGGAACTATTTGGGCTTGGGGTCAAAATTACGAAGGGCAGTTAGGAATTGGTTCTACAACGAATAAAACTACTCCTGTAAAGATACTCACAGGGACAACCTGGAAAAGTATTGCTGCCAAAGGTAGTCACTCTTTAGCAATAAAAACAGATGGAACCCTTTATGGATGGGGAAGCAATATTCATTCGCAATTGGGAATAGAGGGAACTTCAGGTTCAGCATTGGGAACAGGATTAGGTTCAAGTGCCAGCCCTTATCCGGTGGGGACAGCCACAAACTGGAAACTTGTTGAAACATCAAGTTTTTCATCAGCAGCCATTAAAAATGATGGTACATTGTGGGCTTGGGGAGCAAACGGAAATGGAACGTTAGGAGATGGTACGGTAGTACGTAGAAGAAATCCTGTGCAGATAGGAACGTCTGGCGATAGAAAGAGCGTATCACTAAGCGATTATAATACATATACTATAGCAAATGATGGAATTTTATCTGTAACAGGGTGGAATTCGGAGGGGCAATTAGGTAACGGTACTACCAATATTGGAAGAACAATTTTACTTCCAATCTCTTGTGTCACTGGAAATTTACAATCTCAGGAAATATCATCAATCTCAAATAGTCTGAAGGTATACCCCAATCCTGTACAAGATTACTTGACTGTTTCATCAGATGAAAAAATTATCTCTGTTACGGTTTTTACTATTTCAGGTCAGCTTATATTAACTAAGGAAATCAATGATTTTAAAGGGGTTTTGAATTTTTCTGACTTACAATCAGGAGTTTACATAATTAAAGTTGTTGGGGTTGGCAATATAGTGAAATCAGTTAAATTTATTAAGAAATAGATAATATAAATTAATTTCTACTAAAGTTGATTAACTAAAATTGAAAAAAAACAGCGTGCACATTTATATGCCTACGCTGTTTTTATTTTAAATTATGTCTAGTCCTGAAATATCGATACAAAAAAGAATCGTTATGGAAGAACATTTAGAAACGGCGTACATCAAACGTACACAGAGAGATTACAATTTGAGTTTTAAGCTTCAAATTGTAAGAGAAATAGAAGCAGGAAAGTCAGGAGTCACTGAGTGTGGTAAAAAATACGGTATCCAATCACGCTCTACGATTGTTAGTTGGCTTAGAAAATATGGTACCTTTGATTGGGAAAACCAAACGTCATTTAGCATGAAAAAGACTCCGGAACAGCGTATTATGGAATTGGAAGCTGAAGTTAAACTGCTTGAAAAGCAGAAAGCATTTTTAGAGAAACAGGCTTACATTGCAGATAAAAAGGTCATATTTTTCGATATGATGATTAATCTTGCCGAGAAAGAATATGATATTGATATCAGAAAAAACTTACCATCCGAACAATCAGCCGCTTCCGCAGTGAAGAAAAAGAAACGCTAATCTTTACCTGCGAATTGTTCGGATTGGATAGACAAGTCTATTATAGAAGTATCAAACGGCATAAAAGCTCACAAAGCAAAGCTTCGAAAGTGATTAAACTGGTAGAAGATATTCGCGTAAAAATGCCAAAATTAGGAGGCAGGAAGCTGTATTTTCTTTTAAAGGAACCTTTAAGGTCCTTGAAAATAGGGAGGGATAAGTTTTTTGATATTCTGAGAGCTAATCATCTACTCATAATTCCCAAAAGAAGCTATATCGATAAATATGATATTGAAACTTCCCTTAGAAGAACAATAATCAATGAAGCTATTGGAATTTATAATGAATTACGACCTTATTTTTTGAATCATTATTTAACCCCAAATCAAATGCATAAACAAAAAGAAGTCAAAATGAAAACTTATAAAAGCAAAAACCAAAGCAAAAACAAATTTGCTCTGGTTTAATTATTTATTTTTGTCCTTGAATCTGTATCGGATTTTCAGGACTAGTCAAAGCTAAAAATAAAGATGATCTTAATGAATTGATAAAAGAAAGTATTTATCTTTATAACAATAAAAGACCTCACTTAAGCCTAAAGATGCAAACACCGGAGCAAGTGCATAAAAAATCCGAAGAAAAATATTCCTCCGGATTTAGTTAAATATTGTTTAATTATTGTCAATCTATTTTAGGACGACTCAACATTTTCAGTTTTACCAACATTCATAATGATCCTTCCATTTTTTACTATCAATTATTTTAGTTTTATCAAACTTAAAATAATATTTGGTGATTGATCCACAGTATTTAGGATTACCTACAAAAAAGGGGACAACATCTATTCTTAACTGATCGTCTTTAATTTCAGAAAATATTGCAGCATTTAAAGGGCCATTGGGAACTCCTTTATATTGAACAACATTTTTAAATACAGTACTAAATTGAGTATTTAGATCCCAATTATTATTTAGATATTTGTCAGATAAGTCTTTCAAATCTTTATCTTTTCTTAATGGTTTTATTTCTCCTTTTTCCGATAAAATGCTTTTATGAACATTACTATAATCTTTATTATTTAAAGGATTAGGATAGATTGAATCATAAATATACACACCTGAAATATCTTTTCCAAAGTTTTCTATTGATATATTTTTACTTAAAAAATCTTTGCTGATAATCGAATACGCTTCATCATACCTGGTTTTTGAGATAGAATTACAACTAATCAACGTAAGTATAACAACTGAACACTTAAGTATCTGATATATTTTCATATTTATATTTTTAAATCTTATTATTTTCGAGGAACTTTTATATACAAATCTTTTTTAGGATTAACCTTTGATGGACCTGCTGAATATGCATCACTACTAAATGGATGGAAATTAACTCCACCTATATCTAATGGTGCATAAGATTTTCTTTGCCCGAATGGTAGTACAAAATTTCCTGAAGCATCTAATTCTGTTCTAATAGTATTCATTTTTTTAACATATCACCTGGTATACCATATATAGTAGCGGCTTCGTATTCTGTTCCATCGGCTCCAACAAAACCATCTATTAAATTATTATACTTATGACTGATCTCATGAAGGGTTACCATTCCATATCCCAAAGTTAATGGACTTAAAGATTTACTAGTTCCTGCTATAAAACCATCTATTTGTTGTGTATTTATATTCAAATCATAAATTTGTGTATAACCTGCCTTTCCGTCTACTACTTCTCCTCTGCCTCCAGCCTCTACTATAGAAGAACTTCTTGTATTATCAGATTTAACTTGATAATCCGTTCTATGGTTGTCAATAGCTCCTTTTAGCATATCACGAGCTGTTTCACTTCCACCCATTTTTCCTGTCTCTTTATAGGATAGCTTTCCATCACTTCCTACAGATAGTGATAAACCTGTTTCTTTTTCTAGATCGCTTACAATTTTATTTTGTGTTTCGGGTGTAATGCTTTTCCCAAATGTGATATCTTGATTTTGCATTCCATCTGGATCAATAAATCTTATCGGGTTATTTATAGCATAATTATAAGGTGTAAATCTTCTGTTGATTTCCGCCAGCGGATCTATCACACCCCATCGTCCAATATCCGGCATATAAAATCTTGCTCCATAATCATACATTCCGTAGTCTACTTCACTTTTTCCAAACTTCCTACTCCGGCTTTTCTCGTGCGAGGCTTATGCACTGTGATCGTCTGCTCTTGCTCGCTTAAGTAAATATAATTTTTCTTTTTCAATTGAAAAAAAAT